>Ga0102592_1000004_pt1 | contig 1260771 bp, 1147 predicted proteins | sample AraplaCol_mMF_r2_FD_76861 | JGI IMG/M metagenome (GOLD analysis project Ga0102592, IMG submission 76861) | Arabidopsis root microbial communities from North Carolina, USA - plate scrape MF_Col_mMF_r2 (SPADES assembly) (version 2) | ecosystem: Host-associated > Plants > Roots > Endosphere... | reverse complement strand
ACTACCTGATGCACCGGTATAACTGGATACGGCCACATCAGTTCAATGAGGGATTGGCGCCGGCCGTCACGGAAGAAAAACTTAACGTAGTGTCCGGGATGGGTTGACCACTACAGGTGTCTGGCGGTTGCCGGAGACGAAGGCGGGCGAAGAACAGATCGTACATCTGAGTAATGCGGCCTGTTCTTTGCTCTCGAAGATTATTAATGGCCGTAAGCGTGGCTTTCTCTTCCCTGGCAAAGACCCCGCGAAAGCACTTACGCGTCCCGGTAAGGCATTCGCACGTATTTGCGCGCAGGCCGGTGTTGATGGTCGCGACGGCCAGGCCCCATTGGTAATCCACGATCTTCGGAGGTCTTACTGCTCCATCTTGGCGAGGCGCGGCGTCGAGCCAGCAAAACTGATGAAGCTAATGCGCCACTCGACCATCCACGTAACGATGAAGTACTACACGCATCTGCAGGACAAAGCTTTGGTTGAGGCGAGCAATATCGTTGGCGACTTGCTGATGGACTAACCGGCTTGCACAGTTTGCACAATGAGGAAGGGAGGAGGGACTAGGGAGGCCGCTTTATGGGTCTCCCTTTTTTGCGATCTGCTTACCAAAGTCAGGCAAGGAGTGGGACTGTGCCCGTTTCCGATTAGTTAGCCGGATTGGCTATCAGTTCTAAGCCTGCCAGCAGATCATCGGCGAGAGAGAGGTCTGCCATCAACTCCTGCGTGATTTCCTGTCGAGACTTTGGCGCAACTTCATCAAGCTGGACTGCTATGACCTTATCGACTTGAATGCCATCAAGGCCATCCCGTCCCAAGTAAAGCAGCGCACAGAGTTCTTTCGCGGCAGTCTCTGACAGTAAATTGATCGCGTCTCGAAGAGCCTGCTTTTCTGGCGGCGGTGGCATGCCGCCTTGGGTTGCGGTGGCCCGACGTTCTGCCAAATCGATGATGTGCGAGAGCGTATGAGCGGGGATGGATTGGAAAGCTGTAGCCATTGCAAAATTGACTGTGATGAAGGGAGGTGCATTATATGCGGCTCCGCCCGAGAACGCAGGTGAGCATGCGTAGCTTTGTGCCGGGTAGAACACGGCGGCGATCTGGTGAATGCTTTGGACGCCGGTTCTATCGGGGATTCTCAAAGAAGCTTCTTCGAAGTATCTGAACAATATAATAGGGGACTTCTGTACGGTGAATTTCATTGACGGACTCCCTCGAACGCCTTGGACCATAGAAGGTCTGCGGTGAAACCCATTACTAGATCTAAACAACCAGCCACTCCTTGAGTGGCTTTTTTAATGAGGAAGAGATATGAAGTCGGAGCAATCGGAAATTACTACACATGAAGCAGCTTTCATGGGCCACTGCCGACGCGGCCTTGCGTTAGAACGATGGATGGATCTTGTTTGGGACCTGGACCCCTGTGTCAGTTATGAATTCGCTGTAATGGCAGGGCTGGCAGCACCTCTAATGGGCTTGGTGTTTGATGAGCCGGTTGTCATCAATTTTTACGGAGGCACGTCCATCGAAAGGCGCAGGATTTTGCAACTCGCCGCGTCGGCTTGGATGGACCCCAGTGAGATGGTGGAAACGTTGGATAACGTGAGCTTTCTCGTAGGCCAAACTGAATTTGGATTTGCCTATGCGTTCGATGCTGGGCAATTTTCTGTGGAAGCCGTTAAGCAGGCGGCAGTTGAAGGAGCGACGCGTATGACGATCGTATGCGGCGAGCGTCCACTGGACGAATACGCGTATTCTGATGATTCGATTGGTGGGGTTAATGTAGCTGTGCTTAACCTGGATATTGGGGAGCTCAAGGTGAGAACGTATTTTGGCGAGCGAACGGTGCAGGTCGAAGCTGCATTGGCCAACATTTGGAACGGTTACGCGGGTGCATTTTTGTTGCAATACATGCGCGAGCGCGAGCCGGACATTAACAATATTCGTAGCTGGATCTTGGACCAAGCAGGTTATGAGTATGAAGACGACCTCGGCTTCATCGAGCAACGTCTGCTGGAGGACGGTACGACGATTTTTGGCTACGCGCCTATTGAAGCGCGCGATCAATTTCGCCGTATCTTAAGCATCATCAAAGCCATTGCAGTCATAGCAAACGACGAAGATGTTCTGCCAGATATCCAGCGCTTCGCTGTCTTCAGTGATATCTATTCGCACTTGGTGCTGACGAGCGCGCAGGCTACGCAGAAGGTTATTAAGCAGATCGCTGGCTAAGTTAATCCCCAATGTACCGATGGTACATTGGGGGGCTTGTTTGCGGTAAGGATAGATGGCGGTGCGATCGCTACGTCCGGCGCGCGCCCAAGAATTCTGCGCTGGATTAAGGGTTGCGACATGATGGTCAAGCTGCTGACAGGTTGGATGATTTGCACACTTTGCACAGTACTCGTAGGGAAACATGACGGGAGCGTTAGCGTGTCCCTTTCTTATTTCAGTCCAAGTGTTGTTTCTATGCCGCGTTGCAAAAATTATTTTGAAATTTTTTTCGACCGCGATTTAAGGATACCTGGAAAAACGCAGACCCGCCGGGGCAGGGAAGTACCTGAGTGCAGCGGGGTGAGTCGATTTCGTTCCTGTTTTTTAGGGCGGCGATGGGGCTACATGATTTGTTCCTAGAAGCTCCTTTGCTCAATATTATTTATATCGTTTTTTGTTGCCGCGATATCGGTGATGCGTGCGTTGGTCGTCGTGCTATGGGGGCTTGCGATGGCTGAGGATATCGGTATGATTCAGCTCACGGCAGCACGACGCTTGCCTGTTAGCGGATATCTCGCTAGTCCTAGTCTTTAACAAACTAACTGACGTGGTTAATTGGTCCTCAATTTACAAGAGGATTTGATTAATGAAAACGAATACCCATGCGGCTATGCTCACGACCGAGCAAGTCGCGGAACTGCTCCATATTAAGGCTGCCACGCTTGAGAAGGCGCGCAGTACTGGTATGGGGGACTTTCCACCCTTTGTCCGTTTCTCCCGAAACGTTCGCTATCTGCGCACCGATATTGATGCGTGGATTGCGGCGCACCGCGTAGATTTGACGGAGGGTATGTTATGAACGCAGTCACGCCTCCCTTCACCAAAGTACAGGGGTATCACCTAAGGGATCGTATGATTACGTACGAGACCAAAGATGGCGAAGCATTGTTAGCAACCGGCTGGTTCTGGATTGCTGAGCCAGTTACCTGTCCTACCTCCGGGAATAGATCGTGGCTGCTTGAAGTGAGCCCGGTCGGGAATAGTCCCTCAACGTTGTTGGTGCGCCCCGAAGACTTCAACATCAAGTATTTGAAAAAAGCTTTGGGAGAAAAGGGAGTCATTCTGCACCAAGAAAGCCGAGTTGTTCCCTACTTGTCTATAACTGCCGCTTTCGGTGGTTGTACCGAGTTGGAGCCGCGTATCTTGATTGAGAACCCTGGCTGGTTCGCGAACGATAAAGGCTTCTACACAGGCCGGAAGGCATTTGTGGCGGAAGATATAGACGAAAGTCGTTTTCGATTCGAACCAGTAAGCCGCGCTCCTGTTGCACTTAAGGGGACGCTGGCAGATTGGCAAGATGAAGTGGGCGTAATCGCGCAGGCTAATCCGATTCTCTTGGCGGTGATGTGTGTATTCATGGCTAGTCCATTCCTTCGTAAAATGGGGCTTGGTACGCGGCTGGTGAATATATTCGGCGCTAAGGGAACAGGTAAGACACTGTGCTCCCAAGTTGGGGCTACAGTTTGGGGGAACGGTGTTGATCCAGCCGCCGGGCTTTATAGCGAAGACCCGCCGTACATCACTAAGTTTGCGACGACGATAAATGGTATTGAGCCTTTGCTGTCTCGCTATAGCCCGTTTGCGATCGGACTTGATGAACTGACGGAGCAAGCCTCAGCGCTGCTCGGCGAGCTAACGTACAAGGCAAGCTCCGGCGAAGGAAAACACCGATCTAAGACGGATGCGACTGCTGCGACCATGAATCGATGGCTGCTTACTATAGTTGCTACAGCGGAGAAGTCGATTGCGGATGCCATTACTGGCAGCGGCAAGCCGCTTCTTGGTGGCCAAGCTGATCGCGCGATCGATATCCCAGTCGATGGTATTGGCGTTATCACGGACTTCGGTCGGTTTGATAACTTCCAGCAGGCCACTCGACATTTGAAGAAGGCTTGTGCGGGATACTATGGTGCGGCAGGAGAGGCGATTTTGCAGTTCGCTTGTGATAATCCTGACGCGATAACTGAGTTGATCGGGCTTATGCCGGAACTCGAAGAACGGCTCATGCCCGTTAACTGCGGTGACGGCGAGCGTCGAGTGGTTAAGTTCTTGGCCGGTGCTGTGGTGGCTGGTTGGATTGGGATACGAGCTGGTGCTCTGACCTGTAGCGAGGAGCAGGTAGAGGAGGCTATGAGTGCCGTGGTTACGGAATGGTGGCGCGGTCGAGGTGGAAGTCTTCGCCGTGTTGCTGAATTCTTGCACGCTAATATTGAATCTATCGAGGACGGCCCTCCAAGGCTTGGCTCGTCCGCGAAAGCGTTCTCTGTACACGACCGCTTTATCATCCCGGACTACGTGTTCGAGAACGAATTTGCGGGTGAGTTTCGAACGATGCTGACTGAGTTGGCCGGTCTGAATGCGCTTATCCGGGAACAAGGCTCACGTAACAAATCCCGTTACTGCAACAATCGGCTGTTCGCTTATGCGATCCGTTTTGATCGTATAGAGCCAGTTCTGACGGAGTTAGCGGAGCATGAGGAGTCGCCCAGTTCGGGGGCTTCTCGCTCTCGCGTAAATCTGGTCGATATCGAGATCGACTAGAGAGTACATTGCGGCAAGCTTTGATGCTTGCATTGTTCGGGTGAGCGTGATGCTTACTCATACCCCCTAGATCAAACGTGGCCCAATGCCCGCCTTGGTCGATTACATCAGTGGAGGTTCTACTAGATGAATTACTCCGGCGTTTCGACCAATAGCCACGTCAGTTATGTTGTAGAGCCGCAGCGCTGAGGCGTTGGGCAAGAATCTTATGGTGCCGGTATCGGCTGTGGCATTAGCTGCGGCACACCAACCAAAAAAAAGCGCTCTAGTCTATGGCTAGAGCGCTTTTTTTACGTCTGCGCAGTTGTCTGCTGTGCCGCAGCGATAATGGCCGAAACGTGCCCACTTGCCCTGCGCAAGTTTGCGGATGCTACGTGCGCGTAGCGCTGAGTGGTCTTACTATCCGAATGGCCAAGCAGGTGCTGAACCTCGTAGAGTGACGCGCCGTTGTTGATGGCCAGGCTGGCGAACGAATGCCGGAGATCGTGAATGCGCCAGCCGGTGAGGCCAGCTCTCTTTAGCGCTCGCTGGAAACCCTTATAGGGATTGCAGATTGGCGCACCTAATACCTTCCCCTGGAACACATAAACCGTTGACTCGGAGCGTGGACGCCGATACAGGATGGTCAGTGCCGTATCGTTGAGCAGCACGAATCGGCTCCGCCCGCTCTTGGTGTGCGGAAGATACCATTGGCGCTGTTCTAGGTCGATCGCATCCCAGCGGGCGTTGAGGACTTCGGATCGCCTTGCTCCGGTCGCTAGAAGAAAGCTTAATGCGTCTGCTAACGCCCGGTTTGGCTCCGCTTCCAGCGCCGATAGGAAAGACCGCAACTCCTGACCGGACAAGTAGCGATGCCGCTGGTTATTCTCTTGGTGCATTCGGATACCGCGAGCTGGGTTTTTGCCGTCGAGCTTGCCCCAAATAATAGCCAGATTGAAGCAGCGCTTGAGCAGTGCCAGGTGCCTGTTGGCCGTGGCGGCACATTTTTGCACGAGCAGTTTGTCGTGTAGCTGCTGGATGGAGTGGCTGGTGATCTCGGTTAGCGGGAGGTGGCCGAGGTCAGGAAGGATGTTGCGCATTCGGCCCTCGTCGTCCTTGGCGCTGCGCTTTGCGGCGTAAGCGTGGGGGAGATAGTCGTCGGTCACGAACGCCTTGAGCGTTAGATTTGCTTGCGGCGTCGGTTCTGGCTCGCGCTGGGGATCAATTCCGTTCGCAATCTTGCCACGTGCGTCAAGGGCATGGTGGCGGGCATCCGCCACGTCCAGCTGCGGATAGTCGCCTAATTTCATGCTGCGCTTTGCGCCGTTGAAGGTATAGCGTAGCAGGAAGTACTTGCGGCCCTTCCGGGTCACGATCACTCTCAGGCCTGCTACTTCGGTATCGGAGTATTCACTTTCCTTGGACTTTGCATCCTCAGGATGCGGAGGAAGGGCATCGATCAGCTTCTTGTTGAAGCGGAACTGTCTGTTCATTGCTTACGCTCCTATGGTGGATAGGTTGGTTGATGGTGGTACGTTTTTGGGTACTGGAAGTTCAAATCCGTGGATCAAGATTTAATGGGATGGGATCTGTGTCATTAGGTGTTGGCCCGCTTTACTCATAGGCTGGGACTTCGTTATTAAGAAATCCAGATCAGGAAGTCCGGTCCATTTCTGGTCCGCGCGGCAAGCGTTTGCTTCTTCCGAAGAGTGGCTGGAGGCGGCAAAGTGGCGACGTCGGTAATGCGTTAGCCCCTCGCGCTCTTGCCTAAAGATGGGTTAAAGATTGGAAGCGGCAGGCCAACTTTTATCGACGATTAACTTTTCGAAAATAATATTTGTGCCAGCGCCGTTTTGGAGATTGCCTGAGATACACTATTGGTATCCCAGTTAGTTACCCTCAGTCGCAGCTACTTGACCTTGCCTATGGAATCGACCGAACGTTGGGACTATCTGATAGCTTTGGATGAAGAGCTGCTCAAAGGTGGCGTTATCTTGCCGGAGTGGTGCTCATTTATTGTCCAGCAGACCGATATTGCTTTCGTAAATGGTGCTCATCTGGCCTCGATCCTAACTGCTGTCTCGGCAATAGAGACGTATTTGCGTGCCGAACACTCGACAAGCGGGAAGGAGCGTCTTGTGGAGTTGATAGATCGCCTTCCGGTGGCATCAAGACTTAGAAACGATTTACATTCATTGAGGAAGTATAGAAATTCTTGGGTACATGTAGACGATCCTTTGAATGATTACAGAATTATAGAAAATCCAGCAATTTATGAAAATGAATTGGAGAGGATGGCCATGCATTCGGCAAAATTGTTGCGAGAAGTTATTTATAATGCGGCTTGGATATAGTCGCCGAATATTAAGAAGCAGAGTAACCCTTGAGAGATAAATTTTGAATCAACGCCTGCGTTTCTTGCTTGATACTAATATTTTGATACCACTTCAGGATTCGATGGTGGTGCTTGAGCCTAGTCTCGCCAACTTTGCCCGTTTAGCGAATGCAGGTGGGCATCAGCTTCTTTATCATCCTGCCTCCGAAATCGATATTAAGCGCGACAAAGATAAAGAAAGACGAGATCGAACGCTTGCACGGTTAGCTCAATATGTCCGGCTTGAGGGCATTCCTACAAGCCCTTGCAACACGAACGAGACTTCGGCCAATGATGCATGTGATAATGATATTCTTCACTCGCTTGAATGCTCCGCTGTTCACGCGCTAGTTACTGAGGATCGTGAGATCCACAATAAAGCACGGCAAGCAGGGCTGGGCAGCCGTGTCTACAATATTCAAACTGCCGAGGACTGGCTTCGACGGCTTCACGAGCCCTCGGAGGTTCATCTTCCCAATATTGATGATGTTCACCTGTATGAACTCACTAATCAGCTAGACTCCGCGCTCTTTAATAGTCTTAGGGAGAGTTACGATACGCCTTCCCGGAGTTTTAATGCATGGTTTCGAGAAAAAGCGCAGACTGGAAGGAAGGCGTGGGTCGCCCGAACTGACGATGGGCAACTTGAGGCAATCTGTATTTACGCAATTCAAACGGATGAGGTCATTAATGACTCTCATGCGAAACTCAATGGATCGTCGCTTAAGCTCTGTACATTTAAGGTTGGCGAGAAAATTCGAGGAAGAAAAATTGGTGAATTGTTTCTCAAGGCTGCTTTTCGTTTTGCGACGGAAAACCGCTGTGAAAATATATTTGTCCACACTAATCCTGGACAGGTCTATTTATTAGCGTTGCTTGAGGACTTCGGATTTCAGAAGAATGGGATGTATGGCGAAGATATAATGTTGGTTAAGGAGCATCCAATTGAACCGCCGGTGTCCATATCGCCGACGCTTGATTACGCACGTCTGTATTTTCCTCACTTTCGCCGTGATGAGTCTGTGCAGAAGTTTTTAATCCCTATCCAGCCGCAGTTCCATCAGATCCTTTTCCCTGATCTAACGAGGCAGGCCCAACTTTTTTCCTCTGGTTCGACAGCTGGAAATGCTATCAAGCAGGCATACTTATGCAAAGCTCCTACCAACCAAGTGAAGCCCGGTGATGTGGTAATTTTTTACCGGACTGTCGACGAGATGGCGGCGACATCAATTGGCGTTGTCGAATGCTATGAGGTTCATAACGATGCTGCAAAAATTATGCAGGTCGTGCGACGTAGAACGGTCTACAGTCAAAAAGACATAGAACTAATGGCGCGTACCACCACTAAAGTTATGCTTTTCAGGTTGATCGGGCACTTCCCCGCGCCAGTGGCGTTTAGCTCGTTAATAAGTGAGGGCATTGTCTCTGGCCCTCCTCAGTCTATTACAAAAATCTCCGATGATTCCTTCTCAAAATTGCTCTCAATTTCTAACTGGTAGTTCAATACTCATTTCGATTAAGCCTCGATATGCCGATCTTATTCTTGCAGGAAGCAAGCGTGTGGAGTTGCGCCGTGCAGTACCGAATCAGGCTATTAAGGCGATGGCGATCTATTCGTCTTCGCCTATTCAGGCCATCGTTGCATTGGTGGAGATCGTTGAGGTGATCGAAGCAAGTGCATCTCGTTTGTGGGAAATAGCTAGAGATAACGGCGGCGGTCTTACCCGCAGTGAATTAAGAAGCTATTACAGCGGCAAGAAAACAGGCTTCGCAATTATGCTAGGCAAAGTTAGACAATTTGACAGCCCCATCGAGCCCCACTTTATTTTCTCTAAGTTCACTCCGCCACAATCATTCCGATACTTGACGTCTGATGAATTGAAGAAGTTAGAGAAATTGCTAATCAAAAGGAAAAAATCATGACGGTGATCTTTCTTGCAGGAGTTCACGGAGTTGGGAAAGGGCACCTAGGTGCGCTGGTGTCTACTGGGCTCGGTGTGCGGCATCTGACCGCTAGCCAACTCATTCGTGAGGAGAAGGGGCGCGAGTCATGGGGAAACGACAAATCCGTCACAGATGTTGACGATAATCAGCGCGCACTAATTGAAGCTGTCGAACGGTTGCGTGATTCTGGGCAGGTTTTATTGCTGGATGGGCACTTTGTCCTTCGCGCGCCTAACGGTGACTTCATACGCTTGGAGGCGGAAGTTTTCTCCGCCTTGAAATTATCTGGGGTTGTTTTGCTAAGTGAGACGGCTGACACAATCGCGGTACGCCTTCTGCAGCGCGACGGCGTCCATACTAGTCAAGATTCTATTCGGGCGCTTGCTGCGGAAGAGGAGGCGCATGCCCGCGAGGTTTGTAGGGCATTGAGCATACCTCTTGCAGTATTGGCATCGCCTACGGAAATTAGCCTGACTGACGCAATTCGAAGGCTCGTCAGCAAGTGACAAATCAATGTTTGCGAGAACCGAGGGCTCGACCAGAGAGCGACCAGAAACAAAAAAGCCCACGAACCGAAATTCGTGGGCTTCCTTGATAATCTCGTTAGTCTTTGCCAGTTTCGTATTAGATGAGAATCCGTTTCCTATCAAGAGCAAAGAAATCGGCTATTACTCCAAATAATGCTTGAGAGCTGGCGCTGAGTGATCCGGGTGTCCGAACGTCTATCGCGAAGGCAGCTGCCTCTAGCTCGCGAGCGATATCAAATAGGACTGTATGAGTTACGGAACGAGAAAAAAACTCAGCTAACACCTCAGCTCGTACCTCTTTTGCTTGCTCATGCAGCTCAATCTCAATGCTCCTAGCGAGACCCGGTTGCTTCGTGAATTGCCCTGCTAGCGCGCCGGCCATGCGGCCGACTTTTTCCGCATATGCCCGGCCTGCCGCGCCATATCGGAAACCGTCTTCGAGAAGCGATTTTCGCTGCTCATGTTCCGCTGAAATATGCTCGCGGAGTATGAAGTCAATAGCAACCACGAGGAATGCGGCAGTAACGTTAATCATCCTCCACACTGGGGGAGGCGGTGCAGGTTGCGTCATCACTTCGCCTAGGAAGTAGCCTATGTCTTCTAGCCAGGCATTGCACCCATCGAACGAGAGCGAATCGAGTATTCTAGATTTGCTGGTTTCATATCTTCCTCGCCAGTCGCCACCCAGCTTGCCTAATGAGGCTTGATCTAGTTCTGCAAAAAACTGCTCTTCTGTGAGCCGCTCTTGCTGGCTACGCTCACTCTTTGTTAACCTGTTCAGGAATCGTCCATCAAACACTTTTACGTCGTGTTGCAGGCCAAATTCGCGAACGTCGGGCCTGACATCACTGGTCGCTACAATGCAGTCATCCAGCCCAAGTATCGATTGAAGACCTTTTGCCCAAAATATTCTTTCGAGCGCTTGAGGCGTCTTTTTGTTCTTAATATCGACATTGACCCGTTCCCGACTTAACGGAGAGCTTTTGCCGTATAGCCAGAGATCGACGTCGGTAACGTCAAATCGATTGAATTGGAAGCGAGGGCCACGGATTACGAAATACCCAATACTCAGGAAGTAATTGCGCAGCGCCTCCTCGGCAGCGGCACCTTTCAGAAGTGGCTCGTTCATTTCGAAAGCCCGCCGGTACGAATTTCATTTAGCAGATTCTTGGCCCCTAGCTTCACGCCGTCGTCTGAGTTTTTGCGGACGAACGTGCGGCTGGCTTCAGGGTTGATATATTCAGTAACTTTTGCGCCGGGTAAATTCGGAATGGTCTCGGCGGTAATATCGCCGCTTTGGATTACGGATAATGCAAGCCGTCCGATCTCCGGTTTTAGTAAGGTCATAGTAAACATGCCGCCCGCCGCCGGTGTAACCTTAACTACGCCTTTGTACTCCAGCGCCTGATAGTCATTACCGATCGCTGTTGCCGGGCCTACAGATCCCCCTGCGATCAGCTTGTTCATAAGGGCTGAGATCATGGTTATCCGCCCCCGATAGTAGTTGCTAATGGTCATTCCATAAGTAAGAGAAGCCACGAGTGCCTTGGCTAAGTCCAGTGCGTCGTCTGCAATGGAGTTTGTAAACTTAGAGAAGGCCGCAGGACGTGTAACGAAGTAGTTTTTCCCACCTTCGTTACCAACGATGCTGACGTCAAACATACCGATGGAGTGTAGCGTCTTAAACAACTCTTCTCCGAGCATCTTGTTGGCTGCGTCAAGTGGGATGCAACCGCTCTTTTGCAGTTTTTCGTTTAGTTCGGCGATGAGAGTACTCTGCGCTGGTTTCAGCGAGTGTAGTACAGCGCTAATTTTCTTGGCGTCCTCTTTGCGGAATAGATTCCCATTAAAGATCAGCTTGTCGGTTTTGTTGATGTCTTCCGAATCAAAAAAGCCGATGTTTTGACCAAGATGAAGGGCGTTCAGCGAATCCGTGCTGCTTAATTTGAAAGTGTCCGAAATATATTCCGAAATGGCCTTCTCAGTTTGCGGCGATTCTGAAGCGATTTCGGATGCCTCAAGCACGGCGTCCTCATGCGCCTCGTGAGTGCTTTCTGTGAAGATAGTGGACGTGTGCTCCAGAATAGCTTGACCGGTTAGGCCGAGGATTTCGTAGCCGCCAGTGCCTGGCAAGATCAGCCTTTGTCGTTGAAGCTCCGACATGATCGCTGGCATCTCGGTTTTGGGACTAATGTGGTTCGCCTTAGCGAGAGCTTCCAGTTTCTTTTGTGGAATCTTCTCTTGATAGGAAGCAGAAATTGCCGATAATAGCGTCCCGCACTTCCCTGCGAAAGCGATGGAATCGAAGTCCTGATTGGTGGTTGCTTGAATTTTTTGTGCGTGATGTACCAGCCATGCACCTTTAACTTTGTTTTCCATCTGAGAACCTAACGCTGGTGAATTTACCTAGAGTGCCCTTGGGAAACTTAGTGTACGGTTAATATTAATGGCTGTCTACTATTGCGATGCGACGGATGGACGAGGCGCGTCGAGTACTCGAAAGGAGGGTGAGTGGTTGTGCTTGCGACCAGAGAGCGACCAGAAACAAAAAAGCCCACGAACGTAAATTCGTGGGCTTCCTTGATAATTCTTGGTAGGCCGTGCGGGATTCGAACCTGCGACCAACGGATTAAAAGTCCGCTGCTCTACCAGCTGAGCTAACGACCCTCAGGTGTGAAACCTGGGCACTTTCGGAATGGTAGGCCGTGCGGGATTCGAACCTGCGACCAACGGATTAAAAGTCCGCTGCTCTACCAGCTGAGCTAACGACCCCCGAAAGAAGCGAGATTATAGGGGACCCCAGCTCAACTGTCAAATACCCTGCGGTAATTATTTGCCCGCCAGGCGCTCCTTGGCGGTGGCCGCCGCCGGCGAATCGGGATACTGCTTGATCAAATCCTGCAGTGTCTTTTTGGCAGCCTTGTCTTTCAGCTCAGTCTGGCAGCTGGCGATGTTCAGCATGGCGTCCGGCGCTTTCGGGCTATCGGCGTAGTTCTTCAGCACCACCAGCTGGGCCGCGATGGCCGCCTTGCAGTCGCGCTGCGCGTAGTAGGCGTTGCCCAGCCAGTATTGCGCGTTGGAGGCGTAGCTCGAGCCCGGATAGCGCTGCACGAATTCCTGCAGCGCCACGCCGGCTGCCTTGTAGTCGCCGGCCTTGAACAGCTGCATGGCGGCGTCGTAGCCGCGCTGCTCGCCCGGGTCAACTTGCGAGGTTTTGCCGTCGATGGTCACTTCGCGCGGCTCCAGCTTGCGCAGGCGCGCGTCGAGGTCGACGTAGAAATCTTTCTGGCGCTTTTGCGCGTTGGCGATGTCGTTGGCCAGCACTTCGATCTGGCCGCGCAGCTTGGCGATTTCCTGCAGCATGTTTTCGTTCTGGGTCACCAGGTCCAGCGTGCTGGACTTGTCGGACTTGGTGTCGATGCGGCCTTGCAGGTCGGCACGCATGGCTTCGACCTTGGCGCGCAGGTCGAGCAGGGCTTTGCGGGCTTCGTCGTCGTCGAACAGGCCGGCATGGGCTTGCAGCGGCAGCCAGACGGTCGCGGCCAGCAGGGCGGCGCTCAGGCCGGATTTGGAGAATTTCATCATGTCAGGCGCTTTCTACACAAATCAAAAAAAGAAACGGGGCGGGACGCGGATAACACCGCGCGCCGCCCCGTATTATGCCTGTGACCCGGCAAAAAGGTAGTGCTTTTGATTACTTGTAGACGATGTCAGCACGACGGTTTTGCGCCCATGCTTCTTCGTTGTGGCCTTCGGCTTTCGGCTTTTCCTTGCCCAGCGAGACGGCTTCGACTTGTGATTCCGGCACGCCCAGGGTGGTCATGGCCTTGCGCACGGCTTCAGCGCGCTTCTGGCCCAGGGCCAGGTTGTACTCGGAACCGCCGCGTTCGTCGGTGTTACCTTGGACCAGGATCGAACGGGCTTTGTTCTTCACCAGGTAGGCCGAGTGGTTTTCCACCACTGGCTTGCCGTCGGCGCGCACCACGTAGCTGTCGAAGTCGAAGTAGACGCTGCGGTTAGCCAGCACGCCTTTTGGATCGTCCAGCGGATCCAGCGATTTGGTTTCGACTGGCGCCACGGTGCGGGTGTCGGCTTGTGGGGTGACGGCTTTTTCAACTGGACGCTCGACAACTGGTGCTGGCTCCGACACTTTGACCGGGGTCGAGCAAGCCGACAGGATGGCGGCGGTGGTGATGGCGAAAGCCAGGCTGCTGAGTTTACGCATAAGATTCTCCTAGTAGTGAAACGCAATGATTACTGCATGAACGGGCCCCAGGTGGGCTCCTTGATGTTGCCCGCCTGAGTGGTCAGGCGTTGTTTTACACGTCCATCCACCGACACCACGGCCAGCGACTTGCGGCCACCGGCACGGGTGGAGTACATGATGTATTTGCCGTTAGGGGCGAAACTTGGCGACTCGTCGTCGGTGTTGTCGGACAGGCGCTGCTCCTGGCCGGTGGCCAGGTCGAGCACGAACAGCTGGAAGTTGCCGTCGCGGCGCGAGATGTAGGCCAGGGTCTTGCCGTCAGCCGAGATGCGCGGGCTGATGTTGTAGCTGCCGCCGAAGGTGACGCGCTTGGCGTCGCTACCGTCCGGGTTCATGCGGTAAATTTGCGGGCCGCCGCTGCGGTCGCTGGTGAAGTAGATACTGCTGCCGTCGGCCGACCATTGCGGCTCGGTGTCGATGCCGCTGCTGCTGGTGGCGCGCTGCAGGTTGCTGCCGTCGGCGTTGACGGTGTAGATCTGGGTGTTGCCGCTCTTCGACAGCGCCACCGCCAGCTTGTTGCCGCTCGGGGCCCAGGCCGGCGCCGAGTTGCTGCCTTTTTCGTTGGCTACCACGGTGCGGGCGCGGGTAATCAGATTCTGCACGTAGACCACCGGCTTCTTCTGTTCAAACGACACGTACGCGACCTTGGTGCCGTCCGGCGACCACGATGGCGAGATGATCGGCTCGTTCGAACGCAGCGCCAGCTGTTCGTTCTCGCCGTCGGCGTCGGCCACCAGCAGCTGGTAGTTGCGGCCTTCCTGCTTGACGTAGGCGATGCGGGTCGAGAATGCGCCTTTGATGCCGGTCAGCTTGAAGAACACGTCGTCGGCGATCAGGTGGGCCGACAGGCGGGTGAACTGGGCGGTCACGGCCTTGTCCAGGTTGGAGATCTTGGCTTGCTTGACGGTGTCGAGCAGCTTGTAGCGCACGTCGTAGCGGCCATCGGCCAGCGCGTCGACGGTGCCGACCACCAGCGCGTCGGCGCCCTTGGCTTTCCAGCCGCTGTAGTCGATGTTGTTGACGTCGTTGATGGTGCCGGCGTCGATGATCTTGAAGGCGCCGCTGCGTTCCAGGTCGGCCTTGATGATCTCGGAAATTTTTTGCGGCGACACGCCTTCGTTGGCGAAGCCGGCAATGGCGACCGGGATCTGGTTGCTGCCGACGCCGGAGATCTCGATCCGCATCTGGGCATGCGCGCTGCCCATCGTGGCGGCGATGACCAGGCCGGTGTACAGCATATTGAGTTTTTTCATATCAGTGCATTTCCTTCAATTTGAAGACGAGTTCAAGTTCGCGCTCTACCGTACCATCTTTTTTCTTCGGCAGCGGGGACGATTTGGCAATCGCGTTTTCAATCGCGTTGTCGTAAGCCGTCGAGCCGCTGCCTTTCACTTTGCGCACGCCGATCACTTCGCCGCTCGGCAGCTGGGTGATCACGTAAGTGGCACTCAGGCTGTCATCATCGGCGCCATAGACCAGATTGCTCTTGATCTTGGCCTTGATCGCCGCCGCGTAGCCGCCGTCGGTCCGTCCGCCGGTCGATTGCGCCGCGGTGCCGGTGCTGCCTTTGGCGGCGGCGCCGGTGATGCGGCTCATCTCGGCCGCGAAGGCTTTGTCCTTGGCGGCTTTCTCGGCTTTTTCCTTGGCCAGCTTTTCAGCTGCGGCTTTTTTCTTGTCCTTTTCGGCCTGCGCTTTTTCTTTCGCTTCTTGTTCGGCTTTCTCTTCCTTGGCCTTCTGTTCCGCCTTTTTCTTGGCTTCCAGCTTGGCCAGTTTATCGTCAGCTTCTTTTTTCAGGCGCGCTTGTTCGAGCTTCTCGGCTTTCTCTTCTTCCAGCTTTTTCTTCTTCAGGCGCTGCAGGGCGATTTCCGGGTCTTCCTTCGGCACCGGCGGCGCTTCCACCGGCGCCGGCGGCGGCGTCTTGACCACTTCCGGTTCAGGCTCCGGTTCCGGCGCTGGTTGCGGCGTCGGCGTTGGCGCCGCTTCCTGCACCTTCATGTCCCAGATTTCGGCCTGCACTTCGACCGGATCATTGTTTTGCCAGCTGACGCCGATCCACAGGAACATCAACAACACGGCGTGCATCGCCACAGCCAGCGTGATCGAACGCCAGTTGTCGTGTTGTCGCGGAACCTTGTACGGGCCGCCAGCGGTTGCGGGTTTCATTGTCTGCATTTACTTGGTGGACAGGCCCACGCGGGTGATGCCCAGTTTCTTCGCTTCCGAGATCAGTTGGATCACGTCGTCGTACTTGCTATCTTTATCGCCGGCGATCAGCACCGGATAGTCCGGATGTGCTTCGTGGATGGAGCGCAGTTTACGCACCAGCGCGTCGCGGTTCGGTGCGGTTTCGGGCGCATCTTCATCTTTGCCTTTGACACCGATCGACAGCGCACCGTTCGGCTTCAGCACGATCTGCACGTAGTCGCTTGGCGGCTTGGTGGATTTTTCCGCGCGCGGCAGGTCGACCACGCTTGGGTCGTTGGCCGACGGCATCACCATGAAAATAATCAGCAGCACCAGCATGACGTCGATATACGGCACGACGTTGATCTCGGACTTGAGCTTGCGGCCACGGCCGCCGCGCATGCTGCTGGAGAAAGAAGAAGCCATAGTGATTAACGCGATTGACGCTGCAGGATGTTGGAGAACTCTTCCACAAAGCTCTCAAAACGGATCGCCAGGCGGTCCACGTCGTACGAGAAACGGTTGTAGGCCACAAAGGCTGGAATGGCCGCGAACAGGCCGATGGCGGTGGCGATCAGCGCTTCGGCAATGCCGGGCGCGACGGCGGCCAGGGTCGCTTGCTGCACATTGGCCAGGCCGCGGAAGGCGTTCATGATGCCCCATACCGTACCCAGCAGGCCGATGTACGGCGATACCGAACCGACCGAAGCCAGGAAGGCCAGGTGCGATTCCAGCGCATCCATCTCGCGCTGGAAGGCGGCGCGCATGGCGCGGCGGGCGCTGTCGAGCACGGCGCCGGCGTCCAGGTTGTCGCGGTTGGCGGCAAAGGCGGCTTTCGACTTGATGAACTCGCCCATGCCGGCTTCGAAGATGCGCGCCAGCGGGCCGCTGTTGGCGCGGTCCTTGCCGGCGTTCTGGTACAGGGCGTGCAGGTTGCCGCCGGCCCAGAAGGTCTTTTCAAACTCCACCGTCAGGCGGCGCGCCGATTTGATGGCGAACAGTTTGCTGAAAATGTAGGTCCAGCTGGTCAGCGAGATGACGAACAGCAGCGCCATGATCAACTGCACGATCAGGTGCGCATTGGTGATGAGGGACAGGAAAGAAAGGTCTTGGGTGACGTTCATTGTTTATCAGTCTTTGGTGGTGTGACGCATTTTGTCGGCAACGATGGCAGGCACGGCGCGCGGGCGCAAGGCGGAATCGACGCAGCCAACCTTGACCCGCGCCGTGTTCAGCAATGTCTCGCCGCGCCAGGCTTCCTGTTGGAAAACGATGGACGCGCGGCCGATTTTTTCGATACTAACCGTTAATTTTAGTTCATCGTCAAGCTTTGCGGGCGCATGATAATCGGCGCTGACGCTTTTAACCACGAACATGGTGTCGTGCTCGGCCAGCAGCTGGTGCTGGTTGACATGCAGGGCGCGCAGCCACTCGGTGCGGGCGCGCTCGAAGAATTTGAGGTAATTCGCGTAATAGACGATACCGCCGGCGTCGGTGTCTTCGTAGTAGACCCGTACGTTCCAGATGAAATCTGCAGGCATGTTGTTTTGGCTACAAGTGTGATTGAGCAACATTCTACGCGATATTGTTGTTTTGGTTGAATATTATCAACTGGCGCGCAAAGCTGCCCCTGGCAAGAGTAAAGCGGTTTCCTGGCCTCTTGCCAAGGATTGTAACAATGGCTTACGAATTACAGATCACGTTTAATGTTCAGCGCGCCGTAGCCCTGGCAGGTCGGCATCATGTCGATGCGGTTGATGTTGACATGCGGGGGGAGGGTGGCAATCCAGTACGCGGTGTTGGCGATGTCCTCGGCGGTGAGCGGGGTGGTGCCTTCGTAGACCTTGGCCGCGGCCGCGTCGTCCTTCAGGCGCACGTTGGAGAACTCGGTACCGCCGCACAGGCCAGGAGCCAGGTTGGTGCAGCGCACGCCGGTGCCGGCCAGGTCGGCGCGCAGGTTCTGGGTGAACTGGTTGACGAAGGCCTTGGTGGCGCCGTACACATTACCGCCCGGGTAAGGGGTGGAGCCGGCGATCGAGCCGATGTTGATCACAGTGCCGCTGTTGCGCTCGACCATACCCGGTAGGATGGCGCGGGTCATGGCGACCAGGCCGCTGACGTTGGTGGCGATCATGGTGTCCCAGTCTTCCAGCGACGAGGTGTGGGCCGGGGTCACGCCCAGCGCCAGGCCGGCGTTATTCACCAGCACGTCGATGGCGCGCCATTCGGCCGGCAGACCGTCCAGCGCGGACTGGATCGAGGCGCGGTCGGTGACGTCCAGCACGATAGGGCGCACGGCGTCGCCCAGTTCGGCGGCCAGCACCTGCAGGCGGTCTTCACGGCGGCCGCTGATCAGCACTTTGTGGCCGTTTTGCGCGAAGATGCGCGCCATCGCGGCGCCGAAGCCGGCGGTGGCGCCGGTGATGAAGACGATCATGGTCGATCCTTGTAAGTGGGTGGGAAGTGTCCAAAATTGTATCCGTAAATTCCCTTATGGGTTAAATTGCCAATAATGCAATCCTTTTTCTTGCTCAAATCTGGCGCATCAAATACAATCTGGCTTCCATTACGTCTCACGTAACTGGCGAAAAGCTGGAATGATTTCCAAAAATGCACCACAATAGTGCGTTTTTGATCAGCCGGCGAAAGGTGGGCATCCACCGGGAAACGTGAGATTTCAACAGCCGTTCGCCTGGGCAGCCCTCGATGGAAAGCACGAAGAGGCTGCCGGTCCGCTATGGCTTCTCTCTTTCGATCCAACTGCCAGAAACAAGTTACTCATTCGATTGGAGTTTTTTCATGTTCGCAAAAGATCACACCCTCGCCAGCGTTGACCCAGAACTGTTCGGCGCGATTCAGCACGAGAACACCCGCCAGCACGACCACATCGAGCTGATCGCCTCGGAAAACTACACCTCGCCAGCCGTAATGGAAGCGCAAGGTTCGCAACTGACCAACAAATACGCCGAAGGCTACCCAGGCAAGCGCTACTACGGCGGTTGCGAGTACGTCGACGTCGTGGAGCAACTGGCCATCGACCGCGTTAAAAAACTGTTCGGCGCCGAAGCCGCCAACGTGCAGCCTAACTCGGGCTCGCAAGCCAACCAGGGCGTGTTCTTCGCCGTGCTGAAACCGGGCGACACCATCATGGGCATGTCGCTGGCAGAAGGCGGCCACCTGACCCACGGCATGCCGCTGAACATGTCGGGCAAATGGTTCAACGTCGTGTCCTACGGCCTGACCGCTGCAGAAGACATCGATTACGACGCCATGGAAGCGCTGGCCAAGGAACACAAGCCTAAGCTGATCATCGCCGGCGCCTCGGCCTTCTCGAAAAAAATCGACTTCGAGCGTTTCGCTGCCGTCGCCAAATCGGTGGGCGCGTACTTCATGGTCGACATGGCCCACTACGCCGGCCTGATCGCCGCCGGCCTGTATCCTAACCCAGTGCCGCACGCTGACTTCGTCACCTCGACCACGCACAAATCGCTGCGCGGTCCACGCGGCGGCATCATCCTGATGAAGGCCGAGCACGAGAAAGCCATCAACTCGGCAATCTTCCCTGGCATCCAGGGCGGCCCGCTGATGCACGTGATCGCTGGCAAGGCCGTGGCCTTCCAGGAAGCGCTGCAGCCTGCCTTCAAAGAGTACCAGCAGCAAGTGGTGAAGAACGCCGACGTGCTGGCCAAGACCCTGATCAAGCGCGGCCTGCGCATCGTGTCGGGCGGCACCGAGTCGCACGTGATGCTGGTGGACCTGCGTCCGAAGAACCTGACCGGCAAGGAAGCGGAAGCGATCCTGGGTTCGGCGCACATGACCTGCAACAAGAACGGCATCCCTAACGATCCACAGAAGCCGTTCGTGACTTCGGGCATTCGTCTGGGCTCGCCGGCGTTCACCACCCGCGGCTTCAAGGAAGCGGAAGCGGAACAAGTCGGCAACCTGATCGCTGACGTGCTGGACAACCCGCACGATGCAGCCACCATCGAGCGCGTGAAAGCGGCGGTGAAGGTGCTGGCTGACAAGTTCCCGGTCTACGCCAAGTAATAGCAGTACCGCGACGCCGGCCGTGGGCTGGCGTCGCATTTAAACCAAAGCGCTTATGAAATGTCCGTTCTGCCAGCATGAAGACACCCAGGTCCTCGATACGCGTGTATCGGAGGAGGGGGATGCCATTCGCCGGCGCCGGCGCTGCGGGAAATGTGATAAACGATTTACCACGTATGAGCGCATCGAGCTGGTGATGCCGTATGTGGTCAAGAAGAATGGCAGCCGTACCGAGTACACCTCGGCCAAGCTGCGCGGCAGTCTGGAGCTGGCCTTGCGCAAGCGTCCGGTGGCTGCGCCGGCGGTCGATGCCGCCATTGCCTCGATTGAAGAAAAGCTGCTGACCAGCGGTCAGCGCGAAGTGGACACCGGCTACATCGGCGAGCTGGTGATGCAGGAATTGAAGCGCCTCGACAATGTGGCGTATATCCGCTTTGCTTCGGTCTACAAGAACTTCGAAGATCTGGCCGAGTTCCAGAACGCCATTGCCGAGGTCGGCCAGGAGCGCAAGGCTCCGCGCAAGAACTAGTGCGCTGATGGCGCACTTTTGATACACCTCATACTCATCGCTATCTCCGCTGTTAAGGTCTAACGCAGTCTCCCCGACTTGCGGAGGTGTGCCATGCGCGCACGCGGCTTTACCCTGCTGGAAATTCTGATTGCGGTGGTGGTGCTCGCCTTGGGCATCATCGGTGGCGTGGCTTTGCAGATGGCGGCGCTGCGGGCGCGGCATCAGGCGCTGCTGTTGTCGCAGGCATCGCAAATGGCCGCCGCGCTGGCCGAACGCATGCGCGCCAATCCGGCGCAGGCCGATCTCTACCTGACCCTCAACTACGACGCGTACGCCGAGCCTGCGCCGGCCGCACCGCCAGCCCTATGCCATGGCGATGCCTGCGTCAGCGCGCAACTGGCATGGGCCGATATGTACGAGGCCAAACAGCAAGTCCGCCTCGGCATGCCGGCTGGCCGGATGGTAGTCTGCCGCGATGCCGGCCTGTGGAGCGGCGGAACGCTGCGCTGGGCTTGCAGCGGTGGCGCGGCGGCACCGGTGGTGGTCAAGGTCGGGTGGCGCGGCAAGAATCCGGATGGCACGCCGCTGGTGGACGAGGCTGGCGAATATGCGCCCGGCGTGGCGCTGGTGGTTGGAGTGGCGCCATGAAGCCCGTGCGCCGCAACGGCTGGGGCCTGGTCGAATTCCTGATCGCCATCGCGCTGGGCTTGCTGCTGACGCTGCTGGCCAGCGGGCTGCTGATAGCCACCGCCAGCAACTACCGCAATCACAGCGACAACGCCTGGCTGGCCGACAGCGGCCGCTACGCCATGCAGACCATGGCGCAGGCGATACGGCAGGGCGCTTACATCAACTGGGACAGCGACCTCGCGCCGCCGGAGCTGGACCCCGATGCGCCCGCTGCGGTCGACGGCCGCGATGCCGCCAGCGTCAGCCGCAGCAGCGATGGCATCGGCACGCCATTGCCGCCGGTAGCCAATGGCAGCGATGTGCTGGCCTTGCGTTTTGCCGGTTCCGGCGTTAGCGCGAGCGGCGACGGCTCCAGCGTCAATTGCGCCGGTTTTGGCGTGGCGGGCGCTGCGCAGGGCTGGAGCATTTTCTACGTTGCTGCAGACGCGGGCGGCGAGCCTGAGTTGCGCTGCAAGTACCGCAACGCATCGGGCTGGGGCGCGGACGCCATCGTGCGCGGCGTGGATTCGTTTCAGGTGCTGTACGGCGTGGACACGGATGTGCCAGCGGATGGCGTGCCCAACACCTATCTGAACGCAACGGCGGTGCAGGCGATGGCGGGCTGGAAGCGCGTGTGCAGCATTAAGCTGGGCTTGTTGCTGCATGGCGAGCGCAACACGCGCAGCGATACGGTCGACGCGCGCCATGACTTGTTCGGCCCGGCGTATTCCGATGCGCACGCTGAAGATGTTGGCGTGCGGGTGGTGGAGAGCAGTTTGCCGCCGTCGCAGCGTTTGCGTGCACGGCGGCTATTCCACATGACCGTGGCGCTGCGTAACCGGGATGGCTGAATCATGGACAGGCAGCGGGGCATGGCGCTGGTGGTCAGTCTGGTGCTGCTGATTCTGGTGCTGTTGCTGGGTGTGTCGGCTGCGCAGTTGAGTCTGCAAGGTGAGAAAGCAGCACGCAGCGAGCGCGATCGAAGTGTGGCATTTCTTGCGGCGGAGGCTGCCTTGAAAGATGCGGAACATGATATCGACGGCAGCAGCGATCCGGCCCGCCGCGCGGCATTTGAAACCGGCGACGGATTTGAGGAGGCGTGTGGCGCTGCTGGCGGCAGCGGCGCTGGCTTGCGCATTCGCGCGCCAGCCGGTGCTACGCCGGTGTGGCAAACGGTGGATTTGTCGGGCAGCGAAGACGGCGGCAGCTGCACGACCGTGCACGGCGCCTACACCGGCGCTGCGATGCCGACCGGCGAAGGCTTCCTGCCATTCAAGAAACCGCGCTACCTGATCGAGCGCATGGAGTGCCATCAGCCGGGCGACGATGCGTCCGCAGGCGCACCGCCACGTTACTGCTACCGGGTCACCGCGCTCGGCTTCGGTGCCAGGCCGGAGACCGAAGTCGTGCTTCAAAGCGTGTTCAGCAAACCGGAGACGACGCCATGAAAAGCATGTTGCGTGCACTGCTGCTGGGCGCAGCCATCTTGCTGCCAGTCCGCGCCGATCCGCCGGCGTTGGAGATCGACAGCTGGCCCATCACCGCCACCTGCAAGCCCGCACCGTCCGGCGCAGGGCGCGTGGGGACGGCCAGTGGCGCGGTGCTGTTGCGCCCCGCGCCGATCGCGTTGTCCGGCGAGCCATCGTCGGCGAGCGCTGGCGATGTGTATCAGGCGACAATGGACATTGCCGATTGGGGCGGGCATTTCTCGCGCGACGTGCTGTCCGCCGGCGTGGGCGCAACCTCCACCCTGGCGTGGGACGCCGGCGCAATCCTCACTGGCGCGGCCGGCCGCGCGCCCGAGCCCACGCCGGAGCGGCGCCAGATCTACACCGCGATCGTGCAGCCCGATGGCGCGCTGGCAACCGTGCCGTTCACCTGGACCGCGCTTTCGTCCGCGCAGCAGGCCTTGCTTAACCTTGAAGATCGCGCCGGCGAGCAGCGCGTCGCCTATCTGCGCGGCGAGCGCACGCTGGAGGGTATCCAGTTCCGCCGCCGCCGCAGCGTGCTTGGTGATGCGGTTCACAGCATTCCCGTCTATGTCGACGTGCCCGGCCACCGCGCTGCCGTCTACCTCGGCGCCAACGATGGCATGCTGCATGCGTTCGACGCTGCCAGCGGCATCGAACTATTCGCCTACGTGCCGGAAACCTTGATTGGCCAGCTCTATCACCTGACCGATCCCGCCTACATTCACCGCGCCTACGTCGACGGTCCTGCCAGCGTTGGCCAAGCCAACATCGCAGGCGACAGGAAAACCATCCTGCTGGCCGCAATGGGCGGCGGCGCACCGGGCGTGTTCGCGCTGGACGTCACCGATCCCACGCGCTTTGCAGATGGCCTCGGTGCGCTGTGGGAATTCACCAGCCGCGACGATCCGCTCATGGGCAATGTCACCACTGTCCCGCAAATCGCCAGGGTGCGCGTGCGGCGCGACGTGGTACGCGAGTTCGCCGTCGTCCCCAGCGGCCTGAATGGCGGCGGCAACGGCGCCATATTCCTGCTGTCCGTCGACAAGCCGCGCGACGAGGGCTGGCGGCTCAACCGCAACTACTACCGCATCCAGACCAAGGCCACGGACGCTCTCAGCGCACCGGCATTGCTGAACGATAGCGATGGCGTGCTGCGGTACGCCTACGCTGGCGACCTGCAGGGCAATCTGTGGCGTTTCGATTTCAGCGGCAGCGCGCCGTGGAGCAAAGCCGTCAGCAAGCCGCTATTCGTCGCCCGTGACGCCAGCGGGCGGCATCAGCCGATCACCCAGCAGCCAATGCTGGCCTACGCCAGCCACGGCTACTTTATCCTGTTTGGCACTGGCCGGCTGATCGGGCAGGCCGACCGCAAGCCGTCGCCGCAGTCTTACTATGCCATTATCGACAGTCTGCAAACGCCGCCCGACGTCATCACCGGCCGTCATCAGCTGACCCGGCGCTTCCTTGATGGCAGCGATGTGCGCATGGAGCCGGGCAGCAAAGGCTGGTACATCGACTTCACGGAGGCGATGGAACGCAGCATCAACACCGGCATGCTGGCGGACGGCATCGTGCTGTTCAACACGGTGCTGCCCGGTGTGGATGTGTGCAGCCCAACCAGCAGCCGCAGTTATGCGCTGAATGTGACCAGCGGCTTGCCTGTAGCTGACATGACGATGATGCCTGGCGCACCGATCCCTGACTATGTGCCGCTGCCGGTGCTGCTGCCGCAAACCATCACGCGCAGCAGCCCGGATCCGATAGGGCGCATCCAGCAGGAGGAGACTTATGCAGTCGTGGCTGTGGCGGCGGCAGGTCCGGTGATGGCCATCGGCAGTGTGCGTACCACGCGCCGTGCCGGGCGCCTGAGTTGGCGCGAAATCGTCAACTGGCGCGAACTGCACGAGGCGGCCAAATGAAGCGCTGCGGATTCAGCCTGATCGAATTGCTGGTGGTGCTGGTCATCATCGGCGTGCTGACGGCGTCTGCGATGCCCGCCTACCAGCAACACGTGGTGCGCACCCGCCGCAGCGAGGCGCACTCTGCCTTGCTCAGGCTGATGATGCAGCAGGAGCGCTTCCACTCTCAGCACAACCGCTACGTGGCTTTCTCCGCCGGCGATGCGGAGCCGGAGGCGCGGCATTTCCAGTGGTGGAGCGGGGCGAGTGCTGCGGTCAGCGCTTACGAAATCGAAGGCAGGGCCTGCGATGGCGAACTGATTGCGCACTGCATACAGATCATCGCGCGGCCTGGCACCGCGCTGGTCGACAGCCGCTTCCGCGACAACGATTGCCGCGAACTGACCCTCACCAGCAGCGGCCTGCGCCTCGCCAGCGGCCCTGCGCCAGGATGCTGGCCATGAATCGCCACGCCGGCCTGACCTTGATCGAGCTGCTGGTGGTGCTGGCCGTGGCGGCTACCCTGTTCGGTCTGGCGGCACCGGCTTTCCAGCAATCCCTGCAACGGCTGCGCTTGCAAGCCGCGGCCAACGATCTGCAAGCCGCCATCGACCTGACCCGCTCCGAGGCGATGGCACGTGGCCACAAAGTCATGATGGCGCCGCTGGAGCCGGCCGGCGCCAACTGGCAAAGCGGCTGGGCCGTTTTCGTCGACCGCAACGGCAACCGTCGCCCAGATCCCGGCGAGCCGCTGATCTACCAGCATGACGCGCTACGGCCCGACCTCTCCATCACCGCGCGCTTCACCGCCGGCGGCATGCCGGATTACATCGCCTACAACGCCGCCGGCCGCACCTGCCGCGCCGACAACAGCCTCACCGCACGCTGGGGCACGCTCTCCCTCAAGCAGGGAGAACTCGCCCGCAACGTGATCATCAACATGCTGGGCCGGGTGCGTGTCTGCGATCCGAAGGCCGAAGCCTCCAAATGCGCCAGCGCGGCCGACTGAACAAGCCTTTATAATGACGCGAAATCTTATTTGGCAGGGGCAACGTGAATATCCGCGACGATCTTGAAGGCATGACGCTGGCGCTGGAGTGGGCCGCGAAAGGGCTGTACACCACTGCGCCGAATCCGCACATCGGTTGCGTGATCGTGCGCGATGGCGCGGTGATCGGCGCCGGCGTCACGCAAAAGGCCGGCAGCGACCACGCGGAAATCCAGGCGCTCAAGGATGCGCAGGCGCGCGGCCACGATGTGCGCGGCGCCACCGCCTACGTCACGCTGGAGCCGTGCAACCACCACGGCCGCACGCCGCCGTGCTCGGACGCGCTGGTGCGCGCCGGCCTCGGCCGCGTGGTCGCGGCGATGGAAGATCCGAATCCGCTGGTTGCCGGGCAGGGCATGGCCAAGCTGGCCGCCAACGGCATTGCTACGCAAGTCGGCTTGCTGGCCGGGCAGGCGTATGAGCTGAACATCGGCTTCTTCTCGCGCATGACGCGCGGCCTGCCGTGGGTGCGCATGAAAACCGCCGCCAGCCTCGATGGCATGACGGCCCTGCATAACGGCGTCAGCCAATGGATCACCGGTCCGGAAGCGCGTGCCGATGGACATCACTGGCGCGCCCGCGCCTGCGCCATCCTGACCGGCATCGGCACCGTCAAGGCCGATGATCCGCAGTTGAATGTGCGAGCGGTGGAAACGCCGCGCCAGCCGCGCCGCATCGTGGTCGACAGCAAGCTTGAAATTGATCTGTCCGCCAAGATATTGGAGGGCGGCGGCACGTGGATTGCGGCCGCTGTCGGCAATCCGGAGAAAGAAGCGGCGCTGGCCGCCGCTGGGCACGAAATCATTATGCTGCCGAACGCGAGCGGCAAGGTCGACTTGCCGGAACTGATGCGCGAACTGGGCCGCCGCCAGATCAACGAGCTGCACGTGGAGGCCGGCGGCAAGCTCAATGGTTCGCTGATCCGCGAAGGCTGCGTCGATGAACTGCTGGTGTACCTGGCGCCCGCGCTGATCGGCGACGCGCAAGGCATGTTCGCGCTGCCGGCGCTGACCGACCTGTCGCACAAGAAGAATTTGCAATTTCACGAGGTCAAGCAGATCGGCCAAGATTTGCGTATCCTTGCCCGCTTCACTCATTAGGAAAAATCATGTTCACTGGTATCGTCGCCGCTGTCGGCAAAATTGAATCCGTTAAACCGCTGGAAGGCGGCTCGTTCGCAGGCGTGCGCCTGGACATCAACGCCGGCGGCCTGCCGCTGGCCGATGTGGCGCTGGGCGACTCGATCGCCATCAACGGCGCCTGCATGACTGTGGTGGAGAAGGACGCCACCAATTTCCGCGTCGACGTCTCGCGCGAAAGTCTGAACAAGACCGTCGGCCTCGACACGCTGACCGAAGTCAATCTCGAAAAAGCGCTGACGCTGAACGAGCGCCTTGGCGGCCATCTGGTCTCCGGCCACGTGGACGGCCTGGGCGTGGTGCGCAAATTCGAGCCGGTGGGCGAATCGTGGGAGCTGGTGGTGGAAGCGCCGCACGACCTGGCCAAGTTCCTGGCCTACAAAGGCTCGATCGTAGTCAATGGCGTGTCGCTGACCGTCAACCGCATCACCGACATCGGCACGGGCGCCGACCTGGTGTGCCAGTTCTCGATCAACCTGATCCCGCACACCATCGCCATGACCACGCTCAAGCATCTGAAAGTGGACGCCAAGGTCAACCTGGAAATCGATCTGATCGCCCGCTATGTCGAGCGCATGGTGTCGGTGGGCGCCGCGGGCAAGTGATAATGTTGGCAGAAATGCCATGCGGATGCACTAAAATGCGGGGTTTTACGGTAGGGTTGGCGTAAATCCTTTAAAATAGCGGGTTAAGAAATACTCTCGCTCAGCCTTGAAGGATTAAAAATGTCAATTTCCAGCACCGAAGAAATCGTCGCCGAATTGCGCGCTGGCCGCATGGTGATCCTGGTCGATGAAGAAGACCGGGAAAACGAAGGTGACCTGGTGCTCGCGGCGGACTTCGTCACGCCGGAAGCCATCAATTTCATGGTCAAGTACGCGCGCGGCCTGGTCTGCCTGACCCTGACCGAGGAACGCTGCGACCAGCTCGAACTGTCGATGATGTCGTCCAAGAACGGCACCGCCTACGGCACCAATTTCACCGTTTCGATCGAAGCGGCCGAAGGCGTGACCACCGGCATTTCGGCGGCCGACCGCGCCAAGACCATCCAGGTCGCCGCGGCCAAGGATGCCAAGCCGTCGGACATCGTCCAGCCGGGCCACATCTTCCCGCTGAAGGCGCAAAAGGGCGGCGTGCTGATGCGCGCAGGCCATACCGAAGCCGGTTGCGACCTGACCGCCATGGCCGGCCTGACGCCCGCCTCGGTGATCTGCGAGATCATGAAGGACGACGGCACCATGGCACGCCTGCCGGACCTGCTGGAATTCGCCAAGGAACACAACCTGAAGATCGGCACCATTGCCGACCTGATCCACTACCGCAGCCGCAATGAATCGCTGGTGGAAAAAGTGGGCGAGCGCACGCTGAAGACCGCCCACGGCGACTTCCGCATGATCGCCTACCGCGACAAGCCAAGCGGCTCGGCCCACCTGGCGCTGGTGCACGGCGAAATCGTCAAGGGCAAGGAAACCCTGGTGCGCGTGCACCAGCCGGTGTCGATCCTGGATATCCTGGAATCGGAAGCCACCACGCACTCGTGGAACCTGCCATCGTCAATGGCCGCGATCAAGGCGGCCGACAGCGGCGTGATCGTGCTGCTCAACTGCGAAGAAACCGCCGAGCAGTTCTTCAACCAGTTCGAGGCCCTGTGCAAGCCGGAAGACACCAAGCCGAAAGGCCGCGCGGCCAGCATGGACCTGCGCAGCTATGGCATTGGCGCGCAAATCCTGCGCGAAGTCGGCGTCTGCAAGATGCAGCTGCTGGCCAGCCCGCGCAAGATGCCGTCGATGACCGGCTTCAATCTGGAAGTGACCGGCTACGTCGCCAAACCGCAATAATTCAACCAACATACAAGAGGCCATCATGACCGTAGGAAGCTACGAAACCAACCTGAACGGCGAAGACCTGCGCATTGGCGTGGTCCAAGCCCGTTTTAACGAAGACATCTGCCACGGCCTGCTGTCCGCCTGCCTGGCCGAGCTCAAGCACCTGGGCGTGGCCGACGAAGACATCCTGCACGTGACCGTGCCGGGCGCGCTGGAAGTGCCGCTGGTGCTGCAGAAGATGGCCGAGTCGCAGCAGTTCGACGCGCTGATCGCGCTGGGCGCGGTGATCCGCGGCGAAACTTACCACTTCGAGCTGGTGTCGAATGAATCGGGCGCCGGCATCACCCGTATCGGCCTGGACTACGGCATTCCGATTGCCAACGCCATCCTGACCACCGAGACCGACGAGCAGGCCGAAGTGCGCATGGCCGTCAAGGGCGCCGACGCCGCACGCGTGGCGGTGGAAATGGCCAACCTGACCATCGCCCTGGAAGAGCTGAGCCAGGACCACGGCGACGACGAATAAGAATCAAACACACGAAGGTAAAAAATGACTGAGAAGACTTTGCACGCTAACCCCAGCAAGAACCGCACGCCGCGTCACCGCGCGCGCGAATTCGCGCTGCAAGGGTTGTACCAGTGGCTGCTGAATAACGAATCCGCCTCCACGGTGGTCAACCACATCCGCGGCGCGCACGGCTTCGACAAGGCCGACGCCGAGCACTTCACCGTGCTGCTGAACGGCGCCATCGGTTCGTCGGTGGAACTGCGCGAGATCTTCGCGCCGCTGGTGGACCGCGGTATTTCCGAACTGTCGCCGATCGAGCACGCGGTGCTGCTGATCGGTACGTACGAGCTGAAGAACAACCTGGAAATCCCTTACCGCGTCGTCATCAACGAAGCGGTGGAACTGACCAAGTCGTTCGGCGGCATCGACGGCCACAAGTACGTCAACGGCGTGCTGGACAAGCTGGCGGCCCAGCTGCGTCCGGACGAGGTTGCTGCGGACAAGAAGCGCTAAGCTTTCCCGGTATCGTTAAAAGCCACCCACGGTAGCGTGCGGTGGCTTTTTTTATTTGCGCGTTGACCGGGCAGGGGAGGGATAGCCATGATTGCTTTTTAAGTAATTCTGGAGCGGCATCATCGACTTGCCCACCCCAAGCAGGCGCCGGCGCGGCTGGCTGGCGCTGATCGGCGCGGCCCACCTGCTGGCCCTGATGTGCTGGAAAGCGCCGGAGAGGCCGCTGGCGGCTTCGGTCACGCCACATGCACCGATCACCTACATTTTGACGCCGTTTAAGCCGCTCAGGCCGCCTCCGCAGCCCGAGCGGGCGGTGCGCGCGTCCGAGCGGCCATCGCGCACGCCAGCCGCGCGGGCGCCCGAGGCCATTGCCGCCTCGCCCCGGCCGCCGGCCGAGCCGCAGGCGATCACCGCGCCATCGGCCCCGGCGGCGGCCGACGCCGAAGCGGTCACGCTGCCGCCCGATCCCTTTGCCGTGCCGGTCAAGCCGCAGGATGACCTCAAGCAGCGTGCCCTCAAAGGCGCACTGGCAGCCGATCAACAAGCGCGCAAGGATGCGTGGACGCAGCGCGACCGCAAATACGTCAACGATGAAACCGCATTGGCGGCCGCTATCGGCAAGGCTTACAAAGATCGCAGCAGCGGCGAGATAGGACAGTTCACGGCTCCGGATGGCAGCCGCGTGACCAAGTGGCGCATGTCGGATGGTACGGTGGTGTGCTACTACACCGCCTCCAACAACTTCGCCGGCGGCCGCGATCCGTTCCGCGATACCGGCCGGGTCAGCGTGAGGCAGTGCCCTAAATGAAAAAAGCCACCTGACCGAGGTGGCTTCTTAGTGTGCAGACTGAATTACAGGCCGGCGATCTGCGTACCGCTGACCGACTTCTCGGCAGCTGCAACTGGCGGCGCCGGCTGCTTGGCTGGCGCGGCGGCCATCTGCTGCGGCGGGGTGATGGTTGGCACTTTCTTGCCAGCCGAAACCTGCTTCAGGCGGTTGTACTCGGCCAGCACGCGGCTGCCGTAGCCATCATCGGTTTCAAACGCGGCAGCGCCGACGTAGCTCTTCAGGCCGGCTTCGACCGAACCGCCACGGGTCACGTAATCCTTCAGGATCAGCGAGCCGACGCGGATGTTGGCGACCGGATTCAGCGCAGCTTGCAGGCCGCCCATATCCTGGAACTTCTCGTGGTGCACCTTCGACATGACCTGCATCAGGCCTTGCGCGCCCATCGGGCTTTCGGCGAACGGGTTCAGGCCCGACTCGATCGACATCACGGCCAGGATCAGCAGCGGATCCAGCTTGATTTCACGTGCGGTCAGGTAGGCGGTCGACACCAGCATGTTGGCGGCGTCGCCAGCCACGCGGTAACGCTTGGACAGCCAGGTGGTCACCCATTTCTGCTGCTTCTCGGTGCCCAGCAGGGCTTTTTCCTCGGCGGTCAGCGGTGCGGCCGACGTGGTGGCGGTGGCGGCGGCTGGCGCCTCCATCAGCGCATCCAGCGGCGGCGCGGTGACGGCCACGACTTCCGCGTCCGGAACGCGGTTCAGGCTGTCGCTGAGGGCCTTGGCCAGGTCAGGACGGACAAACAGTACTGCCATTACTACCAGAGCGGTCACACCCACAATGGTCAGGGTGTGCTGGGCGGTGGTCAACACGCCCTTTGCCGAAATGCTGGCCGTGGTGAACCACGCAGCTGGCTGGCGAGCCATGGTACGGGCAAACGTAGTTGCACCGGTGATGCGATTAATCATAGAGTTCCCCTGAAATGTCCGTAAAAGCGATCCCCCGCCAGCGTTGAACGCAGCTAAACAGGTGCTAATGCCGTGCATCAGAAATATTCGTTCGTCGTCGCTGTAGGAAGCACACGAGAACGCCATCATTGCTTGCTTGTTGCTGATCTCTCCCGCAGGAGTCAACCAGATGCAATACAACTACTACCGGGGGGTAAGGCAGACGCCTTTTGAAAACACTCCTTAAAATGTCATGTGGAGCCCCGACTCCGTGAATGTATGAGCGGCACGAAAACCAGACCTCATCAAGTAGGGTGGATTGTAGAAGGCGTTTTATATCAAGTCAATACTAACGTCAATCGTTTTTATAACTTTTAAATCTAGAATTTTGCCTTGCTAGCGATGGAAAACCAATAAAATCAATCACTTGACCTGTATTTTTAAACAGTGCGCTTTAATGTAAGAAAATATTAAAAAACCGATGAAATATTCCGATCTGCGAGATTTTATTTCCCAACTGCAAGCAATGGGCGAACTTAAGCCCATTTTAAGCCCCGTTTCGCCGCATTTAGAGATGACTGAGGTATGCGACCGCACCTTGCGGGCGGGCGGGCCGGCCTTGCTGTTCCAGAATCCGGCCGGCCACAGCATGCCGGTGCTGGGTAATTTGTTCGGCACGCAGCGCCGCGTGGCGCTGGGCATGGGCGCGGACAGCGTCAGCGAGCTGCGCAAGATCGGCCATGTGCTGTCGCGCCTGAAAGAGCCTGAGCCGCCAAAGGACTTCAAAGACCTGATGGGCCTGGGCTCGCTGGTGAAAGCGGTGTGGGACATGGCGCCGAAAGAGCTGCGCGGTGCGAAGTGCCAGGAGATCGTGTGGGAAGGCGCTGATGTCGATTTGTCGAAATTGCCGATTCAGCATTGCTGGCCGGGCGACGTGGCGCCTTTGATTACCTGGGGCCTGGTGATTACCAAGGGCCCTAATAAGAAGCGGCAGAATCTGGGCATCTACCGCCAGCAGGTGCTGGGGCCGAACAAGGTCATCATGCGCTGGCTGGCCCATCGCGGCGGCGCGCTGGACTTCCGCGAGCACGCCATCCAAAGCAAAGGGAAGCCTTATCCTGTCTGTGTCGCTTTGGGTGCGGACCCCGCTACTATATTAGGTGCGGTGACGCCGGTGCCGGATTCCTTGTCGGAATATCAGTTCGCCGGCCTGCTGCGCGGCAGCCGCACCGAGCTGGTCAAGGCCATCGGCAGCGAGCTGCGCGTGCCGGCGTCGGCGGAGATTGTGCTGGAAGGCCATATCTACCCGGACGAAAATCATCCATCCGGCTACGAGCATGCGCTGGAAGGGCCGTATGGCGACCACACCGGTTATTACAATGAGCAGGACTGGTTCCCGGTGTTCACCATCGACCGCATTACCATGCGCCGCGATCCGATCTACCACTCGACCTACACCGGCAAGCCGCCCGATGAGCCGGCCGTGCTGGGCCTGGCGCTGAACGAAGTGTTCGTGCCGCTGCTGCAAAAGCAGTTCAGCGAGATCACCGATTTCCACCTGCCGTCGGAAGGTTGCAGTTATCGCATGGCGGTGGTGCAGATCAAGAAGCAGTACGCCGGCCACGCCAAGCGCGTGATGTTTGGCGTGTGGAGCTTCCTGCGCCAGTTCATGTACACCAAGTTCATTGTGGTGGTCGACGAGGATGTGAATATCCGCGACTGGAACGAGGTGATCTGGGCAATTACCACCCGCGTCGATCCGACCCGCGACACCACGCTGGTCGATAACACGCCGATCGATTACCTCGACTTCGCCTCGCCGATCAGCGGCCTGGGCAGCAAGATGGGTATCGACGCCACCAACAAGTGGCCGGGCGAAACCACGCGCGAGTGGGGCACGGTGATTACCATGTCGCCCGAGGTGAAGACGCGCGTCGACCAGATTTGGCAGGAACTGGGGCTGTAGGGTATAATGCAGTCTGGCGGGCCCCTGCGCATTGTGGCATGGTCAACCTGGTCAGGTCGGGAACGAAGCAGCCACAGCCGTTCACCATAAGTGCCGCAGATCAGGCTCGCCTCCTTATTCAGTAAAAAGCTCCCCTCGGGGAGCTTTTTTTCATTCCGAGTCCAGTTCGGCTTCGAGCGGCCGCTCGGAAGCGACCATCAGCGGATTCTCTTTCAGCAGCGACGATTCAGGCTTGAGCTTGATCTGGTTTTTGGCATCGGTGTTATAAGTCGTGCCGCCCACCTTCAGCTGGGCCGGGTGGTTGAACTTGAACACCACCACCTTTACGCTGGGCGCAAACATGCTCAGCGCGCCGGCCATTTTCTTGATCGCCTGGTTCATCTGGCCGACGCTGCTCATCACCGGTGCGTAATTCCATTGCAAGCCTTCCGGCAGCGGCGTGGTGGCGTCGTAGTCGACCTTGGACTTTTCTTCCTTCGGCAGGCTGGTCAGGATTTTAGTGTCGTCGGTCATCCACTTGGGATTCGGCACGAAGGCCATGCGGTAGTCAGGCGACAGCGCCGGCAACTGCTGGCGCTCGCTGCCGTGCACCACCGTCAGCACCACTTCGGATGGCTTGATGTTCTTATTCAGCGGCTTGATGGTCAGATACAAGTTGACCTTGTCGCGCTCGGCGGCGGGCAGGGCGTAGAACTTGTCGAGGCGCAGGTCTTCCACCAGTTTTTTGTAGGGATGCCATTCACGTTCATCGGCGTGGGCGGCGAGGGACAGCAACAGCAGGGGAGTCAGGGCAAGTTTTTTCATTTTTGGCATGTTAAAAGAAAAACAAATTGTAGGCTGGAATGGCAGACTTACCTAATCCAGTCGCGACTTGTTACAATTGCCGCTTTGGCACCCGCGATACGGTAAAATCCCAGCATGTCCTATCAAGTCCTCGCCCGTAAATACCGCCCTCGAAACTTCGAAACGCTCGTCGGCCAGGAGCACGTGGTTCGCGCACTGACGCATGCTTTGCATAGCGGCCGGCTGCACCACGCCTATCTGTTCACCGGTACGCGCGGTGTGGGTAAAACCACCTTGTCGCGGATTCTCGCCAAGTCGCTCAATTGCGTCGGGCCGGATGGCACGGGCGGCATCACTGCCACGCCGTGCGGCGTGTGCGAAGCATGTACCGCGATCGATGCTGGCCGCTTTGTCGATTACATCGAGATGGATGCGGCGTCCAACCGCGGCGTTGACGAGATGGCGCAGTTGCTGGAGCAGGCGGTGTATGCACCGACCAATGCACGCTTCAAGGTCTATATGATCGACGAGGTGCACATGCTGACCAACCACGCCTTCAATTCGATGCTGAAGACGCTGGAGGAACCGCCGGAGCACGTCAAGTTCATTCTCGCGACCACCGATCCGCAGAAGATTCCGGTGACGGTGCTGTCGCGCTGCCTGCAGTTCAATCTGAAGCAGATGCCGCCGGGGCACATCATCGGCCATCTGGAAAATATTCTTGGCCAGGAGGGCATCACCTTTGAGCAGCCGGCCTTGCGCCTGCTGGCCACCGGCGCGCATGGGTCGATGCGCGATGCCTTGTCGCTGACTGACCAGGCGATTGCTTACGCCGCCGGCGCGGTGACGCTGGATGCGGTGCAGGGCATGCTCGGTGCGCTGGACCAGTCGTATCTGATTCGCTTGCTTGATGCGCTGGCAGCGCAGGATGGCGCCGATCTGTTGGCCGTGGCCGACGAGATGGCCACGCGCAGCCTGTCGTACAACGGCGCTTTGCAGGATCTGGGTACGCTGCTGCACCGGATCGCTTTGGCGCAGACGGTGCCGGCTGCCTTGCCGGAAGATTTGCCTGAGTATGCGGATATCGTGCGTCTTGCAGGTTTGTTCGATGCGGAAGAAGTGCAGCTGTATTACCAGATCGCTGTGCACGGCCGCAATGAGCTGGGCCTGGCGCCGGATGAATATGCCGGCTTCTCGATGACCTTGTTACGGATGTTGGCCTTTCGCCCCGGCGTAGGCGGGGCAGAGGGACAACCAGCAGCGGCACCAGCGGTGTCGCGCCAGGCGGCGATGGCTTCGGCCCGTGCCGCAGCTGGCGCCGCGCCGGCCCGTGCGGCCGCCAACGTACAAGCTAGCCACGCCAGCGTGGTGCCGCCATCCGTCATCGCCGGCGCCGCCGCGATGGCGCGCAACGAGACCGCGCAATCGCCAGCCGCCGCGCACACGCCAGCTGCCGCCGCATCCGCCGCGCCAGCGCCAGCCGCGCAATCTCCGGCCACAGCCGCGATTGCCGCAGCCGCTCAGCCGCCCGCTGCCGCGCAGCCGCCTGCCAGCGCCGCGCCTGCACCGGCGGCTGCGCCGAGCGCACCGCCGCCCGCAGCTCCTGCCGCTGCGCCGGCCGCCCCAATCAGCACCGCGCGTGCCGCCATCAACGCTGCGCTGGAAGCTGCGCGTGCCGCATCGCGCCCGGGCGGCGCACGTCCGGCAGCGAGCGCACCGGCCGCACCACCATCGCCTCCCAGCGTAAGCGCCGCATCGACGGCGCCAGCACCTGCCGCGCCGTCCGGACAGCAAGCGAGCGCGCATGCCGCGCCGCAAGCCAGCGCGCACCCGTCGTTTGCACCGCAAGCTAGTGCACAGGTTGTGCCGTCCGCGCCGCAGGCCATTGCGCCGCAAGCTGCCGCGCCAGCGCGTCCAGCGCCGTGGGAAGACATGCCGCCAGCCGCTGACGGTGGCGCTGCGGTTCTGGAAGCCCCGGCCCGCGTGGCGCCGCCAGCGGCCGCGCCGCAATACGTCGCGCCAGCGCCGCAAGCGAAGGCCAAGCCGGTCGCCGAAGATGACGATCTGCCGCCGTGGGTCACCGAATTCTCCGACGACTCTGCGATGCCAGCACAGGGCGCCGCGCATCCGTACGCACCCGAGCCAGGCACGCAAAGCGCACCGGCCCCGCAAGCGAACGATCCGCATGCCATCGCCATGCCGGCCCGCACCGCAGCGGCACCGGCCAAAGCGCCATACGCCTACGTCATCACGCCCGTGCCCGAACTGAACTGGGACGGCAACTGGCCGGCCGTGGCCGCCGCGCTGCCACTGCGCGGCACCGCCCAGCAACTGGCGATGCAGGCCGAGATGGTCAAGTGCTACTTCGAAGGCAATGCCGCCGTGTTCCACCTGCGCGTGCCGATCGAAACCTGGCGCACGCCCGGCAACATCGAAAAACTGACCAGCGCGCTCACCGAGCGCTTTGGCCGCGTGGTGCGCGTCGACAGCGAGCTGGGCGCCGTCTGGTACACCGCCAGCGCCGAGGCCCAAGCCTACCGCGAAGCCTGCCAGCGCGCCGCCGAAGAAACGGTGGCCAACGATCCTTTCGTGAACAGCATGATCCGCGAACTGGACGCCTGGGTTGTCCCAGGCTCCATCGTGCCGCCGCAAGCGGCCGCGGCCGCCTGATCGCCTCTTTAAACAACTTACCGCAACACGGAGAACTCCACCATGATGAAGAACCAACTGGCCGGCCTGATGAAACAAGCCCAGGCAATGCAAGACAACATGAAAAAAGCCCAGGACTCGCTGGCCCTGATCGAAGTCGAAGGCCAATCGGGCGCCGGCATGGTCAAGGTGGTCATGACCTGCAAGAACGACGTCAAGCGCGTGTCGATCGACCCATCGCTGCTGGCCGATGACAAAGACATGCTGGAAGACCTGGTCGCCGCCGCCTTCAACGACGCCGTGCGCAAGGCCGAAGCCACCGCCGCCGAGAAAATGAGCGGCCTGACCGCCGGCATGAATCTGCCGGCCGGCTTCAAGATGCCATTCTAAGGACACATGTCCAAGTCGCTGGAATTCCTGACCGAAGCGCTGCGCCGCCTGCCGGGCGTGGGCCCGAAGTCGGCGCAGCGCATGGCATTCCACCTGCTGCAGCATGACCGCGAAGGCGCGGACATGCTGTCGCGCGCCTTGCACCAGGCAGTCAACGCCGTGCACCACTGCGCGCTGTGCAATACCTTCACCGAAGAAGACGTCTGCGATACCTGCAGCGACGAGTCGCGCGACCGCCGCCTGCTGTGCGTGGTCGAGACGCCGGCCGATCAATTGATGATCGAGCAGACCCTGACCTACAAGGGCCTGTACTTCGTGCTGATGGGCCGGCTGTCGCCGCTGGACGGTATCGGGCCGAAAGATATCCATCTCGAAAAACTGGTGGCGCGCGCCGCCGACGGGCTGGTCACCGAGGTGGTACTGGCCACCAATTTCACCAACGAGGGCGAGGCCACGGCCCACTACATCTCCGAGATGCTGAAGGCGCGCGGCCTGCGTGTGAGCCGTCTCGCGCGCGGCGTGCCGGTGGGTGGAGAACTCGAATACGTCGACGCGGGCACCATCGCCCGCGCCATGCTGGATCGAAGGGCGACATGACTAAGAACACTTCCGGCCCGCTGAAGGGCATCAAGGTACTGGAACTGGGCACGCTGATCGCGGGCCCTTTTTGTGCGCGCATGCTGGCCGAGTTTGGCGCGGAAGTGATTAAGGTCGAGTCGCCCGACGGCGGCGACCCAATCCGCAAATGGCGCGTGCTGAAGGATGGCACCTCGCTGTGGTGGTCGGTCCAGTCGCGGAATAAAAAGTCCCTCACGCTCAACATGAAGCATGCGCAAGGCCGCGAGATCGCGCGCAAGCTGGCGCTGGAAGCGGACATCATCATCGAGAACTACCGTCCCGGCGTGCTGGAGAAGTGGGAGCTCGGCTACGCGCAGTTGAAGGCGATCGATCCGTCGACCATCATGGTGCGCCTGTCCGGCTTCGGCCAGACCGGGCCGATGAAGGATCTGCCGGGCTTTGGCGCCATCGGCGAATCGATGGGCGGGCTGCGCTACGTGTCCGGCCATGCCGACCGTCCGCCGGTGCGTGTGGGCGTATCGATCGGCGATTCGGTGGCCGCGCTGCACGGCGTGATCGGCGCCATGATGGCGCTGCGCCACCGCGACGCCACCGGCGGCAAGCGCAAAGGCGAAGGCCAGATGGTGGACGTGGCGCTGTATGAATCCGTGTTCAACCTGATGGAATCGCTGGTGCCGGAGTTTGACCACGCGGGTGTGGTGCGCGAGCGCACAGGCGGCTCGCTGCCGGGCATCGTGCCGTCGAATACCTATACCACCAAGGATGGCGAAAACATCGTTATCGCCGGCAATGGCGATGCGATCTTTAAACGGCTAGTGCTGGCGATGGGGCGCATCGACCTGGCCGGCAATCCGGAACTGGAACGCAACGATGGCCGCGTCAAGCACACGCAAATGATCGACGACGCGATCCAGGCCTGGTGCGATACGCAAACCATCGATAGCGCGCTGGAAGTGCTGAAAGCGGCCGACGTCCCGGCCGGCAAAATCTACTCGGTGCGCGACATGATGACTGACCCGCAATTCCTGGCGCGCGAGATGTTCGAGCAGCACCAGTTCGCGGACGGCACGCCGGTCAAGCTGCCGGCCATCTCGCCGAAACTGTCGGCCACGCCGGGCCACACCAAATGGCTGGGCCCAACGCTGGGCCAGCACAACGACGAAGTCCTGTCAGCCCTCGGCTACAGCGCCGACGCCATCGCCGCGATGAAGCAGGACGGAGTGCTGTAAGGCCTGATTGGCCAGCATGCGATGGATGGAGTCGGGCGGGGAGGGATGGCCGAGATAGTAGCCTTGGACCATGTCACAGCCGTACTGCTCCAGCAGCACCAGCTGGGCGTCGGTTTCCACGCCTTCGGCCACCACCGCCATTTTCAGGCCGTGCGCCATCGCGATAATGGCGCGGGTGATGGCGGCGTTCTCGGAATCGAGCGGCAGGCCGCTGATGAAGCTCTTGTCGATCTTGAGCGCGCGCACGTCGAAGCGCTTGAGGTAGTTCATCGACGAGTAGCCGGTGCCGAAATCGTCGATCGATAAATACACGCCGATGACGCGCAGCTGTTCCAGTGTGACCATGGTGGCGCGCGCGTCGTCCATCAGCGTGCCTTCGGTCAGTTCCAGTTCCAGCAGTTCGGCCGGCAGGCCGGTGTCGTGCAGGGCAGAGATGACGCTCTGCGTCAGGTTCTCGTCCTTGAACTGCTTGGCCGACAGATTCACCGCCACCCGCACCGGCGGTTTTCCCGGCAGTTGCCATGCGGTCGCCTGCTGGCAGGCGGTGCGCAGCACCCATTCGCCGATCGGCACGATCAGGCCGGTCTCTTCGGCCAGCGGGATGAACTCGGTCGGCGAGATCACGCCGCGCTCCGGATGGCGCCAGCGCACCAGCGCTTCAAAGCCGACGATGCGCGAACTGTGCACGTCGATCTGCGGCTGGTACAGCAGGTACAGCTCGTCGTTTTGCAGGGCCTTGCGCAGGCCCACTTCCAGCTTGACGTGGCTCATGATCTGCATGGTCAGCGATGAGCTGTACAGCTTGGCGTTGTTCTTGCCGCAGTTCTTGGCGTGGTACATGGCGGTGTCGGCGTACTTGAGCAGCGAGTTGCAGTCCTCGCCGTCTTCCGGATACAGAGAGATGCCGATGCTGGCGGTGACGAAGATTTCGTGCGCGTCCAGCAGGAAGGGGCGGCGCATGGCTTCCTTCACGCGGTGCGCGACGTTGAGGGCGTTCTCCACCCGTTCGAGGTCAGGAATCAGGATGGTGAATTCATCGCCGCCCAGCCGCGCCAGATTGGTGGCCGCCTCAGTGCGCGACACCAGGTCGCCGGGCCGCGTGGTTTCGCGCAGGCGCTCGGAGACGGCTTTCAACAGATGGTCGCCGACGTCGTGGCCGAGCGTGTCGTTGATGCGCTTGAAGGCGTCCAGGTCCATGAACAGCACGGCGAATTTCTTGTTGGCCTTGCGCGAGCGTGCCAGCTCGGCTTCCAGCGTTTCAAGGAAGGCCTGGCGGTTGGGGATGCCGGTCAGCGAATCGCAGTAGGCCAGGCGGCGGATCTGTTCTTCGCTGCGCTTGCGCTCGCTGATATCGCGCACCAGTCCCAGCACTTCATCCGGCCCGGTGGCCACCAGCCGCGCTTCGAAATGCCGCACCGGCAGCGGCGCCGGATGCTCGCCCTGGCGCGCGCGTGGCGCCGGACCGGGCAGCGGCAGTTCGTAGTCGAGCGAGCGGATGTGCTGGGTGTCGAGCACGCTGTGCACTTGCTCCATCATGTGGCCGGCGATATCGGGCGGCAGCACCTGGCTCAGGTGCTGGCCCACGCAGCGGTCGGTGGAGAACACGCTGCTGGCTTCGTGGCCTTGTTCGTAGTCGAGGTAGTAGCCATCCTTGTTCATGCGGAAGAAGGTGTCGGGAATCGCTGCCAGCACGGCGCGGTGCTGGGCGTCGGCAATGCGCAGGCGGCTGATGGCGTCGCTGGCGCGCAGCACGTACAGCACGCGGTGGCCGAGGATGGGCCAGTTGATCGGCTTGGAGACGAAGTCGGTGGCGCCGGCTTCGTAGGCGTGGGTGACGGCTTCCAGCTCGTCGCCGCCGGTGACCATGATGATGGGCACGGCCGAATGCGTTTCGAGCTTGCGGATTTCACGGCACACGGCAAAGCCGTCCATGCCGGGCATGTCGACGTCGAGCAGCACCAGGTCGGGCGTGATGCTCTGGAAGCAGGCAACGGCTTTCACGCCGTCTTCAGCCTCGATGGCGTCGAGGCCGACTTGCGCCAGCATTTCCAGCATCAGCAGGCGCATGGTGGGGTCATCGTCCGCAACCAGTACCAGGCCGCGCTTGGGGGAAGTTGCCATGATCAGGTTTCCTTTTCCAGGAGAGCTCCCAACGCCTGCCGCGCGGCCTGGAAAGAGTGTTCCATGTCAGCCAGCAGTGGTGCGGCGCCGGCGGTGGTGTGGTTGCGTGCTAGCTGTTCGAGGTCCTTGCTGCGCTGGGCCAGCGCACTGGCGCCGATGTTGGCGCTGCTTGACTTGAGACTGTGCGCGGCTTTGCGCAGTTGTTCTGCATCATCGGCAGCGATCGCTTGCCGGATGGTGTGCAGGTGGGCCGGCGTGTCGCGCAGGAAGGCTTGCAGCACGCGTTCCAGCAGGGCGTCGCCATTGCCGGGGCTGAGGGCGCGGATGTTGTCCAGCGCTTGCAGGTTGATGATGCTGCCATCCTCCGCAGCAGGCTCGCTTGCCTCGGCCGGCGGCGCCACGCGCGGCAGGCTGATCCAGCGCGACAGAGTCTGGCCCAGCGCCTGCTGGGTGAAGGGCTTGCTCAGGTAATCGTCCATGCCGGCCGCCAGGCAGGACTCGCGGTCGCCCTGCAGCGCGTTGGCGGTAATGGCGATGATGGGCATGCTGCGCGCGCGCCCGCGCTGCTGCTCGTGGCGGCGGATTTCGGTGGTGGCGGCGAAACCGTCCATCACCGGCATCTGGCAGTCCATCAGGATGACGTCGAAATCGCCGGCCTGCACCGAATGCAGGGCTTCCTCGCCGTTGCAGGCGCGGCTGACGTCGAGGCCCAGCCCTTCGAGCATGGCGCTGGCGACTTCGACGTTGACCGGATTGTCTTCGGCCAGCAGCACCTTGCGCCGCTTGCGGCCGCGCGGCGGCGGCTCGTGGCGGGGCGCGGCTGCGGGCGGCGGCTCGGCGGCGGGACGCGTCTCGCGGCCGCGCAGCGGCAGGGTGATGGCGTCGTGCAGGTCGCATTCGCGTGCCGGTTTGATGAGCTGGAAGGCCACGCCCGCTTCGCGCTGCTGCACGCTGTCGGCGGCATTGCGCTCGGTGCTCAGCAACAGCAGGCGCGTGGCCGCCAGCGCCGCCTCGCTGTGGATGGCGGCCGCCAGCGCCAGGCCGCTGGTGCGCGGCTGCTCCATGTCGAGCAGCACCGCGTCGTAGGCACAGCCGGCAGCCACCGCCTGCCGGAGCCGGGGCAGGGCGTCGCTGGCGCTGGCGCCGGCGCAGGCGATGCGCCAGGCCGCCAGTTGCCGCTCCAGTGCGGCGCGGCTGGCGGGATTTTCATCGACAATCAAAACGCGGATTCCCTGGGTGGCGGTGGATGGATCGTCGCTGTCAACACGACGTTTATCAAAATTTACGGCAAACCAAAACACCGAACCTTGAGTTAGCGCATGGTCGACGCCAATAGCGCCTCCCATCAGCTCCACCAGTTGTTTTGAGATCGCCAGGCCCAGGCCGGTGCCACCGTGCTTGCGGGTGGTCGAGCCGTCGGCCTGCGAGAACGAATCAAAGATGCGCGCACGCGCTTCGGCCGAGACGCCGATGCCGGTGTCGTGCACTTCGAAGCGCAGGCCGACCGCTTGCGCATCTTCGTGCGCCACCCGCACCCGCACGGTGATCTGGCCGGCATCGGTGAACTTGATGGCGTTGCCGAGCAGGTTGAAGATCACCTGCCGCAGCCGGTTCGGATCGCCGCAAATGCTGAGCGGGACGTTGGGCGCCACCTCCAATTCCAGACGCAAGCCCTTGGCCTGCGCCTGCGGCGAAAACACATTGTCGATATCGTCCAGCAGATCGCGGAAATTGAAGTGGATGTATTCCACCGTCAGCTTGCCGGCCTCGATCTTGGAGAAGTCGAGGATGTCGTTGATGATGATCAGCAGGTGCTCGCCGGAGCGCTTGACCATGCTGGTGTAGTGGCGCTGCTGCTCGCTCAGGCGCGTCGCCAGCAGCAGCTCCGTCATGCCCAGCACGCCATTCATCGGGGTGCGAATCTCGTGGCTCATGGTGGCGAGGAAGGCGCTCTTGGCCTGGCTGGCCGCCTCGGCCGCGTTCTTGGCTTTTTCCAGCTGCTCGGTGCGCACGCTGACCTGGCGTTCCAGCTGGTCGCGGTACTGTGCCAGCGCGGCATCGCGGCCCTCGACCTGCGCCAGCATGTCGTTGAAGCTGTCGATCAGCGCGCCCAGCTCGTCGCTGCGCTGGTGCAGGATGCGCGGCGTGGCCTGGCCGCGGCTGACCTGCTGCGCCGCCGCGATCAACTGTCCGACCGGCTCGGCGATGCTGCCCTTGAAGCGCGCCGCCGTCAGCAGCGCCATCACGAACGACAGCGCGGCCGCGACGATGGCGGCGCCGAGGTTCTTCAGCGTATCGAGCCAGATGCGGGCTTGTGCGGCTTCCAGCATCACTACCCCGGCCGCCTCGTCGCCGTTGCGCAGCACGCGGTAGACGCGCAGGGCCGGCGCCCACGGCAGGCCGCTGCGTTCGCTGCGCGGCGCCTGACCGGCTTGCGGTGCGGGCAGTTCGTCGGGACCGGCCTGATCGGCCGGCAGGCGCGGCGACAGGTAGCGCGCCAGCAGCTTGCCGTTGCTGTCGTACAGCGCCGCTTGCAGGATATCGTCCTCGAGCGCGAGCGTGGCCAGCGTTGCGCCTGCCTGCTGGCGGTCGGCATACAGCAGCGCGCTTCGGCTGCTGTGCCCGATCATGCCTGCCAGCGCCGTCAGCTGCTGGCGCGCATCGTCGCTGCGGCTGAGCACCGAGGTGGCGGCAAACGCGACGAAGACCAGCAACAAGGCGCTGCCGGCGGAGAGCACGGACATGATCGTGAGTTTCATCGCGTAGGCCCATTCAACAATGCCAATGAGAAAAATATATGCATCAGGCAAGCTCGACTTTGATCTGGATCTAATGCAGGCACGTTTGCGCTGCCTCAAACGACGCTGCCGCAGGCGTCGCAAGCTGTGGGGATGGAACGCAAAAAAATCTTGTTTGTGGCGGAGGCGGTAACGCTGGCGCATGTCGGCCGGCCGCTGGCGCTGGCGCGCACGCTGGACCGGCAACGCTACGACGTGCACTTCGCCTGCGCGCCCGGCTACGAGCCATTTTTCAAGGATGCGCAGCTGCGCCACTGGCCGCTGATCAGCATTGCCAGCGCGCGTTTCCTGGCCGCGCTGGCTGCCGGCAAGCCGGTGTACGACGCGCGCACGCTGCACCAGTACGTGCTGGACGACATGCGCCTGTTGCAGGCAGTGCGGCCGGATGTGGTGATCGGCGATTTCCGCTTGTCGCTGTCGGTCAGCGCGCGGCTGGCGGAGGTGCCGTATGTGGCAGTGGCCAACGCCTATTGGAGTCCGTATGTGCAGCAGCACTACCAGGTGCCAGCACTGCCGCTGTCGCGCGTGCTGCCGATCGAGCTGGCGAACCGGCTGTTCGGGCTGGTGCGGCCGCTGGCGTTTGCCTTGCACTGCCGTCCGCTCAACCGCGTGCGGCGCGCTTACCGCATGCCGTCGCTGGGCTATGACTTGCGGCGCGTCTACACCGATGCCGACCATGTGCTGTATGCCGATATTCCAGAAATATTCCCGGCGCACGACTTGCCGATCACGCACTCCTATCTTGGCCCGGTGACATGGTCGCCGCCGACCGAACCACCGTCGTGGTGGGACGCCTTGCCCGGCGGGCGCGACCTGGTCTACGTTACGCTCGGCAGTTCAGGGCAGGGTGCCTTGCTGCCGCGCGTGCTGCAGGCGCTGGCACCGTTGCCCTTGACGGTGGTGGCCGCCACCGCTGGCACTGTCGAGCCCGGCCTGTTGCCGGACAATGTGCACGTGGCCAGCTACCTGCCGGGCGAGCAGGCGGCGCAGCGCTCGCGGCTGGTGATCTGCAACGGCGGCAGCCCGACCAGCCAGCAGGCGCTGGCCGCTGGCGTGCCGGTGCTGGGCATCGCCAGCAATCTTGATCAATACCTGAACATGGATGGGGTGGTGCGCTCCGGCGCCGGCCTGCTGCTGCGCTCGGACCGGTTGGTGGAAGAGGAGTTGCGTGCCACCGCGCTGCGCTTGCTGCACGACCCGGAGGCGCGCGTCGCGGCAGGACGGGTGGCGCAGCAGTTCCAGCGCTACGATCCGGGCGCCCGGCTGGCCGGTTTGCTGTCGCAGCTGCCGGGCTAACGCTTCGGTATTGAGATTTGTCATGTAGCGACCAGGGTGGAGGCGGCAGACTGGGCTGATGTCGAATTTCACCCCGCCAGCCCGATACGATATACCTTGGAAAGCTGTGGTAACACATGCTTTTCATCCCTTCATGGATTTTTATTTCCCTGACTTCAGCGCCCGCATCGACTGGCGGAAACGGCCGCGTTTTCGTGACAAGGAATTGGCCGGACTCGGCGTCGCACAGGACGTCATGGTGGCCGACATTGTGGTTGAAGTTTGGTTGCGTGGTGCTCGCCAGCGGCAGGTGCTGGTCCACATTGAAATCCAGGCGCAACGTGACACGGCATTGGCACAACGCGTGCACGATTACAACTATCGTATTGGCAAGACATATGGGAAGCCGGTGAACAGCATGGTGTTGCTGGCCGATGCGGATCCGAACTGGCGTCCGAGCAGCTTCCTCCAGCACGAGGAGAGCAGTGCAAGGACATTCACTTTTACCACTGCAAAGCTACTCGATTATGTTGGTGACGTCGATGCGTTGACGATTGCGCGCAATCCGATCGCTTGGTTCACCCAAGCGCACTTGTGCACGCTGCAGACGCTCAATAATCCGGACAAACGTTATGCCGCCAAGCTGCACTTGACTCGACTCCTGTTTCAGCTTCACTGGAAGCGAAGGCGCATAATAGCCTTATTCAAGGCGATCAACTGGATGATGACTTTGCCCGAGTCGCTTGAGCGGCGCTTCTGGCGAGCCATTCTTCGATTGGAAAAGGAGAGCGAAATGAAATTGCTCAATCCATTAGAACAAATGTTCTTTGATGATGGTATTAAAAAAGGCCTGGAGCAAGGACTGCAACAAGGGCGCACAGAAGGACGCGCAGAAGGGCGCACAGAAGGGCGCACAGAAGGGGCGGCCGCTCTGCTGGAGCGTTTGCTTGTACAACGTTTTGGACCATTGCCGAAAGCCGTCTGCAATAAGCTGGCCAAGGCCAGTGTGACGCAAATCGAGACCTGGAGCGATGCGCTTGCGACGGCACAGTCGCTGAAGCAGGTTTTTGTGACGTCAGACTAGTCCTGGCTGAACCGATAAAAAAACGGACCGGCAGGCGCCGGTCCGTGAGGAAAGACCGCTGCTGCGGTCACGACTGTACTTTGCGGCGCGTGCCCAGCGCGAGACCCGCAAAGCCGAGGCCGATCAGTGCCAGCGTGGCAGGCTCCGGAATGGTGGCGAAGCTCTGCGAGGAATCCACTTTGAGGAAGGGCACGGTGGTGGGCGTGGCGCCGTCCCACATCATGGTGGGGGTGAAGAACGACGGCACGTTGGTGGTGCCGGTGAATTTGTCGACAAAGATGCTGCCGCTCACTGCATCGAGGTAGTTGTTGTCGACGTAGTCGATCATGAAGCGCGAGTCGAACGACCCGGTGCCGACCGCGCCGCTGGCGCTGAAGCTCGCTTCGTTGAACACCAGGTGGCCGGACAGGATCAGGATGCCGTCGCCATCGCTGCCCGCCCCCGTGCCGCAACCGGCCGAGGTGACGCCTTCGCCGTAGCAGCGCACGGTGGCACCGCCATTGCCGGGCACGGCCTTGCTGCCATCGGTGATGCGGTCCAGATAGATGGCCACGTTTTGCACGCCGGCGTGGGCGGCATCCACATCCATCGCTGCGGACTGGGTGGCCGGCATGCCGAAGTTGACAGTGGTGGCGGTCTGCGCGGTGACCAGTTCCTGGAAGCGCACCACTTTGCTGATTTCAAACGTGGTGTTCAGCCCGGCCGGGGTGACGATGGCCGGGATGTTGCTGTTCGACATAGTACCGACCACCATTTGCGAGCGCAGTTCGGTCAGGTAGGGCGCGGTGGCGCCGGGGCCGACGATGCGGCCTGGAATGAAGCCGGTGGCGAGGCCGGTGTCAGTGACGTTGGTCCACAGGTCGGCGTAGGTGGTGTAGGTGCCGGTGCCGGTGGGATCAAGGCCCAGCGTGGGGCCGGCGCTGGCGGTCAGCGGCGCCGCCAGCGCGGCTGCCAGCACGGCGACGGCCAGCGCGGGTTGGGTGGTTTTCATGAATGCTCCTCGTAAAAGGCCACGGGAATCGAAGCCGTAGCACCCAAGGAGCAAAAGCCTTGCCAGTATTGGCGCGCTTTTAAAATCAAGGACTTGCGACAGGCGCAGGCAGCGGGTGTAAAAAAATCCGTCAGGCCGGGGCGGCCTTGATGCGGCGCGCCGGAATGCCGCCCCAGATTTCGCCGGCAGCGATCTGCGTGTCCTTGGTGACCACCGCGCCGGTCGAGACGATGGCGTTGTCGCCGATGTGCACGCCGGCCATCACCACCGCCTTGGCGCCGATGGTGACGGTGTTGCCGATGTGGACCGATTTGAGTTCCAGCTTCGCGCCTTCGATCACATGCGCGAACACCACGGCGTCGTGGCCGATGATGGTGTTGCTGCCGATGTGGGTCAGCGGCGGATCGAGCAGGGCGCCGGCGCTGTAGGTGTTGGCGCCCAGCCGTGCGCCCAGCGCGAGGTAGATCAGGCGCTGGACCGGCACCGGGATGAAGTGGGTGCGGATCAGCGAATTGAACAGCAGCAGGTAGAACAGGATGTTGACGTTGGCGGCCAGTTCGTGACGCGAGTGCTCGGGCACTTCGCCTTCATGCAGCGGCAGCGCCAGCAAAAAACAGCGGTAGACCAGAAACGCGTACAGGTAGACCAGCAGCAGTGCCACCACGACCAGCGTGACGCCGCGAAAATCGCCCAGCGGCAGCGGTCCGAATACCAGCGCGGTAGTGCCTACGGCCAGCGCCAGGATCAGCGCCAGCAGGGCGAGGAAGACGAACACCTGGCCGGGCTTGATGGCGCGCATCACGGACTCCCGGTGGGCAACAGCAAATCGCGCAGGGGCCGGCGCAGCGAGCGCGACGTGGCCGGTTCGCCGGCGCCGATGCGGCCCATGAACACGGCCGTCTCCCAGTCCTGCTGGCCGACCAGCGCCGCGCCCTGGTGCGACAGTTCTGTTGCGCGTTCCTGCATGCCCGGCGTGGCGGAGAATACGCGGCCTTCGCGCACGTAGCGCGAGAAGATCAGCGGCGTCATTTCCGGCTGCAGTTGCAGGCCTTGTGCCGTGGCCGTCAGCCAGAAGCGCTGCATGGCGCGGCCGGCGGCGATGTAGTCGTCCATGCGCTGCGGCCGGCGCTCGGCCACCAGCACGAAATGCGCGGCGCAGGCCAGGCCCGGAATCAAATCCATCTGCAGGCGCGGCGCCAGCGTGCCGGCCAGCCAGGTATTGAAGAAGTGCACGCGATTCCAGTCCTGCATCACCCAGCGCATCAGCTTGGTGGTCATGGGATCGGCGCCCAGCGCCTGGTCGGGCATGCGGTCTTCGCTGTAGCGCGCGTTCCATTCGATCACGGCCTTGTGCACGCGATGCGCTTCCGGCATGGTCAGGCGCAGTTTGGCGTTGCGGAACATCAGCCGTGCGGCAGCGCCGCGCTGGCTGCCTTCCAGCCAGTGCACGCGGTAGCCGTCCGGCAGCGCGATGTTGAGCGCGGATTTTTCCGCTGCCGTCAGCGCGCGGCGGCTCAGTGCGCGGCGCTGCACGCTGCGTGCGCGGATGGCGTCGGCCAGTGGATCAGGCTCCAGGCCAGGCGAGGGGAGGAATTCAATGCTGAGCGTGGGCCGCGTCTCGGGCGTGTCGTTATGGCGGATGGCGCGCATCTCGAGCGCGAAGGTGCTGGCGGCAATGGTCATGGTCTCCAGCAGCGCGCCGATCGACATCTGGCTCGGATGGCCGTCGAGGTCATAGACGCAATGGTCGCGCGTGTCGTGGCCGTGCACCACCAGCCGGCGGTCGTCCAGCACCTCGAAACGCCATGGCTGGGTGTTGTCGCCGCTCGGCGCCCAGCGTGCCAGGTCGAGGATTTGTTCCAGCGTGGCGTCCAGGTGCTGCTCCATCTTGTTCATGTCTTCGCTCCAGGCCGTCGTCGCCGCGCCAGCATCATGGCCAGGCGCTGCAAGGGGTTGCGGTTGCCGCCGGGGCGCCAGGTGCGCACCAGCTTGTTGCGGAAGGCGTCGAACTGGTAGCCCCACGGGGCAGGCCGCACGTCGCCTCGGTTCAGTAAAATTTTTAGCGCTTCGGTGGCGGCGGCGCCGGCGCACAGCTCGCAGCCCATGATGGTAGACGGCCCGCGCTGTTCCTTCAAGTTGATGCTGGACGGATCGACCAGGTAGCCGCCATGCAGCCCGGCCGGTGCCAGCCCGACCAGGAAGCGCAGGGCTTTTTCCATCTCGGGCTTATCGCCCCAGCCGAAATATTCCTCGAACGTCATGTGGCCCGGCAGGAAGTTAAGCACCGCCGTGCCCATGCCCAGCGGCGCCGCTGTGACCGCCGGAATGCCGAGCCGCGCGCAGGCTGCAAACGCCGCCTGCCGCGCACCGAAGGCGAAGAAGTCGAGGCCGTCCACGTACAAGTCTACACCTTCAAAGAAACTGGACAGATTGTCGTGGCTGAGGCCGGCAGGGAAGCGCACCAGCTTGAGTTCGGGGTTGATATCGAGCGCCATCTCGGCCAAGACGTCGACCTTGGGCTGGCCCAGCGTGGACATGGTGGCGCCGACCTGCCGGTTGAAGTTGGCGATGTCGAAGGTGTCGAAGTCGGCAATGTGAAAGCCGCCCACGCCGAGCCGCGCCAGCGTGAGCAGGTGCACGCCGCCGACCCCGCCCATGCCGGCAATCGCAATGCGCTTGGTGCGCAAGGTGGCCTGTTCGGCTGGCGTGACCCAGCCGATGTTACGCGCGAACGCCTGTTGGTAAATGTAAGCCATCTTTCTTGGATGGCCGCGGCGGGAAAAAGTTCCGCCAGCGTCATCCCGGCGCAGGCCGGGATCCAAGGAACGCCTGAGTCAACGCAAACTCGACTTGGATCCCGGCCTGCGCCGGGATGACGGGGAATGGGTTCAGCAACAACCGCCGCGCTTGCCTGCGCCGCCGTAGCGGGCCTCTTGCCGTTCGCGGAAGAATTCCTCGTACGTCATGTACGGCTCGCCCGGATGGGTGGTTTCCCGGTGCGTGACGTAGGCGTCGTAATCAGGCAGGCCCATCATCAGGCGCATGCTTTGCCCGAGGTAGCGGCCGGCCTTGGCGATATCGCTGAACATCACTGCACCTTGGCCATCAGGACCATCGGGCTTTCGTTGGCGGTCGGCTTGCTGTTGGCGCGGGCGCGCAGCACGGTGCGGGCGCCAAAGATCAGCACGCTCAAGACCACGATCACGAAGAAGCCGGCCAGCGAAGCGTCGAGGTAATCGTTGAAGATCACCTGCTGCATCTGCGCCACCGATTTGGCCGGGGCCAGGATCTTACCCTCGTCCAGCGCAGCCTGGTACTTGGCGGCGTGGGCCAGGAAGCCGACTTTCGGATTGGCGGCGAAGATTTTCTGCCAGCCTGCGGTCAGCGTGCACAGCAGCAGCCACACGGTCGGCACGATGGTGACCCAGGCGTACTGGCCGCGCTTCATCTTGAACAGCACGCAGGTGCCGAGGATCAGCGCAATCGCGGCCAGCATCTGGTTGGCGATGCCGAACAGCGGCCACAGGGTGTTGATGCCGCCCAGCGGATCGACCACGCCCTGGTACAGGAAGTAGCCCCAGGCCGCCACGCACAGGCCGGTCGCGGTCAGGTTGGCGAAGGTGTTGTCGGTTTTCTTCATGGCCGGTACGAAGGCGCCCAGCAAGTCCTGCAGCATGAAGCGGCCGGCGCGAGTACCCGCGTCCACGGCGGTCAGGATGAACAGCGCTTCAAACAGGATGGCGAAGTGATACCAGAAGGCCATCATGGTTTTGCCGCCGATCACGCCCGACAGGATGTGGGCCATGCCCACCGCCAGGGTCGGCGCGCCGCCGGCACGCGAAATGATGCTGTGCTCGCCAACGTCCTTGGCGGTCTGGATCAGCATTTCAGGGGTGATGTAGAAGCCCATCTGCGATACCGCCTGCGCGGCGGACTCAGCGGTGGTACCGAGCAGCGCGGCCGGCGAGTTCATCGCGAAGTACACGCCAGGATCGATGGTCGAGGCCGCCACCAGCGCCATGATGGCAACGAAGGATTCCATCAGCATCGCACCATAGCCGATGAAGCGGGCGTGGGTTTCGTTCTCGATCATCTTCGGCGTGGTGCCGGACGAGATCAGCGCGTGGAAGCCGGACACGGCGCCGCAAGCGATGGTGATGAACAGGAACGGGAACAGCGAGCCCGCCCAGACCGGGCCGGTACCGTCGATGAACTTGGTCATCGATGGCATTTGCAGATGCGGCGCCACGATCAGAATGCCCAGCGCCAGGCCGACGATGGTGCCGATTTTCAGGAAGGTCGACAGGTAGTCGCGCGGCGCCAGCAGCAGCCACACCGGCAGCACCGAGGCGACGAAGCCGTAGCCGATCAGCATCCAGGTCAGCTCGGTGCCGGTGAAGGTGAACATCGGCGCCAGCGCCGGGTTCTCCTGCACGTACTGGCCGCCGAAGATGGCGGCCATCAGCAGCACGAAGCCGATGATCGACACTTCACCAATCTTGCCAACGCGGATGTAGCGCGAATACACGCCCATGAACAGCGCGATCGGGATGGTGGCCATCACGGTGAAGCTGCCCCATGGCGAGCCGGTCAGCGCCTTCACCACGATCAGTGCCAGCACCGCCAGGATGATGACCATGATCATGAAGGTGCCGAGCAGCGCGATGTTGCCCGGGACCGGGCCCAGCTCCGACTTGATCAGGTCGCCCAGCGAGCGGCCGTCGCGGCGCATGGAAATGAACAGCACGATGAAGTCCTGCACGGCGCCGGCAAACACCACGCCAGCCAGGATCCACAGCATGCCGGGCAGGTAGCCCATCTGCGCGGCCAGCACCGGGCCGACCAGCGGGCCGGCGCCGGCAATCGCGGCAAAGTGGTGGCCGAACAGCACGTACTTATTGGTCGGCACGTGGTCGAGGCCATCGTTGAGCTTGTTGGCCGGGGTCATGCGGCGGGCGTCCAGGCCCAGCACTTTGTCGGCGATGTACAGGCTGTAGAAGCGGTAGGCGATCAGGTAGACGCAGACCGCGGCAATCACGATCCAGATTGCGCTGATCGACTCGCCGCGGTGCAGGGCCACCACGCCCAGCGCCGAGGCGCCGGCCAGGGCCAGGGCGGCCCAGCCCAGCTTGCTCGCCAGGGTATTCGGTAGGGTAGTCATTGTATCCTCCAAGGTGTCTTTTTTACTTATGAGGAGTATTCAGGATTGTGATATCACTCGCAAGCGCACCACTACGCAAGGCTGTTGCGTAGAACTACGTAGGCCTGATGACGGGCTGGGGCGTAGAATTCGGGCTACCAGAACAGGGTGGGGAGCAGGGCGATGAAGTTGCGGCAAAAAGTGCTATTCCTGGCGATCGCGCCGCTGATCCTGGCGCTGTGCGCGATTGCGCTGGCGGTGCGCCACCAGTCGGTGCTGCTGGCCGAGCAGCAGCGCGCCACCATCCAGCAGGCTTACCTGAGCAGCAAGGAGGCCGAGCTCAAGCACTACGTGGCGCTGGCCTCGCATTCGATCGCTCATCTGTACGACTCCGGCCGCGACGACCAGGCCACGCGCGAAGAGGCGATGCGCATCCTGTCCTCGCTCAGCTACGGCGACGACGGCTACTTCTTCCTGTACGACATGCAGGGCAATACGCTGATGCACCCGCGCCAGCCGGAGCTGGTCGGCCAGAACCTGTTCGGCCTGCGCGATGAAAACGGCCAGCTGACCATCCAGAACCTGCTGAAACGGGCCAGGGCCGGCGGCGGGCTGGAGCGCTACATGTGGGTCAAGCCGTCCACCCACAAGCCGGTGGCCAAGCTCGGCTACGTGATCGCCATGCCGAAGTGGGGCTGGATGATGGGCACTGGTATTTATCTGGACGACGTCGACCAGGCGCTGGCCAAGGTTGACGTCCAGCAGTCGCGCAACATTCACAACACCATGCTGTGGATTGCCGGGATTGCGATTGCCGCTGCGGTGGCGGTGGCCAGCTCGGGCGTGGCTTTGAACATCAGCGAACTGCGTGTGGCCGACGCCAAGCTCAAGGTGCTGGCCCAGCGCGTGGTCGAGTCGCAGGAAGAGGAAAGGGCGCGGCTGTCGCGCGATCTGCATGACGGCATCAGCCAGTGGCTGGTGTCGATCAAACTGCAGATCGAGGCCGGCATGATCCGGCTGTCCTCGGGCAAGCCCGAGCAGCAGCAGGCGGCGCAAGCGGTGTTCGAGCACGCCGCCGACCAGCTCAGCAACGTGATGGCCGAGGTGCGCCGCATTTCGCACAACCTGCGCCCGGCCATCCTGGACGACCTCGGCCTGGCCGCCGCCCTGCAGCACTTGGCCAAGGAGTACACCCTGTCGAGCGGAACCCCGGTACACTTCGAGGCATCGGGCTGTACCGATGCCTTGCCGGACGTCGCCAACACCGTGCTGTTCCGGCTGGCGCAGGAAGCGCTGACCAATATCGAACGCCATGCCGGGGCCAGCAGTATTAACATCACGCTGTCCGGCGAAGCGGACGGGGTCACGCTGCGCATCCGCGACGATGGCCACGGCTTCGACGCCGAGGGCATCGCCCTCCATCCCAAGCGCGGCATTGGGTTGCGCAATATGATGGAGCGCATGGACGCCATCGGCGGCCGCTTTGAAATCGTGTCGTCCACCGACGGCACCATGGTGACGGCGTACGCCGCTAACAATAGCTGAAACAAACACATGACGAATACGATCAAAATCCTGCTGGTAGACGACCATCCCCTGGTGCGCGACGGCCTGCGCGCGCGGCTGGAAGCCATGCCGCAATTCGAAGTGGTGGCCGAGGCCGGCGGCGCGGCGGAAGCGCTGGAGCAAGCCGCGCGTCATCCGGTCGACCTGGTGCTGATGGACATTAATATGCGCGGCACCAACGGCATCGAGGCCACCGCCCAGTTCAAGCAAGCCTTCCCGCGCATCGCGGTGCTGATCCTGTCGATGCACGACAAGGTGGAATACGTGTCGCAAGCCATCCAGGCCGGCGCGCGCGGCTACGTGCTCAAGGATGCGCCCGGCAAGGACATCGTGGTGGCCATCGAGACCGTGATGTCGGGCGGCATCTACTACAGCGCGGCGCTGGCGCGCCAGCTGGCCCAGCCGCAAAACCAGGACAACCAGCTGACCTCGCGCGAGCACGAAGTATTGCGCCACATCGCCAATGGCGAGTCGAACAAGCAGATCGCGCGCGCGCTCGACCTCAGCGTGCGCACGGTGGAAACCCACCGCCTCAACATCAAGCGCAAGCTGGGCATCGAAGGGCAGGCTGAGCTGATCCGCTTTGCCGTGCAAAATGCACAATAAGCTGTGGTGAAAATACCGACGACCGCTTCTAATCCCGTTACACATTTCCTAACAGAACGTGTTTCTACGGCAAGATCTGCTATATTCCAGCTCGACCGCAGATAACTGTGTATGTAAAGAAAACGTTTCGCGCGCCGTCAATTGGTCTTATACTGGTCATGTTGCTAACTGCCTAACTTTTTAAATGGTATTTGGTTGCTTTAAGTCAAGTGTTGGTCTAAGATGGCGTGGATAACCTCGATGAGATATTGATGTCTGCGCCTGAAATCAGCCCGTTTCCACTGGTGGAATTACAAGCAGTATCCAACGCTCATAACGAGTGGGTGGCACTGACTTTTGAAGTTGCGCAGCCCGATGGCGATGCCTTCCAGGCCGCCCTGATGCTGTTGAAAACGCCTGACGTGTTTGCCGCGCTGGCGCCGCTTGATTGCATCCTTCCCGTACCGAATCCGCACTTGCTTGAGCAGTCCCAACTGGAGACGCTGCAAGCCAACAGCATCATCCTGCGCGTGCCGGCCGCCGCCTGCGCCGACGTCGCCGTGCAAAAGAAGCTCTCGGGTTTTGCCGACGCCGGCTACCGCATCATGCTCGATGGCGTAGCCGAAGGCTCAGCCGCCACCATGAGTGGCGCGCGCGGCCTGATCTTCGACGCCGCGCTGACCCTGCCGCCGGTGCTGGCGCTGGTGGCCCAGCCGGGCCCGCACCTGGCCACCGGCATGGGCAGCGAAGCGCGCATCGCCGAATGCGCCAAGGCCGGCTTCAGCTGGTTTGCCGGCGATTTCGCGCTGCATCCGCACCACGACAACAACCTCGGCGACGGCACCTCGCGCAAGCGCCTGCTGGCGCTGCTGGGCCTGCTGGCGCGCGACGCTGATTCGCGCGAGCTGGAAGTGCTGCTCAAGCAGGACCCGGCGCTGGCCTACCACCTGCTCAAGCTGGTGAATTCGGCCGCGTTTGCGCTGAGCTCGCCGATCCACAGCTTCGGCCAGGCCATCAACGTGCTGGGCCGCCGCCAGCTGCAGCGCTGGCTGCAACTGCTGCTGTACGCGCGCCAGCAGGACGATGGCCTGGCCAATCCGCTGCTGCCGCTGGCGGCGGTGCGCGCCTCCATGATGGAACAGCTGGCCAAGGCGCTGGGCTGGGACCGCGACCAGCAGGACATGGCTTTCGTGGCCGGCGTGTTCTCGCTGCTGGATGTGCTGCTGGCCATGCCGATGACCGAAATCGTCGCCGCGCTGAGCCTCGATCTGGACGTGGTGCGGGCGTTGCTGGACCGCGCCGGCCCACTGGGCGACCTGCTCAAGCTGGTGGAGCACCACGACGCCGCCAGCCTGGAACAGGCCGGCATCTCCCACGAGACCTATTGGGAAGCGCAGTTACAGGCTTACCACTGGGCGATTCAGGTGAGCAGGAATATCTAAACTATGCTCGCGCAACCCGTCTCCGATTTCCTGAGCAACAGCGCGGCTCTCTGCGACGCGGTGCTGCGCCTGCGCGGCAATGCCCTCAGCGAAGAACTGGGACGCATCGTGCGCGCGGTGATGAACAGCCCGCTCGGCGAGTACGTGCCGGCCGATTCGTTCTCGGTCCTGCTGCCGCCGCCGGTGGAGCCGGTGCAGGCCGCCAACGACGACGCGGTGCCGACCCTGAGCCAGGACATCCGGTTCGACAACCACTACTTCGGCCGCTTCATCGTCTCCGGCCGCGCGCAGTACAGCGATCTCGATCGCCAGCACCTTGCCGGCCTGGCCAGCCTGGCCGCCAGCGTGCTGCAAGTGCACTCGGTCGCGCAGCGCACCACCCACGCCTACGTGCAGGTGGAAGCCAAGCTGCAGCACCAGGCGCAGATCCTCGACCAGATCCACGAGTCAGTGCTGACGATGGACATGAACGGCTTCATCATCAGCTGGAACAAGGGCGCGGAGCGCCTGTTCGGCTACACCGCGGTGGAAGCGGTGGGGCGCAACATCCTGTTCCTCTACGATGATGAAGACACCGGCTTCCAGGACGATTTCCTCGAGCAGGGCGGCCGCCTGATGGAAGTGCGGCGCAAGAAGAAAAGCGGCGAAGTGTTCTGGGCCAGCCTGTCGCTGTCGCCGCTGTGCGATATCAACGACCGCTCGATCGGCCTGATCGCCTACCTGACCGATATCACCGAACGCAAGATGGCCGAGGAGCGCATCCACCATCTGGCCTACTACGACGCGCTGACCAACCTGCCCAATCGCACCCTGCTGACCAAGCTGGTGGATCAGGCCTTGACGGTCGCGCAGCGCAACAAGGCGCACGGCTGCGTGCTGTTCATCGACCTGAACCGCTTCAAGCTGATCAACGACACGCTGGGTCGCAAGATCGGCGACGAACTGCTGGTCGAAGTGGCGCGCCGCTTCCGCACCGTGCTGCGCGACCAGGACCTGGTGGCGCGCCTGGGCGGCGATGAATTCGCGGTCGGCCTGTTCGACATCGGCCAGCACTTCGAGGCCAGCATGGTGGCGCAAAAGCTGCTCGCCACGCTGAACGAACCGATCTTCATCGACGGCCACGACTTGCGCGTGGGCGGCAGCATCGGCATCAGCGTCTATCCGCAGGATGGCCATGATGCCGAGACCTTGCTGCGCCTGGCCGATATCGCCATGTACCGCGCCAAGCAGGAGGGCGGGGCAGATGGCGATCACGTCGCCTTCTACAGCCAGGACATGAACCAGGGCATGCAGGAGCGCATGCGCATCGAGACCGGCTTGCGCAACGCGCTCGGCAACGGCGAACTGCTGCTGCACTATCAGCCGAAGTACGCGATCGAGGACGGCAAGATCATCGGGGCGGAAGCGCTGGTGCGTTGGCGTCATCCGGAGCGCGGGCTGGTGCCGCCGTCGGAGTTCATTCCGCTGGCCGAGGCGACTGGCCTGGTGGTGCAGGTCGGCGAGTGGGTGCTGGAGACGGCGTGCGCGCAGGCGCAGGTGTGGAAGGATGCGGGATTGCCGCCGATTCGTTTGGCGGTGAACGTGTCTGCACGCGAGTTCACGGCGGCGCTGCCGGGGCGCGTGGCCGATACCCTGAAGCGCTATGGCCTTGAGCCGTCGTGGCTGGAACTGGAGATTACCGAGAGCACGCTGATGCACAACATCGACCGCGTGATCGGCATCATGGATCGCATCACCGCGATGGGCGTGACCTTGTCGCTGGACGATTTCGGCACCGGCTACTCGTCGCTGTCGTATCTGAAGCGCTTCCCGATCGATACGCTGAAGATCGATCGCTCCTTTACCATCGGCATCCCAAGCGATACCAACGACTGCGCGATTGCCAACACCATCATCAGCATCGCCCAGCAGTTGAAGCACAAGGTGATTGCTGAGGGGGTAGAGACGGTGGAGCAGCTGGCCTTCCTGAAGAATTCCGGCTGCAATGAAGTGCAGGGATATTTGTTCTCCAAGCCGCTGGAAGCGGACGAGTTTGAACGCGCGCTGCGCGAAAACTGGGCGCCGGGAAGGGCGAGCCGGGCGGCGTGAGGATTGGATAGCTGGTTTTGGCCCGAGAAATCTGTATAATGCTGCACACTTAGGAAGCGTGGCCGAGTGGTTGAAGGCAGCAGTCTTGAAAACTGCCGACGGTGAGAGCCGTTCGTGAGTTCGAATCTCACCGCTTCCGCCAGGACAATAAAAAAGCCGCCGGCACTGAGCGCGATCTTGAGCGCGTTCAGGCTGGCGGTTTTTTTATTGTCCTGGCGGAAGCGAGGGGGGCGCCTGCGCGCTCCCCGTGTGAGATTCGAAGGGCATGGCCCTACCGCTTGACCCCGTGGCGCGCTCGCGGTAGCGCTGCGAACGCCAAGGTGCCCGACGTTGGCTCACATTTAAGAGCGTGCGAACTTTTATTGCGCAAGTAGCGCTTGCTTTCCAGATCTCGGGTTGTAGTATATCGGCATTGCTAACATTCTATTGCCCCGTCATGAGTTGGACAAGTCAAACCATCGCACTTCCCGTCAGAATGACGCGGGATACTCTGTTCGCTCTTGTTGAGGCGACCGACAGCGCAATATCTACCGCGCCGGATCTAATCGCTTTTGACTTTGAAAAGCTCAAAGCGCTGCAAGTGGGCGGGGTGACGGTCCTGTGCAATCTGACCGCTCTGTGCCGCCAGCTCGGCATAGATGTGCAGTTTGTCGGTGCAGATGAGTGTCCAGCGCGAGAACTTGTACTTGGGTCAGGCCTGCTCGACTTTGGCCTTGATAACGCTCAAGTACGCAAGTCTTCCAACGAATTTTTGCCAATTCGGTTGATAGAATACGATAGAAGCCATGGGTACACAAACAATGAGCTTATTCCTTGGCTTGCGCACAAGTTAGGACGTGACGTGCGGGAACTCGGTACGCTGGGCGCTTGTTTTGCCGAGGTCTTCAATAACATTCGGGACCACTCATCCTTCAATGTGGGATGCAGCGCCGCGCATTACGATGCTGTGGCAGGTGAGGCAACGATCTGCTTTTCCGATTTTGGTGTAGGAATACCGACACGCGTTCGTAACGCAAAGCCGAACGTCATGGTCACGGATCGAAACGCCATTGTGATGGCCTGCAGAGAGGGTTTCACGACCAAGACTACTCCCCGAAATAGGGGAGCAGGATTGTACGTGTTGTCGAACTATGTCGTAGAATTGTGTAAGGGAGTGCTTATCATTACTGCGGGAGAGGGCTACTACACCTGTGTCCCTGGAACCCGAAAGGCGAAGCAGGCTCCCGCCAAGTATCCGGGAACGATGATTCGCATTACTCTCAAGAAGTCGGATTTTAAGCCTGACGAAGTGGATGAGGAGGATTTCCGATGGGATTGATAAAAGTTTTGGACTTCGTAGACCGTTGCTATAACACCGAAGACGGACAGGTAATACATGACGTCATTGTCGAGCAATTGGGAAACGAAAGCGTTTTAACGGTGTCAATGGAGGGCGTCGACTGGGTTCCGTCGTCATTTGTGAACTCCGCCTTTATTAGCTTGCTGGATAATCTCGCTTTTGCCGAGATCAAGCGGCGGCTGAAGTTCGTCAACACCAACTCGCAGATCAACGAAATGATCAGAACCCGATTCAATTTTGAAGCAGGCCGAAGGGCGTCCGCGTAACTGTAGCTCTCGTTGTTCGGGTTCATTTGCGAGGTACGTGTGGACCGGGACAGGGCCACTTAGGTGAAAAGCGGCAGACGGGTTGATCCCGATCACCCGTCAGTTGCGCTCCCCTATAGCCTCGCTTTGGTTTCGGATACCCGTATATTGCTTACTTGGTTACCGCTGCCATCGAGGATGACCATATCGATTTTTATATCTGGAATCAATGCTTCATTTGGAAACTCTACGTTGTCCGGTTGGTCGAATTCGCCAACCGGCCCGCCGATCAACTCTCCCGCAACGTATGGCCCACCGCAAGACTTGAACGTGGGCTTGGTATCGAAAATTGATGAAGGTACGAATTTGCGAATTGTATTGCAAGCGACCATGCCCATCATCTGCACCGAATCAGCAACGGACTTCCCAATCTCGTCTTCGATGGATTGGCTGGAGCGGCCATGTGCTAGACCATTCCTGACTTTTGAGAGCCATTTGTAGGTCGCCTTGGCATCGGGAACATTAATTTCTCCAAAGAGCGCCTGTATCGCTTGCGTAGCCACTGGTATGCGACTTGGTGCATTTCCACACGCGTCGCAGGCCATGGAACCACCGCATTCGCCACAGGGAATTGGAATAGGCTTTCTTTCTTTTGATCCGTCAGCCAATACTTCTACTGCTGTCCAAAACTGCATGAACCGCTCCTCTTGGGAGAACAAATATAGTCCCGTCCGAAAACACTGTAGGGCTCTGCGGACGTAGGGCGGAAGTTCGCTCTGTGCTATCGTGTTTGCGGTGTGGATGATCTTTTCGGAAAGTACTGCGTCCGGCAACTTATCAAGTACGTTAAGCGCTTTGAACTTCCTTGTCTTACGCCAAGGCTCCCATTCGACTACTCTCCATACTTTCTTGATAATGAAATTGCATTGGCAAACATAGGCAAGACTGTCCAGCCATCTGGCTAAAACGCCTCGAAATTCGCCGCCTACCTCGTCCATGTTTTCGGCTTCACCGATCACTACCGCATTGAGACTTCGTACGATCTTATTGTCTTGCTCCGCTCCATTTTTAAGCTTGATTTTATACCTTGCCTTAAGGTAACTAACTTCCACGACCTCATCTGCGCCTGAGAAGACGATATCCGACTCCACTAGAATATCAACCCGATAGATGGGCATGATTGCTCCTTGCAAACTATATTAGGGTCACTCTACCAGAAGGATGCCGCAGGATGCTATGACGCTGCTGTAGGTGCAAAATTAGCTCCGCAACTCGGAAGCGTGGGCATACGAATCAATAACTTGCGGACGCATATTCGATAGGGTTGCGGAAACTAAAAAGTCCTAAGTTATTGATTTTACTAAGATTGTCGATAGACTTGAAAACTGCCGACGGTGAGAGCCGTTCGTGAGTTCAAATCTCACACGGGGAGCGCCTGCGCGCTCCCCGTGTGAGATTTGAAGGGCATGGCCCTACCGGGCCATCCCGTTCCGAATCGCCCATTTGCTGGCGCATCGCGCCAGCCTCGCGCGCCGAGGGCGCGCGTTCCACACCTAATCTTCTGCCGGCAGCTCAGCCCGTGTAGAAATGTTGGACCTGACCCCATCGCCCTGCAAGGGCCGATGCCGTCCTCGTCGCTCCCACCAAAATGTGAACCCCACTGCTAATGTCGCGAGCGCATCTGAAGGCTGTGCGATATTTTTCCCGCTGTGCGAGAGAAACAACCTGCTGTCTGGATCGAGTTCGCGATAGGCGTAAGTTCGTGATCGCCGTTGATGCAGTTTGTCCAGATACGCATCAACGGCGGCGATGGCCGCAGCGTCGGGGATCGCGGCCATGCCTGCCTGGCGCCGGAAGTCTACAAGCTTCCTTTCAGTTCCAATCCTATCGTGCGTGGAGGGGTGACGCTGGCGAACGGCATGCCGAGTTGTTTGGTCTGGCCGTCCAAATTATAGACAGTGCGCTTGTCGAACAGATTGTTGATCAGCAGTGCCACGCCGAACTTGCCGCTGGCGTGGTCCCAGCCCAGTCGCAGGTCCGTTTTGCTGACTGCCCCGCCGGTGCGGAAGGCCGGCGCGTTCAGGCATTGCAGCGCGCGGGTGTCGTCGTTGCAGCGTGACTTGCTGTGGTAGTTGCCCTGCAAGGTAGCGCTGATCCTGCCGCCCGGTGCGTCCCAGCTGCCGTTGACCCCGGCCATGCCGCTGAAGAAGGGCGTACCGACCGGCTGGCCGGACAGGTTCAACGCCGCGCCGCCAAGATCGGTGGTTTGATAGTGGCGGTAGGTCTGGTCGATCATCTCCACGCCCGCGAACAAGGTGACGCCCGGTGCGACGCGGATGCGGCCATCGAGGTCCAGTCCCTTGGCCTGCTGGTCGCTGTTGATGATGTTGTAGGTCGGGATGGCACTGCTGCCGCCAAGCTTGATATCCTGCAGATTCTTGAAGCGGTAGGCGAACAGGGAGCCGTTCAGCGTGGCCCGGAGCCGTGGCAGGGACAGCTTGAACCCCAGCTCCAGATTGGTCATTTTCTCCGGCGCGAAACTGGGATCGCGCTCCTTCGGATTCGCCGACGCGGGATTGGGTGGCGTGAAGATGTTGAAGCCGCCGGCCTGGTAGCCTTGCGACAGCGACGCGAACAGCAACAGGTCCGGCGTCAGCTTATGGTCCAGCACCACGCGCGGACTCCAGTCGCTCCAGCTGTGCGAGGCGTTGACCGGCGTTGCCGCCAGTTGGCCGGCCGCGCTGAAAATCACATTGGCCGGCAGCGCCGAGGCATCCAGTCCTGCGCCCGGACCGTAGGTGTTGAGCAGCAGATCGAGCGCGGGCGACTGCCGTGCCGGCACGCTCCACTGCATGCTCTTGCGGTCATGGCTCCAGCGCACGCCGATGGTCAGGTTGGTGGCGGGCGTGACATGCCAGATGATGTCCTCATAAATCGACATGGCGCGGGTATGCAGCTTGGGATAAGTATTTTCAGCCCAAGCGAAATTGGACGAAGCATCGACACCCGGCACGCCGGCTTGCCCCAGGCCGGCGAACAGGGTGGCGAAGTCGGCGCCGCCGCCCTGCATCAGGCTGAGATAGTCCAGCGTCGCCGTGTTGACGATGGCGGAACTGGTCTGGCGTTCCCGGTTGTCGAAGAAGCTCACTCCGGCGATCCAGTCCAGCTTATCGCTCTTGCCGGATAGTTTGAACTCCTGCTGCCAGGTGTAAGACTTTTTCTGGTCATCGGTGGCCAGCTGGAGGTCGGTGCGGCTGGTGCCGTCGTTGTCGGTCAGGTTGGACGAGGAGAAGGTGCGGAAGGCGGTGGTCGAGCGCAGCGTCACGCCACCCAGCGGCAGCTCCGCGCGCAGGGTGACGCCGTCGAAGACGCGCCGCTCGGCGCCGTCGATGTCGTTTTCCAGCGGCGCCTTGCGCGGATCGATGAAGTTGGCCACGTAGGCCGCGTCGTAGACGCCGGCGTAGCCTGCCGCCGGCAGCGCCGGATCCTTGACCACGCCGAACGCGGGCCAGCCGTGCTGGCGCAGCTGCTCATGCTCCCAGGACAGGTTGAGTGTCGCGTCCTGGATTTTCTGCTTGAGCGACAGCCGGGTGCCCCAGGAATTGTCGCCGGCGGTGCGATTGCCGGTGCTGCTGTTGCGCACCCAGCCGTCAGAGCTGGCGCGCACCAGCACCAGGCGGGCCGCCGTATCCTGCCCCAGTGGGAGGTTGATCATCGCGTCCATGTTGGCGCGGCCATAGTCGCCGATCTTGACGTGGCCGAGCATGTCGAAAGCATTGTCCGGCTCATTGGTGACGATGGAGATCGCGCCGGCGGCGCTATTACGGCCAAACAGCGTACCTTGCGGCCCCTTGAGCACCTCGACGCGCTGGATGTCGATGAAGTTCATCAGCGCGCCGCCGGTCTTGCCGGTGTAGACGCCGTCGATATAAATGCCGACCGGCGTATCGGTGCCGATACCGAAGTCGCCTGGTTGCACGCCGCGGATGCCGAACACCGGCTGCGTGGCCTGGGTGGCGTCGACCTGCAGGCCGGGCAGATAGCCGGTCAGGTCGCCCAGATTTTTGGCGCCCAGGTTCTGGATGTCCCTGGCCGTGACGACCTCCATCGAGATCGGCACGTCCTGCACCGACTGAGAACGCGATTGCGCGGTGACGACCACTTTCTGTATCTCAGCGTCGGCGGCGCGCGCGGCGTGTGGTGCGATGGTGGCGCTGCCGGCGAAGGCGATGGCGATGCTGTGCGCGATGATGCGCTTGCGGCTGGACGATGACGGCTGTGGTGCGTATGTCTTCACGATATCTCCCGGAGTTATGTATATGCGGCTTATGTGCTGCCCCGCGATTGAATGTAGTCGCGCAGCACGCTGCAAAAGGGGCTTGATCGGACAAGGGAGGATGCCGGCATGGCCAAACCGGCCCCGCTGTTGTGTGTTGGCCCGTCTCGGTGCGTTGGCCGGAATTGCACCCCGTCTGTCCTTTTGGACCCCGTTTCGCCAGCTCTTTGTTTGCACAATGAATTCAGCGCTGCACAACATCAACGCGCCGCCATGGCGGCGCATCGACAGGATTGAAACGGAGACTGAACATGTCAAATCAACGGACGGGCGAGATTATCGATTGCGGCAAGGCCGTGTGCGTGGTGGGGGCGGGGCCTGGCGGCTTGTCGGCGGCGCGCGCGCTCAAAGGCATGGGGCTGGCCTATGAACAGTTCGAGCGGCATTCGGACGTCGGCGGCATCTGGGACATGCAAAATCCCGGCAGTCCTATCTACGAATCGGCGCACTTCATCTCGTCGCGCGACCTGTCGGGCTTCATCGGTTTTCCGATGCCGAAATCTTTCCCTGACTATCCCACCAACCAGCAGATCCTGAGCTACGTGCGCAGCTATGCCGACGCGTTTGGCCTGCGCCAGGCGATCCGCTTCAACACCGCCGTCAGCGATGTGAAAAAGGAGCACGACGGCAGGTGGCTGGTGACGCTGAGCGACGGCAGCCGGCGCCGCTACCATGCCGTCATCTGCGCCACCGGCTGCAACTGGGACCCCAACATGCCGGAGGTGAAGGGTAATTTTAACGGCGAGATCCGCCACTCCGTCACCTACAAGAGCGGCGACGAATTCGCCGGCAAGCGCGTGATGATCGTTGGCGCCGGCAATTCGGGCGCCGACATTGGCTGCGACGCGGCGGCGCGGGCCGACAAGGCCTTCATCAGCCTGCGGCGCGGCTACCATTTCATTCCCAAGCATCTGTTCGGCCTGCCTGCCGACCAGGTCGGCGAGAGTGGCCCGCCACTGCCGATGTGGATCGCGCGCCCCGTCATGAGCCTGCTGCTGAAGATGTTCACTGGCGACCTGACCCGCTTCGGCCTGCCCAAGCCAGACCACAAACTGTTCGAAAGCCACCCGCTGCTGAATTCCCAGCTGCTGCACAATCTCCAGCATGGCAACATCTCGGTCAAGCCGGACGTCGCCTACTACGATGGCGACGACGTGGTGTTCAAGGACGGCAGCCGCGAGCAGCTCGATCTGGTGATCTACGCCACCGGCTACAAATGGAGCTGCAAATACGCCGCCGAGTATTTCGAGTGGCGTGGCGGCCGGCCGCAGCTTTACCTGTCGATGTTCAGCCGCGACCACCGCAACCTGTTCGGCATCGGCTACGTGGAGACCAACTCCAGCGCCTACAAACTGTTCGACACGGAAGCCTTCATGATCGCGGCTTATCTGCGCGACCAGTTGAGCAATCCACACGGCGCCAGCCGCTTCGACGCGCTGATCGCCAAGGACGATCCCGATCTGTCGGGCGGACTCAAATTCGTGAAGTCGCAGCGGCATGAGGTCTACCTGGAGGCGCACGCGCTGAAGTCCTATCTGAAGCGCCTGCGCAGGCGGATGGGCTGGCCGGAACTGTCCGAGACCACCTACGATAGCCTGCGCTCCAGTGCCGCGCTGGCGCCGGCCGCGTTGCGCACTGCGGCATAAGGGAGGGCGACGTGGACAAAACACTGCAGTATTACCAGCAACAGGCCGCGCAGCTTGATTTTGAAACCCGTGCGCTGATCGGCGGGCGCTTCGTGAACGCTATTTCGGCGGCGGAGTTCGAGACCGTTAATCCGGCCACCGGGCGTACCCTGGCCAGCATCGCGCGCTGCGGCGCGCTGGAGGTGGACGACGCGGTCGGCGCGGCGCGCCAGGCCTTCGAACGCGGCGTCTGGTCCCGCGCCGCGCCCAAGCACCGCAAGAAGGTGCTGCTGCGGCTGGCCGACCTGGTCGAGGCCAACCTGGAGACGCTGGCGCTGATGGAGAGTCTCGATTCCGGCAAGCCGATACGCGACGCGCTGAGCGCAGACCTGCCGGACATGGTGGAGAGCCTGCGCTGGCATGCCGAGGCGGCGGACAAGCTGTATGACCAGGTGGCGCCGACTGCGCCGGATGTGGTGGCGATGATCGTGCGTGAGCCGGTGGGCGTGGTGGGCGCGGTCCTGCCCTGGAACTTCCCCCTCTATCTGGCCGGCTGGAAGATAGGGCCGGCGCTGGCCAGCGGCAATTCGATTGTGATCAAACCTGCCGAGCAGACGTCGCTGACCGCGCTGATGCTGGGCCGCCTGGCATTGGAGGCCGGCGTGCCGGATGGTGTCCTCAATATCGTGCCCGGTTACGGCGAAACGGTGGGGCAGGCCATGGGGCGTCACCGCGACATCGATTGCATCAGCTTCACCGGCTCGGGCGAGGTGGGGCGGCTGTTCCTCAAATATTCGGCCGAGTCGAATCTGAAGCGCGTGGTGCTGGAATGTGGCGGCAAGAGCCCGGCGCTGGTGCTGGCCGATGCCATCGACCTGCCGCGCGTGGCGCAGCAGGTGGCCACGGGCGCGCTGTTCTGCCAGGGGGAGAACTGCAGCGCGGGTTCACGCCTGATCGTGCACCGCTCGCGCAAGGAGGAACTGCTGGAGGAGGTCAAGCGCGCGTTCGAGCTGTGGCGTGTGGGCGATCCGCTCGATCCGGCCACCCGCGTCGGTGCCCTGATCGAGCCGCAGCACATGCGGCGTGTGCTGGGCTACATCGACGCGGGCCGGGAGCAGGGCGCGCGGCTGGTGCACGGCGGCGCGCGGGTGCTGCGCGAGTCCGGCGGCAGTTTTGTCGAGCCCACCATTTTCGATGGGGTGCGGCCGTCCATGACCATCGCCCGGGAGGAGATCTTCGGCCCGGTGCTGTCGGTGCTGGAATTCGACGACCTGGCGCAGGGCGTGGCCATCGCCAACGACACCAACTACGGTCTGGCGTCCTCGCTTTACACCCGCAATCTCGATGCGGCGCATACGGTGGCCCGAGCGATCCGCGCCGGCACCGTCTCGGTCAATTGCTTTTCCGAGGGCGACACCGGCGTGCCGTTCGGCGGCTACAAGGAGTCCGGCTTCGGCGGACGCGAAAAATCATTGCTGGCGCACGACCAATACACCGAGACCAAGACCATCTGGATACAGCTGGGCGCGGCCGGCATCGACAACGAAGAGGAAAACTGATGGCAACAACATCGATGAGCGGCCGGGTCGCTCTGATCACGGGCGGCGCCGGCGGTATCGGGCGGGAGATCTGCCGCGGCTTCATCGCGCGCGGGATCCTCTGCGTGCTGGCCGACCACAACCAGGAGGCGCTGGACCGCGCCACCGCCGAACTGGGGCCGTCGGCCGTCGGCGTCGCCATCGACCTGAGCGACTTCGGCAAGATGCCGTCGCTGCTGGCCTTTGTGCAGGCGCGCTACGGCCGGCTCGATATTCTGGTCAACAACGCGGCCATCACCGGCACCGGCAATTTCGAGGAGCGTTCGGTCGATCATATCCTGGGGGAGCTGAACATCAATCTGCTGTCGCCCATCGTGCTGACCCGGCTGGCCTTTGGCGCCTTGCAGCGTTGCGGCGACGGGCGGGTGATCAACACGGTATCGCTGGGCGGGATCTTCCCGTTGCCGGAAACCGGCATCTACTCGGCCACCAAGTTCGGCCTGCGCGGCGCCATGCTGTGCCTGGGCATGGACCGTGAGCGGCACGGTGTGCATGTGGGGAACGTGCTGCCATCGGCCACCGAGACGCCGATGCTGATGCGCGAGGCGGTCGAGGGCGGCAACACCTTGCAGTTCATGGATCCGCCGCAGCAGCCGGCGGACGTGGCGCGCCAGGTGATGCGCATGCTCGACAATCCGTGCCTGGAGCGCTATCCGCGCCTGAGCGAATCCTGGTCGGTGCGGCTGGCCATGCTGGCGCCGAATTTCCTGCCCCGGCTGATTCCCTTGTTCCGCAGCAAAGGAGTGCGTGGCCACGCGCGCTATCTGGAGTCTTTGCGCAAGCGTGGGCTGGTGGCTTTCCGGGAAGGGAAGTGGGAATTGTCGTAGCGGCTGATGCTCAAGCCTGACCGCTGTGCTCGGGCACCAGCAGACGCGGAGCGCTGGCGCCTTGCCGTATCTGGTTCGGCAGCATGCCGGACCAGCGCTTGAAGGCGCGGCGGAAATTGCGGGCGTCGGTGAAGCCGGTGGCCAGGGCGATCTCCACCAGCGGCATTTCGCTGCGCCGGAGCAGATCGAGCGCGCATTCATAGCGCACCTGATCCACCAGCCGCTGGTACGAGGTGCCCAAGTCCGACAGCCGCCGCCGCAGCGTGCGTTCGCTCAGGTTGAGCGCCGCGCCAATCTGCGCCAGGCCGGGCATCTCGTCGACCGCGGCGCGCAGCGCGTTCATGATCGATTCCACCAGATCGTCGCGCGGCATGCCGACCGCCAGCAGCTGGTCGATCTGGGCTTGCAGGCTCTCCCGCATGTAAGGGTCGTACGTGGGGAGCGGACACTGGAACCAGCTCATGTCGCAGATCAGCCGATTGAGCGGCGCGTTGAACACCACCGGGCAGCGGAAGAACTCGTTGTAGGCGCTGGCGTAGCTGGGGCGCGGATAACGCAGCTCCAGCCGCGCCGGGCGGAAGTGCGAGCCGACCAGTGCCCGGGCCACGGCGATACCGCTGACCAGGCTTTCCTCGACGAAGAACGGTTCCAGCTCGGGGTCGTGAAAACGGGTCGCAATTTCAATCGTGAAGTGCTGCTCGTCCGCGCTGAACTCGTTCAGGGTGAACGCCCCGGCCGCGCGCTGGTATTTGATCAGGTATTGCAGCGCGTCGCCCAGCGTGGCGCAGGTCAGCATGCCGAGGCCGGGCAGGCCGAAACACACCACAGTCTGGCGCGCGCCGGCGGCGATGCCGATGGCCGGATCGCCCCAGCGCTGCATGGCGCGCCGTACCAGCTGGCTGGTCTGGCGGTAAGAGATGCGGAAGCTGGCGTCGCACAGATTCTCCGGGGTGAAGCCCAGGCCTTTGCAGAGGCGGCTGGCCGAGTGGCCGCGACTGGCGACCAGCTGCAGTACCTGGCGTATCACATGCGGCGGTACGTTTGCCTCGGAATCGGGGAGCTTGGGTTTTGCCGTCATGGATGCTCCTTTGATTGACATACCGGCCAGCATAATACGGTTTGGCGCGGATGGAACACGGGGCCAGAAAATGGCCGTTTCGATGCCTTGTTTGGCCATTTTAGACCCATCGCGACGGCGCGTCATCGTATCCTGCAAGCACGGCAGGCGGTCTGCCGCAATCCCGGAGGACGGATGATCGATACAGCAAGGGGGGCCAGCCCAACTTTCATACTCGCCTGCGCCTGGGCGCTGGGCATAGGCGGCACGATCATGATGCCGCTGCTGGTGACCAACGCGATGGCGCGGCTGCGGCTGGACGAGGGCCAGGCCACCATGCTTACCGGCGCCGAGATGATCGGCATGCTGGCCGGCTGCGTGGTCCTGCCCGTGCTGGCCCGGCGCTGGCCGTTCCGGCTCACCGCCGGCGCACTGACGCTGCTGGCGCTGTGCCAGGCGCTGTCCGCGCTGACGGTGGCGCTGCCGGCGTTCGTCGTGGCGCGGGTGGTGGCTGGCTTGTGCGAGGCACAGATGATCGTCATGGTCGGCATCTGCCTGGCCTGCCATCGCGATGCCGAGCGCTTGTGGGGCGTGGTGCTCTTGCTTTCCGGGCTGGCAGTGGCGGGCGTGTTCACGCTGCTGACCCTGTTCCCCGACGTGGCCGAAGGTACCGAGATCTGGACCGGGCTGGCGCTGATGGCGGTGGTGCTGGGCGCGGTGGCGGTGCGTATCCCGACGCTGGTGCCGGCGCGGCAGCCGGAGATCGATGCGGGCCGGCGGCGCAGGCGCGCCGGCGTGTGGCTGGCATGGGGCGTGTTCTGTGGCGTCTACAGCGTGCAGGCAGGCGTATGGGCGGTGTCGGCGCTGCAGGGGACGCGCATCGGCTTGTCGCTGCCGACGATAGGGATCTTGTTGTCGGTGTCGTCACTGCTGGGCTTCTTCGGCGCGGTGGTGCCGGCGATTCCTGCGCTGGCGGCGCGTCGCGGACCGACTGTGGTGGGGGCGCTGATGCTGATGTGCGTGGCGGTGGCGTGCTTCTTCAGAGCGAAGGACGCGGTGTGGTTCTTCCTCGGCCAGCTGATGCTGAACGCGGCCTTCTACACCATCATGGCGATACTGAACAGTTTTATCTCGGCACAGGACCGCGATGGTTCGTTACTGTCGCAGTCGGTGGTGGTGACGTTCGGCGCCGTCGCGCTGGGTACGGTGGGTGCCGGCGAGTTGTTCCAGCGCGCCGGCGGCGAGGGGGTGATCGTGTTTGCGCTGCTGGCGCTGGCGATCAGCGCGCTACTGGGATTGAGGGCGCTGGGTGGCCGGGCCGCCGGAAGCGTGTTGCCTGCCCCATGAGCCTGGCATCAATCAGACTGGCTGGTTGACTGCGTGGGTAGCGGCATCTCACTGTATTCTTTTAGCAGGTTGAAATATTCCCGCTTGCCGGCGGAGCCCAGCCACGTCCACATTTTTTCGACGCGGTCTGGGTGTGCTGCATAGTAGCTTTCACTGGCAGCGATCCAGATATGGTCGGTGAACAGGGGATGCGGCAGCCTGACGATGGCGCCTTTGTATTTTTGGGCGACGTAGGAGTCCATATCGGCGGGGGAAGTCACCGAGACGGCAAATCCGTCGATGCGGCTCCGCCTCAGTTTCTCAAGATTGCGTGCGATATCGACCGCGCCGCTATCGATTTTCAGGCCCAGGCCCTCCATGCGAGTCCGATAGGTCGCGCCCAAGGTCACGCCCAGTAAGCGGTCGCGGAAATACCCTGCTGGATCTGTCGCTGGCGGTATCTGGTCCGCGCTGCGGACGAACACCACGATGTTGATTGGCACCGCGCGTGCAAAGTCCAGGTGGTTGCTTTTGTCGCGGGGAAAGGCGAGGCCGGCGATGTCTTTGCTGCTTGAATCCAGGGGGGCGAAGTCCAATTGGCCTGCAGCCAGGGAAGGGATGATGCGATTGACCGGAAGACGTCTCAGGCTGGCATCACATCCCACGCTGGCGGCAAAACGTTGAAAAAGCTCAGCAGATGCACCAGGCTTGGCGGGAACTGTTTCAGCGCCCAGGTAGTAGGGCGGGCGCTCCTGGTTGACATAGCCGATGCGTATGGGCTCGCAGGCAGCCGCAGCATTGCTTATGCGGGAAACGACGGCCAGAACAATTATGATGGTACGAAGTTTCATTGAACCTTCCGCACGCCAGCGATATCGGTGATATGTAACCACCTATGATGCTAGTAGTAAATGCGCGGTGGATCAAGGCGTAAAGTTATTGCAATTTTTCCCGCTGAGGTTGCGGCGATGCGACTGGCTGCGAAGTGTCAATGGCGGCACGGGCTGACCGTGCCGCTGGCATTTACAGGCTTAAATCTGGCGCAGCCCGCCATCCACGAACAGCTCGGCGCCGGTGATGAAGCTGGCGTCGTCGGAGGCCAGGAACACAGCTGCCTTCGCGATTTCATCCGGATCGCCCACCCGGCCCATCGGGATCTGCGATGCCAGATGGTCGAGGAAGCCTTGCTGCTGCGCGGCGTCCGTGCCAACCAGTTCCACCAGGCCAGGCGTCTTGATCGGGCCGGGGCTCAGCGTGTTGATGCGGATATCACGGCCCTTCAGGTCGAGGATCCAGTTGCGGGCAAAGGCGCGTACCGCCGCCTTCGATGCCGAGTAGACGCTGAATGCTTCGGTGCCGCTGCTGCCAGCGGTGGAACCGGTCAGGATCACCGATGAGCCCTTGCCCAGCAGCGGCAGCGCGGTTTGCACGGTGAGCAGGGTGCCTTTGACGTTGCGCGCGAAGGTGTCGTCGAAGTGCGCTTCGGTGATCTGGCCCAGCGGCAGGAGCGACCCGCCGCCCGCGTTGGCGACCAGCACGTCCAACTTGCCGTGTTTGGCTTTGACGCGATCAAACAGGGCCTGGAGCTGGGCGATGTTGGTCGAGTCGGCGCGGGCGCCTTCGGCCGAGCCGCCGAGCGCGTCCACCGCCATGTCCAGCTCAGCCTGGCGGCGGCCGGTGATGTAGACATGCGCGCCTTCGCGCACGAAACGTTTGGCGATGGCCAGGCCGATGCCGGTGGTGCCGCCAGTGATGACAGCGACTTTGTCTGCAAGTTTCATGGTGATGCTCCTTCATTAATCGGTTGGGTGAATGCAGTGTGCCCTCCGGAGTCACGTGTGATAAGACAGGCCACCCGCATATCAGCTATGCTTCAGTTGCATAAATTGATTTACGGGATCAAGGAAATGGATAAATTGCTATGGATGCGCTGCTTCGTGCGCGCGATCGAGACGGGCAGCTTTTCGGCCGTGGCGCGCGAGCTGGGCATTGGCCAGCCTAATGTCAGCCGGCACATCGCTTCGCTCGAAAAGGTGCTCGACACGCGGCTGCTGCACCGTTCGACCCGGCAGCTGGCCGCCACCCCTGAGGGCCAGCGTTATTACACGCAAGCGCGCCAGGCGCTGGAGCTGATCGCCCAGGCCGACTCCGACGCACGCGGCGAGCAAAAGCCGCAAGGCCTGCTCCGGGTGACGTGTGCGCCCACGCTGGGCACGGAGAAAATCATTCCCGCGCTGCCGGAGTTCCTGGCGCGCTACCCGGATGTCGAGGTCGAGCTGAGGCTCAGCGATGGCTACGTCGACCTGATTGCGGAAGGCATCGATGTCGCCATTCGTGGTGGCGTGCTCAAGGACAGTTCGCTGCGCGCGCGCCGTGTTGGCATGTCCGAGCGCATTTGCGTGGCGAGTGCCAGGTATCTGGAGCAGCACGGCACGCCGGACCAGCCGGCCGATCTGCTGCAGCATCAGTGCCTGATTTACACGCTGATGGCAGGCGGTGGCGGGTGGCCGTTCAAGGACGGCGCGGTGCATGTGCAAGGTCGACTGCGTCTGAATAGCCTCGACGGCATCCGCAAGGCCGTCATGCAGGACTTGGGCATCGCCTATCTGCCGTCGTGGACGATAGCGGAGCAGCTGCGCAGCGGCGCGCTGCGCGCGGTGCTGACCGATTATGCTGCCGGGCGTTCACCGCTGAATGCGGTGTATGCGGCTGAGCGGCTGCTGCCGCAGCGCGCTGCCGTGTTCATCGATTTTATCAGCGCGCTTTTTGCCGCTACGCCCGGCCTCGACGGCCATTCCCTCCTGGTGTATTAGTGTGCGGCGGCGCCGCGCGCCAGCACCGGCTTGCCGCCGTCTGGTTTGCCGCGATCGGCCGCCTGCTTGACCAGCAATGCCATGGTCGACACCACGGCCGCCAGCGACACCACGGTGAACACATCGCTGAAGCCCATTTGCTGGCGCGACAATTCGGCCACCAGGAAAGAGCCGGCGATGCCGCCGAAGCGGCCCACGCCCAGCATCCACGCCACGCCGGTGGCGCGGCAGCGGGTCGGGTAGTAGGCCGCTGCCAGTGCCGGCAACGACGATTGGGCGGTGTTCATCAGCGCGCCGGCCACAAACACGATCACGGTCAGCATGCCGACGTTGCCGGCCACCTGGCCGATGGCGTACACGGCGGCTGCGGTCAGCGCAAAGCCGGTGGCGATCACGCGGTTGGCGTTGTAGCGGTCCATCAGCCAGCCGAACAGGATGGCGCCCACGCCGCCCAGCGGGAACAGCGCGGAAATCAGGGTCGCGGTTTTCGGCGCCAGGCCGGCGTCCTTGAACAGCACCGGCATCCAGTTGATCAGCGCGTAGAAGATCACCAGGCCCATGAAGTAGGCCAGCCACAGCATGCAGGTGCCGACCAGGTAGCGCGGCTGGAACAGCATGGCGATGCCGCTCTTGCCGTCGATGGATGGACCTTGCGGGCGGCCCGCTTCGCTCAGGGTGAAGCTGGTGGCCGAGGCGGCCGACGCGGAAATGCGCGCCAGCACGGCGCGAATGCGCTCGGCCGGGTAGGCTTTGGCCACCATGTGGCGCACCGACTCAGGCAAGGTGAAGAACATCACCACCAGCAACAGCAGCGGGGCGGTGCCGCCGAGGACCAGCACGCTGCGCCAGCCCCAGATCGGTATCATCCACGCCGCCAGGAAACCTCCCAGTGCTGCGCCCAGCGGGAAGCCGCAGAACATGGCGTTGGTCAGCGTGGCGCGGCGCGCTTCCGGGCTGAATTCGCTTGTCAGCGTGACGGCGTTCGGCATGGCCGCGCCCAGGCCCAGACCGGTGATGAAGCGCAGTACGGTCAGTTCCTGCAGGCTGCCTGCCATTGCCGAAGCGGCGCAGGCGCTGCCGAGGACGAAGACGGACACCAGCAGCACCACACGGCGGCCGTAGCGGTCGGCCAGCGGGCCGGAGGTGAGGGCGCCGGCGGCAAGGCCGAACAGCGCGGCGCTCAGCACCGGCGCCAGGTCGGGCTTGGCGATGCCCCAGTCCTTCATGAGCGACGGGGCGATGAAGCCGATGGCCGCGGTATCAAAGCCGTCCAGTAAGACGATGAAAAAGCACAGGGCGAAAATCAGCCACTGGTAGCGCGAGAAGCGTTCGCGGTTGATGAACTCCTGGACGTCCAGAGCTTGGGCTTGCATGTGAGTCTCCTGATGTAAATCTTATTCTCCTCAGTATAGTACACGTTGTGCGATTAAAGAATATAAGTTCGATAATCGCACATCTAATTTTGTAACCGGCCAAACGTGTTTAACCTGAAACGATATCGCATTTACTATTGGCCCTGACCCTACAGGCATGAGGTGCGATGATATGAATGATCTTTGCGACGTCAGTCTTTCCCGCCGTAATTTGCTGATCGCCGGTGCGCTGTCAGCGACGACCACGGCGGTGCCGATTGCGGCGGATGCGCAGCCGGCAACGACAACACAAACAGCAGCGCCGCCGGTGCCCGTCAAAGTCTCGCTTGTGGTCAACGGCAAGCCGCAAGCGTTGGAGCTCGATACCCGCACCACGTTGCTGGATGCCCTGCGTGAATATTTGCATCTCACCGGCACCAAGAAGGGCTGCGACCACGGCCAGTGCGGTGCCTGCACGGTGATGGTCAACGGCCGCCGCATCAATTCCTGCCTGACGCTCGCTGTGATGCACGACGGCGACAAGATCACCACTATCGAAGGCTTGGGCACGCCGGACAAGCTGCATCCGATGCAGGCTGCCTTCGTCAAGCACGATGGCTACCAGTGCGGCTACTGTACGCCGGGACAGATCTGTTCGGCGGTGGCGATGCTGGAAGAGATCAGGCAGGGCATCCCGAGCCACGTCAGCAACGACATCAACGCCAGGCCGCTGCTGAACGCTGCCGAGCTGCGCGAGCGCATGAGCGGCAACATCTGCCGCTGCGGCGCATACTCCAACATCATCGATGCGATTACCGAAGTGGGAGGCCGCACATGAGAGCCTTCACTTATCAGCGCGCGCAGACGCCGGCCGAAGCCGCCGCTGCGGCAGCGCGCACGCCCGGCGCGCGGTTTATTGCTGGCGGCACCAATCTGCTGGACTTGATGAAGCTGGAGATCGAAACGCCACAGCACCTGATCGACGTCAACGGTCTGGCGCTGGACAAGATCGAAGCCATCTCCGGCGGCGGCTTGCGCATCGGCGCGCTGGTGCGCAACACCGATCTGGCCGCCGACCCGCGCGTGCGCCGCGACTACGCCGTGCTGTCGCGCGCCTTGCTGGCCGGCGCGTCGGCGCAATTGCGCAACAAGGCCACCACCGCCGGCAATCTCCTGCAGCGAACCCGCTGTCCGTACTTCTACGACACCAACCAGCCCTGCAACAAGCGTCAGCCCGGCAGCGGCTGCTCGGCCATCGCCGGCTACAGCCGCAACCATGCCATTGTCGGCGCCAGCGACAGCTGCATCGCCACCCATCCGAGCGATATGGCGGTGGCCATGAGTCTGCTGGACGCCAGCGTGGAAACCATCAAGCCGGACGGATCCGCGCGGACCATTCCGATTGCCGACTTCCACCGCCTGCCCGGCAATACGCCAAACGTGGAAACCGCGCTCACCGCTGGCGAGCTGATTACCAGCGTGACGCTGCCCCCACCGGCAGGCGGTGTGCACATCTACCGCAAAGTGCGTGACCGTGCTTCGTACGCTTTCGCGTTGATTTCAGTGGCGGCCATTGTGCTGCCGGACGGCAGCGGCCGCGTGGCCTTGGGCGGCGTGGCGCACAAGCCATGGCGCCTTCCGGCCGCTGACGCCAGCGTGGCGCTCGGTGCGCCAGCCGTGGCTGCGCAGTTGCTGGCCGGCGCCAGGACCAGCGACGAAAACGCATTCAAGGTGCCGCTGGTGCAGCGCACACTGGCCTCGGTGCTGGCCGAAGCGAAGAAAGGCTGATCCGATGAAATTCACCACACCCGCCACGACCAACCCCATCGATCAGCTGAAGGTCATCGGCCGCGCCACCGACCGCATCGACGGCCCGTACAAAACCACCGGCACCGCGACATATGCGTACGAACACAACAAGGACGCCGCCTACGGCTACGTGGTGGGCGCGGCAATCGCCAAGGGCCGCATCACGTCCATCGATGTGAGCGCGGCCAAGCGCGCGCCCGGCGTGCTGGCCGTGATCACCGCCGACAACGCCGGCAAGCTGGCCAAGGGGAACTTCAACACGGCCAAGCTTTTGGCCGGACCGCAGATTGAGCACTACCACCAGGCGATCGCGCTAGTAGTGGCGGCCACCTTCGAGCAGGCGCGCGCTGCCGCGCAACTGCTGCGCGTCCAGTACAGCAAGGAAAACGGCGCTTACGATCTGGCGAAGGCCAAGGACTCGGCCAAGCCGCACAAGGACAAGGAAAACCAAGACAAAAAAGTAGGTGACTTTGCCGGCGCCTTTGCCAGCGCGCCGGTGCGGCTGGACGCCAGCTACACCACGCCGGACCAGTCGCACGCGATGATGGAACCGCACGCGTCGCTGGCCGAATGGCAGGGCGACAAGCTCACGGTCTGGACCTCGAACCAGATGATCAACTGGGGCAAGGGCGACATGGCGAAAACGCTGGGCATCCCCGAGGACAAGGTGCGGCTGGTGTCGCCCTACATCGGTGGCGGCTTCGGCGGCAAACTGTTCCTGCGCGCCGAGGCTTTGCTGGCTGCGCTGGGCGCCAAGGCGGCGGGCCGTCCGGTCAAGGTGGCGCTGCAGCGTCCGCTGATGATGAATAACACCACGCACCGCCCGGCGACCATCCAGCGCATCCGTATCGGCGCCAGCCGCGAAGGCAAGATCAGCGCCATCGCGCATGAGAGCTGGTCGGGCGATCTGCCGGACGGCAAGCCGGAAACGGCCGTGATGCAAACGCAGCTGCTGTATGCCGGCCCCAACCGCCTGACCAAGATGCGGCTGGCAGTGCTGGATCTGCCCGAGGGCAACGCCATGCGCGCGCCCGGTGAAGCGCCGGGCATGATGGCGCTGGAAATCGCCATCGACGAAATGGCGGAAAAGCTGAAGATGGACCCGATCACCTTCCGCATCATCAACGACACCACCGTGGACCCGGCCAAGCGCGAGCGCAAGTTTTCGCAGCGCCGCTTTGTCGACTGCCTGCGCCTCGGCGCGGAGCGCTTCGGCTGGGACAAGCGCAATCCGCAGCCGGGCAAGGTGCGCGATGGCCGCTGGTTGGTTGGCATCGGCATGGCGTCGGCGTTCCGCAACAACCTGGTGCAGAAGTCGGCCGCGCGCGTGCGGCTGGACAGCCAGGGCGTGGTGACGGTGGAAACCGACATGACCGATATCGGCACCGGCAGCTACACCATCATCGCGCAGACCGCTGCCGAGATGATGGGCGTGCCGCTGACGCAAGTGGTGGTCAGGCTCGGTGATTCGGACTTTCCCGTGTCCGCCGGTTCGGGCGGGCAGTGGGGCGGCAACAGTTCGACCGCAGGCGTGTACGCGGCCTGCGTCAAGCTGCGCGAGCTGGCGGCGCAAAAGCTGGGGCTCGATCAGCGCGTGGCCGAGTTTGCCCACGGCTCGGTGCGCGCGGACGGCCGTGTGCTGCCGTTGGCCCAGGCCGCCGCCAACGGCGAACTGGTGGCCGAAGATAGGATGGAATACGGCGACCTCGACAAGAAATTCCAGCAATCGACCTTTGGCGCGCATTTTGTCGAAGTCGGGGTGGACGCCTACACCGGCGAGACGCGCGTGCGCCGCATGTTGGCGGTGTGCGCGGCTGGCCGCATTCTCAATCCCAAGTCGGCGCGCAGCCAGGTGATCGGCGCGATGACGATGGGCGTGGGCGCGGCCTTGATGGAAAACCTGGTGGTGGACCAGCGCGGCGGCTTCTTCGTCAACCACGACCTGGCCGGTTACGAAGTGCCGGTGCACGCCGACATTCCGCACCAGGAGGTGATCTTCCTCGACGAGACCGATCCCATCTCATCGCCGATGAAAGCCAAGGGCGTGGGCGAGCTGGGGATTTGCGGCGTCGGCGCGGCGGTGGCCAACGCCATCTACAACGCTACCGGCGTGCGGGTGCGCGACTACCCCATCACCCTGGACAAGTTAATCCAGGGCGGTCTTGCGGCGGCGGGCGGCGATGCTCAGGGATAGGGCGGACAGCAGGAAGTAGAACGCGCCAAACCCTGCATAGCCGGCCACGGTGGCAATCGACGGCACGGCCGGCGACTGCGCCTGGAACACGAAGACGGCGCCAGCAAGGGCGGACTGTCCGCCGCTGAGCATCATCGCCCACTGCGCGCCGTACTGCTTGCGGCGCCGCAGCGCCGCGCCCAGTTGCAGCAGGCCGGACAGGATGGCCCAGAAGCCGAACACGCCCAGCACCGCGTTCATATTCGGCAGTGCGAGAAAGACCGCCGCCGCAATCGCCAGGCTGACGACAACGTTGAAGGCCTGCGGCCGGTTGCCGGCCAGGCCGCCGCTGCGCCGCGCATCGGCCAGGTTGGCCAGCGCATCCCACAGCGGATAGCACACCAGCAGCAGGTCGGCGATGCCTCGGGAATGCGCGCCCACCGTCACGGCGGCGGCCAGCCAGGCGAAGGAAAAGGCGGCGCGGACGGAGTAGTACTTTTTCAGCCAGCTTTCATGCATGATGTAATCCTTTAAGTCTACCTACTAATTGGTAGGTAATGAGGTTAAAAAAACTCAGCTTTGAGCCGAGAAGCGTTCCAGTTGCGGCGTCATGATGACGCCAAAGATTGCGGGATCGCCGTAAGCCCGTGCCGACAGCATGGCGCCGTGCACGGTGGCCATGAAGGCTTCCGCTTCAATACGCGGCGTGTGGCGCAGCGCGATCACGCCTTGCTGCACGCCGCGTTCGAGCACGGCGGCCAGCCATCCCGACAGGAAGCGGAAGTAGGCGCGGATTTCCTGCGCCACGTCCTCCGGCAGGGCCGGCAGCTCGCTGGCCAGCAGGGCGCACACGCAGAACGGTGCACTGGCATCGGCGATACAGGTGGTCCAATACTGCACGTAGGCGCGCAGCTGTTCGCGCGGATCGGCAATGCCGCGTTCAAGGTTTTTGATGCCGTTCTCGGCCGACTCGCGGTAACGTCGCACCAGCACGGTCGCCAGATCCGCTTTGCTCGGGAAGTGGTGATGGATGCTGGCCTTGCGAATGCCGACCACATCGGCGATATCAGCGTAGCTGAAGCCGTTGTAGCCGCCAGCGATGATGAGCTGGTGGGCGCAAGCCAGGATGTCGTCTGCGGTGGTCGAGGATTTTGCCATTTGCGAATCCTACCTACTAGTAGGTTTGGAGTCAAGCTTTTTTACGGCGGCGTCCGGGCACGGTATGATATGGCTTCAATATTTTGTGAGGGCATCATGGCTGCTAACGATTGGGATTGGAATCCAGAAAAACAAAAAAGCATCGTCGTACAACAAGTCGACGCGATTGCGATCTATACCAATGTGCGCGGCGAGATCGTGATCCGCCAGCAGGGCTTCGGCGGCGAGGAGGATGCCATTGTGGCGTTCCCGCGTGCCTACGCCGAGACCATCATTGCCGCTCTCACCGCCGAGGCGAGCAAGGCGTAATCAGGGCTGGGTCTTCGCCGGTGGTGCCGGCTGGGCGTAGATGACGATGGGGGCGTTGTTCCTCGGCTGGGACTGCGAAACAATGTAGCTAACTGTCGAGATCGTGAATGCGGAGCTTGCAAGGGTAAGACCGACCATCCATTTGATGATCTCGCTCTGGCTCTTGACCATTGTCGCTGGCAATTTTTTGCAGTTGCGCTTCGTTTCGCGCAAACTTGAGATCGACCGCATCGCGGACCGATTTCATTTCGAATGCGATGGTTAGCTCTAGCGCATCAAAACGTGCGTTGATGGCGGTTTGATGCGCTTTCAGTTCGCCGCTCATCCTCTCGTGGGCGGCTTCTATCTTCGCATCGATATAGTCTTTGGTGATTGGCGTATCCATCAGACTATTGTGCGCCGACTGAAGGTACTGTCAATGAGGTTGATCAACAGTGCTGGCGAGTTAGTGCTATCCTTGTAAGACGCTCTGAATAAGGAGGACATATGCCTGCTTCTCACGACACTTACACCCGCCGTCAAGGACTGAAGAAAACCTATGACGTGGAGTACACAGCCTTGCGCTACAAGATTTCCCTCGGTAACAAGGTGCTCAAGGATATTGAGCTTGGCCTGCAGTCGACGCCGGTATTGGATCCGGAAGTCGCCTGGCGGCACGCCGTTGCAGATATTGAAAATCTGCGCGGCATGACCGAGCAATAGCTTATCGGCTTAACGCCGCGGCCGCGCGGCAAACCACGGTTTCATGCGGGCGATCGCTTCGGCGATCTCCTGCGTGGACACCGCAAAGCTGAAACGGATGAAGTGCTTGCCATCGACCGGATCGAAATCGATGCCGGGCGCACTCGCTATGCCTGTATCTTCCAGCAGGCGCTTGCAGAAGGCCAGGCTGTCGTCGGTCAGGTGCGCGATGCTGGCGTAGATGTAGAACGCGCCATCGGGCGGCGCCACCGTGGTCAAGCCCAGCTCCGGCAGCGCGGCCAGCAGCAGGCGGCGGTTTTCGCGGTAGACGTCGATGTGGCTTTCCAGTTCATCGAGCGCGTCGAACGCAGCCAGGCCGGCGTGCTGGCTCAGCGACGGCGCGGTCAGGAACAGGTTGCCGCAGTAGGCTTGCGCGCGCTCGACGTGTTCCGGCGGCGTCAGCAACCAGCCGAGGCGCCATCCGGCCATGCTGAAATATTTCGAGAAGCTGCTCACCACCAGCGCCTGTGGCTCGAAGGCGAGGATGGTCTGCGCCGGTTCGACGTAACTCAGGCCGTGATAAATCTCGTCCGAGATGATGCGGATGCCGCGCGCACGGCACAGGGCCACGATGGCTTGCATTTCGTTAGCCTTGATCAGCGTGCCGGTCGGATTGGCCGGGCTGGCGATGATGACGCCTTGCGGCGCCGGCTCGACTGCGGCCAGTGCGGCGGCGGTCAGCTGGAAGCCCGCTTCCGCGCCGCAGGCGATTTCCACCGGCGCCATGTGCAGGGCCTTCAGCGTGTTGCGATACGCCACATAGCCCGGCCGCGCCATGGCGATGCGGTCGCCCGGCGAGAACATCGAGCTCAGCGCCAGCACCAGCGCCGGCGAGGCGCCGCAAGTCAGCACGAACTGGTCGGCCGAGACGGTCGCGCCGTAGCGCTCGTGGTAGAACTGCGCGAGGCGCTGTTTCAGCGGCGCGCTTTCCCAGTAGCCCATGCTTTCCGCGTCCAGCACCTCATGCGCCCTGGCGATGGCGGGCTTGGGCGCGCTGGTCGACGGCTGGCCGAACTCCATGTGGATGATTGATCGTCCCTGGGCTTTCAGGGCATGGGCCAGCTTGCTGATGGCAATGGCGTGGAAGGGTTCGAGTTGCGCATTCATCATTGGATTATACTGTTGCCTGTAACATAAAAAAAGAAAAGGTTGGCGGGTATGACGATACGATGGAAGCGGTGGGCGATAGGCGCGGCAAGCGCGGTCGGTGTGTACGCGGTGGCGGGTTTTTGGCTGCTGCCGAGTGTCATCAAGAGCCAGCTTCCGAAATACGCCGAGACTGAACTGGAGCGCAAGGCCAGCATTGGCCAGCTCAGTTTTAACCCTTTCACGCTGCGGCTGGAAGCGCAGGATGTGCGCCTGACCGAGGCCAATGACGCGCCGCTGTTTGCGGTCGGCGGACTGGCAGTGGAAATGCAGTGGCGCTCGCTGTTCCGCCGCGCGTGGAGCTTTGCCGAGATCCGCGTCACCGAGCCGGCGCTGGCGCTGGCGATTGCCAGGGATGGCAAGTTCAATATCGCCGAATTGCTCGCCACGCTGGACAAGCACAAGAAGGATGAACCCGATTCGCCGATGCCGCGCCTGATCATCGAGCACTTTGCGCTCGATGGCGGCAAGGTGACGATGCATGACCAGCATGCGGGCTACAACGACACTTTCACGCCGATTACTTTTGCGCTGAATAACCTCAGCACACTGCCGGACCAGAATGGCGATTACACGCTGAGCGCGGATGCGGGCTTGGGCGGTAAGCTGCGCTGGAAGGGCGTGGCGTCGGTGAGCCCGATTGCCGGCAGCGGCGTGCTGACCCTGGAGAATGTGTCGCTGCCGGGCATGGCGGCGTATCTCAAATCGTTCTCGCGCATTGTGGTGGCGGATGGGAAGTTGTCGGCGCAGCTGCCGTACAAGTTCGGCTATCACGATGGCAAGCTGGATGCGAGCCTGGCCGGGGCCGGCCTGAGCCTGAATGAGCTGTCGCTGAAGCGCGGCATCGATGCGCCATTTGTGAAGCTGAAGCAGCTGGCGGTCAGCGATGTGGGCGTCGATCTGCTGAAGCGCTCGGTGCAGGTTGGCGGCTTGCAGTTGAACGGCGGTGCGCTGGCGGTGCGCCGCGATGCGCGCGGCGAACTGGATGTGGCGGGCTTGATGTTGCCTGCGCCAGCTCCGGCCAAGCCTGCCGCGCCTGCGCCGAAAGACGGCAGCTGGAAAGTCGGCTTCAAGCAGATCGGCCTCGATGCTGTGGCGCTTACTTATGTTGATGAGACGGTCAGCCCGGTGTTGAAGGTGACGGCGGATAACGCCAAACTGAAGCTGGGCTTGCAGATGGATGGCGACAAGCTGAACATCGACGGCGCGGCGTTTGCGATGGATAACGTGGCGATGAGCAGCGGTGCGCTGGCGCCGCTCAAATTGTCGCGCATCGGCTTCGATGAGGCCTCGCTCGACCTGTCGGCGCGCAAGGCCAGCGTGGGGCGCTTGTACGCGGATGGCGGCCAGCTCGATCTGTCGCGCGATGCGAAAGGGCAGTTCCTGTTCCTCGGCGCGCTGCCGGGCAGCGGCTCAGGCGCGGCCAGCAAAGCCAGGGCAGCAGCCCCCGCGCCAAGCGCCGCGCCGTGGGTAGCCAACGTCAAGTCGGTCGAGCTGAGCAAATTCGGCGCACGGTTTGATGACGCCAGCACCGGCATCAAGGTCAACCTGCAAGACTTCAACCTGAAGGTGCGCGATGCGGGCACGGACCTCAAAAAGCCGCTGGCCTTCGATGGCAGTGTTGCGATGCGCGAGGGCGGCCAGCTCACCGCCAAAGGGCAGGTGGTGCCGTCCACTGGCGCGGTCGATACCGAACTGAATCTCTCCAGGCTGACGCTGGTGCCGGTGGCGCCGCTGCTGGGCAAGTATGTCAAGCTGAAACTGGCCGAGGGCGTGATCAACGCGCAAGGCCGCTTGCGTACCGGCGCCGGCGGCAGCAAGGCCGATCCGGCGCTGCGCTACGACGGCTCGTTCGAAGTCGCCGGACTCTCGCTCAACGAACTGGACAACGACCGTTTCGCCCACTGGAAAACTGTGCGCGCCGACAAGCTGGCCCTCAGCCTCAAGCCTGACCTGCTGGATGTGGCCGAACTACGCATCGTGGAACCGAACGCCACCCTGATCATCGAGAACGACCGCAGCTTCAATGCCCAGCGCTTGCTGGTGGAGCAGCCTGCCGCTGAGCCAGCCAAGCCCGCGCCGCAGGCTGCAGCCAGCGAACCGTTCCCGATCCGCATGCGCCGCGTGCGCGTGCAGAACGCCAAGCTGGACTTCACCGATCTCAGCCTGCGTCCGCAATTCGCGGCCAAGATTTATGAGCTGAACGGCGTGATCACCGGCCTGTCGTCCAAGCGCGATGCGCGCAGCCAGATCGAGCTCGACGGCCGCGTCGACGAGTACGGCATGGCGCGCGTGCGCGGCCAGCTGAATCCGTTTGTACCGGCCGATAACACCGACCTCAACGTCGTGTTCAAGAACGTCGACATGGTGTCGGCCTCGCCGTACAGCATGAAGTTCGCCGGCTATAAAATCGCCGAGGGCAAGATCTCGCTGGACTTGCAGTACAAGGTGCGCAACAACCAGCTCGAAGGCAACAACCAGGTGGTGCTCGACAACCTGACGCTGGGCGAACGCATCGACAGTCCGGACGCGCTCAAGCTGCCGCTGGAACTGGCGCTGGCCATCCTCAAGGACAGCAACGGCCGCATCGACCTCGGCATCCCGGTTGCCGGCAACCTGAACGATCCCGAGTTCAGCTACGGCGCGGTGGTGTGGAAGGCGCTGGGCAACATCATGACCAAGATCGTGACCTCGCCGTTCCGCATGCTGGGCAGCCTGTTCGGCGTCAGCGGCGAGAAGCTGGAAGCGGTGGAGTTCGACGCCGGCAGCGAAGTGGTGCTGCCGCCCGAGCGTGAAAAACTGCAGCACGTCGCCCAAATCCTCAACAAGAAACCGGACCTCAAGCTGACCGTTCCCGGCACCTACAGCGAAGCCGCCGATGCCGCCGCCCTGCGCGCGCAAGCCCTGCGCCGCGCTGTGCTGGCACGCGCCGAGATCAAGCTGGGCGCCGACGAGCAGCCCGGTCCATTGGATATCGGCCAGCGCAAAGTACGCGGCGCACTGCGCGATCTGTACGCCGAACGCTTTGGCGCGCCGGAACTCGATAAACAGAAGAAAGCCGCCGAAAGCGCAGCCGGCAAGGAAGAGGGCGCCGCGGCGAAGAAGCTGCCGGTGTTGCAGCGCCTCGGAAAAATGGTGCAGGGTGAACCGCAAGTGGCCGATCCTACTGACTTCTACGACAAGCTGCAGGAACGCCTCGAACAAAACCAGCCGCTGGCCAAGGACGCCTTGCCGCAATTGGGCGCGCGCCGCGCGGCGGCGATCCTGGCGGTGCTGAAGGAAGCAGGCGCCAATGCCGCCGCAGTCAAGGCGGCAGGGCCGGCCAGCACGAATAGTGATGCAGGAAAACCGGTCGCGCTCAAACTGGAACTGTCGGCAAAATGACATGACAGAAGAAAAAGCGCAAACGCCCGGCAATCCTTGGCTGGCCGGGCTGACCTTGTTGTGCAGCCAGCTGTCGCTCAATGTCGGCGCAGCGATTGCCAAGCATCTGTTCCCCAAGGTTGGCGTGGAGGGCGTGACGGCTTACCGCGTCGGCATTTCGGCGCTGGTGATGCTGCTGATGTTCCGCCCGTGGCGCACACCGCTGACCATGAAGCAGGCCATCAACGTCGCCATCTACGGCTCGGTGATCGGCCTGATGAACCTGCTGATCTACCGTTCGTTCAGCCGCATCCCGATGGGGATTGCGGTGGCGATCGAGGTGGCGGGGCCGCTGACGGTGGCGGTGCTGGCCTCGCATCGCCCGCGCGATTTTGTCGCCGTGTGCCTGGCGGCGGCAGGCCTGTATTTCCTGCTGCCGATTCACGGCCACGTCGACCAGCTCGATCCGGTGGGCGTGGCCTATGCGGCTGGCGCGGCGGTGTGCTGGGCCTTGTACATCATCTACGGCAAGCGCGTGTCGGCCATGTCGGGCGGGCAGTCGGTGGCGTGGGGCATGCTGGCGGCGTCGCTGTTCATCGTGCCGATCGGCGTCTACCATGCGGGCGCGCAGTTGCTGACGCCGTCGTTCCTGCTGGTTGGCGCGGCGATTGCTGTCATGTCGAGCGCGCTGCCGTACACGCTGGAGATGTTCTCGATGCGCACGCTGTCATCGCGTACCTTCAGCATGTTCAGCAGCGCGGCGCCGGCCTTGAGCGCGCTGGCCGGCATGGTAGTGCTGGGCGAACTGCTGACACTGACCCAATGGCTGGCGATTGCCGCCATCGTCGCCGCCTCGGCGCTGACTTCTTTGCGCTAGGTCAAACCTGCTCAGCTTGCCTGAGCGGGGGCGAAGGCCTACGCTGAAACCACTATGGATCTCGACGCCCGCCTTGCTAAGATTGAAGCCCGTCTCGACAAGCATGATGAAATGTTTGTCGATGTTCTCAGCCGTCTGGCCAGAATTGAGGAGCAGCTCAAGCACACGGCCACCAAGGAAGACCTGGAAAAAATGGGCGCCCTTATCATCCGCTGGATGGTGGGCATGGTGTTTGGCGGCGGTGTGTTGGCGGTCACGGTCATGACTTTCGTGCTCAATAACGCCGTGCCAAAAGCACCGCCCACACCGCCCACGCCCATCGTCATTCAAGTTCCCCCATACAAATAGCTGGCTTGTTGATTTTATAAGCAGATCGTGGCAGCATAGCTTCCTTACCAAGGAGATGCCATGCAAATTGAACGCGCCCAACAACCCATTGCCGCCGCCGCTGTCACGCTGGTGCTGTGGATCCTCGGCGTTGCATCCTTCCTGCCGCCGCTGTTTGAACGTTACACCAGCCATTCGGTGCTGCTGATAATCGGCGCCGGCATCGGCATTTTCGTGTGCATGGTGCTGCACCTGATCTTCATCGGCATCGCCGCCAAGCGCCTTGGCCGTTCGCCGCTGCTGTGGGTGATTCTGACGCTGTGCACGCTGCCGCTTGGCTCCATCATCGGCCTGATCCTGTTCGAGTGGTTCACCGAAGACCAGAAACAGGCCGCTGCTTAAACTGCTTGCCAGACATGAACGGGATCGTCTAGTATCGATCCCGATGCACTCAGCATCGACGTCGCTCGGACGGATCCGGGCGCTTACGTGGACAATTCATGACTGACACTTCATCGCCGCGCAGCTTTGCGCGCATCGATCGTTTACCCCCATACGTTTTCAATGTAACCGCCGAGCTCAAGCTCGCGGCACGCCGTCGCGGCGAGGATATCATCGACATGTCGATGGGTAATCCCGACGGTGCCACGCCGCCGCACATCGTGAGCAAGCTGGTCGACACGGTACAACGGCCCGACACCCACGGCTACTCGGCTTCCAAAGGCATCCCGCGTTTGCGCCGCGCCATTTCGAAGTGGTATCAAAGCCGCTACGACGTGACGTTCGATCCGGACTCGGAAGCCATCGTCACCATCGGCTCCAAGGAAGGCCTGGCGCACCTGATGCTGGCCACGCTGGACCAGGGCGACACGGTGCTGGTGCCGAACCCGAGCTACCCGATCCACATCTGGGGCGCGGTGATCGCCGGCGCGAATATCCGCTCGGTGCGCATGACGCCCGGCGTCGATTTCTTCGACGAACTGGAACGCGCGGTGCGCGAAAGCTACCCGAAACCGAAGATGATGATCCTCGGCTTCCCGTCGAATCCGACCGCGCAGTGCGTGGAGCTGGAATTCTTCGAGCGCGTGGTGGCGCTGGCCAAACAGCACAACATCCTGGTGGTGCACGACCTGGCCTACGCCGATATCGTGTTCGACGGCTGGAAGGCGCCGTCCATCATGCAGGTGCCGGGCGCGCGCGAGGTGGCGGTGGAATTCTTCACGCTGTCCAAGAGCTACAACATGGCCGGCTGGCGGGTCGGCTTCATGGTGGGGAACAAGGAACTGGTGGCGGCGCTGGCGCGCATCAAGAGCTACCACGATTACGGCAGCTTCACGCCGGTGCAGGTGGCGGCAATTGCGGCGCTGGAAGGCGATCAGTCCTGCGTGAGCGACATTTGCGCGCAGTACCAAAGCCGTCGCGACGTGCTGCACAAGGGCTTGTGCGAGGCCGGCTGGCCGGTCGACAAGCCGAAAGCGTCGATGTACATCTGGGCGCGCATCCCGGAAGCGTATCGCCATCTCGGTTCGCTGGAGTTTTCCAAGCTGCTGCTGGCCGAGGCCAAGGTTTGCGTCTCCCCCGGCATCGGCTTCGGAGAGTACGGTGACGAGTACGTGCGCTTCGCCCTGATCGAGAACGAGGCGCGGATACGCCAGGGCCTGCGCGGCATCAAGGCCATGTTGCGTAAAACTTCTGCATAAATCTGCACGAAGTTTAAGCCGCATCAAATCATCTGTTTGATGCGGCGGCTACCGTAGCTCTCAGGACCATCTTCGGGGAGCTACCGCCATGTCTAATCTGCCTACCGGTGCCAGCGCGCGGCGCTTGGTCGCCTCCGTTCAAAAACTGGAACGTACCTTGTCCACCGCCGGCTTGCCGCGTTTCGTGGCGCGCTTGCCGGTGTGCTGGCTGAGTTGGCATTACTGCCGCATGCTGGACCAGAAAATCGCGCGCATGCGCAAGATCGCCGGCAAGTTTGACAGCTGGGGGCCGACCATCCGCGAAGTCTCGCCGGTGGCGCAGCAGCGGCTCGAAATGCTGGATCTCGATCACAGCATGCGCACCGACATTGAATTCACCAAGAACACCATGATGGAGCTGCGCGATTACTGCATCGATATCGGCCGCATGTTCGAGCAGCTCGGCTACGATTCGGCGGGGTTGAAACGCCGGCAGGCGACGCTGGTGCAGGTGCTGGAAGCCTCCTGCGCTTCGGCCAGCCGCATGCAGGAAGCCCTGACGCGGCATGACGAGCTGGTGCTGGCCAAGCTGCGTGCCGAGGCGGATGCTGCCTCGGCTGCTGCGGCGCGGGCTGTGGTTTAGAAGCCTTCCAGCACGATCTTGCCCTTGGCGGTGTTGCTCTCGATGAGGGCGTGGGCGCGCTTGAGGTTCTCGGCATTGATCTTGCCGTAGCGCTCGGCCAGCGTGGTTTTTACTGCGCCGGTTTCCACCAGTTTGGCCACATCGTTCAGCAGCTGGTGCTGCTTCTGGATATCGTCGGTCTGGAACATCGAGCGGGTGTACATGAATTCCCAGTGCAGCGACACGCTCTTGCGTTTCAGCGTGCGCACGTCAATCGAGGCCGGGTCGTCGATCAGCGCGACCTTGCCTTGCGGCGCGACCAGCTCGCTGATGGCATTCCAGTGGTAATCGGTCTGGTTCAGTGCGGCGACATACGTCACCGGCGGCAGGCCGAGGCGGGCGATTTCTTCGTTGAGCGGTTTGCTGTGGTCGATCACGTGGTGCGCGCCCAGCTGCTTGATCCACTCGCCGGTTTCCGGGCGCGAGGCGGTGCCGATGATGGTCAGGCCGGTCAGCTGGCGCGCCAACTGCACCAGGATGGAACCGACGCCGCCCGCCGCGCCAATCACCAGCAGCGACTTGCCCTGCGTGGCGCCGGCGTCGCGGCTCACTTCCAGTCGGTCGAACAATAATTCCCAAGCGGTGATGGTGGTCAGCGGCAGCGCGGCGGCTTGCGCGAAGTCGATATTCTTCGGCTTGTGGCCGACGATGCGTTCGTCCACCAGATGCAACTCGCTGTTGGTGCCGGCGCGGGTCAGGTCGCCTGCGTACCAGACTTCATCGCCCGGCTTGAACAGGGTCACGTCCGGGCCGACCGCTTTCACCACGCCGGCGGCATCCCAGCCGATCACCTTGGCTTCGCCTTCGGCCGGGGCGACGTTGCGGCGGATCTTGGTGTCCACCGGGTTGACCGAAATGGCGCGTACTTCGACCAGCAAATCGCGGCCAGTGGCTTGCGGCGCCGGCAGTTCGATATCGATCAGGGCGTCGGCATGGTCGATCGGCAGGGACTGGCGGTAGGCGATGGCTTTCATGTAAATGCTCCAAAAAAGTGGGGATGGGCGTATCATCATTTATTTCGTGGTGGCGAAAAAGAGGCGTTTCGCTGAAACACTTTCAAAGAATTGAAGAAAATGCTGAGACTGGATGATTTGACCGTGTTTGTCCGCACCGCCGACCGGGGCAGCTTGTCGGCCGCCGCGCGTGAACTGGAGATTTCCCCGGCGCTGGCCAGCGCCGCCGTCAAGCGGCTGGAAGGCGAACTGAAGCTGCGTCTGTTCGCACGTACCACGCGCTCGCTGCGGTTGACGGAAGAGGGCGATCACTACCTGCGCCACGCGCGCGAAGCGCTGCGCTTGCTGCAGGAAGGGCACGATGCGCTCATGCAGGGCAAGGAAACGCTGGGCGGCACGCTGAAAATTTCCATGCCGTCGGACCTCGGCCGCAACATGCTGGTCGGCTGGCTCGATGAATTCCAGGCGCTGTATCCCAAGGTCAGCTTCCAGCTCAGCATCAGCGACCGCGTGTCGGACATGTACCGCCAGCCGGTCGACATCGCCATCCGCTACGGCGTGCAGGAAGATTCCAGCCTGATCGCCTTCCCGCTGGCGCCGGAAAACCGCCGCGTGCTGGTGGCCTCGCCCGAGTACCTCAAGCAGCATGGCAAACTGAATTCACTGGATGAACTGGCGCGCCACAACTGCCTGCGCTTCATGCTGGAAGACGTGATCCACGACCGCTGGAGTTTTTACCGCGATGCCGAGGCCGAGCCAGAAGTCGTCCCGGTCAACGGCAACCGCAGCGTAGATGATGCCGACGTGGTGCGGCGCTGGGCAGTAGCGGGGCTGGGCATCGCCTACAAATCGCGGCTGGACCTGAGCGCCGACATTCGCGCCGGCCGGCTGCAAGTGCTGCTGCCTGACCTGCTGGGCGAACGCACCGCGCTCAGCATGGTGTGCATGCACCGTTCGCAAGTCACGCCGACCGTGCTGGCGCTGCGCGACTTCCTGCGCGCGCAGTGTGAAAAAGCTTAAGGCCGCCTGAAATCAGCTGCTGGCGTGCTTGCGGCGCAGCAAAAAGCGCTTACCATAGCGTCAATAAAAACACGGGAGAGAGTCATGACCGACACCCAGCGCGATATCCTGAGCGCCGGCTTTTCGCTGACGCTGATTGCACTGGCGGCCTTTGTGATGCACCGCTTCTTCCTGCCGCTGATCTGGGCCGGGATTTTGTGCGTGGCGACCTGGCCGCTGTACCGGCGCATGCGCGAGCGCTTCGGCCGCCATCACATCGTCGCTGCGGCAGTACTGACCTTGCTGCTGGCGGCGGTGTTCATTGTGCCGGTACTGCTGGGCGTAACGCAGGCAGCGAAGCAGGCGCCGGAACTGGCCAACTACGTCGTCACCGCCAACACCGACGGCATCCCGGTGCCGGCCTTTATCCAGCACCTGCCGGGCATCGGCGAGGCGGTTGCCGACTGGTGGCAAGCCACGCTGAGCCAGCCGCATGGCCTGGCGCACCTGATGTCGGACCGCGAAATCAACGGCTTCCACTCGGCCAGCGACATGATCAAGCTGGCCGGCGTCGGCTTCATGCACCGGCTGGTGAATTTCGGGCTGGCCTTCCTGTGCCTGTTCTTCTTTTACAAGGACGGCGAAGTGTTGAACTGTCAGATCACCGCCATCGGCAGCCGCTGGTTCGGCGACGTGCGCTGGGGCCACTACGCGCAGAAAATCCCGACTGCCATCCGCGCCACCGTCAACGGACTGGTGCTGGTGGGCCTGGCGGAAGGCGTGTTGATCGGCATCGGCTACGTGATCGCCGGCCTGCCGTCGGCGGCGCTGTGGGCGGCGGCGACTGGCGTGCTGGCAATTATTCCGTTCGGCGCGCCGCTGGCTTTCCTGGGCGCGGCCGGACTGCTGGCGTTCAAGGGCGCCATTCCGGCGGCGATTGCGGTCGCGGCCTGGGGCGGCGTGGTGCTATTCGTGGCGGATCACTTTGTACGGCCCGGCATCATAGGCAATGCCACGCGGCTGCCATTCCTGGCCGTACTGTTCGGCATACTCGGCGGGGTGGAAACCCTGGGCCTGGTCGGACTGTTTATCGGTCCGGTGGTGATGGTGCTGTTTGTGACGCTGTGGCACGAGGCGCATCCTGAGACGGATGTCGGCTCGCCAGTTGCCAACCCCAGGTGAGGAGCGCTAACGAGGCGGCGGCGTTGGCCGGCCTGTCATGCGACTGGGATGGGCAACTGGCACCGGCAACCATTAGTGAGCCTTCGATTTCGACAGGATCAGCAGCCAGCGGCGGAACAGCAGCACCTCGAGGTGGCCTGCCTGCACGCCGGTGTCGCATTCCATGATCGGGTTCACTGCGTAGAAACGCTTGCGAAAGTCGCGGCACACCATCATTTCGCGTTTACCCATGCGAACCATGAAAGAGGTTGGCAGGTATTCCAGACCGAAACGGGAACCATAGCTGCTGTTCAGAGTGCTCATGTGAATTCCTTTTGTTGGTGATGTGTTTAACGAGGAGTTCAGAATAGCATAACTACTGTATGAATAAACAGGTACTGTGCAAATAAACAGTAAATTCGTTGTTTCGTGGTTTTTGCGCCAACTTAATCGGTCGAGTGGTAAGGAGGACCAAATTTCTAACAAATTGCTCAGTTTCGTGGAGGCAAGACTGTCTCCGGGCGGTGAATTCGGTTTGCATTTGACCGCGGGCATGGCTTTGCTGCTGCTGTCTGGCTATGTTTTCCATGAACTGGCCGAGGCGGTGATGGGGCAGGAAGCCATCACGGTGCTGGATGTGCAAGTGGCGCATTGGTTCAATGCGCATGCGGCGGAGCCGTTCACCAGCCTGATGGTCGGCATCTCGGCCATGCATTCGGTGGCGGGGATGGTGCTGCTGTTCGGCGCGCTGGCGGCCTGGCTGTGGCGCCAGCGCGCCCGCTACTGGCTGCTGGCGCTGCTGTTCTCGGTGCCGGGCGGGATGCTGCTGAACGTCGCGCTCAAGCACGTATTCCAGCGCGCGCGGCCGGTGTTCGAGGATCCGCTGGTGACGCTGGCGACGTACAGCTTCCCCAGTGGCCACACCACGGCGGCCACGTGCTTCTACGGCTTGCTGGCCAGTTACCTGGTGATCGCACGGCCGGCATGGAGTGTGCGCTTGGGAACAGTAGCGATGTGCGTGGCGATGGTATTGTTGGTGGCGTTGAGCCGGGTCTATCTCGGCGCGCACTATGTCAGCGACGTGCTGGCCGCGATGGCGGAGAGCGTGGCGTGGCTGGCGGTGTGCATCACGGCTATCTCCACGCTGCGCCGCCGGCGCGAATCGAAAACGGTATAAATCGTATGGATCAAATCGTCGTCATCGTGAATGCGAAGGCAGGCCTCGGCTACTGCGGCGGCTGGCAGGCCGCGCTGGCCGAGAAGTTTGCCGCGCAAGGCGTTCAGGCCGATATCACGCTGGCGCAAAGCGGCGCCGAGATGATTGCCCGCGCTGAACAGGCTGTGGCGGAGGGCGCTGCCACGGTGGTGGCCGGCGGCGGCGACGGCACCATCAACGCGGTAGCTTCGGTGCTGGCAGGCACGCAGGTGCGGCTGGGCGTACTGCCGCTGGGCACGCTCAATCACTTCGCCAAGGATTTGAAGATTCCGCTCGATCTGGATGGGGCCGTGACCAACGCGGTGCAGGGCGCGGCCGTCAAAGTAGATGTGGGCGAGGTCAATGGCCGCATCTTCCTGAATAACTCCAGCCTCGGCATCTACCCGGACATTGTGCGCGACCGCGAACAGCAGCAGCGCCATCTTGGAAGGAGCAAGTGGCCGGCGTTCGGCTGGGCCTTGCTGACGGCCTTGCGGCGTTTCCCCTTCCTGAGCGTGCGGCTCAAGATCAACGGTGAAGAGCATTTGCGGCGCACGCCCTTTGTCTTCATCGGCAACAACGAATACCTGCAAGGCCTGACGCTGGGCGCGCGCGAGCGGCTCGACACCGGCAAGCTGTGCCTGTACGTGGCGCAGAAGCCAACCCGCTTCGGTCTGCTGCGCTACGCCATGCATGCGCTGTTCGGCCGTTTGCAGGAGGCGCGCGATTTCGACGTGCTGTCGGCGCCCTCGCTGGATATCGAAACCCGGCACCAGCGCCTGCGCGTGGCCACCGATGGCGAAGTCAACCTGATGAGCCCTCCACTGTGCTATCGTTCGAGGGCAGCGGCCCTGAATGTGATCGTGCCGCAGGCCGCTTAGGAGGGGAGCATGCGCACCATCGTCCATTTATCCGATCTGCATTTTGGCCGGGTCGATCCTGAGCTGCTGCGGCCCTTGCAGCAACTGGTGACCAGGCTGGCGCCGGATGTGGTGGTGGTCTCCGGCGACCTGACCCAGCGCGCCAAAACCGAGGAATTCAAGGCTGCGCGCGCCTGGCTCGATACTTTGCCGGGGCCGCAGATTGTGGTGCCGGGCAATCACGACATCCCGCTGTATAACGTTGCCAGCCGCTTCCTGACGCCGCTGCGCAAGTACACGCGCTACGTCACACTCGATCTGGCGCCGGAATACGTCGATGAGGAAATCGCCATCCTCGGCATCAATACCGCGCGTTCGCTGACGTTCAAAGACGGCCGCGTCAACAAGGAACAACTGGCACAGATGCGCCAGCGCATGCAGGCGGCGGGGCCGGACCATACGCGCATTATCGTCACCCATCATCCGTTTGATTTGCCCGAAAATTCCGATCCCGATGACCTGGTCGACCGTGCGCCGATGGCGATGCAGGCGTTTGCCGAGTGCGGCGTCGATGTGCTGCTGGCGGGCCATCTGCATTCCAGCCATGCGGGCAACAGTGCCCACCGCTACAAGATCAGCGGCTATGCGGCGCTGGTGGTGCAGGCCGGCACCGCGACTTCAACGCGCGGGCGCGGCGAGTCCAATTCCTTCAACGTGCTGCGCGTGCAGCCGGACGATGTGCAGGTCGAGCGCTACAGCTGGATCGAAGGCACGGCCAGTTTCGAGCCGGTGCATACCGAATACTTCCGCCGCAGCGGCGACGTCTGGTCGCTGGCAGCCGAGGCTTAAAGCCAGTAGTTCATAAAGCGTGCGGCCCACTCCTTCATGCGCTGCGCAAGGGAGCGGTCGCGCCATTGTTCCAGCGTGATCCGGTTGGAGTCGCGCATGTCTTCCTGGAAGGCTTTCTCCATTTCGGTGCCGAAGGCCGTGCCCATGACGATGACATTAACCTCGCTGTTGTGCAGGAAGCTGCGCATGTCGATATTGGTCGAGCCAACGGTCGACCAGGTGCCGTCGATGACGGCGGTTTTGGCGTGCAGTACGGCCAGCTTGAGCTGGTAGATCTGCACGCCGGCTTCCAGCAGTTCTTCGTAGTAGGCATGGCCGGCGTAGAACACCAGCCCGCTGTCCGACACGCCCGGCAGCACGATCTTGACGTCGACGCCGCGCTTGGCCGCCGCCATCAGCGCATCCACCGTCTGCCGGTCCGGCACGAAGTAGGCCGAGGTGATGTGAATGGATTTCTTCGCTTCCTGGATCGCCAGCGCGTAGGCCTTGTAGATTTCAAACTCGCCGCCCGGCTCGCTGCCCAGCACGCGCACGGCCTTGTCGCCGGCCACCACCAGCGGCGGGAAGTAATCGGCGTCCGGCAATTCCTCCTTGCCCTGCGCGGTCCACTGGCGCATGAACAGCCATTGCATCGAGCGCACCGCCGGCCCTTCGATCTTGATGTGGGTATCGCGCCAGCCGACCTGCGATTTGTCGGTCGGCTTGGACGCTGAACGGAACAGCGAGCTCCTGGCATAGGTGGCGCTGATGTTGATGCCGCCGGTGAAACCCAGCTTGCCGTCCACGATCAGCATCTTGCGGTGGTCGCGGTTGTTCAACTTCCAGCCTTCGTCGCCGACCTTGGCCGGGTTGACCGGATTGAATTCGGTCAGGTGCACGCCGGCCTTGCGCATGCGCTCAAAGAACGTGGCCGGCACACCGATGGTGCCGACGCTGTCGTACAAAATATTGACGGTGACGCCTTGCTGCTGCTTCTCGATCAGCGCATCGGCAAACTTCAGGCCCAGCTCGTCCTGGTCGAAGATATAGGTCTCCAGGTTGATGTGGTTTTTCGCGGCCGCGATCGCCTTGAGCATTTCCGACATGGTCTGCGGCCCGTCGAACAGCAGCGTGCATTTGTTGCCGGCGATGAGGGGCTCGCCGGTGGCCGCTTCTTCCAGCGCGGCCTTGGGCCAGCGCTTGGCCAGCTTGCTCATGGTGGCGGCCGGCGCCACTTTGGTGCTCAGGTCCTGCACGTCGGGCAGGGATGCGCATGCGCCCAGCAAACCCCAGCACATCATCAACAGCGGGAGCCAGTAGCGCATGCGCAGCGATTTCATGTGTGTTCTTCCTTTGATCCGAAGAAGAAGCCGACCGGGGCCTGGCGGAAACGCCGCCCCAGCGCCTTCAGCAATTGCCAGCCGTGCTTGAAGCGCACCTGGCGCGAACGCAGCGCCACCCACAGCGCCAGCCCGAAACTGACCAGCAGATTAACGGTGCCAATCAACAAGAAACCTGCCACCGAAGTCACGACCAGTTCCCAGCTGACATTGTGATCAAGTCCAACAATTGCTGTCGCAAAGTTGGCCGACGAGAACGTCACGTGGCGGATATCGAGCGGAATGCCGAGCACGAAGCCGATAAACGGCATCACGCCCAACAGGATGCCGAAGAAGAAATTCCCCATCAGCCCGCCGAGGTTGTTTTCCATGTAGACGCCGAGGCGGTCCAGCCGCTGCTGTCCCAGCAGCCAGCGCAGGCCGCGCAGTTGCGAGATGCGCTGCGCCCAGCGCGTGTACAGCGCCTTGTTGTCGTAGTAGCCGGAAATCAGGCCGGCCACGAACAGGCAGACGCCGGCAATCGCGGCGTAGATCAGGGTCGGCGCGTGGATCGGATCGATGTCATGCAGCAGGTGCATGGCTTTTTCCGGCGATACCAGGTGGTGGCCGGTCATCAGCGGCCACGCCATGGCAATCGCATACGCGGTCGGGATCGCCACTGCAAGGTTGCCCAGCACCGCCATGTTTTGCGTGCGGATCACCTTGGCGCACAGCTCGGCCATGCTGTCGAGATCGATGTTGCGGCCATCCTTCGATTGCAGGCCGGTGGCGATGCGCGAGGCGGTCATGGCCGGCTGCTTGGTCGCCACCGTGAAGTGCAGCAGGTGGATGAACATGAAGCCCAGCGAGTAGTTCATGCTGAACAAAAACGCTTCCACCAGCGGTGCGGCGCGCAGGTAGGACATCAGGATCTTGAACATTGCCATGAAGCCGATCACCAGCCCGGCGCCGGCCGCCTGCACGAACATGGCGCCCAGTTGCTGGCGGTTGTCGGCCACGTAGTGCTCGCCGGTGTGGCTGGCGTTTTCGGTGACGTTGCGCGCCAGCAGGTCGACGTTATCGCGCAGCAGGTCACTCACCTTGTATTTGTTGTTGTGCGCTTCAACCAGTTCCAGGCCCAGCGCCACGGCGGCCTGGCGGCGCTGCTCGTGGTGCTGGACGTCGACCAGGAACAGCAGCTTGCGCATGCGGTCCAGGCTTTGCGTCAGCGACACCAGCAGGTAGGTGAGGGCGATGGTGGTGCCCTGGCTGAGCGCTTTCTTGCGAATCTTGGCGATCACCGCGTCGCACTGGTCAAGCATGACCAGCAGGTGGCTGGCGTCTTCCATCTCGACCGCTTCGCCGGCCAGCTTGCGCTGGTAGGCGTCCAGATAAGCGTTGACCTCGAAGTTCTGCACCATAAAGGGCGATTCGTAGGTCTCCATCTCGGTGTGGAAATTGGTCAGGCGCGGCTCCAGGCCGATAGCGCACACGCGGTAGGACAGGGTGCGGATCGCATCGAGCAAGCCGGGCAGCATGAGTTTGCCGTCGTGCGGCGCGGCGTGCTGCACCACGTCCAGCAGGGCCAGCCAGTCTTCGGCCGGCACGGCAGCGATCCAGAGGTAGTCGGTGCGTTTGTAGACGATCTGGTCCAGCGCTTCGCTCAGGTAGTCGTTGCCCAGCGCCGGCGGCAGGATGCGGTAGGCGATGCGGGTGCGCAGCTCGGTGAAGAAACCGTCGTTGGACAGCACGCCGATCTCGGTGTACAGGCTGGCGTGGCGGCGCGCTGCAATCAGGTTGCGCGCGTAATGATGCAACGCCACCGCGTGCGCGGGATTGCCCTTCAACAGCTGGCACAGGGTGCGCACATTGGCGGTGGCGGTGGCGCCGTCGTGGGCGCGCTTGGGGCGGAGGGTGGCAAACAGCGCGACCATCAGGCCGATATCGCTACTCTCCGCGTTGATTTGTTCGAGGATATCTAGCATCCCGCCAGTATAGCGGCGCGGGATGCTGTTGTATGTACGCTACCGTACATAGTTTCCTTAGCGCACTTTTTCAGGGCAAGTGGCGCTGAGCCAGCGCCCGCTCGATTCCATATCCACCGCGCGCGGGCCGGCGGCGCCGTTGTTGGTGACGTGCATGGTCATGGTGTAGGCGTTGTCGCCGACGAAGCGCAGCTGGCCGGTGCCGCTGGACGGCGGCGCGGTGCAGGTGTAGGAGATGTTCATGCCGCCCACCACCGGTTCCTGTTTCGAGGTGCACTGGCCTTGCTGATTCAGCGGCACTTCCTTGCGCGCCGCCATTTCCGGCGTGATGCACATGGTCATGGTGAGGGTGCCGTCGCTGCCGGCCTTGGGCATGGAGATGCCGTTCCTGGCCATCATCGCTTCCACCTGCGCGCGCTGTTCGGGCGGCATGGCGGCGAACTGCGCGGCGGCGGCGCTCATGGCCTGGTCTTGCTGGGCATTGCCGGTCTTGACCTTGCTGGTCAGTTCCCACAGGCCGGGCTTGATGTTTTGCGCGGAGGCTTGAGCAGCAGCCAGGATTGCTAAAACGAGCAACAGACGTTTCATAGGTCCTCCCCAAAACACCTAGCATAAACGAAAACGGCGCCCCACTGTGGAGGCGCCGCTGGTCTGGTTGCGGAGATGGCTACACGCCGCGTCCGCTAATCAGGCGCAGCAGTACGGCAATGATGGCAATCACCAGCAGGATGTGGATGAAGCCGCCGACGGTGTACGAGGTGACCACACCCAGCAGCCACAGGATGAGCAGGACTACAGCGATTGTATAAAGCATGATTATCTCCTTGGGTTGTGCTGGGGTTATTATCGATAAGCACCGTAGCTGATTCTGTACGCTGCCGTACCTTGCCGCTTAGTCCATCGAGCGCAGCTGGCCATTGACCACGCGCACCGAGTCTCCCGAGCGCCACGACGGCTGTTGCGCGTTGTGGAAGGTGCGCTTGGTGCCGTTGTCCATGCGGACTACCACGTCCCAGCTGTGGGTGGTTTTCATATTGCCTTCGATCTGGTTGCCGGCGACCGCGCCGCCGACTGCGCCAGCCACGGTGGCCAGCTGACGGCCGTGGCCGCTGCCGACCTGGTTGCCGAGCAGGCCGCCCAGCACCGCGCCGCCGACTGCGCCGACGCCGCTGGCTTTGGGCCGGTGCTCAATCGCGCGCACCGATTCCACCACGCCGCAGTTGCTGCATGGCGCCTGGCGGGCTTGCTGTTCCGGCAGCGCGGCCGGGCCTTGCTGCGGTCCCTGTGCCAGCGACTGTGCTGGCGCTGCGTCATTGAACGCCGCCTTTGGCGCCTGCTCCGGCGCCGGCGGCATGCCGCTCACTTCCTTCGGCACGGTGGCGTTGGAGGTCGGCAGCCAACCCAGAATGGCGGCGCTGCCGACGCCGCAGAAGAGCACCACCGCCGCGGCGGCGATCACCATGATTGGGTGGGTGGCTGGTTTGTTTGGGGTGTCCATGGGATATGTCCTTATTATTTGTTGAGTTTATTGAGCTTACTAACGCCGATATTTTCCTCTAGGACATCTAATCCTTCCGTGCGTCACCGTACATACAGTGCAATTTATTGCCGCTAATCTGCGGCCATGTTTACCTCGACCACCAACTCCACCGACGAAGACCGCGCGCCGCTCCGGCTGGCCAACAACCGTCTGCTGGCCAGGCTGCCGGACGACGATCAGCGGCAGCTGGCGGAAAAATGCGAGGTGGTGCGGGTGGAAAACGGCCAGCTGCTGTCGGAGCCGGGGCAGGAGATGCAGCATGTGTATTTTCCGATCGACTGCCTGGTGTCGCTGCTGGGCGTGGCGCAAGGACGCATGACGCTGGAAGTGGGCCTGCTGGGCCGCGAAGGCATGCTGGGCGCGTCGCTGGCGCAGGGCCAGGCGGTGGCGCAGGTGCGGGCGGTGGTGCAGCGTTCGGGCCGTGCATACCGCATGGCGGCCAGTGATTTCGTCGCTGAGTATGAGCGCATGGAATCGCTGCAGCATCTGCTGCAGCGTTACACCGGCGTGCTGCTGGCGCAGGCGATCCAGATTGCCGTGTGCAGCCGCTTCCATGTGCTGGAAGCGCGGCTGGCGCGTTCGCTGCTGATCACGCGCGACCGCCTGCAATCGGACAAATTCCACCTGACCCACGAATTTCTCGCCCACGCGCTGGGCGTGCGGCGCGTGGGCGTGACCAAGGCCGCCAGCGCCCTGCAGCAGCAAAAGCTGATTACCTACAGCCGCGGCAATATCGAGATCCTCGATTCCGCCGGGCTGGAAGCGGCGTCATGCCACTGCTACGATCTGTTCAAGGAAAAATGAAAACGGACCCGAAGGTCCGTTTTTTGTGGGACTAGCCGGTTTTAACGCGGCGGCTTTTGCACCTGGTTGCCGATCACACCGCCGACCGCTGCACCGCCCACGGTGCCGACCGCGCTACCGCCGGTCAGGACCGAGCCGGCTACCGCGCCGACGCCGGCGCCGATGGCGGTGTTCTTGTCCTGCCCCGACATATTGGCGCAAGCACTCAGGCCCAGGGTGGCCGCCAGCACGGCGGCAGTTGCTGCAATACGCTTGATGTTATTCATGATGAGCTCCTTGTTGTAGATGCTGGGCACAGGATAGGACAGGCCATGGCCAGCATCGGTTCGGCAGCGCACCTTGAACGCGAATCAGCGCGGCTTGCCTCCTGCCTGGGCAATCAAGGCCTTGCATTCGGAGGTCTCACCGGGCGCGGTACTGACCAGCGGCACAATGGCGGCCACCGGCGCCACCACCGCCAGCGCCAGCGCGCCGCCGGCGCGCAAGGCCAGCGTGCCTTTGTCGACGCTGAGGTCGGGCTCCTTGAAGGTGCCGCGCACATAGATCGGCGCCCGCAGCGAGATCACGCGCATGCTCTTGGCATCGGGCCGCAGCGTGAGGTCGAGCTTTTCGTTGCCGAGGTTGACGGTGCCGCCGATATCGATGCGCGCATCGGACGTGTCGACCACGAACAGGCGCGATGTCATCACGCCGTTGCTGACGGCAAAATCGGTCACCATGCAGTTGAGCTTGACCTGCTTGTCGCCGACCAGCTTGGTCAGCACCACGCTGCCGATGTTGAGGCCCATCGCTTCCAGCAACAGCTTGCTCACGCTGCCTTCGCTGACCACGCCTTTGAGTTCGCCGTTGGCGGCGCCGAGCAGGCTGGCCACCGAGTTGCCGGTGGCGTTCAGCGCCAGGTCGGCGTTGATTTCGCCCACCGTGGCCTGCATGCCGTCGATGTTGGGAAACAGCTGCTTGAGCTTGAGTTTGCGCGCTTCGGCCTTCAGTTCGGCGCGGATGGCATGCGGATTGACCTTGCCGCTGCCGTCCAGATTGACGGTGGAGGTGAAGCGGCCACCGGCGATGTCGAAATTCAGCGGCGTCAGCGCCAGTACGCCATCCTTCAGGTGCAGCTGGGTATCGAGGTTGTTGATCGGCAGCGCTTTGTCGCGCGTGATTTGCGCCGCCTTGAAATTGACGTCGGCATTGATGGCGGTCCAGTTTTCGGTGCGAAACTGTTCCACCGGCAGCAGTTTGTTGCCCGGCTGGACCGCCTCCGAGCCGCGCGCCTCCTTGCTGGCGTTGGAGTCGGCGCCGATCAGCGGGCCCAGGTCGGACACTTGCAGCAGTTTCGATTGCACCGAGCCGCTCAGCAGCGGGCGCGCCGTACCGGAGCCGGTCTTGAAGGCCAGCCTGCCGCCGATATCGCTGCGGCCGACGGTGCCGGTGAACTGGTCGTACAGCCATTCGCTGTCGTGCGCGCCGAGCTTGCCGGTGAGGTGGCCTTCGGTGGCGAACGGCGGTGTTTCCGGCAGCAGCACGCCGGTCAGCGCGTACAGCCGCGCCATGCTCGGGCCGGACAGCTTGAGCCGCAGGTCCAGCGCCGCCAGCGCGGCCGGCTTGGTCAGTGTGCCCTCGATGCTGATGCTGGTGCCGCCCACGTTGAGCTGGGCCGCCAGCGGGAACGGCGTCGCCTGCTGCTGCAGCGACAGCACCGCACCGGCCTTGCCGCTGCCGCTGAAGCTGCGGTTATTCCACTTGCCGCGCAACTGCCAGGCCACGCCGTAGCGGGTGTCGTTGATGGTGTCGATGTCGGCGCTGGCGTCGACATGGGTCATGGCATCGGCATAGCGCACGGTGCCCTTGCTGAGCACGATGCGGCGCACGTCCACCGTCCAGGCCGAGGGCTGGTCGTCGCGCTTGAAGGTCCAGTTGCTGTTGCCGTCGGCGTCGCGCTGCAGCAGCAGGGCGGGATTGTCGAAGCGCAGTTCGGGGATCTCGATGCGCTGGCGCAGCAGCGGCAGCAGTTCAATCGCAAACGCCAGCTGGTCGACGCTGGCCATCTCGGCCGGCATGCCGCGCGGATTGCCGAGGTGGACGTCGCGCGCCACCAGGTGCGGCAGCGGCAGCCAGCGGCCTTGCTGCTGCCAGGCCAGCGACACCGGGCCGCGGATCTCGAACTGCCGTTCCAGTGCCGCGCTGATTTTCTCATTGAGCCACGGCCGCGCGCGGTTCCAGTCGGCGCGGTTGAGCGCGACGACAGCAACGGCAGGCACGGCCAACGCGATGGCAACGGCGATCAGGGTGCGGCGGAACTTGGGCATGGTGGGCATGGGCATTTTCAGTTGCATCATTGTACACAGGCGGGATGTGTGCGTCACCGTACTGATGTTGGCAAGCGGGCGGCATATAACTGTGCCACCGCAACCATCTTGAGGAGAACAACAATGAAGCTATGGACCATGCTGGGCGGCGCAGCGCTGGCGCTGGGTGTCAGCGCCTGCGCCAGCAACAAAACGCCCGCCACTGCTGATGTGGCAGTCTCGCGCGAAGCCGTCTCGGCCGCCACCAGCGCCGGCGCGGCCGATCTGGCGCCGGCCGAAATGCAATCGGCGCGTGAAAAACTGATGCGCGCCAACCAGGCGCTGGCGGCCAAGGATTACCGGACCGCGCAAGACCTGGCCACGCAAGCCTCGGCTGATGCGCAGCTGGCGCAGAGCAAGGCCAACTCGGCCAAGGCCACCATGGCCGCGGACGAGCTGCAACAAAATATTCGCCTGCTGCGTGAAGAGCTGCAGCGCGCCAACGCCACCAGCCAACAATAATAAGGAGTCGATCATGAAAAAATTTGCCCTGATGCCGGCCGCGTTTGCTGTTTCGGTCCTGTTTGCCGCGTGCAGCACCACCCCCACCACCACCAGCCAGCTGGACCAGGCGCGCGGCGACTTCCTCGCGGCGCAAAACAATCCGTCGGTGGCTGCCAATGCACCGCTGGAATTCAAGGCGGCATCGGATGCGCTGGACCGCGCCAACGCGGCTGCCGCCAAAAAGGAAAGCCTGAACGAGATCGACAAGCTGGCCTACATCGCCAAGCAAAAGATCGCCACCGCGCAGGAAGCGGCGCGCGCCAAGCAGGCTGAGGCCGACGTGGCCAACGCCAGCCGCCAGCGCGACGAGATCCGGCTGGAGGCGCGCACCGCCGAAGCCAACCAGGCCAAGGCCAATGCCGAGCGCGCCAAGGCCGAGGCCGACGCGGCGCGCGCGCAAGCCGATGCCGCCGCCAACTCGGCGCGCGACGAAGCCGCCAAGAACGCGGCGCTGCAACAGCAACTGGCCGATTTGCAGGCCAAGCAGACCGAGCGCGGCGTGATCATCACCCTGAGCGATGTGCTGTTCAATGTCGACCGCGCCGAACTGAGCGCCGAGGGCATGCGCACCGTGCAGAAGGTGGCCGATGTGCTGATGCAGGAACCGCAAAGCGTGGTGCTGGTCGAAGGGTTTACCGACAGTACCGGCACCTCGCAGCACAACCTGGAACTGTCGCAGCGGCGTGCCGAATCGGTGCGCGCCGCGCTGGTCGGGCTGGGCGTCCCGAGCGGCAAGATCGGCACGCGCGGCTATGGCGAAGCCTATCCGGTGGCCAGCAATGCCGACGCCGGTAGCCGCCAGCTGAACCGCCGGGTCGAAATCGTGCTGTCGCAAAACGGCGCGCCCATCGCCAACCGCCGCTAACTATTTTGAAGGACTGACTCATGGATCAATCTACCCCACACGGCATTGACGTCGAAGCCATCCGCGCGGCCGCGCGCAACCTGGAAGACGGCCCGGTCACGGCCGGCTACCAGGGCGACCGCGAGGCGGTCATCGCCATGCTCAACGATGCGCTCGCCACCGAGCTGGTCTGCGTCATGCGCTACAAGCGGCACTACTACACGGTGAGCGGGCGCGACAACGCCGCCATCAAGGCCGAGTTCCTCGAACATGCGCAGCAGGAGCAGGAACACGCCGACTGGCTGGCCGAACGCATCGTCCAGCTCAACGGCGATCCTGATTTCAATCCGGCAACGTTGCTCGCACGCAGCCATGCCGAGTATGATGCGTCAGAAGACGTACAATCGATGGTGCGGGCCAATCTGATCGCGGAGCGGGTCGCCATTGAATCGTACCGGCAAATGATCGCCCGCATTGGCGACAGCGATCCAACGACGCGCCATCTTTTGATCCAGATCATGGCGGTGGAAGAAGAACACGCGGACGATATGCGTGATCTGCTTGACCAACATGGTTGAGGCATCACGAGCATTTGCGGTACAGTTGCACACCAACAATCACAACAGGAGCCTCATCATGCTGGAACAAAACATCAGTACCGTGAACAATGACGTGAAAACCCTGGTCAAGGATGCCCAGGCGCTGTTCACCGCCGCCACCGCGCTGACCGGTGAAAAGGCTGAAGAGCTGCGCGGCCGCGGCATGCGCGCGTTGGACACCGCCCTGGCCAAGGCCCACGAAGCCCAGGTCAGCGCGGTCGCCGCCACCAAGGAAGCGGCCAAGCAGGCCGACGAGTACGTCAAGGAAAATCCTTGGCGTTCGATCGCTGTCGCAGCGGGCGTCGGCCTGCTGATCGGCGTCATCATCGGCCGCAAGTAAGCCGCCGTGACGCAGGAAGAAGGCAATCGCCCGCCGGGCTTGATCGCATCGCTGGGCCTGGTGGTCCGCAATGCGATCGGCCTGTTGCTCAACCGGCTGGAACTGGCCGCGCTCGAGCTGGCGGAGGTGCGTGATCATTTGCTGAAGCTGGTGCTGGTGTTTGCCCTGGCCGTGGTGCTGGGCGGCTTCGCGCTGATCTACGCCTCGGTCACCATCGTCTACCTGGCGTGGGCGGCGATCGGCTGGGTGATCCTGCCCATCATCACCGGCGTGTTCCTGCTGATTGCCATCGCGCTGATTTTGTATGCGCGTGCGGTGCTGCGCAGCGGCAAGCTGTCCTTGCCGGCGACGATGGCGGAACTCAAGTCCGACCGCGACATGCTGTTGTAAGGAGTAAGGAGCGACCATGAGCAAGCAGGAAGAGGCGGCCGCGCTGGCGGCCGAAAAGCAAAGGCTGATCCGCGAAGGCGAGCTGTACCGCATCAAGGTGGTGCACTCGAAAGCGCTGGTTGGCCAGGCCTTGCAGCCCGATGCGCTGCTGCACGGCGCGCTTGAACATGCGGTCGGGCTGGCGCAGGCGCGGCTGGGCGGGCTGCTGCAGCCGGGCGGCCTGAGCGGCTTCAATTTCAAATCGCTGAAGTCGCTGATGCCGTATGCGCTGACCATTGGCTCGTTCATTGCGCGCAAGCGCCTGATCAAGCCGGCCATCGCGCTGGCGGTGGCGGCCGGGGCCGGCGTGGCCTGGCTGCTGCGGCACAAGCGTCCGCCGGAACAGTAAATCAAGGCCGCGTTCAGCGGCCTTTTTCTTTAGCGGCTTTGTTCCAGCAGTTGCGGGATGTTGGCCAGGTCGTGCTGGTAGGTGGACTGCGCGTCTTTCAGGCAGTCGCCGCGCGCGCTGGCCGGGCCTTGCCGGCATGCTTGCCGGGCTTCTGCCAGGGCGGCGCCGATTTCCTTGCGCAGGGTGCGCGCGCGGGCCGCGTCGCTGAGGTCCGGCTGCGACCAGCGCGGCGGATCGCCGCGGGCGATCTCGTGTTGTTGCAGTGTGACGTTGGGCGGCGGCGTGGTGTCTTGCGCGTGCGCGGCGGCCGCGCACGCCATCACCGCCGCGCCGGCGATGAGTTGGCGTAGCATGACGTTCTCCTTGTCTATAGCCTGCCGGTGAGCAGCATGATCAGCAGGATCACCACAATCAGGCCGGTGATGCCGCTGGGAGCGTAGCCCCAGTTGCGGCTGTGCGGCCAGGTGGGCAGCGCGCCGATCAGTGCCAGCACGAGGATAATCAGGATAATGGTGCCCATGGATCTCTCCCTTGTTTAGTAGCGATACAGGCGGCCGTCCACCATGCGCACGCGCGCGCCCACCCGCAGGTCATAGATGCTGTCCTGCTCCACGATGCGGTAATCGCCGTTATCCATGCGCACGCTGATCTGGTAGGACTGCGCGCCGGCATTGCGGTTGTTTTCAACGTTGTTGCCGACCACCGCGCCGCCCACCGCACCGGCCACGGTGGCCGCGGTGCGGCCGCTGCCGGAGCCGACCTGGTTGCCCAGCAAGCCGCCGATCAGGCCGCCGGTAATGGCGCCGGCGCCGGAATTGCCGCGCGGCTGTGCCACCTGGATCGATTCAATGGTGCCGTAGGTGGCCGCTTCGTTGTTGACATAGCCAACTTGCTGCGACGGTTGATTGGTGCTGGCGCAGCCGCTCAGTACGGCCACGCCGGCCAGCAGGGCGGCGGCCAAGGTAGATATACGTTTCATGATCTCCTCCTTTTCAAAAAGTCTGCTGCCAGCATAGGCAGCGCATGGGGCCGGGTCTGTGCGGTTCCGCACCTCGCAGGCAGGTGGCGATTTTTGTACGCTACCGTACAGAGGCACTACAGGACAGGGGGTTTAATAGCGCCATCGGCCAGCCAATGGCTGACAACCCAAGTCAATTCCAATAAGGAGAAGCGCCATGAAAATCGCACATAAAATCGCTACCGCCCTGTTTACCGTTTCGTTGCTGGGCGCCGTCACCGGCTGCGCATCGACCTCGACCAAGGAAGGCACCGGCGAGTATGTCGACGATTCCGTCATCACCACCAAGGTCAAGGCCAGCATCTTCAATGAGCCGAGCCTGAAATCGACCGAGATCAACGTCGAAACCTTCAAAGGCACGGTGCAGCTGAGCGGCTTCGTGGCCCAGCCGGAAGATATCGCCAAGGCCGGTGAAATTGCGCGCGGCGTGAAAGGCGTGACCGCCGTGAAAAACGATATTCACGTCAAGTAATCCTCACCGGCCATCATGAACCAGCCCGCCGAGGAGAGCGCCCAGCGCATACCCGTGCATGTCCACGCGCGCGGGCTGGCGCTGGCGGTGCTGGCCACGGTGGCCTTTCTCTACGCGCTGCAATGGGCGCGCAATTTTTTGGTGCCGCTGGTATTGGGCATCCTCCTGACTTACATGCTGAGCCCGCTGGTGTGCTGGCTGGAGCGCTTGCGCCTGCCGCGGCTGGTGGGCGCCACGCTGGTGACGGCCGCCATTCTGGGCGGCTCGGTGCTGGTGATCGACAAGGTGCAGGATGAATTCCAGGCCATTGTCGACGAGCTGCCGACCGCCGGCCACAAGCTGTCGCGGCTGCTGTCCGAGCGCTTGCATACGGGCGGCCCGAACGCCTTGCAGCGCATCCGCGACGTCGCGGCCGAACTGCAGCAAGCCACCGCCGGCGCGCAGGAAAAACGCGCCACCCGCCGCGCCGCGCCGCCGCCATCGGCGCCGCCGGAAAGCTTCCCCATGATGAACTGGATCTGGGCCGGCTCGCTGGGCGTGATGGGCTTCCTCAGCCAGGCGGCGATGGTGATCTTCCTGGTGTTCTTCCTGCTGCTGTCGGGCGACACCTTCAAGCGCAAGCTGGTCAAGCTGACCGGACCTTCGCTGAGCCGCAAGAAAATCACGGTCCATATCCTCGACGACATCAACAGCTCGATTCAGAAATACATGCTGATGCTGCTGGTGACCAATGCCCTGCTGGCGCTGCTGATGTGGGCGGCCTTGCGCTGGATCGGGCTGGAAAATGCCGGCGCCTGGGCCATCGTGGCCGGGCTGCTGCACCTGATGCCTTACTTCGGCCCGCTGCTGATCATGCTGGCCACCGGCATCGTGGCCTTCCTGCAATTTGAATCGCTGCAAATGAGCTTGCTGGTGATGGGCGCTGCGCTGGCCATCGCCACCCTGGTCGGCACGGTGGTCGCGACCTGGATGACCGGCCGCTTCGCGCGCATGAACGCGGCGGCGGTGTTTGTCAGCCTGCTGTTCTGGGGCTGGCTGTGGGGCGTGTCGGGACTGCTGCTGGGCGTGCCGCTGATTGTGATCGTCAAGGTGGTGGCCGAGCGCGTCGAAGGGATGGAAGTGGTGGCCGAGCTACTGGGCGAGTGAGCGCAAGCTGCCGCGCTGCAGCGCATACTGGCGCGCAAACTCGGCGCCGAGGAAAAAGATCTGCGCCGAGTAATACACCCACAGCAGCAGCGCAATCAGCGAACCGGCCGCGCCGAAGCTGCTGGCCACGCCGCTGTTGCCGATGTAGGCGCCGATCGCATATTTCCCCAGCGTGAACAGGGCCGCCGTGCCGAGCGCACCGATGCTGACGTCATGCCACGACAAGCGCACGCGCGGCAGCATCTTGAAGATCACGGCAAACAGCGCGGCAATCACGGCAAAGCCGATCAGGGCATTGAGCACGGTCAGCACCACGCCGGCGTCGCGCCACACGCTGCCCCAGTATTTTTCCAGCAGCGCCAGGGCGGCGCTGACCACCAGCGACACCATCAGCAGGAAAGCCAGCACCAGCACCATGCCGAACGACAGCAGGCGGGTGCGCACCACATCCCACACGGTGCCGTGGGTGAGGGGAGGGACTTGCCAGATGGCGTCCAGGCTGGCCTTGAGCTCGGCAAACACGGTGGTGGCGCCAAACAGCAGAAGGCCGCCGGCGACCAGGGTCGCGAGGCGGCCTTCTTCCTTGTTTTTCGCGCCGGCCAGCACCAGCTGGATCGCTTCCGCGCCCTGCGCGCCGACCAGGCCGCGCAGCTGCGCAAACAGCTCGCCCTGCGCGGCCTGCGGCCCGTAGAACCAGCCGGCAATGGCCAGCACCAGCACCAGGATCGGCGCCAGCGAAAACAAGGTGTAAAACGCCAGCGCTGCTCCCATGCTGCCGCCGCGGTGCTCGAACCACTCGGCGACCGTGCATTTCAGCACCGGGAACATGGCTGGCCCTACATTACTTCACGCGGCGCTCGATGGTGATCTGCTCGACTTCCACGCGGCGGTTAGGCTCGAGGCAGGCGATCAGGTCGGCGCGCTTCTTGTTGTTGCACTGGACCACAGGGTTGGCCTTGCCTTTGCCTTCCGCTTTCAGGCGGTTGGTGGCGACGCCCTTGCCGACCAGGTAGTCCTTGACCGCATTGGCGCGGCGCTCGGACAGTTTCTGGTTGTACTTGTCGCTGCCCAGGCGGTCGGTGTAGCCGGTGATGACCACATTGTCGACGCTCGGGTTGGCGTTCAGCGCGCTGGCGATTTCATCCAGTTGCGCCGTGGTGTCCGTGTTCAGCGTGGCGCTGTCAAACGCAAACAGCTTGGTGGCCGACAGGGTGACCTTCTCGAAGCGCGCAGGCGGCGGTGGTGGCGGCGGTGGCACAGGCGCCGGCGGCGGTGGCGGCGGCGCGACCACAGGCGCTGGCGGCGGCGCCGGCGGGGCCGGGCGTGGCGGCGGGTTGAACGCGATGTTCAGGCCGATGGTGGCGTAGTAGTTGTTGCTCTTGGTGTGCGGGTAGTCGTTGCCACGGAAGCCGTGCACGTCGCGCAGGTCGGCCTGCAGGCTGACCATTTCGCTCAGGTCGGCCTGGAAGCCCAGGCCGGCGCTGATGTAAGGCGAACTCTTGCGGCGTTCAATATTGCCGATCAGGTTGCTCTTGTCACGCTCGGCGCCGGCGCCGATCAGCAGGAACGGACGGAAGCTCTTGCGCGAGAACAGGTACAGGCCGTCCACGCCCAGCGTTTCCTGCTGGTAGCGCTGGCCGTTGTCGCGCGAACGTGCGCCGGTGTAGCCGAGCTGGATGTCCCAGTCCGGGTTGAGGGCCTTGCCGACTTTCAGGCCGGCGCCCCAGCCGCGTTTGTCGACACCGAAGTTGTCGTCCGGCTTCATGCCGTTGATGCTCGGTTGCAGATACCACGATGGGTTGATCACCGGATCTTCGGCGTGGGCCGCGAACGACGCGCACAAGATGGCGGCGGCGATGGCGATGTTTTTAGATTTATTCAAAATGAACTCCCGTTTTGATGAAAAGTGTTTCTTTTCCAGCAATATTATTGCCCTGCTGTTGGATCGCAGATTAGGCATCTTCGTGCGACCCATCTGTACGATACCGCACTTAAGTTTGACCTGTATCAAATCCATCACATTTCCTGAAACTTATTTGTTGTCCGTTTGTCCCAGCTTAAGACCCCAGTCGAGCCCCGAATGTTCGTTGCCGCACAGACTGAGAGCGGGCAAGCGGGCATTCTGGTCACAAACGCAATACCGAATAGTTAAAAGGAGTGTTCCCATGCATGCTGCCAGCAAACAACAAACTCTGGTCCAAAACGAGATGAAAGCCTCGCCGGAGATGCAAGCCACCACCTCGCGCCTGTCGCTGATGGAACGGTCGACGCCGGCGCCGCTGGACCGCAAGCCGGCCTTGTCGATGGCGTCGATCGAGCGCGTACGCTCCACGTCCGCCACCTTGCGCCGCATTGAAAACATGCAAAAGCTGATTGCCGAGCTGACCCAGCACGAAATGCTGGCCGATGAAATTGCCTGGTTCCTCAAGTTTTCGCCGTCCGGCGCCCGCAAATACATCCGCGACCTGCGCGAAGCCGGCGTGATCGAACTGTCGCGCTACGTGGAAGGCACGGCCACCTACCTGGGCAAGGCGGTCTACCAGCTGACGCCGGACCCGGAACGCATCGCCGCCTTCCTTGCCGCCATCGCCCAGCCGAAACGCGAAGGCGCGCCGCCGCGCAAAGAGCGTCCAGGCTTGCGCGAGCAGGCCATGGCCGGCAGCGGCCGCCATTTCCACATTCTGGCCGACGATACCCATTACGCGATCCGCGTCAACCGTGGCCCGGTAATGCGCGATCCGCTGGTGGCGGCCTTGTTCGGCTCGCCGATGGGGCAGCAAAAAGCTGAGTAACATCCTGTGCCGCAGGGGTATGATGTTTGCGTATTGAAATGCAAACATGCAACCCCACCTACGCCGTCAAGACATTGAACGGACAGCGGCACATGGAAGCTTTGATCTGGATAGGCCTGACTGCGCTGCTGATTGCCGCGCCTTTTCTTTACCCGCGCTGGCGCCTGCGGCGCGTGCTGGGCCGGCCGCTGCCGCCCGAGGCGGAGGCGGTGCTGCGGCGGAACATCCCCGTCTACAAACGCATGGGCCCGGACCTGCAGCAGCAGTTGCGGCGCCTGGTGGTGCAGTTCCTGCACCAGAAAAAATTCGTCGGCTGCGAAGGGCTGGAGGTGAGCGATGAAATGGCCGTCACCATTGCCGGCCAGGCCTGCCTGCTGCTGCTCAACCGTCCCAGCAAGGTGTATCCGGCCTTGCACACCATCCTGGTCTATCCGAGCGAATTCGTGGCGCAGCGCGCCGAAGTCGGGCCGGGCGGCGTGATCACGCCGGGCCGCCAGAGCATGCTGGGCGAGTCGTGGGACGATGGCCGCGTGGTGCTGTCCTGGGACAATGTGCGCCGCGGGGCGGCCGACTGGACCGATGGCCACAACGTGGTGCTGCACGAGTTCGCGCACCAGCTGGACAGCGAATCGGGCCGCGCCAACGGCGCCCCTTACCTCGGCCATCCGGACAGCTACCGCGAGTGGTCGGAAGTGCTGTCGCGCGACTTTCAAAACCTGCGCATGAATGCCATGTATCGCCAGCACACGGTGATGGATCCCTACGGCGCTACCAATCCGGCCGAATTCTTCGCCGTTGCCACCGAGACTTTCTTCGAGAAACCCTATCAAATGGCCGAGCACCACGCCGAACTGTACGCGGAGTTTCTCAAGTACTACCGCGTCGATCCGCGCGCATGGATGTCGCCGCCACCGCCGCCGCCGGAACCGTCGCCCTACGCCAACATCGCTGGCTGGTGAGCAAGACCTGCTGCCGCAGGTAATTTGTATTTTCGCCACTGGCAGGCAAATGTCGCTCTTGCAAGCTAAAAAAGATGGGAGTATTTGATCCGCATCAATGGTGCGATGCGTCAAATCCCTTCTAGCTTGCAGGAGAATATGATGACTTTGCGTTCGTCTTTGGCTTTGCTTTCTCTCGCGTTTGGCTGCGCGCATGCAGCCAGTTCATTGCCGGGCTTTGCCGCCGACCCCGGCGGCACGTCGGTGTCGGGCCTGTCGTCCGGCGCGTTTATGGCAGTGCAATATCAAGTGGCGTATTCCAGCGAAGTAATCGGCTCCGGCATTGTTGCCGGCGGGCCGTACTATTGCGCGGCCGGGCTGGTGATGAATGCCGGCATTTGCATGGGCTCGGTGCCGTTCCTGGCGCCCAATCCCTACCTGATGGTGGGTGCGGCCCAGACTTATGCCGGCCTCAACCTGATCGACCCGCTCAGCAACCTGGCCAAGGACCGCATTTACGTCTTCAGCGGCACCAAGGACACGGTGGTGTACCAGAAGGCGGTCGACGCCACGGTCGGCTTTTTCAAGGAGGCCGGCGTGCCGGCGGCCAACCTGCAGTATGTGAACTCGATGCCGGCCGGGCACGCGCTGATCATTCCCTCGTTCGGCAATCCCTGCCCGGACAATCAGGCGCCGTATCTCAGCCACTGCGCGGTGGCGGCCAAGGAGTATGACCAGCCGGCCGAGATCCTGGCCCACATCTATGGCCCGCTCAATCCGCGCGCGGCCAAGCGCAGCGGCCAGCTGATCACGTTCAAGCAGAGCGAGTTTGGTTCGGCGGCGATCAGCATGGCCGATGAAGCCTATGTCTACGTGCCGGCCAATTGCCAGCAGGGCGGCTGCAAGGTGCACGTGGCCTTCCACGGCTGCAAGCAGTCGGCGGAATCGGTGAAGGACGATTTCTACAACAAGAGCAGCTATAACGACTGGGCCGACAGCAACCGCCTGATCGTGCTGTATCCGCAGGTGAACAAGTCGAGCCCGGTGCCATTCAATCCGGAAGGCTGCTGGGACTGGTTCGGCTACACCGGCGCGCTGTACGCGACCAAGAGCGGGCCGCAGATCCAGGCGGTGCGCGCCATGATCCAGCGGCTGGCGTCGCCGGTGCCGGCGCAGGTGGCGTCGGCGCAATAAGCGCGCAAGGGGACGCGGGGAGGGCGCAAACTCGGGCATAATGGCGGACGGGCAATCGCTGCAGCGAGGCTATCGTGATGCAATTCGAAGAGTTTGATTCTCTCTCCGCCGATGGCGCCGGCGCGCGTCCCGCGCCGGCCAGTGCGGCCTCGCCCCTGGTGCGCCTGCAGTACCTGGTCGACAACACGCCGGCCATCATTTACTGCACCGTGCCCAGCGGCGACTTCAAGATGACCTTCGTCAGCAACAACGCCTACAACGTGCTTGGCTACCGGCCCGAGCAAATGGTGGCCGATCCGAATTTCTGGTTCGACCACATCCATCCGGAAGATGCGCCCAACATCTTTTCCAGCCTGGCGCTGGTGTTTACCGAAGGCCAGCGCGCCTATGAATACCGGTTCCGCATCCACGACGGCAGCTACCTGTGGATGCACGATACCCTGCGCCTGATCCGCGACGAACACGGCGCGCCGCTGGAGGTGATCGGCTCGCTGACCGACATCACCGCGCGCAAGCGCATGGAAGAAGCGCTGCAGGCCAAGGGCGAGGAACAGCAGCAGTTGATCGTCCAGCTGCGCGACGCCCACGAGCAATTGCTGCAGTCGGAAAAAATGGCCTCGATCGGCCAGCTGGCAGCCGGCATCGCGCACGAGATCAACAACCCGGTCGGCTTCGTCAATTCGAACATGGGGGCGCTGAAAAACTATGTCGGCACGCTGCTCGAGCTGGTCGAGCGCTACGAGCAGGCGGCAGCGCCGCACCCGGCGCTGGCGGCGCAGCTGGCGGCACTGCGCAACAAGGCCGACCTGGATTTCCTCAAGGAGGATGTGACCGACCTGGTGCGCGAATCGATGGACGGGCTCAAGCGGGTCAAGGATATTGTCCAGGCGCTCAAGGACTTTTCCCATGTCGGCGAGACGGAATGGCAGGTGGCCGACCTGCACCAGGGCCTGGACAGCACCCTGAATATCGTCAGCAACGAGATCAAGTACAAGGCCCGGGTCGACAAGCAGTACGGCGTGCTGCCGCCGGTGACCTGCCTGGCGTCGCAGCTGAACCAGGTGTTCATGAATTTGCTGGTCAACGCCGCCCATGCCCTGCGCGAGCAGGGGGTGATCAGGCTGCGCACTGGCGTCAGTGCCAGTGGCGACTGGGTGTGGGTGGAGGTGGCCGACAACGGCGTCGGCATCGCGCCCGAGCATTTGCACCGCATCTTCGAACCGTTCTTCACCACCAAGCCGGTGGGCAGCGGCACCGGGCTGGGCCTGTCGCTGTCGTACGGCATCGTCAACCGCCACGGCGGCCGCATCGAGGTGGCCTCGAAGCCCGGCCACGGCACGCGCTTCACGGTGCACCTGCCGGTGCTGCCGCCGGGCGCGGCTACAGGATGACCGAGCCGTCGGCGTCGCGCCGCACCTGCAGCAGGCCGGGCTCCTCGGCTTCGAGCCGCTGCGCTTCGCTTTCCTGCGGGCTAGTCGCGGGCGCCGGCCGCTGCGCCAGCGCCAGCCGCACGTTCTGCTCCAGCTCGGCCGCGTCCCAAGGCTTGCTCATGAAGCGGAACGCGGCCGCCTGATTGATGGCGCTGACCACGGTGCCATATTCGGTGGAGGCGCTCAGCATGATGCGCACGGTGGCCGGCGCCACGTCGCGCAGCACTTGCAGCAGTTCGCCGCCGCTCATCTGCGGCATCATGTAATCGCAAATCACCAGGTCGAACTCGCATTCGCAGATGCGCGCCAGCGCCTTGAACGGATCGCTGTAGCTTTCGATCTGCGGCGGCGCGGCGGCAAACATCTGCAGCAGCGCGCGCTGCAGGGCGGCCAGCACGTGGGGCTCGTCGTCGATCAGCAGGATCCTGCTCATGCCTGCTCCCGCGGGTTGCGCACCCAGATCGCCAGCCGGTGGCCGCTCTTGGCTTCGAAATCCTGCACCTGCTGGATCATGCGCGCGTCCAGCACGTGCTCGGCGGTCAGCAGCATCATGCCGTCGCGGCTGACCAGGTCGCGCGCCAGCACCATGCCGGGCACCAGCTCGCCGGACAGGATTTCGATGCCGGCGCCGGGATCGGCGGCGCCGTCGATGATCTGGCGGAAGGCCGCCACCACGTGCGGGTCGTAGCGCTTGCCGCCGGCGTCGAGGATCAGCGACTTGGCTTCGTCCGGGCGCAGGTGGCGCTGCACCATGCCGCCCTGCTGCAGGTTGTAGTAGTCGGCCGCCAGCGCCAGGATGCGCGCGCCCAGCGGAATGGCCAGCCCGGTCAGGCCGTCGGGGAAGCCGTTGCCGTCAAAGCGTTCGAGCTGGCTGCGCAGGATAGTGGCGCTGGCGCGCAAGTCTTCGAGCGGCATCAGCAATTCGGCAGCGCGCACCGGGTGCTTGCGGAACAGCGCCAGGTTGTCGCCGCGCAGCAGGGTCAGCGGGGTTTGCAGCAGCTCGTCGCTGAAGCCGATCTTGCCGATGTCATGCAGCAGGGCGGCAATGAACACGTCCTGCGTCTCGCGGCCGTCGAGTTCCAGCTGCACCGCCAGCTGGCGCGCCAGCTCGGCCACCTGGCGCGCGTGGCCGGGCTGGTTGTGAGCGCGCAGCTCGATCATGCTGGAGAAAATCTTGATGGTGGTGACGAAGTTCTGCTTGAGCTTGGCATTGGCGGCCACGGTCGCTTCATGCTCGGTGCGCAGCTGGCGGGTGCGTTCCTCGACCTTGGCTTCCAGGCTTTGGTTGAGCGCCTTGAGTTCGGCGTTCTGGCGCTGGGTCAGGGCTTCCAGCCGCAGCTTGTCCTGCTCGAGCTGGCGCCTTTCCAGCGCATGGCGCACCAGCAGCAGCATGTCGCCGTCTTCCCACGGCTTGGTGATGTAGCGGTAGATTTCGCCGCCGTTGATGGCGTCCTGGATCGACTGGATGTCGGAATAGCCGGTCAGCAGCAGGCGCATGGTGTCGGGCCAGCGCTGGCGCACCTGGGCCAGGAACTGAGCGCCGTTCATTTCCGGCATGCGCATGTCGGAAATCACCAGGTCCACCGTTTCCTGCTCCAGCACGGCCAGGCCGGCGGCGCCGCTCTCGGCCAGCAGCACCCGGTAGCCGGCCGGGCGGAACAGGCGCCGCAGCGCCGACAGGATGTTGGCCTCGTCGTCCACGCACAGCACGGTGGCGGCCGGCGCGCTGTGCTCCGCCAGCATGGTATTCATGGCGCCTCCGCAGCCGGGGCGGCCTGATGCACCGGCAAGTGCACGCGGAAGCGGCTGCCGGCGCCGGGCGCGGTGTCGACCTCGATGCGGCCGCCGTGGCGGTTGACGATGCCGTAGGCCAGCGACAGCCCAAGCCCGGTGCCCTGGCCGACCGCCTTGGTGGTAAAGAAGGGATCGAAGATGCGCGCCAGCGTGTCGGGGGCGATGCCGCTGCCGGTGTCGGCCACCTCGAACCAGACCGCGTCGGCGCCGTCGCTGCCGGTGCGCACGGTGATGCGGCCGCGCTGTTCGCCGATGGCGTGGGCGGCGTTGACCACCAGGTTCATCACCACCTGGTTGATCTGCAGCGGCAGGCACTGGATGTCGGGGATGTCGCCATACTCCTTGACCACGTCGGCCTTGTACTTGACCTCGTTGCTGACGATGTTGAGCGTGGAGTCAATGCCGCGGTGCAGATTGGCCCAGACCCAGTCCTGGTTGCTGTCGACGCGCGAAAAATCCTTCAGGTCCTGCACGATGTGGCGCACGCGGATGATGCCTTCGCGCGATTCGGCCATCAGCGCCGGCACGTCCTCGCGCAGGAAGTCGAGGTCGATTTGCTGGCGCTGTGCCTGCAGCGCGGCGGCGGTGGCGGCCGAGCCCAGTTCCGCCTCGGCCTGCTGGTAGGCGTCGAGCATCTGGAACAGCTGGTCGAGGTAGCCCTGCAGGGTGCTGAAGTTGGAAAAGATGTAGCCGACCGGGTTGTTGATTTCATGCGCCACGCCGGCCGCCAGCTGGCCGATCGAGGCCAGCTTGTCGGCCTGCACCAGCTGCTGCTGGGCGCGCGACAGCTTGTCGTTGAGCTCGGTCAGTTCGAGGTTGCTGCGGCGCAGTTCGGCCTCGGCCAGGTGGCGCTGGCGTATGTCTTCCTGCAATTGCTCGTTCATTTCCGCCAGCTGGCCGGTGCGCTTGTCGACCAGGTGCTCGAGGTTGTCGTAGGCGCGGCGCAGCGCGTTTTCCGCCACCCGCCGTTCGGTGACGTCGCGCAGGGTTTCGATCGCGCCCACCACCTGGCCCTGGCTGTCGCGCAGCGGCGCCGCGGTGAAGTGCAGCCAGTGGCCGCTCTGGCCCAGGTTGGGGAAAAAATCTTCCGCCTCGTAGGCGCCGGGGATCAGCGTCGAGGGCCGGTACTTGCCGGCATAGTGTTCTTCCAGCGCCGCGGTCTGGCCGGCCACGATCAGGTCGGCCAGCACCGGCCGCGGGCGCGGATAGAACGCTTGCCAGTGGTGGTCGGTGCCGACCATGTCGGCCTTGCTCCAGCCCAGCAGGTGTTCGCAGGCCCGGTTCCAGTGGGTCACCACGTGGCGCGCGTCGATCGCAAAGGTGGCGACCGGGTGGCCGTCAAAGAATTCGGACAGCGCGATCTCGCTGCTGGCGGCGAGGTTGAGGGCGGAGGCGGAGGGAGCATTCATGGCGGCAGCACCTGGCACATGTCGTGGAAGAGTTGTTCGCTATCCTGGAATACTTTGCCGCAGGCCACCGCGCTCAGGTCGAGCGCCTGCCAGGCCGCCAGCGACAGCGGCGGCGCCTGCTCGTCCTCGCGCTCGGCCAGGTCCAGCGCGTGGGCCAGCACATTGGCCAGGTGGATCAGCGTGGCCAGCGGCAGCTGCATGCCGAGCGCGGCCGGCGCCGGTTCCTGGTGGTGCTGGGCGACGGCAGCCTGGATCGCTGGCGGGAATTTCCAGTGCGCCGCCAGCGCGCTGCCCACCGCCGCATGATCGACGCCAAACACGGCCTGCTCGGCGCTGGCGCACAGGCAGTCGTGCTGGCGCTGGTAGGCCATCACTTGCTGGTATTCGAGCGGAAAACGGGTGGCCAGCACCAGCGTGCCAAGATCGTGCAGCAGGCCGGCGGTGAAGGCGGTGTCGGGATTGATGCGGCAATAGGGCGCCAGCACGCGCGCGCAGGCCGCGCTGGCCACGGCGTGGCGCCAGAACTGCTGAAAGTCCAGTCCGCCGGCGGGCGTGGCGGCAAAGCTGCCGGTCACGGCGCAGGCCGTGACCAGGGTGCGGATGCTGTGGAAGCCCAGCACCGCGACCGCCTGCTGGATGCTGGTGACTTTGGTCGGCAGGCCGTAGAACGAGGAGTTGGCCAGGCGCAGGGTCTTGGCGGTGAGCGCCTGGTCGAGCGTGATCTTGGCGGCCAGCGCGTGGGTGTCGAGGTCTTCCTGGCCCATGCTGGCCAGCAGTTCGCTCACCACCGCCGGCAGCGAGGGCAGGTCGCGCACCGCCTTGCTGATGGCGTCGGCGTTCATGTTTGCTGCGCCCGGTAGCGGCGCAGTTGCGTCAGCAGCGCCTGGCTGCCTTCGGCGTGCGCGCAGTGGCGGAACACCTGTTCCAGGCGTTGCAGGCGCTGCTCGCGCAGGCGCTCCAGCGCGGCCGGGTCGGGCGCATCGGCCGCCTGCCACACCACGCAGCGCTCGATCCCGCGCCGCCGCAGCGAAGCCAGCATGGACTCGGTCAGCGCGGCGTCCTGCGGCAGCAGCACGCTGCCATGGGCGTCAAGCAGGGCGGCGCCCAGCGTCATGCCGGCCTCCGCCTGCTCCAGTGCAATCTCACAAGTGTGGCCGGCGCTAGGCATCGCTGGGCTCCATTTTGCTAAGGGTGATCAGGCTGCCGCGCGAGGCCGAGGCCTCGCCCATGGCGTAGCTCAGCACGGCGTAGCGCTGCTGCGCGATGTGCGCCACATGCTGGCCGGACGGGGCGGCGCCGGGCGGTGCGAACAGTTCGGGCAGCACGCTGCCGGCTTCGCTGCCGAGCAGGCTGCCATGCTGCTGGAACAGGCCGGCGCCGGCGGCGTTGATGAAGGCGATCATGCCGGCGTCGTCGAGGCCGATCACCGGCAGCGGCAGGTGCTGCAGCACCTCGCGCGCCACGTTCAGGCTGATCTCGTCGCGGCTGATCTGGCGCTGCTTTTCCTGCAGCAGCTGCTCCATGCGGCGGTTGGCGGCCGCCAGCTCCTGGTTGGCGGTGCGCACTTCCAGATGCAGGCGCAGGTTGTCGTCGGCAATTTCCTTGATCCGGAAGGCGTCGCTGATATGCTGGCGCAGCTGCTCGTCGTCCCACGGCTTGGTGAGGAATTTATAGATCGCGCCCTCGTTGACGGCGTCGGTCACGGACTGCAGTTCGGTGTAGCCGGACAACATGATGCGGATGCTGTCCGGCGTCAGCTCGCGCGCCTTGCGCAGGAAGTCGGCCCCCAGCATGCCGGGCATGCGCTGGTCGGAGACGATCACATCGACCGGCTGGCGCGCCAGCACTTCCAGCCCCTGCGGACCGTCGTTGGCGGTGTAGACCTGGTATTGCTCGCTGCGCAGCAGGCGCTTGAGCGCGGCCAGGATATTCGGTTCATCATCGACCAGCAGCAGGCGGCGCGGCGGCTTGTGCATGCGCAGCAGGTGCGGCGGCAGGCCGGGGCTGTCGGCCAGCCAGCGCTGCAGGTCGGCCGCGGCCATCGGCGCGGCCAGGAAATGGCCCTGGATCTGGTCGCACATATTGCGGCGCAGGAAATTGCACTGGCCCTCGTTCTCCACCCCTTCGGCCACCACCTTCATGCCGAGGTGGTGCGCCATGTCGATGATGCTGCGCGACATGGCGGCGTCGCTGCTGCTGGTGACCACGTCGCGGATGAAGTTGGCGTCGATCTTGATGGCGTCGAACGGATAGCGTTTCAGGCTGCTGAGGGAGGCGTGGCCGGCGCCGAAGTCATCGAGCGTCAGGCACAGGCCGCGCTGCTTGAAGCCGGCCAGCAGCTGGTCGCAGCGGGCGCCGGCCAGGGTCAGGGCGGTTTCGGTGATTTCCAGGCTGAGGGCGCTGGGCGAGAGCTCGTACTCATCGAGCGTGGCGGCCACCTCGGCGCCAAAGCCGGGATCGAGGAACTGGCTGGTGGCAACATTGATGGCGACCTTCAGGTGCGGCCGGCCGGCGTGGCGCCAGTGGTGCAGGTCGGCGCAGGCGCGCCGCAGCACCCAGCTGCCGATGGCGGCGGTCAGGCCGGCGGCGCCGGCCTGCGGCAGGAACTCGTGCGCGCACAGCAAGCCGTGCGCCGGATGTTGCCAGCGCACCAGCGCTTCCAGGCTGACGATGGCGCCGTTTTGCAGATCGACCAGCGGCTGGTAATGCAGCAGCAACTGGTCTTCTGCCAGCGCGCGCGCCAGCGCCGCGTCAAATTGCGCATCCGGCGCTGCACTGGACGGCTGGGAAAGCTGATTCATCGGCGCTCCTATCAAAAGACAAGCTGGCGGACCGGGTGACAAGCTTGGATGATTATAAAACCAGCCTCGCGTTTTGGCCCGCGCGATTTGTTTTTTTTGTATCGTGCGCATGCGCACGGAAAGCCGCCACGCCACGCCCCACACTGCGGCATGAATCGACAGCGGAGGACATCATGAGCACGATTATTGCGGGGCATTTTCAGTTGCAAGATGAAATCGCCGATGCGCGGCTGGCACTGCTGGACGCCGGTTTTGCGCCGTCGCGCATCAGCGCCTTCTACGTCAATCCACCGGGGCAGCACGATGTGTACGCCTACGGCGGCGACCATGCCGTCTCGCCCGGCGCGCGCGCCAGCGACGAGGGCGTGGTGCAGGGCGGGGCCACCGGCGCGGTGGCCGGGGCGCTGGCGGGCGCGGCCACCATGCCGGTGACGGGACCGGTGGGGCCGGTGGTGGGCGCACTGGTCGGCGCCCACGTCGGCTCGCTGTACAGCCTGCACAAGATGAAGGAGGCGGGCGAGCCCGACGAGGATGGCAGCAATCTGCAGGCGCCTCGCAAGTCCGGCATGCTGATTGCGGTGGCGGCCGACGATGCGGCGCAGGAGCAGAGCGCGCTGGCCGTGCTGCGGCGCCTTGGCGCCGGCGATATCGAGCGTGCCGAGGGCAGCATCAGCAACGGCGACTGGCGCGATTTCGATCCGAATTCACTGCCTGTGCTGATTTAAAGGCATGTCTGCGGCAACAGTGCCGGCTTGCTATCCCTGTTTGGCCGCGCATTGTTGCTTATCCGAGACTATGCTATTGCGCTGAGCAATTTTCGGTATGATAGTCGCTACACACCAACCCAAGCGTGGGAGGCGGCAATGACACAGGCATGGCTAGTGCTCACTGGTCCGGACGGGCGCAATGTGAGCGCGCCGTCCGAGGCCCAGATGGCGGCGGCGCTGGCCGACGTGTATGGCGGCAAGGTGGCCGCGGCCGACGGCGGCCCCGGCAGTGCCGTGCTGCGCTTCGGCTACGATGACGGCCTGATGTACGAGATGGAAGTCTCCACCGGCGGTGCGGTACGGTTTGCCGAATGGTCGGACCGCGATTGCGAAATCGCGCTGGCTTCGCCGCGCACCATGACCGTGGCGGCCCAGGCCGACGCCTTGCAGCTGTGGCGCCTGATGGCGCAGCGGCAGGTGGCCAAGATCCGCAGCCAGCCCTGGCTGTCGGACGATTGATTAGCGGCCGCGCTGCTCCAGCCGGGTCTGGCACTTGATGCAAAAGCGCGCTTCCGGGCGCGCGTTCAGGCGCGAGTAGCCGATGGCCTCGCCGCAATGCTCACACAATCCATAACTCTGATCGCCGAACTTGGCCAGCGCGTGGCGCACGATGTCGAGCTGGCGCGCGGTGTGCGCGGCCGCTTCGTGCACGGCCGCGTGCAGCGTACGCTGGCTGGCGTTGTCGGCCGGCGAAGCTTCGGCCACGTGCGGTAGCGGCTGGCGCAAGTCGGTGCTGCGATCGAGGTCATCGGCCAACTGGCTGAGCAAGGCCGTGCTGGCGCGTTCGAGGCGCGTATGCAGGGCTTGCCATTGTTGCTCATCCAGTCCGTTCATGCGATGTTTGTACTCCTTACCGCATTGGACCGGCGCGCGGCAGAATCGTTCTACAGCGCGTCCAGACGGTGCTTGATTTGCTCCAGCGGGGCCAGCACGTGGTCCGGTTTGCCGCTGGCGATGGCGGCGCCCAGCGACAGCAATTCCGCGCTGAAGTCGAGCAAATCCTTGAGATGGTTGATCTTGTCGATGGCGGCCTGGGCGCGCTCGGTCACGGCCAGCAATTGCAACTGGCCGGCGTCCAGCCCGGCGGCGGCGAGGTGGGCGGCGTCGAGGTAGAGGCTGTCGGCCTGGGTGCGCAGCGCGATCTCGTTGTCGAACAGCGCCTGGGTTTGTTCGCGCGGGGCGCCGGCGCGGATCGCCTTCATCAGCTGCACGTGCAGGGCGTTGGCGCTGGCCGACAGGCGGTCGGCCAGGGCTTCGATATCGGTTATCGTGGTCATGGCGTCTCCGGATCACGGTTGCGGTGGAAGTTGCGCCACCAGCGCGCGGTGCTGCTGCTCGATGGCGTCCAGGTTCTTGCGCGCCAGCGTGGTGCGCAGGCCGACCAGCTGGTATTCCTTGCGCTTGTCCTGCTGCTGGGCGCGGGCCAGGGCCCGCAGCAGGCGGTCGCGCTGCGGATCGAGGTAGGGGATTTCCGTCTCCAGCATGCCCAGCACGGTGCGCGCCTCGTTGTCGCTGGTCTTGTCGTACAGGCGCAGCAGGGTGCGCATGGCGTCCAGCAGTTCCTGCACCGGCTGATTACCTTCGCGCAGGATGTCGTTGACCGCCTGTTCCTGCAGCGGCCGCGTGATGCCGCGCGCGATCAGGCGGGTCAGGCCGGCAAAGGCGTTGACGTGGCGGTCTTCCAGGCCGGAGTCGGGCCAGGCCTTGATGCCGCCGCTGAGGTTTTTCACCTGATCCTCGAGGTCGTACTGGCCGTCGCCGGCCAGCTTGCCCAGCGTTTGCATATAGGCTTGCAGGCCGGTGTGCAGCTTGGCGAAATCATCGCAGGCTTGCTGGCGGCGGGCGTCGAGCTGCTGCTCGCGGGCGTCGGCGGCGGGGGAGAGGAAGGGCTGCTCGCGCTGGTAGGTATTGCGGTAGCGCTCGGTCAGTTCGTGGTAGGCGCCAAGCTTGGGCGCTTCGGCGGCAAAGGCGCGCACCTCGGCCATGCGCGGGGTGCTGCTGGCGCAGCCGGTGAGGATGGCCAGCAAGCCGAGGATGAGGATCAGGCGGGATAGTTTCATGGGCACTCCACAGTTGGTGGGACGATTGTTGCCGGTTGTGAACTCCTGTGTGTTGCGCGAACGCAGACTAAGTGGTCAGCGCCTGTCGCCAGCCGAGGCCGGCTTCAGTGGCGGCGGCCGGGTGGTACTCGCAGCCGAGCCAGCCGTCGTAGCCGATCTGGTCGATGAAGGCGAACAGGTGGCGGTAGTTGATCTCGCCGCTGCCCGGTTCGTGGCGGCCGGGCGTGTCGGCGATCTGCATGTGCTTGATGAGCGGCAGGTTGGCCTGGATGGTGTTGGACAGCTCGCCCTCCATGCGCTGCATGTGGTAAATGTCGTACTGCAGGAACAGGTTGGGGCAGGCGGCCTCGCGGATAATCTCCAGCGCCTGGCTGCTGCGGTTGAGGAAGTAGCCGGGCATGTCGTAGTGGTTGATCGGTTCGATCAGCAGATTGATGCCGGCCGCTTGCAGCTGCCGGGCCGCGTAGCGCAGGTTGTCGAGGTAGGTGGCGCGCGCCTGTTCGGGCGTGACGCCCGGCGGCACTTTGCCGGCCATGCAGTGCAGCTGGGTGACGCCGAGCGCCCTGGCGTAGGCCAGCGCGGTGGCAACGCTGGTGCGGAATTCGTCACTGCGGCGGGGATGGCAAGCCATGCCGCGTTCGCCGGCATCCCAGTCGCCGGGCGGCAGGTTGAACAAAACCAGCTTGAGCTGATGCTGCTTGAGCAGCGCAGCGATCTGTTCGGCGGGATAGGCGTAAGGGAAAAGGAATTCGACTGCCTCGAAGCCAGCCTGCCGGGCGCGGGCGAAGCGGTCGAGGAACGGCGCGTCGGCAAACAGCATCGACAGGTTGGCGGCGAATTTGGGCATGAAGGATAGCGGTCTGTGGTCGAGCCGCTATCCTAATCCAAATGCCGGATGGACGGCGCGATTATCGGCCGCGGCCGCCCGAACGGTGCTGGGCTGCCGAGCGTGGCGCGTTGCCGCCGCCGGTGCGTGGAGCTCCCCCGCCGTTGGCGCTGCGTGGTGCGCCGCCACCGCCACCGCCATTGCCGCTGCGCGCAGCGCCGCCACCATTGCCGCCGTTGCCGCTCGCTGAGCGTGGCTTGTTGCCGCCGCCGTTGCGCGGCGCGCCGCCATTGCGGCTCGGACCGTTGCGGTGGCCTGGCCCGCCGCTGCGCAGCTGGATCGGCTGCGCGCGCGCGTTCGGATCCGGCTCGAAGCCCGGAATCACGTCACGCGGCAGGGTCTGCTTGATGAGCTTTTCGATGTCTTTCAGCATCTGGTGCTCGTCCACGCACACCAGCGACACGGCTTCGCCGGTGGCGCCGGCGCGGCCGGTGCGGCCGATGCGGTGCACATAGTCCTCCGGCACGTTCGGCAGGTCGTAGTTGACCACGTGCGGCAGCTGGTCGATGTCGATGCCGCGCGCGGCGATATCGGTGGCCACCAGCACTTGCAGCTTGTTGTCCTTGAATTCGGACAGCGCCTTGGTGCGCGCCGACTGGCTCTTGTTGCCGTGGATCGCCATGGCGCCGATGCCGTCTTTTTCCAGCTGCTCCACCAGCTTGTTGGCGCCGTGCTTGGTGCGGGTGAAGACCAGCACCTGGTGCCAGTTGTTGGACTTGATCAGGTGCGCCAGCATCGGGTGTTTCTTGTCGCGGTCCACCGGGTGGATTTTCTGCGCGATGATTTCCACCGTCGAGTTGCGGCGCGCCACTTCGATGGTGGCCGGCTTGTCCAGCAGGCCGTCGGCCAGCGCCTTGATCTCGTCCGAGAAGGTGGCCGAGAACAGCAGGTTCTGGCGCTTCGGCGGCAGGCCGGCCAGTACTTTGCGAATGTCGCGGATGAAGCCCATGTCAAGCATGCGGTCGGCTTCGTCCAGCACCAGGATTTCAATCTTCGACAGGTCGACCGTGCCCTGGTCCATGTGGTCCAGCAGGCGGCCCGGGGTGGCCACCAGGATGTCGACGCCGTGTTTCAGCTGCTTGATCTGCGGGTTGATGCCGACGCCGCCAAAGATCACGGCCGAGTTCAGGTTGGTGTACTTGCCGTACACGCGCACGCTTTCTTCAACCTGGGCCGCCAGTTCGCGGGTCGGGGTCAGGATCAGGGCGCGGATGGCGCGCGGCGATTTGTTGCTGGTCAGCTTGCTGCCGACCGCGTCGGTCGACAGGCGGTGCAGCAGCGGCAGGGTGAAGCCGGCCGTCTTGCCGGTGCCGGTTTGTGCGCCGGCCAGCAGGTCGCCACCGTTCAGCACAGCAGGGATGGCCTGCTGCTGGATCGGGGTAGGCGTGGTGTAGCCGGTTTCAGCTACAGCGCGGACGAGGGCGTCGGACAAACCGAGGGTAGAAAAAGACATAATAACTTTACGTGTCAGTCGAGGATTCTTGGTTTGCGGCATCGGACTGAGCGGTGCCGCAACTTTCAGTATAGCATCTTGTTTCAGATGGGAAATAAAAAAAACTCTGTAGCCATGTAGCGGCCAAGGCCGCTACATGCGCACAGAGTTAATTTGAAAAACAGAGAAAACGTTATGCGTATGGCGTCAGCAGCCCCACCATTTGCCCGAATACCTTCGGGCTGGCGGCAATCACGTCGCCCTTGTACAGGTAGTCCGACTCGCCGTTGAACTCGCCGACGATGCCGCCAGCTTCAGTCACCAGCAGCGCGCCGCCGGCGATATCCCACGGTTTCAGGCCTTTTTCATAGAAGCCGTCGAGGCGGCCGCAAGCGACGTAAGCGAGGTCCAGCGCGGCGCTGCCGGCGCGGCGGATGCCCTGGGTGCGCTCGGCCATGATGCCGTACATTTCCAGGTATTCTTTGAGCGCGGCCGGGCTGCCGGTCTTGTAGCCGGTGGCCAGCAGGGCGTTGCCGATACGGTCCAGCTTGCCCACGCGGATGCGCTTTTCGTTCAGGTAGGCGCCGGCGCCCTTTGTGGCGGTGAACAGGTCGTTGCGGACCGGGTCGTACACCACCGACTGGGTGATCACGCCGCGCTGCGACAGCGCGATCGAGATGCAGTACTGCGGGAAGCCGTGCATGAAGTTGGTGGTGCCATCGATCGGGTCGATGATCCAGGTGTATTCTGCCTCGTCGTGCGCGTTAGCGGATGCGCCGGACTCTTCGCCCAGGAAGGCGTGGTCCGGATAGGCCTTGGACAGGACTTCGATGATGGCTTGCTCGGCAGCCTGGTCCACGTCGGTCACGAAGTCCTTGTGGTCTTTTTCGGTGACGATAACGCGGTCGAGGTCGAACGAAGCGCGGTTGATGACGGCGGCGGCGCGGCGGGCTGCTTTAACCGCCGTATTGATCATTGGATGCATGGGCTTTTCCGTATAAAAATGCTAACGCCCACCGGGGGAATTCCAGCCCGGCGGCACGACAGGGAGACAAAATGACAAAGAGCGGGGCGGCGCCGACAGGGTAGAATTCACGCTGTAATTCATGTATCGACATCGCGCAATAGCGCTATTTTAAATGAACCTGCCCCAAATCAACACGAATCTTTTTAAACAGCTGCGATTTATCCTGGTCGAGACCAGCCGCGCGGGCAATATCGGGGCCGTGGCGCGGGCCATGAAAACCATGGGCTACAGCGATCTGGTGCTGGTCAATCCGCGCTTCGAACACGCGCTGCAAGACCCGGAGGCGGTGGCGTTTGCCAGCGGCGCGCAGGATATCCTGGCCAATGCGCGCGTGGTCGGCAGCATGGCCGAGGCGCTGGAAGGCATCCATTTTGCCGCCGCCGTGTCGGCCCGGCTGCGCGAGTTTTCGCCGCCGGTCTTGTCACCGCGACAACTGGCGGGGCAGCTGGTGGCGCAGCCGGACTGGCATGCGGCGCTCATTTTCGGCAACGAGCGCTTCGGCCTGCCCAACGAGCTGGTGCAAAAAAGTAATGTGCTGATCAATATTCCGGCCAATCCCGAGTATTCTTCGCTCAACCTGTCGCAGGCGGCCCAGGTGCTGGCCTACGAATGCCGCATGGCGGTGCTGGACGGCGCCGGCGTGGCGCTGACGCCGCGCCTGCCGGTGGGCGAGGCCAGCGAAGTCGGCTTCCAGGGCGAGGCCGCCAGCGTCGAGCAGATTGAAGGCATGTATGCCCACCTCGAGCAGGCGCTGCTGCACATCGGCTTTCTCGATGCGACCAATCCGCGCAAGCTGATGCCGCGCCTGAAACGCCTGTTTGCGCGCGCGCGGCTGGAGAAGGAAGAGGTCAACATCCTGCGCGGCATCGCGCGGCATATGCGCGGCAAGCCCGGCGCACGGGACTAGCCCGAATCACGCTATCATGCAGTCATGATTAAACGACTGCTGATCCTGCTGTTGCTGCTGCAAGCCGTCCTCATCGGCCTGCTGGCGACTGGCCTCTACTACTGGTGGCGGCCGGCCTGGGAATCTGCGCTGAGCGCGCCTTCCACCGTGGCCGTGTATCTGGCCGCCGGGCTGCTGCTGGTGCTGCTGGTGCGGCTGCTGATCTCGGCCAACAACTTCTATCTGAGCTGGCGCGCCGGCAGCATCACGCCGCCCGACCACGCGCTCAATCCGCTCAGCGCGGCCAGCCTGTTCTGGCAGGAATTCCATTCCTCGATGCTGACCTCGTCGTACTACATGCTGCGGCCGATCGGCCTGCGCGTGCTGCCCGGGGCGGCCGGCTTGCCGGTGCTGCTGATCCACGGCTATGCCTGCAACAGCGGCTACTGGCTACCGATGAGCAAGCTGCTGACGCAGGCGCGCATCAGCCACTACGGCATCGACCTCGAACCGCCGGGGGCATCGATCGACGATTTCGTGCCGCAGGTGCGCGCTGCGGTGCAGCGGTTGCGCGCGGCGACTGGCAGCGGGCAAGTCATTATCGTCGGCCACAGCATGGGCGGGCTGGTGGCGCGCGCCTACTTGCGCGACTGCGCGCAGCACGGCGCGACGGCCCATGTGGCGCGCGTGATCACGCTTGGCACGCCGCATCACGGCACCGCGCTGGCCCACTTCGGCCCCGGCAGCAACGCCGCGCAAATGCGGCGCGACAGCGCGTGGCTGGCCGCGCTGGCTGCATCTGAGGCAAATACGCAACGGACGTTGATCAGCTCCATTTACTCTGTCCATGACAACATCATCGCGCCGCAAAACTCGAGTGAACTGCCGGGGGCGCGCAACCTGGTATTTGGCGCCATAGGCCATGTGGCGCTGGGACGCCACCCCGATATCCTGCAGTGCACGCTGAAAGAAATCGAGACGGCTGCGCATGCGTGATTTTGTGTGAGGATTTGCGCGCCGCCTTGCTGTATGGTTATTGCTGTACACGTGGCGATAAGGCGAGGCGATGACGATTGATTTCGGCACTCTGATCCTGAATGAAACTCCCGATGCGGTGGTGCTGACCACCACCGACGGCGCGGTGGTGTGCTGGAGCAACGGCGCACACGCGCTGTTTGGCTACAGCAGCGAGGAGGCGGTGGGCCGCCGCCTCGATGAATTGATCGTGCCGCCGTCGTTGCGCCATGATGGCGCCGAGGTGCTGCGGCAGACCCTGGCCGATGGCGTGGCCAGCTACGAATCGATGCGGCAGGCCAAGGACGGCACGCTGGTCTACATCGACAGTTCCAGCAAGCTGGTGCGCGCGACCGCGGACCGGCCCGAGGTCATTTTGTGGAGCAAGAAGGACATCACCGCGCTCAAGGTGCTGCGCGATGCCAAGCTGGTCGAGGCGCGCTACCACGGCATTCTCGACTCCATGCCGGACGCCATCATCGTGGCCAACGCGGCCGGGCGCATCGTGCTGGTCAACCGCCAGGCGGAAGCGCTGTTCGGCTACGCGCACAGCGCCATGCGCGGCATGGTGCTGGAGCACTTGATGCCGGCCCGCTTCCGCACCGCCCACATGGCGCACCGCAGCGGCTTTGCGGACCAGCCGCAGGTGCGGCCGATGGGCAGCGGCCGCGATTTGTATGGCTTGCGCAGCGACGGCGTCGAGTTCCCGGTCGAGATCAGCCTGAGCCCGATCAGCACGGAAGAGGGCGCGCTGGTGATGAGCGCCATCCGCGACATCAGCGAACGCAAGCATTTCGAGCAGGCGCTGCAGGAGAAAAATATCGAACTGGCCAAAGCCGTGGCCACCAAGGACAAATTCCTGACCGGCATGACGCATGAATTACGCACGCCGTTGAACGCGATCATCGGTTTTACGGGTACTATGCTAATGAAGTTGCCTGGCCCCATTAATGACGAACAGATCAAACAGTTGCGCATGGTACAAAGCAGTGCCCGCCAGCTGCTGTCGCTGATCAACGATTTGCTCGATCTGACGCGCATCGAGTCGGGCAAGGTGGAGCTGGACATGGCGCCGCTGCCGTGCCGCGCGCTGATCGATGAAGTGCTCAGTTCGTTCAAGCCGCAGGCGCGCAGCAAGGGGCTGGCGCTGGAGTTCGAGGCCGGGCCCGAAGCCGGCGAGCTGACCGTCGCCAGCGACCGCCGGGCAGTGCAGCAGATTCTGATGAACCTGATCCACAACGCGATCAAGTTCACCAACCGCGGCACCGTGCTGGTGCGGCTGGCGCGGGCGGTGGTGGGAGCGCGCGCGTGCGCCACCATCAGCGTCAGCGATACCGGCATCGGCATCGGCAGCGAGCAGCGCGACGGCCTGTTCCAGGCCTTTTCGCAGTTGGATGCGGCCGCGTTGCGCCAGTTCGAGGGCACCGGCCTGGGCCTGCACCTGAGCCGCAAGCTGGCCTCGCTGCTGCACGGCGAGATTTTGTTTGATAGCGAGTACGGGGTCGGCAGCGTGTTTACGCTGGCCCTGCCACTGGACGAATAACGCGGGACAGAAAAGGAGGGAGCGCGTGTCGGCACGTATCCTGATCATCGAGGACAACGCCACCAACATGGAGTTGATGGTGTATTTGCTGCGCGCGTTCGGCTATACGCCGCTGTCGGCCAGCGACGGCGAGGCCGGCGTGGCGGCCGCCCAGCGCGAGCTGCCGGATCTGATCATCTGCGACGTCCACCTGCCCAAGCTCGATGGCTACGGCGTGGTGGCCGCGCTCAAGGCCGATGACCGGGTGCGCCACATCCCGACCCTGGCGGTGACCGCGCTGGCCATGGTGGGCGACCGCGAAAAACTGCTGGAGGCCGGCTTCGACGGCTACATCGGCAAGCCGATCGAACCGGACACCTTCGTCACCCAGATCGAGTCTTTCTTGCAGGGGGCAGTGTCGTCCCCGGGGAAGAACGACATGGCCACGATCCTGATCGTGGATGATCACGTACTCAACCGTGAATTCCTGATGACGCTGCTGAGCTACGGCGGCCATCGCCTGCTGGAGGCGGCCAACGGCGTCGAAGGCTTGAAAATGGTGCTGGCGGAAAAACCCGACCTGGTGATTTCCGACATCCTGATGCCGAATATGGACGGCTACGAATTCGTTACCCGCATGCACGCGCACGCGGAGACGGCCGACGTGCCGGTGATCTTCTACACCGCCACCTACCGCGAGCGCGAGGCGATGGCGGTGGCGCAGTCGTGCGGGGTGCGCTGGGTGCTGCCCAAGCCGTCCGACCCGGAAGTGATTTTGCAGACGGTGCAGGAAGCGCTGGGCCTGGCCGAGGGCGCATCGAGGGCTGAGGGCTTGCCGGCGTTTGCGCCGGAGCCGCCGCAGGAAGGGCGCTTCCACGATATCGACCACAAGGTGGCCGAATACCTCGACGAGCTCGAGTCCAGCAGCCAGCTGATCACCCAGCTGGCCAATGATACCGAGGACCACACGCCGGAACACCTGTCGCGCATGACGCAGCGGCTGTCGCATTCACTGTCGAGCCTGCAGGCGGTGAGCCTGCGCCTGACCGCGCTGATCGAGCTGGGCATCGAACTGGGCGCCGAGCGCGATCCGGGCGCACTGGTGGAAATCGGCTGCCGCGTGGCGCAGAACATCTGCGTCTCCAAGTACGCCTGCATCGGCGTGCTGGAGCCGGGCGCCACCGAACTGAGCTACTTTGCCAGCTGCGGCGCCGGCATGCCGGTGCGGCAGATTGCGCAAACCCCGCGCGCTGGCGTGCTGCGCGGCCTGCTCGACCAGCGCCTGCCCTGCCGCGTCAACGATCTCAACGGCGACCCGGCCAGCATCGGCCTGCCGCCCACGCACCCGCCGGTGCACAGCTTCCTGGGCGTGCCGATCAGCTCACCCGAGCGCATCCACGGCTGGCTGTACCTGGTCGACAAGCTGGGCGCGGATGGTTTCTCGGAAGTGGACGAGCGCGTGGCCGGCACGGTGGCGGCGCAGGTGGCGGTGGCGTTCGAGAACTTGCTGCTGTACGAGGAAATCAAGCGCCACCATGCCCAGCTGACGCTGGACATGAACGCCCGGATCCGCCTGGATGAGGATTTGCGCCGCTTCCGCCTGGCGATGGATGCCACCGCCGACGCCATCTTCCTGGTCGACCGCGCCGGCATGTGCTTTGTCGACGTCAACGCCACCGCCTGCCGCATGCTGGGCTTCGAGCGCGAGGACTTCCTCAAGGTCGGCCCCAACCGCTCGCTCGAAGGCGACCTGCACAAGCTGGAAGAGCTGTACGACAAGCTGCTGGCCGGCGACCCGGGCGGCGCCATGACCGAGCTGCAGCTGCATTGCAAGGATGGCGCGTCGCTGGCGGTGGAAGTGCAGCGCCGCACGCTGCGCTCCGGTTCCAGCTGGATCCTGGTGGCGGTGGCGCGCGATATCACCGAGCGCAAGGAAGCCGAGCAGCGCCTGCTCAAGCTGGCCCACTTCGACACCCTGACCGGGCTGCCCAACCGCAGCCAGTTCTACGATTCGCTGACCCACTCGCTGCGCCAGGCCGAAGAGCACAAGTGGTCGCTGGCGGTGCTGTTCCTCGACGTCGACCGCTTCAAGAACGTCAACGACACGCTGGGCCACACCATCGGCGACGAGCTGCTGCGCCAGTTCTCGAGCCGGCTGGTCGATTGCCTGCGCGTGCGCGACACCATCGGCCGCTTCGGCGGCGACGAGTTTGCCGCCATCCTGATGCTGCCCGATGGCGCGCAGAACGCCATCGCGGTGGTCGACAAGATCCGCGAGGCGCTGCGCCGGCCGTTCGACCTGAAAGGCCATGAGGCGACGGTGACGGCCAGCATCGGCATTGCCGTCTACCCGGACGACGGCACCGAGCCGGACACGCTGATCCAGTACGCCGACACCGCCATGTACCGCGCCAAGGAAGCCGGGCGGGACGCCTTCCGCTTCTTCACCGCCGAGATGAATGCGCAATCGCTGGCGCGGCTGGATCTGGAAAACGCGCTGCGCCGCGCCATCGATAACGACGAATTCGTGCTGCACTTCCAGCCCAAAGTCCACATCGCCAGCGGCCGCGTCAGCGGGGCCGAGGTGCTGATCCGCTGGCAGCGGCCGGGGCATGGCATGGTGTCGCCGGCGCTGTTCATCCCCATCCTGGAAGAGACCGGGCTGATCGTGCGGGTCGGTACCTGGGTGATCCACGAGGCCTGCCGCAAGATCGCTTACTGGAACAAGACCAATGCCGGTGCGGTGCACCTGTCGGTCAACGTGTCGGGCATCCAGTTCTTCGTCGGCGGGCTGGAGGAGGAAGTGCTCAAAGCCATCCGCGAGCACGGCATCGCGCCGGAACTGCTGGAGCTGGAGCTGACCGAAAGCTCGCTGATGTCCAACGCCGAGGAAACCATCAGCGTGCTGCAAAACCTGAAGGCGCTCGGCATCCAGATTTCGATCGACGACTTCGGCACCGGCTATTCCTCGCTGGCCTATCTGAAGCGCTTCCCGATCGACAAGCTGAAAATCGACATCGCCTTCGTGCGCGAGGTCACCAGCAACCCGGACGACGCCGCCATCGTGCTGGCCATCATCAACATGGCGCACAGCCTGAAGCTGGACGTGATTGCCGAGGGCGTGGAGAAGGATGCGCAGCTGTCCTACCTGCGCCGCCATGGCTGCGACGAGATGCAGGGCTACTACTTCAGCCGTCCGCTGCCGGAGACTGATTTCGAAGCCATGCTGCGCGAAGGCCGCCGCCTGCAGGCGCCGGTGGACGAGCAGGTGGCCGACCAGCAAACCTTGCTGATCGTCGACGACGACGCCTTCATGCTCGACGTGCTGACCGATTTCCTGTCGCAGGACGGCTACCGCATCCTGACCGCGCAGACCGCGGCCGAAGGCTTCGACATTCTGGCGCGGCACCGGGTGCAGGTGATCCTGTGCGACCAGTGCATGCCGCTGATGAGCGGGACCGAGTTCATGGAGCGGGTCAAAAATCTTGCGCCCGACACCTTCCGCATCATGCTGTCGGCCTACGCCGACCTGACGCCGATCATGGCCGCCATCAACCACGGCGCCATCGACCGCTTCTACACCAAGCCGTGGAAGGGGGCGGTGCTGCGCGAAAACATCCGCGAAGGCTTCCGCCTGCAGGCGCAGATGCATGGGACGGCGGCACCCGTCGTCACCGATGTCGAAACCATCAAGGAGTAAATTTGGGCTTGTTCGATTTCTTCCGTTCCACCCCAACGCGGGACAAATTTGCCCAACTGGCGATCAAGGCGTTTGCCGGCAGCGGCTATCCGCACCAGCTGCAGTACGATGCCGAGGAATTCCGCCTGGTCGGCGTGGCCGACGCCAGCCGCATCATCAACCTGACCAATGCCTATCTGGCCTACTGCAACGCGCCGCGCAAGCAACGGCAGCAGGCGCTGCTGGACTTCGTGCGCGGCATGCACGCGCCGGACTTGCCGGCCACGTTTGCCGAAGCGCGCGACAAGCTGCTGCCGGTGATACGCGGACGCGGCGCGCTGGAATATGTGCGCCTGCTGCCGGAAACGCTGGACAGCGGCGTGCCGTACATCGATGCGTTTGCGCCGCTCAGTGCCGACAGCGTCATCATGCTGGCCTGCGACAGCGAGCGCACCATCCAGACCCTGACCGGGGCGACGTTGAAAAACTGGGGCGTGTCGTTTGACGAGGCGCTGGCAGTGGCGACGGATAACCTGCGCGACGCGTCGGCGCCGAAATTCGAGCGCGCGGCGCCGGGCATCTTCGTCGGCAATTGGGGCGATTCCTACGATGCCTCACGCCTGCTGTTTTCCGACCTGTTCTACCGGCTGGAGCTGGGTGGCGAGCCGGTGGTGATGGCGCCGACGCGCCAGCGCCTGCTGGCCGCGTCGGCCAACGACAAGGCCGCGCTGATGGGCATGCTGGCGCTGGCGCGCAGCGCGGTCGAGCAGGAAGGGCGGCAGGTATCGGCGCTGATGTACCGCTTTGAAGGCGGCAAGCCGGTGGAGTTTATTTCCGCCGACGCCGACGTGAACGCGATGGCGCTGGACTTGAAGAAAATCTTCCTGCAGGACGATTATCACAGCCAGAAGCAGCTGCTGGACAAACTCAACGCCAAAGCCAATCTCGACGTGTTTGTGGCCAGCTACAAGCTGCTGCAGTCGCAGGACAGCGGCCGCATCTTCAGCTACGGCGTGTGGACCGATAATGTCGATACCTTGCTGCCCGAGGTCGACAAGGTGGCCCTGGTGCGCTATCACGAAGAGAGCGGCGAACCGGATACGCGGCTGGTGGCCTGGGACGAATTGCGCGCGCAGTTCGCGGAACTGCAACAGGCGGTGCCCGGCTATCCGGTGCGCTACCGCCTGTCGCGTTTCCCGACCCGCGAGCAGCTCGAGGGTTTCAGCAGCACCGGATTCGACGCCTGAGGCGCGGCGTCAGAACGCGCTCTTGACCACGCCGCCGTCGACGCGCAGCGCCGCGCCGGTGGTGGCCGAAGCCAGCGGGCTGGCAACATAAGCCACCAGCGAGGCGACTTCCTGCGGCGTGCCGAAGCGCTTGATCAGCGAGGTCGGGCGCACATGGTCAAAGAACTCGGCCTCGACCTGCTCGAAACTCTTGTTGCTCTGTTGAGCCATGTCCTGCACGAAGTCGCCCACGCCGCGCGATTTGGTCGGGCCGGGCAGCACGCTGTTGACGGTGATGCCGGTGCCGGCCACCGATTCGGCCAGCCCGCGCGCGACGGCGATCTGGGCGGTCTTGGTCATGCCGTAGTGGACCATCTCGGTGGGAATCTGGATCGCGCTTTCGCTGGAAATGAAAATGATGCGGCCCCAGTTGGCGCGCTTCATGTCGGGCAGCACCAGCCGCGCCAGGCGCACGCCGCTCAGGACGTTGACGTCAAAGAAGCGCAGCCAGTCTTCATCGGGAATATCCTCGAAAGCCTTGGGCTCGAAGATGCCGAGGTTGTTGACCAGGATGCTGACGCCGGGATGGCGCCGCACCACGTCCTCCGCCGCGGCGGCCTGGGCCAGGTCGCCGGCAAAGCCGAGCACCGTGCCTTTGGTTTCAGCGCGCATGCGCTCGACCGCCTCGTCGACTCCGGCCTGCGAGCGGCCGTTGACGATGACAGTGGCGCCTTCCTGCGCCAGCGTGCTGGCAATCGCATAGCCGATGCCGGCGGTGCTACCACTAACCAGGGCAAGCTTGCCCTTGAGCTGCAAGTCCATACCGATTCTCCTTGAGTGACCGTGGAGCTCTAATGTAGCAAGAACTTGGTAGCGCCGCTTCACCCGTTACGGTTAACGGGTGGCCTGGCACCAGTCGGCGCTCCAGTCCCGCTGGTCCGCCTTGGCGCCGCCATCGTCCAGCATTTCCTTGAGGCTGATGAAGCGGCTTGCCTCGCAAGTGTGGCGCTGGTTGAACTTGGCGTCGGCGCGCGCCTTGGCGTCGTCGGCGCTGATTTTGCCGAGATAGTAGTCGATCACGTGCGCGTACCACCATTCGCCCTTGGCTGGCGGCAGCGCCGCCAGCGCGCTGCGTGCTTTGTCCGTTCCCTCGGCCTTGTCCTGCGCCAGATAGAGCCAGAGCGCCGCCTGGGTATTCTCCGGCTGTTTTTTCACGGCGGCCTGCAGCAGTTCCACCGCTTGCGCAAACTGGCGGCGCACGGTCAGCTGCGTACCATGCACGTAGGCTGCATTCGGGTCGCCGCTGGCAAGCGCTTTCTGCATCCAGGCGTCGCTTTCGCGTTGATTGCCCGTTCGCTTGTAGTAGTCCGACATCGCCAATTGCGCGGTGCCCACGCCTGCTTCCGCTTCTTCCTTGTACCAGGGCGCGCCGCTATCCTCGCTGAACAGGTCGCCGCCCAGATAGGAGAAATAGGCCTGCTGCTGGTGCAGCGACAGCAACAGCCGATGGCGGCGCAGCCAGTCCTGGCCGAGCAGCATGTCTTCCGCGTTTGCGCTGCGTCCGATATTCGCCGTTACCATGATGGGCAAGCGGGCGTTCCTGATGGTCTCGTCGCCCAGTTTGAATTCGAACACGGCGCTTTGGTTCTGCCCATTGGTATCGATGGTGACGCCGGCGCGTTCCGCCGACCTGCGGTACACCACAGTACGCTGGACTCCGGTGGCGACGATGGCCACCATCTTCTTGCCGTTCAGTTCCACCGTCAGGCGCGGCCGTCTGTCGCTCTGGCCCAGCGTGGTGTAGGGGACGACGATGGCGTTCTGGTCCCAGTAAGCGAGCCAGGTCTGCTGGCAATCGGTTGCCCGGTAAAAGCGCAGCTTCTTCTCTGCCATGGCGATTTCAAGGTCCATCTGCATCGAGTAATCGGCACCGACGATGCCGTCATAGCCTTCGATGAAAGCCGTGTCGTTCAGGACGGCGACTTCGAGGTTCTTGCTGCGCGATGGCCCGATGGCGAATTCCCTGGTGTAGGCGGAGAAAACGGCGGTGGAGCCGTTGGTCCCCCAGGAGCGTTGGGGCGTGACCGTCGGCTTAAGCCCCTTGGACAGGGCGCCACGGCTGGTCAGGTAGGTGGTGTCGTAGGCGGTGTTGAACATCAGCGCGGCCGGAATGCCGTTCACCGCGCCTTGCACCAGCGGCTGCAGGCCGGGCCAGGAGTAGGTGACGGCCAGGTCGGCGACAGGCTGGTAGCGGCATTCGGCCAGGGTGGAATTGCTGGTCAGGAGCAGGGCGAGTGAAGCGATGGCGGAAAGACGCATGAACTATTGCTGAGAAGATAAAACAAAAACAATAGCATGATTCTCGCTTTACTGGGCCGCAGTGGCATTGAGCGGATGGATCAGCGGGTCTTTGCGGGTGGGCTGCAGTACCATCACGCCGCGCCGGTCGCCGGTGGCAGTGCTGCCCGGCAGCTGGGTCACCTGGTACTGCTCCGCGCGCGATTTGTAGATGATGTGCTCGCCGGTGACTTCATCGCTGAGCACGCCATCGGTGGTGCGGCGGGCGAGTGCCTGATCCGTCAGGTCGACGATTTCGGTCCTGTCGTCATACACGACTTGCCGGGCCTGGCCTTCCATCCACACATTGCCGGCGCCATCGCGTTTCTGGCGGAAGCTCACCGGCGGCTCCCCCGCTTGCGCGTTCATGACCACGTGCTGGTAGCCCTGCGCATCTTCGGTCAGCACCGCGTGCTCGGCCTGAATCAGCAAACTGCCGCGCCGGATTTCCACATTGCCGGTCAAGGTGGTGACCCTGGTCACCATGTTGCTGACGGTGTCGCGCGCTTTGATCATGGTCTTTTGATACCCATCGGCGCGCTCCGCATGGGCGATCGGCAGCACCAGCAGCAAACATAGCAAAGTCTTTTTCATGGCAGCTCAGGCAGTTGTCAAAAGTAGCAATGGCGAGGATACCACTATACGAAGAGATCTATTTGAAACTTAAGGTAATATCGGCAGCATGAAACTGATACCTTGCGCTTTCCTTCTGGGCTTGCTGCTGGCCGGCGTGGCCGGGGCTGCACCGTTGAAAATTTATGGCATGGAGAGCGGGCCGATCAGTTTCCTTAATGGCGATAAACCCGACGGCTATGCGGTGGAGCTGGCGCGCGCCATCCAGCAGCGGCTCGGCCGGCACGACCCGATCGAGATTGTGCCGTGGGCGCGCGCCAATACGCTGGCGGTGGTGGGGCCGGGCGTGATGCTGCTGTCTATCGTGCGCACGCAGGAGCGGGCGCGCAGCTTGCATTTCGTCGGCCCGATCTTCAACACGCGGGTAACGGCGCTGGCGCTCAAGGGCATGCCGGCCGAATGGCAACGGAAAAACATCGACCTGCACCAGCTGCGCGCCGGCGCGCGGCGCGGCAGCATTTTTGTTTCGCTGCCGCGCGCGCAGGGCTACCGCGTGCTGGATGAAACCAACACCTCCGAAACTGCCGCCAAGATGCTGCTCAACCGCCGCTTCGAGCTGTGGTTTGACGGCGAAGAGTTGTATCCCGAAGCGTTGCGCCTGGCCGGCTACCGCCAGAGCGACGTGGAAGTGGCGTTCCGGCTCGACCAGGTCGAGGTGTGCTTCGCCTTTTCCAGCGGCACGCCGCAAGCCACCATCGATGCCTGGGAGCGCACGCTGCGCGAGATGAAGCGCGATGGCAGTTTTCTGAAGATTCATCACAAGTGGTTGCCGCCCCATCAATTGCCGGCCGACGCGGCGTTAGCGCATTAGTAAGCATTCTCTAGAATGCCTCGGCTAGAATAAAATACCGGCAAACAGCATTGATGGGATGGAAATGGCTAAGAAGTTGAAGAAGAACGATGACCAGCAACTGGACGCGGTCCGCATGTCGTCGCAAGAAATCTGGCAGGCCGGCCTGGCCGCCTTTGCCAAGGCGCAGGAAGACGAGGGCAAGTTCTTCTCGATGCAGCTGTTCGAGGAGCGCGTGCTGCGTGCCCTGAGCTCGATCGGCGTGCCGAGCCGCGAGGAGGTCGATGCCCTGAACCAGCGCATTGAAGTGCTGGCCGCGCAGGTGGCGGCGCTGTCCGGCAAGCCGGCCGAGAAAAAGCCGGCGGCCAAAAAGCCCGCAGTCAAGAAGGCCGCCGCCAAGCCGGCCGCGAAGAAGCCGGCCGCCAAAAAGCCGGCTGCCAAGAAGGCTAAATAACGGCATCTAGGCGCTAAGTGCGCCTAAAAGCATGCACGGGTGTTCCTCTGGGGTGTGCATCGGTGTTATGCTTGCACCAGAATAAACAGAGGTTTCCCGCTATGCTACAAAAAGCTCCCCGCCGTACCCGCGAACGCATCTTAGAGCTGTCCTTGCGCTTGTTTAACGAGTTTGGCGAGCCCAACATCACCACCACTGTGATCGCCGAAGAGATGAATATCTCGCCGGGGAACCTGTACTACCACTTCCGCAACAAGGACGATATCGTCAACTCGATCTTTGCCCAGTTCGAGACCGAGATCGAGCGCATCCTGACCGTGCCGAACGGCCGCCGCTCCAACATCGAGGACGTGTGGCTGTACCTGCACCTGATGTTTGAACTGATCTGGCGCTACCGTTTCTTCTACCGCGACCTCAACGACCTGCTGTCGCGCAACCGCAAGCTGGAGCTGCACTTCAAGCAGATCCTGGCGCACAAAATCAAGGTGGCCAAGCAGCTGTGCGAAGACCTGCGCAGCGAGAAGTCGCTGGAAGCGTCCGACACCGCCATCGACGCCATGGCGACCAATATGGTGGTGGTGGCGACTTACTGGCTGTCGTACGAATACGTGCGCAATCCGCGCAAGTACAGCGAGCAGCAATCGATGGCCGACGCGCTGGCGCGCGGCTGCTACCAGGTGCTGTCGCAAATCGGCCCGTACCTGCGCAACGAAACCAGTTTGCTGTTCCAAAAACTGTCCGAAGAATATCTGAAGAAGTTGAAGTAGCCCGGAGGCCTCATGGCGTGGACCCCTTTTCCGTATCCTGATCCAGCATACCGCTACACGCCGGAGACTTTGAAGGACGCATGGCCGCAGCTGCACGCGGGCGACCGCGAAGCCTTCCCCACGCATCCGGCGCTGCTGCAGGCGTGGATCGCGTTTCACGCCGGCGAGTTTGAACGCGCCGCGCGGCTGGGGCTCGACGTCGGCGTGAGCGGCTACGCGGTGGCGCACAAGGCCATCTGCATGCACACCAATTATCTGGAGCCGAACGAGAAGAAACGGCTGGACACTTTCGAATGCGTGGCCGAGCGCTGCGAGCGGCAGCAGCTGGAGCAGCCGGATAATCCGGCCGGCTATTACTGGCATGCGTATGCGCTGGGCCAGTATTCGCAAGGCATCTCGGTGGTGAAGGCGCTGGCGCAGGGACTGGGCGCGAAGGTCAAGCGCAGCCTGGACATGGCGATCAAGCTGGAACCGCAGCGCGCCGATGCGCACATCGCGCTGGGTGTGTACCACGCCGAGATTCTCGACAAGGTGGGCGCGGTGCTGGCCGGCCTGACCTACGGCGTGAAGAAGGAAGAAGCCTATCGCCAATTTGAAGAGGCGCTGAAGCTGAATCCCGATTCGGCCATCGTCCGCATCCAGTACGCGCGCGCGCTGCTGATGTTGGACGGGAAGAAGAAAGCGGCGCAGGCCGTGAGTTTGTACGAACAAGCCGCCCATTGCCAGGTGCGCGACGCCACCGAGCGTCTCGACCAGCGGGCGGCGCAACAGGAACTGGAAGAGGAAAAACTCAGTGGTTAAGGCTATTTGTGTGTACTGCGGCGCCAATGCCGGCGCGTCCCCCCGTTTCGCCGAAGAGGCACGCGCGCTGGCGCGGGCGCTGGTGGAGCGCAATCTGTCGCTGGTCTACGGCGGCGGCAAGGTCGGCTTGATGGGCGTGATCGCGGATGAGGTGCTGCGCCTCGGCGGCGAGGTGACGGGCGTGATCCCGACCGCGCTGGTCGAACGCGAAGTAGGGCACACCGGCCTGACGCGCCAGTTCATCGTCAAGGATATGCACGAGCGCAAAGCCATGATGGCGCAGCTGGCCGATGGTTTCATCGCCATGCCGGGCGGCCTCGGTACGCTGGAAGAATTGTTCGAGATGCTGACGTGGGCGCAACTGGGCATTCACGCCAAGCCGATTGGCCTGCTGAATGTGGACGGCTACTACGACGGCCTGGTGAACTTCGTGCGCCACGCTACCGAGCAGGAACTGGTGCGCCCGCAGCACGCGGCGCTGATGATGGTCGAGAATGACGCCGAAGCGCTGATGCGACGCTTCGTCTGACTTACAGCTGCGCTGGCGTCCAGTGGCCGGCCACGCGCGCCAGCGCTTCCAGATAGTAGTAGTCTCCCCACAGCATGGCTTCATCCACGCCCAGGTTGGCGGCGCGATGGTACACGCCATGCAGCAGTAAGCCGCTGCTGGCCGGGTAAGTACCGGCGCAGTGCGTGCTCAATGCTTCCAGCAGATCCAGCGCGGCGCCTTGATAGTGCTGGCGCTGCGGGCCTTCCGGCAGGTGTTCCGCAATCTCCAGCAGGCCGCAGACGGCAATGGCGCACGCCGAGCTGTCGCGCGGTTCGCCGCTGTCGTGCGGCAGGCTCAGATCCCATAAGGCGATGCGGTCCGGCGGCAGGTGGGCCAGGAAGTAGTCGGCCAATCGCATGGCGTCCGACAGCAGATGCATGTCCGGCAGGCGGCGGTGGTTGAGCGCGAAGCCGTAGATGCCCCACGCCTGTCCGCGCGCCCAGCACGAATCATCCGCCAGCCCCTGGTGTGTGGAAGGGCGCAGCGGCGCCCCGGTCTCCGCATCGAAATGGTAGGTGTGATAGGTGCTGCCATTCAGCCGTACCAGGTGTTCGCGCGTGCGTTGCAGATGGCTGCGCGCGGCCTCGGTGTAGGCCTGCTCGCCGGTGGCGCGGGCGGCCCAGTGCAGCAGCGGCAGATTCATGATGCCGTCGATGATGACGCGGCCGCGTTGCGCCACATCATCCATCGTTCCCCATGATTGAATTACGCCGGCGCCCGGCAGGAAGCGCGACAGCAGGCGCTGTGCGGCGCGCAGCGTGGCCGCGTGCGCGCCCGCTTGGCCGGTCAGGTGATGGGCGGCGCCGCAACTGAGCATGTAGAGGAAGCCGAGGTCGTGGTGATCGAGGTCGACGCCTTGTTCGACGCGTTGCATGAAGCTGGTAGTTTGCCGCTCCGCCGCCTGGCGCAGCTGCGGCAGGCCGGTGAAGGAGTGGGCCAGCCACAGTTGGCCGGTCCAGAAACCGGTGGTCCAGCCGACATTGGCGCCGGGTGCGCAACCGTCCAGCCTGCGTGGATGGTAATGCTGGCCGATGCTGGTGTCGCCGGGGAAGGTGTCCGGGCCGAGTGCGGCGAGGCTGTGCTTCAGCTGTTGCAGGGCCAAAGTCAGGGCGCGAGCAGTCATTGGGAGTAATTTGATGGTGAATGAGAGTTAACGTTACCACACCCAATCAAAAAACGCTATCTGATATGAAAAGACGTGTGGTATCGTTAACCTATCAACTCGTGAAGGAGACGGTTTTGAAGACGACGATTTCAATCCTGGCTGGCGTGTGCGCCGGTTTTTCCCTGCTGATGCCGGCCGTGGCGGCACCGCAAGCGCAGGCGCCGGCCGCCGTGCTGGCGGTGATGGAGAAGGCTGCCAACTGGCAGCTGGCGCATCCAACTGGTTACCCGGCGGACGACTGGACTGAGGCTGTGGGCGACGCCGGTTTCATGGCACTGGCCGGCGTGTCCGGCAATCCTGCCTATCGCGACGCCATGCTGGCGATGGGGCGCAGCAACCGCTGGCGCCTCGGCCCCAGCCTGTATCACGCCGATGACCAGGCGGTGGGCCAGACCTACGCCGAGTTGTACCAGCAGTTGCGCGACCCGGCCATGATCGCGCCGATGCGTGCGCAGTTCGACGCCATCATCGAAGAACCGCGCGATGGCACGCTGGACTTCCTGATGCCGGGCGTGTTGATGCGCTGGTCGTGGTGCGATTCCTTGTTCATGGGCCCTCCGGCGTGGGCGCGTTTGACGTCGGTGACCGGCGACCCACGCTATCTGGAATTTGCGATTGAGCGCTGGTGGAAAACCTCCGACTATTTGTACGACAAGGAGGAGCATCTCTACTTCCGCGACAGCCGCTACTTCAAGCAGCGCGAGGCCAATGGCAAGAAGGTGTTCTGGGGACGCGGCAACGGCTGGGTGCTGGGCGGACTGGCGCGCATGCTGCAATACGTGCCGGCCAATCATCCTGCCTATCCGCGCTTTGTACAGCAGTACCGCGAAATGTCGGAGCGCCTGCTGGCTTTGCAGCAGCCGGACGGCTTGTGGCGCGCCAGTTTGCTCGATCCGGCCAGCTATCCGTCCAAGGACACCAGCGGCACCGGCTTGTACACCTACGGCCTGGCATGGGGCGTGAATCAGGGCTTGCTGCCGAAGGAGCGCTTTGCGCCGGCGGTCAGGCGCGCGTGGCAGGCCTTGTCCGCCAGCGTGACGGCCGAGGGCAAGCTGACCCACGTGCAGCCGATCGGCGCCGATCCCAAGCACTTCGATCCCGAATCGACCGACGTGTTTGCGGTGGGCGCTTTCCTGATGGCGGGCAGCGAGATGTACCGCATGGGACTGGAGGAGGCAAATGCGCCGCGCGTGGTCACGGTGACCAACAGCAGCGCCGCTTACCGTCTTGAGGAATCGGTGGAGGCATCGGCCGGTGAAGTGGCGGTGATGGATGCGCTGACTTCCCGCGTGCTGCCGTCGCAGGATCTCGGTAAAAAAGTGCTGTTCCAGACCGACTTGGCGCCGAATGAGACGCGCCGCTTCCTGCTGTTCCCGCGCAAGGCGCTGCCGGTGCTGCCGCCGGTGATATCGCGAGCGCATGCGCGCTTTGTGCCGGAACGGATGGACGATTTCGCGTGGGAGAACGACCGCATCGCGCACCGCGTCTACGGCCCGGCCATCATGACCGATCCGCGTGAGATGCTGGTGTCCAGCGGTGTGGATGTGTGGTCCAAGTCGGCGCACAAGCTGGTGCAGGATGCGTGGTACAAGGCGGGTGATTATCACGTCGAGAAGGGCGAGGGCCATGACTTCTACCACGTTGGCAAGACGCGCGGTTGCGGCGGTCTTGGCATCTATGATGGCAAGGCGCTGTACACCTCGAAGAATTACGCAAGCTGGAAGCTCCTGGCCGATGGGCCGATCCGCACCGAGTTTGAACTGCGCTTCGACGCATGGGATGCGGTTGGCCGCAAGGTGGCCGAGACGCGCCGTGTATCGCTGGACGCTGGTAGTAACTTCAGCCGTGTCGAGAGTGTGTTCAGCAGCCCGTTCGCAGCGCCGCTGACGGTGGGCGTGGGCATCGTGCAGCGCGAGGGGCAGGGACGCTATGTCGACGACAAGGCCGGCTGGATGAGTTACTGGGAACCGGAGCAGGGCGCGCATGGCAACAACGCTTGCGCCATCATCATTCCGGGTGGCGGCTCTTATGCCAGCGCTGATGGCAATTACCTCGCGACAGCGGCGGCCACGCCGGGCAAGGGCTTCGTTTATTATCTCGGTGCCGCGTGGAGCAAGGGCGGCGACTTCCCGAATGCGCAGGCATGGGAAGCGTATGTGAAGAGCACTGCGGCGCGCGTGGCAACGCCGGTGCGGGTGGACGTGTCGCGCTAACAGGAGAGCCGCATGAGGATTCGGGGAATGATGGCGGTAGCGGCATTGGCTGCGATGGCCGGCGGCGCCAACGCGGACGACGCCTTTGATGCGTTGCGCGGTAATTGGCAGGTGCAGCTAATCGGCGCATCCACGCTGGATCGCCGCGATCCTGATGTGACGGCGCAGTTGCAGGCGCGCGCGCAATCGGTGCAGGCCTGGCTGGCGCACATGCATGCGGCTGCGGACACGGACCGGCTGTGGGATGATGCGGCCGGCTTCAATGATCCCAAGGGTTTGCTGGCATCGGCCGCCGTCACCTCGAATGCCTTGCGCCTGCGGCAGATGGCGCTGGCGTATGCCACGCCGGGTTCTTCGCTGTACCACGACCCGGCCCTGGAAAAGGCCACGCTGGCCGGGTTGGATTGGCTGGTGCAGCATCACTACCGCGCCGGTAAACCTTCTGTCGGCAATTGGTGGGACTGGCAAATTGGCACGCCGCTGTATCTGCTGGACGTCCTGAGCCTGATGCATGCGGAGACGCCGGACGCATTGCGCACCCGCGTGCTGGCGGCGGTGAACTGGTATGTGCCCGATCCGCGCTACCGCACGGGCAGCGACGGCAGCTTGCACAACGCCGAAGCCGAAACGGGCGCCAACCTGCTGGACAAGGCGCTGGCCGGTATCCTCAGCGGCATGCTGGGACGCGACGAGAAGCGCGTTGCGTTGAGCCGCGACGCCATCAGCCCCGCGCTGGAGCTGACCGGGAAGGGCGACGGTTTCTATCGCGATGGCTCGTTTGTGCAGCATACATATGTGCCTTACACCGGCAGCTACGGCGCGGTGGCCTTGGCCGACTTTTCACGGCTGGTCACACTGCTGTCGCGCTCCGCATGGCCGATTACAGATCCGAATCTGTCGAATGTCTTCCTGTGGGCGCGTGACAGTTACGCGCCTTGGCTGATCGATGGCGCCATGCCTGACGCGGTGCGCGGCCGGAAAATCGCCACGCCGACGCAAACCGAACACTCGGTGGGCCGCAGCATGATCGCCTATCTGGCGGTGCTGGCGGAATCCGCTCCGCCAGCCGATGCCGCCGCGCTGCGTTCCGTCATTAAGGGGCAGATGGCGCGCGACCGCAGCTTTGGCGCGCACTACCTGGCTGCGCCGAGCGGCGTTGGTACGTCCGGCCTGTCCTTGTACGAACTGGGGTTGTTGAAGAAGATCGCCGCCGACCCGGCCATCGCCGCCGCGCCGCAGCCGCAAGGGGCGCACCTGTTTGCCTCGATGGACCGCGCCATCTTGCGCGGCAACGGTTATGCGGCGGTGGTGAGCATGTCCTCGCCGCGCATGTCCTCTTTTGAATCGGGCAATGGCGAGAATCTGCGCGGCTGGTGGACCGGTATGGGCATGCTGTCGCTGTACACCGCCGACCAGACGCAGTTCGGCGGCGAGTTCTGGGCCACGGTCGATAGCCTGCGCCTGCCCGGCACCACCACCGACCGCAGCGACGGCGGCCGGCCGGAGGCATGGAAAAAATATGCGAACACCGAGAGCTGGGTCGGCGGCGCCACGCAAGGCAGCTACGCGGCGCTAGGCATGTCCTTCAGCCTGCGCGAAGTGACCGGCTCTCCGCTGCAGGGCAAGAAGTCGTGGTTCCTGCTGGGCGGCCGCATACTCGCGCTGGGCGCCGATATCAGCGCCGGCCAGGGAGCGGTGGAAACGATAGTCGAGAACCGCAAACTGAGCGGGCCGTCCGCGCAGCTGTTGATCGATGGCGCGCCGCTGCCGCAAGGCCGCAAGACCGGCGCACGCTGGGCGCATTTGCATGACGAGCGCGCCGGCGGCAGTATCGGCTACGTGTTCCTGCAAGGCGCTGATATCGTTAGCGAGCGCGCGGAGCGCAGCGGCAACTGGCGCGCGCTGAACGACCAGCAAAGCGACAAGGAAGTACATGCCACATTCCAGACGCTGTCGATTCCGAACGGCGTATCGCGCAGCTATGCCTACCTGCTGCTGCCTGCCGCAAGCGAGGCGGCCACCGCGCGGGCGGCGCGCGATTCCGGCCTGCGCATCGAAGCCAATGACGACCGCGCCGCCGCCGTGCTGGATCAGCGTGCCAATGTCTATGCGGCCAACTTGTGGCAGGCGGGCAGCGCGCCGCGCGCGGGCAAGCCGTATGTCGTTGCTTCTGGTCCGGCGGCTGTGGTGGTGGCGGAGCAGAAGGGCGCACGCCTGCAGCTGTCGGTCGCTGATCCGACGCAGCAGCAGGCGACGCTTGAGCTGACCGTGGCGCGGCCGGTCGGCGCGCTGCTGTCCGCATCGCCCGGCGTGACGGTACTGGCCACTGCGCCGCAGCTGCGCTTGCGCATTGACACCGCGCACGCCGCCGGCAGCGGCTACAGCGCCACGTTTGCACTGCCACTTGTCTCGACGAGCAAGTAAAGGTATCGTTATCACCGTAATCAAATACGGGATAACAGTATGAAGAAGCAGTCGGTGACGTTGGTGCAGGTGGCAAAGAAGGCCGGCGTGTCGGTGATGACGGCCTCGCGCGCCATGTCGGGCGAGGGCTACGTCTCCGAGGAGACCAAGACCAAGGTGCAAGCCGCCGCCAAAGCTCTCGGCTACGCGCCCAACACACTGGCGCGCGTGATGAAGGGCGGTCGCACCAACGTCGTCGGCGTGGTGGTCAACGACCTCAGCTCCGTGGTGGTGAACGCCTTCGTCTCCGCGCTGACGGAAGAAGTCCGCAAGTATGAGATGGACCTCTTCATCTACAACTCCATCGGCCAATTGGATGAGCAAACCCAGCGCCGCCACAGCCAGTTGCTGCATGGCCTGTGGGATGGCCTGATCTACGTCCTGCCACGCATGACCGACGAATACCTGGCGGCGCTGGAAAAGAGCGACAGTCCCATCGTGCTGGTCAACTTTTGCCGCCGCGAGACCACGCTGCCGGTGATCCAGGGCGATAACTTCAACGCCGCGCGCGATGCCGTGGCGGGCCTTGTAGCGCAAGGCCACCAGCGCATCGCCTTCATCAAGGGCACCCATTGGACCGGGCAAAGCGCCGAGCGTGAGCGCGGCTATCGCCAGGCCATGTCCGATAACGGCCTCGCCATCGATGAACAGCTGGTGGAGCAGGGTAACTACAGCGAGCAGTCTGGCCAAGAAGCCGCGCAGCGCCTGCTGGCGTTGGACGCGCGGCCCACAGCCATCTTCTGCGCCAACGACGAAATGGCGATCGGCTGCATGAATGCCGCGCGCGCGCTCAAGCTGCAAGTGCCGGAAGACCTATCGCTGATTGGCTTCGATGACGTTTCCGCCGCCAGCATCGTGCGTCCGCAACTGACCACCATCCGCCACCCGATGCCGCTGATGGCGCAAGCCGCCGTGCAGGAGCTGATGCGCCGCATTCTCGGCCAGCCGGGCAAGCGCCAGCGCGTGGAGTTCCCGGCCGAGATGGTGGTGCGCGAATCGACCGCGCCTGCCGCCGGCGCTGCTGCAGGCACCAGGCGCCGCACACGCAAGGCATAAGCTTAGTCGCAAACTGTCGCTTTTTTGCTCACGCCGCTTCAAAGCATGTAAAAAGGCTTGTAAATGAAAACCCTCACTGATAACGTTAACTCACCTGAGTTGCATATTTTTTTAAGCGAATGTGATAACGTTCACATTTTAGCTGCACGGTGTATATTCCATTGAGGAGGAGTCGCAGTGAGCAAGAATAATCAACACCCGGCCAGCCTGGCCGTTCGTCCCCTGGCAGCATCGGTTGCCCTGGCGCTGGCCAGTTTGTCGCACGGCGCCTTGGCGCAGGAGAGCAAGGCCGATGATCTGAAAATTGAACAAGTGGTGGTGACCGCGAACAAGCGCGCACAGAACCTGCAGGACGTACCTGCGGCCATCACGGTGCTCGGCGACGCAGCCCTGCAGCGCAACAACGTCCGCGATATCAATGACCTGCCTAACCTGTCGCCGGCGCTGACCGTCACGTACTCCACCCAGCCGGGCAACTTCAGCATCAACATGCGCGGCATCGGCACCTACTCGCTCGGTATCGGTGTTGAGTCGGATGTGGCCATCGTGATCGACGATATCCCGTTCGCCATGCAGGCCAACGCCTTCAAGGATCTGGCTGACGTGTTCCGCGTGGAGGTGCTGAAAGGCCCGCAAAGCACGCTGCTCGGCAAGAGCTCCATCGCCGGCGCGGTCAACATCACCACCAAGCCGATCGACAACGAGTGGAAAGAGAAGATCACCACCTACATGAGCAGCGACGGCGAATGGCGCGCGATGGGTTCCGTCTCCGGCGCCTTGAGCGATACCGTGCGCATGCGCGTTGCGGTCAACAAGTCGTCCTTCGGCGGCGTGGTGAAGAACCTCACCAATGGCGATCGCCTCAACGGCTCGCGCAGCACCAACTTCGTCGGCAAACTGGAATGGCGTCCGGACGATCAGTGGAACATCACCTTCAGCCCGCGTGCCAGCGAGTCGACCGTCAACTGCTGCGTGCAGCCGTTTTCCAGCATGACGCCGGGTGGCCTTTACCAGAACGTGGCGCAGCTGCCGGCATCGACGCTGCTGGCCGGGATTCATCCAGGCCGGGACAACGTCAGCGTGCGTAACGACTACGGTGCCGGCGGCAAAGCCAAGGACAAGGGCGCTGGCCTGAAGGTGAACTATGCCTTCGATGATAACGGTCCGCTGGCCGGCTACAACCTGAGTGCCATCACATCGTGGTCCAACTACCGCATGAATGACTACCAGGATGGCGATGCCACCGACAGCGATATCCTGGCCTACCTGCCGGTGAACGGCGCAGTGACCGGCATGCACGGCGGCCTGTATCAATACGGTTTGTTCGATGTCACCGCGCGCACGCTGGAACTGCGTCTGACCTCGCCGGACAAAGGCCCGCTGAAATACGTGGCCGGCCTGTGGTACGGCGATAACCAGCTGGCGCGCGAACTGACCCGCGCTCCGGTGTCGAGCTACGTCACCGATTACGCGGCTACCGCGTACAACACCAGCTACGCGGCTTTCGGCCAGGCTTCTTATGATCTGACCGCGGCCACCAGCCTGATTGCAGGCCTGCGCCTGAACAAGGAAGACACGGGCTACACCTTCACCCGCTACACGCCGCCGCCTTCCACCTCGAAAACGGTGACGGAGTATCTGCACGGCGATGACAGCAACACCGACAAGACCGGCCGCCTGGGGCTGGAACATCGCTTCAATCCGAACGCGATGGGCTACGCGACTTACTCCACCGGCCACAAAGGCGTGGCGTACGACCTGACCTCCAGCTTCAACGGCGCTATCGCCAAGAGCCAGCCGGTGCCGGGCGAATCGGCGCACAGCATTGAGGCCGGTTTGAAACTGGGCCTGCTGAATGGCCGCATGACGCTGGACCTCGCAGCGTTCCGCACTAATTTCAAGGGCTTCCAGCAATCGGCTGGTTTCTACGATAACGATGGCGTGTTCCGCACCACACTGCATTCGATCGGCGGCCTGCAGACCAGCGGCTTCGAAGCGGATCTGGGCTGGCGCGTGAACAAACGCCTGCAGCTGAACGGCGCCTTTGCGTACACGCGCGCCATCGTGACCGACTTTGAAAACGGCCCTTGCTACAGCGTGCTGAATGCGGCAGGCACCGGCACCACGCCGGGCGGCAATTGCGCGGTGAATGCGAAGTACAACAACACCAGCGTCGCCAACCTGAAAGGCGCGACGCTGCCGAATGCGCCGAAGTTCAAATTCAATCTCGGCGGCCAGTACGATATCCCGACCGATCACTCGTTCAATGGCTTCGTCACCGGCGCGTATCGCTTCCAGAGCCGCACGCAGTTCAACCTGAATCAGGACCCGATGACGATCCAGGGCGCGTATGGCATCTTCAACCTGGGCTTGGGCATCAAGGATAAGCAGGACAAGTACAAGTTCACCTTCCTGGTCAACAATCTGTTCGACAAATCCTACGCCACCGGCCTGGCGAACAACTGGGCCAACGGCACCTGGAGTTCGAAGGCGCCTAACCCGGTGGTGGTGGTCAACACCACGCAGTGGACGCCGGCGCGCGACTATCAACGCTACTTCGCGGTGCGTGCCGATTTCAGCTTCTAAGGCCGTATCCCGGCCCACGGGAATCCTTTATAGTAGAGGCAGACGAATAAGGGAGACCGAGGGTGCGGGATGAGAGCGAGGGCGTCCGGGCAGGGCGCACAGGACTGCTGGTCCTGTGCGCCCTGTTGTTGATTGGCGATCTGGGATGGTCGCTGCGCGAGCGCTCGGTGCAGGAGTTGTTCAAAGTGCACCTGATGCGTTTCAGTCAGGACGCCACACTGCTCAATATCCTGATCGGCGCCATGCCGGCGTTGATTGCGCTGACGCTGGGGCCAACGATCGGCGCGTGGAGCGACCGTACCCGCTCGCGTTTTGGCCGGCGCATTCCTTTCGTCTTCGGCACCGCCGTGGTGACAGCCATCGGCATGCTGGGCATGGCCTTCAGCAGCGGCTTGACCGGTCTCGCGGTCAGCTGGACCATCTTCGAGATGGCCACCATTGTCGGCAATCCGCTGTTCCTTGCGCTGATTAACGACACCGTGCCGCGCCACCTGCTGGGACGCTTCTTCGCCTTGTTCCGCATCGTCAGCCTGGCCACGGGCGCGGGCTTCTTTGCCATGTTCTTTCGCAATGAGCTGGTCGATATATTCCAGCCCCTGCTGGTCGCTATCACGGCCGTCTACCTGTGCTGCATGCTGCTGGTGTGCTGGCGCGTGCGCGAGCCAGCGTGCGAGGCGCCGGTGCAGGGCGGCAGCTGGCTGTGGCCGGGCGATGCGCAGTGGGGCCGTTTGTTTGCTGCGGTATCGGTAGGCGCGGTCGCGGTCCTGCCGATCAATATCAATGCGCTCAACGCCTGCGCCCAGTTTGGCGCCGATGCCGGTGATTTCGGCGCCGCCATCGCGCTCACGTATGCGCTATCGATCTTGCTGGCCTGGCCGGTGGGCTGGCTGGCCGACCGCTATCACCCGCTGCGCGTTGGCGCGGTAGTGTTGTCGGCCTACGCCGTGTGCATGCTGGCGGCATGGCGCCTGGTGGACGAGCGCACCGGTTTCCTGCTTGCGCTGGTGGCGCATGGCGTGCTGGCGGGCTGCTACCTGACCGGCACCGTGTCGCTGCTGCCAGCTTTGCTGCCGCGTGAACGCTTCTCGCAACTGGCCGCGCTGTCGGCTTCCTTGACGGCGCTGTTGGTGGTGGTGTCGACCGTGGGATTGGGCGCAGTGCTGGACGCCACCGGCCGCGATTACCGCCAGCTCTACCTCGCCGGCGCCATTGCCGCCGGCTGCGGCGTGCTGCTGTGGCGTGGCCTGCTCAAGCGCTATCTGCGATAAGGACTTGTATCCCTTGCTGCGACAGGGCTGCGCGCATTTCCAGCGGCATGCTGGTGTCGCTCACCACGACATGGATGCTGCTTAAAGCGCAGATCCGATGCAGGCAGATGCGGCCAAACTTGGAACCATCCGCTACCACGATCACCTGGCGCGCCTGCGCCGCCATGCGGATGTTGAGGCGCGCCTCAGCTTCGTCATGGGTGGAAATGCCAAATGCGGGATCGCAGCCATCGACGCCCAAAAACAGCTTGTCGAACACATAGCCATCGAGGCCTGTCTCGGCTTGCGGGCCTTGCAGCGATTGGGACGCTTTGCGCAGCCTGCCGCCGGATAGCAGCACCTCGATGCCGTGCACCGTGCCCAGTTCATTGGCGATCGGCAGGCTGTTGGTAAAGACATGCAACGGCATTGGAGCGTCCGGTTGCGTCGCGGCACGCGCCAGCTTGCGCGCCAGCTGCAGTGTGGTGCTGCCGGCATCCAGTATCAGCTTGTCGCCCGGCTGCACCAGCTGCATGGCGCGTGCGGCGATGCTGTGTTTGCGGCCGCGGTGCTGATCGCATTTGACGTCCAGCGGCAGCTCCGGCGGAGCGTGCCGGGTGGTGCTGGCGCCGCCGTGCTGGCGCTGTACCAGTCCCGCCTGGGCCAGCACGCGCAGGTCGCCGCGAATGGTGGCGGGGGAGACGCCAAAGCGCTGTGCCAGCGGATTGACGCGCACTTTGTCCTGCGCGCTGAGTGCCTGCAGGATTTGCTCGCGGCGGTCATCGTTGTCTAGCATACTGCCTCCTCAGCCGATTGCCGCGCCAGCAGGGCGGCGCCGCGCGGGCCACCAGCGTCGCCAAAGGCCGGCCGCAAAATGGGCGGCACGCCGATGCCAGGGATCAGGTGAGGGCGGATGGCGGCGGCCAGTTCGCTGTAGAGGTGCGGCAGTTGCGACAGGAGCACGATCACGTGCGGGTTGTGCACGAGGCTCACTAGTGCGCGCACCAGCGCGTCGAAATCCTGCGTCGGCGTTGGCACGCGCTGGCGGTAGCGCACTTGCAGGCTGGCGTCGCAGGCCACCAGTTCAATCTTGGTGTCGCCAAGATCGATGCCGTAATAGTGTTCGGGCATGGTCATGCTATCTCTACCGATAAGTTTAATCCGGACTAATGGTAACGTTAACCTATCCGTTTCGCCAGCGTGCTTTTCGTTTTTTTACAACACAGAGATTCAGAATTTCCCAAGGGCATGACAAATTAAAAACTATCGTGTCATAAATGCATTGAAAGTGATTTAATGATAATGCTCAACGAACCGGGAGATACTGCCTTGAAAACCTCGAAAATGTTACAAGCATCCGTTGCCGCAGCCTTGCTGTGCGCAGCCTCCGCACAAGCGACGACGATCGACTTCGATGCCGCTACCGTCACTAGCCAGCTGACCTCGAACGCTTTCTATCTGGGTTATGTAGCGAAAACCTATACCGAAGAAGGCTTCGTTTTCAGCAGTACGGGACCGGTCGGGAACCGTGTGGTTGCGCCTTACCTCACGTACAACAACAATTCCTTTGCCCTGGGTGAGTCCCTGTTCGGGACCACGACCCTGACCACGGCAGACAATAGCCTGTTCAGCATCAGCTCGCTGGACCTGATCCGCTTGCCGCTGCTCTTCAACACCACCATCACCTTTACCGGCACCAAGGCGAGCGGACCGGATGCGGTGCAGACCTTCAAATTCACCAACAATCACTGGAATTCGATCAGCTTCAATTCCAGCTTTACCAATCTGACTTCGTTGAAATGGAGCCAGGGCATCACCAACTTCGCGGTGGACAATCTGAACGTGACCGCCGTACCGGAGCCGGCAACCTACGCCATGCTGCTGGGCGGCCTGGGCCTGATCGGCCTGGCACGCCGCCGCAAGCAGGCTTAACGTTTAGCTCCACAACTTCCGGCCTTCGGTCTCCAGCTGCGTCAGGTAGAGACGAAGGTCGAATTCATACTGGTGATAGTTGGGCTCCATGTAGGTGCACAGCTTGTAGAACGCCTTGTCGTGCTGCTTTTCCTTGATGTGCGCCAGCTCGTGCACCGCGATCATGCGCAGGAATTCCAGCGGCACTTCCTTGAACATGGTCGCCACCCGGATCTCGTGCTTGGCCTTGAGCTTGCCGCCCTGCACGCGCGAAATCGATGTGTGCAGGCCCAGCGCGTGATTGATCACGTGGATCTTGCTGTCGTACTCGACCTTGTTGATCGGCTCGGCATTGCGCAAAAACTCCGTCTTTAGCTCCTGCACGTACTGGTACAGCGCGCGGTCGGTGCGCAGGTCGTGTGGCTTGCTGTAGCGTTTGAGCAGGATCTCGCCCAGCTTGTTCTGGGCGATCAGTTGCGACACTTGCTGCTGGGTCTGCTCGTTGTAGGCGCTGAGATACTTCAGGTGGGACATGGGACGGCGGCAAAAAATAACGAGCCGCAACTTTACCACGCCGACCGTTATATAATCGGGTTTATTGCGATAGGGAGGATGTATGGTAAAGGCAGGTATTGCAGTTGCGCTGTTGGCCCTGAGTGGGGCGGCAGGGGCGGCAGAAGTGACGGTGTCGGCGGCGGCCAGCCTGACCAACGCCTTCAAGGAAATCGGCGCCGCCTTCGAGAAGGAGCACGCGGGCGACAAGGTGCTGTTCAACTTTGCCGCTTCCGATCCGCTGGTGCAGCAGATCGCCAAGGGCGCGCCGGTCGATGTGTTCGCCTCGGCCGACCAGGATGCAATGGACAAGGCCGACAGCCTCAAGCTGCTGGCGCCCGGCAGTCGCAAGAATTTCGCCAGCAACAGCCTGGTGCTGATTGCGCCGCAGGGCGGCAAGGTTCCGGTCAAGGGCGTGGCTGACGTGGCGCAGGCCACTGTGGCGCGCATCACCATCGGCAATCCGGCCAGCGTGCCGGTCGGGCGCTACACTAGGGCCGCGCTGGAGCACGCCAGGCTGTGGGCGACGGTCGAGCCCAAGCTGATCCTCGGCGCCTCGGTGCGCCAGTGCCTGGATTACGTGGCGCGCGGCGAAGTCGATGCCGGTTTCGTGTACGCCACCGATGCCGCCATCGTGAAAGACAAAGTGGTGGTCGTGGCCACGGTGCCGACCGCCACGCCGGTGACCTATCCGATCGCCGTGATTGCCGCCGGCCCGCAAGCCGTGCTGGGCCGCAAATTTGCCGACTACGTGCAATCGCCGGCCGGGCAGGCGGTGCTGGCCAAGCACGGCTTCGGCCGTCCGTAACGTGGAGTCGTTCGAGCCAGCCTGGGTGGCGCTGCGCCTGTCGCTGAAGGTGGCGTGCTGGGCCACGCTGATTGCGCTGATATTCGGCGCGGCGTTCGGCTACCTGCTGGCGCGCAAGCGCTTCATCGGCCGCGAACTGCTGGACGCGCTGCTGACCCTGCCGATGGTGATGCCGCCCACGGTGCTGGGCTACTACCTGCTGGTGATCATCGGCCGCAACGGCGTGGTCGGCGCGTGGCTGCAGCAACACTTTGGCATCAATCTGATCTTCACCTGGCAGGCGGCGGTGATCGCAGCGGCCGTGGTCGCATTCCCGCTGGTGCTGAAGGGCGCGCGCGCCGCGTTTGAAAGCATCGACACGCAACTGGAGCAAGCTGCGCGCGTGCTGGGTCTGTCGTCGATGGCGGTGTTCCTGCGCGTGACTTTGCCGCTGGCCTGGCGCGGCGTGCTGGGCGGCGCCTTGCTCGCCTTCGCACGCTCGATGGGCGAATTCGGCGCCACACTGATGGTAGCCGGCAGCATCCCCGGCAAGACGCAGACGCTGTCCATCGCCGTGTACGAAGCCGTGCAGGCCGGGCAGGACGATCATGCCAACCTGCTGGTGATCATCACCTCGGTGGTGTGCATCGCCGTGCTGGTGGCGGCCAACAAGTTGACGCCCAACCGCAACCCGCTGGTTTGAATATGCAAATCTCTCTCGATATCAGCAAGACGCTGCGCTCCGGTGAGCGTGAGTTCCAGCTCGATGCGCGCTTTGCCTCGGCGGCGCAGCGGGTAGTGGTGTACGGCCCCTCAGGCGCCGGCAAGAGCCAGATGATGAAGGCGCTGGCCGGCCTGATGACGCCGGACCGCGGCCGCATCGAACTGGCGGGTCGCTGCCTGTTCGATGCCGCGACCGGCGTCAACGTCCCGGCTCGCGAGCGCAACGTGGCGTATTTGTTCCAGGATTACGCGCTGTTCCCGCACCTGAACGTGCGGCAGAACATCGGCTTCGGCCTGCAGCGCGGCTGGCGCAACCCGCGCGCTGGTGTGGACGGCCAGGCTATCAACTATTGGCTGCACGCGTTTGAACTGGAACACGTGGCGTACCAGTTTCCGCATCAATTGTCCGGCGGCCAGCGCCAGCGCGTGGCGCTGGCGCGCGCGCTGGCGCCGCAACCATCGGCGTTGCTGCTGGACGAACCGTTCGCCGCGCTCGATCCCGGTCTGCGCGAACGCATGCGCGCCGAGCTGGATGCCTTGCAGCGACGGTTGGAAATCCCGATGCTGATCATCACACACGACCCGGATGACGTGCGCGTGTTCGGCGAGCATGTGCTGCACATGGAGCAGGGTCGCATCGTAGAGGAGAAGCAAACATGACCATGGCATTGCAGGGCAATGTGTGGCTGACCATTGACGGCCAGAAGCTGGGCGGACAAGACCGCGTGGCGCTGCTGGCGGCGGTGGCGGAGCATGGCTCGATCACGGCGGCCGCCAAAGCTGTCGGCATGAGCTACAAGGGCGCGTGGGATGCGATCGAGGCGATGAACAACCTGGCCGGCGAACCGCTGGTGGAACGGCTGGCCGGCGGCAAGGGCGGCGGCGGCACGCGGCTCACGCAGCGCGGCACGCAGCTGGTGGAGAACTTCCTCAAGATCGATGCGGCGCACCGCGAGTTTGTCGCTCACCTGAGCGCGCAGTCGCACGCGCTGGCCGACGATTTTTTACTGATTCAAAGGATGAAGATGAAGACCAGCGCGCGCAACCAGTTCAGCGGAAAAGTGGTAGCGGTCAAGCATGGCGCGGTCAATGACGAAGTGGTGCTGGAAATCGTCGGCGGCCAGCGCATCGTTGCCACCATCACGCGCGACAGCAGCGATAGTCTCGGACTGGCGGCCGGCGTGGAGGCGTTTGCGCTGATCAAGGCCTCGTCGGTCATCGTCGCCACCGAGCTGGGCGACGTCAAGCTGTCGGCCCGCAATCATCTGAACGGCAAGGTGAGCCGCGTGCAGCCGGGCGCAGTGAACACCGAAGTGAGCATCGAGCTGGAAGGCGGCGGCGTGATTGCCGCCATCGTCACGCGCGACAGTGCCGATGCGCTGGCGCTGGAAGTGGGCACAGAAGCCAGCGCCATCTTCAAAGCTTCCAGCGTGATCATCGGTACGCCGGTCTAACCATCAGTAGAGCGCGTCAGGGCTTCCCAGGCGCTGATGTCGTGCGCCATTTGCGCCAGCTTGTCGCGTACCAGTCCGAGCGCATCGCTGCCCAGCAGCAGGTGCGCCGGCGGCGCCGGCGATTCCACCAAGGTCAGGATGGCTTGCGCGGCTTTCTGCGGATCGCCCGGTTGCTTGCCGCTGCGGGCTGCGCGCGTGGCGCGGATGGGATCGAACAGGGCGTCATAGTCGGCAATGCTGCGCTCCGAGCGGACCATCGAGCGGCCCGCCCAGTCGGTGCGGAATGAGCCCGGAGCGACGGCGGTGACGTACACACCAAACTGGCGCATCTCCTTGCCCAGCGTTTCGGAAATGCCCTCCAGCGCGAACTTGCTGCCGGCGTAGTAAGCGATGCCCGGCATCGTGATGAAGCCGCCCATGGAAGTGATGTTGATAATGTGGCCGCGCCGGCGGGTACGGAAGCCGGGCAGGAGGGCTTTCATCATCGCTACCGCGCCGAAGAGGTTGACGTCGAACTGGCGGCGCATCTCGTCCAGCGAGGATTCCTCCATGATGCCTTCGTGGCCGTAGCCGGCGTTGTTGACCAGTACGTCGACTGGGCCGATTGCGGCTTCGGCTTGCGCGACCACGCTCGCAATCGCATCGAAGTCGGTGACGTCCAGCACGCAGCCATACGCGCGCTCAGGATGCCGTTGGGTGAAAGCTGCGCGTGCCTGCTCATTGCGTACAGTGCCGATGACGGTATGGCCGGCGGCCAGCGCCGTTTCAGCCAGGGCAAGGCCGAAACCGCTGCTGACGCCGGTGATGAAAAATGTCTTGGGCATGGTAAGTCCTTTTCTTTCACAAGGACATACATGGTAGCGATGCATGCGCTGTCCGGCCATGCCGAAAACTCTGCATCGCTTGCCTGATTATCTGAGTTTCAGGCGGCGGCGAAGTGCGCTGGCTTACTGCTTGTTGCCTCCTTTCGACGATTGTTCGCTGCGGGCGCCATCCTTTGCAGCGGCGGCACGCGCAGCGGACTGGCGGCTTTCCCCGCCCTTGCGGCCGATGGCGGCCATGTGCTCGCGGTCGCGGCTGACCGCTTCGCCACCTTTCTGGCCGGCGCGCCGGGCTTCCTCGGAATCGAATTCGTGCGCCGTGCCTTTCTGGTGGGCGGCCTGTCCGCCCTTGCTGGCGATGGCGCGCTGGGTGGCTTCGTCCATGGCGGCAAAGCCGCGCTTGGCCGTGCCCTTGGGTTTGTCGCTTGCTGAATTATTTGCCATTTAAACCTCCGTCAATTGAGTGGGTAGGCAGCATGCTTGCTGCTCTGTGTGGTTAGAGCAGCAAGATTGACGGAAGTTCCAGTGGAGTTGACTGTTCTAGGCGGCAGCCACCTGCAGCACCAGCTTGCCGAAGTTCTTCCCCTCAAACAGCATGTTCAGCGCCTGCGGGAAGTTTTCCAGGCCCTGGACGATGTCTTCCTTGCTTTTGAGTTTGCCTTCCTTCATCCAGCCGGCCAGCGCGGCCACGCCCAGGTGGTAGCGGTCGGCGTAGTCGAACACGACGATGCCTTCCATGCGTGCGCGGTTGACCAGCAGCGACAGGTAGTTCGACGGCCCCTTCACCGGCGTGGTGTTGTTGTACTGCGAGATGGCGCCGCAGATCACGATGCGCGCTTTCAGGTTGATGCGGGTGAGCATCAGGTCGAGGATCTCACCGCCGACGTTGTCGAAGTAGACGTCCACGCCCTGCGGGCAGTGCTGCTTGAGGCCGTCCTTGACCGAGTCGTTCTTGTAGTCGATGCAGGCGTCGAAGCCAAGCTGGTTGACCACGAAGTCGCACTTGTCCTTGCCGCCGGCGATGCCGACCACGCGGCAACCGAGCTGCCTGGCGACCTGGCCTACGGTCTGGCCGACTGCGCCGGCCGCGCCCGACACCACCACGGTGTCGCCGGCTTTCGGCTGGCCCGATTCGAGCAGGCCGAAGTAGGCGGTCATGCCGGGCATGCCGAGCGTGTTGAGCCAGGTGGTCAGCGGCGCCAGTGTCGGATCGATCTTGTAGAAGGCGCCGCTCTTGTCGTCGGCCGCGCCGGTCCAGAAGCGCTGCACGCCGGTGCCGCCGGAAACGTGGTCGCCGACTGCAAACTTGGGCGACTTGGATTCCACCACCACGCCCACGCCGCCGGCGCGCATCACCTCGCCGATGGCCACCGGGCGGATGTAGGACTTGCCTTCATTCATCCAGCCGCGCATGGCTGGATCGAGCGACAGGTACAGCACTTTGACGCGGATTTCGCCGTCAGCCAGCGGGCGCAATGGCTCTTCGGCCTGCTGCCAGTCGCTATCCTTGACCATGCCGACCGGACGCGCGGCCAGGCGGAATTGCAGATTTGTCTCCATTGATGTTCTCCTTGTATGGGGTGGAATGACTATATCTCAAATTGCACGATCGTGCTATTTTTGTCGCGAACGGCAAGGCATGCGACAATAGGTGTCTTTTTGTCCAACCTTCAGCGGTTTTAACGGCGTTTTATGAGCAATCCCGAATACATTTTGACACTGTCTTGCCTGGACCAGCGCGGAATCGTGCATCGCGTTTCGGGCTTCCTGGCCGAGCACGGCTGCAACATCATCGACTCGGCGCAGTTCGGCGACAGCGAATCGCAGCTGTTCTTCATGCGCGTGCACTTCGCCCGCGAAGACCGCGACGTCAGCGATGAACTGCTGCGCGCCGACTTCAGCCTGCTGGCCGCCGACATGAAGCTGGACTGGGAAATGCGCGACGCCCACTACAAGCCGCGCGTGATGCTGATGGTGTCGAAGATCGGCCACTGCCTGAACGACCTGCTGTTCCGCTACAAGAGCGGTTTGCTGCCGGTGGAGATTCCGGCCATCGTGTCCAACCACATGGACTTCTACCAGCTGGCGGCCAGCTACAACATCCCGTTCCACCACTTGCCGCTGGCGACCGGCGCGCCGCTGGAAGACAAGCTGGCGCAGGAAGCCAGAATCATCGAGCTGATCAACACTCACAAGATCGACCTGGTGGTGCTGGCGCGCTACATGCAGATCCTGTCGCCGTCGCTGTGCGAGGCGCTCAAGGGCAAGGCGATCAATATTCACCACTCGTTCCTGCCGAGTTTTAAAGGCGCCAAGCCGTACGCGCAGGCGCACCACCGCGGCGTCAAGCTGATCGGCGCCACCGCCCACTTCGTCACCGGCGACCTGGATGAAGGCCCGATCATTGAGCAGGACGTCGAGCGCGTCGATCACTCGATGGATGCCGAGACCCTGTCCGCCATCGGCCGCGACGTCGAGTGCGTGGTGCTGGCACGCGCCGTGAAATGGTTTGTCGAACACCGCGTTTTGCAGAACGGCGCCAAAACCGTCGTATTCAAGTAAGAGATTTTTTAGATGGCCCTCAAAGCAACAATTTACAAAGCAGAACTGTCGATTGCGGACATGGACCGCAATTACTACGAAACCCACCAGCTGACGCTGGCGCGTCACCCGTCCGAAACCGACGAGCGCATGATGGTGCGCCTGATTGCGTTCGCCATCCACGCCAACGAAGCGCTGACCTTCACCAAGGGCTTGTTCGATGTGGAAGAGCCGGATCTGTGGCACAAGGATCTGACCGGCGCCATCGAGCTGTCGATCCAGGTCGGCCAGCCGGACGAAAAGGTGATCCTCAAGGCCTGCGGCCGTTCGGAGCACGTCTACGTGTACAGTTATGCGGCCACCAGCCACATCTGGTGGAAAGGCCTGGCCAACAAGGTTGAGCGCTGCAAGAACCTGACGGTGGTGGATCTGAACGCCGACGCCACCGAGCAACTGGGCAAGATGGCACAGCGCACCATGCAATTGCAATGCACCATCCAGGACGGCCAGATCTGGCTGACCGACGGCACCACCACGGTGGAAGTCGCACGCGAGGTATTGAAGTCCGAGCGTTAAACTTTTTTTAGGGAGGCTGCGATGAAGAAGTGCTTTACCTTGCTGGCGCTGTTGAGCGCCACCGCCGTACAGGCGCACGTGACGCTGGACCAGGCCACCGGTTACGCCGGCACCTACCAGAAGCTGGCCTTCCGCGTCGGCCATGGCTGCGACGGCAAGGCCACTACCGGCCTCACTGTCACGCTGCCGGAAGGCGCATCGCACGCCAAACCCATGCCCAAGGCGGGCTGGAACATCGCCGTCACCGACAACGGCGCGCTGCATGAAATCAGCTGGAAGGGCGGTTCGCTGCCCGATGCGTATTTCGACGAATTCGTCATGCAGGTCAAGCTGAGCGGCGTGCCGGGCAGGCTGTACTTCCGCGTCGTACAGGAGTGCGGCAAGGTCAGCGTGGCGTGGGATGAAATCGCCGGCGCAAAAATGAAGGCGCCCGCGCCGGTGCTGGAAGTCTTGCCTGCACCGGCCGGTACGCCAAACCACGCGCACTGATTACTTCACCACCGCGCCGCCTTTCATGACCCACTGGACTTGCTCCAGTGTCTTCACATCGTTCAGCGGCTCGCCATCCACGGCGATGAGGTCGGCATACTTGCCGGCCTCGATGCTGCCTACCTTGTCGCTCCAGCCCAGCAGATCGGCCGCGTTGACGGTGGCGGTGCGGATCGCCTGCGCCGGCGTCATGCCCAGCTTGACCAGCACGCCAAATTCGCGTGCGTTCAGGCCGTGCGGATAAACGGCGGCATCGGTGCCGAATGCAATCGGCACGCCGGCCTTGATGGCCTTGCCGATGTTGACGCGCGCGGTGGGCAGCACCACCTTGGCTTTTTCCAGCAGCGGCTTGGGCAGCTTGATGGCTTCGGCGTTTTCAATCAGCCAGTCGCCCAGGTACAGCGTCGGCACCAGCCAGGTCTTGTGTTCCTTCATCAGCTTGATGCCTTCGTCGTCGATGTAGGAGCCGTGCTCGATCGAATCGACGCCAGCCAGCACCGACAGCTTGATGCCGTCGCCGCCGTGGGCGTGGGCGGCGGTCTTGCGGCCGAGGCGATGGGCGTCGCTGATGATGGCTTTCAGTTCTTCCAGCGTGTACTGCGAGGTACGCGGGTCGTCGCCGAACGACAGCACGCCGCCGGTCGCGCAAATCTTGATGACGTCGGCGCCGTATTTGATGTTGCGGCGGGTGACCTTCATGGCCTCGTCGACGCCGTCGGCCACGCCGAGCGCGGTGAGCTTGTACTCGGGCGCGTGCATGGTCTCGTCGCAGTGGCCGCCGGTGATGCTGAGCGGCGGGCCTGAAGCCAGGATGCGCGGGCCGGGCACGTCGCCGTCGTTGATGGCGTCGCGCAGGCCGATGTCGGTGTAGTTGTCGGCGCCGACGTCGCGGATGGTGGTGAAGCCGGCGCGCAGCGTGACCAGCGCATTTTTGGCGCCCTGCAGCGTCATGCGCGGTACCGATTTGGCGATGATGCCGTAGCCGGAATCTTCCGGCGCGCCGGTGATGTGGGTGTGCGCGTCGATCAGCCCGGGCAGCAGGGTCTTGTTGCCGAGGTCGATGACCTGGGCGCCGGCCGGGATGGCCAGCTTGCTGCCGGCGGCAGTGATGCGGTCGCCGCTGATCAGCACCACGGCGTGGTCGACCAGCGTGCCGTTGCGCACGTCGACCATGTGGGCGGCCTTGACGGCAATGGTGGCGGGCTCGGCCGCGCAAGCGGCGGCGCAGGCCAGCATCAAGATAGACGAGGTGATCGCTTTCAAGTAATTCTCCCTGAAGGTTTATTGAGGAGAGCCAAACCCAGCTCGCCGCCTAGCGTACTCGGCAATGAAGGCAGAGGCTAGAATATTTTTTCATGAACGCCAGCCGCGACTACATCTACAAGCAATTATTCTCCCACCCGGAAATCGTGCGCGACCTGGTGGCCGGCGTGCTGCCGGCCGGCTGGGCGCAGGTGCTGGAAGTGGAAGCGTTCGAGCGCGTCAACGCGAGCTACGCGGGCGAGCAGGGCCAGGCGCGCCATGAGGATGTGGTGTGGCGGGCCCACGTTGGCGGCGAGTGGGTGTACGTGTACATTCTGCTGGAGTTTCAGGCGCGGCCGGACAAGTGGATGGCGTTGCGCATGCAGGTCTACATCGGCTTGCTGTACCAGGACCTGATCGCGCAGCACAAGCTGAGCAAGCACGGCAAGCTGCCGCCGGTGCTGCCCATCGTGTTCTACCACGGCCGCCGGCCCTGGCGCGCTGCTACCGAGCTAGCCGAATTGATGCTGCCTGCACCGGACGGCCTTGCGCAGTTTCAGGCACAGCAGCGCTACCTGCTGCTAGACCAGCATAATGGTGGTGCGTTGGGCAGTATTGTGGGATTGCTGTTTCGCTTGCTGACTGCCGACACGCAGGATGCGGCGGATGTCGCCGGCGAGGCATTTTCCGCGCGCATCAAACAGCCGGACCTGACGTCGGCACGCGCGAGTCTTGAGCGGTGGTTCCTGCTCACCTTGTGTGACGACATGGACGAAACTAACATGGGTGATGAGGAGGACTCGATGATGCGAACGGAAAAAAAGCCACGGCTAGGCGAACTTTTTACTCCCGAATTAATTCACCGCATGCTGCAACCTCATGAGGAGAGTCTGCAGGAGGGGATAGAGCAAGGAATGCAACAAGGAATGCAGCAAGGAATGCAGCAAGGAATGCAGCAAGGGGAGTTGCTGGCGTTGCGTGATGTGCTAAAGGATTTGCTGGTTGGTGACGTACCGGCGGAGGCTGCGCCGAAAATCGCAGAGGCTGACAGTGGTCAGCTCCGCGCTTGGATCAAGTCCTTGGCCACCGGCGCCAGCCCCCGGCAAGTGTTTGCCGAGGGCTGAACAGGGCTTTAGACGCCCACCATCGATACGGCCTTGGTGTTGAGGTAGGCTTCCAGCGCTTCCGGCCCGCCCTCCGAACCGTAGCCCGAATCCTTCACACCGCCAAACGGCAGCTCGGCGCTTGGCGTTGCAGGCTGATTGATCCACAGCATGCCCACTTCCACATTGTGCATCAGCTGGTGCGCGTTCTTGATCGAACGGGTGAAGGCATAACCAGCCAGGCCGAACGGCAGACGGTTGGACTCGGCAATCGCCTCATCCAGCGTATCGAAACCGCGAATTGCCGCCAGCGGGCCAAACGGTTCATCGTTGAACACGCTGGCATTGAGCGGCACATCGGCCAGGATGGTCGGCGCGAAGAAGTTGCCCTCGGTGCCCACGCGCAAACCGCCGGTGGCCACATTGGCACCCTTGGCGCGCGCATCTTCCACGAACTGCGTCATGGCCGCCACGCGGCGCGGATTGGCCAGCGGACCGAGCGTCGTGCCTTCCACCAGGCCGTTGCCCAGTTGCAGACGCTCGGCATGCGCCACCATCGCGCGGGTGAATTCATCCTTGATGCTGTTATGCACCAGGAAGCGGGTCGGCGAAATGCACACCTGGCCGGCGTTGCGGAACTTGGCTGCGCCAGCCGCTTCCACCGCCAGGTTGACGTCGGCGTCTTCCGCCACGATCACCGGCGCGTGGCCGCCCAGCTCCATGGTCACGCGCTTCATGTGTGCGCCGGCCAGCGCGGCCAGCTGCTTGCCGACCGGGGTCGAGCCGGTGAAGGTGACCTTGCGGATCACCGGATGTGGAATCAGGTAGCCCGAAATTTCAGCCGGATCGCCAAACACCAGGCCCACCGTTCCGGCCGGCACGCCGGCGTCGATGAAGCACTGGAACAGCGCGGCCGGCGAGGCCGGGGTTTCTTCCGGCGCCTTGCACAGGAACGAGCAGCCGGTGGTCAGGGCCGCGGCCAGCTTGCGCACGATCTGGTTGATCGGGAAGTTCCATGGCGTAAACGCCGCCACCGGACCGACCGGCTCCTTCAGCACCAGCTGCTGCGCCGCCGGATTACGTGACGGCACGATGCGGCCATACACGCGCATGCCTTCGGCCGCAAACCAGTCGATGATGTCGGCGCCGGCCAGCGCTTCAGCGCGGGCCTGGGCCAGCGGCTTGCCTTGCTCTTGAGTCAGCAGGCGGCCGATCTCGTCGGCACGTTCGCGCAGCAGGGCGGCGGCGCGGCGCAGCGTGGCGGTACGCTCGAAAGCCGATACCTTGCGCCAGGCGTCGAAGCCTTTTTGCGCCGCGGCCAGCGCGCGATCCAGGTCGGCAATGCTGGCGTGCGCCACAGTGCCGATTTCCTTGCCGGTGGCTGGGTTCACAACCGGGATGGTCTTGCCGCCGGCGGCGTCGGTCCACTCGTTGCCGATCAGGAGGCGGACGTTAGGGTAGGTGATGTTAGTCATGCAAAGTCTCCGTTCATAAACACCCGCTACTTTGCCAGAAAAACGCCCACCCCGTACGACAGGCTTAGTTTTGCGGCGCGCCGCCCAGGCGTTTGATGGTGCCGGAGCCCATGATGCTCTTGCTGATCTGCGGATCGCCGTAATAGTTGATATCGCCCGAGCCGGCCACGCTCAGGTTCAGCGATTTCTTCGCCCACACCGTGGCCTGGCCCGAGCCGCCGATGCTGACTATCGCATCGCGCGCCTGCAGCTGGCCCGCCTGCACCCGGCCCGAGCCGCCGATCGAGATTTGCAGGCGCTCGGTGTTGCCGGCCGCCTTCAGGCTGCCGCTGCCGCCCAGCGCGATTGCCACCGACTCGCTTTCGATCTGGCCAACGCTGATCGAGCCGGAGCCGCCAACGTCGATGGTCAGGTTTTCGCCGCGCAGCTTGTCGGCGGTGACGTTGCCCGAGCCGCCGATCGACAGCTTGTCCAGCGTGCGCGCCTGCACCACGATTTTCATGGTGCGGGTGTCGAGCTTGAGGTTGTTCTTGAGCGGGCGGATGCGCAGCGTGCCGTTTTCCACCACGGTCTCGATGGCCGACTGGATGTTGTCGTCGGTCTCCACCGTCACGCCCTCGGTGCTGCCGAGGCGGATATCGACGTCGCCGCTGACGCCGATCGACAAGGCGCGGAAATTCGCCACCTCGCGGTTTTGCTTGACGATTTTGCCATTGCCTTGCACATGCTCGGCGCCGGTCATCCAGCTGAGCGGGCCGGCGTGGGCGGCCAGCATGGCGGTGGAAAGGAGGGCGGTTAAAACGAGGCGGCGCATGGTCATGATGGTTCTCCTGAATGATCTTGAGTCTGGATGGTACGGATTGTGCCGGCCGCGCGACAGCATGCTGCGACAGATTGCATCCTGCGCGGCGCAGAATGCACTGGGCCGGGAATGGGCGGCGCATGAGGTATCATTCGGCCTATGCTTACTATCACCATCAAACAGGGCAAGGAAAAACGCCTGCTGGCCGGCGACATTCTGATCTACGCCACCGCCATCGAGCGCGTCGACGGCCGCCCGAACGAAAAAAACAAGGCTGGCGCCACCGCCATTGTCCAAACGTCATCGCGCCAGTTCCTGGCGCGTGCCGCGTACAACCCGCATTCCGATATCCGCGCCCGCGTCTGGAGCTACAAGGAAGACGAGCCGGTAGACCACGCCATGATGAAGCGCCGCGTGCGCGCCGCCATCGCTAAGCGCGCCGCCGCCGTGCGCGCCGCCCTGCCGACCGACCTGGTGCCGGTGATCCGCGGCGACGAGGACGGCTTGCCCGGCCTGCTGGTCGACAGCTGGGGCGGCACTGCCGGCTACCTGATCTGCCAGTTCCAGTCGGCCGGCGTCGACGCCTGGAAAGTGCCGATCGTGCAGGCGCTGCTGGCCGATACCGGCTGCCCGAATGTGTTCGAGCGCTGTGACGAACTGATCCGCAAATCCGAAGGCTTGCCGGTGTTTTACCGCGCGCTGGCCGGCGAAGAACCGCCGGACCACGTGCTGGTTACCGAAAACGGCAGCCGCTTCAGCATGGATTTGCGCACCGGTTTCAAATACCCCAAACTGCGCAGCTGAAAAGTTTCGACTTTGCAAGTTTTTCTCTTATAATCGTTCGGGACCCACCGGAGACCTGAACAGAGATGGAACACTACCAGTCGTCGCAAATCCGCACCCTGAGCTACATTGAGAACGAAGACCACCCGGTCTTCGGCACCCTCGTCGAGCAGATCCTGCACCTGCTGAACTCCAAGCTGATTTTCAGCGATATCCTCATCCATCAAAACAGTCCGTTAATGCTGCGCCAGCCGAAAGGGCTGGTGGCGGTCACCGATTCGCCGATCACGCGCGAGGAATTGCAGGAATTCTTCGAGGTGGTCGAGCCCAACTGGGCCGAACGGATCCAGGACCGGGCGTTTGACCGTGCGGTTGATTTGCACACCGCGCGCATCCGCGCCAACTGCTTCAGCTTCCAGGGCCGCAAGCGCCTCGGCTGCGTGATCCGCCGCTTCCCGAAAGAGCCGATGCCGCTGGCTAACCTGGGCCTGGGCAAGCACGAACAGAACTTCGCCAAGCTGACCTCCGGCCTGGTGTTGATTATTGGCGACACCTGCCAAGGCAAGTCGACCACCATCGCCTCCATGCTGGACGAGATCAACAAGCACCGCTCCGGCCACATCATCACGATTGAAGATCCGGTGGAAACGCTGATTCCGCAGCGCCAGTGCGTGATCACCCAGCGCGAGGTGGGCTTTGACGGCGACGTCGAGAGCTTCTACCTTGGTGCGCTCGATGCGCTGCGCGAGCGCCCGGACGTGATTTGCATCGGCGAAATCCGCGATGCGCAAACGGCGCAGGAAGCGCTGGCGCTGGCCGAAGCCGGCCCGCTGGTGCTGGCCTCGCTGCACGCGCGTTCTACCGAGCTGGGCCTGCAAAAGATGATGCGCCTGCTGGGCAACACCGAGCCGCAGGCGCAGGCTTTGGCGCATGCCTTGCGCGGCGTGTTGTGCCAGGCGCTGCTGCCGGCCGTGAAGGGCGAGCGCTACTACCTCGCCACCGAGTGCCTGACCAATAATCCCGAAGTCACCGAGATGATCGCGGACGGCCAGATTTCCAACCTGCGCATCTGGATGGAAGACAAGCCGGGCGAGGGCTGCCACACCATGAACACCTCGCTGCGCACGCTGCTGGCCGAGGGCAAGATCTCGGTGCAGGATGCGCGCAACGCCACTACCGACCGCATCGGCTTCGTCGAGCCGTAATCAATCGAGCGGCACGGCGCGGTAACGGTTCACATCCGCGCCGTTGACCGGCGGCGCATTATTTCCCCACGCACTGCGCAGGTAGGACACCACCTGCGCCACTTCCGTGTCGTTCAGCAGGTGGCCGAAAGGCGGCATGCTGTACGGACGCGGATTGCCGGCCGTGCCCGGCGCAAAGCCGCCATTCAGCACGATGCGGATCGGGTTGACGGCGCTGTCCATCGTCAATGCGCGGTTGCCGGCCAGCGGCGGGTAGGCGGACGGCATGCCGGTGCCGCTGGCGCCGTGGCAGTCCACGCAATGCCGTTCGTACAGCCTGGCGCCTGCTGCAAGGAAGGCCAGCGCTTCCGGGCCGCTATCGCGCTCGAAGGCCGGTGACGCGGCGTCCGGCGGCAGCGCGCGCAGGTAGGTGGCGATGGCGTTGATGTCGCTGTCGTTCAGGTGTTGCAGGCTTTCCCTGACCACTTCGGCCATCGGCCCGAACACGGTGGCGCGCGGCGAAGTGCCGGTCTTCAGCAGCGCGGCCAAGTGCTCCTGCTGCCAGTCGCCGCGTGCGTTCAGCGCTGGCGCGTACCAGCCCAGCGCCGGGATCATGCCGCCGGACAGGCTTTCTCCCTCCGAGGCGCCAAGCGGATTGCGCGCGCTGTGGCAGGCGCTGCAATGGCCGAGGCCCTGCGCCAGATAGGCGCCGCGATTCCATTCCACCGATTGTGCGTTCTCCGGCTGGTAGGCTTCCGGCTTGAAGTACAGCACGCGCCATGCGGCCAGAGCGATTTGCAGGTTGTAGGGGAAGCGCAGCTGGTGCTGCTGGTTGCGCTGGCGGACGGCGGGCACGGTCTGGAAGTAGGCGTACAGGGCGTCGGCATCGTCGCGCGTGATGCGGGTGTAATTCGTGTAAGGGAAGGCGGGATAGAGCAGACGGCCATCCTTTGATTTGCCGTGGTGCAGGGCGCGCCAGAAATCGTCTGCCGTCCAGGCGCCGATGCCGTTGGTGTGGTTGGAGGTGATGTTGGGCGAGATCACGCTGCCGAATGGCGTTTGCAGGACGCGGCCGCCGGCGTAGGCTTCGCCACCGCGTGCGGTGTGGCAGGCCATGCAGTCGCCGGCGCGGGCGAGGTAGGCGCCGCGTGCGATGCGCTCGGCCGGCGCCAGTGCTGCGGTGGTAGCGGAAGGAGGCGTGCTGTCGCCGCCCCAGAACTGCTGCGCCAGCAGGCCGGCAACGACCAATAAGGCGGCCAGCAGAACGGCGATAACAATATAAACAGTTTTCCTCATTTCGCACCTCCGGCGTTTGCCGGGGCGCTGCCGCAGGCCAGGGGCAGCGGAGCGGGCAGGCTGGCAGCGGGGCGGGCGTTGGCGTCCGGCGGTTGCTGGCTCAGCCAGGCCGAGACGGCGGCGACGTCGGCTTCGCTCAGGCGCGCCGCAATGTCGGCCATGCAGTCGGGCGCGGCGGCGCGGCGGGTCTGGTTTTTCCAGTTGCCGAACTGGGCGTTGATGTAGTCGCTGGGCAGGCCCAGCAGGCCGGGGATCGCCGGCTCGACGCCCCCCAGTGCCGCGCCATGGCAGGCCACGCAGGCCGGCACTTTTTTCGAGGCATCACCTTGCCGCACCAGCGCTTCGCCGCGCGCCAGTTGCGCCGCGCTGGCCTTGCTGCCACTGCCGGCCGCAGCCGACGCGTACGGCGGATGCTGGGCCGCGAAGTAATCGGCAATCTCGCGCAGATAGGCATCCGGCAGCGGCGTCACCATGTAAGTCATCATCGGATAGTGGCGGCGGCCGTCGCGGAAATTGCGCAGCTGGTTGTACAGGTAGCCAGCCGGCTTGCCGGCGATGCGGGGGAAGTAGGCGTCGCCGCGTTCTTTCACGCTGTGGCAGGCCAGGCAGGCGGCCACGCGCTGTTCCAGCGTGTCCGGTGCAACGGCGGGCGCTGCGCTGAGTGCGGCGGCAAGACTGAATGCGGCAAAGATCGGCATACCCCTCCTGGGTTCAGGCGGCGCATGGCGGCCGCATGACTAGGATAACCCGGTTTTGGGCGGTTTCGGCAGTTTGAACGGTTTGATCGTTGGCAGCGTGTTGCCGAGAGCTATCCAGTGGCGGTACACGCGCAGCGCCACCTGGGCGTCATCGGCCGCGTACAGGATCTGTTTTTCGTTCAGGCGCGGCAGGGCCCAGTTGGTGGTGGAAATCTTCTTGGACTTTTGCAGCTTGAGGCCGAAGAACTTGGCCACCGCAGTCTTGGCGCCAAGATCGTTGCGCTGGCCCGGCGCGCGCAACACCACCGACATGTCGACCACGCCGGCGGTGCGGATATCGAGCTTGGCGTACAGGCGCTTGACGTCGTCCGACAGGCCGAAGCCTATCTTCAGCGGCAATGGACGTTCCAGAATGGCTAGCAGCACGGCGCGGATCTGCGGCTCGGTGCTGTCGCCAATCTGGAACAGCCAGGCCTTGTGCTCGGTGGCGAACTGGATCAGGTGCGGGCCGGTGGAGGTTTCGCCGCGCGTAAAGGTCGGCTTGGATTCGGTGTCGAAGCCGATGGCGTCGCAGGCCAGCAGGGCGTCGCGCGCGGCGGCGGCCTGGCCGGGCGTGACCACCATCTGCACATCGGCCATGCGGATGCCGATGTAGGGCGGCAGATCGTCCTCTGCCGCCACTTCCGCCACGAGAGGGCTGTCCAACTCAGCCCTTTTTGGAGAACTTCGCGGCCAGCTGGTTCAGCTTGTCGGCGCGGACCCTGGCCGCTTCCTCGGCTGCCTTGGCTTCGCGCTCGGCCTTCTTGCGTTCCGCTTCCTTCTTGAAACGCTCTTGCAGCACCTGGGTGGCGTGGGCGCGGTGGGTGTCGGTGACTTCGGCGCCCGGCTTGCCGTCCAGGTCATAGCGGACCTTGGCTTTTTCCATGACCTTCAGGTAGCGCAGCGAACCGGTGTGGATGCCCAGTGCGGTGCGCATGGTCTTGCGGTCCAGCCCGGGCATCACGGCCAGCAGCTGTTTATCGATACCGATGGACAGCGGCAGGAAATCGCGGAAGGCCGGGAATTGGGTTTGCAGTTGTTTCAGCAGGCTGCGCGGGGATTGCGCGGCCGGCGCCGGGGTGGAGACAGCAGCGGCTGGCTCGGTGACCGGTGGCTGTGGGGTAAGACTAGTGTTCATCGACTTCATAGGTTAAGCAACAGCCGCCAGCATATCATGGGGACCAGCGGATTGCAGTGCATTTTAGGCCATTGTGTTCAATTGATCATGCTTAGGATGGACTTAGGATCACGGTAAGGCGTGCGTTTGCGGCCCAAAATGTGTATAATGCTCGACGCACTAACGCAACACCGTGCGATCTTCCCTGAAAAGAGAAACAAGCCCGTGGCTGGAAGCGGGCTTTTTTTATTCCGCAGATAATCGTCAGCTAAATTACAACATTTCCACCCAGGCGCACCTTCGCGGTCGGCGCGGGGCGTGCTTTTTTGTAATTTTTGGCGTGTACGCTTGAGAGATTTTAATGACCAAACCGAAAACTTTAACGTTGTCCGTCAAGAAGCCCACCCGTGCAAGCGCCGCGCCGCTGGTGGTGCCGAAGACCACGCTCTCTTATGTGATCGATAATGAAGAGGCAGCGAGCAAAGTTACGGTAGTCAAAAAGAAAACCCGCCTGAGCACCGCGGCCGAGGCCGCCCTGGTGGATGCGCCGGCCGCCGACGTGGCGGAAGCGCCGGCCAAGGTCACCAAAGTGGCACGCAAGAGCGCTGCCGACGCCGAAGCGCCGGCGGTGGTGGTCAAGGCTGCGCCGAAATCCAAGCTGGTCAAGGCCAAGGCCGAGCCGGCGCCGGTGATCGTCACCGCTGGCACCGCCGCGCCTGCCGTCAACCAGGTGACCGACGCCGCCACCCTGGCCTCGATCGACACCTCGGGCTACCAGCTGCCGGGCATCAAGGTGCCGGGCCGCCGCGGCCGCAAGCCGTCCGAATTCACCCCGGAAAACGATGAAATCGCCGCGCTGAACGCGGTCGAGCGCGCGGAACTGAAAGCCGTGTCCAAGGCGCGTGAGCGCAAGGCCAAGGGCGGCGCCGACCTGATGGGCATGGATCCGAAAGCGTCGGCCGAGGAGCTGGAAAAACGCCGCCTGCAGATCAAGAACCTGATCAACAAGGGCCGCGAGCGCGGCTTCCTGACCTACGCCGAGATCAACGACCAGCTGCCGGAAAACATCATCGATCCGGAAGCGATCGAAGGCATCATCGCCACCTTCAACGACATGGGCATCGCCATCTACGAGCGCGCGCCGGATGCGGAAGCGCTGCTGCTGAGCGATAACGTGGCCACCGTGACCTCGGACGACGAGGTGGAAGCGGCTGCCGCCACCGCGCTGTCGACCGTCGATTCCGACTTCGGCCGTACCACCGACCCGGTCCGCATGTACATGCGTGAAATGGGCGCGGTGGCGCTGCTGACCCGCGAAGGCGAGATTGAAATCGCCAAGCGCATCGAAGAAGGCCTGAAGGACATGATCCAGGCGATTTCGGCCTGCCCGACCACCATCGCGGAAATCATCGCGCTGGCCGGCAAGATTGAATCGGACGAAATGAAAGTCGACGACGTGGTCGACGGCTTTGTCGACCCGAACGAAAGCGCCCCGGCGCCGGCCGCGGCCCACTCGGCGTCGGACGATGAGGAAGACGACGAGGAAGAAGAGGAAGAAGACGGTGACGCCGCAGGTGGCGCAGCCGGCTACTCGACCGAGCAACTGGCGCAGCTGAAAATCGCCGCGCTGGACAAGTTCGCCTTCATCTCGGCCCAGTTCGAGAAAATGCGCAAGGCCAGCGGCGGCTACGGCTCGAAAGCCTACGTGGCGGCGCAGGAAGCCATTTCGGCCGAACTGCTGGGCATCCGCTTCACCGCCAAGGTGGTCGAAAAGCTGTGCGACACCCTGCGCGGCCAGATGGAAGAAGTGCGCTCGATCGAGCGCGCCGTGCTGGACTTGTGCGTCAACCGCTGCGGCATGCCGCGCGCCCACTTCATCAAGGTCTTCCCGGGCAACGAGACGGACCTGGACTGGATCGACGGCGAGGTCGACGCCGGCTACCCGTACAGCACCGTGCTGGGCCGTAACGTGCCGGCGGTGAAAGAGCTGCAGCGCAAGATGATCGACCTGCAGGCGCGCGTGGCGTTGCCGCTGGCCGACCTGCGCAAGATCAACAAGCAGATGGCGGCCGGCGAGAAGCGCGCGCGCCAGGCCAAGCGTGAAATGACCGTGGCCAACTTGCGTCTGGTGATCTCGATCGCCAAGAAGTACATCAACCGCGGCCTGCAGTTCCTGGATCTGATCCAGGAAGGCAATATCGGCCTGCTGAAGGCGGTGGACAAGTTCGAATACCGTCGCGGCTACAAGTTCTCGACCTACGCGACCTGGTGGATCCGCCAGGCCATCACCCGTTCGATCGCCGACATGGCCCGTACCATCCGCGTGCCGGTGCACATGATCGAGACCATCAACAAGATGAACCGCATCTCGCGCCAGATCATGCAGGAAACCGGCAGCGAGCCGGACCTGGCAACGCTGGCGGTGAAGATGGAAATGCCGGAAAACAAAGTCCGCGAAATCATGAAGATCGCCAAAGAGCCGATTTCCATGGAAACGCCGATGGGCGAGGACGGCGATTCGCAGCTGGGCGACTTCATCGAAGACAACACCACGCTGGCGCCGCTGGACGCCGCGCTGCACGCCTCGATGCGCAACGTCATCAAGGAAGTGCTGGATTCGCTGACCCCGCGCGAAGCCAAGGTGCTGCGCATGCGCTACGGCGTCGAAATGTCGAACGACCACACGCTGGAAGAAGTGGGCAAGCAGTTCGACGTGACCCGCGAGCGTATCCGCCAGATCGAAGCCAAGGCGATGAGCAAGCTGCGCCAGCCATCGCGCTCGGACAAGCTGAAAACGTTCCTGACGCAGAACTAAGCGATCAGCAAAAAGGGAGGCAGATGCCTCCCTTTTTTTGCGCTAAAATATTAGTTCGATGATTCAACTAATTATAAGGATGGAGACATGAAGCGATATTGGGCGTGGATGCTGGTGCTGTTGTTGGGGGCGGCAGGCGGGGCGCAGGCGGCCAGCGCCATCAGCGGCAAGTACCGGAATGTGTTCCGCGAATGGCGGCCGGAGCTGACGGAGCAAATGATCGACGCCAAGATCAATGGCTACTGGCAGTCGCTGTTCGAGGGCGCCGCGGACAGCCGCATCTACTATCCGGCGGCAGTGACGGCGGACGGTCCGAGCGCTTACATCAAGGACATCGGCAACGACGACGTGCGCAGCGAAGGCATGTCCTACGGCCTGATGATCGCCGTGCAGATGAACCGCAAGCCCCAGTTCGACGCGCTGTGGAACTGGATGCACACCCACATGCGCTATCAGGACGGGCCGCGCCGTGGCTATTTCCGCTGGCAGTGCCGGCCGCCGGGTTGCCCCGGCGATGCCGTGCCGGCTTCCGACGGCGAGGAATATGTCGCCACTGCCTTGCTGATGGCCTCGGCCCGCTGGGGCAATGGCAAGGGGATTTACGATTACGGCCGCCAGGCCGATGAACTGCTCACCGTCATGCTGCACAAGGAAACCATCAACGGTGGCGTGGTCAATGAGGCGCGCTCGATTTTCTCGCCCAGCCAGCATCAGGTGGTGTTCGTTCCGGTCGGCACGGCGGCGGACTTTACCGACCCGTCCTACCACCTGCCGGCATTCTACGAATTGTGGGCGCAGCGCGGCACCGAGGCCGACCGCGTGCAGTGGCGCAAGATCGCTGAAACCAGCCGCCATTACTTCCAGCTGGCGGCCCATCCGAAAACCGGCCTGACGCCGGAGTACGCCGAGTTCGACGGTCGTCCGCGCCGCCAGGAAGGGCATGGCGATTTCCGCTTCGATTCCTTCCGCACGGCGGTGAACTGGTCGGTGGACCAGGCGTGGTGGGGCCGCAATCCGCAGGCGTCGGAACTGAGCAGCCGCCTGCTGGGCTTTTTCCAGCGCCAGGGGGATGGTCCGTATCCGGCGCAGTACGCCATCGACGGCACCGTGCTGGACCGCGAAAGCTCCACCGGCCTGATCGCTTGCAACGCCGTTGCCACGCTGGCGCTGGACGGCCCGCCGCCGGCGCGCTTCGTGGCAGACCTGTGGAACCTGGCGCCGCCCAAGGGCAAGTGGCGCTACTACGACGGCCTGTTGCAATTCATGGCCATGCTGCACGTCTCGGGCCGCTTCGTCGCCTATCAGTAAGACAGCTTGGGATACCAGTCGGCGCCGCGTCCGCCCGGCGTGAGGTCGAGGATATTCCACAGCGGCGTGGGGTCGGGCGCGCCGCGCGGGTCCTGGCCGGGATCCTGTGTGCCGCCAGTCCACGATAGTCGCACGGGAAATCGTCGCCGATGCATTGGTAGAACTTCAGGTTGCGCCAGCCGCGCTCACGCGCGAAGGCCAACTGGCGTGAGACCGGCGAGCGGCCGATGATCGCCACGGCGATGCGCTGGCTGAGGTCGCGCGATGGCGTGTCGAGCGCGCCGATGAAGGCGGTGCACATCGGGCATTCCGGGCTATCATTGGGATAAGGTTGAGTCTTGGCGGCCAGCTCGGCCGCCAGAGTCAGCGTGCTCATGAGGTTCTCGCAATCGGGATGAGTAGTCGATTACAGTCTTGCCGCACCGGTGCGTCTATGCGCTGGCGCACTTAAGGGAGATAACGATGGGCGAAGCAGGATATCTGCATGGCAGCTGCCTGTGCGGCGGGGTACGCTATCGCGCGGCGTTGCCGGTGGCGCATGCCAGCCACTGCTACTGCACCATGTGCCAGAAGCAGCACGGCGCGGCGGCCGGTTCGTACGCGAATGTCGCCAGCGCCGGTTTCGTGATCGAGCAGGGCGCCGGACTGGTGACCGAATACGCTTCCTCCGACCACGGTCGCCGTGGTTTCTGCCGCGTCTGCGGCTCAACGCTGTTCTGGCGCAGCACCGAAGCGCTCGACCGCATCGCCGTCACCCTCGGCACGCTGGAACCCGAATACACTGGCCGTGTCGAGCACGAACTGCATCTCGACACCAAGCCAGCCTGGCTTCCCGTTAAATAACGATTTGCAGACTGCGCGCCGCGACGGTGAGTGTGCCGCCCAAGGCCGTAAGCCGCTCTTGCATGGTGCAGAGGGCCGTTGTGTCGTCGGTCCCAGCTTGGTCGCTGCTCAGCGTGATGAAGAGTTGTTGCGGTTGCAGGTTCAGTTCGACTTGCAGCTGGCTGGCGCCGGTGCCGAGGTAGTGCAGGCCGGTTTGCACGATGTGATAGACGGCGCTGGTTTGCTGCTGGTCCAGCGTGGCGCTGTCGTGTGGAATCAGCAGGCGGTATTGTAATCCCTGGCGGCGCGCCATTTGTTGCAGCTGCCATTCGATCGCCGCCGACAATCCCAGTTCCAGCGTGGCCGGATGCAGTTCGTTGATGATGTCGCGCACCGCGCTGATGCTGGCGTTGAGTGTGTCCAGCGCCTGCGCCGCCCGTTCATGCAGCAGCGGCTGCTGGTCGCCGGTGCGCGCGTGCAGCATGGCGATGTCCAGCTTGAGCGCCAGCAGGTTTTGCGCCAGATGGTCCTGCGTTTCCCGCGCCAGCCGCCGGTGCTGGCTTTCCACCGCGCTTGCCTGCAGCCCGGCGGCTTGCCGCGTGCGTTCCAGCGCCTGTGCCAGCGCCGCCTCGTTCTGCTTGCGCTCGGTGATATCGATGCCGCAGCAAATCAGCAGGTGCGGTGTGCCGTCGCGATGGTAGGTCGGGCGCTTGTAGGTCAGCATCCAGCCCATGCCCTGGCGTGCCTTGTTCCAAAGATAGGTCTCGTCGATGCAGGTTTTGCCGCTGCTGAAGGCGTGCAGGTCTTGCTCGCGCAGCTGCCGGATTTGCTCCGGCGGCAGGTGGGCGCTGCCGGTGGTGCCCAGCGCTTCGGCGGCGCTGATGCCCCACAGCGCTTCGCAGGCCGGGTTCATCATGATCACTTGCGACTTGATGTTCTTGATGAACAGCGGATGCGGCATCAGGGCGATGATGTCGCGCAGCTCGGCTTCGCCGGCCAGCAGCGGTTCACCGGTTTCAGCTTGCAGCCAGTCCATGACCTGGCTGATCTCGGCGTAGACGGGAAAGGCAAAGGCATGGGTCATGGCGTTCCGGGCAAATGGGCTAGGAGCGATTGTAGTGTATTTTTGCTATTTGTTGTGTTTTACTAAAGAAAAATCCCCGGCGTCCGTGAAGAGGCCGGGGATTTGCCAGCGGTTACGCGAACTTAGCCGGTGTTGCGCAGGCCCGCCGCCACGCCGTTGATCGACAGGTGGATGCCGCGGTGCACGCGCTCGTCGGCCTTGCTTTCGCTCGACAGCGCGCGGTGGCGCTTGATCAATTCAACCTGCAAGTGATTGAGCGGGTCGAGGTAAGCGAAGCGGTTCTGGATCGACCGTGCCAGCAGCGGGTTGCCGGCCAGGCGCTCTTGCGCGCCGGTGATGCTTTGCAGGATCTCCAGCGTGTTGGCGTGCTCTTCGGTGATGCGCTTGAAGATGCGCTCGCGCAGTTCCTTGTCCTGCACCAGCTCGGCGTAGCGCGAGGCGATCGCCAGGTCGGTCTTGGCCAGCACCATGTCCATGTTCGACAGCAGGGTGGCAAACAGCGGCCAGTGCTGGAACATTGCTTGTAACTGCGCCAGGCGCTCGGCCTTGTCGCCGTCGGCGATCCAGCCGCCGATGGCGCTGGCGAAACCGTACCAGCCCGGCAGCAGCAGGCGGCACTGGCCCCACGAGAAGCCCCACGGAATCGCGCGCAAGTCTTCGATGCGCTTGGTCGATTTGCGCGAGGCCGGGCGCGAACCGAGGTTCAGCTCGGCGATCTCGGCGATCGGCGTGGCGGCAAAGAAGTAGTCGGTGAAGCCCGGGGTTTCATACACCAGGTTGCGGTAGGCCTTGTAGGCGCGGTCCGAAATCTCGGCCATCACGGCCTCGAAGCCGCGCAGCTGCTTCTGGTGTGCGTCGTCTTCCGACGCCGGCATCAGGCTCGCTTCCAGCGTGGCGGCGACCAGCAGTTCCAGGTTGCGGCGGCCGATGTCCTTGTTGGAGAACTTCGACGCGATGATCTCGCCCTGTTCGGTCAGACGGATCTGGCCGTTCACGGTGCCGTGCGGCTGCGCCAGGATCGCTTCGTACGACGGGCCGCCGCCGCGGCCGACCGTGCCGCCACGGCCGTGGAACAGGCGCAGCTTGACGCCGGCTTTTTCGAACACTTTGACCAGGTGGGTCTCGGCCTTGTACAGCTCCCAGTTGGAAGTGAGGAAACCGCCGTCCTTGTTGGAGTCCGAGTAGCCCAGCATGACTTCCTGGATCTGGCCCTGCTTGGCGATCAGCTCCTTCACCAGCGGGATCGCCATCACGGCTTCCATGATGCCGGCCGCGCGCTGCAGGTCGGGGATGGTCTCGAACAGCGGGATCACCATCAGGTCCAGCTCTTTTTCAGCAATGCGCAGCAGGCCCAGTTCTTTCTGCAGCAGCAGCACTTCCAGCAAGTCGGACACGGTCTCTGTGTGCGAGATGATGTAGTTGCGGATGGCGCGTGAGCCGTAGCGGGCGCGGATCTCGCGCGCCGCGCGCAGCACGCCCAGCTCGGACACGGTCTCGGCCGAGTACTGGATGTACGGCGAGTTCAGCAGGCGCGGCTGCGACAGTTCGTTCAGCAGCAGCTTGACCTTGGCGTCTTCGTCCAGCGCGGCGTAGTCGGCCTGCACGCCGGACTTGGCGAACAGTTCGCCCAATACGCGCTCGTGGATGTCCGACGACTGGCGCATGTCCAGCGAGGCCAGGTGGAAGCCGAAGATATCGGCCGCGCGCTTCAGCGTCGACAGGCGCGGCTGCACCAGCATGCCGCCGTGGTTGGCGTTGAGCGAGTCGATCAGCACTTGCAGGTCGGCCGAGAATTCGGCCGCATCGGCGTACGGCTCGGCGTGGCCGACTTCCTTGCGCAGGATGTTGGTCGCGCCCAGCGCGCGTGCGGTCGAGGCCAGGCGGGCGTAGATGCCGATCAGGGCGCGGCGGTACGGCTCGTCGGCGCGGTGGTCGGAGGTGTCCGGCGACTGGTCGGCCAGCGCTTGCAGCTGCGGCGAGCAGGCGATCATCAGGGTCGAGATCGACAGTTCGGCGCCCAGCGTGTGCGCTTCCTCGAGGTAGAAATCGAGGATGGTGGTGGCCTGGCGCGTCAGCGCGTGCGACATGGTGTTGCCGTTCACGTTCGGATTGCCGTCGCGGTCGCCGCCGATCCAGCTGCCCATCTGCACGTACGGCGCGTTGATCTGGGCGCTCTCGCCGTAGTGGTGGGCGATGTCCTGCTCAATGTCATCGTACAACCCTGGCAGTTCGCGCAGGAAGGTGATGCGGTAGTAGGACAGGGCGTTTTCAATCTCGTCGGCCACGGTCAGCTTGGAGTAGCGCAGCATGCGGGTCTGCCACAGGGTGGCGATGCGCGCACGCAGCAGGTGCAGGTTGGCGGCGCGTTCCTTCGGCGTCAGCGGCAGGTCGCGCTCGGCCAGCAGGCGCGCGATATCGTGTTCCGCATCGAGGATGGATTTGCGCTGCACCTCGGTCGGGTGGGCGGTCAGCACCGGCGAAATCAGCGCGTCCTTGAAGAAGGTGGACACGGTGTCGGCCTTCACGCCGGCTTCCTTCAGCTTGCACAGCGCGAAATTGACGCTGCCTTGCTGCGGATTCGAGCCGGCCAGCAGGTGGGCGCGGCGGCGGCGGATGTGGTGCTGGTCTTCCGCGATATTGGCCAGGTGCGAGAAGTAGGAAAACGCCCGCACCACGGAAATGGTCTGTTCCTTGGTGAGGATTTTCAGCATGCCGTCCAATTCCTTGGCGGCGCCGGCGTCGGCTTCGCGGCGGAAGCGCACGGCGGTTTGCCGGATGGTCTCGACCACGGCGTAGACTTCCTCGCCTTCCTGGTCGCGCAGTACGTCGCCCAGCAGGCGACCGAGTAAGCGAATGTCTTCTTTCAGAGGCGCGTCCTTGTCTACGCCCGGTTGTTCAGCAGTGAGATGCGTTGCACTAGATTGGTTTGCCATGTGTTAAGCCACAAAGAGATAAATGTCGGTGCATGGGCTTGTGACCCGGTTCTGCGAGAAGGTGAGCATGCTAAAATTTGTGATCTTAAACACGCGCGTGTTACTGGCTTGCGCCGGTTAGCGTCAGCTACAGCGAAAGAACTGGTTTTGAAAACATCCGAATTGGTACAAAATCCCCCGTCCAGATTGATGATCGCATCACGTGAAAGCCGCCTCGCCATGTGGCAGGCGGAACATGTCCGCGAACGCTTGACAATATTATATCCGCAGTGCCATGTCAAAATTGTTGGAATGACGACCCGCGGTGATCAAATTCTGGATCGCACCTTGTCCAAAGTGGGCGGAAAAGGCCTGTTTGTTAAAGAACTTGAAGTGGCCATGGCCGAGGGCCGCGCCGACCTGGCCGTGCATTCGCTCAAGGATGTGCCGATGGAGTTGCCGGAGGGTTTTGCGCTGGCCGCCGTACTGGAGCGCGAAGACCCGCGCGACGCCTTTGTCTCCAACGACTACGCCTCGCTGGCGGACCTGCCGGCCGGTGCGATTGTCGGCACCAGCAGCCTGCGTCGCCAGGCCCTGATCGCAGCGCGCTATCCGCACCTGGTGATCAAACCGCTGCGTGGTAATCTGGATACACGTCTGGGCAAGCTGGACCGCGGCGACTATGCCGCCATCATCCTGGCCGCCGCCGGCCTCAAGCGCCTGGGCCTGCCGCAGCGCATCCGCGCCTTGCTGGACCCGGCCGACAGCCTGCCGGCCGCAGGGCAGGGCGCGATGGCGATCGAGATCGCCGAGCGCAACGATGGCGTCGACCTGATGGCCATTCTGGCGCCGCTGAATCACGAAGCCACCGCGCAGGCCGTCACGGCCGAGCGTAAAGTCTCCAAAGTGTTTGGCGGCAGCTGCCAGGTGCCGCTCGCGGCGTTTGCCACGACGGACGGCTGCAATATGCATCTGCGTGCGATGGTCGCCACGCCGGACGGCAAGCGCATCGCCAGCGCCGAAGTGCATGGCGCCGCTGCCGACGCCGAAGCGTTGGGCGCGCAAGTGGCCGAGCTGCTGCGCGCGCAGGATGCGGAAGACATTTTGTCGTCCTGCCTGAGCGAAGCCGCCCAAGCCGAAGCTGACGCCCGTTCGGCCACGCTGGCCGCCGACGCTGCCAAGCCGGCCGCCTGACCCGAGGATGACCGGCGCCGTCGTCATCACCCGTCCGCTGGCGCAAGCCGCGCCGCTGGCGGCCCGCGTTGCCGCGCTGGGCCGCACGGTGGAAGTCTTGCCGCTGCTGGAAATCGCGCCGCTGCCGGACCAGTCAGCCTTGCTGGCCGCACTGGGCAAGCTGCACCAGTACGCGCTGGTCGCCTTCGTCTCGCCCAACGCCATCGATGCCGCCTTCGCGCACATCAAGCAATGGCCGGCCGGCGTGACGGCCGCCGTGGTAGGCGAGGGCAGCCGCGCCGCGCTGGCCGCCCATGGCGTCGCCAACATCGTCAGTCCCGGCGACGCCGCCCAGAGCGACTCCGAACATTTGCTGCAAACCCTGGACCTGCAGGCCCTTAATGGCAAGCCCGTTCTCATCATCCGCGGCGACAGCGGCCGCGAGCTGATGGCCGACGGGCTGCGCGCCGCCGGCGCCCTGGTCGACGTGGTGCCAGCCTACCGCCGCTCCACGCCGGAACTGACGCCGCAACTGGCCGCCACCCTGCGCCGTTTGCTGGCGCAGCAAAACGACTGGATCATCACCAGTTCCGAAGCCCTGCGCGGCTTGTGCGGCCTGCTGGTCGAAATGGACTTGCGCCACCCTGACGCGATGCAGCACAATAGCGTTGTAGCTATGCAACAGCAGCACCTGATCGTGCCGCATGCCCGTATTGCCGAAACGGCAAATAATTTAGGATTTTCCAAGCTGACGCTCACAGGATCAGGCGACGAACGCCTGCTGGCCGCGTTACAATCATGCCTATGAACGATTTGCCTACCTTACCTGATCCAGCGGTGTCGTCCGCGAAGCCCGCCGAGACCCCGCCAGCGTCGCCGCCGCCGGCAACGCCTGAACCGAGCCTGCTCGAAACCCTGCAACAGCCGCAGATGCTGGCGGTGGGGATCATCGTGCTGACCATCCTGCTGGCCGGCCAGACCTGGTCGTCGCACGCGCGCGTCAACAAGCTGCGCGAGGAAATGGCGCTGCGCCTGCAAAAGGGCGACGCCGTCAACGCCGACACCGGCAACCTGGTGCGCAACGTGCAGGAGAGCACCAAGGAACTGCAAGCCAAGGTGGCTCTGCTGGAGAGCAAGCAGCAGGAAGCGCAGAGCCAGCAACTGGCGCTGGAACAGCTGTACCAGGACCTGTCCAAGAACCGCGACGAGTGGGCGCTGACCGAGATCGAACAAGTGCTGTCGACCGCGTCGCAGCAGCTGCAGCTGGCCGGCAACGTGCCGGGCGCACTGATCGCGCTGCAAAATGCCGACCGCAGCCTGTCGCGTTCGGACAAGCCGCAATTCATCACCATCCGCCGCGCCATCGCCCGCGACACCGACAAGCTGAAAGCGCTGCCTAGCGTGGATTCGGTCGGCGTCGCCCTGCGCCTCGACAACGCCATCGCGCAAATCGACACGCTGCCGATGCTGGCCGACGAAAAGCCGACCCTGCCTGCGCCGCCGGAAAAGAAGGCCAAGGTCAAGATTGTTAAAGGCAAGGACGGCAAGCCGGTCAAGGTGGAAGAGACCACCAGCCCGTGGCTGCAAGCGCTGCAGGACGGCTGGAACGGCTGGAGCAGCGAGATGTGGACCGACGTGCGCCAGCTGATCCGCGTGCGCAATGTCGACACGCCGGATGCGCTGATGCTGTCGCCGACCCAGGCCTACTTCCTGCGCGAGAACCTCAAGCTGCGCCTGCTGAATGCGCGCATGGCGCTGCTGTCGCGTAACGAAGGCGCCTTCCGTGCCGACCTGATCGCGGCGCAGGAAGCGCTGGTCAAGTACTTCGACACCCGCGCCCGTTCCACCCAGACCGTGCAGGCGCTGCTGCGCCAGGTCCAGAGCAGCAACCTGGCGATCGAGATGCCGACCCTGTCCGACAGCCTGAACGCTGTGCGCAACTACAAAGCGAAGCCATAGTATGCGTTTATTCCTCTGGTTAGTCGCCATGATGGCCGCCGCCATCGGCATTGCCGTGACGGCGCGCTTCAATCCGGGCAATGTGGTGCTGTTCTATCCGCCGCACCGTATTGACCTGTCGCTGAACTTCTTCGTGGTGCTGGAAGTGGCGCTGTTCGCCTTCCTGTACGTCCTGATCCGCGCCTTCCGCGCCACCATCAAGATGCCGGGCAAGGTGGCGGCGTATCGCCAGCACAAGCGCGAGCGTGATGGCAACAAGGGTTTGCGCGAAGCGCTGAAAGCCCTGTTCGAAGGCCGCTTCGGCCATGCCGAGAAAGCCGCGCTGCGGGCCTCGGAACTGCCGGAGAACGCCGGCGTGGCCGCGCTGATCGGCGCCCGCGCCGCGCACCGCATGCGTCAGTCGTCGCGCCGCGACCAGTGGCTGGCCAAGCTGGCCGGCGACAACAGCATGAAGACCGCGCGCCTGATGACCGCCACCGAACTGCTGGTCGACGATCACCAGCCGGAGCAGGCGCTGGAAGCGGTGCGTGAGCTGAACACCAGCGGCACGCGCCACATTCACGCTTTGCAGATGTCGCTGAAAGCCCAGCAGCAGGCCAAGAACTGGCCGGAAGTGCTGCGCCTGGTGCGTTCGCTGGACAAGCACCGTGCATTGCATCCGGCCTTGTCGTCGCGCCTGCGCGAACTGGCCTACGACGATTTGTTGTCGGACGCCAGCCACGACGCCGAATCGCTGCTGCGCGTGTGGGCCACCGTGCCGAATGCCGACCGCATCAAGCCTTACGTGGCGTGCCGCGCCGCGACCGCGCTGAATGCTCGCGGCCTGCACGACGAAGCGCGGCTGGTGGCGGAGGAATCGCTGGCCGCCGACTGGGACGACCGCGTAGTACGCGCCTACCGCGAAGCCGCCGCACCGGCCGGTTCGCAGGCGCTGCTGATGCAGATCGAGCATTGCGAGCAGTGGGCCAACGCCCGCCCGACCGACGCCGAACTGGCGCTGACCTTGGGTTCGCTGTGCCTGAAACAGAAACTGTGGGGCAAAGCCCAGCGCTACCTGGAGCAGGCCTTGTCGGATGCATCCGATCCGCGCATGGTGCGCGAATCCCACCTCAAACTGGCGCAGATGCACGAAGCGTTGGGGCAGGACGAAGAAGCCGCCAACCACTACCGCCAGTGCGCACTGGCAACGATCCTCTAATCAGCAGGCCGGTCTTCACCGGCCTGTTTTTTTTCTGGTGGATGTTTCTTCATATAGCGCTTCAATAGGTATATCCCCACCACAAAGGTGGTCCAGTAGACTACGCCAACGATATAAACATAAATATCCAGAGGTTTCATTATTGCCGCCGTTTTGTCATTTGGAAGAGGATCAGGCCGAATGCGGCCGAGCCAAGGCAAAGCACGAGGCTCGTTTTTAGGACAAATGGAATATCAATTAGTTCCGTATTGTGCTCGCTAAAAATGATGAGTGTGTACAGCACGCCATAGCAGGTAATGAACAGGGGGCAAATACTATTCAATAGCGCTCGGGCAGCTTGTTCGCGTATCAGCAGATGCGTGCCCTCGTTGAGGATAGAGATGTGAATGACCAAGCCGAGTGTAATGAAATCGGACGCTACGAGTGGCGCGACTCGGCCGGTAGTGGTAGCGGCCCACATCAATAGCCGGTCGAGTACAGGGATCAGGCCGACCAGCAAGGTCTGGGTCAGCCATTTGTTGTTCGGGGAAATCATGAGCCGGTCTCCGCGTAGTGCCAAATCTTCAGTGTAGGTTTGGGCACTACGCGGAGTTTTGATGTGGCTCAGAGGTGTTTTAGGCGGGGTCGGACTCGACGGGGAAGCCTTCGATTTTCCAGCGCAGCATGCCGCCGGCCAGATTGGCGACTTTGCCGAAGCCGGCCTTGGCCAGCAGCACGCTGGCTTGCGCCGAGCGCACACCGGAGCGGCACACCGCCACAATCGGCTGCTCTTTGTCGAACTCGCCCATGCGCTCGGTCAATTGCGACAACGGCACCAGTGTCGCGCCGTGGATGTGGCCCAAGCGGTCGATGAATTCCGGCGCTTCGCGCACATCGACGATCTGTGCTTTGCTCATGTGCTCGAGCAAGGCCATCGGCTCGATTTCCCACACGCCGCTGAAACGCAGGGTCAGCGGCGCCCAGTCTGGTGTGTCGGTCGGCGCATCGCCTTCCGGCTGGCCGCTGCGCAGATTGGCCGGCACCGCCACCGCCATCAATTTCGGATGCGGCAGGTTCAGGTTGTTCATGTGGCCGGTGAAATCGCCCACGTCCACATCGCCGCCGAGGCGCGGGTTGTAGCGCCGTTCTTCGGCCACGCTGGTGACGGTGATGCCGCGGTAATCGTGCGCCGGATACAGCAGGCAGGCCGGCGGCAGGCTCAGGATCTGTTCGTGCACCGAGGCGAACAGCTGCTGCGGGCTGCCTTGCTGGAAGTCGGTACGGCCGCAGCCGCGGATCAGCAGACTGTCGCCGGTGAAGGCCATGCTTTCGTCATCGAGCACAAAAGTCAGGCAGCCGCTGGTGTGGCCCGGCGTCGCACGCACGCCCAGCGCGCGGCTGCCGAAGCGCACCGTGTCGCCATGCCGCAGCGGCGTGTCGACCCCGCTGGCGCCGGCCACCGCCGACAGCGCGATCTTGCTGCCGCAGCGCTGTTGCAGGCGCCAGGCGCCGGTCACGTGGTCGGCGTGCACGTGGGTATCCAGCACCGCCACCAGCTTCAGGCCCAGCTCCTGCAGCAGTGCCAGATCACGCGGCACTTGTTCGTAGACCGGGTCGATCAGCACCGCTTCACCGCTGTCGCCCAGCAGATAAGTGTAGGTCGAGGAGGTGGGATCGAACAGTTGGCGGAAGATCATATTCATATTCCAAATAAGGACAGGCCTCATCATAACAAATGTTCAAGGGTGTTGCGCCGCACAAGCAGGCTGTAGTTCGCTATAATATTGCGGTTAAACACCGCCTGCATATAAGGAAATCCCATGAGCTTGAACAAAGTATCTTCCGGCAAAGACCTGCCGAACGATTTCAACGTCATCATCGAAATCCCGATGAACGCTGATCCGATCAAATACGAAGTAGACAAGGAATCGGGCGCGATCTTCGTTGACCGCTTCATGGGTACCGCGATGCACTACCCATGCAACTACGGCTACGTGCCGAACACCCTGTCGCTGGACGGTGATCCAGTCGACGTGCTGGTGATCACCCCGTTCCCGCTGATCCCGGGTGTCGTGGTGCGCTGCCGTCCTATCGGCGTGCTGAAGATGACCGACGAGTCGGGCGAAGACGCGAAAGTGCTGGCCGTGCCAGTCGACAAAGTACTGTCGATCTACAGCCACTGGCAGAAGCCGGAAGACCTGAACGAACTGCGCCTGCGCCAGATCCAGCACTTCTTCGAGCACTACAAGGACCTGGAAAAAGGCAAATGGGTCAAGATCGACGGCTGGTACGGTCCGGAAGAAGCCAAGAAGGAAATCCTGGATGGCGTCGCCCTCTACGAGAAAGACGCAGCAGGTAAATAATGCTGAAAGCCCCGCAAGGGGCTTTTTCTTTTAGGCCGCGCGGCGCGGTTCGCCGGTGGCCGCTTCGGCCTCGCGGCGCAGGCGCGACATGTACTGCGGCGTGATGCCGAGGTAGGACGCCACTGCGCGCTGCGAGATGCGCGCTTCCAGTCCCGGATATTCTTCGCGGAAGGCAGCCAGGCGTTCCTGGGCCGAGGTTTCGCCGTGGCTGTAGGCATGCTGGGCCAGCGCCTGCAGGCCGTGCATGGCGATGTGCAGGTGGTACTGCTGCATGCCTTCATCCTTGGCGCGCAGTTCGGACGCCAGCTTCCAGTCCAGCGTGAAGCCGTGGATCGGCGTTTCCGCGATCAGGAACTGCACGGCCGGCTGGCCGGTCTCGCCGTTGATCAGGTCGGTCAGGGTGGTAGCAGACTCGCCCTCGCGGTAGAAACGCAGGGTCACTTCCACGCCTTCACGATTGAAGAAACCGCTGCGCACCACGCCGCTGGCCACCCAATACACCTGCGTGGCGGGCACGCCGGCGCGCTGCAGGTATTCCCCTTTGCGCACATGGAACGGCTTGGCGATGGTCGCCAGGATGTTCGTCACGTTGTTGTAGGACTCTTCGCTGACGTCGATCCGCTTCATCGTGGCGGATTTAAAGCGGTTACGTTGTTTTATGAAATCTGCATTCATGCTGTTTTTGCCACATTTTCGCTAAGAAACTAGCCTATTGTAACCCCATACGGGTTTCCCTTATAGATTTTTAAAAGGAATATGTTCCGCCAGTTCGTCGATATAGTCGTTCATCGCGGCGGTTTCTTGCTCTAAAAAGTCGCTGATCGCGTCGGCAAAGCGCGGATCGGCCACCCAGTGCGCCGACCAGGTGGGCGTCGGCACCAGCCCGCGCGACATTTTGTGGACGCCTTGCGCGCCGCCTTCAAAGCGCGCCAGGCCGTGGCGGATGCAGTATTCGATCGACTGCACGTAGCAGGTTTCGAAGTGCAGGCCGGAGATGAATTCCTGCGTGCCCCAGTAGCGGCCGTACATCACATTGCCGCCGATGAGGTTGAGTGCCACGGCCACCGGCGCGTCGCCGCGTTTGGCCAGCACGATCATCAGGCTGTCCGGCGTTTCGGCCAGCAGGCGCTGGAAGAAGGCCAGCGACAAGTAAGGCTTGGAATAGTGCGCCTGATAAGTCGACACATAGCAGTCGTAGAAAAAGCGCAGCACGTCATCGGTGATGGCGCCGCCGGCCAGGTGCTCGAAATGGATGCCGGCGTCCTGCACGCGCTTGCGGTCCTGGCGCAGTTTCTTGCGCTTTTCCATCTTCATGCTGGCGAGGAAAGCGTCGAAATCGGCGTAGTCCTGATTCTCCCAATGGAACTGCACGCCTTCGCGCAGCATGTAGCCGGCTTCGGCCAGCGCCTCCCGGTCCTCGTCGCTGGGGAACAGGATGTGCAGCGAGGACGTGCCCAGCTGCCGCGCTACCTGCAGCGCGGCTTGCGCCAGCAAGGCGCGGTCCTCGGCCGTGCGCGCCAGCAGGCGGCTGCCGGTGACCGGCGTGAACGGCACCGCCGACAGCAGCTTGGGGTAGTAGGGGATGCCATGCCGGTGGAAGGCGTCGGCCCAGGCGTGGTCGAACACGTATTCGCCGCGGCTGTGCTCCTTGAGATACAGCGGCATGGCCGCGTGCAGCTGGCCGTCGCGCTGCAGGATCAGGTAGCGCGGCGACCAGCCGGTATGCGGCGAGGCGCATCCGGTTTCGTGCAGCGCATGCAGGAAGGCGTAGCTGAGCGTGGGGTTGTCGCCGGCCAGTGCTTGCCACTGGGCCGGGTCTATGTCCGCCAAGGTATCGATCATCGTAAACTCTGCTGCCGCCACACTGCCTCCATGCTGAATGTTGTGCCAGTCTAGCGCATGCGGCGCGGCTTTGCCCGTGCGATAATTTGATTTTGCCTTCGCTAAAGAGCTGACATGGCCTCGAACTTCTTCAATCTGTACACCCACGACTTCGCCCGCGTCGCCATTGCCGCGCCGGTGTGCCGCATTGCCGATCCGGCCTACAACGCCGAACAGACCATCCTGCTGGCCGAACAGGCCGCCGCACAGGGCGCCGCGCTGGTCGCGTTCCCGGAGCTGGGCCTGTCGGCCTACACCTGCGACGACCTGTTCCACCAGCGCGCCTTGCTCGATGGCGTCGAGGACTGCCTGGCCGCCATCCTCGACGCTTCGCTGCAATGGAAGATGGTGGTGGTGGTCGGCGCCCCGCTGCGCGTCGAGCACCAGCTGTACAACTGCGCGGTGGTGATCGCCAACGGCCAGATCCAGGGCGTGGTGCCGAAGAGCTACCTGCCCAACTACGGCGAGTTCTACGACGTGCGCCAGTTCCGCAGCGGCGACTACGCCACCACCACCGAGATCGACCTGCTCGGCGAGCGCGTGCAGTTCGGCACCGGCCTGCTGTTTGAAGTGGGCGATATGCCGCTGTTCAAATTCCACGTCGAGATTTGCGAAGACGTGTGGGTGCCGATCCCGCCGTCGTCGTTTGCGGCGCTGGCTGGCGCCACCGTGCTGGTCAACCTGTCGGCTTCCAACGCGCTGGTCGGCAAGGCCGGCTACCGCAACCAGCTGGTGTCGCAGCAATCGGCGCGCTGCATCGCGGCTTATCTGTACACCTCGGCCGGCGGCGGCGAATCGAGTACCGACCTGGCATGGGACGGGCAAGGCGTGATCTGCGAAAACGGCGAATTGCTGGCCGAAGCCAAGCGCTTTACCGACGAGCCGTCGCTGACCTTTGCCGATATCGATCTCGAACGCCTGTCGCGCGAGCGCATGCGCATGAACACCTTCGCGCAATCGGTGCAGCGCCATGCGGCGGAAGTGGGCAAGTTCCGCACCGTGTTCTTCCATCTTGAAATCGAACGCGAGCAGCCGCTGGCGCTCAAGCGCTGCATCGAACGCTTCCCTTACGTGCCGGCCGATGCGCGCCGCCGCGACGACCGCTGCAACGAGGTCTACAACATCCAGGTGCAGGCACTGGCGCAGCGCCTGACCAACAGCGGCCTGAAGAAAGTGGTGATCGGCATCTCGGGCGGCCTCGATTCGACCCACGCGCTGCTGGTGTGCGCGCGCGTGATGGACAAGCTCAAACTGCCGCGCACCAACATCCTGGCCTACACCATGCCGGGCTTTGCCACCAGCGAGCGCACGCTCAAGCAAGCGCATGCTTTGATGAAGCTGGTCGGCTGCACTTCGCAGGAAATCGATATCCGCCCAAGCTGCATCCAGATGCTGAAAGACCTCGGCCACCCGTATGCGGAAGGCAAGGAGCAGTACGACATCACGTTTGAAAACGTGCAGGCCGGCGAACGCACCAACCACCTGTTCCGCCTGGCGAACCACAACGCCGCGCTGGTGATCGGCACCGGCGACCTGAGCGAACTGGCGCTGGGCTGGTGCACCTACGGCGTGGGCGATCACATGTCGCACTACAACGTCAACGCCAGCGTGCCGAAGACGCTGATCTCGCACCTGGTGCGCTGGGTCGCCGAGTCCGGCGTGATCGGCCGCAACGATGCGCAAGTGCTGCTCGATATCCTCGGCACCGAGATCAGCCCCGAGCTGGTGCCGGGCACTGCCGGCGGCCAGCCCGAGCAGCGCACCGAAAGCACCATTGGCCCGTACGAGCTGCAGGACTTCAACCTGTACTACGTGCTGCGCTTCGGCTTCAATCCATCCAAGGTCGCGTTCCTGTCGCACACGGCGTGGAAGGACAAGGAGCAAGGCCGCTGGCCGGATGGCGATCACGTCACGCGCAATCAGTACGATCTCGCCGCGATCAAGAAAAATCTCGGCATCTTCCTCGACCGCTTCTTCCGCACCAGCCAGTTCAAGCGCAGTTGCGTGCCGAACGCGCCGAAGGTCGGCAGCGGCGGTTCGCTGTCGCCGCGCGGCGACTGGCGCGCGCCGAGCGATGCCCAAAGCGTTGTATGGTTGGAGGAATTACGCTCCATTCCGGTGCAAGAGTGAATGAATCAGCTGATGTGAATGGACAGCGCGCGCCTGTCGATTACAATAAACCTTTAGATAACAGGAGAAGTCATGAAACAGATCACCGCTGTAATCAAGCCGTTCAAACTGGATGAAGTGCGCGAGGCACTGGCTGAAGTGAACGTCACCGGCCTGACCGTGACCGAAGTCAAAGGCTTCGGCCGCCAGAAGGGTCATACCGAACTGTATCGCGGCGCTGAGTACGTGGTCGACTTCCTGCCGAAAGTGAAAGTGGAAGTGGTGGTCGACGACGGCGTGGCCGAGCAAGTGGTGGACGCCATCATCAAGGCAGCCCGCACCGGCAAAATCGGCGACGGCAAAATCTTCGTGCAGAACGTTGAGCAAGTCATCCGTATCCGTACCGGTGAAACCGGCGCGGACGCTGTCTAAGCTAAGTCGTTTTCCGCCTTACTCAAAAATGCCGGGTTATCCGGCATTTTTTTCATATCCTTGCTTGGTTATATTAGTTCTCGTCTTGTAGGTCATTTCGTAATATAGACACACTGTCCATTCCGTGAGAGCTGTGTCATGACCCACTATAAGAAGATTGCTGCACTGTCCCTGCTGTCCATCGCCGCCAACCTGAGCGCGGCGCCCAGCGTCTATCCAACCGGCGTGACGCGCTACGATACCGCCACCGCCTACAACAGCTACGTGCTGTTCAGCGGGCAGGACAAGAAGACCCATCTGATCGACATGAACGGCAACGAGGTGCACAGCTGGAACGCCGAAGGCTTCCCGCCGGTGCTGCTCGATCCGGCCCTGACCGGCGGCCAGCGCGGCAATGTGCTGGTGCAGCTGTCCAGCGTGGCCGGCACCTCCAACGAAGGCAACGGCTTGCGCAATCAGGCGATTGGTGAGCTGGACTGGAACAGCAATGTGGTGTGGCAGTGGGGCGCGGCTGCCAGCGCGCAGGATGCCTACGCTGCGCCGGTCGAAGGCAAGGCTAACGCGCAAGTGCCAGGCGGCAGCGCCAAGCAGCACCACGACTGGCGCCGCCTCCCGAACGGCAATACGCTGGTGCTGGCCAATCTGGTGCATCCGGTGGCGGGCTTCACCGCGCCGCAGGTGCTGGATGATGTGATCTACGAAGTCAACAAGAAGGGCGATATCGTCTGGAAGTGGGTGGCGTCTGAACACCTCAATGAATTTGGTTTCACGCCCGCTTCGCTCAAGCTGGTGAAGGAAGGCGTTTCGCCGCGCGGCAAGAACGCGCCGTTCGACTACCTGCACGTCAATAACATGTCGGTGCTGGGCCCGAACAAGTGGTTCGACGCGGGCGACCAGCGCTTCAACCCGGATAACATTCTGATCGATTCGCGTGAAGCCAACTTCATCGTCATCATCGACAAGCAGAGCGGCAAGGTGGTGTGGAGCCTCGGCCCTGACTATCCGGCGCAAGTGCGCGGTCCGCGCGTGTTGCCGCGCGCGGTGGACCAGATCGTCGGCCTGCATGATGCCCACCTGATCGAGCCAGGGCTGCCGGGCGCCGGCAATCTGCTGGTGTTCGACAACCAGGGCGAGGCCGGCTATCCGCGCGTCAGCGTTGGCGTGCAGCCGCGTTCGCGTGTGCTGGAGATCGATCCGATCAAAAAGCAGATCGTGTGGGAATACACCGGCGCCGACTCGAATGGGCCGGAGTGGGGCTTCTACAGCTCCTTCATCAGCAGCGCCCGCCGCCTCCCGAACGGCAACACCCTGATCGATGAAGGCATGAACGGCCGCATCTTCCAGATTACGAACAAAGGCGATATCGCCTGGGAATACGTCAGCCCTTACTTCGCAGCGACGCCGGTGGCTGGCGCTGGCAAGCCGGTGCTGAGCAATTGGTTGTACCGCGCCCAACCGGTGCCGTACAACTGGGTGCCGGAAGGCACGCCACGCTCCGAGAAAGCGGTGATCCCGCCTGAGCCAGGCAAGTTCCGTGTAGCCACGAACTAAAAACCTCTCCTCTTAAAACAACAACACGCGCCGGCCTCCAAGCCGGCGTGCGGGATCTCTTACACTTTTTTTCGGACTCATCATGCAACAGAAAAAACTCGCCGTCGCGATTGCTGCGGCTTATGGCATCGCCTTCGCTTACGTGCCGTCGGCGCAGGCACAGAATGCCGCCGCGCTGGCCGTGGCTGCCATCTCGGATACGGCGGTTGAAGCCGCCGAAGCGGCACAAGAGGGCGCAGGCTCGGCTGCTGCCGCTGCCGACGTATCGCAAGTGATTGCCAGCGTCACCGTCTCCACCCGCCGCCGCAACGAAACCTCGCAAAGCGTGCCGACCTCAATGAGCGTGCTGGATGACAAGTCGCTGGAAAACAACCGCGTCTACCGCGTGCAGGATTTGCAGCAACTGCTGCCCAGCACAACCGTCAACTTCGTGCACGCCCGCCAGCTGAGCTTTGCGGTGCGCGGCCTCGGCAACAACACCGCCAGCGACGGTCTCGAGGGCAGCGTCGGCCTGTACCTCGATAACGTCTACCTGGCCCGCCCGGGCATGGCCGCGTTCGATGCGCTCGACGTGCAACAGCTGGAACTGCTGCGCGGCCCGCAAGGCACGCTGTTCGGCAAGAACACCACCGCCGGCGTGCTGAACATCACCACCAAACAGCCGACCTTCCGCAGCGAGAACAGCGCCTCGTTGTCGGCAGGGCAGGACAAGTACGGACAGGGCAAGGCCAGCATTTCCGGCGCATTCTCGGACACGCTGGCAGGCCGCCTGTCGCTCTACAAAACGCATGAAGGCGGCTATATCAAGAACATCTACAACGGCAAGGACGTGCAGGGCGGCGACCGCCAGGGCGTGCGCGCCCAACTGCTGTGGGAGGCGAACGCCCAGCTCAGCGCCCGCGTCATCGCCGACTACAACGAGGAAGATTCCAACAACGGCACCATGCTGTTCTTCAGCGCCGGCCCAAGCGGCAAGTGGCTGGCCCAGGCTGCCGCCGTCGGCGGCCATCCAATCACCGACCCGGCGCGCCATCAGGTCAACCTGGACAATGGCTCGCACGTCAGCGTGCATCAGGGCGGCCTGTCGACCGAAGTCAACTGGAAGCTCGACAACGACTACAAGTTCACCTCGATCAGCGCCTTCCGCTTCTGGAACTTCACACCGCGCAATGATGACGGCCTTGATGTGCCAGTCACCCTCAACGTCGGCGCGCTGGCGCGTCACCGCCAGTTCACGCAGGAGCTGCGCCTGGCCACGCCGCAAGGCCGCGAGGTGGAATCGGTGGTTGGCGCGTATTACTACTATCAAAACATCGACAACACCAACTTCACCTACAACGGCCCGCTGGCTGACAAGTTCAACGGCACGCCAAGCGGCGCCTGGTCCAACCTGACCAGCCTGGCCGACGGCCACCTGCGCGTCAACAGCTACGCCTTGTTCGGCCAGACCATCTGGCACATCGATCCGAAGTGGGACCTGACCGCCGGCCTGCGCGCCACCTACGAAGACAAGCGCGCTTACGAGGTGCGCTACGCCCCGACCGGTGGCGCGGCGGTGACGGGCCCGGCGCTGGCCTCGCGCAACGCCCGCTACGGCGCGTTCGATTCCGGCGATATCACGCTCAACAACCTGAGCCCGTCCGGCTTGCTGACCCTGGCCTACAAGATCGATACCGACGTGCTGGGCTACGCAACTTTGTCGCATGGCGAAAAATCGGGCGGCATCAACCTGACCGTGCCGGGTGCGGCAGGCATCTCCTCGCTGAAGATCAATAACGAGAAGGCCAACAACGTCGAGCTCGGCATCAAGAGCAACTTCTGGGAGCGCCGCGCGCAGGTCAACGCCAGCGTGTTTGCCAACATCGTGCGCGGTTATCAGAACAATGCGTATGATCCGTCGACGTCGTCTTCGTACATCACCAACGCCGGTGACGTGCGCAGCCGTGGTGCCGAACTGGAGACCACCTTCCTGGTCGCACGCGGTTTCTCGCTGGGCGCCAATGCGGCCTTCAACGACGTCAAATACCTGAAGTACACCAATGCGCCATGCCCGCCAGAAATCGTCGCGGCTTCGTGCAACCTGTCGGGCCGCGCCGCGCTGGTCAATGCGCCGCGCTGGACCAGCAGCCTGAATGCGCAATTCACGCACGCCGTGGCCGATGGCGTGGAGGGCTACTTCAATGCCAACACCGCGTATCGCACCGAAACCTTCGGCACGCTGGACGCGTCCAGGTACGCCAAGATCCCGGCGTATGCGCTGACCAACCTGTCGGCCGGTGCGCGCTTCAAGGCCGGCGGCGCCAAGTGGGATGTGTCGCTGTGGGCCAAGAACGCCTTTGATAAGCTGTACTACACCAGCCTGTGGAATACCAGCTTCGGCGCCTACAACGCTGTGATCGGCACGCCGCGCACCCTGGGCCTGACCGCCAAGGCAGATTTCTGATAAGGAGACTTACAGCATGACCAATAACACCCGCCGCCGCATTCTTCAGTCGCTTCCCGCGCTGGCGCTGGCCAACGTTCTGCCGTCCGCGCTGGCGGCCGGCAAGCAGCAGCCGAACATCATCTTCATTCTGGCCGACGACATGGGCCACGCCGATCTGGGTGTCTACGGCCAGACCGACTACAAGACGCCCAACCTCGACAAGCTGGCGGCGCAAGGCATCCGCTTCAACCAGGCTTACGCCAACTCGGCGGTTTGCTCGGCCACGCGCTTCGCCCTGATCACCGGCCGCTACCAGTACCGCCTGCGCGGCGGGCTGGAAGAGCCGATTGCCGGCGCCTCCGACACCATCGGCCTGCCGCCGTCGCATCCGACCCTGCCGTCGCTGCTCAAGCAGCAGGGCTACGGCACGGCGCTGATCGGCAAGTGGCACCTGGGCTACCTGCCAACCTTCGGCCCGCTGAAGAGCGGCTACGACAGCTTCTTCGGCAACTACGGCGGCGCCATCGACTACTTCACTCACAAGCCGGGCGTCGGCCCGAATGTGAAGGAAGATTTGTACGAAGGCGAAGTGCCGGTGCAGCAAATCGGCTACTACACCGACTTGCTGGGCGCGCGCGCGGTGGACTTCGTCAACAAGCAGCAAGCGGGCAAGCCGTTCCTGCTGTCGCTGCACTACACCGCGCCGCACTGGCCGTGGGAAGGCCCTGGCGATGAAGCGATCTCGCGCAACATCGACAACATCTTCCACTACGACGGCGGCGACCTGGCCACTTACGGCCGCATGGTCGAATCGCTGGACGCCTCGATCGGCCGCGTGCTGGCGGCGCTGGAGAAGAAGGGGCTGGCGGAGAACACCATCGTCATCTTCACCAGCGACAACGGCGGCGAGCGTTTCTCGAAAACCTGGCCGCTGACCGGGCAGAAAACGGAACTGCTGGAAGGCGGTATCCGCGTGCCGGCCATCGTGCGCTGGCCGGGCAAGATCAAGGCAGGGCAGGTCAGCGATCAGGTGGCGATTTCGATGGACTGGCTGCCGACCTTGCTGGCAGCGGCCGGCGGCGCGCCCGATCCGCAGTATCCGACCGATGGCCAGAACCTGTTGCCTGTCCTGCTCGGCCAGGCGCCCAACAATGAGCGCACACTGCTGTGGCGCTACAAGGCCAACGCCCAGCGCGCCATCCGCTCAGGCAACTGGAAATACCTGAAGATCGGCAAGAACGAATTCCTGTTCGATGTGGTGAAGGATGTACGCGAGCGTGCGAACCTCGCCAAGCGCCACCCGGATGTGTTCGCGCAGCTGAAGGCGCAGTGGGAAACGTGGGATAAGCAGATGCTGCCGATTACCGCCGATGTCCGAACGCACGGCGTCACCGGCGCGGTGCAGGCTGACCGCTACGGCGTCGACTAAGAACCAGAAAAGAGCAACGATTTGGTTGCTCTTTTTTGTTTTTGCGTCTAAGATGATCTTGCAACCATTTGGTTGCATTAACCGCGAGGAGATCATCATGCAGCATTTCCAGCAAAGTATTTTTATCGGGGCTAGACCCGCCACCGTGTATGCCGCCCTGACCACGCTTGAAGGCCTGCGCGGCTGGTGGAGCGAAGATTGCGATATCGACGGCGGCACCATCCACATGCGTTTCGGCCCGCATCACAAGGACTTTCGCGTCGAGCCCGCCCAGCCGGGGCGCGAAGTGAAGTGGCTGTGCACCGCCACGCCGGGCACGGCCCGCATTACCGATGAATGGGTAGGGACTCAGCCGGTTTTCCGTCTGCGCAGCGAAGGGCAGGGAACGCGCCTCGATTTCGAACACATCGGTCTGCTGCCCACGCTGGCCTGCTACGACATGTGCGACCAAGGCTGGCGCCACTTTCTGGAAAGCCTGCGACAATACGCGGCAACGGGGCGCGGCACGCCCCATCGACTCGCCACAGCGGAGGCATAAAGCATGAGCACAGACCAGATTGAACGCAGCATCGTCATCAAGGCTTCGGCCGAACGCGTTTGGCGCGCGTTGTCCAACCCGCAGGAATTCGGCGCGTGGTTCGGCGTAAAGCTGGAGGGCGAGCAGTTTGCGCCGGGCCAGCATGCGCGCGGGCCGATCACGATCAAGGGATATGAGCACGTCATCTTCAATGCGTGGATCGAACGCATGGAAGCGCCTTCGCTGTTGTCCTACCGCTGGCATCCGTACGCTATCGATCCCGAAGTCGAGTACTCGGGCGAAGAGTGCACGCTGGTGACCTTCACCTTGCAGCCGAGCGGCGACGGCGGCACCTTGCTGACCGTGGTCGAATCCGGCTTCGACAAAGTGTCGGCGCACCGCCGCACGGACGCCTTCCACATGAACAGCAAAGGCTGGGAAGGCCAACTGCAGAACATCGCGCGCCATGCCGAGCAATAAATCGCTGGCCCCGGAAAAAATCGCCCACGTGTTTGCCGCGCTGGGCGATCCGACCCGTCTGAAGCTGGTGGCCGTGCTGTGCGCGGGCGGCGCGTTCTCGATTGCCCAGCTCACGGCCGGCACCGATATCAGCCGCCAGGCTGTCACCAAACACCTGCAAGTCCTGGCCGAGGCCGGGGTGGTCGGCGATATCAAGCAAGGCCGCGAACGCCTGTGGCAACTGGAGCCCGACGCCATCGCCGAAGCCCAGCACGCGCTGGCCCGCATCGGTCAAGAATGGGAACGCCGACTGGGCCGCCTCAAAGCCTTGGTGGAAAGTGCGCCGGATCAATCACTCTAGATTGAAGTGAAGCTTTACCCACTGCCTGCCTTTGACGGTCAGCTGATAATGTTGTTTGCTGCTTCTAGGCTTGTCGGGTAATGTCATTTCCAAGTAGCCAGCAGTTAGCGCAGGTAGCAAATAAGCTTGACGAAAATGGGGCGTATGTTGCAAGCCCAGCGCGGCTTGCAGGGCGCTGCGCGGCTGCTCGCCTTTCTCTGCTACGTGCAACAGCCGCGCAACGTCGTCAGTGACTTGGTCGGTAACTTGGTCGGTAACTTGGTCGGTGGCGTTGTTAAACATTACTTCTGGTGCCTGTGCAAGCGGATGCACGGGCAGTCTGATCACATAGGCGATGCGCTCCTCGTCGGTTTCAAACAGCGGTGTAGGAGAACCGTTGGCAAGCATGGTTTTCAGAATCTTGGGGACACCAGTGAATCTGCCTTCGGTGAGTTCCAGCTCTTTCAAGAACTCGCCAATGCGGCGATTACGATAGCGGCGACTTACTGAACGGCCCGCTTCAAAATCCGACATCCGGATCGAGCGGTCAGGCCCAGGGAAGCTCAAAATTACGAGTTCAGTATGGCTAATCCGTACCTCAATCGGTTCTCGTTCCTCATATAAACGGTGATAAACCGCGTTGACCAGTGCTTCTTCTACTGCTGCGTATGGAAAATTCCACACCCGTGTTGCTTCTGCGCGATCAGGATGTTTTATTACAGTCTCATGCAAGTAATTACGCTGAATGTACCCAAGGGCCTCGCGAGTCATGCGTGCTAGAGGACCTCTGAATATCTTCTCATCAAAACGATCCCCGCCAGCACCTTCCGGAAACCACACGACGTCGATTTGAGCATAAGGGAAGAATCGGTCGGGTTCACTGTTGAAGAGGAGTAGGCCAACGTTCTTGGGCCAAGGGGATTCGGCCGGCCCGCCTACTACATTCATTTGCCGTCCTAACGCCTCGACTGAAAGCATCTGCGCATCGTTGACTAGCTTGCTGTCCACTTCCTGCAAGTAGTCCAACATCAATGAATGGGATAAGTCGCTTAACTTGGCTTGCTGGGCAAATCGATCGTCCCACGGTACGTTGCAGCTCAGGCTCAGGAGCTCTAATTCGGTTTCGCCCTTGGCTTCTACTGTGCTGCTATAGCGACGGATGTAGTAGTGCCAGACTTTATGCTTTGTTGATATCGAGGCGGGGCTTTGTACGGGCGGTTCATTCCGCCGGCGGCTTGCAGCACAATTAGCTTGCGGCCTTGGAATTGCTCCACGCTCAAGGCGGGAAAGTAGGGTGGTTGAATCAGCTGACAGACAGCAAGTAGTTCCTGCTGAATCTTGTCTATCTGATTGTCTGCCAGTCCCACTGGAGGCAATGAAGGCTGGCCATTGGCGTCGCAGCCCATTCCCACTACAACGTAGCCACCGCCGAGATTTTCGAAGTCGTTCGCAAAGGCGCATAGTGTGCGTACGATGGGATCAGGATTCCAGCCGGCCTTGTATTCGATCCGCTCGCTCTCGACCGTGCGCTGACATAGCAGGTCGTCCAGGTTGATGGGGAGCATTTGGGATCTCAGAACTGTTTGTCTGTACCTTTCATTGGACAGTGGCTCGTGTGCTGAGTTCCCTCGTTGAGGATTAATGATGGCTGCGCAGGTGCAGTTCGAACTTCCAGGTAATCAGCCGGGTGAGGGTGATGAAGGCGGCGCTGGTCCATAGCGCTGCGTCGTCGGAGACGTCGGTGTATTGCAGGCCGATGTAGAGCCAGGCGCCGAAGAAGGCGCAGATGGCGTAGGGTTTGCCGTCGCGGAAGACCATCGGCACTTCGTTGCAGACGATGTCGCGCAGCACGCCGCCAAAGATGCCGGTGATGACGCCCATCATGGAGGCGATGAAGATCGGCATGTGGGCGGTCTGCGCCTGCGCCACGCCGGCCACGGTGAACAGGCCGAGGCCGACCGCGTCGGCAATCACGATCACGCGGTCGGAAATGATTTGTTTGACGGTGCGCATCAGCGGCGTGGCCAACAGCGCCAGGATGAAGATCAGGATGGCATAGCCCTGGTGCTCAACCCAGAATAGCGGCCGCCGGTCGAGCAGGATATCGCGCAGGGTACCGCCGCCAAATGCGGCGATGAAGGCCACCGTGAACACGCCGACGATGTCCATGCGCTTGCGGCGCGCTTCCACAAAGCCCGATAACGCCCCGACCAGGATAGCCACGACTTCGATGATGGTGATCAGGGAGACGTGGACGGGGACTGGCTTCATGTACGCGCGTAGGCAAGTTTGCAATATGCATAGGCTAACATGCCAGCCCGGCTACGGGTAGGGGGAGCTTAGTAGCGCTGTGGCTGCAGGGCGGCGCGGAGTAAAACGATGAGGGCGCCTTCGCCGCCTTCGTTGTTGCGGGCCTGGCAGAAGGCGACCACGCCTTTTTGCACCAGCCAGCTGTGCACCATCGATTTCAGCACCGGCTCCTGGCCGCGCGAGCCGAAGCCACGGCCGTGGATCACGCACACGCAGCGGTGGTTGCGCTGCTGCGCCTTGATCAGGAACGCGCCCAGCGCATCGCGCGCCTGGTCGCGGTTCATGCCGTGCAGGTCGAGCTCGTCCTGCACCGGCCAGTGGCCTTTGCGCATTTTCTTCATCACGTCCGGACCGACGCCCGGCGCCGAGTAGTTCAGCGCCGGATCGTCTTCCAGATAATGGTCGACTTCAAACAGGTCGGACAGCGATTCCTTGAGCACCAGCGCGTCGTCCTCGGCTTGCGTCAGCTTGCGCTTGGGCGCGGCTTCCGGCGCCACCGACTTGGGCACCGACGGCGGCACGTAGCGGTCCGACGCCGGCATGCGCTTCACGCCGCCCAGCGCGGTCTGGAAGATGTTGGCTTCCACCGCCTGCTGCTTTTCCTGTTTGGCGCGCTCCTTCTCGGCGACGGCGCGCACCTCAGCCTGTTCCCGTAGCTGCTTGCCCAGGGATTTCAGGTCTGCGAAGTCTTTCATTGCAATTACTCCTGACCTTCCAGGTAGCGCTGCGCATCCAGTGCGGCCATGCAGCCGGTGCCGGCGCTGGTGATGGCCTGGCGGTAGATGTGGTCCTGCACGTCGCCGGCGGCAAACACGCCCGGTACGCTGGTGGCGGTGGCCATGCCCTCGGTGCCGGTCTTGGTCTTGATGTAGCCGTTGTGCATTTCCAGCTGGCCTTCGAAGATGCCGGTGTTTGGCTTGTGGCCGATCGCCACGAACAGGCCGTGCACGGCCACGTCGGTGATGGCGCCGGTTTCGGTCGACTGGATTTTCACGCCGGTCACGCCGCCGTCATTGCCCACCACTTCGTGCAGGGTGTGGTTGTATTTGATCTCGATCTTGCCTTCGGCGACCTTGGCGTTCAGGCGGTCGATCAGGATGGCTTCGGCGCGGAACTTGTCGCGGCGGTGGATCAGGGTCACTTTGGTGGCGATGTTCGACAGGTACAGCGCTTCCTCAACGGCGGTGTTGCCGCCGCCGACCACGGCCACTTGCTGGCCACGGTAGAAGAAGCCGTCGCAGGTGGCGCAAGCCGACACGCCCTTGCCCATGAACGCCTGTTCCGACGGCAGGCCCAGGTACTGGGCCGAGGCGCCGGTGGCGATGATCAGGGTGTCGCAGGTGTACTCGTGGCTGTCGCCGATCAGGCGGATCGGTTTTTCCTGCAGTTTGACGGTGTGGATATGGTCAAACACGATGTCGGTGTTGAAGCGCTCGGCGTGCTGCAGGAAACGCTGCATCAGGTCCGGGCCTTGCACGCCCATCGGGTCGGCTGGCCAGTTTTCCACGTCGGTGGTGGTCATCAGCTGGCCGCCTTGTTCGACGCCGGTCACCAGCATCGGCTTCAGGTTGGCGCGGGCGGCGTAGATGGCGGCGCTGTAGCCGGCAGGACCGGAGCCGAGGATCAGGACGCGGGCGTGTTTAGGAGTGGTCATGGCAGATTTCTGTGTAATGTTGGATTAATCCGAATGTGGGGGCGCGAGCAGGCGCGACAAGGTGTGTCGCTATTGCAATCACGCAAGCAATACAAGATTATAGTGCAAGCAGGGAATCAGGACGAATCGTCGGGCCGGATGTTGCCCTTATGCCTTAGAATACCGGAATAGGAATCTTTCCTGACCGCCAACATTGCAACACCTTAATACCTATGAGTAGTAAAAAAGTTCAGGAGCGCGTGCCGAAAGCCGCTGCATCCGCCTCGTCCGGCTACACCCGCACCCCGACCGAGCGCCAGCCCCTGCCGAACCGGCTGGTGCGGCTGCTGTCGGAGGCGCGCTGGCTGGCGCTGGCCGTGCTGGGCGCGTATTTCGTGCTGATCCTGGCGACCTATGACAAGGCGGACCCGGGCTGGTCGCACGAAGCCAAAGTGGCGATGGTCCACAATATGGGCGGGCGCACCGGCGCCTGGCTGTCCGATCTGCTGCTGTACATTTTCGGCCTGTCGGCCTGGTGGTGGGCGTTTTGCGTCATGCGCTTCGTGTGGAAGGGCTACAAGGGACTGACTCAGAAATACGTGCTGTCGAACGAGCCGGAGCCGGAGCACGCGCAGGAAGGCCTGATCCGCGGGATCGGCTTCGTGCTGCTGTTTATCGGCAGCGTCGGTCTTGAGTTCCTGCGCCTGCGCACGCTGACCGGCCACGCGCAGTTGCCGCTGGTGTCCGGTGGCGTGCTGGGCAAATTGATCGGCCATTCGGCCCATGTGGCGTTCGGTTTTACCGGCGCCACCTTGCTGCTGTTGCTGCTGTTCGGACTGGGCTTCAGCCTGTTCTTCCATGTGTCGTGGATGGCGGTGGCCGAGCGCATCGGCGGCGGCATTGAGAACGCCATCGACTGGTTCGTGCAGCGCTACCAGTACCGCGAAGACCGCCGCCAGGGTGAGGTGGCCGCTGTCAAGCGCGAGGAAGTGGTGGTGCACGAGCGCGCCAAGCATGTGGAGAAGCATCCGGTCGCTGCGCCGGTGATCAAGGTCGAGCCGCAGGTGACCACGGTGGTCAAGTCCGAGCGCGTCGAGAAGGAGCGCCAGGCCAGCCTGTTCACCGACCTGCCGCGCGCCAGCGGCGACGAGGCGCTGCCGGCGCTGTCGCTGTTGGATGAGGCGGTCGAAACGCAGGAAACCATTTCCATCGAAACGCTCGAATTCACCAGCCGATTGATCGAGAAGAAGCTGTCCGACTTTGGCGTGGAGGCCAAGGTGGTGGCGGCCTATCCGGGGCCGGTCGTGACGCGCTACGAGATCGAGCCGGCCACCGGCGTCAAGGGCAGCCAGATCGTTAACCTGGCGCGCGATCTGGCGCGTTCGCTGTCGCTGACTTCGATCCGCGTGGTCGAAACCATCCCGGGCAAGAACTACATGGCGCTGGAGCTGCCGAATCCGAAGCGCCAGATCGTGCGCCTGAGCGAGATCGTCGGCTCCAAGGTCTACAACGACAACGCTTCGCCGCTGACCGTGGCGCTGGGCAAGGACATCGCCGGCAAGCCGGTGGTGGCCGACCTGGCCAAGATGCCACACTTGCTGGTGGCCGGTACCACCGGTTCCGGTAAGTCGGTGGGTATCAACGCCACCATCCTGTCGCTGCTGTACAAATCCGATCCTAAAGACGTGCGCATGATCCTGATCGATCCGAAGATGCTGGAGATGTCGGTGTACGAAGGCATCCCGCACCTGCTGGCGCCGGTGGTGACCGACATGCGCCAGGCCGGCCACGCGCTGAACTGGGCGGTGAACGAGATGGAGCGCCGCTACAAGCTGATGTCCAAGCTGGGCGTGCGTAACCTGGCCGGCTACAACGCCAAGATCGCCGAGGCCAAGAAGCGCGAGGAACACATCCCGAATCCGTTCAGCCTGACGCCGGATTCGCCGGAGCCGCTGGAAAAACTGCCAACCATCGTCATCATCATCGACGAGCTGGCCGACCTGATGATGGTGGTCGGCAAGAAGGTGGAAGAGCTGATCGCCCGTATCGCGCAGAAGGCCCGTGCGGCCGGTCTGCACTTGATTCTGGCGACCCAGCGTCCATCGGTGGACGTGATTACCGGCCTGATCAAGGCCAACATCCCGACCCGTATTGCGTTCCAGGTCTCGTCGAAAATTGACTCGCGGACCATTCTGGACCAGATGGGCGCGGAGACGCTGCTCGGCATGGGTGACATGCTGTACATGCCGCCGGGGACCGGCCTGCCGGTGCGGGTGCACGGCGCGTTCGTGTCGGACGACGAGGTGCACCGCGTGGTGAAACACCTGAAATCGACCGGCGAGCCGGACTACATCGACGGCATCCTCGAAGGCGGCACGCTGGAAGGCGAGGGCGGTGGTGGCGAAGGTGCGGCGGCGGGCGAGGGCGGCGGCGAAGCCGACCCGATGTACGACCAGGCGGTGCAGGTGGTGCTGAAAAACCGCCGCGCTTCGATCTCGCTGGTGCAGCGCCATCTGCGCATCGGTTACAACCGCGCGGCGCGCCTGCTGGAACAAATGGAAAATAGCGGCGTGGTCTCCGCCATGCAATCGAACGGCAACCGCGACATTCTCGTGCCGGCTGCCAGTGCAGAATAAAAGGATAAACCGTATGACTCGTTTTAAAGCAATCGCCGCGCTGGCTGCCGGCCTGCTGCTGGCAGGCGGCGCGCATGCCAGCGCGCTGGAGCAGTTCAAGAGCTTCGTCTCGACCACCAAGGCGGCCAAGGGCGAATTCACCCAGCGCCAGGTGAAAAACACCAACGGCGAAAAGCCGAAAGTGTCGGCGTCGGCCACCGGCACGTTTGTGTTTGCGCGTCCCGGCAAATTCATCTGGACCTACCTCAAGCCTTACGAGCAGGTGTTGCAGGCCGATGGTGACAAGCTCTACATCTACGACAAGGACCTGAACCAGGTCACCGTGAAGAAGCTGGGCGATGCGCTGGGTTCGTCGCCGGCCGCCATCCTGTTCGGCAGCAATGACCTGGAAAAGAACTTCACGCTGAGTGACGTCGGCGCCAAGGATGGCGCAGAATTCCTGCGTGCCGTGCCGAAGAACAAGGACACCTCGTTTGAGGAAATCCTGATCGGCCTGAAAGATGGCACGCTGGTGACGATGGAGTTGAAAGACAGCTTCGGCCAGTCGTCGGTGCTGAGCTTCAAAGGCATCGAAAAAAATCCGGCGCTGAATGCAGCGAGTTTTAAATTTGTCATGCCGAAGGGCGCGGACGTATTCAATAATTGATGCTCTGAGTTAGCCGCGCATCAATCCAAGTTATGGCAGATTTATTTACCACCGAACCGCGCCAGCCGCTGGCTGAAGCCCTGCGGCCCAAGACGCTTGATGAGGTGATCGGCCAGCGCCACCTGCTGGGGCCGGGCAAGCCGCTGCGCCTGGCGTTTGAGTCGGGCCAGCCGCATTCCATGATTTTATGGGGGCCGCCGGGCACCGGCAAAACCACGCTGGCACGCCTGACCGCCAAAGCCTACGACTGCGAGTTCATCGCCTTGTCGGCCGTGTTCTCGGGCGTGAAGGATATCCGCGCCGCGATGGAGCAGGCGCAGCACAACCTCGACATGGGCAAGCACACCATCTTGTTCGTGGACGAGATCCACCGTTTCAACAAATCGCAGCAGGATGCGCTGCTGCCATATGCCGAGTCCGGCCTCGTGACCCTGATCGGCGCCACCACCGAGAATCCTTCGTTCGAGGTCAACTCGGCGCTGCTGTCGCGCTCACAGGTGTACGTACTGAAGTCATTCGATGAGAGTGAGCTGCGGCAGATGGTCGACCGCGCGCGCGCCAAGGTGCTGACCCAGCTGGAATTCGACGAAGCCGCGATCGACACCCTGATCGGCTACGCCGACGGCGACGGCCGCCGCCTGTTGAACCTGCTGGAAGTCACACAGACCGCTGCCAACGCGGCCAAGACCAACAAGATCACCACCGAGTTCATCCAGAACGCGCTGACCCTGAACGCACGCCGCTTCGACAAGGGCGGCGACAACTTCTACGACCAGATCTCGGCCCTGCACAAATCGGTGCGCGGCTCGAATCCGGACGCGGCCCTGTACTGGCTGTGCCGCATGCTCGACGGCGGCGCCGATGCGCGCTACCTGTCGCGCCGCATCGTGCGCATGGCGTGGGAAGACATCGGCCTGGCCGACCCGCGCGCCATGCAAATCGCCAACGACGCGGCCACCACGTTTGAACGTCTCGGTTCACCGGAAGGCGAGCTGGCGCTGGGGCAGGCCGTGATCTACCTGGCCATCGCGGCCAAGAGCAACGCCGGCTACAACGCCTTCAACGAAGCGATGGCGTTTGTGCGCAAGGACAAATCGCGCGAAGTGCCGGTCCACCTGCGCAACGCCCCGACCAAGCTGATGAAAGAACTCGGCTACGGCCACGAATACCGCTACGCCCACGACGAACCGAACGCCTACGCCGCCGGCGAAACCTACTTCCCCGATGATATGCGCGAACCGGGGTGGTATCAGCCTGTCCCACGCGGCCTTGAAAGCAAGATCGCCGACAAAATGGCCTTCCTGCGTCAGCTGGATGAGGATGCCGGTAAAAAATAATGCTGGGATGTTGTAAGATACAACGTTCACAAATCTGCGGGGTAGAGGAGCAGCATGCAACCGGCAAAGGTGGTCGACGGGATCGACATTTACATAGAGGGTGAGGGGCCGGAGACGATCGTCATGATCCACGGCTGGCCCGATACCTACCGCCTGTGGGATGCCCAGGTGGCCGAGCTGAAGCAGCGCTACCGTTGCGTGCGCTTCACCTTGCCCGGCTTCGATATCGACAAGCCGCGCCGCTCCTACACGCTGAACGCCATGATCCGCACCCTGCTGCACATCGTGAACAGCGTCAGCCAGAAGCAGAAGGTCATCCTGATGCTGCATGACTGGGGTTGCGTGTTTGGCTATGAGTTTTATATGCGTAACAAGACGCTGGTGTCGGCCATCATCGGCGTCGATATCGGCGATGCGCAATCCAAGGCCACCGGCCGCTCGCGCTCGGTCGGCCAGAAGATGATGGTGGCCAGTTACCAGAGCACGCTCGCGCTGGCGTGGGCGATGGGCGGCCCGGTCGGCAACATGATGACCAAGGCGATGGCCCGCATGCTGGGCGCACCGTCGCCGCGCGAGTACATCAGCTCGGGCATGAATTACCCTTACTACATTCTCACCGCCGGCGCGGCTGGTTCGTACAGCTCGCTGGTACCTTTCGTGCCGAAAGTGCCGATGCTGTACATCTACGGCACCAGCAAGCCCTTCATGTTCCATTCGCCGCAGTGGACCGAAAACCTGGCCGCCATGCCGGGCTGCAAGGTGGCGGCGCTGGAAACCGACCACTGGCCGATGCTGCGCGCGTCCGAACGCTTCAACGACATCGTCATCAAGTGGCTGGAAAAGCCAGCCCGGCAAAATGATGACGAAAGCTCCGAAGAGGAAGACGCGGCTTAAACCTGCTTAGCGCAGACGGATCGGCTTCTGGTACGGCGCAAACGGTGGCGGCGGCAGCTGCGCCGAGGCGTAGGCCTGGCGGAAGCATTCGGCTTTCTTGCCCTCGACGTCGGTGGTGGTGCGCGTGACCTTGCCGCTTGCGTCCAGCGTCAGCACGATGACCACCGGATGCTTGGCGATATCGTGGCAGTTGCCGCGCTCATCGAGCTTCTTGGCGTTGTTGTAGTTGAGCGAGATATCCTCGTACTTGCTGGCCTTTTCGTTCGGGAACTGGGCGTTGAACTTGTTCATCTCGGCCGCGAAGTTCGGGTTGGCTGGCGGCGGCGGTTCGTCCTGCTGCCACGACGAGCCGCCCATGGTCGAGCAGCCCGTGGCCATTGCCAACGCGGCCACGGCGGCGGCCATTTTCAGGGTTTGAGTAGTCATTTTTTCTCCTTGAAGGCTGTATTGTTGAGCGCATCGTACAAATTCCAAAGAGTTTGTGGCGCACGATTAGTTGCGTAGGAGAAATCCTACAGCCCGACTCCGCGGCACGAAGCCAGCCATCCGAGCGTGCTGCGCAGCGCAGCCTGATCCCTCCTTTTGCATTTCAGGCGCCGATTCTGGCGCTTCGTCGCATCCCCATCGCAAGCCAGAACGCCTTTAGGTACAGTACAACCATACCGCAGCACTTATACCAACCGACACCTGAAGGAGAGCATCATGAACATCGCTAAACACATGGAAGTTATCTTCGTTGCCGCCACCATCATCGCCGGCGCCACCACGTTCGCCACCGCCGCCGACGACCGCGCCGACTTCGCGCTGCCAGCCGACAAAGTGGTGGCCGTCGCCAAAGCCGACGCCGCCATGCCGACCGTGACCGTGAGCGCCAAGCGCCTGACCGCCGCCGAAAAAGCCGCGCTGTAATGGCGGCAGCCGGCGGGCTGCGCAAAACTCGCAAGGAAGTGGCTTCAACTTGGTACAATTGACGTTTTCGATACAAACGGCACCTTGTTCCCATGATTGATATCCAACTTCTCCGTAAAGACATCGCCACCGTTGCCGAGCGCCTGGCAGCCCGCAAGTTCAAGCTCGACGTGGACGCCTTCAACGCCCTCGAGTCGGAACGCAAAGCGATCCAGACGCGCACTGAAGAACTGCAAAGCAAGCGTAACTCGCAGTCCAAGCTGATCGGCATGATGAAGGGCAAGGGCGAAGACACCACCGCCGTGATGGCGGAAGTGGCCGGCCTGGGTGATGAGCTCAAGGCCAATGAAGTGAAGCTGGGCGAGCTGCAGGCCAAAATCGGCGACTTCCTGCAAACCATCCCGAACCTGCCGCACGAGTCGGTCCCGGTCGGCAACGACGAAACCGGCAACGTGGAAGTCCGCAAGGTCGGCACCCCGCGCACGTTTGATTTCGAGATTAAAGACCACGTCGACGTCGGCGCCCCGCTGGGCCTGGACTTCGACACCGCGACCAAGCTGACCGGCTCGCGCTTCTCGGTGATGAAAGGCGGCATCGCCCGTCTGCACCGCGCACTGGCGCAGTTCATGCTGAACACCCACACCGACGAGCACGGCTACACCGAGTGCTACACCCCGTACATGGTCAACGCCGATTCGCTGCGCGGCACCGGCCAGCTGCCGAAATTCGAAGCCGACCTGTTCTCGGTGAAAAAAGGCGGCGCGGAAGGCGAGGGCGAGAACTTCTACCTGATCCCGACCTCGGAAGTGTCGCTGACCAACATCGTGCGCGACGAGATCGTGGCGGCCGAAGCGCTGCCGCTGAAGATGACCGCCCACACCCCATGCTTCCGTTCGGAAGCGGGCAGCTATGGCCGCGACACCCGCGGCATGATCCGCCAGCACCAGTTCGACAAGGTCGAGATGGTGCAAGTGGTGCATCCGGAAAAATCGTACGAAGCGCTGGAAGAAATGGTCGGCCACGCCGAGACCATTTTGAAACGCCTCGGCCTGCCGTACCGCGTGATGTCGCTGTGCACCGGCGACATGGGCTTTGGCGCCACCAAGACCTACGACCTGGAAGTGTGGCTGCCGGCGCAGAACACCTACCGCGAAATCTCGTCGCTGTCGAACTGCGAAGCGTTCCAGGCGCGCCGCATGCAGGCACGCTACCGCAACGCCCAGGGCAAGCCGGAACTGCTGCACACCCTGAACGGTTCGGGCCTGGCCGTGGGGCGCACCCTGGTCGCGGTGCTGGAGAACTACCAGCAGGCTGACGGCTCGGTGGAGATCCCGGAAGTGCTGCGTCCATACATGGGCGGACAAACTTCGTTGAAAGTATAAATTTGTCCTTCCATTTTCCTTGGCACCTGCTATAATCTTGCCTTCTCGCAGCAGCAGGTGGGAAAACGGAGAGGTGGCAGAGTGGTCGAATGTACTTGACTCGAAATCAAGCGTAGGGGCGACCCTACCGTGGGTTCGAATCCCACCCTCTCCGCCATTTGTTTGGATGTGAGAAAAAAGTAGTAAAAATGCGTCACCAGGAGAGGTGGCAGAGTGGTCGAATGTACTTGACTCGAAATCAAGCGTAGGGGCGACCCTACCGTGGGTTCGAATCCCACCCTCTCCGCCAATATTCATCAGAAAAGCTCCCTTCGGGGAGCTTTTTTGTTTTCGGGGTCAGATACCGTTTTGTATTTCGATGTAGACAATTTTGTCTACATCGAGAATAATGCGTTTTCTTCAACCACGGAAGCAGACCATGTTCAAATCACTCGTCCTTGCCTTTGCCTTGCTGCCGTTCGCTGCGCAGGCTTCCAATCTGCCTGACTATCCTTTCATTCACACCAGCGGCGAAGGCTTTGCCATGATCGTGCCCGACATGGGCGAGATTGATTTCGATATCACGGTTTTCAACGCCGATCCGGCGCTGGCGGCTGCACAGCTGGCGGAGCGCGCCGCGCAGGTGCAGGCCCTGATGGTGGAGGGCGAATCCAGCGCCACCTTGCGCGACGCGCGCAAGGAGATGCGCGCGGCCGAAGCCGATTACGCCGTGCGCAGCTCGGTACACATCGTGGTGAGCGATCTGGGCAAATGGCGTCCGCTGATGCAGGCGCTGCTGGCGCTGCCCAACGTCGATCACCTGTCGACCACCTTTGCCCGCAAGGACCGCGAGCAAGTCCAGCGCGAGCTGACCGCCAACGCGGTCAAGGATGCGCAACGCCGCGCCGACGCCATGGCGGCCGGCTTCGGCAAAAAGGTGGGGGCGGTCAGTGCGATCTCTTCCGGCCAGCTGCGCAACCTGACCGGCTCGGTGGGCCTGATGCCAGGCGATCTTTACGACCGCGCCAATCGCACCGCCGATGCGGCGCCGGCCGACAAGGATTTTCTCGCCATCGAGGCGCTGCGCTGGTCGCAAACGGTTGACGTGATTTTCCGCATCAAATGATGCTTCAGGCTAGAATGCGGAAAAATCACAGAGGAGAATCCATGAAGTTGATCGCCACTTTGCTCGCCACCACCTTGCTGGCCGGCGCTGTCCACGCCGCCACCCCGAACCCCGACGCCGCGCAAGTCAAGGCCGCGCATGATTTGCTCGCCGCCATGCAGGCCGAGAAAATGATGCGCATGACCGCCGGCATGAGCAAGTATGCTTCGCCGGAGCAGCGCAAGCAGGTGATGGACAAGGTCATCAACCTGCAGCCGGAATTTGTCTACACCAAGCTGGCCGGGCCGGTGGCGAAGCTGCTCAGCACGGAGACGGCGCTGGAGATGACCCGGTTCTACCAATCCAGCTATGGCAAGAAAGTCCTGCACGATACCTACAACAGCAGCGCCCAGCTGTATCCAAGCGCACCGAAGCCGACGCCTGCCGAGCAGGCCGAGCTCAAGAAACCTGCTTACCTGAAGGCCGACAAGGAGTTCAAGGCCAACGAGCAGGCCATTCACCACGAGACCTTCGTGCTGCTGAAAGAAGTCATCAACGGCAAATAAGCCTTAGCCGCAGCACTTTTTGTACTTCTGGCCGCTGCCGCAAGGGCAGGGGGCGTTGCGGCCGGCCTTGGCCGCTTTCGCCACCGGCGCGTGGAAGAAGGCGTGGATCTGGATCACGGATGGCGCCACTTTGGCGCTGTTGACCGGGGCCTGGAACGGCAGCAGCAAGGCCGGCTGCTGCGCCCGCAGCGGCGCCCACGCATCGCCGCCCAGCTGCACGCCGGCCAGGAAGCCGGCGCACCACGCCTCCGCCGTCCAGCTGCCGCCGCATTCGTAGATCGGCTCGAAACTGGCCGGGTCTTTTTGCATCCATACCCGCATGTAGTCGTGATGGCGCAGCACCAGCGCGGTCGCTTCCGCCGTGCCCGCCGCGCCGCCCCACACCTGCGGCAGCCAGGTTTCCTGCGCCAGCTCCACCGGTCCCGCCGCCAGCGCGGTCAGGTAGCCTTCCAGCTTGGCGACGTCCATGCTGTCCGGGCCGATGGCGGCCAGCAGGTCGTCGAGTTGATCGTATTCGTCGTCGTTCAATGGGGCGTTGCTCATGGCGGCATCCGGGCTGGAAAAAGCCGCCATTTTACCGAGTTTTTAACGTGCTTTTTGCAAGTCATCCGGTGATCCGTGGGTGAATTGGCAAGCTTGCTTTTTCCTCTGTTGTTTTGTCGCCGGACAGCAAATTTTTCCTGTAAGCGTCAAGATTTTTTCTTGGTAAATCGGCCATCCAAATGTTAACTTGGCAAGGTCTCCGACCGCGCACAGATCGCGGCGGGCGCGTTGCCAGACAGTAGATTTGGCGCGTAAACCAATAATTTCAGGGATTGAATCATGGGAACTATCATTAACGGCACCAACGGTGCTGACGTCCTCGCTGCGACTGGCGCTGGCGACACGCTGAACGGCTTGGGCGGCAACGATCAACTGCTGGGCAATAACGGCGATGACGTCATCAACGCCGGCGACGGCAACGATTTTATTAATGTGCGCGGCAAGGGCAATGATACGGTCGACGGCGGCGATGGCATCGACCGCGTCACCTACTACACCACCGGCAAGCTGACCCTCAATCTCGAAGACGGCAACGCCGACGACAGCAGCGGCTTCATCGATCACCTGACCAGCATCGAACGCATCTCCGGCACCTCCGGCTTTGGCGACGTCATCACCGGCCGCGCCGATACCGATGAAACGCTGTACGGCAACGGCGGCGACGATACCCTCGACGGCGGCGTCGGCGGCCACGATACGACCGGCTACAGCTTCGTGCAGGCCGGCGCCGGCGGCGTCAACGTCAACCTCGCAAGCGGCACCAGCAGTGGCCCCGACGGCAATGACGTCCTGAGCAATTTTGAAAACATCGAAGGCAGTACCAACAACGATACCCTGACCGGCGACGGCGACGGCAACGTCCTGTGGGGCATGGATGGCGACGACATTCTGGTCGGTGCCGGCGGCAACGACACCCTGGTCGGCGGCGCCGGCAACGATCGCGCCGTGTTCAGCGGCAACCGCGCCGACTACACCATCACTACGGCGGACAACGGCGACGTTACGGTGCAGGACAACCGCGGCGGCTCGCCGGACGGCACCGACACCGTGCGCGGCGTGAAGTACCTGCAGTTCGCCGACACCACGCTGGAAGCCAGGCCGCTCGAGCAGGCAGTCGCCAGCGGCACCGCCGGCTATCAGGCGTTCAATTTCTCGTTCATGCTGCGCGGCACCGGCGGCCAGGGCGCGAACGGTTTTGCCACCGTGTTCCGCGGCGGCGACGGCAGCGGCGATGGCATTTACCTGCGCCTGTTTACCGGCGACGGCGAAGCCCGTACCGAGGATATCCTGGTCAACACCGCCACCGCCGGCAACCAGCGCGCACCGACCGCGGTGGCGCTGGAGGATGGCACGTTCGTGGTGATGTGGGACAGTATCCCGGAAACCTCCTTGCCAGACGGCAGCTATGCCCATCCCGGCCTGCTCGACATCAAGATGCAGCACTTCGACGCCGACGGCAACAAGATGGGCGGCGAGGTCACGGTTAACACCACCACCGATTTCCAGCAGCGTTTCCCATCGGTGGCGGCGACCGCCGACGGCGGCTTCTTTGCGGTCTGGCAGTCGCGCCATGAAGCCGGCGGCAGCAGCACCGGCATTTACGGCCAGCGCTTCGACCACAACGGCACCAAGGTTGGCGCCGAAGTCCACATCAACACCACCGAGGCCGACCAGCAGATCTTCGCGCTGGTGCGCGCCACCGGCATCGACTCCAACGCCGACGGCGTGCCGGACCGCATGGTCGTGGCCTGGCAAAACATGGGCAACGATGGCAAGGTGAAGAGCATCGTGCAGCAGCAGGTGAACATCGACGGCAGCAAGGCCGGCGCGGAAGTCGAGGTCTACAAGGCGCCGGCCGGCACCACGATGAATTTCATCCACCAGACCCAGATCGACGGCGGTTACGTGCTCAGCTGGACCGTGGCCTACGCCGACGGCACCGGCGCCGTGCTGGGTCGCGTGTTCAACGACGACGGCTCGCCGCGCGGCAAGCTGGTGACCATCGCCGCCGGTGATTACTACTACGGCGTCGACGCCATCACGGTCTACAACGGCAACCTGATGGTGGTGTGGGACGTCCACCATGCCGATGGCAGCAGCGCCATTGTCGGCCAGAATTTCGACCTGGTGAACGGCCAGCGCGTCGGCGGCCAGTACCTGATCAGCGATCACGGCAACGGCGGCGCCCTGATGTACCCGACCCTGAGCGGCTCCGGCAACGGCGATGTGCTGGTCAGCTGGAATACCCAGGGCAATGTCATCACCGGCGACAGCGGCGGCGTGTATCAGCAGCTGATCAACGGCAACGGCGAATGGGAATTCGGCAGCTTCAACCTCGGCGCGTCGCCGGCCGGCACCGAGATCACGGTGCAGCTGGTGCAGGGCGGGGCCAAGCCGCTGTTCGACGCCACCGGCCACTATCAGTTGAGCGAGCCGGTCAGCGCGATGCAAACCGTCCAGCTGTCGCACCTGGCGCTGAGCGGCACCGCCGCCTTCGGCACCACGGTCACCATTTATTCCGATGGCGTGGCGCTGCTCACCGTGGGCGTCGACGACGACGGCCTGTGGACCGCCGACATCGAGCACCTGGCCGCCGGCACCCACCTGCTGACCGCCGTGGTCACCGACGTGCACGGCAACGCCAGCGCGCCAAGCGAGCCGTTCCAGCTGACCGTCGACAACGCCGTCATCAACGGCACCAGCGGCGACGATAACAAGGCCTACTGGACCGACCACGGCGCCGACGCCAACGCGCAAGTGCTCAACGGCGGCGCCGGCAACGACACCATCGACGGCGCCGGCGGCGCCGACACGCTCAACGGCGGCAGCGGCAATGACACCTATGTCCTGACCAAGGGCGGCATCGTGGTGGAGGCGGCCGATGAAGGTACCGACACCGTGCTGACCGCCGGCAGCTACGTGCTGACCGCTAACGTCGAAAACGCCACCTTCGACAGCAATGCGGCAGGCTACCTGATCGGCAACGAACTGGACAATGTGCTGACCGGCGGCGACGGCGGCAACTTCTTCCATGGCGGCGAAGGCAACGATACACTGATCGGCCACGGCAATGCTGACTTCATGGGCGGCACCGGCAATGACCTGATGCAGGGCGGCGCCGATATCGACTTCTTCATCGGCGGCCAGTACGAAACCGGCGATGACACCATGGACGGCGGCGACGGCAACGACGTCTTCAATCTGTCGCCAGGCCACGACTCCATCCTCGGCGGCGCCGGCGACGAGGACACGCTGCGCACCGAAACCGAAGGCGCGGCGCACGGCGTCAGCATCAACCTGGTCACCGGCGTCATCGTTGACAACGGCTTCGGCGAGAGCGGCGCCATCAGCGGTGTCGAGGAAATCGAGGGCACCCACTTTGCCGACACCCTGGTCGGCAGCGCGGCAGACGAGCAGTTCATTTCCAACGGCGGCAACGACAGCATCAATGGCGGCGCCGGCCAGGACGTCGTGTACTACGGCGGCGCGGCCAACTTCACCGGCAGCCTGAGCACCGGCACCGGCAGCAGCACGGACGGCACCATCAGCTTCAGCAATATGGAAGGGCTGGCCGGCGGCAGCGGCAACGACAACCTGACCGGCAGCGCCGGCAACGACAGCCTGGGCGGCTTCCTTGGCGACGACACCATGACCGGCCTCGGCGGCAACGATGAGATGTGGGGGCTGGGCGGCAACGACACTGCGGTCTACCGCGGCAACAAGGCTGACTACATCGTCAGCACCACCGCCGACGGCAGCGTCAAGGTGCAGGACAAGCGCACCAGCGGCACCAATCTGGACGGCACCGACACTCTGCACGGCGTGCGCAAGCTGGTATTTGCCGACAGCTTCACCGACCTGGCCGCGGTCGACCACGTGGTCAGCAGCAAGCCGGGCGGCTACCAGATTTACCAGAGCACGGCAGCGAGCTGGTATCTGGACAGCGGCTACCTCCAGGTGTTCCGCGCCGTCGACGGCAGCGGCGATGGCCTGTATGCGCGCGTGTTCGACGAGGACGGCAACCCGCAGGGCGACGATATCCTGATCAATGCCGGCAACACCGGCGGCGACCAGCGCGCGCCGGTCGTGACCAGCCTGGTGTACGGCAACTACGTGGTGGCTTACCACAGCAACCCGACCGAAGGCGCGGCCTATGACGACCCGAACTGGGACGTCATGGTGCAGATCCTCGACAACGGCGGCCACCCGGTGGGCGGCGCCATCAATGTCGCCACCACCGTCGGCGTCGGCCAGCGCCTGCCGAGCGTGACCGGTCTCAGCAACGGCAACTTCGTGGTCACCTGGCAGTCGGCGCAGGCCGGCGAGGATGGCCACCTGGCGGTGTACGCGCGCGTGTTCTCCTCGGATGGCACGCCGTTCGGCGCGGAGAGCAAGGTCGGCACCATGAGCGACTACGACCAGACGGTGCCGGTCGCCACCGCGCTGCAGGACGGCGGCGCCGTCATCACCTGGGCCGGTGTCAACGACGACGGCCATTTCGGTTTCATCTCGCAGCGCTTTGCCGCCGACGGCGCCAAGGTCGGCGATGCCTATACCGTGTTTGAAGTTGGCGGCCCCGACGCTACCGTGTCGGCCATCCACAGCACCAGGCTGGCCGACGGCGGCCATGTGCTGACCTGGATTTACGACGCCGATGGCCCGGTCCGTGATGGCGGACTGGGCGCCGGCGACGACGTGGTCATGGCGCGCAACTACGATCACGACGGCAATCCGGTCGGCGCCGCGTTCATCGTATCGAGTGCGGGCGGGCAGCATTCGTCGTCGGTGCTGGGCCTGGACGACGGCAGCTACCTGGTGGTGTGGGATGTGGACAACGCCGACGGCAGCTCGGCCATCATGGGGCGCCGCTACAGCAGCAGCGACAACAGCGCGCTGAGCGGCGAATTCAAGATCAGCAATTCGCCGAGCTCCGGCACCAAGATGTTCCCGACCCTGGCCGAGTTCCAGCCGGGCCAGGTGGTGGTGGCGTGGGGCACGCAAGGCCAGGCCGAGATCAGCAGCAGCGGCGGCATCTACCAGCAGATCATCGACTACAACGGCAATCCGCTGTTCTATGTCGGCGACAGCTCGGGCGCCAAGCCGGCCGCGCCGACCCTGACCGTGCAGACCGTGGTGGGCGGCAGCATTCCGGTTCCGGACCCGGCCTATCCGAGCGGTTTTTACTACGTCAAGGACGCGCCGCTGACCACTGGCGCCACCACCGCCAACAATCACTTGGTGGTCAGCGGGACCGCCGCTGTCGGCTCGACCGTCACCATCAAGGTCGGTGCCGGGATCACCAGGACGGTGGCGGTGGACGACGATGGGCGCTGGGCGCTGGACCTGAACGAGCTGGCCGACGGCACCTATGCCGTGACGGCTACCGTGACCAATCTGTTCAAACAGACCAGCGTGGCCAGCACCGCCTTCAACCTGACCGTCAAAGCCGGCATCACCGGCACCGGCCTCGCCGATGGCGAATCGTATTGGGCCGCGCGCGGCGCCGATGGCCGAGCCCAGGCGCTGTACGGCGGCGACGGCAACGATACGATCAATGGCGGCGGCGGCGCCGACACCCTGAACGGCGGCGCCGGCGACGATACCTTTATCGTTGCCAACGCCGGCGTGGTGATGATGGAGGCGGCGGGCGGCGGCACCGATACGGTGAAGACCAACCTGTCCATCGCGGCGCTGACGGCCAACGTGGAAAACGCCATCGCGCTGGACGGCACGGCGGTGTCCTTCACCGGCAACGGCCTCAACAACGTCCTCACCGGCAACGCCGGCAACGATACGCTGGACGGCGGCATCGGCAACGATACCCTGGTGGGCAATGGCGGCAACGATACCTACACGGTTGACGCGGTGGGCGATGTGATCGTCGAAAACCCCGGCGGCGGCATCGACACGGTGAAGGTGGCACTGGCGGCAGCCGGCACCTACGCGCTGAGCGCCAACGTGGAAAACGCCGAGATCGGCGGCGCTCTGGCCGTCAATGTCAACGGCAACGACCTGAACAACGCCCTGACCGGCAACGGCGTGGCCAACAAGCTGGCGGGCGGCGGCGGCAACGACACCCTGAACGGCGGCGCCGGCAATGACACGCTGGACGGCGGCGCCGGCAACGACACGCTGGACGGCGGCGCCGGCACCGACAGCATGAGCGGCGGCACCGGCGACGACACCTATGTGGTTGATGTCAGCACCGACGTCGTCGTTGAACTGGACGGCGGCGGCAAGGACACCATCCAGACCGCGCTGTCGATCTACACGCTGACCGCTGCCAATGTGGAAATCGTCAAGTACACCGGCAGCGCCGGGTTCAGCGGCACCGGCAACGCCGGCGACAACCAGCTGGAAGGCGGCGCCCTGGCCGACACCCTGAACGGCGCTGCCGGCAACGATAGCCTGATCGGCGGCAGCGGCAACGACAGCCTGCTGGGCGGCGACGGCAACGACGACCTGCGCGGCGGCGAAGGCAATGACACCGAACTGGGCGGCAACGGCAACGACTTGCTGGCCGGCGGCGTCGGCACCGGCAATGACTCGCTCGATGGCGGCGCCGGCAGCGACACCCTGATCGGCGGCGCCGGCGACGACGTGCTGGACGGCGGCGCCATCACCGACAAGCTCGGCTACACCGACTCCAACATCGTGTCCTACAACGAGTCGGCCGCCGGCATCAACGTCAATCTGCAAGCCGGCAAGGCGCAGGATGGCCTGGGCGGCAACGACAAGCTGGCCAACATCAACATTGTGGTGGGCTCGACCCACGACGACGTTATCACCGGCAGCGACGCCAAATTGCTCGAGCAGTTCGAAGGCGGCGCCGGCGACGACACCATCGACGGCGGCGCGGTCGATGCGCTCAACCAGGAAGGCAATAACCGCGTCACCTTCATGCGCGCCACCGGCGCGGTGACGGTCGACCTTGAGGCCGGCACCTCGGACGGCGACGGCGTTGGCCACGATACGCTGGCCCACATCACCCAGGTGCGGGCCACCGCGTGGGACGATGTGCTGTCGGGTTCGGACAGCACGCTGACCGAGCAGTTCGAAGGCCTGGGCGGCGACGACACCATCGACGGCCGCGGCGGCATCGACATCGTGCGTTACGAAAATGCCGGCAGCGCGGTGGACGTCAACCTGGCCGATGGCACGGCCAGCGACGGCACCGGCGGCACCGACACGCTGCTCAACATCGAAGGCGTGCGCGGCTCGGCCTTCGACGACACCCTCACCGGCGGCAACCCGGACAATGGCATCGATGTCCACGACGGCAAGATTGAAATCTTCATGGGCAATGGCGGCAACGACGTTATCGACGGCGGCGACGGCTATGACCGCGCCGACTACACGTCCTCCACCAGCGCGGTCACGGTCAACCTCGCGGCCGGTGCCGCCAATGACGGCTTCGGCGGTATCGACACGCTGATCAATATCGAGGGCGTGCGCGGCTCGGCCTTCAACGACACCCTGCTCGGCAGCGACGAAGCCGGGTTCGAATCGTTCGAAGGCCGCGAAGGCAATGACAGCATCGATGGCCTGGGCGGCGTCGACCGCGCCGACTACGAGCACGCCAAGGAGGGCGTGGTGGTCAACCTGGCCACCGGCGCGGCCACCAAGGACGGCTACGGCGGCACCGACAAGCTGCTGCACATTGAAGATGTGCGCGGCACCACCTTCAACGACAGCATCACCGGCAGCGCCGACGACAACCACCTGCAGGGCCTGGCCGGCAACGATACGCTGGCCGGCGGCGCCGGCATGGACCGGCTCGACGCCGGCACCGGCGTCGACGTGGTCGACGGCGGCGCGGACGAGGACACGCTGGTGCTCCACGGCGACTTTGCCGACTACACCATTGCGCGCCCGACCGACCTCGATGTGCTGCTGGTGAACAACGTCACCGGCGAGAACATCACGGTGCGCAACGTCGAGCACTTTGAGTTTGCCAACGGTATGTTGGATTACACGGACGTGATCGACAACACCGCCGGCACCGGCCCCGACCTGGTAACCGGCACGCCGGGCATCGACCGCCTCGACGGCCTGGGCGGCGCCGACACCATGGCCGGCCTCGACGGCGACGACGTCTACGTGGTGGACGTCAGCGGCGACATGATCACCGAAGCGCCGGACGAGGGCAATGACACGGTGGAGGTCGCCTTCAAGGCGGCCGGCACCTACACGCTGGGCGACAACGTGGAAAACGCCACTGTCACCGCGGCAGCCACGGTAGCGGTCAACCTGACCGGCAATGAGCTGGACAACACGCTGACCGGCAACGCCGCCGCCAACAAGCTGATCGGCGGTGCCGGCGACGACGACCTGAATGGCGGCGCCGGCGCCGACAGCATGATCGGCGGCACCGGCAATGACACCTACACGGTCGACGTGGCGACCGACGTGGTGACGGAAGATGTGGACGGCGGCTGGAACGATACCGTGCAGACCACGCTCGTCAAATACACGCTGGGCGCCAACGTCGAAAACCTGGTGTACACGGGCTCGGCAGCCTTTGCCGGCATCGGCAATGCGCTGGGTAACGGCATCCATGGCGGCGCCGGCAACGACACGCTCGACGGCGGCGCCGGCAACGACTACATGACCGGCGGCGGCGGTAACGACAGCCTGATCGGCGGCACCGGCGGCGACTTCATGGAGGGCGGCGCCGGCAACGACACCCTCGATGGCGGCACCATCGTGGACCGCGTCAGCTACTTCGACGGCAACTACGCCAGCTATATCGGCGCCGGCAGCGGCGTGGTGGTCAACCTTGCGCTCGGCAAGGCGACCAATGATGGCCAGGGCGGTGTCGACACGCTGATCAGCATCAATATGGTGTACGGCTCCGAGTACAACGACAGCATCACCGGCAGCAGCGCGCTGGTGGGCGAGTTCTTCAATGGCGCCGGCGGCAACAACACCATCGACGGCGGCGCCATCAGCAGCTACGAGCAGAACAGCAACCTGGTGTACTACTGGAGCAGCGGCAACGGCGTCAACGTCGACTTGCAAAGCGGCGTGGCCGAGCACCACGGCGGCCAGCACGACGTCCTGATCAACATCAACCAACTGGTCGGCTCGCGCTTCGATGACACGCTGCTGGGCACGGACGGCGAACTGAGCGAAAGCTTCGACGGCTACGAAGGCAACAACGAAATCGACGGCCGCGGCGGCTTTGACTTCGTGCGCTATGACTTTGCCGAGGTCGGCGTCACCGTCAACCTGGCCACCGGCCTGGCCGACAACGGCACCGGCACCGATACCCTGAGCGGCATCGAAGGCGTGGTTGGCTCCTGGCTCGACGACGAGCTGACCGGCGGCGATGCGTCGCACGACGAGCTGGAAGTGTTCATCGGCAGCGGCGGCAACGACACCATCGACGGCGGCTTGGGCTACGACCGCGCCGACTACACCACCAGCAGCGCGGCGGTATCGGTCAACCTCGGCACCGGCACCGCGCAGGACGGCCTGGGCGGCACCGACACGCTGACCAATATCGAAGGCGTGCGCGGCTCGGCCTTCAACGACACCCTGACCGGCAGCGACGCCGGCGGCGAAACCTTCGAAGGCCGCGAGGGCAACGACAGCATCGACGGCAAGGGCGGCGTCGACCTGGTCAGCTACGAGAGCAGCAAGGGCGGCGCGAAAGTCGACCTGGCTGCCGGCACGGCCAGCGATGGCTATGGCGGCACTGACAAGCTGCTCAACATCGAGGACGCGCGCGGTTCGGCCTTCAACGACACCATCACCGGCGGCACCGGCGCCAACCACCTGGAAGGCCTGGCCGGCAACGACTCGCTGCAAGGCGGCGCCGGCAACGACGTGCTGGAAGCGGGCAAGGGCGTCGACACGGTGGACGGCGGCGCCGACAGCGATACCCTGGTCCTGCTGGGCGATTACGCCGGCTACACCGTCAAGCGCCTGACCGCGACCGACCTGCTGCTGACCAACGCCGGCACTGGCGAGAGCATCACCGTGCGCAATGTTGAAACCTTTGCGTTCAAGGACGGCGACCGCAACTTTGCGCAAACCATCGAAGGCAAGCAAAGCGAGTTTGGCGACGTGCTGAAAGGCACGGCGGATGGCGAAACCATCGATGGCCTCGGCGGCAACGACACCATGACCGGTCTGGCCGGCAGCGACACCTACCGCGTCGATGCGGTGGGCGACGTGGTGGTCGAGGCGGAGGACGAGGGCACGGATCTGGTGGAAGTGGCGCTGAAGGTGACGGGCGGCACGTACAGCATGACGGCCAACGTCGAGAACGCCAGCGTCAGCGGCGCCCTGGCGGCCAACATCGTTGGCAACGGCATGGACAATATCCTGACCGGCAACGCTGTTTCCAACAAGCTCGATGGCGGCGCCGGCAACGACAGCCTGGTCGGCGGCGCCGGCACCGATACCCTGATCGGCGGTCTCGGCGACGATACCTTCGTGGTCGATGTGTCGGGCGATGTGGTCACCGAGCTCGACGGCGGCGGCACCGACCTGGTGCAGAGCGCGCTGGCCAGCTACACGCTGGCGACGCTCAACTTCGTCGAAAACCTGGCTTACACCGGCAGCGGCAACTTCAGCGGCACCGGTAACGCGCTGGCCAACGTCATCACCGGCGGCATCGGCAAGGACACCCTGACCGGCGGCCTCGGCAACGACAAGCTGTCTGGCGGCGCCGGCGACGACAGCCTGCTGGGCGGCGATGGCGCCGACACGCTCGATGCCGGCACCGGCGGCAATGACATCATCGACGGCGGCGCCGGCGCCGACCTGGTCAATGTGCTGGGCAATTTCAGCGCCTACACCCGCAGCCGACCGGTGGGCACCAGCGACACCAAACTGGTGAATGCGGTGACCGGCGAAAGCATCACCCTGCGCAACGTCGAGACGGTGCACTTTGCCGACGGCGACAGGAGCATCGACGCGGTCAACTTCAACCTGCCAAGCATCGGTAACGACAGCCTGGAAGGCGGCGTCGGCAACGACACCCTCAACGGCCTGACCGGCACCGACACCATGGCCGGCGGCACCGGCGACGACCTCTACGTGGTCGATACCACCGGCGACCTGGTGAAGGAGCTGGAAGACGAGGGTACCGACACGGTCAATGTGGCCTTCACCACGGCCGGCCAGACTTACAACATGACGGCCTTCGTGGAAAACGCCACGGTCACCGGCACCGTGGCCACCAACATCCTCGGCAACGGCTTAAACAACGTCCTGAGCGGCAATGCGCAGGCCAACAAGCTCGATGGCGGCGAGGGTAACGACTCGCTGGTCGGCGGCCTCGGCACGGACACCATGATCGGCGGCCTGGGCAACGACACCTTCGTGGTGGACGTGGCGGGCGATGTGGTCACCGAAGCCGACGGCGGCGGCACCGACCTGGTGCAGACCGCGCTGGCCAGCTACACGCTGGCGGCGCTCAGCTTCGTCGAAAACCTGGCCTACACCGGCAGCAGCAACTTCAGCGGCACCGGTAACGCGCTGGCCAACGCCATCACCGGCGGCATCGGCAAGGATACGCTGACCGGCGGCCTTGGCAACGACTCGCTGAGCGGCGGCGCCGGCGACGACAGCCTGCTCGGTGGCGACGGCAACGACACGCTGTCGGCCGGCACCGGCGCAGCCGACCTGCTCGATGGCGGCGCGGGCGACGGCGACGTGGTGCAAGTGCTGGGCAACTTCGCAGCCTATACCCGCACCCGCGTCAGCCTGACCGACACCAAGCTGGTCAACGCTGCCACCGGCGAGTCGCTGACCATCCGCAACGTTGAAACCGTCCGCTTTGCCGACGGCGACAAGTTGCTCGACGCGGTCAACGACAACCTGGCCAGCACCGGCAACGACACGTTGACCGGCACCGACGGCAATGACGTCCTCAACGGCGGCGCCGGCGCGGACAGCATGATCGGCGGCCTCGGCAACGACACCTACATGGTGGAGGCGGCTGGCGATAGCGTGACCGAAAACGCCGACGAAGGCACCGACCTGGTCAACGTGGCCTACACTGCGGCCGGCCTGACCTACACCCTGGCCAGCAACGTTGAAAACGCCACCGTGACCGGCACCGTGGCGACCAGCCTGACCGGCAACGGCCTGGCCAACGTCCTGACCGGCAACGGCGTGGCCAACAAGCTCGATGGCGGCGAGGGCAATGACAGCCTGGTGGGCGGCCTCGGCACTGACACCATGATCGGCGGCCTGGGCAACGACACCTTTGTGGTGGACGTCGCAGCCGATGTGGTCACCGAAGCCGATGGCGGCGGCACCGACCTGGTGCAGACCGCGCTGGCCACCTATTCGCTGGCAACGCTCAACTTTGTTGAAAACCTGAGCTACACCGGCACGCTGGCCTTCAGCGGCACCGGCAACGCGCAGAACAACGCCATTACCGGCGGCATCGGCAAGGACACCCTGACCGGCGGCCTCGGCAACGACTCGCTGAGCGGCGGCGCCGGCGACGACAGCCTGCTGGGCGGCGACGGCAACGACACGCTGGCGGCCGGCACCGGCGCGGCCGACGTGCTCGATGGCGGCGCCGGCGACGGTGACGTGGTGAATGTGCTGGGCAACTTCCTGGCCTACACCCGCACCCGCGTCTCGACCACCGACACCAAGCTGGTCAACGCAGCCACCGGCGAGTCGATGATTATCCGTGGCGTCGAAACCGTGCATTTTGCCGACGGCGACAAGGCGATCGCGGATGTCATCAGCAACGCCGCCACCGCCGGCAACGATACGCTGACCGGCACCGACGGCAACGACACCATGAACGGCCTGGCCGGCGCCGACGACCTCAGCGGCGGCCTCGGCGACGACACCTATATGCTCGATGTGGCGGGCGACGTGGTGCACGAAGCGGCGGACGAGGGCACCGACCTGGTCAACGTGGCCTACAGCGTGGCCGGCCTGACCTACACCTTGGCCGACAACGTGGAAAACGCCACCGTCACCGGCACCGTGGCTGCGAACCTGAAGGGCAACGGCCTGGCCAACGTCCTGAGCGGCAACGGCATGGCCAACAAGCTGGAAGGCCTGGAGGGCAATGACAAGCTGATCGGCGGCGCCGGCACCGACACCCTGATCGGCGGCCAGGGCAACGACACCTTCGTGGTGGACGTGGCCACCGACGTGGTGACCGAACTGGCTGGCGAGGGCACCGACCTGGTGGAAACCGCATTGGCTGCCTATTCGCTGGCGACGCTCGGCTTCGTCGAAAACCTGAGCTACACCGGCACGCTGGCCTTCAGCGGCACCGGCAACGCGCTCGACAACATCCTCACCGGCGGCATCGGCAAGGACACCCTGAGCGGCGGTCTCGGTAATGACAAGCTGTTTGGCGGCGCCGGCGACGACAGCCTGGTGGGCGGCGATGGCGACGACACCATCGATGCCGGCACCGGCGCGGCCGATGTGATCGATGGCGGCGCCGGCACTGGCGACGTGGTCAATGTGCTGGGCAATTTCGCGGCCTATACCCGCACCCGCACCAGCCTGACCGAGACCAGGCTGGTCAACGCCGCCACCGGCGAAGCGCTGACCATCCGCAACGTCGAGACGGTGCACTTTGCCGACGGCGACAAGGCGCTGGCCGACGTCAACGCCAACCTGGCTTCCAGCGGCAACGATACGCTGACCGGCGGCGACGGCGACGACGTCATCAACGGCGGCGCCGGTATCGACAGCATGAGCGGCGGCCTTGGCAACGACACCTACACGGTCGACGTGGCAGGCGATAGCGTGACCGAAAACGCCGATGCGGGCACCGACCTGGTCAACGTGGCGTACACGGTGGCCGGCCTGACTTACACGCTGGGCGCCAACATCGAGAACGCCACGGTCACCGGCACGGTGGCCGCCAACCTGACCGGTAACGGGCTGGACAACATCCTCACCGGCAACGGCGTCGCCAACAAGCTGGACGGCGGCGACGGCAACGACAAGCTGATCGGCGGCGCCGGCACCGACACCATGATCGGCGGCAGCGGCGACGACGTGTACGTGGTCGATGTCGCGTCCGACGTCGTTACCGAGGGTGTCGGCGCCGGCACCGACCGGGTGGAAACCGCGCTGGCGACCTACACGCTGGCGACGGCGGCCAACGTCGAGAACCTCAGCTACACCGGCGTCGCCACCGCCTTCACCGGCACCGGCAATGCGCTGGCCAATGTCATCACCGGCGGCGCCGGTGCCGACAAGCTGAGCGGCGCGGCTGGCACCGACACGCTGATCGGCGGCGCCGGCGCGGACACGCTGGCCGGCGGCACCGAGGCCGACAGCTTCGTCCTCAACAGCCTGGCGGGCATCGACACGGTGAGCGATTTTGTCAGCGGCACCGACAAGATCAGCATCAGCCAGGCGGTGCTGGCGCTGGGCGACGGCGACCTGGTGGTGGAGGACGCGGAAACGCGCGCGTCGGCCGGCGGTTTCAGCGCCGACGCCGAGCTGGTGGTGTTCACCGCCAATGCCGGCGGCACCACGCCGGCGGCGGCCGCGCTGGCGATCGGCTCGGCCACCGGCAACTACACGCTGGGCCAGCAGGCGCTGTTCGTGGTCGACAACGGCAGCAACAGCTACCTTTACCTGTTCAAGTCGAGCGGCACCGATGCGGTGGTGTCGGCCGGTGAGCTGACCCAGATCGCCATCCTGACCGGCAACCCGGCCACCACCGTGGCCGACTACCAGTTCGTCGCCTGACGACGCTGGAACAGGCCGCCCTGCGTGCATTGGCGCACGCAGGGCGGCTTTTTTTCCTTTGCAGATGCGGCAGGGTGGCCGACACTGGAAGCATCCCCCTGGCCGCAAAGGAAAGCAGCATGCACAGCACTCCCGACCCTGAAGTTCCGCCGCCGCAGCCGGAAAAAGATCCGCCGCCGGACAACCATCCCTTGCCCGAACACGCGCCGATCGAAGAACCCGAGCCGCCCAAGCCGCCCGTGAAAACTTGACGATAACTTATGACCATCAGTGGGCCAGCGCACCGTCCGTTGTGTGGAACGGACGCTATGCTGGTTCCACGCCACTAAACGTTGCTCACCGGATATATTTTTTCGGTTTTGTGCCGCGTGTCACACAGCGGCAATGAAAGAGTTTCTATAATTTAGTCATGTCGTCGATTTCTGTTCACGGAGAGAATCATGGGCAACTCGTTACACAATAAAATCTACCTCGGTCGCCGTACTGTCGCCCTGAGCACCAAGCGAGTCCAAGCCATGATCTGCATCGCCGCCTTTGCCAGCATCGGCCTGGCGTGGCTGCTGCTCCGAGCGTTCCAATAATCACTTTATTCGCCTTGTCCTGCCTTGCCGACGCGCCGCCGTGCGCGTACCATGAGGGCCGCAGTAGTCTCTTATGGAAAAAATGGCAATGAAGAATGAAAAATTCACGCAGGACGAGTACGACGCCCTGTACGAAATCAAGCGCGGCATCAAGGGCGATCGCGTCAGTGCGTGTGTGGGCCGCAACAGCAAACGCCTGTCCGGCCTCAAGCTGATCAGCATCGCCCGCAATGGCCGCATCACCCTGACCGACAAGGGCGAGCAGACCATTTTCCTGCGCCGCTGCGTGCTGGCGCTGCGCGCGCTGGCCGAGCAGCCCGGCACCGCGGTCGACGCCGATGTGGCCCTGTTCCTCGGCAAAAAATCCCATATCCTGGAACGCGCGGAAGGCGGCTTTGCCATCAGCGACAAGGGCCGGGAGTCGCTGGAAGACATCATTAATCAGGGTTTCTGACTAAAAAACGCTCCGCCGGAGCGTTTTTTTTGCTGTAATGTAGAGCTACTACAGCAAATACGAGTCCAGGCATGCCATGAGATTCACCACGCTGCAAAAGTTTCGCAAACTATTCGGTGTAATGGTGGCGGCCGTGGTGCTGGTGTTGCTGGTCGTCTCGCTGTTTGTCGCGCACGTACTCAACCAGAGCCGTCTGCGCTACTACGCCAGCGCCGAGGAAACTTCCCACAACCTCGTGGTCTCGCTGGAAAATTTCCTGCATTCGCACTTCCAGGAGGTGGAGCTGGCCATGCGCCGTGCCGACCTCGAATTCCGCCGCATGCACGAGCAGAAGCGCTTCAGCGACGAAGCCTTCAGCGCCTATCTGCGCGAGCTCAAGGAGCGGGTGCCGCAGGCGCAGGCGGTGCGCGGCTCCAACGCGGCCGGGCTGGTGATCTACGGCGAGCAGGTCGACCTGAGCAAGCCGCAAGACCTGACCATCCGCGAGTTTTACGCCCGCGTGCGGGCCGGGCACGACCTGGTGTTTGGCGTGCCGGTGCAGTCGCGCATCAGCGGCGAGTGGGTGCTGCCGCTGATCTATCCGCTGACCTTGCCGGACGGGCGCTTTGGCGGCACCGCCTACGTGCTGATCAACAGCGCCCGCATCAGCGAGGCGTTTGCCGGCCTGAACATTGGCGCCCACGGCTCGCTGGTGCTGCTGGACGACCGGCGCCGGGTGCTGCACCGCTACCCGGAAGTGCCGGACATGCCGTTTGGCAGCACCATCAAGACCAGTCGCGAGATCCAGGCGGTATTGGAGGGCAAGCAGCGGCGCGCCACCTACACGGTGGTCAGCCCGCGTGACGGACTCGAGCGCACCATCAGCACGGAAAAGGTGGGCGGGTATCCGGTTTTCATCGCGGTCGGGCTGGCCAGCGCCGACTTCCTGGCGCCGTGGTACAAGGAAGTGCGCAACGCCTTGCTGTTCCTGGGCGCGCTGACCGGGCTGGCGGCGGCGCTGCTGCTGGGCGTGCGCTATGGCCTCAACCGGCAGTACCAGGTGCTGTCGGCGCTGGTGGAAGCCGAAAAGGCCGTGCAAGCCTCGCTGGCGCGGCTGACGGCCTCGGAGTCGCGCTGGCGCTCGCTGACCGAGGGCTTGCCGCAGATGGTGTGGACCGCCACGCCCGAGCTGCGCGTGGATTTCCTCAGCCATCACTGGGAAACGTTCAGCGGCCTGCCGGCCGAACAGCTGATCGCATCCGGCGACTGGTCGGGCGTGGTCCATCCCGAGGATCTGGCGGCGATGACCGCCGCCCGGCAGCGCGCGCTGGCCGCGGGCGACCAGTTCCGTTGCGACTGCCGGCTGCTGCGCCATGACGGCGAGTGGCGCATCTTCGACAACCACGCGCTGCCGCAAAAGGACGACCATGGTGTCATCCTCAGCTGGGTGGGCAGCAGCACCGACCGCACCGAGGCGCGCGCGGCGCACGAAGCGCTGCTGCAGGCCAAGGAGGCGGCCGATCAGGCCGGCCGCGCCAAGTCGGACTTCGTGGCCAATATGAGCCACGAGATCCGCTCGCCGATGAATGCGGTGCTGGGCATGCTGCAGCTGCTGCGCCGGACCGAGATGAATGCGCGCCAGCAGGATTACGTCGACAAGGCCCACGCCGCCGCCAGCGCCTTGCTGGGGCTGCTCAACGATGTGCTGGATTTTTCCAAGGTGGAGGCAGGCAAGCTGGTGCTGGACCCGCATCCGTTCCGGCTCGACAAGCTGTGGCGCGACCTGGCCGTGATCCTGTCGGCCAATGTGGGCTCGCGCAACATCGAAGTATTGTTCCGCATTGCGCCCGAATTGCCGGCGACGGTGCTGGGCGACGCGTTGCGCCTGCAGCAGGTGCTGCTCAACCTGGCGGGCAACGCCATCAAGTTCACCGAGCGCGGCGAGGTGGTGGTGTCGGCGCAGCTGGTGGCGCAGGAGGCCGGCAAGCTGTCGATTGCGTTTGCCATCCGCGATACCGGCATCGGCATCGGGCCCGAGCAGTGCGCCCACATCTTCGATGGTTTTTCGCAGGCCGAGGCCTCGACCGCGCGGCGCTTTGGCGGCACCGGCCTGGGGCTGGCGATCAGCCAGCGGCTGGTGCGGCTGATGGGCGGCAGCTTGCGCGTGGTGAGCGAGCTGGGTCATGGCAGCGTGTTCGATTTCACTATCGAGCTGGGCCTGCTGGAGCCGCAGCCGGCGGCACAAACGCCGGCCGCGGACAGCATGCTGGCGGCGCCGGATGCGGCCATGCGCGGCCTGTCCTGCCTGGTGGTGGACGATAACCCTGTGGCGCGCACGGTGTTGCGCGAGATGGCCTCCTCGTTTGGCTGGCGGGTCGATGTGGCGGCCGGCGGCCACGAAGCGCTGGATGCGGTCGGCGCGCAACTGGCGCGGGGCAAGACGTATGACGTGGTGTTTATCGACTGGCGCATGCCGCAGCTGGACGGCTGGGAAACCAGTTGCCGCATCCGCGAACTGACGCCGGCCGGCAAGACGCCGCTGATTGTGATGGTGACGGCGCATGACCGCGAGCTGCTGGCGCAGCGCTCTCGGGAGATGGCGCCGGTGCTCGATGGCTTCGTGGTCAAGCCGGTGACGGCGTCGATGCTGTTCGATGCCGTAGCCGAGGCCAGGCTGGATCAGCGCAAGCCGCCGGCGCCGGTATCGGCGCCGGCACAGCAGCGGCTGGCCGGTGTGCGCTTGCTGCTGGTGGATGACAATGCGGCCAACCAGCAGGTCGCCAGCGAGTTGCTGGGCAGCGAAGGCGCGCAGGTGGTGGTGGCCGGTTCGGGGGCGATGGCGCTGGGCGTGCTGGGCGGCGAGGGCGCGTTGCCGGACCTGATTTTGATGGATATCCAGATGCCCGAGATGGACGGCTACCAGGCCACGCGCGCGATCCAGTCGCGGCTGGGCATGAGGACGCCGCCGATTGTGGCGATGACGGCCAATGCGCTGGCCTCGGACCGCATTGCCGCGCTGGAAGCGGGCATGGTCGATCACGTCGGCAAGCCGTTCGACCTGGCGCAACTGGTGGCGGTGATCTTGCAGCACGCGCGCCCTGGCAGCGTCCCGGCGCCGATTGCGCCGGCGCCGGCAGCGCCTGAAGCGCACGCGCCGCGGCCCGACGCCGGCTTGAACAGTGTGGCCGCGCTGAAGCGCATGGGCGGACTGGAATCGGTGTACCTGATCGCGCTGCGCAGCTTTGTGGTGGAGGCGGAAAGGCTGGCGCGCCAGTTGCGGGTTGCGCGCAGCGAGCTCGACAGCGTTGCCGCCTTGTCCGCGCTGCACACGCTGAAAGGCCTGGCCGGCACGGTCGGCGCCGACCGCCTTGCCACCTTGAGCCTGGCGGCCGAGCAGGCGCTCAAGCAGGATGCCAGCGCCTGGGCGCCGCTCGACCAGGTCCTCGACGCCTGCCCGGAGGTCGCCGAGGGCATTGAACAGCTACTTACCGAAAGCCGTCAGCAGTAATGTCCAACTCGGTCACTTCGCCATAGGTCTTGGCGATGTTGCGGATATCGGCGGCTTTGCCGATCAACACCATCTGCAGGTTATTGCGTGGGAAGTGCTTGTTGACCAGCGCCCTGGCGCGTTCCGGCGTCAGGCTGTCGACGTCGCGCGTGAAGTTGTCGATCTGCCCGCGGTCCACCTGGTTGGCGTACATGTCGCCGAGCAGGCCCGCCAGCTGTTCGCCGGTTTCATAGCGCGGCGGGAACTGGCCCTTGACGTAAGCCTTGGCCGACTCCAGCGTCGCCTTGTCGATGCCCTTGTCCCACAAGCGCAGGTAGGTCTTGTGCGCCAGGGCCAGCGCCGCTTCGGTTTTCGGCGAGGCGGTGAAGCTGTTGATGGCAAAAGTACCGGTCTGCGACAGCGTGCTGAAACCGCTGGACGCGCCGTAGGTCAGGCCCGAGTTGACGCGCAGTTCGTCATTCAGCCACGAGGTGAAGCGGCCGCCCAGCACCGTGTTCAGCACCTGCAGCGGCACGTAGTCGGGATCGTTGCGGGCAATGCCGGCGCCGCCGATCAGGAAGGTGGTCTCGATGGCGTCGGCCTTGTTGACCAGCAGCACGCGCGCCTTGTCGGCCTTGACCTTGCCGTTCTGCTGCGGCGCCGGCGCCGGGCCGCTGGCCTTCCAGGCGCCGAACAGCGACTCGATCTGCCGGCGCATCTCGCTCTTCTGGAAATCCCCGACCACGATGATGGCGGCGTTGTCCGGACGGTAGTACTGCTGGTAGTAGCGCTGCACGTCGGCCTGCTTGAGCGCGCTGACGCTGGCCACCGTGCCGCTGGGTGGAATCGCATACGGGCTGTCGCCGAACAGCATGGCGCGGTAGTAGTTCTGCATCACGTTCTTCGGCGCTTCCTTGGCCTGCTTCAGGCCGTTGACCTTGCGCGTGCGCAGCTTGTCCAGTTCGGCTTCGTCAAAGCCCGGCTGCAGCACGATTTCGGCAAACAGCGGCAGCAGCGCGGCTGCGTCGTCGCGCGCGAAGTTGGCCTGCACCGTGCTGGACTCGGCCCCGGCGCCGCCGGCGATGCGCGCGCCGCGGTCATCGAAAGCCTGGTCGATGGCGGCCTTGTTGTGGGCGGTGCTGCCCAGCAGCAGGGCGTCGCCGGTCAGGTTGGACAGGCCGGGCTGGGCGCCGTCGTTGACCGCGCCGGCCTTGACCACGGCACGGACGGAAATCAGCGGCACCTCGTGCCGTTCCATCAGGTAGACCTTGAGGCCGTTTTGCAGCGTGACGGTATCGAATTCCGGCAGGCGGAATTCGGCGGCGTTGGCTTGCAGTGCGCTGGCCGCCAGTGCGGCGGCGATGAGCGTGTGTTTCATGAGATCAGTCCTCCTTCGCGGCCAGCACGCCGACGGTGCGCTGCGACTTGGTCAGGTATTTTGCGGCGACGGCCTGGATATCGGCCGGCGTCAGTTTCTGGTAGGCGGCGGGCGCGTCGAACATCTGCTTGTAGCTGCCGAAGAAGACTTCGTAATTGCCCAGCTGTAGCGCCTTGCCGTTGATGGTTTCCTGCTCGCGGTACAGATTGACCAGCTTCTGGTTCTTCACCTTCTGCAGCTCTTCGGCCGTGACGCCTTCCTTGACCAGCTTGTCGACTTCGGCCAGCAGCGCCTTTTCCAGTCGCGCCGCATCGACGCCGCCGGCCGCCACCGCCGTCAGGTAGAGCAGGCCGGGATCGAAGCCATCGAGGCTGTCGGCGCTGACCTGCGTGGCCAGCTGCGTGTCGACCAGCGCCTGGTACAGGCGCGAGGTCTTGCCGCCGGCCAGCACCGCTTGCAGCACGTCCAGCGCGTAGTAGTCCGCGTGATGGATGGCCGGCACTTTGTACGCCACGGCCAGATTGACCGAGGTGGCCGACTCCTTGGTGATGAACAGGCGGCGCTCGCCAGTCTGCGGCGGCTCGACGGTGCGCACCGGCGGCGGCAGGGCGCGCTTGGGGATGCTGCCAAAGTACTTGGTGGCCAGCTGTTTCACCTGCTCGGCCTTCACATCGCCGACCACCACGGCCACCGCATTGTTGGGGGCGTAGTAGGTGCGGAAGTAGCGCTCAAGATCGGCTTGCGTCCACGCCTTGATATCGGACTCATGGCCGATCACCGGCAGGGCGTAGGTGTGAGCGGTGAAGGCGACGCTGTTCACCTCGTTGATCAGCGCCATGATGTTGGAGTTTTCCAGATTGGTGCTGCGCTCGGACAGCACCACGCCGCGCTCGCTCTCGACCATCTTCGGATCGATGGTGAGGCTGGCCACGCGGTCGCTTTCCAGCGTGAAGATGGTCTCCAGCGACGAGGCCGGGAACCAGTCCTGGTACACCGTCACGTCGCTGTTGGTGAAGGCGTTGTTGGAGCCGCCGTTGGCCTCCATGGTGCGGTCGAACATTTTGGGGCCGAACTTCTTCGCGCCGTTGAACATCATGTGTTCAAAGAAGTGCGACAAGCCGGTGATGCCGGGCGCCTCGTTGCGCGAGCCGACTTTCCAGAAGGTGTACATGGTGGCGTTGGGGATGCTATGCGATTCCAGCACGATGAACTTCATGCCGTTGTTCAGCGTGAAGGTTTGCACCTGATCGGCCCTGACCGCGGCGTGCGCGGTGGCGGCCGACAAGGCGAAGGTGAGCGTAAGGCTCGCGGCCAGGACTTTCCATTTCATAAGCGCTCCATCGAGGACAAGTGAGCGCAAAGTGTACATCTTTTGATAACTATTTGCGAATGGCAAGCTTAGCGGATAGCATGTCAGTAACGACAACAAGGAGCTGGCAATGGAAAAACCGAACTGGGTAGCGCACGAGTTGAGCATGACCGTGCTGATGACGCCGGACATGGCGAACTTTTCAGGCAACGTGCACGGCGGCACCATCCTGAAGTACCTCGACAGCGTGGCCTATGCCTGCGCCAGCCGCTATTCCGGCACCTACACCGTCACGCTGTCGGTGGACCAAGTGATGTTCCTGCAGCCGATCCACGTTGGCGAGCTGGTGACCTTCCTGGCCTCGATCAACTACACCGGCCGTACCTCGATGGAAGTGGGCATCCGCGTGGTGACCGAGAACATCCAGCAGCGCCTGGTGCGCCACGCCAACAGCTGCTACTTCACCATGGTGGCGGTGGACTCCAACCGCAAGCCGGTCGAAGTGCCGCCGCTGGTACCGGAAACCGAAGAACAAAAGCAGCGCTGGGAACAAGCCGTGCTGCGCAAGCAGGCGCGCCAGATGGTCCACGGGAACCGCAAGAAATGAGCGGCGCGCTGAAGCGTTGGATGGCGCTGGCCGCGCTGGCGGCAGCGTTGCCGTGCGCGCTGGCGGCGCAGCCGACCGGCAAGCAGATCATTGCCGATGTGAGCCGCATCGTTGCGCCGGCTGGCGTGCAGGAGAATTTCAAGCTGCACATCAACGGCATCGACCAGTGGGTCTACACGCGCGGGCAGGACCGCAAGAATCCGGTGCTGCTGTTCGTACACGGCGGCCCGGCCTCGCCCAGCGCGCCGACCATGTGGATGTACCAGCGTCCGTTCGAAGAGTATTTCACGGTGGTGAACTACGACCAGCGCGGTGCCGGCAAGACCTATCTGGAAAACGATCCGGACACAGTGCGCCCGACCCTGCGCATCGACCAGTATGTCGACGATGCGGTGAAGATTGCCGAGGAAGTCTCGAAACGCTACGGCAAGCGAAAAGTCATTCTGGTCGGCCACAGCTGGGGCACGGTGGTCGGCATGCACGCGGCGCTGAAGCGGCCGGATTTGTTCCATGCCTACGTCGGCATCGGGCAGGTGATCAGCATGCTGGACAACGAAAAGGTCAGCTTCGATTTCGCGCTGGCGCAGGCGCGCAAGGAGAACAATCAGCAGGCGCTGAAGGAGCTGGCGTCGATTGCGCCGTATCCGGGCGACACGCCGCTCACGCGCGAGCGTATCGTCATTGAACGCAACTGGGCGCAGCACTATGGCGGACTGGCCGCGTATCGCAGCGATTTTGCTTACTACTTCGATGCGCCGCTGCTGTCGCCGGAATATGACGACGCGGCCGTCAAGGCGATCGATCAGGGCAGTCTGCTGACGCTGGAACGGGTGCTGAACGAATGGTTCCAGGTCGACTTCAAACCGGTCAAGCGCTTCCCGATCCCGGTGCTGATGTTCATGGGGCGGCACGACTACACCACGCCGTCCGAACCGACCGCCGCGTGGCTGGCAAAGGTCAAAGCGCCGTACAAGCGCGCGGTCTGGTTCGAAAACTCCTCGCATCTGGTGCAGTTCGAGGAGCCGGGCAAAACGCTGGTCAGCCTGCTGGAATACGTGCGCCCGCTGGCCAAGGATTAGCCGCGCCTCTGCAAAAAGAGATACGCACAGCGCCTAGATGTGGTGAGGCGCCGCTGCGTGCGGCTGGTTAAGCTTCCTGCTCAATTCAATCATGCGAGCAAGGAGCAAATTATGAGCGCTGCGTTAACCAAGCAGACCGCCAACCTGGGTGTGGCGTGGGAAGGCATTTACGGCTACAGCCAGGCCGTGAAGGTGAAAGACACCATCTACATCTCCGGCCAGCTGAGCCACGACAAGCAGGGCAATCTGGTGGCGCCGGCCGTGCTGGGCGCAGACGGCAAGCCGCGCGACTTCGACACCATGGCGGCGCAGATGCGCCAGACCTACCTCAACGCCATCGAGCTGCTGGCGCAGTTCGGCGCCACGCTCGACAACGTGGTGGAGGAAACCCTGTTCGTGCTGGACGTGGACGCCGCCTTCAAAGTGGCCGGCGAGGTGCGCAAGGAACTGTACGCCAGTGCCCAGCCGGCCATCGCCAGCAATCTGATCGGCGTGTCCCGGCTGGCGTTTCCGGAACAGCTGATCGAGATTACTTTCCGCGCCATCCTGCCGGATTAAGCCGGCTTGCGGCGGCGGGTCAGGAACACCAGGCCCGCCGCGACCACCGAGGCAGCCGCCAGTGCGTACAAGCCGCCCTGGATCGAGCCGGTCTTCTGCTCAAGATAGCCGAAGGTGGCCGGCGCCACGAAACCGCCCAGATTGCCCAGCGAGTTGATCAGCGCGATCACCGCGGCGGCGATGCGGCTGTCCAGATAGCCCTGCGGAATCGGCCAGAACAGCGACGATGCCGCCTTGAAGCCGATGCCGGCAAAGCAGATCGCCACGAACGCGAACACCGGGCCGCCGGTGGTGGAGGCGAACATGCCGCAGGCTGCAATCAACAGCGCCACCGCCACCCACGCCTGCTGATGGCGATACTTCTGCGCCAGCGTGGCAAACATATACATCGCCGCGATCGAGATCATCCACGGAATCGAGTTGAACAGGCCGATCTGGAACTCGCTGAAATGCCCCATCTTCTTGATGATGCTCGGCAGCCAGAAGGTGGCGCCATAGATGGTCAGCTGGATCGCGAAGTAGATGAAGCAGAACAGGGCGATGCGGCCATCCTTCAGCAGCGTGAACATGCTGGCGTGGGCCGGCTTGTTGGCGTCGCGTTCCTTCTTCTCGGCGGCGATGACGGTGGCCAGCGCGCTGCGCTCGGATTCCGTCAGCCACTTCGCATCCTCCGGTTTCGAGTCGAGGCAGAACCACACCACGAAGCACAGCGCCACCGACGCCAGGCCTTCGATGATGAACATCCATTGCCAGCCGTGGAAGCCGCCGCCCTCAATCGACAGCAGCGCGCCCGACAGCGGGCCGGACATGACCGAAGCCAGCGCCGAGCCGCTCAGGAAAATCGCCATCGCCTTGCCGCGCTCGCGGTTCGGCAGCCATTGCGTGAAGTAGTAGACCACGCCGGGGAAGAAGCCGGCCTCGGCTACGCCCAGCAGGAAGCGCATCACGTAGAACGACATTTCGCCCTGCACGAAAGCCATGCCGGTGGCGACCACGCCCCAGCTGGCCATGATGCGGGTCAGCCAGGCCTTGGCGCCGAAGCGTTGCTGCAGGATGTTGGACGGCACCTCGAACAGTGCGTAGGCGAGGAAGAACACGCCGGCGCCGAAACCGAACGCGGCCGCGCCGATGCCGAGGTCTTTCTCCAGGTGCGAGCGCACGAAGCCGATGTTGACGCGGTCGATGTAATTGGCGATGAACATCACCACGAACAGCGGCAGGATGCGCCATTTGACTTTGCTGACGGCAGTGTCGAGTACGGTTGGGGCGGCGGCTTGCGCGTCGCCGGCGGTGGTGGTTGCTGTAGTCATGCTTGTCTCCTTGTGGTTCTTGTTGTTGTTTTTAGCGAACCATGCAAGGCATCTTGTTATTGAACTTCCAGCCTGGAATCAGGAACTGCATCGCCACCGCATCGTCCCGCGCGCCCAGTCCCATGTTGTTGTAGAGATGGTGGGCGGCTTCGATGGCGTCCATGTCCAGCTCGACGCCGAGGCCCGGTGTGGTTGGCACCTGCACCATGCCGCCCTTGATCTGCAGCGGATTCTTGGTCAGATGCTGGCCATCCTGCCAGATCCAGTGGGTGTCGATGGCGGTGATGTTGCCCGGCGCGGCGGCCGCCACGTGGGTGAACATGGCCAGCGACACGTCGAAGTGGTTGTTCGAGTGCGAGCCCCAGGTCAGGCCCCATTCATGGCACATCTGCGCCACCCGCACCGAGCCTTGCATGGTCCAGAAGTGCGGGTCGGCCAGTGGAATGTCGACCGATTGCAGCTGGATCGCGTGGCGCATCTCGCGCCAGTCGGTGGCGACCATATTGGTGGCGGTCAGCAGGCCGGTGGCGCGGCGGAACTCGGCCATCACCTCGCGGCCCGAGTAGCCGTTCTCGGCGCCGCACGGGTCTTCGGCGTAAGCCAGCACATCGCCCTTGTCGCGGCACAGGCGGATCGCGTCCTTCAGCAGCCAGCCGCCGTTCGGGTCCAGCGTTACGCGTGCCTGCGGGAAGCGTTCGTGCAGGGCGGTGACGGCTTCCATTTCCTCTTCGCCACGGAACACGCCGCCTTTCAGCTTGAAGTCGTTGAAGCCGTAGCGCTCGTAGGCGGCTTCGGCCAGCTTGACCACCGCCTCCGGTGTGAGCGCCGCTTCGTTGCGCACGCGCGACCAGTTGTCGCTGGCGTCGGCGGGGGTGGCGCTGTAGGGTAGGTCGGTCTTGTTGCGGTCGCCGATGTAGAACAGGTAGCCCAGCATTTCCACTTCTTTGCGCTGTTGGCCTTCGCCGAGCAGGGCGGCCACCGGCACGCCGAGGAACTTGCCGACCAGGTCCAGCAGCGCCGCTTCCAGCGCGGTAATCGCGTGCACGGCGATGCGCAGGTCGAAGGTTTGCAGGCCGCGGCCGCCGGCATCGCGGCCATCGAGCGCGGCGCGGGCGGCGTTGAGCAGGGCGTTGTAATTGCCGATCGGCTGATTCAGCAGCAGCGGCTTGGTGTCTTCCAGCGCCTGGCGGATCTTCTCGCCGCCCGGCACTTCGCCGACGCCGGTGTTGCCGGCGCTGTCGGTCAGGATCACCAGGTTGCGGGTGAAATAGGGGCCGTGGGCGCCGCTCAGGTTGAGCAGCATGCTGTCGCGGCCGGCAACCGGGATGACGCGGATGGCGGTGATGCGTGGGGTCTGGTTCATGGTTTTTCCTTCTAAAATGATTGCGCTGTCATTTCAATCTTAGAGTGATGCGCTAGGAAACTCAAGTCAAATCTATGATAAAAAATGATGTGCGATGCTATAATGGCACATCTTTTTCTATCGAGGCTGTCATGAGCGAGCTGCGCACGTTGCGGACCAATGGCGGGGAAATACAGGTCAGCGGCGCCACGCTGGCAGACGTGGCCAAGCTGGCCGGGGTGTCGCCGATTACCGTGTCGCGCGCGCTGAACCAACCGCATCTGGTGCGGCCCAATACCGTGGCCAAGGTGCAGGCGGCGGTGCAGCAGACCGGCTACGTCAAGAACATGATGGCCGGGGCGCTGGCGTCCAACCGCAGCCGGCTGGTGTCGCTGGTGCTGCCGACCATCTCCACCCCGATCTTTGCCGACATGGTGCAGGCGGCCAGCGACGAGCTGACGGCGGCCGGCTACCAGGTCATGCTGGGCCTGTCGAGCTACGAAGCGTGGCGCGAGGAAGTGCTGGTCGAAACCATCCTGAGCCGGCGGCCGGACGGCGTCATCCTGACCGGTTCACTGCACACCGACAGCACGCGGCGGCGCCTGCAGGCGGCGCAAGTGCCGGTGGTGGAGGCGTGGGACCTGACGCCGTCGCCGATCGACATGATGGTCGGCTTCTCGCACGAGGACGTGGGGCATGCGATTGCGCAGCACCTGCTGGAGCGCGGCTACCGGCGGATTGCCATCCTGGCGGTGGAGGATACACGGGCGGTGCGGCGCAACCAGGGCTTGCAGGCCGGGCTGGCCAAGCATGGCTTCGAGGCGGTAGCGGTGCAGCTGATGCCGTTGCCGTCCACCTTTGCGCTGGGGCGGGATGGCCTGTCGCTGCTGCTGGCGCGCTGCCCCGCGGTGGACGCGGTGGTGTGCAGTTCCGACACACTGGCGCATGGCGTATTGACAGAAGCCATCGCGCGCGGGCTCAGCGTGCCGGAGCAACTGGCGGTGGTCGGCTTCGGCGACCTCGAATTTGCGGCGCGAACCTACCCGCCGCTATCGACTGTACGCGTCGATGGCGCTAATATCGGTCGTGTGGCGGCGCAAGCGATACTGGACCGGTTGGACGGCAAGGCAGTGGCCGGCCTGACCGATACCGGCTTCCAGTTCATCCAGCGCGGCAGCACTTGAGACCGATAACAACAGGAGGCCGGCATGGAAATGAAGCGCATCAATGCGGGGAAATTGCGGGCCATCGGCTACGATACGCGCGACAAACTGCTGCGGGTGGAGTTTGAGGACGGCACGGCCATCGATTATTCGGGCGTGGGCAACGAAGTATGGCGCAAGCTGTCGACGTCCGGCGCGGCGTGGAGCTACTACCGCGACAACATCGAAGACGAGTACAGCGGCCGCAAAGGCGTGGTGCGCAAGCCGACCACGCGCGCGGACCTGGAAAACCTGTTCAAAGCGCCCGACGAATAAAGGAGAGTTCATGCATTGTCCCGCCATGTTTCGTGAGGAGCGGTTGGAAGTTCTGCATGCGCTGATGCGCGAGCGTGTTTCAGGGACCGCACAGCTACATCACACCATCGTGGTATGCATCGAAAGAAGAGCACGGCAAGGTGGTGCCGACCTGGAACTTCGTGATGGTGCAAGCACGCGGCAAGCCGCAGGTGATGGACGATGCGGACTGGCTGCGCGAGCAAGTCGGCCAGATGACCGCCAACTTCGAAAGCCAGCGCGAGCAGCCATGGCGCGTGTCCGACGCTCCCGACGACTACATCGCCACCCAACTGCACGCCATCGTCGGTGTGGAAATCCCGATAGCCGCGCTCGAAGGCAAATGGAAAATCAGCCAGAACCGCAACGAAGCCGACCGCCAGGGCGTGATCCAGGGGCTGTCATCAGAAGGCCGCTGCCCGGAAATGCATCGACTGATGGAATCCGATTGAATCCGCACGGGCGGTATGGTTTAATCGAATGATCTTTGATCTTCTTGATTGCCATGTCCGACGCCAGTATTCAGCCAGCTCCAGAGCAAGTCCCTGCGTATCGAGTCGAGCGCTCTTCAGTTCACGGCAACGGTGTGTTCGCGCAGCGCGATATCGCGCCTGGCGAACGTATCGTCGAGTATGCCGGCCGCGAAATCACCTGGGAGGAGGCGCAGATCCGCGCCGAGATCCAGGGCGGGCCGCATAATCACACCTTCTTCTTCAGCCTGGCCAACGGCAATGTGATCGATGGGGGCGACCATGGCAACGAGGCGCGCTTCATCAACCATTCCTGCCAGCCGAATTGCGAAGCCATCGAGGAAGAAGATGGCCGCATCTTTATCTACGCGCTGGTCGAGATCCGGCAGGACGAGGAACTCAGCTATTCCTACCCGCTGATTTACGAGGGCCGCCACACGCCTGCCATCAAGAAGGAATTCGCCTGCCGTTGCGGCGCGCCCAACTGCACCGGCACCATGCTGGCGCCCAAGCCGCGCAAGCGCAAACCGAAAGCTAAGCCGTTGCCGTTTGCAGATCTCGTCCCTGCAGCAACAGCTGTTCAAAGTCCGCAGCCGGCAGTGGCGGGCTGAAGTAGTAGCCCTGCATTTCGTCGCAGCCGTTGCGGCGCAGGTAATCGACCTGGCTTTCGGTCTCCACCCCTTCGGCAATCACCCGCAGCTTGAGGTTGTGCGCCAGCGCGATGATGGAGACCACGATGGCCGCCTCGTCATCCACGCTGATGTCGCTGACGAAGGAGCGGTCGATCTTCAGCACGTCAATCGGGAAGTGGCGCAGATACGAGAAGCTCGAGTAGCCGGTGCCGAAGTCGTCGATCGACAGCGCCAGGCCCAGCGCCTTCAGCTTGTGCAGCAGTTCCACCGCTTGCGCCACGTCGTGCATGAACAGGCCTTCGGTCAGTTCGATGTCCAGGCAGGCCGGCGGCAGTCCGGTTTCGTCCAGCACTTCTGCGATCGATGACAGCAGCTGCGGCTCGCTGAACTGGCGCGGCGACAGGTTGACGGCGATGCGCAGCATGCCATGGCCATCGTCCATCCAGCTGCGCGCCTGCGCGCACGCGGTGCGCAGCACCCAGGCGCCGATTTCCACGATCAGCCCGGTCTCCTCGGCCAGCCCGATGAAGCGGTGCGGCGCCACCATGCCCAGCTCCGGATGCTGCCAGCGCAGCAGCGCTTCCATGCCGACCACGCGTCCCGTCTGCAAGTCCACCTGCGGCTGGTAGTGCAGCACGAATTCCTGCCGCACCAGCGCGTTGCGCAGCGCGCTTTCGATGCGCAGCCGTTCGCGCGCTTCCTCGTTCATGGCCGGCTCGTAGAACTGGGTGTTGTTGCGGCCCAGCTTTTTGGCGCGGTACATGGCAATGTCGGCATGCTCGATCAGGCGCTGGGCCGAGGTGCCGTCCGCCCCGTACACGGCCACGCCGATCGAGCAGGTGACGAAAAATTCCTTCCCCTCCAGCATGGCCGGCTGGGTCACGGCGCGCATGATGCGCTGGGCGATGTCGTGCGAGGCTTCTTCCGGGTACTCGGTCAGGATGGCAACAAATTCGTCGCCGGAGAGGCGCGCCACGGTGTCGCTCTCGCGCACGCTGTCCTGCAGGCGCTGCGCCACGGTTTTCAGCAGCTGGTCGCCGGCTTTGTGGCCGAGGCTGTCGTTGACGAATTTAAACCGGTCGAGGTCGATCAGCATCACCCACAGCGGCTTGCCGCTGCGGTTGGCAAACGCCACGGCCTGGCTCAGCCGGTCCTGCAGCAGCACGCGGTTGGGCAGGCCGGTCAGCACGTCGTGGTGGGCGATGTGCTGGATGCGCTGCTCGGCCAGCTTGCGTTCGGTGATATCGGCGCCGGTGCCGCGATAGCCGCGGAACTTGCCCTCGCGGTCGAACAGGGGCTCGCCGCTGATGCTGAACCAGTGGACCTGGCCGTCGATGCCGGGCAGCGAATATTCAAAGTTGGAGAACGGCAGGTGGGCTTCCAGCATGGCTTTGTGGTCGCGGCCCCAGCGGTTGTCCCATTGCTCCGGCTGCAGCTCCCAGCGGGTCTTGCCGATAAAGGTTTTGGGGTCCTGCTTGCCTTTGTCGAAGAAGCCGCCGGTGATATTGGTGAAGCGGAATTGCTCGTCCTGCTCCCAGTACCAGTCCGACGACAGCGCCAGCAGGCGGCGGAAGCGGTGTTCGCTTTCCTGCAGCGCTTCCTCGGTGCGCTTGCGGGCGGCCACGTCCTCGGCCAGCTTGTCGTTGCTGGCTTTGAGCGCCACGGTGCGCTCGTCGACCAGCCGCTGCACGCGGGACGAGCGGCGCGCCAGCGAGTTGACGAAGGCCGCCGTCAGCAGCGAGAACAGGGCGCCGCCGACCAGCGTGGACAGCGAGCCGAGGTGGGTTGGCAGGAAGGGCCGCGGCAGCGGCGTCACCTGCACGTGCCACGATTTGCCGGCCACGCTGAAGCTGCGCACGTACGGTTCGCGGTAGTCGAAGGCCAGCCAGCGCTGCAGCGCTGGCGGCGCCGGCGGCTCGCTGGCCGGCTGGCCGCGCGCGTAGATCAGGCTGGCCGGGCTCATGTCGTCGCCGATGTAGACCTGCAGCATCAGCTCGCGGTCGTCCAGCAGGTCGGCCGCCAGCAGGATTTTCTGCACCAGGTCGGCCGAGCGGATCACCGCGCTGGTGTTGCCGAGCCAGGCCGCGCGCCGCTGCGCCGCCGTGCCCAGTTCCGCGCCCTTGCGGTACACCGGGATCATCATCACGAAGCCTTGTTGCTGCGCGCGCTCCTGTTCCAGTTTCATCAGCGCGGTGGTGCGCGGCTGGCCGCTGTCGACCGCGTCGGCGATCACGCGCGCCATGGCCGGCAGCGAGGCCACGTCCAGCCCCAGGGCCGGCTCGTTGCCCTCCAGCGGCTCCAGGTAGTCGACGATGATGTGCTGCGCACGCGAGGCCAGCGGCTGGCGGTTGGCATCGTGCAGCACGTAGTCGGGGTGGCGTTGTTGCGTTTCAGCCTCGTGGCGGCGTGCGCCGGCGTCGTCCATCACGCGCTGGTAATTGAACGCTTGCACAAACGGATAGCGCTCCAGCAGCGGCTGGGTGAAGGCGGCAAACTGCTCGCGGTCGACCACGCCGACCGAGCGGAACAGGGTGTTGAGGATGGTGACCAGCTCCAGCGCATCGTCCATGCCGCGCCGGATGGCGGCCGCGCGCATGTGGCCGCGCTGCTGGAAGCTCAGTTCCATCTTGCTGTATTCCAGCGCGCTGACCGCCACGAACAGCAGGCCGGTGACGGCGAAGCCGGTCAACAGCGTCAGGATGGCCGCCAGCGAAATCCGGGATGACTTGCGTGAGGACGACATGACACGCTTTCCGCAGAGAGAGTGGCAGGGCGCGGGCAGGGCTGGGGACCGCAGGATTGATAGCTAGTGTGTCACAAAACATGCAGTGGTGACAGATTTGGTGCTAAATAACCACGTTCAGGTCCAGCGCATCTTCAGCACGATCCAGTGCGCCAGCAGGCGGTTGAGCAGGGGCAGGGCCAGGCCGTGGGTGCGCGCCACTTTCTGCTGCATGGCCAGCGCCGGCGACGCCGACGATCCACCGCCCTTGACCGCGAACAGGATGCGGTTGTTGCCAGCAATCCCGCGGAACCAGCAGATGCGGCCTTCGAAAGCCTGGCGCAGCCGGCGCAGCATGGCGCCATAGTGCGGATCGTAGCTGAAGATATTGGTCACCATCACGCCGCCGGGGCGCAGGGCGCGGCGGCAGTCGGCATAGAAGGCGGCACTGCCCAGCGCCGGCGGCAGGCCCTCGGCGTCGAAGCCATCCACCAGCAGCACGTCGGCGCTGTTGTCCAGCTTGCTCATGTAGGCGACCGCGTCGGCCTCGATCACGCGGAAGCGGGCGTTGTCGCGCGGGATGGCGAACTGCTCGCGCAGGGCGATCACGGCCGGGTTGAGTTCGAGCACGGTGATGCGGCAGTGCGGCAAATAGCGGTAGCAGAACTTGGCCAGCGAACCGCCGCCCAGTCCGACCATGACGATGTGTTCGGGCGCCGGGTGAAACAGCACAAAGCACATCATGGCGCGGGCGTAGCTGAGCACCAGGTCGTCCGGGCGCGACAGGCGCATCTCGCTTTGCACCATGCCTGGCTGGAACTCCAGGCGGCGCTTGTCGCCCTCGGTATGCACCAGGGGGCGCTGCAGGGGCTTGGTGGGCGGGGTCAAGTTTTGTTGTATTGTGGATTTACGTAGGGAATCATAGTAGCATGGCGTTAGCACTGGCCAGCCCCTCCGGCGGCCCACTTGGAGAGAGATAACGATGTTTTTAGATCACCCTACGCTTACCGCCACCAACAGCTTCACCGAGCCGGACCGCCTGGAGCGCCTGAGCCGCGTGTACGGTTATGTGGCGGCGCTGGCTGACCTGGCCGGCAAGCAGAGCTTTATCGAAAAAGTCAGCCAGCTGCACGACCACAAGGGCACCCTGATCGTGTTCTGGCACGACACCCCGAACGAGGACGAAAAAGACCTGTTCACCAAGGCCTGGGCCAGCAAGGTGGGCGACGGCAGTACCAACGTGGAACACGAGGTCTGACCACCTGCCGCGGTCATGGATATAAAAACCTTGTTGCTGGCGCTGGCGCTGGGCAATCTGAGCCTGTGCGCGGCGCTGTTCTTTTTTGAGGCCGGCGCGCGCCGCAGCGGCAACGCCGCAGGCGTGCACGCCAGCTGGGCCTGGGCCAAGCAGTGCCAGGCGGTGGCCTGGGGCCTGTTGTATTTGCGCGGCGAGCTGCCCGATTTCCTGACCATTCCATTTGCCAATGCGCTGTTGTTTGCCGGCTTCGCGCTCGACGCTTCGGCGCTGTGGGAGCAGGCCGGACGCCGCGTGTGGCGGCCTTACCTGCTGCCGGCGCTGGGCGCGGCCATTGGCCTGTACACCGGGGCCTGGTTGCTGCAGGCGCCGGCCGGCGTCCGCATCGCCATCGGTTCGGTGGCGGCCGGCTTCTTCTTCGTGGCCGGCGCCGCTGCGCTGGGGCGCGGCTGGAGCAGCGGCACGCCGCTGCGGCGCTATCTGGTGGTGGCAATGCTGGTGCTGAGCGCGGCCGTGGTGCTGCGCGGCTTGTGGTCGCTGTTGCCGGAAGGCGTCAACGGCGTCAGTACGCTGGCGGTGCAGGCGACGGGCGTGGTGGCCGTGTATTTGGTGATGTTGAGCAACGCATTCGGCTATCTGCTGCTGGTGCGCGAGCAGGCCCAGGGCGAGCTGGCGCGGCTGGAAGTGGTCGATCCGCTGACCGATGTGCCGAACCGGCGCGGCTTCTATCAGGCGCTGACACCGTGGATCGCGCTGGCGCGCCGTCCGGGCATGCCGGCTTCGCTCATTGTGCTCAACCTCGACCAGTTCAAGCGCGTCAACGACAGCTACGGCCATCCGGCCGGCGATATGGTGCTGAAAGCGATGGTCGACGTGTGCAAGAAGCAGCTGCGCGATTCGGACCAGATGGGGCGTTTGGGCGGCGCGGAATTTGCCGTCCTGCTGCCGCGCACCGCGATCGAGGATGCCACCATGGTGGCGGAGCGCATCCGCAACGCCGTCGCCGCGCTGCCGGTGAAGGCCGAGAAGGCGGTAATCACCATGACGGCCAGCCTGGGCGTGACCGTGATCCGCGCCGAAGACACCACCGTCAGCCTGTTCAAGCGCGCCGACGAGGCGCTGCAGGCGGCAAAACAGGCGGGACGCAACCGCGTGATGGAAGCTGGAACCGCGATCATTTAGCGCGGTCGCAGCGAGGCGCCGTCGCCGAAGGCAGTACGGATAGTACGGCGAGGCGACGCAACGAAGCTGCGGCCGCGTTAAATGATCGCGGAGTCATCAGGCTGTAACAAATCCGGCTTATCGTCTTATAATAATATAAATCGTTTAGTCAGATTCCTAAAATATGTATGCAGCCGTAGATCTTGGTTCAAATAGTTTTCGCCTCCACATCGGCAAGCATGACGGTGAGGCGATTCGCGTCCTGAAAAGCGTGCGCGAGCCGATCCGGCTGGCCGCAGGGCTGGACAAGGACGGCAATCTCACCCCGGCCGCCATGCAGTCGGCCCTCAACTGCCTGAAAAACTTCCGTGCCGTGCTGGCCGCGTACAAGCTCGATGCGGTGCGCGTGGTCGCCACCTCCGCCATGCGGGTGGCGCGCAATGCCGCCGCCTTCCTGCCGGAGGCCGAACTGGCCATCGGCTACCCGATCGAGATCATCTCCGGCGAGGAAGAAGGGCGCCTGATCTACATGGGGGTGGCGCATGCTGTCGGCCTGCCTGGCGAACGCCGGCTGGTGATCGACATCGGCGGCGGCTCGACGGAGCTGATTCTCGGACGCGGGCAGGAAATCGAAAAGGTCGAATCGTTCAGCGTCGGCACGGTCAAGCAAAGCCTGTCGTTCTTCATCGGCGGGCGGGTGGACGGGCCTTCGTTCGAGGCTGCCATCCTGTCGGCGCGCAGCCATTTTGAAGACGCCGCGCCGCCGTACCTGCCGAACTTCTGGAAGCAGTGCTACGGCTCCTCCGGCACCGCGCGCACCATCGCCGACATCATCGTCAAGAATGGCCTGGGCAAGGAAGTCAACGCGCAGACCCTGGATGCGCTCAAGCAGCGCTTCGTTGAATTCGGCCACGTCAGCAAGATCGACATGCCGGGCCTGAAGCCGGACCGCGCCTCCACCATCATTGGCGGGCTGGCGATTCTGATTGGCCTGGTGCGCGAGCTGGGCATCCCGCAGGTGGTGCCGATCGAGGCCGGCCTGCGCATGGGCGTGATGTGGGACTTGCACCTGCGTTCCACCAAGCGCGATCGCCGCGAGCAATCGGTGCTGGCCTGCGTGCAGCGCTTCCACGTCGACGAACGGCGCGCCAACCGCGTGGCCGACGACGCGCTGGCGCTGTATGCCCAGACCAAGCCTTCGGCCGACCAGTACAGCCGCCATCTGTACTGGAGCGCGCTGCTGCACGAAATGGGCATGGTGGTGTCGCACACCGGCTACCACAAGCACGCCGCCTACATCATCGAAAACGCCGACCTGCCGGGCTTCACGGCGCGCGAGCAGCGCATCATGAGTCGCATGATCGTGGCGCACAAGGGCAATCTGCGCAAGGTGGCGGAGGTGCTGGCCGAACCGGATTTTGCCAAGGCCATCGTGGCGTTGCGGCTGGCGGTGCTGTTCATGCACTCGCGGATCGATATCGACTTCACACAGATCAAGCTGCGCTTCAAGAGCCGCATCGAGCTGGAAATCCGGCGCGAGTGGGTGGCCGAGCATCCTACCTTGTCCTACTGGCTGGAGAAGGAACAGGAACAGTGGGACGAAGTCGGTGTAGACTTCGCCATTCGCACCAGCTAAGGGAAGACACCATGCAACACAGGATGAAACGCTTTTGCACTTGCATATTGCTAGTCCTGTCGCTGCCTGTCTGTGCCGCTCCCAAGGAGACGGTGCGCCTGTGCTACGAGGCGGCGGACGTGCGGCCTTGGCGCACGGAACAGGGCGGCGGCCTTAATTTTGAGCTGCTTAAACTGGTCGAGCAGCGGCTCGACGTGCATTTCGATTTCCAGAGCATCCCGTGGAAGCGCTGCCTCGCGCAGCTGAAGGCCAATGCGGTGGACGGAGCGTTCGCGGTCAGCTTCAAGCCGGACCGGCGCGAACTGGGCGAATATCCGGGCGGTGAAAATGTCGATGCCAGCAAGCGTATGCACATCGATACCTATGTGCTCCTGCGCCGCAAGGGCAGCAAGGTGGAATGGGACGGCAAGCATTTCAGCAATCTCGATGGCGCGATCGGCTTCCAGCTTGGCTACTCGGTGGGCGATGTGCTGCGCGCGCAAAATATCGAAGTGGACGAGGGCAGCCAGCGCGCCGATGAACTGGCGCGCAAGCTGATCGCAGGCCGCCTGGCGGCAGCGGCGATGGGCGGCAGCGATGCCGCAGGCTTGATGCGCGGTCCGCTGGGAGCGCAACTGGAACAGCTGCCGGTTCCCCTCATCGAAAAACCGTACTTCCTGATTTTGTCGCATGCGTTGGTCGCCTCCAGGCCGCAGCTGGCGGCACGCATCTGGAGCACGGTGGAACAGGTTCGCAGCAGCCCGGCCTATCAGAAGCTGGCGCAGGCACAAGGAGTTCGCCATTAACTCGCACGGCCACGCGATGGGTGACGGCGGCGGGCCGCTGGCGCAGCTGCGGCTGGCCTGGCGGCGCAATATCCTGCTGCGCCTCGGCTTCGGCATCTTCCTCGCGGTGGCCATTTCCACCGCCATCTACACCACCTATGTGATGCGCACCTTGCGCAGCGAGGCCGAACAGAATCTGCGCGAACGCGCCGAGCGGCTGGCGGCGGTGCTGTCGCAGGCGCTGGCGCGGCCGCTGTTCGATATCAACAGCGCGGCGGTGTCCAGCGTGGTCGATGCCTCCGGCGCCACGCCGGAGGTGCTGGTGCTGCGCGTGCTCGGGCCGAACGGCGCGGAGCTGGCCAGTTATGTGTCGCCGATGAAGGAGCCGGTGGCCACCATCCACGTGCACCGCGATATCAGTTACAGCGACGCGCGCCAGAGCTATCCGGTCGGCGCCATCGACCTGGCGTATTCGCGCCAGCAGATGGATGCGGACTTGCAGCGGCAGGTGCTGAACACGGTGGTGGCCAATCTGCTGCTGGCGCTGGGCATCGTGCTGTCGATCTTTATCGTCGGCCGGCGCACGGCGCGGCCGTTTGCCGATATCCGCATCGGGCTGGAAAAGCTGACGCGCGGCGAGACCGATATCAAGCTGTCCGGCGTGGGCCGGGCCGACCAGGTGGGGCGGCTGTCGGATGCGGTGCTGCGCTTCCGCGACACGCTGACGCGCCTGCGCGACGCCGAACGGGCACTGCGCGACCTCAATGCGGAGCTGGAGCAGCGCATCAACGACCGTACGGCGGAACTGAACCGCACCATGCAGCAGGTGAGCGACAGCCAGGCCAAGCTGCAGGCGATTGTCGACACGGCACTCGATGCGGTGGTGCGCATGGACCTGGACGGCCGCATCGTCGGCTGGAACAAGCAGGCGGAGACGATCTTCGGCTGGACGCGCGAGGAGGCGCTGGGACTGGAGCTGGACAAGACCATCATTCCGCCGCGCTTCCGCTACGACCATAAGCGCGGCATGCAGCGCTACCTGTCCGGCGGTGGCAGCGGCGTGCTCGATACGCGCATCGAGGTGTATGCGCTGCGCCGCAACGGCGAGGAATTCCCGATCGAGCTGGCGATCACCAAGGTGCAGGCCGAGGGGCGCGACGGCTTTGAGTTCTGTGCTTTCATCCGCGATATCAGCGAGCGGCGCGAGCGCGAGCAAAAGCTGGTCAATGCGAACGCGATGGCGGAGGCGGCGAATATCGCCAAGTCGGAATTCCTGGCCAATATGAGCCATGAGATCCGCACCCCGATGAGCGCGGTGATCGGCATGGCCTACCTGGCGCTGCGCACCGAGATGACGCCGCGCCAGCACGATTACATCAGCAAGATCCACCGCGCGGCGTTGACGCTGCTGGGCATCATCAACGACATTCTGGATTTTTCCAAGATCGAGGCCGGACGGCTGGAAGTGGAGGCGATCCCGTTCTCGCTGGAGGATGTGCTGGTCAACGTCAACAGCGTGACGGCGCAGCGCGCGGCCGACAAGCGGCTCACCTACGTGATCGGCGTGGCGCCCGATGTGCCGCGCTATCTGATTGGCGATCCGCTGCGGCTTGGGCAGGTGCTGACCAATCTGGTGAACAACGCGGTCAAGTTTACGCTTGAGGGCAAACTGGAACTGCGCTGCGAGCTGCGCGAGCCGCGTGACGGCAAGACGATACTGCGCTTCACGGTCAGCGACACCGGCATTGGCATGACGGCGCAACAGAAATCGCGCCTGTTCCGCGCCTTCAGCCAGGCCAACGGCTCCACCACGCGCCAGTATGGCGGCACCGGCCTCGGATTGTCGATTTCGCAGCAGCTGGTGCGGCTGATGGGCGGGAATATCGAGGTGGAGAGCGAGGTCGATCGCGGTTCGACCTTCCATTTCGACTTGCCGTTCGACTTGTCCGATGCGGCCGCGCTGGCGGTGCAGGCGGCGCTGCACCACGGTCCGGTGGGCGATCTGCAGCTGGATGCTTCACCGCGCCGCACCGCTCGCGTGCTGCTGGCCGAGGACAGCGCCGACAATCAGGACGTCACGCGTGCGCTGCTGGAGCTGCAAGGATTGGACGTGGAGGTAGTGGACGACGGACGGCAGGCGCTGGCGCGGCTGACCGAGGCCGGACCGCGTGCCTATGACCTGGTGCTGATGGATCTCGGCATGCCGGTGATGGACGGGCACGAGGCCACGCGCCTGCTGCGCGTGGACAGCCGCTTCAATGAGCTGCCGATCATCGCCGTGACGTCGAACGCGCTGGCCGGCATGCGGGCGCGCTGCCTGGAAGAGGGGATGCAGGACTACCTGACCAAGCCTATCGATCCGCAACGGCTGTATGCGGTCTTGTCGCGCTGGCTGGGCATGTCGATGAAAGTGATTCCGCCGGTGCCGCCGCTGCCGGAATCGGGTGAGGACGCGGCCAGCATCAGTGCCGCCGGCGCGCGCGAGGCGATGCAGGACCTGGCGACGCTGCTGGCGGAGTTCAGCGGCGAGAGCGTGGATTACTTTACGCGCGCCCAGGCTTGCCTGGCTACCGTGCTGTCGCCATCGGAAATGGCGCGCCTGAATCACCATATGGAGCAATACGAGTTTGAGGCGGCCGGCAAGCTGCTGGCCGAAGCGATCAAAAAACAGGAGACCCCATGAATGCTGCCCATCGCCACACCGTGCTGATCGTCGACGATACGCCGGATAACATTACGCTGCTATCCAATCTGCTGAAGGACAAGTACAACACCAAGGTGGCCACCAATGGCACTACGGCCTTGCAGATCGTGGCGTCTTCCAAGGTAGACCTGATCCTGCTCGATATCATGATGCCGGACGTGGATGGCATCGAAACCTGCCGCCGCCTGAAGGCCGATCCGGCCAGCGCGGCGATTCCGGTGGTGTTCCTGACTGCGAAGAGCCAGCAGGAAGATGAAGCGTTGGGCCGCAGCGTGGGGGCGGCGGACTTCTTGCGCAAGCCGGTTAATCCGGCTCAATTATTCAGCCGTGTAGCAGTTCATCTGAAATGATATATACTGTTTATATTATTGATTAAACAGGAGTATGTATGGCCACCAAAGCCGCCCCGAAAACCGCCGCTGCCAAACCCGCCGTGAAGAAAGTCGCCGCCAAGCCGGCGCCGAAAGCTGCCCCGAAAGCTGCTGCAAAACCGGCGCCTAAAGCCGCCGCCAAGCCAGCGCCGAAGGCCGCCGCCAAGCCAGCTCCGAAGACTGCCGCCGCAAAGCCTGCGCCGAAGGCCGCTCCAAAAACCGCCGCCAAGCCGAAGGTCGCCGCCAAGCCGGCAGCTCCCGAAGTGAAGGTAAAGCCGCAGAAAGAAAAGCTGGTGCGCGACAGCTTCACCATGCCGGAAGCCGAGTACGCGGTACTAGGCCAGGTCAAAAAGACCGCGCTGAAAGCCGGTTTCGAAGTGAAGAAGAGCGAACTGCTGCGCGTCGGCGTCGCCCTGATCGCACAGATCGACCTCGCCACGCTGAAGAAAGTGCTGGCCAGCCTGCCGCAGCTGAAAACCGGCCGTCCGAAGAAAGCCTGACCGCCATGCGCGCCCTCGGCAGGAATATCGTACTCGCCCTGGCTGTGACGGCGGCAGTGGGTTGCACCGTGCCCGCCATCGCCGCCGACAAGCAGCCGGCGGTGGCCTCCACTGCGGCGGCCAGCAGCGAGCTGGATGCCTTCATCGCCAAGGGCCTGGCCGACTGGAAGATTCCGGGACTGTCCGTCGTGGTTGTCAACGACAAGGGCGTGGTCTATGAAAAAGGCTTCGGCGTGCGCGAGACCGGCAAGCCGGGCAAGGTCGACGCCCACACCATGTTCGGCATGATGTCCACCACCAAGGCCATGACCGCGCTGGCACTGGCCATGCTGGTCGATGAGGGCAAGCTGGCGTGGGACGATCCCATCATCAAGCACCTGCCTGGCCTGCGCCTGCCGAACGCCTACCTGACCGAGCACGTGACGGTGCGCGACGCGCTGCGCCACACCAGCGGCGTGCAGGACGCCGACTTCCTGTGGGCGCGCGAGGACATGAGTACCAAGGAAGTGATCCGACGGCTGGAATATGTTCCCGCCACCGCTGCCTTGCGCTCGGATTTCGTCTACAACAACGTGATGTACCAGGTGGCTGGTGAGATTGTCGGCGCGGTGTCTGGTATGCGCTGGGAGGACTTTGTCGCCACCCGCATCATGGCGCCGATCGGCATGAGCGAGAGCGCGTCCACCATGCAGCGCATGCGTAGCGGGTCGCAGGCCAACATCTCCAGCCCGCACGCCGAAATCGACGGCGTGGTGCGCGCCATCGAGGACAGTTCGGTTGATACCGTGCCCGCCGCAGGCGCCGCATGGTCAAATGCCCACGATGCCGGCAAATGGCTGGCCTTCCTGCTTGCAGGCGGCAAGGCGAATGGCAAGCAGCTGGTGAGCGAGGCCAGTTTCAAGGAGCTGTTCTCGCCGCAGGTGGCGATCAAGCGCGATCAATTCGGCTACCCGACCCTCAAGCTGACCAACTCCCACTTCACCGCCTACGGGCTGGGATGGTTCCTGCAGGATTATCGCGGCCAGTTCGTCGCCATGCATACCGGTAGCATGAACGGGCGTACGTCCATCGTCGGCATGCTGCCCGACGCCAAAGTGGGCGTCTACGTGTTCGGCAACCTCGATCACGCAGAGTTCCGCCATGCGCTGATGTGGAAGGTGCTGGACCTGTATTCCGGCGCGCCGGCGCACGACTGGAACGGCGAAATGCTGGCACTGTACGGCGGCCTGAAAAAAGAGAAGCGCGCCAAGCAGGAGGCCGAAGACGCCAAGCGCGTCGCCGGCACCAAACCTAGCCACCCGCTGGCTGACTATGTCGGCACCTATCGCCATCCGACATGGGGTGATGCGACCGTGACGCTGGATGGCGACGCGCTGGTACTGCGCTTTGGCACTGCGTTCGAGATGGCAGGGCGGCTCGAGCAATGGCACTACGATACCTTTCGTACGCGGCTGGGCGTCGGTATCAACGGCTGGGACAAATTCGTATTCGGCATGGGCAGCGACGGCAGCATCGCCACGCTCAAGTACGATGAAGATAGCTTCGTGCGCGTAGTACCCTCGGCTGCGGCCGCACATTAAAAAAACAACATGTCACGAAAATGACATTTCGCTGTCATTTTCCTGAAGTATTCGCTGGTTACGCTTGCTTCGTCTTCCACATCATAAAAGGGATGAAGCATGCAAACCTCGATCGTACAAGCCGACGTCCGAGCAGCGTCCGGCAAGCTGGTTCTCAGTATGGCAAGCACGCCGGAAGAACTGCGCGAAGTCCAGCGCTTGCGCTACAAGGTGTTTATCGAAACGATGGGCCTGAGCGCGCTGCAAAACGCCGACGGCCTCGATAGCGACGAATTCGACGAGCACTGCGACCACCTGATCGTGCGCGACGCCGACAGCCTGATGGTGGTCGGCACCTACCGCCTGCTGAGCGCCAACCGCGCGCGCAAGCTGGGCCGCCTGTACTCGGAAGGCGAGTTCGATCTGGGCCGCCTGAATAACATCCGCAGCCGCATCGTTGAAGCGGGCCGCGCCTGCATCCACCCTGATTACCGCGGCGGCAGCGTGATCATGCTGCTGTGGTCCGGCCTGGCCGAGTACATGCGTCGTGAAAACGCTGAATTTCTGGTAGGTTGCGCCAGCATCTCGCTGGCCGATGGCGGCCACAATGCCGTCGCCGTGTACCAGCAGCTGGCGAGCAAAAACCTGGCGCCGATCGAATACCGCGTGACGCCGCACCTGCCGTTCCCGTTCTCGAAGCTGGAAGCGGCGCAGAAGCCTCAGGTGCCGGCGCTGTTGAAAGGCTATATGCGTTCGGGCGCCTGGATCTGCGGCGAGCCGGCATGGGATCCTGATTTCGAATCGGCCGACCTGTTCCTGCTGATGCCACTGGCGAACCTGGACTCGCGCTACGCCCGCCACTATGGCGTCGGCGAGCAGCTGGCTGCCTGACGCGGTTTTGCGGCCCCGTGTAGAATAAGCCGTTGTGCTTATTCTGCGGGGCTGTAATGAAGCTGGATCTGGAGTCGGACAAAACGGGCCATCAGGAGCGCCCGGTCACGCGCCATCGCGGCGCGGACGCCACTCGCACCACCGACCGCGTGATCGAGGAAGTGCCGGTCGCGCTGGTTTTCAATGGCATCTCGCATGCCGTCATGATGGTCACGCCGCGTGACCTGCAACCGTTTGCGATGGGCTTCGCCCTGACCGAGGGACTGGTCTCGCAAGCTTCCGATGTTTTCGATATCGAAGTGCGCGAGCATGCGCGCAGCTTCGAAATCGACATCACCATCGCCACCCAGGAATTCGTCCAGCTCAAGCAGCAGCGCCGCTCGATGGCGGGACGCAGCGGTTGCGGTGTGTGCGGCATCGAGAGCCTGGAACTGCTGGATTTGCAGCCGGAGCGCATCGAAGCCGCGCCGCTGGCCGGTCCGCTGCAACCGGCGATCGCGCGCGCCGCATCGGAACTGGGACAACATCAGGCGTTGCAGCGCGCCACCGGCGGCGTACACGCCGCGGCATGGTGCAGCGCCGACGGCGCGGTGCTGAAAGTGTGCGAAGACGTAGGCCGTCACAACGCGCTGGATAAGCTGATCGGCCATCTGGCATTGGAAGGCGTGGACATGCAGAGCGGCTTCGTCTTCATGTCCAGCCGCGCGAGCTATGAACTGGTACGCAAGGCGGCGCGCATGAATATCCCGATGCTGGCCACCATCTCCGCGCCAAGCACGCTGGCCATCGACATCGCCACCGAAGCCGGCATCAAGCTAGTGAGCTTCTGCCGCCAGGACGGCTGCGTTGAATATACCTAGGCAGATGGTCATTTGCCGGCAGCAGCTCGACCAATAAAGTCCGCCACTTCGCGTGGATGCGACAGCAATGACAAATGGCTCGACCTCAGCGTCATGGTTTGCGCGCGCAACTGCAAGGCAAGTTGGTGCTGCACTGCCGATGGCAGCGCATGGTCGTCCTCCGTAATCAGGTACCACGTCGGCTTGTCATGCCACGCCGCGTGCGTCACCACATCGGCGAACGAGCGTGCTGCTATGGGCTTCGCCACGGCCGCCAACGCCCTGGTAGCCGCTGGCGGCAAGTCTCCCCCCATCACATCACGAAAAATAGCCGGATCGTCCATCCAGATCAGCCCGTGGGCGTCGGGCTGCATGCCTGCCATAGGCGACTTGAGGCGCTCCAGCATGCCTGCTGCCGATTCACCGTTGTCCGGAACCATCGCGGACAGGTACACCACGCCTTTGACTGCCGGCACATCGGCCGCTTCCGTTACGACCACGCCACCCCAGGAGTGCCCAACGAGGATAACGTCACCTGACTGTCGCTCGATCACGCGCCGGGTTGCTGCAACGTCGTCAGCGAGCGACGTCAGAGGCTGTTGAACGGCACTGACGTGGTAGCCGCGGTTTTGAAGCAGCGCAATGACGCGGGCCCAGCTCGAGCCATCGGCAAACGCGCCGTGTACCAGCACGATGTTGGGGATCGGAGCAGCGGCGGCCTGCCCGGAAAACATCGGCGCCATGGACAGGGCACAGGTAGTCCAGACGAAAATCTGGCGGAGCAAACGGTGTAGATGAGACATGATATTTCCTTGATCAGCACTATCAAGCGGGCACGGCGCGCGTAACCACGCCGTGCACCGTAGCGCGCGCCTCGGCAATCGCATGCGCGCGGAGTTCAGGCCCTTTGGTCAAACGCTCTGCGCGCACAAACTGGAGGTCCGTAATGCCGAGAAAGCCAAAAAAAGCCTTCAGATATGCTTCCTGGAAGTCCATGCTCAGGCCAGCGCCGGACGAGTACATGCCGCCGCGCGTGGACGCCACAATCACCCGTCGACCACCAGACAGTCCGACCGGGCCGTCAGCGGTGTAGCGGAAGGTGCGCCCTGGCTGGGCTACGCGGTCCATCCAGGTTTTCAACTGGCTGGCGACTGAGAAATTGTACATAGGTGCGCCAATCACGATTACCTCACTGGCGAGCAGTTCGTCGGCCAACAGCGCCGACTTGGCGTGCTCGCTGAGCGTCGCCGGATCCGTCACGGCAACGCCACCAGGAGCGCGGAAGCCGGCGGCAATGACCTCGGTCAGATGCGTGACCGGGTCGGCAACCAGGTCACGGCGAACCACCTGCGCGTTTGGATGTTGTTGTAACAGTTCCTCCACGATCGCTGCGCTAAGCAGGCGGGAAGTCGAGGCATCGCCGAGGATGCTGGAGTCGAGGTGCAGAATCTGCATGGATGGAGTCCTTGTGAGTGATAACGAAGCCCACTTTAGGCCTTGAATGAAGATGGCACTAGCCGTCGCGGAAAGAACAGATTGTTCTGTATTTGATACAATCGGGTAGGTTCTACTGCAGTTTGAAACAAACCGGCGAGACACTTTTGGAAGACCTGAACGATTTAGTCCTGTTTGCCGCTGTCGTCACCCACGGCGGTTTTTCCGGCGCTGCGCGCGCACTCGGCATTTCCAAGTCGCGGGTCAGCCGGCGGATCGCCGAGTTGGAGGAGCGCCTCGCGGTGCGGCTGCTTCAGCGTTCGACACGCAAGGTCCATGTCACCGAGGTTGGCGCCGCTTTTTTTACGCACTGCGAATCGCTGGGCGTGGCCGCCAAAGCCGCCTACGAGGTGGCCGCGCGCGCTAATGCCAGGCCGTCGGGACGGGTGCGCGTGAGTTGCCCGATCGGCGTTGCGCACCTGTTTCTTGCGCCGCTGTTACCGACATTTATGCTGAAAAATCCTGATGTGAAGCTTGAACTCGATCTGACCAATCGTCGCGTCGACGTGATCGGTGAAGGCTATGACGTGGCGATCCGGATTCGCTCAACATTGGAAGATTCTGAGCTGGTGATTCGCAATTTCGGCGTCAGCGACCAGGTCTTGGTGGCGTCACCCGCGTTCCTGCAATCGCATGGACCAGTCGGAACGGCAGAGGCGCTGCAGGGAGTCAAGGGAATTGGCCCCGCCGGCGTGCGAGGCGAACGCCCGCGCTGGAGACTGACGCCACCGGACGGAATTGATGTGGACGTGAAGTACACCCCGGTGTTTGCCAGCGACGACGTTTACCTGATGCCGCGCATGGCACTCGCTGGTGTCGGCGTAGCGCAACTGCCGTTCCATATCTGCGACGAGGATATCCAGCACGGCCGGCTGGTGGCCCTGTTGCCCGACCATGTGCTGCCTGCTCATCAACTGCACGCCGTCTATCCTACGCGACGCGGCTTGATTCCGGCGGTGAAAACATTCCTGGGGCTGCTGGCGACGGAGTTACCGAAAAACATGAGGCGGGCAAATCAAGATTTTCGAGAAACTGTCGGCCGGGCACCGGCCGATTGGACTGGTCATTAATCCGAACGCTCCAGCAGCACCGGGATAGATTTGGAGGTTGGCGTGCCCGCGCCGTCGGCGGTGCTGTGCAGTGGCACCAGACCGTTGGTCTCCGGGAAGTAGGCGCCGAGGCAGCCGCGCGGGATGTCATATTCGACCAGCAGGAAGCGCTCGGCGCGGCGGGTGACGTTGTCTTCCCATACGCTGACCAGGTCCACGTGTTCGCCATTCTTGAAGCCCAGCAGCGCCAGGTCTTCCTTGTTGATGAAGACCACGCGGCGCAGGCCGAACACGCCGCGGTAGCGGTCATCGAGCCCGTAGATGGTGGTGTTGTACTGGTCGTGCGAACGCGCGGTCATCAGCACCATCAGGCGTTCGCCGTACTTGGCGCGGGCGCGGTGGATCGGTGTGTCCAGATCCACGGCGTGCGGCACGAATTGGGCGCGGCCGCTTGGCGTGCGCCATTCGCGTTCGCGCGACGCCACGCGCAAATGGAAGCCGCCCGGATGTGACACCCGCGCATTGAAGTCGTGGAAGTCGTCGAACACTTGCGCGATCATGTCGCGGATGCGGGCGTAATCGGCGGCGCAGGCCAGCCAGTCCACTTTTCCGCTGCCCAGCGTGGCGTGCGCCAGCCGCGCGACGATTACGGTTTCCGACAGCAGATTGTCCGAGGCAGGTTTGTTCATGCCGTAGGACAGGTGCACCATGCTCATGGAGTCTTCCACCGTCACGCCTTGCGGCACGCCGTTTTGCAAGTCGATCTCGGTGCGGCCCAGCGTTGGCAGGATCAGCGCCTGCTTGCCCATCACGAGGTGGCTGCGATTCAGCTTGGTGGCCACGTGCACGGTCAGCTCGCACTTGCGCAGCGCTTCGAAGGTGAGGGCGGTATCCGGCGTGGCCATCGCAAAATTGCCGCCCATGCCGAAGAAGACTTTGACGCGGCCATCGAGCATGGCTTGAATGCTGTCGACCGTATCCAGCCCGTGCTCGCGCGGCGGCTCGAAATCGAAGACTTTTTGCAGCCGGTCGAGGAAGGCCTTGGCCGGCTTCTCTTCGATGCCCATGGTGCGGTCGCCCTGCACATTGGAGTGGCCGCGCACCGGGCACAGGCCCGCGCCGAGACGGCCGATCTGCCCACGCATCATCATCAGGTTGGACAGCATCTGGATGGTCTTCAGCGCGCCCTTGTGCTGGGTCAGGCCCATGCCCCAGGTGCTGATCACGTTCTTGCCTTTGATGTAGATGTCGGCCAGTTGCTCGATCTGCGCGCGCGGCACGCCTGATTCTGAAAGCAGCACATCCCAGCTCTCGGCGCGCAGGTCCTGCTCAAACGCTTCGTAGCCGCTGGTGTGTTGGGCGATGAAGTCGCGGTCCAGCAGGCCCGCCTGGCCGGCAGCCAGCGCTTCGTCGTCGCGCTCCACCAGCCGCTTGGCGATGGCCTTGATCAGCGCGAAGTCGCCGGCCAGCTTGGGCTGGATGAAGACGCTGCTGATCTCGGTGCTGGAGCCGGTCAGCATTTCCAGCGCGTGCGCCGGAGAGGTAAAGCGTTCGAGCCCGCGCTCGCGCAGCGGATTGATCGAGACGATGGTGGCACCGCGCCTGGCCGCGTCGCGCAGTTCGTTCATCATGCGCGGGTGATTGGTGGCCGGGTTCTGGCCGAAGATCAGCAGCGTGTCCGCATGTTCGAAATCTTCCAGCGTGACCGTGCCTTTGCCGATGCCGACGGTGCCTGGCAGGCCACGGCTGGTCGGCTCGTGGCACATGTTGGAGCAGTCCGGGAAGTTGTTGGTGCCGTACATGCGCACGAACAGCTGGAACAGGAAGGCCGCCTCGTTGCCGGTGCGGCCGGAAGTGTAGAAGGTCGCCTGGTCGGGCGAGGGCAGGGCCTTGAGATGGCGCGCCATCAGCGCAAACGCATCGTCCCAGGCGATCGGCAGGTATTTGTCGCTGGCGGTGTCGTAGACCATCGGGTCGGTCAGGCGGCCGTGCTGTTCCAGTTCGTAGTCCGATTGCGCCAGCAGCTCGGTGACGGTGTGGGCGGCGAAGAACTCGGGCCGCACGCGCTTGCTGGTAGCTTCCGCCGCCACTGCCTTGACGCCGTTTTCGCAGAATTCAAAGGTGGAGGCATGCTCGCGGTCGGGCCAGGCGCAGCCGGGGCAGTCGAAACCGTCCGGTTGGTTTTGCTTGAGCAGGGTCTTGTAATTGCCTCCGGCCACGCGCTCACGCACCAGGTTGATGGCCACTTGTTTCAATGCCCCCCAGCCGGCGGCCGGATGGGTGTATGGTGCGATGTGGCCAGCTTCGGGCTTTTTGTTCATGTTGCGGTCCAGTAATATTTTCTGCGAGTATATTGCATTTTCAACTATTTGATGTGTTCCCATGGATGACGACGTGATGGCTGCGCTGGCAGCCTTGCTGGAGGCGCTGGCCCAGATCGAAGCCGAGTGGCCGGGCAAGCCGTGCTCGCTGGCCAAGCTGAGCAAGCAGGCGGGGTTGCCGATGAGCGTTCTGCGCCGCCAGCTCACCCTGCTGGAGGAAGCCGGGCTGCTGGCGCTGGCGCTGGACGAGGGCGGCGTCACCGGCACCGTTCGCCTGATCCACGCTTCTTAAAAATTTTCCTTGCATCTTGCCGGACCGAGGTATAAAGTACTTGTACCGTTTGGTACAACTTAAAAAAGGAGCTCATCATGACCCGCCCACCCCTGCCACCGTTCACCCTTGAAACCGCGATCCAGAAAGTCCGCGCCGCCGAAGACGGCTGGAACAGCCGCAATCCCGAGAAGGTCGCGCTGGCCTACACCGAGGATTGCTACTGGCGCAACCGTGGCGAATTTGTCACCGGCCGCCCGGCCATCATCGGCCTGCTGCAGCGCAAATGGACGCGCGAGCTCGAGTACCGCCTGATCAAGGAACTGTGGGCCCACGACGGCAACCGCATTGCAGTTCGCTTCGCCTACGAATACCATGACGATTCCGGCCAGTGGTATCGCGCCTACGGCAACGAGAACTGGGAGTTCGCGGCAGACGGCCTGATGCAGCGCCGCCTGGCCAGCATCAACGAACACCCGATCGCCGCCGCCGACCGCAAATTCCACTGGGATATCAATGCACCGCGCCCGGCCGACCACCCGGGATTGAGCGATTTTGGTTTTTAAAACATGCCACGAGTGATGGGAGAACGCAGCGGCGCCGTGCCGCTGCTGGCCGAGGTGTTCCGCACCTACGGCTTCGAAGGCGCCAGCCTGGCGCGGATCAGCGAGGGCACTGGGCTCGGCAAGGGCAGCATCTACAATTTTTTCCCGGGCGGGAAAGACGAGATGGCCGACGCCGTGCTCGATGAGATCGACGGCTGGTTCCGCAGCCAGGTGTTCGCGCCGCTGCGCGCGGCCGCCGACGTGCGCCAGGGCGTGGCCGACATGTTCAAGGCGGTCGGGCGCTACTTCCTGTCCGGCCGCAAAGTGTGCCTGGTGGGAGTGTTCGCGCTCGGGCACGAGCGCGACCGCTTTGCGGTCAAGGTGCAGGGCTATTTTGCCGAGTGGGTGCAGGCGCTGGCCGACGCCCTGCAGCGCGGCGGGCGCGACGCCGATACGGCGCTGGCGCTGGCCGAGGACGTGGTGGCCGGCATCCAGGGGGCGCTGGTGCTGGCGCGCGCCAACGATGAGCCGGCGCTGTTCATGCGCGCGCTGGCGCGGATGGAACTGCGGCTCAACGCCGTGTGAACTCATCGGCAGGGGCGCGGTCCAACCCTGTTTAAGGGACGATAGCGCCGTGACATCTGCATACACTTCCGCCTTCGCGCCGGGCCTGGCGCCGGATGTCCTGTTGCGCCAGATTTACCTGAGCGTGCGCGACTTCGCCATCTTCACCACCGATACCGAGGGCAAGGTCAATAGCTGGAATCTCGGCGCCGAGCTGATCTTCGGCTATACACCGGAGGAAATCATCGGCCTCAACATGAACTGCCTGTTCACTCCCGCCGACCAGGCCGGCGGCGAGCCGCTGGCGGAGATGGAGCAAGCCCAGCGACGGGAGCGCGCCGCCGATTATCGCTGGCACACGCGCAAGGATGGTTCGTTGTTCTGGGCCGACGGCGTGCTCACGACTATCCCGGGCGAGAACGGACTGCCGAACGGCTACCTGAAAATCCTGCGCGACATCACCGAACGCAAGCTGGCGCAGGATGAAATCCGCCGCCTCGCCACCATCGACGTGCTGACCGGGCTGGCCAACCGCGCGGCGTTTGACACGCGGCGTTCGGAAATGGTGTCGATGGCCGAGCGCACCGGCCAGCTGCTGCTGTTGCTGATGATCGATCTCGACCGGTTCAAGGAAGTCAACGATGAACTGGGCCACCACGCCGGCGACGTGCTGCTGCAGCAGACGGCACGGCGTATCCGCGAGGTCAGCCGCGAGAGCGACTACATCGCGCGGCTGGGCGGCGACGAATTCGCCTTGCTGCACCTGCATCCGCCGTCGCCGGCCAGTGGCGGCGTGCTGGCGGAGAAGCTGCTGACCGAATTGGCGCAGCCATTCCTGATCAGCGGGCGCGAGGTCAAGATCAGCGCCAGCATCGGCATCGCGGTCTGCCCGGTGGACGCCACCGTGCCCGACAGCTTGCTGAAGAAGGCCGACCTGGCGCTGTACCACGCCAAGAACGCCGGCCGCAATCGCTATCACTACTACACGCAGGCGCTGGATGAAGTGGCGCACCGCAAGAATGCCGATCACAATGAGCTGCGCCGTCTGCTGGCGGACAAGTGTTGCGACCTGGCCTATCAGCCGATCCTCGATCTGGCGGGGCGCACGGTGGCGATGGAGGCCTTGCTGCGCCTGCCCGGCTACCTGGGGCGGCAGCCGGTGGAATATGTGATCGGGCTGGCGGGCGAGATGGGCCTGCTGCCGGAGCTGGGCTGCTGGGTGGGGCATCGCGCCTTTGCGCAATTGCGCCGTTGGCGCGATGCGGGTATCACCGGTTTTCGCATCTGCGTCAACACCTGCGCCCGCGAATTGCAGGAGGATGGCTACCTGCGACAGCTGGAAGCGGCGCTGGCGGAGTTCGGTGTGGAGGCCGGCGATGTGGAAATCGAACTGACCGAGCGCGATGCCATCGAGCTCGAACGCAACGGCAGCAATGTGATCGAACAGTTGCGGGCACGCGGGTTCATGGTATCGCTCGATGATTTTGGCACCGGCTATTCCTCGCTCAGTTATTTGCGCGCGCTGCCGGTCAACACCATCAAGCTGGACAAGAGTTTCCTGCGCGACGTGCCAAGCAACGACGACGCCAATGCGGTGGTCAGACTGGTGATCCAGCTGGCGCAGGACCTGCGCCTGAACGTGGTGGCGGAAGGCGTGGAAAGCGCGGAGCAGGCGGTGTTCCTGGAGGATGCCGGCTGCGGCGCGTTCCAGGGTTTTCTGTACACGCCTGCCATGCCGGCCGATGCGGCCACGGAATGGCTGCGCGCGCATGCCTGATTCAGAGCAGCGCCAGGTCGCGGCCCTGGGTGCCGAAGATGTGTTGCACCTGTCCGGCATTCAGTCCGTACATGCGGGCCAGCAGGCCGCCGAACAGGGCGCGGTATTCGTTGAGCACCGGGTAGTCGCGGTTCTGGAATAGCGTCGGCTGCCCGACCCGCACCTGTTCGCCGCGCACCTTGCCGCCATTGACGCTGCCGCCCAGCACCCAGTACACGCTGCCATGTCCGTGGTCGGTGCCGCGGTTGCCGTTCTCGCGGAAGGTGCGGCCGAATTCACTGACCACCACCACCACGGTGTCTTTCCAGTCCGGCCCCATCTCCTGCGCGAAGCCGGCCAGGCCCCGCCCCAGTTCATCGAGCCGGTTGGCGAGGTAGCCGGTGGCGTTGCCCTGGCCGACGTGGGTGTCCCAGCCGCCGACGTCGACGAAGCCGATGTTGTAGCGCTCCTTCATCACCTTGGCGATGCGGCGCGCTTCCAGCTCGAAGCCCTTGGCGCTGATGGCGTTGCGGTTGGCGGCGTCCATCTCGCCGGCCATCTCCTTCATCACATCCTCGCGCACGGCGAAGCCTTCGCTTACCGGCTGCGCCAGCGGCGTGCCCTGGTACATGGCGGCGATCATCTTCGCTTGCCGCGCATCGACACCCGGCTTGGCGACGTTGCGCAGCGCGGTGTTGGCCACTTGCAGGCTGCCTTGCATGATCAGCGGCAGCTGGTCGGTGAAGGCGATCGGGCTGGCGCGGTCGGCGTTGAGCGTGGCGGCCAGGCGGTTGAGGAAGCCGGAGCGGTAATCGCGCTTGCGGTCCAGCGGCTGGCCGAGTTCGATGCTGTCCTGCGTCTCGAAATGGCTGCGCGACAGGTCTTCGGTGCCGGCAAACGGCACGAAAGCCACTTGCCCGGCCGTGAACAGCGGATAGATCGAATCGCGCAGGGCAGGGTGCAGGCCCCAGTCGGCATCCACCGGCAGCGCGGCGGTTTTCGGGATGGCGATGTTGGGGCGCACCTGGTAGTAGTAGTCGCTGCCGATGGGCGCGAGCAGGCTGGCGGCGTCGTAACCGCCGCGCATGAAGACGAACAGCAGGCGCGTCTTGCTGGCCGGCGCGGCCCACAGCTGGCCGGTGACGGCAGCAGCGGGCAAGGCGGCCAGCGATTTGATCAGGGTGCGGCGTTGCATGGTGCTCCTCCTAGCGGTGCATCAGTTCCGGCGACGACAGGAACAGCGCATTCCATTCCTGCGGCGAGGCGGCTTGTTCCAGCGCCTGCTGCGTGGCCGGTGCCAGCGTGGCTTTCAGCGACTGGTAGTACAGCGCGTTGGCCAGTTGCGGGAAGGCCGGCTTTTCCTGCGGCTGCGCGCCTTCGCTCTTGAACAGTCCCGCCGCGCCGCCGCCGATGGCCTTGGCGATTTCAAAGCGCGTGGTCATCTGGCCGGGACTGGCCCAGCCGGATTCGGTGAGCGGATAGCCGTCCGGCGTCTGGCGGCCGTACAGCGGTTCGGCCATGCGATTGAGCCAGTTCAGCATCGGGCCGGTGCTGAGGATGATCTTGTCGTCGTAGGTGAGGCGCACGGCCGATACCACGTAATGCACCGGGTCCTTGAACTTGCGGCCCAGCGATTGCGTGAACTCGGGTGAGGTGAACATCACGCGCAGCACGGCGGCGATATCGCCGTCGCTGGACTGGAAGCGCGCGGCCATGCGTTCCACCAGCTGCGGCGGCGGTTCGTCGGCGACGAAGTAGATCGCCAGCTTGCGGCTGATGTAGCGCGCGGTGGCGGGATGGCGGCACAGGCGGTCCAGCGCCTCATCGACTTCGGCCAGGCCGCGGCCTTTCACGGTCTGGCCGAGGAAGACTTTGTCGGCGTAGTCGTGGCGATTCGGATTGAACTCGAACAGGCCATTGCGTACGTATTGGTCCTGCTTGTCCTTGCGGACGTTGGGCGTCTTGTCGCCGAGGTTGACGCCGACGCCGGTGAGGATGCGCGCCAGCTGCTGCACATCGTTCTGCGTGTAGCCGCCGTCCACGCCCAGCGTGTGCAGCTCCATGATTTCGCGCGCGTAGTTTTCGTTGATGCGGTTAGCGGCGTTTTGTTCGTTATCGAGATAGCGGATCATGGCCGGGTGATGCAACGTGGCCGAGAGCAGGTCGCGGAACTTGCCCAGCGCATGTGGGCGGATGGCGTTTTCTTCGTAATCGCCGACCATCGCGCGCAGATTGGCTTTGCCCTGGTGGACGCTGAAGTGGTTCATCCAGAACCACGTCATCTGCTCCTGCAGCTGGTTGGGCGAGTACAGGTCGCGCAGCAGCGAGCGGGTGGCCGCTTCCTTCGCCAGGCGGTTCAGCTCCTGCTGGTAGGCGCGCTGCGCGGCCTTCTTGGCTTCGTCGTCGGCCATCGCCTTGTCGTAGTCGCGGCGCTGGGCTTCCAGTTCCTGTATCAGCTGCTGCATCGGCTTTTGCGAAATGGTCAGCGCATCGATCTGCGCCTGCGCGGCGGCCGGCAGCACGGCGGGGCGCGGATGCAGCTGCTGCTCCAGCCACGCTTCGTAGCCGACCTTGGCGGCCTGCTGGTAGTCACTGTGATTCACACCCCAAGTGACGCGATTGAGCGCGCTGCTCAGCACTGCCGGATCGGCCGGCGGCGCGGGCGGCGTCGGAGTAGTGGCGCAGCCGGCGAGCAAAAACAGCGCCGCCGTGCAATGGGGGAGGTGTCGGGTACGCATGGTTGAAGCATATGCCAGATTCACCGGTCGCGTATATGAGTCATGTGTATCGTGCAACGAAATGTTACAAACCTGCGATGCTTTTCCAACTATGATGGGTTTTTCATTTCGGGGCATCCCATGCGTCTGACGACTGTTATTTTCCCAGCCTTGCTGGCGCTGGCCAGCGCTCCGCAGGCATTGGCTGCTGTCACTCTGCACGTCAGTTCAACCCTGCAGGACCGCACCACGCAAATGGATGTGACGCTGGCCGATAGTTACATGGCGATCGATACTGCGCAGGGGCGCGTGATCTATGACTTCAAGACGCGGCGCCGGTATGCGGTCAACACCGCCGCCAGGGAGTACGTGGAATATTCGCTGTACGACACACTGGGCTTCCGCGTCATCGAATTGCAGAACCGCGTGGGCTTGCAGGCGATGCTGGCGGCGGGCAAGGTCGATGCCCCGGTGATGAACATGGCGGTGCAGGAGAATGAGCTGTCATTGCTCAAGGGTGCGCCGGGCGCCGTCGATGAGAAAGCGTCGGATGGCACGCGCACCTATTCGATCGGCGGTACTCCGCTGGCGACGTGGAGCGAGGCTGGCGCCAACGTCGCTGCGGAAGATGCCGCGCAGTTCGCGCGCTTCATGCGCTACGCCCAGGGCGGGCATCCGCAACTGCTGGACAAGCTGGCCAAGGGCGGCGTGATTCCGCAGCATCTGAGCTTTGCCCTCAGTGGCAACCGCACCTTGCGGCTCGATATCAGCGCGGTGCGCACGATAGAACCGCAAGCCTACGACCTGAAGACCTTCAAGCGCGAGATGAGCGGCAGCGGCCTTGACGCCATATTCGACCGGATCGCCGCCATGACGCCTGCGCAGTTGACGGCCTATCGCGCCCAGTACCCCTGCGACAGCGGCTCCGATTTCAGTGAGCCGCGCGCGCTCGATACCATGCTGGGCAAGCTGGAATGCACGCTGGCGACGGGCAAGACGATGTCGTTGACCGACGAGCAGATGGAAGCGGCGAAGGCTTCGCCAACAGTAGCGCTGCTGTTCGCCGCCATGAATCCCGCCAAGAGCAGCGAGATTGAAGGCGCCGTGAAAACGCTGGTGGCCTTGCGCGCGCAGGCGCCGCGCAAGGCGTATGTGCTGAAGGTGTTCGAAGCCAATCACCGCGCACGCCTGAAGCAGCCGAAGGAGGCCGAGCGCCTGTTCATCGAAGTGCTGCAAGCGAATCCAGTGTTGGCTGGAGCCTACAAGGATCTGGGCGACTTGCTGCTGATGCAGTACGATAGCCCGCGTGCCTGGCGTTGCTGGGACACAGGCCGCCGCCTGGCGTCTGGCTTCGCGAATTTTGAAGCCGTCAACAAGTTCGAAGCCAGCATCGCGGCGCAGCATCCTGAATACTTCTGACGAGACGACCCATGTCCACCACCGATCCACGCATCGATGCCTACATCGCCAAATCCGCCAGCTTCGCGCAGCCGATTCTTGAACACTTGCGCGCTGTGGTGCATGCTGCTTGTCCCGACGTGGAAGAGACCATGAAGTGGAGCTTCCCGCACTTCATGTACAAGGGCATGATGTGCAGCATGGCGTCCTTCAAGGCCCATTGCGCGCTCAATTTCTGGAAAGCCGAATTGTTGATGGCCGCCGATGAAGTCAATCGCGAGGCGATGGGCCACTTCGGCAAGATCACCAGCATCAAGGACCTGCCGTCTAAAAAGGTGCTGACGGCTTACATCAAGCAAGCCATGAAGCTCAATGACGACGGCGTTGCCGCGCCGGCGCACGCCAAGCCGGCCACGCCCAGGCCGCTGGACATCCCTGATGATTTGAACGCCGCGCTGGACGCCGTGCCGGCCGCGCGCAAGCACTTTAATGCCTTCAGCCCGAGCAAGCAGCGCGACTACGCCGACTGGCTGAACGAGGCCAAAACCGAGGCCACGCGCACGCGCAGGCGCGAGCAAGCGATCGAATGGATCACTGAAGGGAAGTCGAGGAATTGGAAATACGAGAAATGCTAAGGGATCATTAGCGTTCAGCGGGGTTTGGGCTGGTCGCTAACGAGGCGCTATAAACGGCGCCGGATACCGCATGCCGGCGCCTGGCATGGCATGATGAGCTAGGCCGATCAATGCATAGACGCGGTGGACAGATCTTTCAGCTCGCGAATGCTGATGTCTGATTTTTCATGCATACGCAGCAGGATCGTGGCACCGACAGCGAGCTTGCGGTGACGGATCTTGCTGATGATCGGAGGCTGAACTTCCAACACCCGACACAACTCTGCATCGTTCTTCAAGTTCATCTTTTCGATCAAAGTATCAAGAAGCTTGTTTGGGACAAAACTGGATGGCTCCAGTGCCCGCGCACGATTCATGGCTTCGATCAATTCCAGCTTCTTTTGCCGTACGTTCATGGTTTGCTCCTCCTTTGCTCTAAACGTTAAAAAAAGTACGTTTCCCGGCAAGGCTAGCGCCCACAGTTCTTTCTGGTCTGAATGTGGTACGCGACTCAACATTCTTGATAACCATGCAAGTTAATTTCAATAATACTACGGCTGAAAAAAAAGTGCAGGGTTTGACAAATAAATTATGTTAGTTATTGCGCAAACGGGTTGACGATGTTGTTTCTTTTAACCCTGTTTGGGACAAATGTAGGATTTTGTCTGTCTTTTGAGCAGCAAGTTGCGAATGTGTCACCATGATCGCGCAGGCGCCGGTGGCTTTGATTTCGCGCTGGAGCAGAGTGAGGATGGCGTCGGCGGTATCTGGATCGAGGTTGCCAGTTGGTTCGTCGGCCAGCACCAGGGCCGGGCGGTGTACCAGCGCGCGGGCAATCGCCACGCGCTGCATTTGGCCGCCGGAGATTTGATGGGGGAAGTCGTGTTCGCGCCCGCCCAGGCCGACCGCGTCCAGCATCTCCGCCGCGCGTGCGGTTGGCAGGCCGTTCAGCAGCAGCGGCAGGGCGACGTTTTGCAGCAGGGTCAGATGCGGCAGCACATGGAAGGCCTGGAAGATGAAGCCCATGCGCGCGCGCCGCAGTCTGGTGGCCGCATCGTCATCGAGGCCGGACATGGGGATGCCGTCGACGATGATGGGCGAATTGCCCGGCGAGGCATCCGGCGTATCGAGGCCGGCGATGAGATTCAGCAGCGTGGATTTGCCGACGCCTGAATCGCCCATGATGGCGACGAATTCGCCGGCCTTGAAGTTCCATGTGAGGCGGTCCAGCACCGGACGGCCGTTGTAGGATTTGGAGAGCTGGCGAAGTTCGAGCATGGTTATCGTGTGAGTACGCGGCGCAGGGCGAAGCTGATGCCATCGACCAGCGCCACCAGCAACAGCATGGCGAGGATGACGGTGGCGGCCAGCGGCATCTGGAACAGCGACAGGTGGTACTTGAGCATTTGTCCGAGGCCGCCCGCGCCCACCACGCCGAGGATGGCGGCGGCGCGGATGTTGTTCTCCCAGCGGTACAGGGTGTAGGACATCATCTGCGGCAGCGTTTGCGGCAAGGTGGCGTAGAAGAAGGCCGCGGTGGCGCTGGCGCCGTTGGTGCGCAGGCTTTGCTCGGGCAGCGGCGCGGCATTTTCCAGCGAGTCGGCGAACAGGCGTCCCAGCACGCCGGCGGTGTGCGCGGCCAAGGCCAGCGTGCCGCCCAGCGGGCCAAGGCCGGCCGCGATCAGCATGATCGAAGCCCACACCAGTTCAGGAATCGACCGCAGCACGTTGAGCACAGCGCGCATGGCGGCGCGTGGCGCGGCGCCGAAGCGTCCGGACGCGGGCAGCGAGAAGGCCAGGCCGAAGACCACGGCCAGCAGGGTGCCGAGGCCGGACATGGCCAGCGTTTCCAGCGTGGCCCAGAAGGTTTTGGTGAGGAAGGGCAGGCCGGTTTCCGGCGGCGCAAAGCCGGCCAGCAGTTCCAGCGTGCTGCGCACCGCGTCAGCAGTGAAGAATTCGCGCCATTTGAGCGGCAGCGAGGCGAAGCTGGCGACGACCAGCGCGGCCAGCATCAGCATCAGCACGATGATGGTCCAGTCGCGGCGCGGCGGTTTGGGCATGTGCTGGGTGTTCATCCGAGACGCCTCCTCAGCACTTTGGAGAACTGGTCGGCCAGGGCCACCAGCGCCACGAACACCAGCAGCATGGCGGCGACTTCGGCGCCGGCCAGCATCTTCATCGATTCATCCATGCGCTGGCCAAGGCCGCCGGCGCCGACAAAGCCCATCACCACCGAGCCGCGGATCGCGCACTCCCAGCGGTAGACGGTGTAGGACATCAGTTCCGACGCGGCTTCCGGCAACGTGCCGTACAACAGCGCCTGCAGGCGTCCGGCGCCGTTGGCCAGCAGCGTGTCGCTGGCGTGGGCGTTGGATGATTCGAGGATTTCGGCGTAGACCTTGCCCAGCATGCCGCAGTAGGTGAGGGCGATGGCCAGCACGCCGGCGGTCGGGCCCAGGCCGATGATGCGCACGAACAGCAGCGCCCACACCAGCTCCGGCACGGAGCGCAGCAGCACCAGCAGCCAGCGCACCGCCTGCCGCACGGCGCGCGCCATCAGGCGCATCCGGCCGGTGCCCAGCATGGAGATTGACAGCTGTTCGTTGATGATCAGCGTGGCCGGAATGGCGCCCAGCAGCGCGAGCGTGAGGCCGGCGGTGGCGATGGCCACGGTGTTCCAGGTTTCACGCAGCAGCATGTCGAGGAATTCGGCGCTGTGCGCGGGCACCAGGAAGTCGGCCAGGAAGCGGCCGGTGGCCGACAGGCTTTGCTCGTCCAGCAGGATCCACGGCTTGAATTCGGTGACCACCAGCGTAGGCCACAGCACCACCAGCGCCGCGAGGACGGCGAGGATGCGGCCGCGCAGCGCGGGATCGCGGTGAATGTTAAGCGCGGCGGCCATTACAGGCAGGCGCCTACGCCGAGTTTGACGGCCATCTGATCGTCGTCAGGCGCCGGGCTGGCGGCAGGTTGTTCGCCTTGATACAGCGCGGTGATCATCTGCGGCGTCACTTGCTCGCGCGGCAGATCGAAAGCGATGCGGCCATCACGCAGGGCGACGATGCGCGGGAAGTGGCTCAACGCCAGATCCACCTGGTGCAGGCTGCAAATCAGGGTGGCGTTGCGCGCCTTGGCTTCTTCGCGCAGCGTGGTCAAGGTCAGTTCGGACAGCGCGGGGTCGAGCGCGGACAAGGGCTCGTCCACCAGCAGCGCCTTGGCCGGCGACAGCAGCAAGCGCGCCAAACCACAGCGCTGGCGCTCACCGCCGGACAGCCGATCAACGCGCGAATACAGTTTGTCGCCGAGATTGAAGCGCGACAGTGCCTGCCACGCCGCTTCCGGATCGGCAGGCTTGAACAGGGAAACCAGCGCGCGCCACACGCTCCATTGCGGCAGGCGCGCGGCCAGCACCGCCGTCACCACGCGCTGGCGCGGCGGCAGCGGCGGCGTTTGCGGCGCCAGGAACAACTGCGCGCGCAAGCGGTGACGCGCCGCTTCGCCCAGCGCCCACGGATCGGTGCCAAAGGCGTGGAAGCTGCCTTCGGCCGGCTGGTGGGACAGGGACAGCGTCGCCAGCAAGGTGGTCTTGCCGGCGCCGGAAGGGCCGATCAGGGCGATTTGCTCGCCTTGTTCAACGGTCAGGTCTATCGCTTGCAGCGCGGACGACGACCGCGCGCCGAGGTGGCGCACGGTGAGGTTTTGCAGTTGGTAAGTCGGCATTACAGATTACTTCAGCAGGCCCGCGTTCTTGGCTGCGGCTTCGATGTTCTTGTAGTTCTCGGCCTTGGTCGGGATGAACTTGACGGTGCGCTGCAGATCCATGATGACCTTATCTTCAGGCTTGTTGATGTCCAGCGCGAGGAAGGCATCGGTCAGCTTTTTCTTCAGGTCCGCGTTCATGTCGGTACGCACCGACCAGTTGTAGTCGTAGTAGCCCGGGGTGGTGTAGAACACGCGCACCACGGCTGGATCGACCTTCTTGGCTTCCACCAGTTTTTCCCACACCGAGATATTCAGCGCGCCGGCATCAACCTTGCCGCCTGCCACGGCGGCCACAGTAGCGTCATGCGCGCCGGAGAAGGCGATGCGTTTCAGGTCGGTGTCCGGATTGATCTTCGCTTGCAGCAGGTAGAAGCGCGGCATCAGGTGGCCCGAGGTCGAGGACTCGGAACCGAAGCTCAGGGTCTTGCCCTTCAGGTCATTCAGGCTGTTGATGCTCTTGTTGGTGGTGACGAACACCGAGCGGAATTTTTCGTCTTCGGCACGCTGCACCAGCGGCGTGATCTGGCCCTTGCTGCGGTCATTGGCCTGCACGAAGGTGAAGCCGCCGAACCAGACCATGTCGACTTTCTTGTTGATCAGCGCTTCGACCGAGGCAGCGTAGTCGGTCACCGGGGTGAACTCGACCTTCATGCCGATCTTCTTCTCAAGGTACTCGCCCAGCGGCTTGAACTTGCGTTGCAGTTCGGTCGGCGCTTCGTCCGGAATGGCGGAAACACGGAATACGTGATCGGCCGATTGTGCTTGGGACCAGGAAGCGGCCAGCATCAGGCCGGCGGCGAAGAGGGACTTGAGGGAGATTTTCATTGAGATTGTCCTTATAGGGGGCGCTGCGAAAAAGGATATTCAGCTATCATAGCAAAAATACCCCTAACAAAGGCAGCGTATCCCATGCATATGTCCCACGGCAGTGCGGCGGTCATCGCCGAAATCAGTTCAGGCTTGCTGGCTCCTGCCGCGCACATCTCGCCCAAATTCCTGTATGACGGCCTGGGTTCCAGGCTGTTTGAGGCCATCTGCGAACTGCCCGAATACTATCCGACCCGCACCGAAGCGGCGATTTTTGCCGCCCACGGCGCAGAGATGGCGCGCGTGGCCGGGGATGGCGCCACGCTGATCGACCTTGGCGCGGGCAATTGCGCCAAGGCCGCGTCGCTGTTCCCGCTGCTGCATCCGGCGCAGTATGTGCCGGTCGATATCTCGCGTGAATTCCTGCTGGGCGCCGTGGCGCAGCTGCAGCAGCGCTTCCCGCACATCGAGATGACGGCGCTGGGGCTGGATTTTTCCAGCGGCTTTACGCTGCCGGACAGCGTGCGCAAGGCGCACCGGGTATTTTTCTATCCTGGCTCCTCGATCGGCAATTTCACGCCGGAGCAGGCGGTGAGCTTCCTGCGCGGCCTGCGCGCCAATCGCGGCAGCGACGGCGGCCTGCTGATCGGCGTGGACCTGATCAAGGATCACGAGATCCTCGATATGGCTTACGACGATCCGCTGGGCGTGACGGCGGCGTTTAATCTGAACATACTGCGCCATGTGAATCACCTGGCCGGTGCCGATTTCGACGTGGCGCAGTGGAAGCACGTTGCCTTTTTCGACTTTGAACACAGCCGCATCGAGATGCACGTCGAAGCCCGTTGCGCGCTCACCGTGCATTGGGCGGGCGGCGAGCGCCGCTTCGAGCGCGGCGAGCGCATACACACGGAAAACAGCTACAAGTACACGCGCCAGTCCTTCGCCACCTTGCTGGAACGGTCCGGCTTTGCCACCACGCGCACCTGGACTGACGATGACCAGTGGTTCGCCGTCATCCACGCCCGCGCCATCCCGGATTGATGATGGACTTCCTATTAGACCGCTACAAGGCGGTGCGCCGGCATACGCTGGCACTGACCGAACCGCTGTCAGACGAAGATTGCGGCGCGCAGTCGATGCCCGACGCCAGCCCGATCAAGTGGCACCTTGCGCACACCACGTGGTTCTTCGAGACCTTCATCCTTGAACGCATGGAGCGTGGATTCAAGCCGTTCCACCCGGCCTTCCGCATCCTGTTCAATTCCTACTACAACGGCATCGGCGAAAAGCATCCGCGCCCGCAGCGCGGTTTGTTGACGCGGCCCGCGATGGCGGAGGTGCGCGCCTACCGCGCCGACGTCGATGCGCGTGTCGCACGCCTGCTGGCGAGCGAACTGCCGGCTGCGCAGCGCGCCGAGCTGGCGATGCTGCTTACGCTGGGCATCCAGCACGAGCAGCAGCACCAGGAACTGATGCTGACCGACGTGAAGCATCTGCTGGCGCAAAGCCTGCTGCGGCCTGCGTATCTGGACGCGCCATTGGCGCCCGCCGCTGCGGCTGCGCCGCTGGCATGGCTGCAATGCGAAGGAGGCCTGATTGAGATCGGCCATGATGGCGAGGGCTTCTGCTTCGATAACGAACTGCCGCGCCACAAGCAGTATGTGGCGCCGTTTGCGCTGGCCTCGCGGCTGGTGACGAACGGCGAATACCTGGCCTTCATTGAAGCCGGCGGCTACGCCAATGCGGCCTTGTGGCTGGCCGAGGGCTGGGACTGGGTGCGTACGCAGCAGCTGTCCGCGCCGATCTACTGGTTCAGGGACGAGCAGGGCGCATGGCAGGAATTCACGCTGCACGGCGCGCAGCCATTGGACCTGAACCGCCCGCTGACGCATATCTCGCTGTACGAAGCGGATGCTTATGCCCATTGGGCCGGCGCCCGTTTGCCGACCGAGGCGGAGTGGGAATACGCCGCCTCCCGCACAGAAGCGGTGCAGATGTTCGGCCACTGCTGGCAATGGACCAGCAGCAGCTATTCGCCGTATCCCGGCTTCGCGGTGGCGGAGGGTGCGCTGGGCGAGTACAACGGCAAGTTCATGCTCAACCAGTACGTGCTGCGCGGTTCATCGAGCGCCACGCCGGAAGGCCACGCACGCGCCAGCTACCGCAACTTCTTCCCGGCCGGCGCGCGCTGGCAGTTCACCGGCATCCGCCTGGCGCGATAGGTTGCGCTAGGCCGAAAGACGGAACTGGCTCACCACCTGATTCAGTTCCCCTGCCTGGTCCTGCATGGCCGCAGCAGCAGCGGCAGCTTGCTCGACCAGCGCCGCATTCTGCTGCGTGACGTGATCCATCTGGCTGATGGCGATGTTGATTTGCTCGATGCCGCTGGTCTGCTCATGATTGGCCTGCGTGATCTCGCCGACAATCTCGGTCACGCGGCGCACGCTCTCCTGCACCTCGTTCATGGTGCTGCCGGCCAGGTCGACCAGCTGCGCGCCAGCCGCCACCTTATCGACCGAATCATCGATCAGCGCCTTGATCTCCTTGGCGGCGCTGGCCGAACGCTGCGCCAGCGTGCGCACCTCCGATGCCACCACGGCGAACCCGCGTCCCTGTTCGCCGGCGCGCGCCGCTTCCACCGCTGCATTCAGCGCCAGGATATTGGTCTGGAACGCAATGCCGTCAATGACGGTGATGATATCGACGATCTTGCGCGATGAATCGTTAATCGCGTTCATGGTGTCCACTACCTGTGCCACCACAGAGCCGCCGCGCTGCGCAACCGCGGTCGCCGATTGCGCCAGCTCGTTGGCCTGATGCGCATTCACCGCGTTCTGCTTGACGGTGCTGGTCAGCTCCTCCATCGAGGCTGCCGTCTCTTCCAGCGAACTGGCTTGCTGCTCGGTGCGCGACGACAGATCCAGATTGCCGCTGGCGATTTCCGCCGACGCCGTGTTGATCGCGCCGGTGCCGCTGCGCACGCGGCCGACGATGTGGGCGAGGTTGGCGTTCATCTGTCCGAGTGCTTCCAGCAGCTGGCCCATTTCATCGCGCTGCCTGCTGCTGATGTTGCGGGTAAGGTCGCCCGCTGCAACGGCGCGCGCCATCTGCAGGGCCGATCCAATCGGATCGGTGATCGAGCGCGTGACGCGCCACGCAAACGCCAGCCCGATGGCCAGCGCCACCACGCCCAGCCAGGCCATCATCTGGCGCGCCATCGAAATATCGTGCTTGACCAGTTCCCCGTTCTGCGTGACGGCGGTCTTCTGCATCTCGTTCAACTCGTGCACGCTGTCCTGCAGGCGCGAGAGCTTGGGCAGCATGTCGCTGCGCAGCTGGGCGAGGGCGGCGTCGCGCTGGCCGTCCGCCAGCATCTTGCCGACTTGCGTGAACGAAGCCACGTAGGCCTTGCGTTCGTCGCGAATGCGCGCCAGCAGCGTCTTTCCTGCATCGGAGGCGAGCAGCTTGTCCAGCGTTTCCAACGCGGTGGTGATGGTCTTCTTGTTGACCTCCATCCCGGCGCGGATTTGCTGCGTGCGTTCGGGCGTGTCGGCGACGAAGAGTTCCAATGTCAGCGCCGAATTGGCGCGTGTGGTGGTGCTGACGGTGGCCGCCGCTTCGGCCTTGACCCAGTCTTCATCGATGATGGTGCGATTGAGTGTGCTGATGCTGCCCAGCCGCTGCAGGCCAATCGCGATCAATACCGCCATCAGCAACAGTACGGCGCCAAAGGCGAGGCCGAGGCGCGCGCCGATTTTGAGATTGGAGAAGTTCATGCACCGGCTCCTCGTTGGATAACGAAGAGTCAGTATAGCGCCGGATGGTGCGCTGCGGAAAAGAGGATTGCAGCGGGTGTTGTGCAGACGGGACGCGGGGCCCGTCTGCATTGGTGCGGCTTTTAAGCTGCTACTTTACCTTGCGTTTGCTGCGCTGCTTCCGCGCGGGCCAGCTGGCGGTTGACGGCACTCAGCACGGCCTTGAAGGAGGCAGTCAGGATGTTGCTGTCGGTAGCAGCACCGAACAGGGTCGGGCCGTTGGCCAGGCGCAGTTCGACGTAGCACGCCGCCTTGGCGTTGGCGCCCGAGCCGATCGAGTGCTCGTGGTAGTCCATCAGTTTGATGTCCAGGCCGAGCGCGTCGACGAAGGCGTCGATCGGGCCATTGCCGCCGCCTTGCAGCGCCAGTGGCGTGCCGCGGTGGATCATGGCGATATCGATCTGCACCGGTTCGTCGCTGCTGGTGTCTTCCACCATCTTGTGCGACTGGTAGGCGTACGGCGCATTCTGCTCGAAGTACTCTTTGCTGAAGATGTCGTAGATGCCTTCGGCCGTGATTTCGAGGCCGGTCTGGTCGGCCACTTGCTGCACCGCGCGGCTGAACTCAATCTGCAGGCGGCGTGGCAGCACCAGGCCGTAATCCTGTTCGAGCAGGTAGGACATGCCGCCTTTGCCGGACTGGCTGTTCACGCGGATGACGGCGTCGTAGCTGCGGCCCAGGTCTTGCGGGTCGATCGGCAGGTAAGGGATCTCCCAGAGCGCGCCCGGCTGCTGCTTGGCGAAGCCTTTCTTGATCGCGTCCTGGTGCGAGCCGGAGAAGGCGGTGAATACCAGGTCGCCCACGTAAGGGTGGCGCGGATGCACCGGCAGCTGGTTGCATTCTTCAACCACTTTGCGCACTTCGTCGATATCGGAGAAGTCCAGGCCTGGGTGCACGCCCTGGGTGTACAGGTTGAGCGCCAGCGTGACCAGGTCGACGTTGCCGGTACGTTCGCCGTTACCGAACAGGCAGCCCTCGACGCGGTCGGCGCCGGCCATCACGGCCAGTTCGGCCGACGCGACGGCGGTGCCGCGGTCGTTGTGCGGGTGGACCGAGATAATCAGCGAATCGCGGCGGGTCAGCTTGCGCGACATCCATTCGATCTGGTCGGCGTAGACGTTGGGCGTGCTGCACTCCACGGTGGATGGCAGGTTAATGATCATCTTCTTCGACGGAGTCGGTTCGAAGATCGCGATCACGGCGTCGCAGATATGCTTGGAGAAGTCCAGCTCCGTGGTGGAGAAGGATTCAGGCGTGTACTCGTAGCCCCAGTCGGTGTCCGGGTGCTGCTTGGTCAGTTCCTTCACCAGCTTGGCGCCGGTGGTGGCGATGTTGGTGATCTCTTCGCGCGACATGCCGAAGACGACTTTGCGGAACACTGGCGCCACCGAGTTATACAGGTGGACGATGGCGCGCTTGGCGCCGACGCAGGATTCCACGGTGCGGCGGATCAGTTCATCGCGCGACTGGGTCAGCACGATGATGGTGACGTCGTCCGGGATGCGCTTCTCTTCAATCAAGGTGCGCACGAAATCGAAGTCGGTTTGCGAAGCCGAAGGGAAGCCCACTTCGATTTCTTTCAGGCCGATCTTGATCAGCAGGTCGAACATGCGCAGCTTCTTCTCGATGCTCATCGGCTCGATCAGCGCCTGGTTACCGTCGCGCAGGTCGGTGCTCATCCAGATTGGCGGCTTGGCGATGACGGCGTTCGGCCAGGTACGGTCGGTGAGTTGGACGGCTGGGAAGGCGCGGTATTTGCTCGATGGGTTCTGCAACATCATGGTAATGCTCCTGAATTCTGTATTTTGGGGTGTGCTAAACGATGTGGCGAAGGGCGGCCGCGCGGCCACGGGACACTAGGCGCGGCAACCGATCGGTAGTTTTAGCAGGTGCGAAAAAGCTGGGAGCATCGGTACAACTTTCCTGATTTTGGGGAGTCGAGTGCGGCTTATGGCCGGCATCGGGGTACAACAGAGGCGCGGATTAAACGCGCGCTAGTAGACGCGCTGCTAGCGATAGGGCGCTGGCAGGCGATGGCAGGAAAGCGGATAGGTGCAGATGCGAGATCATTCCTAGAATGTAAGCCATCTGCGGCGTAGCCGTCAAGCGAATGTTGGTCGTGATTGAATTGGCATTGTTGTGTAAATTACCAACGCATCATCGGCAGCGGGCTGAGTGGGTGCGTCAGCAGGCGCTTGAGGGAGAGCTTGAGCAGCATGGCGTGGAAGCCCGCATCGGGGAAGGCGGCGAAGACTTCGCGCCGCAGCGTGCGCGGGATGCCGTGGTTGATGATACCCCAGGTGACGTCGGTCCAGTCGGCGCGGCGGAAGGCTTCGACCAGCGGGCTGCCACTGCTGGCGGTGATCTTGTGGTGCTGGTTGATCATGCCGGCGATATCGCCGCTCCACGCCTGCTTGCCGTTGGCGGCCAGCCACGCTTGCGCTAATGCGTCGGAGGGCGGCAGATAGTCGAAGGTACGCGCGGACCAGATGCCCAGGTCGTGGAAGGCTGCCGCTACTTGGAATTTCTGTAGTGTTTCGTCGTCCGCTTCCAGCTGCGCGGCGCAGAAATTGACTAAACGGTAGGTGTGATTTCGATAGGCGTCGAAGTCCTTGCCCAGCAGGCCAGCGTGCTGGCCGTGCAGGGCGTCGAGCAGTTCAAGCTGGGTAAGGACTTGGCGCATGCATGGGATTAGGCCACATTCACGCGCGCCGGGCCATCCGCCATACGGCCGATGACGGCGGCGTCGCCGAAGCCTTGGTCGCGGAACAGGGCGAGGACTTGGTCCACGCTGCCTTCGTCGCAGGACACCAGCAGGCCGCCCGAGGTTTGCGGGTCGGTCAGCAGCGAGTGCTGGGCCGGCGTGATGGAGGCCGACAGGGTGACGTCGGCGCCGTACGCTGCCCAGTTACGGCCCGAGGCGCCGGTGAAGTAGCCATCGTGCGCCAGCTGTTCCACGCCCGGCAGCAGCGGGATTTTCTGCATGTCCAAATGCGCTTCGAGCTTGGCGCCGCGCGCCAGTTCCAGCAGATGGCCCAGCAGGCCGAAACCGGTAACGTCGGTCAGCGCGTGCACGCCGGGCAGTTCGGACAGCGCCTTGCCCGGCTTATTCAGCTTGGTGGTGTTGGCGATCATGGCTGCGTAGCCTGCGTCATCGAGCGCGCCTTTTTTCAGCGCGGCCGACAGCACGCCCACGCCCAGCGGCTTGCCCAGCACCAGCACGTCACCGGCTTTGGCATCGGCGTTGCGCTTGACCTTCGATGGATGGATCAGGCCCATGACCACCAGCCCGTAGATCGGCTCCACCGAATCGATGGTGTGGCCGCCGGCGATCGGAATGCCCGCCTCGGCGCAAATCGATTCGCCGCCCTTGATGATCTGGCCGATGGTTTCGACCGGCAGTTTGTTGATCGGCATGCCCACCAGTGCCAGCGCCATGATCGGCGTGCCGCCCATCGCGTAGACGTCGGAGATGGCGTTGGTGGCGGCGATGCGGCCAAAGTCGAACGGATCGTCGACGATGGGCATGAAGAAGTCGGTGGTGGCGATCAGCGCCTGCTCGTCATTGAGCTTGTAGACGGCGGCATCGTCGGCCGTCTCGATCCCGACCAGCAGTTCCTTCGGCACCGGGAAGCCGCTGGAGTTCTTGAGAATTTCGGACAGCACACCGGGCGCGATTTTGCAGCCGCAGCCGCCGCCGTGGGAGAAAGAGGTCAGTTTGATCGGGTCGTTGCTCATGATTTGCATCCTTGGTTAAGTCTTATTCAGCAGATTATCCACCAACTCCAGCAAAGCCGCTTGTTCGGCGGCCGGGGCGAACAGCGGCGCGCGGGCGTCGCACTGCGCGCGCAGCACGACGTAGAACTGCTGGTCGTTGATGATACGGTCGATCAGCCGCGCCAGCGCTGAGGCGTCGCCGGGCGGGAAGTAGCCGGCGTAATCGTCGCCCAGCATGCCGCGGTTGCCGCCGATATCGCTGGCCAGCACCGGCACGCCGGCGCATACCGCTTCGATGATGACATTGGCGCCGCCTTCCATGTGCGAGGTCAGCACCATGGCGCGGCAGCGCTTGAGCCGCTGGCGGGTGGCCGCATGCGGCATCGCGCCCAGCCAGCGGTATCGCGGCTGCTGTGCGGCGGTGTCTTGCGCCGCCTGCGCCAGCGCCGGTTCCAGCGCGCCGCCGATGTGGAGCAGCCGCGCCGCCGGCGTCTGCACCAGCGCTGCCGCCCGCATGAAGCTGAGCGGATCTTTTTCTGCGCGCAGGTGGCCGATCATGCAAATCTCGGCATGGCGCCGCGCGCCGCTGGTGGGCCGCAGTGTGGCGGCCGACTGGTAGATCACGCGGGTCTTGGCGCGCAACGGCGGCGGCAGCGCCTGCACGCCGTCCGGTTGCAGCACCACCAGCGCGCTGGCCTGCTGCAACGAGCGCTGGGCGCTGGCGTCGGTCTGGATATCGCGATACAGGTCGGTCCCGGTGAGCAGCAGGAGGGAAGGGCGCTGCGGATGGCTGCGCGTCCACGCATCGAGCGAGGCCGCCGAACGGCGCGCGTGCAGTGCGATCAGCAGGTCGGGCGGCGCCTCGCCGGCGCCGTCTTCATCCGGCCATTGCTGGGCGATGGTGACGCGGTAGCGCGTGCGCAGCATTCGCGCCCAGCGGCTGGCGCTCTGCCAGTTGCCGTTGTTGGCGCGCGCCGAGGCCGGGCTGACGATCCAGATATGTGCTTTGCTCACTGGTGTTTGGACTGGTGTTTTGTTTGAAAGTGGTTACAATCTTCGCATGACTTCTTCATTCAGGAATGCCACCTCACAGCAGCTGGCGGAAGCCTTGCAGCATGCGCGCGATTATACGCTGTCGCTGTTCGACGCATTTGCCGCCGCCGGCATGGATGTGGCGGCGCGCGTGCCGCAGCTGCGCATCATCAATCCGCCCTTGTGGGAACTGGGCCACACGGCCTGGTTTGCCGAGTGGTTCATCTTGCGCGAGGCCACGTCCAGCCATCCGGCCGATGCCAACGGCAACTGCATGCTGACCAAGGGCGACGACTGGTTCGATTCCGCTAATGTGCCGCACCGCAGCCGCTGGACGCTGGACCTACCGAGCACCGGCGGCGTCAAAACCTACTGCCACGAAGTGCTGGACCGCGTGCTCGATAAATTGTCGCGCGAGGCGAACACGGACGAAGCCCTGTATCCCTACCGCCTGGCATTGGCGCACGAGGACATGCACGGCGAAGCCTTCCTCTACACTTTGCAGACACTGGGCTTGCCGGCGCCGCTGCCGCATGCCGGCGAGGCTCTGGGTGCGTTCGCGCCGTCCGAAATTGGCCTCCCCGGCGGCACGCTGCAACTGGGAAGCAAGAACGGCGCGGGTTTTGTTTTCGATAACGAACGCCAATCGCACGCCTTCCACGTGGCGCCGTTTCGCATGGACAGTGGCTTGGTAAGCAACGCCCAGTATGCAGATTTCGTCACCGATGGCGGCTACGATAACCGCCAGTTCTGGAGCGATGCGGGCGCGGACTGGCTGATGCGCCAGGAGCGCTCGGCGCCGCGCTACTGGCAGCGCGACGGCGCGCAGTGGCGCACCATGCGCTTCGGGAAGTTGTCCACGCTGGCTGGCGGCGAACCGGTACGGCACGTGAATCTGTACGAGGCGCAGGCCTACTGCGCCTGGGCCGGACGCCGCCTGCCGACAGAAGCCGAGTGGGAATATGCCGCGCTTTCAGGCCACCCGGCGTTCCGCTGGGGCCAGCTGTGGGAGTGGACCGCGTCCTCGTTCGAGCCGTACCCGGGGTTTGAGGCGGACCGCTACCGTGAATATTCAGCGCCATGGTTCCACACCCACCAGGTACTGCGCGGTGCTTCGTTCGCTACGCCATCGCGTTTTGGGTCGGCCAAATTCCGTAATTTCTACCCTCCGGAGCGCGACGACATCTTTGCAGGTTTCCGCACCTGCGCCTGGCCCGGATAGTTTCGCTTTTGGCGGGTGCTCTGCTATGCTTTTTGTTTTCGATGAAAACAAGGGCGCCCTCCATGAAACTGAAGCATCTCCTGATGTCCGCCGCGATCCTGGGCGCGGTCGCGCACACCAACGCAGCCGATCAAGTTACCGTGATCCGCGCCGGCAAGCTGGTTGACGTTGTCGCCGGCACGGTGCTGAAAGACCAGACCATCGTCCTCACCGGCGAGCGCATTAGCGCCGTCGGCCCGAGTGCTTCGACCGCCGTGCCGGCTGGCGCGCAGGTGATCGACTTGTCGGCGCAGACCGTGCTGCCTGGCCTGATCGACATGCACACCCACCTGACCTCCGACGCCTACCTGGGCGGCTACAACGCGCTGGGCGTGTCCGATGTGCGCGCCGCGCTGTACGGCGTGCGCGCTGCGCGCAAGACGCTGGAAGCCGGCTTCACCACCGTCCGCGACGTTGGTTCCAGCGGCACCGGCTTTGGCGACGTGGCGCTGCGCGACGCGATCAACGATGGTGATTTCATCGGCCCGCGCATGCGTTCCGCCGGCCACCTGATCGGCATGAAGGGCGGCCATTGCGACGATAACCTGCTGCCGCCGGATGCCAACTACGTTGCCCGCGGCGTGGCGGACGGTCCGTGGGCTGCGCGTGCCAAGGTGCGCGAGATGGCCAAGTACGGCGCGGATGTGATCAAGATCTGCGCATCGGGCGGCGTGCTGTCCAAGGGCGACGCGGCCGGCGCGCAGGAGTACACGCTGGAAGAGATGCAGGCCATCGTCGGCGAAGCGCATAAGCTGGGCCGCAAGGTGGCGGCGCATGCGCACGGCGCCAGCGCAATCCGCGACGCGATCCTGGCCGGCGTCGACTCCATCGAGCACGCCAGCCTGATTGACGACGAAGGCATCAAGCTGGCCAAGGAGCGCGGCACCTATCTGGTGATGGACATCTATGATGATGACTTCATTCTGCAGGAAGGCGAGAAGGCAGGCATCCTTCCGGAATCGCTGGAGAAGGAACGCCAGGTCGGCCAGCTGCAGCGCGATAACTTCCGCAAGGCTTTCGGCAAAGGCGTGAAAATGGCCTACGGTACTGATGCGGGTGTTTATCCGCACGGAGACAACGCCAAGCAGTTCTTCTACATGGTCAAATACGGCATGACCTCGATGCAGGCCATCCAGTCCGCGACCATCCATGCGGCTGACCTGCTGGGCTGGAAGGACCGCGTGGGTTCGATCAGCGCCGGCAAGTTCGCCGACATCATCGCCGTCAAAGGCAATGCGGCCGATGACGCTACCGAACTGACCAAAGTGTCCTTCGTGATGAAGGGCGGCGCGGTCATCAAGCAGTGATGCTGGAGTAAGGCTGGTCTGAGCGGTCATCACGCTGGCTCGCGAGGCCATGCGGGCAGTGTAGGGAGAAGTTGTTTTTCTTCTTATACTGCCTGAATGCGTGCTTTACTTCTCTCTGTCTTTTTGTTGCTGAGCGCTTGCGGTGGCGGTTCCGGTTCCTCCTCCGGGAACGCCACCGCAGGCAGTTCTTCCGGTGGCACCTCGGCGTCCACTCCCATTGCCGTTACCGATCCTGTTACCGTCGGCTCGCTGGCGGGGATGATTGACGCGCTGGTGGTCGGCGACCATATCGTGGTGCGCTCGCGCTCCGATGCTTTCGTCACCGTCAACGGGCAGTCCAAATATGCAGGCACGCGACTGAGCGTGCTGGATAAGCAGGGCAAGCTGCTGTCCACCAGCGACTACGGTTTCTCGCTTGCCGCAGCCTACACCGGCGAGTGGCTGATGCTGCCATCGCCCGATGGTTTCGTCATGGTGCAGTCCACGACCGGCACCAGATTGCTGCACTTTGATGCGCAGGCCAAGCTGCTGGGCAGCGCGACCGATCTCTATCCGCCCGTTGCGGCGACGTCCACCACCGAATATGCCGCTGCCGAAAACGGCGGCGCGGTCGATGGCAACGGCTTCTGGCTGGCCACTACGTTCTCGCTGCTGCCGGTCACGGACAAGACGCAGTATCTGCTCAAACTGTGTAAATTCGATTTCAACGGCCGACAGTTGACGCCTCCATTCACGATTTCCAATTCGGCCCTGCATCCGCGCGTGGCGGCGGCAAACGGCGCGGTGCTCGCGGCGTGGATGGAGGGCGGTGGTGGCTCGCTCGCCATGTGGGCCAGAGGCGCAGGGGCGCCGACCATCCGTTCGATCAATACCGGCGGCTCGCAGCCATACCCCGTGGCGCTGAACAGCAGCGGCAAGATGGGCATGCTGTGGAACGGCAAAGCCACAACCACCAGCAGCGGCGGCGTGATGGGCGTGGCGGTCGACAACAACGGTGCACCGGTGCTGCCGAGCGGCCGCACCGACCTGACGCAGGAGACCTTGTCCAACGCCTGGAACGGTAATCCGCGCGCGACGGAAATCGATGCGCATGCATTCAGCGGCGGCCTCGCCATCGCCGGCAGCGTGGTCGGCGCATACCAGGCCGGCGATCCGGTCGGCGATGTGCTGGTGCTGGCCGATTACGCCATTGGTTCGGATCCGTTGTCGGCGCAAAAGCAGACGGTGTATCGCTTCACCTTGCCCGGCCGCGCCTTGCTGGGCCCCGGGCCGGTGTTCCGCCAGATGATGTTTGCCGACCATGCGGTGCTGCTGGTCGGCGACGACGACCGCCTGCGCGCCATCAACGTCACCCGGGCCCCTTAAACTACTTGCATCCAGCACGTTGCTCATTCCATAATTGAAAAATAATTATGATGATGGGAAGGGTGCTACATGAAGCGTGTGTTCAAATGGCTGGCAATCGCGCTGGCTTCCGTCGTGCTGGTGATTGCGGCCCTGATCGCGCACACCATTTACTTCAAGCCGCTGAGCCTTAACTGGTTCTACACGCGGGTGTTTGCGGCGTTCGCTATCGACAGTCCTGAGATGCTGTCGTCAATGCGCATCCTGCCCGGCTGGGCCGACTTCTACAGCGCCAAGCTCGATGATGCCTCGCCGGCGCACGAGCAGAAGGCGCTTGAGCTGGTGAAGAACAGCGTCGCCACGCTGAAGCAGTATGACCGCGAAAAGCTGGACCGCGAAGGCCAGCTGTCCTACGACGCGCTGGCGTACTACCTGCAAATCCAGGCGGACGGTGAGCTGTATCAGCATCACGACTTCCCGGTCAACCAGATGCAGGGTGTGCAAAGCGCGCTGCCCGACTTCATGGTGCAGGTGCACCAGGTGAAGAACAAGGGCGAGGCCGAGAACTACATAGCGCGCCTGAAACTGTTCCCGGTGAAGTTCACGCAGTTGACGGAGGCGTTGCGCCTGCGTGAATCGCTCGGCATCATCCCGCCGCGCTTCACAGTGGAGAAGGTGCTCAAGCAGATGAACGGCATGATTGCCGGCGCGCCGGAGCAGCATCCGTTGTACGTCACCTTCAAGGAAAAGCTGGACAAGATTCCTGCTGCGGAGATGGATACGGAAACGCGCACGCGTCTGCTGACCGGTGTCGCGGCGGCGGTAAAGGATCAGGTGTATCCGGCCTATCGCGGCTTGATCAGCTACTTCACGGCGCTGGCGCCGAAAGCCAAGGAGAACAACGGTGCATGGAGCCTGCCGAACGGCGACGCTTACTATGCGTGGGCCGTGCGCATGCACACCACCACCAACATGACGCCGCAGCAGGTGCATGAACTGGGGCTGGAAGAAGTGGCGCGCGTGAGCGCGGAAATGGACGCCATCCTCAAATCGCAAGGCCTCAGCGAAGGCACTATCGGCGCGCGCGTGCAGCAGCTGGCGCGTTCGCCGGAACAGCAGTATCCGAACACGCCGGAAGGCAAGAAGGCCATGCTGGCGCAGTACCAAGCCATTCTCGATGAAGTGAATCAGGGTCTTGGCAGCGCCTTTGATCTGCGTCCCAAGCTGGGCGTGAAAGTGGAGCAGGTGCCGCCATCGTCGGAAGCGACAGCGCCGGGCGCTTACTACATGATGGGCGCATTTGATGGCTCGCGTCCTGGCGTGTTCTACGCGAACATGCGCAATCCGGGCGACACGCCGAAGTTCGCCATGCGCACGCTGGCCTATCACGAAGGTATCCCGGGCCACCACTTCCAGATCGCGATTGCGCAGGAAATGCAGGACGTGCCGTTCTTCCGACGCGTGCTGCCGTTCACCGCCTACCAGGAAGGCTGGGCGCTGTATGCGGAGCGGCTGGCGTATGAGATGGGCTTCGAGAAAAATCCGCTGGATAACCTGGGGCGCCTGCGCGACGAGATGATGCGCGCCACGCGGCTGGTGGTCGATTCCGGCATCCACTACAAGCACTGGACGCGCGAGCAGGCCATCAGCTACATGATGGACAATACCGGCATGGCGGAAGGCGATGTGACTGCGGAGGTGGAGCGCTACTTCGTCAATCCGGGACAGGCCTTGGCGTACAAGGTCGGCATGCTGAAGATACTGGCCTTGCGCGAGCATGCCAAGCAGGAGCTGGGCGATCGCTTTGACTTGAAGCAGTTCCACAATGAGGTGCTGTCCCACGGTGCATTGCCGCTATCCGTGCTGGAGCGCGTGATCAACGACTGGATCGCGAAGCGCAAGCAGGCATGAAAATAGGGTTGCAAACGTGGGGCAGTCATGGCGATATCCGGCCGTTCCTGGCGCTGGCGGAAGGCTTGCAGCTGGCGGGGCATGAAGTCACTTTGCTGATCACTTGTGTGGACAGCGATGCTTATGCCGGTGTGACTTCTGCCGCCGGCGTGCGGATCCGCGTGCTGGCTTCGCCGGTGATAACGCCGGGGGAGGGCGCGGAGATCGGCTGGGCCATCGTCAATGCGCGTGACCCCTTGAAGCAGATGAAGCTGATCCTGCAGCGCTGCTTTGGACCGGTGGAGGATGTGATGTTTGCGGCCGCGCGCGAGCTGGCGGCGGAGTCGGATCTGCTGGTCGGGCACTACTTCATGCATCCATTGCAGATCGCGGCCGAGCGTGCGGGCAAGCCGTATGTGAGCGTGCTGCTGTCGCATGCGGCGATACCGAGCGCGTATAGTCATCCATTGGGCTGGCCGCGCATGTTCAATGGATTTTTATGGTGGCTGACGCGCACCTTGCTGCACCGGGAGCTAAGCCCATACGTCAACCGCTTGCGCGCGCAGTTGGGCATGGCGCCGGCGAAGGATGTGGTGGGCGATGTGTGGTTGTCGCCCTATTTGACGCTGGTTGCGGTGAGCCCGCAGATCTGCGAGCGCCAGCCGGATTGGCCGGAAACCGTGCAGGTATGCGGCTTCCTCGACATGCCGAACATGCAGCTGGAGGGCGAATTGAGCGCCGCCCTGTCATCCTTCCTGGAGGCGGGCGAGCCGCCGGTCTATATGACGCTAGGCAGCTGGATGCCGCCCGACGTGGCCGACCAAGCCGGTGCGCTGCGCCTGTTGACGGAAGCAGCACGGCAAGCAGGCTGCCGCGCGGTGATACAGGCATCGCGCTGGGAAGAGTGCGGGTTCCGTTCTGACGATCGCATTATGTACGTATCCGCCTCGCCGCATCACCTGATCTTCCCGCGTTGTGCTGCGGTCGTACATCACGGCGGCGCAGGCACCACGCAATCGGCCACGCTGGCGGGCAAACCCTCCATCGTCATCGCCCACATCAGCGAGCAGGAACACTGGGCCAATGAACTGCGCCGCATCGGCGTCGCCGGGAAGCTGACCACGCGCCGCAGCGTCACCTCCGAACAGCTGGCTGCGCGTATCAAGGCGCTGCGTCCCGAGATGCCGCTGCAAGCAGCCGCTGTCGCCCGTGCAATGGCAACTGAAAACGGCGTCGCGCAAGCCGTCGCTTTAATCAACGAAAGAATGAAATGAAAAATCTTTGCCCTGCCTTGGTATTAGCTGTTGCGGGTCTGCGATCCGCTTCCCACTCCTTCGCTGAAGTCATCGATCAAAATGGCCCATGCCGGTCGGTGGACGAATGCTTGAACGCGGCGTTGAAAAATCCGATGTGCAAGGAGGCGCTGCAGCTGAAATGATGCCAATCCGAACCTTAACCCTTTTACTTTCGTGTGTGTTCGCTATGTCCCACAGCGTGGTCCGCGCGCAAGAGGCAAGCTGCACTTATGACCGCGCCGCTTTGCTGGCCTTGGACGAAAATCAGTTTGATCAGGATATGTCGGGAGGATGGCGGGCGCTGGCGGCCACGCCTGGCTGTGCTATTGCCGCAGCCGACCTTCTGCGCGCTTATCGGGAAGCGCATCAAACAGACTCGGGGACGCTGTTCTGGCACGAGGGGCAAATGCGGGCTAAATCGGGGCAATATCCAGAAGCGATCGCGTTGATGACACGATCCTACAAGCCTGCAAGCGTGGATAGGGCAGGTTGGAATTTCTACGTCGACGCAACGATCGCTTTCCTGAGCAGGAACCGGGCGGCATTCGAGCAGGCGAAGGCGAAGCTTGCCGTTGTTGAGCCCCTGGTCGCCGATGGCATGTCGCCAGTTATCGATGGCTACGTAGAAGTAGACATGACTGATGGATCAAAGATGAAGTTTCGCTGGCCATTAAACATCGACGTTGTCGAACGACTGGGTAACTGTTTCAACAAGCCTTATGCTGAGGCTTATACGGATGAGTGTCCGCCAGACAGGCGTTGAACGAGGGATTGCACATGAAATTCGATTGGCATGGTGGCGAGATATTGCGCACAACAGAGATCGATGCTGATTACCGAAACACGCAAAACGTCCGGCGCTTTCTGCAGCGTGAGTGCGGGCCAGAATTTAAATTTGACCGCGAATTCATGACATGGATCCGCAATGGCAACGCGAAGGATATGGGCGCGGTCGTGGACGAGTGGATCCGCCGCTTGGCCATACACTGACGTAGAAGGAGTTGGCTGCCAGAAGCAGCCTCGCAGAACAGGCCGATACTTTGTGCAGAGGAATTAATGAGCAGCTTATTGAGCACTGAGGTCGCCCGATTCAGGACTTGGGCGTCAGAGTATCCTGTCGAACGCCGAACAGGAGAATGGGAGTGTGACTATGAAAATTGGGCGCCGCTGCATCAGTCATTTTTGGACTATTTGAAGTCCCATTCTCCAGAAGATGCGACTGCGGCTGAAATCTCAGACCTGCTGTATGCAGTTGGGCGCGACAACGAGATTGAATACTTGGTCGCTACGTTGTCAGGTGAGAGCGGCTGGTTCTTGTTCCTGCTTCCCTATGCGGTGCAGGTGGCTGACCCAGATGTTCGTTGGCAGTTTGCGGTACAACTGGGTCTTGGTGCTTTTCCATTGGTTGCTGCGGAGCCGGCGTTGCTAACGCTCGTCCAGGACGAGCATGAATATGTCAGTCGAATGGCATTGCAGGCGCTGGGCCGTATAGGCTCTGCTCATGCGGAAACCCTATGTGAGCATGCCTGGAGGACCGGCGACGAATATCAGCGAATTATGGCACTGTGGGTACTCAACGATATCAAGTCGGTGAAACTGAGCGAGTATTTATCCATGGCCAAAGCTGACGGCAGACGTTTTGTCATAAGTAATGCAATAGAAATTGAACAAGGCACCCCCACGAGAGACGTATGACCTTCTTAGCGGAGCGATAGCATGAAGCGGGCGTTATTCATCTGTAGTCAGAACCGGCTGCGCAGTCCGACTGCGGAGCAGATCTTTGCATCGTGGCCTGATGTCGAGACGGATTCCGCAGGCCTGGGCGGCGACGCGACTGTACCGTTGTCGTCAGAGCAGATCGAGTGGGCAAATATGATTTTCGTGATGGAGAAGGTCCACAGGAATCGCCTGTCAGCCAGGTTTCAGCGATACTTGAACGGCAAGCGCGTGATCTGCCTCGACATCCCGGACGATTACGAGTATATGCAGCCAGAGCTCATTAAACTATTGGAGGCCAAGGCTGGCAAGTTCCTGCGGTAGATATTTATGCCTATATTTTCACGAAAAGTAATCGCTGGCGTTTTGATTGGCGCCGTTTATGGATTGGCTGTCCGTTTTGGAGTGGGGCATTCGAATGTCCATCCATTCATCAACACCATTTCTGCGGCCTTCCTGTTCATTTGTCCTTTCAGTGTCGGTGCGGTCGCGGTGCTGTGGGGCGCAGAGCCGCGCAAGCGGATTGGTTTTGACCGCCAGGTGGCCCTGGCTGTATCCGCAATGGGACTGTTTTTGCTGGCGATGTTCGTCACGCTGCTGGAAGGGCTGATTTGTATTGTGCTGGTGGTGCCGATTTTCCTGATCGCGTCCATCCTTGGAGGACTGGTCGGAGGAGTGATACACAATCACGATCGGGTGGACCGTTCGACCTTGCCGGTGTTGGTGCTCTTGCCACTGCTGGCCGGTCCCATCGAGAACCTGCTGCCGGAGCAGCGCAGCACGCAGACTGTCAGTAATATGATCCATATCGATGCGCCGCCAGCGACCGTGTTCGATCAACTGGCTGACGTGCGCGATATCAAACCGAACGAGCTAGGATTCTCTTTCGTGCACCTGATCGGACTACCGAAACCGCTGGAGGCGCAGATGAATGATGGCGTGCGCACCAGCCGCTGGGAAAAGCACGTCTGGTTCCAAGAGATGATTACGGAATCGAGTCGCCCGTATGCCCTGCGCTACCGCTTCGTGGTGCCGAGGGGCGCCATTCCGCGTGAAGCGTTGGATGAACACGTCGAAATCAACGGCGAGTACTTCGAGCTGATTGACGGCGGCTACACGCTGCACGCAACGCCGGACGGTGGCACCGACCTGAGTCTGACCACAAACTTTGTCAACAAGTCGCGACTGCAAACGTACGGAAATCTGTGGGGGAAGCTGGTACTGAAAGACTTCCATGGCTCGATTCTGGGTTTGATGAAATCGCGCGCCGAGAAGGGATGAGGGGCAGGACTGCCCCTCGGATTTGATTACAGCAGCGACTCGGCCAGGTCTTTCAGATCATCGGCGTATTCGAGTTCGACCAGCTGCTTGCGGGCGACGCCGCTGCGCCATGCCGCGGCGGCGATCTTCGGCGTGACGCCGCTCAGCAGGCGCGGATCCAGCAGGCCAGGCACGATGTAGTCTTTGCTGAAGCGCGCATCGCTGCGCGCCATGTCGGCCAAGGCCACCACGCAAGCACGCTTCATCTCCTGGTTGATCGTGGTTGCGCCCGAGTCCAGCGCGGCGCGGAACAGGTAGGGGAAGCACAGCGCGTTGTTGATCTGGTTCGGGTAGTCTGAACGGCCGGTGGCGATGATGGCATCCGGCGCCACTTCGCGCACCAGTTCCGGACGCAGTTCCGGCTCGGGATTCGCCAGCGTGAAGACGATAGGCTGCGCTTTCATGCGCTGGATGTCCATAGGCGACAGCACGCCCGGACCTGATACGCCGAGGAATACGTCCGCACCTTCCATTACTTCCGACAGGGTGGTGGCGCTGGTGTCCTGCGCCCACGCGGCTTTTTCGCCGTCCAGATTGCGCGCGGTGGTCAGCACGCCTTTGCTGTCGCAGACGAAGATGTTCCTGCGCTGCGCGCCCAGGTCCACCAGCAGTTCCAGGCAAGCCATAGCCGCCGCACCCGCGCCGGAGCAGACGATTTTCACGGTGGCGATATCGCGGCCGGTCATTTCGATCGCGTTCAGCATGCCCGCGCCGACCACGATGGCGGTGCCGTGCTGGTCGTCGTGGAAGACCGGGATCGACAAACGTTCGCGCAGTTTGCGCTCGATGTAGAAGCACTCCGGCGCTTTGATGTCTTCAAGGTTGATGCCGCCGAAGGTCGGATGCAGGGCGGCGATGATGTCGACCAGTTTATCCGGATCGCTTTCGTCGATTTCGATGTCAAACGCATCGATGCCGGCGAATTTTTTGAACAGCACGACTTTACCTTCCATCACCGGCTTGCCCGCCAGCGCGCCGATGTTGCCCAGTCCGAGCACTGCGCTGCCGTTGGTGATGACGCCCACCAGGTTGCCCTTGGCGGTGTATTCGTAGGCCTTGGCCGGATCGCGCTTGATCTCCACGCACGGCGCGGCGACGCCCGGCGAATAGGCCAGCGCCAGGTCTTCCTGCGTGCTCACGCTTTTGGTGATTTCGGTGGCGATCTTGCCCGCGCTGCCTGCGCGGTGGTAGGCCAGGGCCTTTTGTTCGATAGTACTCATATGCTGTTCCTTAAAATGCGAAAAACGCCCGCACGGCGATTAACCGTGCAGGCGCAAACTGCTGGGGATTCAGTGAATCATCATGGGTACAGGCCGCGTACTTCACGCGCTTGCAGCACGCGGGTGCAAGCGAGGATGAAGGTTGCGGTGCGCAGGGTGACTTTCTTGTCTTGCGCAACAACCCATACCGAATTGAACGCATCTTGCATGATGCGAGTTAAGCGAGCATTAATTTCGTCTTCGCTCCAGAAGAAGCTGGAGAAGTCCTGCACCCACTCGAAGTACGACACGGTGACGCCGCCTGCGTTGGCCAGTACGTCCGGCACGATCAGCACATCCTTGTCGGTCAGGATGTCGTCCGCTTCCGGCGTGGTCGGGCCGTTGGCGCCTTCCAGGATGATCTTGGTGCGGATGCGCGGTGCGTTGGCAGCGGTGATCTGCTGTTCCAGTGCGGCTGGAATCAGAATGTCCGATTCCACGTCCCAGAATGCATCGCGGTCCAGGATCGCTTCTGCGCCAGGGAAGCCTGCAACGCCGCCGGTTTCGGCCACGTGCTGGTGCAGACGGGCGATATCCAGGCCGCCTTGATGCACCACGGTCGCGGTGTGGTCTTGTACGGCGACGACTTTGGAACCGGCTTCCGCAAACATGGTGGCAGCGACACCGCCGACGTTACCGAAGCCCTGCACGGCGACGCGGGCACCGGTGATCGCTACACCGCGCTTGGCGGCGGCTTCGCGGCCAACCACGAACACGCCGCGGCCGGTCGCTTCACGGCGGCCCAACGAGCCACCCAGCGAGATTGGTTTGCCAGTCACCACGCCGGTCGACAGGTTACCTTCGATCATGGCGTAGGAGTCCATCATCCAGGCCATCACTTGTTCGTTGGTGTTGACGTCCGGTGCAGGAATGTCTTTGTTAGGGCCGATAATCAGGCTGATTTCGCTGGTGTAGCGGCGGGTCAGGCGCTGCAGTTCACCACGCGACAGGGTCTTTGGATCGACACGGATGCCGCCCTTGGCGCCACCGTATGGCACGTTGACTGCTGCGTTTTTCACGGTCATCCATGCCGACAGTGCCATCACTTCGGACAGGGTCACGTCCTGGTGGAAGCGCACGCCGCCTTTGCCTGGGCCACGCGACATGTTGTGCTGTACGCGATAGCCTTCGTAGTGGGCGATGCTGCCGTCATCGCGCTCGATCGGCACGTCAACGGTCAGGATGCGCTTCGGGCGCTTGAGGGTTTCGACCCAGCGCGACAGGCTACCGAGGTGCGGGGTAACGCGGTCGATTTGCTGCAGATAGACACCCCAAGGACCGAGATCTTCGGCGTTGAGGTAGGAAGGCAGTGCGTGTTGTGCTGGTACAGTGGTCATGCTCAAGGCTCCCGTGAATTCGTTGAATGAACGCTGCTCATGGCAGCGATCAAGTGGGACGAATCATAGGCTCGGAGCATTCAGAGCGGCCAATGCTGTATGCGCATTCGGCTATGCAAATAATGCATAGTTATCTCTCCGATACCGGAATGCGGCGTTTTTTCGCGCCCTGATTTTGCTGCGTTTCGAGGAATTCCCACAGCCGTTCGACGATCGGTTTGCCGCGCCGGTGCGCGGATGGACGCTCGCGGTACAAGCGGATTTCCATCGCGATTTCCCAGTCCGAGGTGTCGCCGTCGGCGCGTGCCAGCTGCTTTTGTTTGAGTTCGCGCGTGACTGCGGATTCGGGCAGGAAGGCGACTCCACGGCCTTCCAGCGCCATCATCTTCAGGCCTTCGGCCATGTCGGTTTCGTAATGCGGCTCGAGGTGCAGCGGTGTTTTCGCGTCGTTGAGGATCAGTTCCACCATGCGCCCGAGATAGGCGTTGTTGGTGTAGGAGAGGAAGGGCAGCGGCGCGCGCTTGGTGCCGGGCAGCGTGAACTCGGGTACCTTGTTTTTATCGCAGCGCGCATAGGCGCGCAGCGATTCGTGGCCCAGCACCAGCATGTCGTAGCGGCCCGGGTCCAGCTGCACCGGCTGGCGCGGATGGTGATAGCACAGCAGCAGGTCGCAGCCGCCTTCCACCAGCTGCAGCACGGCGTCGTGGACGTTGAGTGCCATCAGGCGGCTGCGAATCGGCGCGAAGTCTTCTTCGAGTTTGGTGAGCCACTTCGGCACGAAGGTGAGTGACAAGGTGTGCGGCACCGCGAGGTCGATGCTGGTCTGCGCGGCGGCGCGTTTGGAACGCAGCATTTCGCGCGCGCCGTTGATCTTCGATAGCATCTCCAGCGCCTGTTCGTAGAACACGATACCCGCCGGCGTTAGACGCGTTGGATAGGAGGTGCGGTCGATCAGGTCCGTGCCGAGCCAGTTTTCCAGCGACTGGATGCGGCGCGAGAAGGCGGGCTGCGTCACGTGGCGCAGCGCCGCCGAACGGCTGAAGTTATTGGTCTCCACCAGCGAGATAAAGTCTTCCAGCCATTTGGTTTCCATGCGATGTCCTTACGTTGCGTTGACGGTGATGCGGCGGATCGGCGTCAGCACATATGCCAGCGCAGCAAACAGCACCAGTATGATGCCACCACCGACGAACATTTGCGACAGCGCGATCTTCGTCAGTATCCAGCCTGCGGCTGCCGCCGACAACGGCGCCAGTCCCATGAAGATGAACATAAAGATGCTCATGGCGCGGCCCATCATCTGCGGTGGGATGCGGCGCTGGATCCATGTGAAGACGTTGATCTGCATGTAGCCGCCCAACAGGCCAAGGGCCAGCATCAGCAGGCACGCTTGCCACACCACGTGTACGTAGCCGAGCGGCGCCACCAGCACACCGGCGACGGCGTCGATCAGCAGCAGCATGGTACCGAATCCGGCGAAGCGCAGGCGTGCGCCGAACTTGGCGGCTACGCCCATGCCGAGCAGCGTACCGGCGCCGTGTGCGCCCATCAGCACGCCGAGCGTGGAAGCGCCGTGCAGGTCGCGCGCCAGCACCGGTATCGCCACCTGCATCGCGCCGCCGATGACCAGCGAGACGATGCCCCAGTAGATGAAGCACAGGCGCATTGGAACGTCGTTCCACACCATGCGCAAGCCTTCGCCGACGGCGCGCAGCACCGACTGGCGATCGGCCGCAGGCGGGGCGTTCAGTGGCCGCACTTTTGCCAGCGTCCACGCGGAGAACAGGTAGCTGAAGCAGTCGAAGCCGAACGCGATGGCGAGGCCGTGCGCGTCGGCCACGACGCCAGCGCCATCGCTGTTACCGGCGCTGCCGCTCATCGCCAGCAGGCCTGCCGCCATCAGCGGCCCAAGCAGCATGGACAGCTGGCGGATGCCCATCAACACGCCGTTCGCCGCTTGCAGGTGTTCGGCCGGGATGGCGAGCGGCATCATGGAGGTCGCCGATGGCATGCCGAAGGCTTGCGCCAGGCCGAGGCCCAGTGCCAGCGCGTAGATCAGTTGCAGTGCCAGTTGCGGCGTCAGCGCGATGGTGAGCGAGAGCGAGTCGCTGAGCGTTATGGTCGGCGCAGCATTCAAGTTCAGCACCAGTAGCGTGAGCAAGCCAAGCAGCGCGGCATTGGCGTACTTGCTGAGCATGAGCACGCGCTTGGGCGAGTAGCGGTCGACCAGCGCGCCGCCGATCAGGATGAACACTGCGCGCGGCACGCTCATCAGCGCGATCACCAGGCCCAGCGCCAGCGTGTCTCCGGTCAGCTTGAGCACCAGCCAGGGCAGGGCCACCATGGTCAGTTGGTCGCCGAGTGCGGAGACGATGCCGCCTCGCGTGAGCCATTTGAAGTTGGCGTCTTGTTTGAGCGCGTTCATGAGTTGGCCGCGTGCATGCCGGCGATCAGGCCGAGCGCGTTGCTCAAGTCGTCGAACTGCGCGGGCGGGCAGCTGCGCAGCAAGTCCTTGCTGATCTGCTCGGCCACGGTGACGGCGTTGCCGACCATTTCACGGCCGGCGCCGGTGAGGGCGGCGTAGGCAACGCGGGCGTCGCGCGGGTCCTGCTGGCGCTCGACCAGGCCGATTTTTTCCAGCGGCAGCAGGCTGCGCGTGACGCCGGAGGCGGTCAGGGCCAGCCGTTCGGCCAGGTCGACGCGGCGCAGGCGGGCGCCCGGCGCGCGGTTCAGGTAGTGCAGCAGCATGAAGTCGTTGAAGCTGATGCCGTGGTAGCCGCCCAGCACCTGGTCCAGGCGGCGCACCAGCGTCGCTTGCGCGCGCGCCAGGCGCAGCGTGAATTCCAGGCTGGCGCTGATGGGGGTGTCTTGGTCCATGATCTTCCTTCGTTGAGTTATGCTTGAATGAAGCTTGAATGATACTTGAGTAATCAATGAATTGGGAAGTATTTTCTTTTATCGTTAGTTTTTTGCCACATTGATCCAAGGAATTGCTGGCTATGGTATCGTTTTCAACTCACAATTACGTAATTACATAGCTGGGGGCAACAAATGCATATGGGAACCACCGAGATCTTCCTGATCGCGATGACCATTATTTTCAGCGTGCCTTACCTCATCTGGCGGCTCGGTGGCACCGATTACTACGCACCGCTGGTGGTGGTGCAAATCATCGCCGGCATCCTGCTGGGGCCTGGCATCATGGGGCGCGCTTATCCTGAGTACTATTCCTTCGTGTTCAACCCGCAAGTGGTGCAGTCGCTGAACGGCATCGCCTGGTGGGCGGTGATGATTTTCGTGATGATCGCCGGCGTTGAGCTGGACCTGAAAAAAGCCTGGACCCACCGCCGCGAGAGCAGCATCACGGCCGGCCTGGCGCTCGGCACGCCGCTGGTGTTCGGTTGCGTGGCCGCCATCGGCTTGGTCGGCTATGCCGGCTGGATGGGCCCGAAAGCGCATGACTGGCAGTTCGTGCTGGGCGTGGGCATGTCGTGCGCCGTGACTGCGCTGCCGATCCTGATCCTGCTGATGGAAAAACTGGAGGTCCTGCGCCAGCCGATCGGCCAGCGCATCCTGCGCTACGCCAGCCTTGACGATATCGCCATCTGGGGCGTGCTGGCGGTGATCCTGCTGGATTGGGACCGCGTCGGCCGCCAGGCCGGCTTCCTGGTGGCGTTTGCCATCGTGACCAAGCTGTTCCGCATGATGATGGTGCGCATCGAAGAGCGCGACCGCTGGTACGTGTCCTTCATCTGGCTGGCGGTGTGCGCGTTTGCGGCGGACTGGGCTGGCCTGCACTTCATGGTCGGCGCCTTCCTGGCCGGTGCCGTGATGGATGCCGAATGGTTCAACCAGGAGAAAATGGACTTCCTGCGCGCGAATATCCTGATGGCGGTGATGCCGGTGTTCTTCCTCAGTACTGGCCTGCGCACCAACTGGGCGATGGGTGGTTCGGCGGTGTTCCTGGTGGCGGGCGTGCTGCTGGTGGCTTCGGTGGCGGGCAAGCTGGCTGGCGTCCACGTGGCCGGCAAGATCCTCAAGTGGGAAGCGGGCGAGGCCTCCATCATCGGCTGGCTGCTGCAGACCAAGGCGCTGATCATGATCATTTTCTGCAACATCCTGCTCGACAAGCAGATCATCACCAGCGAAACCTTCACCGCGCTGCTGCTGATGGCCATCGGCAGCACCATGCTGACCGTGCCGATGGTGGCGCCGAAGTTGCAACGGGTGGCGCAGCTGATCTTCAAAACCAGCTGAGTGAGCTGATATAATGGTGGAATGAACGATACTACTCAACTCCCACCACTGCCGGATCGCCTGTCGATCGATCCGCGCAGCAAATTCCACGTTGCCGCCGTGTTTGAACACGATGTCGGCATCAAGTTCAACGGCAAAGAGCGCAACGATGTGGATGAATACTGCATCAGCGAAGGCTGGATCAAGGTCCCGGCCGGCAAGGCACTGGATCGCTTCGGCAATCCGATGCTGATCAAGCTGAAAGGCACGGTCGAAGCTTTCTACCGTTAATTCGCTAGCGCTTAAACAGAAAAGCCACCTTCAAGGTGGCTTTTTTTATTGCTTGCTGGCGTCGCCGCGCAGCTTGTCCAGCATTTCCAGCGTGGACGGGTTGAGGTTCATGATCCCGTGGTAGGCACAGTATTCACAAAACGCTTCTTCCGGCGACATGGCTGCGATGCTGCTGTCGGAATGACCGCGGCGGCGCAGTGCGCGCAGACAGGCGGCATCCATATTTCTGGAGTTCATGCACTTTCTCCCTGTTGAATCGAATAAGGTTGGTGGTGGAGTACTGCTTGCATGAGTATTATAGTTCGAAAATAATTCCGTGTGGCAACTAAATTGGTTTTTCTTAATTTGTAGAAGCAATTTGATACGTCAGGCCGGGCGCGGCGCCGCCATCGCCGGCAGGCCGCGATGCAGGCGCCACAGCAGGAACGCCGCCGTCAGCGAGGTGCCCACCACCACGTAGCCGACCTGGTCGAAATGCTGCAGGTGGCCGCTGGCATCTTGCGTGACGATGTGGCCGGCCGCCAGCGAGGCCAGGCCGCCGGCCATCTGCTGGATCGAGGCGCTGATGGCGTTGTACGAGCCGCGCTGGTTCATGCTTGGCACCGTCGACGAAATCGCCTGGAACGGAATCATGCGCGAGAAGATACCGACGAACATCACCGAATTCACCAGTACCAGCAGCCACAGCGGGATACGGCCGAGGTGGGTGTAGATCAACACCATCGCAATCGACAGCGCGGTGCCAAACAGGAACACGCGGAACTTGCCGACGGCGTCGGCCGCGCGGCCGATCAGCGGGCCGATGAAAATGGTGCACAGGCCGGTGACCAGGTACACGGTCGGCAGGTGCTGCAAATCGATGCCCATGTTATTGACGATGTAGGCGCTGCTGAACGGCATCAGCATGAAGCCGCCAGTGGTGAGCAGGGCGGTCACGCAGAACGCCAGCAGATAGCGGCGCTCGGTCACCGTGTGGTACAGGTGCATGAAGGCGCTGTGCTCCTGCGGCTGCTTGAGGTGGGCGTCGACCGGCTGCAGCTTCCACGCCACCAGCAAGCCGCCGATCAGGCCGAAGGCGGCCATCGCCAGGAAAGGCACATGCCAGTTCCACCGATTCGACAGGTAAATGCCGGCCGGGATGCCCAGCACCTGGCTGGCGGCAAACGCGGTCTGGATCAGGCCCATCACGCGGCCGCGCATCTGCGGCGGGAACAGGTCGGTGGAAATGGCCAGCACGACGGAGCCGATCACACCGCCGAACAGGCCGGTGAACACGCGCGCGGCCAGCAGGCTTTCAAAGCTCTGCGCCAGGCCGCACCAGACGGTGCCGATGATGAAGCCGGTGTAGAAAAACAGCAGCAGCTTCTTGCGGTCGTAGCGGTCGGCAAAGCCGGCGGTCAGCAGGCCGGAGGCGCCGGCGCTGAAGGCGTAGGCCGACACCACCAGGCCGAACTGGGCGGTCGTAATCTTCAGGTCCGGCATGATCAGCGCGCCCAGCGGCGACATGATCATGAAGTCGAGGATGACGGCGAACTGCAGGAAGGCCAGCATGGCCACCACGGTTTTCTGATAGCCGCTGAATGGCGGCGCGGGCGTTTTTTGCATGCGTTAGTCTTTCGTGTCAGTTGGTGCGGCAGGGCGGCAGAAATTGGCGCGGTTCTTGAAGAAGGCCTGGCGCTCCTCCGGGGTCATGGCCTGCCAGCGCTGCCACTGCTCGCGCTTCGCGTGCCAGTCGCGGTGATGGCCGCGGAAACCGCCAAACAGGATGCGGCACAGTAGCAGCAATCCGAGGGCTTGCCAATAATTCACCGCATGGGCGCCCGGAAAGATTTCCGGGATCAGCCAGTTCCACAGGGCCATCACAATCAGGCCGAGCACGCCGGCGCCGGCGAGGATGAAGATGCCCTTCATCAGTTTGAATTTCTTGTAGCTCATATCATGGTGACGCATTTTGCGGTACTCCTTTCATTCGTCATACAGGGCTTGCAGGCGCTGGCGCAGGGACAGCACGGCGTAGCGCTTGCGGGCCAATAAAGTGTTGATCGAGACGCCGGTCTGTTCGGCCATCTCCTTGAAACTGACGCCGTCCAGCTCGTGGGCGATGAAGACCTCGCGCTGGTTGGCGGGAAGGTCGTCGAGCGCACGCTGGAGTTCTTCCAGCAGCATGGCGCGGGTGTAGGCGGCTTCGGGGCCGGCGTCGGGCGAGGGCAGCATCAGGTCGAGACGGTAGTCGTCGTCCTCGTCGTTGTTTGGGGCGAGGTCTTCCAGTGCCACTTCCTTTTTCTTGCGGAAGCGGTCGATGATGCGGTTGCGGGCGACACGGAACAGCCAGGCGCTGGCCTGCTCGATGGGATCGGGCAGGCGGTAAGCCTGGGTGAACTCGTAGAACACGTCTTGCAGAATATCGTCGGCGTCGGTCTGGTCGGCCACGCGGCGGCGGATGAAATTCCACAAGCGCGACCGCTCCCGCAGCACCGTCGCGGTGATGTCCTGATCTTGCTCAGATGTTGTTATTGGTGCAGTCATAGACTGGAAGACGATGCTCGGCCCGGAATATTGTACGGCCCTGAAAAAGGAGTAATTATGCCAACGATCAGCGTGTTCTACGGCATTGTGATCCAGATGTTCTTCCGCGACCACTTACCGCCGCATTTTCATGTCAGGTATGGGGGCAGCCACGCCACCTTTCATATCCATAAGCTGCCCCTGCTGGATGGGAGCCTGCCGCTGAAAGAACTGCGTCTGGTGAGTGACTGGGCTAAACTGCATCAACAGGAATTGCTAGAGAACTGGCGCTTGTGCGAGGCGATGCAATCGCCGAAACCTATTCCGCCGTTGAGGTGAGTGATGAACTGGGATGTGATTGATGTGCGACTTGAAGGGGATTACGCCTTCTGGGTTCGCTTTAAGGATGGCGTGGAAGGCATGGTCAGATTCATGCCATCGGCCTTCCGCGGGGTCTTCGCACGTTTGCGTAATCCAACTGAGTTTTCCCGCGTCACGATAATTGAAGGCGTTGTAACCTGGCCAGGTGAAGTAGACTTGGCCCCAGACGCAATGTATGTCCAGATCGCTCGTGATGGCGAGTGGATACTCAGTTAGTTAGCCATGCGTCCTTCGGCAGCTCATTTTGGCATTCCAGGGGGCCAAATTGGCATTCTGTCTAAAACTGGCCTGGTGCGGCTTTTGGCTTTCTTACACTGGTGTTACTTTCAATGTAAGGAGGCGAAATGCGTAAATGGGGGCTGGTTTTGGGATTGGTGTTGCCGCTGGCGGCGCAGGCACAGGGCAGTTTGGCAGGGCTGGATCGGGATATGGTGGGGGCGCGGTCACAGGTGCTGGTGCTTGGCACGGTGCACTTGAGTCAGCTGCCGAAGTCGTTCAGTCCTGCTGCGCTGGATGGCGTGCTCGCGCGGCTGGAGGCGTTCAAGCCGGATATCGTCACCATCGAGTCGCTGCCGGGCGAGGAATGCGATCTTGCCGCGCGCCAGCCGGCCAAGTACGGCCCGGATTACTGCGCGCCGACCGATGAGGCCAAGGCGGCCACCGGGCTGGATCTTACCGCCGCCATTGCGGAAGTGCGCAAGATGCTCAAGACGTGGCCAGCGCAACCTTCGCCGGCGCAGCGGCGGCATCTTGCCGCGCTGTTCCTGGCCGCGAGCGAGCCGGCTTCGGCTTATGTGCAGTGGTTGCAGTTGGCGGAGCCCGAGCGCCGCGCCGGCGACGGGCTGAATAACGCTTTGGTGAACAGGCTCAATAAACTCGCCAGCAATAACAACGAGGATTACCAGATCGCCGCCCGCCTGGCAGCACGGCTTGGTCTGCAGCGTGTGCATGCTGTCGACAATCACACCGGCGACAACATCGAGGTGGCTGACGAGAAGGCGCTCGGCGCATCGATTGAGGCGGCATGGAAAGCCGGCGGCGTCGCGCTGCAAGCGCAAGACAAACGCTACGACGCCTTAGCGCGGGAAGCCGATCTGCTGCCGCTGTACCGCCAGATCAACCAGCAGGCCGATCTGCTGGTCCGCGCCGACGGCAATGTGCGCGCCGCCCTGCGCGGCCAATCGGCCGAGGGTTATCCGCAAATGTGGGTGGCCGGCTGGGAAATCCGCAATCTGCGCATGGTGGCCAATATTCGCGAAACCTTCCGCGAACGCCCGGGCGCGCGCGTGCTGTCCATCGTTGGCGTTACTCACAAGCCGTGGTTCGACGCCTGGCTCGGCCAGTTGCAGGGCGTGGATATCGTGGACGTCGCGACGGTGCTGAAGTAAGTCTGCTTGTGCTAGCTGCTTAACAGAGGGAAGCTGCAATAGCTCGTAAAGTGGAACCATCAAGTTCACACACCGGAGACGACGATGACCGCTCGCAGTTTGCTTTCTTCCGCTCTGATTGGCGCTGTGGCAAGCGCGCGATCAATGACGCCGATGGCCACGCTCGCCATGGCGCGCATGGCCGACCGTGAGACCAGCGGTAAGCTGGTCCTGCTGGATAAGCCGCTGTTCAAGGCTGGCGCACTGGCAATGGGTGCCGGCGAACTGGTCGGCGACAAGATGAAGACCGCACCCGACCGCACGGTCTTCCTCGGCCTGCTGGCGCGGGTGATGAGTGCAGGCATCGCCGGCGCCGCACTGGCGCCGCAGGGCAGCGAGCCGGCCGGCGCGGCGGTTGCGGTGGCTACCGCGGTGCCGCTGGCCTACCTCACGCTGGCCGGCCGCAAGCGTGCCATGGCCAGCATCGGCCAGACCCGCAGCGGCCTGATCGAAGACGCGTTGATTGTTGCCGCCGGCGCCGCCATCGTCGCACTGTCAACGCGGGCCAGGCACGATTAATCGTCCGCCAGCAGGACGTTGTAGATCAGCGCGCCGAGGATGGCGCCGGCGATCGGGGCCACCCAGAACAGCCACAGGTCGCCCAGTGCGCCGGTTTGGGCGAACAGGGCAGGGCCGGTGCTGCGCGCTGGGTTGACGGAGGTGTTCGAGACCGGGATCGACACCAGGTGGATCAAGGTCAGGCACAGGCCGATCGACAGGCCGCCGAAGCCGCCCGCTGCGCGCTTGGCGGTCGAGCCGAGGATGACCAGCAGGAAGATCGCGGTCAACACCACTTCGCACACCAGCACCGACAGCAGGCTGTAGCCGCCCGGCGAGTTGGCGCCGTAGCCGTTCGATGCAAAGCCGCCCACGCCGTTGAAGCCGGTTTTGCCGGAAACGATCAGGTACAGCACGCCGGCGGCTGCAATTGCGCCCAGCACCTGCGAGATGATGTAGCCCGGCAGTTCGCTGGCGCTAAAGCGCTTGCCGATCACCAGCCCCACCGACACGGCCGGATTGAAGTGGCCGCCCGACACCGGGCCGAACGCGTAGGCCCCGGTTACCACCGTCAGGCCGAAGGCCAGCGACACCCCTAGCAGGCCGATGCCCAGGCCCGGGAAGGCCGCCGCCAGTACGGCACTGCCGCAGCCGCCCAAGGTTAGCCAGAACGTACCGAGAAACTCCGCCGACCATTTTTTTGCATTGCTCATTGCTGCCACCTTCATCAGTAGTGTAAAGGTGTTCAGAATAACATTTTGTCAAATATAAAAAAAGCCACCTGATTACTCCGGTGGCTTTCGGTGCTGTCGCTAGTGGACCGGATTAACGGTCGCCGTAGCTGCGGCGTGGACGATCGCTGTTGTACGGGTTGTTGGCTTTGAAGCCCGGGCCCTTGTAGCCTTCGTTCGAGCCGGTGACGCCGTCGCGGCGCGGGGCGCTGCCTGGCTTGCTGAACGAACGCTGGCCTGGCTTGGCGCCGCCGCGGTTGTCGCCCGGCTTCCAGCCGCCTGGACGCGAGGTGCGTGGTGCGGAACCGGTTTTCTTCGGCTCGTAGCCTTCCACCACGTTCACCGGAATCAGCTGCTTGGTGAAGCGCTCGATGCGTTTCACGTGCATGCCTTCAGCGTGGTTCACCAGCGAGATCGCCTGGCCGTTACGGCCGGCACGACCGGTACGGCCGATGCGGTGCACGTAGTCTTCCGGGAACTTCGGCAGGTCGTAGTTGAACACGTGGGTGATGGTCGGCACGTCGATGCCGCGCGCGGCAACGTCGGTGGCGATCAGGATCTTGACCTGGCCGCGGCGCAGGCTGTCGAGCGTGCGGTTACGCGCGCCCTGGTGCATGTCGCCGTGCAGTGCGGCAGCCGAGAAGCCGGCGATGTTCAGGCGGTCGGCGATGGTGTCGGCGTCGCGCTTGGTGGCGGTGAAGACCACGGCCTGGTCCAGCGACTCGTCGCGCAGCAGGTGGTCCAGCAGGCGGTTCTTGTGCGACAGGTCGTCCACGAAGTGCACGCGCTGGGTGATGTTTTCGTGCTTGTTGGCCGCGCTCATGATCTGGATGATCTGCGGCTCTTTGGTGATGCGGCGCGCCATGTTGCCGACCACGCCGTCCAGCGTGGCCGAGAACAGCATGGTTTGACGGGTCGACGGGGTCGCTTCGACGATTTTCTCGATGTCGTCGATGAAGCCCATGTCCAGCATGCGGTCGGCTTCGTCCAGCACCAGGATTTCCAGTTGCGAGAAGTCGATCTTGCCCGATTCCATGTGGTCGATCAGGCGGCCAGGGGTGGCCACCAGGATTTCCGGATTCTTGCCCAGCAGTTGCATCTGCTTAGGGTAAGGCATGCCGCCCAGGATCGACACGGCCTTGATGCGGCGCAGGTTGACGCTGTACTTGTCGGTGTTGGTGGTCACTTGCAGCGCCAGTTCGCGGGTCGGGGTCAGCACCAGCATTTTTGGCTGGGCGGCCTTGAAACGTGGGCGCTCGCCGCGCGCACGGGCGGCTTGCATTTCCTGGTTGTGGGTCTTGCCGGCGGCGCTGGGCTCGATCGCGGCAAGGCGGTGCAGCGACGGCAGCATGAACGCTGCAGTCTTGCCGGAACCGGTTTGCGAGGATACCAACAAGTCCTTGCCGGCGATCGCGGCCGGCACTGCCTGCTCCTGCACCGGGGTTGGCTTGGTGTAGCCGGCGTCGGTCAGGGCTTTGAGGATGGACGTGTTGAGACCTAGTGCTTCAAATGTCATGCTTTTCTTTCGTAAAAATGCAGCGCCCACGCCGAAGCGGAACGCGAAATAGCAACGCCTACCAAAACGAAATGACTCAATCAGAATCGAAAGAAATTTCGGCACAAAAGCTTTGCGCCGGGACGGTGTCTCAAATGACGACACCAAAGGCGGGAGGGCTTTATAAGGGCATCCGAACGATGCGCTGTGAGGCTTGCGTAGCTGCTTAAAATCCAACTGGCTGAATTATCGATAGCTTCTTGCTACCAACTTGTATGCGGAATTCAGCACAAGGCCAGTATTATGCCCTAGTTTCGCCGTCTTGTATAGGCGGCATTGCCGTCAGCCGGCCAGGCGCTTCAGCAAACGCTCGAAGCGCATGCTGGCGAGGTGGGCTTTTTCCAGCTGGGACTCGCTGATCGGTTCGACGTGCGGCTCGGCCGGCTGGTCGCCCTGGCCGAACAGGCCGGTGGTGTGGCGGATGCGGGCCGACATGAACACCGCCAGCGCGCGGTAGAAGCGGGCGGCAAACGGAGCGTCGGCCTGCAGCTTTTCGCGCAGGCGGGCGTGCGAGACGCGCAGCGCCGAAGCGCCTTCGTTGGCCAGTACGGCAGCAGTGGTGCGGGCCGGATCGACCAGCGACATTTCGCCGATCACCTCGCCGCTATGGAGTTCGGTGACCAGGTCGCCGTTGCGCGCCAGCACCGAGAAGGTGCCATCCAGGACGAAGTAGATGCTGTCCACCATGCCGCCACAAGGGATCAGTTCGGCGCCGACCGGGTAGCGCAGGCGGTCGCCGGAATTGGCGAGCCATTCCACGTCCTCATCGAGCAGTTCGCTCAGGATGAAAAGCACCTTGCGCATGCGCGCCGGCGCGGGCGAAATCATTCTGTTCACTTGCAACCCTAGTTTGGATGTTATTTATACTTTCACAAAGTATAAGCTTTTTTTCATGTGCAGAGGTAATAAAAAAGCCCTGCAAGCAGGGCTTTTTACGCATCGCGGTGGCAGCCGCTCAGGTGTAGTCTTCGGCGTTCAGGCCCATCACGTGCGAGAAGCCGCCGTCGACGTAGGTGATTTCGCCGGTGATGCCCGAGGCCAGGTCGGACAGCAGGAAGGCGGCGGTGTTGCCGACTTCTTCGATGGTGACGTTGCGGCGCAGCGGTGCGTGCGACGAGGCAAAGCCCAGCAGCTTGCCGAAGTCCTTGATGCCCGACGCTGCCAGGGTCTTGATCGGACCGGCCGAGATGCCGTTGGAGCGGATGCCCAGCTTGCCCAGGTTTTCCGCCAGGTAGCGCACCGACGCTTCCAGCGAGGCTTTCGCCAGGCCCATGGTGTTGTAGTAAGGGATGGCACGGACGGCGCCCAGGTAGGACAGGGTCAGTACCGACGAACCTTCTTTCAGCAGCGGCAGCGCCGCCTTGGCCATCGCCGGGAAGCTGTAGGCCGAGATGTCGTGGGCAATGCGGAAGTTCTCGCGGGTCAGGCCGTCCAGGAACTCACCGGCGATGGCTTCGCGCGGCGCAAAGCCGATCGCGTGCACCAGGCCGTCCAGGCGGTCCCAGCTCTTGCCGAGGTCGGCGAACAGGGCGTTGATTTGCTCGTCGCTGCTGACGTCGCAGTCGAACACCAGGTTGCTGCCGAATTCCGCAGCGAACTCGGTGATGCGGTCCTTGAAGCGTTCGCCAACGTAGGTGAAGGCCAGTTCGGCGCCTTCGCGTTTGCAGGCCTGGGCGATGCCGTAGGCGATGGAACGGTTCGACAGCAAACCAGTGATGAGGATTTTTTTACCTTGCAAGAACGCCATAGGGACTCCGATTGCAACTGCGTGCTCCAGCCGGCTAGATAAGCCGGCTGGCGACGTCAGTGGGGTTGTGTTTTTTTAAGACCGAGATTGTAGGGCGAGAGCGCCGCAACTGCAACCTTTGTCAGTGATTGCTCTTGCGGTGGTTCTTCGATTTGGCGGCGTCGCGCGGCACGCGTGCCTTAACCAGCGAGACCTTGGCCTGCTTGTAGCCCTTGGCCGATTTGCCGCTGTTGGCGCGTTCGGCTTCGTATTCCACGGTGGCGGTGCTGGCCACTTCCGGCGCGATATCGCGGCTGACCGAGGTGGAAATCTTCGGCACCAGGATGGTGGAGCCGGCTTTCAGCACCGATTTCTGTGGAATGTTGTTGGCCTGGCGGATCACCTCGGGCGAGGTGTGGAAGCGCGAGGCCAGCGAGCCGATGCTTTCACGCGCGCTGGTGATCTTGTGCGTGGTCCAGGTCGACAGTTCCTTGGTCCATTGGGCCAGGTTCAGGTGGAACTTCTCGGCGTTTTCCTTCGGCAGCAGGATTTTGGTCTGCTCGTCGCCGGTGATGACCGGGCGCTTGAACTGCGGGTTCAGGGCCTTGAATTCATCCACCGACAGCTCGGCCAGGTGGGCCGCCACGGTCAGGTCGATATCGCTGGTCTTGTCGACGGCGGTGAAGTAGGGCTTGTTGTCGATGACCGGCAGGCTCAGGCCGAACTGCTGCGGGTTGGCGACGATGTTCTTGACCGCCTGCAGCTTGGGCACGTAATTGCGGGTTTCGGCCGGCATATTGTCGGCCAGGCTTTCAAAGTCGGTCGGCTTGCCGGCGGCCTGGTTGCGCTTGATGGCCTTCTGCACCGAGCCTTCGCCCCAGTTGTAGGCGGCCAGGGCCAGCTGCCAGTCGCCGAACATATCGTACAGGCGCTGCAGATAGGTCAGGGCGGCGTCGGTCGAGGCCAGGATGCCGCGGCGCTCGTCCTTGAAAGCATCCTGCTTGAGGTTGAAGTCGCGGCCGGTGCCCGGTACGAACTGCCACATGCCGGCGGCATTGGCGCTTGAGACGGCAGTCGGGTTGAAGGCCGATTCGATGAACGGCAGCAGCGCCAGCTCGGTCGGCATGCCGCGCTTTTCCAGTTCCGACACCACATGGAACAGGTACAGCGACGCGCGCGCGGTGGTGCGGGCGATGTAGTCCGGACGGGTGGCGTACCAGTTGATGTGCTTGGCGACCAGCTCGTTATTCACATCGGGAATGGCGTAACCGCTGCGGATGCGGCCCCACACGTCTTTTTCGCGGAAAGCCTCTTCGTCGACCGCCTTGGCCGGCTTGATGGTTTTCAGGGAAGAGACATCGGGGAGGGAGGGTTTCGGCAGGGGAGACAGCGCGGTGGTGACCGTCGGCAGGCCCGGCGCCTCATCGTGCGCCTGGGCCAGCACCGGCGCCAGGAGCGCGATCAGTGCCGCCAATGCTGCAGATTTTGGAATTCGTGCTTGCATAGTTTTCCATTGTTGGCGACAAGAAACATCGCGTGGACTATGAATTAAACGTGGAGTGTACGAAGGTCACCCGGTCGAGTCAAGAAATATGTCATCCTTATGACTAATTCTTATAAGCAAGAGTTCCACGTAAATAAGGGTGAGATCGCGGCAAATTTGCGTACAATCCTGTTTTTGAGCAGTTACTGAGGAAGAGCAATATGAGTAGTCCCATCGATCGCGACGTGGTCATTGCCGACACCGTTCACTGGATGGAAAAGGCCGTCATCGGCCTGAACCTGTGCCCGTTCGCCAAGGCGGTGCACGTGAAAAAGCAGGTGCGTTACGTGGTCAGCGAGGCGGAAACGCCGGAAGAATTGCTGGAAAAGCTGATGGAAGAGCTGCAGCACCTGGCCGACGCCGATCCGGAAAAAATCGACACCACGCTGCTGATCCATCCGAATGTGCTGACCGATTTCTTCGACTACAACGAATTCCTCGACGTGGCCGACGCCGCGCTGGAAGACCTCGGCCTGGACGGTTTCCTGCAAGTGGCCAGTTTCCATCCGCAGTACCAGTTCGCCGATACCGACGCTAACGACATCGGCAACTACACCAACCGCTCGCCATATCCGACGCTGCACCTGCTGCGCGAAGACAGTATCGACCGCGCGGTCGAGGCGTTCCCTGACGCGTCTGATATTTTCGACAAGAATATCGAGAAGCTGGAGCAGCTGGGCCACGATGGCTGGGACAAGCTGATGGAGAAACCATGAGCGACCTGCCGATCCGTCCCGACACGCCGTGCGTGGCAGTGTGCTCGACCACCTTTGATGAAATCTGCCGCGGCTGCGGCCGCACGGTGGTCGAAGTTGCACACTGGGTGGCGATGACTGCCGAACAAAAGGAAGTTGTCTGGCAGCGCATCCTGGCGCAGGGCTACCCGCGCCGTAACACCTGATCAATAGGTGCCGATAAAGTCCTTCTTGCCGATTTCCAGGCCGTTGTGGCGCAGGATGTCGTAGGCAGTGGTGGCGTGGAAGTAGAAGTGCGGCAGCGCGTAGTGGAACAGGTAGGTCTGGCCCACGAAGTGCTTGGTCTTCTCGCCGCTGCCGGTGGTGATGGCGCGGCCTTCGCTGCCCTCGATCTGCGCCTGCGGTACGCTGTCGATGTAGGCCAGCGTCTTGACGATGCGCGCTTTCAGCTCGGCGAAGGTGGTTTCCTTGTCTTCATACGACGGCACTTCCTGGCCGCCCAGGCGCGCGGCCGCACCCTTGGCGAAGTCGCAGGCGATCTGGATCTGGCGCGTGAACGGCAGCATGTCCGGGAACAGGCGGTAGCTCAGCAGGGCGGCCGGGTCGATTTTCTTGTCGGCGGCGTGCGCTTCGGCCTTTTCCAGGATGGCGTGCAGGCTGTTCAGGATCTGCTTGAACACAGGAATGGAAGCGGAGTACATGGAGAAGGTGGTCATGGCGGATTCCTATGTGTGAAAATGAGTCGCGATCATAGCGCGGCTTGGGGATTTTTGCTGGCAATGTCACTTTTTACTTATGTTTCCGTGCATAATTCCTACCAAGTAACAATTCCAGTCCGATGATGCCAATTTATTACACCGCTGCGCCGCTGCATGACTAGTACTCTCTACAAGCGAATGCGCGCCCGCCTGAGCGCCTTGTATGGTCTGTCCATCTATGGCGCGCTGCTGCTGGTGGTGTTTGGCGGTCTGGTGATCCCGGCCATCATCGGCAGCTATCTGCTGATCGGCGTGCACGAGCAGAAATCGGCCCGCTACGCGCTGGACGAGGCGCTGGCCCGCAATGCCGACATCCTGGCGCTGGGCATGCAGGAATCCCTGTGGAATATGAATGCCGAATCGGCCCACTCGCTGGTCGAATCGGTGATGCGCGACCGCTCGGTGCTGCAAGTGCAGGTAGTCGGCCAGGCCGACACCCAGTTCATGCACGTGCGCTCGCCGCGCGTCACCACCGGTAACGTCTATCGTGCCGAGCGCGAAATCCTGGTGCGCGGTGAACGCATCGGTCGCATCATGGTCGAAATGGACGATGCCCGCAGCCAGCAGGAGCTGCGCGAGAAGCAGCTGTCCTATGTGTTCGTGCTGGCGGCGCAGCTGATGGTGTCGCTGCTGCTGATTGTGCTGTTCCTGAATTCCCGCCTGATTAAACCGCTGCGCAAATTGATGCGCTTCTCCGACCGCCTGTCGCACGGCGATTTTGAAACCCGCCTGGACGTCACCGGCAGCGATGAACTGGGCCGTCTGGCGCAGCAGCTGGAGCAGATGCGGATGGCGATCAAGCGCCTGTTCGAGGATATCGGCCAGCGCGAGGAGCGCTTCCGCACCATCGTCACGCAGGTGCCGGGCGCGGTGTTCCGCTTCCGCCCCGACGGCAACATCGACTTCGTGTCGGACGCCATTGAAGATATCTCCGGCTACCCGGCCGCGCAATTCATGCGCAGCACCACCCACTCGTGGACCAACCTGATTGCGCCGGAAGACCGCAAGCGGCAGCGCCGCATCATCGCCCAGGCGATCCAGGACGGCCAGCCGTACGAAGTCGAATACCGCATCGTTGACGCCCAGGGCACCGAGCACTGGGTGCAGGAAAACGGCCAGCCGCAGCCGCCCGAGCCGGATGGCGACCAGGAGGCGCCATGGGTGGACGGCATCATCACCGACATCAGCCAGCGCAAGCACAATGAAATGCGCATCGAAGCACTGCTGGCCGAGCAAAGCGCGATCCTGGACAATGTGATGTTCGGCGTGATGTTCGTACGCCATCGCACCATTGTCTCGGTCAACCGCCGCTGCGAAGAACTGTTCGGCTACGAGCCGGGCGCCATGACCGGCAGCTCCACCGCGATATTGTTCCTGAGCGGCTTTGACTACGAATCGTCGGGCGCGCGCCAGTATCCGTCGCTGTCGCAGGGGGACTACTTCAGCGAAGAACGCCAGTACCGCCGCAAGGACGGCAGCGTGTTCTGGTGCATGGTCAGCGGTTATGCGCTGGACCACAACCGCGCCAACGAAGGCAGCATCTGGGTGTTTGCCGACATCACCGCGCGCAAGGAGGCGGAGGAAAAACTGCGCCTGTCGGCCACCGTGATCGAACACATTGCCGATGGTGTGGTGGTGCTGGATTCGAAAGGAACCATCGTTGCCGTCAACCCGGCCTTCACGCTGATCACCGGCTACACCGAGGCCGAGGCGCTGGGCAAGGACCGTACGCTGACGCGCTCCGGCCGCCATGAGCCGGCCTTCTATGAAGAGATGTGGCAGGAGCAGCTGGAGAAAGGCTTCTGGCGCGGCGAACTGTGGAGCCTGCGCAAGAACGGCGAGCTGTATCTGGAATTCCTGACCGTGAGCGCGGTACGCGACCCGAGCGGCGCCACTACGCACTACGTCGGCGTGTTCAGCGACATCACCAAGGCCAAGGAATCGCAGGAGAAGCTGGACCATCTGGCGCACCACGATCCGCTGACCGCGCTGCCGAACCGCCTGCTGTTCCACGACCGCCTGCAGCACGCCTTGCAGCGCGCCTCGCGCGTGGGCGAGCAGCTGGCGCTGCTGTTCATCGACCTTGACCGCTTCAAGAACGTCAACGACACGCTGGGCCACCACATTGGCGACGAGCTGCTCAAGCAAGTGGCCAAGGCGCTGCAGGACCGCCTGCGCGAAGGCGATACGCTGGCGCGCCTGGGCGGCGACGAATTCATCGTCCTGCTGGAGAATATCGAGAACCAGTACGGCGCCAGCCAGGTCGCGGAAAAACTGGTGCAGATGTTTGAGGAACCGTTCATGGTGGCCGGCCACGAATTGTTCGTCACCTGCAGTGTGGGCATCAGCCTGTTCCCGGACGATGCCTCCGACCTGAATATGCTGATCCGGAATGCCGACGTGGCCATGTACCAGGCCAAGGCGCGCGGCCGCAATGGCTTCAGCTTCTACGCGCCGTCGATGACGGGCGAGGGCGTCGAACGCCTGCGCCTGGAGACCTTCCTGCGCCGCTCGATCGAGAAGGAAGAGATCTTCCTCAACTACCAGCCGCAGGTCGAAATCGATACCGGCCGCTTGATCGGGGTGGAAGCGCTGGTGCGCTGGAACCATCCGGAACTGGGCCTGATTCCGCCGATCCGCTTCATCCCGCTGGCCGAGGACACGGGCTTCATCAATCAGCTGGGCAAGTGGGTGCTGCATGAAGCCTGCCGCCAGATGGTGCGCTGGCAGGAAGCCGGCCTGCATGTGCCGAAAATCGCGGTCAACCTCTCGGCCAAACAATTTGAGCGCGGCTCGATCGTCAACATGGTGGCGGACATCCTGCACGACACGGGACTGGAGCCGCAGCGTTTGCAGCTGGAAGTGACCGAGTCGGTGATTATGAACACCGGCGACGCGATGGTGTTCATCAACGACCTGCACTCGATCGGCGTGGCGCTGGCGATTGACGATTTCGGCACCGGCTACTCGTCGCTGGCTTATCTGAAGCAGCTGCCGGTGCAGACGCTGAAGATCGACCGTTCCTTCATCAAGGACATTTCGACCGACGTCAATGATGAAGCGATCGCGATTGCGATTATCCAGCTGGGCAAGAGCATGAACTTGTCGGTGATTGCGGAAGGTGTGGAAACCGAAGAGCAGGCAGCGTTCCTGCTGCGCCACGGTTGTAATCTGGCGCAGGGCTACTTCTATAGCCGTCCGCTGGCGGCTGATGATATGCTGACACGCTGGCAAAAATAACAACCTATAAAAGCAGGAGACGTGTATGCAGGGAGCGAAGAAACCATCGCGCCGCCGCTTCATACTGGGCGGCCTTGCGGTGACGGGAGCATTGGTGGTCGGCTGGGGTGTCACCCCGCCGCGCCAGCGCCTGAATGGATCACACCCATTGCCACTGAGTGGCGACGGCGTTGCGTTGAACGGCTGGGTGGGTATCAACCAGGACGGCAGCGTCAGCGTCGCCATGCCGCGCAGCGAGATGGGGCAGGGCGTGCATACCGCCTTGCCGATGTTGGTGGCGGAAGAGATGGATGTGCCGCTGTCCGCCGTGCGCGTGGTTCAGGCGCCCATCGATAAAATCTTCGGCAACATCGCCATGCTCAAGGACGGCCTGCCGTTCCATCCCGATGATACCGGCCGCTTGAAATCCACCGTCAGCTGGGTGGTGGGCAAGGTCGCGCGCGAGCTCGGATTGATCATCACCGGCGGCTCGTCCAGCGTGAAGGATGCGTGGGAGCCGATGCGCGAAGCCGGCGCCACTGCGCGCGCCATGCTGGTCGCCGCTGCCGCCGCCGAATGGAAGGTGCGTGCGGAAGACCTGCGCACCGAAGACGGCCATGTGGTCCATGCCGATGGCCGCAAGCTGGCTTACGCTGCTCTGGCGCACAAAGCCGTTGAGGCCAAGCCAGGCGAGGTGCGCCTCAAATCGCCGCAAGAATTCAAACTGATCGGCCGTCCGCAGCCGCGCCGCGATACGCCGTCCAAGGTCAATGGCACGGCCATCTTCGGCATCGATGCGCGGCCGCCGGGCATGCTGTACGCGGCGGTGCGCATGTCGCCGGTGATTGGCGGCACCGTAGCCAGTGTCAATAGCGCCGCCGCGCTGAAGATGCCGGGCGTGCTGAAAGTGGTCGATTACGCTGGCGTGCTGCCGGAGAAAACCGGCGCCGGCGCGGGTGTCGCGGTGATCGCAAAAACGTATTGGCAGGCCAAGCAGGCCGCGCTGGCGCTGGACATCAAATGGAACGACGGCCCGCATGCAGGTCTGTCCAGCGCCGCCATCTACGCCGACTTCGCGGCCAAACTGGATAAGGAAGACGGCTTCGCCTACTACAAGGCGGGCGACATGGATGCGGTGGAAGGCAAGGCCGCCGGCATCGCCAAAACCGTGAAGGCCGAGTATCGCGCGCCTTACCTGGCGCATGCGGCGATGGAGCCGGTCAACTGCACGGCACAGGTCAAGGACGGCATGGTGCACCTGTGGGCGCCGACCCAGTCGCCGGGCTTCGCGGTGGACGTGGCGGCCAAGGTGGCCGGCGTATCGGCCGACAAGGTGGTGCTGACCGTAACCATGCTGGGTGGCGGCTTTGGCCGCAGGCTGGATGTGGACATGGTGGCGCAAGCGGTGGCCATCGCCAAACAGGCCGGCGGCTATCCGGTGCAGATGATCTGGAGCCGCGAAGACGACACCACCCACGACGTGTATCGCCCGGCATCGCTGGCGCGCTTCAGCGCCACGCTGGATGCGAAGGGCAATGTGCTGGGCTACGATAACAAGTCGGCCAGCGGCGCGATTTCGCACCAGTTCTTGCAGCGGAACCTCGGCCTGCCGCCGGGCGGCCCGGACAAGACCACGGCCGAAGGCGAGTTCGATATGCAGTACCACTTCGCCAATCAGCGTATTCGTCATGTGATCGTGGACAGCGCCGTGCCGCTCGGTTACTGGCGCTCGGTGGGCCACTCGCACAATGCCTTCTTCAAGGAGAGCTTCATCGACGAACTGGCGCATGCGGCGGGCAAGGACAGCGTGGCGTTCCGCCGCGAGCTGCTGGCCCAGCATCCGCGCCACCTGGCGGTGCTGGATGCGGCGGTGGCCAAGGCCGGCGTTGCGCCGGCCGGGCGCGCGCACGGCGTGGCGCTGCACCAGTCGTTCGGCACCATCGTCGCGCAGGTGGCGGAAGTGTCGGTGGAGGGCACGGAGATCCGCGTGCACCGCGTGGTGTGCGCGGTCGATTGCGGGCTGGCGGTCAATCCGAACACGATTGCGCAGCAGGCCGAATCGGGTGTGGTGTTTGGCCTGTCGGCGGCATTGTTTGGCGCGGTGACCATCAAGGACGGCAAGGTTGAACAATCCAACTTCCATGACTATCCTGTAGTACGACTGAACCAGGCGCCGGAAGTGGAGACCATCATCCTGCCTAGCGCCGCGCATCCGGAAGGGATGGGCGAACCGGCCACGCCGCCGATTGCGCCGGCGGTCGCCAATGCCGTGTTCAAACTGACCGGCAAGCGCTTGCGCAGCCTGCCGCTAACCCTGTGAGGTTGTGATATGAACGCCGCCCTCCGTCTGTCGATAGCAAGCTTGCTGGCGCTGGGCTGCGGTGCGGCGGCAGCCGAACCTCTGGCGCAGGGGCAGGAGATCAAGGTGTGCGGGCAGATGGCGGAATGGCCGCCCTACCTGTATTTCAAGCGCGAGAACGGGCAGCGCAGCGAGGAGCTGGTGGGCTACACCATCGACTATCTGCAGCGCAGCCTGACGCCACATGGGCTGCGCTACAAGTTCGATCCGCTGCCGTGGAAGCGCTGCATGGAGCTGGTCAACCGCGGGCTGTACGACATGCTGACCGACGCTTCCTACAACCCGTCGCGCGAGCGCTCCTACCTGATCACCAAGCCTTACTACGCGCTGCAGCTGGTGTACTTCTACGACAAGGCGCGGCCCAAGCCGGATATCCGCACTTCGGCGGATTTGAAGAAGTACCGCGTGTGCACCATCAATGGCTACAACTACTCGCCGTTCGGGCTGAAACAGGAAGAAATCTACGCCAGCTCGCCGGGCATCGAGCAATCGTTCCAGAAGCTGAAACACGACCGCTGCGATGCGGTGCCGGAGCGGCTGGAAGCCATCCTGGGCTACAAGGCGCTGGGTGTGGTGGATTACGAGCAGCTTGGCCTGGGCGTAGAGCACTTGCCGGATCTGCCGCCGGCGACGTTCCACATGATGGTCAGCCGCAAAGTGGCATACGGGCCGGAATTGCTGGCGGTGCTCAATGAGGGTATCGACAAGATCAACAGCGGCCCGCAGGCCGCCGAAATCGCCAACAAGCACGGCATGCCGGGCGTGAACCTGCTGCCGACGCAGATCAAGCGCAAGCCGCGTTAAATTGCGTCCCGCAGCAGGGTGCGCAGATTGCAGTCGCGCTGCCACTGGGCGCGCTCTTCGTTGTTGGTGATCAGTTGCTGCAATTCTTGGTCGCTTTGCGCGGCGGTCGACTGCACCAGGCGGTGGGCGATGCCGGCGTCCGGCAGCATGGTGCCGAAGAAGGCCACCAGCTCGTGGTGCTGGATCAGCAGGGTGGGGAAGTTTTCCACATCGAGGTCGCCCACGATGTCGGCGTGGTCCTCGATGTCGATCCAGACGAAGAATTTGTCGGGGTGGCGTGCGGCTACTTCGTCGAAGGTGGCGCGGTAGCTGGCGCAGGTGCCGCACCACGCCGCGCACAGGCAGGCGACGATCCAGCGGTCGCCCGCCACGGCGGCGGCGACGTCTGCGCGGTTTTCGGAGTTGAGGGTCAGGCTAGCCATAGCGGGATCAGCAAACACTAAAGGCGTATTCTACCTCCCCGCGCGGGGTCGCGCCTGCCGGCGGGTCGGGTTAAAATACGGGATGCCTAACATTCTTGCCATTGAAACCTCGTCCGAAACCGCCTCCTGCGCTCTGCTGCGGGGCGATGCCGTCATCAGCCGCGTCTCGAACGGCGTGCGTACCCATTCCCAGTCGGTTCTGCCGATGATCCAGGAGCTGCTGGCCGAAGCCGGCATCACGCTGCAGCAGTGCGACGCCGTCGCCTACGGTTCCGGTCCCGGTTCCTTCACCGGTGTGCGCACCGCGTGCGGCGTGGCGCAGGGGCTGGCGTTCGGCGGCAAGCTGCCTGCGGTGCCGGTGGTGACGCTGGACGCGATGGCGCTGGCCTGCCATCAGCAGCACGGCGCCGCCGAGGTGCTGGCGGTGCTGGATGCGCGCATGGGCGAGGTCTATTGGGCGCAATATCGATTTGAAAACGGCCAGCCGGTGGCGGTGCTGCCGCCGGTGCTGTCGGCGCCGGGCGAGGTGCAGCCGCAAGGTTCGCCGGTCGCTTGCGGCAATGGTTTGTCGGCGTATGCGGAGGCTTTCCCGGCCGGCGGTTTCGCCGAGGTGATGCCGCATGCGGTGCAGATCGCGCAGCTGGCGGCGGTGGCGTTTGCCGCCGGCCGCACGGTGGCGGCGGCTGATGCGCAGCCGCTGTACCTGCGCAACAAGGTCGCCTACACCCAGGCCGAGCGCCGCGAGATGGCCGCCACCAAGGAAGCTGGCGCATGACGACGCAGGTGTGGGATCTGGCGCGGCTCAATTACGAACCGATGCAAAAGTCTGATCTGGCGGATGTGTATGCACTGGAGCAGAGTGTGTATCCGCATCCGTGGAGCATGGCGAATTTTGAGGACTCGCTGAGCAGCAATTACGAGGCCTGGATTCTGCGCGACCGCGATGGCGTTTTGCTCGGCTACTTCCTGCTGATGGCGGTGGTCGATGAGGCGCATTTGCTGAATGTGGCGGTGTCGGCGGAGAAGCAGGGGCAGGGCCTGGGCCGCTTCCTGCTGAATCAGGCCGTGGCTTGTTCGCGCGGCTTGGGCATGGAGTCGGTGCTGCTGGAAGTGCGGCCGTCGAATACGCGGGCGCTGGAGATTTACGAGCGCTATGGATTTAAACAGATCGGCCGCCGCAAGGGATACTACCCGGCGGCCGATGGGCAACGCGAGGACGCAATTGTGATGCGGTTTGGCATATGAGTCAGTCGGCACGGAGTGCGGTATTCCTGCAGGAGATGGGGATCGGTGTGCAATGGAAGTTGCGCAACGCCGAAGAGGCGGCCGATCCGTTCGTGACGGCGGTGCAGGCGCTGGCCGATGGCGAGCCAGTGGAAGAGGCGCAGCCAGCCAGCGCGACTGTCGCTGCAGCCGTGCCGATGGCACCACCGCGCCCAGCGCCGGCCGCCGGGCAGCCTGCCAGCGCGCCACCGCGCCCTGCGGCTGTCGCCGCGCCAGTTGCCGCCGCTACGCAGCCCGCCGCTGCGGCGAGCGCACCGGCTGCGCCAGTTGGTGCCGCGCCTCGCCCGCCGGCTCCTGCGCCAGCCGCGCCGGACGACGAGTCGACCGCGTGGTTCGACGACGCGCCCATGCCGCCGCCCGCCGCCGCCCCCGCGCGCCCCGTGCCGGCTGCACCGGCACGTCCGGCCGCCGCCGCGCCATCGCGTCCGGCGCCGGCTGCGCCACGCGCGCCTGCGGTCGAGGACTTCGCCGTTCCTGAAGACGAATCCACCGCGTGGTTCGACGAGGCGCCCGTTCCGGCCCGAGCCGAGCCGGTCAGCGAGGAAGCCATCGCCGCCATGGGCTGGGACGCCCTGAATGCCGCCATTGCCAGCTGCACGCGCTGCACGCTGTGCGACTCGCGCCGCAACGCCGTCACTGGCCGCGGCGCGGAGAACGCCAGCTGGATCGCCATCAGCGCCGCCCCATCGCGCGCGGACGAGCAGGATGGCCAGATCGTCTCCGGCGAGGCCGGCCAGCTGCTGCACAACATGCTGAAAGCCATCGAACTCAAACCGGAGTCCGACGTCTACGTCACCAGCCTGGTGAAGTGCCGCCCATCGACGCCGGATGGCGCCGACCGCAATCCAGGCGCCGAGGAAGTGATCGCCTGCCGTCCATTCCTGGATCGCGAGCTGGCGCTGACCGGCGCGCGCATGGCCATGACCTTCGGCCAGTTCGCCGCCAAAGGCCTGATGATGGGCCCGGCCGCACGCGGCAAGGTGATGCACTACGGCCCGCAGCAACTGCCGGTGGTCGCGACCTACCACCCCGACGACCTGCTGCGCAAACCGGAAGACAAAGCCAAGGCCTGGGCCGACCTCTGCCTGGCGAAAGCCAGCCATGCCTGACCAGCCGCCGGGCAGCTACCAATCGCTGTTTGAAAGCCGCTGGCCGCACCTGACGAATCCGCACGTGCGCGCGCTGGCGTGGCTGCTGGATGCGCCGGATCTGCTCGATCCGCATTCGTCGCACTGGGAAGGCCGCATCGCCTCACTCGGACCGGGCAGCCCTGCAACCGCCAACTGGCTGGCCGCGCTCGAACAAGATCCCGCGCCACTGCTGGCCGCCTTGGGCAACAAGCACTATTCGCGCCTCGGCCTGTACGCCGAAAAGCTGATGGCCTTCTACTTCAGAGAGCACGGCCAGCTGCACGCCCACGGCCTGCAAGTGCGCGCCGACCGTACCGACACCATCGGCGAGTTCGACTTCCTGCTCAACGAAGGCGACCACTTGGTCCACCTCGAATTCGCCACCAAGTTCTACCTGCTCGACGCCAACAGCACCAGCGCCGATTTCAACGGCCTGATCGGCCCCAACCTGGCCGACTCGCTGGGCGCCAAGATGCGCAAAATCTTCGACAAGCAGCTCTCGCTGGCCGGCCATCCCGCCGCGCAAGCCTTGCTGCCGCTCCCGGTCGCCCGTGCGCAGGCATTGGTCAAAGGCTGGCTGTTCTACCCGAACGGCGTGACGCCGATGCAAGGCATCACCCAGCAGCACTGCCACGGTTTCTGGATGACGCAAGGGCAGGCGCAAGACTTGCCGGACCAGCAGTACGCCATCATGCCGCGCCTGCACTGGCTGGCGCCGCTGAAAACCCAGGACAGCATCGGCAAGCCGCAACTGCTGGCGGCATTGCAGGACGCCGCCGCGCCAGTCATGGTGGCGGCGCTGCAGGAAAAAGGGGAGTGGCTGGTGGAAGAGCGCCGGGGATTCGTGGTCCCCGACGATTGGCGCGCGCAGGCCGCGCAGCGCCGTCAGGAAGGCATGCTGCCTTAGTGCTTGGCCTCGCCGATCAGCGCGACTGAATCGAACTCGCGCTGATTAGCCTGATGACGCCGCATGATGTACAGCATGGTGCCAGCCAGGAACAGGCCGAACAGCAGAATGATCACATCCAGATTCAAGTGCGCGCGCAGCATCAGCGAGTACATCGCCAGCATGGTCAGGATCGACAGATTCTCATTGAAATTCTGCACCGCGATCGAGTGGCCCGCGCTCATCAGCACGTGGCCACGGTGTTGCAGCAGCGCGTTCATCGGCACCAGGAAGAAGCCGCCCAGCAGGCCGACCAGGATCAGCAGCGGATACGCCACCTTCACCGAATTCACCATCGTCATGCACATCACAATCACGCCCATGGCGATGCCGACCGGGATCACGGTCAGCGACTTGCGCAGCGAAACGAAGCGCGCCGAAATCACCGCACCGGCCGCCACGCCGATCGCCACCACGCCGACCAGGCTGGTCGACTGCTCGTAGCTCAGGTGCAGCGTGCGGTTGGCCCATTCCAGCACGATGAATTGCAGGGTCTGCGCCGCGCCCCAGAACAGGGTGGTCACGCCCAGCGAAATCTGGCCCAGCTTGTCTTTCCAGAGCAGGCTGAAGCAGTTGGAGAAGTCGCTGATCAGCTTGACCGGATTGCGCTCCTGGTGGCCGTACACGCAGCCGGTGTCCGGGATGCGGGTGTTGAACAGCGCCGCCAGCATGTAGATGCCGACCACCACGCACAGCGCGGCCTGGGTTGGCGTCTCGATGCCGGTGTCGATCAGCGGCATGTCAAAGCCCAGCAGGAAGCCGGAAACGCGGCCGCCGACCAGCGCGCCGCCCATCACGGTGCCGAAGATAATCGACAGCACGGTCAGGCCTTCCACCCAGCCGTTGGCCGCGACCAGTTTCTCGGCCGGCAGCAATTCGGTCAGGATGCCGTACTTGGCCGGCGAGTAGACGGCTGCGCCGAAACCGACGATGGCATAGGCCAGCAGGGGATGGACGTGGGCGAAAATCAGCAGGCAGCCGCCAACCTTGATCAGGTTGGAGATGAACATGACCTTGCCTTTTGGCATCGAATCAGCAAAAGCGCCGACAAATGCTGCCAACAGCACGTAAAAGAGGGTAAATGAAAGCTTGAGGAGCGGCGTAATCCACCCCGGTGATTTCATGTTGACCAGCAGGTCGATCGCAACAAACAGCAGCGCGTTGTCCGCGAGGGACGAAAAGAACTGCGCTGCCATGATGGTATAGAAACCACGATTCATAAATCTGGGATAGCCTGAAAACTTATCTGGCATGCTTTATACCATGCTTTGTTCGTATCCCCAAGAAATGAGGAGTGCGTCCGGCCCGGCTCTTGGTAGAATGACGCCTTCGTTTACCACGCTGAAAATGACGTATGCCTAGGCCCATTCTCGCCACAATTCATATTGACTCCATGAAGCATAACTTGGCGCTGGCCAAGTCCAAATCGCCCGGCGCCAAGGCCTGGGGCGTGTTGAAAGCGAATGGGTATGGCCACGGGCTGGAGCGCGCGATGCGCGGTTTTGCCGATGCGGATGGCCTGGCGTTGATCGAAGTCGACAACGCCGTCAAGCTGCGCGAGCTGGGCTGGAAGAAGCCGATTTTATTATTGGAGGGTTTCTTCGGTAAGGCCGATTTGCACACCATGGCCGGCTACGACCTGCAGGCGGCGGTGCATTGCAACGAGCAGCTGACCTGGCTGGAAGAGGTGGCGCCGCAACTGATCGCACGCGGCATCCGCTTCGACCTGCACCTCAAAATGAATACCGGCATGAACCGCCTCGGTTTCCTGCCGGAGGCGTTCGCGGTCGCCCATGCGCGCCTGAGCGCGATTTCCTGCGTCGGCAGCATCACGCTGATGACGCACTTTGCCAACGCCGACGACGTCGACCACCCGCTGCTGCCGATTACCGAGCAGATCCGCCGCTTCGAACTGGGCGCGGCTGGCTTGCCGGGCGCGCGCAGCCTGTCGAACTCGGCCGGCGTGCTGCTGCATCACGATCACCTGAAAAATGACTGGGTACGTCCCGGCATCATGTTGTACGGCGGCACACCGGGCGGCGGTACGGCCGAGGAATTCGGCCTGCAGCCGGCCATGACCCTGAGCAGCGAATTGATCGGCGTGCAGGATATCGCCGCCGGCGAGGTGGTTGGCTACGGCAGCCGCTTCCAGGCCACTGGTCCGATGCGCATTGGCGTGGTGGCCTGCGGCTATGCGGACGGCTACCCGCGCGTTGCCCCGCTGGGCACGCCGGTGCTGGTCGATGGCGTGCGCACCCGCCTGGTCGGCCGCGTGTCGATGGACATGTTGACCGTCGACCTGACCGACCTGCCGCAGGCGCAGATCGGCAGCAAGGTGGTGCTGTGGGGGCAGGGCTTGCCGATCGACGAGGTGGCGGAAGCGGCCGGCACCATCGGCTATGAGCTGATGTGCGCGTTGACGCAGCGCGTGCCGGTGGTCGAGGGCTAAAGCATGGCCAAGGCAAAGACCAACTACACCTGCAGCGAGTGCGGCGGCACGGCCACCAAGTGGACCGGCCAGTGCGCCTCGTGCCAGCAGTGGAACACAATGGTGGAAACGGTGGTCGAGGCGGGTGGCAACAACCGCTACTCGCAGCCGGCCCACCTGTCGCTGGCGCAGACCGCGCCGGTGCTGTCGCTGACCGATATCGATGCGATCGACGTGCCGCGCTTCGGCACCGGCATCGAGGAATTCGACCGTGTGCTGGGCGGCGGCCTGGTGTCCGGCGGCGTGGTGCTGATCGGCGGTGATCCGGGCATCGGCAAGTCGACCTTGCTGCTGCAGGCGCTGGCCAATGTGTCGCATCTGAAGAAGGTTCTGTATGTGTCCGGCGAAGAGTCGGGCGCGCAGATCGCCTTGCGCGCCAAGCGCCTGGCCATCGATGCCCGCGATCTGAAATTGCAGGCCGAGATCCAGCTGGAGAAAATCCTCGGCACGCTGGCCGATCTCAAGCCGGAAGTGGCGGTGATCGACTCGATCCAGACCCTGTATTCGGATGCGCTGAGCTCGGCGCCCGGTTCGGTGGCGCAGGTGCGTGAATGCGCGGCGCAACTGACCCGCGCCGCCAAGCAGACCGGCGTGACCATCATCCTGGTCGGCCACGTCACCAAGGAAGGCGCGCTGGCCGGTCCGCGCGTGCTCGAGCATATTGTCGATACCGTGCTGTACTTCGAGGGCGACAACCATTCGAGCTTCCGCCTGGTGCGGGCGATCAAGAACCGTTTCGGCGCGGTCAACGAGCTCGGCGTGTTTGCCATGACCGAGAAGGGCTTGAAGGGGGTGTCGAATCCGTCTGCCTTGTTCCTGTCGCAGCACGACAATCAGGTGCCCGGTTCCTGCGTGATGGTGACGCAGGAGGGTACGCGGCCGCTGCTGGTGGAAATCCAGGCGCTGGTCGATGCCAGCCACCAGCCAAACGCGCGCCGTCTGTCGGTCGGCCTGGAGCAAAATCGTCTGGCCATGCTGCTGGCGGTGCTGCACCGCCATGCCGGCATCGCGGCCTTCGACCAGGACGTGTTCATCAACGCCGTGGGCGGGGTCAAGATTACCGAACCGGCGGCCGACCTGGCGGTGTTGCTTGCAATCAACTCCTCGATGCGCAACAAGCCGCTGCCGCGCGGTTTCGTGGTGTTTGGCGAGGTGGGGCTGGCGGGCGAGATCCGGCCTGCGCCGCGCGGGCAGGAGCGTTTGCGCGAGGCGGCCAAGCTGGGCTTCTCGATTGCCATGATCCCGACCGCCAACGCGCCCAAGCAGCCGATCGAGGGCATGACCATCATTAGTGTTGATCGAATCGATGATGCCTTCAATAAGCTGCGCGAAATCCAATAACGATGTATTGTTATGTGTTGTAATCGTTAATAGTGCATTTTGCGTAACTAAGAGGGAAAGAAAGTGTTAGTCGATCAAAGGTCAGGCGCGCGTAAGATCGTGCGTTCCAAGGCAGTCGTGGTGATGAATGGCTTGCCGCCCAAGATGGGGCGCACGCTGGATATCAGCGCGAGCGGGGTGTCGATCACCTTCGACCACAAGCTGGCGACGGGCGACGTTGGCATGGTGTCGTTTGAGCTGTTCGTCGAGGGCAAGGCACAAATCGTGAGTTGCCAGTCGCGGGTCAATTACTGCATCTTCAGCGGCGACCACTTCAAGATCGGCTTCCAGTTCATGAATCCCGACCTGGCCACCATGGCCACCATCAATAAATTCCTGCGTTAAGGACTTCGGCCGGCCCGGTGTAGCGGGCGCGCGGCCGGATCAGGCGGTTGGCTTGCACCTGCTCCAAAGCATGGGCTAGCCAGCCGGCGCAGCGACCCACAGCAAACAAGACAAACGGCGCCTCGTCGGGCAGGCCGCAGTGTGCGGCCAGCAGGGAGAGTGCGTAGTCGACATTCGGCAGTTCGCCGGCCTGCCGCTCGGCGGCGATGGCCAAATCTTCATATGGTTGAATCTTCGGCAGGTGCCGGAGCAGCGCTTTGGCGCGCGGATCGCCGTCGCTGTAGAGCGGGTGGCCGAAGGCGGGCAACGGCCTGGCACTTGCCAGCCAGCGGCGTACGGCGTCGTCGGCGTTGCCGGACTGGGCTTGAGCGATCAGCTGGGCGAACTCCCTGGCGGCGCCGCCGTGCAGCGGGCCGGTCAGCGTGGTGAAGCCGGCCAGTACACCGGCCGCCAGCGAGGCCCCTGTCGAGATGGCGACGCGGGTGGCGAAGGTGGAGGCGTTCAGTTCGTTATCGGCCATCAGCACGAGGGCGCGGCGGATCAGGTCTTGGTGCGCGGCGGCGCCCCATTTGCCGGCCAAGCGGGCGCTGATGGCCGCAGGCTGGCTGCTGCTGCCGGGCTGCTGGCCAGCTATCGCGTCGGCCAGCGTAGTCAGGATGCTGGCCGCCTCGGCGCGCAGTTCGGCCGGCGGACGGCCCAGCGAGGGCGCATCCACGGCGCTGCGGCGGGCGAGGGCGAGCAGGCCAGCGGCGAGCGCGCTGCCCAGCCCGGCGTCCTCAGCTGCCGCCGCAGGCGCGCCGGTACGCGGCAGGCGCGGCCCAGTGCTTCCGCAGTCGTCATCCAAACCATTTTCACTTCCTATGTTGACACTTCAAGTTAAGATTGACGCTCGCTGGCGAACGCTCCTAAGCTGTGCGCAAGCTTAACTTATCGGGAGCCGGAATGTCTCATTCACTGCTGCGTGCCGCGTGGTCGGCGCTGGATTTGCCCTTGTCTGCGTTGGACGCGGTGCAAGTGACAGGCGAGGGCGGGCTGGCCTCGCGCTTTGCCGTCACCGACCTGGCGGTGGCGTCGGTTGGCGCCGCGGCGCTCGCGGTCCGGCAACTGGTGGTGGCGCAAGGCGGTGCGCCAGCCGCCGTGACGGTCGACCGCCGGCTGGCCTCGATGTGGTTCAGCTGGTCGCTGCATCCGCTGGGCTGGGAGCGCCCACCCTTGTGGGATGCGGTGGCGGGCGCCTATCCCACTGCCGACGGCTGGATACGCCTGCATACCAACGCGCCGCACCACCGCGCTGCCGCGTTGGCCGTGCTCGGTTGCGCCGGCGAACGCGACGCCGTGGCGCGCGCCGTTGCCGCATGGCCGGGATTGGCGCTGGAAGAGGCCGTGGTCGCGCAAGGGGGCTGTGCGGCGATGATGCGTTCGATGGCCGAGTGGCAGGCGCATCCGCAAGGCCGCAGCGTGGCGCAGGAAGCGTTAATCGGCTTCACTGACAACCCGAACACGCAGGCAGCGCGCGGCGCCTGGGCCTGGACTGCGGGACGGCCGCTGGCGGGACTCAAGGTGCTGGACCTCACGCGCGTGCTGGCCGGCCCGGTCGCCACGCGCTTCCTGGCTGGCTATGGCGCCGACGTGCTGCGCATCGATCCGCCGAGCTGGAATGAACCGGGCGTGGTCCCGGAAGTCGCGCTGGGCAAGCGCTGCGCGCGGCTGGATCTGGCACAGCCCGCCGACCGCGCCATCTTCGAGCGCCTGCTGGCGGAAGCGGATGTGCTGGTGCATGGCTATCGTCCGGATGCGCTGGCGCGGCTCGGCTTGGGTGAGCAGGTGCGCCGGCAAATCAACCCGGCGCTGATCGACGTTGCGTTGAATGCTTACGGCTGGACCGGACCACTGGCTGGCCGCCGGGGTTTCGATAGCCTGGTGCAAATGAGCAGCGGTATCGCCCACGACGGCACGCCGTCGCCGCTGCCGGTGCAGGCGCTTGACCATGCAACCGGCTACCTGATGGCAGCGGCCACGATCCGCGCATTGATCGCCCGCCTCGAGGAAGGCCGCGCGTGGCAAGCGCGCTTGTCGCTGGCCCGCACGGCCAAGCTGCTGACCGATGCCTTGCCGGCGCCCGCGCTCGCGCCGCTGGCGGCAGCCGATGACAGCGATTACGCCCCGCAGCTCGAGCTAACCGAATGGGGACCGGCCCGCCGTTACCGCCCGCCGGCAGCGATTGAAGGTGTGCCGATGGCCTGGGCACGGCCGGCGTCCGGTCTCGGCAGCGCCAGTCCCTGCTGGTAGCTGTATTTATGCTGCCGCTGGCATGAGAAAAATGCTAATCTTTTACAATGACAAAGACAGGCTTTGATTAGAGTGCGGACAGCGACATGAGGACCGGTGACATTCGTTACATCGTGATTGGCGGACTGATCGCCGGGGTGCTGGATATTATTTTCGCCATTTCCTTCGCGGCGTATAACGGCATGCCGCCGGTCAAGCTGTTGCAGGTCGTCGCCAGCGGCGCGTTTGGCAAGGCGGCGCTGGATGGCGGCGGGGCGATGGCTGCGGTTGGACTGGCGGCGCATTTCGGCATGTCGCTGGCCTGGGCCGCGGTCTTTTTCCTGGCCGCGCAAGCTTGGCCGCCGCTGCCGCGCCACCCGCTGGTGTATGGCGCCCTGTTCGGGATTCTCGTTTTCCTGGCGATGCGATTGGTGGTGCTGCCGCTGTCGGCCTATCCATTCCCGGTGCGCTTCAAGCCGCTCTCCACGGTGCTTGACCTGTTGTCTCACATGTTCCTGTTCGGCCTGCCGATTGCGCTGGCCGCTCGTAAATCATCTGCTCATCACTAATGCGCCATCTCATTTTATTGCCACTTATCTTAGCCAGCAGCGCGCTGCTCGCTCAAACCAATTACACGCTCAAGCAGGAACAGCCTTCCGTTGGCACCAACCTCAAACGCGACATCGTTAAGGGCGGCAGGGTGCCATTCGATAAGCGCTACGCCGAGTTGACGGCCGAGCAGCAAGCGATCGTCAAGTCCCAGTATGAGCAGATGGGACCGGATGACGAGCCGCCATATCCGGCCGACGGTCTCGGGCCGGTCTACAAACTGTTCTCTGTGATACAGGAGAGGACCCGCGCGACTGGCTACTACAGCATCGCGGTCGAGATCGACAGTCAGGGCAAGCCAACGGCGGTATCGTTCCTGAAGGCGGATCATGAGGACGTGGCCAAACTGCTGGCGCAGGCGGCCCTGATCCAAAAGTACAAGCCAGCGGTGTGCAACGGCACGCCGTGCGCGATGCAAATCCCGTTCCGCGTCAACTTCGAAGCACATTAAGAAGAGGGCAAATCCGGCCTTGTTCCACGCTTTGGTGCAAGTGTTCATATTGCATACTATGTAACCACCAAGGCGGAATGACATTATGGCTACTTCCAGTATCAACTCAACCGGCGGCTCTACCGGCACGCAGGTTTCTACCGACGTCTACAACCGCGTCGAACAGGCGATGGCCTCGCAGTCCAAAGCTGCTGCCAAACTCAATTCGTCGATTACCAAGGACCAGACCAAGCTGTCCGCACTTGGGCAGCTGAAGAGTGCGCTGGCCAGTTTCCAGTCGGTTGCCGCCGGTCTGGCCGGCAACGGCTTGAACACCAGCGCCGCCAGCTCGGCCAAGACGGTGCTGACTGCCACCTCGACCGGTTCGGCCAAGGCCGGCACGTATGCGCTCGATATCAAGCAGCTGGCGCAGGGCCAGTTCCTGACCAGCGACGACTTCGCCTCGGCGAGCGGCAAGATCGGCAGCGGCACTGCCACCACGGTCAAGATCGACTTCGGCACCGCCGGCGGCGGGAAGGGTTTCGTCAACGGCGCCACTGCCAGCAAGACCGTCACCATCGATTCCAGCAACAACACGCTCGATGGCATCGCCGCTGCCTTCAAGGCCGCCGGCGTCGACGTCAGTGTGATCAAGGGCGACAACGGCCAGTATGCGCTGTCGATCGCCGGCCAGCCCGGCGCCGCCAACAGCATGCGCATCAGCGTCAGCGGCGATGCCGCGCTGAAGAACCTGCTGGCTTACGATCCGGACGGCACGCAAAAACTCAAGCAGACCAGCCCGGCGCTGGACGCCATCCTCAGCGTCGACGGCAAGGAAATCAAGAGCGCCAGCAATACCGTCAAGGACAGCGCTATCGCTGGCGCCACGCTGAACCTGGCCGGTACCGGCAAGAGCGACGTGACCATCACCCAGGACGGCAGCCAGATCGGCGCCAACCTGAAATCCTTCGTCAGCGCCTACAACGACCTCAACGCCAAGCTGCTCAAGCTGCAAAAGGGCGACCTCAAGTCCGATACCGCGCTGAACCAGGCCGTCAGCCAGATGAACCTGCTGCTCAAGACCGGCGGTGGCAGCGTGTCGGTCACGGCGCTGGCTTCGGCCGGCATCAGCCAGGACAAGGATGGCAACCTCAAGCTGGACGACAGCAAGCTGCAAGCGGCGCTGAAAACCGATTCCGCCGCCGTGGCCAAGCTGTTCACCAACGATGGCCGCGGCATTGCCGACCTGCTGTCGGCCAAGGCCAGCGCGCTGACCTCCACCAACAGCGTGCTGACCAAGGAAACCAGCCTGACCACCAACGAACTGGCCAGCCTGGCCAGTAAGAAGACCGCCATGACCAAGGCCATGACCGCCCAGGCCAACGCCTTGGCCGCCCTGTACAGCGCCCAGGCCCAGACCGGCGCCGGCAGCGCGCTCACCGGCAGCGGCAGCAAGGGCACTGGCACCTTGTTCGATATGCTAGGTTGAACTTTCTAACGAATTCCTTGCATCCGGACGAGGGATGCCCGATCATCACGGCTTATGTGATGAATCCCATTTCGGAGGTGTTATGGCAGGGAAGTTCGTTGGTGCGGTGCTGGCTGCTGGCCTGATGGCAGGCGCGGTGCAGATGGCCGGTGCGCAGGAAGAAAAAGTTCTCAATATTTACAACTGGTCGGACTACATCGCCGAAGACACGGTCAAGAACTTTGAGAAGGAAACCGGCATCAAGGTCCGCTATGACCTTTTCGACAACAACGAAATCCTGAACTCCAAGCTGGTGGCCGGCAAGTCCGGCTACGACGTCGTGGTGCCGACCGCGCCATGGGCGCGCCTGCAGATCGACGGCAAGCTGCTGCGCAAGCTGGACAAGTCCAAGCTGCCCAACCTGAAGAATCTCGATCCACAAATCCAGGCCAAGCTGGCCAGCATCGATCCGGGCAATGATTACCTGGTTGACTGGCTGTGGGGCTACACCACGGTCGGCATCAACGTCAACAAGGTCAAGGCCGCGCTGGGCGGCATGCCGATGCCGGACAATGCGTGGGAACTGATCTTCAATCCGAAATACGCCTCCAAGCTGAAGTCGTGCGGTGTGTCCTTCCTCGACTCGCCATCGGAAGTGCTGCCGGCCGCGCTGATGTACATCGGCAAGCCAGCCTACTCGAAGAACGCCGCCGACTACACCGAAGCAGGCAAGGTGCTGCAAGCGATCCGTCCTTACGTGACCTTGTTCAGCTCGTCGGGCTACATCAATGACATGGCCAACGGCGCGGTGTGCGTGGCCATGGGCTGGTCGGGCGACATCAACATCGCGCGCCAACGCGCGATCGACGCCAAGAACGGTAACGTGATTGAAGCGCTGGTGCCGAAGACCTCGGCCGCGCTGATGTTCGACACCATGGCCATTCCAGCCGATGCGCCGCACCCGAACAACGCCCACCTGTGGATCAACTACATCCTGCGTCCGGAAGTGCACGCCAGCCTGACCAACAAGGTGTTCTACGCCAACCCGAATGCGGCCAGCCTGAAGTTTGTGAAGAAGGATATCGCTAACAACAAGACCGTGTTCCTGTCGGATGAAGACAAGAAACGCATGGCGGCGCCGGAACCAGTGCCATCGGATATCCGTCGCAACATCACCCGCATTTACACCAAGTTTAAAACCGGCGTGTAAGCGGCTGTAAACGATGAACGGCGCGAGAGGCGTTGTCCTGGTAGGGCACGCCGCTGGCGCCGTAGGCTTCGATGAAGCTGATTGCTATTCGTGATAGCGGTCGATAAGCTTGTGTTTACTGCCACGCATTTCCTGCACCAGTTCATACACCACCAGCGCGATCATGCCGCCGAACATACCCATGGTGAGCAAGGTGAACATCATGATGGCCTCCCTCATAGTTGATGCAATTAAACTTTAGCAGAAGCTATCGGCTTTACAAGTTATTTAACCACGAGGTCAGCGGCCATCACCGCTTTTAGATACACGCTGAGCGGATCGCCCGGTTCGCGCTGCGCAAACCACCATGCGCTGGCTTTGCGGATGTCCCATTCCATGTCGTCGCCGGTCATCAGCATCGAGGCCACCTGGCCCAGCGTCGGCTGATGGCCTACCACCAGCACCGAGTCCTTGTTGCCCGGCCAGTTGACGGCCTTGAGGATGTCTGCCGGATCGGCGCCCGGCGCCAGGTCGGTGTGGATCTTGAATTTGCGGCCCAGCGCTTCCACCGTTTGTAAGGTGCGCACGGCGGGGCTGGACAGGATCTTGCAGCTGTCGGTCAGCTGCGAGTTGAGCCACTGGCCCATGCGCCGCGCCTGCTTCTGGCCTTTGCTGGTCAAAGCCCGTTCCAGGTCGGACATGCCCGGTCCCGCATCTTCCGCTTCGGCGTGGCGCCATAAAATCAGATCCATGCTTCACTCTCCCAGGTGGCCGTTAGGTGTGCCTAGCGTTTCCATCAGGTGCTGCTGCGCGCTGAACGGCGCTTGCTTGCCGCGTGCCTTGCGCCGCTGGTAGTGGCCGTCCGGCTCCAGCTCCCATGCGTTCTGATTGTCCTTCAAGTACGGGTTCAGGCCCTCGGCCATCACCCGCCGTTTCAGTGCCTTGTCCAAAATAGGGAAGGCGACTTCGATGCGGCGGAACAGGTTGCGGCTCATCCAGTCGGCACTGGCCAGATAGGTGTCGTGCGCCAGATCGTTGCGGAAGTAGTAGATGCGGCTGTGTTCGAGGAAGCGGCCGATCACCGAGCGCACCTTGATGTTTTCCGACAGCCCCGGCACGCCCGGCTTGAGCATGCAGGCGCCGCGCACGATCAGGTCGATCTTCACCCCATCCTTGGACGCCGCGTACAACGCACGGATCACCGATTCGTCCACCAGCGCATTGATTTTAACAATAATCCTGCCCGGCCGCCCCGCGCGCGCGATACGTGCTTCGTTGCGGATGGCCTTGATGATTTCGTTCTGCAGCGCGAACGGCGCCAGCCACAGGTGGGTGAGGCGGTGCGGCTTGGTCAGCGAGGTCAGGTGGATGAACACTTCGTTCACTTCCTGCGCAATGCCGGGGTGGCAGGTCAGCAGGCCGAAGTCGGTGTAGAACTTGGTGGTGGTCGGGTGGTAGTTGCCGGTGCCGAGGTGGGCGTAGTAGCGCAGCTTGTTGTCTTCGCGGCGGATCACCAGCGCGACTTTCGCGTGCGTCTTCAGGCCGACCACGCCGTACACCACTTGCGCGCCGGCCTGTTCCAGCTTGTCTGCCCAGTTGATGTTGGCCTCTTCATCGAAGCGCGCCTTCAATTCCACAATGACAGTCACTTCCTTGCCGGCCTTGGCGGCGGCAATCAGCGACTCCATCAAGTCCGAGTTCATGCCGGTGCGGTAAATCGTCTGCTTGATCGCCACCACGTTCGGATCGAGCGCGGCGCTGCGGATGAAGTCGATCACGGTCTGGAACGACTGGTACGGGTGGTGCAGCAGGATATCGTTTTCACGCAAGGCCGCGAAGATATCGAGATTGCCCGGCTTTTGCGCGAAGCCCGGGAAGAACGGCGGGAAGCGCAGCGCCGGGTTGTTGACGTGATCCATGATCTCGTTCAGGCGCACCAGGTTCACCGGGCCGTTGACCGCGTACAGGCGGCTCTGGTGCAGGCCGAACTGGTCGAGCAGGAATTGCGACAATTCAGGCGGGCAGTTCTTCGCCACTTCCAGCCGCACCGAGGCGCCGAACTGGCGGCCGACCAGCTCGCCCTTGAGGGCCTGGCGCAGGTTTTTCACCTCGTCCTCATCGACCCACAAATCGCTGTCGCGGGTAACGCGGAACTGCGAGTAGCCGATCACCTCGCGGCCGGCGAACAGGTCGGAGATGTGGGCGTGGATCACGGACGAGAGCAGGCAGAACGAAATGCCGCCGCTTTTCGATAAATGATCGGGCAGGCGGATCACGCGCGGCAGTACACGCGGCGCCTTCACAATCGCGATGCCGGTGCCGCGCCCGAACGCATCCTTGCCGCCCAGCTGGACGATGAAGTTCAGGCTCTTGTTCACTACTTGCGGGAACGGGTGGGCCGGGTCGAGGCCGATCGGCGTCAGCAGTGGCCGCACCTCGGTGTCGAAGTATTCCTTCACCCAGGCACGCTGCGCGTCGTTGCGCTCGTTGTGGCGCACCAGGTGGATGCCGTTGGCCGCCAGCTCCGGCAGGATCTCGGTGTTCAGCAATTCATATTGATGCGCCACCAGCGCATGGCATTCATTGCTGATGCGCGACAGGGTGGCCACCAGGGCAGGGTGGGTGGACAGCGAACCGTCTGCGGCGCCGGCCGCCAGCAGGCTGGCCACGCGCACTTCAAAGAACTCGTCGAGGTTGCTGCTGGCGATGCACAGGTAACGCAGGCGCTCTAACAGAGGGATGCTTTTGTCCTCGGCTTGCGCCAGCACCCGGCGGTTGAACATCAATTGCGATAGCTCCCGGTCCAGAAAGGCCGAGTTCTTGTTTACTTCCGCATGGAGGTCAGGCTTCATGTCTTTTTGTTCACTTTGCTGTTCATTCCATTCTAGCGTCTTTTCGCAAGAATGATTGCAACAGTGTAAAGACCAATTATGACAAGTCCGTGACAAAGCATGTCATAAATGGGTGCCGATTATGACAAACGCATGTCATATACAGGGGGAATACGAATATTTTAGCTATGTCATAAAGCTGTCATATTCGCCCGCTAGACTGCGCAGCATCCTAACCTGTCATAACAAAGGACTTGAAATGCGACTGAAACAATTGATCTCTTCCCTGGTAGTTGGCGCAGCAGCTGTAATGGCTTTCTCGTCGGCTGCCCACGCCGCCGATATGACCGGCGCCGGCGCGACCTTCCCGTACCCAATCTACGCCAAGTGGGCTGAGTCGTACAAAGCCGCTACCGGCAACGGCCTGAACTACCAGTCCGTTGGTTCGGGCGCTGGCATCAAGCAGATCAAGGCCAAGACCGTCGACTTCGGCGCATCGGACATGCCGCTGTCGGCTGCCGACCTGGACGCTGAAGGCCTGATGCAGTTCCCAGCCATCATGGGTGGCGTTGTGACCGTGGTGAACCTGGACGGCGTGACCCCAGGCCAGCTGAAACTGACCGGCCCAGTGGTGGCCGATATCTACCTGGGTAAAATCACCAAGTGGAACGACCAAGCCATCGCCGTGCTGAACCCAGGCGTGAAGCTGCCAGCCGACGACATCACCGTGGTGCACCGCGCTGACGGTTCGGGCACCTCGTTCCTGTTCACCGACTTCCTGTCGAAAACCAGCCCTGAATTCAAGACCAAGATCGGCGCGTCGACCGCTGTGAAGTGGGTCGTGGGCGTGGGCGGCAAGGGCAACGAAGGCGTGGCCGCTAACGTGCAGCGTATCAAAGGTTCGATCGGCTACGTCGAGTGGGCCTACGCCAAGAAGAACAAAATGTCGCACACCCAGCTCAAAAACAAGGACGGCAACTTCCTGCAGCCTGACGACGAGTTCTTCAAAGCCGCCGCCGCTTCGGCCGAGTGGACCAAGACCCCAGGCTTCGGCGTGGTACTGACCGACCAGGCTGGCAAAAACTCGTGGCCGATCACCGGCGTGTCCTTCATCCTGATGCACAAAGCACAGGCCGACGCAGCCAAAGGCAAGGAAGTCGTGAAGTTCTTCGACTGGGCCTTCAAGAACGGCGGCGCCGCTGCTACCGAACTGGACTACGTTCCACTGCCAGCCTCGGTTGTGAAGCTGGTACAGGATTCCTGGAAAGCTAACCTGAAAGACGCTTCGGGCAAGGCAATCTACTAATCCGGACTACCCTTCGCCGCCTTCAGTCGGGCGGCGAGGGGGTTAGCCTGCGGGGCCCGACCGGGATCCGCAGGCTAGCTACCATCCACCGAGACAACAATATGAGCGCAGATATCACTTCCACGCCACTACCTAAACCGGAGCCGGCCATGCACATCAGCACCGCGCAGGCAACTGCCGCCGAGCAGGCTGCCATGCAGAACATGCTTCGCGTCATGCGCAACCAGCGCATTCAGGACTTCTTCTTCCACAAGACCACCATGATCTTCGCCCTGTCGGTGCTGGCAGTGCTGCTGGGGATTATCATTTCGCTGATGGTTGGCGCCTGGCCGGCCTTCAAGGAGTTTGGCCCGGCCTTTATCACCACCGTCGAGTGGGACCCGGTCAACGACCAGTACGGCGCCATGATCGCCATCGTCGGCACCTTGGCCACCTCCGGCATCGCGCTGCTGATCGCCTTCCCGGTGTCGTTCGGCATCGCCCTGTTCCTGACCGAGATTTGCCCGGCCGCGCTGCGCCGCCCACTGGGCACGGCGGTCGAGCTGCTGGCTGGCATCCCGTCGATCATCTACGGCATGTGGGGCTTGTTCGTGTTTGCGCCGCTGTTCGGCGACTACGTGCAGCCGCTGCTGAAAAACACGATCGGCCACCTGCCGCTGATCGGCCAGTTCTTCAGCGGCCCGACCATGGGCATCGGCATCCTGACCGCCGCCCTGATCCTGGCCGTGATGATCATCCCGTTCATCTCCTCGGTGATGCGCGACGTGTTTGAAATCGTCCCGGCCGTGTTGAAAGAGTCCGCCTACGGCCTCGGCTGCACCCGCTGGGAAGTGGTGCGCAAGATCGTGCTGCCATACACCAAGACCGGCGTGGTCGGCGGTGTGATGCTGGGCCTGGGGCGCGCGCTGGGCGAGACCATGGCCGTCACCTTCGTGATCGGCAACGCCAACAAGCTGTCGTGGTCGCTGTTCGCGGCGGGTAACTCGATTGCCTCCACCCTGGCCAATGAATTTGCCGAATCGGATACGCCGCTGCACACCTCGTCGCTGTTCGCGCTGGCGCTGATCCTGTTCGTGATTACCTTTATCGTTCTGTCCGCCGCCAAGCTGATGCTGGCTGGCATGTCTCGCAAGGAAGGCGTCAAATAATGAGCGCAACTCTGGAAAAAGCCGCGATGAATCCGGTGTACCGCAAGCGTCTGCTGACGCACCGCATCGGCATCGCGCTGTCGGTGGCGGCCATGTCGGTCGGCCTGCTGGTGCTGGCGTGGATCCTGGTCACCCTGATCATCAAGGGCTTCGGCGCGCTGAGTATCAATATGTTCACGCAAACCACGCCGGCGCCGGGCAGTGAAGGCGGTGGCCTGATCAACGCCATCTTCGGCAGCCTGATGATTGTTGGCCTGTCGACCCTGATCTCGACCCCGATCGGCATCCTGGCCGGCATTTACCTGGCCGAGTACGGCGAAGAAAACAAGATAGCCAACATCACCCGCTTCGTCACCGACATCATGCTGTCGGCGCCGTCGATCGTGATCGGCATGTTCGTGTGGGCCATGTACGTGGCCACCACCAAGCACTACTCGGGCTACGCCGGTTCGATCGCGCTGGCGCTGATCGCCATCCCGGTGGTGGTGCGCACCACCGACAATATGCTGCGCCTGGTGCCGAACAGCCTGCTGGAAGCCGCGTTCGCGCTCGGCGCGCCGCGCTGGAAAGTGGCGATGATGGTGCGTCTGCGCGCGGTGAAAGCCGGCGTGATCACCGGCGTGCTGCTGGCCGTGGCCCGCGTCTCGGGCGAGACCGCGCCGCTGCTGTTCACCGCACTGAACAACCAGTTCTTCAGCGCCGACATGAATGCACCGATGGCCAACCTGCCGGTGGTGATCTACGGCTTCGCCATGAGCCCTTACGACAACTGGCGCGAACTGGCGTGGGGCGGCGCACTGCTGGTGACCTTCAGCGTGCTGGCCCTGAACGTCATCTCGCGCACCGTGTTTGCCCAAAAAGCCCCGAATTAATCTGATAAAGCGAATCCATACAATGAATACGCAACTGAGCCAAGAAAACGTCGTCGCCATGAACCAAGGCAAGCGCAAGACCATTGAAATCTCCGGCCTGAATTTCTTCTACGGTAAAACCCAGAGCCTGCACAACGTCAGCCTGGATATCCACGAAAAACAAGTGACGGCCTTCATCGGCCCGTCGGGCTGCGGCAAGTCGACCCTGCTGCGCACGCTGAACCGCATGTACGATCTGTACCCGGGCCAGCGCGCCGAAGGTTCGATCATGTACCGCGGCCGTAACATCCTCGAAGGCGGCCAGGACTTGAACATGCTGCGCGCCAAGGTCGGCATGGTGTTCCAGAAGCCGACCCCGTTCCCGATGTCGATCTACGACAACATCGCCTTCGGCGTGCGCCTGTACGAAGACCTGTCGAAAGGCGAGATGGACGAGCGCGTGGAATGGGCGCTGAAGAAAGCGGCGCTGTGGACCGAAGTCAAAGACAAGCTGGGCAAGAGCGGCCTGTCGCTGTCGGGCGGCCAGCAACAGCGCCTGTGCATCGCGCGCGGCGTGGCAGTCAAGCCTGACGTGCTGCTGCTGGACGAGCCAACCTCGGCGCTGGACCCGATCTCGACCTCGAAAGTGGAAGAGCTGATCAGCGAGCTGAAGCAGGATTACACCATCGCCATCGTGACCCACAATATGCAGCAGGCCGCGCGCTGCTCGGACTACACCGCCTATATGTACCTGGGCGAGCTGGTGGAATTCGGCGAGACCGACCAGATCTTCATGAATCCGGCCCGCAAGGAAACCCAGGATTACATCACCGGCCGTTTCGGCTGATCCATCTTATAATAGTATTCACAATTGGAGTGCAGCATGATCGGTGAACATTCATCCAAACAGTACGACAACGAGCTGGAAGCCATCCGCAGCAAAGTGCTGCTGATGGGCGGCATCGTCGAGACCCAATTCCTCGACGCCATGACCTGCTTCCGCATCGGTAACCCCGAGCGCGCCGACCGCGTGATGCGCGAAGACGACGCCGTCAACCAGCTGGAAGTGCAGCTGGACGACCAGTGCAGCCACCTGATCGTGCGCCGCCAGCCGGCCGCCAATGACCTGCGCACCATCATGGCGACTATCAAGGTGATTACCGACCTGGAACGCATTGGTGACGAAGCCACCAAGATCGCCCGCACCGCCAAGCAGCTGCACGCGCGCGGCGCGGTGACCGTCAACCACTACGAGATGGTGCGCGGCATCGCCAACAACACCAGCGACATGCTGCACGACGCGCTGGACGCCTTCGCCCGCAACGACGGCAAGCAGGCGCTGCAGCTGATCGCGCAGGACGCCGTGATCGACCACGAATTCCGTTCGATCATGCGCAACCTGATCACCTTCATGATGGAAGATCCGCGTACAATTTCGGCCGCGCTGGACACCCTGTGGGTGGCCAAGGCCATCGAACGCATCGGCGACCACGCCAAGAACATCGCGGAATACGTGATCTATGTGGTAGAAGGCAAAGACATTCGCCACACCAAGACCGCGCCGCTGCCTGAAGACGAGCCTGAGCAAGCTCAATAAACCACATAAGAAATGGCATCTGATAAAACCACTGTACTGATTGTTGAAGACGAACCGGCGATTGTCGAGCTGGTGACCTTTTCGCTGCGCGAAGCGGGCTGGAACTGCTGCAACGTGCAAAGCGCGGGCGAGGCCTGGGACTTCATCCAGACCAAAACCCCGCAGCTGATTTTGCTGGACTGGATGCTGCCGGATTCGACCGGCATTCGCCTGCTGTCGCGCATCCGCTCGGACCGTCAGTTCAACGACATCCCGGTCATCATGCTGACGGCCAAGAGCATGGAAGAAGACAAGCTGGCCGGCCTCAACACCGGTGCCGACGATTACGTGACCAAGCCGTTCTCGCCGCGCGAGCTGCTGGCGCGCGCCAAGGCGCTGTTGCGGCGCAAGGCGCCCGAGCATGCGCAGGAAACCATGCGCGCGGCCAACATCATGCTGGACCCGGTCAGCTGCACCGTGTCGATGAACGAGCAAAAGATCGACATCGGCCATGCGGAATACAAGCTGCTGAAGTTTTTGCTGGCGCATCCGGAGCGCGTGTTCTCGCGCAGCCAGCTGCTGGACAAGGTGTGGGGCGATCACGTGGTGATCGAAGAGCGTACCGTCGACGTGCATGTGCTGCGTCTGCGCAAGGCCTTGAAAGAGGCCGAGCACCTGATCAAAACCGTGCGTAGTGTAGGCTACATGCTGTCGGAAAAAAGCTGAGTTTTAAATGAATCCAAAACTGGTGTTCTGGGTGCCTGCCGCGTTGCGCACCGCCGTCATCCTGGCGGCGTGTGCGCTGGGCGGCTGGATGTTTGGCTGGGTCAATGGACTGATCCTGGCGCTGATTTCCATGCTGGCGCTGGTGTTCACGCAACTGTCCTACCTCTACCAGCTGAGCAACTGGATGGACGATCCGCAAAGCGCCAAGCTGCCCGACGGCTGGGGCGAGTGGACCAACATCTTCTCGCGCCTGTACCGCATGCGCCGCGAGGACGAGAAAAACCAGGCCGAACTGACCGAGTGGCTGGCGCGCTTCCGCCAGGCCATGCACTTGCTGCCGGATGGCGTCGCCATCATGGACGACGTGCTGTTCCTCGAATGGTGCAACCCGGCGGCCGAGCAGCATCTGGGCTTGAGCAACGAGCGCGACAAAGGCATGCGCGTGACCAACCTGGTGCGCAACCCGGACTTCATGGATTACATCATCCTGGGGCGTTACGAGCAGCCGCTGACCATCAGCTTCCGCGAGCGCAAGCTGATCGTGCATATCATCCCGTTTGAAAACCGCCGCCAGATTCTGGTGACGCATGATGCGACCGAGACCGAGCGCATCGAGGAAATGCGCCGCGACTTTATCGCCAACGCCTCGCACGAACTGCGCACGCCGCTGACCGTGATTGTCGGCTTCCTCGAAATCGCCGCGCAGGAAGGGCTGGATGCGGCCACCCGCGCCGCGCATCTGAAGCTGATGACCGAGCAGGGCCACCGCATGCAGCACCTGATCGAAGACATGCTGACCTTGTCGCGGCTGGAGTCGGTAGACTACCCGATGCGGCCCGATCCGGTGGATGTCCGCAAGCTGATGGACCAGCTGCTGCGCGAAGCGCGCGCGCTGTCGGCCGGCAAGCACGAGATCACGATGGACGTGCTGGGCCCGGACGTGGTCGGTTCGTACGAAGAACTACACAGCGCGTTTGGCAACCTGGCGTCGAACGCGGTGCGCTACACGCCGGCCGGCGGCAAGATCCACCTGGTGTGGAAGGAATACGATAGCGGCGTCAAATTCATGGTGGAAGACACCGGCATTGGCATCAGCCCGGAACACATCTCGCGCCTGACCGAACGTTTCTACCGCGTCGACAAGAGCCGCTCGCGCGAGACGCAGGGCACGGGACTGGGGTTAGCGATCGTCAAGCACGTCCTGCTGCGCCACGGCAGCACCCTGCAGATCAAATCGGAAGCCGGGAAGGGCAGCACCTTCATCGTCTGCATTCCCAAAACCGCCATCGTGGCCCAGCAGCCCGAGCTGGCGCTGAACTAAAGCGTCGGCAGAATCCTGAAAGCGCCATCGCCGGATGCCTCGGCATCCTCGATGGCGACGTTATCTACACGCGAAGCCGGCGGGCCTTGATGCGCCCACTTGATGATGGTCTCGACCGCCGCCGCATCGCCATCCACCTCCGCCTCAACAGCACCATCGCGCCGATTGCGCACCCAGCCGCGCAAGCCAAGCGTGATCGCTTGCCGTTCAATCGAATAGCGATAACCCACGCCTTGCACCAGTCCCGTAATCAGCAGCCGTTTAGCCATTTGCGACTCCCTTGGTAAATTCTCGGAGTGTAGTTTAACCGCCTTTGTGGCCAACCGAGGCGGGTTGTGATTATTGGTGAATTTTTCAACTGAGCAAAATGCTATGCTGGTCGGCATTGGTCTATCACTCAGCTAGGCGTGTTGCTTTAGTCGGCAGTCGGCCACAAACAGACGGTCAACTGACCGATATTGGAGCTGCTACCTAAGTCGTTTTACTTGAACTGGCGTCGCGACACCTGCGACAATCATTTGGTACCCGAAGTTGTCGGCTTGTATCGCAACGTCTGGCGAGTGAACGTAACGGTTGTGGTAAGAGGCGTCTATCAGTTGCCAAACTTCACCGTTCGCTAGCTTCACAATTGTGCTACCGATCCACCCCTTGAAAGTTCCTAGAATTTTTGTTCTGATCATTGGGGTTCCAATAGAGAGGACCTACCCAGGCGATATACAGTGAATGGCAAGCCCGGATGATCATCCAACGCTAGATTTGGTGTCGATGATGTTCTGTAGCTCTCAACGGTAATCGGCCCAGAGTCGACCTCTGAGTTGTCAGATACTGTCTTGCGTTTCAAGTACAAACTAGACTTGTCGCACGCGTTGCGCAAAAAAAAGAAATTCCACGTTAGCCGGAAGGGGTATAGTCTGGAATGCGGGGATAGTTCCTCATAACAGCCCACAGTCACAGGTCATAAGTTACCTGCTTACGTTTATCACTCAGTCAAGAGGTCCTTATGGGCAATGCGCAATTTAGCGGTGAACCGCCGCTTGCCGACCCGGACCTATGCATTTGGTTTGATGGCCGCAGGTTCCATTATCAACATTATCGCTATGACATACTGGCGGATGCGATTGCTTACGCCACGGTAGACCAGCGCCGTCCCGACTTCCAGCCATTGCCATTGCCACTGACCTGGGAGCAATGGACTGAACCCACCGCTGAAGAGGCAGAGATCATGGCGACCTTTGGCATCAGCTATGTGAATGGGAGCTATCGGTACAGGGAGTTCCGCTATGATCACCTCGAGCATGCGCTGTCTTATGCGCACCATGTATCAGCAAAGACCTCAATCGAACAGGCAGCCCAGCTGACGTCCCATGATTGAGCGACAACGACGCGCTGATGTGGTGACCGCCAATGCAGTTGCCCGTGGACTCAATATTCTGGCTGTTCGCAATGCCAATCTGGCGCGCCGGTACATGGAGTATAAGCAGGTGCCTGCCTTAGTGATCGCGCGGGTACTTGCGGAGCCGGCGCTGCGAAGGCGTGAAAGTGCAGAGCAATCACTTTCGGAAGCTATCACACCGGGCAAGCCGTGATATTGAAACCAAGGAGAAACGAGTGCCCTCTCCGCCAGAACCACTGAGCAAGAGCGAGCAGTTACAGGGCCTGCTCACGATGGCCAGGGAATTGTTGCAGATCGATGAAGCGAGCGCTGTGTTGCGTCTGGCCGGACGTTCAATTATTGAACTGCTGGCAGCAAAGGAAGCGCTACTACTAATCGGTGGGGATATGCCGCTCTGCATTGCTTTCGGGGACGATGGAGCGGCGATGTCAGCCTCCACATTACACGCTTGGTATCCCACAGCCCACGCACGCATCGCAAGCGGCACCAGTGTACCGAACCCAACAGGTAGCTTGATGGTCGCGGTGCCTCAATCGCATCCCCAAGCTGTTCTTATGGCCACTTGTCCCTCGGCCTCTGCCTTAGAGATCGAGCAACAGCAAGTAGCTACTCTTGAGACTTTGCTTGAATTAATCGCAGCAACCTTGGGACGCATCCAGATTCGCAGCTCTCTTGAACAAACGGTCACTTCACAGTGCAACCAGCTCATTGAGAAGGCGCAGGAACATGCCGATGCGCTAGCGCGGCTCGATCTGGCTGCACACGAAATGCTGTCCTTATCCCTGACCGACGTACTTACTGGTTTGAATAATAGGCGCGGTTTTTTTATGAGAGCGGAACCGCTCTTTCAGCTGGCCCGGCGCCAATATCGCGGGAGTGCGGTGGTCTATGCCGACATCGATGGACTCAAGCAGGTCAACGACACGCTCGGCCACATGACGGGGGATCAAATGATCCGCGACGCTGCCTCCATGCTACGCGTGTCATTACGTGAAACTGACGTGCTTGCGCGCATGGGGGGGTGACGAATTCGTTGCCTACGCCCTGGACGAGGCCGAGCCGCATGCGCTGCTCTCGCGTCTGCAACAGACACTGGACGCGTTCAATCACTTGCGGCAGCGTCCTTATCAGCTTTCTCTCAGCGTGGGGATGGTGTCTTGCGGCCCTAAGGCAAACGTGACACTGAACGACTGTATCCAACAAGCCGATCGGGCCATGTACGAGCATAAGCGGCGCCTGCACTAGCAGAATGCTGTATCGCGAGGTTTAGCGGCTGCGTCGGATAGGCCGGCGTGCTCCGCTGGCCTTCGGTGAGTCGATATGGCGGAAAGTAATCCGACCCTTGTCCAAATCATAAGCGGACAGCTCCAAGGTTACGCGGTCACCAGCAAGAATGCGGATGAAATGCTTTTTCATGCGGCCCGCAGAATAGGCAATCAGGCGATGGCCGTTATCCAGCTCAACGCGGTATCGGCTATCCGGCAGGATTTCCTGAACCACGCCCTGCATTTCAATAAGGTCTTCTTTTGCCATTAATCAGATCCGCCGCACTACATGAATCTGGGTCGCGCGCCCGCCGTGCGCCGATGTGTCCAACTGATAAGCAACGAGCTTATCTGCCAGCGCGCCTGGGGGGTGCGTCTCGACGAAATCCCCGATATCTGCCATGACGTCGTGCCCCCCTGCATCTGGCCTGATTTGGCCAATGCCTTTCAATCGACTGAACCAATGAATAGTTCCTGTATGCGTAATCATGCTGCTCCTTGCTATAGACGAACGAACCCAATTCTCAAGTAGAGCCAGTGGTCGAGCATCAGACAGGAGTGGCGGGTTGGCCTAATCAGGAAGGAGACAGGACGGTGACAGAGTACCGAAATGGAAGGGCAACTCTACAGGAATTTAGAGAAATCACCTAGTGAAAGTTAAAATATCATTGATTCTGCAATCAATATTGTCCCGGAAGTGGCTCGCTATAAGGCAGCAAGACTAAAAGGTTCCGCTTATCCTCGGTTGAGGTATCGACCGGCGGCTAAGGGGCGGTAGCTGTCTTCAGCAATCCAGATCATTCCACACTCCGGAATGATAGCTGCGGGAACGCCTAGGTCGGAGTTACCCCCGAGGCCCCTGGCGCAACAGTCGGCCGAACTGCTGGGCTAATCCTTCAGATCGGCAGGCACCTTGCCGCCGTTCTGTGCCAGCTTGTTCATGACCTGGCGGTGCAGCCAGATATTCATCGCGGCCGAGTCGCCGCTGTCGCCGCTGTAGTGCAACTCTTGCGCCAGCTCCTTGCGCGATTGCAGGCTGCGGCTCAGGATTCGGTACCGGCGTTTGCGGCGACGGTTTGAAGACGTGCTATCACACCCGGCGTGTGCTGTTCCGCCGTCGCGGCAATCTCCTCGACCTGTGCGGGAGCGATCTGCTCCGTTTGCTCGGGCGTAATGTGCGGATGCGTGCCGTCGTCGCTGAAACTGCCGATGCTGCCGGCCAAGGCGGTGCGCATGTCCGGGCTCACGTTGGCGAGCAGCTGATTGAGCAGCTCAGCCCTTTGTTCGGGGTTATTGCGCAAGAATAGCTGGCTGATGGTCAGCGGAAATGGCGCCTGTTGCTGGGACTGTAGTGCAGCCTTGACGGTGGCGGCGTGGTCGGTGTCGCTGGCGAACTGGATCGTCATGATGACTCCTTTAATCTCGATAGAGATAGAGCTTACTGTGGTGGCGCAGCAGGTCTGTTCGCGGCCTAACGAAACGGTTTGAGCGAAGGTTCCGGGCGCGCGCAACGCGGCCTTGAAAAAACCAGCAACGGCATCATTTTCTTTTCTGTAACAATTTATAGGGGAAAACGATGCTCGCACCAAAAGCGCCACGCTCGGTGTATGACCATAAGCCGGTGGCGGTGAAGATTGTGAAGCAGGAGAAGTCCGGCGCGGTGGATAAGCATGTGCTGATCGTCGACCAGCCGAAGAAGCCGTCCGAGCCACAAAAAAAGCCGCCCGAAGGCGGCTTTTAGGAGCACTGCGGCTTAAGCCTGCTTCTGGCGGCGGCGTGCTGCCACGCCTACCAGGCCCAGGCCTGCCAACAGCAGGGCATAGGTTTCTGGTTCCGGCACGGCCGCGATGGTGATGTTGTCGATCGCCGAGTGGTAGCTGGCGTCGCCGTCCGAAATCACCACATTGGTCACATTGCCCCAGTTCAGCGAGACGAAAGTCGGGCTGGTGGTCGAGGAGGTGACGTCGGCCGAGTACACCAGCGACGTACCCGAGTAGCCCGCAATGTGCGTCACGCCTGGATTCCAGGCTTTGGTGACGTACAGCGATACCAGGTTAAAGCCTGCGGCATTGCTGAACGACGCTGGATTGTCGTACCAGTTCAGGGCCACATTCGAGCCGCTCACCACGCCTGCAGCGTAGCCAGCGCCGTAGTTGGTGCCGTTCAGGACGTAGAAGTTATCCCAGTTCAGGCCGCCATAGCCATCAGCGATCTCGATGCCGTTGGTGTCGGACACCAGATCATCAAAGGTGATCGTGGTGTTTGCCATCGCGCCCAGCGAAGCACCAGCCAGCAGTGCGCCTACGATCGTTTTTTTTACGTACTTTGGTAAGAGTTTCATCACATCCCCAGAATTATTTATGATCGGTGCCGTCCCTGGACTCGTGAAACGGCATTCATTGAAATTGCAAAACTGCAAACAAACTATAGCATGTATTTATGCTATCAGTAGTTGTATTTTTGCATATTCTTATGCGGGGAATGGATGGGCTAGGGATTTTTGATCTGGTCGAGCACCGTATTGATTTTGCTGGTCGCTTCCGGCGTCAGCTTGGTGAACATGCAGCCCAGATGCAGCTGTTCGCCGGCCAGGAAGGAACGGAAGGCGCGGGTGAAGCGGATTTCCATTTCCGCCACTTCGATGGTGATTTCCCCCATTTCCAGTACCACGTCGTGCAGCTTGCGGCCTTTGATCAAGCCCTTGGCGCGCGCCTTCGAGCAATGCATGCCGAGCCCGCCCATGGAAATGTCGTACACCGGCAGCTCGTGGAAATTGGTTTCGCTTACGGCGAACTCGGCCGTACAGGTGATGCCCAGCGGCGTTTCCAGCCGTTCGGTGGAGCGCCGGTTCAGCACGGTGCAGGTTTCCGGGAACACCATCGGGATGTGCAGCGGCTGGCCTGGCAGCGGGTTCCAGTCGTCCTTGGACAAGCGGAATTGCAGCTTGGCGGAGCGCAGGGTAGTGACAAACGTGATTTTGCCCGAAGGCAGGGATGCGCCTTCGTTCATCTCCATCACAAAATGCGGCAATTCGGGATCGACCGACAGGATGCGGCCGAAAATCGGCTCGCGGTTGCCGGGCGCGTACATCGAAATGGCATCGCCTTGCTCGGCAAGCAAGGTGAGCGCATCGCCAATATCGTCCTCGGTGGTCATCTCGAACGAGTTGTCCGCCGATGCCGTGAAGGGGGCGATGGCGTCCTGTGGCCGCGGCGGTCCTTTTCGAACTAGAAGGGCATGGGGCTCGTGGAGCGTCATAATGTTGTGTGTCTCAGACGTTGTTTGGGTCCTGTTATGACTTCATCATAGGCCGAGTTTTTCCAAATGGCAACCAATTTTGGATGATGAGAAATCCGCACTGTCAAGCATGAGTTGCGGCTACAACACACTGTGTTGCCAAGTAATCACAAAAGCCCTTAATCGGCAAACGGGGCCAGCGCCTGGGCGGCAGCGGCGGGGCTGAGCGCGGCGGCTTCGAGTGGGCGCATGTTCTTTGCCGCGCTTGTCAGGGCGGCCCGATTGTCGGCCATGGCGCGCAGGAGTTGGGCGGTGATGCGGTCCAGCTCGGGGCGAATGGTGCGGGCCAGGTCGGGCGCGTCGCTGAAGTGGCCGGCTTGCTCGCGGCGCCACTGCGCGTACAGTTCGCGCTGGATGGTTTTAGAGGCTTCGATCTGGGCTTTGAAGACAGCTTCCACCCACGCATCCGGCAGGCCGAGCGCGCGGCCTTGCCGCACGGCCGCGGCAATGACTTGTGCTTCGCGCGGCAAGTCTTCGATCGGCGCCTGCACATTCCACTTGGCGCGGGCCACGGCCGGCGCCAGCAGCAGGCGCTGGTCGAGGGCCAGCCGCAGCGGTTCCAGGTTCCACGCAAAGTCCAGCCAATGCTCGAGGCTCTGCTGCAGCTTGCCGCTGCGGATGCGTTGTCCCAGCCATTGGTCGACATAGGCTTTGAAGGCGTCATCGCGCGGCAGCAGGATGGCTTTCTCGGCGTGGTCGAACGGGGCGTCCGGATGCACTGCGCATAATTGCGGATGCAGCCGCTGTTGCAGCCGCGTTTCGATCGCGTCGGTCATCATCAGATCGGCAGCGCCGTCCGCAATCTGGCTGAAGATGGTGACGTTGTCCGGATAGACCGTCAGCTGCGCACGCGGCGCATAGGTCCGGGCGAAGCGCTCGTTGGTGCCGCCGGGGTTGACGATCAGGCGCACTTCCGGCCGGTTGATTTGTTCCAGCGTCTGGAACCGCGCTTCGTTGCCGCAGCGGGTGATCGGCGTCTTGCCGTCGCGCAGATAGCTGACCGAGAAATACGCCTGTTGCTGCCGCTCCGCCGTCACCGATATGCCACTGAGGGCGATATCGAATTTGCCTGCGCTGAAATCGCTCATCAGCGCAGGCCAGCTGGTGGGCACGATTTGCAGTTTCACGCCCATCGCCTGCGCCAGTTCGCCGGCCAGTTCCACGTCCAGGCCAATAAAGCCGGTGCTGCCGGCCCGATAGCTGAACGGCTTGTAATCGCCGGTGCTGCCGACCCGCAGCACGCCGCGCGCGGCGATGTCGCTGGCGGTGGTTTGCGCCAAGGCCGGCGCAGCGGCGGCCAGCGCGCCCAGCAAGATGAGCAGCTTCATAAGGTCGCGCGGCCCTTCATGGCCAACTGGCAGCTGTGCAGGGCATCTTCGTAGGAGCGCGAGACATGGTCGGCGCTCGGGAAGACGCAGGTTTTCAGGTCGGGATTTTCAAACGGACTAGGCAGCAGCAGCGCGAACTGTTTGCAGTGCGGCAGGTCGCGCCTCATGCGTTCCAGCGCTTGCGTCATCAGTTCGCAATCCTGCAGCGGATTGACGCTGACCAGGCAGACGACGGCCACCAGTTCCGGCGAGGCTTCCGGCGGCGTTGGCTTGTCGAGGTCTTCGTAGCTCATGCTGCGGGCGTCGATTTTTTGTTCGCGCAGGATGCGCACCAAAATCTCGGTCGCCAGTTCGGCGTAGGCCGAGCCCAGTGCAATGCTCAGCACCAGGCTGCCGGCCGGCACGTCGAACGAACCCTGCCACTCGCCGGTGTCGGAGATGCGCCGCTCGCGCAGCTGGCGGCCGATGCCGCCGCCGGCCAGCACGCTGCTGCGCTTGCGTTTCTTCCACCATTTCGGATTGCCGCTCAGCGCCTCAATCACAGCGATGATGGAGGAGGTGACTTTTTCCTCTTCATCCGGCGTGATGGCGCTGTCCTTCAGATCGAAGTGCGCCAGGTGCAGCGCCGGCAGCAGCACGCCGTCGCAATATTCGGCCAGCGATTTGTGCTGCATGTAGCGCTTGGCGCTGGTGACGATTTCATGCGCGTCGCCCGACAGCGCGCGCTGGTAGAAATTCTGCGGCATGGTCAGCGCCGGCAGTTCGCCGAACATGATTTCCAACACCTTCAAGGCGCGGATGTAGCGGCCCGCCACCACCAGGCACAAGGTCAGCGGCGTCGACAGCACCAGGCCCACCGGGCCCCAGATCCAGCTCCAGAAAATCGCCGACACCACCACTGACAACGGCGACAAGCCGGTGGTGTGGCCATACAATTTGGGCTCGATGGTCTGGGCGACGATGATCTCGATCGCGAGGAACAAGCCCAGCGTCATCAGCGCCAGCGACCAGCCCGGGTCGACGGCCGCCGCCAGCAAGGTGGCGCACAAGGCCGCCATCCACACGCCGACGTAGGGGATGAAACGCAGCACCGCCGTCATGGTGCCCCACAACAGCGCCTGCCCGAGGCCCAGCAGACTCAGACCCAGCCACACGGCCAGCCCGGTCGCCAGGTTCACCAGAAACTGCGAGATGAAGAAGCGCGACAGCCGCTCGCCCGCATCGTTGACGGCAATGGTGGTGGCGCGCAGATCGCCGCCGCCGGCCAGGCGGATGAAGCGGTCGCGCAGCGATTCATGTTCGAGCAGCACGAAGATCAGCACCACGAACACGATGCCGGCCGTTTCCAGCGGCGGCCACACCGACGCGACGACCTTGCCCAGTAATTGAAACGGCTTCAACGCCGGCTCGTGGATTTCCACCAGCACAGGCGTCTTGACGCTGCCGTCGCTGAGCTGTACCGGCTGGGCGCCGCCGGCGCCCGCATTATCGTTGGTGAAATGTTCGATCAGCTGGCCGGCCGGTCCGCCCAGGCTGCCCAGCGTGCCGCGCGTCAGCTGATCCAGTGTTTCCACTTTGGCGGCGATGGTGTCCTGGTACTTGGGCAAGCTGGCGCCCATCATGCCGACCTGCTGCACGATCACCGCGCCGATGGCCAGCAAAGTGACCGTCACCACCAGCACGCCGGTGCACACCGAAGTCGTTTGCCCAAGGCCGAGATGGCGCAAGGCGCGCACGAACGGCGCAATCAAAAAGCTGAGGATGAAGGCCAGCGTGATGGGAATCAGCACCTCGCGGCCGAAGTAGAGCAGGGCGAGCACCGTGGCGGTGCCGACGAGGCCGGCGACGGCGCCGGGAAGCGTGCGGGAAGTAAGCGAGTCAGACACCGTGTAACCTGGCCGGATAAGTGAAACCAATAAAATGCACCGCGTTCAGCGCGATGTGTACCAAGATGGCGGCCTCGATGCGCTGCGTGCGCTGATAAGCCACTGCGTAGCCGAGTCCGGCAATGGCAGCGAGTATGCCATACCGCACGCCGCCGCCGAGGTGCGCGGCGCCGAACAGCAGCGCCGACACCAGCACGGCCAGCCCCGGTCCCCAGCTGAAGCGCGCCAGCGCGCCCGCCAGCCGCGCCTGCAGGAAGCCGCGGAAGAAGGCTTCCTCGGCCACGACGGTGAACAGCAGGTTGACGGTGACGAACAGCAGCGCGTGCTCTGGCAGTTTGGCGTCGATGCCGACCACGCCCATCACCATTGCAATGCCCAGCGTGGCCGCGACCGTCACCACCAGCGTCGGCGCGGTCCGGCGCAGCACGTCGCGCAGTTCGGCCCACGAATTCACGCGCTGGCACAGCAGGGCCAGCAGCACCAGCCCGACCGCGCCCTTGTCGAAATTGGCGTACAGCGTGAACGGCGCCGCGCCTTCCGACAACGCCACGCGGTCCAGCAGCAGCGGGTTGCTAAAGCCCGGCAGCTTGTGCATCGCCAGCGCTAACGCCAGCACGCCGGTCACGAAAGCGTAGATGCCGCGCAGCCAGCCGCGCGGCGCATGGACGCTGGCATAGGCCGCGCCGCCCAGCACCACCAGCGCGCTGATCGCCACCGGGTCGAGCACGCCGCCGACCAGCCCCCAGGCCATCGCCATCACGAACAGCAGCAGCCACAGCGGCACGGAGCGGCGGCCTAGCGGCAGCGGCGGCGCCCAGACCGAACACAGGGCCAAGGCAAGGAAGAGGAAGGCGGGGAATTGGAGTGTCATTGATTCAACGATGAGTTTTCGTCAATGATACTCCAAGGCTTAGAACTTGTAGATCAGCGCGGTCATGACCATAGGCGTGGTCTTGCGCTTGGTCAGCGGGCTGTCGGCCGCATCCGAGGTCAGGCGGCTCACGCCCAGGCCGCTACGTACCGACCAGTTGGCGTCCAGCACGTGGTTCCAGTTGACGCCTGCCGTGACGTTCTCGAAGCCGGCTTTGGCGGTGTAGGGACGGTAGCCGGAGTTGAGGGATTGGCGGGCTGTCACGCCGTAGTAGGTCTGCATGTGCTTGTTGTCGCCGTAGCTGGCCGATACGCCAAAGCCGATCTGGTCGGTGCTGTCGCCGTACAGCTGCGTGTTGGCGCTCAGGGCGTAGGTATTGCCGTACTCGCGGTGGCCGATGTTCTGCCGGGTCGTGAAGCTCAGGTCGACAGAGCCCAGCTGGTAGCCGACGCCCAGCACGGCCTGCGCCGAGCCTTCGATCTTGCCCATGCCGCGCAGCGCGTCGGAGCCGGAGACGAAGTTCCTCTTGTGGTCCTCGCGTCCGCCGCCATAACCCAGCGCCGCGCTCAGTTTGAAGTCGCCGACCTTGGTCTCGTAGCCGATGCCGCGCTGGGTGCTGAGAAACACGCCGTTGGCGTAGGTTTTTTCAAGGAAGGGCAGTCCCACAACGCGGTTCTTGTCGGCGCCCGCGTACTCGGGCACGTAGGCCAGGCCGACACCGGCGCTGAAGCTGTCGCCGGATGGCGCGGATGGCGTGTCGGCAGCAAAGCTCTTGCTGCCGAAGGCGCAAATGGATAACAGGGCAAAGCTGATGAGGTGGCGCATGATGACTTTCTCTCGGTGGTTTAAGACGGGCGCAAGTGTCACAGCATTTACCGGCCGCCGCTATCGCTGCCGCTGAAGTATCATGTGCTGAAATCTTTGGTATCGCTTTATGGAGCCACCATGTCACTGACCCTGTACTACCATCCGCTGGCCTCGTTCTGTCACAAGGTATTGATTGCGCTGTACGAGAGCGGCATCCAGTTCGACAAGCGCATCATCAATCTCGGCGAGGAAGCTGATCGCGCCGAGCTGGAAGCCATTTGGCCGCTGTGCAAATTCCCGGTGCTGCGCGATCACGCCCGGCGGCGCGACGTGCCGGAAACCTCCATCATCATTGAGTATCTGGACCGCCACTATCCGGGCGCGCAGCCGATGATTCCGGCCGATTGGGACGACGCACTGGATGTGCGCCTGTGGGACCGCTTTTTCGATAACTACGTGCAGGAGCCGGTGACCACCATCGTCATCGCCCACCTGACGGGCCTGAGCTGCGACCAGACCAAGGAGCGCACCAAGCTCAAGACTGCTTACAAGATGATAGAAAAGCGCATGAGCACGCGCAGCTGGATGTGCGGCGAGGCCTTCAGCCTGGCCGACTGCGCGGCGGCGCCGGCGCTGTTCTACGCCGCCACGCTGTTGCCTTTCCCCGAGGAGTACCAGCATTTGCAGGGATACTTCGAGCGCCTGGTCAGCCGGCCCTCGGTCAGGCAGGTGCTGGATGAGGCCAAGCCGTACTTCTCGCTGTATCCCTTTGCCAGCGATATCCCGGACCGCTTCCTTTAATTCTTGTTGCCTTCCTGCGCGCTCTGCATGGACGCCGGCGCCTGGAACGCCTGGTTCTGCTGGGCGATGGCGGCAAAGCGGCTGGCTTCATCGGCAAGGTGCTTGTTGGCGGCCTTGCGTCCGGCATCGGCCAGTTCGCTGGCGGTGCGCGCAGTTTGCGGCACATGCTCCTGCGCGATCTGGTTGATGTCGGCCTGGAAGTCGGTAATCACCTGCGCCAGCTGGGTGTGATAGGCCTGCAGCTTTTGCAGTACTTCGGCTGCCTGCAGCGGCGCATTTTCCGGTTGCCGCTGATCGGGCGGCGTCAGCAGCCCGTAGCGCAGTGCGGCGATGGAGTCGTCCAGCGCTTCGCGGCTGAACTGCACATTGACCTCGGACACTCTGCGCAGCGAGCTCAGTATGGACTGCGACAGGTCGGTGTAGTAGTCGATGCGGGCTTCCGCATGTTTTCGGGCGGCCGGGAATAGCGTTTCAGCAAACGAGTTCATAAGTGCGCTCCTGTTGGAATGAGGGGCCAAAAAAGAGAAGGGGAGTGGACGCTTTGGCCTGGCGTCCACTCCCCCTATCATCGCAAATGTGGCCCGGTTTGGGCACTCCAGAGCCTTCTGGAACTATTTGTTTTTCCTATTCAACGGATGGCGACGGCCGTGGCAGGAGGAAGATCGATTTCTGCCGGCCGTTGATGTAGCGCACGCCACTTTCATCAAAGTAGGCATCCTCTTCCAGCATGATGCGCACCGGCTCTTTGTAGCCCGGAAGCGTGGTGGCGGCGTTAAGTTCGATCGAGTAGGCGGTCTTGTAGCGCAGCACGTCGTCACCGCTGCCCGGTACGCCGCCCTGCATGTCCCACATGCCGATGGCCGGACCGGCGGCGTGGCCGTGGTAGCCGATCGGGTGGGTGTAGATGGTGGCGTTGATGCCTTCCGCTTTGGCCTGCTGCAGCGAGGCGGCCAGCACCTGGTTGCCGCTGCGGCCCTGCTTGAAGTTAGCGGTCAAAATATCCTGCAGGCGGTTGGCGGTGGCGAAGGCCTTGGTCAGCTCGGCCGGTGCGGCGGTCTCGCCCGGCTTCAGGACGTAGGCATGCTCCTGGATATCGGTGTTGAGGCGCAGGTAGGTGATGCCGATGTCGACGTGCAGCAGGTCGCCCGGCACGATCACCTCGGCGTTGGCCAGGCCCTTGCCGGCGCGCTGGATTTCCACCGATGGATGGAACCAGGTGTCGTAGCCCAGGTCGCGGATCTTCTGGCGGAACCACCACACCACATCGTCGGTGGTGGTGATGCCGGGCGTGATCACGCGCTCGGAGAAGCCTTCTTCAATGATCTTGTGGGTGGCGTTCACCAGTTGCGGATAGATTTGCATCTCGCGCTCGGTGCGGCTTTCCAGCCAGCGCACGGCCAGCGGTTCGGCCGACACCACGCGCTTTTTCAGCTCGGACGGCAGGGCGGCCAGCAGTTCGGTGTATTCGGTGTGGTCGATGCCGTCGGCGTGGTTGAAGTGGGTCGAAGTGTTGAGCGCGATCTTGTTCGGATTGCGCTGCTTGATGATATCCACCAGCGCGGCCCACTGGTCCGGGAATTTCTTCATGTCCCACGCGGCGGCGATGCTCTTGCCGACGTTGTAGCGCGCTACCGCCAGGCGTTCCACCTTGCCGGTTTTGGCGTCGCGGTAGAACACCAGGATGGTGCGGCGGCGCGCGTGCAGCCATTCGGCCGGCAGCATGGTCTTGACCACCGGGTCTTCGTTGTACTCGCGCGTGACCAGCACCCACATGTCGATGCCGGTTTGCTCCATCGCGGAGGGCAGCAGGTTGTCGAAGCGGTCGACCAGCAGTTCGTTGATGACCGTGGCCTGGTCGCGCACCGACAGCACCTGGGCTTGGACTGGCGCGCCTGCGGCCAGCAGGAGGGAGAGGGCAAGGAGGAATTTTTTCATCCGCTGATCTTGATCCCGGTTTTTGGCAATGTCAATCAACAATGTTTACAATGTCCGGACCATATGCAAAGGAGAGAACATGGCAGCACCTTCGGTTTTTTATCTGCACGGCGGCCCGGCACTGGGTCCGGTGTTTGAGCGCGCGCGTTTTCCGGACGCCAGCCATGTCCACTGGTGGCATCAGCCGCTGGCCAAGCCGTGCGCCGCGCGGCCTTACCTCGATCTGCAGGAAGCCGCGCTGGCCGAGTTCCGCCGCGCCGCTGCCGAAGCGCGCCAGCCGCTGACCGTGATGGCCAGTTCTTTCGGCGCCCATCTGGCGGTGCATCTGGCGCGCCAGGCGCCGGAACTGGTGAAGGAGATCGTGCTGCTGGCGCCGACCTTCAATCCGGAAGATGCCGCGCTGCGCCTGGCGCGCCGCGCCTTCCGTGTGCACACCGACCATCCGCATGCCGCCAAGCTGGCCGTGGCGCTGGCGATGTATGAAGATGATCCGGGCCGTCCGCGCTTCTGGGACGTCTTCGGCGCGCTGTCGCTGCTGCCGGATGTGACGGAGCTGTACTTCGGCCCGAACGGCGGCCCGGACGCGGCGCGTTCGTTCTCGGAGTTGATCCAGCAGCCGGGCGCCTTCGACGGCCCGACCTCGGTGGCGACCTCGGACGATTTTTCCGCGCTCGATCACACGCCGGTGCAAAGCCCGTTCACCGGGCCGGTGTCGGTGCTGTTCGGCGCCTACGACCCGATGATCGATGCCGACAAGGACCGCGCCGTGTGGGAAGTGATCTTCCCGCAGGCGGCCTTCTTCAAGGTGGAGACGGGCCACTTCCCGCTGCTGGAACTGACACTGGAGGAATGCCTGGCTCCTGCCTGAGGCGCACATCCATGATCCCACGCCTCCTTGCCGCAGTATTGTGCTGTTTCGCGCTCAGTGCCGGCGCTGGCAGCATCGAAGACGCCAACGAACTGGCGAAGCAGTCGATACAAAACGTCATGAAGGAGCAGCGCATCCCCGGCCTGCAAATCGCGGTGGTCAAGGATGGACGGATCGTCCTATCGGAAAGCTACGGCCTGGCCAACGTCGAGAATCATGTCCCGGCCACGCGCACCATCCGCTTTCCGTTGAACTCCGCCACCAAGACATTCACCGGCGTCGCCATGATGCAGCTGGCGGAAGCGGGACTGGTTGATCTCGACGCGCCGCTATCACGCTACCTGGATGACCTGCCGGCGGCCTGGCGCGGGATACTCGTGCGCCAGTTGCTGGGCCATACTTCGGGCCTGCCGGATATCGTGGACCAGCAAGGTTCCATCGAGGGCGGCAGCGAGGCGGCTGCGTGGCGGGGCGCGAAATCCCGCCAGGTCGCCGCAGTCCCTGGCGAAGTGTTTGCCTACAACCAGACCAACTACGCCTTGCTGGCGCAGATCATCAGCAAGCAGGGCAAGCTGCCGTATGAGCGTTACATCGCCGAGCGTCAATTTGCTGCGGCAGGCATGCCGCTATCGACGTTTGGCGACAGCTACGATCTGGTCCCGAACGCAGCGACCATCTATGCCTATTCCCCGCGTGGGACGTCGGCAAAAGACGACAGCAATCGCCTGTCCCACTGGTTCTATGACATTCCCTACGGCTTGTGGGCGGGCGGCGGCATCCAGTCGACAGCGGACGAAGTCGCGCGCTGGCTGATCGCTTTATCGAAAGGGCAGTTGATCAGCCAATCGAGCCTGCAGCGCATGTGGACACCGGAAAAACTCAACAGCGGCGCTAATGGCGACTGGGGAGCGGGATGGCCAGTGCTGCAGACGACACCGGAGCTGCAGGTAGCTGGGATAGGCGGCGCCCGTGCCGCCTTCATCGTCTACCCGGAACAGCGGCTGGCCGTCATCGTACTGACCAACCTTGCGGGAGCCAACCCGCAGCGCTTCATCCCGCGCATCGCGGATTTTTACCGCGATAACGCTCAGCGGGCGAAGTGAGCCTCGATTTCTTCCAGCGTCTTGCCCTTGGTTTCGGGCAGCAGGAAGGTCGCGGTCAGGAAGTAGAGTAGCGTCGCGCCGGCCCACCACAGGAACATGGTGGCGTAGCCGTACTGGCCGACGGTCGGCAGGAAGGTGGCGGCGATCATGGTCGACACGAACTGGTTGACCAGCAGCGCGATGCTCATGCCGTTGGAGCGGATGCGGGTCGGCATCAGCTCCGACAGCGCCAGCCACACGCACACGCCGGGACCGACCGCGAAGCTGGCCACGAACAGGCACATGGCCAGCGCCACCCACCAGCCGTGCGATGCCGGCGGCACGGCGGCAATGTCGGCGCGCTCGATGTGCAGCGGCGCGTTCATGCCTTCGGCCGGATCGGCGAACGGATTCAGATGCAGCTTGCGGAAGAACACGCCGATCACGCTGTCCGGCTGCACGGTGTCTTCGCGGCTCAGGTGCAGCACCGGCAGTGCGGCGTCGTCGCTGCGGCGGGTTTGCACGTTGGTGAACGGGCCGTAGGAATAGGCCACGGTCAGCTGCTGTGGTGCGCCGCTGGCATTGGCGCCGAAGGCTTGCAGGGTGGCGGCGTCCAGTTGCAGCGACAGGCCGTCCGACTGGACGCGCGCTTGCAGCTGCGGACGCACGTCGCGCTGTTCGCCTTCCACGCTGCGGAACAACAGGCCGGCCGTGACCAGGGCGGTGACGATGCCGGCGGTGCCCAGCATCAGGAGAAACTTGCGGCCCTTGCGGTCGACCAGCACCACGGCCACGATGGTCATCAGGGCGTTCAGCACTTTCAGCGCGACGTCGGCGGTGTTGGCGGTGGCGCCGGGCAGGCCGGCTTGATTGAGGATGTTGACCACGTAGGCCAGCACGGAGTTGATGCCGGTGGCCTGGTTCAGCGCGAGGATCAGGCAGGCCAGCAGGAAGGGCAGCACATAGCGGCGGCTCAGGAGCGGATCGGCGGCCGGCGCAGCAGCGCTGGCGCCTGCGGTGGCGGGAGCCAGCGCCTGCTGGATTTCGTGCAGCTCGGCCTCCGCTTCAGCGGCGGGGCGGGTACGCAGCAGTGCGGTGCGCGCTTCCTCGATGCGGCCGCGTTGCGCCAGCCAGCGTGGTGATTCAGCCAGCAGCACTGCGCCGATCGTGAATACAAGGCCCGGCGTCAGGCACCACCAGAAGATACTGCGCCATGCGTGGTCCTTGGCCGCAAACACCGCAGCGGTGCGCTCGGTTTCCGCCAGATGCTGCGCGGCGGCGGTGGCAGCTTCCACCGAATTAGCCTGCATCAGGCCAATCACCGCGGCGGCCACCAGACCGATGGTCAGCAGCAGCTGGAACAAGGCCGCGCCGCGACCGCGCTGGCGTGCGTGCAGGCATTCGGCCAGATAGAGCGGGACCACCACGCCGATCAAGCCGCCGCTGACGCCTTGCAGCAAGCGGCCCAGCAGCAGCGGCAGGTAGCCGTCGGCCAGCGCGATCAAGGGAATACTGAGCGTGAACAGCACGCCGGACAACACCATCGCCCAGCGGCGGCCGATCAAGTCGGCCAGCGCACCGGCAAACAGGGAAGACAGCACGGAGCCAAGCAGCACGGCTGCCACGATAAAACTCAGCTGCTGCGCGCTCAGGCGCCACGCCACGGAAGCCGTCGATTCAAGATAAGGCAACGCGCCCGCGATGATGCCAACGTCAATTCCGTAAAGCAGTCCACCCATCCCTGCGATGAACAGTAAAAATCCCATGGCGCGTGCTTGCATCGAGTCTCCGGCTAGTTGGTGGTTAGATCGATGGCTTCACCTTCGACGAAGACGGCCACCGGTTGTAATTCCGAATTGAGGACCACGAGGTCGGCCCACGCGCCCGGCGCGAGTCGGCCACGCTCGGTCTCGCCGAGATAATCGGCAGGGTAGAGCGACAAGCGGTTGGAGGCATCGGCCAGGTCCAGCCCAAGGCCGACGAAATTGCGCAGCGCCTGATCCATCGTCAGCACGCTGCCGGCCAGCGATCCGGTGGCGAGCCGCACGCAGCCCAGGCATTTGTAGACGCGCTGGCTGCCAAGGCCATACTCGCCGTCCGGCATGCCGGTGGCGGAGGTGGCGTCGGTCACACCGTACAGGCGCGGAATCGCGCGCAGCGCAGCGTGGATCGCGCCTGGCTCCACATGCTGCAAGTCCGGGATAATCTCCGCGTACTCCGCATGCGCCAGCGCCGCGCCGACGATGCCGGGCTTGTAGTGGTTCAGTCCCGTCATGCCGTTGTACAGGTGCGTGAAGCCGGCCGCGCCGGCCTTCAGCGCGGCCACGCCGTCTTCATAGGTGCCGTTGCTATGGCCGATCTGCACGCGGATGCCGAGTTCATTCAGCTGCGGTATCAGTTCGAGATGGCCGTCGACTTCCGTGGCCAGCGTCATGGCGCGCACCGGCGCCAGTTCGTGATAGCTGCGCACCAGGTCCATGCTGCCGACCGTGATCGCATCGGCAGGCTGCGCGCCGAGGCGGTGGATGCTGAGGAACGGGCCTTCCAGGTGCACGCCCAGCATGCGGGCAGCGCCGGTCGGGCGTTCGGCAATCGTTGGCGCCAGGCCGCGCAGCGCACGGCGGATCGAATTGTCGGTGGCGGTCATGGTGGTGCCCAGCATGGCGGTGGTGCCGTGCTTCGCATGCGCGCGCGCCACGGTGGCGCCGGCGTCGCCGCCCTGCATGATGTCCACGCCAGCCGCACCATGCACATGCAGGTCGATGAAGCCGGGCAGGATGGTCAGCGTACTGTCCGCGTTGCTGTCTTCGCGGATGTGCAGGATGCGCTGGTCGAAGCTGATGCTGCCGTTGATCCAGCCATCGGGGGTAAGAATACGTCCACTCAGCACGGCATCACTCCGCGATCAACACTTCGATGCCGGCTTCCAGCAGGCCGTCGCGATATTCCGGGCTGATGCCGGCGTCGGTGACCACCGTGTGCACGCGGTCCAGCTGCACGATGCGGTGCAGGCTCACGCGGCCGAACTTGGAAGCGTCGGTCAGCACGATGATTTTCTTGGCGCGTTCCACCATCTTGTGATTCAGGCTGGCCTCTGCCTCGTGGTGGGTGGTGACGCCGAACTGCAAATCGAAACCGTCGACACCGAGGAACAGCTTGTCGAAGCTGTAGGCCTGCAAACAGGCCTCGGCCTGGGTGCCTTGAATCGACAGCGACTGCTTGCGCAGCAGGCCGCCGGTCAGGATCAGGTCCACGCCCGGCGCGTCGGCCAGCTCCCAGGCGATATTCAGGCCGTTGGTCATCACCGTGATGTTCTGCGCCTCGCGCAGATGGCGCGCCAGCGAGATGGTGGTGGTGCCCGAGTCGATGATGATGTTATCGCCCGGTTGCACCATGCGCGCGGCATAGGCGCCGATGCGCGATTTCTGCTCGTGATTGATGGCGTCCTTTTGCGGCACCGTGTGTTCGGTCGGCGGCGTGCGCGCCAGAGTGGCGCCGCCGTGGCTGCGCGTGGCCAGGCCTTGCGATTCCAGCGCACTGAGGTCGCTGCGGATGGTCACCGCGGACACGCCCAACTGGTCTACCAGTTCGTTGACCTGCACCGAACCGTGTTGGGTGAGCGCCTGCAAAATCGAGGCGCGGCGTTGACTGGTATTTCGCATAGAGCTGTGCTGTTAATTTATCAAATACGGCAGCTTAACAGATTGCGGCAGCGGCGCCAGCCTGCTCGCTGCTGCCGGCTGCGGTGTTGCGGTTGCAGGCGCGCGCGTACTGCGCCAGCAGGCGGCCGATTTTGTGTTCGAGCAGGGCGTCGGCCTTGGCGGCCAGCTGGCCTTGCAGCACTTCCAGGTACTGCTCCGGCAGGTGTTGGCTCAGCAGCGACAGCGGAATCTCCAGCGCATCGAGATTGGCGACCAACTTCTCGACCGCGGCCACCACCGGCGCTTCGCCCCAGTAGTAGCGGCAACGGTCGCTCAGGCCGTAACGGCGCAGCAGGCGCTGCTCCGCGCTGCTGCCCGGATAGTGCTTGGTCCAGTGCTTGGGCTGCGCCAGCATGGTCTCGTCCAGCACCTGCATCAGGCGCGAGACCTGGCCGGCAGGCACCAGCTCTTCCTCGATCTGGCACAGCGCCATCAGGGCTTCGCGCAGCGCGAAAGTGGCGGCCGGGCCGACCTTGAGGATGGCGAAATGGTCGCGCACCATCTGGTGCAGGGCGGTCTCGCGCTGGTAGTCGGTGGAGTGAGCCTCGAACACGATGCCCGGCTGGCCGGCCACGAAGGCCGACAGTGCCGCCGCTTGCTCCGCGTCGTAGTGCTGGATGTGGGTGTGGTCGAAGTCCACGCCCGGCTGGACCACCATGGCGATCACGCGGCGCCAGGCGCCGTGCAGGTTCTGTTGCATGAAGGCTGCGCGGTGAACGTCCAGCGTGCGCTGGGCCGCCGACGGTGCGGTGACGGCGCCGGCTTGCGCCAGGTTGGCCTCACCGCCCGGAATCGGTACTTCGGTGCCGATCACGTACACCGGCGGCGGCAGGCCGGCTTGTTCGGCGGCTTGCTCGGCGACGATGCACAGGCGAGCCGACCGCGCGGCAATGACTTCATCGCTCAGGTATTGCGGATCGTCGGCGCAGCGCATCGAGCAATCGAGGTGGATCTTGTGGAAGCCCGCCGCAGCGTAGGCGGCGATCAGCGTTTCGGCGTGCCGCATGGCGGTGGCAGCGTCCAGTCCCTGCCACGCATTCGGGCCGAGATGGTCGCCGCCCAGCACCAGCCGTTCGAGCGGGAAGCCTTGCTGCTTCGCCAGCGCGTGCACGTAGGCGACGAACTGCGGCGGCGTCATGCCGGTGTAGCCGCCAAACTGGTCGACCTGATTCGAGGTCGCCTCGACCAGCAGCACGGTGTCGTAAGTGGTGGCGACGCGCATGGCGGCGCGCAGCACGCTTGGATGGCTGCAGCACACGCTGTACAAGCCGGCGGCATCGCCACGGCGGTGCGCGGCGATGATTTGCTGGACGGGGGACAGGGAATCAGTGGTGTTCATTTAGTTACTCAGTTGTTGACGAACGAGGAGGGCGGCGCCGCGTGCGCCGCCTGCGTCTCCGAACGCGGGTGGCAGCACCGGCGGCGTGCGCACGCCGGAGAACAGGTGGCGGTTCATCGCCGCCGGCAGTTTTTCGTACAGGTGCGCCAGTTGTGACAGACCGCCGCCCAGCACAATCGCGTGCGGGTCGAGCGTAATCACCAGCGTGGCCAGCGCGTGGCCCAGCAGGTCGAGATGCACGTCCAGCGTGTGCTGCGCCGTGGCCGAGCCGCTTTGCGCGCGCGCCACGATGGTCAGCGGGGTTGCATCATCGCCGCTGAAATGGCGGTGCATCTGCTGCATGCCGGGGCCGGAGACATAGCGTTCAAGGCAGCCTTTGCGTCCGCAAGGGCAGTCGACCAGCGGCAGGCCGTGCGGTGCCAGCAGCGACGCGGCCAGCGGCCAGTGACCCCATTCGCCGGCGACGCCGTTGGAGCCGCGCATCAGGCGTCCGTTGACGCAGAAACCACCGCCCGCGCCGGTGCCGATGATGGCGCCGAACATGGTGGCCAGGCCATCGGCCGCGCCGCCTTGTGCTTCGGACAGCGCAAAGCATTGGCAGTCGTTGCCGACGGCGAGCGGGCGTTGCAGGGCTTCTTCCAGCGCTTGCACTACCAGGCGGCCGTTCAGCGCCGGTACGTTGGAGCTGAGCTGGCGGCCGGTCACGCTGTCGATGATGCCGGGCAGGCCGATGCCGGCCGGCGCGCGCAGACCCAGCGCCTCGTCGCCGCGCGCGATCAGGCCCTGTATCGCGGCGACGAAGGCGGCGAAGTCGGTGGTCGGCGTGGCGACGCGTTCGCGGTGGATTTCCCGCAGCTGCAGGCCCTCTTCGGCAAACGCCACCAGCTCGATCTTGGTGCCGCCGACGTCGATTCCGTGATAGCCGGTTTTAGAATTCGTCATGGCGATAAATGGTGACGCCTTGAACCACGCGGTTCACGATGCCGCCGGTGAATGGATTATCGGGACGCAGCTGCAGCAGCGCCGATTGATGCAGCGCGTACTGCTGCGCCATCAGCAGCCACAAAGACGCCAGCCATGCATCGGGCCACGACGGCGTATCGATGCCGAAGTCGCCGCCCGCGCCGACGGTCAGCACGTGCTGCGCCACCTGGTCGCGGCGCAGCTCTTCGACCAGATCGTGCTCGTAACGGCGCGACAGCGGATCGGCGCTGCGGAACAGCAGCACCAGCGTGTCCTTGTTCACGGCGGCCTTCGGGCCGTGGCGGAAACCGAGGGCGCTGTTCGCCATCGTCATCACCGCGCCGGCGGTCAGCTCCATGATCTTCAGTGCCGCTTCTTTCGCCAGCGCTTCCAGCGGGCCGCTGCCCAGGTAGATCACGCGCGACACCGGTTGCGCCGCCAGTTGCGCCACGGGCGCCGACCATTGCGAGGCCGCTTGCTCGCCCAGGTCGGCCAGCTTGCTCAGGCGTCCGGCTTCGAAGTCCGGATCCAGCACGCTCAACGCCGCCAGCAGCATGCAGGTGAAGCTGCTGGTCATGGCGAAACCGCGATCGCAGCTGGCGGCCGGCATCATCAGATTGAAAGTGGCGGCATCGCCTTCGCTTTGCTGGGCGAGCGCGCCGTCCGCATTGCAGGTGATGTTGAGGAAGCGTGCGTTCGGCACCAGGTCGCGCACCAGCTGTACGGCGGCGGTGCTCTCAGGACTGTTGCCGCTGCGGGCGAACGACACCAGCAGCGTCGGCGCGCCGGCTTCCAGATACAGGGCAGGGTGGGTCAGCAGGCTGGTGGTCGAAATGGCGCGGACCTGGCACGGCCACGCCGCATTGATTTCGTCCGCGATGATTTCGCCCACATAGGCCGAGCTGCCGGCGCCGGTTAGGATCACGCGCTGCTGCGGGTTGCGCAGGCTGTCGCCGAGGAAGGCGGCGATGCGGCTTTGCTCTGCGCTCAAATGCGCCGCCAGTTCGCGCCACAGGGCTGGCTGGTGCGCTATTTCTTCGGCGGTGTCGAGGCCGCCAATGCTGCGCCATTCGTCGGTCTTACGCTGGAATAAGGTAGTCATCGAAAGATCTGGTCTGGTGAAAGTCAGGTGAAGAGTAAGGTTTAATTTTCGAAAAGTCAAATACGAAAGTAAAAAGAAAGATTTATCGTGCACTGCAGCAGCCATGCTGTGCCACTTTTGCCACAAAAACGAAAGTTTGTTATTCGGCTAATCACCGATACGAAAGATTTCGATCAATTTTTTGAACTTTTCTCTTTCTTTTTGTTGACCGGCTTTGTTTTTATTTTTAGAGTAAATGCATCCCAACGGATTTTCTTTCGAAAAATAAGCAAACTATGAAACAAATCTCCGCCATCGTCGCCTTGCTCGCCAGTGGTCCTTTGCTGGCCGCTCCGATCGGCAACTTGCGTACCGTGACCGCCGCCGCCGGCCAGCAGTGGGACCTCGTGACGGACACCGGCGCCCATGTACAGGTTAGCCTGCCGCGCGCCGATGTGCTGCATATTTGGGCCGGTCCCAAGTCCGGTCTGACCGGCGCCGGCGACAAGGCCGCACCCATCGTCGTCGCCACGCCGGCGGCCACGGTGGAGCACAGCGTCAGCGAACAAGCCGACCATATCGTGATCCGGACACAGGCACTGAGTTTGCGCATCGACCGCAAGCCGCTGCGTTTCACGCTGTTCCGCGCCGGCGATGCGCAGCCGCTGTGGCGCGAAGTGCAGCCGTTGGAACTGGGCGACAAGCAAAGCGTGCAGACGCTGTCGAGCGACAAGGCGGAGCGTTTCTTCGGCGGCGGCCAGCAGAACGGCCGGTATGAATTCAAGGGCAGGCAGCTGCAGGTTTCGTATTCCGGCGGCTGGGAAGAGGGCGATCGCCCGAGTCCTGCACCGTTCCTCATGAGCTCTCGCGGCTGGGGCATGCTGCGCAATACGTGGTCCGACGGCAGCTATGATTTGCGCCAGCAGGACCAGATCTCGCTGGAGCATGACGAGGCGCGTTTCGATGCCTACTACTTCGTCGGCAAGGACGTGCGCGATGTGCTGGCGCGTTATACCGAGTGGACCGGCCGCGCGCGCATGCTGCCGCGCTGGGCGCTCGAATACGGCGACGCCGATTGCTACAACGACGGCGACAACGTGAAGAAACCCGGCACGGTGCCCAAAGGCTGGACCGACGGCCCGACCGGCAAGACGCCGGACGTGATCGAGACCGTGGCGCGCAAGTATCGCGAACACGATATGCCGGGCGGCTGGATTCTACCGAACGATGGTTATGGCTGCGGCTATTCCGCGCTGCCGGAAGCGGTGCAGGGCCTTGCGAAATATGGCTTCCGCAGCGGCCTGTGGACCGAAAACGGTGTCGAGAAGATGGCGTGGGAAGTCGGCACCGCCGGCACCCGCGTGCAAAAGCTGGACGTGGCGTGGACCGGCAAGGGCTATCAATTTTCGCTGGATGCCAACAAGTCGGCCTACGACGGCATCCTGAATAATTCCGATGGACGTCCGTTCATCTGGACCGTGATGGGCTGGGCCGGCACCCAGCGTTACGCTGTCACCTGGACTGGCGACCAAAGCGCCAGCTGGGACTATATCCGCTGGCATGTGCCGACGCTGATCGGTTCCGGCCTGTCCGGCCAAGCCTACGCCACCGGCGACGTGGATGCGATCTTTGGCGGCAGTCCGGAAACCTACACACGCGATTTGCAGTGGAAGAGTTTTACGCCGGTGTTGATGGGTATGTCCGGCTGGGCGGCGGCGGAGCGCAAGCATCCGTGGTGGTTTGCCGAGCCTTATGTCAGCATCAACCGCCGCTATCTGAAACTGAAGATGCGCCTTACGCCTTACATGTACACGCTGATGCGCGAGGCGGAGCAGAGCGGTGCGCCGCTGGTGCGCGGTTTGATGTGGGACCATCCGCAGGATCCGGCGGCTTACACGGAAGCGTACAAGTACCAGTACCTGCTGGGCCGCGACTTGCTGGTGGCGCCGGTGTATCGCAGCCAGGCGGTGAGCCAGGGCTGGCGCCGCGCCATCCACTTGCCGCAGGGCCGCTGGTTCGATTACTGGGACGGCCGCCAGGCCACGGCTGGCAAGGAGGGGCGCGATATCGACCTCGCTGTCACGCTGGACAAGCTGCCGGTGTTCGTCCGCGCCGGCGCCATCCTGCCGATGTATCCGGAGATGCTGTACGACGGCCAGAAGCCGAAGGATGAACTGACGCTGGACCTGTACCCGGAGGGCGCTTCCGAGTTCACGCTGTACGAGGATGATGGCAATACCCGCCGCTATCAGGACGGCGCCTACAGCCAGCAGGTGATCCGCATGAATGCCGGCGCCGACGGCGTGCAGGTCGACGTGGCGCCGGTGGTCGGCAGCTACGATGGCCAGCTGGCGCAGCGCGCCTACGCTCTGCGCATGCTTACCCGCCAGCGCCCGGCCGCCGTGGGCGTCGCCACCACCGCAGCCGCCGGGCCGTCGAGCGCCGCCGCATCGGGCGCGCTGCTGACGCCACTGGCCGACCGCGCTGCGTTCGACGCCGCGACCGAAGGCTGGTACTTCGATGCCGACGAACGCAAAGGCACGCTGCACGTGAAGACCGCGAGCCGCGACATTCGCCAGCCGCTGCGCTTCATCGTGCAAGCGCCTTCGGTCTCCGTCGCCGACGACGCCTTCCCAGCCGCGCCGGCACTGGGCCGCGCCATTCCTGCCGACGCCATGATGGTGATGAACCGTCCGGCCGAAGAAAACGGCAGCCCGCTGGAAAACGCCTTCGACAACAACCCAACCACCTGGTTCCGCACCGCGCGCAGCCCGGCGGTGCAGGGCGGTCCGCATGAGTGGGTGATCGGCTTCACCGAGCGCCGCCTGGTTGACGCCATCGAGCTCGCGCCGCGCAACGACCAGCACTGGCAGCACGGCCAGATCCGTGACTACGAAATCTACATGGGCGACAACAACGGCGACTGGGGCACGCCGATCAAACGCGGCCAGCTGAAACTGTCGAAAGACATGCAGACCATCAGTTTCCCGCCGACCGTCGGCCGCCTGCTTCGCTTCCGTGTCCTCAGCACGCAAAATCCTGAAGGCGACGGCGCGGCCAGCACCGATCCAATGGTCACCGCAGCCAACGTGCCGACAGCACGCGCTTTCAACGCCGCCATGGCCAGCGAAGTCGCGCCGATCACGCTGTCCGAATTCCACGTGCTGGCGGTGCAGCAGAAGGAAGGCCCGGAACAGCAGCAGTTCCTGTCCGACCTGCCGCTGCCGAAGACCGTCAGCCGCGACAAGCCTGCCGGCACCAGGGAGATGCGCATGAACGGCCTGTGGTTCCGCAAAGGCCTCGGCGTCGGCGCATCCAGCCGCATCGACCTGCAACTGGCCGGCAACTGGAACCTGCTGCGCGCCGACCTGGGTATCGATGACAGCTGCCGCAACGCCGGCGGCATGCAGTTTCAGGTCTGGAGCGGCGAGCGCCTGCTGTACGACAGCGGCCTGATTACCGCACCGGCCGTGGTCAAACCGGAGATCGACGTGCGGGGCCTGAGTCAGATCAGCCTGCGCACCTTGGGCGCGCGTGGCAGCAAACCGCAGCAAGTCTGCGGCAACTGGGCCAACGCGGTCTTGCTTGGCACGGAGGGCAGCACGGTCACGCCGCGCTAAATCCAAACACAGTTTTCATACGAAAGAGCCCCTCTTCGGACCGGGGAGGGGTTGTTGCAGCCTCACGATAACAAACCATAGACAACAGGGAGAGAACCATGCACATGAAAAAACTGGTGGCCGCGATGGTGGCGGCAGGTCTGGCTTCGGCAGCATTCGCCGCCGAGGAGCAGGATGACAAGATGGTGCGAGTCGAGGTGACCGGCTCCAGCCTGAAACGCATCAATGCGGAAACGGCGTCGCCGGTACAGGTGATCGACGCCAAGGAAATCGAGAACATGGGTGCGCGCACGCTGCTGCAAGTGCTGGATAACCTGCCAGCCGCACGCCCTGCGCAGCAGGACTTCCGTTCCATGTTCACCGGCTCCGACGGCGCTTCGCAGGCCAACCTGCGCGGCCTTGGCGCGCAAGGCACGCTGGTGTTGCTGAACGGCCGCCGCCTGTCGTTCTACGGCGCGCCGGCCGGCTTCCAGACCATGTTCGTGAATATCGACTCGATTCCCGCTGCGGCCATCGAGCGCATGGAAATTCTGACCGACGGCGCGTCGGCGGTGTATGGTTCGGACGCGGTGGCAGGCGTCATCAACGTGATTACCAAGAAGAGCTACCAGGGGCTGGAAACGCGCGGCAATATCGACCGTTCGCCAAGCGTGAAATCGTACGGCGAACATCAGGGCAGCTTGATCTACGGCCTCGGTGATTTGAACAGCGACGGCTACAACGTCTACGGCTCGGTCAACGTCTATCAGCGTGACCGCATTTCGAGCGCGGACACTTACCTGAAACGCCCCGGCGCCTTTTACGACGCCAACCCATCGTTCGTTCCTGGCTTCCGCGTTGGCGTCGGCAGCGAGCCGGGTGTGCTGAATCCGGGCACCTTCTTCGTATTCGACAAGACCAATAACAACGCCCGCACCCAGCGCGCGGTCAATGGCTGCAGCACCTACATCACGGAAGCATCGGGCACGCGCTGCGTGTGGAACTCGCTGCCGTACGCGCTGGATACCGGCCCAAGCTCGGACCGCGTCACCGGCTACCTGAACGGCCGCATGAAACTGGGCGGCGATCTGGAAGCGTTCGCGGAAACCGCCTACACCCACATCAAGCTGCGTGGCGAGAATGGTCCGCGCAGCTTCAACAGCGGCAGCACCAACAACTGGTTCGCGCGTAACACCGGCACCAACCTGAATACGTTCGCGATTCCTTACCTCGGCCCCAACAACGTCTACCTGAAAGGCAAGCTGGATGCCGACATGGCCGCCAAGATGGGCGGCGCTGCGGGCCTGAACTACCTTCTGCAGGACGCCACCGGCCACTTCGGCCAGACCAATATCGACAACAGCTACCGCGCACTGGCGGGTCTGCGCGGCAGCTTTGGCAACGGCTGGGACTTTGAGACGGCGCTCAGCGTGGCAGGCAGCCATTCGACGCTGTACCAGACCATCAACATCAACACCAAGGGCTTTGAAAAAGCCTTCGGCCCGTTCACCAAGGACCCGGTCACCGGCCGCACCTACATCTCCGACAATCCGGCCTACAAGTTCGGCGAGATCAGCGAGTCCAACGCCGCGCTGCTGCGCGAGGCTTATCCAACTTTTGATATCCAGTCGTGGACCAAGCTGATTACCTGGGACGGTAAAGTGGAAGGCACGCTGTTCAAGCTGGGCGAGCGTGAAGTGCGTGCCGCCTTTGGTGGCAGCTTGATGCGCGAAAGCTTCTACACGCCGGGCAATCAGGATGCGGCCAACGGCCTGATTACGCAGCAGGGCGGTTCGTGGTTCGATGGCCAGCGCAACATCTCCGCGGTGTTCAGCGAAGTGGTGGTTCCAGTCACCGATACGCTGGAACTGAACGCCGCAGCGCGTCTCGACAAATACCCGAACTTCGCCGCCAATCTGGCGCCGAAACTGGGTGTGCAATGGCGCGCGCGTCCTGAGCTGATGGTACGCGGCACCTACTCGGAAGGATTCCGGGCACCGAATCTGGCGGAATCCGGCAGCGGCGGCGTGTTCGCGCAGGTGGGCGGCATCCGCGACACCGTGCGCTGCGACGAGACCAACGCGATGGCCAAGCTGCTGATGAAGTCCGTCACGCCGGCCGAAGCGGAGCTGGGCAAGAACCTGTTGAACTCCAACTGCTCCACCACGGTCGGCGGCCTGACGCCGCCTAACCCGAACCTGCGCCCGGAAAAGGCGAAGATTTCGACCGCAGGCATCGTGCTGCAGCCGGCCAAGGACGTCAGCGTGTCGGTCGACTACTGGTTCGTCTATCGCCGCAACGAGATCGTGCGCCAGGACTTCAATGAACTGTTCACGCAATTGGTCGACAAATACGGCCCAACCCTGGCCGGTACCAGCGCGGCGATCCGCAATCCGATCAACGATGCGGACCGCGGCAACATCGCGGCAGTGGCGGCGATGTGCAAGAACCCGGCCAATGCGGCAGCGTGTTCCGGCACGCTGCCGACTTACTCGGTAGGTAATATCGGCGGCCTGATTAACTCGTATTCGAACCGCGGCCGCACCCTGGTCGACGGCGTCGACATCGATGCGCGCACCCGCTTCTCGCTGGGGAATATGGGCAAGCTGAATACCGGCGTATCGGCCACCATCCGCCGCCGCGAGACCTACAACAGCGAAGACGGCACCGGCTTCTCCGGCAACTACGTGGGCTACTACGATTCGCCGCGCATCCGCGCCACCTTCAATGCCGACTGGTCGTATGAGAAATTCGTCACCAGCGTATTCGTGAACTACACCGGCAAGACCAAGTGGGCCGTCGCTCCGTGGGACACCGACAACGCGCCGGGCACCTGCATGGCGGCCGGCGTGGAAATGCCGAAGAACCAGTGCGACGGCGCACCGTCGTACACCACGGTCAATCTGGGCCTGAGCTGGAAGCCGATCAAGAACCTGGACCTGGGCCTGAACATCAAGAATGTGCTGAACAAGCAGCCTTACTTCGATCCTAACGGTTGGGAAGGCTACAATCACAGCCAGAATCTGTTCGGCCGCCAGTTTGCCTTCTCGGCCAGCTACAAATTCTTTTAACAGAGGTAGAACTGATGGACAAGCAATTCAATCGACGTGACTTCCTGGCCTCCGGTGCGGCATTGGCCGGCAGCTTGATGCTGCCGAAGGCGTTCGCCGCGACGCGCCAGCGCGTCCGCATCGGCATGATCGGCACCGGCATGCGTGGCCAGGTGCTGCTGCAGGAGCTGCTGCGCCGCGATGACGTGGACGTGGTGGCGCTGTGCGATATCGAACCAATCATGCTGGGCAAGGCGCTGGCCAACATCAGCAAGCACAATAAGCCGAAGCCGAAGACCTGGGGCGAAGACCGTGATCCGCAAGCCTACAAGCGCATGCTGGACGCGGGCGGCCTCGATGGCGTGATCATCGCCACGCCGTGGGAATGGCACGCACCGATGGCCATCGCCGCCATGCAGGCCAAGATCCCGGTCGGCTGCGAAGTGGTGGCTGGTGTGACGCTGCAGGACCATTGGGATGTACTGAACACCCAGCTGAAAACCAGAACGCCGTATATGCTGCTGGAGAATGTCTGCTTCCGCCGTGACGTGATGGCGGTGCTGCAGATGGTGCGCGCTGGCGTGTTCGGTGAACTGGTGCACCTGCAGGGCGGCTATCAGCATGACCTGCGCGCGGTGAAGTTCAACAGCGGTGATCCGGCCAAGCCGTACGGCGGCGGCGTGGAATACGGCGCCAAGGGCTGGTCGGAAGCGCGCTGGCGCACCGAGCACTCGGTGCAGCGCAACGGCGAGCTGTATCCGAGCCACGGCATCGGCCCGTGCGCGATGTACACCAACATCAATCGCGGCAACCGCTTCACGCGCATTAACAGCTTTGCCACCAAGGCGCGCGGCCTGCATGACTACATCATCAAGCAGGGCGGGGCGGATCACCCAAGTGCGAAGACCACCTTCAAGCTGGGCGACGTGGTGACCACCACACTGGCGTGCGAAAACGGCGAGACCATCATCCTGCAGCACGACACTTCGCTGCCGCGTCCTTACTCGCTGGGCTTCCGTGTGCAGGGCACCGGCGGCCTGTGGATGGATGTGAACCATTCCATCCACATCGAAGGCAAGAGCAAGCCGCACCAGTGGGACGACTTCCAGCAGTGGCAGGACAAGTATGAGCATCCGCTGTGGAAGAAGTATGGCAAGCAGGCGGAAGGGGCGGGCCACGGCGGCATGGACTTCTTCGTCATCCATTCGTTCATCGAAGCGCTGAAGGCGGAAGCGCCGATGCCGATCGATATCTACGATGCGGTGACGTGGAGCGCCATCACGCCGCTCTCCGAACAGTCGATCGCGCAGAACTTCCAGACGCTGGACTTCCCGGACTTCACCGCCGGCCAGTGGAAGACGCGCAAGCCGATTTTTGCCTTTGATGATCGCTATTAATCAAGGCTAATAATCCCCGCGACAAGGCGGTGTACAATTTGGGCGCTTAAATTCCACTATCGCGCCCATGCTTTCACGCCGCCTTGTCTTGATGCTCTTGTCCGCAGCCGCCATCGCCGGCTGCAAAACCGCTCCCGTGGTGGAGACGCCCGTTGCGCCACCGCCGGTTGCCGTGCCCGAACCTCTGCCACCTAAAAAGATCAAGATCGGCCTCGCCCTCGGCGGCGGCGCTGCGCGCGGCTTTGCGCACATCGGCGTGATCAAGGCGCTGGAAGCGCAGGGCATCTACCCGGACGTGGTGGTTGGCACCAGCGCAGGCAGCGTGGTGGGCGCACTGTACGCAGCCGGTAACACCGGCTTCCAGTTACAGAAAATGGCGATGGAGATGGATGAGGCGCAGATTTCCGACTGGGCCGTGCCGCTGTTCCGAAAGTCGACCGGCGTGCTGAAAGGCGAGGCGCTGCAGACCTACATCAATAAACTGGTCAACAACCAGCCGATGGAAAAGCTGAAGATTCCGTTCGGAGCGGTAGCGGCTGACCTCAAGGACGGCAAACCGATCCTGTTCCAGCGCGGGAATACCGGCATGGCGGTGCGCGCCTCGTCGGCGGTGCCGGGCGTGTTCCAGCCGGTGACCATCAACGGTCACACTTACGTCGACGGCGGCCTGGTGGCGCCGGTGCCGGTGCGCTTCGCGCGCGACATGGGCGCGGACTTCGTCATCGCGGTCAACATCTCGACCCAGGCCGACGTGCAAGCAACCGTCAGCTCGCTGGACGTGATCATGCAGACCTTCTCCATCATGGGCCAGCGCATCAACGAATATGAACTGCGTGATGCGGACATCGTCATCACGCCGCCGCTGGGCAAGATGGCTAGCAATGACTTCAATGGCCGCAATCAGGCTGTGTTGGCGGGAGAGCAGGCCGCCGCGCAGGTGATGGCGCAGATTAAACAGAAACTCGAAGCTAAACGTCGACAATAAGGAAGTAGCCATGCAAACCAAACCATACCTGTCGCTCGCCGACGTTAAAAAGATCGCCGCAGCTGCCGAAGCGGAAGCGGTGGCCAATAACTGGCCGGTGGTGATCGCCATCGTCGACGACGGCGGCCACCTGCTGTGGCTCCAGCGTCAGGACGGCGCCAGCCCGTTGTCGTCGCACATCGCCCCGGCCAAGGCGCGCGTGTCGGCGCTGGGTCGCCGCGAGTCCAAGCTGTATGAAGACATGATCAACAACGGCCGCACCGCGTTCCTGACCGCGCCAGCCCCGGTGGCTGACGGCATGCTGGAAGGCGGCGTGCCTATCGTCGTGGACGGCCATATTGTCGGCGCGGTGGGCGTCTCGGGCGTGAAATCGACCGAAGATGCACAAATTGCAAAAGCCGGCATCGCCGCGCTGAACTAAAAAGAGCCGCCGGTGCAACGCCGGCGGCCTTGCCAAGCAGGGCAGATTTGGTTATAATTCAAAGGTTTAGCCAAATCATATCTCTACCGTAGCGACTACCACTCATCCATCATCAATCTGACCAACTCCCCCGTGGTGCGTAAGCTCCTGGGTCGCTTGACGGTCGTCTGACGTGGCGCAGCTACGGTAACTTTATCAGGAGTTGCCCTTGCCGCCATTTTTTTCTGGCCCCGCCGTTCCAGCCATCCTGGCCCTCGCTGACGGAACCATTTTCAAAGGTTTTTCGATCGGCGCTGCCGGCCATACGACCGGTGAAGTGGTCTTCAATACTTCCATGACCGGCTACCAGGAGATCCTCACCGATCCTTCCTACAGCCGCCAGATCGTCACTCTGACGTATCCACACATCGGCAACTACGGTATCAATACCGAAGACGTCGAATCCACCAAAGTGCACGCCGCCGGTCTAATCATCCGTGACCTGCCGCTGATCGCTTCGAACTTCCGCTCCTCGCAATCGCTGTCCGACTACCTGAAGGCCGAGAACATCGTCGCCATCGCCGGTATCGACACCCGTAAGCTGACCCGCATCCTGCGCGAGAAGGGCGCGCAGTCGGGCGCCATCGTCACCGGCACCCAGGGTAACGAACCGTCGGTGTCCCAGGCGCTGGACCTGGCCCGCTCGTTCCCTGGCCTGTCGGGCATGGACCTGGCCAAGGTGGTCACCGTCAAGGACAAATACGAGTTCACCGAAACCGAATGGGCGCTGGGCGAAGGCTACGGCAAGCTGGCGGACCCTAAGTTCCACGTGGTCGCCTACGACTTCGGCGTGAAAAAGAACATCCTGCGCATGCTGACCTCGCGCGGCTGCAAAGTGACCGTCGTTCCTGCGCAGACCAGCGCGGAAGAAGTACTGTCCCTGAATCCGGACGGCGTGTTCCTGTCGAACGGTCCTGGCGATCCAGAGCCTTGCGACTACGCGATCGCCGCCGCCAAGGTGTTCATGGCGAAGAAAATCCCGCTGTTCGGCATCTGCCTCGGTCACCAGATCATGGGCCTGGCCTCCGGCGCCAAGACGCTGAAGATGAAGTTCGGCCACCACGGCGCCAACCACCCGGTGCAGGATCTGGACAGCAAGAAGGTCATGATCACGTCCCAGAACCACGGTTTCGCCGTCGATCCGAACACGCTGCCGGCCAACTGCCGCGTGACCCACGTGTCGCTGTTCGACGGTTCGCTGCAGGGCTTCGCCCGCACCGACACGCCGGCCTTCTGCTTCCAGGGTCACCCTGAAGCATCGCCTGGCCCGACTGACGTCGCTTACCTGTTTGACCGCTTCATCGGCATGATGGAAGCAACGGAGAAAAAATAAATGCCAAAACGTTCTGATATTAAAAGCATTCTGATTATTGGCGCTGGCCCGATCATCATCGGCCAGGCCTGCGAATTCGACTATTCCGGCGCACAGGCTTGCAAGGCGCTGCGCGAAGAGGGCTACAAAGTCATTCTGGTCAACAGCAACCCTGCGACCATCATGACCGACCCGGAAATGGCCGACGTCACCTACATCGAGCCGATCACCTGGCAAGTCGTGGAAAAAATCATCGCCAAGGAGAAGCCGGACGCGATCCTGCCAACGATGGGCGGCCAGACCGCGCTGAACTGCGCACTGGACCTGCACCGCAACGGCGTGCTGGATAAGTACAAGGTTGAACTGATCGGCGCCACCCCGGAAGCCATCGACAAGGCCGAAGACCGCGCCAAGTTCAAGGACGCAATGACCAAGATCGGCCTGGGTTCGGCACGTTCCGGCGTGGCGCACTCGATGGAAGAATCGTGGGCGGTGCAGAAGACCGTCGGCTTCCCGACCATCATTCGTCCATCGTTCACGATGGGCGGCAGCGGCGGCGGTATCGCTTACAACGAAGAAGAATTCGAAGCGATCTGCAAACGCGGCCTGGAAGCCTCGCCAACCAATGAGCTGCTGATCGAAGAATCGCTGCTGGGCTGGAAAGAGTACGAGATGGAAGTGGTGCGCGACAAGGCGGACAACTGCATCATCATCTGCTCGATCGAAAACCTGGACCCGATGGGCGTGCACACCGGCGACTCGATCACCGTCGCCCCAGCGCAGACCCTGACCGACAAGGAATACCAGATCATGCGTAACGCCTCGCTGGCGGTACTGCGTGAAATCGGCGTGGACACCGGCGGTTCGAACGTGCAGTTCTCGATCAACCCGAAAGACGGCCGCATGATCGTCATCGAGATGAACCCGCGCGTATCGCGTTCGTCGGCACTGGCATCGAAAGCCACCGGCTTCCCGATCGCCAAAGTGGCTGCGAAGCTGGCCGTGGGCTTCACCTTGGATGAACTGCGCAACGAAATCACCGGCGGCGCGACCCCGGCCTCGTTCGAACCTTCGATCGACTACGTCGTGACCAAGGTGCCGCGCTTCACCTTCGAGAAGTTCCCGACCGCCGACCACCACCTGACCACCCAGATGAAATCCGTGGGTGAAGTGATGGCCATCGGCCGCACCTTCCAGGAATCGTTCCAGAAAGCCCTGCGCGGTCTGGAAGTGGGCGTGGATGGCCTGAACGAGAAGACCAAGGACCGCGAGAAGATCGAAGAGGAACTGGGCGAGCCAGGTCCTGAGCGTATCTGGTACGTGGGCGACGCGTTCGCACAAGGCTTCACGCTGGAAGAAGTGCACAACCTGACCAAGATCGATCCGTGGTTCCTGATCCAGATTAAAGAGATCGTGGACCTGGAACTGTGGATGGACACGCAAAAGCTGGAACAGCTGGACAAGACCACGCTGTACAAGCTGAAGCAGAAGGGCTTCTCGGACCGCCGTCTGGCCTTCCTGCTGCAAACCACGCCGGCCGAGGTACGCAAGTACCGCCACTCGCTGGGCATTCGTCCGGTGTACAAGCGCGTCGACACCTGCGCCGCGGAATTCGCGACCAACACCGCGTACATGTACTCGACCTACGACGAGGAATGCGAGTCCAACCCGACCGACAAGAAGAAGATCATGGTGCTGGGCGGTGGCCCTAACCGTATCGGCCAGGGTATCGAATTCGACTACTGCTGCGTGCACGCCGCGCTGGCGATGCGCGAAGACGGCTACGAGACCATCATGGTCAACTGCAATCCGGAGACCGTGTCGACCGACTACGATACCTCGGATCGCCTGTACTTCGAGTCGCTGACGCTGGAAGACGTGCTGGAAATCGTCGAACTGGAAAAACCAGTGGGCGTGATCGTGCAGTACGGCGGCCAGACCCCATTGAAACTGGCGCTGGACCTGGAAGCCAACGGTGTACCTATCGTCGGCACTTCGCCGGACATGATCGATGCGGCCGAAGACCGTGAGCGCTTCCAGAAGCTGCTGCACGACCTGAATCTGCGTCAACCGCCTAACCGCACCGCGCGCACCGAAGAAGAAGCGCTGAAGCTGGCGCAGGAAATTGGCTACCCGCTGGTGGTGCGTCCTTCCTACGTGCTGGGCGGCCGCGCGATGGAAATCGTCCACGAACAGCGTGACCTCGAGCGCTACATGCGCGAAGCGGTCAAAGTATCGAATGACTCGCCAGTGCTGCTGGATCGCTTCCTGAACGACGCCATCGAGTGCGACGTCGACTGCATCTCGGACGGCGAAACCACCTTCATCGGCGGCGTGATGGAACACATCGAACAAGCCGGCGTCCACTCGGGCGACTCGGCCTGCTCGCTGCCACCGTACTCGCTGGCGCAAGAGACCATCGATGAACTGAAGCGCCAGACCTCGCTGATGGCCAAGGGCCTGAACGTGGTCGGTCTGATGAACGTGCAGTTCGCAATCCAGAAGCAGGACGGCAAGGACGTCGTCTACGTGCTGGAAGTGAACCCGCGCGCATCGCGTACCGTGCCTTACGTGTCGAAAGCGACCGGCCTGCAGCTGGCCAAGATCGCCGCGCGTTGCATGGTCGGCCAGAAGCTGGCGGATCAGGGCATTACCAAGGAAGTGGTGCCGCCTTACTTCAGCGTGAAAGAAGCCGTATTCCCGTTCGTGAAATTCCCTGGCGTGGACACCATCCTTGGCCCGGAAATGAAATCGACCGGTGAAGTGATGGGCGTTGGTAAAACCTTCGGCGAAGCCTTCGTGAAATCGCAGCTGGGCGCCGGCGTCAAGCTGCCGAAATCGGGCAAGGTGTTCCTGTCGGTGAAATCCTCGGACAAGCCGCGCGCCGTGAAAGTGGCGCGCGACCTGGTCGACATGGGCTTCACCCTGGCGGCTACCAAGGGCACCGCAGCGGTGATCGCGGCGGCTGGTATTCCAGTCACTGCGGTCAACAAAGTGGCCGAAGGCCGTCCGCACGTGGTCGACATGATCAAGAACCACGAGATCGTCCTGGTGATCAACACGGTGGAAGAGAAACGCAGCGCCATCGTTGACTCGCGTGCCATCCGTACCTCGTCGCTGGCATCGCGCGTGACCACCTACACCACCATTGCCGGCGCTGAGGCGGCAGTGGAAGGCATCCGTCATCTCGACGAATTGCAAGTGTACGATTTACAAGGGCTGCATAAAACCTTACACTAAGCCTTAATAGGTTTAGGTAGTACCCGGACCACAGAGCTCGCGCAGGCAGTTAGGCGCGGCCTCTGTGGTTTTCCATTGTAAAAACAGAGTAAATAGATAACATGACTTCAGTTCCACTGACCAAATTCGGCGCCGAGCTCCTGAAAGAAGAGCTGCACCAGTTGAAGACCAAAGAACGCCGTATCGTGATCGACGCGATTGCCGAAGCACGCTCGCATGGCGACCTGTCGGAAAACGCCGAGTACGATGCCGCCAAGGAGCGCCAGGCGTTCGTGGAAGGCCGTATCGCGGAACTGGAAGGTAAGCTGAGCGCAGCACAAATCATCGACCCGACCACGCTGGACGCGGAAGGCCGCGTGGTGTTTGCCGCCACCGTCGACCTGGAAGACCTGGAAACCGGCGACAACGTCAGCTACCAGATCGTCGGCGTGGACGAAGCGGACATCAAATTGAACAAGGTATCGGTGACCTCGCCGATCGCCCGCGCGCTGATCGGCAAGTCGGCCGGCGACGTGGTGGAAGTGCAGGCCCCAGCCGGCCCGCGCGAATACGAAATCCTGGAAGTGCGTTACGTCTGATGTTACTTGCCCGTACACGTTTGCTGGTCGCGACCCTGTGGGCCGGCAGTTTGTGGGCGGTGGGCTATCTGGCTGCGCCGACCCTGTTTGCCACCCTGAGCGACCGCGTGCTGGCCGGCACCATTGCCGCCAGCCTGTTCAAGAATCAGGCCTGGCTGTCGATCGTCTGCGCACTGGTGATGCTGGTGCTGCTGTGGGCGACCAATACCGGCACCGGCGGCATCTTTGCGGGTTCGGCGGCCAATATGGCGGCCAAGGCGCGCCGTACTTTGCTGATTATTGTGCTGGTGATGCTGGGCTGTACGCTGGTGTCGCATTTCGGCCTGCAGCCGATGATGGCGTCGCTGCGCGCCGCGGCGGGGCCGGGCGGCGTGATGGAAGGCGCTGCACGCAATGAATTCGGCATCCTGCATGGCATTTCAAGTGCCATCTACCTGGTGCAAAGCCTGCTGGCCGCGTGGCTGGTGGTGAAGCAGTAAGATATGCCGTCATCCCGGCGCAGGCCGGGATCCAAGATTGGATTCCGGCCTGCGCCGGAATGACGTCTCAACCGAGTACCGTCTTCTTGGTCGACTTCTGGCGCGTTTTGGCGCGCTTGATGTTGCCGCCCTGAGTTACACGTTCATTCCCCTTCAGCAGTACCTTGGTGACCGACGGACGCTTGGTGCCGGTCGGGCTGGCCTTGACGATGGTGACTTCGCGCATGCCCTTGCCGGAGGACGCGCGGGCTTTTTCCGTTTCCACTTTCGGGCGGTACAGCACCAGCAGCTTGCCGATGTGTTGAACCGGCGCCGCTTTCAGCTGCTCGCAGATGGTTTCGTACATGGCGATGCGCGCTTCGCGGTCGTCGCCGAACACGCGGACCTTGATCAGGCCGTGCGAGTCCAGGCCCAGCGAGATCTCTTTGATAACGTTGGCAGTCAGGCCATCGGCGCCGATCAGGACGATAGGTTTCAGGCCGTGGGCTTCGGCGCGCAGGGCACTGCGCTCAACGGGGGTAAGTTTGATCATAAAATTTCTTTTTGTAGGTTCCTTAAAGGCAGTATTCTACGCGAATGGCTAAGAACAAAATAAACAAAAACTGGATTCACGACCATATTAACGATCCTTACGTGAAATTGGCCCAGAAAGAGGGCTATCGCGCCCGTGCGGCTTTCAAGCTGAAAGAGATCGATGAGGACGAGAAGCTCATCAAGCCCGGCCAGGTGATCGTCGACCTCGGCTGCACCCCGGGCAGCTGGGCCCAGTACACCCGGCGCAAGCTGGCCGGCAAGGAAGGCGGGGGCGTACACGGCACCCTGATCGGCCTCGACATCCTGCCGATGGAGCCGGTGGCCGATTTCCACTTTATCCAGGGTGATTTCCGCGAAGCCGAAGTGCTGCAGCAGCTGGAGGCGGTGGTGCAGGGGCAGAAAGTTGACCTGGTGTTATCGGATATGGCGCCCAACCTGTCCGGCATCCCGGATTCCGACGCCGCCCGCATGGAACACCTGATCGACCTGGCGATTGAATTCTCGCAGGCGCATTTGAAGCCGGAAGGCGCGCTGCTGGTCAAATGTTTCAAGGACATGGGTTTCAACGATATCGTGCATAAATTCCGTGCCGAGTTTAAAACCGTGATCCAGAAGAAGCCGAAAGCCAGCCGCGACAAATCGTCCGAGATATTCCTGCTCGGCCGCGGCCTGAAAAATCCGACCGAAGGCGGCATGGCCTCGGCCCAGCCGCTCGATTCCGACGGCTGGCACCCTTGATATTTGCTGAACAACCCGCAGATGAACCTCCGGAGAAGCAGTTTTATCTTGATCGCAGCCTGTTTTTGTTCAAATAATATGCTTTTCAGCCAGTTTTAAGCTGGCGCACGGCAGGGTTCTGGCACCTCCTGCCTATTGCGGGTAAAATCGAATTTCAGCCAGGTTTATAGATGCGGCTCGCATCCAAGGAGTTTTCGTGAATAACATGTTTTCCAAATCAGCCATCTGGGTAGTTGTGGTGCTACTCCTGCTTATGCTGTACAAGCAGTTCGATAGCCACGGCGTAACCGGTGGCGCCAAAGCCATCGCTTATTCCGACTTGCTGGATGACGTGAAAGCCAAGCGCATCAAGGACGTCGTGATCGAAGGCGGCAACATCACCGCCACCCGCAGCGACGACACCAAAGTCCGCACCACCGCCACGCTGCTCGACCGCGGCCTGATCGGCGACCTGCGCGACAACGGCATTCATTTCGACATCAAACCGCCTGAGGAACCATCGTTCCTGTCGCAGGTGTTCGTGTCGTGGTTCCCGATGCTGCTGCTGATCGGCGTGTGGATCTTCTTCATGCGACAGATGCAGGGCGGCGGCAAGGGCGGCGCGTTCTCCTTCGGCAAGTCGAAGGCGCGCATGATGGATGAAACCAATAACACCGTCACCCTGGCCGACGTGGCCGGCTGCGACGAAGCCAAGGAAGAGGTCGCCGAGATCGTCGACTTCCTGAAAGATCCAAGCAAATTCCAGAAACTGGGCGGCCGCATTCCGCGCGGCGTGCTGATGGTCGGTCCTCCGGGTACCGGTAAAACCCTGCTGGCACGCGCCATCGCCGGTGAAGCCAAGGTGCCGTTCTTCTCGATTTCCGGTTCGGACTTCGTCGAGATGTTTGTCGGCGTCGGTGCAAGCCGTGTGCGCGACATGTTCGAGAACGCCAAGAAGCATTCGCCGTGCATCATCTTCATCGACGAGATCGACGCGGTCGGCCGTCATCGCGGCGCCGGCATGGGCGGCGGTAACGACGAGCGCGAACAGACCCTGAACCAGCTGCTGGTGGAGATGGACGGCTTTGAAGCGCAGTCCGGCGTGATCGTGATCGCCGCCACCAACCGTGCCGACGTGCTGGACAAGGCGCTGCTGCGTCCGGGCCGTTTCGACCGTCAGGTGAACGTGGGCCTGCCGGATATCCGCGGCCGCGAACAGATCCTGAACGTGCACATGCGCAAAGTGCCGATCGGCACCGACGTCAAGGCTGATGTGCTGGCGCGCGGCACCCCGGGCTTCTCGGGCGCCGACCTGGCCAACCTGGTCAACGAAGCTGCGCTGTTTGCGGCCCGCCGCTCCAAGCGCCTGGTCGACATGGCCGACTTCGAAGACGCCAAGGACAAGATCTACATGGGCCCTGAGCGCAAGTCGATGGTCATCCGCGAGGAAGAGCGCCGCAACACCGCCTACCACGAGTCCGGCCACGCGGTGGTGGCCAAGCTGCTGCCGAAGGCCGATCCGGTCCACAAAGTGACCATCATGCCGCGCGGCTGGGCACTGGGCCTGACCTGGCAGCTGCCTGAGCACGACAATATTTCGGGCTACAAGGACAAGATGCTGGAAGAGATTTCCATCCTGTTCGGCGGCCGTATCGCGGAAGAGATCTTTGTCGGCCAGATGTCGACCGGTGCTTCCAACGACTTCTCGCGCGCCACCAAGCTGGCCCGTTCGATGGTCACCAAGTTCGGCATGTCGGATGCGCTGGGCGTGATGGTGTACGAGGATACCCAGAACGACGGTTTCCTCGGCGGCACCAACAAGACCATCTCGGAAGCTACGCAGCAGAAGGTGGACGCGGAAATCCGCGCCATCCTGGACCAGCAATACGCGCTGGCCCGCAAGCTGCTGGAAGAGAACCGCGACAAGGTGGAAGTCATGACCAAGGCGCTGCTGGAGTGGGAAACCATCGATGCAGACCAGATCAACGACATCATGGCCGGCCTGGAGCCGCGTCCGCCGAAAGCTGGCGTGTCGATCCGCAAACAGCCTCCGGGCGATGGCGGCAGCGGCGTATCGCCGAGCGTGACTGCACCGGCGTAAGCAACGCACAATCGCATCAACATTGAAGGGTGAGGAGCAATCCTCGCCCTTTTTCATTCTGGTTTCACATGCAATCTACTTTACAGTTTGGCCGTTTTAATTACCCGTGGCGGGGGCAGGGCGCGCGCGCGCGCGTGATGGGCATCCTCAACGTGACGCCTGATTCCTTTTCCGACGGCGGCCACTACCAGTCGCTGGAATTCGCCATCTCGCATGCCGAGGAAATGATCGAGGCCGGCGTCGACATCATCGACGTGGGCGGCGAATCGACCCGGCCAGGCTCGCCGCCGGTATCGCTTGAAGACGAGCTGCAGCGCGTGATGCCGGTGCTGTACGCGGTGCGTGACATGGGGCCGGCCATCTCGGTCGATACCTATAAGCCACAGGTGATGCGCGAAGCCATCATCGCCGGCGTCGACATGATTAACGACATCAACGGCTTCCGCGCGCCGGGCGCCATCGAAGCCGTGCGCGACAGTGACTGCGCCTTGTGTATCATGCACATGCAAAACGATCCGCAGCACATGCAGCTGGCGCCGTCCTATACCGATGTGGTGGCGGAAGTGATCGCCTTCCTGCGCGAGCGCATCGAGGCGATGCTGGCAGCCGGCATCGACCCGCGCCGCATCTGTATCGATCCCGGCCTTGGATTTGGCAAGACGGTGGAGCATAATTACACGTTGCTAAAATCTACATCCCGGCTGATCGCCGAGCTGGATATGCCGCTGCTGGCCGGCCTGTCGCGCAAATCGATGGTGGGCGCAGTGACCGGCAAACCGGTGGAACAACGGATGGCGGGCAGCGTGGGCGGTGCATTGGCTGCGGTAGCGCAAGGCGCGCTGATCGTGCGGGTGCACGATGTGGCTGAGACGGTGGATGCGCTCAAAGTTTGGCAAGCCGCGCAATAAAACCTACAACGATTAAGAGTACACAATGACACGTAAATATTTTGGCACTGATGGTATCCGTGGCCTGGTCGGCGAAGCGCCGATTACCCCTGACTTCGTAATGCGCCTCGGCTATGCGGCCGGCAAGGTGCTGGCGAGCAAACGCAGCGGCACCGGCCGCCCGACCGTCCTGATCGGCAAAGACACCCGCATTTCCGGCTACATGCTGGAAGCGGCGCTGGAGGCCGGCTTCTCGGCGGCCGGCGTGGACGTGATGCTGGCCGGCCCGATGCCGACCCCGGCCATCGCCTACCTGACCCGCGCGCTGCGCCTGTCGGCCGGCGTGGTGATTTCGGCTTCGCACAACCCGTTCCAGGACAACGGCATCAAGTTCTTCTCGGCCCAGGGCACCAAGCTGCCGGATGCGGTCGAGCTCGATATCGAGGCCGAGCTGGACAAACCAATGAATTGCGTCGCGTCGGAAAAACTGGGCCGCGCCAAGCGCCTGGACGATGCCCAGGGCCGCTACATCGAATTCTGCAAGAGCACCTTCCCGAACGAGCTGGACCTGCGCGGCCTGAAAATCGTGGTCGACACCGCCCACGGCGCGGCCTATAACATCGCTCCGCACGTGTTCCACGAGCTGGGCGCGGAAGTGATCGCCATCGGCAACAAACCGGACGGTTTCAACATCAACCTCGAGCACGGCGCCACCGCGCCGAAAGCGATGGCAGCGGCTGTGCAGGCCCACGGCGCCGACCTCGGCATCGCGCTCGATGGCGACGCCGACCGCCTCATCATGTGCGACCACAACGGCCGCTTGTACAACGGCGACGAACTGTTGTACCTGATGGTGATGGACCGCCTGGCCACCGGCCCGGTCGCGGGCGCAGTCGGCACCCTGATGACCAATATGGCGGTGGAAGTGGCGCTGAAACAGAAGGGCATCGGCTTCGCGCGCGCCAAGGTGGGCGACCGCTACGTACTGGAAGTGATGCAGGAAAACGGCTGGATCCTCGGCGGCGAAGGTTCGGGCCACCTGCTGGCGCTGGACAAGCACACCACCGGCGACGGCATCATCTCGGCGCTGCAAGTGCTGTCGGCGCTGAAGCGCGCCGGCAAGTCGCTGGAAGAATGCTGCGGCGATCTGACGATTTTCCCGCAAACCCTGATCAACGTGCGCGTGGCGCCTGGTTTCGACTGGACCAAGAACGCGGCCATGGTGGCGGAAAAGGCCAAGGTCGAAGCCGAGCTGGGCGACAGCGGCCGCGTGCTGATCCGCGCCTCGGGCACCGAGCCGCTGATCCGCGTGATGGTGGAAGCGCGCAATGCCGACGACGCGCAGTCGATGGCGCGCCGCATCGCTGACAAGGTGGAAAGCCAGCTCGCTGCGTAAAATTTCAGCACTGAAATTAAATCGGGCGCTTTGATTGACGTCCGGGGCGAGTGAGGCTAAAATACTGTTCATCGGAGTGTAGCGCAGCCCGGTAGCGCATCTGGTTTGGGACCAGAGGGTCCAAGGTTCGAATCCTTGTACTCCGACCAAAAATATAGAACGGGTTGTCTGAAAAGACAGCCCGTTTTTCATTTCCGCCGCAGATTCCTGCGCCGTCTTTCTGCCCATAGCTCAGTTGGATAGAGCATCAGCCTTCTAAGCTGAGGGTCGCTGGTTCGAACCCAGCTGGGCAGGCCAGTCTACATGCGGGTTTCCACGTTTTCGCGTTTTCCGCAAAATCATATTGTTTCCGCAAATTTACTTTGTAGGGGCAACAACCTTGCCCCGGCGCAGGTAGTGTCGCTGTGTTGTCCTAACGCTATCGTGTCCCAGTAGATCGCTCGCCGCTTGTTCCCCGCGTTCGTCGCTGGTGTCGTCTGCCGCCTTCGCGCGCAGGTCGTAGAACCAGAAATTCCTGATCTGCTCGGCCAGCGCGGGGTGCGCCGCAGCTGCGCTCTTCCGCGCATCCTCGAAGTGGTTTCGTAGCACGGCCTTCGTGAGGCGCTTCCCGTTCAGGTTCACCAGCAGGGCGGCCGTGAGGATATTGTGCGTGCGCTTGCGCGCTCGGATCCGCTCGATCAACGCTTCCAGTTCGCCCTTGATTTCGATCCTGAGTGGCTGCTTCGTCTTGATTTGCGTCACTATTAGATGGCCCTCGATGATATCGTGCTCCGACATGTTCAGTGCGTCACCAGGGCGCTGGCCAGTGAGGTAGGCCAAGTCCAGCGCGTCCTGCAGCGCTGCGGTGCCTGCCGAGTGCACCGCGTTGTACACCTCGTCGGTTATGTACACAGTCCTCTTCTGCAGAGTGTGCGTCTCCACCCCAACGCAGGGGTTAGGGAGGTCGGTATATCCCCACCCTCGGGCCTTGTTCCACATCGTGCTGAATAGCCTTTTGCAGCGATTCGCCGTCGTGGGCTTGTCCTTGTGCTTTTCGAGAAACCTGGCAATGTGCATCGGCTTGATCTGGTCGATTGGGGCATCCTTGAAGTACGCCTCAACGTGCTTGATATCGGATTGTTGGATGCGGATAGTGCTAGCGGCCAGCTTAGGAAGTGCGTCGGAACGGTATTTCTTGACAACATCGACGAATAGAATTTCCCGGCTCGGGGCATCTGTTTGATGCAGGTCGGCGTACTTGCGGAGCGCGGCGATAAAGTCGGTGCCCAGGGAGACCTCCTTGCGAGGCTTACCGCCCTTGTCATAATAATAATATATCGTTTTCCCGCGCACGCGCTTGCGCATGCCTGACGGGAGGGTGAGATTTACTGTTGGCTTTCTGCCCATATTTCTAGTCCGGTGGTGTCCATGCTTTTTTTGCCGGCTTTGGCGCCGCCACGCCCCTGCCGTCGATCGCGGAGCGGGGGACGACAGGCCGGCCGGCAGCATTGAGGAAGAATGGTACTCCTTGCTTGCGCAAGGTCTCGATTTGCAACTTGTGCGCGCGACGACCGGTCAACTCTGCGATCTCGGCGGACGAGAGGAATGTCGACGGCGCTTTCGCTGCGACCAACTCTGCGATGCGTTCAATTTCGTCCGGGCTGTACATCATGGTGGTGTCTCCTTCGGCAGTGGCCGAGCGATGCGGAGCAGGGCCATTGTTCGTGCGATCTCGTCCCGCTCGAGCATGAGCGATGACTCCGGCGGTTTTACCGCCGCCTCCAGCCGGTCGAAGCGCTCGGCGAGCGATTGGACGGCCGCCAGCACATCACCCAGCGTAAGCTCGGCCGGCGCGCAGGTGAGTTGGTGTGTCATGGCTGCCAGGTGCGGCCTCTGCAATTGATCTGGCGCCGGCATCACGCACCACCTTTCGCTGGCCAGCGCGGATACGCTGAACCAGGTTGGCCGGGCTCGTTACTTCCGGTGCATTCATTTTGGTGGTTCGTGGCTCGGGGACAGCGCTTGTTGCCGCAGGTCGGGCACAGCACCATGCGGCAGTCGTCGAGCGTCACAGGACGGCATGCATGGCACCAGCATGCCGCTTCCTCCGGCGTACGCTGACGCGCAGCCACGAGGCCGAAGCCACGCGGCGCCGGAATGACGGCCGCCGGGCCGATGTTCTCGATGCGCGCCACAAGCTTGCCACCCTCACCGCGGATTTCGGCAACGTCGGCCGGCAGCAACGGATCGACAACGAGGCACAGTCCCAGCGCGGTGCCTTCGGCAGCTACGGCCGCCTTCGCGCGGCTGGCCAGCCGGTTGCCGTTCACCATGCCGCCGGCGCAGTCAGCGAGCTGCTCGAGCAGCGTGGCGGTGCTGGTGAGTGGAGCGGGCGGGGTGGCCTTCATCCAGAAGAGCTCGCACTCTACCTCCAGCACGCGGCGCTTCAGCGTGGCGTTGTCGCGCGCTAGGCTTTGCAGCTCCTTGGCAAGTCGTTCCTGCGGCCAGGTCATCAGGGTTTCGTAGAGGCTCATACGCCCTCCGCTGGCTTCGCGGCGAGAGAGCGGATAAATGCCTCAGCCTCAACTGCATTCGTTTCCACTTGCAACTGGAAGCCTTCTGGGTTGCAGTGGGTATTGTGGTAGAGAGCACGCAGGCTAATGGCTGATTTGGCGATCTTCATTGCCTCACCCTGTGCGGTGGATGGCTGGGCGGCGTAGGCGTCAATAGCGCCTTTCGCAATCTCAGCCAAGTCAGCGCGGTCGCCGCAGCAGTTGCACGCCTCGGAGATATCTTTCAGCGCCGTCAGCAGGCCTTCTACTGGCTTCGCCTCCACTGGCACGCCCTCGGCTACTGGCTGCGCCCTCGGCTGCACTTCCTGATCGCCATACATCACAGGTTGACCGGTCACGTCGGCCAGCGCTCGAACGCCGCCGGGGGCGAAGGCCACTGGTTGCGCCTGTGCTGGCGATGGGGCGGCTGGCGCCGACGCCAGCAGGTCAACGATCTGCAACAGCATGGCGCGCTCGCTACGGCCTGACACCGTGCGCCAGCCGAATCGCAGCGCTTTCACCGCGTCCTCAAGCGACAGGTCGTCGCGCTCGCCGGCGTAATACGAAATCGCCTCAAGGATGTGCGGTGCGCATGGTTCCGTCACTACCATTGCCTGCGCCTTTGCTGACAGAGCGGCGCGGCGGTTCCATGCGACTACGGCTTGGGCCTTGGTGTCCGCAATCATGCCGCAGCAGCCATCGGTCGGGCACTCGACGGTGAAGCTGCCAGGATGATCTGGAATGCCCAAGAATCTACTGTGGCTGTGTGGCTCATGTTCCTGCATCAGCGGCGCAGCAGCGCAAAACGGGCACGGCAGCAGTTCCCCATCCTGTACTTGCGCAGCCGGTGCGGCCGGTGCTGCAGCTGGTTGCTGGCTAGCGGCACGATGGTCAACGCCAAACTGCCACGACAGGCCCAGCGCCTGCTGAATCGCGTTGAACGCCTTATCCTGCGCCACGCCTCCATGCTGGCGCGCCGTCAGCGCATCGTAGTAGGTCAGCACTGCCTCGCGCACTTCACGCAGCGCCGCTTGCGCATGCTGCTGTGGAGCAGTTGCGGCCTCGCGGAAGCGGTTGAATAGCCCCATCGGCGTCTCTTCGGCCTGCTGCCAGGCGCGGTAGATGGCGCGCACCTCGCTGTGGCCGAGTTGGCGCCAGCCAGATCCTGCCGACGTCGCAGCGGCGGGCAGGGGAGAGTGCTTCGGCTTCGCCGCCTGCTTCGCGCGGATTTGCTCCACCTTCGTCCAGATGCGCGCGAGCTCGGTTTCGGCAGCGGCGTGCATGTCCATGTCGTTGGCCAAGCACAGGGCGGCCAGCGTGACCATGACGCCGCCGACTTCTTGCACCGGCTCGCCGACGGGCCGACCGTAGACATAGTCCACCAGTTGGTTTGCCTCGCTGGCCGAGCAGCCGGTGGACTGCACCAGCTCGAGCGCTTCTTCGAGGAAGCGATGATTACGCTCCTCGCGATCGCCGGCGATCATCGGGCCGAAGCATTCCATCATCCACGGCTGCACGCGCTGCTGGAAGGGCAATTGTGGGTCTGTCGTTTCGTTGCTCATTCTGCTTCCTTGATAAATGAAATCTCACATGGCTGCACCGGCTCGGCCCGGCCTTCAAGATAGACGATGGCTTCCGTCTCGCCCTTGTGCCAGTGCAGGCCGGCGATGAATTGCTTGCGGCCCTCGTAGAGCACCGGGCGGCACTCCTGCTTGCAGCGCAGCAGGATCCGTTCGTGCTTCTCGGCCAGATCGCGCGCGGTCGGTTCCGGGGCCACTTGCGGCGCCTTGACCGTAGCTCGCACGGTCATTGTGGCCACCAGTAGGCGATGTTGGCGAGCACCGCCGCGCCGTAGATCAAGGCGATCAGCAGGAACGCGCGCCGCCGGGTGTGCGGGTCGCTCTGAATCGGGGCTTGCAGGTCTTCGTCGTTCATCGAATAATCTCCGGGTTGCGTACGCAAACAAGCTCAAAGGCGCCGCGCAGCAGCACGCCGCCTGCGGCCTTGCATATAGCGTTCTGGTGGTACGAATATGCAGCGAATATGACAAGCACGATGCCGGCGCCGATGTATCGTTTCATGATCTTCCTTTCTTCTTTTTCAGGTAAGGGCGGTCGCTGCCGAATGCTGGTTTGCGGCGAGGCTGCATCTCCACAGGAAAAGACTGAAACCTCGTAAATTCCTAGATCCGCAGCGTTCCTCCGACCGCTGGACTTGCGATGCGGTAAAGCTCGCCGCCGAGCAGCACCGTCTGTCCGACTTCAAGCCCTTGTGCCTCACCAGTCAGCACGATGTCGCGCGCCGCCCGGTATTCGGCCTGCTTACGTGCTTCGATGACGGCGCGCGCGCACTCGAGGTTTGCGACGGCGATCAGCGCGACAATCTCACGGGCACTCATGGCGCAACCGGCACAGCGCGGCCGCCGCGCCACCGCCAGCCAGGCGCGATGCTCTTGGTGCTGATCCAGTCGCGCCGGCGCTTATGGTCGATGCGCGGTGGTGGGATGAGATTTCCTTCCTCATCCCACCGCATGCATTCCACGTCGTGAAAAAACATCCAGTCATTGCGGGCGTCGCTCGCGTCCCACTCCGGCTCCCAACCGCCGCAGTTGTAGATGCGGATTGGTACGCCGGCGATACGCTCCCAGGCGCGTTGAACATGCTTCGGCTGGCGCCGCATTCGACGCCAGCCGCCCGGCGGGTCCATGACGCCCATGTCTGGGTCCGGCTCGTATTCACCCTCGTGGCGGCAATGGCTGCGCAAGAGCTCCACCGCTCGCTTCGCCTGCTTCTTGTAGATGCGCGGGTTCATGGCGCCGCCAGGTGATTAGGCACTTCGAAGAAGCCCAGCGCACCCTTCAGTGGCTGGAACGGCAGCGGCTTGGCGTCCCGCAGCTCGAAACCATACTTCCCGAAGAACCACGGTGACCGCGATGCGGTGATGCACCCGGTGATCGTGACCTTGCCGACAATCCCGCCGCGCTCCAGCTGCTCGAATGCCGGCAGCCGGAGATACTGCAGCCGCTCGTCCAGCGCGAGCATCAGGTCGACGTCGTCGTATTCCTCGCGCGTCATGCCTTTGCTGGCGTGCACCAGCACCTCGCCGCGCAGGCGCGTTGGCCAGCTGCGGTTCTCGATGTCTTTGTAGCCGTTCACAATGAGCCAGGCCCACGGCTGGCGGATGGATAGTGCCTTCATTTCACCTCCGGGAAACCGTTGTATTCGAGGCCGTCCAGCAGGCGGCCGGCGATGCGCTTGCCCATGCGCTCCATCTGCTCAGTGCCGACGATTTTCTGGCCGTCGTCATCGTTGAGCCAGTTCGGCGCCCACTCGCCCCATTGCTTGAACAGGAACGGCACGCCAGCGTTGCGGCACTGATCGCGGATGCCGCGCGCCCAGTCCGGATGCATCGTGCGCGCGCCGGCGCCGCTCTCACCGCCGACGATCACCCACCAGTTGCCAAGGTGGAGGCCAATTCGGTTGAAGCCCGGCACCTTGGCGAAGTCGACCGGGCCCAACAGCGGCTCCATGCTCAGGAACTTCACACGCGCGTCCAGCTCCAGCAGCTTGGGGATGTCCCGGTCGGCTTCAGCCTGGCTGGTGATGGTCGCGCCCAGCCAAACGTTGGGGTACATGCGCTCGAAGTCGAACGGCACGGGCAGCATGTTGCCGACGTTGCCGATCCGCTTAGTCAGCAGCAGCCAATCCAGATTCGGCGTCGCGTCGATCAGGCGGAACAAATCCTCGCGCCAAGCCGGGTCGACCTCGTTGTCGAACACGTCGGCTAGGCTGGCGCAGAACACGCGCTGGCGGTGGCCGTGGTGCGCGTAGAACTGGGCATGCGCGGCGTTCCATGCCAGCGGCTTGCGCCAGTTCGCGACGCTGGTGCGCAAGCGCGGCTTGCCCGGCCCCCATTGGACGCGGCGCAAGCGGTGGTCCATCATGCTCTCCGCGTAGCAGTGGTCACAGCCCGGCGAGACTTTGGTGCAGCCGGTCCACGGATTGAAAGTGTGGTCTGCCCATTCGATTTTTGTATTTTCGCTCATGCTAGTATTGCTCCATTGTTAAGGAGAAATAAATGCTTCAGAAGATGCTTGTCGTATTAGCTATTGCGCTGGCGATCATGGCCAGCGTAGCGTTTTGCCTTGTGTGCTACTACATCTGGCCGGAGAAAGATTCCACCCTGCCTGCATGGATACAAGCAATCGGATCGATAGGCGCGATCATTGGTGCTGCAATTGGAATCCGTTGGCAAATTGCGGACAATGCGGACCGCGCAGCCAAGGCGGCACAGGATGCTTCCGATCTCGCACTCGTTGAAGAGAGGAGGAAAGTCCAAAATCTCTTGAAGGCTCTTAGCTCCGAGCTGGGGACCTACGAGTCGGCGCTTACCCGCGTCAAAAAAGTGTTTGATAGGCACTGTGAGGCAGCAGGGGAGCAAATTATCCGAGTTGTTTATCCAGATATGGAGCCAAGATTTGCTGTCTACATCGGCTGCACCGCTAGCCTTGGACTCATTTCTGACGATGCGCTGCGGTCGAAGATTGTGAGAACTTACGCTGAGTTGGATGCAATGTTTTCGATCATCAGCTTGAATAGCCGATACGCTGCAGGACACTTTGAGGGCGAAATCGAGGGCGAAAAAGCAGATAAGGCCCTCAGTGATCTTGGACCATACATCCAACGTAAGCTGCCTAGAGCGATAGACGCGGCCGCGGAAGTGCAAAACCAAATTTCTCAATTGGTTGCTCCCTTGCCTTCAACAGCTTCGTAAGCACTGCCAGATTCCGCTGCGATTCCGGTTTCGATCATCGCCTCCAGCATCCGCGCTGCCCGGTTATAGCCGATCCTCAGGTGGCGCTGCACCAGCGAGATCGACGCGCGCTGGTTGGTGCGCACCACGGCCACGGCCTGCTCGTACAGCGGATCGGTGGCACTGCCGTCGCCGGCCGGGACCGGCACATGGCCGACTCCATCCACCCATTTCGAGGTCCGCTGCTCGCGCACCGGCTCATCACCCTTGGCTGAATCGGTTGGCGCCGGCGCGTCCATCAGCGCTTCGCCTCCCAGCGCCTCAACGAGGTCGGCCAGCAACTTCGCCAGTTCGCCGGCCATCAGCGCGAAGTCCCCGTCGAAGCGCTCTTCGTCGTTGCGGCTGGTGATTTCGCGCTCGGTCAGCACGTCCAGTGGCTTGACCGACTTCACGGCCAGACTCTCGTCCAGCACGAAGCTGATCTTGCTGTCCCACGTCATGGCCAGGCGCGTGCACTGCTTGCCGGCCTTGATGTGGCGGCGCACGTCGTCAGGATCCAGCGTGTGCTTTTTGTAGGCCACCTGCGCCTTGCTTTCGCCGGTGGCGCGCAGCGTGGCGTCCTGGTCGACCGTGAAGCCGGCCGGCGCTTCGTCGGTGGACAACCAGTCGGTCATCACGCCCACCGGCGAGCGCTGCACACGCAGGCTTTCCAGTGGCATGCGGTCGACAGCCTTCAGCAGCAGTTTGATCGCCTCGTCGGCCTTGGCCGGGCTGGCCGCGTCGACCACCAGCCAGCCGTGCACGGGGTCGATCCATACCGGCGTGGTGGACTGGATGCTGAACGCGCGCGGCAGCAGTTCGTCGGCCACGCGCTCCTTCAGTTCCTTCATGGCCTTCTTGCCGGGTGCGAAACCCTGCGCCTCTTCCATTTCGGCGGCGCGCGCCTTCGCCACCTGGTTGATGACGGTGGTCGGCAACAGCTTTTTCTCCGTGCGCAGCAGGAGCAGCATCTGCTTGTTCACGGTGTGCACCAGTCCGCCGCCCGGGCGCGGCGCGTCCCAGCCTTGGCGCAGCAGCTCATTGCTGCTCGGCGGAGTGAAGGCCTGCGGCGCGAGCATGCTGGCCAGCGCGTCGGCGGTCATTGCCCACGGCGCGGGGAGACGGTAGATTTGGAGGTTGCGGAAAAACATATCGGCCCTTCTCGGTGCCGCCGGCTCATGTAAAGGCCAGCAGCTGGTTAATCACGTTGTCTAGGTCTTGCCTGGTGTATCTGGTCAAAATGCGCCGCAGCACCACATCCACGGTCGCGTTGTACAACTGCTCGAACTCGATCTCATCCATCTGAGCGAAGCTGATGCTCTTCGGTTCCAGGCGGACTTCGCTCCGCAGGTTCACCGTGGACTCGTAAAAGCCGGCCAAGATGATCAGGTCCTTGCGGAATCGCTCTTTGTTCTTCGCCACCGGCATGCCCTTGTAGGTCACCTCGCCGTTGGGCTCCCACTGCTCGAAAGCGAAGTCGAGCAGCGCGAAGTACTTTTTGTGAAACTTGTAATTCCTGACCCTCTTAAAATCGGCGTGGGTCAGCTCGCCGGCTTTCATTTTCTGGATGAAGGCCGCCGCAGCCTCGTCGTGTGGCACGAGGATGTTGGAGACCTTCATCAGCACGATTTCGGTCAAGGCGGTGCTCCCAATTGAGCGGTGAGCATCATGCGATTTGCCCTTCGCTATTGGCGATTTGCTTTTGTCCCATGCCGACGATACGTCCGAAATCATGCCCAGCCTGATGCGCCTGTAGGGCCATCTTTGCGGCGTTGATTTCGGTCTGAACGCTTTCGTTCAAGACCTTCATATTGGCTGCAATCGCCATTCCGCGATTGATATCCATGCTGCCGTTGCGGAGCTCGACGATAGTGTCAAGGATCATCCGGCGAGCGTCGCCAAAGGTGGCTATTTGGTTAATTTCAAGACTCATTACAAAGTTCCTTTATCGTTCTCGACAGCTCGTGCGAGATTTGTCGATTGGCCAGTTGCTCTCGCTTCAATATGATGAGGTTGCGAGGCAGTTGAGACGCTGGCACGCCTAGCGCACGCACCAGCGCCGCTTTCGCGCGCCGCGTAAAATCCAGCAGGACGTTGTGCTCAGTTGCCTCTTCCTTGTGTTCCAGGCGCCACTTGGCGCGGCCGTTGCGTCGGCACGCCAAGCAGTTGTGGCCGGGGAGTTGTGCCAAGCATGCGCGGCAGGTTTTCACTCGGGAGCACCGCCCAGGTCAGCAACGCTGATCACGATGCCACGGCAGTACGGGCCGCCGACGCCGGCGACGTCGAACGTCGCATGCGGGATGCTTGTGCGGTAGGTCCAGGTGTAGTCGCCTTCCGAGCACGACAGCGCATCGACCTTGTGGGCCAGCGGCTGGCGGGCGAGGTAATCGCGCAGTTCGTCGTCGCTCTCGATGTTGTCGCGATCCGGCAGCAGGCCCTTCGCGTCGATCAGCGCAGTGCCGCCGCCGTCGCAGTCGCATTCGTCGTTGATCGCGCCGCGCAGCTCCATAAGGTCATCGCTGGCGCCGAAGATCACGACCAGACCAGCCGCCTTTGCTTGCGCCTGTTCTTCGTCGGTCAGGTCGAACGGATACTCGCGGCCATGCAGCGCGACAGCCAGCAATTCCTTGGTTAGCGCCGGCGCGGCGGCGACCGGCACCGACAGGCTGACCGGCTTCAGCGCTGGCTCGCCGGCGGCATAATTGAACGCCGCCTTGTCGGCTTTCACATACGGGAACTGGTCCGCGCACTTCTTGATGCGCTGGATGAAGAAGGAGCCCAGCGACTCGGCACCCAGGAATTCAGCGAACATTGCGGCGCTGACGTTCTGGTAGTGGTAGATATCGCTCTCGCCCGATTTTTTCGGGTGAAACAGGATGGCCAGCAGGTTCAGCTCGGGCACATGGCCGATGGCTGCGAACTGACTGGATTCGACTTTCTGCATGTTGATGGTCGGGATGGCGCTCATGGTGTTCTCCGTGGTTGCTGGTTATGCTGCGTACTTGGCATGGATGGTGCTGATGTGGCGCTGAATCGCAGCGCAGATGCGCGGGAAGTCAGACTCGTGGTACAGCTTCGCCGACTTGTCGGTAGCTGCCGGCGTGAAACCCAGCGAAAGCAGACCGTCGGCGCTGATCGCCAGCGGCGCGATGCGTTCGTTGATCTGGCCGAGGCGCAGCGCTGGCGGTGCGGTGGGAACGGCGCCCGGCTGGTCGAACAGGTCGCCGGTAGGTGGTGTCTCAGCGGCTGCAACCTGCGCGTCTGCCAAGTCGGCCAGGCGCGCTTGCTCGGCCAGAGCGTTGGCTTGCACAATTGCGGCTGCGGCGGTGGTCGGGCGCTCGGACTGTGCGGCTTGGCGCTGTGCTGCGATCTGCGCGGCCTGCGCTTCCAGTTGGCGCTTCGTTTCGGTGGCCACGCGCTCGCGCTCAGCCTTTTCGGCGGCTGCCTGGCGCTCAGCAGCTTCGCGCTGCTGGTGTTCCAGATCGGCGCGTGCTGCGGCTTCCGCCTTTGCCTTTTCCTCGGCGGCTATCCGAGCGCGCAGCGCTTGCTGCTTTGCTTCTTCGGCGCGGACGTGGTCAGCGATGCGAGTGCGCACCACCAGCTGGAAGTCGTCGTAGGCCTTGCCGATGATCTGCTGCAGGTCGCGGAACAGGCCGGCATGTTCGCCCACGTTGGCGTTGTACCAGACCAGCTTGGCGCGCACGTCGGCTGCCGCCTGGTTGGCCGCGACCTTGGCGTTGGCCAGTGCGGTGTTCACGGCATTGTGGAGGCTGGCCAGCGTGCGCAGGCTCTTCATGGCACCGGCGAAGTCGGGCTGCTGAAGCTGCAGGCGGATCGGCGCAATCTCGGCTTCCAGTGCTGCGACGTGTTCCATGTACTCGCGCTTGCCTTCGTTGAGGATGGTTTCTTTGATCTGGTCCTTGCGCACTTTGACCAGCTTTTCCAGTTCCAGGCGCTTGGCGCGGAACTGAGCTTTGATGTGGTCGACCGTGCGCATTACCTCGTCGATGGTCGAGGTCTGCGCCAGCGCGGCCGCCTTTGCAAGTTCCAGCTTCTGTTCGGCCTCGCCGCAGAATTTGACGTTGTACTCGGCATCGGCGAAGTCTTGGTCGTCCTGCAAGTCGGTCTTGATCGTGGACAGGAACTTCTCGGCGGCCTTCTGGTAGATCATCAGGTTGCTGCTGACAACCTTGCCTTCGGTCTGGACGACCAGAGCGGGCAGGGCGGCGGCCGGCGCCGCTTCGGGCTTCACGGCGTGGTCGACCTGTTTGTAGTTCGCCACGTCGGCGTCGAACTGCTCCCAGCCGGCGCGGATCCGGTCGAACCAACCGGCATCCGGATATACCCAGGTCCAGACCATGTTGGCCTCGGTGCCGTCGGAGACCATGAACATCCACTTCTCTGCGCCGGTGACCATCAACTGCTGCTGGACCTGTGGCATGTGGGTGTCTGGCACCGTGCCGGTGCGAACGCTGGTGGCCAGCTGTTCGTTCCACTGCTTGTGCTCCCAGCCGATGCTGTCGCAGATGGTCAAGCCGTCGCACGAGGCGCTGATGCGGCCGAGCGAGCAGGTGACTGGATACAGGTCGTCGCCGATGATCTTCTCGGCCAGAGGGCGCGCCAGCGCTTCCACTTCGTGGCCGTGGTCGAGGATGTTCTCTTGAACCCAGTCGGAAAATTCTTTGGCCAGGCCGGTAGCCTTCATACGCACCAGCTCGTCGCGGGTGACTTTGTCGGACAGTCCCAGCATGGCTGGCGCCTCGCTGGCGCCGTTGTGCTGCGCGCGGAAGGCGTGCCAGTCGTCGCTACCCTGAGCGAGCTCGTGAACTTGATGGTGCAGGTTTGGATCGCGTTGCATGATGTTTTCCCGTTCGTTGTCGTTGTCGGATTAGTTGTTTTCGTGTGCCCACGAATGGATCGTCAGCTTTTGGTCTTCGGTGAAGGTGGCGCGGGTGCTGAGCTGAGCGATCAGCTGCTCCGGCGTTTTCTTCTTCTGCAGGATGATCTGGCGCCACTTCGGCGTTTCGGCCTTGAACTGCTCTTCGCTAACTTCGGGCAAAAGCACTTGTTCGTCGATTACCGCCTGCGCTGGCGGTGGGGTGATGTCGCGAATCTCGCGGCTGGATTCATCCAGCTCATCTGGCGTATAGACGCCCAAGATGACGTCGGGTGCGTAGAGGCGAGTCCAGCGCTTCACGGCCAGATAGGCGAGCTGCTGACGAGGATCGGTAGCCCAGAGCGGCGAGTTGCGTACGCTCGCCTGTACCAGCAGGAGCGTCAGTTCGCGAGGTGCACGCTCGCCGCGCAGGGTGGCCCAGATGCGAATGCCCAAGCCTTCCTCGGCAGCCATGTCGTAGTCCGGGGCGTGGAACTGGTAGGCCTTCCGGTAATCCTTGTCGCCTTTCTTGCCGCGCTCCGGCACGCTTACGACTTTGGTCTTGCCGATGATCCGCTCCCATGGGCCGAACCACTCGTAATTGAAGCGGTCAACCGTGACGCCGCTCGACTGAATCGCGGAGTTCACCAACTGCCCCTCGTAGCCCAACGCGCCATTCACGATGTGGGTCTTCTGGGCCACGGCGAACGGATTCATCTTCCACTGCATCGCCTGCATGATGATTGCGGCGCAGTCGGGCGGGTTGCCCTTAAGGTGGTCCGGGATAGTCGTCCGGCTTTTCGCCATGACGTCAGCCAGACGCAGGATGCTCTCCATGCTGGCGACGTCCAGGATCAGAGCGGTGCTGCTGGTGGTGATCGCGGGCAGGTCGGCCGGTGCCGTTGTCATCTGCATCGCGCTATGTGCTTCGCGGGTTACTGCGTTCATCGTATTCTCCGATTCAGGTTGTTGACTTCGTTATTCAGCAGCGCCAGGCGCAGCGCATGTTCTGGTCGGTGGCCGGCGCGCAGGTTGCGCAAGGCGGTGCTAGCCAAGGCGGCGAGCGCGGCCCTCATCGATCCACCTTTGCGGTCCAAATCGCGCGCTCGCGCTCGGCCGCCTCTTCGTCGGCGTGCTGCAGGTAGGCGTACGCGGAGCCGACCAGCATTCCCAGCGCGGCAATGGTCAGCCAGTCACGCAGCTTCACGGCGACCTCCGGCGTTTGCTGCGACGCGCTGCTGCGCGAGGTCGCGGCGCTCCTGAATCACCTTGCGGATTTCCTCGTCACGCAACGCGGTCGGCACGCCCAAGCCTTCCAGCGCGAGCTCCAGCAGGCGAATCTGGCGGGTGATCCGGTGATTCGGTCGGCGGCACAGCGCCGCGATGCGCACCAGGGCCTTCTGCGCCGGCGTCACGGCCGCACCACAATGGTTACGCCCATCGCGCCAGCGTCGTAGGCTGCATCCTGCAGCTTGGCGGCGTCACCGATCGCGGTGTAGCTGCGCGCGCCGGCGGCGGTGCGCTCGGTGACGTTATAGACAAGGCCAAACTCGCGCGCGGCAAGCTGCGGCGCGACGCTGTTGCGGCTGCGGCCGGCGATCTGGTAGCGGCTAACGTGGCTGCCGGCCGGCGTAGCTTCCGGAGCGTCCAGGTTGCCAGCCATCAGGGATTCAGTCAGACCTGAGTCTTGGTAGGCGAAGGCGAGGGCGGCGAACACGGCGAGGCGAGAGCTGCGGCCGGCGGTGATGTGTGTGACGTTATTCATGCGGCACCTGCTGATTTGAGAGCGGCGAGCCGCTCGTGGTAACGGGTCATGCCGTCGGGCGAGATGCCTTCGGCTTCCAGCTGCTTTGCGCAGGTCAGTTTCTGATCAACCGTCATGACGTTCAACATCACGCCGATGATGCGGTGTGCGTAGAGCAGTTCTTTGGCGGTGGCGTCGCGTGGCACTGGGCGTGCGCCTGCGAAGTGTGCGACGGCGCTTGCGACCGGCACGCCGGCATTCGCCGCGGCGGTGGCAATAGCTGCCTTGGACAGCATACCGAGCGGCCTGATGCGGTGCTTCATACTGCACCCGCGACACGCGCCCCGGCGCGTGCAGCCTGCTTGGCTTCGCGCTTCGCCTTGCGCTCGAGATAAGCTTGCTTGTGCGGATTTCCGCCGATGCGACCAAGAATCTCCAGGTGCCGTGCCTCGCGCTGGTTCGCAGTCAGGCCCAAGCCGCGCATTGCGACTTCATGAATCGTCTGGGTGCGGCGGCTGTACGTGCGCGACTGCGCGCACAGCGTCAGTATTTGGTCGAGGGTGTCGCGTAAGTCGCTCATGTACTTCTCCTTGTTGACTTCGTTGTTGTTCGGCTTTAACCATGTCCGGCATGGGCCTGTGCGCACTCAGGCTGGCGTCGCGGTGGTGTTTCTTCAACAGGGGAGGCAGCAGGCGTGTGCGGTGTCGTCTGTACGGCGCCGGCTCTGCCCTCGCGGCTCGACCAGCTGCAACCTACTGCCTCGCCTGTTGAACCCGCGCTTGCCCGGCGCGGGACGGTATTACTGGCGGCGAGCCGCGCGGTGATCAGGCTGCAGTTACCTGCGATGGACGGAACGACTTGACGCCGCCGTGCTCTTCGCCCACGTCTACGTCGTAGAAGACACCTTTACCAGCCGGACGCTCGGCGACGAATTTCCCGGTGTAGACCTTGCCGCCGCGTGCGGCGCGCGCTTTCACTGGGGCGCCTTTTTTGAATGGTGCTGCTGCCATGGTGTTGCCTTTCTTGGTTAGTTGAGCCGGGTACGCCGGCCGGCGGCGCCTAACGCAGCGCGAGCGGGGCATGCTGATCCCACAGGGCGCATTTCTATCGCCTGGCCAACGGCTATCGCTGCGTTGTATTCCGAGGCAGCGCGCTTCGGGTTCGGATCAAGGCGGCTCGGCGCCGCAGTTGCGCATCCACATGTGGCGCTCGGCGCGCGCTTCGTCGCGCGAAATTAGCTGCAGTGCGTGGGCGCTGGGCATGTGCATGTCGCACCAGTCGCTCATCTGGCGCAGTTGTTCGCGCGTCAGCCACACGCTCAGGTCGATTTTGTCGGCGGCGCCGCTTAGTGCGACGTGCTCCACTTCGTAGCCGGCGGAATCGAGCGTGCCGTACAGGTCGACGCGCAGGCCGTCGTGCTCGTAGCCGAGGCGCAGCAGGCGCGTGGTGGCTGGCACCATCGGTTGCGTGACCACCAGCACCGCCTTCAGTGGCTCATCGCCTTCGCGCACCGGTGCGGCGATGGTGCCGGCGCGCAGCTGGAGCAGGGCGGCGGAAACCGGGGCGTTCATGATGATTAGCCCAGCGTCGCCGGAGCGGCGGCCTGGCTGAAATCAAAGTAGGGAACTACGTCGCCAGCAGCGGCTGCTGCATCGGACAAGGCTTTCAGTTCGGCTGAGGACATTTCGCTCTCCATCGCGTTTATGGTGTCGATGGACAAACTATAGCGCAGCTATATTTTAAAAACAATAGCGTCGCTACAGAAAACTATTAAATTTTTTTGCCGTTGTTAAAACGGTAGCGCGTCTTCTTTGGCTGGCAGCATAGCCATCCCCGAGCCGATCTCATCCGTATAGACCTGCTTGATGATGTTGTTGGTGGTGGTGGGGCGCGCGAAGCGGGAGAGACGGTGCCGCCGCGCGGCGAGGGTGGAATCCTGGCAGTTGGGAGTTGTAAACTTGCAAGTAGCAGTCTAAAATCATCAGGCGTAAGCAGGCCGGGGATAACCGGCCTGCCTGCCTTTAGGTCACAGAAGTCCGATTTGATGCAGTACCAAGAGCAGTCCCGTGATGGCGGTAATGATCTTGGCCACATCGATCGTCCAGCTCACCTTTGCTGCTGATCGTTTGGCTTTTCGCATTTTGCAAAAGCTCCATGCTTGGTGCCGAACGAGGCCTCGTTCAGCACCAGGTTAGTGGGGCTGAACATTTGTATCGCGCCTTGCCGGGCGCTAGCCGGTGCTGCTGCAGCAGCGGTGGCACTGTCAGTGAGCGGTTTTACACTCACAGGTGGGTACCATGTTGACAGTTCGGCTCAGTGGTTTCAATCATCTGGTATCCACCAGGTTCTACCGCCACATCACCTTCAGCGCTTGCGAGGCGCTGACATGGCTTGCGACCATGCTCCTAATACCCGCGCATCGGATGGTGCACGGGCTCATTTCTCGCAAATAGTCTTCCAGTGATCTTTGAACACTTCGCCAGCTCGCGCCGGCTTCATCGCCGCGCCTCGTATTCGCAGATTTATCAAACGGTGTGCGCTTTCATTTGGACGTAGCGCAGCTTTGCTTGATGGTATCCGCGCCTATGCCGGCTGCTGTAAGGATACGCTCCATGCGAGAAGCCTGATCGGTGCAGGCCTTTGAAAGCTCCCGCAATGAATCGCCTTTTTTGTACGCCTCGTCAACCTCGGCGTCGGAGCCATAGCCGCTAAGCTTCGATCCATAAACTGTGGAGTCGTCGGCATCAGTCCGGTACTGCTTCGCGCTTGAGCGCGCCTTGCAAAGCTCAGCTACGAGATCCTCAGATTTCATCTCTTTCATTTCCTGGTAGTCCAGGACGACGCACCCGGCACCGGCGTTCGTGCATGCCAGACTAGCGACTAAAATAGCGAGCAATTTTTTCACTGAAGCCGTCTCCGTCAGAATTAGATTCGATCTGTCTCGCGCTTAACAATGCGCCCGATAATGATGCATTCACCTTCCCGGCAACTCTTTCGCCGGTGACGTACCTGATCTGGATTGTCGGAGGTTAGCCACCATTCGCCGCGGTCGCGCGCAAGCCGCTTCACGACCGCTTGGCCTTCGAAGTTCACAGCGAATACAGCGCCATCCTCCATCCTCGTATCGGCCGTGTTGATGATGACCTGGTCGCCTTCGTACAGGTTGGGCTCCATGCTATCGCCCTTGATGCGGATGGCGATCAGGCGGCCTGGAACATACCCATGTCGGTCAACCCAATTTTTTGAGATGCTCAGCTTGCTGCCGTCATAAATTTCAGGAACTGTCTGGAAGCCTGTCATACCTGCCGAGAGAACTAATTGAACTTTTGGGATTTCGTAGAAGTCTGGGTCGCCGGGTTCCGCGACCACCACCCGCATTGCTCCTGGCAGAACTTCAGTGATCGCCTGTGGAGACTCCAAGTGTCTCGCGGCAGCCGCTGCCTCCTTTGCAAGCCGAGGGCTTATGTCTTCAAGTGAGCATCCAAAGCCACGAGCGTACGCCATCGCGGCCTCCATGCTTATTGGGCGCCGACCGGTGATGTTCTGATAAATCATCGACTGGCCACCTTTTAAGTCGTGGATACGAGCAAATTCCGCCCTATTCACGCCTTCGAACCGAGCCTTTAGGCTGGCGGCCTCATCTTCTGTTGTGAGAATCTTCATATAGCAATGCTATCTAAAAAAAACTATAGCGGGGCTTGCTTTTAAAATGTAGCGGCGCTATAGTTTCTGCATGAACCTCAAAAATTACTTGGCCCAAGCGGAAGTGAAGAAAGCAGACCTCGCGCGATCTGTGAGCGTGTCGCCGGCGCTGCTACATCAGTGGATTGAGGGTATTCGCCCAGTTGCGATTCGCCACTGCATCGCCATCGAGCGTGCTACCGCGAATCAAGTCACCCGCAAAGACCTTCGCCCAGACGACTGGCAAAACATCTGGCCCGAGCTGGCCACCACCGGAGAACCCCATGACCATCCGTAACCGCATCGACGCGCTGATGGCGCGCTTCGGGTATGTGCGCGCGCCAGCGGAGATCGCTCCAACGATCATTCCGATGACCATCCAGTTCAATACCGACACCTCAAAGGTCGAGGCTGCCAAGAAATTGCTGGAAGAAGTTGTAGTGGTGGCTGAGCGCGCCGAGGCAGCAGTGCACCGGCTTAACGCTGCGGCTGGTACCGATGTGGCTGCGGCAAATTCCAGCACGACCACCTGAAAGGAAGCCTGATGAGCAACCACGAGAAGCTGACCGCCGCGCTGCTGGGCGTATTTGAAATTGACGAGGCAGACAAACCGGCTGCGGCGTCCGCGCTGGCCGGCGTGCTCGTAGCACTGCAGGAGCCTCTGCTGACCGAGCTGAACAAGCAGACCACGCTGCTGGAGGTGATCGCGAAGCAGGGCGAGCACGCGCTGGACCGTCCACCTTGCATCGCGTCCTCCTGCGTCGCTTCCGCTTGCGGCCTGCCGGGCTGATGCCCACCACTGAATTTGTATCGCCAGCATCACCTGTATCACCCGAAAGCCTGATTCACTTTTAAAAGGAAAACACCATGGACCTGAAGCTCAAAAAATGCAGCAGCCCGCGTGACCTGATCGTTAAGACCAGCTTGAACGCCGACGAGTTCCTGCCGTTCCGCGACAAGTGCGCCGCCGCCGGCGTGGCCGTCAGCGCTCGCATCCGCGTACTGATCAACCGCGACGTCAGCCAAGCGAATCGTACCAACACGGCGCGTCGCAGTGAACGGCCAAAACTGGGCCCAGTGCGCGCGCTGTTCCCAGCTGCCCATGGTCGCCTGGGCGGCGCACCGGTGCCGCGACTCCGTCTTTGATCAGCTAGGAAAACGTAAACCGATAGGCCGAATTCGCAATAACGCAAAGGAGCCACCGTGAACCTGATTGATCCGAACATCCAGATGACGATGACCAGCAAGGAAATTTCCGAGCTGGTCGAGTCCCGCCACGACAAAGTGAAGCAAAGCATCGACCGGCTGGTCGCTCGTGGCGTGATATCCCAACCCCCAATGGGGGATGGGGAGAAGGCCGGCAACGGCGTGGTGGAGCAGGTCTACCACATTGGCAAGCGCGACAGCTACATCATCGTCGCTCAGCTCTCGCCGGAATTCACCGCGCGCCTGGTCGACCGCTGGCAGGAGCTGGAAGCCGCGACCACACAAAAATTGACTTTGCCCGACTTCACCAACCCAGCGGCCGCCGCGCGCGCCTGGGCTGATGAAGTCGAGGCCAAGCAGGCGCTGGAAGTGCAGCTCGCTGCCGCTGCGCCGGCGATCGAGTTCGTGGACCGCTACGTCGACGCCAGCGGCACGATGGGCTTCCGCCAAGTGTGCAAGGTGCTGCGCGCCAACGAGAACGCTTTCCGCGAATTCCTGCTCGACCGCAAGATCGCCTACCGGCTTGGCGGCGAACTGACGCCACACGCAGAGCACCTCAACGCCGGGCGCTTCTTTGTGAAAGCCGGCGTGGCGCGCCACAACGACCACGCCTTCAATAGCATGCGCTTTACCACTAAGGGCGTGGAGTGGGTAGCTGGCGAGTTCGCCAAGCACCAGTTGGCCGCGCAGATGCAGCACCACTGAATCCGGGATGCCGCGCCCCGTCGCGCGCGGCCTTTGAAAGTCGAAAATGAAGAAAAGCCTCTTGATCGCAGCACTGCTGGTAATCGCTTTGGCACAAGCCTCCGCGACTGCGGCTGTGACCGTCACTGCACGCTCTGTACCCGTGGCCCGTGCTGCTCCCGTGAGTCGTCCGACTGCGCCGGCGCGCGCCGCTACCACGCCTGCGCGCCCGGCAGCGACCAGCCCGGCCGCGCCGCTGCCGCGCCCTGCGGAAATCTATCCGGTTCCAGTGTTCGTGCCACCCGCGCACACCGCACCCACAGCGCAGTGCGATAAACAGAAGAAGGACTGCAAGAAGTGATGGCTCAGCAGCACCAGAACCAAAAGCCGAGTGAGCAGCCGACGTCGGCGCCGCCGATCGAACCGGGTCACGTCATGCGCCGCGAGCACTACGAGCGCCTGGCACGCGAAGCGGCGGCAGAAAAGCAGAAATAGAAAAGGCCGCGTGGGGCGCGGCCAGATCACCTACCAGAGGAACTACATGTCCACAATTTTACAACAAGGACCGGCGCCAGCACAGACTGGCTCGCCGGAGGGGACGGCCTTGCGCAAACTTTCCGTTTGGCGCCAGCGCGACCGCGATCACCTCGCGAATAAGGCCGACCGTGACGCCCAGCGCGCTGAGTACCGCGCGCGTCAGGAGCTGCGCGGCGCCGCCGACAATCTGGACGGGAGCGGGCAGCCATGACCTATTCCGCCGACACCCTCAACAAGATGGCCGAGCTGGTGCTGGACCGCCTCCAGGTGACGTCCGCCGACGTCGCCGGCCATGTCGGCCTGTCGATTCAAGCGACCGAAGACGGCCTGCGCGTGCTGCAGCGCCAGGGCCGCGTGCATCGCGTGCATCAAACCATACCTCTGTCCGGTACCGGCTCGATCTGGGCCCCGGGCCGGCGCGTGACCTGTGACGGCCATGCCGTGTACGAGCCGGTCCACCTGGTCAGCAGCAACTGGGGCCCAACGCCGTTTCGCGTGAGCGAGTTGGAATCGCTGCTCTTCGCGCGGCCGGGCGCTGCCCCCGGCAGTTTGGCGGAGGTGCGCGGATGAAAGCGATCGACTTGTTCGCCGGGGCAGGGGGATTTTCAACCGGCGCGCGGATGGCTGGTGTCGACGTGGTTTGGGCCGTGAACCACTGGCCGGCGGCCGTGGCCATCCATGCGCAGAATCATCCGGATGCTGAACACGCTTGCCAGGATCTGCACCAGACCAACTGGCGCGACGTGCCTGCGCATGACATTCTGCTGGCTTCCCCATGCTGCCAAGGCCACAGCAAGGCACGCGGTAAAGAGCACGGCAACCCGCAGCATGACGTCAGCCGTTCCACAGCTTGGGCGGTCGTGTCAGCCGCCGAGTACCACCAGCCTGAATATTTCATCGTAGAGAACGTGCCCGAATTCGTGTCGTGGTCGCTTTACCCGGCGTGGTGCGCCGCTATGGAGGCGCTGGATTACAGCATGACGCCGATGATTGTTGACGCCGCCGACCACGGCGTGCCGCAGCATCGTAGCCGCCTGTTCATTATTGGTGTGCGTGCAAAGCACCCGCTCTGGCTCGACATTCCGAAGCGCCAGCATATACCTGCCAGCAGCTTCATCGATTTTGGCGCCGGCAATTGGCAGCCGATCGAGAAACCAGGACGCGCGGCGGCGACGCTGGAGCGTATTGCTGCTGGCCGTCGAGTCCACGGCGATCGCTTCATCTCCAGCTACTACGGCAACGAACGAGGCGGTCGGTCAATCCAGCGCCCGATCGGCACCATCACGACCCGCGATCGTCACGCCATCATCGATGGCGATCGCATGCGGATGCTGAGCGTGCCGGAGAGTAGGGCAGCGATGGGCTTCCCGGCAAACACGATCTTACCGGCTTCTCATAAAGACGCGATGCATATGCTGGGCAATGCCGTAGCACCTCCTGTGGCACGCGACATCATCCTGGCTATGAAGGCGGCCGCATGAGCACCCAACTCTGCTTCGACTTCGACGCGCCCGTGAAGGCGAAGCCAGTCAGCCGCCGCGTCAAAACGCGCGCTGCGAAGCCCGATTTGGTGGAGGCGGAGCGCAAGCGCCTCGCTGGTTACTGGGTCGCACGCGACGCGGAAGAGGACGCCGAGGCGCGCGCCTACTGGGAGGTCGGCATGGTCACCAGCATGCCATGCTGGGCGACTGTACTCGACAGCGATCAGACCTACACGCAGATGTTGCCGGGCGTGGTCGAAGCGATCGAAGGTGGCCTGGCCAGCGTGCGAATCTACGCGGCGCCGGAGTATGGCTGCTGGCTGGAGAACTACCCGCTCCACAAGAAGCTGGCCATCAACGTGCCACTGCGCGAGCTGGGCAAGTATGCCCTCAATGAGGGGCTGGTGCGCGTCGCGGCGGCCGGCCTGTTGGTCACCGGCGACGCGGCGCTCGCAGCCGAGGTTCGCGCGCGCCACCGGGCAGATATGTCCAACTTCACGCGCGAGCGTGAGATGGGAATGGTGGCGATATGACTGCTGTTGGGTTGAACATACTACTGGGACGTCCTGAGTTTGATCAGCGCCTCCGTAATCTCAACTTCGGCCATGCAAAGCTTTTTATGGCCGTCGTCAAGCATGTTGAAGAGCTGTGCAAAGCGAGTGGCATCGAGATTTCGGTAGCTTTGAAGTCCGCGCTCGAGTTGGTCGTGAAGTTGCCTCAAGCAGCTTCGGTGGTTAATGAGGGCAGCAATCACCCTTGCATTAGGGACTTCATGGAGCGCGATCGCGGCAGTTTCGCTCTGGACTTCGAGCAGTATATTCCTGTCGAAATGACGCTCACCGGATGCGATGCTGCAAAAGGTGTCGCGATCCCATTCGAATGCTCGTACCACTCGGAGAACCCGACGGTTAGCGAAGTCGATGATTTGCTCCAAGCCTTCGAGCATGCGCATTTCGGAAGTAAGGCGGGAAAGCTGCTCCAACGTCCTGGCGTCTTCGAACTGCTTCTTTACCTGCCAGGATGCGATTTGTCCGGCGACGAAAATAGCGGCAATCGAACCAACTGCTTGCACCCATCCAGCTGCTTCCTGACTCCAGAGTATGCAGCTAAGTGCGCGAATCAGCAGCAGAACGCCGATCAGCGACAGTGCGCTGATGGATATAACGAATCCAGCGCAAGCCCAAGCATGTATTCGCTTGATCATTTTCTGCCAATTGCCAAAAGGGAAAATAGTAACATGATCTACGATCTGGTTGGCGCGGAGCGCCAACACCTTGTTTGCTCTCCGCTATCCGAAGCGCTGATCCGCGCCAACTTCACGCACGAGCGTGAGATGGGGTTGGTGGCAGCGTGAGGGATTATGGCAAGCGACCAAGCTTCAAACGTCGCGCGGCAATCTGGCGATTAAGCGAAATCGTCGGAGTTCAGGATAACCAGTCCGTTACCGCCCCTTGGCCTCCTCAGTGCAGCGGCCTTGATGCGCTCTACGCCTCGCTCGAAGGCCTCCATATCGTTGGATGCGCCCGGTCCACCAATAATCCTCAGGGCTGTTCCGCTGATATGGAACGCACGCCATTCGCCGGCATCGTAAAGCTCAAAACCCATGAAGTCACCGGTGGTAAGCGCTTTGATGTTTCTGAAATCAGGATCTTCAACCATGTAGCCTCCATTGTTAGAAAGACAAATATATCATGATCTATGACCTTGCTCGCGCGGAGCGCCAGCACCTCGCCATCAACAAAGAATCGGCGCCGCCGTCGCTGATCCACAAGCCTTGCCCTTGCGGTAAAGCCATCACTGCGCGACAGCTTTCGCAGCAAGGCAAGTGCGATCACTGCCGCCTGACGGCCGGCTCGGCCGAAGGCGACCTCGACAAGCTCCGCCACATGCTGGGCGCCACGGCGCACCATCCGAAAACGCACTGGGGCTTCCGCAACCACTACCTGTGCAACGTGCAGGACCGCGCCGCCATGGAGCGCCTGGTGGCGGCCGGGCTGGCGCGCGCCGGCGAGCAGCTGCTGCGCACGCAGTATTTCCACGCCACGCGCAACGGCTGCCGTGCTGCCGGCCTTGAGCGTTCTGGCATCGCTCATGCGTTGGAGGCTGTTTTATGACCAAACTTCTCTGCGATCTCGGCCAATGCGATCACGCGCCAATACATCCGCCCCGCGATGGTCATCACGGCGAACAAGTCTTCACTGAAAAATGGACGGAGCTGATGGCGCATCAAGGCGGAGTCTACGAAGATTACTATTCGAACGTGGAGCTACACGCGATCCTGCACGTCGGCGATGAACTGACGCAGCGCATGGCCACCGTCGCTGCCACCTTCGTGCAATGGTTAGGCACAGCCTGCGGTCGCGGTTTTATCAATCAAGCGCGGCGTCGGCCGGCGCTGAACAGTGCTGATGCCTTCGTCGCTGAGTGGGCAGTCGAGAACCACCGGAAGTCAGCAGTCAACAGCGGCTACAGAGCCATAGAGCACATTCTTGCGCCGCCAGAATGCCGTGCCAACGGCAGCCTGCGTTACCGGCCAGAACTCGCTGTCGAAGACTTCGAGACGGTGGAACACATTGCCTACTGGCTGGGGACCACGCAAGGGGCGGCCTTTATTGCGGCTGCCGAGAAGGAGATCGCTGAGCGCCTTCTTGCCGAAGATATTGGCCGGGCAGTTGGCCGGCGAGATTTTCGTCAAGCTAAGTTGTTACTAGCAAAAGTGGGCGAGGTCCGCCCATGACCCGGCCAGCATCCAAACTTAACGGCGCAAACTGTTTACTCGTCAATTTGCGCAAGATCAAGCGGGCCGTCTCGCGGGCCTACCCTTGCCAATTTGTTGCGGTAACCGCAACGAGGGCAGAGAAAGTAGACTCCGAGGTCGTCGATATCCGGCTGGCAGTCGGAGAATTTCAGGTTGATTGTGCAGCGCTTGCAGGTCCACATAGCCACCTCCTGAAAGTAGGGGAGGTAATCGTAGCATGAACCACGCCGAACAACCTTTCCTCTTCGCTGATGGGCTGTGGCTTCCAGTTCGTGACGGGAACCGGACCGCTAGTGCGCTGTTTGATCGCCACTACTCGCGCAACCCGGCCTCGCGTGGCGATCCACGAGTCGCCGGGCCCGGGGAGAAGATGGTGCTGCTGACGCCATGCGCTCGTGCGTTGTTCGTCTGGCGCAAGTTTATTAGCAAGGACCAGCAGGATGGTGTGAATTGCGCCATCTTCCGCAACGAAGGCGCAGGGCAGTCGAGCACCCTAATCCGCGCGGCGATGATGCTGGGCTGGCAGCGCTGGCCAGGCACCCGCTTCTACACATATGTCAATCCGCGCCGAGTGGCGAGCAGCAACCCGGGCTACTGCTTCAAGGCAGCCGGGTGGCGCGCGTGCGGCGTCACCAAAACACGGCGCCTGATCGTCTTGGAGGTGCTGCCTTGATGCGCCGTACAGCCCTCTTGCGGGGCGCCACGCTTGCGAGAGGCCGACTACTTCCTGAGCGCGTCGATCAGCTGCTTTGCGTCGGCCAGAAGAGCGGCCACGCATGCACTGCCACTGGAGAATGGTCTGCCACTCGTGCTCATGAGTTGCATGCGCGAGTCGATCCATTCCGCCGGATCTTCTTCCGGCAGAAGCTCGGCACTCGCGACCGCGGTGTAGCGGTAACGGTGGCCTGCATTCGTTATCACACCAGTGCACCGAATTGTGATTTCCCATCCTCGGTAGGTGTCCTGAACAATGTGCGCCATCCCCGGCCCCAGTTCAACATTGTAAATATAATAATGCGGCTAGGAAGCGAGCTCGATTGGATTTCGCTATCGGAACCGAGGGCAGCAATATGAAGCGCTCGCCGATGCCTCCACGCAAGCGGGAAATGAAATGCAATGGCTTCGTCCGCGCCGAGCGCATCGATCAGCGCGACGTGACCAAAATGCACAAGGGCTTGACGCGTGCCACGCGGATCAAGTCCAGTGGCCCGAAAATGACGCCGATCCGAAAGGCTGCGCGCGGCCAAGACTGCACCATCCAATTACCGGGCGTATGCAACGGCGACGCGGCCACGACGGTACTCTGCCACAGCAACAGCCTGGCCGACGGCAAAGGCATGGGCTTAAAGGCGCCAGACACCGCCGCGGCGTTCGGGTGCAGTACCTGCCACGCGGTGCTGGACGGCCAACTGCCGCGCCCGGCCGGCATGACGAAGGATGACGTCGAGGCTGCCTTCCGGGCCGGCGTCGAGCGCACCCACCAATACCTGAGAACGAAAGGACTGATCGAGTGATGCAGCAACACGTGCAGGCGCTTGGCCGCATGAAGGCCGGCGCCATGAACAAAACTGAAGCCGCGTACGCCGTCACGCTGGAGATGCGCCGCCGCGCCGGCGAGGTGGCGTGGTTCAAATTCGAGGGCATCAAGTTCCGCCTGGCCGACAACACCTTTTACACGCCTGATTTCATCGTGATGCTGGCCAGCGGCGCGCTGGAGGCCCACGAAGTGAAGGGGCACTGGCAAGACGACGCGCGCGCGAAGATCAAGATCGCCGCCGACATGTATCCGTTCAAGTTCATCGCTGTACAGGCCGCACCGCGCGGTGCCGGCGGTGGCTGGAAGATTGAAGAATTTTAGATTACTAGGGAGAACCAAAACAATGAGCGCATTTAGCCCTGAAGCACAAAAACTTATGGTCCAGGCCGAGTACGGCCAGTTCCTGCGCGAGAAGATCAAGCTGGCACCGAAGAAGGGCTTTGACGTGCTACCGGACCAGATCAACCCGCAGCTGAAGCCGCACACGCGCGATATCGTGCGCTGGTCTCTCGCCGGCGGTCAGCGTGCCATCTTCGCCAGCTTCGGCTTGCACAAGACCGCCGCAAATCTCGAAATTATGAGACTGCTTGGCATCCATCGACCAGGCCTGCGCCTGATCGTCCTGCCGCTGGGCGTGCGGCAAGAGTTCGTGCTCGAGGCACACCAGCGCTTCACGGGCGAGTATGCCGTGAAGCTGCAGTTCATCCGCACAACTGCGGAGATGGTCGATCCGGACGTGATCTACCTGACGAACTACGAGTCGGTACGCGAGGGCAAGATCGACGTCACCCGCTGCCGCGCTGTGGCGCTGGACGAGGCGGCCGTGCTGCGCAGCTATGGCAGCAAGACCTTCCAGGAATTCTTGCCGATGTTCGAATCGGTGGAGTTCAAATTCGTGTTCACGGCCACGCCGAGCCCGAACCGCCTGAAGGAACTGATCCACTACGCTGGCTTCCTCGGCGTCATGGATACGGGGCAGGCGCTGACTCGCTTCTTCCAGCGTGACAGCGAGAAGGCCGGCAACCTGACGCTGTATCCGCACAAGGTGCACGAATTTTGGCTGTGGGTTGCCAGCTGGGCCCTCTATCTGCAAAAGCCGAGCGATCTGGGCCACTCCGACGAGGGCTATACGCTCCCGCCGCTGGACCTGCAGGTGCACGAGCTGGCCAGCAACTACGGCGCCGCCGGCAACGAGAAGAACGGGCAGGGCCTGCTGATCCCGAATGTAGCGATGGGCCTGTCGGCTGCCGCTGGCGAGAAGCGCGAGAGCCTCGCCGACCGTGTCGCAAAGGTGGTCGACCTACTGCGCGTGCGGCCGGCCGGTGCACAGGCTATTGTGTGGTGCGACCTGAACGACGAGCAGCGCGCGCTGGAGCGGGCCATCGTTGCAGCCGGCTGGTCGGTGTCGTCGCTGGACGGTAGCCAGGATCCAGATCATCGCGAACAGCTGATGGAAGACTGGCGCTTGCGCCGTACCGAAATCTTCCTGTCGAAGCCGGTGATGTACGGCGCCGGCCCGAATCTGCAGCAGTGCCAGCTGATGATCTTCGCGGGCATAGGCTTCAAATTCGCTGACTTCATCCAGGCTGTCCACCGGATCTATCGCTTCGGCCAGAACGGCACCTGCAGCGTGCATCTGATCCACACTGAGGTCGAGCGCGCGGTGCTGGCCATCCTGATGGAGAAGTGGCGCCTGCACGACGACGCCGTCGCCATGATGGGCGAAATCATCCGCACCTACGGGCTGGACCAGCTGCAGATGCAGGACACACTGGCGCGAACCATCGGTGTGCAGCGTCAGGTTGCCGTCGGCGAGCACTTTCACGTCGCGAACAACGACTGCGTGCTGGAGGCGCTGGAGCAGCCGGACAACTCGGTAGGCATGATCCTGACGTCGATTCCGTTCGGGAACCAGTATGAATATTCACCGAGCTATAACGACTTCGGCCACACCGTGGACAACGCCCAGTTCTGGCGGCAGATGGACTTCCTGACGCCGCAGCTGCTGCGCATCTTGCAGCCAGGCCGCATCTACGCCTGCCACGTGAAGGACCGCATCCTGTTCGGCAATGTGACCGGCGCCGGCGTGCCGACGGTGAGCCCGTTCCACGCTGAGGCCATTTTCCACGCGCGCAAACACGGCTTCGACTACATGGGCATGATCACGGTGGTGACCGACGTGGTGCGCGAGAACAACCAGACCTACCGGCTTGGCTATTCCGAAGTGTGCAAGGATGGCACGAAAATGGGCGTGGGGATGCCGGAGTACGTCCTTCTGTTTCATAAGCCGCAGACCGACCGCTCGCGCGGCTATGCCGACGTGCCGGTTACCAAGGAGAAGCCGCTGTGCCGCGACGAAACCGGCGCCGCCGTGCCATTTGACCGGCAGTTGCCGGCGATTCCCGACACCGGCTACAGCGTGGCGCGCTGGCAGGTCGACGCCCACGCCTTCTGGCGCTCGAGCGGCGATCGCCTGCTGGGCGCGGCCGAGCTGGCCAGCTACGGACCGGCCAAGCTGGCCAAGCTGTTCACCGACCTGTCGCTGACTAACGTCTACGACTACGAACTTCACGTCGGCACCGGAGAGCACATGCTGGCGAACAAAGCGCTGCCGGCCACGTACATGAGTTTGGCGCCGGGAAGCGGCAATCCGATGGTTTGGCACGACGTCGTGCGCATGAAGACCCTGAACGGCGAGCAGTCGGCGCGCGCGGTCGAGAACCACGTATGTCCGTTCCAGATCGATATCGTGGACCGCCTGATCAACCGCTACACCAACAAGGGCGATGTGGTATACGACCCGTTCCACGGCCTCGGAACCGTCGGCGTGCGCGCTGTGAAGCTGGGCCGCCGCGGCGCCGGCTCGGAGCTGAACGCCGGCTACTTCCGCGATCAAGTGCACTACCTGCAGCTGGCCGAGCGCGAGGTGAGCATGCCTACGCTGTTCGACATGGTTGCTCTGGATCAGGAGAACGCATCGTGACGCGCCGCCATGCACTAACTGACGATCAGGTGCGCGCGATCCGCGCTGCGCACCGGCCGGGCGTACGCGGCGCCGGCTACCGTGAGCTGGCGCGCCGTTTCGGCGTGGCCGAGTCCACCGTGCGCGATGCGCTGACCGGGCGGACCGCCTATGCTGCTGCAGTTGGAGACGCTAATGGCTCGCATTAGAAGCATAAAACCGGAGCTTCCACAGTCTGAGAGCATGGGCAAAGTGAGTCGCGAGGCTCGGCTGCTTTTTATCCTGATGTGGACCTTGGCCGATGATGAGGGGAGGCTTCGCGGAAATTCGCGAATGCTCGCGAGCCTTCTTTTTCCCTACGATAACGACGCTCCAGCGCTGATTGACGGATGGATGGCCGAACTGGTTAGCGAGCAATGCATCGTGGTGTATCAGGTTGGCTCCGCTACCTACGTCCAAATCTGTAACTGGTTGATTCATCAAAAGATTGATAAGCCGAGCAAGTCAAAAATTCCTCCATTCGCCGAATCCTCGCGAATCCTCGCGAATCCTCGTGGTGGGATCAAGGATCAAGGATCTAAGGATCAAGGATCAGAGGAAGGGAAGAAACCCGTTTGCACCGAGCCGCAAAGCGACTCGCCGCCGGCAGCCGATGACCTGGTCGACCTGTCGGATGTTGCTGCGCTGGACGCCGTGCTGGCAGGCGGTACATTGACGGAGCCACCGGCGCCAGCCCCGACGGCGCCGCCGAAGCAGGTAGAGGTGCCGGTCCTGATGATGCCGCTGGCCGGCACCGGCGAATTCGCGATCCTGCAGTCGCACGTTGACGGCTGGGTGGGCGCGTACCCGGGCGTCGACGTGATTCGGCAGCTGGCCGCCATGCGCCAGTGGTGCATCGCCAATCCGCGCAAGCGCAAGACGAAGCGAGGGGTGATGGCCTTCTGCAACTCCTGGCTGGCGAAGGAGCAGGACCGCGCCAGCACCCGTTTGCCGGCCGCCGGGCCGGCGCGCGCACAGCCATTCGACCCGGTGGCGCATGTGAACCAAGGCGGGCAGCCGCCGCTGAACGGAGGTGCCGGTGCAATTATCGACATCAACCCGCGCTGACGCGCTGGCGTACTGGACAGCGCCGCGCGACAAGCTCGAGGGCAAGTCGGCGCTGGATCACCTGTTTAACCGGCTGGACGGCATGTATCCGGGCACCTGGAGCAAGCAGTTCAAGACCGAGCAGTCGCTGCAGAACTGGCGCGACGAGTGCGTAACGGTTTTCGCGGAGGAGGGCGTCTCGGTCGAAAAGGCCGCCGCCGGATTGCGCGAGTGCCGCCGGCAGTATCGGGACTGGCCGCCGACCGTTCCGCAGTTCGCTGCGCTGTGCAACCCTCCCATCGATCCGATGGAGGCTTACCACGAGGCGATAGCGGGGCTGGAAGCGCGCGGAAAGGGCGAGGTAGGGGTGTGGTCGCACCCGGCGATCTACTGGGCCGCCAGTAGCCTCTCTCGCGATTTGCTGCTGCAAGCCGGCCAGTTCATGAGAGACCGCTGGGCGGCGGCACTGAAGACGCAGCTGTCGCGCGGGCAGTGGGAGCCGATTCCCCCGGCTCGGTTGCAGCTGCCGGCGCCGGGTAAGTCGCCCACCGCCCCGGACGAGGCGAGGCGCATGCTGGCCCAGCTCGGCGCCGCCGGCATCACGAAGTCGGCCAGCAGCAAGGTCGACCACAAGGCGTGGGCGAAGAAGATCATGGCGCGGCACGCGCGCGGCGACAGGTCGCTCAAGCCGTTTCAGTTGAAAGACGCAAGGCAGGCCCTGGGCCTGCAAGATCCGGAGGAATGATGGCTAAGACGAAGAAGCCACGGAAGCCCTACAGGCAAAAGCCCGCGGTGCTGCCGTTCGGCATGCGCCGCCAGGTGCAGATGGAGATGCCCGGCTACCAAGCGATGATCGCTCTGGGCATGGACCACTTGCAGGAGCAGCACATCTACGACCTGTTGTCGGCGGCCGATCTGGCGAAGCGCACGGCGCCGGCCGGCCACCGGATCCGTGAGGTGGCCCAGGGCGTCGTGCTGGCATGCGCCGAGATCCAGCAGCGTGCCGAACGCGCCGGCAAGACTGGCGCCAGCGGTGACGAAATGCGCGTGCTCAAGGAAGGCTTGCCGCAGCTGATGGAGTTCCTGCGGACGGTGTCGAACGCTGAAATTTGGCGCGCCGCAGCGGCAGCTACGCGAGAGTTTGACCGGAACGGTGTGCTCCGTGTTTGAGCCAGCCCCTTCCATTTTTCTGTAGCTGTGTTAACGTCCAGTATCACTTCTTGGAGCGTACCGAATGGGCTTTGCTGACCGCTATCTTCACTCCGTCAATTCGAGCAACCTGCAGGATGACGAACACCACCACGCCACTGACGCGTTGTGCGCGGCCGCTTTGGCTGATACCACCGGCGCAGGCATCGGCTCGCTGCTATCGCGCGTGAAGTACGCCGACGGCACGCAGCACAAGCTGTTCGAATCGGGCAGCGCCAACTTGGCAAAGCTGGTGAAGCTCTGGACAGCACGCGTGATCGAGAAGGGTGGCGAGCGCAAGTGGGTGAAGCAGGGCACCGCGTGGGATGCTCAAGCCGCCCAGGCGCTGTACCGCCGTGTGGCCGAGCGCTCGCTGGCCTACTGGCTGGACGGGAAGTGTCCGGCGTGCAGCGGCAGCGGCAACACCGCCGACCGCCGCATCTGCGTGCCTTGCAGAGGTACCGGCAAGGCTGAGATCTCCGGCGCCGGAGGCTTCGAACTGGAGAAGGTCAAGGATATGGTGTCAGAACTGGAAGGCCTGCTTCAGTCGCATAATGCTCGTGCTTCGGTAATGCTGCGCAATAGCCATGGAGGTTGATCCACGTCAAACGGAGCGCGCACCGGTCTGGTAATCTGCGCTGATGGATTACAGGACGAAAGCAATGTGCCGAGTGGCGCTGGAATTGGCAAGGATGCACGGGCTTCAGTTCGCCGCGGCGTTTCTGGCGGAGAACCACGTTTCGATCGAGGTCGCTCTCTTTGTCCTCGTGAGACGAGAGACCGGAGGCGCAGATAGTCGTGCTATCGTTTGAGGGTATGGGTAACTGATCGAGGTGTGCCATGCCATCAAGTAAGTCCACGCGCAGCACCCGCGCGTTGGTAGGTAAGAAGGCTGCTTCCTACCTTCGAATGTCATCGGATGGGCAGGCGGGTTCAATCGCGAACCAGCGGGCGGCCATCGCCGCGTACGCTCGCCGCCACCGAATAGAGGTCGTCTCCGAGTACTCAGACCCCGGGAAGAGCGGGCTGGGGATAAAAGGACGACCAGGTCTGCAGCGGTTGTTGGCCGACGTCACCAGTACGGACGTCGAGTACCACGTAATTCTGGTCTACGATGTTAGCCGGTGGGGGCGTTTTCAAGATGTCGACGAAAGCGCACACTACGAGTTCCTCTGTCGGAACGCCGGGATCGACGTGGTTTATTGTGCGGAGGAATTCGATAACGATGGCTCTGCGATAGCAGCCATCGTCAAGACGATGAAGCGCGCCATGGCGGCTGAGTACAGTCGCGCCCTGTCCGTGAAAGTGTTTGAGGCACAGACACGCCTCGTAAAGTCTGGCTTTAAGCAAGGTGGCCCAGCAGGATATGGCCTTCGGCGCGCGTCGGTCAAACCGAACGGTGAAATTCGTCGGATCCTGGTTGCCGGTGATCGAAAAGGGGCACCCGCTGATCACGTGGTCTTCGTGCCGGGCCCGGACGAAGAGGTGGCCGTTATTCGCCAAATCTACGACTGGTATGTGAGCGGCGAGAAAGGCGACACTGCGATAGCGGCCGAGCTCAATTCTCGCGGCATCGTCTCGGATGCTGGTCGACCATGGACCCCGCCGGTGATCGTCAGCATTTTGACAAACGAGAAGTATATCGGCACGGTGGTCTACAACCGGAAATCGTACAAACTGCAGGGCCAGGTCCACGACAATCCTCGCGACGCGTGGATCAGGAAGCCGCGCGCCTTTGCCTCCTTGATTGATCCGGATACCTTCAATCGTGCTCAGGAGCTCCGCCGGGTTCGTGCGGAACGCTACACGCGGCAGGAGCTGTTGAATATTCTCCGACAAATCTACGCGCAGCACGGCGTGATCTCGACGAAGCTGATCGACGATTATCCCGACGGGCCGCATCACAACGCCTTCCTCAACCGCTTCCAGACGCTGAGCAACGCATACCGACTGGCAGGCGTGCCCGCAACACAGCGGGCCGAGCGCTACTTGGAAAGCCTGCGCAAGATCGAGACCATCCGCAACGACGCAATGGCAAAGATCAAAGAATGTGTGACAGCCGCAGGCGGGTCATTCGATCCGCTTCCGTCGAAGAACGCGTTCGTTTTGAACGGCGCCGCCCACACGCGATTGCTTGTCGTCCGGGCGCGCCGCAATCGCGTGGATCGGCCATACCGTTGGAGTTTCCCACTACGCGAGGTCGCAGGAATTCATTTCGTCATCGCAATCCAACTTGAGCCATCAAACTCGGCTGTGCGCGGTGTCTATCTTTTGCCAGTCGAAGTTGTTCACTATCCCATACTTGTGATGCGCGAGGAGACGCCTGAGGAGTTCGCGAGCTGCCGTTATTGTTCGATTGATGATCTATTCGGGACCTGAGCGCGTGCTGGACATGGTCAGTGAGCTTGAAGGGATGCTGCAGTCACATAATACGCGTGCCGCGGTTTCGCTCCGGAACGCCTAACCAAGCGTCAAATCTATTGCCTATTGCAGACTCTTCTTGCATTATTGTAATTTTGTAACGCATGGAGTGTCATGATGTTCTTCCAAGAAGAAGCTACTCTGGGGAAATTGAAAAATCTGCTTGCGATAGCCAGCTCGCTAAACTTTGCGGAGGGAGATCACACACAGAGGAAGGCGCAACACCTGGCGCGCGTTATCGAAATATTTATCCAAAATACGAAAGAATTCGATAAGTTCTGCCATTTCTCCACCGGTCGATTTGGTGGCATGATCAAAGACGTAAGTTTTACCAATGTTGATGTTCGTAGTCTTAATTTAGACCTATATCTTGCTATTTTTTTTGTCGTCGTGTGTGAATACGATATGTGCGTTCAAGACGAGCTCTCAGACGATCTTCGGGAGTATCGAAATTTCGTCGATGAAAACCGAGACTTATTTAATTCGCAAGCAAAGGCTATTATTGAGTTTGGCCAAGTGCGCCTTCCCGCGGCCCTGCTTAAGTCCTTGCTGAGTGACACCGCAGTCGCGGATCTCAAGGAGGTACCCAAGATTGCCCAGGATGTACACGGAAAGGTTAAGGAGTGGAAGCGTGATTTGAAGAATCAAACCGCTACGGTAAAGCAATTGCAATCAATGCTCGAGAAGCAACGCGACGCCTTTAATTTTGTAGGCTTATTTAGTGGCTTTAATGACCTATCAAAATCCAAGAAAGCGGAGCTTCTTCGAACTCGGATTATGATGGTGGTCTTAGCCTTCGCTGTATTAATGCCAGTAGGTTTCGATATTTCCTTATTATTCACCCACCGCGAGCAGGTCTTGGCTGCTAGTACTCCACTAGTGTCTGCATTCATCGCTGTCACGTTCAGCGCAACCTTCTTGTTTATATATTTCTATCGCGTTTTCTTGAAAAGTGCTGACGCCTGTAAAGCTCAGTTGCTTCAGATTGAGCTTCGCAAAACACTTTGTCAGTTTATTCAGCGCTATGTGAAGTATGCAGATGACCTCAAACAGAATAAAGAGCTGTTGCAAAAATTCGAGACTATAATTTTTTCCCCGATATCGTATAGCGAGGACAAGTCGGTGTCGATGTTCGATGGACTAGATCAGGTAGCTAGCGTCGTTAAAGCTGCTAGAGGTTAGATCGAGATATATAGGTATGCTCGCCTCGGAGGTAGTTGACAGCTTCCACTTGAGTACGTTAACGTCCAGCCATACACACTCTCGGCACTCGTAATGTAGGCTTCGAGCCTCACCGATAACCGAGATTCGAGGCTAGCACCAACCCGTTGATGCTTTCGCTCGCGTGTACAGCTCACTTCGCAGATAGCGCTGGAGCACCAATCGAAGCCACCCTTGCGGTGGCTTTTTCTATTTTCGCGCCAGTTCGCGAGGCCGCGCGCCAGACCGGCCGCTGGGACGCTGTAACCCGGCACCTAATTCTAGTGACTCGCTACATTGCGCGGTTTGACAGCGCGCCAACGGCGGGATAGCAACGTAGAAAGTGACAACCATCAAAAGGTTCACTCACCGACGAGTTACCTTGGTTGTACGGGCCCTCGACAATGTCGAGAAATAGGTTCTAGCCTGCACTTCACATAGTGTTGGACGTGCCGTCATAGCTCAGGTGGAAGAGCGGCTGCCTTGTAAGCAGCGGGTCCAGGGTTCGAATCCTTGTGATGGCACCATATTTCCCAGTTCAACCCCTGCTGTACGTTTGCCGCTGCTTTCACGCAGCGGTTTTTTTTTTGAGGTGATGCATGAGTCTACTCGCCATCATGATGATCCTGTGGGGCGTTGACACGTACCCTCGAAAAAACGATTTTGTCGATCCACCTGTGGTAGCCGTAGATCAGAGCGACGACGCGACTAGCCCGTAGAGGCGACGCCATTGCTTTGCCACTATGTCGGTTAGAGAGCATACGGTCGAGTTGTTGGTAGCGATCATCGCGTTTGTTAAAAAGGGCTGCTTCGTTCATGGGATTCTCCGGTTAGTGATCTGTGAAGCCAATGTAGCACCATTTCATCCTCGCGTGGATCGCACTGTTTGCAAAACCGTTTTCGGTGACCGGCTCCGTCCTCGCGGGAATTTGTGAGCTTCAAACTTTCACGTGTGGCCGTCCATCGCGCTCCAGCGGGCGAGCTTAGAAAGCGGGCGCAGTCGCTGACGAAACAATACCGGGTGGGTCCGGCCGAAGGGCGCGCTGCAAGTTGCCCGGAGGTTCCAGCCCGGAGCGGGCGGCGACAAAATTGGGTATGTGGCATGCTGGGAATAGCACCTTCCCCATAACTGGTTAAGGCCACCCTCGAAGTAGTTCGCTGAACACCAGGAGTGCATATGAACAAGCACCAGCACCATACCAACAACGCAGTTCTCGGCGCGCCAGATGGATGGGATCAGGCGCATCTGCTGTGCAATGCGCTGCCGATTACCCGTATCGAAATCGAAGGGATGCCCGCCTTGGTCAGCTACTGGAAACCGTCTGAGAACGAGTTGGCAATGCTGACCGACGGCGGCTCCATCGCACTGACCGTGCTCGGCGTAACCATGCCGCCGGTGATGCTGGCGGTCGACGCGCTGTAACAGTGGCGAAGAACTCAGCCGCAGAACGTGCTGCGCGCCCGGTGCCGCCGGCTATGTTCGCCGACCCTCTGAACTGCCGCTTCATCGCCGCGCCTGAAGTGCTCACGTGGGCCCGGGCCGAGATCCTTACCGAGGGCGGCCACCTGCACAATCCCGACCACGCCCACCTGGAGTACTGCGACGTGCAGTTCCTGTGGGCTCCCGGCAGCTTCCAGAAGCAGGGCCGCACGGTCATCGGCCAGTGCGAGGAGATGACGTTCCGCTGTGGGCCGTGGCAGAAGGGACGCCAGCAACAGCAGATGGCGGACTGGTTCGGCCGCGTGCCGGATTACCTGATCACGCTGGACGCCACCTACTGCCTGACTTGTTCCGACGCCGAGTTCTGCGCGCTGCTGGAACACGAGCTTTACCACATTGGCCAGGAGCAGGATGCATTCGGCAGCCCGGCCTTCACCAAGGACGGCATGCCGAAGTTGTTCCTTCGCGGCCATGACGTGGAAGAGTTCGTCGGCGTGGTCCGCCGCTACGGCATCGGCCATCCTGAAGGCACGCTGGCCCAGCTGGTTGCCGCGGCAAACGCCACCCCGGAGGTGGCAAAGATCAACATAGCGAGGGCGTGCGGAACCTGTCTGCTGAAGGCTGCATAAGGTTGACCAGCCTTTTACCGGAAGGCAACCCATGGCCGCATTAAAAGACGAGGTGAAGCTGTTCATCGTCAAGGCGCTGGCTTGCTTTGACACGCCGACGCAGGTCGCAGTGCAAGTAAAAGAGGAATTTGGCCTCGAAGTGCCGCGTCAGCAGATCGCTGCATATGATCCGGAGAAGTACGTCGGCCGCAGCCTCAGCGACAAGTGGAAGACGATCTTCTACGACACCCGCACGAAGTTTCGCGACGACGTGGCGGAGATTCCGATTGCGAGTCGGGCATTTCGGCTGCGCGCGCTTGGCCGGATGGCGCAGCAGGCGGAGGGCATGCGCAACATCGCGCTGGCCGTGCAGGTGATCGAACAGGCCGCCAAGGAGGTCGGCGACGTGTTCGTCAACAAGAACAAGGCGGAGCCGAACGACCAGCCGCCAACCCCGGTCCAGATCATCATCGGCGTGAAGGACGCCGCGAAGCGCGATGACCCCGCAGCTTGAGCTGAACGTCCCGCAGGCGAACTTTCTCAACCTGCCGCACAAGTACAAGGCCTATGTGGCCGGCTTCGGGTCCGGTAAGACGTTCGTCGGCTGTGTGGGCATCTGCATGCACTTTTGGCAGTGGCCAGGTATCAGCCAGGGCTACTTCGCGCCAACCTATCCGCAGATTCGCGATATCTTCTATCCGACGATGGAAGAGGTTGCGTATGCGATGGGCCTGCGCATCAAGGTGAAGCAGGGCGACCACGAGGTCGAAGTCTACGAAGGGCGGCTTTACCGCGGCACGGTCATCTGCCGGTCGATGGAGAAACCGGAGACCATCGTCGGCTTCAAGATCGGACACGCGCTGATCGACGAGCTGGACGTGATGCCGATGAAGAAGGCCGAGACGGCCTGGCGCAAGATCATCGCGCGTATGCGCTACAACGTACCTGGCCTACTGAACGGCATCGACGTGACGACCACGCCCGAGGGCTTTAAGTTCGTCTACCAGCAGTTCGTGAAGGCGGTGCGGGACAAACCTGCACTGGCGTCGCTGTACGGCCTCATCCAGGCAAGCACGTTCGACAACGAGCTGAACCTGCCGGCGGACTACATCCCGTCGCTCTTGGCCAGCTATCCGCCGGCGCTAATCAGTGCGTACCTGCGCGGCCAGTTCACCAACCTGACCAGCGGCAGCGTGTACCCAGACTTCGACCGCGAGAAGAACCGCACGACCCAGATTATCCTGCCGAACGAGCCGTTGCAGGTAGGCCTCGACTTCAACGTGAACAACATGACCGCGTGCATCAACGTTGTGCGCGAGGGCCTGCCGCTGACGCTGGCCGAGCGCGTGAAGGTGCGCGACACGCCGACCATGGCGCGGATCCTGAAGGAGGATTTCGGCAGCAAGGGGCACCAGATCAAGATATACCCCGACGCCTCGGGTGCGAGCACAAGCAGCAAGAATGCCGCAGAGTCGGACTTGACTATCTTGCGCGCCGCTGGCTTTCAGATTGAGGTCAACCACACCAACCCAGCGGTGCGCGATCGGATCAACGCCTACAACGGCGTGATCCTGAGCGCCGACGGCGAGCGCCGCTGGAAGATCAACACCGACCTTTGCCCGACCACTACCGAGGCGCTGGAGCAGCAGGTCTACGACAAGAGCGGCGAGCCGGACAAGAAGTCCGGGCACGATCACCCGAACGACGCAAACGGCTACTTCATCGTGAAGCGGTACCCGATCGTCAAGCGCACTGTGCAGTCCGGCACGCTCAGAATTTGAAGCAAGGAAGCTATGGCCAAGGTCAATGAAGTCTCTGCAGCAATCGCCGCGATGCAGCCCGATTGGGCTAAGATCGATGCGCTGCTGGGCGGCACCAAGGCGATGCGCACCGCGCGTGAGCTGTACTTGCCGAAGTTCCCGGCTGAGGACCAGGAAAGTTACGACTACCGCGTCAAGACCTCGACGCTGTTCAATGGCCTGGGCCGCACGCTCGAGAACATGGCGGCAAAGCCGTTCGCCGAGGCGATCACGTTCACTGAAATTGATCCTGTTGCGGCTGAGTGGCTCGAAGATATCGACCAGTGCGGCAACAACATGACCGTGTTCGCCCACAGCGTGTTCACCGAAGGGCTGGCCAAGGGCATGACGCACATCTTGGTTGACTATCCGGTGACGTTGGACGAGCAGGGCAACCAGCTCTACCCGACCAAGGCGGCTGAGGATGCCGCCGGCGTGCGCCCGTACTTCGTTCACATCAAGCCGAACCAGATCATCGACGCCGTGCCGATCAAAGGCAAGGGGGGTGCGCAGGTGATCGGGCAAGTCCGCTTCATGGAGTGCGTCGCCGAGCCAGCGGCAGAGGGTGAATTCGGCTCGAAGAGCATTGAGCAGATCCGCGTGCTCGAACCGGGCCGCTGGGCTACTTATCGAAAAGGCCGCGACACACAGAAGGATACTTGGGTGTTGCACAAGGAGGGCGTCACTACGCTGGATTTCGTGCCGATGGTCACCTTTTACACGAAGCGCACGGGCTTTATGACGGCGACGCCGCCTCTGAACGACCTTGCGGACCTGAACATCAAGCACTGGCAGTCAACGAGCGATCAGGATTCGATCCTGCACACGGCGCGCGTCCCCCTCCTGGCGATCACCGGTTTGCAGGACGACGACAAGGTCGAAATCGGCGCGAAGTCGTATCTCCGTCTGCCGATCGGTGCCGAGGCGAAGTACGTTGAGCACACCGGCGCCGCAATCACTGCTGGCCGCGAATCTCTGCAGGACCTCGAAAATCAGATGCGCGCAATGGGCGCGGAACTACTGGTCGAGACGCAGGTGAGCACGACCGCGACCCAGAACAACATCGAGAACACCGAGCAGCAATGCCAACTCTCGCGCATGACGCAAGGGCTTGAGGATGCGCTGGACAATGCCCTCGACATGATGCACATCATGAAGAAGATGGAGTACAAAGGCTCCGTCGATATCTTCGACGACTTCGCTTCCGACGCGCTGCTGGCCACGGCCGGCCCGTTCGTGCTGGCGCTGATCCAGCTGGTCAACAGTAGCTTGCTCGACAAAGAGTCGGCATTCGAAGAGATGCAGCGCTACGGCATCATCAACCCGGACAAAGTCTGGAAAGACGTGCAGGACAAGCTCGCGCTGGAGGGGCCAGTGTTTGAGGTGCCAATGCCAGGTTCGAAGACGCCAGCACCTTCTCCGGCCCCTGCGCCAGCCGCTGAATAATGGGTGCGCTCGAAGAATGGCTGCTTGAGGCGCTGCTCGGCGCGGGCATCAACATGCTGCGCGCTGAGGCGGAGATCAAGGCCAAGGTGCTGGCTTTGCTGGTGCTGATGCAGAAGGATCTGGTGGGCATGCTGGCGAACGCCGGCGAGCTCACCGAAATGAACAAGGCAGCTAAGGCCGCGGTGCTGCGCGATTCGAACGCGCTGATCGCGAAGTACTATGCCGAGGCGCAGTTGCAGGTCGACCTGGTCGGCGTGGCCGAGGTTGAGGCGCTGGCGGTGCGCAAGGCGCTGACCAGCGTGATCGAGCGCGCGGCGCCGGGGGCTATCAGCGCTGACGTGCGGCTCGGCATGGGTATGCCTACCGACGCCTACCTCAAGAAGCTGGCCAGCGATACGCTGATCCAAGGCTCGCCGGCCAAGAACTGGTGGTTGCGCCTGCAGCAGGACACGCAGTTCAAGGTGGCCAGCCAGATCCGCATCGGCGCCGCCCAAGGCGAGACGAATGCGCAGATCATCAAGCGCATCGTTGGCGAAGAGGCCAGGGTTGCGCCGGCGGCGCCGACCGCCAAGACGCCTGCCACGCCGGAGATTCTGCCAGGCGTACCGGGGGTCATGCCGCTGGCGAAGAAGAACGCCGCAGCCGTAGTGCAAACCAGCATGGCGGCGGTCTCCGCTGCAGCGCGCCACGCCACTCTCGAGCTGAACAAGGATGTGACCAACGGGTTTATGCAGGTCAGCACGCTGGATAGCCACACCAGCCTGACGTGCATCGCTTACAGCGGCGCGTGCTGGAACTGGGAATACGAGCCGATCAACGGTAACGACCTGCCGTGGCTCGGCGGCGTCCCGCGCCACTGGAATTGCCGCAGCGCCGAGATCGCACTGATGAAGTCGCTGCGCGAGATGGGCATCGACATGGACGATCCTGAGCCGGGGCAGCGTGCCTCGGCAGCTGGTCCGATCAGCGCGAAGACGAGCTTCTCCGATTTCCTCAAGGCCATGGGCCCGGCCTATCAGGACGCAACGCTTGGCAAGGGCAGGGCAGAACTGTTCCGCGCCGGCAAGCTGACGCCACGAGAGCTGGTCGATATGTCGGGCCGCCCGCTGAAACTGGACGACCTGCGCGCACAGTACGATCCGAGCCGCGTATTCAAGCAGCCGAAGGGCGAGTTCACGATCTACGATCCGGGCCACAAGCGCGTGGCGGCCGACGTTTCTACGCCAGCGCGCGCCGCGGCGGTGAAGTTCGAAGAGACGATCCGCCGCAACGATCACGAAACCGGCGCTTTCTTCGGTAAGGACGGCAAGATGCTGCTGGTGCGCTCCGGCCAGCCTGATCGGGTGGCTTACACGGTCGGCGAGCTCAAGTCGATGGACGGGGCGCTGTTCACACACAACCATCCGGCCGGCAGCACCTTTTCGGTCGCCGACGTGCGCAACGGGTCGTTCGCAGGATTGTCAGAGCTGCGCGCTGTGTCGCCCGGTTACCGACACATCCTCGAGCCGGTCGATGCATGGCCAGCAGAGGCGACAATCAAGCGTGCATTCGAGCGCGAGGAAGCTGCGGCGCGCCGAGATGTTGATACAATGGTGAAGGCTGGAGAACTGTCCGCCAAATACGCCACCACCGAGATTTATCACCTCCAGTGGTTGCGCGCCGCTCCGAAGCTGGGGCTGAAATACACACGCGAGGCATCTTGACTACCTTCTTCGACGACCAACCACTGGACGGCGCGCTTCTTCCTTCGCCGGAAGAGTTGAACGCGCGCATGTTTCCGCCGGCGGGGTATGAGGGTTGCTTTGTGGTGCAGGTTGGCAAACACCTGATGTGGAAGCGCAAAGAAGACCTGAAGGGCGATGACTTGGTCTGCTTCTACGACGGCGACTGCCGCGATGTGCTGCTGCCAGACGACCCGAGGCTTTCGAAATGACCTTCGACGCCAAATCGCTGCTCACCGAGCCGCTGCCGCCCGACCTCACAGTTGACGGGCTGGCGGTGGCGCTCGCGCAGCTGCAGGCTTTGGGGATGGGTGCCGCAGGTGTCAAGCTTCCCGGCGGTGCAGCGATCCGCAAGGTTGACCTCGTCGCGCACGGCCAGCAGCCGGCTCACTTTGTGTTGAGCGACGGAACGACGAAGTAGACCACAATTTATTCCGAAGATTATTCCAAAGGCCGCCTGGGCAACCTGGCGGCTTTTTTTATTGCCGCAAGCGGATGCAGCGCGGCGCAACGGCCGGACGGCCATCGATAGGGCGGATGCCCGGAAAGACCAGCACCATGCCATTCAAACTGAACTCCGACGGCACCATTGCGATGGACGCCGAAAAGAAACTGCCGATCTACATCAATAAGGACGGCGCTGAAGCCCCGTTCGACGCCGACACCACTGTCGCCAATATCGGCCGCCTGAACGGCGAAGCCAAGGCACACCGCGAGGCAAAGGAAGCCGCCGAACTGGCCCTGAAGCCATTCCGCGACGCCGGCATTGAAGATCCGTCCGCCGCTGCCGCAGCGCTGGCGACCGTGAAAAACCTGAACGCGGGCGAGCTCAAGACGGCAGCCCAGGTGCAGGAAATCAAAGATGCTGCCGCCAAATCGGCCAAGGAATCGGTCGAGGCCGCCACCCGCGCCGCCGTGGAGAAAGAGCGCACGCTGACCGAGCAGAACGCAAAGCTGACGCAGGACCTGAATAACCACATCGTCGGCGGCAGCTTCGCCGGCTCCAAATTCATCGCCGATAAGCTAGCCATCCCGGCCGATATCGCCCAGAAAGTCTTCGGCGACCGCTTCAAGGTCGATGGCGGCAAGCTGGTCGCGCTGGACGCGAACGGCAATCCGCTGTTCTCGGCGACCCGTCACGGCGAACACGCGAACTTCGAAGAAGCGATCGAAGTGATGGTCGGCCAGTACTGCAACAAAGACATGATCCTCAAAGGCTCAGGCGCTTCGGGCGGCGGCGCACAACCTGGCGGCAAGACGGCCGATGGCAAGAAGACCATTACCCGCGCCGCGTTTGACACCATGAGCCCGCAGGATAAGCAGTCGGCCATGAAGGAAGGGGCCGTAGTAACCGACTAATTCGCAATACCGGGCCGCGCCACCGCGCGCCCACGCTTCACCCGCAATACCTCTGCCGGCGCCTGGATGGGCAAGTCGGTGCTTTGGGCTGGATGGCCTGTCTGTTCTGAATTCCCAAATCACACACCTTGAAAGGTAAAACCCATGAAGATGATTATCTTCGCGCTGGCGGCATTTGTCGCCCTGGCGCTGGCACCTGCCGTACAACTGTTCGCCGAGGTCACTGGCTTCGGCCACGAGGCGGCACGCAAGACTGAACTGTTCGGCAAGGCATTTGCCGAAATCGCGGGCGCTCATCTACGCAACCACATGGCTGAAACTGGCCTGATGCTGGGTGCCAACACCCTGACCGGCCTGATCCCTACGATGTTCCAAGCACTGGACACCGTCTCGCGTGAAGCTGTCGGCTTCATCCCAGCCGTTGCGCGTAACTCCAGTGGCGAGAAGGCCGCGCTGGGGCAGGTGATCACCATCCCAGTGACTCCGCAAGGTTCGCTGATTGACATTACGCCTGGCACTACGCCAGCAAACACTGGCGATCAAGCCATCGTGCCGAACACGATGACCATCTCGAAGTCGAAGGCCTACGAGGTGAAATGGGGCGGCGAGGAGCAGCGTAGCCAGATCAACGCCGGCACCTTCAACACCACGCTGTTGGACCAGTTCACCCAAGGCTTCCGCACGCTGGCCAACGCCGTGGAGGCCGATTTGGCCGCGCTGGCCATTGGCGCCTCCCGCGCTTATGGTACCGCCGGCACCACGCCGTTCGGTACTGCTGCCGACCTGTCGGACTTCGCCCAGTCGCGAAAGATTCTGATCGACAACGGCGCGCCGCAGACCGATCTGCAGATGGTGATGAACACCACCGCTGCGGCGAATCTGCGTGGTAAGCAGGCCGGCCTGTTCAAGGTCAATGAGGCTGGTTCCGACATTCTGCTGCGCACTGGTTCGATCGCGCTGCCAGTGGATGGTTTCTATCCACACGAATCGGGCCAGATCAAGACCTTCACCAAAGGCACTGGCTCCGGCTACACCAGCAACACCGCAGGCTACGCTGCTGGCGCCACCGTGATCAACCTGATCACCGGTACCGGCACCGTGCTGCCGGGTGACGTCGTAACCTTTGCGGGCGACCCGAACAAATACGTCGTCGCCGTAGGTACCGCAGCGCCCGGCCCAATCACCTTGCAAGCACCTGGTCTGCAACAAGCCCTTCCAGCATCGGCTCAAGCCATGACCGTCGGCAACAGCTACACCGGCAACGTGGCGTTCAACCGCAACGCAATCCAGCTGATCACCCGTGCGCCGGCCATGCCGGTCGGCCCGGATGGCAAGCCGATGGACATGGCCGACGACGTGATCGAGCTGGTCGACCCGCTGTCCGGCCTCGTGTACCAAGTTGCGATGTACAAAATGTACCGCCAGATCAAGTACGAGATCGGCTTGGCATGGGGCGTGAAGGCAGCAAAGAACGAGCACATCGCTCTGCTGCTGGGCTAATCGTTCCGGCGCCTGCCGGTCCTGAAATGCGGAGGGCTTTGGCTCTCCGCTTCTCTGCGAGATCAACATGCAAATCGAAACTATCAAAATCGTTGCGCCGACCAGCACCGACAATCCACTGGGCTACGTCGTCATCAACCGCGCCGACTTCGACCCGTCCAAGCAAGAGCTGCTGGAAGGCGAGTCGCTGGGCGATACTGGTAACACGTCCGGCGACACCGGCGACGGCGTGCCAACTCTGGCCGAACTGATCGCCAGCCGCAACCAGCTGCTGGAGCGTAGCGACGAGCTGGATGACCGCGAACTGCGCCTGAACCAGCGTGCCGGCACTCTGGACGAGCGCGAGCAGGAGTTGGCTGCCCGGGAATCGGCGCTGGCCGAGCGCGAGGCCGCCAATCACATCGAAGCGCAACGCCTAGCCGACGAGAAGGCCGCGCTGGCCGCGACCGGCACCGCCGGTGCACCGAACTATTCCGCCATGAGCAAGGACGAGCTGCAAGCTGCACTGACCGCCAAGGGAACCAGCTTCCCGGCTTCCGCCAACAAGGCCGAGCTACTCACGCTGCTGACCGCCGCGTAACCTGGCCTTGTTTCACCACCAGCCCGCCGCGCGCGGGATTTTTTCATCCCGCCGCCGAGATAGCCCATGTCCATCACCACCACGATCAAAGTAGGCGAACTGCCAAAGACCATCACGCTGCCAGAAGGCAAAGCGCTGACGATCAAGCCGACGCTGGGCTCGAGCGGTACCGCCGGCGTGGCCTACCTGCTGGACCAAGCGCTCGGCGGAACCAACTCGAAGGCTACCTGGCAGATCGGTTCGGCCGCGCTGGCGCCTATCAGCGGATACGAAGGAACCCAGAAGGTGCTGATCGCCTGCACCGCAGGCAGTATTGATGCTGTGGTGGCGGATGCGGTACTCGGGACTATTCAGTTCTCGCCGAACAAATTGACCACCATCCAGCCAGCGCCGATTGCCGGAGCTCGTCGTATGGAAGCGCTGGTGAAGTTCGCTGGCATTGCGGCAGGTGGCATCGCGTTCAATCAATCGACCGGCCTGTCCCCGTCCAACTTCACCACACAAGTGAAGATGGAAATGGAAGCGCCGTTCGATGCGGTGCGATTCATTGCAGTCAATCGCGGCGTCAATGCCATTGCTTCGCTGACCGCGCTTGTCGGTGTCACCGAGACTGCGGAAACCACGCCCTCGATCAAGTACAACGCGCCGACCATCAACGGCGTCAGCTACAACGCGCTGCAAGGTTCCACGGACGTGAACGGCTATAAGAGCGTCACCTGGTCCGGCGCATCATCCGTCGCAATCCCGGCTTCAGGTGCTACCCTACAATCACTTAGCCCGCTGTCGGACTGGATTCCGAATGCCAGCATCAATCGCGCTGACGTTGTCGGTGGTCGTCCGCTGCTGATGTATCGTTCTCGCATCGATGGCACTGCCAATAACTTCGCGTTCATCTCCACCTACACGACCGCGCTGGCGGCGCCGACGGCGGCGATGCGAAACCGCATCCTGCAAAATTCCACCGCCAACAACGATGGCGTGGCCAACCCAGCCGTAGGCATGACAGCCGGCGCCACAACCATCGAGATCTATCCGATTGTGCGCTTCCGCGTACCGGTGCTATCCGTGTGGGTGGCAGGAGATTCTACCGACCAATGCGATGCCTTGGTAAATGATAAGACCTCATGCTGGGTGATGCGTGCGTGTATGGACCTGAGCACGCCAGAAAAACCTGTGGTGTTTGCCAACATGGCTGGCAGCTCGCAGACTTCCGACACCTACATCGCAACGCTGCGTGCTTTTCTTGCGGCTGGCGTGCCTCCGCCGTCCGTGCTCGTTGCCGCCCCGGCCAGCACCAACGACACCGGCCTGTCTCCAAACCCTCGGATTGCCGAGCGCCAGGGCTCGCATATCAGCGAGCTGATCCAGTTGTGCATCGACTACCGCATTCCGCACCTCGTCATGCGCGGCGTGCTGCCGCGCGATGACTACGGCACTTCGCAGGAAGATTTCCGTCTCGCGATCAACGCGAAAATCAAAGCCGCTGCCGACAAAGTGAACGTGATCTGGATCGAGTTCCCTGAGCTGGTGCAGGGGCTTTACCCGGACCGCTTGGTGACAAAGTACAAATACGACGCCGTCCACGAGAATGAGCTCGGCATTGAAGAGGTGATGGCGCCGAAATTGAAAGGCGCTCTGTCGGCAATTGTCTAACCGCGGAGATTGCATAACGATGGCCCTCACCATTGAAACCGGCGCCGGCCTGCCTAATGCCGAGAGCTACGCCAGCGTGGCCGCCGCAGATGCGTACCACGCGAAACGTTTGAATGCCGCGTGGGCCGCACTGGACACCACGACGAAGGAAGCACTGTTGATCAAGGCGACCGAGTACATGGTGGGCCAATACCGCGACAGCTGGAAGGGGCAGCGCACGAGCGCCACCCAGGCCCTCGACTGGCCACGTTACAACGTTCAGCTTCCGGACGTTGGCTTTGGCGCGGTTCCAGCATACGTCCCATGGAACGTGGTGCCGGCCGAGGTCGTGAATGCTTGTGCTGTGCTGGCGCTACAAGCGAACAGCGGTGACCTCGCGCCACCACTTAAACGCACCGTCAAGGAAAAGCAGATCGGCCCTATCAAGACCATCTACGCCGACGGCGCGCCGGAGCACGTGCGCTACCGCGCGGTCGACCAACTGCTGGCGCCGTACCTGGTCGGCTCGGGCACTTTGGGAAAGATGGTGCGCGGATGAGTGCTTATCCTGTGGTGAAGATCGCCGGCGTGAGGGTTGATGAAAACACCTACGAAGAGAGCGATGGTAGGGTATGGGTCGTCACTAACCTGATCGCCAAGGCGAAGGGTTTAGTACCATTCGATTTGCCGCTCGCCGCAATTTACGCCGGCGTGAACATTTGGACGCCCGTTGGTAGTGCTTTGGGGATTGCGCATCACATGCGCCGGGCGCTGGATGTGGATACGAGCTGCCCGATCATTCTCTGTGCCGAGGGCTTCATCATGGACGGCTGGCATCGCGTCCTGCGCGCGCTGATAGACGGCAAGGCGACGATCAAGGCGGTACGCTTTGAAGAGACGCCACCTTACGATTACATGAAACCGAACGCATGAGCGACTACGCCCAAGACGCACGCGACGCCGACGAGGCCTTCCGCGAAGATGGCCAGCTGCTGATGCTGACCTTCAAGCAGCCGGGCGCATACGTCGGAGGCGCGGTAGTGCCGGGCACGCCGATCATCAAGAAAGCATGGGGCATAGAAACCGGCGTCACCGCGCACGACCTGGGCGTCGGCACCATCAACGGCACGCTGATCAAGTCCGGCGACCGCAAGATCCTAATGTCGGCATTCGACGAGACCGGCGCAGCCCTCCCGCAGATGAAGGAGGACGACCTCGTGCTGGCCGGCGGCGTGACCTACAAGGTCAAGAACATCGACAAGGTTGCGCCGGCCGGTGTGGTCGTTGTATGGCAACTGGTCGCCCGGATTTGATGGCGTCGTTCTCGCTTCAAATTGCGGAGTGGTGCAAAAAGGTCGGCACCGACCTCGATACTGCGGTGAAGTACTGCGCGCTGGCAGTGGACGGCAAGCTGATGTATCGCTCGCCGGTGGGCGACCCGACCACATGGAAGGTGAACCCGAATAAGCCTAAGGTTTTCGGCAAGTTCAGCGCGGCCGGGCCGAAGGCGAACTGGCAACTTGGCTTCATGAGCAACGGCTCGTCGACCTACCGCATGTCAGGTGTTGGCTACGTGGGCGGGCGCTTCCGCGGCGCATGGATGGTTTCGATCGGTGCGCCGGACAACACCGTCGGGACGGTGCTGGACCCGAGCGGAAACATTACTCTGGAGGCGCATAAGGCGATTTTGGCTGCGGCCAAGGCGGGCGATGTGATCCACTTCCGGAACAATTTGCCTTACGCGGAACGGCTGGAGAAGGGCTGGTCGAAGCAGGCCCCGCTCGGCGTCGTCGCCTTGACTGTCGTCGAGTGGCGCACCATCGTTGATAACGTCGTCAACGGCATCCGGAACGGCACTAGTGCGGAAGACTTCACGCAGGGCTTCAAGACCTATTCACTATGAGCATACCGAACATACGTAATGCACTGGAGGACGCGCTGGCCAGCATCACGCCGGGCATCGATATCGTGCACGAGAATAGCGAGCGGTACGAGCCTCAAGACGACGTGCCGTACTGTGAGGCCTACTTGCTGGTCGCCGAGCCGAGCAACCCGGTGGTGGGCCAATCTTTCCACCGAGAGGCTGGAATCTTCCAGGTTGATCTCCAATATCCGCTGCTGACTGGCACGTTGCCTTGCGCACAGCGCGCCGAGCAGCTGCGAGCGCTGTTCAAGCGAGGCTCTGCCTTTAGCGACAGCGGCGTAACCGTACAGATCGACAAAACGCCTGAGATCGCCGCCGGCGCGCCGGAGGAGGGGCGCTGGCGCCAGACCGTTCGGATACGCTGGCACGCTGACGTTTTTTCCGCATAACCACCGGCCGCCGAAAGGCGGTTTTTTCTTTACGGCTCGCCATGTGCGGGCCTTTTTTATTTCCGAAAGGCTTCACATGTCCGCTACTGCAAATGGTATTAACACCCTGCTGGTGCTGGCCAAGCAATCTGCCGAAGGCACCAAGGCGTTGGCCGCCGGCGGCCAGATCTACCCGAACGTCACGGCAACCTTCGACACCGACGCCGACAAGTACTCGAGCAACGAGAAAGACCCAAGCCAGCAGCAGGGCGACACCCGACTGGGCAACTTCCGTACCAGCGGCGACCTGAAAGGAGAGGCGTCGTGCGGCACCTACGCTATCCTGATGGCCGCGCTGATGCGCCGTGACTTTACCTTGGCCGGCAGCACGGCGTCTGCCACGACCATCGCGGCGGTCGCCGACGGCTTCACCCGGACCGCCGGTTCGTTCCTGGCTGATGGACACCGCGCTGGTACGGTGGTCCGCGTCACTGGTTTCACCGCCCCAGCTACTGCGAACAACGCGAAGAATTTCTTCATCACCAGCGCAACTGCGCTGAAGCTGACCGGCCAGTACCTCGACGGCAGCGTGATCGTCACCAAAGCCGCAGGCGACAACGTCGCGATCGCGGCACCGGGTAAGCGCACCTTCACACCGCTGACCGGCCACACCACCGACTTCTTCACTGCAGAGATCCAGCAGCCCGATATCTCGGTCCACCGGACGTTCGTGGACCAGTTGGTCAGCAAGATGGACATGGCCGTGCAGCCGAACGGTATGACCAGTTGCGACTTTACCTTCATGGGCAAGCGCGAAGACCCGACTACCCCTGCGGCCTACTTCGGCACGCCGACGGCGGCGCCGGGAACTGGCAAGTTTTCCGGTGCCACCGCACTGTTGTCGGTAGCAGGCATCCCATCGCAAATCTGCACCGGTATGTCGGTATCGCTGGACGGCCAGGTCAAGATCGACCCTGTCATCGGTTCGAAGTACGCCACTGCCGCTTCCCGCGGCAAAGTGCTGGGCACTGGCCAGTTCACTGTGCTGATGCAGGATAGCGCGTACATCGACTACTTCAAGTCGGAGACCGAGGTCTCGCTGGCCTACGCGATGGCGTCGAACAATCTGCCGCTGGCCGACGTGCTTGCGCTCCAGATGGGGCGCATCAAGATCACTTCCGCCAAGGTCGACGACGGCGAGAAGAACAAGATCATCACCTGCCAGTTCGACATTCTGCGCTACAAGGGCGCCGACCTCCAGCACGAGTTGACCACGCTGGCCGTCCAGGACACCACTCTGTAATCCACCGCCGGCGCCGCCGGCATTCACTTTTGGCGCAAGCCATCACCAGCACCGACCGGTCGCTGTCGCCTTCGCGGGCGCAGCGGCCGGCACGGGCACCTATTATCCCGCGAAGAAAGGCAACACCATGAATACTGCCCAAACCATCGCCGCCGTAGGCTTCGATATCTCCAACCTGACCGCTATCGAAACTGCGCCGGTTACCCATAAAGTCGACGTCCTGTTCAATGACGATGGGGAAGCGGTCGCCGGCTTTGTCATCGTCGGCAAGAACAGCCCCGAATACCAGGCCGAGAATCATGCTATTCGCGCTGAGGGCTTCAAGCGCTCGGCTGTTCGCAAAACCGCGATCGACGCAAAGACCGATGACGGGGCCAGCAAACTGGTGGAAGCGGTCGATAGCAACGCCACGCGTCTGGCGCTCTCCGTGGTGAAAGACTGGTATGGCTTCACCAGCAACGGCCAGCCCACCGCGTACACGAAAGAGCTGGGCCTGGCCGCATTCAAAAAATTCCCCACTTGGGAAGACAAGGTCAATGCCGCGCTGGAGGTTGACGCGAATTTTTTGAAGATCTCGTCGCCAGCCTCCTCGCCTTCGCCAATCACCAGTTCGAACGGCTAAGCAAGGCAGCCGACGGCAGCTCGATCGGCGAGCACGTCGACGCGGCAAAGCGGCACCCGTTGTACAAGCCGCCGGAGGCGCCGGTCGCGCCGAATCTTCCGCACGAGCTGGCCTACCTCTGGGAGTGGTTCCTGAAGCTCAGCCGGAAGCGGCAGAGCGGCATGGGACCGCTCCCCATCGCCAGCGAAGAAATACTCGCTTGGTGCGCGCGCCAACGCGTCTCCTTCGAGCCGCACGAGCACGACATTCTCGACAGGCTCGACGACCTGTACCTGTCGCACCAATACAAGAAGGATAAGTGATGCCTGATATCGCCAGCCTTGGCCTACAAATTGATACCTCGCAAGTGGTCGATGGCAAGAAAGCGCTCGACCAATTTGCGGAGTCGAGCGTCAAGGTTGATCAGGCAGCCCGCTCAGCGAACGGGCAAATGAACGACACGGCGAAGATCATGCGCGCACAAGCGGCCGAGGCGCGCGCCACCGCGGCGGCCAACACCGCGCTCGGAACGTCGTCGGGTAGCGCGTCGATCGGGGCACAATTGTTCATCGAGAAACTGCAGGAGCAGGCCGCAGTACTCGGCATGAGCCGCTCGCAGCTCGCTGCTTACCAAGCCGCCCAGCTTGGCGTCTCGAAGGAGGCTGAGGCTTCCATCGCCAAGATCAAGGCTTACGAGGATGCAATCAAGGCCGCCGCCGATGCCAAGGCGGAAGCGGCCAAGCAGGCCAACGTCTTGACCGACTCCATCAAGTTGCTGGTAGTCGGCTACAGCGCGCTCAAGGTGGGCGAGTATATCAAGGACGCCGCGCTGCTGGCTGCCCGCTATGAGACCTTGGGCGTGGTCACCGAGGTAGTCGGGCGAAATGCCGGCTACACCAAGGTGCAGATGGATACCGCGACCGATGCGATTGCGCGCCAAGGCATTACGATGATCGAGTCCCGCGAGTCCGCCACTAAGCTGGTGCAAGCCCACGTCGACCTCAAGAACGCCACCGAGCTGGCCCGCATCGCGCAGGATGCCGCAGTGATCGGCCACCTCAATTCGTCGGACGCGTTCGACCGCCTGGTGAATGGTATCTCTCGCGGCAACGTGCTGATCCTGCGAAATATTGGTATCAACGTGAACCTGCAAACCGCCTACCGCCAGATGGCTGAGGAACTTGGCAAGACGGCGGCCGAATTAACCGAGAACGAGCGCGTGCAGGCCCGTTTGAATGCTGTCATTGAGCGTGGCGCTGATATCGCTGGCACCTATGAAGCTGCGATGGATACCGCCGGCAAGCAGATCACATCGATGCAGCGCTACACCCAAGACCTGAAGACGGTAATCGGGGAGACGTTCAACGAGACACTGACCATTGCTGTCATGGCGCTGACCAGCGGACTCAGGGATGCCAACAAAGAAGTATCCGAGCTGTCGAAAAACCAGCAACTGCACGAGTGGGGCCGCAGCCTTGCCGACGTCTTCGTCTGGGTAGCCAACAAGGTCGGTAATGCCACTACGCTGCTACAACAAGGATTCGCCTGGGCAGACCACAAGGCAGCTCAAGATGCCATCGACGCAAAGTACAAAGCCCTCGCCAACGAGAATGCAAAGAACTCCAGCTTTTGGGATGTAGGCTTCTCCGACTCCGGTAAGCGGCTGGCCGCTGCGCATGCGGCCGAACTGGCAGAAGAGAATGTCGCCTATCTAACACAGCAGGCGAAACTCTCATCCCAATACGACGCATTCGCCAAGGCTGCCGCCGAGCGGGATGCGACGATCACCGCCAAGCACAAGGCGGAGGCCGACGCACGCCTGAAGGTAGATCAGGACTACGCAGCGAAAGCGACTGCGCTCGCAATTGCAAATGCTGGCAAGTCGATTGAGGTGCAGCAGGCCGCGCAGATGAAATTGATGCAGTCGGTTTACGTCGGCACGCCAACCTACCGCGACACCGAAGGCCGGGAGCCGAAGCCGAAGGTGGACAAGGTCGAGAGCACCGAGCTGGCCGACCGGCTCGCGCGCATTCAGGACGAGGTGAACGCCGACAAGGAAATGTACGAGGCCATGTCGCGCATGGAAGATGCCTTCCACGCCGCAGGGAAGATGGGCGACGAAGAATACTACCAGCTCAAGCGCGACCATATCGAAGCCGCAATTAAAGACCAGGTCTACGGCTACAACAAACAGATCGAGGAGTTGCGCAAGTACCACGACGGAACTGATGCAGAGGCGGCGAAGCACGCCAAGCAGATCAATGATATCGAGGCGAAGCGTGCGCAAGCCGTCGCGAAGTCGCAGGACGAGTTGAGCCTGCTGGATGCCAAGGAATTCCTGCGCAAAGACGCGATCGCCGCTGCCTCGGATGCGGCCTCGAACAAGTACCTCTCCGGCTTGGACCAAGAAGCCAAGAAGCTCGAGGATGCGAACGCTGCACACGAGTCCTCCCGCAGTGCTGTTGAGCGCGAAACCATCGCTCGCTTGGACCTGGCGATCGCGTACCAGAAGCAGTTTATCGCCGAGCAGGATCCGGCCAAGGCCACAGCCGAGGAAATCGCGCAGGGCCCGGCTGTGCTCAAGTATCTGGAAGACGTGCGCGCTGCCCGTGCGCGCATTGCCGCCGGCCTCGATATTCAGCAATCCATCCAGTACAAGGACAAGGCTGCTGACCAAGCGATCAAGGATTGGCAGCGTACCGGCCAGATGATCTCCGATAGTCTGACCGACGCCTTCGGCAAGGCCGGCAAGGCCGCTGGCGACATGTTCAAGGCCTACGCCCAAGGTGTGGAAGGCCAACTCCGCGCTCAGAAAGATTTGATAGCAGCGAAGAAACTGGCAGACGACAATCCGGCAAAGATTGAAGCAATAAATCGGGCGCAGTTGAATGGTTCGCTCGCGCAAATCAAGTCGTACGCGGACATGACCACCGCGGCGCAAGGCTTCTTCGCCGAAGGATCGCGCGGCTACCAGGCCATGCACGCGGCATCGGTCTTGCTGCACAGCGCCGAGGTCGCCCTCAGCCTCATCAAGGGTGTCAATGCCGTGCTAACTCAAGGCGAGGGCGACCCATATTCGGCATTTGGCCGCATGGCCGCGATGGCCGCGATCGTGACCGGCCTCGGGGTGGCGCTGAGCGGTGGCAGCGGGGGTGGTGGTGGGCAGTCGGCCGCCGACGTCCAGAAGGCGCAAGGCACTGGTACGGTTTTCGGCGACAGCTCGGCGAAATCTGATTCCATCCGCCGCTCGATTGAGCAGTTGACCACAAATTCGAACGACATGCTGCCCATCAATCAAGGCATGCTGACCGCTCTGCAGAACATCGAATCGGCCATGACCGGCCTAACGAATTTGGTGGTGCGCACTCCGGGCCTGACCGATGGCTCCAGCTTCGGCGTGAAGGAGGGCGTGCTATCGATCGGGAACGGCGTGACTTCGGCGGTGACCACGCTGACCTCGCTTGGCGTTGGGAAGTGGACGGAGCCACTATCGAATGCCTTGGCATCGTTCTGGGGAAAGACTACGCAAAAAATCGTTGACTCCGGCTTGCAATACGGTGGCAGCATCCGGTCGCTGCAGCAGGGTATCGGGTTCGATCAGTACGCAAGCGTCGACACCACCAAGTCCAGCTTCTTCGGCCTGTCCAAGAAGACCAGCAACCGTGTCGAAGTGCAGGGCTTGAATGACGAGCTGTCGAAGCAGTTTGGCCTGATCTTCACCAACCTCGACACGTCGCTGCGGGCCGCCGCTACGGCGATGGGTGGTTCGGCCGCTGATGTGACCAAGGTGCTGGACAATCTCACACTGGAAAGTACGAAGGTTTCGCTGAAAGGTCTGACCGGCACCGCGCTGACCGACGCCCTCAACTCCGTGATTTCGAAGTCGATGGACGAGATCGCGGCTGCAGCGTTCCCACAGCTCGACCAGTTCCGCAAGGTGGGCGAGGGGTATGCTGAGACCGTGATTCGTCTCGCCGGCGACTACGCCAAGCTCGATTCGATCTTGGCCGCCAGCGGCACGACGTTCGGCGCCACCGGCATCGCCAGTATCGCGGCTCGCGGGCGCCTGATTGAACTGGTCGGCGGGATCGATAAGCTGGCCAACCAGGCCAATTCGTTCAACCAGAACTTCCTCACTAAGGCGGAGCAACTGGCGCCAGTGCAGAAGTATGTCACCGATCAGCTGGCGGCGATGGGGCTGCAAAGTCTCGACACCCGCGACAAGTTCAAGGACTACGTGCTGGGCCTGGCCAACTCAGGTGCACTTGCCACCGAGGCCGGCGCGCAGCAGTACGCCGCTCTTCTTGCGCTGGCTGATGCGTTTGCGAAGACGCACAAGGCCACCGAGGACTTGACCAAGTCGGAGCAGGAGATTGCCGACGAACGCAAGGACCTGCAACAGCAGTACGATGAGCTGACGTTGAACTCGATCGATCTATATAACAAGCAGCGCCTGGCGATAGATGCCTCCAACCGTGCGCTGGCTGATCAGGTCAATGCGCTGAACCGCTTCAACAGCGCAAAGAGTAATGCCCAAAGCGCCTACGAAAGCGAGCGGTCGGCCCTGCAATCCATCATCGATAAACGTATGCAAGAGGCGGATGCGACGAAGAAGCTGATCGACAGCCTGAACCTGGGCGACCTGTCGACGCTGTCGCCGGAGCAGAAGTATCTCGAGGCCCAGCGCCAGTTCGACGCAGCCAGTACGGTGGAGGCAAAGAACGCGGCGGCACAAACGCTGCTGCAGGCTTCGCGAGCATACAACGGCTCGACGGACGCCTACTCGAGGGACTACGCCAAGGTGCAGGGCGTTTTAGCCACGCAGTTGGCCTCGCAGAAATCGGCGGCGTCGATCGCTCAGCAGCAGCTTGATGTTCTCGACAAGATGGCAGTCGACGTGCTCGGACTCGACAAGAGTACCGATACCCTCACGAAGGCAGTACAGGATTTCCAGAAGGCGACACTGGAGCTTGGCGCGGCAATGATTGCGCTGGCTGGCGCGAATCAGGCTGCCGGAAGGCCTGGAGATTCAGGCCTTGCGGACAAGGGACAGAGTGCAGTGCTGGACGTCATTGACGGCCTGTACGTATCGCTGCTGGGCCGCCATGGCGAGCAGGCCGGCTTAGACCATTGGCTGAAGATGGTGCAAGGTGGAATGAGTTATGACCAGCTGACGGCCAGCTTTATCGGGTCGGATGAATATAAGGCGCTGCACCCGACTCCTCACGCCCAGGGAGGTTTGGCGAATGGCTGGTCGCTTGTCGGAGAGGAGGGACCTGAACTGGTGAACTTTGGTCAGACAGGCCGGGTGTACACCGCTTCGCAGACCCGTGCTGCTCTGTCTGATTCCAGCTCCAGCGCAGAGGTCGCCTCGTTGTTGAAAGAGGTGATTGCGGAACTGCGCTCGGACAAAACCCAGCGAGGTGCCGTGGGTGTCGCAACGCTGAAGAAGCTCGACACACTCGCGGAAGACAACGTGAAGCTCAAGCGCGAACTGGCGAGGGCGTAACCGATGATCCTGATCGAGATCACTGCCGCGATCGATGCGGCAGGCACCCTCACGACCCTGTATCTCTCGGACAACCATTTTGTCACTGCGCCGAGCGATACACCTGCCAACGTGGCCTTTAAGCAGGCGCTGAAAGAGCCGGGCAGCATCGGCGTGCACGCCTATTCGGACGGCAAGACAACTGGCGGCGCGACGAAGCTGGAAACCGGCGAAATCGTCGTCATCAACGTCGACGGCCAGTTCGATGAGTGGCTCGACTACGGCTTCGACGGCCGCGTGGTGACTATCCGCTACGGCACTGGTGGCGCTTACCCGGCGGACTTCCAGACTATTTTCACCGGAACGCTCGAGGGGCAGCCCGAGGCCAACTGGCGAGAGATGGTGTTTCGGCTGCGCGACAAGCAGTACCTGTTCAGCGTACCCGCGCTGTCGAATCGTTACGCCGGCTCCAACGTCCTGCCGCTGGGCTTCGAGGGCACCCCGTCCGATTTGATGGGGAAGGTCAAGCCGCGCGTGTTCGGCGCGGTCTTCAATGTGCCCGCTGTGCCGGCGAACACTTCGAAGCTGACGTATCAGCTGAACGATGGGGCGCTGGCCGCCATCACGGCGGTGTACGACAGCGGCCTCGAGCTGACGTTCGGCAGCGACTTTGCCACGAAAGAACTACTACAGACCTCGACGCCGGCCTCCGGATCCTACAACACCTGCTTGGCCGAAGGGTTCTTTCAGCTTGGTGCTGTACCTGCAGGCCTGGTCACTGCGGATGCCGCGCAAGGCGCCGGACCTTCCGACCGCACGGTTGCACAGGTCCTGCGCCGGCTCGCCGGCATCGCGCTGTCTGGGCCTGAGATTTCGACCGCTGACGTCACTGCGCTCGACGCGGTCAGTGCTGGGGCCGTCGGAATATGGCTGAACGACGAGAGCACCACGATTCAGTCGGCGATGGATATGGTCGCTGCAAGCATTGGCGCCTGGTATGGCTTTGACGAGTTAGGCGTATTGCGCATGGGCGTACTGGCCGAGCCAGCTGGCGCGCCCCTGATCGAGTTGAAGGATTTCGACACTCTGGACGGCATTGAGCGGCGCCCAGCGCGTGACAACGATGTGCCGGTCTGGCGCGTGTCGATGAAGTACGGCCGTAATTGGTCGGTGCAGACGTCCGGGCTCGCAGGGGCAGTCACGGCAGATCGCCGTGCCTACCTCGCCACCGCGAGTCGCACTGTAGTGTCTTCCGATTCTGATATCAAAAAGAAGCATTTGCTTGCGACGGACATGGCCGCCGACGGACTGCTCGTCAACGAGGCCGATGCGAGTGCGGAAACGGATCGTCAACTGCAGCTTCACAAGAAGCGCCGAGACATTTTCGATGTGCCGATCTCGCTCGACAAGCTGAATGGGAAGACTGTCTCGCTGATGAGCGTGGCGCGGCTGACACTGCCGCGCTTTGGCCTCAGTGCAGGGAAGTTGTTCCGCGTCGTCGGCCGCCGTCCTGAACTGGCGACAAACAAGATCATTTTTACAGTATGGGGTTGATCAATGGCTAATTGCATGATCGGGTTCCCCAATCGCATCGACGCCGGCGCATTGACTGGAGGTTCGTGGATGCCCTCGCTGCCGCTAAAAAAGCTGCAGACTCGCACGCTGGGTGACGTGGCGCGCTCGGCTGATCTGGCTCTGACCAGCACGCAATTCAAATTGGACCTTGGCGCGAACCGCAAGGTCCGGCTGCTCAGTTGGCGGTACCACAACCTGTCGATCAAGTCGAAGTTTCGCGCGCGTGCATTCAGTGATGCGAGCTACGCCACTGCCATTTACGATTCCGGATGGACGAGGGTCTGGAAGGTCATTTACGGCCTCAACACGCTGGACTGGAAGGATGAGGGCTGGTGGAGCCGGACGTACACGGCCGAGCAGCGCAAGCGCTACGTATCCGAGCTGATCCACATCATGCCGGCTTCCAAGTACACCAGGTACTGGCTGATCGAGTTCGATGATTCAGCGAACCCTGCTGGCTTTATTCAGATCGGTCGCATGTTCATCGGCGACGCCTGGCAGCCGAGCATCAACATGAGCTACGACGGGACTTCGCTCGGATGGGAAACCACGACCGAAGTCTATGCGGCCTTGAGCGGCGCGGAGTACTACCAGCATCGATATCCGACCCGGATCCAGAAGGTCGCACTGAACCTGCTCGACGAAGACGAGATTTTTTCCAACGCCTTCGAGATTCAAGGGCAGGGCGGCGTCGATCAGGAGGTGCTCTGGATCCATGACCCTGCCGACACGATCCATGCCATCCGGCGCCAGTTCCTTGCACGCATGCGCACGCTGAGCCCCATCGAATACCCCACTCACTCCCGCAACAACGTCGGCTTCGAACTGAAGGAACTTATCTGATGACTCAAGTCACTGTAAATGGCAACACCTACTCCGACGACGGCTCGACCGCGAAGGATATGAACGACGGAGGGAGTTCCGAATACTTCTTCCCGATGATTCAGGATTCCTTGATTGAGCTCCTGGCGCGTGTCACCGCAGCCGCAGGGTCTGAGACAGCGGCGGCGCTCAGCGCGGCAGCGGCTATCGCGGCACCGAACACGAGCGCGACGTCTACAAGCTCGGTTAGCAATTCCTCCGGCACCAAGACTTTCACCATCCAAACCGGCAAGTCGATCGTGCCAGGGATGTGGGTTACGATCGCGCGGACGTCCACGCCCAGCACCACCTGGATGAATGGCGCCGTCACATCCTATAACTCGGCAACTGGTGTCCTCGTTGTTTCCGTGACCCGTGCAGCCGGTGGTGGGACATACAACAATTGGACTATCACGCTCTCGGCACCCGGGGCTCGCGATACGGGCAACTCGCTTCAGTCGAGCAGCTCGAGCTTCATCAACACGCCTGTCGCGCAGCGCTATCAAAGCATGGCAGCAGCTGGGCCTGGTGCAGCTTATTCTGTAGACGAGAACGTGACGAGCATCCCGGGTCCGGATGCGCTTGTGCTGCAAAATGTCACCGGTGGCTACGGGCATGATGTGCGTGTAGACAGCGCCGTGAGCGGTGGCACGTTCGCGTATATGGGGCCGCGCAAAGAAGTCCGGCTGCATGCTGTCAATGGCATTCTCGAGAGCGCCGGCGGCCGGTCGTATGGTACCGACGTGATGGCGAAGGTCGCGTTCAGTTCCGTCGTGGCAGGCACCAGCGGAATCTACATCAAATCGTTCAAGCTCGATAGCGGCAATACGCTACTGCTGGTGCACGGTGCATCGCTGCATGCAGTGGTAGTTGATTCCAGTGGCAACTTCGGCACCTCGGTGCTGATCCGTGCGGCAATGAGTGCCGCCGGCGAGGATGCGACCGTTGGGGTGGCCGCGTTGCACAATGGCGCTGACGACGTACTAATTGCATCCTGCCCGGCAGGTACCACCGCGCTGCAGACGATGGTACTGCAAATCTCCGGGGCCGGCCTGACCCCGAACTCGCCGACGGCGACCACACTGGGCTCTGCGGCGGCACGGATTGTGGACCTGCTTCCTGTCGGCACGCTGAGTACCGGCTTCGTTCTCGCCACGATGATTTCGACCACCTCGCTCGCGGTATATGGTGTGCTCATCTCTGGCGGCACCTCGGTTTCCGTCTCCGCGTCTCCGAATACCACCACTACGACGGGATCGTGGGGTGCCGTGTTGCCGGTGGCGGGTACCGACAACGTCATTGCGCTGGCCACGACTAGCAGCACGGTGTTGACGGCTAAGCCGCTGACTTTGACGCCAAGTAATACCACGCTCACACCGGGCACCTCTGCCACGACCACCATCACCAGCAACTCCGGCCTCGCGGTGCGCTATGACAGCACCAACGCGCTGTGGGCTGTATCGCTGACAAATACCAAGGCCAGCGTGGCGCGCCTGAGCCTGAGCGGCACCGTGGCCGCCTTCTCCAGTCAGCTGATCGTGCAGACTTTGATCACCACCATCAATACTTTTGCCACCGGCAGCATGGCATTCGATCTGGCCGGCGCGAACCTGCAGGTGGCCGTGTCGGGTACCGACGCGAGCGGCAGGTTCCTCTCGGAGCTTACGTCGGTCTCGTTCCCGAGCGGTACGCCGACCGCGGCGGCGACCGCCACCGGCTACATGTCCGCCGCGCATGTGCCCGTCTACTTGATGGGGCGTCAGTGGCAGCTGGCCAGCGCGGCGGACGTGGTCTACCTCAACCCGGACAATGCCATCGACGAATGGCGCATGCCGGGCATGGCGACTTTCGGCCAAGCTCTCGCCGCCAATGACCCGCTGTACCCAAAGTCCAGCAAGGCGCGATCAACCATGCGCAGCTCCAGCCGCGTGATGGCGGTACTCGATGGCACGAAGGCGAGCCTGCAGTACGACTGCGTCGGCGGCTTTGCCGAGGCGACCGTCGGGCCCGTCCGCTTCATTAATACGCCGCTCAACTACACAAGCCTCTCGGAGGAAAACGATGTTCTCTGGGCGGCCAGCGGTTCAGCACCATCCCTCAACCTCCACATTCAGAAACTGAGGCTCGCATGACGATTATCTCCTCCGACGCAGGATTGTTCGGCCCGTTTAGGCGCATAGAAGAGCTGGGCGACCGGCTGCGAGCTTGGTCCACCGGCACACCAGATAACGCGCCCGGCGCTGACTTGCCGGTCTGCGTGATCGGCGCATACGAACTGCTCAACATCGAGGTGCCGGCTGGCTTCATTGCGTCGGACTACACCTGGAATGGCGTCAATTTCGTGCCGAAGGTGCCGCCGGCCAGCGAGGTGGAGGTCACCCAATGAGCCCACGCTCTACCACAACCGAAGAAAAGGATCGCCAATTCGTGGATATGAGAGTCCCGCTTTCGTGGCTGCTGAGCTCGGCCGCCACCATTGTTTTTATGCTTGGCGCGACCCTCTGGAATATCGCCGGCCAGTCGAACAAGTTGGACCAGTTAGTCATCACAAACCAGAAGCTGGAGAAGCGCCTCGATGATCGCGATACGCGCATCGACGGCCTGCGCGACAAGATCTTCGGCCTGGAGCGTGCCAACGACAATCTCACACTGCGCATCGACACGCTCGAGCGCGCGAAGAAATGAAAGGAGTCTTCTGATGCTGTCCGCACTTATTTCCTTCCTCGGGGGCTCTGTCTTCCGCATGATCTGGGGCGAGTTGTCATCCTGGCTGACTGCCCGGCAAGACCATACCCACGAAATCGAGCGCATGCGCCTGCAGGGTGAACTTGACGCCGCCGCGCACTTGCGCAACCAAGACGCCATACGCTTGCAGGCCGAGCTGGGTGTTCAGACTATCCGCGTGCAGGGCGAGGCCGATATCTCACGCATCGAGGCCGACGGCTGGCTGACGGCCGTGCGCGGCACCACAACGGCCACCGGTGTATGGTTGGTCGATCTGTGGAACGGCATTATCCGGCCGGCCGTGGCCACCTGGTCGGTGGGCATGATCAGCGGCCACTACTTCAAGTGGTGGGTGCTGGACGAGAACGGCTGGTCTGTCTGCGGCGCCGCGCTGGGCATCTACCTCGCCGACCGCGCACTGTTCAAGCGAGGCAAATAATGGCCGCCGCCGACTTGCTCGCCCGGGCCCGGGCATGGATGCAGGGCAGTGCGGCCACGCCGGCGTCGGCAAGCGCGCCGATGGCGATGACTGAGCAGCCAAAGGATAACGAGCAGATGGCGATCGATATCGCCGCGGCGCTGGGCCGGCGCTTCGAGGGGCTGTTCTTGCATCCCTACCTGTGCCCGGCTGGAGTGCCGTCGATTGGATACGGCACCACGCACTACGCCGACGGCCGCGCCGTTACGCTGATGGATCCACCGATCACCAAGGCGCAAGCCGAGCGGCTACTGGTGCTGCAGATACGCGACGTCTATCTGCCGGCTGTTCGTCGGCTTTGTCCGGGAATCGATACTCCGGAGCGCCTCGCTGCGATCATCGACTGGTGCTATAACCTCGGCGCTGGCAACTTGAAGGCGTCGACCATGCGGCGCCGGATCAACGCTGGCCGCTGGTCGGAGGTTCCCGCCGAGATTCGCAAGTGGAAGTTCGCCGCCGGCCGTGTGCTGCGGGGCTTGGTGCTGCGGCGTGACGCGGAAGCGGAACTCATTTAGCGCGCCGGTGCGCTGCCTACGACCACCAGCTGGCCAGGCCTGAACACCTCAAATCGCGGCTCGCCATCAACCACCCACTCGCAAAGTATCCCGTTCCTCACTCCCTCCCAATCGTGCTGCTCGCCGAGCGCAGAATTCGTCACCTCCATGATCTGCCCATCAGGATAAGCGATCATGCGCACCAAGCTGCCCAGCGGAGGGCGGCCGTCTTTCATCTCTTCGCTCATAGCAATCCCAATTGCGTGTCTGGCGCCGGCGTATTTGGTTCGGATTTCTTCGCGCGCGGTGGAGCCGGGAATTCCCACGCCCGCATCAGCTCGGCTGGGTAGTGGCGCAGGAAGCCACGCGCGTACTCTGGATCATTGCAGTCGAGCCAATCATCCCATTCTGCCTGAGGCACGATCACCAGGGCGCGCTTTTCATCGCCGGGCTTGTGAAAGCGCTTCATCACAGGATGGTCGTCAGCGTTAATCGTAAGCTGCGTGAAGCTGTGCTCCGGGCCGGTCTCGCCATCCCACTCTCGCCACAGGCCGGCTACGGCGAACATCGACTGGTCGGCCATGCCGATGCCCCAGCGTACCGGTTTGCCGCTCTCGTAGTTTGGCTCGTAGAACGCGGTCATAGGAACTAGGCATAGTTGCGACTTTCTCCACTGGCCCGAGAATGAGCGCAGCTGGCCTACAGTCTCGGCGCGCGCGTTCATGGTGTCGAACGGCCGCACGCCGGGAGGAATGCGTTTGCGCGGCACCATGCCGTAGCTGGCCAGCAGGCCCTCGCGTTTCCCATGGGGGCCGCGGCGCACTATCGGCGCGCTGTAATCCTTCCATGTTTCGGTTTTCCAGAATCCAGTGTCGTGCAAGTCGATGATGACGCCCATGACCGCGTCGAGCATTTCAGGATCGGGAGGGCGGAAGTTCACGCACATGGCTGGAAGTCCTCTATGTTGATAAGCAAATAATAGCGCGTTCTCGATGCTTTGATTATACTGTATGTGCATACAGTATTTATTCGAGGTAATAATGAAGGTTTGGGCTTCAAGGCGGCGAGAGGATGGCGCGGCGCTGGCTGACGCGCTGCCGGTGGTCGATGGCGCGATGTTACTGGAGCTGCTGGTGGTCGAGGTGACACTAGAAGGCAACCGCCGGCCGGCGAAAGTCGCGCGCCTACAACCGATTGGCGTGCAGCGCATCCTGGCCCAGCTGGTGCTGCCAAAGCTGGTGAAGCTGCAGGGCTGGAACCTGGTGCTGAGCGGGATTGAGGAGGTGAAGGATGCAGTGGGGCGGCCGCGAGGTGTGGCCCAAACGTGGGTTTGCAAACTATGGGTGCCCGACAATGCAATTGGTTTCAGGGTCAAAGATACCTGCCAGAACGGTGCGCCCATCCCCAAGAGCGGCATTCGGGATTCGAGTGGTACCCGCGGCAAGTTGGTGGTGGGTACGGACTACGTTACCTCGCTCCATCGCCACACACTTTGTGCCGAGGTGCACCATCACCAGATATCGACATTCCCCGCCGGCCGCCTCGTGGACTGCCACCTTGAATGGATGTCTGACGAGACCTTTGAGCTGGGCGGTTTGCGGGTTTGGGATGCGCACGGCGATCGGCCCCAGCGCCTGGAGCGCGCCGGCTGGCTCTGCGAGGTCGACGTCAAGGAGCGAGAATTGACGAAGGCGGAGGCACGCATGTTGCGGTAGATCAGTGCGGTCGGCGGCGGCGGTCCGGTTCGTTCAGAATCCTAGCGATCACGCGGACGCACACACCTGATTCAACCAGGTAGCGCGCAGCCTGCCGCTTTCCGACCTCGCCAAGCATTTCGACCGCTCGATCTACTAATTGCGCTTGCTCGCGGTCCCGCCGCGTCCTCCGTTCGTTTTGCATGTTGCCTCCTTGTAGCAACTCTAGCAAGAATTTCAGCGCAAGTTTTGAGCAAAATCAGATCAAGTAATCGTTCCGCAAATGGTCTTCGGTGGCTGCCGTAGCCCCGCGTTTTCTGCCGGGTAGGGACGAATTTGCGGAACGAAAACCACGCGCAAAGCGGCATTTTTACTAGATTCTTTACTCAGCCTTCTAAGCTGAGGGTCGCTGGTTCGAACCCAGCTGGGCAGGCCAATAAAAACCAGTTGGCGTGACGAGCTATGCAGCGCAAAATACGCGCATTGCCTCGGCAGTTTCGGTCCTGTCTGCGCACCTCGCCCAAGCAGGTGTTTCCGTGCTCGTCTCGGCTCAGGCGTACTCAGGAACTTTGCTCTACGGCGACATGCCTTCAGTTGCAACTGCGATTGCTACGGAGGTTGCATAACGATGACCCTCACCACGAAAACCGGCGCCACGCAGGCGCCGGCGGTGGATCACGCGACCGCGCGTTTGCGGCGAGCCGCGAAGCCGACTAGGCCCAACCCGGCCAGCATCATGGCGTAAGTTTGTGGTTCGGGGACAGCCGTAACGGAAAATGTATCAAATTCGTTGGAGTAAAAAGATGCTTTTTGAGTTCCCGAAACGCTGAACCAAGTAGCTTTTGAAAACGCTGAACTCGAAACGTTGACTGGTCCGATATTCTGGAAGAAGCTGGCAGTTGGCACGAAAGCCACGGACCGGCTGTAGGCAAGGGTTGTTGCGCTTATTGTATCTCCGGCAATATTACTTCCCGTCTGTTCAGTATAGACATAATCTATGTAGCCATGTCCATCCGCCATGGTGACATCATTGGCGATGAGCTGATGCCCATATTCCACTGGTTCGGTGACGAACGTAACGCTGTGCCCATTAACTGTGACGGTATCGGTAAAGCCCGGACCGGCGCCATACATTTGTATGTAATGAAGATAAGAATTGGATCCGTGACTTGGCCAATCGGCAACGTCAATACTAGAAGTGATCGTATGCGTGAAAGACAGCCCGGCAAGCTGTTGACCCGCAGTACCGAATACTCCGGTCGTATCAGTTCCGCCCGAGATCGTTCCTTTGCTCGTTATTGTCCAAGTTGCTGCCTCTGCGGTGACGGATAGTGCACCAAGAACGATGGCAGTAGCGGCGAATAATTTGATTTTCATGGTTAAGTTTTCATCCTGATTGTTGGTCTTAGATGTAAAAATAACATCTAATTGCATAAAGCGCAACTACATGCAGCCCCAAATTAGGTGCATGCCAACATAGCTTGTCGCGCAGCGATATCAAACCATGGCAGCAGCAGGGCCTTCTAAGCTGAGGGTCGCTGGTTCGAACCCAGCTGGGCAGGTCAGTTCCAGAGTGTTGTAGTAGCGCACTTCTCGCCAGCCATTCAGGCTAATTTGACCTGGATCAAATTTTCTTTTGAGCAGTATCAGTACGCTTTCGGAAATGCTCTTCGAAATGAGGTACGCCCATGAATCGGCCCTTGCGATTCGTCCCATCACCCCCTGATGGTTGTGAGTTTGGCAGCTGCCAGCAGCTGCACGCGGAGGCGTCTGCCCCTTGGCCGGGGTGGCAGGGCAGTTGCCCCGGTTTTTCCTGCGCCGTGCTGGATGCGTTGCCGGAGCAGATCGCAGTGTTGGACGGTGATGGTGTCATCGTTGCCGTCAATGGCGCCTGGCGCAAATGCGGCGTTGACCACCTGCGCACCGGCCTTGGCGAGCGCGACATGGACGTCGGGGTGAACTATCTGGATATCTGCAGCAGCGCGCAAGGTACCAGCGCCGAGGGCGCGGCAGCAGCGGGCGACGGCATCGCTGCGGTACTGGCTGGCGCCCGCAAACAGTTCCAGATGGAATATCCCTGCCACACGTCGAGCCGCAAGCGCTGGTTCAGCATGACGGTGTCGCCGCTGGCGCATGGCTGGCGCGGAGCGGTGGTGGTGCACGTGGAAATTACCGAGCGCCACGAAACCGAGTCGCGCCTGCGCATTGCCGCCAAGGCCTTCGAATCCTCGGAAGGCATGATGGTGACCGACGCCCGCGGTATGATTCTCAAGGTGAACCAGGCTTTCACCCGTATCACTGGCTATAGTGCGGAGGAGACGATCGGCTGCACGCCTGCCATGCTCAGTTCGGGCCGGCATGACCCCGCGTTCTACAAGGCCATGTGGCAAATCATCGCACGCGACGACAGCTGGGAAGGCGAGATTTGGAACCGGCGCAAGAATGGCGAGATTTATCCCGAGCACCTGAGTATTGCCGCCGTGCGCGACGAGACGGGCGAGATCACCCATTACGTTGGCGCGCTAACCGACATTACCCTGAGTAAGGCCGCCAATGAAGAGATCCGCAACCTGGCGTTCTACGACCCGCTGACTCGCTTGCCGAACCGGCGCATGCTGCTGGAGCGCCTGCGCCAGGTGCTGGCCGCGAGTAATCTGCATGACAGCTACGGCGCGCTGGTGTTTATCGATCTTGATAATTTCAAGACGCTTAACGATACCCTGGGCCACAATGTCGGCGATTTGCTGCTGCAGCAGGTCGGCAAGCGTCTGCAAGCCTGCATGCGGCAGGGCGACACGGTGGCGCGCCTGGGCGGCGACGAATTTGTGGTGTTGCTGGAACGCATGAGTAACGACCCGCTCGAAGCTGCCGCTCAGACCGAATCCTTGGGGGCCAAGATCCTGGCGGAGTTGAACCAGCCATACTTGCTGGGCGCGCATCCCTACCACAGCACTCCCAGCTTGGGGGCTACACTGTTCCACCAAGGCAACCCTTCGCACCCGGATGAACTGCTGAAGCAGGCCGATATTGCGATGTACCAGGCCAAGCAGGCTGGCCGCAACGGCATGCGCTTCTTCGACCAGCAGATGCAGGATGCGATCAACGCCCATGTGCGCCTGGAAGATGCATTACGCAGGGCGGTCGAGCAGCGCGAGTTTCAGCTTTATTACCAGATGCAGGTAGACCGGCATGGTTATCCCACCGGTGCTGAAGCCTTAATTCGCTGGATACAAGCTGATGGCACGTGCATTTCACCGGCCAGTTTTATTCCGCTGGCAGAAGAGTCGGGGCTGATACTGCAAATTGGCGATTGGTTATTAGAAACTGCCTGCGCTCAGTTACGGCAATGGCAATCCCATCCTGCAACGGCGCATCTGGTATTGGCCATTAATATCAGCGCTGCGCAGTTGCACCAGCCGGATTTTTGTGAACGTGTGCAGCAGCAAATAAGCGACTTCGGAATCGATCCGGGAAAGCTCAAGCTTGAATTAACTGAAGGTATATTGCTGAGGAATATAGAGGAGATTATCGCGAAAATGCAGGAGTTGAAAGAACTCGGTTTAAGATTTTCGCTCGATGATTTTGGAACAGGTTATTCTTCCTTGCAGTATCTTAAACGGCTTCCCTTGAGTCAATTGAAAATAGATCAGTCGTTTGTGCGTGATCTTGTCACTAATCACAATGGCCAGGCCATCGTTTCGACGATTATTGCGATGGCGCACAGCCTGCAATTGGACGTGATTGCGGAAGGCGTCGAGACGCACGATCAGCGCGGCTTATTGGGTAAATTGGGCTGCCATCGCTATCAGGGCTATCTGTACGGTAAACCAATGCCGGCTTCACAATTCCAGCGGATTCTGGAGCTTTGCGAGGCCTAAGTATGCCAAGAATTGGCACGTAAGTGCCGATTTCTGGCATGCGGCGCGGTATTACCACCTGCATGCGGCATTATCGCCGGGCTGTTTATTGCGTCAGTAGTCTATTCAGCGCTATTCAAATTTCTGAAATAGAGATTGAAGCCATTGCGGTGGATAACTTTGGCTGCGGAAAAAATGCGCAGTGAAAATTTGTTCTTTCAAAACAAGAGCTTGGGGTATTGAGCTGAGCCTTGTTAACAGCCTTATCCACAGAATTTGTTAACAACCGGACGGCAGGGCGTCGATTAATGCCCGGCAGGCGGCGGACATGCGGCGGTGCGGTGGATAAATCAGCGAAAATGGCCTGCTGCGGCCGCGTAATTCGGGCAGCACTTCGATTAAATGTCCGCTGTGCAGCCGTTCTTCCACTATAAATTGGTAGGTCTGGCAAATACCCAAACCCTGCTGCGCCAGTGATACCACGCCCAATACATCGTCCGTTACCAGCATGCGCGCCGGCGCCATCCAGTCCTGATCCTGGTTATTAATCCGCAATAGCCACGGCGCCTGCCGACCGGTGCTCGGCATGATGAAAGGCAGGCAGGCGTGACCGGCCAGTTGTTCCAGATTCTGCGGCGTGCCGGCGCGGTGCAGATAATCCGGCGACGCCACCAGGCAGACCGGCTCATCGCCCAGCCGTTTGGCAGCCAGCCCGCTATCGGCCAGTTCCCCCAGCCGGATCGCCATGTCATAGCCTTCATCGACCAGATCGACGTTGCGGTTGCTGATGCTGAGTTCGATTACTACCAGCGGATGTTGTTCCATGAATGGCCGCAGTAGGGCAGGCAGGCGGTAGTGCCCGTAGGTGGTCGGCACGCTGATGCGCACCTTGCCGGACAGTGCGCCGCCCTGGCCCTGGATCGCCCGTTCGGCGTCGGCGATCAGGCCGAAGGCGCTGCGCGCCTGCTCAAGGTAGAGATTGCCCGCGTCGGTGATGCTCAGGCGGCGCGTGGTCCGGCGCAGCAATTGCACGCCGAGCCGCGCCTCCAGCCGCGCCACCGCGCGGCTCAGCACGGAGGGCGTGGTGCCCAAGGCCACCGCCGCCGCGCTGATTGTGCCTTTGTCGACGATGGTAACGAAGGCTTCCACGTCGCCCATATGATCGAATTGCCGTGCCATTCATGCCTTTCAAGAACAAATGATTTGGTTGCAAGCATATTTAATCACGATCAAGGCATGAATACACTACTCCCATCGTAAACAAAGGAGTAAGCACATGAATTTCCGCAAAACCATCGTCGCTGCCGCCATCAGCCTGTCCGCACTCAGCGCCAACGCCGCCAATGTACTGGTGGTCCTCTCGGACGAATCCCAGCTCGCGCTGCGCGACAACCGCACATTCGACACGGGTTTCTACGCTAACGAGCTGATGCAGCCGGTCAAAAAGCTGCTGGACGCCGGCCATACCGTCACTTTTGCCACTCCGCTGGGCAAGGCACCGACCGTAGACCGCAGCTCGATCAATAAAATGTACTTCGGCAATGACGAAGCCAGCATGCAGCAGCACCTGGCCCTGCTGGACAAGCTGCAGGTCACCTCGGTGAACAGCTCGCCGGTGATCAGCCTGGCCCGCGTGGAGCAGGGCGGCTACGACCGCTACGATGCCGTCTACATCCCCGGCGGCCACGCGCCGATGCAGGATTTGCTGCACAGCGCGCCGCTGGGCCGCTTGCTGACCAGCTTCCACCAGCAAGGCAAGCCGACCGCGCTGGTCTGCCACGGCCCGATCGCGCTGCTGTCGACCCTGGCGCAGCCGCAGGCGTTCACCAAGCCCCTGGAAACCGGCGCCAAGGCCGGCAAGGCGCCAGCCTGGATTTACGCCGGCTACCAGATGACCGTGATTAGCAACGATGAGGAGGAAGCGGCCAAGCCGATGCTGAACGGCGGCACCATGAAGTTCACGCCGCAGACCGCGCTGCAGCATGCGGGCGGCGTCTACAGCAGCACCGCCAACTGGCAATCGAAAGTGGTGGAAGACCGCGAACTGATCACCGGCCAGAACCCGGCATCGGCCAACGGCGTCGCCGATGCCCTGCTGGCGCGCCTGAAGCGCTAAGGCTTAGTGAAACTGCGGCGCAAACATCTTCGGCTGGAAAGGATTGATTTCCTTGCGAAGCATGCGCGGCATGAGTGGATCGGCAACGAATGATTGCGATTTGTAGAAGTTGTCCGTACCGTCGCCGGCTTCCAGCAGCAGGCGGCGGATGCCCAGGCTGTGGGCATATTGCTCGATCCGCTTCATGATCCAGTGGCCGACCCCTTGGCCGCGATAGCTGCTCAGGATCATCAGTTCCGACACAAAGCAAAACTCCGGCGCCGCCAGTTCCAGCCGGGCAATGCCGATCTGTTTCTTCTTCAGCTCGACCGCCACCCATTGCACCTTGCCGCGCGGGTCGGCGGCTTTGGCGTGCGGCAACGCGCCTTCGGCATCGGCATCCCGGCGGAAAGCCATCACCACTTTGGTGGCCGGAGGTGCTTGCAGCACGCGAAATTGCAGGTCGAGATCCATGTGATACGTGTTTCTGGTAAGTAATTCACGTATACTGAGGCGCGCACGATAGCGGTGCAAGCGCCGATTTGTATAAATTGTTTCGTGTGCGTCCTGTGCGACAATGCGGCATGGACGACCAATACTTCTATGAGCCGGCGCTCGGCCACGGCCTGCCGCATGATCCCTTCAACGCCATCGTCGGTCCGCGCCCGATCGGCTGGATTTCCACCCGCGCCGCCGACGGCACGCTCAATCTCGCGCCGTACAGCTTCTTCAACGCCTTCAACTACACGCCGCCGCTGATCGGTTTTGCCAGTTTAGGACGCAAAGACACGTTCCGCAATGTCGAAGCAACCGGGGAATTTGTCTGGAACCTGGCCACGCGCCCGCTAGCAGAACAAATGAACGCCAGCTGCGCCGCCGCACCGCCCGAGGTGGACGAGTTCCAGCTGGCCGGCCTGGCCACCGCGCCGTCGCGCATCGTTGCCGTGCCGCGGGTGGCGGCCAGCCCGGTGTCGTTTGAATGCAAGTGCAGCCAGATCATCCGTCTGCAAGGCGCGTCCGGCGCGGAAACCAATACCTGGCTGATTCTCGGGGAGGTGGTGGGCGTGCACATCGCGCGCAGTGCGCTGCGTGACGGCATTTATGACACAGCCGGCGCGCACCCCATCTTGCGTGGAGGCGGTCCGGCCGATTACTTCGAGATCACGCCGGATAGCCTGTTCCGCATGACGCGGCCCAGCTATCCGTAATCATCAGTAGGTGTAGAACATGCGCTGGATCTGCTTGCTGTCGCTGGTCTTGGTCAGCGCCAGCATCAGCAGGATGCGGGCTTTTTGCGGATTCAGCGTATCGGAGGCCACGAAGTCCAGCTCATCGTCATTGGCTTCGCCGTTGCGCGCCACGATGCCTTGGCCGACGCGCGCCGAACGCACGATCAGCACGCCTTGCTTGCGTGCCGCCACCAGGCCGGTCTTGACCGACGACGCCAGGCTGCCATCGCCCACGCCGGCGTGGATGATGCCTTTGGCGCCCGCGGCCACCAGCGCATTCAGCGCCACCGGGCTGACGTTGGCGTAGCCGTAGACAATGTCCACTTGCGGCAGCGTGTCCAGCTGGCTGACGTCGAACTCGGTGTCGGCCGTGTGCTTGCGGGTCGACGCATGGTAGAAGTATGGCTTGTTACCCTGGATGTAGCCCAGCATGCCCAGTTCCGGGGTTTTGAAGCTGTCCGGGGTCGAGGTGTTGGTCTTGGTGACGTCGCGCGCGCCGTGGATCTGGTCGTTCATGGCGACCAGTACGCCCTTGCCGACGGCTTCCTGACTGGCGGCCAGCAGCACGGCGTTGTACAGGTTGATCGGACCGTCGGCCGACAGCGCGGTGCCCGGACGCATGGCGCCCACCAGCACCACCGGCTTTTTGCTCTTCACGGTCAGGTCCAGGAAGTAGGCGGTTTCTTCCAGCGTGTCGGTGCCGTGGGTGATGACGATGCCGTCGACGTCCGGTTGCGCCAGCAGCGTGTTGACGCGCTTGGCCAGCTTGAGCCAGTGCTCGTTGGTCATGTTTTCGCTGGCGATCTGGAATACTTGCTCGCCCTTGACGTCGGCCACCTTGGCCAGTTCCGGCACGGCGGCGATCAGGCGCTCCACGCCCACGGTGGCGGCGGTGTAGCCGACCGTGGTGGTGCTGGTGGCGCCACTGCCGGCGATGGTGCCGCCGGTAGCCAGGATGGTCACATGTGCCAGCTTTTCCGCTGCCCCGGCATAGGAGCTGAGCAGCATTGCGCAGGCCAGCACGGCTTGGCGCCAGCGGTTAGAATTATTAAGGTACATGAAGTCTCCTGATAAAATTAAAAAGTTTGGCAGTTTAGCAAAGCCCGCGTATGTCAACAATGCGGGGCGTTGCCGCGTTAATACAGAGTTGTGGGACGATAAAAGAGAAATCTATGAGACTGGCTATCACGATCGCATTATTGCTGGCGCTGGCCGCTTGCGGCAAGACCGCCGAGCAAAAACAGCGCGAAGAAGCGGCTGCGCTCACCAGCCTGGGGGAAAAATACGTCAGGGAAAAGGTGCTGGAGCCAAGCCAGGCGCAATTCCGCAACCAGTTTGTCGGCAAGGGCGGGGCGCCGTGCGGCGAGGTCAACGCCAAGGATGCGTTCGGCGCCTACATCGGCTTCCAGCGCTACATCTCGGTGGCGCGCGACCTGACCTTGCTGGCGCAGGACGTGGCCCCGGCCGAATTCGAGGCGCAGTGGCGGCAGCTCTGCCGATAAGACCGATTGGCGCTATCATGTCCATACTTTACCGCGAGGATACGGCATGGAACAGAAATCCGGGACCGGCAACGTCGCCGCCCCTCACTTGGCAGCATCCGATATCGGCAACCGCCGGCACCAGATTTTCCCCACCCTGAGCGAAGACCAGTTCGACGTCCTGCTGCGCTACGGCGAGCGCCGGCACTTTGCCGCCGGCGAGGTGCTGTTCCGCCAGGGCGACCGCCATATCGGCATGTACGTGATCATCTCCGGCTCGATTGAGGTGGAGCGCGGCTCGGCGCTGGGCTCGACCATCATCGGCACCCACGGCCCCGGCATGTTCACCGGCGAGATGGGATCGCTGGCCGGCCGCGCCGCCGTCGCCACCGCGCGCGTGGTGGCTGACAGCGAGCTGATTGTCATCAGCGAAGAGTCATTGCGCACGCTGGTGATTTCGGAAGCGGCGCTGAGCGAAACCATCATGCGCGCCTACATCCTGCGGCGCGTGGCCTATATGTCCGACCAGACCGGCGGCGTGGTGGTGTTCGGTGCGCGCGATTCGCAGGAGACCCTGATCCTGCGCCATTTCCTCAATCGTAACGGCACGCCGGCCGCCTACTTCGACTCCGATGGCGACGAGGAGGCGTTGGCGCTGATGCAGCGTTTCGGCGTGCAGCCGCAGGACATCCCGGCGGTGGTGACCATCAGCGGCGACGTGCTGCGCCGGCCCACGCTGCGCCAGCTGGCCGATGGCATCGGTATCAGCTCGGACAGCATTGACGGCCGGCTGTTCGACGTGGTGGTGGTCGGCGCCGGCCCGGCCGGTCTGGCGGCGGCCGTGTACGCGGCCTCGGAAGGCTTGACGGTAGCGGTGCTGGATGCGAAAGCGCCGGGCGGCCAGGCCGGCGCCAGCTCCAAGATCGAAAACTACTTCGGCTTCCCGACCGGTGTGTCGGGCCAGGCGCTGGCGGGCCGCGGACTGTCGCAGGCGCGCAAGTTCGGCGCCGAGGTGGCGGTGCCGTTCAAGGTCAGCGCCGTCAATTGCGAGAGCCCGGAATACGAGATGCAGCTCGACAGCGGCGAACAGCTGCGCGCGCGTTCCATCGTCATCGCCAGCGGCGCGCGTTATCGCAAGCCCAACTTGCCGGGGCTGGAGCGTTTTGAAGGGCGCGGCGTGTACTACAGCGCATCCTTCATGGAAGCGAATTTCTGCGCCAATGAAGAAGTGGTGATTGTCGGCGGCGGCAATTCGGCCGGGCAGGCGGCGGTATTTTTATCGCAGCACGCCAGGCATGTGCACATCGTGGTGCGCTCGAGCGGTCTGGCGGCCAGCATGTCGCGCTACCTGATCCAGCGTATCGAAGCATCGCCCAGGATCACGCTGCACACCCACAAGCAGATTGTCGAACTGCGTGGCGACGACCGGCTGGAAAGCATCTGCTGGCAAAGCAAGGGCGGCGAGGCGCGTGAAGCGCCGGCGCGTCATTTGTTCCTGTTCCTGGGCGCCGAGCCGAGTACCGCGTGGCTTGGCGATTGCGTGGCGCTCGACGACAAGAACTTCGTCCTGACCGGGCCGGATGTGCCGGCGGAACGCTGGCCGTTGGAACGCCCGCGCCACTTCCTCGAAACCAGCCGGCCGCGCATTTTCGCGGTGGGCGATGTGCGCAGCGGTTCGGTCAAGCGGGTGGCGGCGGCGGTCGGCGAAGGCTCGGCGGCGGTGGCGTCGCTGCATCAGGCGTTGGCGTCGGACTTCCTTTAAGGCTCGATGCTGCCGAGCGGCTTGCTGTGCCGGTTGGCGCGGCGGATCGGCGGCTGCTGGCGCGGCGGCCGCGCCAGCGCTTCCTGCGCGCGCTGGTAGCCGTACTGCCACTGGTCGTTCATGTGCTGCACAAAGATCTCATAACTCGGTGGCATGCGCAGCTCGATGCGGTTGCGTAGCCAGTCCAGCTTTTGCTGCAGCTGCTGCTTTTCCAGCACCACCGACACGTCCGACGAATCGATGCGCATGTCGGCCAGGTGCGAGTTGGCGTAGCGCAGGCGCGCATTGCCGTCCACGCCGAGCACCGCGCGCCAGGCCGGAATCGAGAACACCTGGTCGAACGCTTCCTTGAATTCCATGATCACTTCTGCGCCAAGCGCGCGCGCGATTTCGACCGGGAACAGATCGAGCACGCCGCCAATGTATTCATTGCCGCGATGCTGGGCGCAGCGGAAGTAAATCATGTCGGCGATGGAGATGCGGGCCGCGTCGGTGACGGTCACGCTGCCGTCGGTCAGCAGTTGCGGCGCGACGGCGTGGTCGCCCCAGCGCGGATCGCTGAGCGGAGAGTCCATGCCGCGCAGCGCGGCGGCGGCGCGGTCGTTACAGAACACCGTCTCCGCATACAGCTTGCGCTGGCCGCGCGGCTGGCCAACGTCCTTTTCGTCGAACAGCAGCTTGCCGCCGATGATGGCCACGTCCACTTCCGGCGTGCCAGTGGCGGGCGGGAAGGGCAGCTGCGGTGGAATCTCGAAAAGGTAATCGTTGAACAGATCGGGAATCACCGGCGCGCTGGCGCTGTTCATCTTGCGCTTGGCGGCGCGGAACAGGGTGCCGAGCAGCGCAGCGTTATCGGTCGAGCGCAGGCTGCACCAGAATTCGTACATGCCTTTGGACGACAGCCACGCGCGTTGCGCTTCGGGATCGGGAAGGTTGCGAATGATGGCGGCGGCAATGGCACCGCCGCAGCTGGCCAACAGCACATCTGGCGCCTTGCCGGCCTGCCGCAGCGCGGCGTACATGCCGATGTAGATCCCGAAGCGGAATCCACCACCTCCCATCACCATGCAGCGTTTATACGGTTTATACGATTCTTGTGTCATGGGACGAAACCATACCACAAGCCAGCAGCGCCCAGCTTGCTTGACATGGTTGGGCAGAAGCATAAGATGAGGTGCATGGAGACCCAAACCACATGGACGGAAGAGGCACTGCGGACCTTGCTGGAGCGCGCAGCGGTCTTGCAAGAACGCAGTGTGGCCCAGCAAGCCAGCCTCGACGCGCTCGCCGCATCGGTGGCGGAGCTGCGTGACGGGCAAGTGGTTATGCAAGCCGCGGTGACTTCACTCCAGATTGATGCTGGTAGCATCAAGGCTACAATTGCTCATCATGCCACGCAAGCCGAAGTCATCAGCATCCGCTCCGAACTCTACAAGGTGCTGCAAGAGCAAACCGTGCGCTTATTTGTCTGGGTGATAGCAGCTGGCTCTGGACTCACCGCCGCCGTCTACTACATCGCGCGCAACGTTCACTGATCACAAGTGATGCTCCAGCATGAGGCGCAGCGTGGCTTGGGCTGGCGTCAGGCGGATGCGTTGCATGGTGCCGCTGCTGTCGGTGTAGCGATAAGTTTCGCTGGCCTGCTGGCGCAGCAGGTTGGCTCCCGAAATGCGCAGGTGCGTTTTCGCATTCATCTTCCAGGTGGCGTACAGGTCCAGCTCACGTTTCGGGCTGGCGCTGGTCAGCACTTCCAACGACTGGCGCGACGGACCGGCGGCCTGGTAATTCAGGTTGCCGCCCAGCGTCCACTGTCCCCAGCGATAATCGGCACCGATGTTGGCGGTGGCCGGGGTTTGCGATTCCAGCCGGTTGTCTGGCCCAGGCACATTGTCCACGCGCGACCAGTTGCGCGACAGGTTGGCGCGCAGGTCCAGCGCCTTGGTCAGCGGCAGCTTGGCCTCCAGCTCCACGCCGTGCGCGCGCGCATTACCGTCGTTGAATGGCGCCTCCACCCAAACGCCGTCCTGCTGGAACAGGCGTGATTGTGTCACGTCGCGGATGTGGCGCAGGTAGGTGCTGACGCTGAGCAGCGCACCACCGCCAAGGTAGTGTTCATACGCCGCATCCATTCCCCACGCCAGTTCGGGCCGCAGATGCGGATTGCCCTGTTCATCGGGATTGGTCGGGTTATTGTTGTTGTCGTTGGTGTAGCGGCGCGGCACCAGCTTGACCAGCGGCGGCGCTTTGTAAGTGCGGCTGACCGCCAGGCGCAGCACGTCCTTGTTGGCCAGTTCATAGCGCGATTGCAGCGATGGGCTCCACACCGACGACCGGCTGTTCAGCGCATCGGGCGCATTGGTGGCGTTGGCGCGGCTGGCGGTGTCGAGCCGCTCGTGGCGCAGGCCGAGGTAGAGCGAATACTGCTTTGTCACCTGCCATTCATCCTGTGCGAACAGCGCGAAGCGGTCGACGGTGGCGCGATAGTCTGCGTTGTTGGCGCCCGTTTGCCGATTGTCCGCATCGAACAGGATTTCGTTACGGTCTTCGCTGCGCACCGCATGGCTGGCGTCCCAGCCGACGGCAATCGCGTGCTGCTCGCTCACTGGACGACGGTAGGTGCCGGTGCTGGTAACGGTGTTCTCCACCGGCCCGGAATCGATGTGGTGGCGCCCGAGCGCCTTGCCGTCCGCATCGCGGCCGTGGAAATCGAAGGTGCCGCTGCGGCGATTGGTGGCGGCGCCGAGTTTCGTTTCAAGTCTGGCGCCATCTGCCAGCAAATGCGTCCATTGCAGGTCGCTGCGCAGCATGACGAAGTTGGCGGTGAAGTCGGCGTCGTTGTGCGGGTAGTCGCTGTGTGTGCCGATCAGCGCTGTCTCGTCGGCGCGGGCGATATTGTCGACGCGGCGCAGGTAGGCGAAGCTTTGCCAACTGAGAGTGTCGCCATCGGCAAGCTTCCGGTTCAGGCGCGGCGTCAGCGTGAGGGCGTCGGTGCGGCCCGATTCGGTTTGCGGCGTGCGGCGCAGCAGGGTGAGGGCGCCGTCGGCGTCGCGCTGTTCCTGCCAGTCGGTGAACGGTTTTTCATTGCGCTTGCGCGTCAGCGTGGCGGCGAGGCTGTAGGAATAAGCGTCGCTTTGGTCCGACAGTTGCGCGCTCACCGCGGGCGTGTTGACGCCGCCCTGGCGCGCAACGCTGGCGCTGACGGAGCGTTGGCCGCGTGTCGCGGCTTTCTTCAGGATGATGTTGATGGCGCCGGCCACTGCCTGGTTGCTCATCTCCGCCGTGGCACTGCGCAAGATTTCGATGCGCTCGATGGTCTCCGGTGCGATGGCGTCCAGCGAAAAGCCTGCGGCGACAGGCTCGCCGTTGAGCAGGATTTGCGTGTAGCCGTTGCCCAGGCCACGCATCTGGATAGCGTTGCCTTTGATGCTGACGCCGGGCAGGCGTTTGAGCACATCGGACAGTGCCTGGTCGCCCTGGCGCACGACGTCGGCATGCTGGATGACGATGCTGGCGGTGGTCTCGCGCTGGCGCTGGTCGGCGCGCGCGCCGGTGATTTGCACTTGTTGCTGCTCTGGCGTTTCCGAAGCGTAGGCGCAAGCGGAGACCGCCAGCAGCAGGCTGCTGGTGATACGGTGTGGCGACATGGTTATCCTTTTTGCTGGCGGCGGATGCGGAGCGCGCGCGGCGTGGCGTAGGCGTCCAGGTTGGTGAACATGGGCGCAGGGTCGATGAGGCGTCCGTTCTCGCGCACTTCGAGGTGCAGGTGCGGGCCGGTGGCGAAGCCGGTTGCGCCGGCGGCGCCGATGCGCTGGCCCGCTTGCACCTGCTGGCCGGGCCTGACGTTCACGCTGCTCAGGTGAGCGTACAGCGATTGCTTGCCGCCGTGGTCGATGATGACGGTATTGCCATAGCGGCCATCATTCTCGGCGATCGGGCCGGCGGCGATGATGGTGCCGCCGGCCGTTGCGTGGACAGGCGTACCGGTTTTTGCAGCGAAGTCGATGCCCTTGTGCGGCGTTGGCAGCACGCTGCGCATCACGCCGAAGAAGCTGGTGACACGGACGTTGTCGACTGGTGCGCGCCATGCTTCGGGTGCAGCGGTGGTTACTGCTGCTGCGGCCTCCGTTTCGGCCCCGGTGTCCGCGAGTTGCGCGCTGGTCGCGGCGCTGAAAGCCAGCGCAGGTTGCAGCATCGCGCCAAGCGCCAGCACGGAGGCCAGTGCGGCGGCGATCAGCCATGTGGTGGCGGCGCCCAGCGCGGGCAGGCCATCCTGCTGCATGTGGCGGATGCGGGAACTGATCGCGGTGCCGTTGAAGGCCGCCGCGCCGGCGGGCGCGATGGCGGTCCATTGACGCAGCAGGGCGGCAGCGTATTGTTTGCGCTGTTGTTGCGGGCGGCCGGCGAGGACGTGCTGGTCGCATTGCAGTTCCAGCGCCCATTCCATTTGCCCGGCCATCCAGCGCAGGGCGGGATTGAACCAGAATAGCGTCTGCAAGACCGAGGCGATGGCGAGGCACAGCGGATCACGGGCGCGCCAGTGATGCAGTTCGTGGGCGATGATCATTTGCTGCTGCTCGCGGCTTAATGCGTTGAGATGCGCGGGCAGCAGCAGGCATGGACGGCGCACGCCGGTCAGCATCGGCGAAATCGCAGCGCCGGTGCGCAGTACGGTCAAGCTGCGCTGCGCGATCTCGCGCAATTGGGTGGTAGTGAAAGCGCCATGATCTTGCAGGTCTTGTGGCGACAACCGTTCAGCACTGGCCAGCAGCCCGCGCCACAGACGGCGCGCCTGCAACTGCTTGACGATGGCCCACGCCAGGCCCGCGGCGTAAGTGAACATCCAAAGCGCGGCCAGCAAAGGCAGGATGCGCGATGCAGACGTCTCCCTGTCGCTGTCGCCAGCGTCGGTAGCGCCGTGCGGCGAGGCTGCGGCAGTTGGCGTGTCGGCCAGGCCGGGCGTTGCGGCGGACGAGCGGTGGGGCGCTGCCAGCATTGCTGCGCTGCCAGCCGGCGCCGAGGTGAGCGTGATTGGCGGCGCGATGCTGATTTGCGCGCTGCGCGGCACGAAGGGCAGGGCGACGGCGAGGGCCACGACGCATTGCGCCGCCAGCCACACACCCCGGCGTGTCCGCAGCGCTGGCCGCAGACGCGCCGCACCGTTCAGCAACAGCCACACCAGCAGACCGGTGGCCAGGCAGCCCGCGCACGCCAGCAGCCACTGTGCCGAAAACAATTCCGCCGCTATCATGCTTCGTCCGCCGGCCAGTCGTGCAGCATCTGCTCCAGCTGCGCCAGCTCCTGCTGGTCGACCAGTTTGCTGCCAGTGAACATGGTTACCGGCAGCGGGGCGTCGATCTCCATCACACGGCGGCCGAAATCATGCGCGAACGCTGCCAGCGTGCCGACCTTCTCCAGCCGGGCGCGGTAGACATTCACCCCATGCACCACCTGCAAGGCCACCATCTGCTTGTCCAGCATGCGGTCCAGCGTCTTGCGGGTCGACGAAAACGACCAGTCCAGTTCCGCAGTGGCAGCGTCATGAATCTCGCGCGCGCTCAGCGGCTGCTGCTTCCACAGCACTTTCAACAAGGTCAGCTCCGTGACCGAGGGGATAAGCGACATAAACCATTCTCCATGCGACGAATGACACCATTGTGCGACACATGTCGCATACCCGTCAAGCAACATATATCAATTTGTAACATTGCTTCAAATAAATTCAAATCATGCTAGGATGATTTTTTTGACAATTGGCAAGAAGTCACCCAGACGCAAACCCGGCGGCACGCACAGGCGAGGCGCTATACAATGCCGATGGCCGCCGCTATCCCAGCCGCAGCCACCACTGCATTGGAAAATTTATGTATTACGGAGAGCGCTTCAACAGCATCACGCACACCGTGGGCGCGGCGCTGGCGGCCATTGGCGGCACGCTGCTGATCATCCAGGCCGCCCGCAGCGGCGACGCCTGGAAAGTCGTCAGCTGCAGCATCTACGCCGCCACGCTGCTGGCCTTGTACCTGACGTCCACGCTGTATCACAGCCTGCGAGGGCGCGCCAAGGACGTGCTGCGGCAGCTCGACTACTGCGCCATCTACCTGCTGATCGCCGGCAGCTACACGCCGTTCACGCTGGTCAGCCTGCGCGGACCGTGGGGCTGGACCCTGTTTGGCGTGGTGTGGGGCCTGGCGGTCATCGGCATCGTGCAGGAGCTGTTGTTCGCCAAGGGCGCGCGCGTGCTGTCCTTGCTGATTTATGTGGCGATGGGCTGGGTCGGCGTGATCGGCGCCAGCCCGCTGATCGATGCGCTGGGCTGGAACGGCTTTATGTGGCTGGCGGTGGGCGGCCTGGTGTACACAGTGGGCATCGCCTTCTTCGTCACCGACCACAAATGGCGTTACGGTCACGGTGTCTGGCATTTGTTTGTATTGGGCGGCAGCGCATGCCATTTCGGCGCGGTGCTGCTGTACGTGGCGTAAGGATGGAACAGCGGTGGATATCAACTCGGACGATTTAAAGACCTTCATCACGGTCATCGATAGCGGTACGCTGAGCGCCGCCTCGGTGCACCTCGGGCAGACCACGTCCGGCGTCAGCCGCGCGCTGTCGCGGCTCGAGGACAAGCTGGCCACCTCGCTGCTGACGCGCACCACGCGCCGCATGGAGCTGACCGAAGAGGGTCACCTGTTCCTTGAAAAAGCGCGCGCCATCCTGAGTGCGATGGAGGAAGCGGAAGAAACCATCCGCATCCGCCGCCAGAAGCCGTCCGGCCGCCTGTGCGTGGACGCCGCCTCGCCGTTCATGCTGCATTGCGTGGTGCCGCACGTGGCCGAGTTCCGCGCCATGTATCCGGACATTCGCCTTGAACTGAGCAGCAACGATCAGATCGCGGATTTGATCGAGCATCGCACCGATATCGCCATCCGCATCGGCGCGCTGACCGATTCGACCCTGCACGCGCGCGCGCTCAGTTCCAGCCCGCTGCACATCCTGGCGAGCCCGGCGTACCTCAAGCAGCATGGCACGCCGAAAACGCCGCAAGCCCTGGCGCAGCATTCGCTGCTCGGCTTCGTGCAGTATGAGCTGGGCAACCAGTGGCCGCTGCGTCATGCGGCCGGCAACAGCCTGCCGGTGACGCCGTCGATTTCGGCCTCCAGCGGCGAGACCTTGCGCCAGCTGGCGCTGGCCGGACAGGGCATCGTCTGCCTGGCGGACTTCATGACCCGCGAAGATATCGAAGCCGGCCGCCTGGTGAAAATCCTGGAAGCCGACAACACCGGCTACCGCCAGCAAATCCACGCGGTCTACTACCGCAACACCCAGCTGGCGCAGCGCATTAGCTGCTTCCTCGAATTCCTGCAGCAAAAGCTGTGAGGTCGTGAGCAGACCGGTGAACGGCGCCTTTCGCCGTTCACCGGTCCATTTCCGCCGTTCGCCGAATAGCAGTTTCCTCGCCTGAGGTTCCCCGGTATTGTTATATTCATACCGACTTGGGGGACTAATATGAACGCAGAAATCGCATACCGCTGGCGCAAGCAGTTTGTCTGGGGCCTGGCGCTGATTGCCGCCGGCACCGTCATCCTGCTGGCGCAGCTGGACGTACTGGACATCGACTTCAACCTGGCGCACTTCTGGCGCTGGTGGCCATGGCTGATCGTCATCAGCGGCATCACCAAAATTATTCCGCCGACCACCCCGCGCCGCTTCACCGAAGGCTGGTGGGAGATCTTCTTTGCCGGCTGGTGGTACGTCTCGTTCAACCACATCTGGGGCCTGGGCTTTGGTGAAACCTGGCCTGCGCTGATCATCGCCTGGGGCGTCGGCATGCTGCTGCGCCCTTTGCTGGACAATATCTTCGCCTCGACCAAGGAGCAAGCATGAGAACCCGCCGCGAACGCAATCCCGCCACGCAGATGATCATCGGGTTGTTCGTCATCGGCATCGGCCTGCTGTTTTTGATCGATAACCTGGGCTGGCTCGACCTCGATCTGCGCATCCACATTCTGCCCACGGTGCTGATCGGCGCCGGCATCCTGAAGGCGATGCAAACCCGGTCGCAGTCGGGTGTCGTCATCGGCGGCCTGATGATCGTCGCCGGCAGCTTGATCCTGCTGAAGGAAATGGGCCTGATCTATATTGGCTGGAATACCCTGTGGCCGCTGCTGATGATCGCCGCCGGCGTCGCCGTGATCTTCAAGCCCAACATCCACCGCAGCGCAGCGTCGCAGCCGCCGGGCAGCCCGCTGGACAAGGCGGACGGCGAATCGGTGATCAACTACACGGCCATCATGGGCGGCTTCAAGCACCGCATCACCACGCAGGATTTCCGCGGCGGCGAGATCACCGCCATCATGGGCGGCTGTGACCTGGACCTGCGCCAGTCCTCGATCAACGGCGACGCGGTGCTGAACGTGTTCGTGCTGTGCGGCGGCATTACCATCAAAGTGCCGGTCGACTGGACCGTGGTATTCGACGGTATGCCGATCATGGGCGGCTTCGATGAGAAGACCGTGCCGCCGACCGGCGCCGGTTCCGGCAAGCGCCTGACTGTGCGTGGCTACGTCATCATGGGCGGCATGGAAGTGCGTAACTGATGCAGGAGATTTCCGCCACCCGCCGGGGCACAGTCATCTACCTGCTGGTATGGCTGTTCCTCGGCTGCACATTGGGCGGGGTGATCTCGCTGGCCAGCGAGACGCCGCTGGTCAACGCCTTGCTGTTCGCGATTCCGATGAACCTGTGGTACGCCTTCGCGGCGGGCTACTCGGCCTACTACCTGTGCCGCGCCTATCCACTGGGTACGCGCGGCGCAATTCCGACCGCGATGGTGCTGACATTGGCGGCGGTGGTGCTGGGCTTCCTGTGGCTGATTATCGGGAACCTGTGGAACAGCGTGTGCCTGCTGCCCGGCGTGGCGTGGAGCGGCATCGTCATTGCGCCGCAGCTGTCGATACTGATCGTGGTGCTGGGTGTGCTGCTGTATGGCTTTGCGGTGGCGCTGCATTATTTGGTGATTGAATTCGTGCGCGCCAAGAGCGCCGAGCAGCGCGAGCTGGAATCGCTGCTGATGGCGCAGGAGGCGGAGCTGCGCATGCTGCGCACGCAGATCGATCCGCACTTCCTGTTCAACAGCCTGAATTCGATCAGCGCATTGACCTCGCAGGACCCGAAGGCGGCGCGGCGCATGACGCTGGAACTGGCGAGTTTCTTCCGCCAGAGCCTCGGCATGGAAGCGCACAAGAAAGTGACGCTGGGCGAGGAGATGCTGCTGATCCGGCACTTCCTCGCCATCGAACAGGTGCGCTTCGGCGAGCGCTTGCAGGTGGAGGAGGCGATCGGCGAGGATGCGGCGCAATGCCTGGTGCCGCCGATGATCATCCAGCCGCTGGTGGAAAACGCCGTCAAGCACGGCATCTGCAATATGCCGGAAGGTGGCACGATCCGCATCACGGCGCGGCGCGCCGGTTCGATGCTGCACATCAGCGTGGCCAACCCGGTGGATGAGGATATGGCGTCCATCCGCAGCGAAGGCCACGGCATCGGTTTGGCCAACGTGCGCCAGCGTTTATCTGGCGCTTACAAACATGAAGCCGGCATCCAGTGGGGCCGGCAAGAGAACAGCTTTGGCGTGGACATTACGATGCCCGCGCAAACGAGCGAACAAGGGGATTGAGGTATGCGTATCATCATCGTGGACGATGAAATGCTGGCGCGCGGCGTGGTGCGCGAATATTTGTCCGAGCATGCGGACGTGGAGATCGTGGCCGAATGCGCCAACGGCTTCGAGGCGGTGAAGGCGATTACCGAGCTGTCGCCGGACCTGGTGTTTTTGGATATCCAGATGCCCAAGCTGGATGGTTTTGAAGTGGCCGAACTGGCGGGCAGCAAGACGCGCTACATCTTCGCCACCGCGTTCGACCAGTATGCGATCAAGGCGTTTGAATTCCATGCGCTGGACTATTTGCTCAAGCCTTTCAGCCAGCAACGCTTCGACCAGGCGCTGGCGCACGCGCGCGCCAACCTTGGCGCCGGCGGCGAGGCGGTCGAGAAGATGGTGCGTGAGGCGTCGGGCCGCAACAAGCCGCTGGGCCGCGTGCTGATACGCGACGGCGCCAAGGTTCACGTCATCAACGCCGACAAGATCGAGCATGTGGAGGCGCAGGACGACTACGTGCAGATTCGCTCGGAGGGCAAGTCATATCTGAAGAACCAGCGCATGTCGGAGCTGGAGGAGCAGCTGGACGGCGAGCAGTTCCTGCGCATCCATCGCTCCTACATCGTCAACATCGCGTTCGTGGAGCGCATCGAGCAGGCCACCAAGGATAGCCATGTCGCGGTGCTGAAGGATGGCAGCCGCGTGCCGGTCAGCCGCACCGGCTACCAGAAGATACGCGCGGTGATCCAGTAATGTTCCACCAGGAGTTCAAGCCGCCGGAAGAGCTGAGAGAAGCCATCAAGTGCTTCTGGCTTAACCGCTGGGATTTCGGCGAGAAGCCCACCAGCTTTGAGGTGATGCCGGACGGTTATGCCGAAATCATCTTCAGCTTCGGCAACGTGAAGCGCGACGGTGTGGCGCTGCCATCGCCGTTCTTGATGGGGCTATTGAATCAGCCGGTGGTTTTTAAGGCGGCGGGGTGGCTGGAGATTATCGGCATCCGCTGCTATCCGTGGATGGTGTTTGATCTGCTTGGACTGCCATCCGGTAAGCACGGCGTGCAGACGTTCGAGCATCCTATTGCGCGGTTGCAGCCATTGCTGGCGCAGCACGTGCAGGCCGGCGATATCGGTGCGGCGCTGGCGGAATTGCGGCGTTTCTTTCAGCCGGAGCTGGCGCTGGACAGCACCCTGTCCAAGGCTGGCGAAGCGATGCTCGGTGCGAGCGGCACGATGCCAGTGAGCGAGGTCGCTGCGGCGGCGCATACCACGGTGCGCACGCTGGAGCGCAAGTTCAAGCAATCGTCCGGCCACACGGTGAAAGATGTTTCGGGCCTGATGCGCTTCGAGCAAGCGCGCAACCGTTTGTGGCACGAGCCGCAAACCAATCTGGCGGCGCTGGCGCAGGAGCTGGGCTACACCGACCAGTCGCACCTGAGCCGGGATTTCAAGCGTTACAGCGGCGCCACGCCGTCTGCATTCGCGCGCAAGGCGCAGGCGGCCAGCAAGGATTTTGTCGCATTTGTACAAGCCCCGGCGGGAGCGAAGCCCTAGACTGGGGGCATGAACACATCACATCACGTCATCATCGCAGGCGCCGGACCGGTCGGCCTGCTGCTCGCTTGCGAGCTGGCGCTGGCCGAATGTCCGGTCCTGATCCTTGAGAAGGCGGACGATCCGCATTCGCCTTTGAAGCAGCTGCCGTTCGGCATACGCGGCTTGTCGGCGCCTTCGATTCAAGCGCTGCACCGGCGCGGGCTGCTGGATGAAATGGAAGTGCCCAAGCGCTTGCAGAATCCCTTTGCCGGCAAGCGCACCAGACAGGGCGGCCACTTCGCCGGCATCCAGTTCGAGTATGACAATGTCGACACCTCCGGTTGGCCACAAGGTTTGCCATACAGCCTGCTGTCGGAGATGGCGGAGCTGGAGGCCGTGCTGACGCGCCGCGCATTGTCGCTGGGCGTGGAGATCCGGCGTGGCGCTGGCATCACCGATGTGGCGCAGGATGACCACGGTGTGACCGTGCATGCCGGCGGGCTGGCGATGCGCGCCGCCTGGCTCGTCGGCTGCGATGGTGCGCGCAGCGTCGTGCGCAAGCAGGGCGGCTTTGAGTTCGCCGGCACCGAGCCTGAATTCACCGGGTACTCGGCCAAAGTGGATCTCGTCGGCGCCGAGCAGCTCGCGCCTGGCCGCGTGGTGACGGAGCGCGGCATGTACTTCCAGTCGCAGCCGGGCTATTTGAACTTGCAGGACTTTGATGGCGGCGCCTTCCACCAGAGCGGCGAGCCGGTCACGCGAGAGCACTTGCAAGCAGCGCTGCGTCGTATCTCCGGCGTCGATGTGAGCATCGGTGAACTGCGTGCCGCCACAACGTGGACCGATCGCGCGCGGCAGGCCACGCAATATCGCAATGGCCGCATTCTGTTGGCGGGCGACGCTGCGCACATCCACGCACCGCTGGGCGGCCAAGGACTGAACCTCGGCATCGGCGACGCCACGAACCTCGGCTGGAAACTGGCGACCACCATTCACGGCACAGCGCCGGACGGGCTGCTGGACAGCTATCACACCGAGCGCCACCCGGTCGGCGCGCGCGTGCTGGATTGGTCTCGCGCCCAAGTCGCCGTCATGCGTCCCACGCCGGAAGGCCGCGCCCTCAACGCCATCTTCCGCGACCTGATGAACACCCGCGACGGTGCTACCTATTTCGCCAGCCGCGTGTGGGGCGTGAGCGAACTTACTGGTTCGCGCGGTGACCGTAGCTGAGAGCGCGCGTGACGTGCCATTCGTTGCCGCGCTGGCGCCAGATGAGGGTGAATTCGGCGATACCTTCGCACTTGCCGCTGCCGAATTGGCAGAAGGTGTGCGAGCCGGTGGCGATGGCGCCGAAGTCCTTCACTGGAATCACCCTGAGGCTACCTGCCACCAGCTCGCGCCGGAAGTGACCGCAGACATACTTCTGCGTGCTGGCGATCATCGCGTCGCGCGTCCACGTTACGCCGCCGTTATCGTGATAGAACTCGACGTTGGGATCAAAGTAGCTGGCGTATTTGTCCAGCTGTCCCGGCTTCTCGCACTGGTTAAAGGCAGCAAACATCTCGTTGTCCATCCGCGTAATGGTGGCGCTCAGTGCGGCGTCGTCGGCCGCCTGTGCGCTGCAAGCGCATAGCAAGGTGCTGAGGATGACCCATCTTTTCATGTCCGGCCCCATGTGTGGTAGCGATGGGGCCATCTTACGCTAACTGCGCTCAAGCGCGATGAATGGAGACGCCGCCGTCGGCCAGCAGCGCCGTGCCGGTGACGAAGCTCGAAGCGTCCGAGGCCAGGAACAGCGCCGTGCGCGCAATCTCCGCCGGGTCGGCCAGGCGCTTCAGCGCGTGCAGGTTTTCGACGAACTGGCGCGCGCCCGGCGCGCTCATGGCAGCTCGGCCCATCGGCGTGTCGGTTCCGCCGGGCAGCAGGGCGTTGGCGCGGATGCCCTGGCTGCCGTATTCCGCAGCGATCACCTGCGTTAAGCCCATCAGGCCCGCCTTGCTGGCGGCGTAGGCGCCCATGCCCGGCATGCCCACCGTGTGGCCGACAAAGGTGGAGGTGAAAATCAGCGAGCCGCCGCCGCGTGCCACTAGCGCCGGGATCTGGTACTTCGCGCCGAGGAAGGCGCTGGTCAGGTTGACGGCCAGCGTGTCGTTCCAGTCTTTTAGGGCGACGCCGGGCAACTGTTCCCCAGGTCCCATCGTGCCCGCGTTGTTGAAGGCGATATCCAGCCCGTCATAATGTTCCATTGCCGTCTGCACCAGCTTTTGCGCCAGCCATTCTTCGCGCACGTCGCCTGCGATGGCGACGGCGTTGCCGCCTTCGCTGTGGATTTGCCCGACCAGTGCCTGTAGCTCCGCCTCGCGCCGGGCCGTCACCACTAGACGCGCACCTTCGCGCGCAAACAGCAGTGCAGTGTGATAGCCGATGCCCGAGCTGGCGCCGGTAATGATGGCGACTTTGCCTGCCAGTTGTTTCATGAGATATCTCCTTATCGTGGTTGCGTTGACCGCCACGATAAGGATTCGCAGGCAGCGGGGATATCCGTATCTTGCGACTGAATCTCCACCCGCCACCAGGCCGGCATCAACTCCTGAATCTCCGGCCGGCCAAAACGGTCGTCGATCAGGTACACGGTGCCGCGGTCGGAGGTAGTTCGGATCACGCGGCCTGCCGCTTGCACCACCTTCTGCATGCCGGGATATGTGTAAGTGTAGTCGTAGCCAGCGCCGAAGATGGCGTCCATGCGCGCCCGTATCTGCTCGTTGACCGGATTGATTTGCGGCAGGCCCAGCGTGGCGACGAATGCGCCGATCAGGCGCGCGCCCGGCAAGTCCACGCCTTCGCCAAACGAACCGCCCAGCACAGCGAAGCCGATGCCTTCGCTGTCAAGCGTAAAGCGGTCGAGGAATTGCGCGCGCTCGGCTTCGTCCATGCGGCGTGACTGGCGCCACACCGGCACGTCGGGATACAGTGCGCTGAACTGGTTGGCCGCCTTTTCCATGTAATCGAAACTGCTGAAGAAGGCGAGGTAGTTGCCGCGCTGCTGCGCGTACTGCCTGCCCATCAGGTCTGCGATGGGTTTCAGCGATTGCTGACGGTGCTGGTAGCGCGTCGAGATATGCTTGGTCACCTGCACTGACAACTGCTCCGCCACGAACGGCGACTCCACGTCCACCCACGCCGTGGTCTCCGGCATGCCGAGCATGTCGCCGAAGTAGTTCCATGGGCTGAGGGTGGCGGAGAACAGCGCCGTGGTATGCGTGCTTTCAAAGCGCGGCTTCAGGTACGGGGCCGGCACGATGTTGCGGATGCAGAGCACCGAGTTGCTGTTGCTGGCGCGCGCGCCCGGCGCTTTCTCGATATCGAACAGTGCGTGGTCGCCGAAGCTTTCCGCCAGCCGCGCGAACATCAGCGCGTTGAAGTAGAAGCTTTGCAGGTCCGGCTCCACATAGCCGGGATGGTCCGCCATGTAGTCTGAGATGGCGGTCGATGCGGTCTGCAAGGCACCCATGAATTTTTCCGGCAGCTCGGCGTAGGATTGGTACTCGGCCGCCTGGTCTTTCTCCAGCTGGTTCCATTGCTTGTGCACCCGGTCCAGCGGCTTTTTCAATTCCTCCGGGACGATCTTGCGCAGCAGGCGCAGGCTGTCGTGTTCCATGTCGGCCGAATACATCTTGCGAGCGCGCGAGACCATGTTGTGCGCTTCGTCCACCAGCACGTTGACCTTCCAGTCGTTGAGCTGCGTGAGGCTGTGCAGCATGGCGCTGATGTCGAAGTAGTAGTTGTAGTCGCCGATGACGATGTCGCACCAGCGCGCCATCTCGCTGCTCAAATAGTATGGACAGACGTTGTGGGCGAGGGCGATGGCCTTCAGCGTGTCGCGGTCCAGCGCCGGTGGCGCCGCGCCGCTTTCGGATGGTGCCATGATGGCCAGCGCCGATGCGCGCGCGGCCGGCAGGCGGTCGTAGAAGCCTTTCGCCAGCGGGCAGGAATCGCCGTGGCAGGCCTTGTCCGGGTTGACGCAGGCGGTGCTCTTGGCCGCCAGTTCCAGCGTGCGCAATGGCAGCAATGGTGCGCCTTCGCGGATCAGATCCACTGCGTCAAGCGCCATTTGCCGGCCCGAGGTCTTCGCGGCGAGGAAGAAAATTTTGTCGACGCCATGTTCGGCGCTGGCTTTCAGCATCGGGAACAGGCTGCCGACGGTTTTGCCGATGCCGGTCGGCGCTTGCGCCAGCAGGCATACCTTGCGGTTGCTGGCGCGGTACATGGCTTCCGCCAGCTGGCGCTGGCCGGGCCGGAAGTCGCCGTAGGGGAAGCGCATCGCCTTCAGTTGCAGGTCGCGTTCCGCGCGGTGTGCCATTTCCTGCTGCGCCCATTGCAGGAACAGGGTGCATTGCTGCTCGAAGTAGATTTGCAGATCGGCGGCCGTGTGGTCTTCGTGCAGCACGGTTTCCTTCTGGCTGCCGATGTCGAAGTAGACCAGCGCGAGGCGGATTTTTTCCAGGCCCTGTTCCTGGCACAGCAGGTGGCCGTAGATTTTGACCTGCGCCCAGTGCAGCGCGCGCTGGTTGTCCGGCATCTTCTTCAAATCGCCGCGATAGGTCTTGATTTCTTCGAGGCGGTTGGCGCGGGTGTCGTAGCCGTCGGCGCGGCCGCGCACGTGCAGCGGGCCGAAGTCGCCGGAAAGGGCGATCTCGGTCTGGTAATCGTCATCGCGGCGCGAGGTCACCACGCCGTGGCCGGCGATGCCTTCCTGTGCGGTGGGCGAGGGCGTGAAGCGCAGATCGAGGTCGCCGGTCTTGGCGGTGAATTCGCAGAGCGCGCGCACCGCAACGTTATAGCGGGCGGACTGCGTCATGCCGCCCACTGCAAATAGCAAACCGAAATCGGCATCTGGTGCGCGGCGCAGTATTCGATCCAGCGCAGCTGGTTGTCCTGCAGGCGGTCGCCCGGGCCTTTGACTTCGATCATGTTGTAGCGGCGCTCGGCCGGCCAGAACTGGATCAGGTCGGGGAAGCCGCTGCGGTTGGATTTGATATCGAGCAGGATGCGCTCGAAGGCACGCTTCAGATGCAGCGGCGGGATGCAGTCCAGCGCCATGTCGAGCAGCTCTTCGCTGATCGCCTCCCAGTACAGGAAAGGCGACTGGATGCCGTATTTGGCCGCGTAGTTGGCGCGGATGGTGGCGCGATACTGCTCGCTGTCCAGCTGCGACAGCGCGTCTTCAAACTGCTGCGCGCGGCGATGCTGGAAATCGGCGCTGTGCAAATCGGCCGGGCCGCGATGGTAGGGATGGAAGAACGCGCCCGGTATCGGCGAGAACACCGCGTCCCAGCACAGCAGGCCAAACAGGGAATTCATCAGCGAGTTCTCGACATAGTAGACCGGTGCGTCGTCGCTGTGCAGATGGTCGCGCACCACGAATTCGACGTAGTAATCTTCCTGCGGCGGCGGCAATTGCAGGTCGATGCGCTCGGCCTGCGCCAGCGTCACCGGCGGCGGCTTGGCGTGACCGAGCTTGCGCGCCAGGCGCGGCGCCATGCGCAGCAGCTGCTGGCGTTCGGCTTCGCTCTCCGGCGCTTGCATGGCGGTTTGCAGCAGATCGAAAGCCTCGCGCGGCTGTTCGTTTTTTTCCAGCACGCGGATGGCGCGGGCGCGTGCGCCGGGATAATCGCAGTCGGCATACAGCGCGTAGGCCAGCGGCCAGTCGGCCTGCTTTTCCAAGTGCTGCGCGATGGAGAAAATCAGCTTGTTGCGGCGGCTGCGCAGCCATTCGTTATCGGGCGCGCACGGCGGCAGGTCCGCGATGACGGCGGCCGCTTCCTCGCCTTCGGCAAAGCGTTCGTGGCACTGGCGCAAGGCCAGGAAGTCGTCGATGTCGCGGCGGCTGCGGAAGCCGCGTGCGGCCGGCGAGAACTCCACCTTCTCGTACTGGTAGATGCCAAGGTCGGACAGCACGAACTCGGTCCAGTCCTGGTGATAATTGCCGAAGAAGATCAGGCGCAGGCGGTCGCACAGGTCCTGCGCCAGGTTGCGGTAGACGTGGTCGCCGGAGTCGGCGTACCAGCCGGAGAAGCGGTGTTCGGCATCGTACTCCTCGCGCAGCGCTTCCAGCTGATCGGCCTTGCGCAGCGCCTTGACGTGCGGCGCGAGCTGGAACACTTTGATGATTTCCGGTTTTTGCAGCAGGCCGAACAACTCGTCCAGCCCCAGCTGCGGGTCTTCCTCAATGAGGCTGAGTTCGGCCAGCGGACGCGCCGCCTCGTGCGTGCTGCCGATTTCGGCGTAGACCAATTTACTGGCGCGGAACACGGTACCCTTGCGCATCACCATGCGCACGAACAGTGCGCGCGAAGCCTGCGGCAGCGTGGGGAAGACGGTGAGGAAGTGACGCTCTTCTGCGGTGAGCAGATCGTCGTAGCGCTCGGCGATCCACGCCAGCACCTGGTGAAAATTTTCCAGGTAATAGAACGGATTTTCGAGGACTTTGATCATTGCAGCGGGAACGAACGGCGATTAACTGTATTTATGTACAGTGTATCGCGTTCGCCCCCGCCGGTACAGTTATTTCTTGGCTTTGGACGGCTTGGCCGCCGGCGCAGCCTGGCCGACCAGGGCGTTGGCCTTGGCGATTTCGGCCTCCACCGCCTGCACGGCCTGCTTGGTGGCCTTGGTCACCTGCTCGTAGCCGGCAAAGGCGTTGTCGATCGCCGTTTTGACGATCTGCACCGCGTTTTCCGAGCCGGGACGCACGTTCTTGGTGACGTCGTGGATCAGCGCGCTCAGGTTGTTTTTGGCTTCGGCGACGTGGGCGTCGGCGGCGCGGGTGAATTCTTCGCGGATCTCGGCAATGATGTCGCCCAGCTGCTGGTTATAGGCGGCAGCGCCCGCCACGCCCGGCTGGATCTTGTCGGCAGCCAGTTTGATTGCCTCCTTGGGATCGCTGGCCTGGCTCAGCTCCTTGCCGGCTGCCAGGCCGTCTTCCAGTTGCGACTTGGCGGTCGACAGGTTGAGGGCGATGACTTGCTCCACACCCTGCACGGTCTTGCTGGTCAGGGTATTGAATGTTTCAAGTTGGAATTCAAACAGCGCTTTGGTGACGTTGGCAAATTGCTCTGGATTCGTGAACATACAGTCTCCTCATGTGAAGGTGGATGCAACTTGAATGCAATTTATTATCTAATAACAATGAGCTTCTCGCAACGGGCATCGCGGAAGGGGCCGTAGGCCTTTTCCCAGCCGGGGCCGAGCGGCGTTTGCGAGCAGATCAGCTGCCCGTCGATCTTGCTGCGCCACTTCCACCACGGCGCCGGCTCGGCGCTCAGTGCGCCGCAGCACAAGGCCAGGATCAGCAGTCCGGCAAGTTTGAGTTGGTTCATGTTCTACACCAGTTGTTTCGCGCAGACGCGGTTGCGGCCGCTGTTTTTCGCAGCGTACAGCAAATCGTCGGCGGCCGCGATCATATTGGTGTGCGCCTCGTGGGTGGAGGTGGCAAAGTCGACGCTGGCCACGCCGAAACTGGCGGTGACGTGGATCTGCCGCCCCTCGTGCTCGACCGCTGTGTCGGCCAGGGTCTGGCGCAGGCGTTCGGCCAGCAGTTCGCCGCCGGCCAGGTCGGTCTCCGGCAGGATCAGCAGGAATTCTTCACCGCCGTAGCGCACCACGCTGTCGATGCTGTCGCGCGTCATCGATTGCAGCAGCGCGGCAAAGCGTTGCAGCACGGCGTCGCCGCCGTAGTGGCCGTAAGTGTCGTTGACCGCCTTGAAGTGGTCGAGGTCGCACATGATGACGGTCAGGCTCAGGCGGTAGCGCTGGGCGCGCGAGATTTCCGTTTCCAGCAGGCGGTCGTGCAGGTGGCGCCGGTTGTAGCAGCCGGTCAGCGGATCGCGCACCGACAGGTTCTTCAGCACCATCTGCGCGCTGTATTCCTCGCGCCACAGGAGCTGGTAGCGCCGCGCCGCCACGTAGCCGAACAGGTTGGTCAGGGCCAGCAGCGCCGCCATGGTCGCCAGTTCCAGCGTGTGCAGGCCGCCCAGCCACCAGGCCAGCAGCACGAAGCCGGCAGTGGACGCCGCCGCAATGCCGGCCGCGTACAGCAGCCGGTTCGGGATGTAGATGTACAGCACGATGATGACGATGGCCATCGAAATCGCATGCAGCGAGAACTCGGTCGGCCGCAGTGCCGCGATCAGCAGGAAGCCGGCCGCACCCGCCACTTCGACGATGTTGGCCGCCACCCGTGTGAAGGGGATGGAATCGGGACGGCGCTTGAGCAGCACCAGGCAGGCGGTCACGATGGCGGCCACGGCCATGCGCGCGCCCATCAGCAGGCAGGTCTTGAGCGAATAGCCGACCCAGAGCAGGTCCGACGCGGCAAAGCACAGGTAGAACAGGGCGCAGAACAAAAATGTCACGCGCAGCTGCCCCTGCGTCATGGCCAGGTGGTGGCGCAGGAACTCGTTCTCGGTGGTGGCGTCGCAGAACTCGCAGCGCAACGGCGCTACTTTGATGGTCCTGGACGGAACGGGGTTAGGGGGCATACCGCGTGTCTCCGCTGGCGGCCGGCTGCTTGCCGGTCTGATAGCGGCCATTATACGACTGCAACAATTGCGGGATGGAAAAAAATATGCAAGGCCGCTAGAGCGGCGCCACCCTGGGTAGCCGCAGCATGAAGCTGGCGCCTTGGCCCGGCGTGCTGGCAGCCTCGATGCGCCCGCCCAGCACGCCTGTCACGATGTTGTGTGTTATATACAAACCAAGGCCGGAGCCGCCGGCGCCAAGGCGGGTGGTGAAGAAGGGATCGTAAATGCGCGCCAGGTGCTCGGGCGCGATGCCGGCGCCGGTGTCGCTCAGGGTGATGGCGATTTCGCCGTTGCCGCTGTCGTGGGCCGACAGGGTGATGCTGCCGCGCCCGTGGTTGCGCTGTCCGAAGCCGTGCACCAGGCTGTTCTCGATCAGGTTGTGCAGCGCCGTGGTCAGCGGGCCGGGGTAGCTGTCCATTTCCAGCCAGTGCTCGACATCCTCGATCAGCTCCAGCCCGCGCTGGCTGACTTCGGCCTGCACCGACTGCATCAGCGCCGCCACCACGTCGCCCAGCATGAAACGGCTGCGCTGGCTGCTGCCGCTGTCGACCGCGATGCGCTTGAAATCGGCCACCAGCGCGGCAGCGCGGTTGAGGTTGCGCAGCACCACCTCGTCGGCGGCGCTGGCTTGGTCCAGGTAGGCTTGCAGCACCGAGCGCCGCAGGCCGCTTTCGAGGTCGTGGCGCAGCGCGGCAGTGCGTTCGCTCATGCTGCCGGCCATGGTCAGGCCGTTGCCGATCGGCGTGCTCAGCTCGTGCGCGACGCCGGCCACCAGCGCGCCCAGCGCGGCCAGCTTGTCGCGCCGCACCAGCTCGTCCTGGGTCATGCTGAGGTTGTTGAGCGCGGTGAATAGCTCGGCGCTGGCCGTTTCGGCCAGCTCTTTGGCATGCTGCAGCTCGGCGGTGCGGGCCGCCACCAGCTCTTCGAGATGCTCGCGGTGGCGCTGGATCTCTTCCTCGCGCCGGGTGCGGGCGATGGCGATGCCGGCCAGGTGGCTGGCGGTCTGGATCAGGCGGCGCTCGTCCTCGGTCGGCGAACGCTCCTCGCGGTAGTACATGGCGAACGAACCGAGCACCGTGTCCTGGTCGAGCAGGATCGGTGTCGACCAGCAGGCGCGCAGCCCGTAGTGGACGGCCGCATCGCGGTAGGGCGCCCACAGCGGATCGTTGAGGATGTCGCTGACGATCACGGTCTCCTTGCTGTACATGGCGGTGCCGCAGGAGCCGGCCGCCGGCCCGATCGGCAGGCCGTTGAGTGCGTCCAGGTAATCGGGCGGCATGCTGGGGCCGGCGGCGCTGTGCACCGTCGCGCCATCCGGATTGAGCAGCATCACCGTGCAATAGCCGCCGTCCAGCTGGCCTTCGATCAGGCGCACCAGCTTGTCCAGCGTGGCCGCCAGCGGCGCGCCGCGCGCGATCATTTCCAGCAGCGCGTTCTTGCCGTCGCGCAGTTCGGTCTCCAGCTTGCGCGCGGTGACGTCGACGATGCGCACATGCATCAGCCGGTGCTCCTGCGTGGTCAGCGGCACCATGCGCAGCTCGCAGGCAATGGCGCGGCCCGAGCTGTGGCGCATCGCCAGCTCGAACAGTTGCGCGTCGCCCGACATCACTTGTTCGAGGTCGGTGGCAAACACGTCGGCACTGGGCCGGCCGTCCGGCTGGGTGGGCGGGCACAGCGCGAGCAGGTCGGACTGCAGCAGCTCGGTCTCGGTCATGCCGAACAGCTGGCGCGTGCGGCGGTTGACGTCAAGGATGCGGTTGCTGCCGCGCTGTATCAGCAGGATGGCATCGGGCGAGCCGGCCAGCATGGTGTGGTAGTTGACTTCCAGCGTGGCCATGGTTGGCATATTGGCCAGCACCGGTGCCGGCGAAATGGCGTGCAGGTAGAGCAGGATTTTTTCCGCCATGTCGTCGACGGGGAAATTCATCGGCAGGTAGGCGGCTGCGCCGGCCTCGTCGGCGCGGCTGCGTTCGTCGTCGCTTGGATGGCTGGACAACAGGAACACCGGCAGCGGCCGCTCACTGGCTTGTTGCAGGCGGGAGCAGAGTTCCAGGCTGGCGCTGCCGGCCAGCGCCACGTCCAGCAGGGCCAGTGCGACACCGCCGTGGCGGGCGTAGGCCAGCGCTTCATCGCCGCGCGCGACGGCGTGGACGTCAAACTGGTGGCGTGCCAGCATGTGGCGCAGCGCGGCGGCATCATAGCCGGTGCTGGCAACGATCAGGATGGTGTGCGGCTGGTCGGCAGAGAACGGCGGCATCATGTCCGGCTGGTTCGGCTCCGCAGGGCGGCTTGGGGCCAGTGTATTACAAGAACGCCGCGCGCGGTCAGTTTACGCGGCGTTCTGTGTGTAGGCTTGCTGCGCCGCGTGAATCAGCGGGAAATTCTCCTCGATCCAGTCGACCAATACCTCGAGCCGCTGCGCGGCTTCGCGTCCAAGCGGTGTCAGGCTGTATTCGACATGCGGCGGCACCACCTGATGGGCGACGCGCAGCACCAGGCCGTCATGGGCGAGGGCGTCCAGCGTCTGCGCCAGCATCTTTTCGCTGACGCCGCCGACCGCGCGGCGCAGCTCGCTGAAGCGATGGGTGCGTTCCAGCAGCATCACCAATACCAGCACGCCCCAGCGGCTGGTGATGTGGCCGAGCACGGCGCGGGAAGGGCAGTCGGCGGCCATCACCTGGGCGCGCTGGGGATTTTGCTGCATTTCCCGGATGGTCTGGCGTAGCGATTTACTGGTCATGGCAAACTCCTTGATACTTACCAAAATGTACGTACTTACATTTCGTAAGTATAGCCTATATGATGGCTGCATCAACTTTTAAACGGAGGATTCCATGATTGTCGTAACCGCAGCAACCGGCCAGCTGGGCCGCCTGGTCATTGCCAACCTGCTCAAAACCACCCCTGCATCGCAGATCGTCGCCGCCGTGCGCGACCCGGCCAAGGCGGCCGACCTGGCGGCGCAAGGCGTGCAAGTGCGCCGCGCCGACTACACCGATCCGGCCTCGCTGGACGCCGCCTTTGCCGGCGCCAGCAAAGTGCTGCTGATTTCGTCCAACGACCTGGGCAACCGCGTGGCGCAGCACCGTAATGTGATCGACGCAGCGGCCCGCGCCAAGGTCAGCCTGCTGGCCTACACCAGCGTGCTGCACGCCGATAGCTCGACGCTGGGCCTGGCGGGTGAACACCGCGAGACCGAAGCGGCGGTGCGCGCCTCGGGCGTGCCGTACACGCTGCTGCGCAATGGCTGGTACGTGGAAAATTACACCGGCAGCCTGGGCGGCGCGGTAGCGCATGGTGCGCTGGCCGGCGGCGCGGGCGAAGGCCGCATCTCGGCGGCGGCGCGTGCCGATTATGCGGAAGCGGCGGCGGTAGTGCTGGCCAAGGCTGGCGCGGTGGAGCAAGTGTATGAACTGGCTGGCGACACCGGCTTCACGCTGGCCGAACTGGCGGCGGAAGTATCGCGCCAGACCGGTAAGACCATCCCGTTCCACAACCTGCCGCAGCAGGAATATCGCGACTTGCTGGTGAACGTCGGCCTGCCGGCGCCACTGGCCGAGTTGATTGCCGACTCGGACGCCCAAGCCGCGAAGGGCGCGCTGTTCGACGACAGCCGCACGTTGAGCAAGCTGATCGGCCGCCCGACCGTTGCGCTGGCGGATGCGGTAAAGGCCGTGCTGTAAGCAGAAATGAAAAAAGCCTCCCGAAGGAGGCTTTTTTGCGGAATATTTGGTGCCCACGAAGGGACTCGAACCCCTACACCTTGCGGCACATGGACCTGAACCATGCGCGTCTACCAATTCCGCCACGTGGGCATTTGTAACATCAACAGCATCAGCGCTTGGTGCCCACGAAGGGACTCGAACCCCTACACCTTGCGGCACATGGACCTGAACCATGCGCGTCTACCAATTCCGCCACGTGGGCGCTGATACTGTCTCGCTACTTTCTGCTGCGTTGTTCTGCAACAGAAGGCACGCATCTTAAAGGTCGATCGGCAAGCCGTCAATAGCAAATTGCTGCTTTTCTGAAATTATTTTCGCATCGTTAATTGATTTGCCTGGGCATTCCTCCGGGCGGCGGTGCGCCCCGCCGCAAACGACAGTACAATTACTGTTTATTAACGCAGTACGAGCGGTATTTGGGGAGGTATGCGAATGAAATATGTCGCCGTAGGTTTTTTGTTTCTTTGCATTTTGCACGTTCATTTTCGCGGCAAGGTGCGTCTGCCGTTCATGCGCCAGCTGTTTGACCACTCGTCGTTCATGGCACCAATCAATCTGTTCATGCACTGGCTGTCGCGGGTGCCTTCGCGCCCATATCTGGAGGCGGGGCATTGGGATGATCTGGCGCCGCTGCAGCAGAACTGGGAAGTCATCCGCGGCGAGGCGGTGAACCTGCTGGCGCTGCAAAAAATCAAGGCCGCCGAGCAGAACAACGATGCCGGCTTCAATTCTTTCTTTAAAACCGGCTGGAAGCGCTTTTACCTGAAGTGGTACGGGGCCGGCCATCCGTCCGCTGAGCGCCTGTGCCCGCAGACGGTGGCGCTGCTGCGTGGTATTCCGTCGGTCAAGGCCGCGATGTTTGCCGAACTGCCGCCCGGCGCCAAGCTCAACCCGCACCGCGACCCGTATGCGGGCTCGCTGCGCTACCACCTCGGCCTGGTGACGCCGAACGACGACCGCTGCTTCATTGAAGTCGATGGCGAGCGCCACAGCTGGCGCGATGGCCAGAGCGTGATCTTCGACGAAACCTATATCCACTGGGCCATCAATGGCAGTGACAGCAACCGCGTGATCCTGTTCTGCGATATCGAACGGCCGATGCGCTTCCGCTGGGCCCAGGCGATCAACCGCTGGCTGGGCCGCACGCTGATGACCGCCGCCAGCTCGCCCAACGAAACCGGCGACCAGACCGGCGTGATCAGCAAGCTGTTCACGATCTCCTACGTCATGGGCAACTATCGCCGCCGCTACAAGGCGTGGAATAAAACCGCCTACAAGATCACCAAGGCGGGCCTGATCATTGGCGTGGCAGCCCTGATCATCTGGCTGTAAGGAGGGGAGGCTGGAAAACAAAAAAGCCTCCCGAAGGAGGCTTTTTTGCGGAATTTGTGGTGCCCACGAAGGGACTCGAACCCCTACACCTTGCGGCACATGGACCTGAACCATGCGCGTCTACCAATTCCGCCACGTGGGCATTTGCTGCTTTTCTCCGTTGCGTTGTTCGCGTCAGAGAGCCAGCATTCTACGGGGACAACTTGTTTTCCGCAAGTTTTTTTCTCCTTGCCTCTTGCATGACTGTTTCGTAAGCTTAATACTGCCATTTCAACAATGCTGGAGGCTGGAAATGGAAATGATCAGTAACTGGTTCAGTAGCGAGGGCTTTATGCCCCACGGCCACTGTTTCCTGTGGATTCCGTCCATCCTGTGGACGAGCGTGATCTCCGATGCGCTGATCGCGCTGTCTTACCTGTCCATCCCCATCAGCCTGATCTACTTCATCCGCAAGCGGCGCGATATGCCGTTCGACTGGATGTTCATCGCTTTCGGCGTGTTCATCCTGGCCTGCGGCGCCACTCACGTGGCGGATATCTGGGTGGTGTGGAAGCCTGACTATGTGCTGTCCGTATCGCTCAAGGCGATCACCGCCGTCGCCTCGGTGGTGACCGCGATTGCCATGCTCCGCCTGATCCCGATCGCGCTGCGCATTCCCAGCCCGGCGCAACTGGCGGCCGTCAACGCCGAACTGCAGCAGGCCAACGACGACCTGCGCGCCGCAATGGAGCGCGCCGAAGTGGCCAACCGCGCCAAGAGCGCTTTCCTCGCCTCGATGAGCCACGAGTTGCGCACGCCGCTCAACGCCATCCTTGGCTACACCCAGATCCTCAAGCGCGACAAGAGCCTGACGCTGCCGCAGCAGACCGGCATCAGCACCATCCAGCAGGGCGGGCAGCACTTGCTGGCGCTGATTAACGATGTGCTCGACCTGTCGCGCGTGGAGGCGGGCAAGATGGAGTTCCATCCCAAGCCAGTGCGGCTTGGCGATCTGCTGGTGGTGGTGGCCGATATCATGCGCGTGCGCGCCGAGCAGAAGCATCTGCATTTCCAGCTGGAGCTGCTGCCGGGCTTGCCGCAAGCGGTCAGTGTGGATGAAACGCGGCTGCGCCAGGTTTTGCTGAACCTGCTTGGCAATGCGCTCAAGTTCACCGACCGCGGCGAGGTGCGCCTGCGGGTGATGCCGCTGCCGGCTGAGCCGGGGCAGGGGCGGGATGTGATGCGGTTGCGCTTTGAGGTGCTCGATGAGGGCATCGGCATCGCGCAAGATCAGCAGGAGGCCATCTTCCGCCCATTCGAGCAAGCTGGCGATGCATCGCGCCGCGCCGGCGGTACCGGTCTTGGATTGGCAATCAGCCGCCAGCTGGTGCAGTTGATGGGCGGTCATTTGCAGGTGGAGAGCGCGCCCGGCAAGGGCAGCCGCTTCTGGTTCGATGTGCCGCTGACGGTGGTGGAGGCGCCCGGTGTCCAGGTTGGCAGCGAGCGCATCGCCACTGGCTACGCCGGCCCGCGCAAGACCATCCTGGTGGTGGATGATGTGGCGACCAACCGCGCGCTGTTACGTGATTTGCTCGGTTCGCTGGGCTTCAATACGGCGGAGGCGGAAGACGGCATGTCGGCGCTGATGCAGACCCGGGCCGTGCGGCCGGACATGGTGCTGCTCGACATGCTGATGCCGGGCATGGATGGGATTGAAACCACGCGCCGCCTGCGCGCCGACGCCAGCACGGCGCACACGCCGGTGGTGATTATCTCGGCCAGCTCGACGCCGGCGGAGGAGGAGCGCTCGCTGGAGGTCGGCGCCAATGCCTTCCTGCCCAAGCCGATCAACGAGCATGATTTGCTGCGCGAGATTGGTGTGCACCTGAAGCTGGTGTGGACCGACTAGAAAACAAAAAAGCCGCCCGAGGGCGGCTTTTTCGCGGAATTTTGTGGTGCCCACGGAGGGACTCGAACCCCCACACCTTGCGGCACATGGACCTGAACCATGCGCGTCTACCAATTCCGCCACGTGGGCACTGATGCTTCTCAACAACTCTGCTATTATATCGACCGGGAGAGTTTTGCGCCAGATGAACTTTTACATTCCTTACTGCACATCAACCCTGTCTAGCAGTTCTCGCTGCTTGCGCTGCGAGAGACCAGAATTATAGAGGATTCCCCGGCGATGTCAAAGGCCTCCCGAAAAATATTTTGCCGCCGCGGATGGCGGCACCCGAAATGGTCAAGCCTGGCGTTTCCAAGTACACTACGCCTGTCGCCGTATCCCATATATATGCCAACACTGAAAAATAAGAAAAACTTTTGAACCAATCTACACACACCATTCCCAGCCGGGAGGAAATTCTCGGCATCTTCCGCAGCGCCAAAGGCCCGTTAGACCTGCGCGCCCTGTCGAAAGCGCTGAAAGTCGCCACCGACGCCCAGGCGATCCTGTCGCGCCGCCTGAACGCCATGCAGCGTGATGGCCAGATCATCATCGATGACACCGGCCACTACTCGCTGGCCACGCAGACCGGCTTCATCGCCGGCCGCGTCAGCAGCCACCGCGACGGCTTCGGCTTTGTGATCCCGGACGAGCCGGGCGAAGACCTGTTCCTGCCTGAGAAGGAAATGCAGAAAGTGCTGCATGGCGACCGCGTGCTGGCCAAGATCGTCGGCGTCGACCGCCGCGGCCGCGCCGAAGGCACCATCGTCGAAGTCACGCAGCGCGCCAACACCCACATCATCGGCCGCCTGCTGAACGAAAACGGCGCCTGGATCGTGGCGCCGGAAGACCAGCGCATTCCGCAGGACGTGCTGGTGGAAGGCTCGATCGGCAAGGCCAAGGCCGGCCAGATCGTCAGCGTGGAACTGACCGAACAGCCGATGCGCTTCAAGCAGCCAGTGGGCAAGATCGTTGAGGTGCTGGGCTCGCTGGACGATCCCGGCATGGAAATCGAAATCGCCGTGCGCAAGTTCGGCGTGCCGCACATCTTCTCGGACGCCGCGCTCAAGCAAGCCAACAAGCTGCCGGACGTGGTGCGCGAAAGCGACTGGGGCGACCGCGTCGATTTGCGCGACGTGCCGCTGGTGACCATCGACGGCGAAGACGCGCGCGACTTCGACGACGCGGTCTACTGCGAACCGATCAAGATTGGCCGCGCCAATGGCTACCGCCTGATTGTCGCGATTGCCGACGTCAGCCACTACGTCAAGCCGAACGATGCGCTGGACGCCGACGCGCTGCAGCGCAGCACCTCGGTCTACTTCCCGCGCCGCGTGATCCCGATGCTGCCGGAAAAACTGTCCAACGGCCTGTGCTCGCTGAACCCGGCGGTCGACCGCCTGACGCTGGTGTGCGACGCGGTTGTGACCGGCAAGGGCGAGATCAAGGCTTACCAGTTCTACCCGGCCGTGATCCACTCGGCCGCGCGTTTGACCTACACCGAAGTGGCCGACATCCTCGGCAACACCAAGGGGCCTGAAGCGGCGCGCCGTCCAGGCCTGGTGCCGCACCTGATGAACCTGTACGACGTGTTCCAGGCGCTGCTGAAAGCGCGCGCCCAGCGCGGCGCCATCGATTTCGAAACCACCGAAACCTACATCGTCTGCAACCCGAACGGCAAGATCGAGAAGATCATCCCGCGCACCCGCAACGATGCGCACCGCCTGATCGAGGAATGCATGCTGACCGCCAACGTGTGCGCGGCCGATCTGCTGATCCGCCACAAGCACCCGGGCACCTACCGCATCCACGCCACGCCGACCGCTGAAAAGCTCAAGCAGGTGCGCACCTTCCTCAAGCAGGTCAACCTGCACCTGGGCGGCGGCGACAAGCCGGCTGCGGCCGACTACGCCGCGCTGATGCGCGAGATCAAGGAGCGTCCGGACGCGTCGCTGCTGCAAACCATGCTGCTGCGTTCGATGCAGCAGGCGGTGTACTCGCCGGACAACATCGGCCACTTCGGCCTGGCGTATGAGGCCTATGCCCACTTCACCAGCCCGATCCGCCGCTATCCGGACTTGCTGACACACCGCGCCATCAAGGCCATCCTGCTGGGTAAAAAGTACGAGCCGAAGATCGCCAGCACCAGCGTGCTGAACACCAACGTCTCGAACGCCACCCGCAAGCAGCAAGCCAAGGACAAGGCCGAAGGCAAGGCGCCGAAGGCTGCCGCCGACCTGACCGTGTGGGATGCGCTTGGCGTGCACTGCTCGGCCAACGAGCGCCGCGCCGACGAAGCCTCGCGCGACGTCGAGAACTGGCTCAAGTGCTACTTCATGCAGGATAAGCTGGGCGAGGAATACACCGGCATCATCACCGGTGTGGCGACCTTCGGCATCTTCGTGCAGCTGGACCAGCTGTTTGTCGAAGGCATGGTGCACATCACCGACCTGGGCCAGGATTACTTCCAGTACGACGACGCGCGCCACGAATTGAAGGGCGAACGCTCCGGCAAGACCTTCCAGCTGACCGACCGCGTCAGCGTGCAGGTGGTGCGCGTCGATCTGGAGTCGCGCAAGATTGATCTGCGCCTGGCTGGGGCCGACGCGGTGCCGCCGCGCGAAGGCCGCGCCGACGCGCCGTCGAAAGACCGCAAGACCAACATCAAGCCTGGCCCGGCGATCCCGGCCGCCAAGCCGGCTCGCAAGCCTGCCGCCGCGCCGAAAAAACCGGCAGCAGCCAAGCCGAAAGCGGCCACCCGCAAGCCCAAGGCTGCACCCGCAGCCAAACCCGCAGTTAAAAAAGCTGCCCCAAAAAGTAAGAAGAAGCGATAAATGAGCAAGAACAAAATGATTTTCGGTTTCCACGCGGTGACCTCGCGCCTGCGTCACGAAGCCGCCTCGGTGGAAGAAATTTTCGTCGACGCCACGCGCGACGACCGCCGCATGAAAGACCTGATCGCCAACGCGAAAGCGGCTGGCGTGCGCGTGATGCCGGTCGATTCGGCCCGTCTGGACAAGATCGTCGGCACCCGCCGCCACCAGGGCGTGATCGCGTTTGCCTCGCAGCTGGCGCTGGCGCGCAACCTGGATGAACTGCTGGACGCCATCGACGGCCCGCCGCTGCTGCTGGTCCTGGACGGCATCACCGATCCGCACAACCTCGGCGCCTGCCTGCGCGTGGCCGACGGCGTTGGCGCACACGCGGTGATCGTGCCGAAGGACCGTGCGGTAGGCCTGAACGCCACCGCCGCCAAGGTGGCGTCGGGCGCGGCCGAGACCGTGCCGTACATTACCGTCACCAACCTGGCGCGCACCCTGCGCGAGCTGAAAGAGCGCGATATCTGGCTGATCGGCACCTCCGACGACGGCGAAAAAGGCCTGTACGAAGCCGACTTCACTGGCCCGACCGCGCTGGTCATGGGCTCGGAAGGCGAGGGCATGCGCCGCCTGACGCGCGAAACCTGCGACATGCTGGTCAGCATTCCGATGTTCGGCTCGGTCGAGAGCCTGAACGTGTCGGTCGCATCGGGCGTCTGTCTGTACGAAGCCCGCCGCCAGCGTCTCGCCAAGGATATTTAAGCGACACGCAAACACCGGCGGCCGACTTCGAGGGCCGCTGGTTCTCCCTCCCAGTCTGCCGCTGTTCAGCAACTACCAGCCGGATAAGCTACCATGAAAGCACCGGTTGTCATTCTGGATAAGCCATGTTTCATCGTCTGCGCCAAGACATTAACAGCATCATCGAACGCGATCCCGCCGCCCGCAATGCCTGGGAGGTGCTGACCTGCTATCCCGGCCTGCAAGCCATCGTCATGCACCGTTGGGCCAGCTGGTGCTGGCGGCACAAGATGAAGTGGCTGGGCCGTTTCATCTCTTATCTTGCCCGCATCATTACCGGAATTGAAATCCACCCCGGCGCCACCATCGGCCACCGCGTGTTCATCGACCATGGCTTCGGCGTGGTGATCGGCGAGACCGCCGAAGTGGGCGACGATTGCACCATCTACCAGGGCGTGACGCTGGGCGGCACCTCGCTGCACACCGGGACCAAGCGCCATCCCACGCTGGGCCGTGGCGTGATCATCGGCGCCGGCGCCAAGGTGCTGGGCGGCTTTACGGTCGGTGAGTACGCCAAGGTCGGCTCCAACGCCGTGCTGCTGAAACCGGTGCCGCCGGGTGCCACGGCAGTCGGCAATCCGGCCCACATCGTGCAGAAGGAAGCCAGCGCGGTGCCGAATCCGTTTGCCGCTTATGGCGTGACGCCGAATGGTGACGACCCGCTGTCGAAGGCGCTGCGCGGCCTGATCGAAAATGCGGTCAAGCAGGAAGAGCAGATCGAACGGCTGGTGGCAACCATGAAGGCGGCGGGGTTGGAGTGTCAGAGCGTACCCGACTGTGATAAATTGAATTCCGCTCAACTCAACAAGCTTGTCGAATAAGGAAGCCCCTCATGGAAGAAGGCGCAGAAGTACTGGACCCGTTTGAAATCCGCGTACTGGCCGTGCTGGCCGAAAAGGAAGCGCTGACGCCGGATAATTATCCGATGTCGCTGAACGCGCTGGTGAATGGCTGTAATCAGCTGTCGAGCCGCGACCCGGTGATGGCGCTGTCGGAAGAGACGGTGGCCGATGTGCTGCAACGCCTGATGCAGCGCAAGTACGTCAACGGCATCACGCAAGCGGGTGCGCGCGTGACCAAGTACGAGCACCGCATGCGCATCAAGTGGTCGCTGGAGCAGGACAAGCTGGCCGTGCTGACCGTGCTGATGCTGCGCGGCCTGCAAACCGCCGGCGAAATCCGCACCCGCACCGGCCGCCTGCACGACTTTAAATCGGTGGGCGACGTCGAGCTGGCGCTGCAATTCCTGATCGATAAATATCCGCCGCTGGTGTCGCGGCTGGCGCTGGCGCCGGGCACCAAGGAGCCGCGCTACGGCCAGCTGCTGGGCGGGGAAGAAGCGCTGGCGCGCGAAGAAACCGCGGCCAGCCTGGGAGGATCGGTCAGCGGCGGCGGGCAGGGCACTCGCATCGGCGCGCTGGAGCAGGAAGTCCAGCAACTGCGCCAGCAAGTGGAAGACCTCACCGCGCAGTTTGCCGAATTCCGCAAGCAGTTCGAGTAATTACACCTCTTCGCGGCGGCGGCGCATGGTGACGGCGACGGCAATCATTGCCGCGCCGGCTGCGGCGCCGATCCACAGGTTGACGCTGCCCAGCGATGACCACGAAGCGTTGAAGATTGCTTCCGGCATGCTCATGTGTTGCTCTGCCATGGCGCGCGCCTGTTCCTTGTTCAGGTCCAGCCACGAACCCGGTATCACGCTCAACAGCAGGCGGCCAGTGATGTGGCTGGCAAACCAGCCCGTATCGAAGCCGAGGCTCAACACCTTCTCCGCCCACAGCATCAGCAACGAGGTAATCACTGGCGTGCCGACCGCCCACAGGAAGACCTTGGAGCGCGCCATGCTCGACACCATCAGCAGCCAGCCCACGGTCGGCAATGCCCACAGCGCATACACCGGCAGCAAGCCTATCAGGCGCAGCGGCGTCAGGTAGAAATCGGGCTGGGCCAGCACCGCGCCGAACATATTGGTGCCGTGCGTCAGCAGCATGATGCAGGTTGCGACCAGCAACAGCAATCCCAGCGCGATGGCGATGCCCATCGTAATCAGCGGCGCCACCACCACGGCCAGCAGCAGCTTGGACATGACCGTCTTCACATCCGACACCGGCAGCGATTTCCAGAACAGCAGGCTGCGGTCGCGGCGCTCGTCGTGCAGCGCGCCCAGGCAGTAGAAGAACACCAGCAAGCCCAGCACCATCAGCACCGGCGTGCCGGCGGCGACGTACACTTGCGCCAGCGTTTCCGCGATGCGCATGCGTGCCTGGCCTTCGATGGTAACGCTGCCGATATTCTGGCCATCGATATGGAGGGCGCCCATTTTGCCGAGGAACAGGCTGCACAGCACCAGCGCCGCCACTGCACCGGCGATCACCACCGGCGTCCAGAACAGCATGCCCTTGTTTTCCCACATCTCGCGCTTGATCAGCCATTTCATGGTTTTCATGCGTAGCTCCCTTTCATGGTGGCGACGAACAGATCGGCCACGCTCGGCGTGCGCAGTTCGCCAAAATTCGACAGCTGCTGGCGGTGCACGCCATCAAACAGCATCACGGCCTTGCCGAACACGGTGCGCTGGCTCAGCGGCTGCAGCGCATTGGCGGCGGCCACGAACTGCGGCTCCACCATCACCTCGGTAAAGCGCTCGCCCACTTCATCCATCGAGGCGGCCAGCGAAATCTTGCCGTTCTCGATGAACATCAGGTCAGTGAGGATGTGCTCGACTTCCTCGATCTGGTGGGTGGTGATCAGGATGGTCTTGTTCTCGTCGAAGTACTCTTCCAGCAGGTTCTGGTAGAACTGCTTGCGGTACAGGATATCGAGGCCGAGGGTGGGCTCGTCCAGCACCAGCAGCTTGGCGTCGATGGCCATCACCAGCGCCAGGTGCAGCTGCACCACCATGCCCTTGGACATGGCTTTGACCTTCATGTCCGGCGTCAGCTTGGTGTTGGCGATGTATTTTTCAGCCTTGGCGCGGTCGAAGCGCGGGTGCACGCCTTCGACGAAATCGATGGCGTCCTTGACCTTGAGCCAGCGCGGCAGGATGGCGACGTCGGCAATGAAGCAGACTTCGTTCATCAGCTGTTCGCGCTGGGTGCGTGGGTCCAGGCCCAGCACCGACAGCTCGCCGTCGAACTGGGTCAGGCCGAGGATGGCCTTGAGCGTGGTGGTCTTGCCCGAGCCGTTGGGGCCGATCAGGCCAACGATGCGGCCGGCGTCGACCTTGAAACTGGCGCCGTCGAGCGCGGCCTGCTTGCCGTAGCGCTTGCCGAGGTTGGAGGCGGTGATGATGGTGCTCATGCCGCACCTCCCGGCGCCGCCTTCAGCAGCGTTTCGAGGTCCAGCCCGAGGCGGCGGATGCGTTCCAGCAGGGCGGGCCAGTCTTCGCGCAGGAAGCGCTCGCGTTCGGAAGCCAGCAATTTGTCGCGGGCGCCATCAGTAACGTACATACCTAAACCCCTCCGTTTTTCGACCAGCGTTTCGTCGACCAATTCTTGATAGGCGCGCGACACCGTGATCGGGTTGAGTTGATAATCGGCGGCGATTTGCCGCACCGAGGGCAGGGCATCGCCCGGCTGGAGCAGGCCGTCGAGCATCATGCCGACCACCTTGTCCTTTAGCTGCCGATAAATCGGCGCGTTGTCATTCCACATACATAGTTACCCCTTACGCTGTGTTGATGAAGTGGTGTTGTAGTGAACTATAACACTAGAAATCAAAAAAACAAGCGCTTTAGCGTGAGCGTTGTATTTTTTGCAGTTGCAGGGCGTTGAGGATGGCGGCGCCGGAGGCGGTATTATCGAAAATGCACCAGCCGCTGCGGCCCTGCAGCCAGTCCGCCACGCTGCGCAGGTAGGTGTCGTCGTAGGCGGAGAAGTACATGCGCGGGCTGCCGTGCAGGCGGATGTAGGCGTCGTCGGAGGTGGCGACGTAAGGGCCGGGCTGGCCGGCGGGCGGATCGGCAATCACGCGGGTGACGCCGTACTGGCGCAGCAGGGCGCTGGCATCGTCGCTGAACCAGCTGCCGTGGCGGGCTTCACACGCCAGCATGCAGTTGAAGCGCTGGCGCAGTTGCTGGAAGGCGCGGTCGGCGCTGGGCAGATCCAGCCGCAAGCTGGGCGGCAGTTGCACCAGCACGCAGCCGAGCTTGGCGCCGAGGGTGCCGGCCTCGGCGGCGAACTGGCCGATCAGGGCTTCAACATCCTGCAGGCGCTGGTCGTGCGTGATGGTGCGCGGCAGCTTGACCGAGAAGCGGAAATCATCGGGCACGCTGTCGGCCCAGCGGGCGTAGGTCTGCGGCTGATGTGGGCGGTAGAACGACGAGTTGATCTCCGCAGCGTTGAGCACGCCGGCGTAGCGCTGCAAATGGCTGCCATCGCCGGGGAACTCTGGGCTGGCTTCGCGGCTGATGGTCCAACCGGCACAGCCGATTCTGGTCTCGGTCATATAATGCGCGTATTCCGTCTTTTGAAGGATCACCGATGAATCTTAAACGCTACGTCAAATTTGCCGCGCCGCTGATGATGGCCGCCGTGCTGGCCGCCTGCGCCGGCCTGATCGGCCCGCGCGAAGTGGAGCTGCGGCAGGAGACGCTGCAAACCAGCCTGGAGCGTAAATTCCCGCTGCACCAGCGGGCGCTGGGCGTGTTCGAGGTCGAACTGAGCCATCCGCAACTGGCCATCCTGTCGGAGAACGACCGTGTGGCGCTGAACGTCGACCTCGGCGTGACGCCGCTGCTGGGGCGCCAGTCGTGGCATGGCAGCATGCTGGTCTCGGGGCGCCTGCGGGTGGACAGCGCGCGCAACGCCATCTACATTGCCGATGCCCACGTCGACCGTTTCAACGTCGACAACCTGGACGAAGGCAAGCAAAACCAGCTGGCCAGCGTGGCCAACCTGCTCAGCGACAAGGTCATCCGCGACGTGCCGGTGCACACCTTCCGGCCGGAAGAGCTGCGCTACGCCGGCGTCCAGTTCGTGCTGACCGGCATCGACACCCGCCCCGGCGCCCTGGTCGCCAAACTGCAGCCCGCGCAGTAACAATTTCGCGCCGGCTGGCTGCATTTCGCGCCCGGCTGGCGCATTTCGTCGCATGCCGGTCCGCTGCCTGGCGCAAACCGGCATCATGGCTCCATCGAAACTTACTTAACGGAGCAAATCATGATCGGCCAAATCCTCTCGCACACTCCTGTCTACGTCTGGGCGCTGCTGGCTTTCCTGCTGTACCGCGGCTGTCTGGCTTCGCAAGACCGCGACATCACGCTGACGAAGCTGGCCATCATTCCCGCCGTGATGCTGGTGCTGGCGCTGACCAGCATTAACCCGCACGGCGTGCTGGGCGAGGCGGTGTGGGCGGCCTGGGCCGCGGGTGTGGCGGTGGCCGTGGCGCTGGTCTGGACGCTGAGCAAGGGCGAGATCGCCGTCAACCGCGCCGCCGGCACGGTGCTCCAGCGCGGCAGCTGGGCGCCGCTGATGCTGATGATTGCCATCTTTGTCACCAAGTACACGGTCGGCGTGCTGAGCGCCATCCGTCCAGAGCTGATGCACAGCCTGCCGGCCTCGCTGGGCGTGACCGTGCTGTACGGCCTGTTCAACGGTGTGTTCATCGGCCGCCTGGCCCGCTATGCCGCTGCCTACCTGCGCCAACCCTTAAGCGTCGCTGCCTTGTGATGACGGGCCGGAGCTTCTACAATCGGGCTTCATTTTGATTGTAGAGGCAGGTCATGGAGATTTTTGGTGTTGGGTTGCATGTGCTGGTGGCGATTTTCTTCGCCATCCATGCGATTCGTAGTGGTCAGCAGTTGTACTGGGTGGTGATTCTGTTCCTGTTCCCCGGCCTGGGCAGTATTGTGTATTTCTTCGCGATTTACCTGCCGAATTCGAAGATCCAGCATGGCGCGCGCAAGGCGGTCAACGTTGCCGCCAAGACGCTGGACCCGGGCCGCGAACTGCGCGAGGCACGCGATGCCTATGAGTTCACGCCCACCGCGCAAAACCAGATGCGTCTCGCCAGTGCCTTGCTGGCGGCTGGTAACGCGGAAGAGGCTGCATCGACTTATGAGGCTTGCCTGCAAGGCCCGTTCTCGGGCGATCTGGAAATCCGCTACGGCGCGGCGCAGGCCACGCTGGCCTCCGGCCGGGCCGAGGCGGCAGTGTCGCACCTGCAAACCATCCGCGCCAGCGATGGCAAATTCCGTCCCGAGCAAATTTCCCTGCTGTTGGCGCAAGCATGGTCCGCCGCCGGGCGCCAGGACGAGGCGCGCGCCGAGTTCGAATATGCGCTAAGCCGTCACAACAGCTTCGTGGTGCAAGCGGAGTTTGCCATCTGGGCGGCGGGTGTGGGCGATGCCGACAAAGCCAATCAGCTGTACGCCGACTTGCAGCGCACCATGGAGCGCTGGGCGCGCCACACGCGCGAGCTCAATCAGCAACTGGTGCGCCGCCTGAGTACGGCGATGGCGTCGGTCAGGCGCTAAGCTTATTTGGATGGTTTGCTGTGGCCGGGGTTGTTTATGCCGCCGGTCGCGGCGATGGCCTGGTTGAGTTTGTTCATCGTCTCTTGCGGCACGTCGCGGCTACAGACGATGTGACGCTTGAGGCCGCCCGGCATGTCGGGGAAGTCGAGCCGCACCAGCGACTGGCTGGCCTTTTCCTTGTCGCGGAAAAATTCCCAATCCTCGCGGTCGACAAACATGTAGGAGGCGCGGCCCACGGTCAGCATGCGCATCATCTGCGTGGTCTCCACCGTGCGGCTCATGATTTTGTTCTTGCTGGCCCGGATCATCGGATCGAGCGCCGGCCCGTAGGACACGCCTTCGATCACGCCCACGGTCAGCGTGGGGTCGGCCAGCAGCGCCGCCAGCGTGGCGTGCGCTTTCACGCGCTCGACCATGCCCGGCGCGATCAGGATGGTGTGCGGCAGATCTTCGTGGAAGGGCTGGCTGTACTGCGCCACCGCCTCGCGCTCAGGCAGGCGATACCAGCTGATCGAGCAGTAGTTGCTCGCACCATGCTGGAAATTGGCCCAGATGCGTTTCTGGGGTTCGTTGACGAAGCGCGCCGGCAGGCCGGCGGCGGCGAACACTTGCTGCGCGCGCTCCAGCAGAAAGCCTTTGGGGGCGTTGTTTTCAATGTAGTGATAAGGCGGCTTGTCGCGCCACGCGACCGTCATCGGCGGCGGCGCGGACCACGCTGCGCCGCTCAGCAAGGCGGCGCTCAGGCCGGCAAGCAGGGGACGCGGGTTCACGATGCGACCACCGCCCCAGTCAGGTCGTGGCGCGTGATGGCGCCATCGTCGGTGATGGCGATCCAGCCGCCGCGCGGCGGCGTCGCCTCCGGCTCCCAGTCCGGCAGCACGTAGCGGCGCTTGCCGCCTACGTCATGCAGGGCAGGGCGGTGGGTATGGCCGTGGATCATGACCTCGGCGCCAGTCTCGGTGAACACATCGAGGATGGCTTGCGGCGTCACGTCCATGATCTCGTAGGATTTGCCGCTTTGTTCCTTGCGGCTGTCGGCGCGCAGGCCGGCAATGATGGCTTTGCGCTGCGCCAGCGGCATGGCGGTGAATTGCGCCTGCCACGCAGGCTGCCGCACCATGGCGCGGAATTCCATGTACTTGGTGTCTTGGGTGCACTGGGCGTCGCCGTGCAGCACCACCACTTTGTGGCCGGCGATCTCGGCCACCCAGGTCTCGGGCAGCAGGATCACATTGGCCGCTTCGGCGAAGCGGGCGCCGACTAAAAAGTCGCGATTGCCGGCGATCCAGTAGACCACCACGCCGGCGTCGCTGACGGCGCGCAGCGCCGCCACGATCTCGGCGTGATACGGATCGGCGATGTCATCATCACCGGCCCAGTATTCGAACAGGTCGCCGAGCAGATACAGTTGCTGCGCGTGCCGCGCATGCTGCGCCAGAAAGTCGAAAAACGCCTTGCTGGTGGCAGGATGCGCAGGCTGCAAATGCAGATCGGAGATGAACAGCGCGCAGACTTCGCTCATGGATTAAGCAGCCAGTTCGATGCTTTCGATGACCACGTCTTCCACTGGCACATCAGCGAACATGCCGCTGCGGGTGGTTTTGACTTTCTTGATGGTGTCCACCACGTCGGTGCCGTCGACTACTTTGCCGAACACGGCGTAGCCCCAGCCGTCCTGGCCTGGGTAGTCCAGGAAGGAGTTGTTTTTCACGTTGATGAAGAACTGTGCCGAGGCCGAGTGCGGGGCCGAGGTACGGGCCATGGCCAGGGTGTAGGTATCGTTTTTCAGGCCGTTTTTGGCTTCGTTTTCCACGGTGGTGTCGGCTGGCTTTTGCTTCATGCCTGGCTCGAAACCGCCGCCCTGGATCATGAAGCCGTCGATCACGCGGTGGAAGATGGTGTTGTTGTAGTGGCCGGCTTCCATGTAGGCCAGGAAGTTGGCAACGGTCTTCGGCGCTTTTTCCGCGTCCAGTTCGGCGGTCATGGTGCCCAGATTGGTTTTGATGATTACTTTGGTCATTTTGTTATCCTGAATTGGTTGAGGAATACGGCAAGGCCGCTATTTTACTGTTTTGGCTGGATCGGTGTCTTCAAAATCGTGGCGGACTTGACGACGATGGGAATCACCGGGATGTTCTGGAAGATGCCCTTGTCATCCACCAGCACGCCCTTGATCTTGTCGACCGTCTCGAAACCCTTCACGACTTTGCCAAACACGGTGTAGCCGCCCGAGCCGTCCGGCCCCGGATAATCGAGCGGAGTGTTGTCTTCCACGTTGATGAACCATTGCGAGGTGGCCGAGTTCGGATCGCCCATGCGCGCCATCGCCAGCGAATACTTTACGTTGCTCAGGCCGTTGTTGGACTCGATCGGCACCGGCTTGTTGACCGACTTGCCCTTGAGTTTTTCATCGTAGCCGCCGCCCTGGATCATGAAGCCGTCGATCACGCGGTGGAAAATCGTGCCTTTGTAGAAACCCGATTTCACATAGGTGATGAAATTGTCGACCGACTTCGGCGCTTTTTCGCGGTTCAGTTCGAGCACGATGTCGCCCATCGTGGTCTTCAGTTCAACCTGGGTAGGTGCGGGCGCGGCCAGCACAGCGGCGGAGAGCGTGAGGCCGGCGAGGGCGGTCATCAGTTTTTGATACATCGGTCACCTTTGCTTAGTGTTGAATAGGCAAAATCCGCTTACAGATGAAGCCTATGCTGTTTTTATCAATGCTATACTTGTTCCATTCTACCCCTTAGAAGGTAGAAACAAGAACATTCCCAAGGTTCCCCCAGACCCAACGATGATGACAGGCGCAACCGCCGCGCCGGGCCGTCGTATTGTCCGGGGACCTAGCAAACGCAAGAGTCCGATGAGCAATTTAAAGATTTACAACACGCTGGCGCGTGACAAGCAAGTATTCGTACCGATCGAACCGGGCAAAGTCCGCATGTATGTGTGCGGCATGACCATCTACGATTACTGCCACATCGGCCACGCCCGCATGATGATGGCGTTCGACGTCATGTACCGCTGGCTGCTGGCTTCCGGCTACGACGTCACCTACGCCCGCAACATCACGGACATCGACGACAAGATCATCAAGCGCGCGGTCGAGAACGGCGAGACCATCTCGCAGCTGACCACCCGCTTCACCAAGTATATGGACGAAGACACCACCGCGCTCGGCATCCTGCCGCCAACGCTGGTGCCGCGCGCCACCGAGTACGTGCCGCAGATGCTGGCGCTGATCGAAAAACTGGAAGCCAAGGCACTGGCTTATCAGGGCGAAGACGGCGACGTCAATTACGCGGTGCGCAACTTCCCCGGCTACGGCAAGCTGTCCGGCAAGTCGCTGGACGATCTGCGCGCCGGCGAGCGCGTGGACGTCAACACCGGCAAGCGTGATCCGCTCGACTTCGTGCTGTGGAAGGCTTCCAAAGAATCCGAACCGGACGAAGTGAAGTGGGATTCCAAGTGGGGCAAGGGCCGTCCGGGCTGGCACATCGAATGCTCGGCCATGTGCTCGGCGCTGCTGGGCGAACACTTCGACATTCACGGCGGCGGCGCGGACCTGCAGTTCCCGCACCACGAAAACGAGATCGCGCAATCGGAAGGCGCGTTCGGCCACAACATGGTCAACTACTGGGTACACAACGGCTTCGTGCGCGTGGATAACGAGAAGATGTCCAAATCGCTGGGCAATTTCTTCACCATCCGCGACGTGCTGAAGAAGTACGACGCCGAAGTGGTGCGCTTCTTCATCTTGCGCGCTCACTACCGCAGCCCGTTGAACTACTCGGACGCTCACCTCGACGACGCGCGCGGCGCGCTGACCCGCCTGTACACCGCGCTGGACGGCGTGGAATGCGACGGCCAGCCGCTGGACTGGAAAGAAGAACACGCCGCCCGCTTCGCCGAAGCGATGGACGACGACTTCAACACGCCGCTGGCGGTGGCCGCGCTGTTCGATCTGGTGACCGAGCTGAACAAGTCGAAATCGCCGGTACTGGCGCGCCAGCTGAAGGAACTGGCTGCCGTGATCGGCCTGCTCGACCGCACGCCGCAGCAGTTCCTGCAAGCGTCGGTAGGCGGCGAGGGCGGTGACGATGCCGCGATCGCAGACGCCATCGCGCGTCGCGCAGAAGCCAAGAAAGCCCGTAACTTCGCCGAATCGGACAAGATCCGCGCCGAGCTGCTGGCCCAAGGCATCATCCTCGAAGACAAGCCTGACGGCACCACCAACTGGCGCCGCGCGTAACATGGTCATCGCCAAGGATACTGATGCCGCAGGCGGCGTGCCGCCCTACTGGGAGGAGGCCAAGTTTGAGCTCATGAAGCGCGACCGCATCATGAACAAGCTGATCCCCCAGTTTGGCGACCTGCACTTGCGCGGCCATCACGATCCGTTCACCACGCTGGCGCGTTCCATCGTCGGCCAGCAGGTGACTGCCAAGGTCGCCGACGTGGCCTGGAAAAAGCTGCTCGACATCAGCCCGAAGTGCACGCCGGCCCAGATCATCAAGGCCGGCCCCGAGCAATTGGCGGCCTGCGGCCTGTCCAAGCGCAAGACCGAATACATCCTTGACTTGGCCGATCACTTCAAGAACAAGCGCGTCCACACGGCCCAGTGGGACCAGATGGATGACGAGGCGGTGATCGCCGAGCTGACGCAGATCCGCGGCATCGGCCGCTGGACAGCCGAGATGTTTTTGATATTTAATCTGCTCCGACCGAACGTTTTACCGCTGGACGACCCCGGTTTAATCCAGGGCATCAGCCAGAATTACTTCTCCGGCGAACCGGTCTCGCGCAGCGATGCACGCGAGGTTTCCGCCAACTGGGAGCCCTACCGTACGGTAGCAACCTGGTATTTATGGCGTAGTCTCGACCCGGTTGCTGTAGAATAGATACTCTAATCGCTGTGCGAGGACTTTTTGTGCCTGTCACAAACGGGTAACGAAGCCGCAGCTGAGAATAAACACGGAGGTACAATGACCAAAACGACTTTCCTCAATTTTGAGCAACCAATTGCTGAACTCGACGGCAAAATCGAAGAACTACGCTTCGTGCAGGACGATTCCGCTGTCGATATCTCTGAGGAGATCGACCGCCTGGCTAAAAAGAGCCAGCAACTGACCAAAGACATCTACGCCAAGCTGACGCCGTGGCAAGTTTCGCAAATCGCGCGTCACCCGCAACGTCCATACACCATGGACTACGTGAACGAAATCTTCACCGACTTCCACGAACTGCACGGCGACCGCACCTACGCGGACGACCTGTCGGTGGTGGGCGGTCTCGCGCGTTTCAACGGCCAGGCATGCATGGTCATCGGCCACCAGAAGGGCCGTGACACCAAAGAACGCGCCATGCGCAACTTTGGCATGCCGAAGCCGGAAGGCTACCGCAAAGCCATGCGCCTGATGAAGCTGGCCGAGAAATTTGGCATTCCGGTGTTCACCTTCGTGGATACGCCGGGCGCCTTCCCTGGCATCGACGCGGAAGAGCGTGGCCAGTCGGAAGCGATCGGCCACAACCTGTACGTGATGGCGGAACTGAAAGTGCCGCTGATCGCCACCATCATCGGCGAAGGCGGCTCTGGCGGCGCGCTGGCGATTGCCGTGGCCGACCAGGTGCTGATGCTGCAATACGCGACCTACTCGGTGATCTCGCCGGAAGGCTGTGCCTCGATTCTGTGGAAGACTTCGGAACGCGCGGCCGATGCGGCTGAAGCGCTGGGCCTGACCGCACATCGCCTGAAAGCGATCGGCCTGATCGACAAGATCGTCAGCGAACCGCTGGGCGGCGCGCATCGTGATCCGAAACAGATGGCCACCTTGCTGAAACGCGCGCTGGCCGACTCGCTGCGCCAGTTCCACGGCATGAAGACCAAAGACCTGCTGGAAGCCCGTCACGAAAAGCTGATGAGCTACGGTAAATTCAAAGAAACTACGCCGCAGGAATAAAAATTGGGCACCGGCCTGCGCCGGTGCGACGGCAAGCACGTCGTACCGGCGCAGGCCGGTACCCAATCAAACCACCGGGAGCCCGCGCACGCGACGCTCCCGGTTTGCATTTCGGAGCCACACATTGAAGCAGCAAAAGCCCACCATTACGTCCACGTTTGAACAAGCCGTCAGCGCCGCCCGCAACGGCGCCCCGCGCATCGCCGTCGCCCTCAGCGGCGGACTGGACTCGTCGGCCCTGCTGCACTTGGCCCACGCCTACGCCCAAGCGAACGGCGTAACGCTGCACGCCTTCCACATCCACCACGGCCTCAGCCCCAACGCCGATGCCTGGCTGGCCCACTGCGAACAGCAATGCGCCGCCCTGAACGTGCCATTCGCCGCCCGCCGCATCCAGCTGCAAGACGCCAAAAAATCCGGCACCGAAGCCGCCGCCCGCAAAGCCCGCTACGCCGCGCTGGGCGCGCTGTGCGCCGAACACGAGGTCCAACTGCTGCTGACCGCCCACCACCTCGACGACCAGGCCGAAACCGTCCTGCTGCAACTGCTGCGCGGCTCCGGCCCGGCCGGCTTGTCCGGCATGGACGCAGCCAACACCGCCGCCAGCCTGCTGCAAAACGCCAGCCTGGTTATGGCCCGTCCGCTGCTGCAAGCCTCGCGCAAGCAGCTGGAAAGCTACGTCGCCCAGCACAGCATCAGCCACATCCACGACGAATCCAACGACGACCCGCGCTACGCCCGCAACGCGCTGCGCCACACCGTGATGCCGGCGCTGGAGCAGCATTTCCCCGGTTTCCAGGAACGCTTCGCCCGCAGCGCCCAGCACGCGCAATCGGCGACCCGCCTGCTGACCGAGCTGGCCGAACAAGACCTCGCCGCCACGCTGGACGGCGACCAGCTCGACGTCAGCAAACTGCGCACCCTGAGCCAGGACCGCGCCTACAACCTGCTGCGCCACTGGTTCGCCACGCGCGGCTACAGCATGCCGAGCACCGCCTGGCTGGCCGAAATGCTGACCCAGCTGCTGGAAGCCAAATACGACGCCCAGCTGCTGGTCACCCACCCCGACTGCCACGTACGCCGCTACCGCGACCGCCTGCACCTGACGCCGAAGCTGGCCGAGCTCGAAGGCTCGCGCGAAGACCAGTTCGATGACAAGCCCGGCACCGATTTCACCTGGAACGGCGAAACCGAGCTGGCATTCCCGGCCTACGGCGGCGTGCTGCACTTCGAAGCGGCGGAAGAGGGACTCGATCCGGACTGGTTGCGCACGCAAAGCCTGCTGATCGAATTCCGCCGCGGCGGCGAAAAACTCAAGCTGGCGTCCAACCGTCCGACCCGGCCGGTGAAATACCACTACCAGGCGCTGAACATTCCTGCCTGGGAGCGCAGCCGGCTGCCGGTTGTCAAGAATGCCAGCCAGCTGCTGTTCGCCGCCGGCATCGGCATGGACTGCCACCATCTGAGCGCCGGGGTGGGGCGGGTGCGCCTGCGCTGGCAAGCTGTATAGACATTGAAGCGCTTTCTGCCAAATTTTGTATGTAGATATGTCTATTGAGTATGACTTTATGAGTTTTTCGACTTGTTATTTTGCATTGCGACATGTAGAGTTAAGGGTTCCATTTACCTTTATTTGAGCGGAAAACTCACTGTTATGGCTTTAATCGTGCACAAATATGGCGGAACGTCGATGGGTTCGACGGACCGTATCAAGAACGTCGCGCGGCGTGTCGCCAAGTGGCATGACGCCGGGCACCGCATTGTGGTGGTCCCGTCGGCAATGTCGGGCGAGACCAACCGCCTGATCGCCCTGGCCAAGGAAATTCAGGCCCAGCCAGATCCACGCGAACTGGACATGATCGCCTCGACCGGCGAACAAGTGTCCGTCGGCCTGTTGTCGATGGCACTGCAAGCGATTGGCAAGAAAGCCGTGGCCTACGCCGGCTGGCAAGTTGCGATTAAAACCGATTCCGCTTACACCAAAGCCCGTATCCAGTCGATCGACAACGACAAGGTCAACCGCGACCTGGACGACGGCAAAATCGTCATCATCACCGGCTTCCAGGGCGTGGATGACGAAGACAACATCACCACGCTGGGCCGTGGCGGTTCTGACACCTCGGCCGTGGCGATTGCTGCTGCCATGAAGGCCGACGAATGCCTGATCTTCACCGACGTTGACGGCGTGTACACGACCGACCCGCGCGTGGTATCGGAAGCGCGCCGCCTGAAAGCCATCACCTTTGAAGAAATGCTGGAACTGGCGTCGCTGGGCTCGAAAGTGCTGCAGACCCGTTCGGTCGAATTCGCCGGTAACTACCGCGTGCCGACCCGCGTCCTGTCGTCGCTGACCGACCCGATGCTGGACATCGAAGAAGAAGCCAACTCCGGCACCCTGATCTCGTTTGAGGAAGATACACACATGGAACAAGCAGTCATCTCCGGTATCGCGTTCAACCGCGATGAAGCCAAAATCACCGTGCTGGGCGTGCCAGACCGTCCAGGCGTGGCCTACCACATCCTGGGCCCGGTGGCCGATGCCAACATCGAAGTCGACATGATCATCCAGAACCAGTCGGTGGATGGCAAGACCGACTTCACCTTCACCGTGCCGCGCAACGACTTCCAGCGCGCGCTGGACGTGCTGAATGGTTCGAAAGAATCGCTGGGCGCGGCCAGTGTGGCCGGCGACGCCAAAGTGTCGAAGATCTCGGTGGTGGGCGTGGGCATGCGTTCGCACGTGGGCGTGGCCTCGAAAATGTTCCGCACCTTGTCGGAAGAGGGCATCAACATCATGATGATCTCGACCTCGGAAATCAAAATTTCCGTGCTGATCGACGAGAAATACATGGAACTGGCCGTGCGCGCGCTGCACAAGGCGTTCGAGCTGGAAAAGGCGTAAATTTTTTCCAAAAAACCGCCATGTTGCCTTGACCAAACGGGTCACGGTCTATACTATGGCGGTCGTCTGCTTCACGGCAGACATAGTTGAGCAATCGACTAGGAGACGTGGCCGAGTGGCCGAAGGCACTTCCCTGCTAAGGAAGCATACGGGCAAAACCTGTATCGTGGGTTCGAATCCCACCGTCTCCGCCAGAACAAAACAAAAAAGCCTCCCCTGCGGGAGGCTTTTTTGTTTTGTTCGGACGGAGACGGTGCGCCAAGGCGGCCGGTTCGAAAGGTTGGGCCGTGCCGGCCCAACCCTCTCCGAATCGCCCAACTGCTGCCGCGCAGCGGCAGCCCCGCGCGCCGAGGGCGCGCGACGCCTGCATCACTGCAAAGTCAACCTTGACCAAACGACCACCGATCTATACTATGGCGGTCAGTTTTGGAGACGTGGCCGAGTGGCCGAAGGCACTTCCCTGCTAAGGAAGCATACGGGCAAAACCTGTATCGTGGGTTCGAATCCCACCGTCTCCGCCAGAACACTAAAAAAAACCCGCCTCGCGCGGGTTTTTTTTCGCCCGTACTGCCTGTCACAACCCGGCCGGGGCCGCCGTCTAACAGCGCATGAGCGACGCACAGGGCGTCGCCCATCGCACTGAAAGGCCCGAAGCATGACAACACCACCGATCCCGCGCGATCATTCCGAGGATACCCCTGCCGCCTCCGACGCCCGTCCCGCCGATGAGGAAATGGCACGGGTGCTCGGGACCACACCGTTCCGCATGACACTGGACCAGTCCGGCGCCGGCATCGCCCACTGGAAGCATGATCCCTTGCACGACGTGGTCGAGCCCATGACCCACCACGTCATCATGGCGTACAACGGCACCGTGCAGCGCATGCAGCGCCGCACTGGAAGATCGACGGCGATTGGCACGTTCCGCCCCGGAGTGCTCATCATCATTCCTGAAGGCTCCAGCTCCCGCTGGGATATTCCAAAACCGGTCGACGTGGTGCAGCTGTATCTGCCCCATGCATCGCTGGCGCGCATCGCCGATGAGGCCGAGATTGCCAGTCCGATCGAACTGCTGGAGCGCACCGCGCAGCCCGATCCCATCACGTCCCGCTTGCTGTTGAGCGCTGCGGATTTCACTGAGGGCAATGAGGCACTCGATACCCTGTTCAGGCAGCAGCTGATCGACCTGCTGGCCACGCGCCTGCTGGCCGCGCACACCGGCGCACCGGCGACGGTGCAGCCGGTCAGGGGCGGGCTGGCGCCGAAGATCCTGCGGCGCGCGATCGACCGCCTGCGCTCGGACAGCGATGCCGACGTCTCGCTCGCGGCACTCGCAGCGGAGGCCGGCCTGTCGCGGTTTCACTTCTGCCGCGCCTTCAAGGAAAGCACCGGGCTGGCGCCGCATGCCTGGCTGCGCCAGTACCGGCTCGAGCAAGCCATGCACATGCTGCGTAACACCGACGCCTCCGTCATGGCGGTGGCGGCGGCGCTCGGCTATGGCTCCCAAACCGCCTTCGCCGCCGGCTTCCGCAAGCTCACCGGCGAAACGCCGAGCGACTGGCGACGGCGCGTGCGTTAGCCGCAGCTTAGCCGCAATTGCGCTGCAATCAGCGCAATCGCTCTGGAGCGCCCGCAGGGGCGGCTGGCTAAAGTATGGCTACATCCACAACAAAAGGAGTAAGTCACATGCGACTCGTCATCATAGGCGCCGGCTTTGCCGGCATGTACGCCGCGCTGTCCGCAGCCCGCTTGCGCGACATCCGTGGCGTTTCACCGGAGGAGCTCGAAATCGCGCTGGTGTCACCGCAGCCGACGCTGGTGGTGCGCCCCCGGCTCTACGAACCGAATCCGGAAACCCTTACCGCACCGCTGCTGGAGCTGTTCAACGCCATCGACGTCGTGTATGTGCAAGGCAGCGCCGAGACCGTCGACGCCGCCTCGCGCACGGTGCGCATCGCGACTGCGGAAGGGGAGCGCAAGTCGCTCTCCTACGACCGCCTGGTGGTAGCCTCGGGCAGCCAGTTGTTCCGTCCGAACATCCCCGGTCTCGCCGAGCACGGCTTCAGTGTCGATTCGCTTGACGATGCGGTCGCCCTCGACCGGCACCTGCATGGCCTGGCCCAGCGTCCCTCTACGGACGGACGCAACACGGTGGTGGTGGTCGGCGGCGGTTTCACCGGCATCGAGGCGGCGACGGAAATCCCGGCGCGGCTGCGCGCGATTCTTGGCAACGACGCCAGGACCCGCGTCATCATCGTCGACCGCAATGAGGTGGTCGCGCCCGACATGGGCCTCGATTCCCGTCCCGTCATTGAGGACGCGCTGCGCCAGCTCGGCGTGGAAACCCGCCTCGGCGTTGGCGTCGCGTCGCTCGGCCAGTCCGGCATCACTTTGTCCAGCGGCGAGCACATCGACGCCGAGACCGTGATCTGGGCGGCGGGCATCCGCGCCGCGCCGCTGACCGAACAGCTCGCCGCCGAGCGCGACAAGTCCGGCCGGCTGCTGGTCGACCGTGACCTGCGCGTGCCGGGCGTGCCAGGCGTGTTCGCCACCGGTGACGCCGCCCGCGCCGCCTGCGACGACGATGGCAACTACGCGCTGATGTCCTGCCAGCATGCCACCCGCATGGGCGCGTTTGCCGGCAACAACGCGGCCGCCGAATTGCTCGGCGTACCGGCCAAGCCTTACCACCAGAAGGCCTACGTCACCTGCCTCGACCTGGGCGAAGCCGGCGCGCTGTTCACGCGCGGCTGGGAGCGCACGGTGGAGATGGTGGGCGAGGTTGCCAAGAAGACCAAGCGCGAGATCAATACCGTCTGGATCTATCCGCCGAAGGCCGAGCGCGCCGCCGCGCTGGCGTCGGCCGATCCCGAGCGTGTCACCGATCTGTAAACACGTATTCAACAGGAGATGAACATGAATCAAATGGTCAGCAATATGCAAGCAGCAAACAAGAGCCCGATCAAGCGCGATACGCATACCGACATGGGCCTGGTCAACGCGCCGCAGGAGCTGGTGCCGTCGCGCTACGCGCTGCGGCTCGGCCAGCTGGACGTGATGGTGGTCAGCGACGGCGTGCTGCCGCTGCCGACCTCGACCATGGCCACCAACGTCCCCCAAGCCGACCTGGCCACCTGGCTGGACGATAATTTCCTGCCGCAGGACACCTTCGACTGGCCGTTGAATGTGATGGTGGTGCGTAGCGGCGAGCAGATCATCCTGGTCGATGCCGGCCTGGGCGGGCAGTTCTCCGGCTTCCCGCGCGCCGGGCAGTTCCCGCAGCGCCTGCAGGCCGCCGGCATTGGCCTCGAGTCCGTCACCGACGTGATCATCACCCACATGCACATGGACCACGTGGGCGGGCTGCTGGTCGACGAGGTGAAAAAACGGCTGCGTCCGGACGTGCGCATCCACGTCGCCGCCGCCGAGGTCCAGTTCTGGACCTCGCCCGACTTCTCCCACACCGACATGCCGAAGCCGGTGCCGGACGTGCTGCGCTCGACCGCCGCCAGCTTCTACAACGCCTACCGCGACCAGATCCGCATGTTCGACGATCAGTACCAGGTCGCGCCGGGCGTGGTGGTCCGTGTCACCGGCGGCCACACGCCGGGCCACAGCGTGGTCGATCTGGAATCCGATGGTGAACGTCTGATGTTCGCCGGCGACGCCATGTTCCCGGTCGGGTTCGATCATCCGGAGTGGCAAAACGGCTTTGAGCACGATCCGGAAAAGGCGGCGCGCGTTCGCGTTGGCCTGTTCCAGGAACTGGCGCAGAGCGGCGGCCTGCTGGTGGCCTCGCACCTGCCGTTCCCATCCGTCAGCCGGGTGGCCGCCGATGGCGGCGCCTTCCGCTGGGTGCCGGTGATCTGGGACTACTGAGCGCATCATGAGCGAGCTGCTAAACCAGATCGTGTCGGTACACGTCTGCCACGCGGAGCCAATTGTCAACGCCGGACTGACTGCGTTGCTGGTTACCTGTCCCCAGGTGCGGCTGGCGTCCGCGTACCGTGCCGACGTGATCGTCACTGACTACGCGGCCGCCCTGGCGCGGCTGCAGCACGTCACGCCGAACGCCGAGCGGCTGATGATCATCAGCCAGCGCGAGCGCGAATGGGATATTCGCACCGCGATCTCGGCCGGCGTGCACGGCTACCTGCCGCAGCGCTGCGCAGCGGACGAACTGCTGGCGGCGGTGCAGACGCTGGGCCGCGGCCAGCGCTACTTCAATGCGGAACTGCTGGAGCGGGCCATGCAGCACGGCGCCAGCGACAGCCTGACCTCGCGCGAAAGCCAGGTACTGGAATTGCTGGCCAAGGGCTGCTGCAACAAGCGGATCGCCATTGAGCTCGACATCGGCGTCGGTACAGTGAAGACGCACGTCAAATCGCTGTTCTGCAAACTGGGCGCTACCGCCAGGACCCACGCGGTGGTGCTGGCCACCCAGCGTGGGATGGTGGCCTGATCCGGTGGGGGCTTTTCCCGCATCAATCGAACGCCGGACCGATGGCTAAACTGACAGAATAAGACTTCTGTTGCTTAGACATTCAGTTCGATATGCGAGGAAAAGCCCTTCAACCTGCAGGTGCCGGAGCGTGAACAAGCGCGATCCAGCGGCGTCGCGCGATGCGCGCATCGCGCCGGCCAGCCGGGCCCGGTCCGAGTTCGGTAGTGTGGCGCTGGTGCTGCAAGGCGGTGGCGCGCTTGGCGCTTACCAGGCCGGCGTGTACGAGCGCCTGCTCGAAGCCGGCATCGAGCCGACCTGGCTGGCCGGCATTTCAATCGGCGCCATCAACTGCGCCATCATCGCCGGCAACGCCAGGGAAAACCGGGTGGCGCGGCTGCGTGAATTCTGGGAGCTGGTCAGCGATAGTCCCGGCGCTGTGCCCGGCCCCTGGACCGGGGTGCCGATGGTGGACGCCACCCGCAAGTGGGTCAACCAGTTGGCTGCCGCGCGCGCTTTTGCGCTGGGCGTGGACGGCTTTTTCACGCCGCGCCTGCCGCCGCCGTATCTGTTCTGGAATGGCGGCGGCGCCACCAGCTATTACGATACGGCGCCGCTGCGCGCGACGCTGGAACGGCTGGTCGATTTCGACCGCATCAACGCCGGTGAAACGCGCCTGAGCGTCGGCGCGGTCAACGTCCGCACCGGCAATTTCGCCTATTTCGATAATGCCTCCGACCTGGTGCTCCGGCCCGAGCACATCATGGCCAGCGGCGCCTTGCCGCCCGGCTTTGACGCGGTGGAGATCGACCACGAAAAGTATTGGGATGGCGGCATGGTGTCCAACACGCCGCTCGACTGGGTGCTGTCCAACAGCTCCGGCCTGGATACCCAGGTATGGCAAGTGGACCTGTGGAGCGCCCACGGTGAATTGCCGACCGACCTGGCCTGCGTCGCCACGCGCATGAAAGAGATCCAGTATTCGAGCCGCACCCGTGCCGTCACCGACTCGCTGCGCCGGGTGAAGAAACTGCGCGCGGCGCTGAGCGAGTTGCTGGCCCTGATCCCGCCCGAGATTGCGGCCTCGCCGCAAGCGAAGCTGCTGGCCGATGCGGCCGACCCCACGTTCTACAACATTATCCAGCTGGTGTACCGCTCGGCCACTTACGAGGGCCAGTACAAGGATGTGGAATTCTCGCGCCAGACCATGACTGAGCACTGGCAGGCCGGCTACGCCGACGCCGACACCACGCTCGCGCACGACGAAATCATGCGCTTGCCCGATACGGAAAACAACCCCGCCGTTTTTGACTACCTGAAAGGATCATCATGACTATGCAAGATAAAGTAGCGGTCGTCACCGGCGCCGCCAGCGGTATTGGCAAGCAGATCGCCACCGTGTATTTCCAGGCCGGCGCCAAGGTCGTCATTGCCGACCTGAAGCTGGAGCAGGCGCAGGCCGTGGCCGGCGAGCTCGATCCATCGGGCCAGCGCGCCATTGCGGTGGCGATGGACGTCACCAATGAAGAACAGGTCGAGGCCGGCATCGCGGAAGCCGCAGACAAACTGGGCGGGATCGACATCCTGGTGTCCAACGCCGGCATCCAGATCGTGGCGCCGCTGGAGTCGTTCGCGTTTGCCGACTGGAAGAAGCTGCTGGCGATCCATCTGGACGGCGCCTTCCTGACCACGCGCGCCTGCCTGAAGCGCATGTACGCGCAAAAGCGCGGCGGCAGCGTGATCTACATGGGCTCGGTGCATTCGAAGGAAGCTTCGGTGCTGAAAGCGCCGTACGTGACCGCCAAGCATGGCCTGATCGGCCTGGCCAAGACGGTGGCGAAGGAGGGCGCGGCGCATGGCGTGCGCGCCAACGTCATCTGCCCCGGCTTTGTGCGCACGCCGCTGGTGGACAAGCAGATTCCCGAACAGGCCAAGGAGCTGGGCATCACGGAAGATGAAGTCATCAAGAACGTGATGTTGAAGGAGACGGTCGATGGCGAATTTACAACAGTCGACGATGTGGCGCAAACCGCGCTATTCCTCGCTTCGTTCCCATCCAACGCCCTGACCGGGCAGTCGATCGTGGTCAGCCACGGGTGGTTTATGCAATAGCAAGCTGCGCCGTCCCTACCAGTTATGGCATACTTCCGCGCTTTGACGTTCACGAGACGTCAAACGCGAGAGAACAATAACGGAGGGAGCAGTAGTGAGTATTTTTAGAACCAAGGATTTCGACGCCATGCGCGCCACCAGCGCCAGTGGCGGCCTGAAAAAAGTGCTGGGACCGGTTGACCTGGTATTGATGGGCATCGGCGCCATTGTCGGCACCGGCATTTTCGTCCTGACCGGCAGCGGCGCCACCACCGCCGGCCCGGCGCTGGCGCTGTCGTTCGTGGTGGCCGCGTTTGCCTGCGGCTTTGCTGCGCTGTGCTACGCTGAATTCGCCTCCATCCTGCCGGTGGCCGGCGGCATCTACACCTACAGCTACGCCATCCTCGGCGAACTGGTGGCGTGGATGATCGGCTGGGACTTGATTCTTGAATACGGCCTGGTGACCTCCGCCGTCTCGGTCGGCTGGTCCGGCTACTTCCAGTCGCTGCTGGGCGGCTTTGGTTTGCATATTCCGGTGGCGCTGTCGGCGGCGCCGGGCGCGATTCCGGGCGTGACCACGTTCTTCAACCTGCCTGCCTTCCTGATCATGATGGTGCTGACCATCATGCTGTCGCTGGGCGTGCGCGAATCGGCCCGCATCAACAACATCATGGTGGTGGTGAAGATCAGCGTGGTGCTGCTGTTTATCTTCGTTGGCGCGCGCCATGTGGCGCCGGCCAACTGGCAGCCGTTCATGCCTTACGGCGTCAACGGCGTGATGAGCGCCGCGGCGCTGGTGTTCTTTGCCTTCATTGGCTTTGACGCCGTGACCACCGCTGCGGAAGAAGTGAAGAATCCCAAGCGCGACCTGCCGATCGGCATCATCGGCTCGCTGGCCGTGTGCACCGTGCTGTACGTGATCGTCACCGCCATCATGACCGGCATCGTGCCGTTCACCCAGTTCAAGGGCATCGACCACCCGGTATCGCTGGCGCTGCAATTCGCCGGTGAAAACTGGTTCGCCGGTTTCGTCGACCTCGGCGCGATTCTCGGCATGAGCACCGTGATTCTGGTGATGGCCTTCGGCCAGAGCCGCGTGCTGTACGCCATGTCGCGCGACGGCCTGTTGCCGAAAAAACTGTCGGCGCTGAACGGCGCCGGCACGCCGATCGTGGCGACCTGGCTGGTCGGTATCGTGTTCGGCCTGCTGGGCGCGCTGGTGCCGCTGCAGGTGCTGGGCGAGCTGGCCAACATCGGCACGCTGGCCGCATTCTGCCTGGTGTCGCTGGCGGTGATCGTGCTGCGCAAGCAGCGTCCCGACCTGCCGCGCGCGTTCCGCTGCCCGGGCGTGCCGGTCATTCCGGTGCTGGCCATCCTGTTCTGCGGCGCGCTGATGATTTTCCTCAGCGCCGTGACGTGGATCGCCTTCACGGTCTGGCTGCTGATCGGTCTGGTGGTATATTTCACTTACGCCCGCCATCATTCGCTGCTGAACAAGGGCTGATCTTTCAATCAAACAGAGAGGGGAATGTATGAGGATGGTTCGCGCAGTCGCTTTGATCGCAATGTGGTTCGCAGGCCTGGCAGCGCAAGCTCATCCAACCCCTCCCGTCCAAGTCACCGGCGGCCAGATCGCCGGCGCGCATGCCGATGGCATCAACACCTATTTTGGTATTCCCTACGCCGCGCCGCCGGTGGGCCAGCTGCGCTGGCGCGCGCCGCAGCCGGTGACGCGGTGGCAGGGCGTACGCCAGGCCACCAGCTTCTCGGCCGCCTGCGCCCAGACGGCAGTCTGGATCACCGGCCCCAAAAGCGAAGACTGCCTGTACCTCAACATCTGGGCGCCGGAGCAGGCTGAGAAGCTGCCGGTGCTGGTCTGGATTCACGGTGGCGGCTACTACGGCGGCACCGGTTCGCAGCCTGGCTACGACGGCGCCAACCTCGCCAAACGCGGCGCCATCGTGGTGACCATCAACTACCGCCTCGGCATTTTTGGTTTCTTCGCCCATCCCGAATTGAAGGACGACTCCGGCAACCAGGGCTTGCGCGACCAGATCGCCGCGCTGCGCTGGGTGAAAGACAATATCGCGGCCTTTGGCGGCGACGCCAGCCGCGTGACCATCTTTGGCGAATCGGCCGGCGGCATCTCGGTCGGCATCCTGACGGCGTCGCCGATGGCCAAGGGATTGTTCCAGCGCGCCATCGCCCAGAGCGGCAACGCGGGCTGGCCGATGCAGCCCGGCGAGCGCAGCATCTACGAACAAAAAGCCGTCGAAGCGACCGGCGTGGCGTTGGCCAAAACCGTCGGCGCGAAGAACCTGGCCGCGCTGCGCGCCATGAGTGTCGAGAGCTTGCACAAGCAGCCGTGGAGCGCGCGCGTCAGCGTGGATGGCCGCGTGCTGCGCGAAGACCAGACCAGCCTGTATCGCAATCACCACCAGAACGACGTGCCGCTGCTGGTCGGCTGGAACGCGCAGGAGGGCGCCGATCTCGCTCCCGAAATCCTCGACACCAGCGACTTCACCGCAGCGCGTTACACGGCGCTGGCGACCAAGCTGCTCGGCCATGCGCCGTCCGCTGCCTTGCAGGCCGCCTATCCGGCCGCCACCGATGCGCAAGCCAAGGCTTCCATCGATCAGCTGACCACCGACTGGTGGGGCTGGCGCAAAGTCTATTGGGCCGGGCTGCAGGCGAAGCATGGCCGCTCCAAGGCCTACGTGTATTACTTCACGCAGCGTCCTGCCGAGCCGCTGACGCCATGCGGCTACGGTTGCGGCGCAGGCCACGGCGCGGAGATCCGCTACGTGTTCGACAACCTCGGCCAGGACTCGCGCCCGTGGAGCGCAGCCGACCGCGCAGTGGCGGCGCGCATGGCCGACGCCTGGGTGGAATTCGCCCGCAGCGGCAGCCTGCCCGGCTGGCCGGCGTATGACGGTTCGAATGCGTCCATCGTCCGCATCGGCGATGGGCCAGATCAGTTGCCGGACTTCTTACTCTTTGAAACCGGCAGCGACGCGCATTAAAACAGAAATTTAATCTGCCACGGGCGTGCCGAAATCCGGCGTGCCGTCGGGACGCCATTGGATGATTTGCGCGCGGGTGTGGCGGTTGGGATCGTTCAGCGGATCGCCTTTGATATCGCGATAGTTGCGTGCGTGGTAGACCAGCACATCGGTCTTGCCGTCCGGCGTGGTGGTGAAGGAATTATGGCCGGGGCCGTACTGGCCGTTGGCTGCGCTGCTGCGGAACACCGGCTGCGGCGATTTCTTCCACACGGTGGGATCGAGCAGGTTGGCGCTGGCGTCGGCGGTCAGCATGCCGAGCGCGTAGTTGGCGTCGGTGGCGCTGGCCGAATAGGTGAGGAACACGCGGCCGTTCTTCACCAGCACGGCTGGCGCTTCATTGACGTCAAAGCCGATTTTCTCCCAGTCGTATTCGGGTTTGCTGAGCTGGACGGCGGGGCCGCTGATGGTGAGCGGGCTATCCATCTTGGCCATATAGATGGCGGTCAGGTGCTTGCCGGAGGTGGCCGGGAGCTGGGTCCACACCAGATAGCGCTGCGCGCCGATGGCAAAGGTGGTGGCGTCGAGCGCGAACGATTCCCAGCCGGTGTTGATCTGGCCGCGTTCGGTCCATTGGCCTTCGAGCGGATTGGGCGAGGGATTTTCCAGCACGTACAAGCGGATATCGAACGGCGCATCGGCACGGCCGGCGGTGAAGTACAGATACCACTTGCCGTCGATGAAGTGGATTTCGGGCGCCCAGATATTGCGGCTCATGACGCCGCTGGCATGCTGGCGCCATACCGTCTTGACCTCCGCCGTGCCGAGCTGGTTGAGGTCCTTCACACGGCGTAGCTCGATGCGGTCGTACTCGGGCACGGTGGCGGTGAAGTAGTAATAGCCATCGCCATGCAGCACCACCTGCGGATCGGCGCGCTGCAGTACCAGCGGGTTATGAAATGCCAAGGCCGCAGCAGCGGCCAGTGCAACCAGTTCCATCGACAGTCTCCTCGGCTATTGTGGTATGCCATCATCTAACGAAAGCGCGGCAGCATCCAATCATTTTTTTGCAAGGTGCGATTTCTTTTTGGAAATTTGATCTGGATCAAAGACCGACGGTTCGGGCGGCGGCTAGCATGGCTTGAACGTGGAACAGGGGAGCACCCATGCACATACAATTTCTCGGCGCCACCGGCACTGTGACCGGCTCAAAATACTTGCTGAAGTCCGGCGACGCGACCATGCTGCTCGACTGCGGCCTGTTCCAGGGCTTCAAGCAGTTGCGCCTGCGCAACTGGGACGCGCTGCCGGTCGAAGCGGCCGCCATCGATGCCGTGGTGCTGACCCATGCCCACCTCGACCACAGCGGCTACCTGCCGCTGCTGGTGCGGAACGGTTTTCGCGGCAAGATCCTGTGCAGCGAAGCCACTTACGACCTGTGCAAAATCCTGCTGCCCGATAGCGGCCGCCTGCTCGAAGAAGAGGCCATCCACGCCAACCGCCAAGGCAGTTCGCGCCATGCGCCGGCCCAGCCCTTGTACACCGAGGCCGATGCCGCGCGCGCCCTGGCCCATTTTTCACCGGTGCCGTTTGGCCAGCCGTTCGAGATCGCCGGCAAGCTGCGCGGCACGCTGGCGTTGGGCGGCCACATCCTCGGCGCCGCCATCGTAAGCATCACTGACGGTCAGCGCAGCGTGGTGTTTTCCGGCGACCTCGGGCGGCTCAACGACGCCATCATGGTCGAACCGAGCGCTATCACCAGCTGCGACTACTTGGTGCTGGAATCGACCTACGGCGACCGCCGGCACGACCCGGCCGATCCGCTGATCCTGCTGGGACAGACTATCCGCAAGACGGCCGCGCGCGGCGGCGTGACCGTGATCCCGGCGTTTGCGGTGGGACGGGCACAGTCGCTGCTGTACGCGATCCACCAGCTCAAGCAGCAAGGCTTGCTGCCGGCCTCGCTTCCGGTGTACCTGAACAGCCCGATGGCCACCGACGCCACCGCGCTGTACCAGAAGCACCGCCAGTTGCACCGCCTCGACCAGCGCCAATGCGAGGCCATGTGCCACGCCGCCCACATCGTCAACAGCGTCGAGGAATCGATCGCGCTCAACCAGCGCCGGATGCCGATGGTGATCATCGCCGCCAGTGGCATGGCCACCGGCGGGCGCGTGCTGCACCACCTGAAGGCGTTTGCCGGCGATGCGCGCAATACCATCCTGTTTGCCGGCTTCCAGGCCGGCGGCACACGCGGCGCGGCCATGCTGGGCGGTGCCAGCGAAATCAAAATCTACGGCGAGTACGTGCCGTTGCGCGCCAGCGTGTGCCAGATCGACAACCTGTCGGCCCATGCCGACGCCGATGAAATCGTGCAATGGCTGCGGCACTTCAGGCAGCCGCCGAAGCGCACCTTCATCACCCACGGCGAACCGGCGGCGGCCGATGCGCTGCGCCACCGCATCGAAGAAACTCTGCACTGGGCGTGCCGCGTGCCGGACTACCTCGAACAGCAGGAGCTGCGCTAATGGCCGCGCCGGGCGGCGGCCTGCGCCTGCGCCGGCTGGGTATCGACACCTACCAGGAGCCGGTGGCCTATCTGCGTGCCGATTGTCCGGTGTGCAAATCGGAGGGCTTCGAGGCGCGTTCGCGGATTGAGGTCTGGCGCGGCGAGCTGCACATCATTGCCACCCTCAACGTGGTGCACGAGCCGTTGATCGAACAGTGCCAGCTCGGCCTGTCCGAGGCCGCCTGGCGCGCGCTGGGCGGCGCCGACGGCGATCTGCTGGAGGTAGCGCATGCGCAGCCGGTGCAGTCGCTGTCGGCGGTGCGGGCCAAGATCTACGGCCGGCCGCTGGGCGCCAGCGCCGCCGGCGCCATCATCCGCGACGTGGTGGACGGCCGCTATGCCGAGATCGAGATGGCTGCCCTGATCACCGCCTGTTCTGGCGACCGCATGGACGTGGCCGAAACCATCGCGCTCACCCAAGCCATGGTGGCGGTGGGACAGCGGCTGGACTGGCAGCGTGGCATGGTGCTGGACAAACACTGCGTCGGCGGCTTGCCGGGCAACCGCACCACGCTGCTGGTGGTGCCGATCGTGGCCGCTTGCGGGCTGCTGATTCCCAAGACCTCGTCGCGCGCGATCACCTCGCCGGCCGGCACCGCCGACACCATGGAAACCCTGGCCCCGGTCGCGCTCGACCTGTCCACCATGCGCCGCGTGGTCGAGCAAGAGGGCGGCTGCGTGGTGTGGGGCGGTGCGGTATCGCTGAGCCCGGCCGACGATTTGCTGATCCGCGTCGAGCGCCCGCTGGGGCTGGACAGCGACGGCCTGATGGTGGCCTCGGTCATGTCGAAGAAAGCCGCCGCCGGCGCCACCCACGTGCTGATTGACATGCCAGTCGGGCGCACCGCCAAGGTCCGCTCGCGGCAGGCGGCGCAGCAGCTGGCTGACCGCTTCTACCGTGTCGGCCACGCGCTGGGCATCGCGGTGGAAGTGCAGACCAGCGATGGCGAACAGCCGGTCGGGCGCGGCATCGGCCCGGCGCTGGAGGCGCGCGACGTGCTGGCCATCCTGCAACACCAGGCCGGCGCGCCGGCGGATCTGCGCCAGCGCGCGCTGCAACTGGCCGCGCGCTTGCTGGAATCGGGCGGCAAGGCCGCACCCGGCGAGGGCATGGCACTGGCTGTAAGCGTGCTCGACAGTGGTCAGGCCTGGGCCAAGATGCAGGCCATCTGCGCCGCCCAGGGCGGCCTGCGCCAGCCGCCGCGCGCGCCCTATACGCAGGTGGTGACGGCGCTGCATGCCGGCCGCCTGATCGCAATCGACAACCGGCGACTGGCAAGGCTGGCCAAGCTGGCCGGCGCGCCCAAGGCGGCGGCGGCCGGGCTGGAACTGCACTGCGCGCTCGGCCAGCGCCTGCAAGCCGGCCAGCCGCTGCTGACCCTGCACGCCGAGTCGCCGGGCGAGCTGGCCTACGCGGCGGCCTATGCGGCAGCGCAAGACACCCTGTTCACCATCGAGGAGGCGGGATGAAGACGCTGGTGATGGCGCTGCCGGGCGCCGAGGCGCTGGCCGGGCAGCTGTGCGCCGACCTCGGAGCTGAGGCCAGCACGCTGGACCTGCACCGTTTTCCGGACGGCGAAACCTGCCCGCAGTTGTCGCCCTCGCCAGCCGGGCGCGATGTGGTGTTGCTGGCCCCGCTGGCCCGGCCCGATGCGCGCTTGCTGGCGCTGTACCTGGTGGCTTCGGTGGCGCGCGAGCTCGGCGCGCGCCGCATCGGGCTGGTGGCGCCGTACCTGCCGTACATGCGGCAGGACGCGGTGTTCGCGCCGGGGCAGGGCGTGACCTCGCGCCATGTCGCGCGCCTGCTGTCGGGCTGCTGCGACTGGCTGGTAACGGTCGATCCGCACCTGCACCGCTACCGCTACCTGTCCGAGGTGTACCGCATTCCCACCCGGGTGGTGCCGGCGGCACCGGCGATTGCGGCCTGGATTGCGGCCAACGTCGAGCGGCCGATGCTGGTTGGGCCGGACGCGGAAAGCGCGCAGTGGGTGGCGCAGGTGGCAGCTGGCGCCGGCTGCCCCTACACCGTGCTGAACAAGGTGCGCAGCGGCGACCGCGCGGTGGCGGTCAGCGCTGCCGATGCCGCCGCACTACAGGGCTACACGCCGGTGCTGGTGGACGACATCATCTCGACCGCGCGCACCATGATCGCGGCGGTGCGGCAGCTGCAGGCGGCCGGCTTGCCGCCGCCGGTGTGCATCGGCGTGCACGCGCTGTTTGCCGGCGACGCCTACGCGGCGCTGCAGGCAGCCGGTCCGGCCCGCATCGTCACCTGCGACACCGTGCCGCATGCGAGCAACGGCATCGCGCTGGGCGCGGCACTGGCCGCCGCCGTCCGGACCATGTAGCCGATGGAGCGCGCCCGCAGCCACTGGCTGACCATTGTCGCGCGCACCGTGCGCGAGCCGATGCTCGTGCTGCTGCTGGCGGCATGCGGCATCTACCTGTCGCTGGGCGAGCTGCACGAAGGCCTGCTGCTGGCTTTCATGGTGTGCATGACACTCGGCCTGACACTGCAGCAGCAATTGAAATCGGACCGCGCCTTGCAGGCGCTGCGCGAACTGAGCAGCCCGCAAGTGCTGGTGTGGCGCGACGGCCGCGCGATGCGCATCGATAGCCGCGCCTTGCAGGTGGGTGACTTGCTGATGGTGGCCGAAGGTGAGCGCATCGCCGCCGACGCCGTGCTGCTGCGCAGCCAGAACCTGCACGTGGATGAATCGCTGCTGACGGGGGAGTCGGCGCCAGTCGGCAAGACGCCCGCCGGCACGGCCTTGCCGCTGGCGGCGCCCGGCGGCGATAGCTTGCCGTTTCTGTGGTCCGGCACGCTGGTGGTGGAGGGCGAAGGCCTGGCGCGGGTGACGGCCGTCGGCCGCGACACCGAACTGGGCAAGGTCGGCCGCAGCTTGGCCGAACTGGAACCGGGCGATACGCCTTTGCAGCGCGGTATCGCCGGCACGGTGCGGCTGCTGGCGGGGCTGGCCATTGCCACCAGCGTGCTGGTGACCTTGTTGTACGGCCTGGCGCACGGCGCGTGGCTGCCGGCGCTGTTGGCCGGGATTGCGGTGTCGATGGCGCTGCTGCCGGAAGAACTGCCGGTGATCATGACTATCTTCCCAGTGATCGGCGCCTGGCGGCTGGCGCGCGGCCAGGTGCTGACGCGGCGGTTGGCCGCGCTGGAAGCGCTGGGCTGCATCTCGGTGCTCTGCGTCGACAAGACCGGCACCCTGACCTGCAACCGCATGCAGGTGGCCGAATTGCATGCCGATGGCGCGGCGCTGCGGCTGGACGGACAGCAGGACCGCCTGGCCGCGCCGTTTGCGCAGCTGGTGCGCTTCGCTGGCCAGCAAGCGGCGCGCCTACGATCCGATGGAGATGGCGTTTCATCAGCTGGCCGGCGGCGCGCCGGGGACCGAGCCAGTGCGCGAGTATCCGTTGTCGCCGGAATTGCGCGCCATGTCGCAGGTGTGGCCGGCCTTGTCGGGAGACGCCGGCGCCGCCATGACGGTGGCCGCCAAGGGCGCGCCGGAAGCCATTGCCGCGCTGTGCCGGCTGGACGCCGCCGGCACAGCGCGGATGGCGCAGGCGATGGATGCCATGGCGGGTCGCGGGCTGCGGGTGCTGGCCGTGGCGCAGGCCAGTCATGCCGGCGCCGCGCTGCCGGCTACGCAGGACGGTTTCGCTTTCCAGTACCTGGGTCTGGTCGGCCTGTCCGATCCCTTGCGCGCCGAAGTGGCGCCCGCCGTGCAAGCCTGCGCCGGCGCCGGCGTGCGGGTGCTGATGATCACCGGCGACTATCCGGCCACCGCGCGCCGCATTGCGGCGCAGGCCGGCATCCCGGCGGAGCACGTCTTGAGCGGCGATGAGCTCGACCAACTGGACGCGGCAGCGCTGCGGCGCCGACTGGCCGCCACCCACATTTGCGCGCGCATCCGCCCGACGCAAAAGCTGCGCATCGTGCAAGCGCTGCAGGCCGACGGCGCTGTGGTGGGCATGACCGGTGACGGCGTCAATGACGCGCCGGCGTTGAAGGCGGCCGACGTCGGCATCGCCATCGGCGGGCGCGGCAGCGAGGTGGCGCGCGAGGCGGCGGCGCTGGTGCTGCTGGACGATAACTTCGCCTCCATCGTCAACGGCATCCGGCTCGGGCGGCGCATCTTTGCCAACATGCGCCACGCCATGAGGTATGTGCTGGCCATGCACGTGCCGATCGCCGGCATGGCGCTGCTGCCGGTGCTGCTGGATTGGCCAGTGCTGCCGGTGCACATTGCGCTGCTGGAGCTGATCATCGACCCGGCCTGCGCGCTGGCGTTTGAAAACCAGGTTGCCGCCCACGGCCAGATGCAACAGCCGCCGCGCCGGCCCGATGAACCGCTGCTGGCGCGCAGCACGGTGTTGACGGCGCTGCTGCAGGGCGTGCTGGTGCTGCTGGTGGTGGCCGCCACCTACGGCTGGGCGCTGAGCGCACTGCCTGAGCCGTCCGCGCGGGCGGTCAGTTATGCGGTGCTGGTGCTGGCCAACCTGGGCCTGATCTTCTCCAACCTGTCGCCGCAGCGCCGCTTGCTGGCGGCATTGCGCACAGCGAACCGGACCTTCTGGGTGGTCGCTGCCGCTGCGCTGGCCCTGTTGGCGCTGGTGCTGCTGGTCCCCGGCGTGACCGCCGCGTTCCAGCTGGCGCCGCTGTCATGGCGCGAATTGGGCGTGGTGGCGGGCATCGGCCTGTCCAGCATGGCGTTATCGTTGCTGGCGCGGCGCTAAGTGAGGTAAATTTGATCTGGATCATGCACAGCGCTGCGCGCGATCAATACCATCGGTTTACAGATCCAACCGGATCCTGACACGACACTGAAAGCGAGGTATATCATGGCAAACAACCTGACCCGTTTTGATCCGTTTTCCGACCTGGCGCGCTTCGAGCCGTTCAATGGCATTGAAGACTGGTTCCGCGACTTCCACCTGCGGCCGGCGCTGCGCGACTGGAAGGTCGAGCCGCGCATCAAGATCGACGTCACCGAGGATGACCGGGCTTACACCGTCAGCGCCGACATGCCCGGTGTGAAAAAAGAAGACATCATGGTTGATGTGCAGGGCAATGAAGTCTCGATTGCCGCCGAGCTGAAACGCGTAAGCGAAGAGTCGCAGGGCAAGCAGTTGCGCACCGAGCGCGTCTATGGCGTGCAGCGCCGCACCTTTACGCTGGCCTGCGATGTGGATGAGGACAATGTCAGCGCGCGCTATGCCGACGGCGTGCTGACGCTGGTGCTGCCGAAACAAGCCGGCAAGAGCGGCAAGCAAATCCCGATCAACTAAGCCACGCGGTGCCACCATGCCAAACGAAAGCCTGCATCCCATGCAGCTGATCGCGCCGGAACGACTGGCGCTGGATGCCGAATACTCGCCCCTCAGCATGGCGCTGTCCAAGCTGCTGCTGCGACGCTGCTCGACGCGCGAATTCGGGTCGGGCGAGCTGTCGCTGTACCGCTTGTCGCGCCTGCTGTGGGCAGCGTTTGGGATCAACCGCCCTGAGCAGGGCCTGCGCACCGCGCCCAGCGCCGGCAATCTGCAGAACATCGCGCTCTACGCCGCGCTGCGCAGCGGCCTGTACCGTTACGATGCCGCGCAGCAGCTGTTGCAGCCGGTGCTGGCGCAGGATGTGCGGGCGGCCACCGGCGACCAGGATTACGCCGCCGACGCGCCGCTGGATTTGATTTACGTCGCCACCTTCGACCGCGACCAGCATGGGCCGCGTCCTGAGCAGCAATTCTATGCCGCGCTGGACACCGGCTTCATCAGCCAGAATGTATACCTGTTCTGCGCCGCCGAAGGGCTGGCGACGGTGGTGCGCGGCTGGCTCGACCGGCCAGCACTGGCCGCGCTGATGGGGCTGGCGCCCAACCAGCTGGTGGTGGCCGCGCAGTCGGTCGGCTTCCCGCGCGTATGGCCATATGCCGACGGCGAGATCTTTCCGGCCGGCGACGCCTAGTGCGCGGTCAGCACCGGCAAGCGCATGTCGGCCAGCACGGTGCGGGTAGCGCCGCCGAGCACGATTTCGCGGGCGCGGCGGTGGCCGTAGCCGCCCATCACCAGCAGGTCGCAGTGCAGCTCGGCGGCCACGCACAGCAGCGCCGAGCCGGTATCGACCGTGGTGTGTTCGTGCATCACGTTGACACGCACGCCGTGCCGGGCCAGGAACTGCGCCATCGCAGCGCCCGGCTCCGCGTGCCCCGACTGCGGCGCCGGATTCAGCATCAGCAGGGTAACGGTGCTGGCCAGCTGGAGCAGCGGCAGGGCATCGCTGATGGCGCGCGTGGCCTGGCGGCTGCCATCCCACGCCAGCAGCGGATGGTGGAACGGCGCCGCCCAGTCGCCGCCGTTCGCATGCGGCACCAGCAGCAGCGGGCGGCCGCTGTGCAGCAGTACGTATTGCGGCAGGTCGCGGATCACGCCGGGCGCGTGGTAGTGCGGGTCGGTCTGGCCGAGGATCAGCAGGTCGTTGCACGGCGCCTGCCGCATCAGGCCGTCTTCGGCATCGTCTTCCAGCAGCAACAAAGTGGGCGCGGTGCTGGCGCGGTCGCGTGCCAGCGCGGCCAGGCTGGCCAGGCTGGCTTGCGCCTGGTTGCGCCAGCGTTACAATTCCGCCGCGATCAGCGGTCCGGGCGGCCCCATGCCTTCCAGTTCCGCATAGCGCGACAGCCCGGTGCAGGCCAGTCCTGTCAGGTGGGCCTGGCAAGCTTGTGCCAGGCGGATCGCCAGCTCCATGCGCGCGGGGGCGCTTGGCGCCGGGTCGGCGTGAACCAGCATGGCTTGGTAGGACATGGTGTGCTCCTTGCATTTTGTGGACGGGAATGTTGCGCAGTGTAGTGAGCGGGATCAAGAAAGTATTTGATCTGGATCAAAGGCAGGCCTGCGGACGCGGACATAGCATGGTGGCATTAGCGCGTTTCGTCCGATGAACCTTGAGCCTGGCTGCCGCGCCGTCCGGGCAGGAGTTAACCATGTCTTATAAAACGCTTTTGGTGAACGCGGCGCCCGCCGGCCGTTCGCAGCAAGTCATTGCTTACGCCAGCCGCCTGGCGCTGGCGCAGGAGGCCCATCTGGTCGGCCTGGCCAGCACCGGTCTGACCGAACTGGCTTACCAGTGCAATGCGGCGGCGCCTGGCGTCGTACTGCTGCCGGAAGACGTCAGCGCCATGACCGGCAGCGCGCAGGAAGCGCTGGACCGCTTCCAGGCGATTGCGGCCAATCTCGGCCTCACTTCAGTGGAGCAACGGCTGACCGACGACAATCTGCTGGACAGCCTGGTGCTGCAGTCGCGCTACAGCGACCTGGTGGTGGTGGGACAGGGTGAGTTCGGCCTCAACTATCCGCTTAGCGCGTTCTCGCCGCAGCAACTGGTGCTGCACTGTCCGCGGCCGGTGGTCGTGGTGCCGGCCGCCGGCGAGCTGGCGAGCGTGGCCGAGCGGCCCTTGCTGGCGTGGGATGGCGGCATGGCGGCCAGCCGCGCCATTGACGCGGCGATTCCGCTGCTGCAGCGGGCGCGGCTGGTGACGCTGGCGGTGTTCAATCCTGACGAGGTGTATGGCGCGCATGGTCCACAGCCCGGCGCAGACATGGCGCACTTCCTGGCGCGGCATGCTATCCCGGTGGAGGTGGTGGTGCGTGAAACCAAACAGGATGTGGGCGAGGGCTTGCTGGCGCTGGCGCAGGAGCGCGAATCGGACTTGCTGGTGATGGGCTGCTACGGCCATACCCGCTTCCGTGAGCTGCTGCTTGGCGGCGTCTCACGGACCGTGTTGCACAAGATGGCCTTGCCCGTGCTGATGACGCCTTAAGCGTCGGCGAAAGCGTTGGTGGCTTTCGCGCCCCACACTGCGTAGAACAGCACGTACAGCTCGCAAACAGCCGTCAGCAGGAAGGACAGCTGCAGGCCGACGGTGTCGGCCAGCCAGCCTTGCACCACCACCAGCGCGCCGCCGGCAATGGCCATGATCAGCAGGCCGGCGCCTTCTTCGGTCAGCGGGCCCAGGCCCTTGATACCGAGCGTGAAGATGGTCGGGAACATCACCGAGTGGAACAGGCCCACCGAAATCAGCGCCCACATCGCCACGCTGCCGGTGCCCAGCGCCGCGATCAGCATCACGATGCAGGCGCCGATGGCGCAGAAGGCCAGCACGCGCTCGGCCGAGGTCTTGTTCATGGCCCAGGCGCCGACGAAACGGCCAACCAGCATGCCGCCCCACAGCAGGAACAGGTAGTGCGCGCCTTGCTCGTGCGACAGACCGCCGATTTCCGGCTGGGCGGTGAAGTTGATGAACAGGTTGGCCACGCCGATCTCGGCGATCAGGTAGATGAAGATGGCCGGAATGCCAAACACCAGGTTGCGGTGCTTCCATAGCGACAGTTTGGCGCGCTCGGTGTCCGACACACGGCTGGTGGCGCTGTGGTGCATGGCCGGCATCTTGAAGCGGGCAATCACCAGCGCCAGGATCACCAGCACCGCCGCCACGATCAGGTAAGGCAGTTGCACAGCCTGGGCATCGGCCAGCTTTTCAGCCTGGGTCAGCACGTGGCCGGCCTCGGCGGTGCCCGAGGCGGAGCGGCCGAGGATCAGGTAGGCGCCGAACAGCGGCGCCAGCGTCGCGCCCAGCGAGTTAAACGCCTGCACCAGGTTCAGGCGCGAGGAGGCGGTTTCCGGCGTACCCAGCACCGCAACATAGGGATTGGCCGACACTTGCAGCAGCGTGATGCCGCAGGCGATCACGAACAGCGCCACCAGCGTCACGCCATACGACGGCAGGCGTGCCGCCGGGATCATCAGCAGGGCGCCGACCGCCATCATGCACAGGCCGAACACCATCGACTTTTGATAGCCGATGCGTTCGATCAGGCGCGCCGACGGAATCGAGGCGAAGAAGTAGGCGATGAACCAGACCGACTCGATCAGCGTGGTCTGGGTGTAGTTCAGGTCGAACACGCTGCGCAGGTGCGGCAGCAGGGTGTTGTTGATGACGGTGATGAAGCCCCAGGTGAAGAACAGGCTGGTCAGCAGCGACAGCACGGCGCGCGAACTGGTGGTATTGGCTTGCGACGGCAGGGCGCCGGTCGCGCTAGGCATAGGAGCGGGCATGGGGTGTCTCTGGTGGTTTTCTTACCCGGTATGCTATCTCAGCGGTAACGCCAGCTCCAATTCCAAAAACACCAAGATCAATATTAATTCAGCATAGGTCGCGGGAAACGGCGGTCTTTGTACGTTGACGCACAGTGCACCCTATGGCGGCCTCGCAAAATCAGTGCTTGTGACGACGAGGACTGAACCATGAAACGCGGAATACCCGAGGCACACACAGACACGGCCGGCGGCTGGGGCTCGCTCAAGGAGGTCGGGGCGGCGCTGCTGCACGAACAGCTGGGCCTGAAGGACACCAAACTGCTGCTGCACCAGAACAAGCCGGACGGCTTTGCCTGCGTCAGCTGCGCCTGGGCCAAGCCGGCCCATCCGCATCCTTTCGAATTCTGCGAGAGCGGCGCCAAGGCCACCGCCTGGGAGCTGACCAGCAAGCGCTGCGATCCCGCATTTTTCCAGCAGCATACGGTGAGCGAGTTGCTGGCGTGGAGCGATTATGAGCTGGAATCGATCGGCCGGCTGACCGCGCCGCTGCGCTGGGATGCCGCCAGCGACCGCTATGTGCCGGTCGACTGGGAAAGCGCGCTGGCCGATATTGGCCGCGAGCTGCGCGCGCTGCGGGCGGAGTCGCCGGCCAGCGCGGTGTTCTACAGCTCCGGCCGCGCGTCGCTGGAAGCGTCGTATATGTACCAGCTGTTTGCGCGGCTGTATGGCAACAACAATCTGCCGGACAGCTCGAACATGTGCCACGAGAGCACCTCGGTGGCCCTGCCCAAGACCATCGGCGTGCCGATCGGCACCGTGACGCTGGACGATTTCGAGCAGACCGATTGCATTTTCTTCTTCGGCCAGAACGTCGGCACCAACAGTCCGCGCATGCTGCACCAGTTGCAGGAAGCGCGCCGGCGCGGCATTCCCATCGTGACCTTCAATCCGTTGCACGAGCCAGGCCTGATGCACTTCGTCAATCCGCAATCGCCGCTGCAGATGCTGACGCCGGGTGATACCACCGTCAGCACGCAATATCTGCAGCTGCGGGCTGGCGGCGATAGCGCGGCCATGCTGGGGCTGTGCAAGGCGGTGATCGCGGCCGGCGCGGTGGATGCGGACTTTATCGCCGAGCATACCCAGGGCTACAGCGCGTTTGCGGAGGCGGCGCAGGCGGCCAGCTGGGATGAGATCGAGCGCGTGTCGGGACTGGCGCGCGCCGATCTGGAACAGGCCGCCGCCACCTATGCCGCTGCCCGGCGCGTGATCGGCATCTACGGCATGGGCCTGACGCAGCACCGGCATGGCGTGCAGAATGTGCAGATGCTGTCCAATCTGCTGCTGTTGCGCGGGAATATCGGCAAGCCGGGGGCTGGCATCTGCCCGGTGCGCGGGCATTCCAATGTGCAGGGGCAGCGCACGGTGGGCATCACGGAGAAGCCGGAGCTGGCGCCGCTGGACAAACTGAAGCAGCAGTACCATTTCGAGCCGCCGCGCGAGAAGGGCTTGAATACGGTGGAGACGTGCGAAAGCATTCTCGATGGTTCGGTGCGCGCGTTTATCGGGCTGGGCGGGAATTTCGTGCGGGCGATTCCCGACACGCTGCGGATGGAAGCGGCGTGGTCGCGGCTGCGGCTGACGGTGCAGGTGTCGACCAAGCTGAATCGCAGCCATCTGGTGCATGGCGAAGTGTCATACATCCTGCCGTGCCTGGGACGGATTGAAATCGACCGCCAGGCCAGCGGCGAGCAGGCGGTGTCGATGGAGGACAGTACCGGTTGCATGCATGGTTCACGCGGCATGGCGGAGCCGGCCGGAGAGTTGCTGCGTTCGGAGCCGGCCATCATTGCCGGCCTGGCGCTGGCTACGTTGGGACCTAATCCATCGGTGCCTTGGACCGGGTGGGTGGGTGATTACAGCCTGATCCGCAGTGCGATTGCGCAGACGTATCCGGAGATTTTCCACGACTTCAACCAGCGCATGTGGACGCCGGGCGGTTTCCGTCGTCCGGTAGCGGCGGCGCAGCGCAAATGGAAAACACCCAGCGGCAAGGCGGAGTTCATCGTGCCGGAAGCGCTGGATGCGGATCCGGACCAGGCGGCGCCGGGCGGGGACGTGCTGCGCCTGTTTACGCTGCGCAGCGATAACCAGTTCAACACCACCATCTACAAGGAGGACGACCGTTTCCGTGGCGTCAGCGGCGGGCGGCGGGTGCTGTTCGTTAATCCGGTGGATTTGCATCGGCTGGGCTTGCAGGCGGGGCAGGTGGTGGATGTGCAGGGCGTCAGCGATGATGGCGTGGCGCGCAGCGTGCATGGCTTGCGGCTGGTGGCGTATGCCATTCCGGCCGGGTGCGTGGCCGGCTACTACCCGGAGTGCAATCCCTTGCTGCCGTTGAAGCACCATGCGAAGGAGAGCAAGGTGCCGGCAGCGAAGTCGATTGCGATCCGGCTGGTGCCGCCGGCGGCCGAGCGGCGCGTCGACGCCAGTGTAGGCGGCTGAGCATGCGCGGCGCGGCGCGCATCGCCATGCGGGTCGCCGCGCTGACGGTGGCCGCCGCGGCAGTTGCTGCAACGGTGCGAGTAGCGGGCGCTGCTGATGTTGCGGTCGCTTTCGTGCAGCAGGACGCCTTGCGCCCGGCCGGTGTCCAGACCGAGCATATCCTGCGGCTGTGGCACGGTACGCTGGCTTTGTGCGCGATCGTGTTTGTGCTGGTGGTAGCGGCGGTGGCGCTGGCGCTGTGGCGTGCGCCGCGCGCTTCGGCCCAGAGTGCCCCGGATGTGGCGCCGCTCGATGCCGTTGAACGTGGGCCGCGCCGCGCGGTGCTGTGGGCGGCCGTGCTGTCAGCCATCGGTCTGGCTGGCCTGCTGTGGGCCGATGTGCGCACCAGCAGCGCGCTGGCGCAGCTGCCGGCCGAGAACGCCCTGCGCATCGATCTGACGGGCAAGCAGTGGTGGTGGCATGCCGAGTATGACGACCCGCTCACCGGCGCGCGCTTCACCACGGCCAACGAGCTGCACTTGCCGGTGGGGCGCGCCGCCATCATCACGCTGCGCAGCGACGATGTGATCCATACGTTGTGGCTGCCCAATCTGCACGGCAAGAAGGACATGCTGCCGGGGCGGGTGACGGAAATCCGCTTGCGGGCCGACCAGCCCGGCGTGTACCGGGGCCAGTGCGCGGAGTTCTGTGGTGCCCAGCACACGCTGATGGTGTTGCTGGTGACGGCGGAATCGCCGCAGCAGTACCAGGCGTGGGCGGCAGGGCAGGGGCGTCCGGCCGCAGCGCCGGATGGGCTGGCGCAGCGCGGCTTGCAGGTGTTTGGCGAGCAGCGCTGCGCCACCTGCCACAGCATCAAAGGCACCGGCGCGCAGGGCGTGATCGGCCCCGACCTGACGCACCTGGCGTCGCGCAGCACACTGGCAGCGGGCACGCTGCCCAATACGCGCGGCCATCTGGGCGGCTGGATTGTCGACGCCCCGACACTCAAGCCGGGCACGCAGATGCCGGCTTCGCCGATGCCGCCGGCCGACCTGCACGCCTTGCTGGCCTACATGGAGACGCTCAAATGAGCGCGCCCCTGCACGACGCTACCACGCTGGATGCGACATGGAGCGATCCGCCAGGCTGGCGTGGCTGGTTGTGCGCGATCAATCATAAAACCATCAGCCTGCGCCTGATCATTGCCAGCATGGTGTTCTTCCTGGCCGGCGGCGTGCTGGCACTGCTGATGCGGCTGCAACTGGCGCAGCCGTCGCTGCGGCTGGTCAGCCCGGAACTCTACAACCAGCTGTTCACCATGCACGGCACCACCATGATGTTCCTGTTCGCCGTGCCGGTGATGCAGGCGGTCGCGGTCTATCTGGTGCCGCTGATGATAGGCGCGCGCAGCGTCGCCTTCCCGCGCATGAACGCTTATGCTTTCTGGATCTTCGTCTTCGGCGGCATCATGCTGTACGCCGCGTTCCTTGGCGGGCAGGAGCCGGACTCCGGCTGGTTCGCTTACGCCCCCTTGACCGAACTCGGCTACTCACCCGGCAAAGGCGTCGATTACTGGGCGCAGATGATCACCTTCACCGAGCTGTCCGGCATCATGGAAGCCATCGTCATCATCACCACCATCCTCAAGATGCGCGCGCCGGGCATGACGCTGCGCCGTATGCCCTTGTTCGTGTGGGGCATGCTGGTGACTTCGGTGATGGTGCTGTTCGCGCTGCCGGCCGTCATGTTGTCCAGCACCGCGCTGATCAGCGACCGCCTGGTGCAAACCCATTTCTACACGCCGGCACAACATGGCGACGTGCTGCTGTGGCAGCACCTGTTCTGGTTCTTCGGCCATCCCGAGGTGTACCTGATCTTCCTGCCGCCGCTGGGCTTTATCTCCAGCATCATCGCCACCTTCGCACGCAGGCCGGTATTCGGCTATACGGCGATGGTGCTGTCGCTGGTGGCGACCGGCTTTCTGTCGTTCGGACTGTGGGTGCACCACATGTTTGCCACTAACCTGCCGGAGCTGGGCAAGGCCTTCTTCACTGCCGCCAGCCTGCTGATCGCCTTGCCGACCGCCGTGCAGATTTTCTGCTGGATCGCCACGCTGTGGCGCGGCCGCCTGAATTTCAAAACGCCGCTGCTGTTCGTGTTGGCGTTCTTCGCCATCCTGCTGCTGGGCGGCCTGACCGGATTGATGCTGGCCTCGGTGCCGCTGGACCTGCAACTGCACGACACCTATTTCGTGGTGGCGCACCTGCATTACGTGCTGATGGGCGGGGCAGTGTTCCCCTTGTTTGGCGCGTTTTTCTACTGGTTCCCCAAATTCAGCGGCCGCATGCTGAGCGAACGGCTGGGGCAATGGCAGTTCTGGCTGTTCTTCATCGGTTTCAACCTCAGCTTCTTTCCGATGCACGCGCTGGGCCTGCGCGGCATGCCACGGCGCGTCTACAGCTACGGCCCGGAAATGGGATGGGGACCGCTGAACCTGGCCGCCACGGCGGGCGCGCTGCTGATCGCGCTGAGCGCGCTGCTGTTCATCATCAATGTGATGCGCAGTTATCGCCATGGCGTACCGGCGGGCGACAATCCGTGGGGCGGCGGTACGCTGGAATGGAGCGTCGCGTCGCCGCCGCCGCCGTCCAATTTCCATCGGCCGACTGTGGTGCATAGCCGCTTCCCGCTGTGGCAAGCGGGCGGCATGCCGCGCTATGTCAGTGGATTGTCCGATACCAAACGTGAAATCCTGATTACCTCGGGCCCGGATGCGCGTCCCGATCATCGCTTGCTCTTGCCCGAGCCGTCTGCATGGCCGTTCCTGACGGCGGTGGTCACCACCATCCTGTTCATCGGTTCCATTTACACGCCATGGGCCGTGGTGTGGGGCGCAGTGCCGGTGGCGATTGGCGCGACGCTGTGGTTCTGGCCCAAGGGGAAACGGGAATGAGCGATCAACTTGACGTCAGCGGCCTGCCGAACCATGCGTTCGGCCCATCCAGCCCGATGTGGTGGGGCACCATCGGCATGATCGTGGTGGAGGGCATGCTGTTTGCGCTGACCATCATGAGCTATTTCTACCTGCGCAGCCAGGCGCCGGAATGGCCGATCCGCGTGCTGCCGCCGGACCTGTTGTGGGGGACGCTCAACACGGTGTTGATGCTGGCCAGCGGCATTCCCAACGCCTGGACCAAGCGTTGCGCCGAGCGCTATGAGCAATGCAAAGTGGAGCTCGGCCTGTGGATCTGCACCGCGTTCGGCCTGCTGCTGATGGCCGTGCGCGTCGGCGAATTCGCCACCCTTAACGTGCGCTGGGATACGAATGCCTACGGCTCGGTGGTGTGGATGCTGATGGGCCTGCACACCAGCCACCTCATCACCGACACCTACAACACGGCGGTGCTGGCGGTGCTGTTTGCGCGCGGCCCGATCGACTGCAAGCGCTACGTCGATGTCAGCGAAAACGCCGGCTACTGGTATTTCGTGGTGGCCAGCTGGCTGGCCGTGTATGCGACGGTGTTCTGGGGAGCGCGGCTATGAGGCGCCGCTTGCTCTTTGCGCTGCTGGCCAGTAGCGGCGCCAGCGCCCATACGGTCGCCACTGCACAGGCTGCGGCCGCGTCGTGGGGCGCGGAGCCGTGGGTGCTGGTGTGCCTGGCGCTATCGCTGGCGATGTACGCGGCCGGCGCCTGCCGCCTGTATGCGCGCTCGCGGCAGGGACGGGCGCTGCTGCTGCGCCGGGCGGCGTATTTCGGCATCGGCTGGTGCGTGCTGGCCGCCGCGCTGGCGTCGCCGCTGGACGCGGCCGGCAGCCTGTCGTTCGCCGCGCACATGGTGCAGCATGAATTGCTGATGATCGTGGCGGCGCCCCTGCTGGTGCTTGGGCGTCCGCTGGGCGTGTGGCTGTGGGCGTGGCCGGAGGCGGCGCGCCGCACCGGGGCGGCGGTGACGCGATGGCGGCCCGCGTCGGCCCTGTGGCAGATGCTGACGCGGCCGCTCAACGCCTGGCTGCTGCATTTTACCGCGCTGTGGCTGTGGCACGTCCCGGCGTGGTTTCAGCTGGCGCTGCTGCATCCGGGCTGGCATGCGCTGCAACATGCCAGCTTCCTGTTTCCGGCGCTGCTGTTCTGGTGGGCGGTGCTGGGCGGCGCCTCGCGTAGCGGCAGTGGCGCGATGGCTTACTTGTTCACCACCATGCTGCACACCGGCGCGTTGGGCGCCTTGTTCGCGCTGTCGGGCACGGTCTGGTATCCGGCGTATGGCGGCAGCGCGGCCGAATATGGCTTGTCCGCGCTGGAAGACCAGCAACTGGGCGGACTCATCATGTGGGTGCCCGGCGGATTGGCTTACCTGATCGCGGCCCTGCTGTTGTGCGTGGGATGGCTGGCGCCCGCGCCGGCGCGGAGTGCATCATGAGATGGCTGGCTCCCACCTTGCTGTGTCTGCTGGCGGCCTGCGAACAAGACCGCGCCGCCGTGCCGCCGGCCGAACGCAGCGGCAATCGCTACGTCGGCCGCGAGTTGCTGCTCAGTTATGGTTGCGTCGCCTGCCACCGCATCCGTGGTTTGCCGCAGGTGGCGGGGCAGGCCGGGCCGCCACTGGAGCGGGTGGCGTTTGGCAGTTATATCGGCGGCGTGCTGCCCAACACGCAAGCGAATATGGAGCGCTGGATCATGCATCCGCGTGCCATCAGCCCCGGCACGGCGATGCCGGAACTGGGCGTGAGCGAAGCGGAGGCGCGCGACATGGCGGCCTATCTGTATCAGCAGGTGCCGCCATGATCTCGCGCCGCCGCCTGGTGTGGTGGACGGTGCTGGCGACGCTGGCGGTGGCGGGGCTGCTGGGCGCGGCCGTTGCGGTGCTGGTGGTGCGCAGCGGCTGGTACAACGCCGGTGCTATGCAGCAGCATTTCCAGCCGACCTTCAAGTTGCTGGAACTGGGGCTGCGCTATTCGGTACGCCATCATGCGCGCGACATTGTTGCGCCGCCGTTGACAGCCGCGATGGCGCAACGCGGCGCGCAAGTCTATGCGCAGCACTGTCTGCCATGCCACGGCGCGCCCGGCGTGGCGCCGGAACTGGCAACGCTGGCCCTGCAGCCATCGCCGGGACCGCTGGTCAACATGACGCGACGCTGGCAGCCCAATGAGTTGTACTGGATCGTGAGCAATGGCATCAAGATGACGGGCATGCCGGCTTGGGCATTCCGTCTGAGCGAGCAGGAGATGTGGCAGGCGGTGGCGTTTGTCGCCGCGCTGCCCGGCTTGCCGCCGCAAGAGGGCGCTGCCATGCTGGCTGAAGCGCGGCGAGCCACGGTGGCGCCGCCGGCCGAGGCCTCGGTGCAGCCCGACGCCAAGCGCGGCCGCATCGCACTGACGCAATACGCCTGCCGCTCCTGCCACATGATTCCCGGCTTGCCCGGCCCCACGGTCGACATGGGACCATCGCTGAAGGGGCTGGCGAAGCAAGCCTACATCGCCGGCCATCTGCCAACCTCGGAAGACAATATGGTGCGCTGGATACGCCATCCCGAGCAGGTCAAGCCCGGCACCGCCATGCCGGCGCTGCAAGTGAGCGAGCGCGATGCGCGCGACATGGCGCGCTGGCTGCTCAGCGAGCAGCCATGATGAAATCGACAAAGGCCCGCACCCGCTGCGACAAGTGGCGCGCGTGCGGATACAGCAGGAAGAACGGCCGCGAGGTGCCGCCGTGCTGCGGCAGCAGCTCCACCAGCGCGCCGCTGGCCAGGTCTTGCTCAACGATAAAGCGGTAGGTCTGCACCAGTCCGGCGCCGCCGCGCGCCAGCGTGACGATGCCCAGCACGTCTTCCGCGCAACTGAGGCCGCCGGTGGTCGGCAGATCGATCGCGGCGCCATCCTGCATGAAAATCCACGGAATGCGCTTGCCGGTGCTGGGCAGGTCGAACTGGATGCATTCGTGCTGGTGCAACTCCTCCAGCGTCTTTGGCTTGCCGGCGCGCTTCAGGTAGGCGGGGGAGGCCACCAGCACCAGTTCCGCATCTTCCAGCTTGCGGGCGATGAGGCTGGAGTCGGCCGGCGCGCGGCCGCGGATCGCCAGGTCGTAGCCCTCGTCGGCAAAGTCGATGTTGCGGTTGCTGACGTGGATATCGATGGTCACGTCCGGATATTTGCGGCGGAATTCCCCCAGCCTTGGCAGCAGGCGGTAGTGCGCGTAGGGCGTTGGCGTGCTGATGCGCAGCGGGCCGGACGGCTTGGCCTGCTGGCCGGTGACCTGGCGTTCGGCCTCGGTCAGCTGCGACAGCGCCTGCCGGCATTGTTCGAAGTAGACTCGGCCGCCGTCGGTCAGGCGGATCTGGCGCGTGGTGCGCACGAACAGGCGCACGCCCAGCCGTTCTTCCAGCCGCGACACGGAACGGCTGACGGCGGCCGGCGTCACCCCGGCTGCCGTCGCTGCGGCGGTAAAGCTGGACAGTTCGGCGGCCAGGCAGAACAGCTCGATGCTGCCCAGTAGCACATCGTCGAATTGGCGTTTCATGGCGGTTTATTGATTACATGATGTATCTATTGTCTTGCTTTTCCGGGTGTTTATCAAGTCAGAAGCTGGGAATATAGTGGACTCACTTCAACACAACCCTGAAAGGAAACATCATGAGCAAGACTGTTATTGTGACTGGCGCATCGAGCGGTATCGGCTTCGCGGTTGCGGAGGCTTACCTGAAACGCGGCTACAACGTGGTCGGCAACGCCCGCACCATCGAGCGCCTGAAAACGGCGGCGGACAAGCTGGGCAACCCGTCCAACTTCGTGCTGGTGCCCGGCGATATCGCCAAGCCGGAAACGGCCAAGGCACTGTTCGAGCGCGCGGTGGCGGCGTTTGGCAAGGTCGATATCCTGATCAACAACGCCGGCATCTTCATCGCCAAGCCGGTGACCGACTATACCGAGCAGGATCTGGACGAGCTGCTCAACACCAACCTGAAGGGCGTGTTCTACCCGACGCAGCAGGCGGCGGCGCACATGGGCGCGAACAAGTCGGGCCACATCGTCAACATCACCGCCGGCATTGCGATGCAGCCGAATGTGAAAGTGCCGGCCTTGCTCCCAATCCTGATCAAGGGCGGCCTGAACAACGCCACGCGTGGTCTGGCAATTGAACTGGCGGCGTCCAACGTCAAGGTGAATGCTGTGGCGCCCGGCATCATCGCCACCCCGATGCACAGCGAAGACGAAGCCACCCAGGCCTTCTTCCGCACGCTGGCGCCGACCGGCACCACTGGTGTCACGGCCGATGTGGTCAACGCCGTGCTGTACCTGACCGAATCGAGCTTCACCACCGGCACCATCCTGCCAGTCGATGGCGGCGGCAGTGCTGGCACCTGGTAAATCAAAGGCGAATCACCATGCCATACGTAAATATCCGCGTCACCAATGAAGGCGTGACGGCCGAGCAGAAGCAGCAACTGATCGAAGGTTCGACCGACCTGCTGCAGCGCGTGCTGAACAAGGACCCGGCCACCACCTTCGTCATCATCGACGAAGTGGAGACCGACAACTGGGGTGTGAACCGTGAAAACATCACTTCGCGCCGCAAGCGTGAGAAGGCGGCAAAATGAAGCTGCTGTACGTGGGTGATCCCATGTGCTCGTGGTGCTATGGCTTCGGCAAGGAAATGACCGAGCTGATGGCCATGCACCCGGGGCTGGATCTGGACATCATCGTCGGCGGCGTGCGTGCCGGTGCGACTGACGTGCTCGACCAGGCAGGCAAGGAATTCCGCCTTGGGCATTGGGCGCGGGTGGAAGCGCAGAGCGGCTTGCCGTTCAATCGCGCGGCCTTGATGGCACGGGAAAACTTCGTCTACAACACGGAACCGGTGTGCCGCGCCGTGGTGGCGGCGCGCAAGCTGGCGCCGCAGGCGGATCTGCTGGCGGTGTTCCGCGCTTTGCAGCATGCGTTTTATGTGGATGGGCTGGATACCACCAATGGCCGTGTGCTGTCGACCCTGGTGGCGTTCCAGCTGCAGCTTGATGTTGAGACCGTGCTGCGGACGTGGGAAGACCCAGACACCATCGTGCAAACCAAAGCTGACTTCGTGCGCGCCCGCGCGCTGGGCGTGCGCAGCTTCCCGGCGTTGCTGCTCGATACCGGCGACGGCATTGTCGAAATCAGCGGCGGCTACGCGCACGCGGCACAGCTGCATCAGCAATTACAAAAGGCGCTCGGCCACGCCGCCTGAGCTTGCACTTCCTCAAAGCGGGCAGGCCTGGCCTGCCCGTAAACTGGGCAGATGCCAAATGCTGCCGCACCTGCCCGTTACGACCTCCCCTGGAAAGCTGCGGTAACGCATGCTTTCCATCCCTTCATGGACTTCTACTTTCCCGACTTCAGCGCTCATATCGACTGGAAGCAACGCCCGCGTTTCCGCGACAAGGAGTTGGCGGGATTCGGTATTGGCGCTGCGCCTGATGTGATGGTGGCCGACGTGCTGGTCGAGGTATGCATGCTTGATGGCCGCCAGCGACGGATGCTGGTTCACATTGAAATCCAGGCGCAGCGCGATACCGCATTAGCGCAGCGCGTGCACGACTACAACTACCGTATCGGCAAGGCCTACGGCCTGCCGGTGACCAGTCTGGTGTTGCTGGCTGATGCTGTCCCCAACTGGCGTCCGGATTGCTTCCACGAACCGGTGCGAGGCAGCGCCAGAACATTTTCTTTCACTATCGCCAAGCTGCTCGATTACGCCTCGGACCTTGATGCTCTGGCGGCATCGCACAATCCGATTGCCTGGGTCTCGCTGGCGAACGTGCTGACGCAGCAGGCCCATCACGATCCGGATAAACGCTATGCGGCCAAGCTGCGCGCAACCAAGCTACTGTTCCAGCATCGCTGGAAGCCGAGGCGCATAATGGTGCTATTCAACGTGGTTAATTGGATGATAGTTCTGCCGGAATCTCTTCAGCGACGCTACTGGCAGGCAGTCCTTCGTTTGAAAAAGGAGCACGAGATGAGATTGCTCAACCCATTGGAACAAATGTTCTTTGATGACGGCGTTAAAAAAGGTGTGAAGCAGGGCCTGGAGCAGGGCCTGGAGCAGGGGCGCACGGCAGGGGCGGCTGCGTTGTTAGAGCGCCAGCTGACGCAGCGTTTCGGACCGTTGCCGCAAACGGCAAGAAAAAAGCTGGCCAAGGCCAGCGTGGCGCAAGTCGAAACGTGGAGCGATGCGCTGGCGGAGGCGCAATCGTTGAAACAAGTTTTTAAGGGGGCTTGAGCCCCCCCTCGAAGTGTTACGATTTGGCAGCCGCTTCCGCTGCGCGCTTGCGCAGGGTGGTGACAGCGGTGCCGGCCACGCCCCAGTTGTCGGTTTCAACTTCATCGATGATGACGAAGGTGGTGGCGGGATTTTTGTTCAGCACTTTTTGCAGCAGGTCGGTCACGCCCTGAATCAACTCCTGCTTCTGCTCGGCAGTGGCGCCTTCATTGGTGATGCGGATATTTACGAATGGCATAGTTTTTCTCCTTGGTTAAAAATCGTCAGATAGGCCAGCAGCGCGCCGCCCAATAATAATGCTGTCGAGACGGCCATTGCCGCTTCAATTCCCGCAAGGATAGCAGCCGTGGCGGGTGTCGCCACCAAGGCCCCGTACACCGCCACTCCCATTGCGCCGCCCACCTGGCGCGCAGTGTTTAATACCGCCGATGCCGTGCCGGCCTGATGCCTGGCGACCGACGCCAGGATCGCGGTGGTCATGGCCGGCACCGCCAGCCCCATGCCGGCCGGGATCAAGGCCAGCCCCGGCAGCATGGCCCAGAAGCTGGCGCTGTCCGAGATGCCGAACAGGCCCAGCAAGGCATAGCCGCTGCCGCCGATCAGGCCGCCAATAATCATCGGCAGCCGCGAGCCGACCCGCGCCTGCAGCCAGCCGCTGGTGATGTTCGCAAACAGGAAGGTGCCGGTCAGCGGCAGGAAAATCAGTCCCGCATGCAGCACCGAAAAGCCGCGCACTTTTTGCAGGTAAAAACTCAGCACGAAAATCACGCCGTAGTAGGCAAAGTTGACGAATACGCCGAACAGCACCGCCGGCGTAAAGCCCGCCAGCTGGAACAATCCCAGCGGCAGCATCGGTCCGGCGCTGCGGCGTTCGACGCGGATGAACCACAGGCCGGCCGCCACCGCCACCACCAGCGCCGCCAGTACCGCCGGATGCGTCAGGCCCAGCGCATGCACCTCGATCACCGCGCCGATGAAGGCAGTCAACGCGATCACCGCCAGGATTTGCCCCGGCACGTCGAAGCTGCGCGCCGGGCCGTTGTGGCGCAGCGCCGGCACCACGCGCAAGGTCAGCCAGAAGCCCAGCACGCAGATCGGGATATTCACCCAGAAGATGCTGCGCCAGCCGAACACCGACATAAGCAAGCCGCCCAGCACCGGACCGGCCGCAATCGACACGCCGCCGGCCGCCGTCCACCAGGCGATGGCCTTGGCCAGCATGGCGCGGTCCTGCGCATACACGGCGTTGAGGATGGACAGCGAACTTGGCACAAGGAGCGCCGCGCCGATGCCTTGCGCGGCGCGTGCCACGTTGAGCAGCAGCGCATCGGGTGCCACGGCGCAGGCCAGCGAGGCCAGCGTGAACAGGGCAAAGCCGCCGAGGAACACGCTGCGCGAACCAAAGCGGTCGCCCATCGCGCCGGCCGACAGCAGAAACACGGCAAAGCCCAGCGTGTAAGCGTCGACCACCCACTGCAGCTGGCTCACGCCCGCCTGCAGCTCGCGGCCAATTTCCGGCAGCGCCACATTGACGATGGTAACGTCCAGCTGGACGATGATGAAGGCAAAGCTGCAGGCCAGCAGGATGGCCAGTGAGGGAGAGGATTTCATGATGCGGCTCCTGATTCGATATTGCCACTATAGGCCGTATCACGCATCAATAAAAATGAATTATACTGAATCAATAGTTCTTCATAAGAGAATGAATCATGGAACTCTCATCCCTGCGCATTTTCAAGACCGTGGCCGAGGAGGGCGGCGTAACGCAAGCCGCCGCGCGCCTGAACCGGGTGCAGTCCAACGTCTCGGCCCGCCTGACCCAACTGGAGGAATCGCTGGGCGTGGCGCTGTTCCACCGCTCCGGCCGGCGCATGCTGATCACCGAGGAAGGCGCGCGCCTGCTGGCCTACACCGAACGCCTGCTGCAACTGGCCGACGAGGCGCAGGAAGCCATGCGCGGCGACCGCCAGCCGTCCGGCCAGTTGAAGATCGGTTCGATGGAAACCACCGCCGCCGCGCGCCTGCCGCAGGTGCTGGGGCAGTTCCACCGCCTGTATCCGCAAGTTGACCTGGTGCTCGACACCGGCCCCACCGATTACCTGGTGCAGGCGGTGCTCAACCACCGCGTCGACGTGGCGCTGGTGGCGGCGCCGGTCGAGCGGCCCGAGCTGATGCAGCTGCCGGTATTCGACGAAGAACTGGTGCTGCTGACCGACAGCCTGCACGGCCCGGTCAAGTCGCCGGCCGACGTGGCGCGGCGCACGCTGCTGGGCTTTCGCAGCGGCTGCTCCTACCGCCGCCGCCTGGAGCGCTGGTTTGCCGAGGGCGGCGTATCGCCCGCGCGCATCGCGGAATTCGGCACCTACGAGGCCATCATCGGCTGCGTGGCGGCCGGCATGGGCGTGGCGATGATGCCGCGCGAAGTGCTGAAGCTGCGCGAACTGGCCAAATCGGTGCGCATCCATACGCTGCCGAAAGACGTGGCGCAGGTCCAGACCATGCTGATCTGGCGACGCGACATTACCCAGCACGCCGCGCGCGACGCCTTCGCCGCCAGTTTCGGCGCAACACCGGGTGACTAGATTATTGCTAGTTACAAACCGGTTGACTTATGATTGTTGAAATTTCAAACAGGAGTCCCGGTGAAGCAATCTCGTGCGATCCCTACGTTGCTGACCGCAGCAGTTTTGGCCTGCGGCGTCCCCGCCGGCGCTGCGGACACCCCGCTCACCGAACGCTGCATGCAGCTGAGCGCCGCCGATCCGGCCGCCGCGCTCAAGCTGGTGCAGGCCGAACTCCCGCAGCAAAAAGACGCGGCCGACATCGCCCGCCTGCACCTGTGCCGCGGCCACGCCTTGCTGTTGAGCGGCAAGCACGAGCCGGCAGTGGACGCCTTCCAGCTGGTTATCGCGGAAGCCGGGCGCTTGCATGATATGTCCTTGCTGGCGCACGCGCTGGTGCTGCGCGGCGAGCAGCGCGGCAACGACGGCCAGTACGCGGACGCCATCGCCGACCTCAAGCGCGGCTATGAGCTGGAAGCGCAACTGGGCAATGTCGTCAACCAGAATTACGCGCTCAACGCCATTGCCAACCTGTACGCCGACAGCAACGTCAAGGAGTACGAACAGGCCTTGCAGTACTACCGCAGACTGCTGGCCGTACATCAATCGCTCGGCCATGCGCAGGATGAGGCGACCTCGCATTTCAACATCGCCAGCACGCTGGAAAAGATGGAGCAGCTACCGGCGGCGCAGGAGGAATTCGAGCAAGCGCTGGCCATCGACCGCAAACGCGGCGTCGGCAGCGATATCGCCTACGACGAACGGGCGCTGGCGGTGGTGCTGTCCAAGCGCGGCCAGCACGAAGCAGCGCTGCGCCTGCTCGATCACGCCTTGCAGCAGTACCGCAGCGACAAGGATGAAGAGGGCGTGGCCTCGGTGCAGCTGTCGCGCGGTGCGGCCCTGCGCCGCGCCGGCCGCTATCCGCAGGCGCTGGCCGACCTCGACGCGGCGCGCGCTTTTTACCAGCAGCAGGGCGACCTGCGCTATCTCGACAAGATCTACGAAGAACTGGGACTGGCGCAAGCCGGCAGCGGCAACTGGCACGAAGCCTACGCCGCCCGCGGCGAGCAGATGCGCGTCAAGCAGGAGCTGCAAAAGCAGTTGCTGGATGAGCGCAGCAGCCGCCTGCGGGTGCAGTTCCATACCGAGCAGGCGCAGCGCAACAACGCCGCCCTGGCCGACGCGCTGGCGGCGGCTGACACCATCCGCCGCTGGCAATACGCGGCGCTGGGCCTGAGCGTGCTGGCGATCGGCGCATTGGGCGTAATGATGAAACGGCAGATGGAACAGGCACGCCGGATGCGCGACCTGGCGCTGACGGACGAGCTGACCCGCCTGCCCAACCGCCGCCACTTCCTCGAACTGGCGCACGGCGCGGTGGCGCAGGCGCAGCGCGACCATACGCCGCTGGCGTTTGCTGCGCTGGATATCGATCACTTCAAGCGCATCAACGACACCTACGGCCACGCGGTGGGCGACGTGGTGCTGCAACGCGTATCGCACGCGGCGCTGCGGCCCGGCGACGTCATCGGCCGCATCGGCGGCGAGGAATTCCTGGTGCTACTGCGCGGCACCACGCTCGATCAGGCGATAAGCGCGGCCGAGCGCATCCGCGCCGCCGCGGCCGAAGTCGATTGCCGCGACCAGGCGCCGGACCTCAAGCCCAGCATCAGCATCGGCGTAGCGGCCTACGATGCGCTGGCCGGCACGCTCGAGATGATCTGCAAGCGTGCCGACGATGCGCTGTACCGCGCTAAAGCCAATGGCCGCAACCGGGTGGAAGCGGCGCTGGCTTAGCGGTTGGTCGGTGGCGGCGGCTCGGTGGTGGCCGGCGGCGGCGTTTGGGTCGGCGCGTTCGGGTTGGCTTGCTGGTCAGTTGCTGGCGGCGTGGTGGCCGGTGGCGTGGTGGCCGGGGCCGGCGTGGTTGGCGCAGGCGTTGCTTCCGGCACCGGCGGCGCCGGTTCTTTCTTCTGGCAGCCGCTGATAACGGCAACGGTGGCGATCAGGGCGCAAGCGAGCTTGCCGGCGAGATGAAATTGTTTCATGGTGGGTTCCTCCTGTGGGGTGGCTAGATTGTCATCGTAGCCACTCCTGAGATCTCGCGTGTCGGCGCGCTTGCAGTGCGCGTGTAGGACTACTGCCCGTGTTGCGGCTCCGGTAAAATGCCATGGTTCAGATAACTCCGGGGGAAATACATGCGTCGTTACCTTGCAGCCGCACTGCTGGCTTTTACCGCGCTCGAATGCAGCGCCAGTGAATCGGCCAGCGGCAGCTTTACCGCCACCAAAAGCTGCGAAGCGTTTTCCTCGTTCGCCAAGCGCGCCAATCCGGGCGAGGTGAAAATTGCGGCCGGCAGCGCCTACACCATCCGCGAAATCAACAAGACCGACTACGACTGGCTGCGCATCGAGGTGCCGGGGGCGCAGCCGCAATTGCGCTGGGTGCAGCGCGAGTGCGGCACGCCGGAGCTGGAAGAGGGCAGCCGCGCTGCGCGCCAGGCGGCCGAGGCGGCCGGTCCGATGTGCTCACTGCCCAACCAGCAAGACAGCTACGTGCTGGCCATCACCTGGCAGCCGGGCTTTTGCGAGCACGCCAGGTACAACGGCAAGAAACCGGAATGCGACGCCATGAACAGCGGCGCACTGGAAGCGAAGACCCTGAGCCTGCACGGCCTGTGGCCCAACAAGCAGGAATGCGGCGTCCAGTACGGCAGCTGCAGCGGCAAGCCGTTTGAGCTGAGCAAGGATACGATTGAAAAGATCGCGCCGTGGATGCCCAACTTCTTCTACGAGCGCAGCTTCGGCGCGTACGAGTGGAACAAGCATGGCAAATGCCAGTCGCTGCCGCCGGACGAATACTTCATCAAGGCCGTATCGGCGGTGCGCGTGGTGAATGAATCGGAAGTGGGCAAGATGGTGCTGGGGAATACCGGCAAGAGCATCAAGGTGAATGACTTCTTCGAGCGCGTGAAGCAGCGCTACGGCGACAAGGTGGCGGACACCATCACCCTGGTCTGCGTGCAGCGCAAGTACCTGCAGGAGATCCGTGTATCGCTGGCGCTGGACTTTGCCACCGACCGCGATTTGCCGCAGCTGGTGGCGAATGCGCGTCCGGCGCATTCGCGTACCGCTGGCTGCGCCGATGAGATTTACATCGAAGCAGCCGGCAAAGACTAAAACTTACGCTGCGAAACCGCCGTCGATCAGCAGGTCGGCGCCGGTGACGAAGCCTGCTTCCGGGCCGGCCAGGTAGGCCACCATCGCTGCCACTTCGTCGGCTTTGCCGTGGCGTTTCAGCGCCATCAGGCCATGCAGACCGGTGGCGAAATCGCTGTCGGCCGGATTCATGTCGGTGTCGACCGGGCCAGGCGCCACGTTGTTGACGGTGATGTTGCGGCTGCCGAAGTCGCGCGCCATGCCTTTGACCAGGCCGACCAGCGCCGATTTGCTCATCGCGTAAGCCGCGCCGCCTTCGAACGGCATGCGCTGCGCATTGGTGCTGCCGATGTTGATGATGCGGCCACCTTCGGTCATGTGCTTGGCCGCGGCCTGCGATGCCACGAACACGGCGCGCACGTTGACGGCGATGGTTTTGTCGAAGTCTTCCAGCGAGAAGCTGTCGGTTGGACCCAGCAGCAGCACGCCGGCGCTGTTGACCAGGATGTCGAGGCGGCCGAAACGTTCCGCCACGCTGTCGATGGCTTTGGTCAGGGCTGCGGCGTCGAAGGCATCGGCCTTGAGGGCGATGGCTTCACCGCCGGCGGCTTTGATTTCTTCCACCAGCGCTTCAGCGGCGATGGCCGATGCTGCGTAGCCGATGGCGACTTTGGCGCCTTCGCTGGCCAGGCGGCGGGCAGTGGCGGCGCCGATACCGCGCGAACCGCCGTTGATGAAAGCGACTTTACCGTTGAGTTTCGAGTTCATGATGTTTTCCTTTCGGGTTGGTTGATGAACACAGTATGGTCTTCGTCGGCTTGTCTTTGTAGTCATGAATTTGCGTGTACAGTTTCAACCTTTGGTATAAGATGGGCGCATGTTTACCGAACTCAGTAGCTATCTCGATGCATTCATCGCCTCCGCCGACGAGGGCAGCTTCTCTGCGGCCGCCCGGCGTCTGGGGCTGACGCCGGCGGCGGTCAGCAAAAGCGTCAACCGGCTGGAGCTGCGGCTCGGCGTGCGCCTGTTCCAGCGCAGCACCCGCAGCCTGGCGCTGACCACTGACGGCGAACGGCTGTACGGGCAGGTGCGCCTGCCGTGGAACGAGATCGGCGATGCGCTCACGGACCTGAGCCAGGGCGCCGGCAAGCCGGCCGGCACGCTCAAGGTGTCGCTGGCCTACACCGTGGGGCGGCAGTACTTCGTGCCGTTTCTGGAAGAATTCTCGCGCCGCTATCCGGACGTGGTGCCGGACCTGTATTTCGATAACCGCCAGGTGGACCTGATCGCGGAAGGCTTCGACGTCGCCATCGGCGGCGGCATCGAGCTGACCGACGCGCTGATTGCGCGCGAACTGGCGCGGGTCGATATCGTGCTGGCGGCGGCGCCGTCCTATTTGAAAGCGCATGCGGCGCCGGAGACGCCGCAGGAGTTGGTGCGCCACCGCGGCCTGCTGCGCCGCTCACTGAGCACCGGCCGGCTGGTGCCGTGGACCCTGAAGCATCGCAGCGGACAGGAAGTGGTGGCCAGCGTGCGCCCGGTGGCGGTGCTGGACGACCCGGAAGCCATCGCCCGCGCCGCCGCATGCGGCATGGGCATCTGCATGCTGCCCTTGCCGCATGCCTTGCCGCTGCTGGACAGCGGAGAACTGGTGCGCGTGCTGCCGGACTGGCATGCTGAAACGCGGCCGCTTTCGATATACTATTCAAGCCGCAAACTCGTGCCGGCCAAAGTGCGAGTGTTCGTTGATTACATGGTGGAGCAGTTCCGCGCCAGCGGCCATGCCGCTCGCTTCCGCCAACACTAAAACCCCCAAGGAGATGGTTCGATGAAGTTCAAGGTTGGATTGGTTGCATTGCTGCTGGCTGGGCAAACGTTTTCAAGCGAAATGGTCGGCGCGGACAACGCGCAATTGCAATACACCGGACGGATCGACTTTGCCGACCGCGCGAAGCCGGTGCTGTCCTGGCCCGGCACCAGCATTGCCGCCAACTTCACCGGTAGCAGCCTGTCCGTCACGCTGGACGACCAGCTGGGCAAGAACTTCTTCAACGTCTTCATCGACGACAAGCCGGCCGTCATCATCGAGGCGGCAAAGGGCAGCAAGACCTATGCGGTGGCGAGCGGCCTGCCGGCCGGTGCACACCGTCTGCTGATCACCAAGCGCACCGAGGGCGAGGAAGGCGGCACCGTGTTCAAGGGGCTGGAACTGGCCGACGGCGGCAAACTGCTGCCGCCACCGCCGCGCAAGCAGCGCCGCATTGAGTTCTTCGGCGACTCCATCACCAGCGGCATGGGCAACGAGTCGCCGGACGACGGGCCTGATGATCGGCTGAAGGACAAGAATAACTACATGTCCTATGCCTCGATCACGGCGCGCGCGCTGGATGCGGAAGCGCACATCACTTCGCAGAGCGGCATCGGTGTGATGATCAGCTGGTTCCCGTTCACCATGCCGGAGTTCTACGACCAGCTGAGCGCCGTCGGCAACAACGACAGCAAATGGGACTTCAAATCATGGACGCCGGACGTGGTGGTGGTCAACCTGTTCCAGAACGACCGCTGGCTGGTCGACCGCGAAAAGCGCCTGTCGCCGATGCCGGACGACGCGCAGCGCATCGCCGCCTACCGCACCTTCGTGCAGAAGATCCGCGCCCTGTACCCGAAAGCCTACATCGTCTGCGCGCTGGGCAGCATGGACGCGGTGCAGGAGGGCTCCAAATGGCCGGGCTATGTGCGCACGGCGGTGGACCAGATGCGTGACGGCGGCGACCAGCGCATCGACACCATCATCTTCCCGTGGAACGGCTTCGGCGGCCATCCGCGCGTGAAGCAGCACCAGACCAATGCGGCGCTGCTGACGGACTTCATCCGCAAGAAAACCGGCTGGTAATCATCATGCTTCCACGCGCCCGGCAACTGCTGACGGCAAGCGAACTGGCAACGCTGCTGGCTGGCAGGCCTGTGCTGCTGGAAGCCGGCTACGACGAGCGCGAAGTCTTCGAGCATGCGCACATTCCCGGCGCGCGCTATATCGACACCAATGAGATCGAGCACGCGCCGCACTGGCTCAAGGTGCCGGACGATGAACTGCTGAATGTCATGCTGTCATATGGCATCCGCCACGATAGTGTGGTGGTCCTCTACGGCCGTAATAACCTCGCCGCCGCGCGCGTGGCGCAGTTACTGCTGTATGCGGGTGTGGCCGATGTGCGCCTGCTGGACGGTGGTTTTCACGCGTGGCGCAGCGCCGGCCTGCCATGCGAGTCCGGCCCCGCGCGCGCAGCGTTGGCAGCTGCCGATTTCGGCGCTGCCTTTCCGGGCCATCCCGAATACATTATCGACACCGCGCAGGCGCGCGCATTGCTGTCGCGGCAGGACGGCATCCTGGCCAGCATACGCACCGAGGCCGAGCACCTCGGCCTGACCTCCGGCTACAATTACATCAGCGCGCGAGGCGAGATTCCCGGCGCGCACTGGGCCTGCGCCGGTGAGAATGGCAACATCAACAGCATGAGCGCCTACCAGCAAGCCGATGGCACGATGAAGCCTGCCGGCGACATCGAACAGCAATGGCGGGACGCAGGCATCACGCGCGGCCATCATGTCGCCTTCTATTGCGGCACCGGCTGGCGCGCATCGATGGCGTTCTTCTATGCCTGGCTGATGGGCTGGCCGCGCATCAGCGTCTACGACGGCGGATGGTTCCGCTGGAGCCTCGACGCAGGGTAGGGGATTGTGCCGATTTCGTCACGCTTTTCGCGGCGCTGAAACAAGACGCGCGCCGGTTGCGGACGTACATTATTGGTTAGCCATTAACCATGAGGGTATGTATGCATCGTCGACAGATACTGAAGGGCGCCGTGGGCCTGGGACTTGTCTCCGGCTGGAGCGCGAGCGCCAATGCCGCCAGCGGCGTTCCGGCCAGCGCGCGCGCCTTGCCAATGTCGTCGGTGCGCCTGCTGCCCTCGGTGTACGCGGACGCGCTGCAAGCCAACCAGGCCTACCTGCTGCGCCTGAGCGCCGACCGCTTCCTGCATAACTATCACAAGTTCGCCGGGCTGCAGACCAAGGGCGCGATCTACGGCGGCTGGGAGTCCGACACCATCGCCGGCGAAGGGCTGGGCCACTACTTGTCCGCGCTGTCGCTGCTGTACGCGCAGACCGGCAACGCCGCGCTCAAGCCGCGCATCGACTACATCGTGGCCGAACTGGCGCGCGTGCAGCAGGCGCAGGGCGACGGCTACGTGGCGGGCTTCATGCGCAAGCGGAAGGACGGCCAGGTGGTCGACGGCAAGGAGATCTTCCCCGAAATCATGCGCGGCGACATCCGCTCGGCGGGCTTTGACCTGAACGGCTGCTGGGTCCCGCTGTATAACTGGCACAAGGTATTCGCCGGCCTGTTCGACGCGCAGACCTATGCCGGCAACGATCAGGCGCTGCAAGTGGCGCTCGGCCTCGCGGGCTACATCGACAAGGTATTCGCCGCGCTGAACGACGAACAGGTGCAGCAGGTACTAGCCTGCGAACATGGCGGCATCAACGAAAGCTTCGCCGAGCTGTATGCGCGCACGCAGGACAAGCGCTGGCTGGCGCTGGCGCAGCGCCTGTATCACACCAAGGTCCTGACGCCGCTGGCGCAAGGCCGCGATGAACTGGCCAACCTGCACTCCAACACGCAGATCCCGAAACTGATCGGGCTCGCGCGCCTGCACGAGCTGACCGGCCGGCAGAGCGACGCCGCTGCGGTGGACTTCTTCTGGAAGCGCGTCACGCAGCACCACAGCTACGTCATCGGCGGCAATGGCGACCGCGAATACTTCTCCGCGCCGGACAGTATCGCCGCCCACATCACCGAGCAGACGTGCGAAGCCTGCTGCAGCTACAACATGCTGAAGATGACGCGCCATCTTTACAGCTGGGCGCCGGACGCCGCCTACTTCGACTACTACGAACGCACGCACCTGAACCACATCCTTGCGCACCAGAATCCGCGCACCGGCATGTTCACTTATATGACGCCGCTGATGTCCGGCGTGGCGCGTGAGTATTCCAGCGAGGAGAATGATTTCTGGTGCTGCGTGCTGTCCGGCATGGAGAGCCACGCCAAGCACGGCGACTCGATCTACTGGGAGAACGGCGACACGCTGTTCGTCAATCTGTACATTCCATCGAGCGTGGAGTGGAAGGCCGCCGCCGCGCGGCTGGAGCTGAATACCGGCTATCCCTACGAAGGCGATATTGATATCAAGGTGCGCCGGCTGGCGGGCCAGCGCTACTACACGCTGGCGCTGCGCATTCCGGCGTGGGCGTCGAAGCACACGGTGCTGGTCAACGGAAAACCGCACACCGCCAGCAAGGACAAGGGCTACGTGCTGATACGCCGGCGCTGGAAGGCAGGCGACACGGTGCGCCTGTCGCTGCCGCTGGAGCTGCGCCTCGAAACGGCCGCCGGCAACGACCATGTGGTGGCACTGCTGCGGGGACCGATGGTGCTGGCCGCCGATCTGGGCCCGGCCGACAAACCGTTCAACGGACTGGCGCCTGCGCTGGTGGGCGCCAACATCCTCGGCGCCTTTGCGGAAGGGGACAAGCAGAAAGCGGTCTACCGCAGCGTCGGCACCGGCCGCCCCGGCGACATGAAATTCACACCGTTCTTCGCGCAGTACGAGCGGCGCGCTGCGGTGTACTTCAACACTTACACCGAGGCCGAATGGGCGGCATCGGAAGTCGCTTTCCGCAAGGAGGAAGCGCGGCTCAAGGAGCTGGCCGCGCGCTCGGTCGATGTGATGCACCTCGGGGAAATGCAGCCGGAGCGCGATCACGACCTGCAATCCGATATTTCGTACCCGGTGTCCTACCGCGGCCGCAACGGCCGCGATGCGCGCACCGGTGGCTATTTCAGCTTCCGCATGAAGTGCACCAACGGCCCGCTGGTGCTGCAGGCCAGCTACTGGGGCGAAGAGCGCAACCGCGACTTCTACATCAGCATCGATGGTGAACGCATCGCGCGGGTCAAGCTCGATGGCAGCCATCCGGGCGTGTTCATCGACCAGCAGTACCCGGTGCCGGAGCGTCTCACCAGCGGCAAGACCAGCGTGGTGGTACGCTTCGAGCCGGAGCCGGGCCACACTGCCGGCCCCGTGTTCGGCGTCCAACTTTTCATACAAAGTGTCGCTGAACCGTCTCAAATTTCGAGCTGATTTTTTGCCTTTTTTGCACGCTTCATAAAAAATCCTTTTCCGATCAATGGCTTGCCGCGCTGGCCACCGCTGGCACAGCCATTGCTATCCAAGCCTCCAGTTCAAACATAAAAAAACTGGAGGAGCACATGAAAAAGAAACGCCCGTTAACCCTGTACATCCTGCTGGCGATGGTACTCGGTGGTGTGGTTGGCTACATCTGCCATGAAGTCATCCCCGACAAAAAAATCAGCGCCGATATCGCCGCGCACATTTCCATCGTTACCGACGTTTTCCTCCGCCTGATCAAGATGATCATCTCGCTGCTGGTGTTCTCCACGCTGGCGGTGGGCATTGCGCACATGGGCGACGGCAAGGCCGCCGGCCGCGTGGGCATGAAAGCGATGGCGTGGTTTGTGGTGGCGTCGCTGGTGTCGCTGATGCTGGGCATGGTGCTGTCCAACCTGATGCAGCTCGGCGCGAATCTCGGCTTGCCGCTGCCGCCGGCAGATGCCACCACCGGCCTGAAAACCGCAGCCTTCACGCTGAAGGACTTCGTCTCCCACATGGTGCCGAAGTCGCCGATCGAGGCGATGGCCAATAACGAAATCCTGCAGGTGCTGGTGTTTGCCGTGTTCTTCGGCGGTGCGCTCGGCGCGCTGGGCGAATCGGCTGCGCAGCTGACCAAGGTGATCGACCAGCTGGCGCAAGTCATGCTGCGCATCACCGGCGTCGTGATGAACCTGGCGCCGCTGGCGGTGTTTGCAGCGATGGCGTCCGTCATCACCACCAATGGCCTGGGTATTCTCGCCACCTTCGCCAAATTCATGGGCGGCTTCTATCTGGCGCTGGCTTGTCTGTGGGCGCTGCTGGTGCTGGGCGGCTTTGTCTTCATCGGCAAGCGCGTGTTCCGCCTGATTGCGCTGATCCGCGAACCGTTCCTGCTGGCGTTTTCCACCGCCAGCTCGGAAGCCGCGTATCCCAAGCTGCTGGTGGCGCTGGACCAATTCGGCGTGCAGCGCAAGATCTCCAGCTTCGTCATGCCGATGGGGTACTCGTTCAATCTGGACGGCTCCATGATGTACTGCACCTTCGCCGTGCTGTTCATCACCCAGGCTTACGGTATCGATCTCTCGCTCGGCACCCAGATCACCATGCTGCTGCTGTTGATGGTGACCTCGAAGGGCATCGCCGGCGTCCCGCGCGCTTCGCTGGTGGTGATCGCCGCCACGCTGAATCAGTTCCATATCCCGGAGGCCGGCCTGCTGCTGTTGATGGGCATCGACCAATTCCTCGACATGGGCCGCTCGGCCACCAATGCAGTCGGCAATGCCGTCGCTACAGCGGTCGTCGCCAAGTGGGAAGGCGCGCTGTCCGAAGAAGCACCTGCGCCGGCCATCGCCGCCGTGCGCGCGGCCTGAAGCGGGAGAATCACGAGTGCAAAAATATATCGCAGGCGCGATGGCAGCGCTGGTATCCATGGCTGCGCAGGCGCAGTCCTCGTTGACCGTCTACGGCGTGGCCGACGCCGGCCTGCTGCTTGAACGAGGCGGCGAGGGTGGCAATGTCCAGAAAATTGGCAACGGCCAGGCTTCCAGCTCGCGCCTTGGTTTCAAGGGCCGGGAAGACCTGGGCGGCGGCACTGTGCTGACCTTCATACTGGAAAACGGCTACTCGATCGACACCGGCGCCGCTAAACAAAACGGCGCGCTGTTCGGCCGTCAGGCCTTGCTGTGCCTGAGCGGCGCGGCCGGCTCGCTCAGTATTGGCCATCAGTACACGCCGTTCTATAAGGCGTTGAACAATGTGGCCGATCCTTTCCAGACCGGCCTGGCCGGCAATGCGCAGAACGTCTTTGACGGCACCACGCGCGCCAGCAACACGGTGGAGTACATCACGCCGCGTGTGGCGGGCTTCTCCGCCGATGTGCAGTACGGCTTTGGCGAGACTGCGAGCGACAGCGCCAGGAACCGCTACCTCAGCGCCAGTGGCAACTACGAGATGGGCGCGTTGACGCTGGTGCTGGCACATCAGCAGAAGGAAAACGCCGTCGCCACCGCGCATAGCCGCAACACCATGCTGGTCGCGCGCTACCGCTTTGGCGATATCACCGGCCACGCGGCCCATGCGCGCAACCGCGACGCGGCGGGAAGCGAGAGCCACGATACCTTGCTGGGATTTACCGCGCAGCTGGGCGGGACGAATACGCTGATGGCCTCCGTGATCGACCATCGCGATGCATCGGCCGCAGGCCAGCATGCGCGCCAGGCGGCGCTGGGCGTCACTCACGGCCTGTCGCGCCGTACCGACATCTATGCCGCGTATGGACATATCAACAACCGCAATGGCGCGGTTTTCCGCGTCGGCACGGCGGCCGATAGCGGTAGCGGCACGACTGGAGTTAACCTGGGTGTACGTCATGTGTTTTAATGCTACCTGAAATTCATAAATAAAAACGGGTAGGGGAGATTATGGCAATATCGCGCGGCGCGGCACGGGCGCGGCGAGTGGGCTTGTGGGCGTTGGCTTTGGCTGTCGCCCTGGCGCTGGCGGGCCTGGCTGGGCGCTGGGCCGGCGATGCCGCCACTGACAAGCTGCGGCTGGCCGGTTCCCAGCGGCTGGACGCCTACGCGGTCAGCCTGGAAAATCTGCTGTCCAAGTACGACTTCCTGCCCGGTACCCTGCAGCTGAACCGGGATGTGATCGCGCTGCTCGAGCATCCGCGCAACGAGGAACTGCGTGACGACGTCAACGCCTATCTGGAACAGCTCAACCGCCAGTCCGGCTCGACGACGATCTATATCGTCAATCTGGATGGGGTAACGCAGGCCGCCAGCAACTGGCGCTCGATCCACAGTTTTGTCGGCGACCACGTGGCGTTCCGCCCCTACGTGCGCGATGCCTTGCGTGGCATGCCCGGCGGCTTTTACGGCGTCGGCACCACCAACGGCGAGCCGGGATATTTTTTCGCCCACGGCATTTATAAAGATGGCCGCATCATCGGCGTGGCGACCGTGAAGGTCAACATCGAGCGGCTGGAACGCAGCTGGGAGCAGGGCACAAGCAAGGTGCTGCTGGCCGATGCCAATGGCGTGGTATTCCTCAGCTCCGTGCCGGCGTGGAAGTACCGCACGCTGGCGCCGCTGACAGCGGCGGCGACGGCGGAACTGGCGGCTTCGCGCCAATATGCCGGCCACGCATTGCCGCCGCTGGGCATCCGGGAGCTGCGCCGGCTGGATGGCGAGGCGGCCATCGTCACGCTGCCGGAAGCGCCCAAGGTACCGGTGCTGAGCCAGACCCGTTCCCTGGCGCCGCGCCACTGGCAATTTGTCTACCTGTCCGATTTGAGCAGCGCGCGCGCCAGCGCCCGCAACGTATTCCTGTTTGCGCTGCTGCTGCAGGCCTTGTTGCTGATGCTGGTGCTGTACGGGCGCCAGCGCCGGCAGACGCGCGAGCATCTGGAGGCCATGGTGGCCGAACGCACCACCAGCCTGCGCGAGATGACGCAGAACCTGAGCGAAGAAAACAGCGTGCGCCGCGTGGCTGAGGAAAAGCTGCGCCGCGCGCAGAGCGAACTGGTACAGGCGGGGAAGATGGCGGTGCTGGGCCAGATGGCGGCCGGCATCACGCATGAGCTGAACCAGCCGCTGACGGCGCTGCGCACCATGTCCGATAACGCGCAGGTGCTGATCGAGCGCGGACGGCTGGAGGAAGCCAAGGGCAATCTGGCCATCATCTCGCAGCTGGTTGGGCGCATGGGCGCGTTGACCGGCCAGCTGCGCCAGTTCGCGCGCAAGTCCGATGCCAGCTTCACCGCGGTGCCGGTGGTGGCGTCGATCAACGCCGCGCTGTTCCTGGTGGAGCGGCGCGTGGAGCAGGAGCGCGTGAAGTACCAGATGACGGTGCGCGACCAGGACGTGCATGCGCTGTGCGACAGCAATCGGCTGGAGCAGGTGCTGGTCAATCTGTTCAATAACGCGCTGGATGCGATGGCCGATAGCGAAACGCGCGCGCTGACCGTGAGCGTGCTGCGCGCCAACGGCCGCGCGCAGATCGTGGTGACAGACACCGGACCGGGCGTGCCGGAAGAGATACGTGCCCATTTGTTTGAACCGTTTTTCACTACCAAACCGCAGGGCAAGGGACTGGGGCTGGGACTGGCGATCTCGGAGCAGATCGTGCGCGAGTTCGGCGGCGAACTGCGCGCCGAAGCGCCAGACGCCGGCGGCGCCCGGTTCGTCATCGTCTTGCCACTGGCGGAGCAGGAGACACTATGAAAGTTTTATTGATCGAAGATGATGCCACTGTGCGTGCCGGCAGTGCGCAGGCGCTGGACCTGGCGGGCTTTGAAGTGGAGGCGTTTGCCTCCGCCGAGCCGGCGCTGGCGCAGATCACGCCCGGCTTTGCCGGCGTGGTGGTCAGCGACGTGCGCCTGCCCGGCATGAGCGGGCTGGAATTCATGGCGGCCGCCAAGGCCATCGACCCGCAGCTTCCGGTGGTGCTGGTGACCGGCCACGGTGATATCAGCATGGCGGTGGGGGCGATGCGCAATGGCGCTTACGATTTCATCGCCAAGCCGTATTCGTCCGAACAGCTGGCCGAGGTGGTGCAGCGCGCGCAGGAGACGCGCCGCCTGATGCTGGAAGTGGCGGCGCTGCGCCATCGCATCGAGCACGGCGAAGGGATCGAGGCCACGCTGCTGGGCGATTCGGCACCGATGCGCGCCCTGCGCCAGACCATACTGGACCTGGCCAACGAGCCGGCCGATGTGCTGATCTACGGCGAAACCGGCACCGGCAAGGAGATGGTGGCGCGCTGCCTGCACCAGTTCAGCCGCCGCCACAAGCGCCATTTCGTGGCGCTGAACTGCGGCGCGATTCCCGAGACGATCTTCGAGAGCGAAGTATTCGGCCACGAATCCGGTTCGTTCACCGGCGCGGCCAAGCGGCAGATCGGCAAGATTGAACATGCGGACGGTGGCTCGCTGTTCCTCGATGAAATCGAGAGCCTGCCGATGGGATTGCAGGTCAAGCTGCTGCGCGTGCTGCAGGAGCGCTACATTGAACGCCTCGGCTCCAACACGCCGGTGCCGGTGAATGTACGCGTGATTGCGGCCTCCAAGGTCGACCTGAAGGAATGGTCGGACCAGCAGAAATTCCGCAGCGATTTGTACTACCGCCTCAATCTCATCATCCTGAACCTGCCGCCGCTGCGCGAGCGGCGCGAGGATATCCCGCTGCTGTTCGAGCATTTCGTGCTTGGCGCGGCGGCGCGCTACCAGCGCGAGGCGCCGCAGGTGCCGGGAGCCTTGATGCAGTCGCTGATGGCACATAACTGGCCGGGCAACGTGCGCGAGCTACGCAACATCGCCGAGCGTTTTGTGCTTGGGCTGTCGAGCGGCCCTGATGGGCTGCTGTCGGAGCGCAGCCTGGCGCCGGTGCCGCTGGCCGATCAGGTGGGGGCGTTTGAACGCGCCGTCATCGAGCAGGAGCTGCGCAAGGCCGGCGGCAGCGTCACGGCGGTGAGCCTGGCGCTCGGCGTGCCGAAACAGACGCTGTACTACAAGCTGCAAAAATATGGCCTGACGGCGGACGGCTACAAGAGCTAGTGCTTTTTCACCGGCTGCGTCCTGGCCTGGCTGCGGGTCTGGTTGGCTTGCGCCAGCAGGGCCGGGCAATCCACCGGGTCGACCTTGCCTGGATTGACCAGCGGGATAATCGCCGCCGCCGGGTTGACGATGGTCGCCAGCGCCACCGCGGCGCCGGCCTTGAGTGCCAACGGACCTTTCTGCGGTCCCACGTCCGGATTGCTGAACGTGCCCTTGGCGTAGAGCGGCGTACGCAATGAAATGATGCGCACGCCCTTGGTTTGTGGGCGCACGTCAAAGTCCAGGGTTTCCTTCGCCATATCCACATTGCCGCTGACGTTGATGACGGCTTCCTTGGTATCGACCACAAAGCGCCGCGTCTGCGCCTTGCCATGTTCGACCACGAACTCGCTGGCCATGCAGTTCAACTGGATTTGCTTGTCCCCAAACAGTTTGACGAACACCAGGTTGGCGATGTTCAGGCCAGCCGCTTCGAGAATAAATTTGCTGACCGAGCCTTCGCTCACGGTGGCGCCCAACTCGCCGCTGGAAGTGGCCAGCATGGCGGAGACGGAGTTGCCTTTGCCCGCCAGCGCTGCGTCGGCGCTCACTTCACCCACGCTGGCCTGCATCGATTCCAGTTTCGGGAAAAGCTGACGGATTTTCAGGTGGCGCGCTGCCATGCGGACTTGCGCATCGATCTGCTTTTGGCGGCCATCCAGTTTGACGTTGGAGGTGACGTCGCCGCCTGCGATGCCGAAGTTGAGCGGCGTCAGGGTCAGCACTTTGTTCTCCATGCGGATGCGGGTGTCGATATCCTGCAGCGGAATGTCGTGGGTGCGGATCAGTTTTTTGCCGCTGAATTTGACGTCGGCATCCAGCGCATCCCATTTGGCGGTGTTGAATTGTTCGGCCGGCAGGGCTTTGCCGACCTTGGTGGTGTTGGTGCCGATGGTGGGGCCGAGGTCTTCCAGCCGCAGTTGGCGCGAGGTCACGGCGCCGGTCAACATCGGGCGTGGTTTGCGCGGCGTGTAGGCCAGTGTGCCTTCAAGGTCGCTGCCGCCGACGGTACCGGCGAAGTCCTTGTAGGTCCAGCTCCAGACGGCGCCGGACTTTTTGCCGATCAAACGGCCGGTGGTGGTGTAGGGCGGCGTGACCGGCAGCAGCACGCCGGTCAACGGGTACAGATCGGCCATGCTGGCACCGGCGAGCGAGAGTTTGAGATCGAGGCCGGCTGGCGCGCGCGGGTCGGTCACGGTACCTTCGATGGCGGCTTTGTTTTTGCCGAGTTGCGCGCTGGCCTGCACCGGGAAGCTGGTGTGGGCTTCGCGCAGCGACAGTACTTTTCCGACCTTGCCGCCGCCGGTGACGGGGGCGTTGCGGTAGCTGCCGCTGAGGTCAAAGCGCAAGCCGTACTTGCCGGCGTCCGCGCCTTCGTTGATGCCGCTGGCTTCGGCGCGCAGGTCCAGCTTGATGGTGTCGTCGAGGTAGCGCAGTTTGCCTTCGCCCAGCGTCAGGCGCTCGATATCGACGTTCCAGGTCGCCGGGCCATTGTCCTTGAAGGTCCAGCTGTTGCTGCCGTCGGCGCGGCGTTCGGCGTCGATGTTGATTTTGTCGACGGCCAGGTCGGTGATGGCAACTTCCTTGTGCAGCAGCGGCAGCGGATGCAGTGCCACCACGATGCTGCCGATGTTGGCGAGCTGCGGGCTGCTGCTCCATGCCGGGTTGGCGATGCTGACGCCGGCCGCGCTGATGCGCGGGCGTGGCACATAGCGGCGCCAGCCTGCTTCGTCACTGTCGCCTTGCTCCCAGTGGACGCGCAGGTCGCCGTTGATGGCGAACTCGCGGCCGAGGGAGTCGGAGACGCGCTGGTTGATCCACGGCTTGGCGCGGTTCCAGTCGAAGGTCAGGATGAATACGACGCACGCCGCCAGCACCAGCAGCAGCGTGGCGAACAGGCCAAGCACGATTTTGAATGGGCGCGATATCTTCATGCTTGCCCATGTTACGCCGCGCGCCGCCGGCGTTATGTGCGGTATGCCACGGAAGGGTTAAACCGGTGGCTTGCCGACCAGCCAGGCGTGCAGCAGTTCGCGGTCCCTGGTGTCGGGCGGGTAGTGGAATTTTCCGGCGACCATGGTGGCGACGGGCACGCCGTTGTGGAACAGGATGCGGTTGCCGGCCAGCGCCGGGACTTTGTCGCCGGCCAGCAGGGTGCCGCACAGGTTGAGCGGGTCGACGGCGGAGATGCAGACGTAGCTGCCGTCGTGCGGCCGGCGGCGCATCTCGCGCAGCAGGGGAATGGCTTCGGGCAGGGCGAATTGTTCGCCCGATATGCCGGAGATGAAGCGGCCGCCGCGAATCTCGCCGCGTGCTTCGAGGCGGTGATAGACCGGCAGCAGTTCGCGCCAGCTGGGCATCCACGCGGCTTCGCGCTCCAGCAGCCGCCAGCTCATCACGCCGTAGCGGCGCAGCAGGGTCATGGCGATGTGTTCCAGTGTTTCAGGATCGATGCGTCCCTTGTCGCTCCCGCGCAGGCGGGAGCCCATACTCGGCATGGATTCCCGCCTACGCGGGAATGACGCGGCATCGGCTGCCGGGGCGGCGGCGGTTTCGACGGGGCGGACGGTGATGGATACGTTGTCGCCGCGCCGGACCAGCGCCCAGCGGCCGGCTTCCTCCATCGTCGGACCGGCGCCACGGCGGCGTCGCTTGTCGTTGCTGGCGCGCTTGTTGGCCGGCACCAGCATGGCGCGCAGGCCGGCGTAGCTGTCGGCGTTGACCAGCCCTGTTGCCACCAGTTCGCCGAGCGTGTTTTCCAGTTCGACCGGTAGCAGGCGGGCGTCGTGCGACAGTTCGTCGAAGAACATGGCGCCATCGCGGCGCAGCGTTTCCAGCACGCGCGCGGCGCGCGGTGAGACTTCGACTTCCGTCGCCACGGCGGGCAGCGCATGCCACAACGCCAGCTGGCGGCGCGGCAGCAGCACCAGCGGCGTGCTGCGCACCGGCCCACCTGCCGCACTGGCCGGTGCGCCAACGCGCGTCCAGACGACTTTCCCGGCGCGGCACAAGTCATCCAGCCACAGGGCCGAGTAGTCACGCAGGCGCAGCGCCAACAGCTCGCTTTCCCAGGCGCCGGCGGCGGCTTCGTAGCCTTCCAGCTGCGCCAGTACTTCGGGCAGGGCGTCGATGCCTTGCAACTGCGCGTCCTGCGCGAGATGCTGCCACTCGAACAGGAACCGCATGAAGTCCTGCCGCTCCACCGGCTCGATCTCGCGGCGCAGGCTTTTGATAGTGTAGCGATGGATGCGGGCCAGCAGATGGCGCTCGCACCATTCTTCGGTGGTGGCGCCCGGGGTAAAGCGGCCGCGCATCACATAGCCTTCGCTTTCCAGCTGCGCCAGCGCGATGGCGACGCTGGATGCGGGGAGCGCCAATGGTTCCGCAATCGCCGCCACCGTCTGTGGCCCGAAGCCGCTCAAACGCGCCCGCAACACTTCCACCAGCGCCGCATCCTGTGTCCACTCTTCGCCGTCGCCCGCCACGACAGCCATCGCGCTGCCCGTCGCCGCATCCGCCGCCACGTCGCCGTTTTTAGCCGCCGATGCCGGAATCGCGCTTGGCGTTGCTGCTGGCCAGGCGGCTTGGGCGCAGGGGAGGCGCTCGAGGGCGACCCACAGGTCAGCGCCGCTGCTGGCGTCGCGCAGGCGCATGGCGCGGCCGGCGTTGGCCAAGCCTTCTATCCATTCCTGCCAACCGTCTTCACGCGCCACTTCGCGCGGCGTGATAACGGCCAGCGACATGAGCGCCTCATGCATCTCATCGCCGCTGCGGACCACCGGCCACGCCTCCGCCGCCACCGCCGCAATCGCGCCAACATCGAGCGCTCCCATATCATTAGTGGACGCCGGGTCCGTCCAACGCCGATTGATAACGGCCTGCGTGCGCCGCTCCTCCAGCGGCGCGTCGTCCAGAAACGCATACGGCCGCGCATTCAAAATCTCCATCGCCAGCGGCGACGGCGCAGGCAGGTCGCGCGCCAATAGCCGCACCTCGCCGGCCTCCATGCGGCGCAACAGCGACAGTAAACCTTCGCTGTCCATCGCATCGTGAAGACAATCATCCAGCGTCTGATCCACCAGCGGATGGCTCGGCAGCTCACGCTCCCCAACAATATTCTCAAGACACGCCGCCTGGTCCGGGAACACCGCCGCCAGCAAATCATCACTCTTCATGCGCTGCAGCTGCGGCGCGACCTTGCGGCCACCTGTAAAACGCGGCAACGCCAGCGCTACCGTCGCATTCCAGCGCCACCGCACATTGAACAGCGGCGCATCGAGCAAAGCCTGCACCAGTACATGCTCCGCCGTATTCGAACGCAAATAGCGCCACACCTCATCCAGCGGAAAACTATGACTGTCCGACAGCGACAGCACAATCGCATCCTCCGTCGCCGCCGCCTGCAGCTCGAAATTGAAAGTGCGGCAGAAGCGCTTGCGCAAAGCCAGACCCCACGCCCGGTTCATGCGGCTGCCGAACGGCGAGTGCACCACCAATTGCATGCCGCCCGATTCATCGAAGAAGCGCTCCATCACCAGCGTATCGCGCGTTGGCAGCGCGCCCAGCGCCGCGCGTGCACGTGCCAGGTATTCCGCAATCTGCCGTGCCGCAGCATCCTGCAAGCCAAGATGCTCCATAAGCCAATCCACCGCGCGCTCAATTCCGGCCTCGCCCTCGGCGGCGGCCAGCAGGCGGTCTATCTCGCCGCGCAAGCGCGCCACGCCGAACGACAACTCGTCGCTGCGACCCGGCGCCTCGCCCAGCCAGAACGGAATATTCGGCGCCGCGCCATGCGCATCTTCCACCCGCACCTTGCCCGCCTCCACGCGCTGGATGCGGTACGACGTATTCCCGAGCTGGAAAACATCACCCGCCAGGCTCTCCACCGCAAAGTCCTCATGCACCGTACCGATGTTGTGGCCCTGCGGTTCCAGTATCACCGTGTAGTCGGCGTTATCCGGGATGGTCCCGCCGGACATTACCGCCGTCATCTTGCCGCCACGCCGTCCGCGCAGCGTGCCGCTTACCGTGTCGCGATGCAGGTATGAACCACGCACGCCCTGGCGGCTGGTGTAGCCGTCGGTCAGCATATGCAGCACATCGTTGTACTGCTTGCGCTCCAGCTGCGCATATGGCGCCGCGCGCCGCAGCATGTGATACAAGCCGTCCTCGCTCCATTCGCGGCATGCCACCTCCGCCACGATCTGCTGCGCCAGCACGTCCAGCGGCGCTGGCGGAATATGCAGCGCATCCAGTTCATCGCGCCGCACGCAATCCAGCAGCGCCGCGCACTCGATCAGGTCATCGCGCGAAGTAGGGAACAGCCGTCCCTTAGGCAAGCCGCCCACCTGGTGCCCGGAGCGACCCACGCGCTGCAGAAAAGCCGCGATGCTGCGCGGAGAGCCGATCTGGCACACCAGATCCACGTCGCCGATATCGATGCCCAGTTCCAGCGATGCGGTGGCGACCAGCACGCGCAACTCGCCGCGCTTCAGCCGCTGCTCCGCATGCAGCCGGTATTCCTTGGCCAGGCTGCCGTGATGCGCGGCGACGTGTTCCTCACCCAGCCGGTCTGCCAGGTGGCGCGCCATGCGCTCGGCCGTGCGCCGCGTGTTCACGAACACCAGCGCGGTGCGGTGCTGGACCGTCAATTCAGCCAGGCGGTCGTAGACGCGGTCCCACACATCGTTGGCCATCACCGCTTCCAGCGGCACCGGCGGCAGTTCCAGATTCAGGTCGCGCGCCCGCACATGGCCCACATCGACCACCGCGCACGGCTTGCCGGTGCCGGCCAAAAACTGCGCCACCGCCGATATCGGCTTCTGCGTGGCCGACAATCCCACCCGCACCGGCGGCTGCGCGCACAAGGCGTCCAGCCGCTCAAGGCTCAGCGCCAGATGGCTGCCACGCTTGCTGCCCGCCACCGCGTGGATTTCGTCGACGATCACCGTGCGCACCTTGGACAGCATGGTGCGGCCGCTGTCCGAGCCAAGCAGCACATACAGCGATTCCGGCGTCGAGACCAGAATGTGCGGCGCGTGCTTGCGCATGGCGTTGCGCTCGGCCTGCGAGGTGTCGCCGGTGCGCACGGCGGTGCGGATGCCGTGCGGCGGCTGGCCCATCGCTTCCAGCTCGCGGCCGATGCCTTCCAATGGCGCCAGCAGGTTGACGCGGATATCGTTCGACAGCGCTTTCAGCGGCGAGACGTACAGCACCCGTGTCTCATCCGGCAGCGGCGCGCTGCGGCTCTCGCTCACCAGTGCATCGATGGCGGCCAGGAAGGCGGTCAGGGTCTTGCCGGAGCCGGTGGGCGCGGCGACCAGCGTGGTCTCGCCGGCGCGGATCAGCGGCCAGGCGTGGCGCTGGGCCTCGGTCGCGCCGGGAAAGGCTGAGCGAAACCATGCCGCCACGGCGGGGTGGAAGTCTTGCCACAGATCGGCGGCGCTTGGCATTTTGCTCATCTTGCCATGGTTGGCGATGTCGCGTTGGAAGTCAACCACTTATACCTGCGTATAGCCAGGCATACCAAGGTCCGATTTCATCTGGCCGCTCCTGCAACTATATTGACGGCTAGTCAAAACGGGAGGGCATATGTTCATCCAACACTACAAAAGATTGACTGCCGAATGGCTCATGCTAGGTTTTGTGCTGGCCCTCAGCGGTTTGCTGATCGTTTATTTCGTCTGGAACGAGCGTGGCCTCATCATGTCCTCCAACGTCGAGCGCATGCGCTTGCAGACACTCATCATCGACGAGAACCTGAGCCACCAGCTGGAGGGCGTGCGCAGTGCCCTGGACAGCATGCGCGCCACCCTGCATGGCGGCAGTGCCTGCGGCGCAGAGTGCCGCCGCACCTTGCTGCAATCGCTCAAGCGCGCCATGCCGGGCGTGCGCGCCTTGCTGGTATTGGACCGCAAGGGCGACATTGTGCTGTCGGACGATGACCTGCGCGACCGCCGCCTCGACGATCATGACTACACCAGCCGCGTGGAGCACATGCGCGATCCGGATACACTGTACCTGTCGCAGCCCTACGAAAACACCCCGGGCGTCTTCAATATCAAATTGTCGATGGCGGTGATCGGCGCGGATGGCGCCAACAACGGCGCGGTCAGCGCCATCCTCAATCCCGAATACTTCGACGCCGTGATGCGCTCGGCCCTGTACGCGCCCGACATGAACAGCGCCATCACCGAGGACAGCGGCCGCCGCATCCTGTTCGTGCCGGCCGATCCTGCCGCCATGCGCAACGCCGGTGCGGCACCCGATCCTTTCTTTGTCCGCCATCAGCAGAGCCGCCGCGCCGAGACGGTGCTGGACGGCCCATCCGCCAACGGCGAACAGCGGCTGGTAGTCCAGCGCACCATGCTGTTGCGCGGCCTCGGATTGGACAAGACGCTGGTGGTCAGCCTTGGCCGCAACCAGGCCCCGATGGCGGCCGGCTGGCACAGCATGGCGTGGACCTGCGGCGTGGCGTGGCTGGTGTTCGGCCTGACGTCCAGCGGCGCGCTGCTGCTGGTGCAACGCCGCCGCCGGGTGCTGGAAGACCTGGCCGAGGCACGCGCTCACGAGCAGGCTGTGGCGGCGGAAAGAGTGGAACTGGCGCTGAACGGCGCCAATCTGGGCTTGTGGGAGTGGCACATGGTGGACGACGTGCGCACCGTGGACGGCCGCGCTGCCGCCATGCTGGGCTACACGCGCGAGGAACTCAATACCGGCGTCTTTGAATGGCGTGCCCTGGTCAAGGACGACGATATTCCAGCCATTGAGGCAGCGCTGGCGGCGCACCTTGCCGACAACTCGCGCTCTTTCGAGGCCGAGTACCGCATGCGTCACCGTGCCGGCCGCTGGATCTGGGTGCAGAGCCGGGGCAGGGTAGTGGAGCGCGACGCCGACGGCAAGCCCCTGCGCATGGTCGGCACGCGCATGGACATCAGCGCCCGCAAGCTGGCGGAAGCCGAAATCGCCCATCTGGCTTTCTACGACGGCCTGACCAATCTGCCGAACCGCCGCCTGCTGCTGGACCGCCTGCACCACGCGATCGCCAAGGCGGCGCGCGGCGGCACCCACGGCGCGGTGTTGTTTGTCGATCTCGATAACTTCAAATCGCTGAACGACACCATGGGCCACGACATGGGGGACCGCCTGCTGGAGATGGTGGCGTTCCGCCTCAGCGAAGTCACGCGTGAGTCGGATACTGTGGCGCGGCTGGGCGGCGATGAATTTGTGATCCTGCTGGAAGACCTGGGCGCCGACCAGCAGCAAGCCATGGGCAACGCCGCTGCCGTCGCCGGCAAGGTGCTTGATTCGCTGAGCCGTTGCTACACGCTCGATGCGCATGAACTGCGCAGCACTCCGAGCATCGGCGTGGTGCTGTTCGGCGCCGAGCACCACACCATCAACGACTTGCTGCGGCAGGCCGACATGGCGATGTACGAGGCCAAGGCGGCAGGCCGCGCCACTTTCCGTTTCTTCGACCCGCACATGCAGGTGGCGCTGGATGCTTCCGCCACGCTGGAGGCGGACCTGCGCTTTGCCTTGCAGCGCGACGAGCTGCGCTTGTACTACCAGCCGGTGGTCGACCAGGCGGGCCGCATCACTGGCGTGGAAGCGCTGCTGCGCTGGCAGCATCCGCAGCGCGGCCTGATTCCGCCGGGCGACTTCATTCCGCAGGCCGAGAAGTCTGGCTTGATCGTGGAATTGGGCGAGTGGGTGCTGGATGCGGCTTGCCGCCAGCTGGTGCAGTGGTCCGGCAGCGCCGATAAAGCGCGCCTGAGCATGGCCGTCAACGTCAGCGCACGCCAGTTCCGCCAGCCGGCGTTTGTCGATCAGGTGCTGGCAGTGTTGGACCGCACCGGCGCCGATCCGCGCCTGCTCAAGCTGGAACTGACCGAGAGCATGCTGTTGACCGATATGGATGACGTGATCGCAAAGATGACAACCTTGAAAGCCCACGGTGTCGGTTTTGCGTTGGACGATTTCGGCACTGGTTATTCCTCGCTCAGCTATCTGAAGCTGCTGCCGATTGATCAGTTGAAGATCGACCGTTCGTTCGTGCACGACATGCTGCACACCCGCCACGCATCCAGCATCGTGCGCGCCATCATCACGCTTGCCTACAGCATGGATCTGGCCGTGGTGGCGGAGGGCGTGGAGACGCGCGAGCAGTGGGAAGCACTGGAAGCCTTTGGCTGCAACGCTTTCCAGGGTTTCCTGTTTGGCCGCGCGGCGCCGGTCGTTGAACTGGAGCTGGCTGTACTCCCCGCCGGCGATACAGACTGTACTCCTTCCAGGGAGCCGCGCGCCGCTATGCTGGACATGTCGATATAAGGAGTATTCGCATGCCCATCAAACCCTATCACCACGCTGCCGCAGGCTGGGGAGCGCTGAAATACGTGGCGATCAACCTGCTCAAGGAACGCGTTAGCGGCGTCAATTACAAGTCGCTGTTCGCACAGAATCAGCCGGATGGTTTCGATTGTCCCGGTTGCGCGTGGCCGGACCGCGAACACGCTTCCACCTTTGAATTCTGCGAGAACGGGGTCAAGGCAGTGGCGGCGGAATCCACCAGCAAGCGCGTGACACCGGCATTCTTTGCCGAGCACACGGTGGCGCAACTGCTGCAGCAATCGGACTACGAGCTGGAACAGCATGGCCGCCTGACGCATCCCATGGTCTACGATCCGGCCAGCGACAAATACGCACCCATCGCGTGGGATGATGCCTTTAAGCTGATTGCCGACGAATTGAACGCCCTGGATGATCCCGACCAGGCCGCGTTCTACACCTCCGGACGTGCCAGCAACGAAGCGGCATTCCTGTACCAGCTGTTCGTGCGCGCCTACGGCACCAACAACTTCCCGGACTGCTCGAATATGTGCCACGAAGCCACCAGCCGTGGCTTGCCTGGCACCGTCGGCATCGGCAAGGGCACCGTTACGCTGGATGACTTTGAACACAGCGATACGCTGCTGATCTTCGGCCAGAACCCGGCCACCAACCACCCGCGCATGCTGGGCGAGTTGCGCGAATGCGCGCGGCGTGGCGCCACCATCGTCTCCATCAATCCATTGCGCGAGCGCGGGCTGGAACGTTTTACCAGTCCGCAGCACCCGATCGAGATGCTGACCATGTCCGGCACACCAATAAGTTCCTTGTTCGTGCAGCCGAAACTGGGCGGCGACCTGGCGCTGATCAAGGGCGTTGCCAAGCGTGTGCTGGAGCTGGATGACCGCGCCGTATTGATCGGCCTTCCGCGCGTGCTGGATCTGGCATTCATCAACGAGCACACGGTGGGCTTCTCCGAGTTCGCGCGCGACCTGCGCGCGGAAAAATGGGCGCTGCTGGTGGAGGAAGCCGGCGTGCCGCGCTCACAGATCGACCAGCTGGCCGACATTTACATCAAGGGTGAACGCGTGATCGCCACCTGGGGCATGGGCCTCACGCAGCATAAAAATTCGGTGCCTACCGTGCAGATGCTGTCCAACCTGATGATGATGCGAGGCCAGATCGGCAAGCGTGGCGCCGGTTTGTGCCCGGTGCGCGGCCACTCCAACGTGCAGGGCGACCGCACCATGGGCATCGAGGAGCAGCCGGCTGCCGCCTTCCTCGACCGCTTGGAGCGCGTGTTTGGCTTTGCGCCGCCGCGCCATCACGGTTACGACGTGGTGGCAACCATCGGCGCGATGGCGGAAGGGAAGGTCAAGGTCTTTGTCGGCCTTGGCGGCAACTTCGCCATGGCCACGCCGGACACGCCGCTGACCTTCAAAGCGCTGCAATCGTGCGCGCTGACGGTGCAAATCGCCACCAAGCTGAATCGCGGCCACTTGATCCACGGCCGCAAGGCGCTGATCTTGCCGACCCTGGGCCGCACCGAGATTGATCTGCAAAACGGCAAGCCGCAAGGTGTGACGGTGGAAGATTCCATGAGCATGGTGCACATCTCGTTTGGTTTGAACAAACCGGCGTCTCCGGATCTGTTGTCGGAAGTCGCCATCGTCTCGCGCATGGCCGAGGCCACGCTGGGCGCCCGCTACAAGCTGGCGTGGAAGGACTACCGCGACGACTATGCCCGCATCCGCGACGATATCGAGAAAGTGTTCGACGACTTCTACGACTACAACGCACGCGTGGCCAAGCCGGGCGGCTTCCACCTCAGGGTGGCCTCGCGCGAGCGTGAATGGGCGACTGCCAGCGGCAAGGCGCAGTTTGTGCCGCAAACGATCGAGCTGGATACGCCGATCCGCCGTGCCCGCGCCAGGTATGGCCAGCGCCTGATGGTGATGATGACCACCCGCTCGCACGACCAGTACAACACTACCATCTACGCGATGGATGACCGCTATCGCGGCGTGTTCGGCATGCGCCGGGTGATCTTCATCAACCAGCTGGATATCGACATGCTGGGCATGAAGGCCGGCGACTGGGTCGATGTGGAAAGTGTTTGGGATGATGGCATAGAGCGCCGCGCCGGCGGTTTCATGCTGGTGGCGTACGACATTCCGCGCGGCTGTATCGGCGCCTACTACCCGGAGACCAACCCGCTGGTGCCGCTGAACAGCGTGGCCGATGGTGCGGGCACGCCGACCTCCAAGTCGATTCCTGTCCTGCTGACGCCTGCGGACGCATCATGATTATCCGCCCGCCGACCAATTGGTTGCGGATGCTGTTCGTATGGGATGGCTCCGTACTTAAAACCATTGTGCCGCAGCTGCTGCTGATTCTCGCGATCAGCGTGCTGGCGGTAGTCACTCATGGCCATATTTTCGGCGCCAGGATTCCGCTGGATACGGTGCCGTTCCCGCTGGTGGGCGTGAGCCTCGCGATCTTCCTCGCCTTCCGCAACAACGCGGCCTATGCCCGTTATGTGGAGGCGCGCCAGATCTGGGGCCGCATCCTGATCGCCGCGCGCGCCCTGACGTCGCAGGTCATCAACTACCTTCCGGAGGATGGCGACGGCTTTGAACGCAAACTGTTCGTACAGCGCCTGATCGCTTTTGTGTACGCGCTGACGCACCAGCTGCGTGGAACCGATCCTGCCGGAGACCTGGCGCGTTATCTGTCCAGGGAGGAAGTGGCGGAACTGCGCGGCATGCATTACATTCCGGTGGCGCTGCTGGACCGCATCCGCCTGATGCTGGCCCGCGCCGGCCGCAAGCGCGGTGCCGGTGAGCCGCTGTTGTGGATCCTGGACGCGCAAGTGAGCGAGCTGGCCGCCTCGGTCGGCGGCTGCGAACGCATCTCCAACACGCCGATCCCGTTTGCCTACGGCGTGCTGGTTCACCGCACCGTCTACCTGTACTGCTTCATGCTGCCGTTTGGCCTGGTGGCGGACCTGGGCATGGCCACGCCGCTGGTCTGTGTGTTCGTCGCCTACACGCTGTTTGCGCTGGAAGCCATCGCGCAGGAAATCTCCGAGCCGTTCGGCACCGATCCGAACTGCCTCGCCCTCAACGCCATGACGCGCAATATCGAACGCTCGCTGCTGGAGCAGTGCGGTGAAGAGATGCCGGATCAACTGGAACCGTGCGAGCGCTATAACATCTCGTAAGGCTGAAGCAAATCATACGATCTTGTTCCTGCTCTCGCCAGGATGTTGGTTTCACGGCAGGCGCGCGGCGGACGGCTACAGATTGGCCTCTTGGCGGGGAGCTCAGTTGATCAACTCACCGGCCAGCAGGCCCAGTGTGCGCACGGCGGCCTCCACTTCGGGCGTCCACGGATAGCTGTAGTTAAGACGAATACAATGCTGGAAGGCGTCGCCGGTGGCGAAGATATTTCCGGCGCCGACGCTGATGCCGCGCTCCTGTGCCCGCGCATACAATTCCAGCGCGCGCACGCCGCCGGGCAGATTCACCCACAACACGTAGCCGCCCACCGGTGTCGACACGCTGGTCCCCGGAGGGAAAAAGCGCCGCACCGCAGCCGCCATGATGCTGGCCTGCTGCGCGTAGGCCTTGCGCACCTTGCGCAGGTGGTAGTCGTAGCCGTCGTTCTTCAGGTACTCGGCAATCGCCAGTTGCGGCAGGGCCGGTGTGTTCAGCGTGTTGAGAAACTTGAGCTTCTCCACTTGCGCCTTGTAGCGGCCGGGGAGAGCCCAGCCGATGCGGTTGGCGGGACTGAGTGTCTTGGAGAAGGAATTACAGTGCAGGACCAGGCCGCGCAGGTCGTAGTTCTTCAGCGAGGTGGGATGCGCGTCGCCGTAATACAGCTCGTGGTAGACGTCATTCTCGATCACCGGCACGTCGTGCCGCGCCAGCATCTCCACCAGCGCGCGCTTGCGCTCATCGCTCATCTGGAAGCCGAGCGGGTTCTGGAAATTGGGCATGACTATGCAGGCCGCCACGCCTTTTTCGATAATGGCGCGCTCCAGCGCTTCAAGATCGATGCCGCGTACCGGGTCGGTCTCAATCTCCACCACGTGCATGCGCATCCGTTCAATCGCCTGCAGCAGCGCGTAATAAGTGGGCGACTCCACCGCGATTACGCTGCCCGGTGGCGCCACCGCTTGCAGGCAGAGGTTGAGCGCCTCGGTGGCGCCGGTGGTGACGATGATTTCGGCGGCATCCACCGGCAAGCCGTTTTCAAGATGGCGGCGTGCGATCTGGCGGATCAATTCCGGATTCCCCGGCGGCAGGTCGGCGGTGATGCCCATCTGGCCGACGCGGCGCGCCAGCGAGTTGGCATACTGGTTCAGACGCGCCCACGGGAATACTGCGGGATCGGGGTAGGGCGAACCGAGTGGCACGCTGCCCTGGTTAATCGAGCGCAGGGTGGTGAGCACGAATTCGCTGGTGTCCAGTGTTTCGCCACGCGCCATGTCGGCCGGCGCGGTCGCGGCCAGTTCGCCGGTGGCGCTGCTGGCCTGCACGGTGGGCCTGCTGCGCACGAAATAGCCGGACTGCGGCCGGCTCTCGATCAGCCCCTGGCTCTCCAGCAGCAGAAAGGCGCGGATCACCGTCGACACGCTCAGGTTATGGTGCTGGCTGGTCTGGCGCACGGAAGGAATCTTTTCTCCTTCACGGATCACGCCTTGGGCGATCTGGCTGGCGATATCGGCTGCCAGGGTTTCATACAATTTCACGTTCGCTCTCCACCAATTGACATACCCATACCGGAGTATAGGATGCAAGCCAGGCAAACCACACTATAATTAAGCAGGTTGCCAATATAACCCATAAGGATAGGCATGTTACGGGTACCTCGCACTCCCTGGATGTCTGCGTTGCTGATTTTCCTGATGCTGTTGATCTTCGCGATCGACACCTTCTCGCCGCTCGACATGGCCATCGCCGTCATGTACGTGGTCGTGGTCCTTATATCGGCCAGTATCTGGGGCCGGCGCGGCGTGCTGCAAGCCACCGCCAGCTGTATCGGATTGACCGTGCTGTCGTATGCGCTGACGCACAGCGAGGTGTTTTCCGCTGCCGCCTCCGGCCGCCTGCTGGTCGGGCTGTTGGCAATATGCGTCACCTGCGTGCTGGTGCTGCGCGGGCAGGCCGCGACCAATGCGCTGCTGGCGCGCGAGGAGGCACTGCGCCGCAGCGAGGCCTTCCTGGCTGGCACCCAGCGTATCAGCAAGACCGGCAGTTTCAGTTTCAAGTCGCCCGGCGGCGAGATGTACTGGTCGGAGGAAGCGGCGCGCATCTATGGCTACCCGCTGGACCTGGTGCCGACCATGGAGCTGGTGCTGGCCCACACCGCGCCCGAAGACCGCGGCATCGTACAAGCCGCGATGGACCAGTCACTGCGCGGCGAGAGCGAGGTCGAAGTGCGCCACCGCCTGCTGATGCCGGATGGAGAACTCAAATATGTACATGTGCTGGCGCGCCCGCGCCAAACCAAGGACGGCGAGATCGAATACCTCGGCGCGCTGACCGACGTGACGGCCGCGGTACTGGCCGAGCAAGCGCTGCATCGTTCGCAGGTACAGCTGGCGCACGCCACCCGCGTCACCATGCTGGGCGAGCTGGCCGCCTCCATCGCGCACGAAGTCAATCAGCCGCTGGCTGCCATCTCAACCAATGGCGAGGCCTGCGTGCGCTGGCTGAACCGCCCGCAGCCGGACCTGGACGAGGCCCGCAGCACCGTCACCGCCATCCTGGAGTCGAGCGCCCGCGCCACCGGCGTGATTAAGCGCATACGCGCGCTGGCGCGCCGCAGCGACCCGCAGCAGGCGGAGTTGGACTTGAAGACGGTGGTGGAGGAGAGCGTGGATCTGGTCCGGCGTGAACTGAATAACCACCACGTGGCCCTGATGCTCGGTCTCCCGTCCGACCTGCCGCCGGTGCTGGGCGACCGGGTGCAGCTGCAGCAAGTCTTTATCAACCTGCTGATGAACGCCATCCAGGCCATGGCGGCGTGCCAGCCCGGCCAGGCCGTGCTGACGGTGCAATGCCAGCTGAATGCCGACGGCGCACTACAGGTCAGCGTCAGCGATTCCGGCCCCGGCATCGCGCCAGCGGCGGTGCCGCGCCTGTTCGAGGCTTTTTACAGCACCAAGGAAGACGGCATGGGCATGGGCCTGCCGATCTGCCGCTCCATCATTGAAAACCACGGCGGCCGTATCTGGGCCAAGCCCACCGCCCCGGACAGCCCGGTCACCGGCGCCACCATCCTCTTCACGCTGCCAGTCCATGAACCCCATTGATTATTCCGACTCGCTGATCTACATCGTTGACGACGAGGCGCCGCTGCGCGACGCCATCTCCAGCCTTTTGCGCTCGGTCGGCATGCAGGTGGCCAGTTTCCCCTCGGTGGCGGCGTTTCTTGCCGAGCCGCGCAAGGAGATCACCAGCTGCCTGCTGCTGGACGTGCGCATGCCGGGCGTCAGTGGACTGGACTTCCAGGCCGAGTTGAATCGCGACGGCGTGGCGCTGCCCATCATCTTCATGACCGGGCATGGCGACATTCCGATGTCGGTGCGCGCGATGAAGGCCGGCGCGGTCGATTTCCTGGCCAAGCCGTTCCGCGACCAGGACCTGCTGGACGCCATCCACGCGGCACTGACGGCCGACCGCGAACGCCGCCAGCGCGATCAGGCGCGCAACGGCGTCACTGCGCGCTACGCCACCCTGACCCCGCGCGAACGCGAGATCATGGGGCTGGCGGCGCGTGGCCTGATGAACAAGCAGATCGCCGCCGAGGTGGGCACCAGCGAAATCACGGTCAAAATCCACCGTGGGAACGCCATGCGCAAGATGCAGGCCAAGACCTTCGCGGACCTGGTGCGCATGGCCGAAGCCCTGGGTTTAGCCTGACCTATACCCTCGTATAATTTTCACAAACTGACCCTGGCTGTATTGTTCTCCCATACGAACAAGGGAGTAGCCAGTGTCTTATCCGGAACCACATTTTTCCAGCATCGCCGTCGTCGATGACGACGCCCAGGTCCGAGTCGGCCTGCGTAGCCTGCTGCGCTCCTACGGCTACGAGGTGGAAGTCTACGATGGCGCGGCGGCCCTGCTGGCGAGCGCCGCGCTGCATCAACACCATTGCATCATCACCGACCTGCAGATGCCGGGCATGAGCGGCATCGAACTGCTGGAGCAGCTGCGCCGCGACGGCAACCAGCTGCCGCTGATCCTGATGACTGCCTTCCCTGAAGCTGCCCTGCGCAAGCGCGCATTCCAGAGCGGCGCATCGTGCTTTTTGAGCAAGCCCTTTGAAGCGAACGAATTGCTGCTTTGCCTGAAGCAGGCAAGCGGAAACTGAGGAGAACAGACATGCACCACACCACCAGCAGTTCGCGCCGATTGATTTACATTTTGCTGCTGCTGGTGATCTTCGCCAGCATCACGCTGTCGGTGTTCATGGAGCGCACCGCGCACAATATCCGTAGCAACGAGACGCCGCTGCTGAACAGCACCATCCCGCAGCTGCGCTACCTCGGCGATTTTGAAAGCGCCGTGCTGCGTTACCAGCTGGCCTTCGACAAGCGCTTTACCGAGTCGATCACGCCGGACCGCTTCCAGTTCCTGGAGAGCATGGGCCGCACCGAGATCGACGCCACCCTCGCGCAACTGCGTCCCAGCCTGGGCGATGGCCCGGAGCTGGGTGCACTGCGCGACAGCTATCAGCGCATCATTCAAATGTCGCCGGAGTTTGAGCGCAACATCGGCCACGACCCCGCCGCCGCCCGTGAAGTGCTGATCAAGATGAATGAAGAGGTCAAGCAGCTGCGCCAGCGTATCGACAACCTGCAGCAGCACGTTGAGGAAGCGATCTATGACAACGGCACCATGGCCAACCGCGCCATCGGCTGGATCACGGGGCTGGTGCACGTGTTCGACGTGCTGGCCCTGGTCACCGGCGTGTTCCTGATGTACCACGTCCGGGCCAGGGTGCGGGTTGAAGATGAATTGAGCCACCAGGCACGCCATGATCCGCTGACCGGGCTGGCGCACCGCCGCAGCTTCGAGGCGCGCCTTGCCTCGCTGCCCTCCGTGCCGCACGTGGTGGTGCTGGGGACGATCGACCGCTTCTCGCGCATCGTCGGCGGCTTTGGCCATGCCTTTGGCGACCGCGTGATGGTCGGCCTGACGCAGCGCATCCGTGGCGCGGCGGAGCGCAGCGGTGGTGAGGTATTCCGTCTCGATGGCGCCAACTTCGCCATCCTGTACCGCATGGCCTGCGAAGACGTGGAGTTCTCCGAAGCGTTGAGCGGCCTGCGCGACGAGGTGCGCAATCCCTATGATTGCGAGGGCCATGAAATCTTCACTACCTTGAGCCTGGGCGCGGTCAGCTTCCCGCTGCATGGCGAAACGCCGGACACCCTGCTGCGCAATGCCGACGCCGCGCTGCAAGCGGCACGCAAGGCCGGCGGCGACCAGTTGGTGGTCTACTCACAGCAGCTCAACGCTGCGGCCGGCGAACGACTGGACATGGAATCGCTGCTGCGCCACGCGGTGGAACGCAACGAACTGGAACTGCATTATCAACCGCAGCAGGCGCTCAGTGACGGCGGCTTGATCGGTTTCGAAGCGCTGGTACGCTGGCGCCGTCACGGCAAGCTGATTTCGCCGGCGGAGTTCATCCCGCTGGCCGAGGAATCGGGCCTGATCGTCTCCATCGGTAACTGGGTGCTGGAAGAAGCCTGCCGCCAGATCAGCGTGTGGCAGGCGGAGACCGGCCAGCGCGTGGTGGTAGCGGTGAATATCTCGCCGCGCCAGTTTGCCGCACCGGGCTTCCTCGCGCACCTGGAAGATTTGCTGGCCACTACCCATGTCGATCCATCCTGCCTTGAGCTGGAAATCACCGAGAGCGTGATGGTGGAAGATGCGGAAGCCGCCATCGCTTTGCTGCATCGCCTGCGCGCGCTGGGCCTCAAACTGGCGATCGACGATTTCGGCACCGGCTATTCCAGCCTTGCTTACCTGTCGCGCTTCCCGATCCACAAGCTGAAGATCGACCAGTCCTTCGTCCGCAATATGCACGCCGTGAGCGAGCAGGGCGCCATTGTGCAGGCCACCATCGGCCTTGGCCACAGCCTGGGCCTGACCGTGATCGCGGAAGGCGTGGAGTCCGAGACCCAGCGCGCCATGTTGTGCAACTGGCGCTGCGACGAGATCCAGGGCTATTACTACAGCCGCCCTTTGCCGGCGGCATCCGCACTGAACTTCCTCGAAGGAAGCCTGCAACTGCAGGCAGCATAAACCAGGAGATTGCCATGAAATGGTTCCGTAACTTGAAGATCGCCCAGAAGCTCAACGTGGTGGTTGCCGCCGTGCTGGCGATGACGATGGCGCTAGGGGTGTTTTCCGTGTTCCAGCTGTATGAGCTGGACCGCGTCACCAACGAGATTAACCACCGCTGGGCGCCGGGCGTACGCAATGCGCTGGAGGTGAAGTATGGCCTGACGCGCTTCCGTACCTTTGAGCTGTTCCACGTCGTATCGACCGAGCCGGACATCCTGCGCAAGTACGAGCAGGACATGGAAAGCCAGATGCAGCAAGTGCAGCAATCGCTCAAGGCCTATGCATCCCAGCCGCGCGGCAGCGACGAGATGGAAATCATCGCCCGCTTGCAAACTTCGCTGAATGCCTACCGCGGCGCGGTGCGCCAGGTAGTGGCCCTGTCGCGCAGCGGCGATGATATCGGCGCGCTGGCCGTGGTGCGCGGCGAGTCGCGCAAGTACGACTTCGAAGCGATGGCACTGATCGACAAGCTGGTCGCCATCAACGAGAACGGCAGCGCGCAGGCGGCGCAATCGGCCGACCAGACCTATTTGCACGCGCGTCATCTGATCTTCGGCTTCATGGCCGGCGCGCTGGTGCTTGGCTTGCTGCTGGCGGGGCGCGTGGCGCGATTGATCTCGGTACCGCTGGCGCGTGCGGTGGACGTGGCGCGCCGCGTGGCGGAAGGTGATCTGCGGGTGGACCCGGACGTCAGCGGCAAGGATGAAACGGCGGAACTGCTGTGTGCCATGAACAAGATGAGCGCCAACCTGCAACGCATGGTGACGCAGGTGCGCAGCGGTACCGACACCATCGCCAGCGCCTCGGCGCAGATCTCGGCCGGCACCAGCGATCTGGCGCAGCGCACCGAGGGCGAAGCTGCCACGCTGGAGGAAACGGCGGCCACAGTGGAGGAACTCACGACCACTGTCGCCAACAACGCCGACAAGGCGGAGCAGGCCTACAAGTTGATGGACCAGACTGCGGCCGTGGCGCGCGAGGCTGAAGTGGCGGTATCGGCGGTGACGGCGACCATGAACCGCATCAGCACTTCGTCGCAAAAAATCGGCGACATCGTCGGCCTGATGGACAGCATCGCCTTCCAGACCAATCTGCTGGCCTTGAACGCGGCGGTGGAAGCGGCGCGCGCCGGCGAGCATGGCCGAGGCTTTGCCGTGGTGGCGGGCGAGGTGAGGGCACTGGCCCAGCGCAGCGCGCAATCGGCCAAGGAGATCAAGGACCTGATCGCGCAATCGCTGGCGGAAGTCAGCGGCGGCAACCGCGCGGTGCAAGACGCCAGCGCCACCATCGACGACGTGGTGCGGGGCGTGCTGCGCGGCGCCGCGCTGATGGGCGACATCAGCAACGGCACCCGCGAGCAAAGCCTCGGGCTGCAACTGGTGAACCGCACGCTGGCGACGATGGACAGCGTAACCCAGCAAAACGCTACGCTGGTGGAGGAATCGCTGGCCGCCATCGTCTCGCTGCAAGAGCAGGCGGAGCGCCTGGCCCGCAGCGTCAGCCTGTTCAAGCTGGCGGCCGACCCGCGCGAAGAACTGACTGTGATCGACATGCCGGTGGCCGTCACGCCAAAATCCAGGCCGCGCGCCACCCCGGCGAACAACGGCCTGAATTACGTCGCAGGGCTGGTATGACCGTGTAGAGGCATGGTATAAATTCCTTTTGCGATTCAATCGGAGGAGCCATGCTGATTCGGTGCCTGGTGGTGTCTTTGCTGTTCTGGTGCGTTCAGGCCTCGGCGGCGCAAGTGGCCGGCGTGGTGGTGCAGGTGAGCGGCGCGATGAGTGCGCGCTCGCCGGCGGGGGCGCTGAAGGCGTTGCAGGCAAAGTCGGAGGTGGAGAGCGGCGATACGCTGGTCACTTCCGCCGGCGCTTACGCGGTGGTGCGGTTTATCGACAACAGCGAGTTGGCTCTCAAGCCCGGGACGACGGTGAAGATCGACCAGTTTGTGTTCGACGAAGCCAGGCCCGAAGCCGACCGCGCCGCCTACACGCTGGTAAAGGGCGGCCTGCGTTCAATCACAGGTTTGCTCGGCAAGCGTAGCAAGGACAAGTTCGCGATGAAGACGCCCAGCGCCACCATAGGCATACGCGGCACCACTTTCTTCCTTGAGTACCTGACCGGCAAGGGCGACGTGGACCCGTCGCCCGGCCTGGAGCCGGGCTTGCACGTCCACGTCAGCACCGGCGGCATTTCCATCGTCAACGGCGCCGGCGAGTTCCGCTACGATCCGGGGCAGTTCGGTTTTATCAAGGACGATAAGACCAAGCCGGTGAAGATGTTCACCAATCCGGGCATGCAGTTCACCCCACCGGCTTCCTTCGGCGACGCGGAGACCCTTACGCCGTAAGCTCCACTACGACCTTGCCGCTTGCGGTGCGCTCGCTGAGCGCGCGGTGGGCGGCGCTGACGCTGTCCGCGGTCAGCGTGTAGCGGGTTGCGTCCAGCATCACTTTCAGCTTGCCGGCGGCGATTAAAGCGCTTGCTTCGCGCATGATGTCGCCGTGGCTGGCGCGGCCTTCACCGCTCAGCAGCGGCAGCAGGGTGAAGACGCCGGAGTAGGTCGCAGCGCGGAATGACAGCGGCGCCAGCGCGTGCGTGCCCCAGCCCAGGCAGCTCACGACGTGGCCGTGGTAGCGGCGCGCGGCGCGGAAGGAGGCATCCAGCACGGCACCGCCGACGGTGTCGTAGACCACGTCGAATCCCTCGCCGGCGGTGTGGCGCAAGACATAATCCTCCACTGCCTCTTCGCGGTCGATGAAGACGGCGCCCATGTTTTCGATGACTGCGCGCTGGCTTGCGCTGCCGGTGGCGTAGACTTTGGCGCCCAGCGCCACGGCCAACTGCACCGCCATGTGACCGACGCCCCCGGCGCCGCCGTGGACCAGTACCGTTTTACCGGCGCTGACGTGGGCGCGGTCCACCAGGCCTTCCCATGCGGTGATGAAGATCAGTGGCAGTGCGGCGGCTTCGCGCATCGACAGGCTGGCTGGCATGTGGGCCAGCAGGCGCGCATCGACGGCGACGTATTCGGCCAGCGAGCCGGCCACGCCGCCAACGCCGCCGGTCATGCCGAATACGCGGTCGCCGGGCGCGAAGTCCGCTACGCCTTCGCCGACGCTGACCACTACGCCGGCCATGTCGATGCCAAGTACCGCCGGCAGCGTGACGCGCGCGTGATCGGCCTTGCCGGCGGCGATCTTGGTGTCGAGCGGATTAACACCGCTGGCGTGCACTTTCACCAGTACCTGGCCGGGAGCGGCGCTTGGGCGTGCGATATCCTGTTGTACGAGTGGAGCGCCGAAAGCGTTCAATACGATGGCTTGCATGATGACTCCTTAGTTAATGATTAATTGATGATTAGTTGATGGAGCCATTCTGGCGCGGCGGCGCGCAACAAAAAACAGGGCAAGCTGGGACGCAGTATCCCAAAATCGTGAATAATCGCGGTGAAGGAGGATGAGTATGGACAGGTTGGATGCCTTGAAAGTGTTTTGTGCCGTGGTGGATACCGGAGGCTTCAGCCGCGCCGCCGCCAAGCTGGGGATTTCCACCTCCTCGGTCACGCATCAAATCGGCCTGCTGGAGACGCATTTCGGCGTCAAGCTGCTGAACCGCACCACGCGCAGCATGTCGCTCACCGATGAAGGCCGCCGCTGCGTCGAGCAGGCGCGCCGCCTGCTCGACGAGATGGACGGCCTGGAATCCAGCATGAGCGAATCGCTGCACGAACCGCGCGGCAGCCTGCGGGTGGACATGCCCGGCATCCTGGCGCAGCGCTACGTGGCGCCGGCCTTGCCGCGCTTTCTCGCCACCTATCCTGAACTGAGCGTGCGCCTCAGCGCGAGCGACCGCCTGATCGACATGGTGGACGAGGGCGTGGACGTGATGCTGCGCATCGGCGAACTACAGGATTCTTCGCTGGTGGGCCGCAGCATCTTCAAAAATCACTACATCTGCTGCGCGTCACCGGATTTCATCGCCGCACACGGCAAGCCCGCGCACCCGGATGATCTGGACCGCATACCATGCCTGAATTTCGTCTACCCGAAAGCACGCCAGCTGCGGCCCTGGCTATTCCAGCAGGATGGCCAGCCGTTCACCATCACGCCGCGCGGCGCGGTGGCGATGGATCATGTCGATTCGCTGATTGAAATGGCGGTGCGCGGCGGCGGCATCGTCCAGCATTTATCGGTATCGCTGCTGGAGCCCTTGCGCAGCGGCGCGCTGGCGCCGTTGCTGGAAGAATGGCAGGCGCCCGGGCCGGACGTGTCGGTGCTGTACCCGCAACGCCAGCAGCGCGCCGCCAAGATCAAAGTCTTTGTCGACTTTGTGGAAAGCGTGTTCAGGTCCGCCGCAGCTTCCTGGCCGCCATCGGCTTGATGGCGGCGGCGCAGTCGCCGCAAAAACCATACAGCGACAGCGAGTGCTCGTGCAGCACGAAGTTGCGCTCGGCCGCAATCGCTTCCTGGCGCTGTTCGATGTCGGCATCGAAGAATTCTTCCATGCGGCCGCAGTTGGTGCAGATCAGATGATCGTGATGGCCGCCTTCGTTCAACTCAAACACCGAGGCTACCGACTCGAAATGGCGGCGAATCAGGATGCCCGCATCGGCAAACTGCATCAGCACGCGGTAGACCGTGGCCAGGCCCATGTCGATATTCTCGTCGTGCAGCAGACGGTACACATCGTCGGCGCTTAAATGCTTGCTCTTGCTTTCCTGGAACAGCTGCAGGATGCGCAGGCGGGGCAGGGTGGCCTTCAAGCCAAGTTTGCGCAGTTCTTGAGGGATGTCCATGTGCTTTAAAATGATAATGATTCCTATTCTCACTATAGCTGAGAAATATTATCTTTGCAATTGAGCGTGAAAGGCGATGTATTCATGCTATCGAAATGATCGGAATTGCAACGCAAAGTGTGATAATTTGTGAGTATTTGCTCTAAAGTATCGACAGTTTCCATAAGGAAGTATAAAGTTACCCGTTCCCCCACTCAAACTGAACTAGCGCCGCGCTGCGCGGACTGTGCTCGCGCGTAAGGAAATCGTGTATGAACGCCAATATTGCATCGCTGCGGTCGACTGTGGCCGTCTTCTCCATGCTGGGCTGCTGCGCCGCCCTGGCAGGCGAAGACGCGCCATCGGTGAGCATTGGCGGCTTTGGCACGCTGGGCGTGGTACACAGCAATAACCATCAGGCCGACTTCACCGCCAACGACCTTACTCCGGGCCAGGCCGGCGCCAGCCGCGAGTGGAGCGCGGCAGTCGACAGCCGTCTCGGCGTGCAGATGGCGCTGCATGTCAACAGCAGATGGTCGGCGGTGCTGCAGCTGGTGTCCGAGCGCACGCTGCGCGACGGCTATGCACCGGTGGTGGAGTGGGCCAATGTGCAGTACCAGGCCACGCCGGATTTGAGCGTGCGCGTGGGCCGCATTGCGCTGCCGCTGTTCCTCACCGGTGATTACCGCAAGGCCGGCTACGCGCTGCCATGGGTGCGGCCGCCGGTGGAGCTGTATGCCGCGATTCCGCTGCCGAACAGCGATGGTGTGGACGCCAACTACCGCTGGCAGCTGGGCGATGTGCACAACGTGACCCAGGTCTCGTTCGGCCGCGCCGACAAGCCGGTGGCGCCCGGCGTGCGCGCACAGGCGCGCAGCCTGGCCGGTATCTCGCACACCGCCACCGCGGGCGCGCTGACGGTGCGAGCCAGCGTGCTGACGGCGGAACTGAGCGTGAATGTCGCGCGCCCGCTGTTTGACGGCCTGCGCGGCTTCGGCGCGCGGGGGCAGGCACTGGCCGATCGCTATGAGCTGTCGGCCAAGCGCGCATATGTGGAGTCGATCGGTTTCAACTACGATCCTGGCCTGTGGTTCATGATGGGCGAGATCGGCCGGGTGAACACGCACTCCTTCCTCGGCGATAAAACCGCAGCCTATCTCGGCGCCGGCCGCCGCTACGGCGACCTGACGCCGTACGCGGTGGTCTCGGCCTCGCGCGCCAACGTGGCGACCCGCGTCGACGGCGTTGACGTGAGCGGACTGCCGCCGTTGCAGGCGGCAGTGGGCATGCAACTGAACGCGGGCCTGAACCAGCTGCTGGCGGAGATCCCGCGACAGCACAGCATCAGCGCCGGCGTGCGCTGGGACCTGTATCAGAACTATGCGCTCAAGCTGCAGTACGACCGTATCACGCCGCAGCAGGGCTCCACCGGCACCTTCATCAACGTGCAGCCGGGCTTTCAATCCGGCCGGACGGTCACGGTGCTGAGCGCCGCCCTCGATTTCGTGTTCTGACCATGCAGAAGCTATTCTCAACATTGCGATATGGGCTGGTGTGCGCGCTGCTGTGGTGCAGTGCCGCCTCGGCATCGGCTGCGGAATTCGTGGTGGTGGTGTCGGCCAAAAATCCGCTGGCCACGCTGCGCGCCGAGCAGGTGGCGGCCATCTTCCTGGCGCAGACCGGCCGCTTCCCCAACGGCGAGGAAGCGGTGGCGCTCGACCTGCCGGTCGGCAGTGCGCTGCGCGATGACTTCTACAACCGGATCGCGGCACGCACGCCGGCGCTGATGAAGGCCTACTGGACCAAAATGGTGTTCACCGGCCGTGGACAGCCGCCGCGCGAACTGCCCAACAGCGCCGCCGTGCGCAAAATGGTGGCCGACAGTCCGGTCATGATCGCCTACATCGACCGCGCGGCGCTGGACGCCAGCGTCAAAGCCATACAGGTAACGCCATGACTTCGAACAAAGAATCGCTACGCGCGCGCTGGTTGCGGCGCGGCCTGGACACCCACGTTTCGCTGCCGCTGTTTGCTTTGCTGCTGCTGGTGGCGATCTGGGTGGTGACCTTCCACGAAATCGACGCCGAGCGCGAGCACGCGCAGGAAGCGGCCGCCGACTCGCTGCAGGAAATGCTCGGCACCTACGAGGCACAGGTGGCGCGCAGCCTGGATGGCATCGACCAGACCTTGCGCATGCTGAAGTACGCGGTGGAGCGCAAGGGCGCGCTGGGCGCCTTGCCGGAGCTGAGCCGCGAAGGCCTGCTGCCGCCGGGTGTGGTGTTCGTGGTCAGCATTGTCGACCGCAACGGCATGACGGTGGCCAGCAATCCGCGCGCGCCCGCGATTTCGGTGGCGGACCAGAACTACTTCAAGTTCCACATGGAGCGCGACAGCGGCACCACCTACGTCAGCCCGGCCATCCGCGATGCCGCCAACAGCGAGTGGCACGTGCACTTCACACGCCGGCTCGATGATGCTACTGGCAACTTCGCCGGCATCGTCATCGTGGAAGCCGATCCTGCCTACTTCACCAGCAGCTATGAACGCAGCCGCCTCGGCGAACGCGGCACGCTTGGATTGGTGGGTGTGGACGGCGTGGTGCGCGCGCTGCGGCGCGGCGACAAGATGTTCTTCGACCAGCAGCTGGAAGGCGGTGCCGGCAAGTACCGCGGCATGCGCGAGCTGCACGGCATCGGCCTGAATGTACTGATCGAGCTGGATGAAAAAGAATTGATGGCTGGTTTCGAACGCCAGCGCCGCGAAAAACTGATTGAAGCGGGCATCCTCAGCGCCGGCCTGCTGGTGCTGACCGGCGTGCTGTGGCTGTGGTCCTGGCAGGGTGCGCGCAACCGCGCCCGCATGCGGCGCGCGCAGGAAACCTATGCGGCGGCATCGGCCGCCAGCCTGGATGCCTTCTTCGTGATGCGCGAGGTGCGCAACCCGCAGGGCGAGATCGTCGACTTCAAGATCATCGACGCTAACCAGCGCGCGGAGCAGATGACCGGCTGCAGCAAGCATTACCTGTGCGGCACCACCTTGTGCGCACTGATCCCGGAAGCGCGCGACAACGGCATGTTGAAGTATCTGGTCAACGTGACACGCAAGGGCGGCGTGCATGAGCAGGAATGGCAAAGCACCGTGCCGCAGTTCCGCGCGCGCTGGCTGCACCAGCAGGTGGTGGCGGTGCGCGGCGGGCTGGTGGCCATCGTGCGCGACATCTCGGAGCGCAAGCTGGCCGAGGAGCGCATGGTGCACCTGGCGCACCACGACACGCTCACCGGCCTGCCGAACCGCAGCCTGATTTCCGACCGTCTCGACATGACCATCGCGCAGGCGCAGCGCAACGGCGGCTCGGTGCTGGTAGCGTTTATCGACCTCGATGGTTTCAAGCTGGTGAACGACGGCCTTGGCCACAACGCCGGCGACGAACTGTTGAAGGTGGTCGCCGAGCGCATGTCGGCCTGCCTGCGCGCCACCGACACCGTGGGCCGCTTCGGCGGCGATGAATTCGTGCTGCTGCTGACCGAGCCGGGGTCCGGCGTCGATGCCGCGCCGGTGCTGGAGCGCGTGCGCGAAGCGGTGCTGCAATCGATCAGCCTTTGCGGACAGGATGTGCAGGTCAGCTGCAGTATCGGCGTGGCCGTATATCCGAACGATGGCCGGGATGTCGAAACTCTGCTGATGAACGCCGATGCGGCCATGTACCGCGCCAAGGAAATGGGCAAGAATAACTGCCAGTTCTATACCCGCGAGATGAACGCGAGCATCGAGGAAAAGCTGGGACTACTGGAAGGTTTGCGCAGTGCGCTGGATGAGGGCCAGTTCCGCCTGGTCTACCAGCCCAAGGTGGATCTTGCCACCGGCCGCGTGTTCGGTGTCGAAGCGCTGGTCCGTTGGGATCATCCGGAACACGGCACCATCGGGCCGGACCGCTTCATCCCGCTGGCCGAGGAAAGCGGCATGATCGTTGCGCTGGGCGAGTGGATCCTGCGCAGCGCGTGCATGCAGAACCGCGCCTGGCAGGATGCGGGCCTGCCGCCGCTGTGCGTGTCGGTCAACGTGTCGCCGCGCCAGTTCGAGGAAGCGCGCCTGGTCGAGCGCGTGCAGCAGGCGCTGCGCGATAGCGGACTGGCACCGGAATGGCTGGAACTGGAAGTGACGGAAGGCGTCATCATGCGCGACCTGCAGCAGGCCGTGGCCAAAATGGCGCAGGTACGGGCGATGGGCGTGTCCTTGTCGATCGACGATTTCGGCACCGGCTATTCGAGCCTGTCGGCTTTGAAGTCTTTCCCGATTTCGACCCTGAAGATCGACAAGTCTTTTGTGCGCGACCTTGGCCGCAGCAGCGGCGACGAGGCGATTGCCAGCTCCATCATCGGGCTGGCGCACCGCCTGCGCCTGCGCGTGATTGCGGAAGGCGTGGAGACCGAACAGCAGCGCAGCTTCCTGCGCGAGAACGGCTGCGATGAAATGCAGGGTTATCTGTTCAGCCGCCCGTTGCCGCCGCAGCAGCTGGAGTCGTTGCTGCGCGCTCCAGCCATGCTGGCGGCTTAAGACCTAGTAGGACCAGGTCAGCGTCGCGCTGCCATTGCGCGGTGCGGCGTAGTAGGCCTGGGTCCAGTACAAGCTGGTGAGGTGCTTCTTGTCGTTGACGTTATTCAGATTCACCGACAGCGACAGGTGCTTGTCGATCTCGTAGCGCGCCATCAGGCCCAGTGTCGCGTATGACCCCTGCACGGTGCGGATGCCGCCGCCCTGGTCCGTCGACGTCTCGCTCTGCCATGCCAGCGTGCCGCCGACCTTCAGTGCCGGCAAGGCAGGTACGCGGTAGGTGGTGTTCACGCGCAGTGTGGTGCGCGGCACGAAGGTGCGTACCGCCTTGCCATCATCGCCTTTCAAGGAAGTCAGCCGGGTCAGGCCCGCGCTGGCTTGCCAGCCTTTGCTCAACTCCCCCGACAGGTCGAACTCAAAGCCTTGCGATTCCGCGTTCACGCCGCGGTAGTAGTTCTTGGTGCCGATCATGCCGGCTGCTTCGGCGGTGTTGTCCTGCTGCGTTTTGAAAATCGCAGCCGAGGCATTCAGTTTGTTGTCGAACAGCGCGGCTTTCAGGCCGGCTTCGCTGGTCTTGCCTTCGATTGGATCGAGCGGCGTGCCGGTGGCGTCGATTTCGCTTTGCGGATTGAAGATCGCCGTGTGGCTGGCGTAGGCCGACAGCTGGCGATTGATGTCATACACCACGCCCACGTACGGCGTGGTCTTGCTGGCTGACTTGTATTTGCTGGTGCCGTAGGAATTGCCGTTGCTCCTGGCGCGCGTCGAATTCAGGCCGGCCAGCACCTTCCAGTCGTCGGCCAGATTGAAGCGGGCCGCGAGGTAGACGGTGTTGCGGCGGTCCTCGTAGCTGCTGCCATCGGTGGACGCATCGAAGCTCGGCATCGGATAGCTGCCGTCGAAGGCGCTCTGGCCCGGCATCTCGGTGCCGATGCCCTGGCCGTAGCGCGATACGTCATTCAGCTTGGAGCGCGACCAGCTGTAGCCGAAGCTCAGGTCATGCTGGCGGCCGCCGAGATTGAATTTGCCATCGACCGAAATGTCGGCCAGCGTTTGCTTCTGGTCCGCCGCGTATTGCGAAGGGTAGGCGTACAAACCGCCGCCGCCCACTTTGTTCGGCGTGCCGTAGACGTACAACAGGTCCGAATCCGACTTGTCGGTGATGTAGCTGACGGTGCCCTGCACGGTCCAGTCCTGGCCCAGGTTGTGGCGCAGCTCCGCGAAGGTCTTGTTGTTGGTGGTGTCCCAGCGCGACCAGTTGGCCGAGGTGCTGGCCGATACCGGATAGTTGGTCGGGCTGCCGTCCGGGTAGTACAGCGGCAGCGCGCCCCACATCACGCCCTTGCTGCGATTGGCCTCGTAGGTGTGGCCGATGGTCAGCAGGCTGTCCTTGGCCAGCTGCGCTTCAACCACGGCGTAGGCCAGGTTTTTCTTCGGCGAGTAGCGGTCGAGGTAGGAGTCGCCGTCCTGGTGCACCAGCACGGCGCGGCCGTTGACGGTGCCGCTTTCATTCAGCCGGGTGCTGACGTCGCCCTCGACGCGGCGGTTATTCCACGAACCGAGCGATACGCTGGCACTGGCCGTGGTGGTGGCGGTTGGGCGCTTGCGAATGAAGTTGACCGTGGCCGAGGGGTTGCCGGTCGACGCCATCAGGCCGTTGGCGCCGCGCACAATGTCGATGCGCTCGTACAGCGCGGTGTCGATATCGCCCTGCACGTTGCCGAACACTTGCGGCATGCCGACGCCGTCGTACTGGAAGTTGACCACGTCGAAACCGCGCGCGGTGTAGTAGGTGCGGCTGGTTTCGACCTTCTCTACGGTCACGCCGGTGGTGGCGGCCAGCACCGAGTTGATGTTATCGAGCTTGAAGTCGTCCATCAGCGCGCGGGTGACCACCGACACCGATTGCGGCGTTTCGCGCAGCGTCAGGTCCAGCTTGCCGGCGGACTTGGTGGAGCGGGTGGTGTAGGCGGTGTCGTCTGCCGTGCCGGTCACCGTGACGGTTTGCAGCTGGGTATCGGGTTCATCGGCGGCGATGGAATGGCCGGCGTAAATCATCGACAGCGCCAGCAACAGCGGGCGCAACGGCAGGTGACGGGGCATGCGGAACTCCTTGAATAAGAATGAGAATGATTCTTATTATAGTTCCTTGATGATATACACGCAACGCCGCGCGCCTGCGAGCATGTGTTCGACCCGGCCGACCGAGCAGTCCGGGCCCAGCACGCGCTGGAACACGTCCAGCTCGGAGCGGCAGAATTTCTGGCATTGCCTGGCGGCGGCGCAGATCGGGCAGTGGTTTTCGATCAGCAGCAGGCTGCCGTCGTCCTGCTGCGCGACTTCGGCCATGTAGCCCTCGGCGCTGCGGGCCTGGACCAGCGCCTGCACCCGCTCGGGCAGAGTGCGGGCGGCGGCCAGATGCTGGCGGTAATCGCGCTCGCTGGCCGCTTCGCGCGAGCCGATCAGCTTGTCGAGGCCGGCGTCGCCGAACAGCGTGCGCACCTGATCGATCAGTTGCAGCGTCAGCTCGGCGTGGCGGTCGGGGAAGCGGGCGTGGCCGGCTTCGGTCAGCAGCCAGCGGCGCGAGGGGCGGCCCGGCTTGTCGGCCACATCCTCGAACGTGACCATGCCTTTTTCCTGCCACGCTTCCAGCTGTTTGCGCGCGCCCATCGAAGTCAGGTTGAGCAGCGCGGCCAGCTGCTGCGCGGTTTGCGGGCCGCGAGTCTTGATCAGGAACAGCGTCTGTTCGGCGGTGTTCATGGCAGCGCGCCTTCCACGCGGGCGCTCATGCTGCGGTGCCAGTGCTGCATGCGCCATGCCGACCATGCGCTCAGGGCCGCGCCCAGCAGCAGGATCAAACGGGTATCGATCAGCGTCAGCACCGCACCGGCCAACGCCATGATGATATTTGCGAGGCAGAAGGTGGTCGAGATCAGCCCCATCACCGCGCCCTGGCCGTGCGCGCCGCCGAAGCGTTCGGCACAGTAGTTGGGCACGATGGCGTTGTAGAACGAATGCGGGATGCCGTACAGGATGATGCAGGCCAGGCCGAGCGTCGCGTTGCTGGCGGCCAGCAGGGCAATGATGGCGGCCACGGTGAAGGCGTAGCGGCGCGCGCGCAGCAGCGGCTCTCCTTTGAATGGGCGGCCGGCCACGATGGTGGTGGCCGTCATCACCGCGCACATGGCGGCGGTGACCCAGGCGATGCCCTGCGCGCCGTAACCGGGCACTTCTACCAGCCACAGCGGATAGAACTCATAGAACGCGGTCACGCCGCAGGTGTAGGCCAGCGTCACGATGAACAGGCTGCGCAGGTCCGGCTCGCGCAGCAGATTGAGCGAGTGCTGGTCGCGCGCCACTTGCCACCACGAGGTGGTCGCGTGCGATTCGGCTTCGCGCGGCAATGTGACGGCCACCAGCGCCGCCACCAGCAGCAGCGCGGCGACGGCGACCCAGAACGGCGTGGTGATACCGAACTGCAGCGTGGCACCGGCCAGCAGCGGGCCGGCCAGCCAGCCCATGTAGAAGGCGCCGTTCAGCCACGACAGGGCTTTGCGGCGCAGGTCGCCATCGAGGCGGTCGGCCAGCAGGGCGCGCGCGACCGAGCCGCTGCCTTCCAGCAGGCCGGTGACGAAGCGGGCGACGATGAACAGCGGGTAGTTCTCGATAATCAGCGCGCCGGCGGTGACAGCGTGACCGATGGCGGCGCCTACGGCGGTCACCAGCAGCACCGGGCGGCGGCCGTAACGGTCGGACATGGGGCCGAGCAGGGCCGAGCCGATCAGCAGGCCAAGCGGATTAATCGTCAGCGCCAGGCCGAACAGCAGCTTGGGCGGCAGGCCGAGGAAAGTATTGAGGCCGTTGGTGGCGCCGGCGGCAAACAGCGGCGGCAGGATCGGGTAGGGAAGCGCCGCGCCGATTGTGGACAACAAAGCCAGCAGACAGGCGGAAGCAATGAGCAGATGAGTTTTCATGCCCTTCACTGTAAGCCCGGCTCAACAATAAGTAAACAAAAAAGTTTATAAATTGGAGGGTCTGATATTTATCAAACCTGCTCAGCTTGCCTGATCGCCCGCCGGACGCGCATGATGGACATTATGGAAACCGAAACCACACAGATAAGCGAGCAACTGGCGTCGTTGGATAAACGGCTGACGGTGGTCGAGCGTGATTTGGCCGTGCTGACCAAGACCGTGGCAACCAAGGATGATCTGAAAGTGCTTGCGGTTGATATAGCCCGCATGGATGCCCTGTTGGCAAACTGCGCTACCAAGGCCGATTTGCGGGAGCAGGAAACTCGCATCATGAAGTGGATGATTGCAACGCTGATCGGCGTCACTACCTTCACTTCTACACTGGTGGTCGTGCTAGTCAGAGTTCTACAGATATGAAAAGCAAGGCTGTATCATACGGTCTTTTGATACAAGCAAGCGCGACATGAAAGATTGGTTTGCCGGCGAGCGCGGAGCGTATTTTTTTCTTTGGCTGGGCATCGGCTTGATTGCGCTGTTTGGCGTGCTGGAGTATCGCTTTCCCAGGCAGGAGCAGCTAGAGACGGCGCGCGGGCGCGTGACCTGGCAGCAGGAGACGCGCGGCGCGCTGTATTTCACGCTGTCCGACCAGCAGCAACTGGTGTTGTACGCCAAGGGCGATGCCAACGGCAGGCAGCGTGCGGCGATCCGCGATGCGGCCATGTATCCGGTCACGGTGCAGTTCCTGCGCGCCCAGCAAACCGGCATTGGCTTCGCGCCCGGTGTGTTTTATACCGCTTACGGTGTGGCGGTCGGCGGCAAGCCGGTGGCCAGCCTCGATCAGGTGCGCAGCGATTATCGCCGCGATAATGCGGTTGCGCTGGTGATGGGCATCGCCGCCGCTATCGCCGGCGCCTGGCGCGTGCGTGCGCTCGGCGCGGCGGCTACTTCACGTCGCGCTGGCGGCGGAAGGCCAGCCAGCCGGCGATCACGGTAAAGCTCGCCACTATCACCACCACGATCAGGAAGCCGTGCTCGGCCTGCGCCAGCGGGATGCCGCCCACGTTCATGCCCAGCAGGCCGGCGATGATGTTGATCGGCAGCGCCAACACGGTCACCACGGTCAGCACGAACAGGCTGTGGTTGTTGGCCTCGCTGGCCAGCGCGGCAATTTCCTCTTGTATCAGCTTGATGCGCTCCTGCAGCGAGGCCATGTCCGCCAGCACCATCGAGAATTCCTCGGTCGACTGGCGCAGCTCCTGCACGTCGGTCTCGGCCATCCACGCCGGCGGCTTTTGCAGCAGGCGGAACAGCGCCGCCGGCTCCGGCGCCAACAGGCGCTGCAGCCGCACCAGCACCCGCCGCAAGGCGCCCAGGCTGGCGCGCTTGGTGGTCAGTTTGCCGGCCAGCAGATTGTCTTCGATGCTGTCCACGGTGGTGATCGCGTCGCGCACGATTTTGATCAGGGCGTCGGCCTGATCGCGCAGCAAATGGGTCAGCAGTTCCACCGATGAGCGGATCGGCTCGCCGCTGCGCACGGCGTTGCGCAGGCTGTCGACCGCGCGCAGCGGCTTGCGGCGCGCGCTGATGACGAGCTGGCTGTCCACGCTCAGCCATAGAGTGGAAATGTCGGACGGCTCGAACGAGAAGTCATGCAGCACGTCGTTGACGACGGCCACCAGGGTGTCGTCGGCCAGTTCGATGCGGGTCGAGCGCGGCCCTTCGTGCAGGCTTTCGTAGAATTCTTCCGGCAGCAAGGTGTGCTCGTGCAGCCACTTTTCGCTGGCGGTGTTGGCCAGGTTGTAGTGCAGCCAGATGAATTCCTGCGGATGCTGTTCGCGCTGCTTCAGCCACGCGCAGGCGGCCTCGGTGTCCAGCGGCTGGCCCTTGCCGTCGGCGCTGCGGCCGAACAGGTAGCCGCACACCAGGCCGGATTGATCGGAACCGTAGGACTGTGGCGCGCTCTGCATCGGAGCCTAGACCAGCAGCGCGGCGCTCATCTCGGCCGCATCGCGTTCGGCTTCTTCCAGCATGGCAGCCAGTTTCTGCTCGTCGATGAACAGGTCGATGGCCGAGTCGGAATGCGGCGGCAGGTCGCGCTGCGGTTCCTGCAGCGGTGATTTCACCGGCGTCAGGTGGTTGGCCAGCAGCAAGGTGTCGAGCAGGGTGTCGGGCGGGATGGACATGAAACTGTCGCGCAAGCCTTCGACGGCATCGGCCACCGGTTCAGGGATGCACAGCTTGCGCATCACTTCGCGGGTGATGATTTCCTCGCTGGCCGAGTGCCAGTTTTCCGGATCCTCGTCCAGCAGGCCGGGGAATTCCTCGGCGCGCGACAGCAGGTAGAAGCCGCCCACCTCGTGCACGATGCCGGCAAACAGCGCGGTGTCTTCGTTCACGCCGGTCACGTGGCGCGCGATCAGGCGCCCCAGCACCGCCACGGCGATGGTATGGTCCCATAGTTTTTCCGCCTTGTTGCGCAGCGCCGGGTCAGAGATCTTGCTGCCGAACTGGCGCACCACCATCGCTGCCGCCAGCGCGAACAGGTTCTGGTAGCCGATGCGCATGATGGCGCCGCGCACATTGGTCACGACCGGCGCGCCGGCCCGGCTGAACATGGGGGAATTGGAGATGGCCACGGTCTTGGCGGCCAGCAGAGGCTCGGCCAGCACCAGGCTGATGGCGGTGTCGATCGGGCAGTCGGGGTCATCCAATGCCAGTTGCACGCGCAGCGCCGCATTGACGCTGGTTGGGAACACGAGTTCGCCACGGATGGCGAGGGCCGCGATGTGGCCATATGCTTCGAGTTTGTTCATGGTCAAAATTATACGCAGGTGTGGTCCCAATCTCAACGCCATGCGGCAAGTTATGGCCGGCGATGCGACAGATGTGCGGCGGCGGAGCGGGACGGGGGCGCGGGGAGGGGGCGCGGAAGGGAAGCGCTCGCGGCGCCGGGGTGAGGGCGCCGCGAACGGGGGAAAGCTAAACTCAGGCGTTGACCAGCTCAGGCTGGCGTGCGCCGTGTTCCTTGCTGTAGCGGCTGACCGACAGGTCGTCGGCGCGGATGGCCGGGCGACGCGACGAAATCAGGTCCGACAGCAGTTGGGCCGAACCGCAGGACATGGTCCAACCCAGCGTGCCGTGGCCGGTGTTGATGTACAGGTTGCGCAGGCCGGTGCGGCCGACGATCGGCGTGCCGTCCGGGGTCATCGGGCGCAGGCCGGTCCAGAAGCTGGCTTCGGCGGTGTTGCCGGCGCCCGGGAACAGGTCGTTGACCACCATTTCCAGCGTTTCGCGGCGGCGCGGGTTGAGCGTTTTGTCGAAGCCGGCGATCTCGGCCATGCCGCCCACGCGGATGCGGTCGTCGAAGCGGGTGACGGCGATTTTGTAGGTTTCGTCCAGGATGGTCGACACCGGTGCGGCATCGGCGTTCACGATCGGCACGGTGATCGAGTAGCCCTTCAGCGGGTAGACCGGAATCTGCACCAGCTGCTTCAGCAGCGCGGTCGAGTAGGCGCCCATGGCCACCACGTAGGAGTCGGCGGTGACCAGTTCAGGGCCGCACTGCACGCCCTTGATCTGTTCGCCTTCGCTGACCAGGCCGGTGATGTCCATGCCGTAGCGGAATTTGACGCCCAACTGCTCGGCCATCGCGGTCAGGCGGGTCGTGAACAGCTGGCAGTCGCCGGTTTCATCGTTAGGCAGGCGCAGGCCGCCGACCAGCTTGTTGCGGGCCAGGCCCGGCTCGGCACTGATCAGTTGTTCGCGGCTCAGCAGTTCGTACGGCACGCCGGTTTCTTCCAGCACCGCGATGTCCTTGGCGGCGGCGTCCATCTGCTCCTGGGTGCGGAACAGCTGGGTGGTGCCTTGCTGGCGGCCTTCGTATTCGATGCCGGTGGAGGCGCGCAGGGCTTTGAAGCAGTCGCGGCTGTATTCGGCCAGGCGCACCATGCGTTCCTTGTTGACGGCGTAGCGTTCGGCATTGCAGTTCTGCAGCATCTGCCACATCCACTGCAGCTGGAACAGGGTGCCGTCCGGGGTGATCGACAGCGGCGCGTGACGCTGCAGCATCCACTTCATGGCTTTCAGCGGGATGCCGGGGGCGGCCCATGGCGAGGCGTAGCCGGGCGAGATCTGGCCGGCGTTGGCAAAGCTGGTTTCGAGGGCGGGACCGGCTTGGCGGTCGAGCACGGTGACGTCATGGCCGGCCTTGGCCAGATAGTAGGCGCTGGTGACGCCGATGACACCGCTACCCAGGATAACTACACGCATGTTTGCCCCCGATTATTTATATGCATTGGATTCCGCTATGGTATGCTGGTTGAGGTAGTGTTTGTTACTGTATATATTCGATAAAACAGTGGATTTTCATGAGAATTCAAAAAGAATCGGTCCGCGGGCTGGACAAGCTTGATCGAAAGATATTGCAGATCCTGCAGGAGGATGGCCGCATCTCGATGAAGGACCTGGGCGAGCAGGTCGGCTTGTCGACCACGCCCACCATCGAGCGCGTCAAGCGCATGGAGCGCGATGGCGTGATTACCGGCTACCACGCGCGCATCGATCCGCCGTCGCTGGGGGCCAAGCTGCTGGTGTTTGTGGAGATCACGCTGAACCAGAAGTCGGGGCCGGCGTTCGAGCAATTCCGGCGCGAGGTGCTGCGGATTCCCGAGGTGCAGGAGTGCCATCTGGTGTCGGGCGATTTCGACTACCTGATTAAAGCGCGCATCCACGAAATGGCCGAATACCGCAAGCTGCTCGGCGAAATGCTGCTCAGCCTGCCCGGCGCGGCGCAGTCGAAAAGCTATGTCGTGATGGAGGAAATCAAGGAAACGCTGACGCTGTCCACCGAGGTAGTGCAGGGCTGATCCAGATCAAAGTGCGTCGCTTGCATTCGGCGGAGGGCGGCACATACTGTCTCCATGAACGAATCCACCAAACAGATGCACCCTGATCCCAAGCTCGCTGCGATTTTTCGGAAGGCCAAGTGGGATATCGTGCAATGCATGATTCTTCTGTTTATTGCGCAGACTGAGGTTAATATCCTCGCCTTCCTTATCTGCTTCAGCTACCTGCCGCACTAAGCCGCGCTTCAGTTACAATGCCATAATGGCATCACAACCAACTGGAGCAGGCGTGAATTCTCCCTCGCAGCTCGTCGTACGTTCGCTGGACGAGCATTTGTCGTCCGATCAGAGTTTCAGCTCCGCCTACGCGCGGGCGGTGGGCGCGATCGCCGGTAGCGAGGGCAGCCTTACGCTGGCCCAATTCGCCGCCGTCACCGAAATTGCCGGTGATGGCCAATCTTCCGCTGTCTTTACCGCACTCGTTTTGAACGCCATCGAATCCGGCGTTGAAGTCGACTGGGCGCTGAACGCGCTCAGCCGCAGTTGCACCGGCATTGATCAGCAAGCGCGCGAGCAGGCGCTGGGCATGGCGATCCCGCTGCTGGCGCTGCACGGCACCGAGGCGCGCGCGCTGGCGCAGCGGCTGGCCAAAGCGCTATCGGTGCGCCTGTCGCCGGAAGATTTGGAGCGCCTGCCGCCGGCCGAAGAGCGCGGCATCCTTGCCAATCTCGGCGAACAGGCGCGCCGGCTGGTGCGCGGCCGCTCAGTGGCCGACGCCGTGGCGGACTTTGGCCGCACCGCCGGCCAGCGCGAATTGATCGATCACGCGCGCCATTTCCAGTCCGGCGAAATAGATCAAACTGCGTTGCGGGAACGGGTGCGTAACACTACCGCCGCCATCCTGCAGGACATCAGCATCTACCAGGAACAGGCGCGCATGCTGTCGGTCGGCGAGGCGGCGGCAAGCACATTGGTCGGCGCCGCCAGCGATTTGAAAAACCAGGTGACCCAGCGGCTGGTGCTGGTCGAACAGCGCATCGCCCACGAGCGCCGCCTGATGGTCGAAGAAATCGACGACGCTGTGCACGACGCCGGCAACGCCATCGAACTGGCGATGACCGACCGCCTTAATACCGACAAGTGGAAAGACGATGACGTGTGGGCCAGCATGGGCCGCAACCAGTTCGGACAGGAGATGGAGCGCCGGCTGGACCGCATCGTGCGCCGCAAAGAGCAGGCCTTGCAGCTGCTGCAGGAAGATTTGCGGCTGTTCCAGTCGGGGATGAAGCTGGGGCAGGCGACCGTATTCCAGCGTCAGCACCACGCGGCGCTGGCCAAGCTGATGCCGCGCATGCGCATCGGCACGCGCATCGTCAACAAATTGGATACGGCGGCAAATATCACGCTGGCCGGTGGCGCGGCGGTGGCGGCCAGCACCGGCACGGCGGCGTACCTGATCGGCGCGTCGGTGGTGCTGCCGGTGATGGTGCCGGTGGCGCCGTTCGTGGGCGGGGCGGTGCTGCTGGCCGGCGCGTTCAAGTGGTTCACCGACGGCGGCAAACGCAAACGCACCGAAATCCGCGACAAGCGCGTCGCGTTTGAAGAGGAACTGCGCAAGCAGCTGATGGCGGCCGAGCAGTCCTTCAACGCGCAGCTGGACCAGGTGGCGGAAGGCTTCCGCGACTCCGCCGTGCAGCTGCTGACGCCGATCCTGCTGGAAGCCGAAGCAGCCGGCCGCGTACCCGGCATGCGCCAGCGCATCGCCGACCGCGTGATCACGCAAGCGCAAGCCGCGATCCGCCAGCTGGACGCAGAGCTCAGTTAAAGATTTTTGGCGATGATGGCGTCGGCCGCGGTGACGGCTTGTTGCAGCGGCTGCGTCAGCGCCTGGGTGGTGTAGACCGGCGTTTGCGGCATCGCTGCGCCCAGTACCGGACCGTCGGTTTTGCTGACGTCGACCGAGACGGTGGTGGACAGGCCGATGCGCAGCGGGTGCTCTTTCAGCTCTTTCGGATCGAGCGCGATGCGCACCGGCAGGCGCTGTACCACTTTGATCCAGTTGCCGCTGGCGTTCTGCGCCGGCAGCAGTGAGAACGCGCTGCCGGTGCCTGCCGACAGCCCCACCACGCGGCCGTGGAATTCCACTTTGCTGCCATACATGTCTGCTTCCACCTTGGCCGGCTGGCCGACGCGGATGTTTTTCAGTTCCGATTCCTTGAAGTTGGCGTCCACCCACAGCTGGTCCAGCGGCACGATGGCCATCAGCGAGGTTCCCGGCGTGGCGCGCGCGCCGATCTGCACGCTGCGCTTGGCGACGTAGCCGGACACCGGCGCCAGAATGGTGTTGCGGCGCGACGCCAGCCACGCCTGCACGTAGTCTGCCTTGGCCGCCTGGACCGCCGGGTGCTGCGCCACCGTCACGCCGCTGACGCCAGCCTTGGCCGCTTCTTCCTGCTTGACCGCGACCGCAATCGCAGCACGCGCATCTTCCACCGCCTGGCGTGCGTGTTCGACTTCTTCGCCCGACACGGTGTGGTCGGCCGCCAGCGGCTTGCGGCGCGCCAGGTCGTCCTCGGCGTTCTTCAATTGCAGCTTGCGCAGCGCGATGGTGGCGTCGTACTGCGCCACGTCCGCATAGCGCTGGCGCTGCTGGCGCACGGCGGCGCCCAGCTTGGCGTCGGCTTGCGCCAGCGCGATATCGGCATCGGCCGCATCGAGCTGGATCAGTGGCGCGCCCGCTTGCACCATTTGCGTTTCGTCGGCGCGGATTTCGGTCACATTGCCTGTCACTTGCGACGACAGGTTGACCAGGTTGCCGCCGACGTAGGCGTTGTCGGTCTCCTGCACCTTGGACAGCACGCTTTCGTAGTAGATCGCATACGCAGCGCCGGCCGCGATGAAGGCCAGCGTGATCCCCGCCAGCACGGCCTTGCGCTTGTTCTCGTTTGGTTTGGTGGTTTCAGTGCTCATGATGTGATCCTATTTGGTGACGGTCGCCAGCGGCGCTTCTTCGTGATAGCCGCCGCCCAGCGCATTGGTCAGCGCGACTTCGGCCAGCAGTTGTACTTGTTGCAGATACAGGTCGGCGTCCCGCTGCTTGAGCAGGGACAGGCGCGCATTCAGCACGCTGCTGTTGTTGGCCAGGCCGTGGTCCATGCGCGCTTGCGCCGACGCCAGCTGCGCGCGTGCCAGCGCGGTGGCGGCGCTTTGCTGCGCGATCTGCTGTTCGATGCCTTGCAGCTGCGCGCCGCCTTGCGCCACTTCGCGCACGGCTTCGACGATGGTCTGGTTGTATTCGGCGATGCGTTCGTTGCGGTTGGTGCGCGCACCGTCCAGCTGCGCGTCAAGGCGTTTGCTGTCGAACAGCGGCAGCGATACGCTCGGACCAATGTACAGCGTGCGGCTGGCGATTTGCAGCAGGTCCTCCGCCTTGACGCTATTCAGGCCGATGGAGCCGGTCAGGTTCACGTCGGGATAGAACGCGGCCTTGGCGGCGTCGATCTTGCTGAGGGAGGCTTCCAGTTTCCAGCGTGCGGCCTGCAGGTCCGGGCGGCGTGCCAACAGCTCCATGCCGAGGCGCGCGGGCAGGGCGTGCGGCGCAGGCGACACCGTCACCGGCTTCAGATCCACCAGCGCCTTGTTGTCGGCCCCGGCCAGCGCGCGCAGGGCTTCGCGTTCGTGTTCGATATCGGCCTTGAGTTGCGCCTGTTGTTTGCGGATCAGGTTCAGTTCCGCTTCGGTGGCGCGCTGTTCGTCGGCGTTGGCCAGGCCGCGTGCGATGCGTTTGGCTTTGTCCTGCACCAGCGCGGTTTGCGTGTCCGCCAGTTGATCGGTATTCGCCAGACGTGCCCACGCGCCCTGCAGGCGGAAGTAGCTCTGTGCGATGGAGGCAGCCAGCGCCTGCTCGGCTTCCGCATAGGCGGCGCGGCCGGCATTCAGTTCGCCGACCGCGGCCGCCACTTGCGCGCGGTTCTTGCCCCACCAGTCGAAGTTGTAGCGCAGGTCGAGGCGCAAGGTCTCTTCGGTGAAGTACGCGCCGCCGATCGGGGCAGGGAACAAGCCGGTGCCCGAGTAGCGCTGGCGATTGACGTTGCCGTTCACGGCGCCGGCGATGCCGAGATCCGCCACGCTGCGCGACAGCGAGGAGCGCGCGCTGCCGATATGCGCCGCCGCCACTTCCAGCGATGGGCCTTCGGCCAGCGCCTGCTTGATGATGGCGTTCAGTTGTTCGTCATGGTAGGCGGTCCACCACTGCGCTTTCGGCCAGCCTTCGTGCGCGAGCTCGATGTTGGCCGACAGTTCGGCGCTGGCGACGTCGCGCTTGGCCAGCGCGTGGCTGTCGGGCGGCACGCTGGCGCAGCCGGCCAGCGCCAGGACCAAAGCCAATAGGGTAGGTGTTTTCACTTCAGTTTCTCCTCAGGCGGTTTTCGCCGGCGGTTTAATCAGCAACAGCAGCGGAATCACGCACAGTGTCGCAATCATCATCAGCCAGAAGTCGTCGACGTAGGCGATCATCGAGGCCTGGCGGGTGATCTCGTTGTTAAGCATGGCCGCCGCTTGCGGTGTGGCCAGGTTGTCCAGCAAGGCCGGGTTGGCGCTGGTGACGTGTTCGGCCAGCGATGCATGCACGGTCTGCGTGTTCCGCGCCAGCAGCGTCTGCACCAGCGCGATGCCGATCGAGCTGCCGATATTGCGTATCAGGCTGTAGATGGCCGTGCCTTCGGCGCGCATCTCCGGCGACAGGGTGGCAAAGGTGGCGGCGCTCAGCGGCACGAACACCAGACCAAGGCCTAAACCTTGAATCACGCCCGGCCACACGATATCGCTTTGCGACAGCACCAGTGTGTACTGGGTCATCTGCCACAGCGAGAAGGCGGTGATCAGGAAGCCGGTCGCCAGCAGCACGCGCAGGTCGATCTTGCCGACCAGGCGGCCCACGAACATCATGGCGATCATGGTGCCGATGCCGCTGGGCGCGGTGACCAGGCCGGCGATCTTGGCCGGGTAACCCATCAGGCTTTGCAGCATCGACGGCGTCAGCGCGCGCGTGGCGTACAGCACCAGGCCGACGATGAAGATGAACAGCAGGCCGCTGACGTAGTTGGCATTGCGCAGCAGCCGGTAGTCGAAGAAGGATTTGCCGGCCGGCCGCGTGGCGGTGTGGGCGGCGAAATACGCAAAGCTCAGCGCCAGGATGATCGCTTCCACCCAGGTTTCGGTCGAGGCGAACCAGTCGTTCTGTTCACCGCGGTCGAGCAGCATTTGCAGCGCGCCGATGGCAAGGCTCAGCGTGGCGAAGCCGAAGGCGTCGAACTGCATTTTGCGCGGCGCTTCGGTCTTGCGGATGTAGCGCCAGATGCCGTAGAAGGCCATCGCGCCCACCGGCACGTTGATGAAGAATACCCAGCGCCAGTCGTAGCTGTCGGTCAGCCAGCCGCCCAGCGTCGGGCCGAGAATCGGGCCGATCATCACGCCCATGCCCCACACCGCCATCGCCGAGCCGTGCTTCTCGCGCGGGTTGATGTCGAGCAGGGTGGCTTGCGACAGCGGCACCAGCGCTGCGCCGAAGATCCCCTGCAGCAGGCGCGCAATCACGATTTCGGTCAGCGAGCCCGATAGCCCGCACAGCACCGAGGCCACGGTGAACCCGGCCACCGAAGCGAGGAAGATATTCTTTTGCCCGAAGCGGTCGCACAGCCAGCCGGTCAGCGGCGTGGCAATCGCGGCGGCCACGATGAAGGAGGTCAGTACCCAGGTGATCTGGTCCTGCGAGGCCGACAGGCTGCCCTGCATGTGCGGCAGCGCGACGTTGGCGATGGTGCCGTCCAGGGCCTGGATGATGGTCGCCAGCATGATCGAGACGGTGATCATGCGGCGGTTCAGGCCGTCGTTCACGGTGCTCATGGCTGCGACTCGATATTGGCCTGCAGCGCTTCAAGGAAGGTGGTCACGGTGCGCAGCGTGTCGGGATCGACATTGCCGAGCAGTTCGCGGCGCAGCACGTCGGCTTCCTTCCACACGCTCTGGTAGACCTCTTGCCCGGCCGGGGTCAGGCTCAGCAGCTTGACGCGGCGGTCGGTGGCGGACGGCGTGCGCACCATGTAGCCTGCCTTCACCAGCCGGTCGACGGTGGAGACCATGGTCGGATCTTCCACGCCGGCGCGCGCGGCCAGCCGGGTTTGCGACGGCGGTTCGGCTTCCTTGGCGGTCAGGGCAATGGCCATCCAGCTGGCCTGGCTCAGGTTCAGATGCTTGAGGCGGCGATCGATGGCCAGCCGCCAGGCGCGGGCCGAGCCGTGCAGGGCGGCAGAGAAACGCTCTTCTATAGAAGACATATGATTTTGCAGCTAATAGTTAGGTATCGAACTATTAGTTTAGCATAAGCAATTAATGTTCGCTAGCGCACGGAAAATCAGCGCGGCAGCGGCTATGATAAGAACTGAGCACCTTCGCTCGCACTACAAAAAGAGACTGATCATGAAAGCCAAGTTACTCGCCGCCAGCCTGCTGGCCTTGTCCGCCTCCGCCTTTGCTTCCGATGTGGGTGTTTCCATCAGCGTCGGCCAGCCCGGTTTTTATGGCCGCATCGATATCGGCGACTATCCCGCGCCGCAGTTGGTCTACCGCCAGCCGGTGATCATCGAGCGCCCGGTGCACTACGTGGAAACCGCGCCGATCTACCTGCGCGTGCCGCCGGGCCATGCCAAGAACTGGGCCAAGCACTGCCGCCACTACAATGCCTGCGGCCAGCGCGTGTATTTCGTGCAGGACGGCTGGTACAACCGCGAATACGTGCCGCGCTACCGCGAGCGCCACGGCGGCCCGGACCGCTACGACGACCGCCGCGATTATCGCGATGACCACCGCGACGACCGCCGGGGTGACCGCCGCGACGATGATCATGGCAAAGGCCACGGCAAAGGCCATGGCCATGGCCACGACCGCCGCGATTGATCGCACGGCGCCGCCCGACGGAATCTGCCGATGCGCAGCCAATTCGTGATCGTGGGCGGTGGAGCAGGCGGGCTGGAGCTCGCCTGCAAGCTGGGCCGCGCCCTCGGCCCGGAGGCCGTCACGCTGGTGGACAGCCGGCTGTACCACATCTGGAAGCCGTCGCTGCACGAGGTGGCGGCCGGCACGCTGGACGTGCACCAGGAAGGCCTGTCCTACCAGATGCTGGCGCACGACAACGGTTTTACGTTTGTCTACGGCCCCATGCTGGCGCTCGATGCGCAGCAGCGCCTGCTCACGGTGGGCGCCATCGTCAGCGAGGGCGAGGAAATCCTGCCGCAGCGGCAGGTGCGTTTCGGCCAGCTGGTGATTGCCATCGGCAGCGTAGCCAACCATTTCGGCGTGCCGGGCGCTGCCGAACACACCATTTCCCTTGATGCGACCGAGGACGCCGAACGCTTCCGCCTCACCCTGCTCAAACTGCTGACGCTGGCCGAGTCCAAGCCCGACCGCGGCGTCGATGTGGTGATCATTGGTGGCGGCGCCACCGGCGTCGAGCTGGCGGCCGAACTGCGCGAGGCCAGCGGCGTGTATGCGGCCTACGGTTTCCGCCAGTTGCAGGCCGAGCGCGACGTGCGCATCACGCTGCTCGAAGGTGCGCCGCGCATCCTGGCGCCGCTGCCGGAGAAGGTCGCGGCGGCGGCGCTGGACCTGCTGCGCCAACGCGCCGTCACGGTGGTTGCCGATACCCGCGTGACCGCGATCGACCAGGACGGCGTGACAGCTGGCGCCACACGTTACCCGGCCCAGCTGGTGGTGTGGGCGGCCGGCATTCAGGCGCCGGCGCTGCTGCGCACGCTGGGCCTGCCGACCGTCAAGTCCGGCCAGCTGGACGTGGACGGCACGCTGGCGGTCAAGGGCTACGATTATATTTACGCACTCGGCGATTGCGCCGCCTGCATGGGCCCGGACGGCAAGCTGGTGCCGCCGCGTGCCCAGGCCGCGCACCAGCAAGCATCGTATTTGCTGGCGCGCTTCCTGCGCGAGCATCGGCGCCGCGCGCCGCTGACGCAGCCGTATCGCTATCGCGACTACGGCTCGCTGGTGTCGGTCGGCCAGGAAGACACCGTCGGCAGCCTGATGGGATCGCTCAAGGGATTAAGCTGGTTTGTCGATGGCCTGGTGGCGCGCATCATGTACGCCAGCCTGCACCTGATGCACCACCGCGCCGTGCTCGGCACGCTGCGCACGGCGGCGCTGGCGCTGGCGCGCTACCTGATCAAGCGCAGCACGCCGCTGGTCAAGCTGCACTAGGCGCGGATGGTTTAGGCAGGATCATGGTGAGGGTGACGCCGCGCTCGGCGCCGGCCGACAGCGTCAAGGTGCCGCCCAGGTAGGCGGCGCGTTCGCGCGCCATGCGCAGGCCGAACTTGCCGGCGCTCTGGCCGGCCGGCACCGGGCCGCTCAGGCCGAGGCCGTTGTCCTTCACCGTCAGCATGACTTCATCCTCGTTGTCGTCAATGATGACGTCGACCTCGGTGGCTTGCGCATGCGTGGTGATATTGCGCAGCGCTTCTTCCAGCGTATGCAGCAGCACGATGCCGTGGCTGCGCGGGCAATCGAGTTCGTCGTCGGGCAGGCTGCAGCGCGCGGTGATGCCGCGCTGCTCGCCGAACTGCGCGACCAGTTCCTCCAGCGCCACCCGCACGCCAAGGAATTCGAGCTTGTCGTTCCACAGCTTGAGCTGCATCTGGCGGTTGGTCTCGACGATTTGCCCGAGCAGCTTTTTCATGTGGCCGGCGCGGTCCTGCAGCGCCGGGTCGGGCGGCAGCTTTTGCATCAGCAGGCCGAGGTGCATGGTCAGCGCGGTCAGCGAGGAGCCGAGCGAGTCGTGCAGCTGGCGCGACAGCGAGCGCCGTTCATTGTCCCAGCAGGTGTGGACATGGCCCAAAAGCTCGCTCAGGTCCGCGCTGCGCAGGGCGTCTTGCTGGGTTGGTGGTTGGTGGTGCGAGGCCGGTACGGACATGGTTTTCTCTGTAAAGACAGGTTTGCTCCGATCATACCCGAGCTTTGGCAGATCGGGCGCACGACTACTGCCGTACGGGAACCTGGGCGCAAGTATCGATGACTTCCATCAGCTGGCCGATGTCGACCGGCTTGACCAGGTGGCGGTCGAAGCCGGCGTCCATCACGCGCCGCAGGTCGTCGGCCAGGCCGTAGCCGGTCAGGGCAATGAGCTTGATGGCGCTGGTGGCCGGGTCGGCGCGCAGGCGGCGCGCCACCTCGTAGCCGTCGATGCCGGGCAGGCCGATGTCGACCAGCGCCAGGTCGGGCTGCCATTCGCGCGCCGCGGCCAGGCCCAGCAAGCCGTCGGCGGCCGAGTGCACGTCGTAGCCGTAGCCGCACAGCATCATGGTCATCATTTCGCGGCCGTCGTCGTTGTCTTCGATCAGCAGCAGGCGCGGCTTGCCGTGGGCGTGCGCCGGCGCCGGCGCCACCGCTGCCGCCTGCTGGGCGATGCGCGGCAGGCGCAGGGTGAAGGTGCTGCCGCGCTGCGCGCCGGCGCTGTCGGCCGCAATGCTGCCGCCATGCAGCTCGGCCAGCCGCCGCACCAGCGACAGGCCGATGCCCAGCCCGCCCTGCGAGCGGTCCAGCGTGCTGCTGCCTTGCACGAACACGTCGAACACATGCGGCAGCAGGTCGGACGGGATGCCGACCCCGGTGTCGCGCACGCTCAGCACCACCTCGTCGTGGTCCTGCCAGGTGCGCACCTCGATGCGGCCGCCGGGCGGCGTGTACTTGAGCGCGTTGTCGATCAGGTTGCTGGTGATTTGCTCCAGCCGGGTGCTGTCGCCGTCGACCCAGCAGGGATCGAGGTCCTGGTCCAGTTCGTAGTCGGTGCTGCGGCCGGTGGCGCGGTAGGTTTCCAGCGTCTGCGCCACCAGTGCGGCCAGGTCGAGCGGGGCGCAGGTCAGCAAAATCTTGCCTGACATGGCGCGCGACAGGTCGAGCAAATCGTCGACGATGCGGCCCAGGTGCTGGCTCTGGCGCTGAATGATTTTCTTGGCGCGCTGCACGCCCTCGGTCGACACGCCGGGCAGGCCGATCAGCGAAGCGGCGCTGCTGATGGCGCTGAGCGGGTTGCGCAATTCGTGGCCGAGCATGGCGAGGAATTCATCCTTGGCGTGGTTTTGCCGCTCCACCGTTTGCCGTTCGGCGATCTCGCGCGTCAGGCGCTGGTTGGTGGCGGTCAGTTCGGTGGTGCGCTGGCTGAGCTGGCGGGCCTGGGTCTTCAATTCTTCGTTCTTTACTGCCAGCGCCACGAACACCGAAATCTTGGCGTACAGGACTTGCGGGATCACCGGCGTGAACAGGAAGTCGACCGCGCCGTGCTGGTACGCCTTCAGCCGGTCCAGTTCGTCGGCGAGGAAGGCGGTGATGAAGATGATGGGAATGTCGGCCGAGCGCGCGCGGGCGTGGATGGCGGCGGCGGTTTCAAAGCCATCCATGCCGGGCATGTTGACGTCCAGCAGGATCACGGCAAAGTCGTGCAGCAGCACCTGGCGCAGGGCATCTTGTCCCGATGGCGCCGCCAGCACTTCATAGCCCTCCTGCCCGGACCACTGGGCAAGCAGGCTGGTCAGGGCAAACAGGCTGTTGGCGTCGTCGTTGACCACCAGGATCTTGGGTTTGTCCATCAAACGATCATAGCAAGCACATAAATGAATGTCAAAACGGCACGGTGAATCGGGCGCAACAATGGGGACGTTGGCTTGCGCACAGACCCGCCGCGGCCGTGCTGGCACAGTGGGGGCGGACCATCAACTGCAAGGAGGCTGTCATGAATATCGATACTGTCGTAGACAAGGAATATGTGGGCCAGAGTTTTCGCGCGCTGGCCGATGCGCCGGTCAGCGCGCTGCGCGGCGTCAGCGTCAAGGATGCCAAGGCGCTGGCGCAGGCGTTCGACGTGCACACGGTGCGCGACTTGGCCACGCTGGAAGTGGTGAAGTGGGCTGCCGCCATCACCACGCTGGCCGAACAGGAGCAGGAGACGCCGGCCGAGCAGGCGCGTGAAACCTTGCTCGACAGTGGCGTCGAGATGACCTTCCCGGCCAGCGATCCGGTGTCAGTCGATGCCGGCATCACGCGCATCGAGGTGGCGCCCGAAACGGTAGACGCCCACGTCGACCATCAGCATGCGCGCCAGGTCGAGCAGAGTACCCGCCAGGGCTTGAAAGAGGAGGAGGCGCAGCATTGAGCGCAGCGCGGGCGGCCTGGAATCAGGCGGCCGTTGCCGCGCTGGACTGCACGTGGCGCTGCAGCGGCGGCGCCGGCAGCGTCTGCGCGGTGCAGCAGCGGTTCTTGCCCGAGCGCTTGGCTTCATACAGGGCACCGTCAGCGGCGGCGATCAGCGGAGCCACTTCGGTGGCATCGTCCGGGAAAATGCCGACCCCGATGCTGGTGGACAGGCGCAGCGTCACGCCGTTGACCTGGTAGGGCTGCGAGATGGCGTCGATCAGCTTGTTGCACGGTTCCTGGGTGTCGGCCACGCTGGCGATGCCGCCCATGACGATGACAAACTCGTCGCCGCCGACCCGCGCCACGGTGTCTTCCTTGCGCGAGCAGCCGACCAGGCGCTGCGCCACTTGCTTGAGGATCTCGTCGCCGTAGGCATGGCCGTGGGTATCGTTGATGGCCTTGAAGCCGTCCAGGTCGAGGTACATGACGGCCGCGCGGTTTTGCTGGCGCGCGGCGTGCTGTAGCACGGTGGAAATGCGGTCTTCCAGCAGGCGGCGGTTGGGCAGGCCGGTGAGTGGATCGTGCAGCGCCAGTTCCTGCTGCTGGCGGCTGTACTGCGCCAGTTCACGGTACAGCAGGCGCACTTCCAGCATGTTGTGGATGCGCTTGTGCACTTCCAGCAGGTCGAACGGCTTGCTGATGAAGTCGCGCGCGCCGGCTTCCAGCGCAGCGATCTTGAAGCTGGGCTGGGCGGTCAGGGCCAGCACCGGCAGGTAGCCGCCTTGTTCGATTTCCTTCAGACCCTTCATCACCTGGAAGCCGTTCAGGCCCGGCATTTGCAGGTCGAGCAAAATCAGGTCGTAGCAATGCTGACGGTGCAGCGGGCACACTTGCTCCGGCAGCATGGTCGACGACACATTGGTGTAGCCGGCTTCGCGCAAAATCTCCAGCATCAGCTCGACGTTGTCTGCGCTGTCATCCACCACCAGGATTTTGGCGTTGAGGATTTCGTCTCGGCTCGGCATGTTCTTAGTCTCGTTGTCTCGGGTACAGGATAGTAATTCGATAATAGCCCAGGTGTGGGTGTTGCGGCGCACACAAGCGCACGCTAATTTCCATGCGGAAACTATTGTACGCCTATTTTTATATTATTGTAGTGTATCAAGCTTTTTTCAAATTGCTTGTAGGACATCGCCGCGTCCGCAAGTAGGAGTGAAATCATTTCCGTATGGAAAATTACAGGTGGCGCTGGGGGGCGCAGGTGGCGGCCACTTTGGCAATCAGCTCGTCAGGCTCCACCGGTTTGGCAACATGGGCCAGGAAGCCGCTGGACAGGGCCTTGACGCGGTCTTCGGCACGGGCAAAGGCGGTCAGGGCGATGGCCGGCAGGTCGCCGCCGCGCCCCGGGCCCAGGGCGCGGATGCGGTCCAGCAAGCCGTAGCCATCCACCTCCGGCATGGCGAGGTCGCTGACCATCAGGTCCGGCCGCTCGTGTTGCAGTACTTGCAAGGCCTCGGCGGCGGTGGCGGCAGTCAGCACCTCGGCGTTGCAGTCGCTGAGGATGCGCTTGATCAGTTCGCGCGCATCGGCTTCGTCGTCCACCACCAGCACGCGCACGCCACTGAGGTCGTGCGCCGCAGCATGCGGCTGGGCCGGCGCCGCCAGCTGCTGGTGCGCGGGCAGGCGCAGCGTGAAGCAGGCGCCGCGGCCTTCGCCCTCGCTGGCCACCTCGATGGTGCCGCCATGCTGCTCGACCAGGTGCTTGACGATGGCCAGCCCCAGCCCCAGGCCGCCGTGCTGGCGGGTGGTGGTGGCGTCGGCCTGGCGGAAACGCTCAAACACGTGTTGCAGGAAGCTGGGCGTGATGCCGATGCCGCTGTCGCGCACCGTGATGGCCACCTGGTCGCCATCGCGCTGCACACTGACCTTGACCGCGCCGCCACGCGGCGTGAACTTGATGGCGTTGCTGAGCAGGTTCCACAGGATTTGCTGCAGGCGGTTGGCGTCGCCCGACACCAGGGCGCCGAGATGCTGGAAATCGCGCTCGATGGTGATTTGCTTGGCGTCGGCTGCCGGGCGCACCGACTCGATGGCGGCCGCCGCCAGCGTGGCCGGCGCCAGCGGCTGCATCTCCAGCTGCACCTTGCCGGAGGTGATGCTGCTCATGTCGAGCAAATCCTCGATCAGCTGCGCCTGCGCGCGCGCGTTGCGCTCGATGGTTTGCAGGCCGCGGTGCAGGTCGGCCTGGTCGCGGCTGCCGCGCCGCAGTACCTGGGCCCAGCCGAGGATGGCGCTGAGCGGGGTGCGCAGTTCGTGCGACAGGGTGGCCAGGAATTCATCCTTGAGCTGGCTGGTGCGTTCGGCTTCGGCGCGCGCCTGGCGCTCGCTGTCGAGCAGCACCTTGCGCTCCTCGGCGGCCTGGCGCGCCGCTTCGTACAGGCGCGCATTGTCGATCGCCACGGCAGCCTGGGCGGCAATGCCGCCGATGATGCGCTCGGTGCGCTCGCTGAACATGCCGGGCTGCGGGTGGCCGAAGAACAGGCAGCCGATCACGTCGCCGCTGCGCAGCGCCACCGGCACCGCCAGGTAGCTGCGCACCGGCGGATGGCCGCGCGGAATGCCGGCGTGGGGCGGATTCTTGCCGTAGCGTGCATCCTGCAGCACATCGTCGCAACGGATGATGCCCTCACCGCGCAGGCTGGGGCCGAACAGGGCGGTGGCGCGTGGCGGGTTGAACTGCGAAAAGGCGGCCGGCGCCCCGGTCGACAGGGTGTGCAGCACCAGCGCTTCGCCGGCGCTGTTGGTGCTGTGGTAGAAGAAGGCGCCGAAACGGGCGCCGGCAATGCTGGTGGCGGCATCGGTGACTTCCTGCAGCAGCGGCTGCAGGTCGCGCTGCGAGGCCAGCATCGCGCCGGTGCGGTTGAGCAGTTCGAGCACGGCGGTTTCATCGCGCAGGGCTTCCTGCGCGCGCTTGACCTGGTCGACATCGGTGCTGGTGCCAAACCAGCGCAGCACCTTGCCGTCGCTGCCGTGAAAGGGATTGGCGCGCACCAGAAACCAGCGGAATTCGCCGCCGGCGCTGCGGATCGGCACTTCCAGCTCGAACGGCGTACCGTCGCGGCGCGAGGCATCCCAGTGCGCCTGCATGGCGTCCAGGCACTCGGGCGCGTAGACCGCCTGCCAGCCGTTGCCGGCCATTTGTTCCGGGGTAGTGCCGGTGTAGTCGTACCAGCGCTGGTTGTACCACACCATGGCGCCGTCCTGCTCGGCGATCCAGGCCAGTTGTGGCATCGAATTGGCAAGCGCCCGCAATTCCAGTTGGCTCTGGCGGAGTGCCTCTCTGGCGTGCAACAACTCGTCGTGCGCTGCAGGCGCGAGAGGCGGAGTGGCGAGAGGGTCGTTCGGCGTCATGGCCTTATTTTAGCGCCAACTTTGGTGCCTGCCCCGCACGGTTGATCATGCCTGTACAGGACAATCAGCGCGCGGCCAGCCCCGCGGCAATTTGCTCCAGTACCGCTTGCAGGTGTTCGATATCGTAGGGTTTCTGCAACGAACGGGCCGGGAATTCGAGGCGGCGGGTCAGCTCGTCGCCATAGCCGGAGGCGAACAGCAGCGCCAGTTGCGGGTGCTGGCGCAGCGCCTGCCGCGCCAGATCGACGCCCGACATGCCGGGCAGGCTGACGTCGGTAAACAGCACGTCGAACGTTTGCGTGGCCAGCTGCGGCAGGGCGTCCTCGCCGCTGGCCACCGCTTGCACCTCATGGCCGAGCGCGCGCAGGGTTTCGCACACCAGATAGCGGGCGTCGGCGTTGTCTTCCACCACCAGCAGGCGCAGCGGGGCGTTGCCGCCCGCCAGTGCGGCCGGCGTGGCCGGCGACAGCGTGCACAGGATGCCGCGCACGCTGTCGCCGTCGCGCACCGGGGTGTAATACAAGTCCTGTGCTTGCTGCTCAATGCGGCCGTTGCGCCAGACCGGCAGGCTGCAGCCATGGCAAGCCAGGCTGCGGCCATCGCGCACCGCGGCGAGGGCGGCGCTGTTCCAGCTCCATGCGGCCGGCTGCATGGACGGTACGTTGCCGCCGGGTGGACGCAGACTGGGCAGGCCGTTCAGATCGGCGTAGGCCTGGTTGTACACCATGATGGGGTCGCTCCCCCACATCAGCAGCATGGCTTGCGGGGAGTTGAGCAGGATGTCGACGGTCAGCCGCAGCGCAGGGGGCCAATGGATAGGATCGCCGAGTGCGGTACTCGACCAGTCGGGGGCGGGGAGCGTGACAACGGATGGGGCATTCATGCGATGCATCCTACACGGTAAAAAAAAAGCCCGCTACAGGAGCGGGCTAAATCTATTTCCTTGGAGGAGAATAGAGGAGACAGGTGAATGATGCTGCATTGCGCGATAGAAATCTAATTTATCTTCATAATGTGCGTAATCACTGGCATGAATGAAGCCAGCAGGGAGAGGCAATGGCCACGGTAGTAAAGCATCGGAAAGTAAAAATTGTCGTGCTGGAGCGCGGCGAGGACATTATTGGGCACTGCCGGGAAGGCGATATTGCCATCGTGGCGGACAGCGCTGGCTGGTGGATCAAGTTTGTCGGCGCGGCCAGCCATGTCGATTGCTACGGCATTCCCTATGCGTCGTATAACGAAGCCTTGTGGTCGGCCAAGGCGGCGGCGGAATTCGGCACCTGAAATTCATTGCTTCGCAGACAGTGCTGGACAAGCTAGAGGAGTATCCCTATAATGCTGCTTCTTTCGAACGGCACGCTGTTTGAAAGAATGCAGCAAAGCAGTTTTGCAAAGTGGTTGATTCGGTGCTTCATGTGGCGAACCAACTAAACGATAGAAAATATCCAACTTTGCAAAATAAAATTAATGCTTTATAATGCTTGCACAGTGCGGCTGTAGCTCAGCTGGATAGAGTACTTGGCTACGAACCAAGGGGTCGTGGGTTCGATTCCTGCCAGCCGCACCACTAGTTTTACCGGAAGAGTTGGAAGATTCTTCTGTTTTCGGCAAGAAAGTGATGTTATAATTTTCTTGTTTTGCGCGGCTGTAGCTCAGCTGGATAGAGTACTTGGCTACGAACCAAGGGGTCGTGGGTTCGATTCCTGCCAGCCGCACCAGATTTTAAAGTTGGACAGACTGTCGAGTCTGTTTGATAGAGTAGTAGATGTAAAAGTTAAGCGGCTGTAGCTCAGCTGGATAGAGTACTTGGCTACGAACCAAGGGGTCGTGGGTTCGATTCCTGCCAGCCGCACCATAATTAGTAGTTTTAAATCAAGGACTTGGGAGTTTTCGCTTCCAGGTCCTTTTTTTATCTGCGCCACTTCTCTAAATTCCCATCCTTTCCTTATCCAACTACTTCCTGAGCGCGTCGATCAGCTGCCTGGCGTCGGCCAGCAGAGCGGCCACGCATGCGTTGCCGCTGGAGAACGGTTGGCCGCTTGTGCTCATGATCTGCATGCGCGAGTCGATCCATTCCGCCGGATTTCCTTCCGGCAGAAGCTCGGCGCTCGCGACAGCGGTATAGCTGGAACGGTGGCCTGCACTCAGTATCACACCGGTGCACCGAATTGTGATTTCCCATCCTCGGTAGATATCTTTAACAATTTGCGCCATCGCCGGCCTCGGCTCAATCTTGCAAAGATGGTAACGCGATTCGGAAACTATAACGATTGCATTTCGCTATTGAATCGACGCTTTCGGCAGCCCGGCCTTTGAAGAGAAATCTTCAGGCCCTTTTGCTTTGGCTCAAACGCCGCCTCAAGTACGCACGATAGAGTGGTTTTCTTGACCGGGAGGCTGTCATGGCGAATGATCAGAGTATTGAGCTACGCGTCTCGCTGCAGGAGCGCCAAATGGAAACGGTGGTGGAGATCGTCGAAGAGATCCGCACTAATTACGTGACGAAGACTGAGTTCCGCGAGGCGATGGCGCAGCAGCGCGCCGAGTTTCGCGAGGATCAGGCGCAACAGCGTGCAGAGTTCCGAGAGGATCTGGCGCAGCAGCGTGCCGGGTTTAGCGAAGAGATGGAGGAGCAGCGTGCCGTGTTTCGCGAGGCGATGGCGCAGCAGCGTGCCGAGTTCAGCGCAGCCTTGGCCGTCCAGCGTGCCGACTTCAAGGAGGGACTGGACGGCTTAAGGGCCGACATGAAGGGCTATATCGGCGAGCTGCTTACCCATTACGCCACCAAGGAAGACCTGGCGAACACCATCACATATTCGCGCAATTGGGTGATTAGTGTCGGCCTCTCCCTGGCAGCGCTGCAGTTCACCATGCAGATGGTCTTCTTCCAGTGGTACACCCACCTGCGCTAGTAGCATTGCCGTACACATCCCTATTGGCATTTTCGTAAAAATGTCCGATGATCTGTCGATCATTACAATGGGAGACGGCATGACCATCATCACCAATATTGAAGACCTGCGGGTGCTGGCCAAGAAGCGCGTGCCGCGCATGTTTTACGATTATGCTGATGCCGGCTCATGGACCGAATCCACCTACCGCGCCAACAACGAAGACTTCGCCAGGATCAAATTCCGCCAGCGCGTCGCGGTCAACCTCGAGAACCGCTCGCTCGCCAGCACCATGATCGGCCAGGATGTGGCCATGCCGGTCGCCCTCGCGCCCACCGGCCTGACCGGCATGCAGCATGCCGACGGTGAAATCCTCGCCGCCAAAGCTGCGGAAAAGTTCGGCGTGCCATTCACCCTGTCGACCATGAGCATTTGCTCGATCGAAGACATCGCCGCCAACACCAGCAAGCCGTTCTGGTTCCAGCTGTACGTGATGAAGGACCGCGATTTCATCAACCGCCTGATCGACCGCGCCAAGGCTGCTAACTGCTCGGCGCTGGTGCTGACGCTGGATCTTCAAGTGCTCGGCCAGCGCCACAAGGATTTGCGCAACGGCCTGTCGGCGCCACCGAAAATGACCATCGCCAACCTGCTCGACCTGGCCACCAAACCACGCTGGTGTCTCGGCATGCTGGGCACCAAACGCCGCAGCTTCGGCAACATCGTCGGCCACGCCAAGTCGGTGTCGGACATGTCCTCGCTGTCGTCGTGGACCAGCCAGCAGTTCGACCTCAGCCTGTCGTGGAAAGACGTGGAATGGATCAAGCAGCGCTGGGGCGGCAAGCTGATCATCAAGGGCATCATGGATGAAGAAGACGCGCGCCTGTGCGTGGAAAGCGGCGCCGATGCGCTGATCGTCTCCAACCACGGCGGCCGCCAGCTCGACGGCGCCGAGTCCTCGATCGGCGCGCTGCCGCGCATCGCCGAGGCGGTCGGCAAGCAGATCGAAGTTCACATGGACGGCGGTATCCGCTCTGGCCAGGACGTGATCAAGGCGCTGGCGCTGGGCGCCAAGGGCGTCTACATCGGTCGTCCGTTCCTGTATGGCCTGGGGGCGATGGGCGAGCAGGGCGTGAGCAAATGCCTGGACATCATCCGCAACGAACTGGATTTGACGATGGCCTTCTGCGGTCTGCGCGATGTGCGCCAGGTCGATCAAAATATTTTACTGCCGGGGAGTTTTTGACGATGCTGGATCAAGCCGTAGGTCACACCTATATTTTTGCCGAGACGCTGGCGCCGAGCCAGCGCATGCACATGGTGCTGCTGGGTGTGAACGATGTGGCGAAGGCTGCGCGCTTTTATGAAGCACTGGGCTGGCAGCGCTCGCCGACCAGCAGCGACGGCTTCGTCAAATTCAACATGGGCGGCTATGCCATTTGCCTGATCAACCGTGGCGACCTCGCCAAGGATGCGCTGGAACCGGTCGCGGAAAACAAAGGCTTCTCCGGCGTGGCGCTGATTCACGTGGCGCGCAAGCCCGAGGACGTGCCGCGCATCCTGGCGCAGGCGGAACGGGCGGGCGGCGTGATCGTCAAACACGCCACCCGCACCCACTGGGGCATCGCCGGCTACTTCAAGGATCTCGATGGCCACTTGTTCGAGGTCGACTACGAAGACGTCTGGGTACTCGACCAGGACAACCACCTGGTAGTGGATCGCATCAACTAGCCGGAGCGACGCTTAGGCCAGTTCTTTCTGCTTCTCCTCGGCCGTGGTTTCGGAAACCGTGGCCTCGGTGGTCAGAATCAGCGACGCAATCGATGCGGCGTTCTGCAGCGCCGTGCGCGTGACCTTGGTCGGGTCGATCACGCCGCTGGCGACCAGATCGCCATACTGGCCGGTGGCGGCGTTGTAGCCGAAGTTGCCTTCGCCCTCGATCACCTTGGCCACCACCACCGACGGTTCATCGCCGGCATTGGCGGTGATGACGCGCAGCGGTTCTTCCAGCGCGCGCAGCACGATCTGGATGCCGGCGTGTTGATCGGCATTCGCGCCTTGCAGCTGGGCGATGGCCTTGCGCGCACGCAGCAGCGCTACACCGCCGCCCGGCACAATGCCTTCTTCCACTGCGGCGCGGGTCGCATGCAACGCATCGTCGACGCGGTCGCGCTTCTCTTTCATCTCGACTTCGGTGGCCGCGCCGATCTTGATGACGGCCACGCCGCCGGCCAGCTTGGCCACGCGCTCTTGCAGTTTTTCCTTGTCGTAGTCGCTGGTGGCTTGTTCGATCTGCGACTGGATCGCCGCCACGCGCGCATCGATGCGCTTCTGCTCGCCCGCGCCGTCGATGATGGTAGTCGACTCTTTCAGCACCTCGATGCGCTTGGCGCTGCCCAGCTGTTCCAGCGTGGCTTTGTCCAGCGTCAGGCCGGTTTCCTCGGAGATCACGGTGGCGCCGGTCAGCACGGCGATGTCTTCCAGCATGGCCTTGCGGCGGTCGCCGAAGCCCGGCGCCTTCACTGCCGCCACTTTCAGGATGCCGCGCACCGAGTTGACCACCAGCGTGGCCAGGGCTTCGCCTTCCACTTCTTCCGCCACGATGAACAGCGGCTTGCCGGCCTTGGCCGAAATTTCCAGCACCGGCAGCAGCTCGCGGATGTTGGCGATTTTTTTATCGTACAGCAGCACCAGCGGATCTTCCAGGCGCGCCAGCTGCTTGTCCGGATCATTGATGAAGTAGGGGCTCAGGTAGCCGCGGTCGAACTGCATGCCTTCCACCACTTCCAGCTCGTTCTCCAGCGACTTGCCGTCCTCCACGGTAATCACGCCTTCCTTGCCGACGCGCTCCATCGCTTGCGCAATGATGTCGCCAATGGCGCTGTCGGAGTTGGCCGAGATCGCGCCGACCTGGGCGATCTCCTTGTTGGTGTTGATCGGGCGCGAGATCTTTTTCAGCTCCGCCACGGCGGCGCCCACGGCCTGGTCGATGCCGCGCTTGAGATCCATCGGATTCATGCCTGCGGCCACGTACTTCATGCCTTCCTGCACGATGGACTGGGCCAGCACGGTGGCGGTGGTGGTGCCGTCACCGGCCACGTCGGCAGTCTTCGACGCCACTTGCTTCACCACTTGCGCGCCCATGTTTTCCAGGCGGTCCTTGAGTTCGATTTCCTTGGCGACCGAGACGCCATCCTTGGTGATGGTCGGCGCGCCGAAGCTGCGGTCGATCACGACGTTGCGGCCCTTCGGACCCAGCGTCACTTTCACGGCATTGGCCAGCACGTTGACGCCCTTGACGATACGGGCGCGTGCGTCATCATGGAATTGAACTTCTTTAGCAGTCATTTTTTTTCTCCGTATAAGTCAGACAGGGTTAAGCTGCGGCTTTGACAGCAGCGGCAGAGTGCTCGATCACGCCAAGGATGTCTTCCTCGCGCATCACCAGCACCTCTTCACCATCCAGCTTGACGGTTTGACCGGCGTACTTGCCGAACAAGACGGAGTCGCCGACCTTGAGCGCCACCGCGCGCAGCGTGCCGTCGGGCAGCGAGCGGCCATGGCCCACGGCCAGCACTTCGCCTTGCTCCGGTTTCTCGGCGGCGGAATCGGGAATCACGATACCGGACGCGGTTTGGCGTTGTTGCTCAATTCGCTTAACAATAACCCGGTCGTAAAGGGGACGAATTTTCATCATTTCTATCTCCAATGGTTACAGATCATTCCAAAGTGAACCGGCCCAGATTGCGCTGGACCTGACTTCAGCGAGGCGAAAATATGTTGCGGCCTTTTTGTTTTCAAGACCTCAGCAGGCCTCCTGTTTGTAACAAAATGTATCCAAGCTGATAGACGGTTTTTGCAGCGGGGCCGGGCGGCAGCGGTTGCACCGGACAGTCCGACTGGCGGCCGCCATCGGCATCGAGGCTGTCATCGCCGGGGCCGATGCCGGACCAGATGCCGCCCTTGGTCGGCTGGAACAGCCAGCGCGAATAGCCCTTGCGCGCGGCTAGCTGCATCAGCTCCTGGCGCTGCGCCGGGTCGGTGCCGAGCACCGTGTCGTCGGGATAGTCGGCGGCGTTGTCGCCAAAGGCCAGGCGGCAGTCGTAGGCCTCGCTGGCCGAGGCGGAGACATGGTTGCAGGCGCGCCGCTGCCAGCGTTCGACGTTCCAGGCGCCGAGGCGCCATGCCGCATCGAGCACTTCCAGCTCGGCGGAGGCGCCGGTCGGCCACGGGCCGTCGAATTGCAGGGCGGAGCTGGGTACGGCGCGCGGCGGCAAATCCACGCCTTCCAGCTGCAAGGGCGTGGCGCGGCGGAAGCCATGCCAGTGAAGGAACAGCAGGGTGGGGCTGTCGGGCAGGTTGACGCGCGTGGCGGAGACCGCATACAGCGGCAGGCCGACCGCCCCCATGTGGGCAGTAACGATATCAAAGATATGCATAGCTAAAATTCCCCATTCATACACGATGATGGAGAAATTTTAGCGCAGGCCGTTGGATTATTGGGCGTCCAGTATTCGCAGCACAGCCGCGGTGATGGCAGCCGGTTCTGCTTGCGCCACCTCGGCCAACTTGATATCGCCAAACGGCTTGCGCGCCTTGCGTAGCTGGTCGGCGCTGGTGTCCAAGCTATCCAGTTCCGAAGCGCGGGCGCGCCAGTAAGTCAGCTTGCTGGCTTGTGCCGCTTGTGCTGCCGCCAGCGCTGGGCCGATCTCGCCGTTGATGCTCGAAGCGGGGTAGGCGCAGCCGGCGCCTGGCTTGCCTTGCTCGGCCGCGTTCAGGCAGGCCACCACCGCATCGAGTCTGGCGGCGCGGTCGGCGGGCAGCGCGTCTTCGTGCATCGGCTGCACCAGCACCAGACCGCTGACATTGGCGCCGCGCGAGCGCAGGGCGAAGTGCTGCGCCACCATCGCGCCGTAGCCAGCGCCCACCAGTACGAACGGGCCTTCCATGCGCGCGTTCTTGATCAGGAAGTTGAGGTCCTTGCTGGCATTGGCCACCGTCGAAGCGCGGATGATCGGATCGCTGGAACCAAGGCCGGCGCGGTCGTACACGCAAGCACGCGTGCGCTGTGCCACTTCCGGCAGCACCGCCGACCAATCCCATCCTGCGCGTCCGGCATCTGCCTCAAACAGCACGGTTGGCGAGCCTTTGCCGGTGCAGTACAGATTGAGCTTGCGTCCGCCGACGTCGATTTTCATTTGCGGGCCGGCGAGCGCGTCTTGTCCGGCAGGCGGCGCTGCGTGCGCAACGCCCGCCAGCAGGGCTGCGATCAGAGCGAGGCGCTTCATGCCGTCACCACATTGCGTGGCGAGCCGGCGGCCCAGGCTTCGATGTTGTCGGTCAGCTGGTCGAGCAGCGTCTGCATCGCTTGCGTGCTGGCCCACGCCGAATGCGGCGTGAGGATGAAGTTCGGCAGGCGCAGATTGAGCAGCACATTGTCGGCCGGCGGCGGCTCGGTGATCAGCACGTCGAAGCCTGCGCCGGCGATCACGCCGGTGCGCAGCGCATCAGCCAGCGCCACTTCGTCCACCAGGCCACCGCGTGCGGTGTTGATCAGCAGGGCATTGCGCTTCATGCGAATCAGCTCTTTGGCGCTGATCATGTTGCGCGTCTTGTCGGTCAGCGGCAGGTGCAGGCTGATCACGTCCGAAGTTTCCAGCACCTCGTCGAAGCTGGCCTCGCGCACGCCGTCTGCCGCCGCATCGGGTAGCGGCGAGCGATTGTGCACGATGACTTCCATGCCGAACGCACGCGCGATCTGCGCGGTGGCCTTGCCCAATGCGCCGTAGCCGAACAGGCCCAGACGACTGCCCGCCAGATCGGAAATCGGATGGCCGAACAAACAGAAACGCTCGGATTTCTGCCATAAGCCAGCCTCGATATCGGCGCGATACGCCACCAGCTGGCGGCGCAGCGCCAGGATCAGCGCAAACGTATGCTCGGGCAGTGTATGCACCGCGTAGTTGCGAATGTTGGACACCACAATGCCGCGCTGCGCGGCCGCAGCCAGATCGATGATATTGGTGCCGGTCGCCGCCACCGCAATCATCTTCAAATCCGGCAGCTGCGCCAGATCGTCTGCAGACAACGGCACCTTGTTGGTGATGCAGATGGTGGCACGTGCATCGCGCAGGCGCTGTACGGCTTCGCCTGCGCGCGTGGCCGGATACTCGGTCCACTCATGCGCAAACGAGGGCTTGCGCACATTGGCGATCACGCTGTCGCGGTCAAGGAAAACAATGCGTTGGGTCATATGGTGATCTCCATCGATGGCGTGCGCGGCGGCCCTTTCGGCAGGCGCATCGCCGGGTGATTCGAAAACAGTTCGGCGATCCACTCAACGAACACGCGCACCTTGGCCGACAGGTGGCGGTTCTGCGGATACACCACGTGTACCGGCAGCGCGTCGCTGACCCAGTCGTCAAGGATGATTTCAAAGCGGCCGTCTTTAATCATGGGCTCCATCAGGAAGTTCGGCATCTGCACGATGCCCAGTCCCGCCAGCCCCGCCGCCGTGTACGAGTTGGTGTCGTTCACCGCGATCAGGCCGGGCAGGGCGACTTGTACACGCTCGCCGTCGCGCGTGAAGTCCCAGTCGAAGATTTTACCGGTACGCGAGGAAAAATAGTTCACGCAGCGATGGCGCAGCAGGTCGTTCGGATGCGCGGGCCGGCCGAAGCGCTGCAGATAGCCGGGCGTCGCGCAGGTCACAAAATGCAGGATGCCGACCCGGCGCGCGATCAGGCTGGAATCGCCCAGCTGTCCGCCGCGCACCGCGCAGTCCACGCCTTCCTCGACCAGGTCCACGGTGCGGTCGCTGGCGCCCAGCTCCAGTTGAATGTCGGGATATCGCTCAAAGAAATCGGGCAGGGCGGGCACAATCACCTCGCTGGCCAGGCCGGTCGGCGAGTCGACGCGCAGCCTGCCGGAAGGACTGAGCCGGGTGCGCGACAGCGATTCCTCGGCCTCGCGCACGTCCGACAAAATGCGCAGGCAGCGCTCATAGTAAGCCGCGCCGTCGGCCGTCACGCTCACGTGGCGGGTGGTCCGATGCAATAATTTGGCCGCCAGCGACGTCTCCAGTGACTGGATCAGCGTCGACACGGTAGCCTTGGGCAGTTTCATGTTTTCCGCCGCGCGCGTGAAGCCGCCGGCGTCCACCACCTGTACAAACACTTCCATCGCTTGAAGTTTATTCATGTTTCACCCTCATTGTTCGGGATTCTGAACAATCAATTCATCTTTGCCGTATTTATCAGATTGTAGAACAAGTCTAAGATTGCTGTACTGCACAAAGCAAAAGACGAAGAAAGGAGGACTTATCATGAAATATCGGGATGCATTTTTCGCAACGATAGCACTGGCGGCGACGTCGGTTGCACTGGCAGGCGTGGTATATACCGATGCCTATTCACACACCGCGCAGGCGGAAGTTCATGGCGTTCGCGCCCTCACGCTGGTCGCCAGCGGTGACGAGATCAACTGCGATCCTGTTACCATGTTGTCCTCCAATGAATCGGGTACGGTGCAACAATGAACAATCCAGCAGAGAAGCTGCCGACACTGTCGGACCAACTGAAAATCCGCAGCCTTGAGGTCAAAGGCGCGGAGGGGCCCTTGGCGGCGCGTCTCTACACCAGCGGTGAAGCGGGCATCAAGCGCGACACGCTGCTGGTGTTCTTCCATGCCGGCGGCTTTGTCGGCGGCGACCTGGAAGACGCGGATATCTTCCTGCGCCATTTGGCAGACGACAGCCCGCACGTCAGCGTGTTAGCCTCTGCCTACACGCTGGCGACCGAAAAGCCATTCCCGGCAGCGGTGGAAGATGCGCACGCAGTACTGTTGTGGGCCAAGAAGAACAAGGCCAAATTGGGTTGGACCGGCAAGCATCTGCTGGTGTCCGGCATTGAAGCGGGCGCCAACCTGGCGGCAGTTGTGGCATTAATGTCGCGTGATCGCGGCGGGCCGGCGCTGACGGGCCAGATCCTCATCATGCCGATGCTGGATCCGGGCCTGACCACCTGCTCGATGCGCGAGATGCAGGCCGCACCGGAGCTGCTGGACGTGGCTGACGCTTGCGCCAAAGCCTACCGCGGCTACCTGCCGAATGCGGCCGACCGCACGCACCCGTATGCGTCGCCGCTGCAATCGAGCCGTTTGAAAAATCTGCCGCAGGCATTGATCCTGTCGACCGAAGATGACCCGCTGCGCGACGAAGCGGAACAATATGGCGCCAAGCTGATTTCGTGCGGCGTCAAGACCACTGTCCGGCGCATGCAGCCGGCGCCCCTGAACGATGTGGGGGCACGCAACGAATGCGCTTGCCGATGTCAAGCGCTGGGAGAAATTGCCGGCTTCATCGCCGGACTGGATCGGTCCGAGACGCCGCCAGCCGCATAGGATTCCCCAAACCTAAAGCAGTAAAGAGTCACGTCCCCACTGGCTTGCCGGCGGGGCGCTAGTACCGTGTTTTCTCGATTTTTCCTGAGACCGCCCGGTGCCGCCTTTTCTATTAATTATTTTCATACAAAAAGGATTTAAAATGAAAAACATTAAATCAATGACCGCTGTAGCCCGGCCGCTGGCCGCCGCTATGGCGCTGGCGGGCCTGGCCGCAATTTCCCTCTCCGGCTGCGGCGATGCAAACAGCAAAGCTGCGGAAGCGCCGGCAGGTGCGGGCGGTCCTCCGATTTCGGCAGCGGCCGTGGTCGAGAAAACCATCATTGAAACCCAGGAGTTCTCGGGCCGCCTGGAAGCCATCGAACAAGTGCAGATCCGTCCCCGCGTCGGCGGCTTCATCACCGCGATCAACTTCAAGCCCGGTTCGCAAGTGAAGAAGGGCGACGTGCTGTTCGTGATCGATCCGCGTCCATACCAGGCCGAAGCCAACCGCGCCGAAGCCGCCGCCAACTCGGCGCGCGCCAAGGCCGATCTGGCGAAAGTGGAACTGGTGCGTTCGGAAAAACTGCTGGCCGATAAAGCCATCGCCCAGCGCGAGTACGACGCTTCGGCCTCGAGCTACAAGCAACTGGACGCCGATGCCCGCGCCGCACAAGCGCAATACGAAGCGGCCAAGCTGAATCTGAGCTACACCCAGGTGACCTCGCCAATCAACGGCCGTGTGTCGAAAGCGGAAATCACGCTGGGCAACCTCGTTGACGCATCGGCCGTGCTGACCTCCGTGGTGTCGCTGGACCAGATCTACGCTTCCTTCGATGGCGACGAGGACACCTACCTGCGCGTCGGCGCCGCCGCCCACCAGGGCAAGCCAGCCACCGTGAAGATCGGCCTGGCCAACGAAACCGGCTTCCCGCATGAAGGCAAGCTGGAATTCGTCGACAATCAGCTGGACGTCCGCAGCGGTTCGGTGCGCATGCGCGCCACCCTGGCCAACACCGACGGCGCACTGGTGCCAGGCCTGTTCGCCCGCGTGCAGCTGGCTGGCAGCACCGGCGCCAAGCCGGCGATCCTGATCAACGAACGCGCCGTCAACACGGACCAGAACCGCAAGTTCGTGTTCGTGGTCGACAAGGACAACAAGGCCGAATACCGCGCCATCACGCTGGGCCAGCAAATCGACGGCCTGCGCGTAGTGCGCGATGGTCTGAAACCGGGCGAGAAGATCGTCGTCAACGGCCTGCAACGCGTGAAACCAGGTTCGCCGCTGACCCCGACCGTGGTGCCGATGGATTCCGATCCGCTGGCAGCCTTCGTGGCCAAGAAAGAAGAGAAAGTCGCCGCTGCTGATACCAAAAAAGCCGGCACCTCCAAGGAATAATTAAAAATGAATATCTCTCGATTTTTCGTCGACAAGCCGATCTTCGCGGCGGTGCTGTCGATCGTTATCTTCGTCGCCGGCTTGATATCCATCTTCAAGCTGCCGATCTCGGAGTACCCGGATGTGGTGCCGCCGTCGGTGGTGGTGCGCGCGCAGTATCCGGGCGCGAATCCGAAGATCATCGCGGAAACCGTGGCTGCGCCGCTTGAGGAACAGATCAACGGCGTCGAGAACATGCTGTACATGTCCTCGCAAAATACCTCGGACGGCGCGCTGGCGCTGACCGTCACCTTCAAGATCGGCACCAACGTCGAACAGGCTGAAACCCAGGTGCAGAACCGCGTCCAGCGCGCGCTGCCACGCCTGCCGGAAGAAGTGCGCCAGATCGGCGTGACGACCGTCAAGGCGTCGCCTAACCTGACCATGGTGGTCCACCTGAATTCGCCGAACGGCCGTTACGACGACCTGTATCTGCGCAATTACGCGGTGCTGAACATCAAGGACCAGCTGGCACGCCTGCCTGGCATGGGCGAGGTGCAGCTGTTTGGTTCGGGCGACTACGCCATGCGCGTCTGGCTCGACCCGCAGAAAGTGGCGCAGCGCGGCCTGACCGCTGGTGACGTGGTCAACGCCATCCGCGAGCAGAACGTGCAAGTGGCTGCCGGTGTAATCGGCCAGGGTCCAAGCAAGAACGCGGACTTCCAGCTGACCGTCAACACCCAAGGCCGTCTGCAGTCGGAAGAAGAATTCGGCAACATCATCCTGAAGACCAACAACGACGGCGCGGTAACGCTGCTGAAGGACGTGGCTCGCCTGGAGATGGGCTCGAATTCCTACGCCCTGCGTTCGCTGCTGAACAACAAATCGGCAGTGGCGATCCCTATTTTCGAAGCACCAAACGCCAACGCGCTGCAACTGTCGGCTGACGTGCGCTCGACGATGGCTCGCCTGTCGAAAGATTTCCCGGAAGGCGTCGAATACAGCATTGTGTACGACCCGACCCAATTCGTGCGTGAATCGATCCGCTCCGTGATCCACACCCTGGTTGAAGCTATCATCCTGGTGGCGCTGGTGGTGATCGTGTTCCTGCAAACCTGGCGCGCATCGGTGATCCCGCTGCTGGCCGTTCCTGTCTCGGTGGTGGGTACCTTCGCCGTGATGCTGGGCTTTGGCTTCTCGATCAATACGCTGTCGCTGTTCGGCCTTGTGCTGGCCATCGGTATCGTGGTCGACGATGCGATCGTGGTGGTGGAAAACGTCGAGCGTAATATTCACGACGGCCTCGCCCCGCGCGAAGCAACCATCCAGGCGATGAAAGAGGTGAGTGGTCCGATCATCGCGATTGCACTGGTGCTGTGCGCCGTGTTCGTGCCGATTGCATTCGTCTCCGGTCTGTCGGGCCAGTTCTACAAGCAGTTCGCACTGACCATCGCGATTTCGACCGTGATCTCGGCATTCAGCTCGCTGACCCTGGCGCCAGCACTGGCCGCGGCCCTGCTGAAACCAACCAACGCACCGAAAGATGCGCTGACCCGCGCCATGGACAAAGTGTTCGGCGGCTTCTTCGGCTGGTTCAACCGCTTCTTCAACCGCGCTTCGCACAGCTATGAAACCGGCGTGACCGGCGTGTTGAAACGCAAAGGCTCGTCGCTGATCGTGTACGCCGTGCTGGCAGTTGCAGCGGGTTTCATGTTCAAGGTGGTGCCACCGGGCTTCGTGCCGGCGCAGGACAAGCAGTACCTGATCGGCTTCGCCCAGCTGCCTGACGCAGCCTCGCTGGACCGTACCGACGCGGTGATCCGCAAGATGTCGGACATTGCCAAGGAAATCCCTGGCGTGGAGAACTCGATCTCGTTCCCAGGCCTGTCGATCAACGGCTTCACCAACGCGCCTAACGCCGGTATCGTGTTCACTGGTCTGAAACCATTCGACCAGCGCACCAAGAAAAGCGAGTCGGCCGAAGCGATTGCCGCTGAAATCAACAAGCGCATGGGCGCGATTGAAGGCGCGTTCGTGATGGTGCTGCCGCCACCGCCAGTCAATGGCCTGGGCACCACCGGCGGCTTCAAGCTGATGGTCGAAGACCGCGACAACCTCGGTTACGACGCGCTGTTCAAGGCCGTGCAAGCGGTGCAGATGAAAGCGTGGCAGAACCCGAAACTGGCCGGCGTCTTCTCGAGCTACCAGATCAACGTGCCGCAGCTGTTTGCCGATATCGATCGTGCAAAAGCCAAGCAACTGGGCGTGCCGCTGAATACGATCTACCAGACCTTGCAGATCAATCTGGGCTCGCTGTATGTGAACGACTTCAATCAGTTCGGCCGTACCTACCAGGTGCGTGTGCAGGCTGACCAGCAGTTCCGTTCGCACGCAGAAGATATCGCTCAGCTGAAAGTCCGCAACGACAAGGGCGAGATGATTCCGCTGTCCTCGCTGATGCGCGTGAAAGACAGCTATGGCCCGGATCGCGTGCAGCGCTACAACGCTTACGTGGCTGCTGAGATCAACGGTGCTCCGGCTCCTGGCGTATCGTCGGGCGAAGCACAGGCTGAGATGACCAAGATCGTCAACGAAGTCCTGCCGAAGGGTATCGGCTACGAATGGACGGAGCTGGTGTATCAGGACATCCTGTCGGGTAACACCATGATTTACGTGTTCCCACTGTGCGTGCTGCTGGTGTTCCTGGTGCTGGCTGCGCAGTACGAAAGCTGGACCCTGCCGCTGGCCGTGATCCTGATCGTGCCTATGTCGATCCTGTGCGCGCTGATCGGTGTGAAGCTGACCCACGGCGACAACAACGTCTTTACTCAGATTGCGCTGTTCGTGCTGGTTGGCCTGGCGTCGAAGAATGCGATTCTGATCGTGGAGTTTGCACGCGAACTTGAGCACCATGGCCGCACCATCGTGGAAGCCGCGCTGGAAGCTTGCCGCCTGCGTCTGCGTCCGATTCTGATGACGTCGATCGCATTCATCATGGGCGTGCTGCCGCTGGTGTTCTCGCACGGCGCGGGTTCGGAAATGCGTCATGCAATGGGTGTGGCGGTGTTTGCCGGCATGCTGGGCGTGACCTTCTTCGGCCTGTTCCTGACGCCGGTGTTCTACGTCCTGCTGCGTACCCTCGCTGTGCGTCTGGAGAAGAATAAACCAGCCGTGGCGGCCGATGCCGCTCCGGCCAAACTGGAAGGGACTCACTAACATGAACAAGCTGCATATGATCGCAAAAGGCGTCGCGCCTATCCTGGCTGCCTTGCTGATGACCGCGTGCGCCGCACCGGAATTCAAGCAGCCTGCGATGGATGTGCCGACGGCCTTCAAGGAGTCGCAAGCGCCGGAAGCTTCGGCAGTGAAGACCGCTGCCGACGGCAGCACCTGGAAACAGGCGCAGCCTGCCGAAGCGCAGCCGCGCGGCGAGTGGTGGCTGGCTTTCAATGATCCGGCCCTGAATGAGCTGATCAACGAAGCCACCCGCGCCAACGCCAACCTGGCCGTGGCTGCGGCGCGCGTCAAGCAGGCACGCGCCATTGCCGGCATCGCCGAAGCGGACCGCATTCCGCAAGTGGGCATCGCTGCCGGTGCGCAGCGTGTGCGCCAGTCGGACGTGGAACTTGGCCTGCCGGCCGGTACGCCGGTCGCGCCGGGCAAAGTGTTCAACGCCAACCTGACGGCAAGCTACGAGGTTGACCTGTTCGGCCGCGTATCGTCCAACGTGGCGGCGGCGCGCGGTGACGCGGCTTCGGTCGAAGCCAACTACCGCTCGGTGCTGCTGGCAGTGCAGGCCGACGTGGCGCAGACTTACTTCCGTCTGCGCTCCACCGACGCAGAACTGGAAACGCTGAACCGCACGGTGCAGACGCGTGAAGAAAACGTCAAAGTCAACCAGCGTCGTTTCGACCTGGGCGACATTGGTGAATTCGACCTGTCGCGCGCCAAGACCGAACTGGCGACCGCGAAAGCGGAAGCCATTGGCCTGCAGCGTCAGCGCGTGACCACCGAGCATGCGCTGGCGGTCCTGCTGGGCAAACCTGCGGCCAGCTACACGGCGGGTAACAGCCCGCTGCTGGACAGCACGCTGCTGCCGGTGATTCCTGCGGGCCTGCCGTCGGCGCTGCTGGAGCGTCGTCCTGATATCGCCGCCGCACAGCGTGCGATGGAAGCGTCGAATGCCCGCATCGGCGTGGCGCGTTCGGCCATGTTCCCGTCGCTGATGCTGAACGCGAATGCGGGCGGCACCTCGGCCAACACGGTGGCGGATGTGTTCAAGTGGAGCAGCCGTTCGTGGCTGCTGGGCGCTGCGTTGTCGATGCCGTTGATCGACGGTGGCCGCAACAAGTCCAACATCCAGCGCAGCGAAGCGGCGTTGGAGGAATCGGTTGGCACCTATCGTCAGAGCGTGTTGACGGCTTTCGCGGAAGTGGAAGACAACCTGGCAGGCTTGCGCATTCTGGCTGGCCAGACGGCGCAGATTGAAGACGCTGTGGTGTCGGCTCGCCGCTCGGCGGATCTGGCGCAGAAGCTGTACACGGCTGGCCGCTCGAGCTACCTCGATCTGCTGGACGCGCAGCGCAACCTGGCGACGGTGGAGCGCAACGCGGTGCAGCTGCGCGGCAATCGCGCCGTCACCACGGTGGCGCTGATCCGCGCGCTGGGCGGTGGCTGGGGCGATGCGCCGCCAACCACGCTGGCGCAGAAGTAAATGAAAGCGGGCCTGACGGCCCGCTTTTTTTGCTCCGCACCCTTCATTCCGGCGAAGGCCGGAATCCAAGCAAAGCATGCGTCACCACAGTGCATGCGTTCCTTGGGTTCCGGCCTTCGCCGGAACGACATGCTTACTTGGTCACGACAGGAGCAGGAGTGGTTTCTGCTTTTTCTGCCTTGGCGTGGGCTTTGGCTTTGGTCTTGGTGGCTTTGGCGTGAGCGTCGGCTTTGTCGGCTTTTTCTTCAGCCTTGGCGACGGCAACGTCTTTCTTGGCGTCGGCTTCTACCTTGGCGGTCTTGGCTTCTGCCTTGATTTCGGCCTTGGTTTCTTTGGCTTCTGCCTTAGCCACGGCTTTGGTTTCCTTGGCTTCGGCCTTGGCAGCAGCAGGAGTTGCAGGAGCTGGAGTCTGTGCGAATGCAGCGGTAGCGAACAGGCCGGCGATCAGGGTAGCGATTACTTTAGTCATGATTCAATCCTTTGGTTTTCAGGTTTCGGGCCCGGGACAATTCCCGCGTCTCTGAGCAAAAAAACGCGGCCTGAAATCGTCTCGTTGACGGTCTTTACAATCGCTTACATGTTCGTCACCGCACGGTATCATCGCCCGGCGCGACGTAGGCTGTAGAGATGAAAGGCTCGCTCACAACTTACAAGGCCAAGCGCAACTTCGCTGTCACGCCGGAACCGGCAGAAGGCGGCAAGGAGGGCGTTGGCACGCTGACGTTCGTCATCCAGAAGCACTGGGCGACGCGTCTGCACTATGACTTCCGTCTTGAACTGGATGGCGTAATGATGAGCTGGGCCGTGCCGAAAGGGCCGAGCTACGACACGCACGACAAGCGCATGGCCGTGCATGTGGAAGATCATCCGATTTCGTACAACGCCTTTGAAGGCACCATACCGCCCAAGCAGTACGGCGCCGGCAAAGTAATCATCTGGGACAAGGGCATCTGGACGCCGCTCGACGATCCGCACAAGGCGCTCAAGGCGGGCAACCTGAAGTTCGAACTGCATGGCCACAAAATGCACGGCCGCTGGGTGCTGGTGCGCATGCGTGGCAAAGGCGAGAAGCAGGAACCTTGGCTGCTCATCAAGGAGCATGATGAATACGCGCGGCCAGCCGATGAATTCAGCGTGATCGATGAGATGCCCGACAGCGTGAAAGCGCTCCCCATGCCCGCCCGCGCCAGCGCTGCGCCGGCCATCGCCACGGCGAAAGCCGACGAACGCGCCGCGCCCAAGGCCGCGCTGCCGGAGACGCTGTCGCCGCAGCTGGCCACGCTGGTTGACGCGCCGCCGGCATCGGCTGAGGACTGGCTGTTCGAGGTGAAGTTCGATGGTTACCGGCTGCTGGCCCGCGTTGACGGCAAAGACATTCGCCTGATCACCCGCAACGGCAACGACTGGACGCACAAGCTGCAACCGCTGCGCGCCGAACTGGCGCGCCTCAAGCTGCCCTCGGGCTGGTACGACGGCGAAATCGTGGTGCACGATGAAAACGGCCGCCCCGACTTCGGCCTGCTGCAAAACGCCTTCGACGAAGACCACCCCGGCGACATTGTCTACTTCCTGTTCGATATCCCATTCCACAGCGGCCGCGATTTGCGCGACCTGCCGCTGGAGGAACGACGCGCCGTCCTGCAAGACATCATGGCCAAGCGCGAAACCGACAATGTCCGCTTCAGTACCGCGTTGCGCGCACCGCCGCAAGAGATGATTGCCGCCGCCTGCCAGATGGGCCTCGAAGGCATCATCGGCAAGCGCAAGGATTCGCGCTACACCGCGCGCCGCAGCGGCGCCTGGATCAAACTCAAATGCGGCCAACGCCAGGAGTTCGTCATCGGCGGCTATACCGACCCGCAAGGCTCGCGCAGCGGTTTCGGCTCGCTGCTGCTTGGCACCTACGACGAAAACGGTACGCTCCAATACGCCGGCAACGTCGGCAGCGGCTTTAACGCGGCTTCGCTGCGCGACCTGAAAGCGAAAATGGACAAGCTCCGTGCCGATCAAAGCCCGTTCGCGCCAAGCCGCGACATCGACAAGAAAGCCCACTGGCTCAAGCCCACGCTGGTGGCCGAAATCAGCTTCAGCGAATGGACCCATTCCGGCTCCATTCGCCACGCCGTGTTCCAGGGTCTGCGCAAGGACAAGCGCGCCGCCGGTATCACGCGCGAAAAACCCGTCCACATCAAAGAGGAGCAACCCGCCATGCAATCCGCGCTTGCCTCAATGAAGATTACCAACCCGGACCGCGTCATCGACAAGCAAAGCGGCGCCACCAAGATCGCCTTGATACGCTACTACGCGCTGGTCGCCGAGCTGATGATCCCGCACCTCAAAGGCCGCCCGGTATCGCTGGTGCGTGCGCCCGAGGGCGTGGGCGGTGAACTGTTCTTCCAGAAGCACGCGGAAATCAACCGCATGCCAGGCGTGAAGCAGTTCAAGCAGTCGCTCGATCCCGACCATCCACCGATGCTGGAAGTGCCGACCGAGGAAGCCTTGCTGTCGGCCGCGCAAATGAACGTGGTCGAACTGCACACGCAAAATGCCAGCGGCAGCAGCTACGAAAAGCCCAACCGCATGATCTTCGACCTTGACCCGGGCAAGAACGTCAGCTGGGATCAGGTCAAGGAGGCGGCCCACCTGATGCGCGCTTTTCTCACCGAGCTTGATTTGCCGGCTTTCCTGAAGACCAGCGGCGGCAAGGGGCTGCACGTGGTGGTGCCGCTCAAGCCGGGTTATGGCTGGGATGACGTGAAAGCCTTTTCTCAAGCCATCGTTGCGCACATGGCGCAGACCATTCCGGAGCGCTTCGTGGTGAAGAGCGGGCCGCGCAACCGCGTCGGCAAAATCTTCATTGACTATTTGCGCAATGGACGCGGCGCCACCACCGTCAGCGCATGGTCGGCGCGCACACGGCCCGGTCTTGGCATTTCGGTGCCGATTACCTGGGATGAACTGGATGGCCTGCAGAGCGCTGACCAATGGAACGTCAGCAACGTCCATGACCGGCTCGATGTCGGCAACGCGCCGTGGGACGACTACGCGAAGTCCGCCAAAGGCCTGGCCGCCGCGATGAAGCTGATGAAGTTCAAACCGGGGCAGGGCTAAGCGGCCTTGCGGCTGGCAGCGGGCTTGCGCTTGGCTGCGGTGGTGCGGGCCGTAGTGCGGCTGGCCGTCTTCGCCGCAGGCTTGGCCTTGGCCGCTGCACCTTTGCCGCCGCGCTTGCCCAGGCTGTTCTGCAGCAGCGCCACCAGATCCACTACATTGGACGCCTTCGGCGCCGGCGCCTCCTTGTCCGGCGCGGTGATGGTCTTGGTCTGGCCGGCCTTGATTTTCTTCTTCACCAGGGCCAGCACGTCTTCCTTGTAAGTGTCGTGATACTGCTCCGGATTCCATTCCTCGCTCATGCCTTCGACCAGCGACAAGGCCATATTCAATTCCTTGTCGCTGATCCCGGCCGCCTTCAAGGTCTTGGGCGGCAGCTTGAGTTCCTCGGCGTCGCGGATCTCGCTCGCATAGCGCAGCGTGTTGAGCACGATCTTGTCCTCGACGCACACCAGCGCGCACAGGTGCTGCTTGGTGCGCATGACCACCGTGGCGATGCCGATCTTGCCGGCCTTGCGCAAGGTTTCGCGCAGCAGTGCATAGACCTTGTCGCCGCCGCGTGACGGTGCGAGGTAGTAGGGCGTTTCGTAGTAAGTGAGCGGCACCTCGGCCGCGTCGACAAAGGCGGTGATATCGATGGTCTGCGTGGCTTCCACGTTGGCGCGCTTCAGGTCTTCGTCCGACAGCACTACGTATTCATCGGTTTCGTACTCGTAGCCTTTGACGATATCGTCCCATGTCACTTCTTTGCCGGTGTTCTTGTTATAGCGCTTGTAGCCGACCGGCGAAAAATCGCGCCGGTCCAGCATGGTCAGATCGAGGTCGTGCTCCTGCACGGCCGTGTACATCTCGACCGGAATGTAGACCAGCCCGAAGCTGATCGCCCCTTTCCACAGCGCCCGCGCAGCCACGGCTCACGCACCCACGGAGCCGGTCACCGGCAGCACGATGCCGGAGATGTAGCTGGAGCAGCATGGCGCTGCCAGGAACACGTAGGCCGGTGACAGTTCCTGTGGCTGGGCGGGGCGCTTCATGTCGGTATCGGCGCCGAACTGCGCCACCTTCTCTGGCGGTGCGTCGGCCGGGTTGAGCGGCGTCCACACCGGTCCCGGCGCCACCGCGTTGACGCGGATGCCTTGCTCCATCAGGTTGGACGCCAGCGACTTGGTGAACGCATGGATCGCGCCCTTGGTGGCTGAATAGTCCAGCAACTTGCCGGAGCCTTCCAGCCCGGTCACCGAGCCGGTGTTGATGATGGACGCGCCGCGCTTGAGGTACGGCGCCACCGCCTTGGCCATATGGAAGTAGCCGTAGATATTGGTCTTCATGGTCTGGTCGAAGCGCTCTTCGGTGATGTCGGTGAGCTTTTCCGCATGCTGCTGGTAGGCCGCGTTGTTGACCAGGATGTCGAGCCGGCCGAAACGCTGGTGCGCCTGCTGCGCGGCTTCGCGGCAAAACGCGGCGTCGCGCACGTCGCCGCGCAGCAGCAGGCAATCCTGGCCTTCGGCCTCAATGTAGCGCTTGGTGTCCTCGGCATCCTGGTCTTCGTTCAGGTAGACGATGGCCACGTCGGCGCCTTCGCGCGCGTACAGCACGGCCACCGCGCGGCCGATGCCGGAGTCGCCGCCGGTGATCAGGGCGGCCATGCCCTCCAGTTTGCCGCTGCCGCAATAGTCGGGGGCGAGGAATTCGGGTTTCTGCTGCATGTCCGCCTCCAGCCCCGGCTTGTCGAGGTGCTGGGCCGGTTGCGGCGGATGGGGGTAGTGATGATCGAGCTCAGGCATGGCGTTCTCCCATAGGTTCACCAGCAGTATGGCGCGCTCGCGCAGCACGACCGTGCGCGTTCTCACATATGCGGCCAAACCACGCCTGAAGAAAAAAACTGATCTTTAATGCAAAAAATATTGCTATTTATGAACTTTATGGCACACTAGTAGAACGAGGTATTTTTAACATTATAATTATTAGAATCTAAAGGCAGGGGAGCACCATCATGGCGGACGTTTTGAGCCGGTTGAATAGCACAGGCGTGTTTTTTAATCCCAGCGCCGAACGGCGCGCGGAGTTCCAGTCCATCTGCGGGGAGATGTTTTCCCAGCTGTCGCTGTGCGACAACGTGGACGCCACCGGCGCCGCGCTGGTCAAGCGCGAAACCGATCTGCTGATTCTCGACCTGAACGGATTCGACCACCTGAACGAGCTGACCGGCGTTGGCGCGCTGATCCGCAGCCGTGCGGGCGCGCCCATCCTGCTGCTGTGCGCTTACGAACACAGCGCCTGGCTGCCCGAGCTGATGGCCTACGGCACCTTCGATTACCGCATTTGCCCGATCCTGCGCGACGAGCTGCAAGAGGCCGTGAAGCAGGGCCTGCGCGTACCGGTCGACCTGGCCGCCGCCATGCAGCAGGAATTGCTGGACAAGGAAAAAGAACTGCGTGACCTGCTGGGCGTGCAGCGCAGCCTGCAGCGCGCCCTGGGCGGCATCGACAACGTCGCCACCATGGCCTCGCAGATCTGCCTGGCCCTGTGTAACTTCCCGGGCGTGCGCCACACTGCGCTGCTGCACATGAAGGCGCGCGGCGATCTGCAACTGGTGGCGCAGGAAGCGCGCAACCACCTCGACCTCGGCCGCCTGCTGCAACGGCGCGACCGTCTGCTGCAATCGCCGCTGCGCGATGTGTTCCCGCCGCTGATGGCGGTGGCGCGCGGCGAGATGGTGCTGCTGGATGCGCCGGAAAAATCGGGCGATCCGGAGCTGGCGATGCAACTGCACGACCGTAACGTGCGCATGGTGCTGGCGCTGCCGCTGCGCGCCGAGCCGGGCGGCCCCGAAATCGGCGCCATCTGCCTGATGTTCGACCGCCACATCACCTTCTCGCGCGAGCAGTTTGCCTGCTTCGCCAGCCTGGCGCAGTTTGTCAGCTTCGGCATCGGCATGAGCGAATTGAAGCATCAGAACGACGCGCTGTCCGGCCAGCTCTCGCAGATGAGCACCGTGGACGCGGTGACCGGCGCCGCCAACCGCCGCGCCGGCGAAGACAATCTGGATAACGAAATCCGCCGCGCGCGCCGCTACGGCCTGCCGCTGTCGGTGCTGACCTTTGACGTTGGCAGCTTCCGTTCCGCAAACGATTTATACGGTTCCGCCGTCGGCGATCCGGCGCTGCGCAAGATCGCCGAAACCGTGATGGGCCGCCTGCGCACCTCGGACGTGCTGGCGCGCATGCGCGGCGAGGAATTCCTGATCGTCGCCACCCACACCACCTCGGTGGACGCCGTGCGGCTGGCGGAAAAGCTGCGTACCGCGATCACCGAAGCGGACTTGCCGGGCGCCGGTTTCGGCGCCACGGTCAGCATCAGCCTCGGTGTCACACAGGTGGGCGCGGACGAGGGCGCGGCCACCGTGCTCGATCGCCTCGACACCGCGCTGCACCGCGCCAAGCGCGCGGGCCGCAACTGCATCGAGCTGGCGACGGTTTAAATCTTCTCCAGGATGGTGGCGATGCCCTGGCCGCCGCCGATGCACTGGGCGGCCAGCGCATAGCGGCCGCCGGTGCGCTTCAACAGCGCTGCCGCCTTGCCGGTGATGCGCGCGCCGGTGGCCCCCAGTGGATGGCCGATGGCCATGCCGCCGCCGTCGATATTCAACACCTCCGGCCTGATTCCCAACTCGCGCACGCAGGCCAGTGCCTGCGAGGCGAAGGCTTCGTTAATTTCCGCCACATCGATATCTTCCGCCTTCAGGCCCGCGAGCTTGAGGGCTTTTTGCGTGGCCGGAATCGGGCCGATGCCCATCAACGCAGGATCGCAGCCGACGGCCGCCATCGAGACGATGCGCGCGCTGGGTTGCAGGCCGTGCTTGCGGGCGAATGCCTCGCTGGTCACCAGCACGGCCGAAGCGCCGTCGGTCAGCGGCGACGAGGTGCCTGCCGTGACCACGCCGTGTTCCGGATCGAACACCGGCTTCAGTGAGGCCAGCGCTTCCAGCGTGGTGCCGGGGCGGATGCAGCCGTCTTCCGCGACCACTTCGCCGTTGTTGTCGGTGATGGGGACGATTTCGTCTTTCAGCAAACCGGCGGCGCGCGCGGCGGCGGCTTTCTGGTGCGATTGCAGCGCCAGCACTTCCTGGTCGGCGCGCGACACCTCGTATTTGCGGGCCACGTTTTCTGCGGTGTCGCCCATGCTGATATAGGCGTCGGTTTCGGCCTGCAGCTGCGGGTTAGGGGAGAAGTTGAAGCCGCCCTGCGGCACCATCGTCATCGACTCGACGCCGACGCACAGGTAAGCCTCGCCCAGTCCGGCCTCGATATTGGCGGCGGCGATGTGGACGGCGGACATGGACGAACCGCAGAAGCGGTTGATGGTCATGGCGCTGACTTCATGCGGGAAGCCCGCCAGCAGCGAGACGATGCGCGCCAGGTTGTTGCCCTGCGAGGACTCGGGATAGGCGCAGCCGAGGATGACGTCGTCCAGCAGGGCCGGATCGAGGCCGGTGCGCTGGATCAGACCTTTCACTACCTGGGCACCCAGATCGTCGGGGCGAACCTCGGCCAGCTTGCCTTTGCGGGAGAAATGAAAGGGCGAACGGGCATAGGCACTGATGACTGCTTTCATGATGAACCCCTTTAATGATGATCGTAATGTTTGATATATTACGCTCGTAATGTATAATGTCAATAGCTTGGAAGTAGGAGACGAACATGAAAGTCAGCAGGGAACAAGTGGCGCTCAACCGCGAGCGCATCGTTGAAACGGCGGCGCGGCTGTTCCGCGAAAAGGGGTATGACGGCATCGGCGTGGCCGACCTGATGAAGGGCGCGGGCCTGACGCACGGCGGTTTCTATGGCCATTTCGAATCGAAGGAAGACTTGCTGGCCGAGGCGGCCGCGCATGCGCTGAAAAAATCGGTGGCGCGCTGGGAAGGCTATCTGGCCGAGGACCGCGCCACCGCGCTGGAGAAAATCGGCGACGGTTACCTGACCGTGCAGCACCGCGACCATCCGGAGAAGGGCTGCTCGGTCACCGCGCTGGGCGCGGACATTGCGCGGCTTGGCCCCAAAGCACGTCACGCTGTGACGGAAGGCGCGACCGGCCAGATGGCGGTGCTGGCCGAACTGATGCCGGGCGCAGACGACGCTGGAAAGCGCAAGCAGGCATTGGCCACCTACGCCGCCATGGTCGGCGCCATCGTCCTGTCGCGCGCGGTGGATGATGAAGCGCTGTCGCAGGAAGTGCTGCAAGCGGTGCGCGATTCGCTGCCGGGGTGAGTACCCAATTTCGTGCCCTGTTTGGTCAATTTCGTAATTGAGCTGCCGTGCTGTCGAGGGCAGAATGGGGCGCATGAAAACGACACGCCGCAATTTTATGATTTCGGCCGGACTGGCGATGGCCTTTCCGGGTTTGGCGCGAGCCGCCGTTCAAGCCACCACGCGTGGCGCGCAGGAGAGCTTGTCCCTGTGGTACCAGCAGGCCGCCGGGCCGTGGGTGGAGGCGCTGCCGGTCGGGAATGGCCGTCTCGGCGCCATGTGCTACGGCCGCATCGCGCAGGAGCGCATCCAGCTCAATGAGGACACGCTGTTCGCCGGCGGTCCGTATGACTCCAATAATCCGCAGTCGGCCGCCGCGCTGCCGCAGGTGCGCGCGCTGATCGACCAGGGGCAGTTCAAGCAGGCGGCTGACCTGATTTCCTCGTCCATGATGGCGCTGCCGGCGACGCAGATGCCGTACGGCGCGGCGGGCGATCTGCTGCTGGATTTTGCCGGCCTGTCCGAAGGCACGGCCTACCGCCGCTGGCTCGATCTCGATACCGCCATCACCTCCACGCGTTTCAACAACGGCGCCATCCAGTACAAGCGCGAAGTGTTCGCCAGCGCGCCGGACCAGGTAATCGTGGTGCGCCTGACCGCCACCGGCGGCGTGATGAACTTCGATCTCGGCTACCGTCATCCGCTCGAAGTCAGTTACGGCGTCACCGACTACACCGGTGCGAAGATAGTCGCCGCCGCTGCGCCCATGCCGTGGGATCATCGCGAGCCGCTGCGCGCGGCCGAGCGGCCGTCGTCGCTGTCGGTGCGCGCCGATGGCGATAACGCACTGCTGGTCGAAGGCCGGAACGTGGCCGCAGCGGGCATTCCGTCCGCGCTGCGCTACGCGGTGCGCGTGCAGGCGCTGGGCGACGGCACCATCACGCCGCGTGAAGACCGCATCGAGGTACGCGGCGCCACCACCGTCACGCTGCTGGTCGCCGCCGCCACCAGCTACGTCAACTACGCCGATGTGAGCGGCGATCCGGTGAAGACGGTGCGTGCGCAGACCGCCGCCGCTGCCGCCAAGCCGTTTGCGCGCTTGCGCAGCGCCCATGTGCATGCGCATCAGATGCTGTTCCGTCGACTGTCCTTGCGGATCGGGTCCGGTGCTGCCGACCCGCGCCCGACCAACCAGCGCATCGCAGTGGCCGAGCAGCGGCCGGATGCCGGACTGGCGGCGCTGTACGTGCAGTATGGACGCTACCTGCTGTTGTCATCCTCGCGACCCGGCAGCCAGCCGGCCAACTTGCAGGGCCTGTGGAACGAGGGCACCAATCCGCCATGGGGCGGGAAGTACACCATCAACATCAACACCGAGATGAACTACTGGCCGGCGCAATCGGCCAACCTGCGCGAATGCGTGGAACCCTTGCTGCGCATGGTGGAAGACCTGAGCGTGACCGGCGCGGTCACCGCACGCAAAGGCTATGGCGCGCGCGGCTGGGTGGCGCATCACAACACCGACTTGTGGCGCGCAGCCGCGCCGATCGACGGTCCGCTGTGGGGCATGTGGCCGTGCGGCGGCGCGTGGCTGTGCCAGGCCTTGTGGGACCACTACGAATACAACCTCGATGAAGCCTGGCTGCGCCGCCTCTACCCGCTGCTGAAAGGCGCATCGCTGTTCTTCATCGATACGCTGGTCGAGGATCAGCAGGGCAGGGGGCTGGTGACGTCGCCGTCGATCTCGCCGGAGAACGAGCACCACAAAGGCGTGGCCACTTGCGCCGGTCCGGCGATGGACCGCCAGATCATCCGCGACCTGTTTGGCTGGACGCTGCAAGCGCACGCGCTGCTCAAGGACAGCGACGCCGCCTTCGCCGCCGAGTTAACCGCGAAGCGCGCGCGCCTGCCGGCCGACCGCATCGGCGCGCAAGGCCAACTGCAGGAATGGCTGGAAGACTGGGACGCCGGCGCGCCGGAGCAGCAGCACCGTCACGTCTCGCATTTGTACGGCATCTACCCGAGCGAGCAAATCAACGTGCGCGACACGCCGGAACTGATCGCCGCCGCCAAGAAAACGCTCAACACGCGCGGCGACAAATCGACCGGCTGGGCCACCGCGTGGCGGCTGGCGCTGTGGACCCGGATGGGCGAGGGTGAACGCGCCTATGCGATTTTGCTTGGCTTGCTTGGCCCCGATCGCACCTACCCGAACATGTTCGATGCGCACCCGCCGTTCCAGATCGACGGCAATTTCGGCGGCACGGCGGCGATCCTGGAAATGCTTGTGCAATCCTGGGGCGGTGAAATCCGCCTGCTGGCGGCCTTGCCGAAAGCCTGGCCGGAAGGCTCGGTGCGTGGCGTACGGGTACGCGGCGGCGCTGAAGTGGATCTCGACTGGGCACAAGGCCGGCTGCAGCGCCTGCAAGTGCGCGGCCAGCCCGGCCAAAAACTAAAAATCCGCAACGCCGACCGCCTCACCGAAATCACCCTCGACGCCAAAGGCCGCGCCACGATGTTGGGCTAGCGGAGGGGGGCACGATGAGCATACTGGTGTGCGGGTTGGGGTGGTGCCGCTCGCTTTTAAATCGACAAGCAACGTCAACCCCGCCTATCTCAATTTTCAGGTGATATGAGCAGAGAGACCAAAATAACGGTCCGTATGTCGGAGTTGCGCGGTCCGCACGCATCCCATGGGCCGGTGTCCGAGGCCGACTGCACCGAATAACTCAGCGCCCTGGTGTTTTCGCTTGGCTCCCACTGAAAGCGCTGATCTCCCAGCATCTTAGGCGCAGCGCCAAGTAGGGAATGATAATAGCGTACGACATCGGCGACTTTAAATTAGTGTGAGTTTGATGATGGATTCCAGTCATATTCCATGTATTTCGCGGCGGCTTCGGCTTGTTGTTGGCCTAGCTGTTTGCTGACCACATAGAGTGCGCCGTCGATGCCGGCGGAGAGGCCGGCGGTGGTGATTACTTTGCCCGCGTCGACAAAGCGCTGGTTGGTGACTTTGGTGGCAGGGAAGTGCTGGGCCAGTTGCGGACGCATGACGGTTGTGGTGGTGGAGGGTATGCCGTCCAGCATGCCGGCCTTGCCGAGGATGAAGGCGCCGGAACAAACCGACATGACGACCTTGACGTGGGCGCTGCGCTCTTTGATCCAGTCGAGCAGCTTCTGGTTTTTCCAGGCCTTGATCACGCCACCGCCCGGCACCAGCAGCACATCCACTTCCGGCAAATTCGAAAAATTATAGTCGGGCGTTACCTTGAGACCCCACACCGATTCCACGGTGGCCGTGGTTTCGCCGACCGTGAAGACCTTGGCGCCGCTTGCACCGAAGACTTCAATGGGGCCGGCGTAGTCAATTTCTTCCACGCCTTCAAACAGTACAACTGCGACGCGCAATCCACCAGCATGCATGTCATGGGTGTGGCCGATAGCCGGTCCGAACAAGAAAAGCAAACTCATCGCCAAACGAATCACAGCTTTCATGGATGTCCCTGTATGTTGGAGTGCTCAACATAAAGCAAAATTTCTTATTTTGCAATCTTGCATCGATTGCTTATGAGTTTTTGGTATAAGCTAATTCGAATTTCTTATTTGAGGTAAACTGTCGGCATTTTCTGTATCTGGATTCCGCAATGCTGCAATGGCTGAAGCTTTACCGGCGTGACCAACTCCCCGGCGATATCAGCGCCGGGCTGGTGGTGGCGATGATGATGATCCCGCAGGGCATGGCCTATGCCCTGGTGGCCGGACTGTCGCCGGTGGTCGGGATTTATGCCAGCATTCTCCCGCCCATCGTGTACGCGCTGTTCGGCAGCAGCATGACCCAATCGGTTGGCCCGATGGCTATCGTGTCGCTGATGACCGCCGCCGTGATCGGCCCGATGGCGCCGGCCGGTTCGGCGCTGGCCGGGGTGCTGGCCGCGCAGCTGGCGCTGGTGTCGGGCGCCGTGCTGCTGCTGTGCGGCTTGCTGCGCATGGGCTTCCTCGCCAATTTCTTCTCGCGCCCGGTGATGAGCGGCTTCACGGTCGGCTCGGCCATCGTGATCGCCTTCGACCAGCTGCACACGCTGCTCGGCGCCGAGCTGCCGCACGTGCATGGTCCCAGCGCCGCGCTGGGCGTCGGCTCGCTGGTGCTGCTCGTGCTTGCCCGAGCTTACCTCGCGCCGCTGCTGAAACTGTGCGGCCTGCCGCCAGTGGCCGCCGATATCGGCGCCAAGCTGGCACCGATGGCCGTGGTCCTGGGCGGCATCGTGCTCATGGCCACCACCGGCTTGGCCGACATGGGCGTACGCACCACCGGCACCGTGCCGTCCGGCTTGCCGCACCTGAACCTGGCCACCTCCAGCCAGCACTGGCGCCCGCTGCTGCAACCGGGCCTGCTGATTGGCTTCATTGTGTTCCTGATGTCGATGTCCGGCGCCCAGGCACTGGCGCAAAAGCGCAATGAGAAACTGGTCAGCAATCACGAATTGATCGGCCTCGGCGCGGCCAATGTGGCCAGTGCGCTGTCCGGCGGCTTCCCGGTGACGGGCAGCCTGTCGCGTTCTGCCGTCAACTTCGCCGCCGGCGCTAACACGCCGCTGGCCAGTCTGATTACCGCCGTGCTGCTGGCCTGCGCGCTGCTGGCGCCGACCGGCTGGCTGGCGCTGCTGCCGCTGCCGGTGCTGGCCGCCACCATCATCGTCGCGGTGCTGGGCATGCTGGAGATGGGCATTCTGCGCACCGCCTGGCAGTACGACCGCGGCGACGCGCTGGCCTGGATCGCGACCTGCCTCGGCGTGCTGGTGCTGGGCGTGGAAGCCGGCGTGGTGATCGGCGTGGCACTGTCGATGGGCACGCTGATCTGGCGCGCCAGCCGGCCGCACATCGCGGTGCTGGGCCGCATCGCCGGCACTGAGCATTTCCGCAATATCGAACGCTACCCGGCCGAAACCCAGCCGGAACTGCTGGTGCTGCGCATCGACGCCAATCTGTTCTTCGGCAATGTGGAAGCGGTCAACCAGCGCATCGAATGCGAACTGGCCACGCACCAGAGCGCGCGCCACCTGCTGCTGGTGATGTCGGCCGTCAGCTCGATCGACACCACCGCCCTGATGGCGCTGGCGGAGCTGAACCAGAGCGTCAAGCGGCGCGGCATCGGCCTGCATTTCGCCGAGGTGAAGGGGCCGGTGATGGACCGTCTGCGCCATAGCACGTTGTTGCATGAGCTAAACGGCAAGCTTTTCCTCAGTACCGCCAACGCCTGGGATCAATTACATACCGCTAAGGATGTTGCTTGAGCGCAAATATACATGGACTTCATGCTAGTTTGAACCTATGATCTAAGTCGCAGCAGCAAACGATTAACCCCAAAGAATGGTTGTCTCCGATGTTGGCCCGACTTGCCCGCCGTTTAGGAAGAGTATCTATCGCCGTTTTCGTCAGCGTGACGCTGACCGCGGTGGTGACTCTGGTGCTGACGACGTTTGCACTGTACTTCTACCAGGTGGAGCGCGCGCAGCGCTGGGAGCAGCTGCATAAAACGCTGGCCAACAGCGCCGACGAACTGGCCGCCGCCGTCGCGCTCCCGGCGTGGAATTTCGACGAAACCCAGATCATCACCATCATGAAGAGCGGTTTGAGCAACCGCGATCTGTACGCCAGCGCAGTCGCGCCGGTGGCTTCCACCCGTCCCTTCATCCTCACCCGTAACCAACAGCAGCAGCTGGTGCCCTCCGAGCGTTTGCCATCGGACCCCGAGCTGCTGTCCGAGCAGCGGCCCATCGTGGCGGGAGGACAGAATATCGGCACCATCACCGTGTATGCCTCGCCGGCGGTGCTGATCGAGCAGCTGCGCCAGCGCCTGTACACCATCGCCGGCCTGATTTTCGTGCTCGATGTGACGCTGGTGCTGTCGCTGTATTTGCTGCTTTGGCAGTTGATCCTCAAGCCGCTGACCAATATCGAACGCTATGCGGCCAGCGTCAAGGCCGGCCAGAACCCCGGCGCCTCGCCGCCGCGCGACTGGTACACCGGCGAACTGAAAACGCTGAACGCCTCCATCCGCGAGATGGTGCGCCTGATGGAAAGCCGTTACGTCGCCATGCACGCCAGCGAGGAGCGCTTGCAGATTGCGTCCAGCGCGGCGGCCATCGGCATCTGGGACTGGAATATCGCCACCGACGAAATGGTGTGGGACGAGCAGATGTACCGCCTGCACGGACTGGAAGGCCGCAAGCTGGAACGGCCTTTCGACAGCTGGCGCCAGATGGTCCACCCGGACGACGCCATCCCGACCGAGATGCTGCTGCAGCAGGCGTTGAAGGGCACGGCCGAATTCGACGTCGAGTTCCGCATCATCTGGCCGGACGGTTCGCTGCACTACCTCAAGGCCGACGCGATGATCTTCCGCGACGCCGACGGCCAGCCGATGCGCATGGTCGGTGTGAATTACGACGTCACCGCCAGCCGCACGGCGGAAGCGGAACTGCGCCGCCACCGCATCCACCTGGAAGAACTGGTGGCCGAGCGCACCAATGCCTTGTCGGTGGCGGTGCGCCAGGCGCAGGGTGCCAACCGCGCCAAGAGCACCTTCCTCGCCAACATGAGCCACGAGCTGCGCACGCCGCTCAATTCCGTGATCGGCTTCTCGCGCCTGATGGCGGACTCCAAGAACATGCTGCCCGAGGAGAAGCGCAATCTCGCCATCATCCACCGCTCCGGCCAGCACCTGCTTACCCTGATTAACGACATCCTCGAACTGTCCAAGATCGAGGCCGGCCGCGCCGTGCTGCAAACGGAAGTGGTCAACCTGAACGACATGCTGCAGGAAGTGCTGGACATGGTCAGCATGCGCGCCGGCCAGACCGGGGTGGAGCTGGTGGTCGACAGCGTCGGCCTGCCGTCCAGCGCGCGCGTGGACGGCACCAAGCTGCGCCAGGTTCTGTTGAATCTCATGTCGAACGCGGTCAAGTTCACGGCGCAGGGCAAGGTGACGCTGCGCGTGCGCGGCGCCTCGCGCAATGGCCAGTGCGAGCTGGCGTTTGCGGTGATCGACAACGGTCCCGGCATCGCGGAAGAGGACCAGGCGCGCATCTTCGAGCCGTTCATCCAGGCCGACGGGCCGGGCGCGAAGGAGGGCACGGGACTGGGCCTGACCATCTCGCGTGAATTCGTCCAGCTGATGGGCGGCACGCTGACGCTGCAATCGGTGCTGGGCGGCGGCGCCACCTTCTCGTTCACGCTGGCGGTGCAGGTGACGGATGAAGCACCCGACGCCGGCGAGGAACAAGTCACGCCGCTGGAGCCGCAGCAGCGGCGCCGCATCCTGGTAGCCGACGACAATGCAGACGGCTGCACCTTGCTGGAAAGCCTGCTCAAGCCACTCGGCTTCGAAGTCGCGGTGGTCGGTGACGGCGCGCAGGCGCTGGCCATGGTCGACGTCTGGCAGCCCGACCTGGTCTTCATGGACTGGCGCATGCCGGCGCTCGATGGCCTGAGCGCCACGCGCCAGATCCGCGCCAACCAGGACCGCCCGCAGCCGCGCATCGTGATGCTGACCGCATCCGCCTTTGCGGAAGAACGCGAGGAAGCGCTGAATGCGGGCGCGGACGAATTCATGCGCAAGCCGGTGGAACAGGAGCAGTTGTACGCGGTGCTGGAGCAGCAGCTGGACCTGCAGTTTGTGCGCCGCCACCATGGCGCGCGTCCTGCGGCGCCGCAGCCGCTGGCGCGCGAAGATTTGCAGCATCTTGCCCCGGCCTTGCGCGCCGAGTTGAAGACGGCCCTGCAGGAGTTGAACCTGTCGCGCGTCAGCCTGCTGCTGGCGCCTTTGCCGCCGGAGTTGAACGAGCTGGTAGCGCGCATTGAACACATGATCCAGCTGCACCAGTATCCGCAACTATGCGCGCTGCTGGATGAGGAGCGTAACGAGTTGGAATCACAGGCTTGACGGGTATATCATAGTGGCGAATTAGGCGAGAGAGTTTTACATGCACCGGGATTTGTCGGAACAACACACCAAGGGCGAAGTGCTGATCGTGGAAGACACGCCGGCCTCGCTCAAGCTTCTCAGCGACCTGCTGACCGAAGCCGGCTACTACGTGCGCCAGGCGCCGAATGGCGAACTGGCCCTGTGGTCGGCGCAATCGCGTCCGCCGGAGCTGATCCTGCTCGACATCCGCATGCCCGGCATGGACGGCTTTGAAGTGTGCCGCCGCCTGAAAGCCACGCCGGACCTGAACCAGGTGCCGGTGATCTTCCTGTCCGCGCAACACGACACCGACGACAAGGTGCGCGGTTTTGAACTGGGCGCGGTGGACTTTATCGCCAAGCCGTTCCAGGCCGAGGAAATCCTGGCCCGCACCGATGCCCACGTCAAGCTGGGCCGCGCCCAGAAAGCGCTGGCCGAGGAACGCGCTTTGCTGGAAGAGCGCGTGGCCGAGCGCACCGCGGAACTGGCCAAGGAAGTCGAGCAGCGCCGCGCCAATGAAGAATTCCTGCGTCTCGCCAGCAAAGTGTTCGAGTCCACCCAGGACGCCATTGTGGTGACCGACCGCGATGCGCGCATCGTCGCCACCAATCCCGCCTTCACCCAAACCTCCGGCTACGCGGCGGAGGAAGTGCTGGGCCAGAACGTGGCCTTGCTGCATGCCGGCGGTCCGGAAGCTTCGTCTTTCGGTTCGATGGTGCAGTCGGTGCTGGCCACCGGCCACTGGTCGGGCGAGATTCTCGCGCGGCGCAAGAACGGCGACATTTATCCCGGTCTGCTGAGCGCCTCCGTGGTGCGCGATGAACTGGGGCACGTGGTCAATCACGTGGCGGTGTTCATCGATATCACCGAGCGCAAGGCCAAGCAGCACCTGATCGATTTCCTCTCCAACCACGACGCGCTCACCGGCCTGCCGAATCGCATGCTGGCGCGCCAGCGCTTCGTGCAGACGCTGGGCGCCGCGCGCCGTGAAGGCCGCTGCGTGGCCGTCATGTGCCTGGACCTGGACCGCTTCAAGAGCATCAACGATACCTACGGCCACGACATCGGCGACAAGGCGCTGCAAGTGGTGTCGCAGTACCTGAGCGAGACGGTGGGCGAGGGCGATACCGTCACCCGCCAGGGCGGCGACGAATTCCAGATCATCGTGGCCGACGATACGCAGTTGAACGCCACCATCGCGCTGGCGCAGAAGATCCTGGCCGGCCTGCGCAAGGAACTGGTGATCGACGGCCAGCAGATCACGGTCACGTCGAGCATCGGCATCGCGGTCAGCCTGACCGATGGCGAGAGCTTCGATGAACTGGTGCGCAATGCCGACACGGCGCTGTTCCGTGCCAAGGAAATCGGCCGCGATAACTACGCTTTCTTCACCGAGCGCATGGACGCGGAAATCCGCGACAAGCTGGCGATCCAGGGCCAGCTGCGCGGCGCCATCGCGCGCGACGAATTCGAGCTGCATTATCAGCCGCAGGTTTGCCTGAAAACCGGCGCCATGGTCGGCGCGGAAGCGCTGCTGCGCTGGGATAACGCGGTGCTGGGCAAGGTGCCGCCGAACCGTTTCATTCCGCTGGCCGAGGAATATGGTCTGGTCAATTCCATCGGCGAATGGGTGCTGGAAAGCGCGTGCGCGCAAATGAAGGTGTGGCAGGACCAGGGCCTGGGCCAGATCAAGGTGTCGGTCAACCTGGCGGCTGGGCAGTTCGCCAACGACGCTACCGTGCCTTATGTGGAAAGCACGCTGCGCAAGTTCGGCGTGGCGCCTGAAAACATCGGCCTTGAAATCACCGAAGGCACGGTGATGGGCGATCCGAATAAAGCGGTGGCATCGCTGCGCCGCCTGAAGGATATTGGCGTCAGCATTTCGCTGGACGACTTCGGCACCGGCTATTCGAGCCTGAGCTATCTGAAACGCTTCCCGATCGACGTGCTGAAGATCGACAAATCCTTCGTCGACGATGTGACCACCAATACCGCCGATGCGGCAATCGCGCTGTCGGTGATCTCGCTGGCGCACAACCTGAACATGCGCGTGATCGCGGAAGGCGTGGAGACGCGCGAACAGGTGCAGTTCCTGACCGAACGCGGTTGCGACGAAATGCAGGGCTATTATTTCAGCCGCCCGGTCAATGCCGAAAGCTTTACCGCGCTGCTGCGCGAACGCCGTAATTTATTGGACATGTAATCATCCCCTGGAGCCCTATGGATAAGAAGTTCAGCACCGCCATTGCCGGTGCAGTCATGCTGGTATGTCTCAACGCCGGCGCCGCTGCTCCGGCCATCAAAGCCGGTCCCGCCGACGCCCAGTTCAAGGCGATCTACACGCAGGAATGGAAATGGCGCCTGAGCCAGAAGCAGGAAGACGGCGAGGATGATGACGACAGCGGCGTATCGGCATCGTTGCCGCGCATCGACCTGGCCACCCAGAACAGCCGCCTCGCTTACTGGCAAGGCGTGATGAAAAAGCTGGACGGCATCAAGGAATCCAGGCTGTCGGCGCCGGAGCGCATCAACTACCAGGTGTACAAGGCGCAGATCGCGGCCTTCATCGCTGCCCAGCAGTTCCGCGAATATGAAAAGCCGCTGAACGCCGACAGCGCCTTCTGGTCCAACATGGCCGGCACCGCGCGCCGCCCGATGACCAAGGAAAAAGAATTCAAGGACTACCTGAAGCAGCTGGCCGACGTGCCGCGCTACTTCAACGACGAAATCGTCAACATGCGCGCAGGTATGGCGCGCGGCTTCACGCCGCCAAAAGTCACGCTGGTGGGCCGCGACAGCTCCATCACCTCGGTGACTGATGCCAAGACGCCGCAGGACACCGTGTTCTACCTGCCGTTCAAGAAGATGCCTGCTTCGATGCCGGCCGCGCAGCAGGAAGAGCTGCGCGCGCAGGCGGTGAAGGTGATCGCATCGTCCGTAATCCCGGCGCACCAGTCGCTGTTGAAGTTCATGCGCGAAGAGTATGTGCCGAAGGCGCGCGAGGATCTGGCGGCTGAGAACCTGCCCGATGGTAAAGCCTACTACCAGTCGAAGATCGTCGAATTCACCACCACCTCACTGAGCGCCGACCAGATCCACAACATCGGCCTGGAAGAAATGGCCAAGATCCGCGCCGAGATGCAGGACGTGATCAGGCAGGTTGGTTTTAAAGGCGATCTGCCGGCCTTCCTGCAATTCCTGCGCACCGATCCGCAGTTCTACGCCAAGACGCCGGAAGAACTGCTGATGCGCTCCGCCTGGGTGGCCAAGAAGTTCGACGCCAAGGTTGGCCAGTACTTCGGCTATCTGCCGCGCCGCCGCTTTGCCGTGATTCCGGTGCCGGACGACCAGGCGCCGTTCTACACCTCCGGCCGCGGTGGCCCTGGCGTTTATCTGGTCAACACATACAACCTGCCGTCGCGTGCCCTGTACAGCATGCCGGCACTGACCCTGCACGAATCGGCGCCGGGCCATGCGTTCCAGATGCCGGTGGCGCTGGAGCAGAAGGGCCGTCCGCCATTCCGCAACGCTTATATCTCGGCTTATGGCGAGGGCTGGGCGCTGTACAGCGAACGCCTCGGTGTCGAGATGGGGATGTACGAAACGCCGTACGAGGTATTCGGTATGCTGAGCTACCAGGCATGGCGCGCATCGCGGCTGGTGGTCGACACCGGCGTGCATAGCAAGGGCTGGACGCGTAAACAGGCGCAGGACTACCTGCGCGAAAATACCGCGCTGTCCAATCACGAGATCGAGACGGAAGTGGACCGCTATATTTCGTGGCCGGGCCAGGCGCTTTCCTACTATCTGGGCGAGATGAGCATCATCAACGCACGCAAGAAAGCGGAGAAAGCGCTGGGCCAGAAATTCGACATCCGCGCCTTCCACGACACCGTGCTGCAACTGGGCTCGGTGCCGCTGCCGGTAATGGAGGCGCGCATCGACCAATTCATCGCGGAAGGCGGCAAAAGCCCATATCCTGACCTGGAGTGACAATGCGCGCATTTCTGGAGGGGGTCTGTTGGCTACAATGCCGCATCACAGACTTTCTCCAGTTATGCTTTGAAAAAGACTCTCTTCGCCATTACGGCTGCCAGCGCGATGCTGGCCGCTCCCGTCCATGCAGACAACGAGGCAGCGCCGGCACCGAAGCCGCTGCCTGAAATCTTCACCAAAGAAACCATCGCCACGCTGGCGCAGGCGGCCAAGGAACTGCGCGCCGCGCAAGGCAAGGAGCGCAACTTCGCCAGGCAGCTGGATATCCAAAGCAAGTTTGAGTTCTCGCCGGAGCTGCAGCCCAAGCTGAAGGAAATCTTCGGCACCGGGCGTCCGTTTCCGATTCAGCGCAGTGTCGGCGCCAAAGGCCAGATCAATTATGTCGGCAAACTGGCTCCGCACCTGTTCGTGCAAGGGAATGGCACGGATTTCAGCTGGACCGAACTGACAACCAACATCTCGACCGATAAGGCGGGCCGCAATGTGAATGGCACGATGAAGTGGCCATCGCTGGTGATCGCCCGGCCGGATGGTTCGGCGCGGTTGCTGGACATGACGATGACCACCCGCCAGCAGCGCGGCGCCGACGGTGTGGCGTATGGCACGGCGACCTTCGGCATCGGCGCGATCACCGTGCATGACGCGGCGGTAGGCGGCAAGGACGCAAAGGAACTGATGCGATTTGAAGACATGCAGGCACGCTCGGAGACGGTACGTCGCGGCAGCATGGCGGAAATCGGCTACCGTTCATCGGTGAAGGCACTGGTGCTCGGCGACCAGCGCGTGGAGGGCATCAATTTTGCCTTCCGGGTGGTGAATATTCCGGCCAAGGCGATGGCGGAACTGGACCAGTCGCTGCGCGCGCAGGAGGGCAGCGATCTCGCGCCCGAAGCCCAGCATGAGCTCATGATGCGCAATCTGAAGGACTACGGCAAGCGCCTGGTCCGCGCCGGCGCGGTGCTGAATATCGAAGACTTCAGTGCTGCCTATCGCGGCAACACGGCGTCGCTCAAGGGCCGCGTGTCGTTCCAGAAGACGGTGGATGCCGATTTCGAGAGCGTGGCCACGCTGATGAAAAAACTGGTGGCGCACTTCGATGTGCGGGTGCCGGTGGCGCTGGTGAAGGATATCGGCCGCGCGGTCGCCGCCAAATCGGTGCCGGCGGATACGCCGGACGCCGCCCGTCAAATCGACGCCGCCGGCGACGGCATGGTGAGCTTCGTGGTCGGCAAAGCGGTGACCAGCGGCTTTGCCGTGATCGAAAAAGACGAGCTGCGTTCATCCATCGATTTCAAGAACGGCCAGTTGACCGTGAACGGCAAAGCACTCGAGCTGCCGAATGTGAACTTCAAGCAGAAAAATGAATAACGAAGAACGACTGCGCCTGATTGCGCGCTCTTCCAAATGGTTCATGCCGGCCTTGCGGGCGGCGCGCGAGTTGGGGCTAGCCTCGTGGTGCCTCGGTGCGGGCGCGGTGCGCAACCTGGTGTGGGATGCCTTGCACGGCTACCCGACGCCCACGAGGCTGGCCGATCTGGATCTGGCGTATTTCGATGCGTCGGACCTCGACCCGCAGCGCGAGCTGGAATTGCAGCACCGCCTGTGCACCGCGATGCCGGAGATCCCGTGGGAAGTCACCAACCAGGCCTCGGTCCATCATTGGTTCGAGCGGCATTTCGGCCACGCGGTCGAGCCTTTGCAGTCCCTGTACCATGCGGTGGGTACCTGGCCCGAATATGCCACGGCGGTGGGGCTGCGCCTGCGCCCGGACGATACGATTGAAATCATCGCGCCGCATGGGCTGGACGATTTGTTCAACTGCGTCATCCGCCGCAACCCGACGCGGGTCAGCCTTGATACCTACCGCATGCGCGTCGAGCAAAAGAAATACGCGCTGCTCTGGCCGCGCGTCACGGTGGTCAACTCTTAGGCGGCCAAGGCGTATATTGCATCGTTGGCGCAGGCGCGCGCCTGCACCGACATGGGCTGCTCCTCGCCGAGCAGTGTCACCATCGCCGCCACGTCGACGCCGTTGATGGCCGCCTGGAAGCGGCGAACCAGCTCGCGGTTGATTTTTTCGCCGAGGCCGGCGTCGTTGGCCGCCTCGCGCAGCCGGCGGCGGGCGCGGGCCAGATGCTGGCGGGCGTTGACGGCCCTGGTGCCCAGTGCAGCTGCAATGTCGGCATGTTCGCATTCAAACACTTCGTGCAGCACCAGTGCCAGCCGTTCCGATGGCGACAGGCAGGCCAGCAGCCGAGCCAGGGCTTCGGCGATGTCCGCGCGGCGCAGCAGTATGTCTTCCGGCGGCGTTGGCGCTACTTCTGGCGTCAGTTCCATCGCGGCGCTGGCGGCGGTGGCGTCGCGCGCCCGTTTGCGCAAGCGGTCGATGGAATGGTGTTGCACCACTGTCGTCAGCCACGCGGCCGGAGTGGCCAGCGTTGCCGGTTCCACGTCCCGCCACTTCAGAAAGCAATCCTGCACGATATCCTCGGCTTCCGCTTCGCTACCGACGATGCGGCAGCTGATCGCCGTCAGGCGTGGACGCATCTGTTCAAAGATGGCGGTATCGATAGTCATGGCGATTCTCCTGTCATGGGGCTGGCCTGCCATGACGCCTGGCGCGGACCGGATGTGACACGCGGACGAAATATTTTTTTGTTGGTCACACGGCGGTGGGGCGCCAGCGTCAAGCGGGCAGTTATTCCACTCTACCGCAAAAAGGACCATCATGACCGGCTTGATCCCAACTGTCGTCGAACAAACCGGGCGCGGCGAACGCGCCTTCGATATTTATTCGCGCCAGCTGAAGGAGCGGGTGATTTTTCTGGTGGGGGAGGTGACCGAGCAATCGGCCAATCTGCTGGTGGCGCAGCTGCTGTTCCTCGAATCGGAGAATCCCGAGAAGGACATTTCGCTGTATATCAATTCGCCCGGAGGCTCGGTGTATGCAGGCATGGCGGTGTACGACACCATGCAGTTCATCAAACCGGACGTGTCGACCCTGTGCACCGGTTTCGCCGCCAGCATGGGTTCCTTCCTGCTGGCGGCGGGCACTATCGGCAAGCGCTATGCGTTGCCGAACGCCCGCATCATGATTCACCAGCCGCACGGCGGCGCGCAGGGCGTGGCGGCCGATATCGAAATCCAGGCGCGGGAAGTACTGTACCAGCGCCACCGCCTCAACTCCATTCTGGCCGAACGCACCGGCAAGACGCTGGCGCAGATCGAAAAGGATTCGGACCGGGACAATTTCATGTCGGCCGCCGAAGGTGCGGAGTACGGATTGATCGACCGCGTGCTGGCCCTCCGAGAGATGGATTAACGAAGCATGTCGTTGGCGATCCATTCCAGTACCGGCGGGCGATGCGGCTGCCAGCCCAGCTGCTTGCGGGCGCGCTCGCCGCGTACGCGGCTGTTGGAGCCAAGGCCGTAGGACGCCATCTCGTAGCCCCATTCCTCCTTGGCCTGTTCCAGCGGCCAGTCCTGCGCTTCGCCGAGGTTCAAGGCCTTGGCGATTGCCGCGCTCATGTCGCGGAACGCCGCTTCGCCGCTTTCGACAAAGTAGAACACGCCGGCTTCGGTCTTGTCGAGGGCCAGCAGGTACAAGTCCACCACATCGTCGATGTGCACATTCGACCAGATATTGCGGCCCGGCCCCACGTGGCGCACGATGCCGCTCTTGCGGGCTTGCTTGAGCAAACGTGGCAGCTGCACCGAATCGCGCGGCAACGCGCCGTGGCCGTAGATCAGTGTATTGCACAGCACCGCCGAGCGCACGCCCTTGTTGGCGGCATCCAGCACCAGATTATCGATGCCGACGCGCGCGGCTTTGTCCGCGGTTGGCTCGGGGAGATTGTCTTCGTAGTAGATCTTGCCGGTGCCTTCGCCGCCGGAGGCATCGCCGACGATGCTGGAACCGCTGGTGTGCAGGAACACCTTGCCCGAGCCGGCGAGGGCGTCGACAAAGGCTTCCACCGCGGCGCGGTTGTCGCTGCTGGCGGCGTTGATGACGGCATCCGCGGCTTGCGCCTGCGCGATCAGCAGGTCACGGTCATTGAGCGTGCCGAGGATACCGGTCACCCCGATCTTCTTCACTTCCTCCAGCTGCTCCGGTTTGCGCACCAGGCCAATGACTTCATGCCCGGCCTTGACCAGGCCTGCGGCGATCGAACCGCCGATAAAACCGGCCGCGCCGGTGACGAATACTTTCATGCTGTGCTCCATACAAATTCCGAAAACAGCAGTATGGGGATGAAGTCCTTCCTCAAACAGAGCGTCAATGCGCAAAGCTCAATTGAACGGTACTCAATAAAACTCTCAGCCGAGCGCACTGCGATGGTGCATTTTGCTGTTTATTGGTGCATGTCATAGAGAGCGGACCGTGTTTCCGCTGGCATAAGGTTTGCATAAGAGTGAACATTATTATTTTGTTCGACCATATGCCAGACTGCACCGCACCGCGCGACTTTGCCGCCAGCACCAGCCATAGTGCCTGGCAGGCCAGTCTCACCCTCGGTTTTGCAGACGATGCAGGCACCACGCGGCTGTTCAACAAGCTTCACTGCGGCCCGCTGCGCGTGCAGAAGGCGCTGTACCCGGAAGATAACAAGGTGTGCCAGGCCATTATCGTGCACCCTCCCGGCGGCGTGGTCGGCGGCGACCAGCTGGAGATCGATATCGGTGTCGGCGACAACGCCCACGCTTTCATTACCACGCCCGGTGCGGCAAAGTGGTATCAGGCCAACGGCAAGGTGTCGCACCAAACGGTGCACCTGCACGTGAATGAGAACGCGGCGCTCGAATGGCTGCCGCAGGAAACCATCTTCTTCGATACCGCCGACGTGGTGCTCGACCAGCACGTGGAGCTGGCCGCCGGCGCCACTTTCCTCGGCTGCGAAATCCTGTGCATGGGCCGGCGCGGTTCGGGCGAAGTATTCAACACTGGCCGCATTCGCCAGCGCAGCAGCATTCGCCGCGAAGGAAAACTGATCTGGTGGGAGCAGGGCGACATGATCGGCGGACGGCTCGACAGCCCGCTGGCGCTCAACGGCCGCACCGTGTGCGCCACGCTGATCGCCGCCGGCAAGCCGCTGCCTGCCGCCGTGCTTAATGAAATCCGTGCCGACATTGCCGCCGATGGCGATCACGTTTTCGGCGTCACGCAAACCAAGGGCGTGCTGGTGGCGCGCCATCTCGGCGACGACAGCGAAACCGCGCGCCGCCTGATGCTCACCGTGTGGCGCCGCCTGCGCCCGCATCTGCTGGAGCGCGAGGCTGTCACGCCGCGCATCTGGCAAACCTGAGAGAGAACATAGACATGGACCTGACTCCACGCGAAAAAGACAAGCTGTTGATTTTTACCGCAGGTTTGGTGGCCGAACGCCGCCTGGCCCGCGGCCTGAAGTTGAACTACCCGGAAGCGGTGGCGCTGATTACCTGCGCCATCATGGAAGGTGCCCGCGACGGCAAAACTGTCGCAGAACTGATGTCCGACGGCACGCGCATACTCACGCGCGCCGACGTCATGGAGGGTATCCCCGAAATGATCCCTGACATCCAGGTCGAAGCGACGTTCCCTGATGGGAGCAAGCTTGTGACTGTCCACAATCCCATCCCATAAAGGAGTTCATCATGATCCCCGGTGAATACAAGCTTGAAGAAGGCGAGATCGGCCTGAACGCGGGCCGTGAAACCGTCACTGTCGTCGTCACCAACCAGGGCGACCGGCCGGTACAAATCGGCTCGCATTTCCATTTTTTTGAAGTCAACTCGGTGCTCAAACTGGAGCGCTGGAAGGCCTACGGCATGCGCCTGAATATCGCCGCCGGCACCGCCGTGCGCTTCGAGCCGGGCCAGCAGCGCACTGTCGAACTGGTGAAGCTGGATGGCGACCAGGAAGTCTACGGCTTCAATGGCAAAGTAATGGGCAAGCTGGCTTCCACACCACCCAAAGACTAAAGGCTCTCATGGCTACAATCTCGCGCCGCGCCTACGCGGAGATGTTCGGTCCCACCACCGGGGACCGCATCCGCCTGGCCGATACGGAACTGTTTATCGAAATTGAGAAGGACTACGCCATCTATGGCGAGGAAGTGAAGTTCGGCGGCGGCAAAGTGATCCGCGACGGCATGGGCCAGTCGCAGCGCGTGGCTGCCGATGTGATGGATACGGTGATCACCAACGCGGTGATCGTCGACCACAGTGGCATCGTCAAGGCGGATATCGGCCTGAAAAACGGCATGATCGCCGCCATCGGCAAGGCCGGCAACCCGGACATTCAGTCGCACGTAACGATGGCGATTGGCGGCGCGACTGAAATCATTGCAGGCGAGGGCATGATCGTCACCGCCGGCGGTGTCGACACGCACATCCACTTCATCTGCCCGCAGCAGATCGAGGAAGCGCTGATGAGCGGCGTGACCACCATGATCGGCGGCGGCACCGGTCCGTCGGCCGGCACCTCGGCCACCACCTGCACGCCGGGGCCGTGGCACCTGCATTCGATGTTGCAGGCGGCCGATGCGTTCCCGATGAACCTCGGCTTCCTCGGCAAGGGCAACGTCAGTCTGCCGGCGCCGCTGGAAGAGCAGATCCGCGCCGGTGCAATTGGCCTCAAGCTGCATGAAGACTGGGGCAGCACACCGGCCGCCATCGACAACTGCCTGACGGTGGCCGACAACATGGATATCCAGGTTGCCATCCACACCGACACGCTGAATGAGGGCGGCTACCTGGCCGACACGCTGGCCGCGTTCAAGGACCGCACCATCCACACCTTCCACACCGAAGGCGCGGGCGGCGGCCATGCGCCGGACATTATCGCGGCGGTAGGCGAATCGAATGTGCTGCCGTCGTCGACCAATCCTACCCGGCCGTACACAGTCAACACGCTGGACGAGCACCTCGACATGCTGATGGTCTGCCATCACCTCGATGCCGCCATCACCGAAGACGTGGCGTTTGCCGAATCGCGCATCCGCCGCGAGACCATTGCGGCCGAGGATATCCTGCACGATATCGGCGCGATTTCGATGATGTCGTCCGACTCGCAGGCCATGGGGCGCGTCGGTGAGGTCATCATGCGCACCTGGCAGACCGCGCACAAGATGAAGGTGCAGCGCGGGCCGCTGGCGCCGGATTCCTCGCGTGCCGACAACTTCCGCGTCAAGCGCTACGTCGCCAAGTACACCATCAACCCGGCCATCGCGCACGGCATCGCGCATGCTGTGGGTTCGGTGGAGGTGGGGAAGATCGCCGATCTGGTGCTGTGGAAGCCGGCCTTCTTCGGCGTCAAGCCGTCGACCATTCTGAAAGGCGGCATGATCGCCGCGGCGCAGATGGGCGACCCGAATGCGTCGATTCCAACGCCGCAGCCAGTGCACTATCGCCCGATGTTCGGCTCCTATGGCGGCGGCTTGAAAAAGTCGTTCACCTTTGTGTCGCAGGCTGCGTACGACGCCGGCATCGGCGATCAGCTCAAGCTGAATAAAACGCTGATCGTGGCCAAGGGCATGCGCACGCTGCGCAAGTCGGACATGATCCACAACTCGCTGGCGCCAAAGATGGACGTCAATCCCGAAACCTATGAAGTGCGCGCCAATGGCGAGCTGCTGGTGTGCGAGCCGGCCGCCGTGCTGCCGATGGCGCAACGCTATTTCCTGTTCTGATTATGCTGACCTTACACACGAAAATTCCGCAGGCTGACGCGATCGCGGCGCAACTGGTGCTGCCTTATGAACTGCGCGAGAAGTGCCGCCTGCGCGCGACGCTGGATACCGGCGAGGACGTGGCGGTGTTCACCGTGCGCGGCACCGTGCTGCGCGATGGCGACCTGCTGACCGGCGAAGACAAGCGCGTGGTGCGCGTGGTTGCCGCGCCCGAGCCGACCTACAAGGTCACTTGCGCCGATGCGCATACGCTGCTGCGTTGCGCTTTCCATCTCGGGAACCGCCACACGCAGGCGCAGGTCGGCGACGGTTTCCTGCGCATCCGCGCCGATGCGGTGTTGAAGGAAATGCTGGTTGGCCTGGGCGCGACCGTGGTGGAGGAGCAGGCGGCGTTCGAGCCGGAGTCCGGCGCATACGGCGGCGGCCACGGCCACCATCATGACCACGGCCACGGCCCGCTGGCGCCGATCCCGCTGCGCCAGAAGATCCATCGGCCGGGCGACGCCAAATGACCCCCGCTCCGTCGTCCCGGCGTAGGGCGGGCGGTACGCCGATGCGGGCCAAGGTCAGCATCCGGGCAAGCGCCCCTTGGATTCCGGCCTTCGCCGGAATGACGGGGTGGTGATGCAGGCGGCGGCGCTCCTGCATCTGCTGCAATTCGCCAGTCCGGCTTTGCCGATTGGCGCGTACAGCTATTCGCAAGGGCTGGAGGCAGCATTGGAAAGCGGCGAAGTACGCAACGCCGACACCGCGCGCGAGTGGATCGTGCGTCATCTGCATGAAGTGGTCGCGCAATGGGAAGCCCCCATTGCATGGCGCCTGATGCAAGCATGGTCGCAACGCGACTGGCGCGCGGTCAGCGAGTGGAGCGAAAAATTCATCGCCTCGCGCGACAGCGCCGAATTCCGCGCCGAGACCATCCAGATGGGCTACTCGCTCACCAGGCTGGTGGCCGAGTTAGGGATTGCCGATGCCGAGATGCTGGCGCAGCTGCAGGCGGAATCCGAAGTTGCACTGCCAACCGCCTTCGCCTGCGCCGTCGCCGCGCTGCAGATCCCGCACGCCGAAGCGCTACTGGCTATGCTGTTTGCATGGGCCGAAAACCAGGTGCTGGTGTGCGTGAAGTCGGTGCCGCTGGGGCAGGTGGCCGGCCAGCGCATGCTGCTGTCGCTGCGCGAAGAGATCGAAGCCGCCGCCCGCCATGCGCAAACCGTCAGCGATGACGACATGTGCAACTGGGCGCCTGGCCTGTCGCTGCTGTCGATGCAGCACGAAGTTCAATACAGCCGTTTATACAGATCGTGAAAGAACAAATATGAATACCTCCAATCCTCTCCGTGTCGGCATCGGCGGCCCTGTGGGCTCGGGCAAGACTGCGCTGTGCGAAATGCTGTGCAAAGGAATGCGCGACCATTACGATATGGCCGTCATCACCAACGACATCTACACCAAGGAAGACATGGAAATCCTGCTGCGCGCCGACGCGCTGCCGGCAGAGCGTCTGATGGGCGTGGAGACGGGCGGCTGCCCGCATACCGCAATCCGCGAAGATGCTTCCATCAATCTGGAAGCCATCGCCCGCATGCAGGCCGATTTCCCGAACCTCGACCTGATCCTGGTTGAATCGGGCGGCGACAACCTGGCCGCGACCTTCAGCCCGGAGCTGTCGGACCTGACCATCTACGTGATCGACGTCGCCGGCGGCGAGAAGATTCCGCGCAAGGGCGGCCCCGGCATCACGCGCTCCGACCTCCTGATCATCAACAAGACCGACCTCGCACCGCACGTCGGCGCGGATCTCGACATCATGGCGCGCGACGCCAAACAGCAACGCGGCAGCCGTCCCTTCATCTTCACCAATCTGCGCAGCGGCGAAGGCGTGGCCAAGGTGATCGACTTCATTCGCGAACAAGGCCTGCTGGGCCAAACCCCACACTAAGGAGCACACAATGAAAAAAATCGCAGCGCTGACGCTGGCCCTCATCAGCAGCACCGCCTTCGCCCACACCGGCGCCGGCGCGCACACGCACGGCTTCCTGTCCGGCTTCGCGCATCCGTTCACCGGCCTCGATCACCTGTTGGCGATGCTGGCCGTGGGTGCATGGAGCGTGCGCCAGCCGAACGCCAGGTGGCTGCCGGCCACCTTCATCGGCATGCTGCTGGTGGGCGTGGCGACCGGCGCGGCCGGCCTCACGGTGCCGGGCCTCGAAACCGGCATCGCGCTGACGGTAGCTTTGATGGGCGTGCTGCTGGCAGTAGCCGCGCGTCTGCCTGCTGCTGCAAGCGCCGCGATGATCGGTGTGTTCGCGCTCCTGCACGGCAACGCGCACGGCCTCGAACTGCCGCACGCGATCAGCGCCGTCGGCCTGCTGATCGCAAGCTCGCTGCTGGTGTATGGTGGGAGCGTGCTGGGCCGCGTCAGCCCTGCGTTGGCCGTGAAGGCCTCGGGTGCGGCCATCGCCGCCACCGGCGTGATGCTGGCGGCGACGGCTTAAGAGAAATTACTTGCGCTCGTCGCTGCGGCGTTCCTGCAGCACCACGGGCGCTTCGTTTTTCGGATACAGGCCGCGGTGGCCGGCGTAAACGGCGGCAATCGCCGCCATGTCGGCTTGCTGGTCGCCGGTCAGGTGCAGGTGGTCCACCACGCCCAGCGTCTTGTTCGGATAGTCGATGTAGACCAGGCACAGCGGTACCTTGGCTTCCAGTGCCAGATGATAGAAGCCGCTCTTCCAGTGCGGACGATAGCTGCGCGTGGCTTCCGGCGTGATGGCCAGCCAGTACCAGTCGGCCGCATTCATGCGTTCTGCTTGCGCGCGGATCATGCCTTGCGGCGCGCTGCGGTCGACCGGCTCGCCACCCAGTGAACGGAACCAGCCGCCCAGCGGCGTCTTGAACAGCGAGTCCTTGGCCAGCCAGCGGAACGGCAGGTTCAAGGCCCACTTGCCGAACAGGCCAACCATGAAGTCCCAGTTCGAGGTGTGCGGATACACCACCACGATGCCGCGCGGACCGGGCAGGGGGCGGTACAGCATGCGCCAGCCGAACAGGTTCAGCGTGCGCAAGGCCGCGCGCTGGCCCCAGCGGGGCAGCGTCGCCGGCTTCAATTCGTATTCATTCATCTCACTACATCCCGTTTTTTTTAATCTTTTTGAAGTATTGACAGGTTGTTATTCACCTGTTCAAAAAAGCAGCGCGCATTCTATATTGGCCTCGGCGGTGGCACAAGCTTGAACTTTTCTCATCATTTCCCGTCCAATCAGCATGACGACGAAATCGATACTCTGCGTGGGCGTCGGCGTACCGCGTCTGCCGGGGGACTGGGAGCTGATTACAGCCGCCACGCCGGCTGAAGCGCGCCGTCATTACAAGGCGCAGCCGTGCGCCGTCGGTCTATTAATGGTGCAGGAAAGCGATCGCAGCGACGACCTGCACGCCTTCCTGCTCGATCATTGGGTGGTGCACTGGATTGCCGTGCTGCCGCCTGCCGCGCTGGAACAGCCGGCGTGGCGACAGCTGGTGCGCGATCACTGCATCGACTACCACACCACGCCGGTCGATCACGAACGGCTGCGCCACACGCTGGGGCACGCGCTCGGTATGGCCTCCTTGCGCAACGACGCCGCTTCAACGCGCGGCGACGATGACGCCATGCTGGCCGGGCAAAGCGCGGCCATCCTGCGCTTGCGGCGGCAGATCCTAAAGGTGGCGTCGGCCAGCGCGCCGGTGCTGATCTGGGGCGAGAGCGGCAGCGGCAAGGAGCTGGCGGCGCAAGCCGTGCACGCGCACTCGCCGCGCCGCAAGGGGCCGTTCGTGCCGATCAACTGCGGCGCGATTCCGGCCGCGCTGATTCAGTCGGAACTGTTCGGCCACGAGCGCGGCGCTTTCACCGGCGCGGCGCGCGACAAGCGCGGCCTGATTGAAAGCGCGCAGGGCGGCTCGATCTTCCTCGATGAAATCGGCGACCTGCCGATGGAGCTGCAAGCCAATCTGCTGCGCTTCCTGCAGGAGAAAACCATCTACCGCGTCGGCGGCACGCGCAGCATTGCGGTCGATGCGCGCGTGATCGCCGCCTCGCACGTCAACCTGGCGCAGGCGGTGCAGCGCGGCGCGTTCCGCGAAGACCTGTACTACCGGCTCAACGTGCTGGCGCTGGACGTGCCACCGCTGCGCGAACGGCGCGAGGACCTGCTGCCGCTGGCCGAACATTTTTTCCATGCCTTCGCCAGCGAGCGCGCGCCGCGCGTGCGGGGCTTCAGCAGCGGCGCCGCGCAAGCCATGCGCGGCTATCACTGGCCCGGCAACGTGCGCGAGCTGATTAACCGCGTGCGCCGCGCGATGGTGATGGCGGAGGGACGGCTGATCCAGCCGCAAGACCTCGGCCTGGCTACGGCCACGGCGGCAGCACCTTTGCAACTGGACGACGCCCGCATCCGCGCCGAGCGCGACGCCATCGACGCCAGCCTGCTGCGTGCCGGCCGCAACATCACGCTGGCGGCGCGCGACCTGGGCGTCTCGCGCATGACGCTCTACCGCCTGCTGGCCAAGCATGGGATAGCTGCGCCGTCGCGCGCAAGTTACACCGATGGCCAGAGTGAATGAGCGGTCGCGCTGTCACACCGGCGTGACGTAATGCGGCTGCGGTGCGCCGCGCTTACTGCCGGCGATGGCGCTTAATCCTTGCAGATCAAGACCTTGCCGCCGCTGGCACCGAGCTTGCGGAAGACGTGAGACCGGGGATAGACGCCCCGGTCCCATTTCTCAAATTGTCAGGTAGGAGCAGCTATGAAAAAAACTTTGATTGGCGCGGTAATCGCGCTGGCTTTTGCGCAGGCTTATGCACAAACGGCGACCACGCAGAACGGCGCAGGTCCCAGCGCCAACGATAACTCCAGCGCAACGCTGGACAGCAGCACCAGGAATGCGAACAACAATAACAACAGCGCTGGCGGTGCCACGGCCGCCGCGCTGGCCGGCACTGCCGCCAACAACGGCGGCACCGCGACGTCGGCGTTCAGCAACTCGTACAACACCACCAGCGCCAATGCCACCAGCACGCTGAATGGCACGGTCGGCGGCAACATGGTCCACCACATCGGCAACTACGCCGACAACGGCGGCAGCAGCGTTGGCGGCACGGCGACCGGCGGCATCGGCGGCGATGCGGTTGGCGGCAGGGCCCGGGCCAGCGGCGGCTACGGCGGCGAGACGTATGGCGGCAACGGCGCCGCCGGTGGCAGTGGTGGAGGCGCCAGCAATGGAAGCGCCTGGAACGGTTCACCGTATGCGGGCGAGGCTTATGGCGGTAACGGTGGTACCGGCGGCAACGGCGGCATGGGCGGCAACGGCACCGCTGGCGATACTGGCGCCGTCTCGGGCAACGGCGGTGCAGGCGCGGCCACCGGCGCAGGCGCTGCCGGCACGGGCGGCGCAGCCAGCAATGGCAATCCGACCAACGGCAGCTCGACCGGTGGTGCGGGGGCGGCTGGCGGCGCGGGCGCGGCCGGCACCGGCGGCGCAGGCGGGACCACCGGCGCCACCACCGGCGGCGCGGCCACGGCGGGCAATGCTGCCGGCGGCACTGGCGGCGCAGGCGGCGCGGTGTCGGTGGATGCGGGCGTGTTCAACATGTCCAACACCATGAGCAGCGTAGGCCAGTCGGCGGCGGGCATTATGGTGGCGGCGCAGAACAGCGGCATCTCGGCGCTGATCCAGCAAAGCGTGAACGTGCAGTCCAACCTGACCCTGGGCCATTAAGCAAGGGGCGGGGCGCTGGCGCGTCCCGCCTTTCACGAAGGGAGGACAGCTATGCTCATCGCTTCAACCATCGTCGCTGCGGTGCTGGCCTTTGACAACGCGCCGCCAGTGACGGACGAACGCCTCGCCACGCTGCACGCCGGTGCGGACACGGTCAGCAACGAGATGCGGCTGAACGGCGCGGTTACGGAGAACACCACGTCGAATGTCGTCAGCGGCGCCAACACCATCAGCAGCGGGGCGTTCAGCAACGCCTCCGGCTTGCCGGTCGCGATACAGAACTCCGGCTCCAATGTGCTGATACAAAACGCCACCATCATCAACATCCAGATGCAATGAAGATGATCCTGTTATTGACGCTGGCGCTGGGCGCGCAAGCTGCCGATCTGCCGGCGGTGAACGGAGGCGGCAGCTACACGTTGCACGTCACCAGCCTGAAGGAAGCGCGCTTCCGCAGCACCGTGCACCAGCAGTTCGATTTCAGCTGCGGCTCGGCGGCGGTGGCGACGCTGCTGACCTATCACTACAACACACCGGTGACGGAGCAGCAGGTCTTCAACGCCATGTACGCGCAGGGAGACCGGCAGAAGATCCAGCGCGAGGGCTTCTCGCTGCTGGACATGAAACGCTACCTTGCGCAGCAAGGCTTTATCGCCGACGGCTACATGCAGCCCCTGCACAAGCTGGCGGAGGCGGGCTTTCCCGCCATCGTGCGGCTGGTGGAAAACGGCTATCTGCACTTCGTCGTCGTCAAGGGCATGGACCAGCAGCGCGTGCTGATCGGCGACCCGGCCGGCGGCACGCGCGCCATGCGGCGTGAGGCATTCGAGGCGGCGTGGCCGGACCGTTTGCTGTTCGTGATTCACAACTGGGCCGGCAAGCCGCTGTTCAACCAGTCCAGCGACTGGAGCGTGGCGCCGCGCGCGCCGCTGGGCGAGGCCATCAACCGCGCCAGCCTGACCGATATCACGCTGCCCAAGAACGGCAGCGGCAATTTTTGAAAGGAGGTGAAGGCATGCGCAAGATTCTGGCGAGCTTGCTGCTGGCCTGCGCTGCGGCCGCAGGCCATGCCGATCCCACCGACGACTGGAACGCCGTCGACGACCACCAGCTGGACCAGGCACGTGGCGGCTTCGACCTTGGCAACGGCATGCTGGTGTCATTAGGTGTCGAACGTTTGGTTTCGATCAATGGCACTGTTGTAGCGAGTACCCATTTTTCCATCCCCGATATGACACAGTTGAGCGCTGCGGACGCACAGCTGGCCAGCGACACTATGGCCGCCGTGCTGGTGCAGAACAGTCTCAACGACCAGGCCATCCGCACCCAGACCACGATCAACACCACGGTCGCGAATCTGGCGCTGCTCAAGGCCGTTAACTTTGAAAGCAGCCTGCGCGACGCATTGAATAGCGCAGTCGGCAAATAGGGGGATGTCTATGCAAGCAAACGCAATCTGGCTGGCCGCCGCGATGCTGGCCAGCGGCACCGTCATGGCCGAACCAGACCCGGTGGGCAGCGCGCCGCCGCAGGATGGCCGGCCGCCGGCGGTGGCGCCGTTGTTCGAGCAGCCGGGCGTGCTGACGCCGCGCGGCAAAGTCGTGCTGGAGCCGTCGCTGCAGTTCGGCTATTCGTCCAGCAATCGCGTGGTATTGGTCGGGTACACGATCATTCCGGCGCTGCTGATCGGCCTGGTCGACGTGCGCGAGGTGAAACGCAATACCACCACCGCCGCGCTGACGGCGCGCTACGGCTTGAATAACCGCACTGAACTGGAACTGAAGGTGCCGTATGCCTATCGTTCCGATTCCACCGTCAGCCGCGAGATCTTCACCGGCACCGGCGTCGACCGCGTGTTCGATACCAGCGGGCGCGGCGTCGGCGATGCGGAGCTGGCGGTGCGCTACCAGCTCAACGTCGGCGGTCCTGAGCAGCCGTACTACGTGGCCGGGCTGCGTTTCAAGTCGCGCACCGGCACCGATCCGTTTGATGTGGTGACCGATTGCAGCAAGCGCTGTGTCGGTCCCAACGCCAGCGGCACCGGGCTGCCGCTGGACTTGCCGACCGGATCCGGCTTCTATGCGCTGCAGCCGAGTTTGACGTGGCTGTATGCCAGCGATCCGGCCATCCTGTTCGGCACGGTGAGCTATCTGCACAACTTCAAGCGCAACAATGTGAGCCGGCAGGTGCTGGCGGGCGAGTTTGAGCCGCTGGGGAGCATCGCGCCGGGCGGGGTGATCGGCTTTAATTTCGGCGTCGGACTGGCGCTGAACGAGCGTGCGCTCATCAGTTTCGGCTACGACCACAGCTCGATTGCGCGCACGCGACAGAACGGCAAGCCGGTGCCGGGTTCGGTGCGCACGCAACTGGGCACGCTGCTGACCGGCTTCTCGTACCGCATCAACGACAAGCGCACGCTCAACATCGCGGTCGGCGCCGGCCTCACGCGCGATACGCCGGACGTGCAGTTGTCGTTCCGCTTGCCGTTCACGTTTTAACAAACGTCCGGTATTTGAGGTATCGTAATGCTCCTGACAATTTTTAAAATAGGGGAGTCATGAGCAAACGTACTTTGACTGTCATTGCAGCGCTGCTGGCGTGCGCCTCGGTACAGGCAGCCGCGCCGATGGCGCGCTTCCAGGCGCCGGGCTTTTACCGCACCACGCTGGGCGACTTTGAAATCACGGTGCTGAACGATGGCACGTTGGATCTGCCGGTGGAAAAGCTGCTCAAGCAGCCGCCGGCCAAGACCATCGCCGCGCTGGACAAGTCGTTCCAGAAAAGCCCGCTGCAAACCTCGGTCAATGGCTTCCTCATCAATACCGGCAGCAAGCTGGTGCTGATCGATACCGGCGCGGCCAGCCTGTTCGGCCCGACATTGGGTCAGCTGGTCGGCAATCTGAAAGCGGCCGGCTACAAGCCGGAGCAGGTGGATGAAATCTACATCAGCCATATGCATGGCGACCATGTGGGCGGCCTGGCGTCCAACGAACAGCGCGTGTTCCCGAACGCGGTGGTGCGGGCTGGAAAGCTAGATGCCGACTACTACCTGAACCAGGCCAATCTGGACAAGGCCTCGGCCGAGGCCAAGGATAATTTCCAGGGGCCGATGGTGTCGATTAACCCTTACGTCAAGGCAGGTAAGTTCCAGCCGATTGTGGCGAACAGCGAGCTGGTGCCGGGGATTAAGTCGTACTTCAATGGCGGGCATACGCCGGGCCACATCACCTACGTGGTGGAGAGCAAGGGACAGAAGCTGGTATTGCTGGGCGACCTGCTGCATGTGCAGGCGGTGCAGTTTGAAGATCCTGGTGTGGGCATCCAGTTCGATATGGACAGCAAGATCGCGATTTCCGAGCGCAAGGAAGCGTTTGCTGCGGCGGCCAAGGAGGGGTACCTGATTGGCGCGCCGCATTTGTCGTTCCCTGCGTTGGGCCATGTGCGGACCAACGGCAAGGGCGGTTACGTGTTCGTTCCAATGACGTACACGCAACCGCGCTAAGGACTTAGGCCAGGGCAGGGTAGTCGGTATAGCCTTCTTCGGTCGAGCCGTAGAAGGTTTCCGCTTTCCATGGATTCAGCGGCGCGTCGGTTTTCAGACGTTCCACCAGGTCCGGGTTGGAGATGTAGTCCTTGCCGAACGCGATGGCATCGGCATTGCCGCTATCCAGCACGCTCTGCGCCACTACCTTGTCCATCTTCTCATTGGCGATGAACACGCCGCCGAATTCCTTCTTCAGCAGCGGGCCCAGGCTGTCTTCGCCCACGGCTTCACGCGCGGCGATGAAGGCGATCTTGCGCTTGCCCAGCTCGCGCGCTACATAGCCGAAGGTTTCGGCCGGGTTGGCGTCGCCCATGTCGTGCGAATCGCGGCGTGGCGCCAGATGCATGCCGACGCGGTTTGCGCCCCACACTTCAATCACGGCATCGGTTACTTCCAGCATCAGACGGGCGCGATTCTCGACCGGGCCGCCGTACTGGTCGGTACGTTGGTTGGTTTTCGATTGCAGGAACTGGTCCAGCAGGTAGCCGTTGGCGCCGTGGATCTGCACGCCGTCGAAGCCGGCTTTCTTGGCGTTTTCAGCGGCCTTTTTGTAGGCGGCGACAATGCCAGGCAGCTCTTCGATGTCCAGCGCGCGCGGCACCGGGTAAGGACGTTGCGGACGCAGCAGGCTGACATGGCCTTCCGCCGCGATCGCGCTGGCCGACACCGGCGCTTCGCCGTTCAGGAAGCTCGGGTCCGAGATGCGGCCCACGTGCCACAGCTGGGCGAAGATCAGGCCGCCTTTGGCATGCACGGCGGCGGTGACTTGCTTCCAGCCTTCCACCTGTTCGTCGGACCACAGGCCCGGCGTATCGGCATAGCCCACGCCTTGCGGCGTGACGGCGGTGGCTTCGCTCAGGATCAGGCCGGCGCTGGCGCGTTGGCCGTAGTACTCGGCCATCAGCGCGTTCGGCACGCGGCCGCCGCCGACGGCGCGGGCACGGGTCAGCGGCGCCATGATGACGCGGTTTTTCAGGGTGAGGTCGCCTATGGTGATCGGGTCGAACAGAGTTGGCATGATGAGGTTCCTTAAAGTTGCATTTGGTCGATGAAGGCCTTGATGACTTCTTCATCGCGTTTAAAGTAGTTCCACTGGCCGACGCGCTGCGACGTCACCAACCCGGCCTTGACCAGCACGGCAAGGTGGGCTGACATCGTCGACTGCGACAGGCCGGCGCGCCGGTCTATCATGCCGGCGCAGACTCCCAGGCTCAGCGGATGCTGCTGCTCCGAGAAGAACACGTCCGGCTCCTTCAGCCACGCCAGAATCTGGCGCCGGATCGGGTTGGCGAGAGCTTTGTGGATAGCGTCTATGTCCATGATGGCCTATATGTATCGTGTTTTTCCGATTTCAATATCGCCATCTTACGATATAAAGAAAAATCGTGCTGGCGGCCGAAAAATCCTTTATGTTATGGGAACATTGTTGGAACTTTAACGAGGGCGGTATGTCGAGTCATTATCTGGATGTGGCGGTGGGGCTGTCCTACACCTTCCTGGCTGTGAGCCTGCTGTGCAGCGCCACGCGCGAAGCGATTGCCTCGCTGTTCCAGACCCGCGCCAAAGTGCTGCTCGATGGTGTGCTGACCATGCTGCACGAATCGGCGGCGCGGCCGAAGCTGCGTGGCGTGTGGCCGTCGGTGTTGCGCCTGCTGCGGATCGAAGGCGGCTTCGGCCTGCAAAAGCTGGGCGATCAATCGCTGGCGGCCGACGTGATGCGGCATCCTTTGATTACCGGCATGGCGCAGCGCGGGCGCATGCCGTCCTACATTCCATCGGCGATTTTTGCGCGGGCTTTTGTGTCGACGCTGACCGCGAAATACGGTAAGGGGCAGACGGCAACCATGCTGCTCGCCAGCGTCGGCAACGAAGGCTTGAGCCGCACGCTGCTGGCCATCATGGGCGAGGGGCCGGACGATGTGGCGGCGCTGGAGAGTGCCGTGCGCATCTGGTACGACACCGTCATGGACCGCATCAGCGGCTGGTACAAGCGGCGCTCGCAGTTCGTGCTGTTTTTGGTGGGCCTGTTTTACGCGTGCGTGATGAACATCGACGCGCTGCAACTGTCGCAGCGCCTGTGGAACGACTCGGCACTGACGGCGCAGCTGGTGCAGAAAGCCGAAACCGCCAAGCCCGCCGCCGCGCCAGCGCCGGGCGCCACGCCGCTGGACCAAGCCAAACAGGCCAAGGCCCAGGCGCAGACCCTGCAAGAGCTGCCGATCGGCTGGCCCTCCGAGCGTTTTGCCGGCGTGAGCGGATTCAGTGCCATCAGCATCGCGCTGTTTTTCGCCGTGCTGGGCTGGACCGCCACCGCCTTCGCCGCCTCGCTCGGTTCGCCATTCTGGTTCGACGGCATCGGCTGGCTGCTGGCCCTGCGCGGCACCGGCGCCAAACCCGCCGCCGAAACCACGGCCGCACCTGCGCCTCCCATCGCGCTGCCGAGCCTGAGAAACTGAACAGCAATAAATTCAAGAGAGAGCGTATGACGAGTGAAAATGTGATCGGCATTGCAGTAATACTGATTCTGTTCGCAGGTCCTTTGTCGCTTGCGTTAGTTGGCCGGTCGAGTGCGCATCGCGCGTCACCTGCTTCCGGGGGCGGCACCGCGTGGAACCTGAAATTGACCGTGATGTCGGCGCTGATCTATGTGGTCGCTTTCAATCTCACGTTCTTCATTCAGGAACTGTTTCTGGTCTTGCCCAAGGCTGTTACGCCTGGCCTGCGGCCGACGCTGTTTCACAACAATCACAGCTGGACTGGCTCCAACCCGCTGGCGAGCTTGTTCCAGGGGACCGGCGCGCTGGCCACGCTTCTGAGCGGCGGTGTTTGCGCGATTTTGCTCGGACGCGCTGTTGCCCGATCTGCAGCCCGGCGCCTGTTTTTATTCTGGATGGCATACAGCGGCATATTCATGGCGCTGCCTCAGGTGGTGATTGGCGCCCTCAGCGACCAAAGCGATATCGGCATGGCGATGGCTTATTTCGGTCTTGGACAAACCAGCAAAACGCTCGCTGCCCTGGGCGCGCTGGCGCTCATTCCGCTGGCTGCGGCCTGGCTAACGGGCCTGTTGCTCGGGCAGTTAGGCAGCCCGGCCCTCTGCGCGAACCCGCAAGGCCGGCAGCATTTTGTCCTGGTGGCTGTCACCATGCCGGCATTGTTGGCGTTGCCGCTAATTTGCCTGTTTCGCATGCCGCGAGAATGGATCGAAGTGTTGCTGGTGCCGTTGGTGGTGAGCGTAGTTGGCGTGGTGTGGATGCAAGCTGGCGCCTGGCGCTTCAAGGGCGAGGGAATTGGCGGTCATACGGTGGTTGGCTCCCTCACTTTACCGCTGGCTGCTGCCGTGAGTTTGCTTCTGGTATTCCAGCTCCTGCTCCGGCCAGGAATACACTTCTACTGATCGCTTAACGACATTTTATTCTGCGAGTTCGGGAACGATCCCGGCAAACGCCGGTCTCGCATCCATCCGCGTACCAGCCCCCTCGAGAGTCTCGACGTAACTTCCGTTATCAACAGTCTTGGTAACGGACTGAGAACAAGATAGTGCACTGCTGCGCGCATATCGAATGCGCGGCAGGCCTTCACCGCAATGTCCACCCGCTCGGCGGTGTCGGTGTCCTGTCTGCCCTCGTTGGTGCGAAGTAGTAAGTGCATACCGCATCGTAACCGGCAGCCAACGCTATCTCTGTCGGATATCCCACATAACCGGCGCTTACTTGGGCAACTGCGCGCACTTGGAGGACTGAATGGCGCGTTCCGTGATGCTGTCGATTTGCTTGATGGCATCGGGCGTGCACGAGGCGCTGAGGGCCAGGCCGATCACGGTGAAGGCCGAAGCAATCGCCGCGTCTGGATGCGGCAGCCTTTATCGGCGATTTATCGGCTGGGTGGCTGGCCTGTTTGATTTTGGATTTGAGACTTAGCTAGGGGGATTATTGGTGATCTGAGGGCCGCCGGCGATGGCAACCACTTCATTGAAAGTCAGCACTTCGATTGGCGATTTTTCGGCGGAGTGATTGGCCTGTTTTGCGACTGCTGGTTGCTTTTCACATTTAGCAAAGAATGGAATATGCATTTTTGACTTCCTTGAATAGGTTTCGGTGCAAGGCATTACCGATCCAGTCTAGCAGGTGATTGTTGTAGCCACAATATTGGTCGTTGCATAATGGCATGTGCTCCAGTAGCATCCTCCCAAGTTTCCAATGAAAGAGTTCCATGAGTCGATTGTTTCGGCCTGAAGCCGTTGCACATAAAAATCAGCGCTTGCATGGTACGGTGGTGCTGGCGAACACTTGGTCGCATGTCGCGTTGACGGTTTTCTTTTGCACCATCGTAGTCGCACTAATCGCCTTCGCTTGTTATCACGGCTTCACGCGCAAGGAAACGGTTGAGGGTATGGTCGTTCCTGATCGCGGCGTCATTCGACTGGTTGCGCCGCAGTCCGGTATTGTCAGCAGCATTCAAGCAAAAGAAGGTGAACTGCTGCAGGCAGGTGATCCAGTATTTGTGCTGACAAGTGAACGCATCAGCGCAAAGGGCGCCACGCAAACAGCCATTAATGACGCGCTGTCCTCGCGCATGGCGCACCTCGGGCGCGAGCTGGAGCAGCAGGGCGTCCAGAGCGGCAATAAGTCCCATGAACTCACCCAGCGAATCGTGAATCTTCACGCCAGCCTGAAACGTCTGGGTATTGAGCTGGATTTGCAGCACCGTAAAGCGGGTATCCTGCGCGACTTGTCGACCAGCTTGAATCAACTTGCCGCCGAAGGCAGTGTCTCGAAGAATTCCGCCAGCCAGAAAGCGGCGGAGGCGATCGAGCAGGAAGCCCGGGTATCGGCGCTTGAGGGCGAGCGTCTGAGTATGCAACGCGACATTGCCGCGCTTACCGCACTGCGTGATGATTTGCCGTTGCAAAGTAGTCGTGAAGCTTCATCGCTCAAGCGCAGCATGGAGGAATTGAAGCAGCAAGTCAGCGAAAACGAAGCCCGGCGCCAGATCGTGGTACGTGCCGACGCAGGCGGCAGGCTGGCAGGCTGGCAGGCGTTGTAGTCGATCAGGGACAAGCGGTGTCGGGCGAGCAGCATCTGGCCAGCTTGCTGCCTCAAGGCAGCAAGCTGGAGGCGGAACTTTACGTTCCCACGCGCGCCGCAGGATTTGTGCGTCCCGGTACCAAGGTCCTGCTGCGTTACGACGCTTTCCCATATCAAAAGTTTGGCCAGTTCAAGGGACAGGTAAGTGAAGTATCAATGACCACGATCCCCTTGGCGGAACTTAAGCCTGCGGCGTCTTCCGAACCGGTCTATCGCGTGCGTGTGAGCCTGGATAATCAGAGCCAGCCATCTGCCCTGAAGCCAGGCGTGCAGCTGTCGGCAACGCTCGTCCTGGAACGCCGCACGCTGATGGAGTGGATCTTTGAACCATTGCTTGGTATTTCTGGCAGCTTATGATGGAGCAGCACTGAATGGACGGTATACGATTGCACCGCAAGGTGCCGGTTTATCTGCAGAGCGAAGCCAGTGAGTGTGGGTTGTGCAGCTTGGCGATGGTGGCCGATTACTATGGATATCGCACCGATCTGGCATCGCTGCGCCTGCGCTTTCCGATCTCGCGCAAGGGGGCGACACTGGAGAGCCTGATCCGGATTTCACAAGTACTGAAACTCGATAGCCGTCCGGTCAAGCTGGACATGCATAACCTGCCGCAACTGCGGCTGCCATGCATTATCCACTGGGATATGGATCACTTTGTGGTGCTGGTGTCGGTATCAAGCCGCAGCGCCGTGATTCACGATCCGGCGATCGGCATGCGCAGTTTCACGATGGCGGAGTTCAGCAAGCACTTTACCGGTGTGGCGCTCGAATTGACTCCGGCGACGGATTTCACGCCAGGCAACCAGAAGCTGCACTTTACCTTGCGCGGCCTGATGGGCCGCATTATCGGTTTGAAGCGAGGACTGATACAGATCATGTTGCTGGCGCTGGGGCTGGAGGCGATCTCGATTGCGCTGCCGTTCTTTCTGCAGTGGGTGGTCGATCACGCGTTGCTTTCGGCGGATAGGGATTTGCTGACTACGCTGGCGCTGGGCTTCGGTTTGCTGATCCTGGTGCAGGCGGCGATGAGCGCTGTGCGTGCCTGGTTCGTTGCCGCCATCAGTACCCAGCTTAATTTTCAGTGGCTTGGCAATGTGTTCGGTCACATGGTCAAGCTGCCATTGGAATACTTTGAAAAGCGCCACGTTGGCAACATCATGTCCCGTTTCGGTTCGATCACCACCATACAAAGAACCTTGACCAGCGGCTTCGTGCAAGCGACCGTTGATGGTGTGATGGTGATCGGAACCTTCTGCGTGATGCTGCTGTACAGCGAGCGTCTTGCATGCATTTCGCTGATCGCGGTGGTTTTGTACGGACTGATGCGCTGGGCCTTGTTCCGTGGCCTGCGTGCCGCGACGGCCGAGCAGATTGTTCACGCTGCCAAGCAGACCACGCATTTCTTTGAAACTGCCAACGGTATCCAGAGCGTGAGACTCTTCGGCAAAGGAGAGCAGCGGCGTGCGGGTTGGCTGAACATCCTGGCGGAGCAGTTCAACGCCGAATTGCGCATCAGCCGCATCCGTATCAGCTACGAAACGGCGCAGACTTTGCTGTTCGGGTTGGAGCGGGTGCTTATCGTTTGGCTGGCCGCACTGGCTGTGCTGGAGCGCTCATTCACCACCGGGATGTTGTTTGCGTTTGTCGCTTACAAAGACCAGTTTTCAGCGAGGTTAGCGGCGCTGGTCGACAAGATCGTGGAGTTCAAGATGCTGACGCTGCATGGCGAGCGGGTCGCGGACATCGTGCTGGCCGAGGTGGAAGCTATGGGGCCGCACGACGCCGATGAAATTGACTGTGACGAGCTGTTGCCGAGTATCGAACTGCGCGGCATCTCTTTCCGCTACTCGCCAACGGAACCATACGTCTTTGAGAACGTCAGTCTCAAGATTGAAGCAGGCGAGAGCGTGGCGATTACTGGCACCTCTGGCGGCGGCAAGACCACTCTGGTGAAGATCATGCTTGGCCTGCTTGCACCCACGCACGGCGACGTATTGGTGGGCGGCCGGCCGATACAGCGGGTGGGTTTGACCACATACCGGAATATGGTAGCCACCGTGATGCAGGAGGATCGTCTGTTCTCCGGCTCGATTGCGGAAAATATCAGCTTCTTCGATCCCCTACCAGAATGGAAACGCATCAAGGAGTGTGCGCGCTTGGCAGCGATCAGTGCGGAAATTGAAAGTATGCCGATGGGCTACAACACCATCACGGGCGATAGCGGCGTCGGCATCAGCGGCGGCCAGAAGCAGCGTATCTTGCTGGCGCGCGCGCTGTACCGGCAGCCTCGCATCCTGGTGCTGGATGAGGCTACCAGCGAACTGGATATCGACAATGAAAAGAGTGTGAATGCAACGATTCAGTCGATCGGATTGACGCGCATCGTCGTGGCTCATCGTCCTGAAACGATTGCCAGCGCCGAGCGCGTCGTTGTGCTGAAGGAGGGGCAACTGACGGAGACTGTCGCACCTGTCTTGGAGATGCACGCTAGAGTGCCGGCTTAGTCCCCGTGCGCTCTGTGCACTTGGCGGATTGAATTGCACGCTCCGTGATGCTGTCGATGCTTTTGATGGCGTCTGAGGTGCACGAGGCGCTGTCAACTGTGCGCACTTGCGGCCTGCTGTTCATCTCTTTGTAGCCAGTGACGACCAGCGCGGCCGTAGCGCAGGCCAGCAGGATCCAGTTGAATTTGGTCTGCATGTTCAGGCGGCGAAATGCAGGGCCAGGCCGATCACGGCGGGCACGGTTTGAATCAGCAGGATGGAGCGCTTGACGGTCACGCCGCCCCACACGCCGGCCACCGCCACGCAGGCCAGGCCGAACACGGTAAAGGCTGATGCAATCGCCGCATCCGGATGCACCAGGCCGACCACCAGCGCCGCGACCAGGAAGCCGTTGTAGCAGCCTTGGTTCGACATGGCCGGTCGCACGATCTCGGCCTTTTCTTTACTCAGACCGAACACGCGGCGGCCGCGCGAATTGAACAATACGGTTTCCAGCAAAACGATGTACACGTGAAGCAGCGCCACCAAGGCGGTAACGATTTGCGCAGCCAGCTGCATGAAGGACTCCTTATTTTTAGAATGATGGATTGGCGCGGGTGAGATAGTACCATTCGCTGTTGGCGCCGGCCTCGGCGTCGGGGAACAGGATGCGGCCGTCGAACTCGGCCAGCACCGGCGTGCCATCGGCGCGGCGTCCGATTTCTTCGCCTTGCCGCACCGGATCGAAGCTGGCCCAGTTGCGGCTGAAGCTGTCGGCGGCGTCTTGCTTATCGTACACGGCGCTCATGCTGAGGGCTTCCATCTTTTCCGCAGCAATCGGCTCAGGCGAAGGCGCATCAATCAGGCCGAGGAAGGCAAGGGTGTTGAGGATGGCGCGGTAAGCTACTTCCGGCGCTTGCGGATCGGTGTGCTGTCCGCATTCGAGCGTCAGCGCGTAGCCGCCGGTGGTGCGCATGTATTCGGTGGTGCCGACGCCGTAGCGCAGCACGGTTTGCAGTTCGCTGCTGCCGCTCAGGCGGCGCTGTACGCCGGCGCCGTAGGTGCGCAGCCAGCCCTCGACGAAGCGGCGCACGCCGAGCCGTCGTGCCAGCGCGCGTTCCTGTTCTTCATGCTGGAAAGGCTCCAGCGGGCCGTCGTTGTTGTGCGGCCCGACCATCACAAACGGCTCGCCACTGCCGCTGAAGGAATGCAGGTCGAGCAGCACGTCATGCTGCGCCAGAAGCGGGCACAGCCAGTTGGCGACACGGTCCTCGAAGTCCTGCGGATGCGCGTTCGGGAACAAGTTGCGATTCAAGTTGCGCTCGCCAGCGCGTTCGCCCTTGGCATAGGCCAGCGGATTAGTCACCGGAACAAAGGTCACCGAGCCAAGGCGGATTTGCAGCGCACCGCTGTCCAGTTCCTGCATCACACGTTGAATGGCCTTGGTGCCGCAGGTTTCGTTACCGTGCACTGCGCCGGTAATGATAAGCCGCGTACCATAATGCTGTCCGCTGTATTGGTGGGAGATGAATTGCATATTATTGGTGGTGGGAACCCGATACGCTTAGCGGCGCACCGGGCATTGATGCCTTAGTCCTGTGGATCGTTCTTGACTTGCGGACCACCCGCGACTGCGGCTACTTCGCTAGGTGCCAACACTTCAATATCAGACTGCCAGACAGCAGACAAGGGGGGAATCACAGGTGCCTTGGGCACTTGCTGTTTGTTGCGTGCAAAGATCGATACGTTCATACTTACTCTCCTGGGTGGTAGTTGGCTGAGCGGTAGTTAGACCTGTGGATCGTTTTTAACTTGCGGACCACCCGCTACAGCCGAGACTTCACAAAAGGTCAACACTTCAATTTGGGATCGCTGATCAACTGGTAGCTTGGCGCTCACGGATGGAGTGCTCGATGGCTGCTTGGTTTTTGCGAAGAATGGTACGTTCATATTGGATTTCCTGGAAAATGACAGGTTGGGTAATCGGTTTCAGCGGCTATGTGGATAGCTGCGAACTCGATAAGTCGGTTCAATTAGTCAGGTTCGTTGCGAATTTGCGGATCATGGGAGAAGGTCGACTTTCCGTCACTGAACAGGAGGTTGACGTTCAACGTAATGCTCTCGGTGTTAGCGTCGGTTAGAGTTAACTGTTTGCGGCTAATACTCAGACTTGCTGGGCTCAGTTGATTGTTACCGATTGGCGTCACGTCGAGCCCCGTGAAGTAGATCCCTTGGTTATCGTCATCATAAAGCTGGTAGTTGATCACCGTGTCACATTGGGTGACAAGAGGAACCTTAGGAGCGGTGTGAACGTCATAAGTGCCGGCGGTGGTGCCAGCCTTGACCTTTACCATGACGTTAATGAACTGCGTTGATGCGCGGATTTTGCTCATGAGCTAGCTCTCTTTGCTGGGTGGGTGGATAGGTACTGCAAATAAGTGGATTCTCGATAGTGCATGGCTTCTAATTGTTTTTTGACGGAGTCAACGTTATTAATAAGTCCTAAGCATGCATGGACTTTGACCCAGCGGGATAAGAGGTTGAACTCCTTGGTAGCACCGATCAGCGGCTGTATGAGCAAACGGGCTTGCTCACAGCTAGCTGGAGCGGTTGCGTCTCCTTGAGCAGCAAGCAAATCTGCTTTTAACAATAAGGTGTCTGTTAAAGCATTGCGGATCTGTTGATCGCTTGGCGTATCGCTACTCATCTTGCTGAGCTTATCCAACGCAAGTCGCAATTGCTCGGCGGCGTTTGTAAGTTGGCCCTGTTGCAAATACAAGCCAGCTTTGCGCTGCTGAATGTTAGGCACAAGTACTTGGACATTGGTTTTCTTGGGCTGCAGGCGAGCGAGCTCAGTGGCATTGAGTTGGAGTTGATCCAGACGGGCTAGCAGTACCGCTGCTGGGTGCCGATTCCCGTTGAGGTCAAGCAGCCGAAGTTCGGCAACATACAAACTGCGTTGCCAGCTACGATTGCTCGGGTCTTTCTCTACAGACGCTTTGAGTAAGGCATGAGCTTCGGCGGCATCAGCGTAGCTGCCGGAGGCGTCGCCTGTCGCCTGTTTCAGTTCACTTTGGCGTGACCATGCATTGGCAAGTTCGTGCTGCCATAGGCTTTCTTCTGGATGTGCATTGCGCAATTTCTGCAGTAATTGCAGTGCAGTGTTATATAGTCCTTGAGCTTGCGTCAATCCCCCTAGCTGCATGGATGCACTCGCCTGCCACGATAGACTATCGGCGATGTCTGCACCCAGTTGCTTGTCTTCAGGCGTTTTCTGATACGCGCGATTTTTCAGTTGCACCGAAAGGGCGAATTCGTCGCGCGCACGCTGTGGATCTCCACGGCGCAGGGCCAAGCTACCCAGAGAATTGTGCGCGAACGACTGTTCAATCCAGCTGGCAGGATCGTCTGGCGCAGCTGCAGCTAGGCGATCGCTGTAGTTGCGATATTCGCTAAGGTATTGTTCAGCTGTTTCCCACTCGCGTTGATCGAAATGGATTTGCCCCAACCAGAATGCATTTTCGCCCGCGCTCTTGATCAGCGCTGTGTCAATCGGTCGTAATCCTAGTTGCCTTTGCAGAATCTCTCGTCCCGCTAACAAGGCAGTATTGGCACCAATAGGATCAGCACGTGCGAGGCGCACTTCAGAAATTAGTTGCAGCGATTTAGCGCGTTGAACTAGTGTAGTGTCGTTGTCATTGGACTTTGCTGTATTAGAAAGATAAGCCAATGCACGATTGCTTACACTGTCTAATAAGTCCAGTTTTCCGAGTGGACGAAGTTTTTCGGCGAATTCGCCCAGCATGTAGCCCATCAGATCCTCGGCCTCGGCGCGGTGGGCTTCGGCCTGGGTTTGCGCCGAACGGGCGGTCAGGCCGAGGGCGGCCGCGAGAATGGCCAGACTGGTGACGACCACCATCACCGCCATCCGCATGCGCTCGCTGCGGCGCTCGCTTTGCAGCGAGGACTGGATGAAGCTTTGTTCCTGCGGCGTGAAGCTGAAACCGCTGGTGGCCAGCAGTTCGCGCGCCTGATTGGTCTGAGTGCCGGAAGGCAGCAGCATGTCGCGCTTGCGGCCGCTGTCTTGCCAGCGTCGGGCTTGCGCGCTGATGCGGCTGCGCACTTGCAGCGCCTGCCGGTGTTCCTCGATCCACGCCACCACGCGCGGCCAGCGGCGCAGCAGGGCTTCGTGGGCCAGGCCAAACGCCGGGGCGCCGCCCTGCAAGTCGCTGACGAACAGGTGGGCGTCGACCAGGGCTTGAACCAGCTTGTTCTCGGCCTCGTTGCGCAGTGAAGACCATGGCACGCGGCGCGAGCTGACCGTGGTTTCATCCTCCGCCACCAATACCAGCTGCGACAGCACATGGGGCAGGGCTGCGATCTGCGCCGTGCCCAGCGCCGAGATGACTTGCTCGGCGCGCGCGCCGATGGCGCCTTCCAGTCCACCCATCGCATGGAAGGCTTCGTGGCTCAGCTCGCCCTCGGGACTGCGTTGGCGGTACAGCTCTTGCAGGCAGTATTGCAGCAGCGGCAGGCTGTCGGCGCCGGACAGTGCGGCCCGGCACAAGAGTTCGTCCAGCCCTTCGCCCTGCTCGTCGACGGTGTAGCGCAACTGCGCCACCTGCGCCGGGTGGCGCACGATCTGGCCGATGTCGGCGCTGCCGGGCGGCGTCAGGTCGAAGTGGCCGCCGCTCAGTTTCAGGTTCATCAGCGCCTGGTAGGACGCCAGCTGCGGGTAAAAATCGTTGCGGCAGGCCAGCACCAGCTGCATGCTGCCGGAGCGCGCCAGCTGGTCCAGCACGTTGATGAAGACGGCGCGCTCGGCATCGCTCACATGCGGCAGCCGGAAGATGGCCTCGAAACGGTCGATGAACAGCAGCAGCTGGATGGTTGGCAGCTGGCGCTGCAACTGCTCGATCAGCAGCGGCAAGTCGTGCGCCAGGCGCTGGGCCAGTGCCGCTGCGCTGGTATTTTCAAACAGCAGCTTGCCGTCGACTTCGGCGTCGAGCAGCACGCTGGCCAGGGTTTCCAGCAGCCCGGACTGGCCCATGTCGGCGCAATCGAGCTGCACGTGGGCGCTGATCGCGATGCCCGATTCGGCCGGCGCGGCGCCCGCCTTCAGCGCCGGAATCAGCCCGGCCTGCACCAGCGAGGTCTTGCCGGCGCCGGATGGGCCCAGCACCAGCACCATCGCGCAGGCGGCCTGGGCTTGGGCGACCACCACCTGCACCAGCTGGTCCACGCTCAGTTTGCGGCCGAAGAAGATGGCGGCGTGCTGTTCCTCAAACGCTTCTAGCCCGCGGAACGGCGAGGCGTGCAGCCAGCTGCCCTGGCTCACCTCGTCGTCGTAGCTGAGCTCGGCCAGCAGGCGGTAGCCGCGCTTGCGGATGGTCTCGATGTAGCGCGGCTCGGTGGCCGAATCGTCCAGCGCGCGGCGCAGCTGGGTGATGATTTTGTGGATGGCGTTGTCGCTGGGGGAGACGTCGCCCCAGCAGGCGTCGAGCAGGGTTTCGGCCGAAATCACCACGTGCGGGTGACGGCAAAGATACAGCAGCACGTCCATGGCCCGGGGTTCCAGCTGCCGGTTGAGCACCCCGCAGCTGAGCGTATTGGTGGCGGGATCGACGCGCCACTGGCCAAAACGGAAACTTTTGTGCTTCATCCTGCCTCGAATAATGCGAATGCAATCAATGACTTATGTGCCGGAAGGTTTTCCGAAGGCCAGCTTTACGACGCTTCGATAAAGTTATTGCACGGAAAGATACTAACATTATCTCGTTAGAAATAGTTAATCAATGACCACGGAGTTTCAATGACTGTGCTAACCGGCGTAAAAGCCCCGTTCGAACTGACTCAGTACGCCATCGCGATCAAGCAGCAGGGGATCGATTTTGTGATCCGCCATTACAGCCACCAGTCCGGCAAGAGCCTGTCGCTGGCCGAGGCGCGTGCGCTGACCGACGCCGGCTTGCAGATCGGCGTGCTGTGGGAGGGGCCGGACGTGCAGCTCGGCTACTACAGCCGGGCCCAGGGCTGTGCCGACGGTGCGGCGGCGTATCTGATGGCGCAATCGGTAATCGCCCAGCCGTCCGGCTCGGTGATTTACTTTGCCGTCCCGGATGCGGCGGCGCTGGAGGGGGCGGCGGTGCGCTATTTTGAAGGTGTCAACCAGGCCTTTAGCGCGGCCGCGCCGGGGGAGCGTCAGTACCAGGTTGGCGTCTACGGTTGCGCTGCCTTGTGCGAGGGGATGCTGGCGCGCGGGCTGGCCGCCCTGAGCTGGCTGGCCGAGGATGGCGATCCCGCCTACGACGGCTACAGCTTGCGCCAGCGCCGCGGCGCGGTGCTGCCGGTGGACGATGGCCAGCGCATCAGCGTGGGCATGCTGTGCAATAGTCCGGGCCGTCCGGCCGGCCTGTTCCGGGTGCTGTGACCATGAATATCTGCTTTACCGAGACACCGTCGCGCAAGACGGTCAAGCCCTCGCGCACGGTTTTCCTGAACAATACCGGGCACGATGTGATCTTTAAGTTTGTCACCGCGCCGGATCTGCTGCTGGCCGCCTACACCATCAGCACCGGCATCAGCGCGGCCATCGACCACATCCGGCTGGGACCGGTCGAGTATTTTTCCTGCCACAGCCAGAACGTGGCGATTCCCGGGGACTGCACGGCAGTGCTGAGCATCTCCAACAGCGTGCTGACCATGACCATTTCAGGTTGATATTCTGCTATCATGCGGCCGATGAATTCGACTCCTATCGGCCGCAATTACGGCCTCGACACCTTGCGTGCGCTGGCCATTGTGCTGGTGTTCACCAATCACTACATGATCTTCGTCAGCGGCGGGCCGACCTTCGGCTGGGTGAGCGAAATCGGCTGGGCCGGCGTTGACCTGTTCTTCGCGCTGAGCGGCTACTTGATCGGTAACCAGATTTTGGGCGGCATCCGCAAGGAGCAGGCCGGGACCGGGCGCTTTTCGCTGGCGCGCTTTTATGCGCGCCGCCTGCTGCGCACCTTGCCGAATTTTTACGTGGTGCTGGCGCTGTACGCCTTGTGGCCGGCCATGCGCGGAACCAGTTCGATGCCGCCGTTGTGGCAATTCCTGACCTTCACCCAGAACATCAACCTGACGCCGGGTACGGCGTTTTCGCATGCGTGGTCGCTGTGCGTGGAAGAGCAGTTCTACTTCCTGCTGCCGGCGCTGGCGTTGCTGATTGCTGGCTGGCGCAAGTCGCTGTTGTGGGCGTGGGGCGCGGTGCTGGGCGCGCTGGTCGCGGGGATGGTCATCCGCAGCACCCTCTGGAGCGGCATGAGCGAGGCGGAGCTGGGCAGCGGGGTCTATTACACGCGAATTTACTACGCCTCGTGGTGCCGCTTCGATGAGCTGGTGTGCGGCGTGGCGGTGGCGCTGCTGAAGAATTACCACGCCGGCGCCTGGACGCGCGCGACCTCGTTCGGCAACTGGACGCTGGCGGCCGGCGCGGCCTTGCTGGCCGTGAGCTGGAACCTGCTGCTGGAAGATCACTACGGCTACATGATGACCGTCTACGGCTATCCGCTGCTGGGCCTGAGCTACAGTCTGCTGCTGGTGGCGGCGCTGAGTTCCGGCTCGCTGCTGCAGCGGTGGCGCGTGCCGGGCGCTGCCAGCCTGGCCTTGTGGTCGTACGCCATCTATCTGACCCACAAGCAGCTGTGCGTGCTGTTGCGGGCGCCGTTGCTGGAGCAGGGCTGGGGACCGGAGAGCTGGCAGGCGCTGCTCATCATGAGTGCGGCGGCGGTTTTCGTCGGCTGGCTGCTGTATCTGCTGATCGAGACGCCGTTCATGAAACTGCGCGACCGCTACGTGCCGTCCAACTACGCTAATTCATCTCAATCACGTCAAACGGCGACTGCGTAGAGCCGAGGAAGGCCATCACCGCGCGGGCACGGTCGCCCAGATCGTGGCCTCGGGTGGAATCGACCACGCTGCGCAGGCCGGGGATGATCTCGCTGATGTGCGGGCTTTCGTAAGCCTGCACCAGCAGCACCGCCAGCTCGGTGGCGCGGCCGCGATTAATGCGCATGCGTTCTTCCAGCACCGCCAGCAGCGCGCGCTGCATGCGCGGCGTCGGGTTGACGATGTAGCCGAACACCAGCGGCGTATTACTGATCGCATCGCACAAGCGGCGCTCGATATCATCCGGTTTCACATCCGAAGCGATGTCGAAATAAGCGCCATTCCAGCGCGTGCGTTCATACGGGTGGCCAGGCGGGAACGAGTCGGCCGTCTCAAAGCCAAGCATGTGGCTCAGGCGGCGCAGCCATTTAAGTAAAGTTTCCATCATCCCGGTATTTTATCCTGCAACGTATGCTGAGGTGGCGCAATCCCTCGACAATCCGCCAACGATAAGCTTCCTGAACCGCTGAGCGTTTCAGTGATAACTTCAGGAGGAGATTATGGCGTCTGACTTTTACAAGTACTTCAAAGAGAACATGGACAGTCTGGGGTTGGACTGTCCCGAAACGCTGTTTGCTACCAAGGGGACGGCAGTCAACACGGCGGTGACCATTTTGTCCGCTATTCAGCAGCATGGATCGAAGGTGACTGTGGCGGAGTTGGTAGGTGCCGGGACCGGGCTGGAAAAGCTGCTTTATTTGGGTGCTTTGCGTGCTTCGTCTTATGTTGGCGCGGTTATCGGGAGCATTGCGGTGGCGACCGGGCGGTCGTTGGCCGGCGGTACCTCGTTGTCGGATGTGCTGATGTCTGCCCGCAGCAACAATCTGCATCGGCCTTGGTTGCCGGGCGTGTTGATGCATTGGCCCGGCATTTACAAGCGACAAATGGCGGCGCGGAAGCATTATCGCCAGTCCTGGAGCCGGCCATGAAGGATGGGCTCTCGCTGGTTTTGTCTGGTTGCTTTGTTGCGCTGCTGGCTTGGGCCTCGTGGCATTGGTGGAGCGAGTATTTGACGCTTGCAGTATTGGTTATTGTGCTGCTTGAGTACGCCGTCGATAATTTTCAGTTGAGGAGGCAGGTTCGTGGCTTGCTGGCGGAGCGGGATAGTCGGGAGCGCAAGGATGCGCTGCGGCGCGTGGTGGGAAGCTTGGTCGCGCTGCGCGAAAAAAAGGGCCGGGGTTAGGCCGGCCCAAGTAGGGAGAGTGAATTCGGCAGCCGCAGACATCGCGTGTCTGCGGCTGTTGTAACTTTTACGTCTGGGCTTCTTCGCCCAGTTTGCCGGCGCGGAAGTCTTCTACGGCGGCGAAGATTTCAGCCTGGGTGTTCATCACGAACGGGCCGTATTGCGCGATCGGCTCGTTCAGCGGCTGACCAGCGATCAGGATGAAGCGGCTGGCTTCGTCCGTGCTCACCACCACGCCGTCCGCGCCCTTGGTGTTGGCCAGGATCGCCATGCGGCCGGTTGCCACGGCCTTGCCATCCACATTCACCGATCCGCGATAGGTGAAGATGAAGGCGTTATGGCCTTCCGGCAGCACCTGCTCGAAGCTGGCGCCGGCCGGCAGATGCACATCGAGGTACAGCGGCTCGGTCACGTCGCGCTGCACTGCGCCGTCCACGCCGTGGCTGCGGCCTGCGATCACTTTCACCTGCGCGCCTTGTTCGGTGGTGAACACCGGCACGTCGGCGCCGTTGAAGTCGCGATACCACGGATCACGCATCTTGTCCTTGGCCGGAAGGTTGAGCCACAGCTGGAAGCCTTCCATCACGCCGTCTTCCTGCTCCGGCATTTCGGAGTGGATCACGCCGCGGCCGGCGGTCATCCACTGCACGCCGCCGTTGGTCAGCAAGCCCTCGTTGCCGGCGCTGTCTTTGTGGCGCATGCGGCCTTCGATCATGTAGGTCACCGTTTCAAAGCCGCGATGCGGGTGGCTGGGGAAACCGGCGATGTAATCGTTGGCCTGGTCGCTGCCGAAGTTATCCAGCATCAGGAATGGGTCGAGGCGGCGCTGCAGCGTCTGGGTCAGGACACGGTTGATCTTCACGCCCGCGCCGTCCATGACGGCCTGGCCGGTGATGATGCGTTCCACGCTGCGTGCGGTTTTTACTTGATCAGTCATGTCCTTCTCCTTATTTCGTTATTTAAACCAGAATGGCGTTGATTTCTGCTTCGGCCGAGGCTTGTGCTTTGGCGACTGCTTCCGGACCCATGCCAAGACCTTCGGCGAACACGTACTGCACATCGGTCAGGCCCACGAAGCTCAGGAACATCTTGATGTGCGCCAGTTGGGTGTCGGTCGGACCGTCACGGTGCACGCCGCCACGCGACAGGGCCACGTAGACTTTTTTGCCGGTCAGCAGGCCGACCGGGCCGGTTGGGCCGTACTTGAAGGTCACGCCGGCGCGGGCAATGGCGTCGAACCAGGTTTTCAGCTGGGCGGTGATGCCGAAGTTGTAGGTCGGCGCGCCGATCACGATCACGTCGGCCGCTTGCACCTGGGCGATCAGGGCGTCGTCCAGTGCCACGCGGGCGGCTTGTTCGGCGGTGCGCTGGTCGGCCGGGGTGAACAGGGCTTGCAGGGCAGGCTCGTCCAGTACTGGGTGTGGATCGGCGGCCAGGTCGCGGCGGGTGACCGCTGCGCCAGCGTTGGCGGCGACGATTTTTGCGACCAGGGCGTCAGCCAGGCGGGTCGATTCGGAACCGGTGCTACGGGCGCTGGAATTGATTTGCAGGATGTTCATGGTCTTACTCCTTCGTATTTGGTTGAGTGCTGCGTCGATGGAGTAACTTTAATCGTTTCAAATGCGATGCGGAAGACGTTAAAATGGATAACATTAATCCACCAATGGAACAATCATCATGGAAATCGATCCCGGCGACCTGCTTTTGTTTGCCCGCATCGTCGAATGCGGCAGTTTCAGCCTGGCAGCGGAGCGGGTGCAGCTGCCCAAATCCACCGTCTCGCGGCGCATCACGCTGCTGGAGGGCAAGCTGGGCGAACGGCTGCTCCAGCGCACCACGCGCAAGCTGGTGTTGACCGAGTTCGGCGCCAGCCTGCTGGAGCACGCGCGCAAGGTGGCCGACGAGACCGAGGCGGCTGGCGCGCTGGCCCAGCACCGGCAAGGCGCGCCGAGCGGCCTGCTGCGGGTGTCGATGCCGGCCGACTTCGCCAACGTGGCGATGAGCGCGGTGCTGGCGCAGTTCATGGATCGTTATCCGGCCATTTCGCTGGAACTGGACTTATCGCCGAGAAGGGTGGATCTGGTGGCGGAAGGCTTCGATCTGGCGATCCGCATGGGCAATCTGCCGGACGACTCTACCCTGGCGGCGCGGCGCATCACCTTCAGCTCGCTGGCGCTGTACGCCTCGCCCAAGTACACCAACTTCCGCGGCCTGCCCGAGCATCCTGATGATTTGTTCAAGCACGATTTGTTGAGCTTGCCGCCGCGCTTGAACGGGCTGATCCGCTGGCATCTGCTGCGCGGGAAGACCTCGTGGGAGCGTGAGCTGCCGGTGCGGCTGCTGGCCAATTCGCCGGAACTGCTGGTGCGCATGGCGGCCACCGGCATCGGCATTGGCGCGTCGACCGAGGCGATCGCGCGGCCTTACGTGCAAACGGGGGAGTTGGTGCGGGTACTGCCCGAGTGGGGCTTCCCGCAGGTGACGGGCTGGGCGGTGTTCCCGGGACGGCGGCTGATGCCGGCCAAGACCCGGGTCTTCATCGATATGCTGGAAGCGGCCTTTGCAACGGACCGCCCGGCGGGGATGTGATTACTTCAGCTGGGCCATTTCTTCGCCCAGCTGGACCGGGCCGGCTGGCTGCCAGGCCGGGTTGAACTTCAGCACATCCTTCTGGAACAGCATCACCACGGTGGAACCGAGCAGGAAGCGGCCCAGTTCATCGCCTTTTTTCAGCACGATGTTCTGGTCGTGGTAGGTCCATTCGGTCACTTGCGGCAGGCGCGGTGGGTTGACCACGCCGTGCCACACGGTGGCCATGCTGCCGACGATGGTGGCGCCCACCAGGGTCATCACGAACGGGCCGTGGGCGGTATCGAACACGCACACTACGCGCTCGTTGCGGGCGAACAGGCCGGGAATACCGCGCGCGGTGGTCGGGTTGACCGAGAACAGCTCGCCCGGCACGTAAATCATGCGGGTCAGCTTGCCGTCGATCGGCATGTGGATGCGGTGGTAGTCGCGCGGGCTCAGGTACAGGTTGGCGAAGCTGCCGTGCTGGAATTGCGCAGCCAGCTGGGCGTCGCCGCCGACCAGCGCGGTGGTGCTGAACTTGTGGCCCTTGGCCTGGAAAATCTGGTCGTCCTCGATATCGCCGAACTGGCTGATGCGGCCGTCGACCGGGCAGATGTAGGCGGCGTCGGCCAGCGGGCGGGCGTCAGGGCGCAGGGCGCGGGTGAAGAATTCGTTAAACGTCTTGTAATTGGCGATGTTGGGATCGAGCGCCTCGTCCATGTTGACGTTGTAGCGGCCGACGAACCAGCGGATCAAGCCAGTCGTGTACTTGCCGGCCTTGGCGCCGGCGACGCGGCCAGCGAAATTGGTCAGCGCGCTCTTGGGGAGCAGATATTGCGGCAAAACGGCAAGACGATCGGACACGATAGCAAATCCATACAAATTAACGATCGCGCATTATAGCGTTGTATGGCAAGAAAACAGCGATTTCACCCCTTGCGAGCGATGGCGCAGACAATGACGACATTCTCGTAGGTGTACCCGATTATTTGATATCGCTGGCTGGAGGCGCCTTGAATCTGAAATTGGTGTAGCTCGTTTGCGCCGGGGAAGATATCGATGCCGGGCAAGGTCAGCGGCTCCCAGCCATAAAAATATGCAAATTCATCCCAGCTATATTGTTGCGCGCTGATTGTTGCCAGTGAATCGATGATATCGATCGATTCCTGCGCTCCCAGGCTTGCTAAACTATCGCGGAAGCGCAGATCGGCATTGAAGTCGAACTTAATCAAGGTCGTCCTTGATTTTTTGTTTTAAGAGTGCGATTTCCCGCGCGTAATCTTCTGCAGTAGCAGGTTTTACCTTGCCTGAGGCCAGGATTTTCTTGTGGAGGATGGGATCGAAGTCGGGCGGAAGTTCGAATTTGGGCATGCGGGCGCCCCCCAGGATTGCGGGGCGGCTGTTGGTGATGTAGGGCTGCTCGGTGTTGTTTAGTTTACGGTTCATGGCGGACCTCCTGATTTTCAAAGTATGCGCGCTTTTTTGAATGCGGGTTTGATGAAAAACAGGGCATAATGCGGAGATTTACTCATCCTACAACTTGCCAAATCCGTATGACGCCGATTCGTGTGATGCCTGTCGCTGTGCTTTCCGTGTTTGTTGCCGCCGGGGCGGCACGTGCCGAGGCGGACAAGCCCAAGCAGGAGGAAGTGCAGAAGGTGGAGATCAAAGGCTCCGCCGCCAAATATGATGCGCGCCGCGATGATACCGCTAGCAAGATGGTGGTCAACGCCGAGGAAATCCAGAAATACGGCGATACTTCGGTCAACGACGTGCTCAAGCGCTTGCCCGGTATTACCGTTGGCGGCGCGGCCGGCCGGGGCGGCGGCGAGATCCGTATGCGCGGCCTCGGTTCCGGCTACACCCAGATTCTGATCAACGGCGAGCGCGCCCCGGCCGGTTTTTCCATCGACAGCCTGGCCCCGGACGTGATCGAACGTATCGAGGTGCTGCGCGCTGCCAGCGCGGAGTTCAGTACCCAATCCATCGCCGGCACCATCAACATCGTGCTGAAGAAGGCGCTCAAGCCGGCCCAGCGCGAGCTCAAGGTCAGCTACGCCAAAGGCAGCAAGACCACCACGCCAAGCGCCAGTTTGCAGATGTCGGACCGCGACGGCAGCACTTCGTATTCCTTCGGCGCCAACGCCTGGCACTTCGGTTATGACCGCATGACGCCGACCTGGGAAACCGGTGCCGACGCGGAAGGCACGCCCAACCTGTCGCGCGCCTCGACCTGGGATGACCACGGCCACGGCGACGGCTTCAACCTGTCGCCGCGCATCAACTGGCTGCTGGACAATGGCGACACCGTCACCTCGCAAACCTTCCTCAACTGGAGCCGCTTTGCCAGCAACAGTCACGGCCGTACCGCGACCGAGTTCGGCGCGCCGCCGGACTACGACCGCAGCGACAACACCTACAGCAACCACAACGCCTTCGGCCGCACCGACCTGAGCTGGGTACACAAACTCGGCGACGGCGCCAAGCTCGACCTCAAGGCCGCGATCAGCGACGCCCGCAACACCGCTGATTCGCTGCAACTGGCCGGCAGCCGCGATCTGCCGGCCAACCTGTTCCGCACCGTGACCTCGGCCAGCAGCGAGCAGGGCTTCAGCACCCAAGGTAAATTCTCGACGCCGTACACGTTCAGCAAACCGGCCGAGGGCGAGCCGGAAGCCAGCGAGCACGCCTTGTCGATGGGCTGGGACGCCGGCGTCACCCAGCGCGACGACACCCGCGTCCAGCGCGACGCCGACCTGCCGGGCAGCTCGCCGATGAACAGCGACGAAGGTTTCACTGCCAAGGTCACGCGGCTGGCGCTGTACGGCCAGGACGAATGGAACATCACGCCGCGCTGGTCGATTTATACCGGCCTGCGCTGGGAAGGCCTGGACACCCGCGCCGACGGCGGCAGCATCGACGCCGTGCAAAACCGCTCCAGCGTGTTCAGCCCGCTGATGCAGACCCTGATCAAGCTGCCGAACAAGAAGGACCAGATCCGCGTCGCCCTGACCCGCACCTACAAGGCGCCATCCACCGCAGCCCTGATCCCGCGCAAGTTCACCTCGACCAACAACAGCCCGACCGAGCCCGACCGTCGCGGCAACCCCAACCTTAAGCCCGAGCTGGCGCTGGGGCTGGACGCCTCGTTCGAACACTACTGGGGCGATGGCGGCCTGCTGAGCGCCAGCGCGTCCATGCGCCGCATTGAAAACTACACCCATCAAGGCCTGTTCTACCAGGGCGACCGCTGGCTCTCCACCGCCATCAACGACGGCCGCGCCGAAACGCGCGGCATCGAACTGGAAGCCAAGTTCCCGGCCCGGGTGCTGGTCGACCATGCGCCCAATCTCGACCTGCGCGCCAGCATCAGCCGCAACTGGTCGCGGGTGGACAGCGTGCCCGGCCCGGACAACCGCCTCGACCAGCAAGTGCCGCTCAGCGCCACCGTGGGCATCGACTACAAGACGCCCGACGGCCAGATGAGCACCGGCAGCAGTTTCAGCTTCCGCAACGGGGGGCTGGCGCGCCTGAGCGGCACCCAGGGCGGCTACAACTCGGTGCGCCGCGACCTCGACGTCTACGCCCTGTGGAAGCTCGATCCGCAAAACAACCTGCGGGTGGCCGTGTCCAACCTGTTGGCCCAGGACTACACCACCGAAAGCCTGTACAACGACGCCAACGGTTCGCTCAACCGTACCACGGTGGCGGGGGGCGAAGCCCAGCTGCGCATTACGGTAGAGACACGCTTCTGAGGGTGGTATGATGCTCTGGTGAAAACACCGGACGCCACCGATATTTCTCAGCCCGACGACGCCAGCCTGCGCCTGGCGCTGGCCGAGGTGCGCGATTTGCAGCGCACCGTGGCCGCCTTGCGCTCGGAGCTGGAACGGGCGCACAGCGACCGCCAGCGGCAGGTGCAGGACGCCGTCTCGGCCGCGCAGGGCGATATCCTGCAACTGCGCGACACCATCGTCGCCTTGCGTACCAGTCTTGAAAAAGCGGCCCAGGAGCGCATCGACGCGGTGCAAGCCGCCTCCGCCGCCCACCACGCCGAAATCACCCAGCTGCAAGACACCATCCGCGCCATGCGCGACGCGCTGGAGGCCAAAGCATGACAGCCGCCGACCAGCCCGCACTCCACGCCCAGCGCAAGCGCTTGCGCCAGGTGGAGCTGCTGCTGGAAGTCTCGCGCCGCATGGCAGCGTATGATACGCTGGACGAAATACTGACTGCACTGGTGGAAGTCACCACCGAAGAACTCGACGCCGAACGCGGCACGCTGTTCCTCAACGACGCCGAAACCGGCGAACTGTTTTCCCGCGTCGCGCAGGGCAATATCCAGCGCGAGATCCGCTTCCTCAATCACACCGGCATTGCCGGCCACGTGTTCACCACCGGCGAGCCGGTCATCATTGCCGATGCCTACGCCGACCCGCGCTTCAACCGTTCCATCGACGAGCAGACCGGCTTCCTGACGCGGAATATCCTGTGCGTGCCGATCAAGACCTTCAAGGGCGAGATCATCGGCGTGTCGCAGACGCTGAACAAGCGGCGCGGCAAGTTCACCCGCAACGACCTGCAGCTGCTGGAGGCATTGACCACGCAAGGCACGCTGGCGCTGCAAAGCGCGCGCTTCCTCGAAAGCATGAAGAAGATCCGCCGCCAGGAGATGGAATTCATCGACGTGGTGTCCGAGGTGACGGCCGATATCAAGCTGGGCTCGCTGCTGCAAAAGGTGATGGGCGAGGCAACGCGTCTGCTTAACGCCGAGCGCTCGACGCTGTTCCTCAACGACGAGAAAACCGGCGAGCTGTGGTCGGAAGTGGGGCAGGGGCTGGAGTCGCTGCAGATTCGCCTGCCGAATACGGCCGGCATCGCGGGCGCGGTGTTCACGTCCGGGAAGACCATCAACATCCCGTATGCCTACGCCGACCTGCGCTTCAATCCGGCGTTCGACAAGAAGACCGGCTATTTCACCCGCTCGATTTTGTGCGTGCCGATTGTGAACAAGGCCGGCAAGATCATCGGCGTGACGCAGGTGCTGAACAAGCGCGGCGGGCCGTTCAGCGCCGAGGACGAATCGCGCCTGCGCGCCTTCACCGCGCAAATTTCGATCGCGCTGGAAAACGCCAAGCTGTTTGCCGACGTCCAGCAGATCAAGAACTACAACGAGGCCATGCTGGAATCCATGTCCAACGGCGTGATCACGCTGGACAGCCAGGAAAAAATCGTCACCTGCAACGAGGCCGGGCAACGCATCCTGCGTGCCAACGGTGCTGTCATTGTCGGCCAGCAGGCGGGCGAGTTCTTCGGCGCGGCCAACACCTGGATCATGGACAAGCTGCGGCGAGTGGAGATCAACGAGGAAGCCGAGCATTTGATGGACGTGGAGCTGGTGCTGGGTGAGGAAACGCGCTCGGTCAACCTCAGCGTGCAGCCGCTGCTGTCGATGGAAAAGAAGCGCATTGGCTGGATGCTGATGATCGAGGATATCTCGAGCGAAAAGCGGCTGCGCTCCACCATGTCGCGCTACATGGACCCCGGCATCGCTGACCAGATGGTGGCCAATGGCGCCGAAATGCTGGGCGGGAAAAACGTGCCGGCCACGGTGCTGTTCTCGGATATCCGCAGCTTCACCACCATCACCGAGCAGCTCGGCGCGCAGGGCACGGTGACCATGCTCAACGAATACTTCACGCTGATGGTCGACTGCATCCAGCGCGAAGAAGGCATGCTGGACAAGTTCATCGGCGACGCCATCATGGCTGCCTTCGGCATTCCGGTCGGCCACGAGGATGATCCGGACCGCGCGGTACGCACCGCCATCGCCATGGTCAGCGAGCTGCGCAACTGGAATCAAGTGCGGGCGGGGGAGGGCAAGCCGCCGGTGGAGATCGGCATCGGGCTCAATACCGACCTGGTGGTGTCCGGGAATATCGGCTCCAAGAAACGCATGGACTACACCATCATTGGCGACGGCGTGAACCTGGCGGCGCGGCTGGAGTCGGCCTGCAAGCAGTACGGCGCGCGCATCCTGATCAGCGAATTCACCTACCGGGCACTGCGCGGCACCTACCGCACGCGCGAGGTGGATATCGTGGTGGTGAAGGGCAAGACCAGGCCGGTGTCGATCTACGAGGTGCTCGACTATCACACCGAGGAAAGCTACCCGTCGCTGCAAGATGCGATGGGCCTGTTCCGCAACGGCCTGCAAAGCTACCGCAAGCGCAAATGGGACGCGGCCTGCAAACTGTTCGAAGAAATACTGGTGCTCAATCCGCACGACCAGGTGGCGGAGCTGTACGTGGAGCGCTGCCGTCACATGGCGGTCAACCCGCCGCCGGCCGAGTGGGACGGCACATTTATCATGGAATCGAAGTGAATGAAGATACCCCGGAGTACGCTGGAACAATGGCAGGTGCTGCAAGCGATCGTGGAATGCGGTGGCTACGCGCAGGCGGCGGAGGCGCTGCACCGCAGCCAGTCCTCGGTCAGCTACATGGTGGCCAAGCTGCAGGAGCAGCTGGGCGTGGAATTGCTGGAAATTGAAGGCCGCCGCGCGCGCCTGACCCGGAACGGCGAAGCGCTGCTGGCCAGGGCGCGGGAGTTGCTGGGCGAGGCGTTTCAGCTGGAGCAGCTGGCAGGCAGCCTGGCCGAGGGCTGGGAGCCGCAAGTGAGCATCGCGGTCGACAGCCTGTTCCCGGTCGAATTGCTGGTGCAGGTGCTGCGCGATTTTGAGCCGCTGGCCCAGCACACGCGGGTCAACCTGGAGGAGACGATATTGTCCGGCTCCGAGGATGCGCTGCTGGAAAAGCGCGTCGACCTGGCCATTGTCAGCACTATACCCAACGGTTTTCTCGGCGACGCGCTGATGGATATTGAATTTGTCGCCGTGGCCCATCCCTGCCATCCGCTGCATGCGCTGGGCCGCGAATTGGAAAGCGAAGATTTAAGCCGCAATCTGCATATCGTGGTGCGCGATTCCGGCACCAATCCGCGCGATCATGGCTGGTGGTTGAATAGCAGCCAGCGCTGGACCGTTACCAGCCCGCATACGCGAATGGAAATGATTTGTAATGGAATCGGCTTTGGCTGGCTGGCCGAACACAAAATTCAAAAACAATTAGAGCAAGGCTTGCTCAAGCCTTTGCCATTGCGCGTGGGGCAGCGGCGCAAACTCTCCTTATCGCTGGTGGTGACGAATCCGGAATTAGCCGGACCGGCCACCTGCCGGCTGGCCAATTTAATTCGCAAAGTGGTGGTGGATGGAATACAGCACCGTCCTTTGTGCGAATAAGTTGTAGAAAATATTCATTTTTATGGTTATATTGGGATATCGCTAGAGTGCGGCCACTAAGTTATGGTAAATTGCGCGTATCAAATAAACCCCTTGTAACGAAGGAATTAAGATGACGACTTACCAGGAATACAAAGCGAAGATCGCTGAACTGGAAAATCTGGCCGAATCCGCCCGTAAAAACGAAGTGACGCAGGCGAAAGAGAAAATCTTCGCGATCATGCGTGAATACGGCCTGACCGTGGCAGATCTGGGCGGCGTAGCCAAGGTAAAAACGTCCAAGCCACGCGCTCCGGTACCAACCAAGTACCGCAACGACGCCACTGGCGAGACCTGGACTGGCCGCGGCCGCGCACCGAAATGGCTCGAAGGCAAGAACAAAGACGATTATCTGATTAAGTAAGTTTTTCAATGCCGGGCGGGCGGAGTTTATATTGAAGCGCATTCGTGTTGCTGTATTAATCTCCGTCTTAACCGGCATATTCTCTCCTGCGGCGCACGCCGCAGATACCCTGTTAAGCCCGGCCCGGGTGTGGACTGGCGAAGGCCAGCCGCATGCCAATTGGTCGGTGCTTATCAGCGGCAACAAGATCGCCGCCGTCGGGCCGGCCGATAAAATGAATATCCCCGCTGGCGCCGAGCGTATCAGCCTGCCGGATGCCACGCTGATTCCCGGTTTAATGGATTTGCACTCGCATGTGCTGCTGCATCCATATAACGAGACTTCGTGGGACGATCAGGTCTTAAAGGAATCGGTTGAATACCGGACCTTGCTGGCCGGCCGCCACGCCGCCGCGACTTTACGCGCCGGATTTACCACACTGCGCGATCTGGGCACCGAAGGCGCCTTGTATGCCGACGTCGCAATTAAAAAAGCAATTAATGACGGCGTGATTCCGGGACCGCGATTATTTATCGCCACTCGCGCCATTGTGGCCAGCGGCAGTTATGGTCCTTCGCCACGCAGTTATCGCGCTGACGTCGATTTGCCGAAAGGCGCGCAGGAAGCCAGCGGCGTCGATGAAGTGGTGAAAGCGGTGCGTGAGCAGGGCGCGCGCGGCGCTGACTGGATCAAGGTCTACGCCGACTACCGCACCGGCCCGGACGGCAGCGCCCACGCCACCTTTTCGCAAGGCGAATTGAACGCGCTGGTGCAGGCTGCGCACGAGTCTGGCCGCAAGGTCTCGGCCCACGCCAGCACCGACGAGGGCATGCGCCGCGCCACGCTGGCCGGCGTCGACACCATCGAACATGGCTATGGCGGCAGCGAAGCCACCTTCAAGCTGATGGCCGAGCGCCACGTGGCGTATTTCCCGACCCTGACCGCGCCCGAAGCCACCAGCGAATACTTCCAGAAGCACCAGCGCGGCGGCACGCCGACGCCGTCCATGCAGGCAGCCGCACGCGCCTTCCAGCTGGCGCGCAAGCTGGGCGTCACCATTGGCAACGGCAGCGACGTCGGCGTGTTTGCGCACGGCGACAACATGCGCGAACTGGAATGGATGGTCAAGCTGGGCATGACGCCGGTGGAAGCCTTGCGCGCGGCCACCGTGGTCAACGCGGCGGTGCTCGGCCAGCCCGCATTGGGCCAGCTGCGTGAAGGTTATCTGGCCGATGTGGTGGCAGTGCAGGGCGATCCCACGCAAGATATTTCACTCTTGCGAAAAGTGCAAATGGTCATAAAAGACGGCATGATTTTCACTCGGCCATGATCCGAGGTCAGGCATTTCGTGAGATGATAGCGAAATGCCATCAATTCCGCTTTTTCCGCTAAAGACGATCCTGTTCCCTGACGGCCACCTGCCGTTGCAGGTGTTTGAAGTACGCTATCTCGATCTGGTCAAGCGCTGCATCGCCAAGGGTGAAGAGTTCGGCGTCGTCTCGCTGCTGGACGGCAGCGAAGTACGCGTGCCCGATCAGCACGAAACCCTGTCCGCCTGCGGCACCATGGCGCGCATCCTCGACTGGAGCGCGCCGCTGCCGGGCCTGCTTCAAATTTCCTGCATCGGCACCACGCGCTTCCAGGTCAAGTCGGCGGAGCAGCTCAAGCACGGCTTGTGGATGGCCGAGGTGGAGGAAGTGGCGGAAGACATGGTGGTGCCCATCCCGACCGAGCAGCAGGACGTGGCCAATGCGCTGGGCGCGCTGATCCGCTCGCTACAGAAGAAGCAGATTTCCACCGCCAATATGTCGCTGGCTCCGCCGTACCGGCTGGATGAAGCGGGCTGGGTGGCCAACCGCTGGTGCGAGCTGCTGCGGCTCGATATCGAAGAGAAGCAGCGCCTGCTGCTGCAGGAGAATCCGGTGCTGCGGCTGGAACTGATCCAGGATGTGCTGAGCGAGAGCGGCCTGCTCGACAACCACTAATTAATCGGCGTGCGCTTCGCTCGGATCTTCGAGCGCATGCACGCGCACCGACCACATCACGCCGGCAATCAGCAGCACCACGGCGGCAATCTCCAGCGCGCGCGGCAGCTGCTGCTTGTAGATGAAGCCGTACAGCAGCGCAAACAGCGTTTCAAACAGGATCAACTGGCCGGACAAGGTCAGCGGCACCTTGCGGCTGGCGACATTCCACAGGTGGTTGCCGATCACGGACGCGCCCAGTGCCAGCAAGGCGTTGACGATCCAGAACACGGTCCAGTCGCGGCCAGTGGCGATGGCGCCCGCGCCGGTCACGTCGCCGTGGAAGATGGCCAACGCCACCAGCGCAATCACCAGCGCGATCAAACCACTGGAAATGCCGTACAGCGATGACCACTCGCCACTGCTGAAGTGCGGATTGCGCTTGAGGTAGCGCGCGTTGTCGACTGAGTACCAGGTCCAGCAAGCCAGCGCGCCGGTCGCGCACAGCACGCCCAGCAGCTTGGCGTTGAACGGCATGCCGTTGCCCACATCGTGGGTGAAGACGTCGATGTTGATGCAGGCGATGCCGGCCGCCACCAGCAGCAGCGGCAGCATCAATTGTTTGAGCGGCACCGAGCCGTGATCCTTGTGGCCCATCAGCGTGACCGAGATCGGCAGCACGCCGATGATCAGCGAGGTCGCGGCTACGCCGGCCAGCTTCACGCCCAGCGCAAGCAGCATGTAGTAGACAATGTTGCCGGCCAGCGCGTGCTTGACCATGGCGATGATGTCGTTGCGGTCGAGCCGGCGCAGCAGCGGCGGCAGGCGCGTGCCCATCAGGCCAGCGGCGATCAGGCCGTAGGCGATGTAGCGGCCGCAAGCCATTTCCAGCGGCGTAAAGGCGCTCAGGAACACCGGCGTGATGAACACCATGCCCCACATGGCTCCCGCCAGCAAACCACACAAGACGCCATGCCACATCGTTGAGTTCCTCAGTAGAGCGTGCAGAGCCACCAGATGGCCGCCACGTTGACGGCGGCACTGCACCAGAAAGCAATTTGAAAAGAAGTCTTGACGGTTTTATGCCGCAGCGTCTGCTGCGCCAGCAGGCCGCCCGGCCAGCCGCAGCACAGGCCCAGCAACAGCAAGGTGCGTTCGGAGATGCGGCGGCGCTGGTGGATCGCCGCCGACTTGTCGATCGCGTAGGCGATGAAGCAGGCCGCGCTGGCGACGCCGTAGAACGACGCCAGCCACAGCCACGTCAGCGCCGCTGGCAGCTGCTGGTTCAGAAGTAGCTCAGGCCAAGCGCGGCCTTGACTTCATCGGCGGTCTGCGCGGCCACTTCGCGGGCGCGCATGGTGCCTTCTTTCAGGATCTGCATGATGTAGCCCTTGTCCTTGGCCAGCTCTTCGCGGCGGGCGCGGATCGGCGCCAGCATTTCCTGCAGCACGGCTTCCAGGCGCTTCTTGACGATGGAATCGCCCAGGCCGCCGCGCACGTAGTGGGCTTTCATTTCTTCCAATTTGTCTTTTTCAGGATCGAAGGCGTCCAGGTAGATGAAGGCGACGTTGCCTTCCAGGTGGCCCGGATCTTCCACGCGCAGGTGCAGCGGGTCGGTGTAGACCTTCTTCACGGCGGCAGTGATCTCGGCAGCGCTGGCGCCCAGGTTGATGGTGTTGCCCAGCGACTTGCTCATCTTGGCCTTGCCGTCGATGCCCGGCAGGCGGCCGATATCCGGCACCAGCGCCTTGCACTCGACCAGGATGTCCTTGTCGGCGATGCGGTTGAAGCGGCGTACGATTTCGTTGGTCTGCTCGATCATCGGGATCTGGTCTTCGCCGACCGGCACCAGCGTCGCCTTGAAGGCCGAAATGTCGGCCGCCTGCGAGGCAGGGTAGGTCAGGAAGCCGGCCGGGATGTCGCGCTCGAAGCCGCGCAGGGCGATTTCGGTTTTCACGGTCGGGTTGCGCTCGAGGCGGGCCACGGTGACCATGTTCAGGTAGTAGAACGTCAGCTCGGCCAGTTCCGGAATCTGCGACTGGATCAGGATGGTGGACTTGGCCGGGTCAATCCCGACCGCCAGGTAGTCCAGCGCCACTTCGACCACGTTGCGGTGCACCTTGTTGGTGTCGTCCATGTTGTCGGTCAGCGCCTGCGAATCGGCCAGCATGATGAACTGCTTGAACTGGTGCTGATACTCGACGCGGTTGCGCAGGCTACCGACGAAGTGGCCGAGGTGCAGCGGGCCGGTCGGGCGGTCGCCGGTCAGGATGATTTGCGGACCTTTCGGCGCGACGGCGACGGCTTCGGTAGTGGACTGTTCAGGCAGACTCATCGGGGTTCCTTTGCTGGCCCCGGCCTGGATGCAAAAACGCCACCAGACGAGGGCGGCGTTGATAAAAATATCACATCACTATTGGGAAAGTGGCCGCTCGCGCTAGGAGCGGCGCCAATACATGCAGGCGTGAAGTGGGGCATAAAAAATCATGGCCGTATGGTTGCAGTTTGGTGGCTATCTGTCAAGGTCGGGAACTCTCCGGCGCGGCAGGCGGTCTAAGCTAAAAAGGGAGAACAACATGGCTAACAGTCTCGACACGACCACTTTCATCGATACGTTGGTGGCGGGCGACTTTTCCCAGCAACAAGCGACAACGCTTGCCGCCGCGCTGATCGCGTTGATCGATACCCATCTGGTCACTAAGGAATATCTGGATATGCGGCTCAATGAATTACGGCTTGAGTTCCGTGCCGATCTGGCAAACCTGAAGACCGAGTTGATCCAGTGGATATGCGGCTTGCTGATCGCCCAAGCAGGTGTCACGGCAGTACTCTTCAAACTCCTGCATTAAATGGTATATTGCTCCTTTGGTAATTTTTCTGTGGAGCCGATATGCGTCGTACCGTAGTTGCTGCATTGCTTGCCCTGTCTCTCCCTGCTTTTGCGCAAACGCCGGCCATGGCGCCGGACATTCCCGCCAAATTCGATATCCTCGTCCCCAATGCCGATTACATCAAGCGCGACGTCATGATCCCGATGCGCGACGGCGTCAAGCTGCATACCGTGATCGTGATCCCGAAAGGCGCCCAGCGCGCGCCGATGGTATTGAGCCGCACCCCGTACAACGCCAGCGGCCGCGCCAGCCGCTACAACAGCCCCAGCATCGCCGCCACGGTCGGGCAGGGCGATGAAACCATGGTTGGCGAAGGCTACATCCGCGTCTTCCAGGACGTGCGCGGCAAGTATGGCTCCGAGGGCGACTACGTGATGACGCGCCCGCTGATCGGCCCGCTCAACAACACCCGCACCGACCACGCCACCGACGCCTGGGATACCATCGACTGGCTGGTCAAGAACGTTCCCGAATCGAACGGCAAAGTCGGCATGATCGGTTCTTCCTACGAAGGTTTCACCGTGCTGATGGCGCTGACCGACCCGCACCCGGCGCTCAAAGTGGCCGTGCCGATGAGCCCGATGGTGGACGGCTGGCGCGGCGACGACTGGTTCCACAACGGCGCCTTCCGCATGCCCAACCTCAGCTACATCGCCGGCCAGACCGGTGCCAAGGGCGGCGGCAAGTCGCTGGCCACCGGCGTCTATGACGATTACGAAGGCGTGCTGCGCGCCGGTTCGGTCTCGGCCTACGCCGCCCAGTTCGGCATCGACCAGCTGAACTTCACCAAAAAACTGTTCGAGCACCCGGCCTACGACAGCTACTGGCAGCATCAGGCGCTGGACAAAATCCTCGCCAAAAAGCCGCTGAAAGTGCCGACCATGACCGTGGTCGGCTACTGGGACCAGGAAGACATCTACGGCGCTTACGCCGTGTACCAAACGCTTGAGCAGAAGGACAGCGCCAACAACAAGAACTTCCTGGTGGTCGGCCCGTGGCGCCACAGCGGCGTGAATTACGAAGGCTCGAGCCTCGGCGTGTTCAAGTTCACCGGCGACACCGCGCTGGAATTCCGCCGCGACGTCATGCAGCCGTTCCTCGATCAATACCTGAGGGATGGCGCACCGGCCGCCGACACGCCGCCAGTGCTGTTCTATCAGACCGGCGTCAATCGCTGGCAGAAGCTGCCGCAGTGGCCGGTGGCGCAGCAGCTGAAACCGGTCTACCTGCAGAACGGCTTCAAGCTCGGCTTCGACGCGCCGCAGGAAGGTTACGACGAATACGTATCCGACCCGGCCAAGCCGGTGCCGTTCGTGCCGCGTCCGGTGCGCATGGGCGACGGCAATGTATGGAAGCCGTGGCTGGTGAGCGATCAGCGCGCCGTATCCGACCGCACCGACGTGCTGAGCTACATGACCGAACCGCTGAAAACCAAGGTGCAGATCGCCGGCCAGACCATGGTCAACCTGCTGGCCTCCACCAGCGGCACCGATGCCGACTGGGTAGTGAAGCTGATTGACGTCTACCCGGACGAAGTGCCGTCGCAGCCGGAGCTGGGTGGCTATCAGCTGGGCATCGCGATGGACATCTTCCGCGGCCGCTACCGCAACAGCCTGGAAACGCCGTCGCCGATTCCGGCCAACGAAGTGCAGCGCTACCGCTTCGCGCTGCCGAACGCGAATCACGTGTTCCTGCCGGGCCACCGCATCATGGTGCAGGTGCAATCGAGCTGGTTCCCGTTGTACGACCGCAATCCGCAAACCTACGTGCCGAACATCTTCTACGCCAAGCCGTCTGACTACCAGAAGGCCACGCTGAAGGTATTCCACAACAGCGCGCTGGAATTGCCGGTGGTGGAAGCCAAATAAAGTGCGTCAGCGCGGACGCACGCTGTCGTTCAGCACGTCCGCGCGGAAGTAGTGCAGATAGCCTTCCATCACCTGGTTGGACTTGCCGGCTTTGTCCAGCGCGTCGCGCAAGATGGCCTGGTCTTCCGGCTTGAGCGCGTTCGAGATGTAGGCGCCGCTCAATTGCCACGGCAGTTCAGGGATGGCCTCGGTCTTCAGCTTGTCCAGCAGGCTGTGCACGCGCGTGTCGCGCCGGATGGCGCCGGCCATCAGCGTCGAGCCCATGATGGTGACGTCGGCCGAACCGGCGTGCAGCAGGCGCGCCACCGCGATCACATCCACCTCGACGAACAGCCGGCCTTGTTTTTGCAGCTCGTCGACCAGCGCGCTATAGCCCTCGCCGTAGTCGAAGCCGCGCACCACAGCCACCCGCAAATCCTTGCGTGCCAGCAGATCCTGCGCGCTGGTGATCGGGGCGCGGCCATTGTTCACCGAGATCAGCATGGCGCGGTGATTGATCATCGGGATGAACGTTCCCATCTGGTCGCGCGCCGCCGTGCGCGAGGCCGGCACCAGCACATCCGCCGCGCCGGCCTTGAACATGGCCACTTGCCGCGCGCGCGGCACCACCGTGAACACGAAGTTGCAGCCGATCCTGGGGGCGATGGCGCGCAGAATGTCGGGATAAATGCCTTTCACTTGCGTGCCTTCGATGATGACGCTGGCGCCGTTGGCCGACACCGGCGCCGCGATGTCGCGCGAGCAGCCGGCCATCGCGTTGTGCGCAACGAATGCAGCAAGCAGCAGCGCCGCTTTCATGCCGGCACCGCGTGTTTGCCGAAGTAGCGTTGCGCCACGAAGATGGCCACCGTCTGCATCGCAGCGCACAGGTAGAAGGTGCTGCCGATGCGCCAGTCGTCGGACGCAAGGTGGCTGACTTCACCCAGAATCGCCGAACCCAGCAGCGGCATGAAGATCACGCCCACGCTGCTGATCGATTGCAGCGATCCCATCAACTCGCCCTGTTCGTTGGGCGGCGTCTCCTTGGAGATGATGCTTTGCAGGGCAGGGCCGATGGCAAACGACAGCACGTTGCACATGATGAGCACGTACATCATCCAGCCCTGGGTGGCCAGGCCGTACAGCAGGTAGGTGATGGCGCCCGACACCATGCCCAGCACCGACAGCCGCACTTCACCAAAGCGCTTGATCAGCACGCCGAGCAGGCCGGCCTGCACCACGGCTGCCGTCAGGCCGACGCAGAACAGCGCCGCGCCGTTCTGGCCCGGCGTCCAGTTGAAGCGGAAGGTGGTGTACAGCACCCAGGTGGTTTGCAGCATCATAGCGGCCAGCGTGACCAGCGTGTAGGTCACCACCAGCCCGCGAATGTCGGTGCGGCGCGCCAGCCTGGACAGCGCGCCGAATGGGTTGATCTTGGCGATCTGGAACGGCGCGCGGCGTTCGGCCGGCAGCGATTCCGGCACGATGAAATAGCCGTAAATCAGATTGGCGACCGACAGCGCACCGGCCACGTAGAACGGCAGATGCAGGTCCACAGTGCCCAGCAGGCCGCCCAGCATCGGGCCGCAGATGAAGCCCAGGCCGAACGCGGCGCCGACCTTGCCGAAGCTCTTGGCGCGGTTGTCGGGCGTGGAAATGTCCGAAGCATAGGCCGACGCTACCGACATGCTGGCCGACGACATGCCGCCGATCACGCGGCCGATGAACAGGCAGGCCAGGTTAGGCGCCCACGCGGTGGTGAAGAAGTTGATCGCCATACCCGCCATCGAATACAGCAGCACCGGACGGCGGCCGACGCGATCGCTGATCGCGCCCAGCATGGGCATGAACAGGAATTGCATCAAGCCGAATACGGCGCTCATCACACCGTACCAGTACGCTTGATTCTCGCGCGTGCCGGTGAATTCGCCCACCAGCACCGGCAGCACCGGGACAATCAGCCCAATGCCCAGCATGTCGATAAATACGCAGATCAGTACAAAATTCAGGTTGCCAGCAGCTGCAGGTTTGCTCATGGATACTCGATATTGGTTACGGCGCGGCCGGGCTCGCTGCCCATTCCGCAATAAAGTTGTCGCGGAAGGCGATCAGTTCATTGAGCCGGGTTTCGGCCAGGCGGCGGCCGGCGGCGGTCTGCATCTTGCCGGGCAGGGTGGCCAGCTTGGTGTCGATGTGGTCCAGCGCGTAGGCCTTGTCGTTGAGGTCGCGGTGCAGCGCCATCGGATCGTCCGGATGCGCCAGCGCCGAATCCATGCGGCCGGCCGTGTAAAACAGCCGCGCCAGCCCGACTGCACCGAGCGCGTCGAGCCGGTCGGCGTCCTGCACGATCTTGGCTTCGATGGTTTCCGGGCGGATGCCGGCCGAAAAGCTGTGGCTCTCGATGGCGTGCGCTACCGCGGCCAGTTTATTTGGGGGGAAGTCCAGCTCGGCTAGCTGGCGGCTGGCCAGCCGCGCCGCCTGGCGCGAGGCGAGGTGGCGCTCGGGATCATTCTTGGGCAGGTTGACCAGATCGTGGAGATAACATCCTGCCAACACGATCAGCGGGTCGGCATCGGGGTAATCGTCCAGCAGGAGGCTGGCATTACGCCAGACGCGGTGCAGGTGATTGGTGTCGTGCGCGCCGTCTATCCCTTGGGCTGCGTTAGCCAAAGCGACCAGGCGTGGGTGCCAGCTGTTGAGCAAGCTATTCATCGTTCTCCCTGAGTGACGATTTTTTTCCAGATCATACAGGCTCGGACCGGGCTTGTGCAGGGGAAAAGCCATGGTCGAAATAATAATCTGATTCTTGCAATAAGTTTATTTATTTCTTCGACGCATTTATTTGCTGCAAAGGAACTTTACTTGAGGTAACATTACGGCCAGTCACTTTATCTATGAAGGAAAAACCATGTCTAACGTAAGCGAACTGCACGCCGCGTCGACGGTTGGCGCCGAGTACCTCGCCTTTACCCTGGGCCAGGAAGAGTACGGCATCGATATCCAGAAAGTCGGCGAGATCCGCAGCTACGAAACCCCGACCCGCATCGCCAATGCGCCGGACTTCGTCAAGGGCGTGGTCAACCTGCGCGGCATCATCGTGCCGATCGTCGACATGCGCATCAAGTTCAACCTCGGCACGCCGACTTACGATCAATTTACCGTGGTCATCATCCTCAACATCGGCCACCGCGTGGTGGGCATGGTGGTGGACCGCGTGTCGGACGTGACCATCCTGATGCCGGAACAGATCAAGCCGACCCCGGAAATCGGTTCGGCACTGAACACCGAACATATCGTCGGCCTGGGCACCATCGATGACCGCATGCTGATCCTGGTCGATATCGACAAGCTGATGTCGAGCGCCGACATGGGCCTGATCGAAACCACCGCCCTGGCTGCGTAATTCACGCCGGGCAGGTCCCGATGCTGGTCCCGTAGTTTCTTGTTGTGATTTACTGTGAGAGGTAGGTGCAAGAATGAATATGTTGGCGAATATCAGTATCGGAAAACGCCTCGCGCTGGGCTTCACGATCATCCTGGCGTTTGCGATGCTGATCACCGGCATCAGCGTGTGGCGTTTGCAAGGGGTGGCTTCGGCCACCAGTGAAATGATGCAGGTGCCGCTGGCCAAGGAGCGCATGATCTCCGACTGGTCAGGCAAAATTGATAGCGGTATCCGACGCACCACCGCGATCGCGCGCAGCAGCGACGCCTCGCTCGGCGCCTACTTCGCCGAAGAATCCAAGGCTTCCTCGGCCGCTTCCTCCGAACTGCAAAAGAAAATCGAAACGCTGATTGCCGACGCGGACGAGAAGGAGCTGTTCGCGCGCATCGGCGAGCAGCGCAAGGTCTACCTGTCTTCGCGCGACCAGATCGCCAAGCTGAAAACCGCCGGCGAACTGGAAGAAGCCAGCAGGATTTTTGACACCGTGTTCCGTCCCGGCACGGCCAAATACCAGGAACTGATTGTCGAACTGCTCAAGATGCAGCGCGCGAAGATTGACGCGGCGGCTGCGCATATCAATGAGGTGGCGGCCAGCAGCCGTACCTTGTTGTTCACGCTCGCCGTGCTGGTGCTGGCTTTCGGCGTGACCTGCGCATGGCTGCTCACCACCGGCATCACCGGTCCGCTGCAGCAGGCAGTGGTGGCGGCACGCCGCGTCGCCAGCGGCGACCTGACCGGCCATATCGATGACAGCGCCAAGGATGAAACGGGCCAGCTGCTGTCGGCTTTGAAGGAAATGAACGCGGCGCTGCTCGGCATTGTGACCGAGGTGCGCAGCGGCACCGATCACATCACCACCTCGTCTTCTGAGATTGCGCAGGGCAACCAGGATCTGTCGCGCCGCACCGAGCAGCAGGCCGGTGCGCTGGAAGAGACGGCGTCCTCGATGGAGGAACTGACCTCCACCGTCAAGCACAATGCGGACAATGCGCGCCAGGCCAACCAGCTGGCGGCATCGGCGGCGCAGGTGGCTGTCAAAGGCGGTGAGGTGGTGGCGCAGGTGGTGGGCACGATGGATTCGATCAACCAGTCGTCCAGCAAGATCGTGGACATTATCGCGGTGATCGACGGGATCGCGTTCCAGACCAATATTCTGGCGCTGAATGCTGCGGTGGAAGCGGCGCGCGCCGGTGAGCAGGGGCGCGGCTTTGCGGTCGTGGCGTCCGAGGTGCGCAATCTGGCGCAGCGTTCGGCGTCGGCGGCCAAGGAAATCAAGGCGCTGATTGGCGATTCGGTCGAGAAGGTAAACCTGGGCAGCAAGCTGGTGGCCGATGCGGGCAGCACCATGGGCGAGATTGTCGCCAGCGTGCAGAAGGTCAGCGACATGATCAGCGAGATCACCGCCGCCAGCAGCGAGCAAAGCGCCGGCATCAACGAGGTGAATCACGCCATCGGCTCGATGGACGCGGTAACGCAGCAGAATGCGGCGCTGGTGGAGGAGGCTGCGGCTGCGGCGGAATCGATGCAGCAGCAGGCGGCAGCGCTGGCGCAGGCGGTCAGCGTGTTCAAGGTGAATGATACGGTGACGGCATTCGCGCCGCGCAGCAGCAGCGCCGCTGTCACGCGCGCGCCATCATCCAGCCGCCTGGCCCTGAAACTGGCGCGCCGCGCATAACGCAGGCGGCGTGGCCCGCCGCGCCGCGCTGCGAGGGGCTGCGAGCTGCCGAGCCGCCGAGCCGCCGAGCTGCCGCGCTGGCGTCAGCCGGCGGCGTCACCTGCGATGGCTTGCTGCGACAAGCGGTCCGCGTCGCCATTGCGGTGGCGCGGCACCCAGCGCAGCTGAACGCCACCCAGCTTCGCGATCAACGACACCACGCGCACGCGGTGTTCTTCCAATCCCTTGGCTCCGCGCGCCGCGCCCAGATTCACATCATTCACCACCACCTGGCTATCGCCGCACACGGCCAGGCCGGTAGCGCGCATCTCCACAGCCGCTTCCAGCAGCGCAGTCAGCGCCAGATATTCCGCCTCGCTGCTATTGCCATGTCCCGCGCGGCGGCTGATCTCAACGCGCTGCCCATCCGGCCCGCACAACAGCGCCCCAATCCCGATCTGCCCCGGATTCGGATGTGCCGAACCGTCAAACCAGCCGCGCCACGCCGCAGCAGAAGGCTGCAAGCTGGCCTTGCGCAACGCCAGCTTGTGCGCGGCCTGCGCCTGTCTTGCCAGACGCCGTTCCTCATCGCGCAGCCGCAGCTGCTCTCGCTCGGCCAGCAACCGCGCCAACCCCGCCGCACCAGCGGCCAGGGTCAGCACCTGCAGCAAAGCCTGCGCCTCAGTCAACTGCATGCGCGCCACCAAACGGCGCGCGGCCACGCGCTCGCCCTTGAAGGCGGCCGTGGCCAACGTATCAAACTCAAATTGTTCCATTAATCGCGACGACGGTTATCGGGATGTGCATCATACCTGTTCGGCACACCGTCGCCATCGCGGTCGCGGTCATAGCGGTTAGGGATGCCGTCGTGATCGCGGTCGCCGTAACGGCCGCCGCGATGATCGCGCCGGTCGTCGTGACGATCGTAGCGATTCGGGATGCCGTCATGATCGCGGTCGCCGTTCGGGCCGCGCTCCCAGCGCGCCTCTTCGCGGAACCAGCGGCCGTCACGTTCAACCCAGCGCGGCTGCGCATACACATAGCCCGGACGCGAAGCGATCCAGTTGCCGCCTACCCAAACGTGGCGGTTGGCGCGCCATTCCCAGTAACCTGGCGACCAGATGTAGCCGGGACGTGGATCGGGAATGCGTTCATAACGCGGAGGAGGCGGTGCAACCGTAATGTAATCGACGCGCGAAGGTCCGGCATCGGCCATCACCCAGCCGGCAGGACTCAAACGCCAGCCGCCGTCGGCGCGCACCCATTCAGCGGGACGCCAGTAGCTGCCAGCGCGTTCGCGCTCCCAGTGACCGCCGGCCCAGACGTGGCGATAGCCATCCCAGTTCCAGTAGCCGGGCGCCCAGACGTAGCCGCTGCGCGGCGCAGGAATGCTTTCAAAACGGGGCGGCGGCGGTGCGTTGCCAATCACGACGCTGACGCCGACTTGCGCCGATGCGATGGCTGGTACAAAAGCTGCGGCGCTCAAGGTGAGCATGGTGGCAGCTAAAAGTGGCTTGATCATGATTCGGTCCTCCATCGTTCTGATGAAAGGAACTATATCAAGCGGCACAAGGACTTGCCTTGAATGATGCAGTTTTTTACATATGACACAAAGTGCGCATTGCTATGTTAGCTGGCGCACAGAGTCAGATGGCGTCGGCTTTCTTGGCGTCGGCAGCCAGCGTGGTGGCGCGTTCTTCCAGCAGCGATTGCAGCTTCTGGTCAGGCGTCAGGCGCTTGGCGCTGACCACCACTACTTGCATGTTGGCGTCGTGCGTTGGCGCTGCCGATTTATCCAGGGCGTAGGTAGCGCCGCAAGCCAGGGCCACAGTCACGACGAACAGGGCTTCGAAGTTTTTCAGGACGTTCATTTTGCTTCCTTTCGACGGTTAAAGTGTGTTTCGATGTGCTCACTGTATCCAAAGGCCCGTCAAGCCGCGATGTGATTGCGACGAGTGGTAATTTTTGCGGTGCAAAATGCGTTTAAACGCGATGAAAAGCGCGTTTTTCCTTATCCCCCTGCTAAGAAAAAGCGGATTCCAACCGAGGGGCGAGGGGCAAATGCCGCGATTCATACACACCATCCTGCAAGCCTGGGCCGAGCGCCGCCGCGCCCGCCGCCGTAGCGCCAACCTGCGCGCCGGCCAGCGCGGCCGCCCGGTCATGAAGCTCGTTCCGCAACGTCCCGCCGCCGCCTCCGCCACCGAACGCGCCGCCAACGCTGCCGGACGCGCCGAGGGCGCTGTGGATGGCGCGCGCGGGGGGGCCATCTCACACGCTGCGCCTGGCCGCCGCACCGTGCCAGCACATCTGGCCTGGATCGCTGCGGCGAGTGCGTGCGCGATGCTCGGCGGCGGGGCGCTGATCGCCGGCCATGCGCGCCATCTGGCGGCATCCACCGCCAGCACGCCGCAGTCGGCCGCCAACGTCCGCGCGGCCAGCGCCTATCAATCCGTCCTGCCGGGCATCGCCTTCACTGTGCCGGAGCAGGCCGGTGTCAGCGCCACGCTGCATCCCGGTGGCGCACTGCTGATCGCCTCCGGCCTGCAAGCCGCGCCGCCGGTGCGCGTGGACCTGTGCAGCCAAATGCGCAGCCCAAGCGACGCGCGCCTGCTGCCGCTGCGCCTCGGCTACCGCTTTGACGACGTCAAACGCTGGGTCGCCCGCAATCAGGAAGCCAGCGTGCAAATCTCACTGCGCAACGTCCTGCTGGTGGCCGACCGCAGCGCCGATGCTGTCCCCGAAATCCAGATCGAAGGCGGAGCCCGCGCCGACTTTGCCGATCCCCTCAGCGAGCCGCTGCAACTGAGCTGGCACGGCAAGCAAGCCGACATCCGCTGGCTGAGCGACGCCAGCTTCGGACAGATCGAGCAGGGCGCAAGCGGGCAGGTGGCGCTGCGCCAGCAAGGCTGGCTGCTGTGGGGAGCATCGAACGCGTTGCGCATTGAGCGCCGCACCAACGCCATGTGCCCGCAAGCGGGTGAACTGCTGGTGCAGATGTATCGCCCGGCCACTGCGGCTGTTGGCCCCGCGCTGGTCACCGCCTTTCCCGCACGCGGCCGCGCTGTCAATGCCTATCTCGCTCCCGGCCAGTACCAGGTCCCGCAGGCCGCGCCAGTTACATTGGAAGACCAGGCCTTGTTCGGGCAATTGCAAGCCCAAGGCCTGATTCGCCTCAGCGCAAGCGGCGCCATTGAAGTCGCGCCGCGCGACCTGCCGCAATGGCAGGCAGCGGGCAGCAGCGAGCGCGCCGCGGAACTGCGCGACTGGCGGAGAATCCAGACCGGCCCCGCCACGCACAAACTATTCAAGCGCTTGTACTACCAGGCCGATGGCGCCTACGTCCGGCAGCAAATCGACATTTTCAATAGCGAACGCCGTTTGCTGGCGTGGCGCGTTAAAGCGCCCGACGGCCTGGCGCTGGACTGGACAGCCAGCACCGCGGGCAGCGGTGCTGACGGCAGCGCGCCAGTGATGATCGCGACCACCAGCCAGATGCCGGTTGCCGCGTCGCGGCTGTTCGCATCGCTGCCGCAGGGCTGGCAGCAATGGACCCGCGTCGCCCGCTGGCCGCAAGCCGGCGAAGGCAATGGCGCCCGCCCAACCGTGCGGCTGACCCTTTCCCTGCCGCGCGCCGCCAGCGGTGGCGAAGTGCTGCATATGCTGATCGCCGGCCGCGTAGGTGCCGCAATCGGAGCCAGCGCCCAATTGACGCCTGCTTGCACTGGCCGCGCGTGCGCCAGCAGCAGCGACGTCCAACACCTTGCACTCGCGTTGCAAGCGGGCGCGCGCAGCGTGCAGCTGGACGTCCAGCCACTGGACTTCAACGCCCCCGAAGACCAGAAGTACCGCCATCTGCGCGTCGTCGACGGCCGACTGGCCTGGCAAGCGCTCGCGCCAACCGACAACATCGCCGCCCGCAGCAGCACGCCATCGCCGGTTCAGCTGCAAGACCGCAACGGCACCACCATCTGGGCCGACGGTGCGCCAACCGAAGCCGCCAGCGAAGCCGGCCTGGCGCCGCTGCTCGGCATTAATCCCGAACACGCCAACAGCATCGCCGGCATGCTGGCCCGCCTGCCCGCAAGCGGCGGCGCCGTCAACGCAAGGCTCACACTCGACCTGCCGCTGCAAGCCCTCAGCCAGCGCGTGCTGGATTGCGTTGCCATGCGGCGCGGACGCTGGGATGCCGGCCGCTGTACCGGCGGCCAGTCCGCGCCGGAAGGCCGCCACGCCGGCATCGTTATCCTCGATACCGAAACAGGCGACATCCTTGCCGCTGCGGGCGCCGGCGCAGGCCTGGTCACCAGCGCCAACTGGCCCGAAGTGCGCGACTTCGACCGCACCAGTCCCGCGCGCAGCCCACTGCGCCTGCCAGCCCTGCAGCACGACGGCGGCGCTCACCAAAGTCCCGGCTCCACCTTCAAAGTGGTGAGCGCACTCGGACTGGAAATCGCCGCCCAGGGCGACCCGCAAATCGACGCACTGTTAGGCGGCATGCCGCTGCCGGCGATCAACCGGCTGGCCGCGCAGCGCGGCTTCGGTTTCCAGACCGACGCAGCCAGCTATCCGCTCAATCCGCGTCTCGCCCACATCACCAACTACCGTGAACAAAGCCTGGACCGCCGCGCGCAGGAAGGCCGCCTTGGACTGGCGCAAGCACTGACCTACAGCCTGAATACCTGGTTCGCCTGGTCGAGCGAACTCAGTGACCGCAGCCTGTTCGGCCGTCCCGACGGCGGTGCGCCCGACCTGCAGGCGCTCGATGCCGATGCGCTGGACAGCATCCGTCCCATCGTCGCCGCCGCGCACCGCCTCGGCTTTGAACAAACGCTGCGCCTGGACGGCGGCCTGCTGCCGGCGGACTTCAACTGGCGCGCGTGGGATGCGCTGCAAGCCACGCCGGCCCATATTGACGCTATTCACACGCGCCACGAACTACGGCAGATGGCCATCGGCCTGCGCATGCAGGCCACGCCGCTGCAAATGGCGCTGGCGTCGGCGGCAGTGGGGCAGGGCCACGTGGTCGCGCCGCGCATGCTGCTGTCGCTGGGCAGCAAAGACAGCACCATCCCTGTCACGCCGCCGCTGGGCATCCGCCTGGACCGCATCAAGGCCGGCATGAAAGGCGTGGTCGATGTGGGCACCGGCGCAGGCGCGTTTCGCGGCGCTGCGCTGACCGGCGTGCGTCCCGGCTTGTATGGGAAGACCGGCACCGCACCGAGCGGCGAGGACACGGCCACCGTCTGGTTCACCGGCTGGCTGGAGGCGGGCAGCTTGCCCGGACAAACGCACCGGCTGGCGATGGCTGCTTTCGCCAGCCACTCCGACGCCACCGGCGGCGAGCACGCGGCGCCGGTGATTGCCACCATCCTGTCCACGCTAGTTAACCAGAACGCGCAGAACGCCGAACAGAAGGGGAAATAGCCTTGTAAACGGAACAATGAATCCTTTCTGTTTATGGCATGCTTGAAGAGCCATTTGACTTATCCAACTCACACAGGACTTTATGCGCTTGCCAGGAACCCGGTACCAGGAGCACGGCTGGGAACAAGTGCGCAAGCTGCTGGGGCACTGCTCGTTGCAGGCTTTCCGGCAGATTGAGATGCACCATGTGCTCGAACCCGCGCAGCATGCGGCGCTGCTCGACGCCTATACCGATGCGGTAGCGGCGTCGTTGCGCGTCCACGTCCGCAGCGCGCGCGGCACCGCCGAGGGTAATAGCTACGGCGAAAGCGTGTATGAATTGTCGCTAGGCCTGCTGTATGAACTGCAGGCGCAGCCGGCGTATTGGGCGGCATTTGTCGCGGCGATGGCCAGCGAGCATGCGCGCAGCGGCGCGTTCTGGCACGATGCCGCCGCCGAGGGTGTGCTGCGCAAGAAGGTCAACGATATGTACGCCACTTTGCGCGACAAAGTGGATGCCGATAACTACATCGTCGCCACGGGGCGCGAGTGCTCGCCCAACAAAATCTACACCTACCGCATGCTGGATACGGCGTATCGCGAGATCGCCGATTTGTTTTTGGCGTGGGAGCAGAACGCCGCGCAGGTTGGTGCGATTCTCGGCCGGCCGCTGGCCGGCACGCCGATTGAGGTGCGGCAGATGAAGTCCATCGGCGGCTGCAAGGCGGAGTGGATTATTCGCTGGAGCGAGTCGCAGGAGCAGTTCAGCGGCTCGCCCGGGCCGTTGCATACCAGGTCCAAGCGTTTCGCCAGCCTGAAAAACAGTCCGGAGAAGATCGCGGCGTTGCTGGCGGAGATAGGCGATTATGAAGAGCTGTCGGCCAACATGGACAGTGCCGAGGACTGGCAGGGCGAGGCAGGGGAGGCCGCAGCGTGGCTGGAAGACTACTGGCGTGTGCTGGGCGAGTCTGAGCAGGCCGAAGTCAGCGGCCAGCCGCAGGACGATGACCGCATCCTCGCCGCCCCGGCGCTCAATGACGAGGACCGCGACGACGACGCGCCCGGCGCCGATCGCGCGGCGGGGCACGACGCTGCTGGCGACGACATCCCAGACGAAGCCGCGCTGGCCGTCGAACAAGCGCGCGCAGGCGAGCTTTCCCTGCCCCTCCGCTATCTTGAATGGGCGCGGGCAGCGCAGGAAGCAGGCAGCTGGACGGTCCGCATGATGCGCGATGAGTCGCTGCCGATCCGCCTGGCCGTCTACCACAAGCTGCTGGGTGCATCCGACGATACCTACCCGGACGCCTGGCTGGACCCGGTCACCGGCGAGCTGCCCACCTTGCAGCAGTTGGCGGCGCTGGACCAGATTTCGATGCCGACGCTGCGCAAGCGCCGGAATGAAGCAATCGCCAGGCTGCAAGCAGCGGGCGCGCGATGAAGGAGAACGATTTGAACTCAGCACAAGATGACCTGGATGCGCGCCTGCGCGAACGCGTGCTGTTGTCGCGCCCCGCGCCGGGCGACCGCCTGATGCTGGCCGATGCCACGCTGCTGGCGGCGCTGGACGGCACGCGTCCATTGACGCCGAACGAGCGGCAAGCCTTGTCCGCATCACCGCTGACTTTGCGCCGCTTCCGCCAGCTTTCGCTGGAGCGGCAGTCTGCGGCGCAGCCTGCCGCCAATGACCCGGTGTGGACCGGCAGCAGCGGCATGCTGCGCGCCGCGTCGACCGCATCGGCAGCCAATGAACTGGAAGCGCTGGTAACCGACGACGGCCACTGGACCTTGCATTTCCTGCCGCAGGACGGCGGCTGGCAGGTGATCCTGAGCCTGTCGGCGGATGCGCCGTTCGCGGCACGCCTGCTGCGCGAGCAGCCGCAGTTGCGCGTGATCGACGGCGGTGGAGCGATCGTGCTGCAAGGCCGCCTTGATGCGGATGGCGAGTGCGAACGCGCATGGCCGTTTGCGACCGCGCCGGCATCGCATTTTCAACTGTATGGAGCCGGCTTTGCCGTCGAACCGGTAGCGCCGTAATTTATGGGATTGTTCAGCCGTCGCCGCAAACCGGCCGCCGATATGGGCGGGCTGGGTGATACCTTGATCGCGTTGCGGGTCGAGGCGGGTGATGTTGTGCCGGCGTCCTGCACTGCGGTGGTGTTCAACGCAGCCGGCCATGCGCGGCGCGCGGCGGCTGGCAAGGTCGCGTGCGAGCAGGGAGAGACGGCGTTTTGTTTTCATCCCGGGCCGTACACGGTGGACCTGACGCCGTTTGCCGCAGCGCCGGAATGGGGCTTGCGGCTGCGCTTCGTGGTGGATGCGGCCAATCCGCGTGTGGCGCAGCAGCGCTTTGATTTGTATTTGTACAGCGAGACGGCAGGGCGTCTGGCGCTGGCGGATTTTGCAGCGTCGGCCCAGTTGGCATTGCAGGCCGAGTTGGCGCAAGGCGCGCTGGATCTGCCGCCATGCACCACGCTGGAAGAATGGCACGCCTTCCGCGCCGGCTTGAATCAGCTGATGTACACGCGCTACGGCGTGACGGTGGACGATTGCGTGCCGGTCGACCTGGGTGAACAAATCGACTACGCCGCCACCCTCCGCACCCGCGCCCGGCAAGAAGCCGACCGCACCGCCGCCGCCATCATTGCCGCGGACGACGCCACCCATGCCGCGGCCACCGTCGGTAGTGGCGACGGTGGCCGCGAGGCAGCGCCGCCGGCGGAGGCGCAGCGCGGTGCGGAGGCTGGTCTGGGGGCGCCGTTGCGTACGGCGGTGACGGGGCGGCAGGCGACGGCTGCGGAGCAGGATGCGCGCGCCTTGCGCCGCCTGTTCATCGAGCTGCCGGCGCTGGGCAGCGAGCTGCGTTTGCTCGCGTTGCCCGAAGGATCGGTCATCTTCCAGCAGCACCAGGCCTTGCTGCTGCGCCTCGGCATGGCCGCGCTGAACGTCAACACCATGCCCGCATTGGCCTGGGCTGCGCCCGGTCAGCCGCTATCTGCCGGCGACCAAGCCGTTCGCAGCGCCCAAACTTTGATCGCCCAATCGGCACTGGACGAAAGCTGGTCCCTGCTGGCCCGCCTTCAGCTGGCAGGCCCGCAGCAATGGCCGCAACTACTGGATGAAGCAGACCGCATCTGCGCCAACCTCGAAACCGGCCTGTCGCTGCGCCGCATGCCGCATATCCCGCGCACGGAGCCATCGTTATGAGCACCATCTCCACCAGTGCCGTCCCGGCCAACGCTGAATGCCGCAGTGTGCTGGCGGACGGCCGCACCGTCACCGTCACCGCCAGCCGCCGTCCACGCGCCAACCGCGCCGACGTCAAATGCACCGTCCCCAACGCACCCGCGATTGCAGAACACATGCAGCAAGTAGTCCGCCTCGCACGCCATACCGAAGTGCGTCTTGATAGCCGTGACCAGGTGGTGCTCAGCATGGACATTGCGCCCGCCGCAGCGGAGCGCGACTGGGAACTGGCCGCCGTGCTGGCCGATCGCATGGTACGCGGCCTGCTGCCCGCCGCGCCAACCACGGCCCAAGGCCGCTCGGACAGCTGGCACCTCGGCCGCGTCAGCGGCATTGTGGACGGGGTCCACGTAACCCATCTGGGTGCGTTGAGCGGGCACGCCGACTTGTCGGCCGCCGTCTCCACCGTCCGCACCTGGTTCCCGCTGCACAGCGGCGGCATCAACGACACGCTGGGCTGGATCGAGGTCAGCGTGTTCCCGCTGGACGCCCCGGCAGCCAGCGAAGAAGACAGCATCGCCGCCCCCGGCCTTGATCTGGCAGCCCAGCAGGAAGTACGCCACACCCTTGCCGCCGCCCGCCACTTCGACGGCAAAGGCCTGAACCGCTGGCGCACCGTGGTCCGTTTCGGCCAGCCGCGCTTCCAGGGCGGCTCCTACCAGCTGGCGCTGGTGATGGCCGACCGCCTGACGCGCGGCCGCGAGTTCGTGCCGCGCGGCCGCCTGATCGCCACCGGCTGTTCCAGCGCCTGGCACGCCGGCCGCGTCGACACGGTGGAGGGCCGCGAACCCAAGCTGGCATTGATATTCGATCAAGTAAACAAGGGCGACCGGGTGTTGCTGCCCAAGGCGTGGCAGGATGAGCTACCGGCCGGATTCGCCGCCGGGTTGCGCCAGAAAGGCGCCAGCCTGGCCTGCATCGACAAGATTGGCATGATTTAAACCGTGCGCAAGAAGCAAACCGGGCGCGCCCTGCTAAAATCGGCAGATCGCAGGATGGCCCCAGAGATGAACCGTAGAAGGAGTCTGACATGTTCCAAATGTTTGGTTTTGGCGGCGTTAAATGCCCGCGGTGCGAGCACAAAAACGACGGCCAGTCGGGCTACTGCAAGCACTGCGGCCTGACGCTGGGCGCGCCGCGCAGCGAACCAGTCCTGCGCGACAACCGCTGGATCCCCGGCGATAACGAACTGGCCGTGTACTTCGGCGTTAGCACGCTATCCGGCATCTTCACCAAGACACTGCGCGTGCCGGCCACCACCCGCGCCTACATCCTGCAGGCCGACAAGGCCACCGAAGTGCCGCAGGGCGAGTACGAAATCGAAGGTTTCTTCACGCGCCTGAACCACCTGCTGCGCAATCAGAATGCCGAAATCCTGATCACCCGCAGCCTGCCGCTGCCGGTCGAGTTTTCGTTCAGCGATCTGCATACGGCGGAACACCTGAAGATATCGGCCCGCTTCACTGTCTCGATCCGCATCGAGAATGTGCCCGCGTTTGCGCAGCACTTCATGACGGTGCCGGGCGTGGTCAGCACCTTGCATCTGCATGAACTGCTGGAGCCTTCGGTGCGCCAGCTGGCGGCGGAATTCGTCGGCAGCCGTTCGATGCGCGAGATGGCCGGCAATCCCGAGCTGCGCCTGCAACTGAACGAACGCCTGCAAGCCGCGCTGAAGCTGCGTCTCGTTACCTACGGCCTGGCGGTGGACGGCGTGGAAACCGCCGCGCTGCGCCACGACAAATTCGACCATAACCGCGAACGTGTCGGCACCATGTGGCTGGTGGCGGATGAGCGCCATGTGCAGCTGGAGCACGTCAAGCAGCTGGACGAAATCTACAACGAAGAAGAGTGGCAGGCCATCTTGCGTGAAGAGCAGAAGATGCACGCCGATTTCCGCCGTGCGGAATTGCGGCAGGACGCCAGCATCAACAAGGCCGAACTGACGTTGAAAGAGGCCGAGCGCGTGCAAGCCCTGCGCGCGCGCGAGGTGGAACTGTACAGCCGCGTGATGGAATCCAAGACCCGCAAGGTCGCGCTGGACAAAGGCGCAGGCACGGTGCTGGCGGATCTTGAACACGAACTGGCGCGCAACAAGGCGCATCGCGTCGGCGAGCAGGCGGACTGGGAACATGTGCGTCATCTGGCGCAAATCCGCATGCGCACCGAGCTCGAAGTGCTGCAGCAGACGGCGGCCGAACAGCGCCAGTTGGCGCAGCAGCGCCTGTCGCACCAACTGCGCCAGCAGGCGATCGAGAACCAGATCGCGCAAGCGCTGCGGATCGAGGAAGAGTCGCAGCGCCGCGCCGAACTCACTGCCTTGCGCCAGCGCGAGAAAGATGAGAAAGCACGCGAGCTGCAAATCGAAGCGGAAGCGCACGCCGCGCGCATCCACGGCATGACGATGGCCAATGCGGCGCGCCGCCGCGAGGCAGAACGCGTGCAGGAGTGGGAAGACCAGCTGGCCCTGGCGCGCCAGCGCGAGCTGCTGCGCGAGGATGCGGTCAAGGATGCGGCCAATGCGGTGCAGGTGGCGGAGATCAACCAGAAGATCGAAGACCTCAAGCGCAGCGGCGCGCAGGCCGACGCCGTGGCGCAGTATGAAAAGCTGTTGCGCACCATTGAGGCGGACGGCATCCACGCGCGCCAGAACCAGGCCAACGCCAAGCAGGCCATGCTGGATCAGCTGGCGGTGGAGGAGCAGCGCCTGATCCTGCGCCAGCGCGAGCAGGAAGCCGCGTGGCAGCATGAGTTGAAGAAGTTCGAACAGGAACGCGCGGCGGCATTCAATCTGCAGCAATCGCAGCAGGATCACGAAATCCGCCGCATGGAAACCATCAACCGCCTGAGCGACCTGGCGATTGCCGCTGTTGCCGCGCCGTCGAATGTGGAGGCGGTGGCGCAGATCATGAAGATGCAGATTCAGGGCGGTATGTCGCCGGAACAGATCCAGGCGCTGGCGCAAGTCGTGGCTGCGGAACATGGGGTCTCGCCACTGGAAGCGGCCAAGCTGGCCTACGAACGCTTGCTGAAAGAGCGCGAACAGCGCGATGCGGAGTAACGGGTAAAGATGCAGACAGCACGGGACAAGATCCGCGAACTGCGGGCCTTACATGATGACGGTTTGTTGAGCCTGCAGGAGTTCGACCGTCGCAAGAACGCCATCCTCGACGCGGAATACGCGCCGCCGGGAGGCCACGCCGCGCCGGTTGTCCTGCCGCCGCGCCAGGGCACGGAACTGGGTTTGATGACGGGGCAGGAGATCGGCCCGCAAAACCGCCGCTACCGGCTGGAACGCCTGATCGGCATGGGCGGCATGGGGCAGGTGTGGCTGGCCACCGACCTGGCCACGCACGCGGAGCTGGGCCACAGCGACCAGGTGGCGCTGAAAATCCTGCCGCCGCAGCTGACCCTGAGCGCCACCCACGCCAAGCTGCTGATCGAAGAAGCCACGCAGGCGCGCAAGCTGGCGCATGAGAACATCGTCCGCGTTTATGAGTGGGCGCAGGATCCGGCCACGTCCAGCTACTTCATCATCATGGAGTATCTGGAAGGGCAGGACCTGGATGCCTATCTGGCCGAGCAGGGCACGCTGACGCTGGAGGCGGTGATCAAGCTGCTGTCGCCGGTGGGCGACGCGCTGCAGTACGCGTGGGACAAGCACAAGCTGGTGCATCGCGACATCAAGCCTGGCAATGTGTTCCTGACCAAGCGCGGCGAGATCAAGCTGCTGGACTTCGGCATCGCCTCGCGCGTGCGCAGCGCCGGCAGCAGTCTTGGGCTGCAGACGCCGAACGCCGGCACTGCGGGCTATCGCGCACCGGAGGCGGGCACGCATCAACGCCAGCCCGCGCCGAAGCTGGATGTGTATGCGGTGGCGGTGATGATCTACCAGTTGCTGGAAGGGCGCATGCCGTTTGACGATATGCGTCCTGCCGATTTTCATCCATCGCCGCCGCGCGGCCTGAATGAGCGCCAGTGGCAGGTGCTGCAGGACGGCTTTGCGTATTTGCAGGAGCGCCGTCCGGCGTCGGTGCATGAACTGCTTTCTGCATTGCGCGAAGCTGCCGGTCCAAGCGAAGCGGAACTTGCGGTGCGCGCGGAGCAGGCGGAACGTGAACGCGAGGCGCGCGCCCAGCGTGAGCAGCAGCGGCAGAAGGAGCTTGCCGCGCAAGCCGCGCAAGCGGAACTGGCGCGTGAGCAGGCGCGCGTGGACGAGGAAAAGCGCAAGGCGCAGGCAGCGGAACTGGCGGCGCGGCGTCAGGCCGAGGCGCAGGCCGCGGCGGCGGAAAAGCAGCGGCAGGAGCAGCAGCGCCGCGCGCTGGAAGCGAAGCAGCGCGCCGAAGCTGAAGCGGCGGCGCAGGCGCGCAAGCAGGCCTTGCGCGAGCAGTTGCTGGCGCGGCGCGAGGCCGATGCGAAGAAGGCGCGGGAAGAACGCGAGGAGCAGCAGCGCAAGGCTGCACAACTGAAGGCGGAAGCGGCGTACCGGCAGGAGCAGGAGCGGCATCGCAAACAGCAGGCCGAGCGCCATGCGGCGGAGCTGGCGGCAGTGGCATCGCACACGCCGGTGGCCGACGCCAACGGCGTGCTGCGCGACCGCTTCCTCGATGGCTCCGGCGCGGGACCGGATCTGGTGCTGATTCCGACAGGCCGCTTCCAGATGGGATCCCACGAGCATGAGCAGGCGACGGCGATCAAGGCCGGTGCGCAGAAAAACTGGCTGGAACGCGAGCTGCCGCAGCGCTGGGTGGGCATCGAGAATTCGTTTGCAATGGGGCGTTATCCGGTCACGGTGGGGCAGTGGCGGCAGTTCGTCAAGGACACCGGCTGGGAATCGCAGTCCGACACCGACTGGCGTGCGCCGGGCTTTGCGCAGAATGACGACCATCCGGTGGTCGGCGTCAGCTGGATGGACGCGCAGCTGTATTTGCGCTGGCTGTCGCAGAAAACCGGGCAGGTGTACCGGCTGCCCACCGAGGCGGAGTGGGAGTACGCCTGCCGCGCCGGCACCAGGACCGCCTTTAGCTTCGGCGATACCATCAGCACCGAGCAGGCCAACTACGACGGCCACTACACCTACAACGGCGGCCAGCGCGGCGCGTATGTGCAGGGCACCAGCAAGGTTGGTGCGTATCAGCCGAATCCTTGGGGGCTGTTCGACATGCACGGCAATGTGTGGGAGTGGACGCAGGACGTCGTGCACGATAATTATGTCGGTGCGCCGGCCGATGGACGCGCCTGGGAGGAGGGCGGCGATCCGGCGCGGCGCGTGCTGCGCGGCGGCTCGTGGCTGTACAACCCGCGCTATCTGCGTTCGGCGGTGCGCAATGGCTTTTCGGCGGTGCTGGCGAATGACATTGTCGGCTTCCGCGTGGCCCGCAAGCTGGCATGAGGTATACTACCGGGCTTTGAAAGTCAGGATTTGTTATGAGCGCCTTGCCACCATGCCCTAAATGCGGTTCCGAATACACCTACGAAGACGGTGCTAACCTGGTCTGCCCGGAATGCGCGCACGAGTGGACCGCTGGCGCTGCCGAAGCGGCAGAAGAAGGTGCGCGCGTGTATCGCGATGCGGTCGGCAATGTGCTGCAGGACGGCGATACCGTCACCGTGATCAAGGATCTTAAGTTGAAGGGCGGTGGCGGCGTGGTTAAAGTCGGCACCAAGGTGAAGAACATTCGCCTGGTCGATGCGGATCACGATATCGACTGCAAGATCGACGGTTTCGGCGCCATGAGCCTGAAAACGGAGTTCGTTAAAAAGGTGGTTTGATGGTCACCGTGGAGTAGTGCGAGCGCACGCTCCAGCCTATCGTCGAGTAGAGTCCACGTCCTGCTTCCGTGGCCACCAGCACGCGCTGCGCGGCTTGCGATTTCTGGGCGGTTCCCAGCGCGGCCATCACCGCCGCGCCCAATCCCTGGTGCTGGTGGGCGGGCGCGGTGGCGATGCGGTCGAACACGAACACGCCTTCATATTCCACCGCGTAGCCGCTGGCCGCAAGCGTATCGTCGTCGGCGAAGATGCGCGCGGTGGTGACCTGGTTCTCGGTCTGCACTTGCAGCCAGTAGCCGGGTGGCAGCGACGGCACCGGATTGCGGCCGGCTTCCCTGGTCATCAGATATCCGGGCGCTTGCAGCTGCCAGCGGTCTGGAACCAGTGACTGCAGGCGCGCGCCGGGGCCGCACATTTTGATGAACACGTACGGCTCATGAATCTCCTGCGCCAGCTGCGTGATGGCGGGTGACGGGCCGGCGAACACGTAGCGCCTCAATTCTTCCGGTAGGGCCGTATCGACGCGCAGCCCACCGCGATCCTGCACCGGCTGCGGCAAATTGCGAGCAATCGACCGCGCCCGCAGCCATCCCTCCAACAGTTCAGCATCAGCCAGTTTGTTCATAGGTTCCGTGACAAAGCGCGTACTTTGAATATCGACAGGATGTTATTCTTGCAGCGTTAAGCCAAGGAGGCAAGTTGAAAGCTCTGTTGCTATTGATGGTGGCGCTGCCCGCGCAAGCGCAGGTGTACAAATGGACCGAGGCAAACGGCACGGTGCACTATTCGGATCGCCCGCAGGATGGCGTGGCCGCGAAGCCGCTACAGGTGGAGAGTGCGCCGGCTTCAGCATCGCCGACGGAAGATAACTGGCGTGAACGCGAGCGCATCTCGCGCCAGAACCGCGCAAGGCAAACACAGGCCGAACGCCGCGCAGCCGCGGCGGAAGAAGCAGGGAAGGCCAACCAGCAGCCCTTCAATCCAAGCATGAACCGCTCCGATAAACCAATGACGGACGACGAGTTGTGCACGCGCGACCGCCAGCAAATCGAGTTTGCAGAAAAGACCAGGAACCTGACCGTCCTGCCTTTAGGGCCGCGCACCGAGACGCAGCGCCAGGAAATCATCCGCGAACGCAAAGCCAATCACGCACTTGCCTGTGCCGAAGGGCGACGGCGCTAGTGTCAGCACCATCATGGCATCTGCTCTTTGATAAACGTGGTGACGCGCAGGCGGGCATCGATTGCCGCCTTGCCGTCTGGGCTGAAATCGAATCCATGTCCGGCGCCGGGATACACAATCATCTCCTTGGCCGCCGCGCCAAGCGATCTGGTTTTGGCATATATGGCTTCGCCATCGGTCAACGGGACGATCGTATCGGCGCTGCCATGCAGCAGAAGCGTAGGCGGCAGGGCTTTGATTTCTTCATTCAATTCATCTGCGCGCGGCAAACGGGCGTAGAAGGCCACCAATGCCTGTATCGATGGGTTGTTTGCCGCGCTGGCGATCGCAAGGCGGCCCCCCTGTGAAAACCCGACCAGCGTAACGCGTCCGTCGGAACGTTGCTGGATCGTCGGCACGCGCCGCTGCGCTTAGCAGCGGTGCGACCGCCAGCATGAACAGTGCGATTCCTTTGCGTAGGATCATACGAAATACAACGAGCCGTCGCGCATGGTCGCTGGCTCGCCTACTTTCCAAGCGATGTTTCGAGTGCCATGGCCCACGCCGATGTTTTTAATGACAGGGACGTTTAGCGGCGCAAGCAGATTGCCAAACATCTCATCAAGGCTGAATCCTGCATTGGCAGGTACGGTGCAGCGGGTGAATTCGCCCAGTGCGACGCCCTTTACGCCGTCGAAGAAACCGCTATTGAGCAGTTGTGTGATGGTGCGGTCCATCCGGTAGGCCTGCTCGGCGATGTCTTCAAGAAGCACGATGGCGTCCCGCGTGCCATGCGCCCAAGGCGTGCCGGCGAGGCTTGCGAACACGGATAAGTTACCGCCAATGAGCGGCGCGCTGACTTGAGTCTTCGGGCCGCACAGATGCTCGCCGATCAAATCGGTACGGGAGCCGTTGTTGAGCAACGCGTGAAGGGCCTGAATGGATTGTTCATCCGTTTCGTTTGCCAGAAACTGCACCATCGGACCGTGGATCAGGTTTTGGTATCCGCGTTGACTTAACGCGCCAAATAGCGATGTCGCATCCGAGAAGCCAATGACCGTCCGTTGCGTAGGCAGATCAGCCGGCAGGAACGGCAAGCATTGCATGCATCCATAGCCGCCACGCGCAAGCCAGACGATGTCAATCTTCGGATCTGTCAAAGCCCACAGGAGATCTTGCGTACGCTCCCTGACCGAGATGGCGTGGTGAGAAAAAGGCGTACGCAAATGACGCCCCTCCAGCACATGCATTCCCCAACTCTGGAGTTGGGCTATACCCGTGTCAAGACCTTCGACTTTCGGCGGACTTGCCGGCGCAATGACCGCTACGGTCGCTCCTTCAAACAAATTCAAGACCTTGCTCCTATGGCTGTGAAATGCAATGTTAGCATTTTAGTAGCATCTAGCCTAGCCGCTCCAGCGCGAAGTCAACAAAGCTGCGGACCTTGGCGCTGGGGCGTGCTTCCGGGCGGCGCAGGATGTGCATGGCGCGCGAGGGCAGCTCCCACTTGGGTAGCAGCCGTACCAGTTGGCCGGCTTGCAGGGCCGGCTCCATCAGCACATCTGCCTGCACCACCACACCCATGCCGGCCATCGCTGCGACCACCAGCGAGGCGCCGGTATTGCTGACCATCGTGCCGCGCACATGCACCTCTACTTTTTCTTCGCCGCGTTTGAAGCGCCAGGTGGCGCCGGCGCCTGCAAACACCAGGCAGTTGTGCTTTCCCAGATCCGACGGATGGCGCGGCGTGCCATGCTGCTTGAGGTAGGCCGGGCTGGCCGCCAGCAGCACGCGCCCCGGCTTGAGCGGACGCGCGATCAGGGTGGTATCGGCGATGGGGCCGGAGCGGATGGTGACGTCCACGCCTTCTTCCGCCATGTCGATCACGCGGTTGCTCAGTACCAGTTCGATACTGACCTTGGGATAGCGCGCCGCATACTCCGCAATCACAGGCGTCAGCCGCTGCTCTCCGTAGGTGGCCGGGGCCGAGATGCGCAAGCTGCCTTGCGGTTCCGCGCGCAGATTCTCGGCCACATGATCGGCCGCGGCTACGCTGGCCAGCACGTCGCGGCAGCGTTCCAGATAAGCGATGCCGATCTCGGTCAGCGTTTGACGGCGCGTACTTCGCTCGATCAGGCGGGCGCCCAACTGCTGTTCCAGCGCCTGCACATGCTTGCCCACCATGACGGCCGATATCTCCAGCACCTGCGCCGCCGCCGCAAAGCTGCCCGCCGTGGCTGCGGCCACAAACACTTCCATGCTGCGTAGCTTGTCGCTCATATTCGAAACTAAATATTAGGAGTGAGTGAAATTCTAGCGCATTTATGTACAAATGGATTGTGATGATAATGAAGTCTCACACATACCCCAGGAGGTCATCATGGCAGCATACGCAATCGGATACGCAAGCCTGCGCAGCACGGAATGGCAGAAGGAATACGGCGCCCACATGCCGGCGCTGACGGCAAAACACGGCGGCAAGCTGATGGCGAAATCGCCGCCGCAAGCTCTGGAAGGCACGCCGGTGCTGCCCGAGGCGATGGTGGTAATCGAGTTCCCTTCCGCCGATCACGCGCAGGCCTGGTACAGCGATCCGGAACACGCCCGCCTGAAGGAACTGCGCCAGGGCGGCGCCGACTTCTCGATGGTGCTGGTCGGCGCGTAGGCTTTTTAGTAGAAGCGCAAGCCTCTCATTCGGTGTACATTGTGGTTTCTGAATCAACTGCTACAAGGAACACCGAATGACTATCAAAGCCCTGCGTGATCAATCCCTGCCGATGCGCCATATTCTCCATGTGCGCAATCACATTATCTCGACCGACGGTTCAGTGGAAGAGGGCGGCAACGACGCCGGCCCGTCGCCGCACGACCTGTACGACGCCGCCCTGAGCGCATGCAAGGCGCTGACGGTGGTGTGGTTCGCCAAGCGCAAGAACATCCCGCTGGAGCACGTGGAAGTGAGCATGGAGCGCGACGCCAGCGAGGAACGCCAGGGCATCTATCGCCTGACCGCCACTCTGCACGTCACCGGCGACCTGACCGACACACAGCGCGCCGAACTGCTGGCCGCCGCGCAGAAATGCCCAATCCATAAGCTGATGACGTCCGTGACCACCGAAGTCACCACTGTGCTGGGATAAGATCATGACCATCTCGAATCTGTTGAAGGGCCACGAAAAAGATTTGGGCGGCGGCTTTGTGGTGCGCCGCTATCTGCCGTCCGCCGTCAAGCAGGCAGTGGGCCCGTTCATTTTCTTCGACCATTTCGGCCCGGTCGATGTGCCGGCCGACGCCGACCACGACGTGCGTCCGCATCCGCACATCGGCCTCGCCACCGTGACCTATCTGTTTGAAGGCGCGATGGATCACCGCGACAGCCTGGGCACCTACCAGCGCATCGAACCGGGCGCCATCAACTGGATGACGGCCGGCCGCGGCATCGTGCATTCCGAGCGTACGCCGAAGGATCTGGTTGGCGTGCCGCACCGCACACACGGCCTGCAGCTGTGGGCTGCACTGCCGGCGGCGCATGAGGAGACGGAGCCGGGTTTCTGCCACACGCCTTCCAGCGCGATTCCCGAGCTGACGGTGGGCGGCGCCGATATCCGTGTGCTGATCGGCACCGCGTTCGGCCAGACCTCGCCGGTGCAGACCTACAGCCAGACGCTGTATCTCGACGTCGCTCTCAAAGCCGGCGGCGAACTGGCGCTGGCTGATCTGCCGGCGGAAGCGGCTATCTATCCGATCAGCGGCGCGCTGGAAGTGGACGGTACTGCGCTGGAGCTGCACAACATGGCGCTGCTGGATACCGCCAGTACGCGCAGCGTAAAAGCCAGCAGCGACGCGCGCTTTGTCGTCATCGGCGGCGAGCCGCTGGATGGCCATCGCTACATGTTCTGGAACTTCGTTTCATCGCGCAAGGAGCGTGTGGTGCAGGCGGGCGAGGATTGGGAGGCGCAGCGCTTCCCGCAAGTACCGGGCGAGACGGAGCGCATTCCTCTTCCGGCCAGAAAACCCTGATCCCGTCGTTCCCGCGCAGGCGGGAACCCATGCGGAGCCGGCGCGATTGGCGCGGTATGGATTCCCGCCTTCGCGGGAATGACGAGGTTCAGGCGGTGGACATGGCGTTCGCCGCCACGGTGCTGTAGATGTCGCTGGCGCCGGTGCGAATGATCCAGTGTTCCGGATACGGATCGCTGGCGAAGCGCGTGTGGCGCGGCACGCGGCTCAGTTTATCCAGCGAGACGGCCGGCGCCAGCGCGGTCTCCTTGCCGGTCAGCTGGTCGAGATGCCAGAAGCCGCCGTCGCGGTGGAACAGCAGCGGCAGCGCGGCAGCATGCGGCGCGGCGGCAAACGATTTGACCGGATAGCCGGGATGCGTTTCCGGCGCCAGCAGGTAGAAGCTCTCGGCATTGGCGCCGTGGTCCACGCGGTGCAGGATGACGCCATGCGGCATGATGGCCGATACCGCCAGCGTCACGATGCCCTTGATACTGGCGCTGAATTCAATCCGCATGCCGAGCCGCAGCGCGGTCGGCTTGTGTTTGCCCGGCCAGACGCCATCCAGCAGGATGCCGTAGCGCGACACGTCTTCAATTTCAAAACCCAAACCGGAGCGGCGGATCACGGCATGGCGGCCCGACAGGCGGCGCGTCAGGCCATTGGTGTCCTGGCCGTCGGCGCTGTAGTGGGTGAGCAGTACGTCCGATTCGGGATCGACCAGTTCAAAGCGGCCGATCACGCATTCGTCCATCGCGAACAGGCGGATCTGGCGCTGGGCCCCGGCTTCGGGCGCGGCGTTCACCAGCGAGGCGGCGGCGCTCGGATGCGGATGCAGCGCAGCCGCTTGCGGCATGTCGATTTCGATCAGGTCTTCGTCCCACGCGATGGTGGAGAAGCCCAGGTCCACTTTGCCGGCCGGCGCATTCAGGTCCAGGTGCGCGATGCCGGCGTTGCGGGCGGTGACGTCGATATCGAGGCTGTCGCCGCCTTGTGCGCTGACCCGGGCGATCGAGGCGTCGTCCGCCATCACCCGCACGTTCTTGTGGGTGCTGAGGAAGATACGGTGGATCTCGGTCAGCGTGGCGTCCAGGCGCGGCACCAGGATGACGAAGGTGCACACCCATTTGCGCGCGGCCAGGCCGTGATGCTGGCTAAGCAGCTCGATGCTGATCTGGTACTGGCCGTGCTCCTTGCCGCGCGAGGAAAACTCGACGAACACCGGGCGCCACTCGCCATCGACGGCGCGCACGAAGTGCTGGCGCGCCGCGCCGTGCGGGATCAGGTCCGATTGCAGTTGCAGCGTCAGTTGCGGCGCGCAGGCTTCCGGCATGCCGCGCAGTTCCATCTTCAGCGTCTGGCGGCCGCCGGCGGCGCGCGGGTCGAAGCCGCTGATGTGCAGCTGCGGGCGCTCGGTGTGCATGCGCTGCAGTGGACGTGCGTAATGGGATGGGGACGGGGATGGCTGCGGTTCGGTAGCAGGGACGGCATCCAGCGCCGTGGCCGGGTAGGCGGCACGGGTGGCGCGCAAAGCAGTCAGCAGGTCGAAGCTGGAAGCCTCTGCTTGGGCGTGGCCGCCCTCGCAGGTCTGCGCTCCTGGCATGACCCAATAAGTGCAATGCGGGTGCTGGGCATTACTGCATTTTTTCATGACAAACCGACCGATGGGATACCCGTCAGTTTATGCGGTTTTCACTCTGTTTGGCAAACTTTGCAACCCGTTTTTGTGGCGGGTCTGTGCACCTTTCAAAAATGCGACGGAATTGGTGCGGTGGGTAGTGCCGTTTCGTCAATATTGCGTGTAAATCGGACCACGATCGCGCTCAGGTTGTCGATGTGGAGCTGGGGCGGCGGGTTGTTGGCGTAGTCGTTGAACAGCGCGTCGAGCGCCGGGCCTGCGGTGCCGCTCAGCAGCGACGGCCAGCGCGCGATCCATGGTTGCGGACGTGGGCAGGACCAGAAGCCGTCGGTGGCCAGCAGGTAGGTGGCGTCGGGGCGCACGGTGAGCACGCGCCGGTCGGCCAGGTGGCGCAGGAAGGGAGGCAGGTTGGATTCGTCCAGCGGCAGCAGGCCGTCTTCCAGCACTTGCGGATTGGCGAAGGCGTTGCCGAGGATGTAGGCCTGCGAGATCTGCGGGCGGTGTTCGCCGTGCACTTGCTGCCACCACTCGTCTTCACCGAGCAGGCCGTGCATGGCGAAAGCGGTGGCGGGTACGTGGTCGACGGTAAGCGGCTGCGCGCCCTGCGCGGTGATTTCGTACAGGCGTGAGTCGCCGGCGTGGTACAGCATCGGCGCCTGGCCGGGCGGGATTTCCAGCAGCGTGAGGGTGGTGCCGGGGCGGCGGAAGGTGTCGTGGTCGTCCGGGCGGCTGAATTGGGCTTGCAGCTGATGGTGCAGCTGGTCGAGGTGAGTGCTCAGTTGATCCTGCGTGGCGCAGGCGGGAATGGTGAGCAGGCCGGTGGCAACGGCTTCCGCGGCTTGCCGTCCGTGCCCGTGACCGCCCATGCCGTCGAGGACTGCGAGGCGCACGTGGCCTTGCGGCCAGCCGGGTAGCTGGACGGTGTGCGGCGTTTGGTCGCGCAGCAGGACGGCGCGGCCGGCGGCGTCGATGAGCAGCAGGTTGTCCTGGTTCTCCGGCACTTGCAGCTTGCTGATGCTGGCCGCGCTGTGGGCGGCGACGTCCAGTGCGGGGCCGAAGTGGAGGTGGTCGCTGATGCTGGTCATCGATTGGGGCGCAGGCGCGCGGGATGTGAAAGGCCACAGCTTAGCCGAAAATTTACCTGCGGCGGCGGACGATGTGTGGGTCACTCGCCGCTCCGGCGCAGCCACAGGCTGCTGGCCCAGCCGGTTTGGGCGCGGCCGTCGATGGTGGCGCTGATTTGCCACCAGTCGCCGTCGTGCTGGCCGGTGGGCGTGACCATGGCGCCGGCCGGCACCACGACCACGCGCGCGGCCTGCACGCCGGGCGCGCTGCGCAGGTTCAGGTCGCGGTGGACGCGGAAGGGCTGGCCGGCAGCGGCCAGGCGGGCTGCCGTGCCGTTGTCATTGGCTGCCGGCGTGGGCGTGCTTACCGCTGGTGCTGCCGTCGCCGGGGAGTGAGTGGCATACAGCATCAAGCTGCCGAAGCCCCAGGCGCCGGCCACCAGAATGAACAGCGCGCGGGCGTTGGGCCGCTTCCACCAGCTGCGTGGCGTCAGGTACGCGGCCAGAACCAGCGTGATGACGAGGCCCGCAGCAAAGGCGGCTACGGCGTGGAGCTTGATGGCGTCCATGTCAGGCCTCGAAACGCAGCACGTAGTGGCCTGCCACCAGGTGGTGCCCATGCGGCAGCAGGTAGGGGGCATCGCCCACGCTGGCGACGAATTGCAGCTTGTCGTCCAGATGGTAGAGCGCCTGCGTGGCGCTCAGGCGTGCGATGGTGTAGCCCTTGGCCACGGCCTCGAAACTGAAGGCGTTGCGCGACAGGCCAATGCGGTCGGCGCTGGTGGCGCCAGCGTTATCGCCGTCGCCTCGCTTGAGGAAGCGCGGCGAGTCAAGCAGGCGCAGTGCCGCCAGCATCGGCGAGTTGCGACCGAAGGTGAAGCGCGCGCCGCTGGCGACGCCGTTGCTGACCGCTTGCGCGAGACAGACGATGGCGCGGTAGCGGTCCGCCATTTCCGGTGGGGTGGGCAGCAGGCGCAGGGTGCGCGCATCCACCGGCGCGAAGGTGGCGGGAGCGTCGATGCGCTGGCGGCCTTCGGCGGTGCTGGCGTAGAGCTGGTCGGCTGCGTCGACCATCAGGCTGATGGCCGGTTGCGCGTCGGCGGTGAGTGCGAGGTCGCGGTTGAACGGCAGTTCCATCGCCAGCGCGCCGGTTTCGCGGTAGCGGCTCAGGCGCGGCAGGGCCAGCGCCACCAGGCTGACGCGCTGCTGGGCGACCGGCGCGTAAGTTGCGTCGCTTTCGCCAGGACGGTTGGCAGGCTTGTGGCTGGCGGCGGCCGGAATGGCTGTCAGGTCGATGGCCCCGGCGCGCTTTTGCCAGACGGCGGGAGGCGCGGGGGGCTCGCTTTGCTGGCTTGCGCGCGCGGGCGTGGCGGCGGTGCGGGCGATTTTGAGCAGCAGGCGCTGACCGTCCGGCGCCTTGATGATGTGGTAGCCGCCGCGCGGATCGTAGTGGCATTCGAACGCGCCTTTCGGCCTTACCTGCACCACCGGCGCGGCGTCCGGGCCGTCGTTAAGGATCAGCAGTGCAGCGTCGGGGCCGAACGGCCAGCCCTGCACCGGCACGCCGCCATCGCCGCCGATCAATGCCAGCCGCTGGTTCGGATAGATGGCGCACACGGTGTGCCAGATGGCGCTGTCGCGCGAGAGGCTCACGTTGTACAGCATCTTTTCGTCCGGCGCGGGCAGGTACACGGCGTGGCCGAATTTGACCTCGATTTCATCCGGCGCCAGCGCGGCGTCGCCGACCACGTCGTAGCGTACTTCATCGCTGCCCAGTAAATCGCCGAAGTCCTTCTGGTGCAAGGCCGCCAGCGTTTGCGCGAGGTCGCGCGCGCGGGCGCCGCGCGTGAGGTGATAGTCGTCGTCGACTTCTTCCTGCGGCAGCATCAGTGTCACATGCGAGAAGCAACGCGTGGCGGCGCGGCCTTTGTGTTCACGCGGGGTCCGCTCCAGCAGGTCACGCAGCAGCGGGCGGCGCGAGAACAGCGCCAGGCCGGGCGCCTGCCAGATCGCCTCGGCGTTGAAGACATCCGGGATGCGTCCCAGGACGGCGTGTTGGACATAGGTCGGCATGATTCAGGCTCCTTCGGAAGATATCGCACTGAAGGTAAGCAGGGGGCAGAGGAAAAACAGCAAATGGCTGCCGCCGGCCGAGAGAAAACTCATCGGCTGCCCCATGATCGGGAAGATGGCGAGGTTGGTGCCCCACGAGAGCAGGAAATGGCCCAGTACGAACGCGCCGCCGCCGCACAGGGCGAAGTAGCGGAAGCGGCCCAGCCACGCGTGGCGGAAGTTGCGGGCGCTGGCGCCGTTGCGGTAAGCCTGGATGGCGGCCAGCAGGATCCCCGTCAGGAAGGCGGCTTGCACGCACCACAGCAGCAGACCACCCAGCAGGCCGTGACGGTTGAGGAAGAAGGAGGCGGCAAAGTCGTCCTGCACGGCGGGGATTTGCGTGACGCTGCCGGCGGCCTGGCCGAGCGTGCGCAATCCCAGCCAGTGGTCGGCGCCGAACCAGCCGCCGTCGCCGATGGCGCGCGCGCCGAGCAGCAGTTGCTGGCCGGTGTGGGGATGCTCGGCGGGATTGAGCCAGACCAGGAAGCGGTCGGCGTAGAAGCCCCAGCGTATCAGGTCATCGGTGCCGGTGAGGCGCAGATAGACGATGGCGCTGACGGCAAGCAGCGCGCCGCCCAGCAGCGTGGCGGCGAGCCAGCGGTTGCGGGCGGCGACGGCGTAGGCCAGGCCCACACCGGTGCTCCACACCAGCAGCAGGATCAGCGGCGAGAAGTCGTCCACCTGCACCAGCGCGAGGCCGAGCAGCGCGAGGAACAGCAGTGCGGGCGCGATCAGTTGCAGCCAGCGCGTGCTTTGTTCGGCCAAACGCTGCGGGCCGTTGTGCCAGTTGAAGCGCAGCGCCAGGCAGTGGGCGGTGAGGGCGGTGAGGGCGAGCTTGGCCAGTTCGACCGGTTGCAGGTCGAAGACGCCGGTTTCGTCGCCCCACAGGACTTGTGCGGCCAGCGCGGCCAGTGCGATGGCGGCGAACAGCGCGAGCAGCCATTCGATGGTGCGCTGTTGAAGGTGCGCGCCGCGCGCGGCGTTGTGTTGCGCCCACAGTTGCAGCAGGCCGCCAAGTCCGGCGCCGATGGCCAGCAGCGCGGCGGATTTCTGGTAGTAGCGCAGCCAGGACGATTCCGGCGCGCCAAGGCCAAGCTCCAGCTGCGCCAGCAGGCCGATGGCGAGCAGCGTGACGCCGGCGGCCTTGGCCAGCGTCATGCGGCCGGGCAGGGCGAGCCACAGCAGCAGCGCGCTGGCGCCAAGCAGCAGCGAGCAAGCGGCGGACGGCGCAGAGCCGGCCCGCTGCGCGATCAGCGCGACCAGCCCTGCGGCCAGCGAACCTGCCGCCGCAAGTACCGCACCCCCTCCCACGGCCCAATGCCGATCAGCGCTTTGCGCGGACGCCGTGGCGACGGTGTGCGCCGTCGCGGCCGTCGCGGATGCGAGTCGGGCGGCGATGCTGATGGCGATGCCGGCGGCGCATGCGGCGAGGGCGAAGTAGACGATGTTCGCCGGTCCGCCTTGCCACAGGTCGCGCTGTTGCCATTGCCAGCTCACTTGCGGTGGCAGCTTCAGTTCCGGTTCGCTGTACAGTTTGACGTGGCGGCTGGGATGCAGCATCAGTTGGCTGCCGCTGGACGACAGCTGCAAGCGTGTGTGGCCGGCCATGATCGCGTTCACGCCATCCAGTGGCGCTTCCTGCTTGCGCAAGTCAGCTTGACCGGCCAGCACGGTGGCCCGGTCGCCGTCGGGATTGCCGGCGGTGAGCTGCAGGTGGCCGTTCACGCGGCTGATCTGCGCCGCACCCGGCGTCACCTGCGCCAAGCCTAGCCAGTTATCGCAATGCAGGTTGCCGCCGAACGTGAGCGGACGCGCAATCGTCAGCGGCATGATGCGGTTCCACGCCGATAGCGCCTTGCCGGCCAGCCGCGCGTCCGGGCAACCGGCTTGCGGGCGGCCGTCGCGGTACAGCAGGGCGCCATCGTAATGCCATTCATGGCCATCGCGCGTGAAGGTTACGGAGTTTGCATCGGCACGGTGGATATCGAACACCGCGCCGTCTATCTGGAAGCTGCCCAGTCCCTGCAAGGCCGCGCTGCCCAGCCGCTGTTCGGACGCATCGCGCAGCAGCACCACCTGCCTGGCCGCGCTCAGGTTGCGGATGAACCAATTGCCATCGGCGTCGCGCCGCAGCGCGATGTGATTCCGGTCTGTTTGCGGAGCGGCCAGTTCGCGCTGGCCAAGCGTGATGCTTTCGCCGCCAGCCAGATTGACCGAGATCGCGGAGGGTAGCCATGCGGCGGGAGCGCGCAGCAGGGCCAGCACCTGCAATCCGCACAGCGCGGCCAGTACCGCCAGCGTGAACGCCATGCCACAGTGGCGAACCACAGCTCGGGACAGCATCAGCAACGCATCGGCCACCCCGCGTGACAGCACCGGGCGGCGCGGTATCTGGCGATGCGGGATAACGCGCGCTGCCGCGCCGGAGGAACGCTCGCCCATCATGCCCCCTGCATTGATTGCCAGCCATTGACGGCCGATGGACGGCGCATGCCCAGCGCCGGTTCAACTGCATCGAACGCGCCGTACGCCGGTTTTGTGGCAAGCACCTCGTTGAGCATGCGGCTGATCTGGATAGCGTGCCGTGGGCGCAGCGCAGGATCGATCTGCAATAAGGCGCGCAGCAACGCCAGCGCCGCGTCGCGCCGATCGGCCGGAATGGCGGCGGCAAAGCGCTCCTCCTCTTCCGGCAGCAGCGCGCAGGGAATCGCGCCTCCATGCCGGCCGAGCAGCACGTCCGCCCCGGCCACGTGATGCTCGCGATACGCCTGTCCGCAATCGGCGCAATACCGCAGCGGCAGCCCCGCGATCAAAAAGTACAGCAGCGCACCCAGCGAAAAGTAATCACTGCGTGCGCTGGTGGCATAGCCGCCGCCATCGGCGGGGAAGAACTGCTCCGGCGCCTGCCAGTTGGCGGTGCCGGCATAGGAATGCGCCTGCAGGCTGCCCAATGCCCGATTGGTGCCGAAGTCCGCCAGCCTGACTGTGCGCAGGTGCGGATCGAGCAGCACATTGGCTGGTTTCAGATCGAGATAACGCCAGCCATATTGATGCACCTTGGCCAGCGCCTGATTTAGCTGCGCGGTCCAGCCCAGCGCCTGCGCCAGCGGCACCGTCTCGTTGCGGCCTCGCACGGCGATCATGTGCTTGCCCAGGTCTGCGCCCATCAGTTCGAGCGCCAGCACCGGCAAGCCTTCATGCCAGCCGCTGTCGAGCAGGCGCACGATGTGGCGCTCGTCCCACGGTTCCAGCGACTGTAAAAACGCGATTTCGTTGTTGGCGGCACTGATCCAGCGCTCGCGCTGCGCGGGCAGGGCGCGCTCCATCTGTTCCCGATTGATTAACTTGATGGCGACATCGCGCGTCGCTTGCGGCCCGCTGGCGCGCCAGATAATGCCGTAAGCCGAGCCGCCGATCTGCTCACGCAGCCGGTAGTGCCCCAGTTCCAAAGCGATGATTGCATCTGCTGTCGTCATAAATCCCCCCGTCGCAGAGGCCTAGCGGAGGGACGAAAAAAAGCCCCGGACTTCGGGGCTTAGAGGGGGAAGATTAACGATCCCAGCGATCGTGGTGGTGGCGGTGACGCTCCCAGCGTTCCTCGCGATAGTACGGGCGGGCCGGTTCAACGTAGACCACGCGTGGCGGCGGTTCGTAATAGCGTACTGGCGGCGCGTAGTAGACCGGAGCCGGACGCTCGTAGTACACCGGCGCAGGCTGCGAATACACGCGGGTCTCGACGTAACCACGATCGTGGCCGCGATAGTAGCGGTCATCCGAGGTGCGGATGCTGTTGCCGACCGCCGCGCCAACCAGGCCGCCGACGATGGCGCCATCGCGTCCGCCTGCGCTGTTACCGATTGCCGCGCCGACCACAGCACCCGCCACCGTGTTGAAATCACGGTCGCCTGCGTATGCCGACGACGATACTGCTGCTACGGCCAGTAACGCTACACCCATCATTTTTTTGCTCAACATGGTAATGCTCCTTGCTGCGGCCCCGGATCGGAATGATTCGTTAGCCAGTGACTCCACTATAAATGCCAGCAGAATTATTACCACGTCTTATACACATGCTTACAAACCAGCGTCGCCGGTAATGGCTTGTAACAATTAGAGAGATTGTGCTTCCCACTCCGGCCGCAGCAAACTGAAGATGGTCACGTCCTGGTAATGGCCGTTGATGAAGAAGGACTGGCGCAGCGTGCCTTCGGCCTGGAAGCCGCATTTTTGCGCAACCCGCACCGATCCCACGTTCTCCGGCGCGGTCAGTAATTCCAGCCGGTGGTACGGGTGGACCTTGAACAGGTAATCCGCCAGCAGCTTGCACGCCTCGGTGACATATCCGCGCCCGGACAGCTTGGGATCGAACAGGCGGTAGCCGATTTCGCGCGTCACTGGCGTACGGCTCTTGAAGTGGGTGATCACGCCGACCACGTGGTGCAGCGAGTCCTCGATCACAAACAGCTCGCTGTCGTCGGTGACGAAACCATTGGTCATGAACTCCTTGCGCATGGTTTCCGGCGACTTGAAATGGGTCGAAAAATAATCGCCGCGCGAGGGCAGGTCGTTGACCAGCGCGATGAAGGCGTTCAGATCGGCCGTCACGAGGTGACGCACAGTGCAGAGTTGACCCTTGAGCATAGGTGCTTTCTTCCGAAAGTTGAAGTTACATCCTAGAGCAAGTGCGATAGCAAATCAACATGGATGACAAGATCATCATGATCGGTTATCGTTTCCGGTTCATCCCTCTTAATCTGTACAGGAACCGCATGAAATCCGTTCTCCAGAAATCCATGTCGCTGACCGTGCTGGCCACAAGCCTGCTGTGTGTTGGCGCCAGTGCCGCTCCCAACGACCCCGCCACGCTGGGCCAGATCCGTGATAGCGCGATGCAAAGCGACTGGGCCTACGAACGGCTGGCCGACCTGACCGACCTGGTGGGCCCGCGCCTGTCCGGTTCCGCCGGCGCCGCTGCGGCGGTGGAGCAGGTGGCGGCGGCAATGCGCAAAATCGGCGCGACCGTGACGCTGCAGCCGGTGAAAGTACCGCACTGGGTGCGCGGTGTGGAAACGGCGGAGCTGGTGGACTACACCGGCCGCCCGGCCGGCATCACGCAGAAAGTGGTGCTGACGGCGCTCGGCGGTTCCGGCGCCACGCCGGCTGCCGGCCTGACCGCGCCGGTGGTGATCGTGCGCAGCTTCGATGAACTGAAGGCCAAGGCGGCGCAAGTCAAGGGCAGCATTGTGCTGTTCGACGTCGCTTTCGACCAGGAGATGGCGGACCGCGGCCACGCCGGTCCGGCGTACGGCCGCGGCGCGGGTTTCCGTTTCGCCGGTCCTAAATTGGCGGCAGATATGGGCGCGGCGGCAGCGCTGGTGCGCTCGGTCGGCGGCGCCAACTACCGCATCGCGCACACCGGCGCCACCGGCGTGGTGGACGGCGCGCGCATTCCTGCCGCCGCCGTGACGGCGGAAGATGCGATGCTGATGAGCCGCCTGTCGGCGCGCGGCCCGCTGAAGATGCACCTGACCCTGACCCCGCAAACCCTGCCGGAAGCCGATAGCTTCAACGTGATTGCCGACCTGCCGGGCAGCGACAAGGCCGATGAGGTGGTGATCGTCTCCGGCCACCTCGATTCTTGGGACCTGGCCACCGGCGCGCACGACGACGGCACTGGCGTGGCCGGCGCGATGGCGGTGATCGACACGCTGAAAAAGCTGAATCTCAAGCCGCGCCGCACCATCCGTGTGATCGCGTGGATGAACGAGGAAAACGGCACCCGTGGCGGCAAGGCCTACTTCGAAGCCAACAAGACCAAGCTGGATAAGCACTTCGCCGCGATTGAGTCCGACAGCGGCGGCGGCCGTCCGTTCGGCTTTATCGGCAGCGTGACGCCGCCGATGGTGAAGTATTTCGCACCGCTGAAAACCGCGCTGGAGCCGATCGGCGCCGGCATCTTCGAGCGTCACGACATCGCCGGTGCGGCCGATACCGGCCCGCTGGAGCGCGCGGGCGTGCCGGTGTTTGAACCGCTGGTCGATTCCAGCTCCTACTTCAGCTATCACCACACGCCGGCCGATACGCTGGACAAGGTCAGCCCGCTGGAGCTGAAGCGTCACGTCGCTGTGATGACCGCGCTGACCTGGTATCTGGCCAATATGGAAGAGAACATCGGCCGCGTACCGCCGCAGCCGGAGTAACGCTGGAGTAACGGCGCGGCAGGGGCTTGGGAATGGTGGTATGCTGGAATCCAGAGTAAGGAGGCCATCATGAACAAGCTCCATTACAAGGGCTGGGATATTCTCCCAACCGCGCTGCCGACCGCCGACCACAAATGGTCCGCCAGTTGCGACCTGGTTGAACATAAGGGCGCCGACGACACGGAGGTATTTGAAGGCGCCACCATGCAGTTCATTCGCGATACCGAGGACGAAGCCCTCGCTGCCGCCTGCAATGAGGCTTATATCCAGATCGATAACATTCTCGCCGATCCGTCGGTGCGCTTGGCGTGAACGGCGCGTCCGGCTTGTGATAACATTGCCGGATGACCGTTCTGTTTCGATCCTTCGTCGTTTGGCTGATGCTGTTGGCGCTCCCGTACCAGGGCTATGCGTCGGCGCAGATGCAGTTGTGCGCCGCTCCTGCGACGCCGGGGACGGCTGCGGTCATGAAGATGGTCATGCCTGACGGTCCGCACGACCATGCCGCCATGCTGGCTGCGCAAAAGAGTGAAAAAGCCAATCCCCACACCAATATGAAGTGCAGCGGTTCCGCATGCTGCTCTGCCGCCGCGCCGCTACTGGCGTTGGCTATCCCCGCGCCGCTGCTGCCATCCGCAGCCGTCGTGCCGTTCTATTCCGACTTCCTCCCCGCGGTCGACCTGGCCCACCCTGAACGTCCGCCTCAAGGCTACAACGCCTGATCACGCCCAAGCTCCGTCTGCGAGCTGTATTTTCCATCACGATTTTTGAGGTAGAGACATGAATTGTCTATATAAACTCGCCGCTGGCGCCAGCGCGGCGCTGCTGCTGGGCGGCTGCGCGTCGCTGTCCGGCGATGGCGGCTTCGGCGCCGCAGCCGGCATCAGCGAACAGCGCACCGGCGCCAGCGCCAGCGTCGCCGGCCGCTTGCCGCGCAATGACGACGACGCGCGCGCGCTGGCCGCCGTCATCAACAAGAAGCTCGAGCAGCCGCTGGCTGCCGACGATGCAGTGCAGATCGCGCTGCTGAACAACCGTGGCCTGCAGGCCAGATATTGGTCGCTCGGCGTGGCCGAGGCGGACCTGGTGCAGGCGGGCCGCCTGCAAAATCCGGTGCTGGACTTCAAGCGCAGTCACGGCGGAGGCGAAGTCGGTATCGAACGCACGCTGACCTTTAACCTGGTCAGCCTGATTACCGCGCCGATGGCCAGCCGTATCGAGGGTCGCCGCTTCGAGCAAACCAAACTGCTGGTGGCGAATGAGGCGCTGAAGGTGGCCACCGACACCCGCCGCGCGTGGGTGGATGCGGTGGCCGCCAGCCAGATCGCCGACTATGCGAAGCAGGTGGAAGCGTCGGCGCAAGTCGGGGCCGAACTGGCGGGCCGCATGCGCAAGGCCGGTAACTGGAGTGCGCTCGACCAGGCGCGCGAACAGGCCTATCACGCGCAGACCGTGGCCGATGTGACGCTTGCGCAGAAGGCTGCCGTGTCGGCACGCGAAAAGCTGACTCGTTTGCTGGGCCTGAGCGGCGAGCAAGCGGCATCGTACCGCTTGCCCGATCACTTGCCGGATTTGCCGGCCGCACCGCGCGAGCTGGGCGATATCGAGCAGCTCGCGGTCAACGAGCGGCTGGATATCCAGGCCGCCAAACTGGATACCGAACAAACCGCAGCCACGCTGGGGCTGACCCGCACCACACGCTTCATCAACGTGCTGGATCTGGGCGCTGTGCGTAATACCGACGGCGGCACGGCCACGCGCGGCTATGAGCTGTCGCTGGAGATTCCGCTGTTCGACTGGGGCTCGGCTCGCGTCGCCCGCGCGGAAGCGACCTACATGCAGTCGGTGAACCTGCTGGCGCAAGCGGCGGTCGATGCGCGCAGCGAGGCGCGCGAGAGCTATGCCGACTATCGCGCATCCTACGATCTGGCGCGCCACTACCGGGACAACGTGGTCCCGCTGCGCAAGCAGATTTCCGATGAAACGCTGTTGCGCTACAACGGCATGCTGATGAGCGTCTTCGAACTGCTGGCCGACGCGCGCGAGCAAGCCAGTGCCGTCAGCGGCTACATCGGCGCGCTCAAGGACTACTGGACCGCGCAAGCCAACCTGGAGGCCGCGCTGGGCGGCCGTCTGCCATCGAATAAAGGAGTACAACCATGACCACCCGCAGGAATTTTTTGAGTGGCGCGGCCACTTTGATCGGCGCCGGCATGGTGAGCAAGGCCGGAGCGGCGACGCTGCCTGAAGCACCGGTGCAATCGTCGGCGTCCACGCAAGGGCCGCTGTCGCCACCGAACGGCCGTCCCTACAACCCCGTCGTCACGCTGAATGGCTGGACGCTGCCGTGGCGGATGAAGGATGGCGTCAAGGAGTTCCACCTGGTGGCCGAGCCGGTGGTGCGCGAGATCGCGCCTGGCATGACGGCCAATCTGTGGGGCTACAATGGCCAGAGTCCGGGGCCGACCATCGAAGTGGTGGAGGGCGACCGTGTGCGCATCTTCGTCACCAACAAGCTGCCGGAGCACACTAGCGTTCACTGGCACGGCCAGCGCCTGCCGAACGGCATGGACGGCGTCACCGGCTTGACGCAGCCAGGCATCGCGCCGGGCAAAACCTTTGTCTATGAGTTCGTAGCGAAGAACGCGGGCACCTTCATGTATCACCCGCACGCGGACGAGATGGCGCAGATGGCGATGGGGATGATGGGCTTCTGGGTCACGCATCCGCGCGATCCCAAGCTGCATGCGGTGGACCGCGATTTCGTGTTCCTGCTAAGTTCCTACGATATTGAGCCGGGCAGCTACACGCCCAAGATCAACACCATGACCGACTTTAACCTGTGGACCTTCAACAGCCGCGCCTTCCCCGGCGTGGATCCGATGGTGGTGCGCAAGGACGACAAGGTGCGCATCCGCGTCGGCAACCTGACCATGACCAACCATCCGATTCATTTGCATGGCCATACGTTTGAAGTGACCGGCACCGATGGCGGCTGGGTGCGGCCATCGGCGCGCTGGCCGGAGGTGACCACCGATATCGCGGTGGGCCAGATGCGGGCGATCGAGTTCGTGGCCGATGAACCGGGCGACTGGGCCTTCCACTGCCACAAATCGCATCACACCATGAACGCGATGGGCCACGATGTGCCGAACATGATCGGCGTGGACCACAGCGGCGTGGCGCGCAAGATCAACAACCTGGTGCCGGGCTATATGGTCATGGGCGACAAGGGCGGATCGATGGGCGGCATGGAGATGCCGCTACCGGAAAACACGCTGCCGATGATGATGGGTGAAGGTCCGTTCGGCGGCCTGGAGATGGGCGGCATGTTCACGGTGGTGAAGGTGAGGGAAGGGCTGGCGCGCAACGACTACAAAGACCCGGGCTGGTATCAGCATCCGAAAGGCACGGTGGCGCGCGAGTGGACCGGCGAACTCCCCGCCGCCCCGCGCGCGCCCGGCGCTCCGCCGTCCAAACCATCGGAGGCGATGGACGTGAAGCGCGACGGCGATATGCATCATAATCACTAAAGCTAGAAAGGTCAGGCGGGATTTGCTAGTATCCAAAGCTCCATGAGAAAACTATCCCGCTACCCGGAGCAAATCGCGCTGTTGCCGTATATCGGCAAGTGGACCGCGCTCGCCGGGCTGATTGCTGTGCTGAGCGGCACGGCGTCGGCCTTTTTTCTGTTTGCGCTCGATGCCGCCACCAACTGGCGCGAGGCGCATCGCTGGATTATCTGGCTGCTGCCGCTGGCCGGCTTCGCGGTCGGCTGGGTGTATCTCAAGTTGGGCAGCAGCGTGGAGGCGGGGAATAACCTGCTGATCGACGAAATCCACGATCCGAAAAACGTCGTCCCGCTGCGCATGGCGCCGCTGGTATTGATCGGCACCGTGGTATCGCACTGGTTCGGCGCTTCGGTCGGGCGCGAGGGCACGGCGGTGCAGATGGGCGGCACGCTGGCTGACCAGCTGACTCACATCTTCCGCCTGCGCCACGCCGAGCGCCGCATCGTGCTGATGGCCGGTATCAGCGCCGGTTTTGCATCGGTGTTCGGCACACCGCTGGCCGGCGCGATCTTTGGGCTGGAAGTGCTGGCCATCGGCCGCATGCGCTACGACGCTATTTTCCCCTGCATGGTGGCCGCCATCGCCGCCGACCAGGTGGGCATGGCGTGGGGCGTGCATCACACGCACTATGCCATCAGCGCCATCACCCCGGTCGGCCTCTGGAGCGTGGCCGCGGTGCTGGCGGCGGGCATGGTGTTTGGACTGGTGGGCATGGCCTTTGCCAAATCCACGCATGCGGCATCGGCCTTCATGAAGCGCCATATCAGCTATGCGCCGCTGCGGCCGATGCTGGGCGGCGCGGTCATCGCGCTGGCGGTGTGGTGGCTAGGCACGCGCTACATCGGCCTCGGAATTCCGGTGATGGTGGAAGCGTTTCAGCAGCCGGTGGCGCCGTGGGACTTCCTCGGCAAATTCGTTTTCACGGTTGGTTCGCTGGGCAGCGGCTTCAAAGGCGGCGAGGTGACGCCGCTGTTCTATATCGGCGCGACGCTGGGCAACGCGCTGGCGCCGCTGCTGCAGCTGCCGTTTGCGCTGCTGGCGGGACTGGGCTTTGTGGCTGTGTTTGCGGGCGCGGCCAATACGCCGCTGGCGTCGACCATCATGGCGATCGAATTATTCGGCCCGCAAATCGGCCCGTACGCGGCGCTGGCTTGCGTGGTGGCTTACCTGTTCTCGGGGCACAGCGGCATTTATCGCGCCCAGCGCGTGGGCCTCGTCAAGCATCGTCTGCCGCCCGTGGCGCGCGACCGCAAGCCGCCTTCAGCGTAAGCGCGCCATCAGCCGTTGCGCATCGAATGGTGCGTGCACCTTGATGTCGTTATCGAAGTAGCAGTAGATATCGCGGCTGCTGCGGTGCGGCGGCGGATCGCGTGAAATCAGCTTTGCGTCCGCTGGCTGTCGGCCGCCTGCCCATGCCGTGATGCGTGCAGCCCAGTGGCCCAGCGCGTCGTCATTGTAGCCGCTGGCGTACAGTTCTTCCGCACCGTGCAGGCGCAGATACATGAAGCTGGCGGTAACGTCTTCGTAATCGGGCCACTTGCCTGCGCTGTCCGCCACCGCGGCTCGTGCTGCCGGGCCAGCGCCTGCGCATGCTCCAGATTACGCGGCAGCAGCTTGAAAAAGCGCTCCAGCCGCTGCGCATCAAAGCGTAAATTCGGCGGCAGCTGCCACAGGAAAGGCCCCAGCTTTTCGCGCAGGTTGAACACACCGGACGCCATCACATTCGCCAGCGCCGGGCCGATGTCCTCGCCCAGCCGCAGGATATGCGTGAGGTAGCGGTTGCCCTTGTGGCTGAATACAAAGCCGTCCGGCGTCGCCTCATACCATGCCGAGTAACTGGACGGCCGCTGTAGCGAATAGAAAGAGCCGTTGAGTTCTATGCTCGGCACCGCGCGCGCCGCAAACGCCAGTTCGCGCGACTGCGGCAGATCCGGCGGATAAAACACGCCACGCCATGGCTTGTAGCGCCAGCCGGAAATGCCGATATAGATTTTGCCCATGCACGACTATAGCGAAATCGCGCAGCGCGTGCGGCACGCCTGGCGCTCATGGCTTGCTGCCGGGCTCCGTGGCCGGGGCGGCATACCACTTATCGCGCGGCAGGACGTGCGAGGTGGCTGGCTCCTGGCAGTAGTGCGGCGAGGTGATTTGCACGCCGTATTCGTGGAAGATGTCGACGATGTGCTGGTGCAGGCGGTTCAGCACTTCGGCGCGCTGGCGCGGGGTTTCGACGGTGGCGTAGGCCACCAGCCGGTATTCGGTGTAGAAGTCCGACAGCGCCACTTGCATCACGTAGGGCTTGGGCGCCGCCGCGATATCGTCGGTGCGCTGCGCGGCCAGTTCCAGCATCGCGTGCACCTGCCGCCAGGGCGTGTCGTAGCCGATGGTGACGGTGGTGTCGAGCACAAAGCCGGTACCCGCATAGGCGCGCGAGTAATTCTTGCTGGTGTTGGAGAGCACCCAGGCGTTGGGCATGGTGATTTCCTCACCGAGCCCGGTACGCAGACGGGTTTCGAACATGCCCAGTTCCACCACCGTGCCTTCGGCTTCGCCGATGCGGACATACTCGCCCTTGCGCAAGGTACGCGCATACATCAGGATCAGGCCGCTGGCCCCTTGGCCGACAATGCTGGAGGCGCCAATCGATACCATCAGGCCCACCAGCACCGACAGGCCCTGGAACGCCGCCGTCTGTGCGCCGGGCAGATAAGGGTAGGCCATGGCCAGCGCAAACAGCCAGATCACCACATTGGCGATGCGGCGCGTGGGCGTCGCGGTATCCCGGTCCAGCCAACCCACTTGCAGCTCGCCGCTTTCCACGCGCTGGAACACGGAGCCCAGCGTCAGCATCACCAGCCGGGCGATGGCGACAATCACCGCCACCAGCACCAGTCCGGGCAGGGCATTGACGATGCTCTGGGCCACGCCGCTGATCACATCCACCAGATAGTCCTGCAAGCGCTCGCCCCAGCTGCGCGAGTACGGAATCTTACCCAGCACGAAAGCCAGCCACAGATAGGTGGCGATCAGGCGTAGCGCCCAGATCAGCAGGTTGACCGAGTGGCGCATGAAGCGCACATAGTGTTCGGTATCGAGCACGCGCACGTTCTTCACCTTGACGCGGCCAAGATGACGGCTGATCGCCTGCGCCGAGCGCCGGCCCACCCAGCGATGCAGCAGGAACAGGCCGCGCAGGACCAGCGCCCACGCCAGCGTGGCCACAGCGCACAGCGCGCCGGCGATCAGCAGGTAGCGCGGGCTGGCTTGCTCGCGGCGTTCGTCCAGCGCCTTGCTCAGCTGGGCGGTGGACTCGGTAGCGATGCTGTCGGTGGTGTCGCCGGCCAGCGGATTGATATCGGCTGGCGTGACGAGGAACAGCAGTGCGCCATCCAGCAGCACCTGCGTGCCTTCGTTGATCGGGTGGATGGCCGGGCGCTGCGGGCCGTTGAGGGCGAGGGCGGCGTCGAGCCGCTTGCGCGCGCCTGCGGCACGGTCTTCCGGTGTAAAGCCAGCCATGGCGGCGCGGAACAGGAAGATGGTGCGGTTGGCGAATTCCAGCTTGGCGGGCGGCGGTGGCGTAGCGGCAGCATCGGCGGCAAGGACGGCCCCGCACAGCATGGTTATCAGCAGGGCGCACAGCAGGCGGCACAAAACGGTCATCAGCATCCTCACAGCATCATCATTAGCAATGACGCCATGTTATCGGATTCTCTAGTTGTCTGGCAGTTATGGATGGTTCATGGCATAATATCGGGCTTGTGTGGGCCTCGATGGTGAAATTGGTAGACACAGGAGACTTAAAATCTCCCACCGCAAGGTGTGCCGGTTCGATTCCGGCTCGAGGCACCAACCAAACTGCAAAGCGTCCGATGAAAGTGCTCGCTAACAATTCGGAACTTTGAGTTCAGCAATAATCCCTAGTTCCGCAAAATCGAGTCTGCTTCAACCCTGTTAGCTGTTGCTATTTTGTCGGCTTCACAATCTTCCCTCGTCGGTGCCGCACGTAGTGGGCGGTCATTGCCAGCGTAGTGCGACCGAGCGGATCCTCTGCCGCCCCCCAAAGCCCTCCGGATCGTCTTTATCCTTGCCCGCCTTCGCACGAAGGTCGCGGAGTTGGAATTTTTTGATCACTCGCTCCAACTCTGGATGCGCGGCTATCGCGGCAGCCCGTACGCGGCGTTCTCGTGTGCCTGGTCCTGCAGTTCCTTCGCCAGAAGCTCTGGCGGCCACGTCATCATGGTTTCGTAGAGGCTCATCTTGCAGCTCCAGTAGCAGCGCGCCGCGCCCGCTCACCTCGCGCTCGTATCGAGTGCTCGCAACCTTCAGCGTTGGCATCGGTATCGCTGATATCCTGCAGGCGCTCCACGCGCGCGCTAGTGATTTCCAACACGATGCGGCACGCCGCGTGCGGCATGAAGATGGCGGGGCGCTTGTACCAGCGGGGCAGTGAGCCGCCAGGCCCGTTAGTCAGCGGCACGTCCGAGCCTTCGGCGTAGTATTGATACGCTCGGTCGCACTCAGGGGGCATGTCGATAAAGTGCCATTCATCGCGGTACTTCTTCTCGCTGTAGCGAGTCGCCCAGCGGCAGTAAGCGTAAAAGGGCTCCCGCACCCAGATGCGGCCGCCGGCCTGGCCGTAGGAGCATTGGCGCAGAAGTGCTTCCTCGGTGACTGGCTCGCACCCCTCGATTTGGTGCTGGCTCGTGTATGGGGCAGTAGTAATGATCACCGGGGAGGCAGGCTGGCGCTCCATAACGCGGTAGGTCCGCTTCTTAGTGCCGGCCAGCGTGGCGTGCACCATGGCGCCAGTCATGAGGAGAGGGTGTCTTTGCTCATGCTAAGATACTTTCCCGAAAAAAAGGATGAATATGTTTAAGAAATTTCTTCTTGCACTGGTGATCTGCACTGGTATTTCCAGCATGTTTATGGTCGGGTTTGTTTGTTATTCCCTCTGGCCAGATAAAGATTCGAGCCTGCCAGCCTGGATTCAAGCGGTTGGTTCCGTAGCAGCAATCGTTGGTGCTGCTTTGGGCATCGCATGGCAAATTGATGACAATGCGAAGCGCGCAGCCACCACTGCTGAAGCCGAGACTAATCGGCAGGCCAGCGCGATGCGTCTGGAAGTTGATAACCTCCTCAAGGCGTTGCATTCCGAGCTTTCAGCGTTTAAGACTTCCGTCGACCGCATTTGGAACCGGATGGAAGAAAATGAGGCACTTAAGTCCCACGGTATGTTCGCAATGGTCTACCCTGACATGACTCCTAACTTTTTGGTCTACTCCGGATGCACGTCGAAACTTGGTCTCATTTCGCGAGATCAGCTCCGTTCTGACATTGTTCGACTGTATGCGGAGCTCGGCACCACCTTTGCGATTTTGAATCTCAACAGCTCGCATGCTGCGCGACTTCACGATGGGTTGAGCGCTACTGACCCGTCGACAATCGCGATGCAACGGATGGCTCCATTGTTGAGGCAGAATATTCAGAAACTGCAAAGTGAGCTTGAGAGGGTCTGCCTCGAAATCACTCGAGATGTTGGCTAGGTCAATATTGGAATTGATAGGGGGCAGGTGTGTCGGCCGCGATTGCATCAAGAAAATCAATCCCGACCACAAGCCGCCCAAAATCACTTGAAAACCGATCTCACCGTTGCCGAGGTGCGCGTCCGTGCGAGTGGAAGTGATTGGTTAGTCCATTCGCGGATATTGCTATCCCGACAGGCTGGCGCGGTACTGAGGGCGAGATGACATAAAAGATCTTTCAGTTTCCAAAATGCAATTGTTGGGTTATGATTCGCTATCTTTTTCAGGGGTGGATGATGGCGGAACAAAACGACACGGGTGCGATTTCAGAAGCTGTGCGGGAATATTCTAAAAAGGATTTGTACCTAAAGGCCACTGGTATCGTCATTTTAAGTGTACTGTTCGGGATATTCTTCCTGCTAGTATTGGATCAAGTTATCAATTGGTTAAACCTCGCGTATAACATGTCGAGGGGGAATGTCGCGATAGCTGTCGCCGGTGGGTTGTTCTGTTTCCTAGCAGGCCTTGGAGGCTACATCGTCCGAGAGCGGCGTCGCCTGTTGTACGCTTCTGTGGAGATTGGTATCGCAATGGTCACTGGCGGAGCCGCAGTTTATTCTGGATTTTCAGCGTCGACCTCAGCCTGGGGCGCACTCTTCGCTTTTTTTGGTGCTATTTATGTCGCGGTTCGCGGATTCGATAATTTATACAAAGTAATCGAACCGCCACCTTTCTTTGCAAAGGCTAAGAGCTGAGGCGTGTGCGGTCAGAGTTTTATAGTAGATACCTAAGATTCGGGCTCCAACTCCTTGATGCCTTCGCTCGCACGCACCGCGTACTTCGCAGATAGCGCTGGAGCACCATCGAAGCCACCCATGCGGTGGCTTTTTCTATTTCAGTACTCCTATCCGTTTCAGTTCGCGCTCAAGGTCTTCTCTGTCTTCGAATTGCTTCTGATCATAGACAACGTAAAAGGACGGGAATCCGTCTCCAATATCGAAGGCGCAGGCCGCTGCCTCGATTTCGGTGCCCTGTCCCGGGTTATGCTTTTTGAAAACTCGCTTGTAGCGTTCCTCAGTTAGGCTGTTGTGCCCCGGTCGATTCATATGTGGCTCGTCAGCGTCGGTAACATATCCATCCCTCGTCAGGCCGTCGTGCAGCACAGCGAATGCGCGCGGGTTGTCGGTAAATAGTTCAGTGAAGTGATCGCTCATGAGAAAGAGAGGAGTTATTGCGCAACTCATATTCTACGCCGCCGAAACTGAGATCGCCCGTGGTCCAGACGACGCGCCGGACAAAAACGTCGAAGCAGACACAATTGCTGCCATTCGAATTTCACCCATCATAAAGAATCGCGCTCCCGATAGGAACTCAAATATAGACTGGCGATTGTTGGGGGCAGAAGTACCATAGCACCCAGTAGCGATTCCACGGAGATTAGTCTAAAATTCGTTCCGCAAAAGTGGTTGTCGATTTTCGCAACTCCTTGAAAAACCGTTTGGCGCTTCCGAATTGCGGAACTGGAAATTGACTTAAGCTGCTGATTTCAGAGGCACCACCTATCCCTTCTCTTCATCTTAAGCCGAACATGGCATCTGAAAAAACCGTGAAGTTGGTGATCGCCTGTGCGATGGTGGCTGTGGTGCTGGGCGTGGCGGGCTACGTCGTGGTGTTCTGGCATAACTACACTGGTTGCCAGCAGTTGGAGGCGGAGGCGGCCAAGAATGGCAAGCCGATGTCTTGCGCAGAAATCAAGGCCGCCGCAAAGGCGCAGCGTTAAGCCGGCATTTCTACCAGTTTGAAACCGGCCCACGACAGGGTCGTCACTTCCACTACCAGCACTTGCGGCTCGGCCTGAATGGTGCTGGCCAGGCGGAACACTGCATCGCGTACTTCGTTGATGGTTTCGTTGCCGCTGTAGCAGTATTCGCCTTGTGGCAGGAAGTAGCCCTTGCCATCGTCCGACTTGATGGCGCCGGCGACGTTGAATTTGGCCAGCTCTACGTTCAGGCGGTCGAAGGTATCGGCATTGGCGGCAGGGTAGGAAACGCGAATGATGTAGTTAACCATGTTAAATCCTTATTGTTGATGCCCGCATCATGGCATAAAAAAACGCGCCGTAGCGCGTTTTTTGTTGAGGCGAGGAACGATCAGCCCTGGCGACGGCGGCGTGCCGCGAAGCCCACCAGGCCCAGGCCGGCCAGCAGCATGGCGTAGGTTTCCGGTTCCGGTACGGCGGCAATGGCCGACACCGCATTGGTGGTGAAGGTGGTGTAGTTGCCGTACTGGTTGTTCACGAAGCTCTGACCGCCCGGTACGCCGTAGCCGCCGTAGTAGCTCGAAATGCCGACGGTGTTTTCACCGACCGAGACGTTGCCCAGCGTGATGGTGAAGGTCGCGGTCGAGCCTTGCTGGTAGACCGATTCCGTGTACTGCCCCCAGAAGGTGAAGGTCTTGTAACCGGCCACGGCGTCCATATTTTGCGAGGTGTTGCTGCCGCCCAGTGCCAGGTCGAGGCCGGTGGTCGAGAAGCCGGTGCTCCAGTAGCCAGGGGCGTGGTTGGCGCCGACGTAGGCGTCCGGCACGGTCGCGCCGACGAAGGTGGCGGCGGTTGGCACATAGATGGTCAGGCCGTCCAGGCCGGTCTGGGTACCAACGTAGCCCTGGCCGACATTCTTCACGGTGTAGGTGAACACGTATTGGTTGCTTTCGCCGGCCACGGCTGCGGCGGACGACGTGATCTCGTATTGGCCGTTCAGGTTGGTTTCAACCGCGCCAGCCAGGCTGCTGATGGCAGCGGCGACAGCAAATGCGGCCAACTTGAGGGAGGTCTTGGTCGTCATGATATTTCTCCGTGGAATTAAAATTTACTAGAATGCATCTACGATAGCATGAACCTGGGACAATGTCGTTGTCAGAGTGTAATGTTTGTTGCAATTGCGCAAAAAACAAAGCCCCGACCAGGCGGGGAACCTGTCGGGGCTTTGCGTCAATTGGCGGAGAAAGCTCGTTTGACTGAATGGAAGTGTAATTTTGCTTTCTTAAAATCGCCTTAGTAGAATGCTGGACGGATTTGAAGGATACCTATGCAGATCAAAATTAATGAAACACTGCGCGCTTACATCGAGCCGCTGACCGAAAGTGAATACCAGGCGCTGGAGCGCAGCATCCTGACCGAAGGCTGCCGCGATGCGCTGGTGCTGTGGCAGGACGTGCTGGTCGATGGCCATAACCGCTACCAGATTTGCCAGGAACACGGCATCCCGTTCAAGGCGATTGAAAACACCAGCTTCCGCAATCTGGAAGACGTCAAGCTGTGGATGATCGATAACAATCTCGGTCGCCGCAGCATTTCGGACTACCAGCGCGGCGTGCTGGCGTTGCGCAAGAAGGAAATCATGACGGCGCGCGCGCTGGAAATGGCCGCCGAAGCGGCCGCCGAAGATGCCCGCATCGCGCCGGAGGAAGGCGACGCCGCGCCGAAGAAGCCGGCCGCCATGCCGCTGGCCTCGCGCGAGGATATCGCCCGCGCCGCCCGCTTGAGCAGCGCGACCATCGGCCAGATCGAAAAGATCCAGAAGACCGCGACGCCGGAACTGGTGGAGGCGGTACGCGCCGGCACCATCTCGATCAACGCCGCCGCCACCGTGGCTTCGCTGCCGGAAGATGCGCAGCTGGCGGCAGTCGCCGGCGGCAAGAAGGAGTTGCAGAAGGCCGCCAAAGAAGTGCGCGAACTGCGCGCCGCTTCGCGTCCGGCCAAGGAACCGAAGGAGGCGAAAGCCGCACCGGCGGTCGACTACAGCGATATCCCGACCGACGTGCAGGAACTGCGTGCCGAAAACGCCGCGCTGCGCGAGAAGAATGCGGCCCTGCTGGAAGAAATCACCGTCCTGCAGCGCCGCATCTCCGAATTGATGAGCGCTGCCTGATATGCGTACGCCGCTCGCTCTCGCATGTTTGATTTCGGTGGGCGCAGCGGCTGGTGCAGCTGCGGCGCCTGTGGCTCCGGTGAACGAAGCGGTGCGCCTGCAGGCGGCCGCCAAGCGCGTCACCATTTTGCGCGACAAATGGGGCATTCCCCACATCTACGGCAAGACCGATGCCGACGCGGTGTTCGGCATGGTCTACGCGCAGGCGGAAGATGACTTCCACCGCGTGGAGCTCAACTTCATCAACGCGATGGGCCGCCTGGCCGAAGTGGAGGGCGAGGCCGAGCTGTATAAAGACTTGCGCATGAAGCTCTTCATCAGCCCCGATGAGCTGAAGCGCCAGTACGCGCAAGCGCCGGCGTGGCTGAAGAAGCTGATGAACGCCTGGGCCGATGGCCTCAACTACTACCTGCAGACGCATCCCGATGTGAAGCCGGCGCTACTCACGCGCTTCGAGCCGTGGATGGCGCTCAGCTTCAGCGAAGGCAGCATCGGCGGCGATATCGAAACGGTGGATATCAAGCAGCTGCAAGCCTTGTACGTGGATGGCGCCAAGCTGCCGCTGATGCGACCGGTGCTGCTGTCGTCCAATGACGGCATCGACATGGACAAGGAGCCGGGCGGTTCCAACGGCTTCGCCATCGCGCCGTCGAATACGAAGAACGGCCGCGCGCTGCTGATGATTAATCCGCACACCTCGTTCTATTTCCGCCCCGAGATCCAGGTGCACAGCGAACAAGGCCTGAACGCGTATGGCGCGGTGACGTGGGGCCAGTTCTTCGTCTACCAAGGCTTCAACGACCGCGTGGGCTGGATGCACACCTCAGGCGGCGGCGATGTGATCGACGAGTACCTCGAGACCATCAGCGAAAAAGACGGCCAATTCTTCTACCAGTACGGCAGCGAACAGCGCCCGCTGAAGGCTGTTGATATCGCGCTGCCATACAAGACCAAGGATGGCATGGCCAGCAAGACGGTGCGCGTCTACTACAGCCACCACGGCCCGATCGTGCGCGCCAAGGATGGCAAGTGGGTCGCCGTGCGCCTGATGAACGAGCCGCTGAAGGCGCTGACGCAATCCTTCATCCGCACCAAGGCCCGCAACTACAAGGACTTCACCAAGTCGATGGAGCTGCGCACCAATTCGTCCAACAACACGGTGTATGCGGACGCCGACGGCAACATCGCTTACTTCCACGGGAACTTCATTCCGCGCCGCGATCCACAGTTCGACTGGAAGCATCCGGTGGACGGCAGCAATCCGGCCACCGAGTGGAAAGGCCTGCACGAGGTTAAAGAGACCATCACGCTGTTCAATCCGAAGAACGGCTGGATCCAGAACACCAACAACTGGCCGTACACGGCCGCCGGTCCATACAGCCCGAAAGTAAAGGACTACCCGGCCTACATGTCGATGAATCCCGAGAATCCGCGCGGCATCCACGCCGTGCGCGTGCTGGAAAACAAAAAGGACTTCACCATCGACAGCCTGATCGCCGCGTCCTACGACAACCAGCTGCCAGCGTTTGAGCCGCTGCTGCCGCAACTGTTCGCGGCCTACGACGCACTGCTGGCCGACGATCCGCGCAAAGCCGCACTGGCGCCGCAGATCGCCGCACTGCGCGGCTGGGACATGCGCTACACGCTGGAGTCGACCGCCACCCCGCTGGCGATCTACTGGGCGCAGGATTTGTGGACCACCTACCAGCCGGCCGCCAAGGCCAAGGAAGTGCAGGTGCTGGACTACATTCAGGCCGCCATCACGCCGCAGCAGCGCATCGAGGCGCTGGAGCGCGCGGTGGCCAAGCTGACCAAGGACTTCGGCAACTGGCAAACGCCGTGGGGCGAGATCAACCGCTTCCAGCGTTTAACGGGCGACGTGGTGCAGCCGTTCGACGACAGCAAGCCTAGCTTGCCGGTGGCTTTCGCCTCGGCCAACTGGGGATCGCTGGCCGCGTATGGTATGACCTCAAAGCAGACCACAAAACGCATTTACGGCGAACGTGGCAACAGCTTCGTGGCGGCGGTGGAGTTTGGGCCGCGCATCAAGGCGCGCAGCATTCTGGCGGGAGGGCAGAGCGGCAATCCGGCCTCGCCGCATTTCTACGACCAGGCCGCGATGTACGCGCGGGGTGAATTCAAGGACGTGCTGTTCTACAAGGCGGACGTCGAGAAGAACCTCGAACGCCGTTACCATCCGGGCGAGTAATCAGGCTGCGGGGGCCTCGGTTTCTTCAGCCTTGGCCCACTGCAGGTTTTCGACCTTGTTGTTGCGGACATTGCCATCCTTGTGGCGCACCACCGTCCATTTGTTCGGATTGGGCAGGTAGGTTTCGGCCACCAGCTCATGCACGAAGAATTCGCCGACGCGGGTGCCGCCGCGCAGCTTGACCTTCAGGCCTTCCGGGTACAAAGTCGGCTTGAGCGCGCTGACCTTGGAACCGGCGGCCAGCAGCACGCGGCCGTCCCTGGACACTTTGTAGTAGTCGCTGCCGACCACCGGCTTGGCGCTGGCAACGATAATCGAATAGCCAAAGGCCAGCGCGAGTACGAGGGCGATAATGAGTATGAATTCCATGCGCAGAATATTAGCAGCTAAATAGCGGCTAGCGAACTGCGAATATCGGCCTTTAAATCCTCTAAATCTTCAATTCCCACGGACAGCCGGATCAAACCGTCGCCAATTCCCAACGCCGCGCGCTGGGCCGGCGGGATGGTGGCATGGGTCATCAGGGCAGGGTGCTCGATCAGGCTTTCGACGCCGCCCAGGCTCTCGGCCAGCGCGAACACCTTAAAACTTTCGAGGAAGCGGCGTGCGCCCGGCAGGTCGGTATCGAGGTCGATCGAGATGATGCCGCCGAAGCCTTGCATCTGGCGCTTGGCCAGAGCGTGCTGCGGGTGCGATTCCAGTCCGGGGTAGAACACCTTGCGCACTTTGGGTTGCTGCTCCAGCCAGCGGGCCAGTTCCAGCGCGCTGGCGCAGTGGCGTTCCATGCGGATGGCCAGTGTCTTCACGCCGCGCAGCGCGAGGAAGCTGTCGAACGGACCGGCAATCGCGCCGACGGAGTTCTGCAGGAAGGCCACTTGTTCGCACCACGCCTTCTGATGCGGCTCGCCGCCGACCACCGCAATCCCGCCGATGATGTCGGAGTGGCCGTTCAAATACTTGGTGGCCGAGTGCACCACGATGTCGAAACCGTGTTCCAGCGGCCGCTGGACGATAGGGCTGGCGAAGGTGTTGTCGGCCACGGCGATGATGCCGCGCTCGCGGCAAATGCGCGCGATCGCCTGCAAATCCGCCAGCTTGAGCATCGGATTGGTCGGCGTTTCGACCCACACCATTTTGGTTTCGGGCTTGATGGCGGCCAGCAGGTTTTCAGGATTGGTCAGGTCGACGTAGGTGAAATCGTGGCCTGCGCTGCGGCGGCGCACGCGCTCGAACAGGCGGTAGGTGCCGCCGTACATGTCGTCGCCGGCGATGATGTGCGAGCCGGCGTCGGCCAACTCCAGCACCGTCGAAATCGCGGCCAGGCCGGAGGCAAAGGCGAAACCTTGCGCGCCGCCCTCCAGGTCGGCCACGCAGCGCTCCAGCGCCCAGCGGGTGGGATTGTGCGAACGGCCATAATCGAGGCCCTTATGCACGCCGGGGCTGTCCTGCACGAAGGTCGACGTGGCGTAAATCGGCGGCATGATGGCGCCGGTGGACGGATCGGGCGATTGGCCGGCATGGATCACGCGCGTAGCCAGTGCGGATTTTTTATCGTTCAAGATAGCGTCCTTCGCAGGTGGTTGAGCAAATCGTAGCGGGTAATCAGGCCGTAAAAGGTGGCGCCTTCGGCCACCACGGCGGTCAGGCCGCGGTCCAGCGTAGCGCGCAGCGCCTGCAGCTCGGAGGAGGGCGCAAGGATTTCCAGCCGCCGCGTCATGGTCGTTTCGACCGGATTATTAAACCGCTCCGGCTGCGTGCCGACCGAGAGCAGCAAATCCGATTCATCGATGATGCCCACCAGCTGGCCGTTGGACAGCACCGGCAGCTGCGCCACATCGGCGGCGCGCATGCGGTTGAAGGCGATCATCAGCGTATCGTCGGGACGGACGCTGATCACTTCACCGGCATCGAAGCGGCGGCCGATCAAATCGCGCAAATCCTTGTGCTGCGGGCGTTCCAGCAAGCCCTGGTCGCGCATCCAGCCATCGTTGTAGACCTTGGACAGATAGCGCGTGCCGGTATCGCACACAAAACTGACTACACGCTTGGGCGTGGTCTGCTCGCGGCAGTAGCGCAGCGCGGCGGCCAGCAGGGTGCCAGTGGACGAGCCGCCCGGTATGCCTTCTTCCTTCAACAGGGCGCGCGCGGTGGCGAAGCTTTCCTGGTCGGTGATAGTGTAGGCGTGCTTCACCGCCGTCATGTCGGCGATGGCGGGAATGAAGTCTTCGCCGATGCCTTCCACCGCCCACGAGCCGCTGGTCTCGGACACGCGGCCGGTCTTCACGTATTCAGCGAGGATGGAGCCGGCGGGATCGGCCAAAATGAATTCGACGTGCGGCGCGACCTTGCGGAAGTAGCGCGTCAGACCGGTCAGCGTGCCGGACGAGCCGACACCCACCACGATGGCATCGACCTTGTGCGCCATCTGCTCCCAGATTTCCGGCCCGGTGGTGGTTTCGTGTGCCAGCGGATTGGCGGGATTGTTGAATTGGTCCGAATACCAGGCGCCCGGCATCTCGGCGGCCAGCCGCGCGGCGTAGTCCTGGTAGTACTCGGGATGGCCCTTGCCGACGTCGGAACGGGTGGTGCGCACGTCGGCGCCGAGCGCCTTCAGGTGCAGCACTTTTTCGGTCGACATTTTATCGGGAACCACTAGCAGCACGCGGTAGCCTTTCAGCCGCCCGACCAGCGCGAGGCCGAGGCCAGTGTTACCGGCGGTCGCTTCAATGATGGTGCCGCCCGGCTTGAGCAGGCCTTGTGCTTCGGCCGCCTCGATCATGGCCAGACCGATGCGGTCCTTGATCGAGCCGCCGGGGTTTTGCGATTCCAGTTTGAGGAATAGTTGGCAAGGGCCGGTATCGAGGCGGGTAACCTCGGCCAGCGGCGTCTTGCCAATCAGGGTGAACAATGCGGGTGTGCGCATGAGAGTCTCCTGGCTGCATGAAAAGCAAGTATGCGCCATTTTGTCTCATGCTGCATTTCCTTAGCCGGCGACGTCATCCTCTACAGCCTTGTGGGTTTTGCGGTAAGCGGCCAGTTCTGCCTTTACCTCGGCGCGGGTTTTCTGCTGCGCTGCAGGCAGGCCGGTGCGTGGTTCCGGATACTGCTCGCCGTCGCGCAGCTCGCCGCGGGCGATGGCGGCCAGGGTTTCGGCCTTCACTTCGGCGCGGGTCTTGGTGGAGACGAAGCTGGTGTTGCCGGCGTATTCACCGAATTCTTGTGCCGACACGGCGGCGGAAGCGAACAGGGCGGCGGCGGACAGGGCGAGGGCGATGGTTTTCATGGTGAAGCTCCTTAAAGTTTGTTGGCTGGGCGTTGTTGCCCGATGTGTGAATAATACAGCGGATGCGATTAAAGCGAAAGCGATATATATTAATCGGAGCGATAGGAATAATTGATCGGGACGCATATAATCCGGGCTTCAAGGGCACAACAACAGAAGGCTTGCAGTGGCAAAACTCTATTTCCGATACTCTGCGATGAACGCAGGCAAATCCACCGCCATGCTGCAGGTGGCGCACAACTATGAAGAGCAGGGACAGCAAGTGCGCCTGTTCACGGCGGCAATCGACAACCGCTACGGCGTCGGCAAGGTCACCTCGCGCCTCGGCCCGCAGCGTGAGACCGAAGTGTTCGACAAGGACACCGATTTCCTGCTCACCATCGACAAGAAAATCGCCTGCCTGCTAGTGGACGAGGCGCAGTTCCTGAGCAAGGAGCAGGTCAAGCAATTGCACCAGCTGGCACAAGTGCGCGGCGTGCCGGTCATCACCTACGGCCTGCGCTCGGACTTCCTGGGCGAACCATTCCCCGGCTCGGCTTACCTGCTGGCGCTGGCCGACGATATCGAGGAAATCAAGAACATCTGCAGCTGCGGCAAAAAGGCGACCATGAACATCCGCGTTGATGAGAATGGCAAACGCATCAAAGAGGGCGAGCAAATCAGCATTGGCGGTAACGAAAGCTATCGCCAGGCCTGCGGCCGCTGCTTCTACAGCGAGATCCACTAAAACCATGCGACCAGCGCTGACCGATCTTCCTGCGCTGGACAATCGGCGCGTCAAGACCAGCACGGCGGATGTGCTGGTGGACCGGGTCGTGCCGGGGGAGATATTGGTGATCGCCTTCGGCTTCGTCTCATGGGAGACGCGGCCGGATTTTGATTTCTACGGCCGCCTGCGCAAGCTCGAGCAGAACAGCGGGCGGCACATCAACAAAATCCTGGTGCGCGACTCGGGCAATGCGTGGTATCACCGGCGCATTGATGGGCTGGGCACGCATCCGGATGAAACGGCGGAAGGCTTGCGGGCGCTGATTCGCGAAATCCGTCCCAGCAAAGTTATCACCATCGGCCAGTCGATGGGCGCCTATGCGGCCGTGATGTTCGGGCTGCTGCTGGAAGTGCAGCAGGTGATTGCGTTCGGGCCCTTGTCCTTCCTCGATCCGCAGCAAGCCTTGCTGTATCACGAGCGCCGCTGGCTGTCCGTGATGTGCGACCTGGCTGCCAATCCGCCAGCCTCGGGCTACTACGACTTGCCTGCGCTGGGCCGCAGCAAGGCTGGTGCGCTGCCCGACATGCACATCATCTTCGGCACCAAGCCGGATCAGGACGGCAAGGAATCAGTCAACCTCGACGCCATGCACGCGCAGCGCCTGGAGGCCATCGGCAACTGCACGCTGCATCCTTATCCCTACTCAGGCCATACCGTGGTCCAGCACCTGATCGACACCAAGCGCATCAACGCACTGCTGGCCCGGCTCATCATGAACCTCGAACTGGAAGAAGAGGGGATGGATGTCACCGCCGACTGGCACGGCTGGATTGCTGAAAACCTGCGCCTCGGCAGCCCGCCGGAAGAACTTGTTGAAATCCTCAAGCACCACGGCTTTTCTCATGCCAGTAGCGTCGCTGCCGTCGCCGGTAAATAGGTATAGGGCCGGAATAGAAATCGGTCAGGGTGCATTTTGCCGCTCTTTAGTTGAGATGTGAAGCACCGGCCAAGAGACTGCTGCACCAAGTGGTCCAATCACGACCAAATTCCAAAGCGGAGCGAATAAGAGGGCGATTGCTGCCGTTGATCCTGTGGGAGCGATGAAAACACAGTAGTGTATATAGCAATCAAATGCCAGCGTTCCAATAGCAGCACCGACGGCCGGCTTCGGCTGACTGCGCCACACTGCTACTGACGCCCAGACTGCGTAAGGTAAGCAAGACCAGAGCCCAAGTCCGAAGAGAAAGGCAATTCCGGAAAGGTCCAATTGACTCCCGTCCGATCTGAATAGAACGGTATAAACATGGAGCAAAACGCCGAGCAGGCAGACTACAATTGTCGCCCTTGTGACCTGGTCCAGTTGCTTCACTGTCCCTCCTAACGTTTTAAATCAGCGGCGCCGTAGGTGTCCGCTGGACTTGGCAATGCACTGGCCTGTACCTCTCTCGATGCAACTATGCCTCGACCGGCCGACTACTTGCCGCCACCTTGAACGACAACGTTTTTGGCGAGCGTCTTGAATCTCTCGCCGTTGGCTTGAACCACAGTGATGGTGAGATGACCGGTCTTGCTGGTGTTGATATCACGAACGATCCCGGCCTTTCCAGCGTGGGTTCCGCTGACGACCGAGCAGCGATCACCATCCTGTAATTTGCCTTGCGATTCAGTTGCCATGGCAATTTGCTCCTCACTCGGATTTGCGGAATCGTATGTTGTGCGATGCCCAACATGACTGTTCAGCGGCGCCACGAGGCATACTCATGAGGCCAACGTGGTTGAATTAACCGGCGCGCTTCGGCGCGACCGGGTTGAATGAACGGATAGCCATAGTTACCAAAACCGCCACCATGGTTTACGTGGCTGGCCAGGTCTGGTTGCTGCTTCCGATACCAGTTGGCCGTCAAGGCCGTAGACTTCACCTTCATCACCTTGTACTTTCGCGGAAAGTCTTTGAGCGATAAGAACCATTTTTCCAATCATTTCTTTATCAGGGTTCTTTGTTACGACATTGCCGTGACTGAGCCACATCCATGCCATGTTCCCATCCTGTAAATGCCCAGGATACGCGAGCCAAGCGGACATGCTTGCATCTTCGACCCGCAAGACTGAGCCACCACCAACATTGGTTTCCGCATGTCCGTCGTTGCGCGTTTCAGGATCGGCGCGTACAACATCAAGCCATTCGGGTAGTGAGATCTCTGGCCCGTCATCGAACCAGTTTTTTTTTCGCGTAATGTGAACTTCGTATCCCATGGGCTGTCTAAGGCTAACGTTCCTATTCAGCGGCGCCGCGAGGCGTCCGCTGGAATTTATGGTTAGCGCTAAACCAGTTCTGAAAAGCGCTGCACAAGATTGTGCCTTCCGGGTCAAAGATATTACCAGTATGCGTGATGCGGCAGTCGCTCAATTTCGACAGCGCACCCATCAGATCAAAAAGCCCTTCAACTGCAGCGGAGTTCCATCCTGGCCCCATTCGGTAGTCGAGAGCCACAAAGTCTGCACCAAGAACAAAGAACCCTAGATCTGGAATCAAGGCTCCGGATTCCGAAGTTAGGCCCCCAAACACGACATGAAATGCTTCGGCTTCCCCATTCAAGAAATCAAGGGCAGGGTTTTGGCCGAACGAAATTGGAATTTCGGCCTTAAGCTTCTTTGACCAGAAATATGAACTGGTCGAGGTTAGAGCAGTGGCCCGGGCTTGAACCAACCCGTATGCATCGGCTGCAACTCTAGCTCCGGAAAAATCAAAATTTATATCCGGCAGAGAGCCATCGTTGTTCTTCAGGATGTTGACTACCGCGTTCAAGCTCATGATCGCTAACAAGAAATAGGCCCCCTATTTGTCGCAATTCTTCCCGCCTAAAGCTTGAGGTTTGGTTGCGTCCTGAACTAGGGGATTAATATTGCCAATACGTTATGTCAATTTAGCACACCCTAATGAGTGAGGGCAAACCCACCTGCGGATTAACCATGGCCACGCCTAAGCCTGAATTACTCGAAGAGGTGCGCGACGATCGCATTCGCCTAAGGCACCGATAATCATCCGAGAGCTCAAGTGGCATATCGATGCGGGTAGGCCATTGATCGCATCCAGCCCGCTGCGTGGGAATCAGCCTGGGGAGCGATGCTGCAGCAGGTGGCCATGCAGGTCGACCGTCAACGTCTCGATGCGCGCGGCCATGGCCTTGGTTAATTCCGTCAGTTCGGTGTTTTGCCGCAGCAGCTCCAGCATCTGCGCGGACTGCTGGGCGGAATCGAGTGCGATGGCTTCGCGGTGGCGCGCGTCGGCGTCGGAATGGGCCTTGTCGCGTTGGGCCTGGCGCGTTTGCGCCAGCAGGATCAGCGGCGCGGCATACGCCGCCTGCAGGCTGAAGGCCAGGTTCAGCAAAATAAACGGGTAGACGTCGAAGTGCGTGAAGCCGAGCACGTTGGCGGTGATCCAGATCGCCACAATGATGGTCTGCACCACCAGGAACAGTGGCGTGCCGAAAAATCGGGCGAATGCCTCCGCTTTCAGGCCAAAGGTGTCGCCGCCAAATGTGCGCGACAAGTGTTCGTGCTGGCGATGAAAGCGCAGATGGTCGATCGGCTTGCCGTGCGAATCGGCTGGCGGTTGAGAGCTGTGAGCGTCCATAGAAGTCCCGTTAGAAGCGTTGCAAGCATTCTAACGGAGCCCGGGCTTTCCACCAGCTTTAGGTGGTTTATGCGGCGTCGCGCAGTGGGTCGATGTTGCGCATCACTGGCGTCTTGAATTCAAAGCGCTTGATTTCGCCGACCATCAGCAGGTAGCACAGGATGGTCACCAGGGCGTTGGCGCCGACGAACACCAGCGCGCCCGAGAACGAGCCGGTTTTCTCGAGGATGTAGCCGATCACGATCGGGGTGGTGATGCCGGCCGTGTTGCCGAAGGTGTTGAACAGCGCGCCGCTCATGCCGCCGGCTTCTTTCGGCGAGGTGTCCGCCACCACCGCCCAGCCCAGCGCGCCGATGCCTTTACCGAAGAAGGCCAGCGACATCACGGTAATAACCAGCCAGTCTGCCTCAACGTAATTACAGATGATCATGGTGGTCGACAGCATCATGCCGCACACGATCGGCGTCTTGCGCGCCACCGACTGCGACTTGCCGGCTTTGATCAAACGATCCGAAATCACGCCGCCCAGCACGCCGCCGAGGAAGCCTGCCACGGCCGGCAAGGCCGCCACAAAGCCTGCCTTCAGAATCGTCATGTGCCGCTCCTGCACCAGGTACACCGGGAACCAGGTCAGGAAGAAGTAGGTCAGGGTGTTGATGCAGTACTGGCCGATGTACACGCCCAGCAGCATGCGGTTGCCCAGCAGTTGCTTGATGCAGGACCAGGTATCGAGCTTGGTGGTGGCCGCTGCCTTGTCCTTGCTTTCGAGATCAACCAAGGCGCCGCCGGCTTCGATGTAAGCCAGTTCCGTCGCATTGGCGCGCGGGTGGTCTTTCGGGCCGTAGATGGTCTTCAGCCAGATGAATGCCATCACGATGCCGAGACCGCCCATCACGAAGAACACGCTCTCCCAGCCGAACGAGTGCACCAGCCAGCCCATGATGGGCGCGAACAGCACGGTGGCAAAGTACTGCGCCGAGTTGAAGATGGCGGCCGCCGTGCCGCGCTCGCTGGTCGGGAACCACGACGAGGCGATGCGCGAGTTGCCGGGGAAGGAGGGCGCTTCGGCCGCGCCGATCAGCAGGCGCAGGGTAAACAGCGCCGCCACCGCGGCCGCGCCGGTGAAGAAGCCGACGCCGCCCATCAGCATGGTGAACAGCGACCACAGGAAGATGCTGAAGAAGTAGGTGATTTTGGAGCCGAAGCGGTCCAGCAGCCAGCCGCCCGGCAGCTGGGCCAGCACGTAGGACCAGGCAAAGGCCGAGAACACAAAGCCCATTTGCACCGGCGACAGGCCGAGCAGCTTTTTCAGTTCGGGGCCGGCGATGGCGATGGTGGCGCGGTCGGCATAGTTGATGGTGGTTACTGCGAATAATACGGCCAGGATCATCCAGCGGACGCGGCTGGCTTGCGGGTGGGGCGAGGTCATGCAGGTCTCCTTACTTATGGTCCGATGATCATAGCCTAGATATCAGACGTCATACAACTGTATATCTGCTTGTGCCTTGCTTGTAAACGTTTAACTTGTTGATTTTAATACACACGCACCATAAGGGTGCACCCTTCGGTTGTCTGATGACGAGAAACCATGAGCCGAGAAGGGCTTGGTTTGCACAAACAGGTGGTCAAGGGTTTAAAATAACGGGCGAACTACTCCACAGATCCTTACAAGGGAACGAACATGGCATCACAAAAATCGAAGATCATCTACACGCTGACGGATGAAGCGCCGCTGCTGGCGACTTACTCCCTGCTGCCTATCATCAAGAAGTTCACCGCCCCGGCTGGCGTTGACGTGGTGTCGAGCGACATCTCGGTCGCGGCGCGCGTGTTGGCTGAGTTCCCGGAATACCTGACGGACGAGCAAAAAGTCCCGAACAACCTGGCTGAGCTGGGCGCGCTGACCCAGAGCCCGGACGCGAACATCATCAAGCTGCCGAACATTTCGGCTTCGGTAGCCCAGCTGCAAGCGGCGATCCGCGAACTGCAAGGCAAGGGCTACAAGCTGCCGGACTATCCGGAAGATCCAAAGACCGAAGAAGAAAAAGCCCTGAAGGCACGCTACAGCAAGTGCACCGGCTCGGCCGTGAACCCTGTGCTGCGTGAAGGTAACTCGGACCGCCGCGCGCCTAAAGCAGTGAAAGAGTACGCCCGCAAGCACCCGCACTCGATGGGCGAATGGAGCCAGGCGTCGCGCACCCACGTGTCGCACATGCACGCCGGCGACTTCTACCACGGCGAAAAGTCCATGACCCTGGACAAGGCCCGCAACGTCAAGATGGAACTGATCACCGATTCGGGCAAGACCCTGGTGCTCAAGCCGAAGGTCGCGCTGCAAGCCGGCGAGATCATCGACTCCATGTTCATGAGCAAAAAGGCGCTGCTGGAGTTCTACGAGAAAGAAATCGACGACGCCTACAAAACCGGCGTGATGTTCTCGCTGCACGTGAAGGCGACCATGATGAAGGTGTCGCACCCGATCGTGTTCGGCCACTGCGTGCGCATCTTCTACAAGGACGCGTTTGAAAAACACGCCAAGACCTTCGACGAGCTGGGCGTGAACGTCAACAACGGCATGGTCAACCTGTACGAGAAGATCGAAAAGCTGCCAGCGTCGCAGAAGGAAGAAATCCTGAAAGACCTGCACGCCTGCCTGGAACACCGTCCGAAGCTGGCCATGGTCGATTCGGCCAAGGGCATCACCAACTTCCACTCGCCAAACGACGTGATCGTCGATGCGTCGATGCCAGCCATGATCCGTATCGGCGGCAAGATGTGGGGCGCCGATGGCCGCACCGCCGACGTCAAGGCCGTGATGCCGGAGTCGACCTTCGCCCGTATCTACCAGGAGATGATCAACTTCTGCAAATGGCACGGCAACTTCGATCCGACCACCATGGGCACCGTGCCTAACGTGGGCCTGATGGCGCAGCAAGCCGAAGAATACGGCTCGCACGACAAGACCTTCGAGGTACCGGAAGGCGGCACCGCCAACATCACCGACCTGGACACCGGCGAAGTGCTGCTGACCCAGACCGTGGAGCAGGGCGATATCTGGCGCATGTGCCAGGTGAAGGACGCGCCGATCCGTGACTGGGTCAAGCTGGCCGTCACCCGCGCGCGCAACTCGGGCATGCCTGCCGTGTTCTGGCTGGACCCGTACCGTCCGCACGAAAACGAAGTGATCAAGAAAGTACAGGTCTACCTGAAAGAGCACGACACCAAGGGCCTGGAAATCTCAATCATGTCGCAAGTGCGCGCCATGCGTTACACCCTGGAGCGCGTCTCGCGCGGCCTGGACACCATCTCGGTGACCGGCAACATCCTGCGCGACTACCTGACCGACCTGTTCCCGATCCTGGAACTGGGCACCTCGGCCAAGATGCTGTCGATCGTTCCGCTGATGGCGGGCGGCGGCATGTACGAAACCGGCGCCGGCGGTTCGGCTCCTAAGCACGTCAAGCAGCTGGTGGAAGAAAACCACCTGCGTTGGGATTCGCTGGGCGAATTCCTGGCGCTGGCGGTGTCGCTGGAAGAGCTGGGCATCAAGGAAGGCAACAACAAAGCCAAGATCCTGGCCCAGACCCTGGACGCAGCGACCGGCAAACTGCTGGACAACAGCAAGTCGCCATCGTCGCGCACCGGCGAGCTGGACAACCGTGGCAGCCACTTCTACCTGGCGATGTACTGGGCACAAGCCCTGGCAGCGCAGAAAGAAGATGCTGAACTGGCCGCTTACTTCGCGCCGCTGGCGAAATCGCTGACCGACAACGAAGCGAAGATCGTCTCGGAACTGAACAGCGTGCAAGGCAAGCCGCAGGATATCGGTGGTTACTACTACCCGGATCCAGCCAAGACCGCTGCTGTGATGCGCCCAAGCGCGACTCTCAACGCCGTTCTGGCGTAACACAAAAAGCCCCATCGGATTATCGATGGGGCTTTTTTCATGGGCGCCGGCTTACTGCGGCGTCAACATCTGACGGGCATAGCGCAGACCGACGCCGTAACCGCCGCCATTTTTTTCGATCACGGCGCGCGCCGCATCGTAGGTGTCGCGGCGGGTCCAGTCGCGCTGCAATTCCAGCAGTACCTGCAGCCAGCTGGTTGGCTGTGCGCCCTTGGCGATCATGCGTTGCAGAGCCAGTTCATGGCCGGCCAGCGTCAGGCCGCCGCAGGCGTCGCCCACCACGTAGCATTCATAGCCAGCCTCCAGCGCGCTCAGCACTGCAAAGCTGATGCAGGCTTCGGTCAGCATGCCGGAGAAGATCAGTTTCTTGCGGCCGGTGGTTTCGATGGCGACGCGCACGGCGTCGTCTTCCCATGCGTTCATGTTGCGGCGTTCCAGCACAGGATGTTCGGGCGCCAGCGCGTGCAGGTCCGGCAGCAGCGGGCCGCTGTAGACCTTGCTGGCCGAGGTGCTGATGACCATCGGCAGCGCGAATGCCAGGGCGGTTTCCATCAGCGCCACCGAGTTGTTCAGCAGCGTCTGGCGTTCCATCGATTGCACGCCGAACTGCAGGCCGGCCTGCTGGTCAAGCAGCACCAGGGCGCAGTTTTGGGGAGGCAGTAAATCTTGCATGGTAGTTCTCGCAGTGGGGGAAAGCGCGGATTGTAGGCGCGCCGCGTCCACGGCAAATCCCCTGAACTGGCAGCCACCGTCTCCCTCTTAGGGGGCAGATTTGACGGCACAGCGCGTCCGTGCGAGGATGCCGCATGAGCAGCCTGTTTGAATGTAGCGTGCTGGCGCCCGACTGGCTGTGCCGGCATAGCGACATCCTCATCTACCTGGCGCCGTCGTTGGTCCTGGCGCTGCTGATCCGTGCCTTATCGGCGCGGCATCCTTTCTTTTTCCTCTTTACGGTAGCGGGCACGGTGTGCCATGAGCTTGCGCATTTCGTCGCCGGCATGCTGACGGGCGCGCGTCCGGCTGCTTTTACGGTGATTCCGCGCCGCGTGGGGCAGGGCTGGGAGCTGGGTTCGGTACGGCTGACGCGGGTGCGCTGGTATAACGCCGCGCCGTCCGCACTGGCGCCGTTCGTGGTGGCGGTGCTGCCGTTTGTCGTGGCGTGGTGGCGCACACGCAGTGGGCTGGATTTTCAGTGGATCGACGTGGCGCTGGCGTTTGCCGTGGCGCCGCAATTCCTGGCCTGCTGGCCGTCGAGCACCGACTGGAAAATCTCGCTGCGCTCCTGGCCCTATTTGCTGATCGGCGCACTGCTATGGTGGGCCGTCACGGTTTGGCGCTGAGCCTCACGCGTTCCAGCAGGGTGAAGATGCCCATACCGGCGAGCATGCCGACGACAAACAAGATTGCCTTGGGATTGCCGGTGCCGAGCGAGGTGAGGGCTGGGCCAGGGCAAAAACCGGCAATCCCCCAGCCGATGCCGAACAGCGTGCTGCCGAGCACCAGCCGGCGGTCAACCGCGCGGCTGGTCGGCAGGTGCAGCGCTTCGCCCAGCAAGGTCGCACTGCGGCGCCTGGCCAGTGCAAACGCCAGCAGACCGACGGCGACCGCGCCGCCCATCACCAGTGCCAGCGACGGGTCCCAGTTGCCGGCCAAATCGAGAAAGCCGAGCACCTTGCCCGGATCGGCCATGCCGGAGACGATGAGGCCGAGGCCGAAAATCAGGCCGGACAGCAAAGCAGTCATGCTCAGCATGGCGATTCCCTAGAAGTTGAAGATGTGGCGCAGCACGAACACCGTGGCGAAGCCGGCCGCCATGAAGGCGACAGTGGCGACGGCCGAGCGCGGCGACAGGCGCGACAGCCCGCACACCCCGTGGCCGCTGGTGCAACCGGAACCATAGCGTGTGCCAATGCCGACCAGCAGGCCGGCCAGCAGCAGCGTGCCGGCGCCGGCATCGATGCCCACGGCAGGCAATACCGCGAATAGCGAGTACAGCAGCGGCGCCGCGACCAGGCCAGTGATGAACGCCAGCCGCCAGCCGATATCGCCTTTCAGCGGCGACAGTAGCCCGCCGAGGATGCCGCTGATGCCGGCAATGCGCCCGTTCAGCAGCAGCAACAGCGCGGCCGCGATGCCGATCAGGATGCCGCCGGCGAACGAGGCATACGGTGTGAAATGGCTCCAGTCGATACTCATGTTGACTCCTTGGGGCAGTAGAGGCGGTACAGCAGCGCCAGGATTTCCAGCAAATCGGGCGAGCCGACGGAATAAAAGATGCGCTTGCCATCGCGCCGCGGCACGATGGCCCCTTCGGCGCGCAGCACGCCCAGTTGTTGCGACAGGGTGGGCTGGTGGATGCCGGTGGCCTGTTCCAGTTCGCTGACGCTGAGTTCGCCCTGCGACAGCTGGCATAGCAGCAGCAGGCGCTCTTCGTTGGCCAACAGCTTGATGGCGCCGACGGCGCGGCCAGCGCCAATGCGCAAGGTGGCAGGATCGATGGATGGGGGGGGCATGGATGTACTGACGATTAAGGTCAATACATAATATCCAAAGACATTATGTTAGTCAATATAATGTTGGGCGTTACAGGGCGTCGAGGTTGGCGCGGAGCGCGGCAGCGTGCTCAGAGAGGCGCGTGACCTCCTGCTGGTCCATCCGTTGCAGCTGCTTGTAGGGCATCGCCAGGCGGTGGTTGCCTTGCAGGGCAGGACGGTTGCGCGCCAAAAAATTCCAGTACAGGGAGTTGAAGGGACAGGCGCGCTCGCCCACGCGCTGCTTCTTGTCGTAGTGGCAGCCCTTGCAGTAGTCGCTCATGCGGTCGATGTAGGCCGCGCTGGAGATGTAGGGCTTGGTGGCCAGCAGGCCGCCGTCGGCGTACTGGCTCATGCCCAGCGTATTGGGCAGCTCGACCCATTCGAAGGCGTCGATGTAAATCCCCAGATACCACTGGTGCAGCTGCTGCGGCGACAGCCCGGCCAGCAGCGCAAAATTCCCGATCACCATCAGCCGGTTGATGTGGTGGCTGTGCGCATGCTCGAGCGAGTGGCCGATGGCGCTGGCCAGGCAGCGCATGCGCGTCTGGCCATTCCAGAACCACCACGGCAGCGGCGTATCGTGGCCGAACACGTTCAAGTCAACGTAGCCCGGCATGCGGTGCCAGTAGACGCCGCGCACGTACTCGCGCCAGCCGAGGATCTGGCGGATGTAGCCTTCAGCCGCAGCGATAGGCGCGTGGCCGTCGCGCCAAGCCTGCTCGACACGCGCGACCACGGTGCGCGGCGACAGCATCTTGACGTTCATCGCGAACGACAGCAGCGAGTGGAACAGGCGCCAGGCCTTGTAGCTCATGGCGTCCTGGTAGCGGCCGAAATGCGGCAGCGCGTGCTCGACAAAGGCTTCCAGCTGCACCAGCGCTTCCTCGCGGTTCAGCGGCCAGCGGAAGTCGGCGGCTTGCGGCTGGCCGAAGCTGCGCGCACCGCTGGCCTCGATGGTGGCCCACAGCGCGCTGTGATCGTGGCGCGGCCGCACGTCGGCCGGCTCCCACGGTGTGCCGGGCCATGATTCGCGGTTCTCGGCGTCGAAGTTCCAGCGGCCGCCGGCCGGCTTGCCGGTTTCGCTGACCATCACGCCGTGCCTCTGGCGCATGTGGCGGTAGAAGTGCTCCATCACCCAGCTGTTGCGCTGGCCGAAGATGGTGGCCGCTTCGTCGCGGGCGCTGTAGAAATGCTCGGTGTCGGCCATCTCGCTCGCGATAGTTAAACCGTTTGCATAGTCGCGCAACTGCTGGTCGAGCCGCCACTCGTCCGGGACTTGCCAGTGGAGGGCTGTAGCCTGGTAGCGGGCGATCAGCAGGTCCAGGTTGGCGGGCAGCGATTGCAGGTTGTCGGCATCGTCAATGGCCAGGTAGTGGACCTTGTGGCCGTCGGCACGCAGGCGCGCGGCAAAGTCGCGCATGGCGGCGAAGATGGCAATGATCTTCTGCGCGTGGTGCAGCACGTAGTCGGTTTCCTGGCGCACCTCCATCATCACGTACACCACATCCTCGCGTTTTTCGCTGTACCAGCTGTGCTGGCAGTTCAGCTGGTCGCCGAGAACTAAACGCAGCGTGGTCATGGCACAGCGGCGAAGCGGCGGCGCAGCCAGCGGATCGGCGCACCGACCACGGGCAGCTTTTGCAGCAGTTCTTCCGCCGCATCCCAGTAATCGCGGTGCAGCGTGACTAAGCCTTGTTCGTTGAAGCGGAAGTGCGACGCGCCGGCGATTTCATACACCTTGCCGCGCAGCGTGCAGACGAAAGTCCAGGTGGCAAACGCCTGCTCGCCCTGCACGATGCGCTCGCCGATGATGAAGTGCGGATTGTCGGTGTGGACGAACATGTGGCGCATGATGGTTTCAATCGCCGCCACGCCGCGCACGTTGTTGAACGGATCGCGGAAATGGGCGTCGGCGGCGTACAGCTGGCCGGCGCGGGTGATGCTGTCCGGCGTCATGGTGGCGTACCAGTCGAGCAGGGCGTCTAGTTGGGTCATGGATGTACCAGTCGTGAAATCAGCGGGAAGCGCAGGCGGTAAGGCAGCCAGCGTAACAGTTTCAGCGCCAGCGTGAAGCGGCGCGGGAAGTGAATCTCGAAGCGGCCCGACGCCAAGCCGCGGCGGATGGCGCGCGCGGCCGCCTGCGGCGTTTGCAGGGCCGGCATGTCGAAGTCGTTCTTGGCTGTCAGCGGCGTCTGCACGAAGCCGGGGTTGATCAGGTAGACGCTCAGGCCGCGCGGGCGCAGGTCGACGTACAGCAGTTCGGCCAGGTTGATCAACGCGGCCTTGGTGGGACCGTACACGCTGGCGTTGGGCAGGCCGAAGTAGCCGGCCACGCTGGCGACGATGGCGATGCCGCCGCTGCCGCGTTCCAGCATCGCCGGCAGCACGGTGGACAGACCGGTGTAGACGCTGCCGAGATTGGTCTGCAAGGTGCGTGCGGCGCCTTCTGGTTCGACCTCCCAGCTGCGTTCCGGCTGGTAGGCGGCAGCGCAAAACACGATCAGGTCAATGGCGCCGTAGGCCTGGCAGATTTGCTCGTGGCGCACACGCCATGCGCCTTCTTCGAGGATGTCGAATGGCGCCACCAGCGCCTTCGCATGACCGGCGGCGACTGCATGCAGGCGGTCGCCGCGCCGGGCTGACAGCGCCACTTGCGCGCCGGCCTGCAGCGCTTCCTGCGCAAGCGCCGCGCCGATGCCGCTCGAGGCGCCGATCACCCAGACCCGTAGCCCATTCCAGTCGCGCAATGCCTGGTTCAGGGGACGCATGCGCGCCTCCGGAACATCAGCGTGACCTGGCCCAGCTCGAAGCCGAACTTGCGCATGCTGGCGCGGTTGATCATGGTGCAGCGGTCGATCAGGAACATCCAGTCGTCGAACTGCATCTCGTAAGTGGTGCCGTCGACCGGCAGCAGCAGGGTGTACTGCCAGCGCAGTGCGTTGCCCGCGACCTGGCCCAGCGCCTCGCCCTTGACGTCGGCTGCGGTGCCGTGCCACAGGCCGTCGCCGTGGCGTGCCAGCTGCCACACGCGCCGCTGGGTGGTGCCGTCGTCGTAGCGGAAGCGTTCGTCGAGCGTCAGCTTGTTGACGTCGCTGGTGCCGGTGATCTCGACGTGGAAGCGCTTGGCCACTTCACCGTCCCGGCGCTGGAACATGCCCCACGCATCGGTGGTGCCGGTGAAGTATTCGGCCAGGTCCAGCGCCGGTGTCGCCGCTTGATATTGCTGCACATCGGGGCCGGCGCAACCGGCCAGCAGCACAGGCAGCAGTGCGAGATGTCGAAGCTTCATGATGGACTCCTCAAGGCCGCAATGGCCAGCAATTTGAGCACGCAAGGCAGTACGGCGTAGGTCAGCACCATGCTGGCGCCGCCGCCCGCGCCGGGCTGGTAGCCGAGCCACGCCAGCAGCGGCAAGGCCAGGCCGGCCAGCGCCAGGGCCAGCTTGCCCAGCAGGGTGAACAGGCCGAAGCCGGTCCCGGCGCCGAGGCGGTCGCCCAGCGTGGCGGCCAGCAGGACCGGCGGCAGGGCCAGATCGGCGCCGAGCGCGGCGCCGGCAGCGATGCACACCGCGCCGTACGGCAGCAGGTCGCCGCGGCCAAGCAGCGCCGCGCCGCAAAAGCCCAGCACCGACAGCAGCATGCCGAGCCGCCAGCAGCGCTGGACGCCGTAGCGCTTTGCCAGTGCGGTCCATGCGGGCAGGCCGCAGGCCGCCGCGCCGAAATAGCAGGCCAGGAACACGCCAGCCAGATGCGGTGCGCCCAGTTGGTCGTCGATGTAGAACAGTGCCAGCGTCGCCGGTATCGCCACCGCCAGCGCGTTAATGAAGTACGGGAGCAGCAGTGCGCGCAGTGCGCGGTTGGCGGCCAGCTCCCGCAATGTGTCGCGCCAGTTGGTGGTGTCGTTGTGCTGGGCAGGGGAAGGTGCATGACGCAGCAGGGCCAGCATTGCCACCATCAGCAGCAGCGCGTAGCCGATGCTGTAAGCGGCCAGGCGCGGGCGCACTTGTGCACTGTCGGCAGCGAGGATGGCGGCCGGGATCAAGCTTGCGGCCAGCATGCCGCCCAGTCCCATGCCTTCGCGCCATGCGATCGGCACCAGGGCGGCTTGCAGGCGCGCGCCCCACGACAGGTAGGCGATGTTGACCAGGCTGTGGGCGCCGTAGGCCAGCACCAGCATCAGCGCCAGCCACGCGCCCGGCGAGACGGCCGGCGGAGGCAGCCACAACGCGGCAAATGCCAGCGCCAGTGCCGCCGCACCGAACGCCATCCAGCGCCGTTGGCTTGCGCCGGCGCGGTCGAGCAGGTGGCCGAGCAGCGGGTCTTGCAGCATGTCGAGCAGGCGCGCCGCGAACAGCACGCCGCCCAGCGGCGCCAGCGCGACGCCGAGGTGCGTGGCGTAGTAGGCCGGCAGTTGCACGAACAGCGGCAGCGCCGCCATCGCCAGCGGCGCGCCCAGCAAGCCGTAGGCGGCGTTGTTCATGGTGCGGCGCCGATCAGGCGTTGGCGCAGGCGCTGGTCGCGGCTGTCCGGGTTGAGCCAGATGTCAAAGAAGGCGCGCGCCAGCGCTTCGTCGTTGAGCTCAGCCAGCAGGCGCTGGCGGTCGTACAGCTGCATGCCTTGGCCGGGCAGGTAGACGCCGGTCAGCTCGTCGCCGTCGCGCACGTCAATGAAGGCGGTGTTGAGCAGCGCTTCCCAGCGCGTCAGCGTGGCGGCGGCAATCGGCGCCGCACTGAGGCGGCGGATTTCATCGATGCTGGTACGGACCAGGCGCTCGCGGCTGATGCTGCGGTAGTAGTGTAGCTGCAGCGCGAACGGCTGGGTGGCGTCAAATGGCTTGCTGGCAGACCACAGCGTGGCGCGGTAAATGCGCAGGCCGAACCACGTCAGGTCGCCGCCGCCCAGCGCCTGTGCTTGCGGCAGCAGCGTGCGCCAGTCGCCGGCGGCCAGCGCGGCGCCGGGCAGGACGGCGGTGAGCAGCACAGCGCACAGCAGCAGGCGGCGCTTAGACTTTGTGCAGGAGGAATTGGACAACATCGGTGCGGCCTTCGTCAAAAGCGGCTTCGCAGTACGCGAAGTACAGATCCCAGATGCGCATGAAGTGGGCGTCGAAACCTTGCGCCGTCACTTGCGCGCGTTCCGCGTGGTAGGCGGTGCGCCAGCGGCGCAGGGTCTCGGCGTAGTCGCGGCCGAAGGCGTAGGCATCCTCGCACTGCAGGCCGGCTCGCGCGGCGCCGCGTTCAAAGCGCTCGACGCTGGGCAGCATCCCGCCGGGGAAGATGTACTCCTGGATGAAGTCGGTGCTGCTGCGGTAGCGCGGGAAGTAGCGCTCGCCGATGGTGATCGATTGCACCAGCGCCTTGCCGCCCGGCTTGAGGCGCGCTTGCACGGTGTCGAAATACTGCGGCCAGTAGCGCTCGCCGACTGCTTCGAACATTTCGATCGATACCACCGCGTCGTAGCTGCCGTCGATATCGCGGTAGTCGCGCAGCTCCAGTTGCGCCAGTTCGCCGAGGCCCGCAGCGGCAATGCGCTGCTGCGCCACCTGCAATTGCGATGGCGAGATGGTCAGGCCATGCACGTGGATGCCCTGGCGCGCCGCATGCTCGGCAAAGCCGCCCCAGCCGCAGCCGATTTCCAGCACGCGGTCGCCGGCGCGCAAGCCCAGCGTGTTGATCACTCGCTGGTACTTGCGCGCCTGTGCCTGTTCCAGCGGCATGCTGTAGTCGCCGTCGAAGATCGCCGCCGAGTAGGTCCAGCTGCGGTCCAGCCACAGGCGATAAAAATCATTGCCGATATCGTAGTGGCTGTGGATGTTGCGGCGGCTGCCGCTGCGTGTGTTGGGGCGCAGCCAGTGACGCAGCCGGTACCAGCAGCGCGCCAGCACGCCGCCGAACACGGCCGGTTCCAGCGCCGCTTCATTGCGCAGGGCCAGGCGCAGCAGCGCCACCAGGTCCGGGCTGTCGATCCAGCCGGTGCCCCAGGCTTCGGCCAGGCCGATGTCACCGGCACGCAGGATGCGCGAGCAGGCGCGCCAGTCGTGCAGCTGCAGCGTGGCGGCGGGGCCGGCGTGGGCGTCGCCGAACACCATGCGCGTGTGGTCGGGCGTGATCAGTTCGAGGTGGCCGTGGCTGAGGCGGCCCAGCAGGTTCAGGAACAGCCGGGCAGCGGCGGGCGCGGTCTGCACGGTGGTCGACATTGTTTGGCTCATCGGAGCGGCTCCTCGTGGACGGTGGTGTGGTTGGCGGAACGCGGCGGCTTGCGGAAGAAGGGCACGCCCTTGATCCAAAGGCGCAAGGCCTGCCAGTGAATGCGGAACACGACGCCCAGGCCCAGCAGCGGATAGCGCAGCAGGGCCAGCGCCAGCGCGCGGTCGCGCATCGGTTCGGCGCGGCCGGACAGCGTGGTGCGGATCAGCAGGCCGTCGTGGTCGTGGTAGTCGAGGCCGGTGCGCGGGGTGGCCCCGGCCGTGTGGAAGCGGAACTGGTAGCCGCCGCTGAGCGGGCAAAACGGCGAGACGTGCATGTGTTTGATGCAGGCGGCACTACCGTCGTCGGCCACTTGCAGCAGATAGCGATGGGTCTCGCCGAAGGTGTTGTTGACCTCGGCCAGCACCGCGCGCAGGCGGCCGTCCGCATCGTGGCAATGCCAGAAGCTGACCGGGTTGAAGGCGTAGCCCAGCACGCGCGGGAAGGTTTGCAGCCAGATCTCGCCATCGGCAGCAATACCGTGGTCGGCCAGCAGGGTGCGCATCCACAGCTCCAGATCGGAACCATCGCGCGGGCCGTAGTCGCGGGTGCGCAGCGACAGCGGACGGGCGCGGTCAACGCCGAACCAGTGCGACTGGCATTGGTCCAGCCGCGCCAGATTCAGGCGTACGTAGAACACCGGGTAGACAAAGCGATGCAGCACCGGCCGCAAGCGCGCGTGCATGACGCGGGCGTGGATCAGCTGCGCTGGCGCGTTCATGGCAGCGTGGCCCAGGCAGGCGCGGCGTCGAAGGCGGCGGCGATGCGCAGCGCCGACTTCAGGCCGTCTTCGTGGAAGCCGTAGCCGGTCCAGGCACCGGCGTACCAGATGCCGCCGCCGCCCTGGATCTGCGCCAGCGCGCGCTGGGCGTCGATGGCCGGCTGGTCCATGATGGGGTGGTCGTATTCAAAGCGCGCCAGCACTTTGCTGGCTTCTGGCGGCATTGACGGATTCAGAGTGACCACCACCGGCTGCGCGAACGGCAGGCTTTGCAACTGGTTCAGCCAGTAGCTGACGCACACCGGCTGGCTGCCATCGCTCTGGCGCGCCGACAGGTAATTCCACGCCGACCACACCTTGCGGTTGCGCGGCATCAGGCGCGCATCGGTATGCAGCCAGGCGGTGTTGGGCTGGTAGCGTACCGCGCCGAGGATGGCGCGTTCGCGCTCGCTGGCGTCAGTCAGCAGCGTCAGCGTGGCTGGCGCGTGGGTAGCAAAGACCACGGCGTCAAACGCTTCGGCTTGCATGAGCGGGCCGCTGCGCACCAGCGCCTGCCCGTCGCTGCGTCGCACCTCGTGCACTGGCGTGTTGAGCCGGCAATCGGGCAGGGTGGCCGCGATGGCTTGCACGTAGTTGCGCGAACCGCCGCGCACGGTGCGCCACTGCGGCCGGTTATTGACCTGCAACAGCGCGTGATTCAGGCAGAAGCGCAGGAAGGTCGCGGCGGGGAAGCGCAAGATATCCTGCGGCGAGCTGGACCAGATGGCGGCCGCCATCGGCAGCAAATAGGCGTCGCGGAACATGCTGCCGTAGCGGTGGCGCGCCAGCAGCTCGCCGAGGGTGGCGCCATCCGACTCGCAATCGGCGAGAAAATCTTCGGCGCGGCGATTGAAATGCAGGATGTCGCGCAGCATGCCGAGGAAGGCTGGCGACAGCATCCGGCGGCGCTGGGCGAATACGGTATCGAGATTGGTGCCGGCCCATTCCAGCGCGCCATCGTTCATGGAGACGCCAAACGACATGTCGCTGGCGATGCTGGCCACGCCCAATTCATCGAACAGGGCGATCAGGTTGGGGTAGGTTTTTTCGTTGTAGACCAGGAAGCCGGTATCGACCGCGCAGCGCTGGCCTTCCAGCGTGATATCCACGGTGTTGGCATGGCCGCCCAGATAGCTGCCCGCCTCGAACAGCACCACGTCGTGGCGGCGGTTGAGGAAGTAAGCCGTGGCCAGGCCGGAGATGCCGGCGCCGATAACGGCGATACGTTTGCGTGCTGTAGTCATGGATTAGGTGGTGTTTTTATACCGACGTGGTAATATTACTACCAATAAACGAGAAACGCTACTGATTAGTAGCGAAAATTTACCAATGAGTATTCTTTCCAAATTCAGCTTCAAAGACCAGGCTTTCAAGCTGCGCGAGAACGCCATCCTGGACGCGACCACCTCTGTGCTTGGCAGCAAGGGCTATGACTTGATGACGATGGACGATGTGGCCGGGGCGGTCGGCATCTCCAAGCCCAGCCTGTACAAGCACTTCAAGTCCAAGGAAGAACTGGTGGGCGAGGCGATGATCCGGCTACTGGAAGGGGCGATCGATCAGGTGGACGCGCTGGATGCGGCGCTGGGTCCGGTGGACAAGCTGTCGGCCTTGCTGGAGTGGGCGCTGCGGGTGCGGCTGGATGGCGGCTTGCCGTTCCTGCCCTCGACCAGTCCGCATGTGCGGGATATGTTGATGCGCAATGTGAAATACATGCTGCGCGTGGTGAAGCTGAATCGCCAGCTGGAAGCGCTGGTCAAGCAGGCGCAGAAGGAAGGGCTGCTGAACAAGGCTTTGCCTTCGGACGCCATCCTGTTCAGCTATTACGCCCGCACCTGCGATCCGGCGGTGGAGTTCTTGAAAAAATTCAGCAAGATGACGGACGACGATATCGTCCGCCACATGCTGACGATTACCTTTAGTGGGCTGCGTTGAGCGGCTTGACCGGCGCGTCGACTACGACCTTGCTGCGTACTTTTTTGGCGTCTTCAAATTCCAGCGTCAACGGGATTTTGTCGCCATCCTTGAGCGGCTGCTTCAGCTCCATCAGCATCAGGTGATAGCCGCCCGGAGCCAGCTTGACGGTCTGGCCGGCCGGCAGGTCCAGCGCCGGCAGTTGGCGCATGCGCATCATATCGTTTTCCATTTTCATTTCATGCACTTCGACCACGCCGGCCGCCGGCGAGCTGACGCCCACCAGTTTGGCTGGCTGCACCGAGGTCAGCGTCATGAACGCGCCGGTGGCTTTTTGTGCGGCCACCGTGGCGCGCACCCACGGTTCGCCGACCGTCACCTGGGCCAGTGCGGGCAGGGCTGCCATCAGCAGCAGGGAGAGGAATTTTTTCATTGGAACAGTCCTTTCAGAAAACCGGTGTCTTTTTTCGGATGCATCAGCAGGCGCACATCGGCGGCGACCTGCTGCGCGGTTTGTTCGTGCTTGACCGCCAGCCGGATCTTGCCGGCAGCGTCGAACACGTAGGTGAGGGCAGTGTGGTCCATGGTGTAGGAACTGCCGCTCGGCACCTTGCGGTAGAAAATCTTGAAGTCTTTGGCGGCCTTGGCGGTTTGCTCGGCGTTGCCGCGCACGGCGACAAAGGTCGGATCGAAAGCGCGCATGTATTCGGCCAGCAGCGGCCCGGTGTCGCGCTCGGGATCGACGGTAACGAACACCACTTGCAGCTTGTCGCCATCGGCGCCCAGCAGGCGCTTGATTTCGGTAGCGCGCGCCAGCGTGGTCGGGCACACGTCCGGGCACTGGGTGAATCCGAAGAACAGCATCACATACTTGCCCTTGAAGTCGCGCAGCGAGGCAGGCTTGCCGTCGCTGTAGAACAGCTGGTAGTCCGGGCCGATGTTGGCGCCGGTGATGTCGATGGCGTTGAAGCCGGCGGCATGCGCGGCACCCGTCACCAGCGGCAGCGCCACCAGCGACGATATGAAGAGTCGGCGTTGCATAGAGAGTCCTATAAAACGAATGATGCGGAGACCGCGCTGCGCGGCAGCACGGCAGGCGATGCAGTGTCTCGTATCAGGCCGCCGGTGGTCCACGCGGCTGGGCGTCGGCATGGATGTTTGCCGGGACCGGCGCTGGACGGTGCAGCAGCGGGTAACCATCATGGCCTTCCAATACCGCCAGCACGCCGGCCGATGGCGGCGGCGGGGCGTCGCTGCCCGCGTGGGAAGCGCACATCAGGCAATGCTTGGCGAGGTGGAGCGTCTGCTTGGCTGGGGCTGGCCCGTTGTCGCTGGCAGGAACTGCGCGGCAAATCTCCAGCGCCAATGGATCGTTGGCCAGCACAGACACGGCTTGCCCGATCGCCGGCGCGCAGGCATTCATCAAGATCGCCATGAGGACGAGCAAGCTGGCCAAGCGTCTATGCTGGAAGAAAATAGGCATGCCGCGATTATAACGTCTGGCGGGTGACCGCGTGTTGAGCGCGGAGATTTGGGCCCGGATAGCAAAAAGCCGCGGCCGTTTTCACGGGCGCGGCCTGTGGCTGGCGCGAGGGAGGGATTACTTCAGCGCCAGGTACTGCTTCTGTGCGTTGCCCAGTTGCGGCTGGCCGCTGTGGCTGCCCAGCTTGAAGATGCGTACCACGTCTTCCAGTTCATGTGCCTGGTCTTGCAGCGCGGCGGCGGCGGCGGCAGCTTCTTCCACCAGCGCGGCGTTCTGCTGCGTCACCTGGTCCATGTGCGTGATGGCCTCGTGTACCTGGTTGATGCCCGCGCGCTGCTCTTCGCTGGCGCTGCTGATTTCGGACATGATACCGGTTACGCGGCGCACGCTGTCGACCACTTCCTGCATGGTGGTACCGGCCTGTTCAACCTGTTTGCTGCCGACTTCGACCTTGCCGACCGAGTCGTCGATCAGAGCCTTGATTTCCTTGGCGGCGGTGGCCGAGCGCTGGGCCAGGTTGCGCACTTCGGTGGCCACCACAGCAAAGCCGCGGCCCTGTTCGCCAGCGCGGGCCGCTTCCACGGCGGCGTTCAGCGCCAGGATGTTGGTCTGGAAGGCGATGCCGTCGATGACCGAGATGATGTCGACGATCTTGCGCGACGAGGTATTGATCGAGCCCATGGTCTCGACCACCTGCGCCACCACCTCGCCACCCTTGGCGGCCACTTCCGACGCGGCCAGCGCCATCTGGTTGGCTTGCGCCGCGTTCTCGGCGTTCTGGGTGACGGCAGTGCTCAGTTCTTCCATCGAGGCGGCGGTTTGTTCCAGGCTGGAGGCCTGTTCTTCGGTGCGGCCCGACAGGTCCAGGTTGCCCTGGGCGATTTCGCTCGAGGCGGTGGTGATCTGCTCGGCGCCGCGGCGCACCTGGCCCACCACGCCGGACAGGTTGTCGCTGATGTTGTTCAGCGAACGCAGCACCAGACCGATTTCATCCTTGTTGTCGATCGCGAGATGCACGTCGAGGTCGCCCTTGGCGATGCGGTCGGCCGCTTCGGTGGCGCGCGCCAGCGGACGCGACACCACCGAACGCACCAGCACGAACAGCACGCCGGCAAACAGCACCAGTGCGATCAGGCCCAGCAGCGCGTAGCGGTTGCGCAGCTGGCCGGCTTCCTGGGTAATTTCTTCGGTATAGGTGCCGCCCACGATCAGCCAGTTCCATGGCTTGAAGGTGTGGAACTCGACCATCTTCTCGCGCGGCGAGTCGCCTTGCTTGTCAGCCCAGTCATAGGTCATGCTGCCGGCTTTGGCGTCCAGCATATCCTTGACGAACGGCCGGCCATCGCTGCTCTTGCTGTCCAGCAGGCTGTTGCCTTCCTGGCTAGGGTGAACCAGCGCAAAGCCCTGGTTCTTGCCGGCGGCCGCGTTCAGCACGTAGACGTAGCCGGTCTCGCCAATCTTGATGGCCTTGATTTTCTCCTTCAGCATGGCCAGGTTCTTGGAAATATCGAGGCCGATGAACAGCACGCCGATGACCTTGCCGTTGCTGTCCTTGATTGGATCGTACTGGGTGATGAACTGCTTGCCGAACAGGGTGGCCAGACCGATGTAGCTGTTACCGGCGCGCAGCAGCGGATAGCTCGGGTGAGCGTGGTCGAGCTGGGTGCCGACAGCGCGGTCGCCGTTTTCCTTTTTCAGCGAGGTGGTCACGCGCACGAATTCTTCGCCGTCGGCGGCAAAGATGGTGGCGATCACCCCGGTTTCGGTGGTGAATTTGTCGGGGATGCTGAAGTCCAGGTTGAGCGCCTTGCCGCCGTGCTTGAGGGACGGGGTCGGCTTGCCGCCGATGTCGACAGTGGCGGACGGGTCCAGCGAGAACTGGCCGCCGCTGAACTGCGCGGCAAACAGGCGCGCAAAACTCGACGCCTCGTTCATCATGGCGGTGTTGAACACTTCCACCGTGTTGGCGATGCCGCCCAGGGTGTTGGCCACATTGGCCTTGGCACGGTCTTTCAACATGGCCGAAGTGCTCATGTTGATCAGGGTGAGCAGCAGGGCCAGGATCACGCAGATCAGGCCAAAAGTAAAGACGGTAATCTTGCTACCGACGCCCCAGTTACGGGGATTCATTATTGTTTTCATGGGTCGCTTCGAGAAAAATACTGCGGTTGAAGTCGCTCGGATTCGAGCTTGCTCCGGGGCGCCCGGGAGCCACTGCTTGAGACTAGTGGGCGCTGCCGCTGTGATTCTGCGAGGCAGGGCCGTCAGAGTGAAACTATTGCAAGGCCAGAATCATACCACATTTTTTCCGTGAAGCAACTGTTTTGAGTGCATCCTCGAAAACTTTTGTTTTATAAAACAATGACTTGAATGACAGTGGCCGGAATATCCGTTATTAAAAAATTGTATTTCAGCGATACTTAAGCTTAGCCAGAGAAACTCGGAAATACCAGTGCCGTGTTGCCGCTGCTATCCTGTAGAATGAAGCAGCAGCAAACATTGATTAATATCGTTTCGGAGTAAGCCGATGAAGAAGCAAATGCTGTTGGTGGCCGTCCTTGCGGCCCTGTCAGTGCAGGCCGGCGCCGCCGTGCCAGAGAAAACGGCTGACACCCAGCTCAAGCCCCAACCGGGCCAGACCCAGGCCGCCCTGTGGGCGTCGCGCGTGCTGAGCAAATTGCACTACAAGCCGGCGCCGCTGGACGACGCCATGTCGGAGAAAATCTTTGACCGCTACTTCAAGTCGCTGGATGCGGAGAAGATGTTCTTCACCCAGGCCGACATTGACCAGTACGCCATCGTGCGCACCCGCCTGGACGACGCCATCACCGGTGAAAACCTGAGCGTCCCGTTTGCCATCTTCAACCTGTACCAGCAGCGCTTCAACGAGCGCATCGCCTATGCGCGCGACCTGGTCAAGCAGGGCAAGTTTGAATTCACCACCGACGAGAGCTACCAGTACGACCGCGAGAAGGCCGAGTGGGCCAAGAGCGACGCCGAGGTCAAGGAGCTGTGGCGCAAGCGCGTCAAGAACGAATGGCTGCGCCTGAAACTGGCCGGCAAGGAAGATAAGGCCATCCGCGAGACGCTGGACAAGCGCTATGAAGGCTACCTGAGCCCGTCGCGCAAGCTGACCAACGAGGACGTGTTCCAGATCTTCATGAACGCCTACGCCATGTCGATCGAGCCGCACACCAACTACCTCGGCCCGCGCGCCGCCGAGAACTTCGACATCGCCATGCGCCTGTCGCTGGAAGGCATTGGCTGCGTGCTGCAATCGCGCGACGACTACACCGTGGTGCGCGAAGTGGTGACCGGCAGCCCGGCCGGCCTGTCCGGCAAGATCAAGGTCGGCGACAAGATCGTCGGCGTGGCCAAGGACGACAAATCGCCGATGACCGAAGTGCTGGGCTGGCGCCTGGACGACGTGGTGGCGCTGATCCGCGGCCCGAAAGACTCGACCGTCAAGCTGGAAATCATCCCGGCCGACGGCGGCGCCGATGCCAAGCACCAGTTCGTCTCGCTGGTGCGCCAGAAGATCAGCATGGAAGAGCAGTCGGCCAAGAAATCGATCTATGAAATCAAGGATGGCGCCACCAAGCGCCGCGTCGGCGTGATCTCGCTGCCGACCTTCTACATGGACTTCGAGGCGCGCCGCAAGGGCGACAAGGACTTCAAGTCGGCCACGCGCGACGTCAAGCGCCTGCTGGCCGAGCTGAAGAAGGACAAGGTCGACAACGTGCTGATCGACCTGCGCAACAACGGCGGCGGCTCGCTGACCGAGGCGGTGGAACTGACCGGCCTGTTCATCGACAAGGGCCCGGTGGTCATGCAGCGCAACGGCGACAACAAGGTCGAAGTCGAAAGCGACACCGATCCGGGCATGGCCTGGGACGGCCCGATGGGCGTGCTGATCAACCGCGGCTCGGCCTCGGCGTCGGAGATTTTCGCGGCGGCGATCCAGGATTACGGCCGCGGCCTGATCATCGGCGAGCCGAGCTTCGGCAAGGGCACGGTGCAAACCCTGTTCGGGCTGGACCGCTTTGCCCAGAACGACAAGGTGCATTATGGCGAGCTGAAGTTCACCATCGCGCAATTCTTCCGCATCAACGGCGGCACCACCCAGTTGCGCGGCGTGACGCCGGACATCAAGCTGCCGACCATGGGCGACTCCGACACGTTTGGCGAATCGAGCTACGAGAACGCCTTGCCATGGACCCAGATCAAGCCGGCGATCTACATTCCAACCGGCGACATGAAGGAAATCGTGCCGCTGCTGGATAAAAAGCACGAAGCGCGCGTGGCCAAGGACAAGGACTTCCAGTACCTGGCCGAGGATATAGCGCTGGTGAAAAAGCAGCGCAAGGAAAACTCGATCTCGCTCAACGAAGCCGTGCGCCGCAAGGAGCGCGACCAGCAGGAAGCGCGCGCCAAGCTGCGCGAGGCGCGTCTGCTGTCGAACACGCCGGGCGCCGATGATCCTATCCTGGTGCCGGACCCGAAAGAAGCGCTGAAGAACGCCACCGGCGCCAAGCCGGCCAACGCCAAGACCAAAGTGGCGGCGGTCAAAGGCGCGCTGCGCACCGACGACGGCCTGCAAGGCGCCGAGCGTTCACTGGCCTCCGAGCTGGAAGCGGAAAAAGCCGCCAAGGCCGCCAAGGACGTGCTGCTGAACGAAGCGGTGCACATCCTGGCGGATGAAGTGGCGGTCCTGAAAACCGACAACCGCATGGCGTCTCGCGTGCTGCCGTACGCGGCGGACGTCAAGTGAAGCTGTTATTCTTGGAGTGAATGTCTGGCATTGGGAAGATAAATTGGACTGATATGCTGTAACGCAGCATACTTCACCTGTCTCCTCTATTCTCCTCCAAGGAAATAGACTTCAGCCCGCTCCTTGAGCGGGCTTTTTTTTCGCCGGAATTATTGACGGCGGCGGCGGGCCAGGGCGCCGGTCAGACCGAGGCCGGCCAGCAGCATGGCGTAGGTGCTTGGCTCCGGTACCGCCGTGATGCTGTACCTGACGGCCTCGTCTACGTTGTTAATGCCGGCATGGTAGACCGCGGTGTCGGGAACCAGGCTCAATACCAGCGGGCCGCTGGTGGTTGGCGTCCACGACAGGCCGATGAATACCGACCAGCTCGATGGCGTGCCGTTCATGATCCAGTCTTCGTGGGTGCTGGCGATGCCATCCCAGTCGCGGCCATAGCTGCCTTGGCCGGTGCCGATCCACCAGGTCCAGTTGATGGAGTCGCTGCCGTAGCTGCCGCCGGTCAGGCTGCCGGTGACGCCGAGCAGGGCATCGTAGCCGTCCGAGAAGGTCACGTTACCGGAGAAAACCGCGCCCGACGCGAAGGTTTCGTCCAGGTGCACGGCAACGTCGGCCTTTGCCGCGCCAGCCTGGAACAGGGCCGCAGTGGCGGCCACGGTGCAGAGTAATTTTTTCATTATTGATTCCCCATTAATTTTGCCTGCAGATTTATGATTGGGTACTGCAATTCAAATTATAAAACTAATAATTTAATTATCAATATGAAATTAAACCAGTTTCATCTTCTGTGGCTATCCATCCACTAGGCAAGCATGCTAAAATTTCCACTGATCAACGTTTTGGTTCAGGCAAGTGACTCCTACTCAATTCAAAATTGCAGTGCTTGCGTTGGCCCTGGGCGGCGCGGCGGTCGGTGGCGGTATCGCGTATGTGCTGGCGCCAAAACCGGCCCGGCATGACGATATCGGCAAGGTGGCCCGGCCGTCGGCGCTGGGCACGCAGGCCGGCTGGCATGCGCGCATCACCACCGTCGCCGGCGACGGCTTGCCGGGCGCCAGCAACGGCGGCGGCCGCCGCACGCGCTTTGCCGATCCGTTCGGCGTGGTGCTGGACCAGGACGGCAATCTGTACGTTGCCGACGGCGGCGACAACAACACCATCCGCAAGATCGATGCGGCCGGCGCCAGCACGGTATTGGCCGGCGGCACGGAAGGCTATGCGGAAGGCAAGGGCAGTGCTGCGTCTTTCAACACGCCGTCCGGCATGGCCATCGACGCGGCCGGCAATGTGTACGTGGCCGACACCGGCAACAACGCGATCCGCAAGATTACGTCCGATGGCACGGTCTCGACGCTGGCCGGCGACGGCCTGGCGGGCGACAAGGACGGCAAGGGCGCCGGCGCGCAGTTCAACGGCCCGGTCGGCGTGGCGGTGGACGCCAGCGGCAATGTCTACGTGGCCGATACCTACAACGACCGCATCCGCCGCATCGCGCCGGACGGCACGGTGAGCACCATCGCCGGCGGCAAGCGCGCCGGCAATGCCGACGGCCCGGCGGCGCAGGCGCTGTTCGATACGCCGACCGGCCTGGCGATCAACGCCGATGGCGAGCTGTTCATCGCCGACACCGCCAACCACGCCATCCGCAAGATCGCGAGGGACGGTACGGTCAGCACCATTGCCGCCGCCAGGGAGGACGACCGCGATTCGCTGCTGCGTTCGCCGGTCGGCATCGCCGTGACCAAAGACGGCTTCCTGTACCTCGCCAGCAGCGCGCACGGCCGCGTGGCGCAGATCACGCCGGCCGGCGAGGCGGTGGCGCTCAAGGACGTCGACCACCCGGCACAGCCGGGCTACGGCCCGGACGGCGGCGTGCGCCTGTACTCGCCGCGCGGCATGGCGCTGGCCAGGGACGGTTCGCTGTTCGTGACCGATGGCGCGACGTTCCGCCTGCATCACATTGAGATCGCCAGCGGCGATGAAGAGCCAGTGCCGGATGGCCCGCCGCCGGGACTGCCATCGCGCTCCGCTACGATGAAGTGGCCGGTGGCACCGCAGAACAAGCCGCATGAAGTGGTCGGCCTGCTGGGCGAGGTGCGCGGCAATTTCGACGGCGAGAGCCGCGACCATTTCCATTCCGGCCTCGATGTGCAGGCCGCGATCGGTGCGCCGGTGCAGGCGGTCACGGCCGGCAAGGTCACCGACCCGTGCGCGGCCTGGGGCTATGGCGAGTTGTCGGAGGGGCTGGCGTTCGGCGGCATGCAGTATGTGCACATGCGCGTCGGCCGCGATCCCAGGGACAAGGCCATCGATCCGCGCTTCCAGCTGTCCAGGAATGAGAAGGGCGTGGCCATCTCGGTGCGCGTCAAGCGCGGCACCCGTTTTGAAGTGGGCGAAACGCTGGGCACCATCAACCGCATGGCCCACGTCCACCTCGACTACAAGCCCAACGGCGGCGCGGTGAATCCGCTGCTGCTGCCGTTTATCGATCTGGAAGACAGCATTGCGCCGGAGATCAACAGCATCAGCGTGGTGGGCGCGGACGGCAAGCCGCTGACCGAGAAGCGCGACGGCCGCCTGGTGATTCCGCAACGCCTGGGCGAGGTGCAGATCGTGGTTGACGCCAGCGACCAGATCAACGGCAACCAGAAGCGCCGCCGTCTCGGCGTCTACAAGCTTGGCTATCAATTGCTGAACCAGGATGGCGGCACTATCCCCGGCATGACCGAGCCGATCATCACGCAGCAGTACGACCGCTTGCCGCGCAACCGCGAGGCGGTCAAGCTGGCCTATGCGGCCAACAGCGGCATCACGGTGCATGGCGCAGCGGAGACGCACTTTGCCTACGCCATCAACAACCGGCTGGTCAACGGCAAGCTGACGCCGGGGGCGTGGAAGGTGGGGGAACTGGGGCCGGGCAATTACATCCTGCGCATCACGGCGGAGGATTACGCCGGCAACGCCGCCAACCGCAACCGCGATCTGGCGGTCACGGTTGACTAGCGCGGAAAAGTCTTAGGCGACGTTACCGGACAGCAGGAACGGCACCATGGCAGCGGTGGTCTCCAGCTTGGCCTGGAGTTCACCCTTGTCGGCGGCCAGCGAGGCGGCCGATGGCAGGCTGATTTGTTCCGGCACGTGGTCCGGATGCAGGGTGATGCCGAGGCCGGCCAGCGTGGCCACAGGGTCGGCATGCAGTTGATCGCGGAACTGGCTGTCTCCTGCCAGTTTGTCGATGATAGCGCTGAGTTCGCTAGAAGTATGCATTGATTGTTATCCCTAAGTTGGATGGTTGATCGGCGGCGCATCGTGCCCCGCCGAAGGCATGCTACGACAAACGTATTTCTTTGCCAAGGGGTAACGCCATAGGCTAGACTGCGGCATCTTGTTTATCCGCTGAACCGACCATGAAGATCCGCCGCTGCGCCGTGCTGTACCTCGAATCCCGCGAAGAATTATCGATCGACTGGCGTGCGGTGCTGGCCGGCAGCAGCGCGCTGGCCGCCAGCACCCACTGGGTGGCGCTGGCGCCGCATCTCGACCAGGAGCTGCAGGTGAGCGCCGATGAGCTGGCCGCACTGGGCGGCGCCAGCCAGACCGTGTGGCGCGAGCGCGCCGAGGCCGAGCAGCAGTACGGCGCCGACTGCATCGCGCGCTTGCTGGCGCTGGGCTTGCTGGTCAGCGACGAGACGCCGCACACGGCCGCCCGCACACGCGACGACACGCTGCGCGCCACGCACTGGCGTCCGCTATCGGCGCTGGCGCACACCTTTGGCCGCTGGCGCGAGGTCAGCAGCGAGACCGGCATGGAGGCGCCCAGCTTCCAGGCCTTGCTCGATCAGTTTGGCGAACCGCCGCCGCCGACCATGGAACTACCGGCGCAAGGCGCGTTGAAGTTGCCGGCCGCCGCGCCCGGCCGTCTCGACGAGCAGCTGCTGCAGCGCTACACCGGCCGCAATTTTGACCTGCAGGCCAGCGTGCCGCTGGAGGTGGCGGCGCGCCTGCTGCACCGGGCGTTTGGCGCGCAGGAGGTGCGCAGGGTCGGCCCGCACGCCTCGGTGTTGAAGAAGACCAGCCCGTCCGGCGGCGGCCTGCATCCGATTGAAGCGTTTGTGCTGGTGCAGCGCGTGGAAGGCGTGGCGCCGGGCTTGTATCACTACCATCCGATCGACCACGAGCTGCGCCCGCTGTGCCATCTCGGCAGCGTGCAGGCGGCGGCAATGGCGCGCACCATCCTCGCTGACCAACGCTGGCTGGCCGATGCGCCGCTGCAGGTGCTGCTGGTCGCGCGCACCGAGCGCAGTTTCTGGAAGTACCGCAACCACCAGAAGGCTTACCGCGCGCTGGCGCTGGATGCCGGCCACCTCTCGCAGACCTTCTATTTGCTGGCTGCCGAAGCGGGCCTGCCGGCCTTTGTCACGGCGGCCGTCAACGACGCCGATATTGAGCAGATGCTGGGCCTCGACCACTTGCGCCACGCGGTGGTGGCGGTGTGCGGCTGCGGCCCGGCGCGTGAGGGCGAACGCACGATGGTGGAATTGCGTTACGGCGAGACAGACGCCATCTGATCCGGCGCACGGCCGTCCTGCGCCTGCAAGCCATCCAGCACCCGTTCCAGCGCGGCGCTGAACGCGGCCAGTGCGTCGCTGCATTGCGTGCGACGCGGCGACAGCAGCAGCTGTTCCAGTTCGCTGGCGGCGTGGTGCAGGTCCTGCATCGACAGGTTGCCGGCCGCGCCGCGCACCTTGTGCACCAGCAGCGCGGCCTGGTCGTAGGCGCCGGCGTCGATGGCCGCCAGCAGGCGCTGCGGCGCGGTGTCGAAATCGAGCAGGAAGCGGTCCAGTAGCGCGCTCAGCAACTGGCGGTTGCCGCCCAGCCGCGCCAGCACTTCCGGCGCGTCGATGCCGGGCAGGGCGTTCATGGCGTCGGCTGATGCCGCGTTCGCGCCGGTCTGGCCGGCAGGGGCCGCTGCCGCTGCGCGGCTGATCTGGTTTGCCAGTACCGCAAACAAGCGGTCGGGGTCGATCGGTTTGGTGACGTAATCGTTCATGCCCATGCCCAGACTGCTCTCGCGGAAGCCGGCGACCGCGTGCGCCGTCATGGCAATCAGCGGCAGTTGCGCATGCTGCGGCTTGCTGCGGATGCGGGCCGAGGCTTCGTAACCATCCATGCCCGGCATCTGGATATCCATCAGCACCGCGTCGAACGGCTGCTGGTCGACCATCAGCACGGCCTCGACACCGCTGCCGGCCAGCTCCACCAGCACGCCCGCGCGCAGCAGCACTTCGCGCGCCACCTGCTGGTTGATCACGTTGTCATCCACCACCAGCACGCGCGTGCCGGCGATGCGCTGCGCCGCGTCCGACAGTTGGGCCGGCACTGCGCCTGCCCGGCGCTGCGGCGGCGCCAGTCCCAGTCCGACCAGCACCGCCTCCAGCAACTGCTGCGGATGCAGCGGCTTGATCAGCGTGGCGGCAACGCCGGCCTGCTCGGCCGCCTGCAACGCCGGCTCGCGCGTGAACTCGGTCATCATCAGCACCAGCGGCACATGGGCGTGCGCGGCATCGGCGCGGATGCGGCGCGCGGTCTCGCCGCCATGCATCAGCGGCAGGTCCCAGTCCAGCAATACCAGATCGGCCGGCTGGCGCGCCAGGTAATCGAGCGCCGCCGCGCCGCTGTTGACCAGATGGACCGCAAACCCCTCGTGCCGCAGCTGGCGTTCCAGCATGTCGCGCAGCATGGCGTTGTTGTTGACCGCCAGGATGCGCTTGCCCACGGCCTGCTCCGGCAGCGGCGCCGATGCCGGCTGCGCGCCTTGCTGGCATGGCAGCGCCAGTTCGAAATGGAAGCGGCTGCCGATGCCCGGCTGGCTGTCGATGCCGATCGCGCCGCCCATGGCCTGCACCAGCTGCTGCGAAATGGCCAGACCGAGGCCGGTGCCGCCGTACAGGCGGGTGGTGCTGGTGTCGGCTTGCGAGAAGGCGCGGAACAGGCGCGCCTGTTGCTCGGCGCTGATGCCGACCCCGGTGTCTTCGACGATGAAGCGCAGCCGCACCGGCTGGTCTGGCACGGCTGCCACCAGCTCGACGCGCAAACCGATGTGGCCGCGCGCGGTGAATTTCAGCGCGTTGCCGACCAGGTTGACCAGCACCTGGTTCAGCCGCAGCGGATCGCCGACCAGCCGCAGCGGCACGTCCGGCGCGGCCCAGGCCAGCAGCTCCAGGCCTTTTTGCGCGGCCTGCCACGAGAACATGTCGGCCAGCTGGGCCAGCGTGTCGTCGAGGTCGAACGGCACGGCCTCCAGCTCCAGCTTGCCCGACTCGATTTTGGCGAAGTCCAGCACATCGTCAATGATGCTGAGCAGGTTCTGTCCGGCGCGGCCGATCTTGGTGAAGTAATCGCGCGGCTTGGGCGGCAGCTCCGCCAGGTGCGTGCCCAGCCCGGCAAAGCCGAGAATCGCATTCATCGGGGTGCGGATCTCGTGGCTGATGTTGGCCAGGAATTCGCTCTTGGCGCGGGTCGAGGCTTCGGCGTCGGCGCGCGCGCGCTGGATGGCGCTGATCGCGCTGGCTTTCTGGAACGCCGACACGAACGGCTCCTTCAAGGCCTTGAACATCTCGATATCCTTGCGCGCAAACGGTGTGCCTTGCTTGAATACCAGATAGCCCTGTACCTGCTGTTCCACGGCGATGCGGATCGCCAGCATGGTGCGCTGCTTGAGGAACATGTCCGGTTCGAGCACGACGGCGGCGTCGACAAACTGCGCCTGCGCCGCCGCCAGCGACATGCCGGCGCGCGCCGACGGCAGCGCGTCGTGGCCCCAGCTGGCGCGGATCGCCAGCGGGCCGCCGGGCGCCTCGCAAATGAGCGCGTAGGCCACGCCGACTTCGCCGATCGCGCTCGATTCGCGCAGGATGGTGTGCAGCAGCGCGTCGAAATCGAGCTCGTCGTTGATCGACTTGACGATGGCGTGCACCCGCTCCAGGTGCAGGGTGCGCGAATACACCTGCTGCTGCAGGTTGCGCACGCGCCAGCGGTAGACGCCAAACGCGGCTGCCAGCAGCGCCAGCGCGCCGCCGGAGCGCGCCCACCAGGTCTGGTACCAGGCGGGCAGGAAATGCAGCCGGATGCTCAGCTCGTGCGGGCTCCACGCGCCTTCGCGGTTACTGCCGCGCATGGACAATTTGTAGGTGCCGGGCGGAACGTTGGCGTAGGTGGCGGCGCGGCGCGTGGCGTCGGCTTCCACCCACTCCCTGTCGTAGCCTTCGAGCTTGAAGGCATAGCGGTTGCGCTGGCTGGCCGAGTAGTCAAGCGCGGCGACTTCGATTTCCACCTTGCGCGTGCCGGACGGGATGGCCAGCGCCGGCGCGCCCGGCGCCAGCAGCGGCGCGGCCGCCACGCTGTCGCGGTCGAGCCGGATCGAGCTGACCACCAGCGGCGGCTGGTAGCGCCACGGCTGCGGCAGCTCTGGCCGCACCACCACATAGCCGCCCGAGGTGCCAAACACAATATCGGACTGTGCGGTCTTGCCCACTGCGCCCGCGATGTAGGGCTGGAACACCAGCCCGGCCGCGCGGTCCAGCACCTGCACTTGCAGCGTGCGGGTGTCGATGGCGGCAATGCCGTCGGCGGTGGAGACCCACATGCGGCCGCCGGCGCCCAGCTGCAGCGCGGTGATGCCATTGCTGGGCAGGCCGTTGCCAAGGTCGATGCGGCGGAAGCGCGGCGTGCCGTCGGGATGGCGGCCTTCGAGGATGCCGATGCCCTGGTTCAGGCTGCCGGCCCACAGGCGGCCTTGCGCGTCAAACGCGATGCTGGCGATCATGCTGTACGGCAGGGTGTCGGCGCCGGCGCCGGGCAGGATTTGCTCGGCGCGGCCGGTGGCCGGGTCAAAGCGATTCAGGCCGTTGCGGGTGCCCACCCACAGGGCGCCGTCCGGATCGGCGTGCAGCACGGTGACGCGGTTGTCGGTCAGGCCGCCGCTGCCGGCCGGGCCCTGGCCGTACAGCTGGGCGCTGCGCGTGCGCAGGTCGTAGCGCAGCAGGCCGCCGGGCACGCCCAGCCACAGCAGCTCGCCCTGGCGCAGCAGGGCGCCGATGCGCGGATACGGATCGGCCTGCGGCAGCGCGACGCGGCTGACGCGGCTGCCCTTGGCGCTGGTGTGGTACAAGCCCATCGCGGTGCCGATCCACGCTTCCTGCGGTTCGGCCTCGACCATGCTGAGAATCAGGCGGTTGGGCAGGGCGCTGTCCGGCCGGGCCGGATCGGGACGCAGGCCGGCGCGGCGGCTGCCGTCGGGCGCGATCAGATCGACGCCCTGGTCGCCCAGCGCCACCCACAGCCGGCCGGCGGCGTCGCTCATGAAGGCAAAGGCAGAAATCTCGGGCAGGCCGACGCCGTCGAGGATGGTATCGGTGCTCTGGTTGGCCGGGTTATGGATATCGACACCGCGTTCGTTGGCTACCCACACCAGGCCGCTGCGGTCGCGCCAGATGGCGGCCACGCGGTCGTGGGACAGGCTGATCGGGATGGCCGGGCGGTGCACGATGCGGCGGCCGTGGCCGCTGGTGTCGAACTCGATCACGCCGCCGCCGTAGGTGGCGGCCCACCAGGTGCCCGGCCGGGTTTCGGCCAGCGACAGCACCATCGCGCTGTGGGCGTCCTTGACCTGGTCAATGGCCAGCAGGCGCGCGCCGTCGCCGCTGCGGGCCAGGCCAATGCCGCTCTTGAGGGTGCCGAACACCACCTCGCCGGCACGGCTGGTGCCCAGCGACAGCACGGCGTCGGCCGGGCCGTTGGCAAACGGCAGGTCTTCAATGGCGCCGCTGGCCGCGTCCCGTCGCGCCAGGCCGGCATTGGAGCCGATCCACAAGGCGCCGGCGCTGTCGATGGCCAGCGCGCGGATCTGGTTGGCGCGCGCGCCGGCCGCGGCGTCGCGCGGGTAGTGGCGGATGAGGCCGCCGTGCGCGAGGTCGATGTAGTCGAGGCCGGCGGCGGTGCCGACCCAGATGCCGTTGGCGTCGCTGGCCAGCGCCGAGATCGCCGCACTGCTCAGGCCGTTCGCGCCGGCCGGGTAGCGCACGAAGCGTTCGGTCTGCTTGTCGTACATGGCGACGCCGCCGCTGGTGGTGCCCAGCCACAGGCGGCCCTGGCGGTCCACATGCAGGGTCTGCACGAAGTCGGCCGGCAGGCTGTGCGCGTCCTGGGCGCTGAAGAAGAAATTGCGCATGCGGTAGCCGTCCCAGCGGCCGAGCCCGGACTGGGTGGCCAACCAGATGAAGCCATCGCCATCCTGGGCGATGCTCATGGTGATCGGACTCGGGAAGCCGCGCTCGGCGGGGACGAGGTGCTCGAACAGGGTCGGCGCCAGCTGTTGCCACGGCGTCGGCGCGGCCAGTGCGAGCAGCGGCGCCAGCGTCAGAGTGGCCGCCAGGCTGCGGCCTGCAAAAGAGGAAAAGAATTCGCGCACAAAGAACCGTTCAAGATCACTCATGCCCAATAGCAATGAGTATTGCGAGTGGAAGGATACGGAATTGTTGGTCAACTGTCTATTCTATAGCGCAAGGTGTGCACGCTTGCGCACACGCGTTGACAAAAAATATTTATCGGAATATATTTTGGATTCGCGATTGGAATCGTTTCCAATTTGTTCGAAGTGTGAAGTGGGGATAAAGGAGACAGAATGAAAAACCAGAAATTTGTCTTATCCGCCGTTGCTGCCAGCCTGGCCCTGGCGTATGGCTTGCCGGCCCGGGCCAGCGTCACCAGTCCGGTCATCGGCGCTTTGCTGTGGTCGGAGGAATTCAACGGCACGTCGCTCAACACCAGCTTGTGGAACAGCTACGACGGCAACGGCTGCCAGATCAATCTGTGCGGCTACGGCAACCAGGAGCTCGAGTACTACAGCCCGAACAACCTGTCCATCGTCAACGTGCCGTTCGAGAGCGGCACGCGGGCGCTGGCGATCCAGGCGCGCAGCCAGACCGTGGGCAGCAACGTCTTCACCTCGGGCAAAATCGATTCCTTCAACAAGGTGCAGGTGCAGTACGGCATGGTGGAAATCCGCATGGCGCAGCCGGCGCTGGGCACCGGCCTGTGGCCGGCCGCGTGGATGCTGGGCGTGAGCCCGCAAACCTGGCCGCGCAAGGGCGAGATCGACATCATGGAAGCGGGCCACAAAGCCGGCAGCCGCGCCGCGGCCGGCTCGCCAACGCCGTCGATCGACAAATTCGTCGGCTCCAACGTCATCACCTGGCAGCAGGCGGCCTGCGTGCCGGGCAACGAAAGCTGCGCCGCCTCGACCGCGTGGCAGACCAAGAACTGGTACGTGCCGTCACAGTCGCTGGCCAACCGCTTCGTGATCTACCGCTTCTACTGGACCGAATCGCAGATGCGCTTCACCGTGATCGACAACGGCCTGGAATACGACATGTACAACAGCCCGCTGCCGGTCAACTCGAGCGCGCTGCAGGCGCCGTTCTACCTGTTGTTCAACCTGGCGGTGGGCGGCAACTTCACCGACGCGGCCACGCCGGCGCAGGTGACGGCGCCGCTGCCGGGCACCATGTACGTCGACTACGTGCGCGTGTACCAGCTGGACGGCAAGGGCGCGGTCAAGCTGGGCAACCAGACGCCGGCGGAAGTGGGCAAGTTCGGCGTCTACACCGACAACACCGTGGTCAACAACAAGCTCGAGGCCGGCAATACCTCGGATATTTTTGTATGGAACACCGCCTCCACCTCGGCCGGGACGATACCGCCGTATGAAGGTGCGAACGCCATGTCGTGGAGCTTCAACACGCCGGGCTCGTGGTTTGGCGGCAGCGTGCAGTCGCGCCAGGCGCGCGACATGAGCGGCTTCCGCAACGGCAATATGAAGCTGAAGATCAAGATCCCGGCCAACGTCGCGTTCACGGTGGGTATCCAGGATACCTACACCAACCAGAACGCGGTGAAGTTCCCGGCCAATGCCACCACCTACGGGCTGGTACGCAACGGCGACTGGGGCACGGCCACCATCCCGATCACCGACCTGGCCGGGCCGAAAGTGGCGCTGCAATCGATGCTGGACATGTTCCAGATCGCCAGCGACGGGGCGGCCTTGCCGCAGTCGGCGTTCCAGATGTCGATCGACGACATCATCTGGGACAGCGGCGTGACCACACCGACCCCAACGCCGACCCCAACGCCCACGCCGACACCGACACCGACACCGACACCGACACCGACACCGACACCAACCCCAACCCCGGCGCCGGCCGTCAGCCAGACCAGCTCAACGATGCTGAAGTTCACCATCAACACCTCGAGCTGGGCCGACGTGCACTACACCGTCAACAACGGCGGCCAGCTGAACGTGCGGATGACCCAGGCGAGCGGCGTCAACAGCTACACCGCAAGCGGACTGAAGGCGGGCGACGTGGTGCGCTACAACTTCACCTACTGGGACACTGCCAACAACTACGCCGTCGACACCGCCCAGCAGACCTACACCATGCAGTAGCTCAAGGCGCGACGGTCGCCTTGAGCGGGTGGGCGGCGCGGGCGGTTTGGAATTTGACTTTTTCCTGCCACTCGGCCGCCGTCTTGACGTGGCCGGCGCGGTCCCAGGCCGCGCCAAGGTAGTAGCGCAGCGGCTTGCCGGATTCGACCGGAGCGAGGATCAACTCGTTCAGCGGATCGTCGGTTATGCCGCTCGCGGACGGCAGCACGATGGCGGTGCCGAACGCGCCCTTGGTTGCTTGCGTGACCCACTGCGTCAAGGTCATGCCATCGCGGCCGACGGCGATTTTTTCGTCCTGGTTTTTGTCGGCCGGCTTTTTGTTCAGGCCGACCGCCACCGTCAGCTGCGCCGGGCCGCTGAAGGTGAAGGTACTGTCCATGGTGTCGAAGTCCTGGCCGGCGTCGACCGTGAAGCGCTTGACCTCGCTGACCTTGGTGCCGGCCGCGTCCCAGGCGTCGTACGTCAGTTCGAACACGGTGCGGATCGGGCCGTTGGCCAGCACTTTCCACGCGGCGTAGTTGCGGCCCACGTACAGCTGCTTGCCGTCCCACACGCCGGTGCCGCCCGCGCCGCGCGACTTGCCGACGTTGTACATGTCCATGCCTTCGCCCTCGTCGTGGTGGTAGTGGTCATGGCCCTTGTTGTACCAGCGGTCGACGATCGGGTAGCTGACCCGCTTGAACCAGATATCGAGCCCGCTCGTCACCAGCACTTCCTTGCCGACGCCGGCTGTGTCCGGCGCGCCCAAGGCCGGGCCATAGGTGCGGTGCGCAACATGGTCGTTTTCCCAGCCGAAGTCATCGAGACGCTCCGGCACGTAGCGGGCGAAGGTCTTGGCCGGGAACGGCGGCGTCACGGTCTCGGTCTTCTCGACCGTAAAGCTGGCCTGCTTTTCGCCGGCGGCAAAGCTGTGCTGGAAGTACAGCTCGCCATACGCAACGCCGATCCCTTGCGGGTCTTTGGCCTGCGGCTTCACATTGCTGACCTGATAGGGCAGCAGCTTGCCCTGGCTGTCCTTGACCGCGATTTTCTGGATCAGCGCGCCCGGCAGCGCGCGGTTGATCTCGCTCCACGGCACGGCGATGGTTTCCGACGGCCGCGCCTGGTCCAAGTCGTTGGTGACGGTGATGCGGGCCAGCTCGGCCGCCTGGGCGGCGCCGCCGGCCAGCAGGGCGGCGATCGGCAACAGATAAGTACGCATGCGCTTCCCCTTATTCATGGCTGTAGTTGGTGGCGCCCGCATCCTTGGGCACGTAGTGGTAGGTGCGCAGCTTGACCTGGATATCGATCTTTGGATTGTTGAGCAGTTTGATCATTTCGGCGCCGGCCAGCAGGGTCGGGCCGTAGCCGTGCAGCGCATCGACGCTGGTCGGGCGGTTGTAGTAGTAGATGTGATCGCTCGCGAAGGTGGTGCCGACGCAAATGCCTTCCACTTGCCCGCGCGGATTGATGCGGGTTTGCAGGCCGATCCAGCCGGCCTGCGCGATCGAGCCGTAGGTCGCCGGGCTGATCCAGCCTTCGTTGATGGCGTGCGCGATCACGTAGGTAAACATGGCGCTGGCCGAGGTTTCAAGATAGGAATCGTGGCGGTCGATCATCTGGTGCCACAGGCCGCTGCCCGATTGCTGCTCGGCGACGCCGCGCAGGGTCAGCCGCAGTTGCGCCAGTACTTTCGGATAGCCGGGATGGTCTTTCGGCAGCACGTCCAGCAGGTCGCTCATGGTCAGCACCGCCCAGCCGTTGGCGCGCGCCCAGTAGAAGCGCGGTGCGTCCGGGTTGTTGGCGTTCCAGCCGTGGGTGTACAGATTGTTTTGCGGATTGAACATGTAGCCGGTCATTTGCAGCACGTTCTTGACCGCGTCGTCATAGTATTCGCGTTTGCCGGTCAGATGGCCGATTTCGCCCAGCGGCATCACGCCCATATACATATCGTCGGCCCACAGCGACACCGCCTGCGGACGCTCGCGCGCCAGCGTGCCGTCCTTCAGGCGGAATTGTTTTTTGGCGACCCAGTTGCTGCACACGTCGATGAACGGGCTCATGTCCGGGCCGATTTTGGCGAAGCGGGCACGGATCAGCGCGGCGCACATCGAGCCCGCATCGTCCAGCGAGCGCGGTTCGATGAAACGCGTGAAGCTGTTGGCGCGCTTGAGGTGGAACTGTTCTTCCTGCGCCTTGAAGTAAGGCAGCTTTTCCTGCATGAACTGGAAGTGGCGGGTGGTCATGGCGGTGTATTTGCTGTCGCCGGTGATGGCGGCAGCCTTGATCAGGCCGCTATGCACAATGCCCATCTCGTAGGCCTGGATGTGCCATTCAGCGCTGCTCGGTTCGAGAATGGCGTCGGCCACCGGCTTGCTGAAGTCGGTAACCTGCACGCCCGTGTCCTTGTGCACCACCTTGGTCGGCGTGGTCGCTTCCATGTAGCCGCGAATGCGGTCCAGCGCGGAGGTGATTTCCGCCACGGTCGGCTTCTTGTAGGGCACGTTGTACGTGCCTTCGCCAGGATCGTAGACGGCTTTGTTGTCGGGATTGCGATACGGTCCCTCGGCATGAACCGGCAGGGCGAGCAGGATGGCGGCGACAGCCGCGAGCAGGGCGGAAGGGGAGGTCACGGTGGGGGTCTCTTTATTGTTAAACGTTTATTTGGTCAGACCATTCTAGATTGGTCCGGCCAATTTTGCAATCCGGACAGGCCACTTTTGTGGCATCAGAAAAACCTTGCGGGAAAGTGAAGAAAGCCCGCCAATCTGTCGCCCTACTACCAAGGGGATAGGAGTACAATGATTTTGAACGGTCGTGCTTTTTAACCGGGCAGAACAATAAGGAGACAGCATGGATTTGACTTACACGGCTGCGGATCTGGCGTTTCGCGACATGGTGCGGGGCTTCCTTGACACCAATTTGCCAAGCGACCTGCAGAAGAAAGTCCGCAACCACCTGCGCCTGAGCCGCCAGGATTACGTGCGCTGGCACCAGATCGTCGCGCGCCAGGGCTGGGCCGCGCCGGGCTGGCCGGTCGAGTATGGCGGCACCGGCTGGAGCGCCACCCAGCGCCACATCTGGGAAGAGGAGTGCGCACGCGCCGGCACGCCGCCGATTTTGCCGTTCGGCGTCAACATGGTGGCGCCGGTCATCATGGCCTTCGGCAACGATGCGCAGAAAGCCCACTACCTGCCGCGCATCCTCAATTGCGACGACTGGTGGTGCCAGGGCTATTCCGAGCCCGGTTCGGGCTCCGACCTGGCCTCGCTGAAAACCACCGCCGAGCGCGACGGCGACCACTACATCGTCAACGGCCAGAAAACCTGGACCACGCTGGCCCAGCACGCCGACATGATCTTCTGCCTGGTGCGCACCGATAGCACCGTGCGCAAGCAGGAGGGCATCTCCTTCCTGCTGATCGACATGAAAACGCCGGGCATCACCGTGCGCCCCATCATCATGCTGGATGAAGACCACGAGGTGAACGAAGTCTTCTTCGACAACGTGCGGGTGCCGGTGCAAAACCTGATTGGCCAGGAAAACAAGGGCTGGACCTACGCCAAATACCTGCTGGGGCACGAGCGCACCGGCATCGCGGCGGTGGGACGCTCCAAGCGCGAACTGCTGTTCCTGAAGAAAATCGCCTCCGAACACTACAAGCACGGCAAGCCGCTGATGCAGGACCCGGTCTACGCGGCCAAGGTGGCCAGCCTGGAAATCGAACTGATGGCGCTGGAAACCACGGTGCTGCGGGTGCTGACGCGCGAATCGCAGGCGCCGGGGCCGGAAGCGTCGCTGCTGAAAATCCGCGGCTCGGAAATCCAGCAGCAGCTGACCGAGCTGATGGTCGAAGCGCTGGGCCCGGATGCGCTGCCGTTCGACACCGCCTACCTCGAAGGCAAGACCGACCACGCCGTCACCGGCGACGATGCGGCCGCGCCGCTGACCGGCTACTACTTCAACTTCCGCAAGACCTCGATCTACGGCGGTTCGAACGAGATACAAAAAAACATCATCACCCAGATGATCCTGGGGCTGTAAGGGAGCGGCGATGGATTTCAATTTGACGGAAGAACAGCAGCAATTTGCCGATGCCCTGCGCCGCTGGGTGGACAAGGACTACGGTTTCGAGACGCGCAAGCGCATCGTCCATTCGGCCAGCGGGGTGTCGGACCTGGCCTGGGATACGCTGGTTGAACTGGGCATGACAGCCTTGCCGGTGCCGGAAGAGCAGGGCGGCTTCAGCGGCACCGCGGTCGACCTGCTGGTGGTGATGCAGGAGCTGGGGCGCGGGCTGGTGGTCGAGCCGTATTTCGCCACCGTGTGGGGCGCCAAGTTCCTGCAACTGGCGGGCAACCAGCATCACCGGCTGGAAGATGTGGCCAAAGGCGAACTGAAACTGGCGTGCGCGCTGGGTGAAAAGCACGCGCGCCATGACCTGGCCGATATCAAGACCATTGCCAGCATCAACGGTGAAGGCTACCGGATCGATGGCACCAAGACCGTGGTCATCCACGGCGGCCAGGCCGGTGCGCTGATCGTCTCCGCGCGCAGCGCCGGCACCCAGCGCGACACCAACGGCATCAGCCTGTTCGTGGTGCCGGTCGAGACCCCGGGCGTGGTGATCCGCGACTACCGGACGATTGACGGCCAGCGGGCGGCGACGGTGCAATTCAATCACGTGGCGGTGCCGGCCTCTTCGCTGCTGGGCAAGATGGGCGGCGGCTGGGAGCTGCTGGAAGAGGCGGCCGACTACGGCGTCAGCCTGCTGTGCGCGGAGGCGGTGGGCGCGATGGACGCCATCTTTGCGGCCACGCTCGACTACGTGAAAACGCGCAAGCAGTTCGGGATCGCGATCGGCAGCTTCCAGGCCCTGCAGCACCGCATGGCGGATATGTACATCCATCTGGAGCAGGCGCGTTCGATGGCGATGCTGGTGGCGGCACGCATGTCGTGCGACGCCGAGGAGCGCCGGCGGGTGGCGTCGGCGGCCAAAGTGCGGATCGGGCAGGCGGCCAAGTTCATCGGCCAGCAGGCGGTGCAGCTGCACGGTGGCATGGGGGTGACCGACGAACTGCCGGCCGCCCACCACTTCAAGCGCCTGTCCATGATCGAGCTGACACTGGGCGATGTCGACCATCATTTAGAGCGTTTTACTGCCCAGCGCGGTTTCCAGCAGCATTCCTGATCGGCTGCGGACCTTTTCCAACAATTCCGGATACAGGTCCAGCAGCTTGAGTAGTTTCACGGCGGACGGATGTGGCTGCGCTTTGCCGTTTTCATAACGGGAGAAAGCATTCACCCCGCCACCGAAAATCTCCCCTGCCTGGCGCTGATCGAGTCCGAGTTTCTTGCGTACTGCGAGAATGAAGGCGGGATCGACCAGTTCGCTGTTCACCTTGCGCTGAAATGCTTCAACCTGATCGCCGTATCGGTCGACAGCCTCGCGATCCAAGGTGACTTCACCACAACTGGCGCAATGGTAGCCACTGACCGCCGGAATCAGCGTATTCCGGCCTTTGTAGCTAAAGGCCACATCCCGCACGTCATGAACTGGGGAGGGCGCGCCGCATTCAGGACAGCTTTTCATGCTTACAACTCCTTGAACGAAACGATCAACACATCGTCAACGACAGTCAACTTCACGTAAAGCGGCACACCGCTGGCAGTTTTGCTGTGATAAAGAATTTTGAGCGTGTAAAGAAGTCTATCCTTACCCACGATCCGTTTCAACAAACACTGATCTATAGCGGTAAAGTGGGAAATAAAATAAACATAGGATATAGGGAATTTTCTAATGGCCTGGCTAGGTCAGCTTTCAATAATAATGTTGAGTACGATCTTTTCGAGTCCGCCATCATTGGCTATAAGGGCGCGCAGTTGGAAATCCTTGAGGCGACAAATCAATATATTAAATATGGCTGCACGCTGATGCCAAATTTTGGCATGAGTGCGCCAATTTTTGGCACGAAAGCAGACCTCGATAACTCAGGTGTAGATATCTTGCTGGGTCAGCGAGGGCCTAAAGTGGTTCGATGAGCAAGCGATTAAACAAAGGTTTCACACGCCCAACGAATGATGGTGCATGTCCGGACTTGATAAAGGAAACAATGCGCCTTGCGTCCCAGTCTTGGGAATATAGGCAATCTCAAAGCTCGGAAAGATCGGAAAGTGCCGGGCTCTGCGGCATTCCCATCCTGGAATTTTGGTAGATAATAGAGAGATTCGTGACGAGCACCCGGAATGGATTCACCATCCGAATCGGTTGGGTGTTTAATGCTTGGAGGAATTTGATTTTAATTCCGATGCTTTATCAAATCGTGAAGCTAAAAAATTTAAACTCAAGTGGAATTAATTGAAAATAAAGGCGAAATCAGTTGGGCGGCTCGTCCATTGAATATTGACGAGGCATGCGCCGCTCCTGGAGTTAATGCTAAGATTCCGGCTTAATTATCGAGATTAATGCAGTAGCGGTTGCGGCCGGTTTGTTTGGCGCGATATAAATGGGCGTCGGCGGTGCGGATGACGGGGCTGGGGTCCATGCTGTCGGGCGGCGGCAGCATGGTTGCCAGGCCCATGCTCAGGGTGACGCGCGGCGCCGTCGGCGAGGCCGCATGCGGTATCGCCAGTTTGCTGACTTCTTCCAGGATGCGATTGGCGATCACTTCCGCTCCCTCCAGCCCTTCCTGCGGCAGCAGCAGGATGAATTCTTCACCGCCGTAGCGCGCCAGCAAGTCTTGCGGACGGGTGGCGCAGCGCTTCATTGCCGCACTCACTTGTTGCAGACAGGTATCACCGGCCTGGTGGCCGTAGTGGTCGTTGTACAGTTTGAAATGGTCGATGTCGATCATGATCACCGACAGCGGCAGTTGCGCGCGCGCGCAGCGGCGCCATTCGGCGTCCACGGTGTCGTTGAAGTTGCGGCGGTTGGCGACCCCGGTCAGGCCGTCGGTCATGCTCAGCTCGCGCATGGCATCGGCCTGGCGCTTGATGGTCAGCTGGCTGCGCACCCGCGCCCGTACCACGGCCACGTTGAACGGCTTGCTGATGAAGTCGACCGCGCCACCTTCCAGCGCCCGCGTCTCGTCTTCCGGCTGGCTCAGGGCGGTGACGAAGATCACCGGAATGCCTTGCAGCCGCGGCGAGCCGCGCATGGCGGCCACCACCGCGTAGCCGTCCATGCCCGGCATGACGGCGTCCAGCAGGATCAGGTCCGGTTGCTGGTCGCGTGCAATCTGGAGCGCCTGCTCGCCGTCCAGCGCGAACAGGACTTCGTGCTCCTCGCGCAGCGCGTGGTGCAGGATCTGGATGTTCTCCATTGCATCGTCGACCACCAGTATGCGTCCATTCCGGGCCAGGTCGGTCCAGCTCATGCACTTTCCTTTCGCTGCAGCATTTCTTCCACCATCTGGCGCGCAAGCTTGAAGTTGAGGGTGTCCACTGCCTCTCCCAAGGCCTGGGCCTGCCCGGCCGAGGCCAGCGCGGGGCGCAGCGCCCGGAAGTGTTCCAGTGCTTTCAGGTTGTTATTCTGAAGCAAACTTTGCAACTCCGCCAGTTTTTGCTCCAGGTCCGGTGTGGGGGCGTTGTTGTCTGGAATATTGTGTGTCGGAGAGGTAAGGTTGCGCGCAGTGCGGGTAACCAGGTCCAGCGCCTGCTCCAGCCGGTTGAGGGCGGTCGGCAGGGCCAGGCTGTCGGCCGTGGGGTCATGCAGCACGGCTTCGGCGTCGGCCGTCAGGCGCGCCACGTCGGCGGCGCCGAGGTTGGCCGCCACGCCGCGCAGCTTGTGCAGGGCTTGCGCCGCCGGCTGGCGCTGGCCGGCGGCCAGCATGGCGCGCACGGCGTTGACGGCGTTGCCCTGCGATTGTTCGAAGCGCTTGAGCAGCGAGGTCAGGGCGTCCTGGTTGCCGCCCAGCCGCGCCAGCGCGGCCTCGACGTCGATGCCCGGCAGCGGCGACAGCGGCGGCATCAGGCTGGCGGCCGGCACCGGCGGCGTCGTGGCCGGCACCGGCGCCACCATGCCGCGCGTGGCGCCGCGGATGGTGACCAGCCGGGTCAGCACGGCAATCAGTTCTTCGACGTCGATCGGCTTGGCCACATGGGCGTTCATGCCGGCTTCGGTGGCGCGGCGGCGGTCGTCTTCCAGCACGTTGGCGGTCATGGCGATAATCGGCAGGGTCAGCAGGCCCTGGCGGCGGATTTCGCGGGTGGCGTCGTAACCGTTCATGACCGGCATTTGCACGTCCATCAGCACCACGTCGTAGCGCTCGGGCGCGGCCGCCAGCCGTTCCACCGCCAGCTGGCCGTTGGCTGCCACTTCCACCGTGGCGCCGGCGTGCAGCAGCATGTACTGCGCCACCTCCTGGTTGATCTCGTTGTCTTCCACCAGCAGGATGCGCATGCCGCCCAGGCGTCCCTGCAGCGGATGGTCGGGCGGGACCGGCCTGGCGGCCGTCGCCGGGTCGCCGGCCAGCAGGGCGCTGACCCGTTCCAGCAGCCGCGCCGGGCTGACCGGTTTGGCCAGCACTCCGGCCAGCCCCAGCGCCGCCGATTGCTGGCCCAGTGCCGCGGCCTGGTGTTCGGAGGTCATCATCAGCACCGACGGCAGCTCCCGGCCGGCCGGCAGCTGTTGCAGCATGGCCGGGCCGTCGGTGCCCGGCATGTCGCGGTCCAGCAACAACAGGTCATAGCGGCGCTGCTGCAGCAGCGCCAGCGCCTGGGCCGGACCGGCTGCGCACGCCATCTGCCAGCCGAAGCTGCTGCCGGCCGCGTGCAGCGCCTGCCGCACGCTGGCGTTGTCGTCCACCACCAGCACCGACAGCGCCTTGCCGGCGGCCGGCGCCGCCGCCTCGCCGGCATCGGTTGCCGTGCATTCGAGCGGGCAGGCGAACAGGAATTCGGCGCCGCGTCCCGGCGCGCTGGTGACGCTGATGGCGCCGCCCATCATGTCGGCCAGCTGGCGGCAGATGGCCAGGCCCAGCCCGGCGCCGCCGAACTGGCGGCTGGTGCCGCTGTCGGCCTGCGAGAAGGCCTCGAAAATCCCCTCCTGCTGCTCCGGTGCGATGCCGATGCCGGTGTCGCGCACCCGGAATTCCACCAGCAGCGCGCGCTCGCCCGGCTTGCCCGCGCCGGCCGCCGGGCGCACCGACAGCACCACTTCGCCGTGATGGGTGAATTTGATGGCGTTGCTGACCAGGTTGAGCAGTACTTGCTGCAGCCGCATCGGGTCGCCCGCCAGCGCGGTCGGCATGGCCGGGTCGACGTCGTACACCAGTTCCACGCCTTTGTCGGCGGCGTTGCCGCTCAGCATGACGCTGATGCTGTCCAGGATGTGCTGCAGGTTGAAGCTGGCATGTTCAAGCACCAGCTGGCCCGCTTCCACCCGCGAGAAGTCGAGCACGTCGTTCACCAGGCTGAGCAGCGACTGGGTGGCGAACTGGATCTTGTGCAGGTAGCCGCGCTCGCGCGGCGCCAGCGGCGCTTCTTCCAGCAGCCGCGCCAAGCCGATGATGGCGTTCATCGGGGTGCGGATTTCATGGCTCATATTGGCCAGGAATTCGCTCTTGGCCCGGCTGGCCGCTTCGGCGCGGTCGCGCGCCACCACCAGTTCTTCGTTCACTTCCTGCAGGTGCAATTCGGTTTCCTTCAATTCGGTGATATCAGAGACTAGCATGAAGAAACCCTTGACGGCACCACTGTCGTCAACATCGGGGATGTAGTTGATCCAGGTGTGGCTGGTCTCGCCCGACGGCCACTGCAGCTTGCCGGCAAAGCCCTGCGCTTCGCCCGCCAGCGCGGCCTGGATATACGGCAGGCGCTCCTGATACTGTTGATGGCCGACCACGTCCACCATGTGGGCGCCGATGGCCTGCTCCTCGCTGATCGCGTGCCAGTCGAGGAAGTAGCGGTTGCCGAAGCGGCAGCGCAGCGCAGCGTCCCAGTAGGCCACCTTGCCGGGCAGATTGTCGGTCACGGCGCGCACGAAGTGCTCGCTGGCGGCCAGGCGCTCCGCAGTGGCCGCCAGCTGCTCCTTGTCGTGTTTGCGCTCGGTGACGTCGAGCGAGAAGCCCAGCACGTGCGTTGCCGTGCCTTGTTCGTCGCGCAGCGCCACCTTGCGCGTGGTCAGGTAGCGCGTGCCGCTGGCCGTGACCAGCGGTTCTTCCAGAATCTCGGTGACTTCATCGGGCGCGCTGGCCAGCACGCGCAGGTCGTCGGCCTTGAAGCGGTCGGCAACGTCGGCCGGTACCAGATCGTAGTCGGTCTTGCCGACGACGTGTTCGGCGCTGGTGCCCAGCATGTGCGCGCCGTAGCGGTTGAAGATCTCGATGCGCAGGTCGCCCGCGCGTTTGAGGAAGATCATGGCCGGGATGTTTTCCAGCACCGAGCTGAGCAACTGGCGCGAGCGCAGCAGCTCGGCTTCCACCCGCTTGTGCGCGCTCACGTCCAGCAGCAGGGCGGTGATGCCGATGATCTTGCCGTCGGTGCCGAATTGCGGGTAGTAGCTCACCACCCAGTGGCGCAGTTCGTCCGGCGAGGAGGCCGGGTAGCCGCTGCGCTCGATGCCGGTCAGCGGCTTGCCGCTCTCCAGCACGATGCGGTAATCCTCCAGCACGCTCTGGCGCACGGCGTGGTCCGGGATCATGTCGCCGATGTGGCGGCCGAGGTGGGCCACCACTTTCTGCTGGTTGAGCGCGGCCAGGTAGTCGTTGATGCGCAACACCCGCAGCTCGGCATCGACGTAGCTGAGGCCGACCGGCGCGGTGGCGTACAGGGTTTCCAGCTGCGAGCGGTTTTTTTCCAGCTGGCTGGTGCGCTCGGCCACCAGGCTTTCCAGTTCCTGGCTGTGGCGCAGCAAGTCGCCTTCCAGCGCGCCCAGCGCGCGCGCCACCATGTCGGCTTCGCGGAAGGTGGTTTCCGGCATGGCGAACGGCTTGCCGCTGGCCAGCGCCTGCGCCGGGCCGACCAGTTCGCGCACCGAGCGCGCAATCCGTCCGCCCACCGACCACGCCAGCGAGAAGCCGGCCGCCAGCACCGCCAGCATGGTCAGCGCGATCAGCGCCACCGCGCGCAGCAGTTCCTGTGTGGCATTGGCCTGCGGCGTGGCGATGGCCACTACGGCGCCGCTGACCGGCGCCCGGCTCAGGCCCATGTAGACTGGTGTGCCGGCGGCGTCGTCGGTTTCCAGCAGCGTTTCCTGCTGCTTGCGCAAGTGGTCGCGCAGCGCTGGCGCGGCCGCATGGCCCAGCAGCAGGCGCGGGCCGCCGCTCTGGGCGATGACGTTGCCGTTCATGTCGAACAGGGTCATGGCCTGGTCGGCGGCGATGCGCTCGTCCTTGAGGATGTGCGCCAGCCGGTCGGGCTTGAGCAGGGCGGTGAGGGCGTAGGCCACCCGGCTGTCGACGAACGCCGGCACATCGATCGCCAGCAGCGCGCTGCCGGCCACGATCACCACCGATATCTGCGGCCGGCCGCTGCCAAACAGCGGCGCCAGCCGGCGCGCATTGTTGGCAGGGTCGAGGGCATCGGGCAGCGCTGCGCCGATGTTGAGCGCGGCCCGGCCGCCGGGCTCGCTGAGGATGAATTGCGCGGCCGGGAACTGCGGGCTGAGCAGGGCGCCCGCCTGCAGCCGCAGCGCGTTCAGGTCGCCGCTGCGCAGGCTGGGCGAGGAGGCCAGTGCGGTCACGGCACCTTCGCTTTGCACCAGGTCGCGGTCGATGGCGGCGGCCACGGCGCGCGCGGCCTGTTGCGTATCATCCTTGAGGTCGTCGCGCGTGCTGCTGTAGAACTGGATGACTAGCGCCAGGAAACCCACTACCGTCGGCAGCGCGCAGGCCAGCACCAGCAGGGCGATCTGCGAGCGGATGGAGGGCAGTGATGGGCGCGGGGTCTCGGTCACCTCCCGATAGTAGCCGAGGCCGCGCATTTCACAAAGTGGTTTTGCTCAGATGGCCTTGCCGCAGGCGTAGGCCCAGCCCAGCTCGGCCATCGGCCGTGCCATCCGGCCCGATTCCAGCGCCTGCGCGCTGGCGGCGGTGCCGTCGACGTAGCGCTTCATGATGCCTTGCATGATGCTTGCCAGGCGGAACATATTGAACGCCAGGTAGAAGTTGAAGTCGGCCAGCGCGATGGTCTTGCCGGTGCGCTCGGCGTAGCGGGCGATGTATTGCTGCTGCGACGGAATGCCCAGCGCCGCCAGGTCCAGCCCGCCGATGCCGCGGAACTGGCCCGGCTCGATGTGCCAGCTCATGCAGTGGTACGAGAAATCGGCAAACGGGTGGCCCAGGGTCGACAGCTCCCAGTCCAGCACGGCCAGAATGCGCGGCTCGGTCGGGTGGAACAGCAGGTTGTCGAGGCGGAAGTCGCCGTGCACGATGGCGGTGTCTTCGCCGGGCGGGATGTGGGCCGGCAGCCAGGCGATCAGCTGGTCCATCGCTGCGATGGACTCGGTTTGCGAGGCCAGGTATTGCTTGCTCCAGCGCTCGATCTGGCGCGCGAAGTAATTGCCCGGCTTGCCGTAGTCGGCCAGGCCGATGGCGGCGTAGTCGGCCGTGTGCAGCTGCGCCATCACGCGGTTCATTTCATCGTAGATGGCGGCGCGCTCGGCCGGCGTCATGCCGGGCAGGGCCTGGTCCCACAGCACCCGGCCTTCGACGAATTCCATCACATAAAAGGCGCGGCCGATCACCGACTCGTCGGTGCACAGCGCGTACTGGCGCGCGGCCGGGAAGCCGTTTTTCTGCAGCGCGTCCATGACGCGGTACTCGCGCTCGATGGCGTGCGCCGACGGCAGCAGCTTGGCGGCCGGTGCCGGCTTGGTGCGCAACACATAATGTTGGCCGCCGATGCTGAGCTTGAAGGTGGGATTGGACTGGCCGCCCTTGAACTGCTCGACCGTCAGTGCGCCTTGCGGGTAGCCGTGCACGTGCTGGCGCAGGTAGGCGTCGAGCGCGGCCACGTCGAACTGGTGGCGCGCCGATACGGCCTTGGTGCCGATGAATTCTTCAAACATGCTGTCTCCTGCTGTGGTAGGTGTGACAGCCATTCTAAACGAAGAATAGTACGGGCGTGCTTTTAAATTTAGAAGAACAGGGCGGTGCGCTGGATGATGCTGCCGTTGTTGGTGTAGGGGCCGGTGGCGCGCACTGAGCCGGTGTTGTATTTGCCGTCGTCCAGCTTGCTGTCGACCTGCTCGGCAAACGAGTCCGGCAGGTTGTCGAGGCGCACGCCGTTGCCGCCGCGCCCGGCCACCACGTCGTTGTAGATGTAGACTGCGCCGCCCTGGGCGCTGGTCATGAAGTCGGTGGTGCCGTTGAACGAGCCGGTGATGAAGCCGGCCAGCGCCAGGTGCTGCGGCGCCAGCAGGTACTCGCCGATCTGGCCGTCGCCGTTGCCGTTGCCGGTGGCGCCCGGCGCGTGGGTGGTGCCTTGCACGTCGTCGCCGGGCAGGGCGCGGAATTTGTCCTGGTAGGCGTTGACCGCCGCCGTCAGCGAGGTCGATTGCTGGATGATGTTCTTGACGCGGGCACTGTCGATCAGGCCCTGGCCCTTCAGCACGCCGCCCAGCAGCAGGCCGATGATGACCAGCACGATGGCGATTTCAACCAGGGTGAAGCCGCGTTGGCGGACGGTGATGGGGCGCATGGGAAGTCCTTTCGTTATTGTCTGGCTAGTATAGCAAGGGGCCTAGGGGCGGTTCAATTGGTCCAGGCGGTCGGATAGAAATTTGAGTTCGTGCGGGTCGGTGATCTGACCGCTGCGCAGCAGGCCGCCGATCAGGGCGCGCGCGGCATCGCGTTCGTTCATGTCTTCGGCGATGAAGATTTCCAGCTCGCGCGCCCACGGCGGCACATCGGGGCCGGTGGCGTGCAGGCGGATCGCTGCGGCGTAGCGGCGCGCCAGCGGCAGGTCGTGCAAGCGGTGCCTGGCCACCAGCGCGGCATGCGCCAGCCACGGCCAGCGGCGGTCGGGATCCTCGAGGAAGTTGGCGTACACGAAGTCCAGCATCAGGCGCGCGCGCGCCGGGTCGGTGACGGCGCCGTACACTTCGCTGGCGGCCAGCAGCGGGTATTGGCCGCGCGGGTCGAGCTCGAGCACGCGCTGCAGCCAGGCCGCGACCTTGGCGTAATCGAGCTCGCGCCAGGCGATGCTGATGCCGGCCTGTTCGTCGAAACCCTGCACGTACAGCATGGTGGCCTTGGACAGGGCGACCGGGTCGCCCAGCGCGGCCAACTGCAAGGCGGCCAGTGATGGCGCCGGCGGCAGGTCCTGTGCCCGCGCGCGCGCCGGCGGGCGGCTGGCTTGCCAGGCGATCTGCACGGCCAGCGCGAGCAGCACGGCCAGCAGCACGCTGCGCGGAGCGGTACGCTGCGCGGCGGTGCGGTTTGCGGCAGGGGGCGGGACAGGCGCGGACATGGCGGGCCTCGTCAGATCGCCTTGCGGTGCAGGTCGAACAGCGCGGCGGCGCTCATCAGCGTCACGTAGATCGCGGTCTGGGCGGCAATTGCGGCCAGCTCAGTGCTGCCGCCGCTGTGGTAGACCAGCCAGTCGCTGCGGGTGAACTGGTCGAGATGCGGCAGCAGCAGCGCCAGGCCGTCGATGCCGGTGTTGAGCACTTGCTGGCCGGTGCTCTGCACGCTGCCGGCGCCGTGGCCCAGCAGCTGCAAGGCGGCGATCACGCGCGCCAGCAGGTAGAACGCAAACGCCGCCGCCAGGGCCGGCAGCACCTGGCTCAAGGTCAGCATGCACAGCACGCTGAACGCCGCCACGATCCAGCACTCGCACAGCAGCGAGAACGCCCACAGCGCCGCCTGCGCCGGCGGCGCAAAGAACAGGCCCAGCGCGCCGAAGCACAGCGCCGGCAGCAGCGCCAGCGCGGCAAAGCCGGCCAGCTTGCCGAACAGGTAGACCGCGCGCGGCATCGGCAAGGCCATCAGCAATTCCAGCCCCTTGTCGCTGGCCTCGCGCGCCATGCTGGTGACCACGAAGGTGGCGATCAGGAACACCGCCGCCAGCCGCAGCACCGCGCCCAGCAGGGCTGCCTGCAGCTGGCGGCTCTCGGTCAGCGCCAGTTCATTGAGAAAGCCGCTCACCGCCACCGCGCCGGCCGCCATCACCAGCAATAGCCACAGCAGCCGGTTGCGCAGCGCTTCCAGCAGCGTGTAGCGGGCAATGATGAGGGCCGGGCGCATCATGGCAGGCGCTGCGCCGCCACCATGCGGTTGTACAGGATGTTGGGCGACATCCAGATCACCATGTCGTCAAACGCGCCGCCCGGACTGCGTTCATCGTCGCTTGGGTCGCGCGCAATCAGCGCCGTGCCGGAGCTTTGCAGATTGGTTTTTTCGTCGAGGTTGCCGGTGCCGGTGTCGGCCAGTATGGTGTTCTGGTCGCTGGTGGCGCCGTAGCCGTTGCGGCCGAACGAGATGATGACGGCGGGGATATCGTTGATCGCGGTCGCGGCCGTCAACTGGCCGTTGCGTCCGCGCGTGGCGATGGTGATATCGCGCTCGCTGCGCAGGGTGAACAGCGTGGCCGAATTGGCAAACGCCGGCGTCACCGAATAGCCCATCAGGCGGTTCCAGCCATCGAGCCGGCTGACGCCCAGCGTGGCCCACGGCAGGAAGCCATAGCGCTTGTTGCAGCTATTGTTGCTGCGGTCTTCCAGCCCGTTGGTGGCGGAGATGGCCGGGCAGGGCAGATAGCCGTTGCGCAGCGCGAAGCCGAACAGCGCTTCGCGCGCCTCATCCATCGCGCGCTTGGTGTCGGTGACATGGCGCTGTTCCATCTGCGACGACAGCGGTGCAATCAGCCCGCCGATCATCAGGCCGACGATCAGCAGCACGATGGCGATTTCCACCAGCGTGAAGCCGTCCTGGCGGCGCGGGGCACACTTACGGTTCATTGACATCCTTGATGCGGCTTTCATTCAGGTCGTAGCGCTGGCCGGGCTTGAGCAGGATCTTTCTGCCGGACGGCATGGTGACTTGCACGGTGGCCCCGGCTTTCAGGCCGGGCTGCGGCACGCCGTTGAGCAGCACCACGCTGCGGTTGTCGCTGCTGCGGATCACCCCGGTCATGGTCAGCGTCGATGGCGGAGCGGCTGGCGCGGCGGCGGCCGGGTCGGCGGCAGCCGTGCCGGCAGCGGCATTCGGGTCCGTCACCGGCGTGCCGCCTGGCGTGCCGGGCGCCGGCGCCACGCCTTGCGAGTTGGGCAGCAGGGTGGCGCGGCCGCCGCGGCTGGCCTCCATCGTCTCGCGTTCGGCCGGGGTGGCGAACAGCCGGCCCAGCGTGACCTGGGCCGACGCCGGCGGCAGCAGCGCCAGCGCGGCCAGCAAAGGCAGCACGGCGCGCATCATGATTTGCCTTTCGGCGGCATGGCCGCAGCCATCGGCGGCGCCTTGGGCGCGGTGTTGAGGGTGATCCAGTTCAGGGTGCAGTCGGCGCCCAGGGTGGAAGCGCCCGGCGTGCCGGCCACCACGCCCAGCCGCTTGATCGAGCAATCCTGCACCGCCACGTAGCCGCGCTCGCGCAAGCTCTGGAAGAAGTTGAACAGGTCCAGCTCATGCAGCAGTTCCATGTGCAGGTGCATGCGGCTGCCGCGCAGCTGGAACTCGCCAAGGTCGATCGGGGTTTCCAGCGTCACCACCTGCTGCGGCTCGATTTCGTAGCTGAGCGGCGGCAGCTTGAGCTCTTCCTGGGTCTGGCGGATCGCGTCCAGCCACTCCAGCCGGCGCTCCTCGCCGATCAGGCCGCGCTGGCGCAGTTCGACATAGCGGTGCTGGAAATTGCGGATGTCGCGTTTTTCAGTGTCGACCTGGGCGTAGCGCGAGAAGGCGGCGTCGCGGTTGCGCTGCGCGTGTTCGGCCAGCACCGCCGCATCCTGCTGCTTGGTGTAGCTGAGCCAGACGCCAAGCACCGACACCGCGATCGCGCCGATCAGCGTCAGCACCGCCACGCGCACCAGCGCGAATTCGGTGATCCAGTAGGACAGCGGCACGTTGGCGGCGGGCTTTTTCTTGGCGGCGGCAGAGGCAGGATTCGGGCTCATGGCTTCCACACCAGGTTCAGGGTGAATTTGGCGCGGCCGGCGGCCACGGCTTGCTGCCCGGCCTTGCCGGCCAGCTTGACTGTGGAGCGGGTGTCGACTGGCGGCTTGTCGATTTCCACCGTCAGGCGCGGATGCCTGGCCAGCGCTTGCGCGAACTGGTTCATGCTGTCGACCGCGCCGCGGTAGTCATCTTCCTGACCCAGGATCTCCGCTTCCAGCAGCAGCGCTTGCGGCGCCCGGCCCGGTATGCCGGCCACCAGCGAGGAAATCGGCGCGGCCGCATTGTCTTCCTGGCCCGGCGCCGGCGCGTTGGCGGCCGGCACGGTGATTTTCCAGTCCAGCTGCAGCAGGCGGATTTGCGGCGCCGTTTCCAGCGCCTGGCTGATCACGGTGGCCATGCCCAGCGGCGTGGCCGATTGCGTGGCCAGCATGCGCTCGACATTGACCGCCGCCCGCATATTGGCGGTGGTGGTGACGCGCGGCGGCATCTCGGCCATGACGTTGCGGTAGCGCGTGTCGAGCTGGGCCGCTTCGGCCGTCAGGTGAGCGACGTCGCTGTCGGCGTCGATCTTCTGCCACAGGTTGTAGCCGGTCACCACCGCGCCGCCGATGGCGACGGCAGCGCTCAGGCCATACAGGTTGACCCGCGCGCGCCACAGCTTGAAGTAGCGCTGCCACACGCCCAGCGTGTAGTGGGTATCCGGCTTGCGGTGCGCCAGGAAGGCCAGCAGCATCGGCTCGGCCAGTTGCGCGGCGCGCTGTGCGACCTGCTCGTCGCCGGTCTTGAGGCCGACGCGCGCCGCCACCGATTCCAGCGACAACAGCTGGAATGCGGTTTCGGCGCCGTCTTCGCACTGGGCGTCCAGCGCCGCGGCGTCGGCGTCCGGGGCCAGCACCACGGTTTGCAGTACGGTGCCGCGCCCGAGCAGGCGCTGGCTGGTCAGGAATTGCTGGGTCTTGCCGGTTTCGGCGCCGATATTGGTCGGGTTGCCGTCGCGGTCGATGGCCGGCGTCAGGCGGGAGAACTTCAGCATGCCGTTCTGGAAGTAGCTCTGGCGCCAGCCGGCCGACTGCTGGGTCACCAGCAGCAGGTGCTCGTCGCGCAGCTTGAGCTTGTGCACCAGGTCTTCGCTCAGCAGGGTGGTCGAGTACAGCCCGGCCAGCGGAATCTGCAGCTGTTCCAGCGCTTCCACCCACGGCTGCACCGAGGACGGATTGGTCAGCGCCGACAGCAGCACGATATCGTCGCGCCGGCCTTCGCTGTCGCGGCCCTGCACCTCGTGGTGGCGGAACGGCGTTTCGCGGTATTGCTGCGTCAGGCGGCGCTGCAGCAGCTGGCGCGCGGCGAAACCGCGCACGTGCGGCATGTGGACGCGCTGGAAGTCTTCCTCGATCAGGTCGGCCAGCAGGTAGACCGGCGCCGCGCGCGCGTGGCTGTCGAGGTAGTCCATGAAGTCGTCGATGCCGCCGCGATTGTTGACGAAGCGGACGCCGCCCGTAAGGCGGCCGCCCTGCCACAGGTAGGCGCACAGCTGGTCGCTGGTCAGATAGAGTAGATGTTTGCTGAACACGGCGGCCTCAGGTCCTGATCTTGCTGATGGTGTCGTAAATCGGCCCCATCACCGACAGCATGATCCAGCCCACCATCACGCCCAGCACCACGGTGATGGCCGGTTCGATCATGGACTGCACTTTCTCGATCATCTCCTTCACTTCGCGGTTGTAGAAGTAGCTGACGTTGCGCAGCGCGCCGTCGAGCGCGCCGGTCGATTCGCCGACCTTGAGCATGCGGATCACCAGCGGCGGGAAAATGCCGGTGTTGGCAAACGCGGCGGTGATGCCGGTGCCCTCGGAAATCTGCTGCGCTGCGCGGCGCAGGCCGGCCGCCACCACGCGGTTGCCGACGATGCCTTCGGACAGCTGGATGCATTCCAGGATCGTGATGCCGGACGCGTACATCATGGCAAAGAAGGTGGCAAAGCGGGCCAGGATAATCTTGTGCAGCACCGGGCCGATCAGCCAGATGCGCAGCTTGAAGCCATCGGCCGCATAGCGCGCCTGCTCGCTCTTGCCCATCCAGTAGCGCAGGCCGAAGTAGCCGACCAGCGGCAGCGCCAGCATGATGTACCAGTAGTCGATGAAGATGTTGGAGACAAAAATCAGCGCCTTGGTGTGCAGCGGCAGGGTGTTGCCCATGTTCTTGACGAAGGAGGTCAGCTGGGGCACCAGGTAGATCATCAGGAAGAACATCACGCCGGTGACGAACAGGCCGACGGCAGCCGGATACATCACGATTTTCTTGGTCTGCGAGGCCAGCTCGTCCTGCCACTTCAGGGTTTCGGACAGGTTTTTGAACACCTCGGTCAGCTTGCCGCTTTGCTCGCCCGCCATGATCAGGCTGGTGAAAGTGACGTCAAACACTTCCGGGTAGGCCGCCATCGAGGCCGACAGCTGCTTGCCGCCCTCGATGTTTTCAATCAGGCCGGTAATCATTTCGCGAAAGCGCGGATGGTCGATGCTGTCGCGCAGGTCGCTCAAGCCGTCGAGGATGGACACGCCGGCGCCGGTCATCTGTTCCATGTGAAAGCAGAAGTTGATCAAGTCCTTGCGCGTGATCAGGCGCTTGAGCGCGATCACCTTGTTGCGCGAGACGCGGCAATCGATCAGGTCCAGCCCCATGCGGTGCAGGCGCAGCTCGAGGTCGGGCTCGTTGGCGGCGTCCATATTGCCGGGCTGGATATCGCCGGCGGCATTCATCGCGCGGTAGAGATATTGCGGCATCAGGCCAACCTTTCCGTCAGGTCGACCACGCGGCCCACTTCTTCCAGCGTGGTCACGCCTTCCAGCACGCGGCGCAGGCCGTCGTCGATCAGGCTGTGGAAGCCGCCGGCGGCAGCGGCGTTTTTCAGCTCGCGGGTGGAGGCGCGGCGCGCGACCAGCTCGTCGAGCGCCGGCGTCATTTTCAGCAGTTCGATGATGGCGATCCGGCCCTTGTAGCCCTGGTGCGCGCACTTGTCGCAGCCGACCGGGCGGTACAGGGTTTGCGGGCCGCTGTCCTCGGGCAGGCCGAGCAGTTTGCGTTCGATCTCGTCGGCCACATGGGCTTCGCGGCAGCTGGTGCACAGCTTGCGCACCAGGCGCTGCGCCACGATGCCGATGATGTTGCCGGACATGATGTCGCCCAGCACGCCGATGTCGAGCAGGCGCGGGATGGCGCCGATGGCCGAGTTGGTGTGCAGGGTGGAATACACCTGGTGGCCGGTCATGGCGGCGGCAAACGCCATTTCGGCGGTTTCCTTGTCGCGGATCTCGCCGACCAGAATCACGTCCGGGTCTTGCCGCATCATCGAGCGGATGCCCTCGGCAAAGCCCATCTTGGCCGACTCGTTGACCGAGGTTTGCCGGATCATGTTCATCGGGTACTCGACCGGGTCTTCCAGCGTCATGATGTTGACGCTTTCGGTGTTGATGTGGTTGAGGATCGAATACAGGGTGGTGGTCTTGCCGGAGCCGGTCGGGCCGGTGACCAGGATCACGCCGTCGGGACGGGCGATCATCAGTTTCAGCAGGTTGAGTTCTGCTTCGGCCAGGCCCAGGCCGTCCAGCGGCACGATGCCTTTCTGGCGGTCCAGCACGCGCAACACGAAGTTCTCGCCGTGCGTGGTCGGCTGCGCGGAGGCGCGGAAGTCGATTTGCCGGCCGCTGAATTTGATCGAGATGCGGCCGTCCTGCGGCGCGCGGGTTTCGGCGATGTTCATGGTCGACATCACCTTCAGGCGCACCGCCATCGCCGGCCAGTAGGATTTGTGCAGGCTGCGGATCTGGCGCAGGATGCCGTCGATGCGGTAACGGATGCGCAGGAACGATTGCTCGGGCTCGAAGTGCAGGTCGGAGGCGCCGTTCTGCACCGCGTCGGCCAGGATGGCGTCGATCAGGCGCACCATGGGCTGGCTGTATTCGTCCGAGGTGGTGCCGAGGCTGGCGTAGTTGACTTCGCCGGTTTCAATCTCGTGCAGGATGCCGTCGATCGACAGCTCGAAGCCGTAGTACTGGTCGATGGCGCGCTGGATGTCGGACTCGTTGACCAGCAGCGGGGTAATCGTGATGCCCTTGACCAGCATGGCGCTGATCTGGTCCAGCGCCACGATGTTGCTGGTGTCGGACATGGCCAGGATCAGGTTGTCCGTGGCGCGCTCGTACACGATCGGGAACACGCGGTAGCGCTTGGCCACGTCTTTCGGGATCAGCTTGAGCGCGATGGCGTCCACCACCAGGCTGTTCAGGTCCGCGCTCTGAGTATTGAGGTTTTCCGACAGCGCCTCGCGCACCGTGGCTTCGGTCACGAAGCCCAGTGCGATCAGCATTTTCCCGAGCGGCTCGCCGGTGCTCTTTTGTTCGATCAGGGCGATGCGCAGCTGGTCTTCGCTGATGATGCCCTTCTGGATCAGCAGCTTGCCGAGCGGGAGTTTGGGTTGTTCTGCCATGAGTCAGTTCAGTGTGCGGCTGGGCTGGCGCTCAGTTCATGCAGGCGCTTGCGCAGCGCGTTGCGGTCGAAGCCGACGGCCTTGTCCTGCGCCAGCGCCAGTGCGCGCTGGTAGTAATTGACCGCCAGCCTGGGCTGGTTCAGGCGATCCAGGCCGACGGCCAGGTTGTAGGCGTAGTCGGGATTGTCGGGCGCGGCGCCAGTGGCGCGGAAGTAGGCTTGCTGGGCGTCCGGCCAGCGGCCTTGTTGCGCGTACAGATTGCCGAGTGCGAACAGCACCGGCGCCGCATCCGGGTTGGTGGCCAGGATGGCTTTCAGGCGCGCTTCGCTGCGGCTGATGTCGCCCTGGCGCAGGCCGATCAGGCCGGCGGTGGCGGCGCCGTCGTTGGGCGACAGTTCGAGCAGGCGCAGGTAGTATGAGGCGGCCTTGTCCTTCTGGTTCTGGCGCGCGGCCACGGCGGCGGCGCCGAGCAGGGCGTCGCGGTTGTTCGGGTCCTGGTTGAGCGCTTCGTCGTATTGCTGCTGGGCGGCCGGCAGGTCGCCGCTGTTGAAGGCGGTGTAGGCGTTGTCCAGCGCCGGCGCCACCGGCGAGGCCTGCATGCTGCGGGCGACGCGGATCTCGCCGCTGTCGGGCGCGGCCAGCGGCGGCATTTGTTCGGCGCGCGGGGCTGCCGCGGCGGTGGTGGCGGCCTGGATTGCCACGCGGGCGGCGGCCAGCTCTTCCTCGGTCTTGGCAATGCGTTTTTCCAGCGCCTGCTGGGCGGCGCGGTTGACGCCGGCCGGGGCCAGCATCGGATCGTCGCTTTCGGCCGGCGCGGCTGGCGGCGCGGCGCCGGGACCGAGTGCGGCCACCACCACTTGCGCCGGCGTGGCGCCGGTGGCGCCCGGCGGCGGCATCGGCACCGGCGGCAGGCCGGCGCCGGCGCCGGGGCCGCTCAGGGCGCGCCAATAATAAATGCCAAAGCCGCCCACCAGCAGCACCAGTACGGCGATCAGGCCGATCATGCGCAGGCGCTCGGGATCGATGCCGGTGGGTTCGGCGGTGGCGGCGGCGCGGGCGCGCGCACGGGCGGCGGCACGCGGCTGGCCGCCGCCGGACGGCGGAGCGGACGACTTGCCGCCGGCGCCCGCTTGTGCGCCGCTGCCGGTGGTCGCCGGTTTTGCGGACGGCGCAGCGCGCGATGCGGTGGCCTGTACGGAGGGGGGCGGGGCGAGGCCGGCGTCGTCGGCCGGCAAGGCTGCCGCTGCGCGCGCGGCCGGCGCCAGGCCGGCATCGCCGGACGAGGTCGCGGCACTAGTGGCTGCGGCAGCGCTGCTGCTCGGCGCGGGCGCCGCAGCGGTCTGGCTGGCGGCGGCGTTGACCGGATCGGATGGATCGGGCGCGAAGTCGAGCGTCATGCCCGGCGCCTGGTGGTCGCTGGCGGCGGGCAGCGGGCTGGGCGATGGGCGCGGTTCGCTGCTGGCCGCGACCGGCGGGGCGGCAGGCGTTTCGCCGGCCATCGGCTCCAGGCTCAGGGCGTCCAGGTTGAACTCGCGTTTCGGCGCCGGGGCCGGGGTGACGGCGGCCGGCTGCGTGGGCTCCGGCGTCAGCGCCAGGATCTCGTCAAACGCTTCCGACGGCTTGTCCAGCTCATCGTCCGAAAGCGCGTTTTGTTTTGCGCGCTCGGCTTTCTTGAGCGCTTGCATTAGAAGACTCATGATCCATTGGCCTTGGCAGGAACAGGGTAAGGTTCGGTGTCGGGCGTCTGGCCCGGCAGGATGTAGCGGTAATCCTTGTAGTCGCCGTTGATGCTGGCGTCCTTCACCACCACTGGCCGCATGAAAATCACCAGCTCGGTCTTGGTGGTGTTCTCGTTACGGTAGGAGAACAGGTCGCCCAGCAGCGGAATGCGGCCCAGCACCGGCACGCTGTCCTTGGCGTTGTCGACCGAATCCTGCATCAGGCCGCCCATGACGGCGATCTGGCCGCTGTTGACCTTCATGATCGATTCCAGCTCGCGCGCCTGGATCACCGGCACCTCGCTGGTGACGCCGGCGGTGGCCAGCGCCGGGTTCGGGTCCTTGACCTTGCCGACCACGCGGGTGATGGTCGGGCGTACGTTGAGGGTGACCTCGTCGGTGTCGGAAATCTGCGGCGTCACGCTCATCACGAAGCCGACCGGCACGGTTTCCAGGTGCGACTCGTAGGTGGCCGGCGTGGTCGGCACGCCGTTGGCGTTGAGGATGGCCGGCGTCACCTTGATCGAGAAGAACACATTGTTGTCGACCACCTTGAGCAGCGCGGTCTGGTTGTTCAACACGCTGATTTTCGGGCTCGACAGCACTTTCACCTTGCCGAACGATTCCAGCAGCTGGATGGTGGTGGCGAGGTTGCCCAGGCGGCTGGTCGGGTTGACGTAGTTGATGGTGAAGATGCCCGGCGTGGTGCCGACCGCCACGCCGCTCGGCAGGCTGCCGACCGCGCCCTGGGTCAGCTTGAGGCCGCCGCCGGCCAGGTTGGACCAGTTGATGCCCTGCTGGTAGGCGTTGCTCAGCCTGACCTCGATGATGGTCGCTTCAATCAGCACCTGGCGCTTGGCCGCGCCCAGCACCACGTCGAGGAACTGGGCGATTTTCTCGTGCTGGCGCGCGGTGGCGCGCACGGCGATCAGGCCGCCTTCGGGATTGACGATCACCGAGCCGGCGGTGCTGCTGCGTTGCCCCTGCTGCGATCCCGGGCTGCCGGGTTGGCCGAAGCCGCTGGGCTGCGTCAGGCCCATCACGCCGCCCTGGTTTTGCTGGGCAAGCGGATCGGCCGGCGGCGTGTCGGCCAGGTTCGTCGGGCGCAGCATGTCGCGGATATTCTTCTCGATATTGAACCAGAAGTTATTGTCCGAACGGTTGTTGACCACGGTGGTGGAGTTGTTGGTGCCATTGCCCGAGAGCGCGTTTTGCTGATTATTCAGCTGCTGCTGGTTCTGGTTGGCGCCGGTATTGACCTGCACCGTGGTGGCCTGGTTCTGCTGCGGGTTGAAGGCCTGCACCGGGTTGGATGAGCTGTCGCTGCCGCCGCCGGTGGTGGAAATCTGGGTCGCGATATTCACGCTGCTGGCGGTGCTGCGCGCAATGTTGACGTAGTCCACCTTGTAGTTGCGCCATTCCGGGCTGTCCGGCAGCACGGTCAGGGTGTCGCCGTGGATTTCATAGCGCATGTCGACCTGGCGCTGGATGCGGTTCAGCAGCTGCGGCAGGCTCTGGTCGAGCGCGTTGAGTGTGACCTGGCCCTCGATGCCAGGATGGACGTCGACGTTCAGGCCGGCGTCGCGCGCCAGCGCAAACAGCAGCGACTGCACCGGCGCCTTGTGCACGGTCACGCTGTAGGTGGCGACCTTGGCGGCCGGCTTGGGCGGCGGCAGCGCCACGCTTTGCTGGACCGGCTCCGGAATCGCGCCCGCCGGCGGCGGCGGCTCGCTGATGTGGACCGGGGATGGCGTGATCGGTTGACTAGCGCAAGCACTCAGCAAGACGCTGCAAACCACGGGGACGAGGGGAGAGCTGAGTTTTTTCATCGCGGTTCGTTTTGTTGTGCTTTTGCAATTATAGCTGGCATGATCTTACAAATTGCGCCCCGCCGCAAGGAGCAGACCGCAAATCACGACCGCCGCGCCCGCTATAACAACAGCCTTGGCCGTCAGCCAGCCGCGCCGGCGCCGGAACGGGGACTCGGCGATGGCCTGGCGGGCGTGGCTGGCTTGCACCATGTCGGCGTCATCGGCAAATGCGGCCAGCAGCGCCTTGTCGGCCAGAATCGTGATGCGGCGCACGATGCCGTGCGAGGCGTCGGCGATCAGCTGGGCCGCGGCCGGGCTGAACAGGGCAGGTCCTTCATGGCCGGCTGCGCGCAGGCGGCAGGCCAGGAAGTCGCCGGTCAGGTCTGCCTGCAGCGCGGGCACGTGGAAGCTGTGAGTAATGCGCTCTTTCAGCTGGCGCATGCTGGCCAGTTCCAGGTGTTCGTCGAGTTCGGGCTGGCCGAACAGCACGATCTGCAGCAGCTTGCTGCGCGCCGTCTCCAGATTGGTGAGCAGGCGGATCGCTTCCAGCGTGTCGAGCGGCATGGCTTGCGCTTCCTCGACCAGCAGCACCACCTGGCGGCCGGCGCTGTGGCGGGCGATCAGTTCGGTGTGCAGGCTGCGCTGGACCTCGTCGGCGCGCAAGCCGCTGGTTGGCAGGCCCAGCTCGGCGGCGATGGCGTGTTGCACTTCCAGCGGATTGAGGTTGGGATTGACCAGGTAAATCACGTCGATGTGCGGCGGCATGCGGCTTTCCAGCATGCGGCACAGCATGGTCTTGCCGGCGCCGACCTCGCCGGTCACCTTGATGATGCCCTCGCCGTGGCCGACCGAGTACAGCAGCGCTTCCAGGATATCGCCGCGCGTGTTCCCCGAGTAGAAGAACGCCGGGTTGGGCGTGATGTTGAAGGGCGATTCGCGCAGGCCGAAGTGGGATTGGTACATGGTCGTGCTCAGGCAATGCAGGTCAGGAAAGCTTGTTCCAGCGTCGGCGCGCCGTACTGGGCGCGGCATTCGGCCGGGGTGCCGCTGAAGCGGATGGCCCCGTCGTGCAGGATGGCCATGCGGTCGCACAGCTCGTCCACGTCGGCCAGCGCGTGCGAGGTCAGGAACACCGTGCTGCCGGCGCGATGCAGGCCGCGCAGCTGGTCCTTGAGCAGCGCACGCGCTTTCGGGTCGAGGCCGGTCATGGGTTCGTCGAGGATGTATAGCGGCTTGCGCGCCAGCAGGCAGGCGGCCAGGCCCAGCTTCTGGGTCATCCCTTTGGAATAGCTGCGCACCGTGCGCTTGAGCGCATCCGGGTCAAGATCGAGCGCGGCCAGCATGGCGCCCACCGCCTGCACATCGTAGGACAATCCTTGCAAGCTCAGCAGGTAGCGGATGAAGTCGGCGCCAGTCAGATAGTAGGGCGGGGTGAAGCGTTCGGGCAGGAAGCCCAGCGGTGCGCGGGACGATGGCTGGTGGTGCGGCTGGCCGAAGATCTCGATGCTGCCGCCGTCCAGCGCGCAGAAATCCAGCAGGCACTTGATCAGGCTGGTCTTGCCGGCGCCGTTGACGCCGACCAGCCCGAAGCATTCGCCGGCGCGCAGCTCCAGGTCGACGCCGCGCAGCACGCTGGCCGCGCCGTAGCGCTTGGTGACTTGCTGGATGCGCAGGGCTGGGTGGGTCATGGCCGACACTGTAGCGCATCCGTCCAAAGAAAGCGACACCTCACTCGCGCAGGGCCTGCTTTCTGGCATAGAATGGCCGCAAGTTTTGGTGAGAATCGTCAAGGAGATGGCATGTCGAGGCCCGATAAAGTCCGGCTGGGGGAAATCCTGGTGCAGCAAAAGCTGCTCTCGGAAGAGCAACTGAGCCTCGCGCTGGCCGACCAGAAGCGCAGCGGGCGCAAGCTCGGCCGCGTGTTTGTCGAGAACGGCTATGTTACCGAGGAACAGATCGCCGGCGCGCTGGCGCGGCAGCTCAACATCCCGTACCTGAACCTGAAGTTCTTCAACATCAATCCGGAAATCGTGCGGCTGCTGCCGGAAACCCAGGCGCGCCGCTTCCGCGCGCTGGTGCTGGAAGACCGCCACGGCGTGCTGCTGGTCGGCATGTCCGATCCGACCGACCTGTTTGCGTACGACGAGATCGTCCGCATCGTCAAGCAGGACATCGAGCTGGCGGTGGTCAACGAGACCGAGGTGCTGGCCGCGATCGACCGCATCTACCGCCGCACCGAGGATATCTCCGACCTGGCGCGCGAGCTGGAGCAGGATCTGGGCGACGCCGCCTCGATCGACTTCGGCGCGCTGGCGGCGGCCAATCCGAATCTGGAAGAAGCGCCGGTGGTCAAGCTGCTGCAGTCGGTGTTTGACGACGCGGCGCAGGTGCGCGCCTCCGACATTCACATCGAACCGCAGGAAGGCCGGCTGCAAATCCGCTTCCGCATCGACGGCGTGCTGCACCTGCAGACCGAGGCCGATATCAAGATCGCGCCGTCGCTGGCCTTGCGCCTGAAACTGATGTCCGACCTCGATATCTCGGAAAAGCGCCTGCCGCAGGACGGCCGCTTTGCCGTGCGCGTGAAAAACCAGCGCATCGACGTGCGTATCTCCACCATGCCGACCCAGTACGGCGAATCGGTGGTGATGCGCCTGCTGAACCAGAGCGGCATGCAGCTGCGGCTGGACGCCATCGGCATGCCGCGCGGCGTGCTGGAAAAATTCCGCGCCATCGTCCAGCGCCCGAACGGCCTGGTGCTGGTGACCGGGCCGACCGGCTCCGGCAAGACCACCACGCTGTACAGCGCGCTGGCCGAACTGAACTCGGTCGAGAAAAAGCTGATCACGGTGGAAGATCCGGTCGAGTACCGGCTGGCCGGCATCAACCAGGTGCAGGTCAACGACAAGATCGAACTGAACTTCGCGCGCGTGCTGCGTTCGGCACTGCGGCAAGACCCGGACATTGTGCTGGTGGGCGAGATGCGCGACCAGGAAACCGCCGCCATCGGCCTGCGCGCCGCCATGACCGGTCACTTGGTGCTGTCGACGCTGCACACCAACGATGCCGTCAGCACGCCGCTGCGCCTGATGGACATGGGCGTGCCGCGTTACATGGTGGGTTCGTCGCTGCAGGCGGTGCTGGCGCAGCGCCTGGTGCGGGTGATCTGCGAAAGCTGCACCACGCCCTACGAGCCGACCCCGACCGAGCGCGAATGGCTGACACTGGAACTGAACGACAAGGTCGACAAGGGCCGCTATTTCCACGGCAAGGGCTGCTCTCACTGCAATGGCATGGGCTATCGCGGCCGTACCGGCGTGTACGAACTGCTGGAGATGACACGCGCCGTGGTCGACGCCGCCAACGATCCCGATCCGGCGCACTTCCTGAAAGTGGCGTCGGCCCAGATGGCCGGCGAAACCCTGCGCCGCCACGCCGTGGCGCTGGTGATCCAGGGACGCACCACGATCTCCGAAGCGATGCGCATCAGTAACCAAGTCGAGGACTAAACCGTGCCATTTTTCGCCTACAAGGGCCGCAACGCGCGCGGCGAGCTGATGCAAGGCGTGCTGGAGGCGACCGATAGCGGCGCCGTGGCCGACCAGCTGTTCAACACCGGCGTGACGCCGATCGAGATTGTGGTGACCAAAAAGGCCGCAGCGGACAGCGGCGAAACCTGGTGGGCCAAGCTGCTGGAAAAGAAGGTCAACTCGATGGACGTGCAGCTGTTCAGCCGCCAGATGTACACGCTGCTCAAGTCCGGCGTGCCCATCATGCGCGGACTGGCGGGCTTGCAGGAATCGGCGGTGAGCAAGGCGTTTGGCAAGGTGATCAAGGATTTGCGCGAGTCGCTGGACTCGGGCCGCGAGCTGTCCGCTGCGATGCGGCGCCATCCGGATGTGTTCACGCCGTTTTATCTGTCGATGGTGCGGGTCGGGGAGATGACCGGGCGGCTGGAGGAAGTGTTTCTGCGCCTGTTCGATCACCTGGAGTTCGACCGTGATATGCGCGAGCGGGTCAAGACCGCCACCCGTTATCCGACCTTTGTGGTGATCGCCATGGTGATCGCGATGATCGTGGTGAATATCTTCGTGATCCCGGCCTTCGTTGGCGTGTTTGCCAAGTTCGGCACCGAGCTGCCGCTGATGACCCGTGTTTTGATCGGCACTTCCAACTTCACGGTGCGCTACTGGCCGGTGCTGGCGGGCGCGGCGGTGCTGGGCATCTGGGGCTTCCGCGCCTGGATAGCTACCCCAAAAGGCCTGTACCAATGGGACAAGTTCAAACTTAGAATTCCGGTCGCCGGAAAAATCATCCTGAAGGCGACCATGGCGCGCTTTGCCCGCAGCTTTGCGCTGTCCAGCCGCAGTGGCGTGCCGATCGTGCAGGCACTGTCGGTGGTGGCGCAGACCGTGGACAACGCCTACCTGACCGCCCGCGTCGAGCAGATGCGCGACGGCGTCGAGCGCGGCGAAAGCATCTTGCGCACGGCGGCGGCCAGCAATGTGTTCACGCCGATTGTGCTGCAAATGATCGCGGTGGGCGAGGAGAGCGGTTCCATCGATGACCTGATGGATGAGATCGCACAGATGTATGAGCGTGAGGTTGATTACGAACTCAAGACCTTGTCGGCGCAGATCGAGCCGATTTTGATTGTGTTCCTCGGCATCATGGTGCTGGTGCTGGCGCTGGGCATCTTCCTGCCGATCTGGGATCTGGGCAAGGCTGCCCTGCACCGTACATAACTAAACTATGACTGTCTTGGCAATGTTTGTGTCGGCGAAACAACGGGGAGCGAGCCTGCTGGAGTTCGCTGTGACGGTGACGATGATTGGCATTTTGATGGGCCTGCTGCTGCAGCGGATCTGGTATTACCAGGGCGAGGCGGAGAAGACGGCCGTCGAGATGACGGTGGCAAACGTGCGGACGGCCTTAGAAATTAAGGTGGCTGAAGGAAATTTGCCCGGTCGGAAGGTCGATTTAACGGTTTTGGCCGAAGAAAATCCGTTCAATTTATTAAAAAACAAGCCTGCCAATTACGCAGGGGAATTATTTCACCCGAGTGACAAGGATATCGGCGAGGGTAAATGGTGTTTCGACCGGGCAGATAAAAGTCTGATTTATTTGTTAAATAATAGAAATTCTTTTGTAGATGCTCAATCGAAACGTTTGAAATTCAAGGTAAAATTATTTCGCTTGCCCCAAAGTCCCGCCAAGCCGTCAGCCACACCCGAGCCCGAAAGTGTGGCCTTTGAGCAAGTTAAAGACTGACCTTTTAAGACGATTTGGAGAGAGTAATGAACAAGCCAGCACCGACCGCAATGCGCCAACAAGCCCAAGGCGGCTTCACGCTGATCGAATTGATTGTGGTGATTGTGATCCTCGGCATCCTCGCCGCCACCGCCTTGCCGCGATTTTCTAACCTCGGGGGCGACGCGCGCGTGGCATCGCTGAACGCAGCTCGTGGCGCGCTGTCGTCGGTGTCGGCCACGCTGCATGGCCAGTTCCTGATGAATCCCACTCGCCCCGCTGCTGACTACAGCTACGAAAATACCCTTGTTGCAGTAGTTAACGGCTATCCGGCCGCAGACCAGAATACAGCCACCGCCGCAGGGCTACCTAATGGCGTTGATTACACTGTTACCGTTGGACCTGACGCGGGTAACGTAAACCGTCCGCAGACGCTTGCAGGGCAGATGGTTATTCAGCCAAATAGCGTAGCTGGTTCAACTGCGGGCGTGAACTGCTACCTGATGTACACCCAAGCTGTAGCGGCTGCTGGCGGCGCCATAACTCCGCCAGTCGTCCAAGTGGTATCTGCAAACGGCTGCAACTAATGTCTCCCGGCGGTGCAGTTAGCCGCCAACGGATTGGCGGCTTCACAATGGTGGAGCTGATCACCGTGATCGTCTTGATCGGTATCCTCGGCGGGATAGGTTACTCCCGCTTTGCCAATACATCATCGTTCGCCAACCGCTCCTACGCCGACCAGGCCAAGTCCATCATCCGCTACGCGCAAAAGCTGGCGATCACGCAGAACCGTCCTGTCTTCGTCCGCTCGGGACCGAATGGTTTCGCGGTGTGTTTTGCCAACGGCTGCCCTGGCGGCGCTTTCCTGGCCTTCGCGCCGGGCGGTAGCAACAGCGGTAGCGCCGCCACCCGCGCTTACTGTCTCGACAGCGGCAACTACGTCGCCAACTGGATGTGCGAGGGACGCCCCAGTGCCAGCATCGTCGTCACCAGCAGCGCCGCCCCCTCCGAATTCGGCGCCGGCGGCTACATCTCTTTCGACGCCCTTGGCCGCCCTTACAACAGCAACGGTTCTACCTTCGCCACGCCCATGACTCTGCGCTTCACCAGCGGCACGACCACCGACACCGTCACCATCGAGGCGGAGACCGGCTATGTCCATTGAGTCCATAAAACGCCAGGCGGGCCTGACCCTGATCGAACTGGTGATCTTCATGGTCATCGTCGGCGCGGCGGCGGCTGGCATCATGGGCGTGCTCAACATCGGTGGCAGCCACAGCGCCGATCCGGTGCGCCGCAAGCAAGCCCTGATGATCGCCGAGGCGTTGATGGAGGAAGTGCTGCAGGCCCGCTTCACTTTCTGCAACCCGAACGACCCTCAGGCAGACAGCGTCAATGCGCAGGCGTTATGCACCATCCCGCTCGCCATCGGCACGCCGGCTGGTGCGCGACCCTTCGGCAACGTCGCCAACTACGCCACCGCGGAGAACGCGGCCACGCGCAGCTTTGCCAACGGCGCCGGTGTCGATGTCGACATCAACGGCCGCGCGCTTGGCACCAACCCGGCCAATGCCGCCATCGGCAATATGTCACTGGCCGGCATCACCACCACCGTGACGCTGCGTTACCTCGATACTGCCGGCGCGCTCGGTCCGGCCAACTCGGCCGCCCCCACACCGCCCGCGATCACTTCGACGCCTGGCGATATCCGGGCCCTGCGCATCACCCTGCGCACCACCTACGGCACCGGCGCCAATGACTTCGTCGAGCTGGACGCCTACCGCACGCGCTATGCGCCCAACCTGCTGCCATGAAGACGCTACGCAAGCCAACCGTCCAGCAGCAGCGCGGCTTCACGCTGGTGGAAGCCATCATCGTCATGGTGCTGACCGGTATTCTGGCGGGCGTGATGGTATTGTTTATCCGCCAGCCGGTGCAAAACTATGTCGATGCCGCAGCCCGCGCCGAACTGAGCGACGCCGCCGACCTGGCGTTGCGCCGCATGGCGCGCGAGCTGCGCGGCGCGCTGCCCAACAGTATCCGTGCCATGCAGGCCGGCGGCGTCTGGTACGTGCAGTTCATCCCGACCAAGGCGGGCGGACAGTACCTGGACGTCACCGACAACCCCACGGTGAGCGGCGCTACGCCGCTGAGCTTCACGTCGCCCAGCGAACTAAGCTTCGGCATTGTCGGGCCGCTGCCGGCCGGCGCGGCGGCGATTACCAACCAGGACTTCATCGTGATCTACAACCTCGGCAACCATATCGCCGGGGCCGACGCCTACGATGGCGCCAACATCGTGCGGGTGGCTTCGGTGGTGATCGTCAATCAACGTCCATTGTTGACCATGGCGGGGACCACGAACCCGTTTGCTGTCACCGGCGACGGCGTGCCCAACGCTTCGCCCAACCATCGCTTCAACGTGGTCCGCACTCCGGTCACCTTCCGCTGCGAGGGCAGGGCCGATGGCACTGGCACGCTGGCGCGTATCGAGGATGGCGCTTTTACCCCCAACCAGCCAACGCCCGCCGTGGCTGGCAGCCCGCTGCTCGCCGCCAACGTGCAGGGCTGCGATTTCAGCGTCGATCAATCGGCCAACCTCAGCAATGCTCTGGTCGGCATGACCCTGTCGCTCGCGCGCCAGCGCAGCGGCGCAACCAATGGACTGGAGACGGTCACGCTGGTTCATCAAATCCATGTGGACAATACGCCATGAAACGACGCTCTCTGCACAAACAAGCCGGTATGGCACTGGTGACCGCGATCTTTCTGCTGGTGGTGCTGGCCGGGCTGGCGGTGGCCGTGGTGTCGTTGCAGACTTCCCAGCAGGACGCTGCCGTCAAAGATGAAATGGGGACGCGCGCCTATCTGGCTGCCAAGTCCGGCATGGAATGGGCACTGTTCTCCGCGCTGCAGGGCGCGCCCGGAATGACGCCATACGACAGGTTGAATTGCGGCGCACCGCCGCTTACGTTCCCACTGCCAGCCGGCACCCTGGCGGGGTTTTCGGTGACGGTGGAGTGCTCGCAGCCGGCCTTGCGCTACCAAGCCGCCAACGTCGCTGATGATCCGACCGCCGGCCACTTCACCATCACGGTCACGGCGTGCAACCAGCCGTCGCCGAGATGTCCGGCCAATAATCCGGGGCCCGATTACGTGCAGCGCAGGATCACGGCGCAACTTTAAAGACGCAACTGTGTGGAAATGTGTGTATTTTTCCAGAATGATTGCCATTATGAGCATATAAAGCGGTGCAACTTGAATATAATCAATCATCTAGCGCGTAAACTTCGTGTGTTGAGATATGGGCTTTTTTAAGCGAGCTAAAAAATCGGATGGATGGCTGACCGTGACCTTTATGCGGGATGGCATTTGCGCGGGCCGCGTTCAGCGCCGTCGCGACGCCAAGGCCATGGTCGAGGTGTCGGCTTTCTATCCTACCGACTCCAGCTTCTCGCCCGAGGCGCTCGACAAACTCAATAAAGACCTCAAGGCCGCCAGCTACAACTGCGGCACCATGCTCAGCGGCGGCGAGTACCAGATGCTGATGGTCGACGCGCCTAACGTGCCGCAGGATGAACTGAAAACCGCCGTGCGCTGGCGCTTGAAGGATATGCTCGACTTCCACGTTGACGACGCCACCATCGACGTGCTCGACATTCCGGTCGACAGCAGCGCCGCCGCGCGCGGCCACTCGATGTTTGCGATTGCCGCACGCAATGCGCTGATCCAGTCGCGCCAGGAACTGTTCAGCGAAGCCAAGCTCGACCTGACGGTGATCGACATTCCCGAAATGGCGCAGCGGAATATTTCGGCGCTGCTGGAGACCGACGGCCGCGGCCTGGCCATCCTGTCGTTCGACGCCGACGGCGGCCTGCTGACTATCACCTACAAGGCCGAACTCTATCTGTCGCGCCGCATCGACGTCACGCGCGAGCAATTGCTGGAGCGCGATTCGGAACGCCAGCAGGTCTACTTCGAGAAGATCACGCTGGAGCTGCAGCGCTCGCTCGATCACTTCGACCGCCAGTTCCATTATGTGAACGTGCTCAAGCTGCTGCTGGCGCCGACCGGCGCCGAAGGCTTGCACGAACACCTGGCCTCCAACCTGTACATGCCGGTGGAAGCGATGACGCTGGACGATGTGTTCGATCTGAGCCACGCGCCGGAACTGCAGGACGCCGCGCAGCAGGCGCGTTTCTTCCTGACGCTGGGCGCGGCGCTGCGGCATGAGGAGGTGAGTCTGTGAGCCAGCAGATCAACCTCTTCAATCCCATCTTCCTCAAGCAGAAGAAGATTTTCGCCGCCTTGCCAATGATGGAGGCGCTGGGCATCATCGTGGCGGGCGCGCTGCTGCTCAACTGGTACGCGGCGCAAAACGTGAGCCAGCTGGAACAGGAGGCGGCTAACGGCAAGGCCCTGCTGGCCAAGCGCGAGCAGCGTCTGACGGCGGCGCGCACGCAGTTTGCGCCACGCGCCAAGGACCCGGCGCTGGCAGCGCAAGTCATCGCGGCCGAAGCCGAACTGAAAGCGCTGCACGATGTCACGTCGGTGTTGCAGGGGGGAGCGCTCGGCAACACTGACGGCTATGCCGAGTACTTCCGCGCGTTTTCGCGCCAGAACGTGAGCGGTTTGTGGCTGACCGGCGTGAGCATCAACGGCGCCGGCAATGATATCGGCGTACAGGGCCGCGCCATGCAGGCGACGCTGATTCCGAATTACATCGCGCGCCTGACCGGTGAGCGCGTCATGCACGGCAAGACCTTTGCCAGCCTCGATATCGGACGGCCGGAAGCTGCTGCGTCTGCCACGTCCGCAGCGGCGCCGGGCGCTGCGCCGGCGCCGGCGGCCGTGCCATTCGTTGAATTCAGCCTGCAATCGACCGTGCAGGAGGCCGCCAAATGAAACAGCAGCTGCTGCAACAATGGATTAAGCTGAGTACCAAACTGGACGCCATGACCCTGCGCGAGCGGGCGATGGTGTTCGTGGCGGTGGTGGCTTCGGTGTTGTTCCTGATGTACACGGTGTCGGTGGAGCCGCTGCTGAACAAGCAGAAGCAGCTGCGCCTGCAGATCAAGCAGCAGCAAAACCAGATCACGGGTATCGACATGGAAATTGCCGCGATGGCGCAGGGCTTTGTGGTCGATCCGGATGCGGCCACGCGCGACAAGCTGAAGGCTGTGCGTCAGGAGATCGACACCACCAGCGCAGGCTTGATGGCGGTGCAAAAAGGCCTGGTGGCGCCGGACAAGATCGCGCCGCTGCTCGACCATCTGTTGCGCGGCAATGGCAAGCTGAAGCTGATGTCGATGAAGACCTTGGCGGTCACCGGCCTGAACGAGGCCTTGCAGCCGCCGGCGCAGGCCCCGGCTGCGACCCCGGCCGCAGGGGCGCCGGCTGCAGCGGCCGCCGCGCCGCCCAAGCCGCGCGAACTGCTGTACCGCCACGGCGTGGAAATCGTTTTGCAAGGAAGTTACCTCGACATGGTCAGCTACATGGATGCGCTGGAACAGCTGCCGGTGCAGCTGTTCTGGGGCAAGGCCAGGCTGGATGCGCAACAGTACCCGAACTCGCGCCTGACGCTGACCCTGTACACGTTGAGCCTGGACCAGAAATGGATGAAACTATGAAGCCTTTGCTGTGCTCGTTACTGCTGCTGGCCGGCGTAGTCCAGGCGCAGGCGCAAACGCTGGTCGATCCGACCCAGCCGCCGCCGGAATCGCGCCTGCTGCCGCAGTCCGAGGTGCCGGCTATGCCCGCAGGCCCGCAGCTGCAATCGGTGCTGATTGGCTCGCATGGGCGCCAGGTGGCAGTGATCGATGGCCAGACCATCCGCAAGGGTGAAAAATTCAACGGTGCCGTGCTGGTGGAAGTCCGCAAGAATCAGGTAGTGCTGCAAAACGGCCGGAACAAGCAGGTGCTGACCTTGTTCCCTGAACCAGCAAAAAAATAAACGCGAAGAACGCTTATGCAAAAAATTCTGACCATCGCCATCGTGACCACGCTGCTGCTCAGCGGCTGCCAGACGCCGTCCACGCGCGACACCTATGACAAGATCAGCGGCGAGGTGAGCGCGGCTGCCGCCAAGCCGGCCGCCGCCACGCAGAACGACGCTGTTGCCAGCGCCTTGCTGCCGCCGGTATCGCAACTGGCCGACCAGTTGCCGAAAGCGCGCGCGGTGCTCGATGAGCGTTTCAATGTGTCGTTCAACAACGTGCCGGTGCAGCAGTTTTACAACTCCATCGTGGCGGGCACCCGCTACAACATGCTGATCAACCCGGAAGTGACCGGCAATATCACCGCCAACCTGAAAGACGTAACCCTGTTCGAGGCGCTCGACGCGGTCCGCGAGCTGTACGGCTACGACTACAAGGTGGAAGGCACGCGCATCTACATCCGTCCGCTGACCATGCAGACCAAGATGTTCAAGATTAACTACCTGGTGGCTGTACGCAAGGGGGCATCCAGCCTGCGCGTGTCGTCGACGTCGGTGGCGAATGCGGGCACCAGCAACAGCGGCAATCAGAGCAACGGTTCGAACAACAACAATAACAACAATAATAACAACAGTGGCGGCAACGACTCCGACCCGAATAATCCCGGCAGCCGTACGCAGTCGCAGCGCGATTCGGCCAATGTCTCCACCCGGTCGGAAAGCGATTTCTGGCTGGAGCTGAAAACCGCATTGGAAGCGCTGGTCGAAACCGGCAAGGACGGCCGCAGCGTCACCATCAGCCCGCAGTCGGGCGTGATCGTGATCCGCGCCATGCCGGACGAACTGCGCAATGTAGACATGTACCTGAAAGCCACCCAGCTGTCGGTCGACCGCCAGGTGATTTTGGAAGCCAAGATCCTGGAAGTGGAGTTGAACAGCAATTTCCAGAGCGGCGTGAACTGGGCGGCATTTGGCAAGTTCGCTTCCGGCGGCAACAACCGCTTCTCGGCCGGCACGGTGCAGCCTAGCACCACGCTGGGGCCGCTGGGCACCGCGCTCAGCAGCACCGGCAAGGCCGGCATCAACTCGTCGCCGGGCAGCACCCTCGGGGCGTCGGCCGATGCGGCAGGCACGCTGTTCGGCATGGCTTTCCAGACCAGTAACTTCGCCGCGCTGATTTCCTTCCTTGAAGGGCAGGGCACGGTGCACGTGCTGTCCAGTCCGCGCATCGCCACGCTGAACAACCAGAAGGCGCTGCTGAAGATCGGCACCGACGAGTTTTATGTGACCGGGGTCAGCACCACCACGACCACCAGCGGCTCCGGCTCCGGCACCACCTCGCCGACCGTGACCTTGCAGCCGTTCTTCTCCGGCGTGGTGCTGGACGTGACGCCGCAGATCGACGAAGACGGCAACATCATCCTGCACGTGCATCCGTCGGTGAGCCAGGTGTCGACGGTGAACAAGGGCTTGAACCTGGGCTCGCTGGGGAATTTCACCTTGCCGCTGGCGGCCTCGTCGACCTCGGAAATGGACAGCATGGTGCGCGGCCAGAACGGCCAGGTGGTGGCCATTGGCGGCTTGATGCGCCAGGCGACCACCACCGACCGCTCCGGCGTGCCGGGCGCGAGCAGCGTGCCGGTGCTGGGCGCGCTGTTCGGCAGCAAGAACGAAGTGATCCAGAAGCGCGAACTGGTGGTGCTGATCAAGCCGACCGTCGTGGAATCGTCGTCGGACTGGAACCAGGACCTGCTCGACAGCGGCCGCCGCCTGAAAGAGCTGGACCCATCGCGCGGCAAGGGACGGAACTGATCATGTACAGCAAACACTTCGGCCTGCGCGAAGCACCGTTCAGCATCACGCCGGACACCAGCTATTTCTTCACCAGCCCGCATTCGCAGGAGGCGTTGAATACCTTGCTGGTGGCGGCCAAGAGCGGCGAGGGCTTCATCAAGATCACCGGCGAAGTGGGCACCGGCAAGACGCTGCTGTGCCGTAAATTCATTGCCACGGTGGGGCCGGATTTTGTCACTGCCTATATTCCGAACCCCTACCTCGAACCGCGCACGCTGATGCTGGCCCTGGCCGATGAGCTGGAAGTTCCGCTGGAGCGCGACGTTGACCAGCACCAGTTGCTGAAGTCGATCACGCACCGCCTGATGGATCTGGCGCGCGAAGGCAAGCAGGTGTTGCTGCTGCTGGATGAAGCGCAGGCGATTCCGACCGAGAGCCTGGAGGCCTTGCGCCTGCTGACCAATCTCGAAACCGAGAAGCGCAAGCTGCTGCAGATTGTGCTGTTCGGACAGCCGGAGCTGAACCAGCATTTGCAGGCGAATTCGATCCGCCAGCTGGCGCAGCGCATCACTTTCCATTACCACCTTGGGCCGCTGTCGCGCGACGATATCGAGTACTACCTGGCGCACCGCCTGCGCGTGGCCGGGTATGGGGGCGGGCGTTTGTTCAGCCGGGGTGCGATTGCGGGCTTGTATAAATCCAGCGGCGGCATTCCGCGGCTGGTGAACATCATGGCGAACAAGGCGCTGATGCTGTGCTACGGCGAAGGCAAGCAGCAGGTGACGCGCCGCCATGTGAATCTCGCGGCCAGCGATACGCTGACGTCGCAGAGCGGCAGCCGCCGCTGGGCATGGATGGCGGCCGGCGTGAGTTTGCTGATCGCCGCATGTGGGCTGACCTGGGCGCTGACCAAATGAGCTTGATTAATAAAATGTTGCAGGATCTGGACGCGCGCGAGAGCGGTGGCGCGGCGTCGGCGGTGCAGCAGGATGAGGTGAAGGCCGTGCCGGCCATGGAGCGTGACCGGCGGCCCTTGCTGCTGGGCGGTGCCGCGGCCGGTGTGCTGGTGATTGCGGCCGGTGCCTGGTATGGCTGGCAGTACTGGCAGGCGCACAAAGCGCCGCCAGCGCCGGCGCCGCAGCCGGTGCGCATGATCGATAACCGCATTCCGAACCAGCCGCGCTTCCAGGAGCCGCCTGCCGCCAAGATGGCTGAAGTCGTCGAGCCAAAAATCGCCGAAACGAAGCCTCAACCGGAAACCGCGACTGTCGCCGCCAAGCCCAAGCGCTCCGCGCCTGAGCACGTGGAGCGTGCGGTGCCTGTGCGTCCGAACAAGCCGGTTGCTGCGCAGCCGCCGGGTGATGGCGTGGTACTGCGCGAGTTGACGCCGAAGCAGGCGTCGGAGAACAGTTATCGCCGCGCGCTGGCGGCTTTGCAGGAAGGCCGCGTCAGCGCGGCGCTGGCGGACCTGGACAAGGCGGTCGAACTCGATCCGCGCAACGACGCCGCGCGCCAGACCTACGTCAGCCTGCTGATGGAAAACGGCCGCAACGACGATGCCATCCGCCAGTTGCGCCTCGCGCTTGGCATCGATCCGCGCCAGCCGGGGCTGGCGATCATCCTGGCGCGGCTGCAGCTGGAAAAGGGCGGCCCGGCGGCGCTGGAAACCTTGATGAAGACCCTGCCATATGCCGGCGACAGCCCGGTTTACAACGCCTACCTGGCCGGCGTGCTGCAACGCGAGCAGCGTCACGCCGAAGCGGCGGAACACTATCGCATCGCGCTGCAGCAGTCGCCGCAGAACGCCGTGTGGTGGATAGGGTTGGCAATCTCGCTGCAGGCCGACCAGCATTTGCCGGAAGCGCGCGAAGCCTACAACCGCGCCCGCAGCGGCAGCGGCCTGACGCCGGAACTGCGCGGCTTCGTCGACCGCGAACTGGCCAAACTGGCGCGCTGATTACAGCGCCGCTTGCGCGCCCCAGATCTGCTTCATGCTGAAGCGGATCGAGGCCTGATCCTCGCTCAGTGATTCGGTAATGCAGCAGCCCGCATCGCCGGTGCGGCGCTGCGCCGCCGGCCGCAGCACGGCGCCGGCCGGATCGCGCAGGCAGTGAATGGTGCGCGCATCCGCCTCCGCCAGGCGATGGCTGACCACCCCAATCTCCCCACTGGCCAAACGCACCACGCAGCCCGGCGGATAATCACCCAGCTCGCGCTGGAAGTGCTGCACCAGCACCGGATCGACCGGCGCCACTTTGTCTTCGATCAGATTCTTCAAGGCCTGGTGCGGTGGCAGCGAGCGGCGGTAATTGCGTGCCGAAACCTGCGCGCAGTAGCGGTCCGCAATGCTCAGCAGCTTGGCGTTCAGGGTCACCTCCGGGCTGGCGATGCCGGCCGGGTAGCCACTGCCTTCGTCATTCTCATGGTGCATCAGCACACAGGAAATCCACTCGTCATCCTCGATGCCGACGCAGCGCAGCATGTCCACGCTTTCCTCCGGGTGGCGGCGCACGATGGCCATCTCCTCGCTGGTGAGCGGCGTGTTCTTGTTCTGGAAGGTTTCGTGATGGCGCAGCATGCCGACGTTCATGGTCAGCGCGGCGGCGGTCACGGTCAGCATGTTGGCCGCATCGAGATGCATCGCGCGCGCAATCACCACCGACACCACGGCCGTCTCGATGCAGTGCCGCACCGCGTAGGAGCCGTTGATCTGGCTAAGAAAAATGCAGGCCAGCGCCACGTCGGGATTGATCGCCACCGCGTCGATCACCTCGCGCGCGATGTCGCGGATATCGGTTTCGGCGTTATGCTCGTTGCGCAGATTATGCAGCAGGCGTTCCAGCTCGCGGTTGCACAGGTTCAGCTGATGCAGCACCGACGGCGTGGATTCTGCAAATGCCGGCGCCTCCAGCGGCGAATGCAGTTGATTAGCTTCGGACATTTTGTAATCCCGATCTACACTGTGCCCAGCCGCTCCAATGCGAGTGCCAGGGTCTCATCTTTTTTTGCAAAGCAGAAGCGCACAATGCCCGACTCCTTGCCTTGCTGGTAAAACGCCGAAACCGGGATGGCCGCGACCTTGATTTCGGTGGTCAGCCATTCTGCGAATTCTGCTTCCGTCTGTGTAGAGATTTTATCGTAACGGACGCACTGGAAGTAAGTGCCGTCGGCTGGCAGCAACTCAAAGCGTGTGTTTTTGAGCCCATCGCGGAACAGGTCACGCTTGCGCTGGTAGAAGGCCGGCAGTTCCAGGTACGGTTTCGGATCGGCCATGTAGCTGGCCAGGCCGTGCTGCATCGGCGTGTTCACGCTGAAGACGTTGTATTGGTGGACTTTGCGGAATTCCGCCATCAGCGGGGCCGGCGCGGCCACGTAGCCGATCTTCCAGCCGGTGACGTGGTAGGTCTTGCCGAAGCTCGATACCACGAAGGCGCGCGCCGCCAGCTCCGGGTAGCGGCTCACCGATTCGTGACGGTGGCCGTCGTAGACCATGTGTTCGTAGACTTCGTCCGACAAAATCAGCACGTCCGTGCCGCGCACGATATCGGCCAGCGCCTGCATGTCGGCCGCGCGCAGCACAGTGCTGGTCGGATTGTGCGGGGTGTTGATGATGATCAGGCGCGTCTTGCTGGTGACGGCGGCGGCCACTTTGTGCCACGGCACGGTGTAGCCATTGGGGCCGACTTCCATTTCGACCGCCACCGGCACGCCGCCTGCCAGCGTAATCGCCGGCACGTAGCTGTCGTACACCGGCTCGATGACGATCACTTCATCGCCCGGATGCACGCAGCAGAAGATCGCCGTGGTCAGCGCTTGCGTGGCGCCGGCGGTGACGGTGATTTCACTATCAACGTTGTAGGCGTGGCCGTAGATGGCTTCGATCTTGGCGACGATGGCCTGGCGCAGCACCGGCGCGCCGCTCATCATCGGGTACTGATTGAAATCGGCCTGCATGGCGTCGTTGACGGCTGCAAGCAGGCTGCGCTCGCAGCCGAAGTCGGGGAAGCCCTGGCCCAGATTGACCGCGCCGGCTTGCGCCGCCAGCATCGACATGCGGGTGAAAACAGTGGTGCCCACCGCCGGCAAACGGGTGGTCAGGGCAGGCGTCATCGGCAGATTGGTGCGGCTGTTCATGGTGGAAGCGTAGTGGACGGATAGCCTATTCTAGCGCAATCCACTTCTCCGGCAACATGACCTTGAACATGCCCTCGCGAGCCAGGCGGCGCGCCAGTTTCAGCAGCGCCTTGTCCTTGGTGATCAGTACTTCGGCGCCGGCGTCGCGGGCGATTTCGAGGAACTTCTGGTCGGCCTTGTCGCTGCACACTGGCAGCTTGATGGTTGATTCTTCCGGCGCCACCACTTTGATCAGTGCATCGAAGCGGGCCGTGGCCAGTGGGCGGCTATCGTCGTCGAGCGGCAGGTGCTTGTAGTGGAGGACGATGTTGAACTCGTCACGGCAATCGGAGCGCGTGACGGCCTCGATCTCGCCACTCTCGATGGCGGCCACCAGCTTGGCCCAGCGCGGATCGTTGAACACGAACAGGTCGAGGCAAACATTGGTGTCGATCACGACTTTCTTTGGAACAGGTATCATGTAGGGCTAGTAATGTGAAAATGTTTTTGGAATCTTATGCTGATAGTGCTTTCCCCGGCAAAAAGTCTCGACCTGGAGACCCCGCCAACCACCAGGCTGCACACGCAACCGTCGTTTCTCGATCACTCCGAGCAGTTGATTCACCGCCTGCGTGAATTCTCGCCGGCCGAGCTGGGCGAGCTCATGGACCTGTCTGACAACCTGTCGGCGCTGAACGTGGCGCGCTACGCCTCGTGGACCAAGGATACCAGTGAAGCCCGCCAGGCCGTGATGACCTTCAATGGCGACGTCTACGACGGTCTCGACGCCCGCACCCTGAAGCCGGCGCAGCTCGATTACGCGCAATCGCGCATCCGCATTTTGTCCGGCCTGTACGGCATGCTGCGGCCGCTGGACCTGATCCATCCGCACCGGCTGGAAATGGGCACCCGCCTGAGCACGCCGCGCGGCAAGAACCTGTACGACTTCTGGGGCGACACCATTGCCCAGGCGCTGAACCGGACGGCGGAAGAGCAGGGAGCGGAAACGCTGGTCAACCTGGCGTCAGAGGAATACTTCAAGTCGGTCAAGCCGAAAGCGCTGGGTCTGCCGGTGATTACGCCGCTGTTCGAGGACTGGAAGAACGGCAAATACAAGATCATCTCGTTCTACGCCAAGCGCGCACGCGGGCTGATGGCGCGTTACGCGGCCGTCAAAGGCATCACTGATCCGCAGAAGCTGAAGAAGTTCGATGTGGACGGCTACGCCTTCGACAAAGCCAGCTCCGACGAGAAAACCTGGATTTTCCGCCGCAAGCTGGAGGCCTAAGCTCGTCATCCCGGCGAAGGCCGGGATCCCATAGAACGCCGAGCGGATAAGCACACTCAGCATTGGGCCGCAGCGGCGGACCGTCCGCCTTCGCCGGAACGACGGGGATTACATGGCGCCGTTGCTGCTCCAGAAGTTCCACCACTTACGCTCGGCTTTCTTGCCTTCGTCAAGGAACTTAGAGTTTGGGTAGTTGAGCTTGAAGACGCGCTCGGTGTCGTTCTTCAGCTCGGTCATGCCCAGCTTGTCGTAGCTGCGGATCATGATGAACAGCGCTTCCTCGATCGATGGCGAGTCGCGGAAGTCGTTCATGATGCCCATTGCACGGTTCGCCGCCGCCAGGTAGGCGCCACGGCGGTAGTAGTAGCGCGCCACGTGGATTTCATACGAGGCCATCGCATTGACCAGATAACGCATACGCGCCAGGCTATCCGGGGTATACTTACTCTCCGGGAACTTGGTCACCAGCTCCTTGAACGCCGCATACGCTTCGCGCGTGGCTTTCGGGTCGCGCTCGGTGGCGTCCTGCTCGTAGATGAAGTTCAGGAAGCTGATCTGGTCATTGAAGTTGATCAGGCCGCGCAGGTAGTACATGTAATCGACGTTGGCGTGATTCGGGTGCAGCTTGATGAAGCGCTCAACCGCTGCCAGTGCCTGGGCCTGGTCCTGCGATTTGTAGTAAGCGTAGGCGATATTCATCTGCGCCTGCTGGGCGTAGGTGCCGAATGGATAGCTCGATTCCAGCTTTTCAAACAACTGAATTGCGCGCTCGTAGTGCTGGCCTTCCAGTTCTTCGTTCGCCTCCGAGTATAATTTCGTAGCGCTCCAACCTTTTGTTTCGTCGGCCTTTTCAGAGAACAGGCCACAACCGGACAAACCAAGCAGAACTACTGTTGCTGCGACTACCGATAATTTTTTTTGCATATCTTTTGCAAGAAACTGTTTAACCAAAGTTTTACGAGGCTAATTATAGCCGATAGGATTACCGTGATATTAAACGCAAAGCCGAATTTGGCCGAATCTTCCTCCGATCACGATGCAGACGCCGAACTGGCGCTCCACGACGACGATGACGACGGTTTGGCGCCCATCGAACTCGAACTGAGCCCCGAACACTGCGGCCAGCGCCTCGATAAAGTCATTTCCGGCCTGGTCCCGCAATTTTCCCGCGGCCGCCTGCAAACCTGGATTACCGATGGCTTTGTGACCGTCGACGGCAAAACCGCGAAAAGCACCAAGGATACCGTCTACGGCGACGAGAAGGTCATCATTCTGCCCCAACCGGAGCCGGAAGACGAGGCTTTTAAGCCGGAACCGCTCGAACTTAACATAGTTTTTGAGGACGACCACCTGATCGTCATTAATAAACCGGCCGGGCTGGTGGTCCATCCGGGCGCCGGCAACTGGTCCGGCACGCTGCTGAACGGCCTGCTGCACCATTGCCCGCAACTGGCCGGCGTGCCGCGCGCCGGCATCGTGCACCGCCTGGACAAGGACACCAGCGGCCTGATGGTGGTCGGCAAGACGCTGGCCGCCCAGACCGACCTGGTGCGCCAGCTGGCCGCGCGCACCGTCAAGCGCGAGTACTTTGCGCTGGTTTGGGGCACGCCGCGCATCAGCGGCACCATCGATGCCGCCATGGGCCGCCATCCACGCGACCGCGTCAAGATGGCGGTGTCGACCGCCATGGGCTCGAAGCCGGCCATCACCCATTACGAGCTGATCGCCAGCGGCAAGCTGGGCGAGGGCCGTCCGGTCAGCCTGGTGCAGTGCCGCCTTGAAACCGGCCGTACCCACCAGATCCGCGTGCACATGCAGTCGATCGGCTTCCCGCTGGTGGGCGACACGGTGTACGGCAAGCAGCACCTGGCCGACTACTTCCCGCGCCAGGCGCTGCAGGCGCGCCGCCTGGGCCTGGTGCATCCGCACACCGGCGAGCAGTGCGAGTGGATGGTGCCGCTGGCGACCGATTTCGCTGAATTGCTGGCGCGCGCCGGCATCGAGGAACCGAAGGCGATTTGATGTCGTGGCTGATCCCGCACTGGCCGGGCTTGCCAGACAATATCGGTGTGCTGTCGACCACCCGGCTGGGCGGCGTCAGCCCGGCGCCGTACGATGATGGCGCCGGCGGTGGCGGCCTCAACCTCGGCAACCACGTCGGCGACCAGCCGGGCAATGTGGCGCAGAACCGCGCCATCCTGTGCGCCCAGCTGCCCTCCGAGCCAGTGTGGCTGTCGCAGGTGCACGGCACCGCCGTGGTCGACGTGGCCACGGCGCAGCAAGCGGCCGAGGCCGACGCCAGCTTTTCGACCATGCCTGGCAAGGTCTGCCTCATCATGACGGCCGACTGCCTGCCGGTGCTGTTCTGCGATGCCGAAGGCAAGACCGTGGCCGCCGCCCATGCGGGCTGGCGCGGGCTGGCGGCCGGCGTGCTGCAAACCACCGTGGCCGCCATGCGCGCGGCCGGCGCCGGCGAATTGTCGGCGTGGATGGGGCCGGCTATTGGCCCCGAGCAGTTCGAGGTCGGAGAGGATGTGCGCACCGCCTTCCAGCAGCAGGGCGCGCCCGACGCCTTCCAGCCCATCGCCGGCAAGCCCGGCAAGTACCTGACCGATATCTACGCGCTGGCACGCTACGTGCTCCACAAAGCCGGGGTGCAGCAGGTGCATGGCGGCGAGTTGTGCACGGTGTCCGATCCGGCCCGTTTCTATTCCTACCGCCGCGACGGCGTCACCGGCCGCCAGGCCAGCCTCATCTGGATCAAGTAGGGCTATTGTCCGACATTGCGGCGGCGCGCTTTGCGCTTGCCGCTGCCGGCGATGTAGAACAAGATCCCAAGAGGCAGCACGCAATAGAACAAAAACGTTACAATTCCCGCAACCACGGAAGTTTCGGTCAGCGCCATCAGGCCGACCACATAGATCCAAGCAACAGCAGTAATCAGCAGCATTGTGTTTAACTCACTTTAGGGAACCACACATGAATTTGCCCGATCCTCAAGTCATTGCCAACGCCTGGATGTCGCACATGAGCGACCCCGGTCAGTGGCAATCCTGGTTCAATGCGGCGCCGTCGGCGGAAGCCCACCCATTGGCCGCCATGATGCAGGATGTAGGCGCCCACATCAAGCCGGATGAAATGGAGCGGCTGAAGAATGAATACCTGAAGGATTTCGGCGAGCTGTGGCAGGATTTCGTGGCCGGCAAGACCCCGGCCATCAAGGACCGCCGTTTCACCTCGGCCGCCTGGCAGGGCAACGCCATGTCGGCCTTCAACGCCGCGGCCTACCTGCTCAATTCCAGGTTCCTGATGGCGATGGTGGAGACGGTGGAAGCCACGCCCCAGCAAAAACAGAAAATCCGTTTTGCCGTGCAGCAGATCGTGGACGCCATGTCGCCGGCCAACTTCCTCGCCACCAATCCGGAGGCGCAGCAAAAACTGATCGAAACCAAGGGCGAGAGCCTGACCAAGGGCCTGGCCAATATGCTGGGCGACATGGGCAAGGGCCACATCTCGCTGTCGGACGAATCGGCGTTCGAGGTCGGCCGCAACCTGGCCATGACCGAGGGCACGGTGGTGTACGAGAACCCGCTGTTCCAGCTGATCCAGTACGCGCCGAAGACCGAGGCCGTCAACCAGACGCCGCTGCTGATGGTCCCGCCGTGCATCAACAAGTTCTACATCCTCGACCTGCAGCCGGAAAACTCGCTGGTGCGCTACGCGGTGGAGCAGGGCAATACCGTGTTCCTGATCTCGTGGAGCAATCCCGACCGCTCACTGGCCGGCACCACCTGGGACGACTACGTAGAGAAGGGCGTGATCGAAGCCATCCGCGTGGTGCAGGACATCACCGGCGAAGACAAGCTCAATATGTTCGGCTTTTGCGTCGGCGGCACGCTGTGCAGTACCGCGCTGGCGGTGCTGGCCGCGCGCGGCGAGCAGGTGGCCAACAGCCTGACCCTGCTGACCACTTTCCTCGACTTCCGCGATACCGGCGTGCTGGATGTGTTCGTCGACGAGACGCAGGTGGCGATGCGCGAGCAGCAGCTCAAGGGCGGCGGCCTGATGCCGGGCCGCGACCTGGCCAGCACCTTCTCCAGCCTGCGTCCAAACGACCTGGTGTGGAACTACGTGCAGTCCAACTACCTGAAGGGCAACGACCCCGCCGCGTTCGACCTGCTGTTCTGGAACTCGGACAGCACCAACCTGCCGGGCCCGATGTTCTGCTGGTATCTGCGCAACACCTACCTCGAGAACAAGCTCAAGACCGGCAAGCTGGTGGTGGCGGGCCAGAAGGTCGAGCTGGGCAAGATCGACGCGCCGGCCTTCATCTACGGCTCGCGCGAAGACCATATCGTGCCGTGGACATCGGCCTATGACTCGCTGGGCATCCTGAAGGGCAAGAACCGCTTCGTGCTGGGCGCGTCGGGCCATATCGCCGGCGTGATCAACTCGCCGGTGAAGAACAAGCGCAGCTACTGGATCAACGACAGCGGTAAGGCCAAAAACGCCGAGGCGTGGATGGAAGGCGCCACCGAAGTGCCGGGCAGCTGGTGGCCGGAATGGGCCAAGTTCCTCGAGGCGAACGGCGGCAAGAAAGTCAAGCCCAAGGCCAAGCCGGGCAACGCCAAATACAAGGCCATCGAGCCCGCGCCGGGCCGTTATGTGAAGGTAAAAGCGGATTAATTTCGCGGAGGAAAAAGCGGGAAAGTTGCCGATCTATAAATTTGGTTGCGTTGCAATAAAGGCCAAAAGTTATATCAGATTGTGCAAGACTGGCTTTTTCCCCTCTATAATAAGTAAAGTAGGCACGCGGGAAGGGGATTATCCATCCGCTTTCTTTCCGATTTCTAAGAGACACGCGCTGCGGCGCAATAAACGGACTTGTGATGAGTAGTGCGAAAAAAAATGCTGACCGCCTGATTAAAAAGTATCCGAACCGCCGTCTGTATGACACGCAGACCAGCTCCTACATCACGTTGACCGACGTGAAACAGCTGGTGCTGGACAACGAGGAGTTCACCGTTGTCGATGCCAAGACCAACGAAGACCTGAGCCGCAGCATCCTGCTGCAGATCATCCTGGAAGAAGAGGCGAGCGGCGCGCCGATGTTCTCCAGCGACGTGCTGGCGCAGATCATCCGCTTCTACGGCCACGCCATGCAGGGCATGATGGGTTCTTACCTGGAAAAGAACGTGCAGGCGTTCACCGATATCCAGCGTAAATTCACCAGCACCGCAGTGGGCGGCCAGCCGTTCAGCCCGGAGATGTGGACCCAGTTCATGAACGTCCAGGGCCCGATGATGCAGGGCATGATGAACAACTACATCGACCAGAGCAAGAGCCTGTTCGTGCAGATGCAGGAGCAGATGCAGAACCAGAGCAAGAACCTGTTCGGCACCTTCCCATTCGCGCCGGTTCCACCGACCGACAAAAAGTAATTTCCCTACGCCCGCTCGTCATTCCGGCGCAGGCCGGAATCCATACTTCGCTGAACGGCAAGCGGGTTATGGATTCCGGCCTGCGCCGGAATGACGTTTAGGCTGTAGCTCAATTACAAAATTCCCATAAACTCGTTGACACCCTAAATTCTTCGGTAGTACTATCGACAACATATTGTGGAAGCGCTTCCACTTAAGATGAAAACAAAGGAGATGTTGTGGTAGAGCAGACGTTTTCGCCGCCGGCCGATTCGGTTTTGTGGCGCAAGGATTTCCTGATGGGCGCGGCCACCGCTGCCTACCAGATCGAAGGCGCCATCCATGAAGACGGCCGCCTGCCGTCGATATGGGACACCTTCTCCGCCACTCCGGGCAAGACGCTGGCCGGCGACACCGGCGAATTCGCTTGCGACCACTATCACCGCTGGGAAGAAGACGTAGAGCTGCTCGCGTCGCTGAACGTCGGCGCCTACCGTCTGTCGATTTCGTGGCCGCGCGTGATGACGCTGGACGGCCAGCCGAATCAGAAGGGCATCGCGTTCTATCGCAAGCTGCTGACGGCGCTGCGGGCGAAAGGCTTGAAAACCTATGTCACGCTGTACCACTGGGACTTGCCGCAGCACATGGAAGACAAGGGCGGCTGGGTCAACCGCGACACCGCCTACAAGTTCGCCGAATACGCCGACATGATCAGCAAGGAGTTGAAAGGCTTGGTCGATGCATGGGCCACGCTGAATGAGCCGTGGTGTTCGGCCATGCACGGCTACGGCACTGGCCACCACGCGCCGGGCAAGCAAGATGTGGTGTTCGCAACGCAGGCCATGCACCATCTGCTGCTGGGCCATGGCCTGGCGGTGCAGCACCTGCGCGCCAACGATCCGACGGCGCAAGTGGGCATCGTCGCCAACGTGGGACGCGGCACCAGCACCGACGAAAGCCCGGCCGGCCAGCGCGCCGCGTGGCTGTTCGAACTGCAGCACAATAACTGGATCCTCGATCCGCTGCTGAAGAAGTCCTATCCATCTGCGCTGTGGGAACTGTGGCCGGGCGCCGAGCCGACCATCCTGAATGGCGATATGGAGATCATCGGCGCGCCGCTGGACTTCCTGGGCATCAATTACTACTTCCGCACCAACGTGGTCAGCGACGGCAAGCATGGCTACACCGAGGTGGATCTGGAAGGCGTGGAGCGCACGCAAATGGGCTGGGAGGTTTATCCGGACGGCCTGCGCCACCTGTTGATCGGCTTCCACCGCGACTACCCGAACCTGCCGCCGATTTACATCACCGAAAACGGCATGGCCACCGACGACGTAGTGGTCGACGGCGAAGTCAATGACCACCAGCGCATCTCCTTCCTCAATCGTCACCTCGAAGCGGTGAACCAGGCGGTGAAGGCGGGCGTCGATGTACGCGGTTACTTTATCTGGTCGCTGATGGACAATTTCGAATGGGCCTTTGGTTATGAGCGCCGTTTCGGTATCATCCATGTCGATTACGCTACGCAAAAGCGCACGCTGAAACGCAGCGCAAAACTGGTCACACAATTTTTGGCGGAGCGAGCCGCCCGGAATTAATCTCTACGAATAGAATAGGGCGCTCGACGCCCACAGGGAGACAGACAGAATGCAGAAAGCATCAAAACTGGGCAGCGCCATTGCGCTCGCCCTGGCAGCCAGCGCCGCTCACGCACAAGCGCCGCTGAAAGCCACCGTGATTCACTGGTGGACTTCGGGCGGCGAGTCGGCTGCCGTCAAGCAGTTCGCGGAAGCGTACAACAAGGCAGGCGGGCAGTGGATCGACCAGGCCATTGCCGGCGCGGATCAATCGCGCGCCACCACCATCAATCGCATCGTCGGCGGCAATGCGCCGACCGCCGCGCAGTTCAACACCTCCAAGCAGTTCCGCGATTTCGTGGAGCAGGGCTTGCTGAATAACGTCGACGACGTCGCGATTGCGGGCAAGTGGGACCAGATCATGCCGCCGTCGATTCTGCAGGCGATCAAGATCAACGGCCACTTCTACGCCGCGCCGGTGGACATTCACATGCCGGCCTGGTTCTTCTACTCCAAGGCTGCGTATAAAAAAGCCGGCATCACCAACGAGCCGCAGACGTGGGAAGAATTCCTCGCGCAGCTGGGCAAGCTGAAAGCCGCCGGCGTGGTGCCGCTGGCCTTCGGCGGCCAGGTGTGGCAAGAGAAGATCACCTTCGACGCCATCTTCGCGATGGTCGGCGGTGCGGACCTGTACCTCAAGGTGTACCGTGACCGCGACCAGAAGGCCGTAATGTCGCCGCAGTTCAAACAGGTGCTGGTCGAGTTCAAGAAGCTGAAAGGCTTTGTGGATGCTGGCTCGCCAGGCCGCAACTGGAACGACGCCACCGCGATGGTGGTGCAAGGTAAAGCCGGTGTGCAGATCATGGGCGACTGGGCCAAGGGTGAATTCGCCGCCGCCAAGCAGGTCGCGGGCAAGGACTTCGGCTGCTATCCGGGCTTCGGTCCGAAAGCGCCGTACATCGTGGCCGGCGACGCCTTCGTGTTCCCGAAAACGAACGACGCCAATGCGGTCAAGGCGCAAAAACTTTTGGCCAATGTGGTAACGTCTCCAACGGCGCAAGTGGCGTTCGCGGCGCGTAAGGGCGCAATCCCGATTCGCGGCGACGTCGACGAATCGCAGCTCGATATTTGCGCCAAGCTCGGACTGTCCATCATGAAGGACAAGTCGCGCCAACTGCCGAACACCGAGATGCTGGCCACGCCGGATACCACCGGCGCGCTGCAGGATGTTTTGACCAGCTACTGGAACAAGAACCAGTCTGCGGACGATGCGCAAAAAGCCTTCGCCCGCGCCATTAAAGGCGAATAAGCCATGGTAACGAAACGTCAGAACGTTTCATTCGCAGCCTACGTCGCTATCCTGCCGATGGCGCTGACCGTGCTGCTGGCCTACCTCGGCACCATGCTGTGGACGGCGCGCGTGTCGGTCAGTAGCTCGCGCACTTTCCCGGCCAGCGATTTTGTCGGCGCCTCGCAGTACATCCGCTTGTTCAACAACGAGCGCTGGCTGCTGTCGCTGCAGAACGTGGCGGTGTACGGCGTGCTGTTTATCGCGGCTTGCCTGATTATCGGCTTCCTGCTGGCGGTGTTCATCGACCAGAAGGTGATGGCGGAAGGTGCGTTGCGCACCGTGTTCCTGTATCCGTATGCGATGTCGTTCGTGGCGACGGGTCTGATCTGGCAGTGGATCCTGAATCCCGAACTGGGCATCCAGGAAGTGCTGCACAAGCTGGGATGGACCAACGCGCAGTTCGACTGGATTGTCGATCAGGACATGGCGATCTACACGATTGTGATTGCCACCGTGTGGCAGGCCTCTGGCCTCGTGATGGCGCTGATGCTGTCCGGCCTGCGCGGCGTGGATGAGGAAATCTGGAAGGCCGCCCGCATCGACGGCATCCCGCGCTGGCGTGTGTACGGCAGCATCGTGCTGCCGATGCTGGGGCCCTCGGTGTCCACCGCCTTCGTGCTGCTGTTCGTGATGGTGGTGAAGGTGTTCGACGCCGTGGTCGCGATGACGCAGGGCGGCCCGGGCACGGCCAGCGAAGTGCCGGCCAAGTTCATCATGGATTATCTGTTCGGCCGCGCCAATATTGGCCTGGCTTCCGCTGCTTCGATCGTGCTGCTCTTGACTGTACTGGCCATCGTCGCGCCGCTGTATTTCGTGCGCAATCGCCGCGCCGCATTGGGGGCATGATGGGACAAGTTGTGAAACTCGATAAAACCGCCGCTGCCGCGCAGGCTGCGGAGCAGGCTCGCCTGGCTGCCGCCAACGACGCCAGCATCCCGACGCCGCGCCCACGCCGCAAGCCATCGTGGACGCCAGCCCGCGTCGGCGTGTACGGCTTCCTGATCGTGGCTGCGCTGTTCTTCCTGCTGCCGCTGTATGTGATGCTGGTGACGTCGGTGAAGCCGATGGAGGAAATTCGTCTCGGCACGCTGTTCGCGCTGCCGCAGCACTTCACGCTGGAGCCCTGGGCGCAAGCCTGGTCGTCGGCGTGCACTGGCCTCGAATGCAACGGCATCAAGGGCGGCTTCTGGAACTCGGTCGCCATCGTGGTGCCTAGTACTATCCTGTCGATCGCCATCGGCGCGGTGAACGGCTACGCGCTGTCGTTCTGGCGTCCGCGCGGCGCCGGCTTCCTGTTCGCCATTCTGATGATGGGTGCCTTCATTCCGGTGCAGGTGATGATTTACCCGCTGGTGCGTGTGCTGGCTGCGGTGAGTCTGTTTAGCTCGCTGCCGGGCATCATCCTGATCCACACCATCTTCGGCATGCCGGTGATGACGCTGTTGTTCCGCAATTACTACGCGGCGCTGCCGCAGGAATTGTTCAAGGCGGCGCGCATCGACGGCGGCGGTTTCTGGCGCATCTTCCTGCAGCTGATGCTGCCGATGTCGACGCCGGTGATCGTGGTGGCCGTCATCATGCAGGTGACCGGCATCTGGAACGACTTCCTGCTGGGCCTTGTATTTGCGGGCTCCGAGCATCTGCCGATGACGGTCCAGCTGAACAACATCATCAACACCACCACCGGTGAGCGCCTGTACAACGTGAACATGGCGGCGACCATCCTGACTTCGGTCGTGCCGCTGGCGCTCTACTTTATTTCCGGCCGCTGGTTCGTGCGCGGCATTGCTTCTGGCGCAGTGAAGGGTTAAGAACATGTCTAACGTAGCTATTCGTAATTTGCAGATCCAGCTGGGCGGCAACAAGGTGATCGAGTCGCTCAACCTCGACGTGAAAGCAGGGGAGTTTGTGGTGCTGCTCGGCCCTTCGGGCTGCGGCAAATCGACGCTGCTGCACAGCATCGCGGGCCTGATCGACACCAGCGCCGGCCAGATCGAAATCGGCGGCAAGGACATGACCTGGGCCGACCCGAAAGACCGCGGCATCGCGCTGGTGTTCCAGTCCTACGCGCTGTATCCGACCATGAACGTGGAAGCGAATATGTCGTTCGGCCTGCGCATCAACGGCACGCCGAAAGCGGAAATCGCCCGCCGCGTTTCGCGCGCTTCGGACATGCTGCAACTGGGGCCGCTGCTGAAGCGCAAGCCGGCCAACCTGTCGGGCGGCCAACGCCAGCGCGTGGCGATCGGCCGCGCCATCGTGCGCGAGGCGGATGTGATGCTGTTCGACGAGCCGCTGTCCAATCTCGACGCCAAGCTGCGCACCGAATTGCGCCGCGAGTTGAAGCAGCTGCACAAGCAGCTCGGCGCCACCATGATCTATGTGACCCACGACCAGGTCGAGGCAATGACGCTGGCGCAGCGCATGGCGGTGATGAAGGGCGGCGTGGTGCAGCAGTTCGATACGCCGGACGTCATCTACAACACGCCGGCCAACCTGTTCGTCGCGACCTTCCTTGGTTCGCCGGGCATGAATCTGTTCAAGGGTGAGCTGGAGCAGCAGGGCGCAAAAACCATCTTCAGGAACGAACACCTGTCGGTCGACGTGACCGGCTATCCATTCAAGCAGCCGCCGACCGGCAAGCACGCCTGCGTGCTCGGTGTGCGGCCGGAAGATATCGACGTCGGGCATAGCGACGGCGTCGGTCAGGCAGTGCGTGCATCGGTCTCGCTGATCGAGGCCATGGGCGCGCATCGCGTTGTATGGCTGGACTTCCACGGCACGCAGGTTGCGGGCATCGTGCAGGACCAGCAGCTGATTGAAACGGAAAAGGAGATCAGCTTCTCGATCCGTAGCGATCGTATTTCCCTGTTTGACGGAGCCAGCGAACAGCGGCTCTAAGCATAGCGTAGTTGCATAAGCACCGGGTCTGCCACGGTATGGCCCGACGCCTTCGTGCGTCTCGTGGTGGAAGCGGTTCCACTCAAAAGAAGCGAGGAGATAGAAATGAAAAAAACAATTCTGGCACTGAGCATCGCGCAGATCGCCATGACCACTGCAGCTTACGCGCAGCAGGCCGCCGGCGGCGACGTCGAGAAAATCATCATCACTGCCACCCGCCGCGACACGCTGGTGCAGGACACGCCGCTGGCCGTCACCGCGTACACGCAGGACACGCTGGCCAACAACCAGGTCAAGGACCTTGCCACCATGACGGCGATGGTGCCTAGCCTGGTGGTCGAGCCGCACAGCGATTCGGGTGGTGTGCACGTCTACATGCGCGGCGTCGGTTCGGCCAACCACACGGAGCTGGGCGACCCGGCGGTAGCGTTCTACGTGGACGGCATCTACGTGCCGCGCCCTCAAGGCGCAACGGCGCTGATGTACGACCTGAATCACGTCGAGGTGGCGCGCGGCCCGCAGGGCACGCTGAATGGCCGTAACTCGACTGCAGGCGCGGTGAACCTGGTGTCCGGCGCGCCAAGTACTGCCAAAGTATTCGGCTCTGCCAGCGTGACGGTTGGCGACTACCACCGCCTGCAAACGCAAGCCATGATCAACATTCCGCTGAGCGACGATGTCGCGCTGCGCATCGCCGCCATCAAGGACCAGCATGACGGCTATGTCGACTTCCGCAAAGGCTCGAACGTGATGCCGGGCGCACAGAAGTACGGCGCCGGCAACCAGCAGGGCGCGCGCGCATCGCTGCTGTGGAAGTTCACGCCAGACCTGAAGGCCACCTTTATCGCCGACTACTACGCCGACACCGGCGCCGGCAACATCTACCTGTCGGCCGAGCCGAAGCCGGGCGAGAAACTGCGCTCCGCGCTGATCGACACGCCGGGAACGCTGGATCAATCCATCATCACCGCCAAGACCAAGGTGCAATGGCGTCCGACGGAAGGCATCGAGGCGCAATACCTCGGCGCGTGGAGCCGCCTGAAACGCAGCAATGCCAGCGATGCGGATGCCGGTTTCTATCCAGGCTTTAAAGCGGAAAACCGCACCGAGTGGGGCCAGTTCGACAGCGTATCGAACGAGCTGCAACTGCGCTCGGATACTGAAGCGCCGCTGCAATGGGTGGGCGGCCTGTTCTTCTTCCGCGAGAAGAACAAGATCCGCTTCGACATCGACCGCAGCCAGATTTCGGAAGAGATGCTGGCGCAGGATATCGCCAACGGCAGCGTGATCTTCGTGCAGCCAACCGTCGGCCAGTATGCGTCGGCCATGTCCTTCATCCAGGGGGACCGCGAGCTGCACTCGAAGGCCGCCTTTGCGCAAGCCAGCTATGAGCTGGACCCGGTGTGGAAGCTGACCGCCGGCGCGCGCTACACCAAGGACCACAAGTTCGATATCGGCGGACAGAACTGGGCCTGCCCGAACTGGCCGGACAACGCGCCGCGCGGCGCCACGCTGACGCCGAACCAGATCGCGCAGCTGGTGACGCCGGGCGTGGGCACCATCCACACCCACAACATCGGTCCGGGCGGCGTGGTGAATCAAGCCACTTGCGGTAACACCTACGGCGACAACACCGCCGACCTGGCGTACGGCCAGGCGACATGGCTGGGCCGCGTGGAGTACAAGCTGTCGAAAGACATCCTGACCTTCGCCTCGGTGACCACCGGTTTCCACTCGCCGGCCATCGGCGACGGCGGCGCCACCACCAAGCCTGAAAAGCTGACCAGCTACGAGATCGGCTTCAAGTCGGACCTGCTGGACCGCCAGCTGTCGCTGAACATCGACGCGTTCTGGATGAAGTACAAGGATAAGCTGGAGTCGCAGGTGGTGAACAACACGCTGCAGAACTTCAACGCGGCCGGCGCCTCGGTGAAAGGCATCGAGACCGAATGGGCATGGCGTCCGACCAGCGTGGACCGCTTCAGCGGCAACGCCACCTGGCTGAAAGCGCGCTATGACGACTTCCTGTCGTGCGACGTGGATGCGGCGCGCGCCAACGGCCAGTCGTGCGGCACCACCGCACCGGCCGTGAACGTCGGCGGCAGCGTGCTGAAACACGCGCCGACTTTTGCGACGACGCTGATGTATGAGCATGACTTTGAGACGAGCAAGGGCCGCATCACGCCGCGCATCTCGGCGCACCACGAGTCGGAATCGTTCATCGGTTCGGGGGCATTTGCGAACGACGTGCCGGGCCATCCTGGCGTGAAGATGCAGGCTGCGTACACCACGCTGGACCTGAGCGTGCGCTATGAACCATTCGGCAAAGCCTACACGGCGGAGCTGTTCGTCAACAACGCCACCGACAAGGATGTCAAATACGATGCCATCGAGGTGTGCACGCAAGTGGGCGCGCCATGCCAGCCGAAGCAGCAGATCTGGGCGGCGTACTACAACAACCCGCGCACTGTGGGCGCGCGCGTGTCGATGAAGTTTTAAGTAGTAGAGGGGTAGTAGTCTTTCGGGCTGGCGGCTCCCCTCGCCAGCCCTTTTTTTATGCGCCGCGCCAAACCTTGCCCGTCACCGGGCACGGATGCGTTCGGAGGCGGGCGTGGTGTCGGCGCGGCAGGCGGCGGCCAGTTCATCGGTCACGGTCATTCCTCGTGATTACAGCAAGCCGGGATTGCGCTGCCAGATGGAGAAGCACAGCGCGCTGGCGAAGCTGACCCAGGCGAGGTAGGGCAGCATCAGGGCGGCGGCCACCCGGCCGGTGCGGCGGAACAGCACGATGGTGGCGGCGATCAGCAGCCACAGCACAACGATGCAGGCAAATGCCGCCGCGCCCATGTGCCAGCTGAAGAACAGCCAGCTCCACAGGGCATTCAACGCCAGTTGGACCAGATAGACCGTCAGTGCCGGACTTCGGCCTGCGCGCGCCACTCGCCATGCGGCCACGGCCATCATCAGGTACAGCACGGTCCAGACCGGGCCGAACAGCCAGGCGGGCGGCGCCCAGTCCGGCTGATTCAGCTGGGCGTAAAAAGTTTTTGCCTGAATCGAGCCCAGGCTGCCGACAACGGCAAACAGGGCCGTGACAGCGATCCAGCCGGCAAGCGAAAGCAGGGAGCGTTTGGTAGTTGTCATGGACATGGGAGTGATTTAACTGGTGTGCTAATATTACTACCAATGAATAAGAAACTCTACTGATTGGTAGGCATTGTTTTCTAAATGGCAATTAACGGATGGCATATGCAAGCACAAATCGATTTTGAGCGGCCCGATCTGGCGGCGCTGCTGGCAGACATGGATGAGGCGGCGCTGGACGCGCTGTCGTTTGGCGTCATTGGCTTTGACGCGGAAAACCGCGTGCGGCGCTACAACGTGGTCGAGTCGCAGGCGGCCGGCCTGCGCCCCGAGCGCGTGCTGGCGCAGGATCTGTTCACGGTGGTGGCGCCATGCATGAATAACTTCCTGGTGGCGCAGCGCTTCATCGATGCGCGCGAAGCGGGCACGGGCCTCGACGAGACCATCAACTACGTGCTGACGCTGCGCATGCGTCCGACCAAGGTGCGGCTGCGGCTGCTGTCGGCGCCGGCGGCCGAGTTTTCCTACGTACTGGTGCAGCGCCTATGAGCGCCGCCGTCGACTGTCCTGCAGTGGAGGAATACGAAGCGCTGCTGCAGTTCCTCTACATGGCGCCGGTGGGCCTGGTGCAGCTGAGCGCCGACGGCACCATCCTGATGCTCAATCCGTTGTCGGCCCAATTGATGATGCCGCTCAGCCGGCAGAGCGAGCTGACTAACCTGTTCGAGGCGCTGGCGCCGGTGGCGCCGGACCTGCGGCAACTGTGCGCCGCCTATCTCGCCGACAGCGGGCAGATCTGCGACGCCACGCGCCTGTACCTGTACGGCGACCAGACCGGCCACGGGCCGCAAGTGCTGTCGCTGAGCATGCTCAAGCTGGACGCCAACCGCCTGATGGCAGTGCTCAGCGACGTGACCGAGCAGGACCGGCGCGAGCGCCAGCTGCGCAACACCGACGCCTGGCTGCACGCCATCATGACCAACATTTCCGACTACGCGCTGGTCAGCCTGGATCAGCGCGGCCGTATCGCCGAGTGGAACGACAGCATTGGCCGCGTCACCGGCCATGGGCCGGAAGCGGTGGGGCAGCCGTACGCCTTGTTCTCTCCCGAAGACGCCACCACGCCGATGCGCCAGCTGGATCGCCTGCGCGAGGCCGACGACAACGGCTGGTCGCTGGAAGAGGGCATGCGCCGGCGCGCCGACGGCAGCCAGTTCTGGGCCAGCGCCATGATCGCGCCGCTGCCGGGACGGCTGGGCGAGGACAGCGGCGAGCCAGCTTACTGCATGATCATCCGCGACATCTCCGACAAGCGCGAGATCAGCCAGAGCCTGCGCCAGGCCGCGTATTGCGACCACTTGACCGGCTTGTCCAACCGGCGCGCCTTCTTCGAATCGGCCGAGCTGGAACTGGCGCGCAATAAAAAGTCGCCGCGGCCGATTTCCCTGATCATGCTGGATGCCGACCATTTCAAGGCGATCAACGACAACTACGGCCATCCGGCCGGCGATGCGGTGCTGTGCCGGCTGGCGGCTGCCATGCGCGCCGTCTGCCGCGAGGTGGACGTGCTGGCCCGCATCGGCGGCGAGGAATTTGCCGTGCTGCTGCCATCGGTGGGACTGGAGCACGCACTGGCGGTGGCGGAGCGCCTGCGCGCGCAAGTTGAGCGCAGTCCCGTGCTGTATCAGCGTCAGCGTATTCCATGCACGATCAGCCTGGGCGTGGCGGTGCTGGATGACAGCATGGCCGGTTTTGAAGGCCTGCTGGCGCGTGCCGACCAGGCCTTGTACCAGGCCAAGCGGCGCGGGCGCAATCAGGTGGCGCAGTGGTTGGCTGGGGAAGGGAAGCGAGATGCAGACTGACAGCGATGATGCTTACGAAACCTTGATGCAGTTCCTGTACCGCGCGCCGGTGGCGCTGATGCAGCTGCGGCAGGACGGCGACATCGAAATGCTCAACCCGATGGCGTCGCAGTTGCTGATGCCGCTGGCGCCGGACGGCGAGCTGACCAACCTGTTCAAGGTGCTGCAGGCGCACGCGCCGGATCTGGCGCAGCTGTGCGCCGGCTTCACGCCGGAGCACGGCGTGATTTGCGAAAGCCGGCGCATCCTGCTGTCCGCCGGCTCGGGCAAGGGGCCGTCGGTACTCTCGCTAGGCCTGCTGAAGGTGGACGGCCAGCGCCTGATGGCGGTGCTGCTCGACGTGACGCATGAAGTCATGCGAGAACAGCGCGTGCTGGCGCGCCAGCTGGCCAGCGCCGCGCGTCTCGATCCGCTGACGCAACTGGCCAATCGCAGCCGCGCGCTGGAGCTGTTGCAGGACATGGTGCAGCGCGCGCGCCGTCCCGACGACGAGCATTGCGCGGTGATGTTCCTCAATCTGGACCGCTTCAAGCAGATCAACGACACCTACGGTAACGAGGTCGGCGACCAGGTGATGGTGCTGGTGGCGGAGCGCCTGCGCACCACGGTGCGCGCCAGCAGCCGCCCGCCGGGACAGCCGCATGTCACCGAGATCGCCGCGCGGGTGGGCGGCGATGAATTCGCGCTGCTGCTCGATGGATTGCCGCAGCCCGGCACCGCCGAACGCATCGCCGCGCGCCTGCTGGACCGTTTGAGCCGACCGTACCGGGTGGGCGAGCATGAGCTGACCTGCACCTTCAGCATTGGCATCGTGGTGCTGGAGGCCGAACCGCAGCAGGCCGACGATGTGCTGCGCGACGCGGCCATCGCCATGCGGGTGGCCAAGGCCGCCGGCGGCAACCAGTTTTCCGTGTTCGCGCACCACATGCGCGAACAGGCCATTCTGCGCAGCGGCATGGAGGCCGACCTGCGCCGCGCCATCGAACGCGGCGAGTTGTACACGGTCTACCAGCCGGTGGTGGGGCTGAGCGACGACGGCAGCGTCGACCGCGCCGCCGGGGTCGAGGCGCTGGTGCGCTGGCGCCATCCGCAGCGCGGCGTAGTGGGGCCGGTGGAGTTCATCGGCATCGCCGAGGACTGCGGCTTGATTGGCGCGATCGGCGAGCAGGTGCTGGCGATGGCGTGCGCCGACTTTGCGCGCTGGCAGGCGCGGCTCGGCGCAGCTGCGCCACGGCTGCTGGCGGTGAACCTGTCGCGCGCTCAACTGAGCCAGCCTGGCCTGAACCAGCGCGTCAGCGCGATCCTGGCCGCCAACGGCATGGCGCCGCAGCAGCTGCAACTGGAAATTACCGAATCGCTGGCGGCGCAAGGCACCGAGATCCGAGGCCAGCTGCTCGGCTTCAAGGCGCTGGGCGTCAAGCTGGCGCTCGATGATTTCGGCACCGGCTATTCCTCGTTATCGAGCCTGCACCTGCTGCCGGTGGATACGGTCAAGATCGACCGCTCCTTCATCACGCTGGCGGCCACCAGCCGCCATCACGAGGTGCTGATCGAGGCCACGGTGAAGGTGGCGCGCAGCCTGGGCATGAGCACCGTGGCGGAGGGCATCGAGACGCAGCAGCAGGCGGCGGTGGTGGCGGCCCAGGGATGCGACAAGGGGCAGGGTTATCTGTACAGCCGGCCCTTGTCCGGCGCCGCCATCGAAGCGTGGCTTAGCTGACCTTATTTAGGCGCGGCGACCGAGCCGCGCATGGTTACTGTCACGGGGAACTCGCGCGAAATTTCATGCTGGGTGCCGTAGCAGAGATTGAGCAGCCAGCGCACCGCGTTCTGCGTCAGCTGCTGCATCGGGATGTGCACCGAGGTCAGGCCCGGCGACGAGAATTCGGCCGAGTAATCATCGTCGTAGCCGATAATGGAGACGTCCTTCGGCACGCTGATGCCGGCGCGATGGAAGCACGACATGGAGCCGATCGCCATTTCATCGTTGGCGCAGAACAGGCCCGTGAAATGGCGGCCTTCGCCGATCAATTGCTGGGTGGCCGCGAAGCCGCCTTCACGCGAGAAGTCCGATGCGATCAGACGCACCGCGTCGCGCGCGATGCCGTGGCGTGACAGTTCGTCGAAGAAGCCGCGCAGGCGCTCCTCGTTGTCCGAGGTGCCGGCCGGGCCGGAAATCACCGCCAGCTGGCGATGGCCGGCATCGAGCAAGGTGCGCGCCGCCAGTTCGCCGCCGTGATAGTGGTCGGGGCAGAACGATGACGTCTCCAACGCCGCGCTGCGGCGGTTCAGGAACGCCATCTTCGGGTGCATCTTGTGCAGCATCTGCATGTCTTCATCGAGCAGGTCGTGGCCCAGCACCACGATGCCGTCGCAATCGCGGCCGATCAGGAACTTGACCGCTTCAATCGCTTCTTCGCGCGGCGTGCCGTCGCCGCAGCCGGTGGCCACCACCACGTGGCGGCGCATGGCGCGCAGTTCGATGTCGGTTTGCTTGAGGATGGTGCCGTAGTAGGCGCCGAAGAAGGAGGGGGCGAAAATGCCGATCATGCCCAGCGACTGCGCCGACAGCGAGCGGCCGATGGAAGAAGGGCGGAAGTTCAATTGTTCGATGGCGGCTTGTACTTTTTTCATCGCCTCGGCCGATACCGGGCCGGCGCCTGAAATGGCGCGCGATGCTGTCGACATGCCTACACCGGCGAGCATTGCGACGTCTTTCAGTGTTGCCACACAATCTCCTATGAAGAACGATGAACCAAGGGCGTTAAGCCGCTATCCTAACATGCTATAATCACCGATTGCTCGACATTTTCGTGACGTTTTAAGCAACCATCATGCAATCGCAACCACTCTCCCGTCTTCCCCAGCCAGCCGCCGGCGCGCCAGCACCGAAAGTGGGCTTCGTATCGCTCGGCTGCCCTAAAGCGCTGGTCGACTCCGAACAAATCCTGACCCAGCTGCGCGCTGAAGGTTACGAGACCGCCAAATCCTACGACGGCGCCGACCTGGTGATCGTCAATACCTGCGGCTTCATCGACGCGGCCGTGCAGGAATCGCTGGACGCCATCGGCGAAGCGCTGGCCGAAAACGGCAAAGTGATTGTGACCGGCTGCCTGGGCGCCAAGAAGGACACCGACGGTTCGGACCTGATCACCAAGATCCACCCGAAAGTGCTGGCCGTAACCGGCCCGCATGCGCTGGGCGAGGTGATGGATTCGGTGCACCTGCACCTGCCGAAACCGCACGAGCCGTTCATCGACCTGATTCCGCCGCAAGGCATCAAGCTGACGCCGAAGCACTACGCCTACCTGAAAATTTCGGAAGGCTGCAACCACCGCTGCTCGTTCTGCATCATCCCGTCGATGCGCGGCGACCTGGTGTCGCGTCCTATCGGCGAACTGCTGCTGGAAGCGGAAAACCTGTTCAAGTCGGGCGTGAAGGAACTGCTGGTGATCTCGCAGGACACCTCGGCCTACGGCGTCGACGTCAAGTTCCGCACCGGTTTCTGGAACGGCCGTCCGATCAAGACCCACATGACGCAGCTGATGGAAGCGCTGGGCGAACTGGCCAAGTCCTACGGCGCCTGGGTGCGCGCGCACTACGTCTACCCGTACCCGCACGTCGACCAGGTGATCCCGCTGATGGGCGAGCATATCCTGCCGTACCTCGACATCCCGATGCAGCACGCGCATCCTGATGTGCTGAAGCGCATGAAGCGCCCGGCCAGCGGCGAGAAGAACCTGGACCGCATCCTTGCATGGCGCAAAATGAACCCGGATCTGACCATCCGCTCGACCTTCATCGCCGGTTTCCCTGGCGAGACCGAAGCGGAATTCCAGTATCTGCTGGACTTCCTGAAGGAAGCGCAGATCGACCGCCTGGGTTGCTTCGCTTACTCGCCGGTGGAAGGTGCCACCGCCAACGAACTGGAAAACCCGGTGCCGGAAGAGGTGCGCGAAGAGCGCCGTGGCCGCGTGATGCTGCTGCAGGAAGAAATCTCGAAAGCGCGCCTGAAAGCGAAAGTCGGTAAAACCGTGCGCGTGCTGATCGATGAAGTCAACCGCACCGGCGGCGTGGGCCGTTCGGCCGCCGACGCGCCGGAAATCGACGGCGTGGTGTACGTCAAGCCGCCGTTCGAACCGCACAAGAAACTGGTGGTGGGCCAGTTCGTTGATGTGAAAATCACGACATCGGATGCACACGACATGTGGGGTGAGGCGCTTTAAGCGTTTGATTTTCGAATCATCCTCTATAATAAAGGCGGACTCGCGTAACGGCGGTCCGCCTTTTTCGTTAGATGAGCTTATGCCTGACTTGAGATTCCTTGCGGCGCTTGCCGCTAGCATGTTGATGGCCTCCGCTGCCGCTGCTTCCCCGGCTGACGCGCCGGTCATGCTGGAAGAAATGACCAGCACCGAACTGCGCGCGCGCATCGACGCTGGCGCCACTACGGCGATCATCCCCATCGGCGGCACCGAGCAAAGCGGCCCGTATATCGCGCTGGGCAAGCACAACGTGCGCGCCACCGTGCTGGCGCGGATGATCGCGCAAAAACTGGGCAACGCGGTGGTGGCGCCGGTGGTGTCCTACGTCCCGGAAGGCAGCATCACGCCGCCGGCCGGCCACATGAAGTTCGCCGGCACCTTGTCGATCCCCGAATCCACCTTTGAAGACCTGCTGTTCGCTGCGGGCCAGAGCCTGCGCCAGCACGGCTTCCGCCACATCGTCCTGATCGGCGATCATGGCGGCTACCAGAAAAGCGAAACGCGCGTGGCGCAGCGCCTGAACAAGGCCTGGGCCAAGGACGGCAAGGCCGGTGCGTTCGCGCTGCTGGACTACTATGACGTCACGCAAGAACCGTACATCGCCGACCTTGAAAAGCGCGGCTACAGCAAAGCCGAAATCGGCCTGCACGCCGGCCTGGCCGACGCGTCGCTGATGCTGGCAACCGATAAATCCCTCGTCCGCACCGAAGCGCTGGCGCGTGGTCCTTCGCCGACCGCCGCTGAAGGCGTGCGCGGTGATGCGCGCCGTGCCACTGCCGAATTGGGCAAATTGGGCGTGCAGCGCATCGTCGACACTTCGGTTGCAGCGATTTCCGCATTTGCGGCGCATGGCGCGCCGTCCACTCCACATAAAGAATCCAAATGAAGACTAATCATCTCGTTTATGCGGCGCTGGCCGCCGCCGGTTTGATCACCGCAGGCAGCCTGCTGGCCGCTCAATCGTCCGCGCCCGCAGCCGCTGCGCCGGCTGGGCCGTCCAACGTCTACGCCGGCATCGCTCCTGCCAATATGAGCACTGCGGTGCGCGACCATCTGCCGCGCGTGTACGTGCCTAACCTGCGCTCCAACGACGTCTACGTGATCGACCAGGAATCGCTGAAGGTGGTCGACAAGTTCAAGGTCGGCGTCGGCCCGCAGCACGTGGTGCCGGGCTGGGACCTGCAATCGCTGTGGGTCGCCAATAACGCCGAGCGCACCAACAAGGGCAGCCTGACGCCGATCGATCCGAAGACCGGCAAGCCGGGCACGCAGGTGGCGGTGGACGATCCATACAATATGTACTTCTCGCCGGACGGCAAATCGGCCATCGTGGTGGCGGAAGCCCTGCACCGCCTGGACTTCCGCGATCCAAAGTCCATGCAGATGCAGTACGCCATCGACGTGCCGCAATGCGGCGGCATCAACCACGCCGACTTCTCGCCGGACGGCCGCTACGCCATGTTCACCTGCGAATTCGCCGGTTCGGTGGCGCGCATCGATCTGCAAACGCGCAAGGTCGAGGGCTACCTGAAACTGTCGATGCCGGCCACGCGCTTCTCGGAAAAGGATCCGATCGACCAGCTGCTGGCGAATGAAGTGTGCAGCAAGAAGAAGGGCATGCCGCAGGATATTCGCGTTTCGCCGGACGGCAAGCGCTACTACATCGCCGACATGGATGCCGATGGCGTGCACATTGTCGATGCGGCTACCTTCACCAAGGTCGGCTTCATCCCGACCGGCGTGGGCGCGCACGGCCTGTACCCAAGCCGCGACGGCACCAAGCTGTATGTGGCCAACCGCGGCACCCACAACATCCACGGCAAGCCGAAAGGCAAAGGCCGCGTGACGGTGATCGACTTCGCCACCGAAAAAGTGGTGGCGCAGTGGCCGATCCCTGGCGGCGGCAGCCCGGACATGGGCAACGTCAGCGCCGACGGCAAGTACCTGTGGCTGTCCGGCCGCTTTGACGATGTGGTGTACCGCATCGACACCGCCAACGGCGACGTCAAGAAAATCAAGGTTGGCCAGGAGCCGCACGGCCTGACCGTGTGGCCACAGCCGGGCCGCTACTCGCTGGGCCACACCGGCAATATGCGATGAGCGTGAAAAAATCTCCGCAGACGGCGCTGATCCACACGGATTACCAGGCGCCGGAAGGCTTTGCCGCGTTTCCGAGCGCGATTCACCATGCTTCCACGGTGCTGTTCAAGAACGTGGCGGCCATGCGTTCGGGCGACTGGAAAGAGAAGAACGCCTATACCTACGGCCTGCATGGCACGCCGACCACCTTCACGCTGGAAGCGCGGCTGGCCGAAATCGAAGGCGGCACGCACTGCCTGCTGGCGCCGAGCGGGCTGGCGGCCATCGCGATGGTGGATTTCGCGCTGCTCAAGTCCGGCGACGATGTGCTGTTGCCGGATAACGTCTACAACCCGAACCGCGAGCTGGGACGCTGGCTGTCGGCCGATTACGGCATCACCGCGCGCTATTATGATCCGCTGATCGGCGAGGGCATTGCGGCCCTGATCCAGCCGAATACGAAATTGATCTGGACCGAGGCGCCGGGATCGGTGTCGATGGAAGTGCCGGACCTGCCGGCCATCTGCAAGGCGGCGCACGAGCGCGGCGTGCTGGTGGCGCTGGATAACACCTGGTCCGCCGGCCTGGCGCTGCGCGGCTTCGACCTTGGCGTCGACATCATCATGCAGGCGCTGACCAAGTACCAATCCGGCGGCTCGGATGTGCTGATGGGCGCCGTCATCACGCGCGACCGCGACCTGCACGACCGCGTCAGCCTTGCACATATGCGGCTCGGCATGGGCGTGGGCGCGGACGATGCCTACCTCGTCTCGCGCGGCCTGCCGACCATGCGCTTGCGTTTCGACGCGCACGACGCGGCGGCGCGCAAGCTGGCCGCGTGGCTGCAGTCGCGGCCCGAAATCACCAGGGTGCTGCATCCGGCCTTCCCGGATTGCCCCGGCCATGAAATCTGGAAGCGCGACTTCAGCGGCGCGGGCGGCCTGTTCTCGGTCATTTTCGATGAACGCTACACCGAAGCGCAGACCGACCGCTTTGTCGACTCGCTCAAGCTGTTCAAGATCGGCTATAGCTGGGGCGGCGCCAACAGCCTGGTCATGCCGTACCGCATACAGCATATGCGCAAGAACTGGCAGGGCAGCGGCACACTGGTGCGCTTTAACGTCGGGCTGGAAGATGTGCAGGATTTGATCGCGGATATTGAGCAAGCATTTGGGGAATTGAATGAGTAAGTTCTGGAGTAAAGTCGTACGCGGCCTGACGCCTTACACGCCGGGTGAGCAGGTGCAGATGCCTGGCCTGGTGAAGCTGAATACCAACGAAAATCCATATGGCCCGTCGCCGAAAGCCATCGCCGCGATGCAGGCTGCCGCTGGCGATGGCCTGCGCAAGTATTCCGATCCGTCCAACGCGGCGGTGAAGGATGCGGTGGCGCGCCGTTTCGGCCTGACCCGCGAGCAGGTCTTCGTCGGCAACAGCTCGGACGAAGTACTGGCGCACACTTTCCACGCTTTGCTCAAGCACGACTTGCCGCTGCTGGCGCCCGATATCAGCTACAGCTTCTATCCGACCTACTGCAGCCTGTATGGCATCGAATGCGTGCAGATTCCGCTGAACGAGCGCTTCGAGATCGATATCGCCGACTACAACCGTCCGTGCGGCGCCATCATCATCGCCAACCCGAACGCGCCGACCGGCATCGGCTTGCCGCTGTCGCAGATCGAGACGCTGGTGGCCGCGCACCCGGACCAGGTGGTGGTGATCGATGAAGCCTACGTGGACTTCGGCGGCCAGAGCGCCGCTGCGCTGCTGGGCCGCTACGACAACCTGCTGGTGATCCAGACCTTGTCCAAATCGCGCTCGCTGGCTGGCCTGCGCGTGGGCTTTGCGGTTGGCCATCCAGACCTGATTGCTGGTCTGGAGCGCGTGAAGAACAGCTTCAATTGCTATCCGCTGGGCCAGGTGCAGCAAGCCGGCGCCATCGCCGCGCTGGACGACGTGGCCTACACCGGGCAGACTTCCAACGCCATCATCGCCAGCCGCACGTGGCTCACGGCGCAGCTGCAGACACTGGGCTTTGAAGTACTGCCGTCGCAGGCCAATTTCGTCTTCGCCCGCCACCCGCAGCATGACGGCGCCAAACTGGCCAAGGGGCTGCGCGAGCACGCCATCCTGGTGCGCCACTTCACCGCCGCACGTATCGACCAGTTCCTGCGTATCTCCATCGGCACCGACGAGGAGTGCGGCAAACTGGTGGACGCGCTCAAGCAAATCCTGGCTTAATCCCTCACCACCCCGGATGGGCCGATGCGTTCCGCGTTCGGCACGTCCGACATGCGGATGCGCACCAGGTGGCGGCGCTCGTCGCTGTAGGTGGTGCGGCCGTGCAGCATGCGGTGGTTATCGGCCAGCATCAGCGTATCGGTCGGCAGCTGCTCCATGAAGCGCGTGGCTTCCTGCTCGGCCACGCAGTGCATGATCTCAATCGCCTCCACCAGTTCCGGGCTGCTCATGTCGGGCCGCGCGGCCAGGCCTTTCTGGATCGAGTCGTAGCGCCAGCGCATGGTGAACATGTCGTCGCTGCGTACCGGCGGCCCGAACACCCGTGCCTCGTATATTTCCAGTTGTTCGTCACCCGCCGCGTAGACGGCGGGTACGCGGAACGGCACCGGCGTGCTGCTTAGCAGCGCAAAGGCGGCGGCGCCTTCCGGCGTGCGATGCAAGCCGTGATAGATATCTTCGGCGTCGATCAGGATGGAGTGGCCGCCGTCGCACTGGGCCGCGTTCACCACATACAGGACGAACTGCTGCTCCGGCATCGGATAGAACGAGGAGTCGGTGTGCATGTCGGCGCTGCCCACGCGTTCGGAGAAGGTGACGAAGCGGTTGCCGCTAGCGGTTTCCGGCCGCGCCTTCACATCCCACGCCACGCGCCCGGTGCGCTGGTCGGTGGAAGTCGGATAGCCGAGCATCAGCGTCAGCGCGTACAGCGCGGCGTTGCGGCGCTCTTCCGCCAGCCCTTTCAGGCCGAGATTGCGCAGCACCACGCCGTGCGCGTCCAGCGCCCGGATGTGTTCCGCCAGCTTGCGCAGGGTGGCCACTTCCTTCAGTTCCTGACGCAATGCGACTTCCTGCGGATGAGGATAAAAGCCGTTATCGTTGAAACTATCAAATCGATTACTTAAAATCTCAAAGATAATATTTAAATCATTTCCCCAAGAGAATTCGCCAAGCGCTTGTACGATTTTCCCTTGTTGTTTAATAGACGCCAGCATGATTATCTCCGAGGGTTTCCTGAACGAATTATTCTAGGTTAATTTCGCCTGGCTGTGATAAATTAAACTGGAGGTGTCGTAAATAAAGGAAATATCATGAAGATAGCAACCAGGCTGGGTCTGTCATTCTGCGCCGTGCTTTTGATGACGGCAATTGTAGGTATATTTTCGATATATGAACTTGCAAAAGTTAATGAAATATCGACACGGCTTTCATCACGCTGGTTACCAAGTGTGAGAATTATTGAGGATGTTAAATCTCAAATAGCGCGAATACGCACGCGTGAATTCCAATATATTATTTCTTCCGATCCGGCGGATATGGATAAATACGACAAAGTGATTGCCACAGACCTGGAAGATTTGAAAAAGATGCAGAGTGAATTCGAGGCTCTGCTGGAAACGCAGGAGGAAAAATCCCTGTACGGCCAGTTCACCGAGCAGTGGGGCCGCTACATGGCGGAAGACGCCAAGATCCGCGCTGCGGTGCGCGCCGGTGATATGGAAGGCGCCAAAAAGCTGATTCGCGGCGAGTCGAACAAGTTGATCGTGTCGATGCGCGGGCAGGTCGATAAGCTGGTCAATTTTTACACCGAGGGTGGCAAGGAGGCAGCCGCCGAGGGTGTGCAGCGCTATACCTCATCGCGTGTTTTGATCGTGTCGCTGATGCTGGCCGGAGTGGCGCTTGGCGCGGTATGCGCCTTCCTTATCACGCGCCGCCTGATGCGCAGTCTTGGCGGCGAACCGGCATACGCGGTGGATATCGTCAACCGCATTGCGGCGGGTGACCTGTCGGCGCAGGTGGAGACCCGTTGGGGCGATAGCCGCAGCCTGCTGTTTGCCATGAAGACCATGCGCGACAATCTGGCGAAGATTGTCACCGACGTGAGGGGCTCGACCCACGTGATTGCATCGGCCTCGGACCAGATCGCGGCCGGTAATCTGGATTTGTCCTCGCGCACCGAGCAGCAAGCCAGTTCGCTGGAAGAGACGGCGGCGTCGATGGAGCAGTTGACCTCCACCGTGCGCCAGAACTCCGACGTCGCCGCGCAGGCAAACCAGCTGGCCGGCTCCGCGTCCGACGTGGCGCAGGCGGGCAGCGAAGTGGTGGGGCGCGTGGTCAATACCATGGAGTCGATCAATGCCTCGTCGCGCAAGATCGGCGACATCATCGCTGTCATCGACGGCATCGCTTTCCAGACCAATATCCTGGCGTTGAACGCCGCCGTTGAAGCGGCGCGCGCCGGCGAGCAGGGGCGCGGTTTTGCGGTGGTGGCTTCCGAGGTGCGCAATCTGGCGCAGCGTTCGGCCGGCGCGGCGCGCGAGATCAAGGAATTGATCGGCAATTCGGTCAGCCAGGTGGAAGAGGGCAGCAAACTGGTAGCGGAAGCCGGCGTCACGATGGAGCGCGTGGTCGCCAGCGTGCAGCGTGTGACCGACCTGATTTCCGAAATCACCAACGCGGGCCGCGAGCAAAGCCTCGGCATAGAGCAGGTCAACCAGGCCATTACGCAAATGGACACGGTGACGCAGCAGAATGCGGAACTGGTGCAGCAGGCGGCGACTGCGGCGCAGAGCATGCAGGAGCAGGCGGCGTCGCTGGCGCAACTGGTCAGTGTGTTCCAGCTTAATTCGCACGAGGAGGGCTCGTTGCGGCATTTGGCGCCGCCATCGCAACAGCGGCAGCTGCCGATGTCGCGTTAGGCTGTTCCTCCGCACGTTTGCTGATATACTGTATATAAACACAGTATATTGAAAGTGCGATGGAGATCAGGGACAAGCTGGAAATCCTGGCCGATGCGGCCAAGTACGACGCGTCGTGCGCGAGCAGCGGAGCGCCCAAGCGGCATTCGGCCGGCAAGGAGGGGTTGGGCGCGACCACCGGCATGGGTATTTGTCACAGCTATACGCCGGATGGGCGCTGTGTGTCGCTGCTCAAGGTCCTGCTGACCAATTACTGCTTGTACGATTGCCAGTACTGCGTCAACCGCCGCACCTCCAATGTGCCGCGTGCGCGCTTTTCGGTCGCGGAGGTGGTCAAGCTGACTACCGATTTTTATCTCCGCAATTACATCGATGGGCTGTTCCTCAGCTCGGGCATTATCCAGTCGGCCGATTACACCATGGAGCAGCTGGTGCAGGTGGCGCGCCAGCTGCGCGAGGTGCACCAGTTCCGCGGCTATATCCATTTGAAGACGATACCGGATGCCGACCCCGCGTTGATCGCGGCGGCCGGGCGTTATGCGGACCGCCTGAGCGTGAATATCGAGTTGCCGACGCAGGACAGTGTGCAGAAGCTGGCGCCGGAAAAGAATGTGCACACTATCAAGCTGGCCATGGGATCGATCCGGCGCAAGCTCGATGAACGGGCGGAGGAGCCGACGGCGCCGCGCTTCGCGCCGGCCGGGCAAAGCACGCAGATGATCGTCGGCGCGGATGCCAGCGACGACCAGCAGATCTTGTCGACCGCGCAGACGCTGTACGGCAGCTATAAACTCAAGCGTGTGTACTACTCGGCGTTTAGCCCGATTCCGCAGAGTCCCAAGAGCGTGCCGCTGGCGCCGCCGCCGCTGCTGCGCGAGCACCGCTTGTACCAGGCGGATTTCCTGATGCGCGGCTATGGATTCCAGGCGCAGGAGTTGCTGCCGTCCAGTGGCGGCAATCTGGCGCTGGATATCGATCCCAAGCTGGCGTGGGCGCTCGCGCATCGTGAGCATTTTCCATTGGATCTGAACCGCGCCGAGCCGCACATGATCGCGCGCGTGCCGGGCATCGGCTTGCGCAATGCGCAGCGGATTGTTGAGTTGCGGCGCTTGCGCCAGGTGCGGTATGAGGATTTGTCGCGGCTCCGCTGCAGCATGAAGAAGATCGCGCCGTTCATCATTGCGGCGGACTATTTCCCGGCGCGCGATGCGAGTCCGTCCGAGCATTTGCGGCGCGCGATGGCCGAAGCGCCGCAGCAGATGAATTTGTGGCCGGAGCTGCAGGCGGCATGATGCGCAAGGTAGTGCGCTCGTTCGACGATTGGCGCGCAGCGGTCCGCGACCTAATCGCGCGCCGCGTGGCGCCGGAATACGTAGAATGGGCTTGCGACGTGAGCGACGGCGACTTGCTCAGCGCCGCCGCGCCGGATGACGCGCCGGCTCCGGTCGCCCCGGCGCTCGCCCAGCCGGCCGCCGCTGCGCCGGAGTTGCGCCTGCCTCGCGCGTTCGTGGAGACGCTGGCCACGGTAGCCTGTTTCAACGCCGCTGACCGCTGGGCTTTTCTCTACAAGCTGGTTTGGCGCTGGCAGCTCGGCGAGCGCGATGTGGTCTCGGCGGCCGATCCTGACGGTGCGCGCTTGTACGCCATGATCAAAGCCGTCCACCGCGAGGAGCACGACATGCACGCCTACGTCCGTTTCCGTGAACGCCCCGAAAACGCCGGCGCACCGCGCTTCGTCGCCTGGTTCGAGCCTACGCACGACGTGCTGCCGCAAGTAGCCCGTCACTTCGCCAACCGCATGGGCCGCACCACCTGGATGATCGCCACACCCACCGCCACCGTGCTGTGGGACGGTGAGCAGCTGCACGACGCTCCGCCGCGCCTGCGCAGCGCCGCCGATATCGAAGACAGCGGGGAAGCGTTGTGGCTGACCTACTACCGCAGCATCTTCAACCCGGCCCGCCTGAACGCCGGCCTGCTGCGCAGCCACATCCCGTCGCGCTTCTGGAAAAACCTCCCGGAAGGCGCCATTGTGCCGGCCATGATCAGCGGCGCCGCCAACGGCGAGCGCCGCACCGGCCAGACCAGCACCGTCGGACGCCGCAGCGGCGCCACCGCCATCGCGGTCACGCCGGAGCGCGCGCAACCGCAGCGCGATGAACCGGACACGCTGGACCAATGCCGCCGCTGCGACCTGTGGCGCAACGTCACCCAGGCCGTGCCGGGTGTTGGACCAAAACGCGCTCGCATCATGCTGGTGGGCGAACAGCCCGGCGACCAGGAGGACCTGCAAGGCCTGCCTTTCGTCGGCCCGGCTGGCGCGGTGCTGGACCGCGCGCTGGCCGAAGCAGGCGTGGAGCGCGACCACGTCTATCTGACCAACGCCGTCAAACACTTCAAATGGGAGCTGCGCGGCAAACGCCGCCTGCACAAGACGCCCGCGCAGCGCGAGGTCGCGGCATGCTACGTCTGGCTGGAAGAGGAACTGGCGCGGGTGCAGCCGCAGGTGGTGGTCGCACTTGGCGCCACCGCACTAAAATCAGTGATGAAGGACGGCAGCGCCACCATGAGCGCCGTGATGGACGCGCCGTTCCAGCACGAAGGCCGCTGGGTGGTGGCGGTCTACCACCCATCGTTCGTGCTGCGCGCGCGGGACGAGGAAAGCCGGCAGCAGGCCTACGAAGTAATCGTTGCCGGCCTGCGCGAGGCGCTCAGACTGGCGCCGGCTCGTTCCGGTTGATGCGGGTGACGCCGACGATCAGGCGATACGCCTTCCACAGCCAGGCGCCGATCCAGATCAGCCATGCGATCGGGATGCCGATGAAGGTGACGAAGAACACCGCGCCAACGCACACCAGCGCGATATACCACCAGAACGAGCGGATCATCCATGTGTGGTGGCTGTGCACGAAGGTGCCTTCGGTGCTCGGCCGCTGCAGGTAGTTGAAGATCAGCGGCAGGATGGAGAACGCGCCCAGCGAGAAGATGAAGCTGACGGCGTGGATCAGGTATAGCCACCACGCGGTGCTTTTGGCCGATGCTACTTGATTGTCGAGTACCAGTTCTTGCGACATGATTGCTCCTTGATTGTTTTTTTGATTATAACTAGTTGCCCTTGCCGGCGTCGCACAGTGTCCGCTTGAGGAAGGCAGTGACGTCGGCGAAGAAGACGGGCTGGATGCTTTCGCGGTCGAAGCCCGGCGGGTCTTGCGAGGGCTTGAAATTCGGCCGCGTCATCTCGGGCGGGAACTTGCTCATGAAGGCGAAGTGGCCGGCGCCCGGAATATCCTGGTGCTCGACCAGCGCCGGATCGGCCACGCCGTTGATGATCTTGTGCGCGTGCCCGATCGGCGTGAGCTCATCTTTCTCGCCGGTGCGCAGCAGGATGGGCAGGCGCACCGGCCGCAGCGAGCCGTCGATGAACCAGAAGGTGGCGGGATTGAGCAGCACCAGCGAACGGATGCGCGGATCCGGCGTTACCGGCACTGGCGCCGGCTGGCCGTCTTTGCTTTCGTGCGGGCCGGTCCACGCCAGGCCGCCCGCCGCCGCCAGCGCGGTGTAGCCGCCGATGGAGTGGCCGATGACTGCCACGCCATCGCGCGCGATGTGCGCGTGCAGCGCAGCATCGGCCAGCGCCGCATCGATGGCCAGCGTGATGTGGCGCGGCCGGTTGGCGAGATTAGCGGCGGTGCCGGCCAGCGAATTATCGTGCCGCGTGTTGCCGGTGTGGGCGGGCAGGGCGACCACAAAGCCCGCCAGTGCGAGGTGTTTGGCCAGCTGGCGATAAGCCCACGGCGTGCCGGAATTCCCGTGCGAGACCACCACCAGCGGCCACACACCGTCCGCCGGCGGCGCGTCGAGCGCCACTTCCAGCGAATATGGTCCGAACTGCTCGGTCTTTTCCTCGCCGTGCGCCGGATAGAGGAAGGCCGCAGGCACTACCGCGCCCTGTACTTTGTCCTTGATGTTTACCAGCCGGCAGCCGCAGCTCGATGCCAATGCCATTCCATCTCCTTCAGCGCTAAAATGCAATCCTGTCGATTATATAAGGAGTATCCCATGTCCAAGCCGGTATCGGTGCTGTTTGTCTGCATGGGGAATATCTGCCGCTCGCCGACGGCGGAAGGCGTGTTCCGCCACCGTGTGCAAGCGGCGGGGCTGGCCCACCGTTTCCATATCGATTCTGCCGGCACCCACGGCTACCACGTCGGCGAACCGCCCGATGCGCGCTCGATGGAATATGCGCTCAAGCGCGGCTACGACCTGTCGGCCCAGCGCTCGCGCAAGGTGGCGGCAAGCGACTTCGAGGACTTCGATTACCTGCTGGCGATGGATCACGAGAACCTGAAGTTGCTGAAGGCTGCCTGCCCGCCGCAGCACCAGCACAAACTGGGTTTGATGATGGCGCATGCCACCCGCAGCGGCTCGGACGTGGTGCCCGATCCCTACTACGGCGGCGCCCAAGGCTTCGACCAGGTGCTGGACTATATCGAGGATGCGACAGATGGTCTGATTGCGACGCTAAGTGCTAAAAAGATAGGGTAGTATTAAGGGCATAATAGCTCGGGAGACGATCTTGAAAGAGCCCAGCATCCCCGAAAATGAAGCGCTTCGGCTGGCGACGCTGAAGTCCCTCAACGTACTCGATACGCCGCCGGAAGAGCGCTTCGACCGCGTCACGCGCATGGCGCGGCGCATGTTCGGCGTGTCGACCGCGCTGGTGAGCATGGTCGATGAAGACCGCCAGTGGTTCAAGTCCAGACAAGGGCTGGATGCATGCGAGACGCCGCGCAACGTATCCTTCTGCGGCCACGCCATCCTTGGCGACGATATTTTCCTGGTGCAGAACGCGCTGCACGACGAGCGCTTTGCTGACAATCCGCTGGTGACGGGAGATCCGAACATCCGCTTCTATGCCGGCTGCCCGCTGCGCGCCCCCGACGGCCAGAAGCTCGGCACGCTGTGCATCATCGACAGCGTGCCGCGCGAATTCGACCACGATGACGCCACCGCCTTGCGCGACCTGGCCTCGCTGGTGGAGGGCGAACTGGCGGCGCTCCGCACCTCCACCACCGATGAACTGACCAAAATCTCCAACCGGCGCGGTTTCCTGCAGCTGGCGCAGTATGGCCTTAGCTTCTGCATGCGCAACCAGCAGCCGGCATCGCTGGCCTTCATCGACCTCGATGGCTTCAAGCCGATCAACGATAACTATGGCCATGCGGAAGGCGACCTTGCACTGGCGGCGTTTGCGGAAGTGATGTGCGCCAGCTTCCGCAGCACCGACTTGTTCGCACGCCTGGGCGGCGATGAATTCGTGGTGCTGCTGACCGGTGCGAAGGAAGAGGTGGCGCTGGCCGTGCTGGAAAAATTCGCCACCATGCTGGAGGCCTACAACGACAACGCGCAGCGCGGCTACCGGCTGCGCTTCTCGTGCGGCGTGGTGGAATTCGATCCGGCCGCGCCGCAGAGCGTGGAGCAGTTGCTGGCGGCCGGCGATGCGAAAATGTACGCGATCAAGGCGCTCAAGAAGGCGGCGCGCTAAACGGGTTAAGTCAGCAGCGGCAGGATGCCATCGAGGCCGACGAAGTTGAGCGCCACGTTGGCCTGTTCGCGCACCACCGGCTTGGCACGGAACGCCACCGACATGCCGGAAATGCCCATCATCTTCAGGTCATTGGCGCCGTCGCCCATCACAATCGCTTGCGATGGCGAGATGCCCAGCTCCGCGCACACCCGCTCCACGGTGCGTTTCTTTTCTTCCGCATCAACGATGCCGCCGATGACTTTACCGGTCAGTTTGCCGTCCTTGATTTCCAGCTGGTTGGCGTGGGTGTAGTCCAGGCCGAGGCGTGCTTTCAGGCGCTCGGTGAAGAAGGTGAAGCCGCCCGACACCAGCAGGGTTTTCAGGCCCGCCGCCTGCACCGCTTTCAGCATGGTTTCCGCGCCCGGCGACAGCTGCAGGCGTTCTTCGTACACGCGCTCCAGCGCCGAAGCGTCCAACCCTTCCAGCAGCGCCACGCGGCGTTTCAGGCTGGCCGAAAAATCGAGCTCGCCGCGCATGGCCGCTTCGGTGATTTCCGATACCTGCTTCTTCAAACCCTGCATGTCGGCGATTTCGTCGATGCACTCGATGGTGATCAGGGTCGAATCCATGTCCATCGCCACCAGTTTGAACTCGCTCATCTTGTGGTAGCCGATCGAGTAGGTGGCGTCCAGCTGTGCCGCCTGCGCCGCCACTTCGATGGTCTGGCGCAGCGCCGGCGAGAAGGCGATGCTTTCGCAGCGCACGGCACGGTCGCTCAGCCAGGTCAGGTTGGCCGACGCGGTCAGTGCGGCGATGCGCTCGAGGCGCGCCTTGCAATCGTCCGCGCCTTGCAGCACGAGGTTCATGGCGGTTTTTGCGATAGTCATGTGTAGCGTAGAGTGGTTAAGTAAGTTGTTTGATCGCTGCTTTGATCTGATTCACGCGCGCCGGCAGGTCCGGCATGGCGGCTGTGATTTTTAATTTATCCTGGCCATTGAGCTTAATCTGGCGATTCTTCTGAATCAGCTCGATGATGCGCATCGGGTCGATCGGCGGCTTGGGCATGAACTGCAGGTTGGCCGCTTCGGTGTGGGCGTCGATCTTGATGATGCCCACCTTCTTGGCGGCGATGCGCAGGCGGTGGGTTTCGATCAGCGCTTTCACCGCGTCCGGCAGCTTGCCGAAACGGTCGATCAGCTCTTCCTGCATGTCGTCGATCTTGTCCTGCGACTCGCAGTTGGCCATGCGCTTGTAGATCGACAGGCGTTCGTGCACATCGCCGCAGAAGTCGGCCGGCAGCAACGCCGGCACGTGCAGGTTGATTTCGGTGGTGGACGACAGCGGCGCCGCCAGGTCCGGCTCCTTGCCGGCCTTGAGCGAGCGCACCGCTTCGTTCAGCATGTCCGAGTATAGCTGGAAGCCGATCTCGGTCATTTCGCCGGACTGGTTGTCGCCGAGGACTTCGCCTGCGCCCCGGATTTCCAGGTCGTGCATGGCGAGGTAGAAGCCGGAGCCCAGTTCTTCCATCTGCTGGATGGCGTCGAGGCGGCGCTGCGCCTGTTTGGTCAGCGACTGCACGTCGTGCACCAGCAGATAGGCGTACGCCTGGTGGTGCGAACGGCCGACGCGGCCGCGCAACTGGTGCAGCTGCGCCAGGCCGAATTTGTCGGCGCGGTGCATGATGATGGTGTTCGCGGTCGGTACGTCGATGCCGGTTTCGATAATCGTGGTGCACAGCAGGATGTTGAAGCGCTGGGCGACGAAATCGCGCATCACTTTTTCCAGGTCGCGCTCGTGCATCTGGCCGTGGGCCACGCCGATGCGCGCTTCCGGCAGCAGCTCGGTCAGCATCGCCAGGCGGTTCTGGATGGTCTCCACCTCGTTGTGCAGGAAGTAGACTTGGCCGCCGCGCTTGAGCTCACGCAGGCAGGCTTCGCGGATGATGGATTCCTGCTCGCTACGCACGAAGGTCTTGATGGCCAGGCGCTTTTGCGGCGCGGTGGCGATCACCGAGAAATCGCGCAGGCCTTCCAGCGCCATGCCCAGCGTGCGCGGGATTGGCGTGGCGGTCAGCGTCAGCACGTCGACTTCGGCGCGCAGCGATTTCAGGGCTTCCTTCTGGCGCACACCGAAACGGTGTTCCTCGTCGATGATGACCAGGCCGAGGCGCGTAAATTTCACATCATCCGACAGCAGCTTGTGGGTGCCGATGATGATGTCGAGCGTGCCGTCGGCCATGCCCTTGATGGCTTGCGCGATCTCTTTGCCGGTGCGGAAGCGCGACATTTCGGCGATGCGCACCGGCCAGTCGGCAAAGCGGTCGGCGAAGGTCTGCGCGTGCTGCTCGGCCAGCAGCGTGGTCGGCGCCAGAATCGCCACCTGCTTGCCGCCCATGACGGCGATGAAGGCTGCACGCAGCGCCACTTCGGTCTTGCCGAAACCGACGTCGCCGCACACCAGGCGGTCCATCGGCTTACCCGAGGTCATGTCGCGCACCACGTTGTTGATGGCTTCCTGCTGGTCCGGCGTTTCGTCGAAGCCGAAGCTGTCGGCGAAGCGCTCGTAGTCGTGCGCCGAGTATTCAAACGCGTGGCCCTGGCGCAGGGCGCGGCGGGCGTAGAGGTTGAGCAGTTCGGCGGCGGTGTCGCGCACCTGTTCTGCGGCCTTGCGCTTGGCTTTCTCCCACTGGCCGGAACCCAGTGTGTGCAGCGGGGCGTCGTCCGGCGAGGCGCCGGAGTAGCGCGAGATCACGTGCAGCTGCGAGACCGGCACATATAGCTTGGTCTCTTTGGCGTATTCGAGGTGCAGGAATTCCGCTTCGCCTTCGCCCAGGTCCATGCTGGTCAGGCCCATGTAGCGGCCGATGCCGTGATTGACGTGCACCACCGGGTCGCCGATCTTCAGCTCCGACAGGTCGCGCACCATCGATTCGACTTGCGTGACAGCTTCCTGCTTTTTCTTGCCGACGCGGCGGCCGGAGCCGGCGTACAACTCGGTTTCTGTGATGAAGATGAGGCGTGCGCCATCGGCAGCCAGTTCAAAACCGGCGTGCAGCGGGGCGACGCCCAGTGCCAGCTTGGCGTCCGAAGCGACGAAACCGTCGTAGCCTTCCACGCCGGCCAGCGGCAGGTCGTATTCGTTGAAATACTGCTGCAGCGTTTCGCGGCGGCCGTTGGATTCGGCGCAGATCATCACGCGGCTGCCGGACTGCATCAGGTAGGCGCGCAGGTTGGTCAGCGGATCGTCGAGGTGGCGGTTGACGGCGATGTCCGGCACTGGCGCGGACAGTTCGGAAGCGCCGACATCGGCGTTCTTGCGGATGGCGATTTGCGGATACGGCTTGGCCAGCACGAAGAACTGTTCTTCGTTGAGGAACAGGTCTTCCGGCGCCATGATGGGGCGCTCGCGGTCAGCCTTGATGAAGCGGTAGCGCGACGAGGTGTCGGTCCAGAAGCGCTTGATGGACGCTTCAATATCGCCGACGGTGGCAACCACCGCGCCCTGCGGCAGGTACTCGAACAAGGTGGCGGTCTGCTCGAAGAACAGCGGCAGGTAATATTCGATGCCGGCCGAGGCGATGCCCGCGCCGATATCCTTGTAGATCACGGCGCGCGACGGATCGCCTTCGAAATGTTCGCGCCAGCGGCTGCGGAAGGCGGTGCGCGAGGCCTCGTCCATCGGGAACTCGCGGCCCGGCAGCAAGCGCACTTCCTTCACCGGGTACAGCGAACGCTGGGTGTCGGCGTCGAAGGTGCGGATGGTTTCAATGGTGTCGCCGAACAGGTCCAGGCGGTACGGCAGCGCGGAGCCCATCGGGAACAGGTCGATCAAGCCGCCGCGCACCGAGTACTCGCCGGGCGACATCACTTGCGTGACGTGGGTGTAGCCGGCCAGCGTAAGCTGCGATTTGAGCTGCGCCTCGTCCAGCGATTCGCCTTGCTGGAAGAAGAAGGTGTAGGCGGCCAAAAACGACGGCGGCGCCATGCGCACCAGCGCCGTGGTGGCCGGCACCAGCATCACGTCGCACTGGGCGCTGGTGATTTCGTGCAGCGTCGCCAGTCGCTCGGACACCAGATCCTGGTGCGGCGAGAAGGCGTCGTAGGGCAGGGTTTCCCAATCCGGCAGCAGGTGGCTGCGCAATTGATCGCCGCCGAACCACGGGATTTCATCGCGCAGGCGCTGGGCGTCGCTGGCGTTGGCGACCACGATGGCCAGCATCTGGCCACGGGACTTGAGATCGAGCGCGATTTGCGCCAAGGCGTAAGCGTCCGCCGAGCCATGCAGCGCGGGCAGGGCAAAACGGTTGCCGGGTTTGGGAATGGATTTAGTTAAGGCTGAAGACACAACACACATTCAAACGTTAAGCTAAGCGCACCATTATACGCGGTTAGCTACGCCGAAGGGGATGTGGACCATAGGGATATTCCCGGCCGGGGATTTCAGGTGGCTCAACTGGTCGTCGAAGAACATGTGCGGCTTGAAGATGCTCAGCACGCGCGCCTTTTCCATGCCGCCCAGGAAGAAGGTTTCGTTGGCCGACACGCCCCAGCTTTTCAGCGTGGTCACCACCCGTTCGTGCGCCGGCGCGCTGCGGGCGGTGATGATGGCGATGCGCAGGATTTTCTTGTACGCCGGATCGGCGCGCTGGGCGTCTTCCTCCAGCTGCTGCATCACGGACAGCTTGCGGAACAGGTCGGCCAAAGGCCCCGGCTGGTGCGGGATGGCGACTTTTTCGATTTCGTGGGCGTGGAATTCGTCGACGTTGTTGTTGCGCTTGAAGACGGTCTCGGACTCGTCGTCGGCGATCACGCCGTCAAAGTCGAAGGCGATGCGCAGTTCGCCGTCGTTTTCATCGTCCTCGGTGCGGCCGGGCAGCACCAGGCCGGCCGGGTGGTCGGCCTCCAGCGCGCGCCGCACGTCCTCCTCGTTGGCGCTCAGGAACAGCGAGGTATTGAAGGCGGGCAGGTAGGTGTAAGGGGACTGGCCGGTCAGGAAGCAGGCGCGCGAAATGTCCAGGCCGTAGTGGGCGATGGAATTCATCACCCGCAGCCCGGTCTCCGGCGAGTTACGCGAGAACAGCACCACTTCGACTGGGGAACTCTGCGGATGGTGCTTGTTGATGCTCAGGAAGCGGCGGATGAAGGGGAAGGCTACGCCCTTGTCGAGCACCGTGCCGATCTGCTGCTCCTGGTACTTGCGGTAGGCTTCGGGGCCGCCTTCCAGGTACACCTGGTGCGAGGCGGTCAGGTCAAACAAGGCGCTGGAGGCGATGCCGATCACCAGCTTGTGCTCAATCGGGTAGGGCATGGGACGATGCTTAGTCTGGAATGAGCCATACTTTACCCGAAGCGCGCCATCTCGGCCTGCTTTCTTTTCTGCAATTTAACCATTGCCTCGACGCGGCCCCTGCGCTACATTGACAGTTCCTTATCATGGATGCTGGCGTGCTGAATCTCGATACCCTCCTGCTGGTGCAAATTTGCGTGACGCTGCTGACCACAGCGTTGCTGGTCGCCTCCGCCTGCTATGCCGACAGCCCGCCCGAGCAGCGCTGGTGGGCAGCCGGCAATGTGGCCGCGTCGGCCGGCATGGTGATGTGCAATACCGACAGCTTGCCGCTGCTATTCCACAGCATTCTCGGCTATGGCGTGATTGCCTTTGGCATTGGCCTGGTGCTGCGCGGGCTGCGCGTGTATTGCGCCAGCAATTTGTCCTGGACCGCCATCGGCATCATCACCGGCATCGCGCTGGTGGGCGCCACTTATTACACGCTGGCGGCGCCGAGCCTGCGCGCGCGGCTGTGCTTCAGCGGCTTCTATTTCGCCATCCTCAACTGGCTGTGCGCGGCGGCGATTGCGCGGCGCCGCAGCTGGCGCGTGTCCGGCATTGCTTTGGCCGGCTTTGTGCTGCTGGGCGTGGCGCTGTTCTTGCGCGGCGCGCACTTGCTGCTGCATGCGGACCCGGTTGACAACAGCAATTCGGTGGTGATCGCGCTTAGCGCGCTGATCGTGCCGCTGGCGCAGGTGGCGATCGCCTTTGGCCTGATCATGATGGTGATGTGGCGTTACGCAGAACGCCTGCGCCGCCTGTCGACGCTGGACGCTCTGACCGGGGCGCTCAACCGCGCCGGGCTGGAGATGCAGGGCAAGCGTACCGGCCTGCGCGCCCAGCGCGGCGGCCGCAGCCTGGCAGTGATCATGATCGACGTCGACTTCTTCAAGGTCATCAACGACACCTACGGCCATCCGGTCGGCGACGAGGTGCTGCGCCACCTGGCGCGGCTGGTGCGGCTGGAGCTGCGTCCCAACGACTTGCTGGCGCGCTTCGGCGGCGAAGAATTCGTGCTGGTGCTGGACGGGGTCGACCGCGCCTCCGCGCTCAAGGTGGCCGAGCGCCTGCGCGCCCGCATCGAGTACGAGATGGTCGAGATGGATAATTTGTCGGTGCGCTACACCGCCAGCATGGGCGTGGTGTGCTCGGACGACCACGACTATGACCTGATCCGCCTGATCTCGGCCGGCGATGCCGCCATGTACGAGGCCAAACGCGCCGGCCGCAACCGCGTGGTGGCGGGCTGAATTGTGAACGCCAAGCCACAATCTTCATAAATTCAATTGACGCCGTCACAGCGGCAGCCGCATATTAGTTGCAAATAGTCAATTCTCACCAAATTTAACAATTGACCTGTGACGGAGTGCGCGATGTTCAAGAATTTGCTGATCAAATGGAAGCTGGCAACTCTGGTCGCCATCATGATGGTGGCCCTGGTGGTGGTGGGGAGCGCCGGCTACCGCGGCATTGCCAAGGTGGGCGGCGCGGTCAATGAGATCGGGGTGGTGCGCCTGCCGTCGATCCAGGGTTTGCTGGTGATGAGCGAGGGCCAGACGGCGGTGGCCGCCGCCACCCTGTATGCCGGCACCTATGCCACCGACTTCCAGGCCCAGGACAAGTTCGCCGAGGCGGGGGAGCTGCGCAAGAAGGCATGGGCCAATATCGACCGCGGCTGGAAGCGCTACGAGCCGCTGCCGCAGACGGCCGAAGAAGCGGTGCTGTGGAAGCAGTTCACCGGCGACTGGGGCGAGTGGAAGGCGGTTGACGAGAAGATCGGCAACATCATTGCGGCGCTGGCGGCCAACAAGGACGAGCAGAAGCAGAAGGATTTGTTCGCCGATTTCTACAAGCGGTACAACCAGTCGCGGCCGCTGTTCCAGAAGGCCGAGACCTCGCTGCTGAAAATCGAGAAGCTGAATGAACAGATCTCCGAGGACAGCGTGCAGGATGGCCGGGCCGCTGTTACCAGCGCCGAATGGGCGATGGTGTTGTCCGCCGTGATCGCGGCGCTGATTGCGATTGTGTGCGCCGGCTACATCACCGGCACCATTACCACGCCGATCAACGAAGCGGTGAAGGTGGCGCAGACGGTGGCGTCGGGCGACCTGACCAGCCGCATCGAGGTCAAGACCAGCGAGGAAACGGGCCAGTTGCTGGGCGCGCTGAAAGACATGAACGACAGCCTGATCCGCATCGTCGGCCAGGTGCGCAGCGGCACCGACACCATTGCCATGGCGTCGTCGCAGATCGCCAGCGGCAACCTCGACCTGTCCTCGCGCACCGAGGAGCAGGCCAGTTCGCTGGAAGAGACGGCGTCGTCGATGGAAGAGTTGACCAGCACGGTGCGGCAGAATGCCGACAATGCGCGCCAGGCCAACACGCTGGCGGCGTCGGCATCCGGCGTGGCGCAGCGCGGCGGCGATGTGGTGTCGCGGGTGGTGGACACCATGGATTCGATCAACGCCTCGTCAGCCAAGATTGTGGACATTATCTCGGTCATTGACGGCATCGCTTTCCAGACCAATATCCTGGCGCTGAATGCGGCGGTGGAAGCGGCGCGAGCCGGCGAGCAGGGCCGCGGTTTTGCCGTGGTGGCGGGCGAGGTGCGGACGCTGGCCCAGCGTTCGGCGGCGGCGGCCAAGGAAATCAAGGAGCTGATCGGCGATTCGGTGGAGAAGGTCGGCGCCGGCAGCAAGCTGGTGGAGGAGGCCGGTTCGACCATGGGCGAGATCGTCACCAGCGTGCAGCGCGTGACCGACATCATGGGCGAGATCAGCATGGCGACGCAGGAGCAAAGCACCGGCATCGACCAGATCAACATGGCGGTGGGGCAGATGGACACGGTGACGCAGCAGAATGCGGCGCTGGTGGAAGAAGCGGCTGCAGCAGCGGCTTCGCTGCAGGAGCAGGCGGCGCGGCTGGCCGAGGTGGTGAGTGTGTTCCGCATGGACGAAGCGTTGCTGCCGCGTGCGCAGCCGATGGCGGTGCGCAAGACGGCAGCAGTGCCCGCACCGGCGCCACGACCGGCGCTGAAAAAGCCGGCGGCGAAGGCGGCGCCCAAGCAAGTGGCGACAGCGTCGTCAGATGATTGGGAAGAATTCTAAGCAAGACAAGGCAGCCTCCGGGCTGCCTTTTTCGTTTGAGGCAGATCAAACGCGGCGTGCTTGCAGGTGATAGCTTGGTGGCTCATCGATAGCGCTTTCAAGGAGAGCGGTCATGCCGGACACCAATGGAAACGATGGAGTTGAAAAGGGCGGGCGCGGAGCCTATGATGGACGCTTCGCCGCCATCGAAGCACGCCTTGCGGCAGGGGAGACTGAATTGGCCGTGATCCGCGCGAGCTTTGCCACCAAGGACGATATTCAATTGCTGCGTACAGAAATGCACGCCGGGCATGAGCGTATCTTAACCTTGCTGTACGAGCACAAGCTGGAGATCAAGACAGCAATGGCGCAGCAGCGCGAGGACTTCATTACGGCGCTGGCCAAGCAGCGTGAGTACTTCAACGAAGCTCTGGCCAAGCAACGTGAGGAATTCAATGCGGCGCTGGCCAAGCAGCGTGAGGAATTCAATGCGGCGCTTGGCAAGCAGCGCGACGACTTTTATGCGATGCATTTCCGCCTCCAGAAAGAAATAATCAGTCAAATGTGGAAGCTGTCCGGTTTTGCGTCGCTGATCATTGGCGGTGTGTATTTTATTGCGCGGTATGTGCATTGATTATTCGTAGGCGGGCAGGCGCTTTTGTTCGTCGGCGCTGAAGATGCTGTCGCGCAGCTGCTGGAGCGCGGCTTCGTTAGCGGCGCTTTGTTGTAGCTGGCGGCGCTGGGTCTGGTAGGTGCTGATGCGGCGCTGCCAGTCGCCTTCTTCGCGGTCAAGATCGGCCAGGCGCGCTGCGGCGGCGGGCGAGATGGCGGCGGAGCGCATGCGGTATACCTCGTTGTCGCCGGCACCCTGCGCGCGCGCGGTGGCGACGGTTTCTTCCAGTCGCAAAACCCGGGTTGGCGCTTCGCGTTCTGCTCGCGCTTGTGGCGGCAGGCTGGCATCTAGCGCGGCCAGTTTCTGCTTGCGATGCGCGGCACTCAAATTGCTGTCGCCATTGATTTCCAGCCGGGCGATGGCGTCCAGGTCGTAAGCGTCGCTGGCGCTGAACAGGCCGGCGATTTCCTCGGGCGTGAAATAGGCGCTGCGCAGTTGCTGCATCGCCGTGAGCCGCTGGCGTGCGCGTAGCGCGGGATCAGCCTGCGCTGGCAGTCCGCGCTCCACATCCACCAGCGCACGCTTGTAGGCCAGCCAGTTGTCCAGCAGCCGGCGCGCTTGCATGGCCGCCGCTGCCTGCAGGCGACGCTCCAGTTCGCGGATGATTTCGTCCCGTATCGCCTCCAGCGGCCGCTCGCCAAGACCGGCCAGGTAGTAATCGAACAGGTAAGCCAGTTCCGCATTGACCTCGAGCTGGCCATCCGCACGAGCGCGCGCCGCGCCATCCGGCTGCGTGCCTGCCATCGAGCGCACGAACGGAAAATAGTCTGGCGACGCGCGCTGCGCAGGCGCGGCCTGGGCGGCGGGGCCATCCTGCCGCATCAGCAGCAGGTAGGCCGCGCAGCCGGTCGCCGCCGCCAGCGCCACGATGCGTAATACAGCCCGCATCAAAGCCCCAGCCCTTGCAGACGATTGGCCTGCTGGCGGTAGATCGTCACCGGATTGGTCTCGAACAGATTGGTGATGCCGATCAGCTGATTCACTTCATCCAGATGGTTGAGCGCATAGTCGTCGCGGATGACGCGCCCAAGGTGGCTGGAGCAGCTGCTGACCAGACCATCATTCTTGGCGCCGTTGAAGGCCAGCGCGGTCAGCGCCAGCACCGGGTCGCTGGCGTCCAGCACATTGGTGTACGGCTGCGCGCCGCTCCACGAGAAGTAGTACACGCCGCTCACCTGATAAGCGCCTTCGCCGCAGGCCGACGTCGGCACGCCTTGTGGATGGCGACTGTTGAAGGCCGCCGTGCCGGCCGTGCTCAGCGACACTGCCGCCGCGCGCGCATTCTGCGGCAAGGTCGGGCTGCCTGACAGGAAACTGATCAGGCCCGACACCGCATTCGCGACGCTGTAGGTCACATCCGGCACCGCGCCGATCAGCACGTCGGCCACGCGCGAGCCCTTGTTGACGCCGCCCACGCTGGTCACCGACGCCACCAGATCCGGCCTTACCGACGCCACATAACGCGAGGTCGGTCCTCCGTGGCTGTGCCCGACCAGGTTGACCTTGGCCGCGCCGGTCGCCGCCAGGATCTGCTTCACCTGCAGCAGCAGCTGCTCGCCGCGCACCTCGGTGCTGTTGGCGGCCGAGACCGAGGTTACGTACACATCGGCGCCGCCACTGCGCAGCGCCGAAGCGATGCCATAGAAGTAGTCGACCGGCCCCACGCTGTCAAAGCCGAACAGGCCGTGCACCAGCACGATCGGATACTTGGTCTGGGTGTAGCCGGCCGCCCAGGTCGGTGCGGGCAGGGCGGTGAACAGGGCGAGGCATAACGTCAGGGTGCTCCAGATGCGTCGTGTCATGATGGTCTCCGGTGGTTATGATTGTCTGCAAAATGTAGCACCGGCGCAGCGGCCTTGCAGTCCGCACGCTTGGCCCTGCGAGCCAATCTGCGGGCGCCATGAGCATGCACAGGCTCCTGCGCTATAATCATTTGAGAAAAAACTACAACAGGGACCACCTTGCCGGCGCAATTCAACTTCCAACAATTCCAGGCCGTGACGCCGCTGGATGGCGTCAATATCTGGGCCTATCTGCTCGACCGTTATGCCGACCGCATCACGGTGAAGCGTCGCAAGCCGGCGCTGGAAAACCTCGAGAAGATTTTCAACGCCACCTTCAAGCTGGCCAACGAGGGCGGTTTCCGCACCATGAACCTGCGCGACCTGTGCGGCGAGACCGGACTGTCGATGGGCGGCTTGTACGGCTACATCACCAGCAAGGACCAGCTGGCCGAAATGATCGAGGACGTGGTGCGTCATGCGACGCATGAGGTGCCGAAGATGTACACCGACATCACCGATCCGCTGGACCGGCTGGAAGCGCTGATCCGCGCCTCGATCTACGTGTCGGAGATTTTGCAGCCGTGGTTTTATTTTGTGTTCATGGATTCGCGCGTACTGCAGGCGGAGCAGCGCAGCACGGCCAAGGAGTCGGAGCTGCATGTGCAGGCGCTGTTTGCCGACGTGATCGCGCAGTTGCCGGCGCGTCCGCCGGGCAGCCCGGATCTGATAGCGGCCCATGTCATGGCCATGTTCCAGGACTGGTATGTCAAGCGCTGGAAGTACCGTGCCGCTGATGTGAGCCCGGACCGCTTTGCCGACAGCGCTGTGCGCATGATGCGCGGCTATCTCACTACGGCAGTCACTCCCGCGTAGGCGGACGGTCCGCCGCTGCGGTCCATGCGGAGCTGACCGTCAGGCGTTCTATGGGCTCCCGCCTGCGCGGGAGCGACGTATCAGCGCGACGGACCGGTCGGCACCGGCTTGATGTTTTCAGCGTTCGGTGTAGCTGGCGCAGGCGGTGCTGCCGGTGCAGGAGCCGCTGCGCCACCCGGCGCCGGTTCCACATTCTCGGCGCCGGCCGGTTCCTGATCCATGTCCAGCGAGTGGCGCGCCGCGTCGCCGGTGAATTCGTCGTACAGCCATTCGCCATTCACCTGCGTCAGGCCGACCGGGACCGGTCGCTCTTGCGGCGGACGGCTCTGCATCGCCACCCTCATGTAGTCGATCCAGATCGGCAGCGCCACGGTGGCGCCGAACTCCTTGCCGCCCAGCGATTTGGAATCGTCATAACCCATCCACGACACCGCCACGATGCCGCCGCCGTAGCCGGCGAACCAGCCGTCGACCGCGTCGCTGGAAGTACCGGTCTTGCCCGCCAGGTCGGGGCGGCCGAGGCGCGCCACCGCGCCGCCGGTGCCGCTGCGCGTCACTTCGCGCAGCATGGTGTCCATCACGAAGACGTTGCGCGGATCGAGCACGCGGGCTTCGTCCGGCAGTGTGGTGCGCGGCTTGGCTTCCTGAATGACTTTGCCATCGCCATCAACGATCTTGGCGATCAAATACGGCTCCACCGAGTAGCCGCCGTTGGCGAACACCGAATAGGCACCGGCCAGCTGCGCCGGCGTTACCGAGCCGGTGCCCAGTGCCAGCGTCAGATTCTTCGGATGCTTGGCCAGATCGAAGCCGAACTTGCCGAGGTAGCTGTGCGCATACGGCACGGTGATGGCGCGCAGGATGCGCACCGAGGCCACGTTCTTCGATTCCGACAGCGCGGTGCGCATCGAGATCGGGCCGTCGAACTTGCCGTCGTCATTGCGCGGCGACCAGGCTTCGTTGCCGGTTTCGGCGCCGGTCAGATTGAGCGGCGCGTCGTTGATGATGGTGGCCGGCGAGAAGCCGCGTTCCAGCGCCGCCGAATACACGAACGGCTTGATCGAGGAACCCGGCTGACGCCATGCCTGGGTGACGTGATTGAACTTCTGCAGGCGGTAATCGAAGCCGCCGACCATCGCGTGATAGCCGCCGGTGACCGCATCGAGCGACACGAAGGCCGCCGACACCAATGGCACTTGCGTGACGGTCCAGCCGTTTTTATCGCCCTGCATGATGCGGATGACGGCGCCCGGACGCACGCGCACGGCGTCCTTGGCCTTGTCGCTCAGCGCATTCGCGATCAGGCGCAGGCCGTCGCCGCTGATGGTGATTTCTTCGCCGGACGGGTTCTGCACCTTGATCGCTTTCGGGCCGGCTTCCAGCACCACGGCTGGAATCAGGCCGTCGCTGCTTGGACGTTTTTGCAGCGCGTCCTCGATGGCGTCGTCGCGTTCATCTTCGTTGGACGGCAGCGTGATGACGGCTTCCGGGCCGCGATAGCCGTGGCGCTGGTCATAGTTCAGCACATTGCGGCGCATCGATTCGTAGGCCGCTTTCTGGTCGGCTTTCAAAATCGTGGTGTAGACGCTGATGCCCTTGGTGTACGAGTCTTCCTTGAACTGCGCATACACCACCTGGCGCGCCAGCTCGGCCACGTATTCGGCGTGGACATCGAAGTCCTGGCCCTTGCGGCTGATGTGCAGGGTTTCTTTCGCCGCCTTTTTGTACTGGTCTTCGGTGATGAAGTCAGCGTCGCGCATGGCGCGCAGCACCAGCTGCTGGCGTTGCTTGGCGCGTTTCGGATTCACCGCCGGATTGTGGCGCGCCGGATTTTGCGGCAGGCCGGCCAGCATCGCCATCTCGGCGATCGACAAATCCTTCAGCGACTTGCCGAAGTAGGTCTGGGCGGCGGCGCCGAAACCGAACGAGCGCTGGCCGAGGTAGATCTGGTTCATGTACAGCTCAAGGATCTGGTCCTTGCTGAGGGCGGCCTCGATTTTCAAGGCCAGCATCACCTCGTTCATTTTGCGGCCGTAGAACTTCTCACGTGTCAGGAAGAAGTTGCGCGCCACCTGCATGGTGATGGTGGAACCGCCCTGGCTTTTGGCGCCGCCGAGGTTGGCCTTGGCCGCGCCCAGCGCGCGCACCCAGTCGATGCCATTATGTTCGTAGAAGCGCTTGTCCTCGATCGCCAGCACCGATTTTTTCATCAGATCGGGAATGTCCTTGACCGGCACGAAGTCGCGGTGCTCTTCGCCGAATTCGCCGATCAGGGCGTTGTCGGCGGTGTAGATGCGCAGCGGGATTTTCGGGCGATAGTCGGTCACCGCCTCCAGCGAGGGCAGGTTGGGCGCCACGTAAAGCAGCAGGTAGGCGAGCAGCAGGCCGCCGGCGACCAGCGCGGCAAGACCGGCAGCAATGGCGGCACGTATCATATTGCGGCGATTGATCCAGGTAGGCAGGGAGTTCGAGGTTGTCAAAACATCATCTCTCGGTTGCGGAAGTATGCGCGATTATAGAACAAGGCTATTGTTACTTGGCGTCACTTGACGTAACGTACAGGTATACAGCTCCAAAGGGACCATATGGCGGAACCGCAGCACATACTCGATTGCGATGTCCTGATCATCGGCGGCGGCATCAACGGCGCCGGGATCGCCCGCGACGCGGCGGGACGGGGGCTGTCGGTGGTGCTGTGCGAGAAGGATGATTTGGCGGCGCATACCTCGTCGGCCTCAACCAAGCTGATCCACGGCGGCCTGCGTTATCTTGAGTATTACGAATTCAACCTGGTGCGCAAGGCGTTGATCGAGCGCGAAGTGCTGCTGCGCGCCGCGCCCCACATCATGTGGCCGCTGCGTTTCGTGATGCCGCATGCGCCGGGCCAGCGGCCGGCATGGATGATCCGCGCCGGGCTGTTTTTGTACGATATGCTGGCGCGGCGCGAGCTGCTGCCGGCGTCGGCTGGCATCAACCTGCGCAGCCATGTGGCGGGCAAACCGCTGAAATCGGAATTCACGCGCGGCTTCATTTATTCAGATGGCTGGGTCGACGATGCGCGCCTGGTGGTGCTGAACGCCATCGACGCCTGCGAGAAGGGCGCCACCATCCTCACCCAAGCCGTGTGCAACAAGCTGGAACGCAAGACCGCCGATTGGGAGGCGACTCTGTTCAAGCCGAGTTGCGGCGAGATCCGCGTCAACGCGCGCTATGTGGTCAATGCGGCCGGGCCGTGGACTGCCAGCCTGCTGCAATCGGCGCTGCCGAAGCAGGCGAGCGGCCACCTGCGGCTGATCAAGGGCAGCCACATCGTGGTCAAGCGCATCTTCGAGCATGACAACGCCTACATCTTCCAGCATCGGGACGGACGCATCGTGTTTGCGATTCCCTATGAACGCGACTTCACGCTGATCGGCACCACCGACCTTGATTACCAGGGCGACGCCAATGCCGTCGCCATCAGCGAAGACGAAATCGCCTACCTGTGCCAACTGGCCAGTGAATATTTCACCCAGCCGATCACGCCGGCCGATGTGGTGTGGACCTATTCCGGCGTGCGCCCGCTGGTGGAAGACGGCGCCGACGCCAAAGCCGTCACGCGCGACTACCGGCTGGAAGTGGACGATGACGGCCCGCCGATCCTGAGCGTGTTTGGCGGGAAGATCACCACCTTCCGCAAGCTGGCGGAGGAGGCGGTCGACCAGATCGCCAAGGCGCTCGACAACCGCCACGGCGGCTGGACCCACAACGCCTGTCTGCCGGGTGGCGACCTGTTTGGCGCCGAACCGCATAACCGCTCGGTGCTGGAATTCAGTAAATGGCAAGAGGCGCAAGTAGCCCGCTACAGCGGCCTGCCATCGGCGCTGGTGGCGCGCTACTGCCGCACTTACGGCACCCGCATCCACACCCTGCTGGCCGACCGCACTGATGTTGCCTCGCTCGGCGACGAAATCGCCCCCGGCCTGTATGCGGCCGAAGTGGAATACCTGCGCCGCTACGAATGGGCCCGCACCGCCCAAGACATCCTCTGGCGCCGCACCAAGCTGGGCCTGCACCTGCCGCCTGACGCCGCCGACCAGCTCCAAACCTGGCTCAACGCCCACCCGCTGGCACGATAATAGTGAGATTTCACGCATTTTGCAGATAGGCAAAAGTGTTATCTTTACTCTTAGCGGCGCTATACGACCAGGAACCATTATTGATTTTTAGAGTGGGTAAGCATCTAGTTTATAAAATGAGAACTATCAAATTTTCAGTAATATTTAAATCGTCGATTCGATTAAACCTATTATTTTTTATTTTCTTTTCAGAAATCTTAGTAAGCCCTCCGGCAATATCTGGTGAGCACAACTCGAGCATACCGAAAATAGCATCCAAAGAAGCTATGGAATTTGCCCATGCATTTGGTTATGCACATGGCATGCAGGAAAAAATGCGGACGCCGGAACTTCGAGACACAAGCCCGGCGTTTGCACGAATCGCAGCAATGCCGGAGTCAGAGCTAGAAGAAAAGTTGGCCGAAGTCTATGACGTAATCGCGTCTCCGGATGAGCTTTCCGAGGTATCGAAATTAATCAAAACCTCAGGCGGGAAGATATTAGCTAGGGATTACGAGGTAATTGTCAAAAAATATGGTTCCGACATACAAGCATATTCAGACTCTTTACCTATTCTATTGCGAGCATCCGTAGTTGAAGCTAGCCATACTCCCGGATGGGGTGCAGTGCGCAGAATAGGAAGGGATGCGCGTTTCTTTGGACTCGTTCTTCAACGAGTTATGGTGTCAAATTAATATTTGGAGTTCCCACCGCGGCTACTGATTCGAGCGGTCATGACAATGTAGCGACTGGAGCGCGAAGTTAGACCATTCGTTGGACATGCTAAGAATCTAGTCAGTTGTTGCAGTAGCCTCAGGCATTTCTGGCGCTTTCACTCACACTTATATTTGCATTTTCAATAACTTTTTTGTATTAAATGATGAAAAACTTGAAATTCGTGTTGGCCGCTTCAATGTTGCTCTCAGGCTGTATGGCTGCTCAGCAGATGCATTTTATGCAGGAGTCGACCGTTGACTTTGCGTTGCCACAGGCAGGAAAGGTCTTCGACAAGTCTGCAAAATATTCGTTGCGCGCGGTTACAGATGATGGCTATCAGAACTACGGAGAATTCGGCAATTACTCTTGGCATGGGTACTATGAGGGGCGATATCAGGGATTTAGGAAGCTCCCATACAAAGACCCGAATAATTCAGTAAAAATCTGGATATCCGAACTCCTGGTAGGAAATGGCATATCAACCGCCGCGTCTCCTGATTTTTACGTTGATGTTCACGTTGAGAAGCTGAAGCTGAAGTCACAGAAGGATAGCCGGTTCGATTATCGAGCATGCATGGTAGGACTGCGGCTTGATTTTTCTTCAGCTAACGGCGACAAGAAATTCTCAATTGCTGTAGACGGTATTAGCAAGCTGAATGGGTCGGGAATGCAGATTCTCAACTCTACGTCGTCATCGCTCTCCGTTTCGTTCAACCCAGACACTCCACCAATTTGCAAACTGGCGATCGCAGATGCACTTCGTAAAGCGAAGGTCTGATCTTCCAAGTGAGGCTGCCCCAAGTAACACGGTATTACGGTAGCTTAAGATATTTCACACGCGTTATCGAACTCTACTCTATGATTGTAATTTTGAGAGGGTGAGATAGTCGCAGATTGCGACCACGTCGCTGGGTGAAGCCAGACCAGGATTGTCGATTTGGCGCAGCTTGACGCTACGCCGTCCACCAAACAAAAATGGCGCCCTCGGGCGCCATTTTGTTTTACTTCACACCGTGCATCAACTTCTGGATCAGCGGGGCGATCAGGAACAGGATCACGCCGCCGGCCATCAGCGACCAGAAACCGAAGGTGTAGCCCGACAGCGCCGAGGTCACCGACATGCCGCTCTCGCCCGACACCGCCGACGCAAAGATGCCCGACAGGTTGTTGCCGATGCCGGTCGACAGGAACCAGCCGCCCATGCCCAGGCCCACCAGGCGGGTAGGCGCCAGCTTGGTCACCATCGACAGGCCGATCGGCGACAGGCACAGCTCACCAATCGATTGCAGCACGTAGACCATGAACAGGGTCCAGAACGGGATCTTGTTGTTCACGTCCACCAGCGACGACAGCGCGAACATCAGCAGCAGGAAGGCGGTGCCGTTGAAGATCAGGCCCAGGCCGAATTTGCGCGGGATCGACGGATTGGCGCGGCCCATGGCTACCCAGATGAACGCGATGATCGGCGCGAAGGCGATGATGGCCAGCGAATTCACGGTCTGGAACCAGGCTACCGGGAAGGTCCAGTTGAACATTTCGCGGTTGACGATTTTATCGGCCAGGAAGGTGAACGAGCTGCCTGCCTGCTCGAAGAAGCACCAGAACATGATGTTGAAGAAGAAGATCACCAGCATGGCGATCACTTTGTCGCGTGCCACTTTGCCGTTCTTGATGCCTTCGATCAGCAGCATCACTGCCAGCAGGATGAACAGCACCGACAGCACGGCTTGCAGGCTCTTGGCGCCCGCAGCCAGCAGCGAGTACACCACCGGGATCACGCACAGCGAACCAAGTACCACGTACAGCAGGCGTTTCGGATCGCTGTTCTGCGCATCCGGCGCGCCGATGCCTTTCAGGCCGCGGCGGCCGATGTAGAACCACACGAGGCTAATCAGCATGCCCACGCCGGCCGACATGAACACCACTTTGTAGGCCGGCATGCCGCCGGTGCCGAAGATGGCCGATGCCAGCCACTCGGTCAGCACCGGTGCGACCAGCGCGCCGGAGTTGATGCCCATGTAGAAAATGGTGAAGCCGGAATCGCGACGGGTATCGGCGGTCGCATACAGCTTGCCGACCATGGTCGAAATATTCGGCTTGAACATGCCGTTGCCGACGATGATGGTGGCCAGGCCGAATTTAAACACCGTCTGGTCGGGGAAGGCAATCATGAACAGGCCAGCCGCCATGAACGAGGCGCCGACCAGGATGGAGCGCTGGTAGCCCAGCACGCGGTCCGCAACATAGCCGCCGAACAGCGCGGCGGCGTACACCAGCGCGAGATAGGAGCCGTACACCAGGTTGGCCGACGATTCGCCGGCTGCGTCGCCGTTGTAGAACTGGGCCACCACGTAGAGCACCAGCGCCCAACGTATGCCGTAGAACGCGAAGCGCTCCCAGAACTCGGTCATGAACAACATCCACAGCGGGGCCGGGTGGCCCATGATCTGTTTGAACTCCGGAATCGTAGCTTCCGTAGGTTGGGTGGTTGCACCGCTCATGCGGCTTCTCCTGTCTGTAATTATGGTGAATCGGGACTGGCTTCCCTTGTGGGGCAGCCAAATTGGGCGCCATTTTAATCTACAAATCGCCCGCGACGCACTTTTTGATAGCCTACCTGCAAACTTGTGTCATTTGTGTTAATAATTCCAACACACAAAACTTCCACTTGTCGTATATTGGTGGCGCAGGACCCGAAGAAACTAAAGAAACTGAATAGGACTTAAGCATCATGGAACATGACGTTGTCGATACCCTGATTTCGCCCGAGGGCCAGCTGGAAATCCTCTCGAAGGCGGAAGTGAACAAGCTGCTCGATACTAGCCAGGGCGGCCTTTATAACGTCTTCCGCAAATGCGCACTGGCGGTGCTCAATTGCGGCAGCACTATCGACGATGGAAAGGAACTGCTGGAAAAGTACAAGTCGTTCGACATCAGCATCGTGCAGCGCGAGCGCGGCATCAAGCTCGATATCAAGGGCGCGCCGGCCATCGCTTTCGTGGACGGCAAAATGATCAAGGGTATCCACGAGCACCTGTTCGCGGTGCTGCGCGATATCGTCTTCGTCAGCAACGAGGTGACCGACAATCCGAAGTTCGACCTGAATAAAACCGAAGGCATCACCGACGCCGTATTCCATATCCTGCGCAACGCCGGTGTGCTGAAGCCGATGCTCAATCCTAACCTGGTGGTGTGCTGGGGCGGGCACTCGATCAACCGCGAGGAGTACAACTACTCGAAGAAGGTGGGCTATGAAATGGGCCTGCGCGACCTCGATATCTGCACCGGCTGCGGCCCTGGAGCGATGAAGGGCCCGATGAAGGGCGCCACTATCGGCCACGCCAAGCAGCGCTTGCACCGCGGCCGTTATCTCGGCATCACCGAGCCGGGCATCATTGCCGCCGAGTCGCCGAACCCGATCGTCAATGAACTGGTGATCATGCCGGACATTGAAAAACGCCTGGAAGCTTTTGTGCGCACCGGCCACGGCATCGTGGTGTTCCCGGGCGGCGCCGGCACTGCCGAGGAAATTCTGTACATCCTCGGCATCCTGCTGCATCCGGATAACGCCGAGATCCCGTTCCCGCTGATCTTCACCGGACCGGAAACCGCGCGCGAGTACTTCGTGCAGATCAACCAGTTCATCCACGACACGCTGGGTCCTGAAGCGCAGAGCCGCTACAAGATCATCATCGACGATCCGGAACTGGTGGCACGCGAGATGCAGGCCGGGATCAAGGCGGTGCGCGAGTTCCGCAAATCGCGCAGCGATGCCTACTACTACAACTGGGGCCTGAAGATCGACACCGAGTTCCAGCGCCCGTTCCCGCCGACGCACGAGAACATGCGCAACCTCAGTCTGCACAAGAACCAGCCGGTACACCTGCTGGCCGCGCATCTGCGCCGCGCCTTCTCGGGCGTGGTGGCGGGTAATGTGAAGGAAGAGGGCATTCGCGCCATCGAGAAGTACGGCCACTTTGAAATTCACGGCGACAAGGAAATCATGGGGCCGATGGACGCGCTGCTGGCGTCCTTCGTGGCGCAGCACCGCATGAAACTGGCCGGCAAGCCGTACACGCCGTGCTACCGCGTGATCCAGTAAGGCGGCATGGAGGAAAAGTAGTTACTTATGTGTAACTATTGTTTCCTCCATTCTAAAGAATGGTGACGTTCTGCCATCCTGGGCGTAAGCTTATGCCGGCTTTCATTCAGGAGAACCGGTCACCGTGCTTGATTTTGTCGCGCAAAAACTGATACCGCCGCAGACGGCCGGCACGCTGATGGCGCGCCCCGAGGTGCTGTCACGGCTGGCCCAGGCCGGCGGACACCGCATCGTCCTGCTGCGGGCGCCGGCCGGCTACGGCAAGACTTCGGTGCTGCGGCTGCTGCACGCCAGCCTGTCGGCCGACGCTGCCCCGGTGGCGTGGCTGACCTTTGACCGGGCCGACCGCGACCCGGCACGTCTTCTGCTGAGCCTGCGTGCCGCCTTGCTCGGCGACGCCGCCGAAGTAGCCATGCCGCGCCTGAACGGCACCGGCGTGCGCCATTTGTTCCTGGACGATGTCGAGCACCTGGACGAGGGCGCGATCCGCCTGCTGCTGTCGGTGATTGTCGACGTGCTGCCGCCGGACCTGCGGGTGTACCTGGCCAGCCGCGGGCTGCACCAGGTCAGCGTGGCGCAGCTCAAGGCGCGCCAGATGTTGCTGGAACTGAACCTGGAAAGCCTGCGCTTCGTGCCGGCTGAAACGGAAACCTACCTGCGCCAGTCGCACCTGTTCCTGCCGGACGAGCACGTGCGCTGGCTGCATCAGGCCACCGAGGGCTGGCCGGCCGCGCTGGAATTGCTGGTGCTGGCATGGAAGCGCATCCAGGGCAACGCCGAGTCGCTGCCCGACCTGCACGGCAGCGAAGACCTGAGCGACTACCTGGCGGACGAAGTGCTGCGCGCCCAGCCGGACGATCTGCAAGCCTTCCTGATCGCCACCGCGCCGCTGCAGTCGTTTTGCGTGGAACTGGCCGACGCCGTGCGCGACAGCGACGACAGCCGCGAGCTGATCATCCGTGTCCGCCTGTCGGGCCTGCCGATCCAGCCGATCGGCGAACACTGGTTCCGTTATCACCCGCTGTTTGCCGGCCACATCGTGCGGCACCGGCTGCCATCGGGCGCTCGCCGCGCGCAGGTGTACACGCGCGCCGCGCAATGGCTGGCCGCGCACGACCGCGGCCTCGACGCCTTCGACTGCTACATCAAGGCCGGCCAGCACGAGGCCGCCGCCGACGTGCTGGAAACCTTGGCCGAAACGCTGATGGTGCGCGCCCAGTTCCCCAGCATCACCCACTGCTGCGACCAGTTGCCGGAAGCCTTGCTGCGGCGCCGCCCGGAGATCCTGCGCACCTTGCTGGTAGCGCTCACTTACTCGCCGCGCCACGACGATGCGGTGCGCCTGCTCGCATACTTCCGCCAGCAGGCCGCGCTGCCCGGCGCCAACCGCGTCTACGGCGAAAGCTTGCGTGCTTTCGAGCCGGTGCAGGCCTTTCTGGAAGGCGACGCCACGCGCGGCATCATGCTCACCGACCGCTACTGGCCGGCGCAGCAGCAGGCGCGCCCGTTCGAACGCGGCGTGCTGGCCACTGCGCTGGCGTGTGCCAGCCTGGTGCGCGGCATCTTGCCGCAGGCTGAGCAATTGTTGATCGAGGCCCGCCGCAGCTGCGCCGATTCTGAAAGCCTGACCACGATGGCGGTGGTGGTCTACCTGCAAGCCTATCTGGACGCCATGCAGGGCCGCTTCGACGCTGCGCTGGAACAGATGAACACCATCGAGCAGCTGTTGCAAAAGCATAGCGCGGCCATCCCGGCTGCCTTCCTGTATCGCTACAGCGCCGGCCTGTTCCTGATGGTGATGTACGAATGCAACCGCATCGACGAAGCGCAGGAACGCATCAAGTACGCGCGCGGCATGGCCGGCATCGGCCTGCCGTGGGACACCGTGGCCGGCGTGCAGGTGACGCAGGCGCGGCTGATGGCGCTGCAGCAGGGCGCGCCGGCGGCCAAACGCTGGCTGGAGTGCGAGATCATGCGGGCGCGCAAACAGGCCACGCCGCGCTTGCGGGTGGCGCTGGAAAGCGAGCTGTCGCGGCTGGTGGTGCTGGGCGGGAACCGCGCCGCCATCAGCGGCTACGCGGCGCTGCTCGGTGGCGATCCGGCCGATGCGCTCGGTCCCGACGGCGACGGCCCGCTGCCGCCGTGGATGTTTTCCAGTCAGGAGATCGACGGCGCCGGCATTGCTCAGGCGCGCCTGGCGCTTGCCGCCGGCCGCACGCAGGCAGCGCAAACGCGGCTGTGGCGCTTGCTGCGGCAGGCCGAGGACAGCGGCCGACGCTGGCGCGCGGTCAAGCTGCGCGTGCTGCTGGCGCTGGCCGCCGCGCGCGATGGCGACACGGCCGAAGCGTTGGCGCGCATGGCGCTGGCGCTGGAGCACGGCGCGCAGTATGGCATGGTGCGCAGCTTCCTCGATGAAGGCGAGGGCGTGGTCGGCCTGCTGGCGCAGTTGCGCAGCGCGCCGCCGGCGCCCTTGAGCAGCGCCGCCAGCGTCCACCTGAATCTCCTGCTGGAGAGCGGCGCGCGCGCCGGTGACGCCGCCCGTCCGCCGCTGGCGGAATTGACGACGGCGGAATGCAGCCTGCTCGAACTGGTGGCGCAAGGCCTGAGCAACCGCGAAGTGGCGGCCAGCCTCGGGCTGTCGATCAATACCGTGAAGTGGCATATGGCGCAAATCTTCAGCAAGTTCGGCGTCGCCAACCGCGTGCAGGCGGTGAACCTGGCGCGGCAGGGCGGCATGCTGGGGCGCGGCCGCTGATTTACCTGCCCGGCTTGTGCTTGGCGGCCGGCGCTGGCGGAACCAGCGCCGCGTTGAAGCGGGCAATCAACTCATCCTCCACCCGCTTGCTGCACATCAGATGGCGTGCGTAGCCGGGCGGCATGTCGCGAAAGGCGATGATCTTCGATTCGCTATCGCTGTTGGCGTAGTGGCCGAGGTAGTGCAGGATTTCCTCGATCGGCGCAAAGGTGACCTGGGCGCGGCCGACTTCGATCATGCGCAGCACCTGCGGCATGTCGGCGTGCGTCTCCTTGCGCTGGGCGCGCATCTGGGCGATTTCGCGGTCGAGATAGTCGCCGTACACAAAGCCGGTCTTGAGCAGCACGGTGACGTCGGGATCTGCCAGCAGCGTGCGCACCGTGATATCGCGCGGCAGCCGCAACTGCGGCCCGGCGAAGCCAGCCCACGGCGTATCGCGCGTGATCGGCTGGCTGAACTTGGCGAACTGCAGGCGCTCCGCTGTCTTGTACCAGCCGACCGAACACACGCGTTGCTCGTTGGCCTTCAGGCGCACCACCTGGCGCACGGCCGGCACTTCTTTCCAGAACACGGGAATGCCCGCCTTGCGGAACGCCGCAACGGCAGGCGCCACCGTGATGCCGTTGACCGAACCGTCCGGGCGTACCTCAAGGTAGGGAGGGCGCTGCACGATTTGCAGTTCCAGCGGTTCGGATGCGTGCACGGCGCCGGGCAGCAGCAAGAAAGGGAGGGCGTAGCAGGCAGTGGGCTTCATGCCGACATGGTAGGAGTCCGTTGCGCGCCCCGCACCACACCAAAGCATGGCTGGCGCAAAAAATCCAGTGGCCGGACAAATACCCATGCTTTGGAATGGTGACACGACCGGGTGGGATGGCCAGAATCGCAGGCGTACCTACCTGCTGGAGAACAGTTAATGCCTACCGAACGGGCGCAGTCGCCCTTGCCCGGCACCTTGAAGAAGCTGGGCGTGATCACCGCGATCCGCGATACCCAGTTGGTTGAACAGAGTTTGCTGCGCACCCTGGCGCCGATTCTTGGCGTGCTGGAAACCTCGCTGTACCGCATCAACGGACAGCACCAGATCACCCACATCCTGCACCATTCGCGCACCGGCACGCGCGACAGCGCCGGCGCCGAGCGCGTCGCCGAGCGGATCGAGGCAATCCGCAACGAGACCAATCTGCCCGAACACATCGCCCTGTTGATCGACAATGTGCGCCTGCTGGGGCAAGCCTGCAGCCAGCCAGGCCCGGACGGGCTGGTGTTCTGCCACCCGCTGCGCAGCGGCGAGCAGCAGTGCGGCTACCTGGTGTTCGAGCGCCGCTGTGCGCTGACGGCGATGGAAGAGGCGGTGGTGACCGGCGTGCTGCAGGTCTACTCCAATTACTACGCATTGCTGGACTCCAGCCAGCGCGACCGTCTGACCGGGCTGCACAACCGCTACGCGATGGAGGTCGGCCTTGACCGGCTGTGGGAGGAACTCTCCAACCATTTGCCGCCGCGCGACGGCTACTGGCTGGGGGTGCTCGATATCGACCACTTCAAGCAGATCAACGACCAATTCGGCCACGTGATCGGCGATGAAATCCTGTTGCTGGTGTCGCGCGTGCTGGGAAAGACTTTGCGCCGTACGGACATGCTGTTCCGCTACGGCGGCGAAGAGTTCATCGTCATCGTCGAAGCGCGCGATCTGGTGTTGGCGCAGCAGCTGTTTGAGCGCTTGCGCAAGGCAGTCGAGTCGTACCGCTATCCGCAAGTGGGAAAGGTGACGCTGAGCGGGGGCTTCAGCATGATCACCACTACCGTGCTGCCCAAGACCATCCTCGAGCGCGCCGACCGCGCCATGTACGAAGCCAAGAAGGCTGGCCGCAATCGCGTCTGCCACTACCAGACCCTGCTCGAGCAAGGCGTTCTGGAGGAACTGGAAAGCGGCAGCATTACGCTGTTTTAAGCGCTTACAACTTTGCCATTCAAATAAAGTTGTTTTGTTTATAAAAAACCACAAGTAATGATATCGCTATCAATTTTCTAGCCGCGTTATCTCGAACATAAGTATTATTTAAATAATCAGTGTGCTGAATTAAAAAGCTGGCTTGCGAGGCTGGGGGAGACGTGCATGCTGAAAAAAGGCGCGTTAGCGCTATCTTTTTTGTTTCCAACCACGTATCGGGAGATTGTCTATGAAACCAACCTTGCCGCCACGGCGGCATCTAAGCATGACTATCAGCATGCTGATGATGCTGGCCGCGTCCGCCGCCCACGCGGAGGCGGAGCGCAAGTCATATATCGTGCAGCTGGTCGATAAGCCGGCCGCATCCTACACCGGCGGCGTTGCCGGCCTGACTGCCACCAAACCGGCTGCCGGCCAGCGCCTGCAGATCGATGCTGCCGAGGTGCAGGCGTACCGCAGCTACCTCGACCAGAAACAGGCCGAAGTGCTGGGCAGCCTGAGCGCGGCCGAGGTCGGGCATCAGTTCAACGTCGTGTTCAACGGCTTTTCCGCCATGCTGACCGATGACGAGGCGCGCGCGCTGAAAAAACACAAAGCGGTAAAGCGCCTCAGCGCCAACCTCATAATGCGGCCGACCACCGGCTATACCGCGACCTTTCTTGGCCTCGACAAGCCGGGCGGTTTGTGGGACCAGCTCGGCGGTAAGAACAACGCCGGCGAGGACATCATCATCGGCATGCTCGATACCGGCGTGTGGCCGGAGAATCCGGGCTTTGCCGACCGCGTCGACGACAGCGGCGCGCCCGTGTTTGACGGCGGCACACTGGCCTACGGCCCGCCGCCGGCCAGCTGGAAGGGGGCCTGCGAGCCGGGCCAGGGCTTTTCGCCCGCTACCTGCAACAACAAGCTGATCGGCGCGCGCATCTTCCCCCCGACCGACGTGCAGCTGTCGCCATATGAGTACATCTCCGCGCGCGACAGCGATGGCCATGGCACTCACACCGCCACCACTGCGGCCGGCGCGCCTAATGTCACGGCCAACGTGGCCGGCGTCCCGATGGGCAAGATCGGCGGCATGGCACCGCGTGCGCGGCTGGCCGCCTACAAAGTCTGCTGGACCGCCAATTACGGCGGCGGCTTCCAGAACGGCTGCCCGACCGACAGCAGCGTGGCCGCCATCGAGCAGGCCGTCAAGGATGGCGTCAACGTGATCAGCTACTCGATCGGCAGTTCGCTGGGCGGCGGCGAATTCGATGAGCCGACCGAGCAAGCTTTCCTGGCCGCGGCCAATGCCGGCGTGTTCGTTTCCGCCGCAGGCGGCAACGAAGGCCCGGAGAGCGAGGAGCCGGCGCCGGTCACCCACATCAGCCCGTGGCTGACCACGGTCGCCAACTCGACCCATAACCGCAGCTACATCGGTTCCATCAGCCTGGGCAATGGCGTCAAGCTGAGCGGCGTCACCAACAATGCCAACACCGCCAGCGCGCCACTGCTGCTGGCCAAGGACGCCGGCAAGCGCGGCACCCGTCCCGACGACATCCGCGTTTCCCAGTGCTTCGGCCCGGACGACAACGTCGGCATGCCGTTCGACCTGGCCAAGGTCAAGGGCAAGATCCTGGTGTGCGACCGCGGCGGCAATGTGCTGGTCAACAAAGTGTCGGCAGCGCGCGCGGCGGGCGCGGCCGGCGTGGTGATCGTCAACGTCGAGGGCGGCGCCACCACGCTGCCGCCGCAGTACTACAGCCTGTCGATGATCCATCTCAGCCTGGCCGACGCCAAAACGCTGAAGAGCTACATGACGCAGGCCGCAGGCAAGGGCACGGCGTCGCTGGGCGAGGTGCGGCCGGTCTACGACACCAATCCGGCGGCGGCGCCGCTGATTGCCGGTTCGTCCTCGCGCGGACCGAACATGGCCGACGCCAACATCCTCAAGCCGGACATTGCCGCGCCGGGCAGCGACATCCTGGCCGGCTACCTGCCCGACATGCCGACCGAGGCCGACTTCGCGGCGCCATACATTCCCGGCTCCAAAATGCCGGCGCCGGCCTGGGCTTTCCTGACCGGCACCTCGATGGCGACGCCGCATATCTCCGGTATAGCCGCCATGCTCAAGCAGCTGCACCCGGAGTGGAGCCCGGCCGCCGTCAAGTCAGCGCTGATGACCACCGCCTTCGACACCCAGAGCGATGGCCGCAACGCTCCGCTGGCCTGGGACAACAGCGCGCGCGATACCGGCAAGCTGCCGTGGTCGCAGGGCGCGGGCCAGGTGGCGCCCAACCCGGCGACCGATCCCGGTCTGATCTACGATCTTGGCGCCGAGGACTATCGCCGCTTCCTGTGTGGCCAGGTCCTGAGCGTCATGCCCGATTGCACCGGTGTGACCCCGCTGGCGGCATATGACCTCAACCTGCCGTCGTTGAGCGCGGCTGCGGTAATGGGTAATCAGACCTTGCACCGCACCGTGACCAATGTCGGCAAGACGGCCGCCACCTACACCGCGATCGCCAGCCTGCCTGGCTTCAAGGTTGAGGTGCAGCCGGCATCGCTGGTACTGGGGCCGGGCGCCAAGGGTGACTTCAGCGTCAAGCTGACCCGCACCGACGCCGCCATGCACACCTGGCAGTACGGCACGCTGACCTGGAGCGACGGCAGCGGCCACAAGGTGCGCAGCCCGCTGACGGCGCGCGCGGTGGCGCTTGATACCGCGCCGCTGATCTACAGCGAGGCGGCCGACGGTGCCAAGGTGGCCACGCTGCGCACCGGCTACACCGGTCAGGTCGGCCTGGTCAAGAGCGCGCTGGTGCCTGCCAGCCAGATCGATGCCAACATCACCCAGATGAGCGACCCCGACTTCGTCCCGTGCCCGTATCCGACCGATGGGATGAATATCACCAGCGTGACCATCCCGGCCGGCACGCTGATTGCGCGCTTCGCCCTGTTCAACGCTGATACCAGCGGCGAAGGCCAGCCCGACCTCGATCTCTACCTCGCCACCCCGGAGGGCTACATCATGCGCCGCAGTGAAAGCTTCGGTTCGGACGAGATGATCACCATGGTTAATCCGCCAGCGGGCGATTACCGCCTGTGCGTGGCCGGCTATTCGGTGCCGGGGAGCGGCGCCAGCTACAAGCTGTCGACCTGGCTGGTGCAGCCGGACAAGGCCGCCAACAACCTGAAGGTCAACCTGCCAGGCGTGGTGTATGCGGGCAAGGCCGCCTCGGTCACTTACGGCTGGTCTGGCCTGGACAGCGGCAAGCGTTACCTGGGCATGGTGCACTACCTGAACGCCGGCGCGGTGGAAGCCACGACCACGCTGGAAGTCGACACCACCGATCCGCTGCCGTCGTTCCGTTCCGGCCGCGCCATTTCGAACAAGCTTAAATAACCCGGGAGCATAAAGAATGATGAAGCAAACCATGATGACCATGCGCCGCTGGCTGGCCGCCTGCGGCCTGGCCGCTGCCGCCATGGCGGCGCCGCTGCACGCCGAGGTGCTGGACTTCGAGCAGGTGTCCGCCACCGCGCTGCTGGGCGGCGAGTCGCTGCTTGACAGCGGTTACTTGTTCACCGCGCTGGAAGGCCCGTTCACCGCGGCCTATGGTCTGCACAGCGGTACTGGCGCGGTGCTCGATCCGTACGATCCCGGCACCTGCGATGTGACGGCCTGTCCAGGCGGCGGCAGCGGCAAGTTCTACGCCGGCCTGAACGACGGCGGCATGCAGTTGAGCCGCGCCGACGGTAAGGCCTTCAGCCTGTCCGGCCTGGACTTCGCCTTTCTGGCCCCGGTGCCGATGAACGAACCGTTGAGTGGCCAACTGGTGGTGAGCGGCACGCGCAGCGGCGGCGGCAGCCTGTCGCTGTCGCTCGACTTCGCCGGCCTGGATAGCCTCGGCAACTTCCTGTTCAGCAGCGCCGCGCTGAACGCCTTCAGCGGCATCCAGTTCAGCCAGGTGCAGTTCAGCGCCTGCCTGTTCATCGATGGCGCCTGCGTCAACTCGCTGGACCAGCCAGCCTTCAACGAGGCCCAGTTCGCGCTCGATAACATCAGCGTCAGCGCGGTGCCGGAGCCTTCGACCTGGGCGCTACTGCTGGCCGGCCTGGCGCTGCTGGGCGTGCAACTGGCGCGCCAGCGCCGCGTCAGGGCATGCAAGCCGCTACTGCGCACCGTGCTTGCCGCGGCGACGCTGGCCTGTGCCACCCAGGCGGCGCAAGCCGAGGTGCTGACCTTCAACGGTGACACCACCGGTGCGCCGACCTACGTGCGCCCGGACCAGTATGGCTCCGTGTTCGAACCCTGGCGCGGCGCGGTGGCCTACCGGGTGTTTGACGTCGATCTGAAGGACTATGCCAGCATGATCAGCTTCGCCATCGTATGCGAGTTCGATTGCGGCATGTTCGTCTACGAGGGCGCCGGTTTCGATCCCAAGGATCCTCTGAAGCACTTCATGGGCGGCAGCGATTCCTACGGCGGCAGCACCAGCGCGATGCTGAGCGGCCACTTGCTTGCCGGTCATTACAGCCTGGTCATCGTGGGCGACAGTGCGCCGGAGTTTGGCGCCTTTATTGGCGCGGTTGGCGCCGATGCGCCGTTCACCATCAGCGCCGTGCCTGAGCCATCGGCCTGGCTGATGCTGGGCGCCGGCCTGGCACTGCTGGCGCTGGTCCGCCGCCGCCCGCTGTGCGGACGCGCGCTGCGCCCGGCGCTGGCGGCCGCTGCGCTGCTGCTGGGCGCCGGCCAATCGGCCAACGCCGGCATGCTCGCCATCGACGGCGATACCACCTGGGCCCAGAGTTTCGACAGCCCGTTCAGCACCGTGTGGGGTTCGGACGTCCACTACCAGGCGTACCGGATCACGGTCGACCCTGATCCAACTTTCAGGCAGAGCGTCGCCGCCGTGTGCGAGTTCCAATGCATGATGGTCTTGTATCAGGATGCGTTCGATCCGACCAATCCGGAAGCGCACATTTTCGACATGAGGGCCGACCTTGGCAATGTTCAGCGTCTGTCTTCGCACATGGAAAGTGATCACACCTACTTCCTGGTGGTGACCGGCCGCTATGACTACGACTGGGGCAAGTATGCGTTGATGATCAGTTCTCCGGGGGCGATCAACATCAGCGCCGTGCCTGAGCCGGCGACGTGGGGGATGTTGTTGGCGGGGCTGGCCTCTCTGGCCGTTGCAGCGCGACGCAAACGCGCATAAAAAAAGCCGCCCACGGTGGGCGGCTTTTTTGTTTTGCTGATTACTCTTCGCGGCGCAGGTGCGGGAACAGCAGCACGTCGCGGATGTTCGGCGAGTCGGTCAACAGCATCATCAGACGGTCGATGCCGATGCCGCAACCGCCGGCTGGCGGCATGCCGTATTCCAGTGCGCGGATGTAGTCGGCGTCGTAGAACATCGCCTCTTCATCGCCGGCGTCCTTGGCAGCCACCTGCGCCAGGAAGCGTGCCGACTGGTCTTCCGCATCGTTCAGCTCCGAGAAGCCGTTGGCGATTTCGCGGCCGACCATGAACAGTTCGAAGCGCTCGGTGATGCCTTCACGGGTGTCCGAGGCGCGGGCCAGCGGCGACACTTCGACCGGGTAGTCGATGATGAAGGTCGGTTCCCACAGCTGCGCTTCGGCGGTTTCTTCGAACAGCGCCAGTTGCAGCGCGCCCAGGCCGGCGGTGGCGAATGGCTTCACGCCGAACTTCAGCAGTTCTTTCTTGATGAATTCCGCATCGTTCAGCTGCGCGTCGGTGTAGTGCGGCGCGAACTTGTTGATGGCGCCGACGATGGTCAGGCGGTGGAATGGCTTGGACAGGTCCAGCTCACGGCCGCCGTAGGTCAGCACTGCGGTGCCTTTGGCATCGATCGCTGCCTGACGGATCACCGATTCGGTGAAGTCCATCAGCCACTTGTAATCGGTGTAGGCCGCGTAGAACTCCATCATGGTGAATTCAGGATTGTGACGGACCGACACGCCTTCGTTACGGAAGTTGCGGTTGATCTCGAACACGCGGTCAAAGCCACCGACCACCAGGCGCTTCAGGTACAGCTCAGGCGCGATACGCAGGTACATCTGCATGTCCAGCGCGTTGTGGTGGGTGATGAAAGGCTTGGCCGCGGCGCCGCCCGGGATCGGGTGCAGCATCGGGGTTTCCACTTCCATGAAGTCATTCTTTTCCATGAAGCGGCGGATCGACGACATGGCGGCGGTACGCGCCTTGAAGGTGCGGCGCGTCTCTTCGTTCATGATCAGGTCCACGTAGCGCTGGCGGTACTTGGTTTCCTGGTCGGCCAGGCCGTGGAACTTGTCCGGCAGCGGGCGCAGCGACTTGGTGATCAGACGCAGTTCGGTGACCTTGATGGTCAGTTCATCGGTCTTGGTCTTGAACAGGGTGCCGACCACGCCCAGGATATCGCCTAGGTCATAGTGGTGCAGGGCGGCCATGGCGGCTTCGCCGGTCAGGTCCAGCGTGGCGTAGATCTGGATGCGGCCATCGGCGCGCGGGCCCGACGAATCCTGCAGGGTGGCGAAAGCGGCCTTCTTGCCGGCTTCGCGCTTCAGCATCATGCGGCCTGCCAGCTTGACGGTGACCGGGTTGGCTTCCAGATCTTCGCGCGACTTCTCGCCGTATTGCGCGTGCAGGTCGGCTGCCTTGTGCTCAGGTTTGAAGTCGTTCGGGAAGGCTACGCCTTGTTCGCGAATGGCGGCCAGCTTGGCACGGCGCTCGGCGATGATTTTGTTATCGTCTGGAGCGGCTGCTTGGTCTTGAAGATCCGTAGTCATGGTCTTTACTTTTGTTGAGGTGATGATTAGTTGGTCAGTGCGTTGGTGGTGGATGCTGCCAGCAGCTCGTCCACATCCAGCTCGCTGAAGTCGCGCACGACGGCGATGACATTGTCGAATTCCTTGAACGCTTCAGCGGGCAAAGTGGTTGTCAGCACCACCGCGCGCATGCCGGCGCGGCGGGCTGCTTCTACGCCCAGCGGTGCGTCTTCGAACACGATGCTGTCGGCGGGCAGGGCGTCTGCGCGCTCGGCTGCCAGCAGGAACACGTCCGGATTCGGCTTGCCGCGCGCCACGTCGGCGGCGCCGGCGATGGCGTTGAATTCCTTGCGCAGGTCCAGGCCATCGAGCGTGAAGTCGATGTTCTCGTTCGGCGCGGCGGTGGCTACGGCCAGCTTGATGCCGGCAGCCTTGGCGCGCGTGATGAAGTCGACGAAGCCGGTGGTCGGCGCCAGGTGCGGCGCGTACATCTCGCGGTACAGTTCTTCCTTCTCGAAATCGAGCGCCGCGCTTTCTTCCTTGGTCAACTGCTTGCCAAAGTAGGTGCTCATGATTTCATGGCCCTGGCGGCCGGCGGTGTTGCGGAAGAATTCATCCGCATCGACCACGTGGCCGCGGCGCTGGAAAAATTCCAGCCACGACTTCACGTGGAAGGACATGTTGTCGACGATGGTGCCGTCCATGTCAAAGATAAATGCGCGCTGGGTCATGGATTACACGCCTTGCTTCAGCGAGGCCGAAATGAAGTCATCCAGGTCGCCGTCCAGCACACCCTTGGTGTTGCCGGTTTCGAAGTTGGTACGCAAGTCCTTGATGCGCGACTGGTCCAGCACGTACGAGCGAATCTGGTGGCCCCAGCCCACGTCGGTCTTGGAGTCTTCCAGTTTTTGCTGCTCGCTCATGCGCTTGCGTAGTTCCAGTTCGTACAGCTTCGCCTTCAGCATTTCCATCGCCTCGGCCTTGTTGCGGTGCTGCGAGCGGTCGTTCTGGCACTGCACGACGATGCCCGACGGGCCGTGGGTCAGACGCACCGCAGAGTCGGTTTTGTTAATGTGCTGACCACCGGCGCCCGATGCGCGGTAGGTGTCGATACGCAGGTCGGCAGGATTGATCTCGATATCGATCGAGTCGTCCACTTCCGGATACACGAACAGCGACACGAACGAGGTGTGGCGGCCGCCGGCCGAGTCGAACGGCGATTTGCGCACCAGGCGGTGCACACCGGTCTCGGTGCGCAGGAAGCCGTAGGCGTATTCGCCTTCCACTTTCAGGGTGGCGGTCTTGATGCCGGCCACCTCGCCCTCGGATTCTTCCATCACCTCGACCTTGAAGCCTTTGCGCTCGCAATAGCGCAGGTACTGGCGCAGCAGCATCGAGGCCCAGTCTTGCGCCTCGGTGCCGCCGGCGCCGGCTTGAATGTCGACGAAGCAGTTGTTCGGGTCCATCGGATTGTTGAACATCCGGCGGAATTCCATACCCTCGATGACTTTGCGGACTTCTTCCGCATCCACGATCAGCGCTTCCAGCGTGTCGTCGTCGCCTTCTTCCTTGGCCATGTCGATCAGGTCGGCCATGTCCTTCAGGTCGGAGTTAGCCTTGGTCAGGGCGTCGACCACTGCTTCCAGCGATTTTTTCTCTTTGCCCAGGTCCTGGGCTTTCTTCGGATCGTTCCAGACGGCTGGATCTTCCAGCTCGCCGTTTACTTGTTCGAGCTTGTCGACTTTGCGATCGAAGTCAAAGATACCTCCGAAGTTCAGCTTCGCGCGTGGTCAAATCGGCGAGCAGGGAGGTGAGGGCGTTGATGCGTTCGGCTTCCATGATGTTCTTCTTCTCTAAGGCTGAAATCAAACCTTGGATTATACCCTAGCCAGACCCGCTCTCCCAGTGCCACACGCGGCTGGCCGGGTGTGGCATGAAAACCTGCCATTTATGCCACAAAACGGATAGAATCCTGCTGCTCATAACTTCATCATGCCGTCCATGCGTCTTGTATATTTTGCACTGCCAGCCTTTCTGACCGCCTGCGCCAGCGTGCCGCAGGGCGGCGCCGAGGCCACGCTGGCGCTGCTGGAGACCACGGATTTGCACGCCAATGTGCTCAGTTATGATTACTACAAGCTGCAGGCCGATCCCGCCATCGGCTTGGAACGCACCGCGACGCTGATCAAACAGGCGCGCGCCGAGTACCCGAACAATCTGCTGCTCGATAACGGCGATGCGCTGCAAGGCACGGCGCTGGCGGACTATCAGGCCATCGTCAAGCCGGTGGCCTGCGGCGAGGCGCCGGCCATCTACAAGGCCATGAACCAGTTGGGCGTGGACGGCGCCGGCATCGGCAACCATGAATTCAATTACGGCCTGCCATACCTGCAGCAGGTGACGTCTGCCCGCTGCGGCGGCCCGAACTTCCCGATCGTGCTGGCGAATATCGTCGACGTGAAAACGAAGCAGCCGCTGTTCGCGCCCTACAAAATCCTCACGCGCCAGATCCAGGCCTCGGGCCCGGATGGCAAGCCGCTTACCGCCACCATCAAGGTCGGCATCATTGGCTTCACGCCGCCGGGCGTGCTGTCGTGGGATAAGCAATGGCTGGCCGGGAAGGTCTATGCCGAGGGCGTGCGCGAGACGGCGCAAAAATACATCCCGCAGATGCGCGCTGAAGGTGCGGACCTGATCGTGGCGATCTCGCACGGCGGCCTCGATGGCGCGCCGTACACGCCGGACATGGAAAACGCCAACTACTACCTGGCGCAGGTGCCGGGCATCGACGCCATGCTGATCGGCCACGAACACCTGCCGTTCCCGGACGCCGCCAGCCAGCGCGCGGGCTTCAACCTGCCGGGCGTGGACAAGGTCAAAGGCACGGTGTATGGCGTGCCGACTGTGATGGCCAACCTGTGGGGCAAGCACCTTGGCGTGATCGGCCTGCATCTGAAACACGACGGCAAGCGCTGGGTGGTCGACAAGAGCCGCACCACTGTGGAGGCGCGCGGCATCAAGCAAAAGGACGGCAGCTTCATCGCCGCCGATCCGGCCATCGCGCCGCTGGTGGCGGCCGAACACGCGGCCACCATCCGCTACGTGCAAACGCCGGTCGGCACCAGCGACTTCCGCATGAGCAGCTACTTTGCCGACGTCGGCGACATCAGCGCCATCGAGTTGGTGAACCAGGCGCAGACGGCCTACGTGCAGGACTACGTCAAGGCCAACCTGCAGCAGTACGCGGCGCTGCCGGTGCTGTCGATGGCGTCGCCGTTCAAGACCGGCGCCGCGGGCGTGGCCGATTACACCGACGTCAAACCGGGTCCGGTGGCGCTCAACAACGCGGCCGACCTGTATCTTTACCCGAATGCGCTGCATGCCGTGAAAATGGACGGCGCGGGCCTGAAAGCGTGGCTGGAAAAATCCGCCGAGCGCTTCAACCGCATCGACCCGGCTAGCAGCGCGCAGCAGGAGCTGGTCAACACCGGCTTCTACGGCTTCAACTTCGACATGCTGACCAGCGCCGACGTCACCTATCAAATCGACGTGACCCGGCCGGTGGGGCAGCGCATCGTCGCCTTGCACTATAAAGGTGCGCCGCTGTCGCCATCGCAGGAATTCCTGATCGCGACCAACAGCTACCGCGCCGGCGGCGGCAGCAACTTCCCCGGACTGGATGGCAGCAAGACCGTGATTGCCGCGCCGGATTCCAGCCGCGATGTGCTGATCGCCTACATCAAGAAGACCCGTCTGCTGAGTCGTGCCCGCAACGGCGCCACCCGCAGCTGGCGTTTCGCGCCGGTGGCGACCAAAGGCGCGGTGGTGTTCCATTCGGCTCCGGGCCTGCTGGATCTGGCGCGCGAGGCCGGACTGGCAGGCGTCTCCCAACTGAAAACGGACGATGGCGGCGGCAAAGGCTTTGCCCTGTACGCCATCGATTTGAGCAAATGAAGCTACGTCACGCCATCGTCGCATGCGCCATCGTGCTGGCCGGTGCCGCCTCGGCAGGCCCGGTCGAGGAAGGGCGTCTGGCGTTGCGCGGCGCCGACGGCGTACCGGCGAACCTGCCGCGCGCCTTTGAACTGTTCAGCAGCGCCGCCAAAAAAGGCGACGCGCTGGCTGCCTATTATCTGGGCATGATGTACCGGAACGGCATGGGTGTGGCGCGCGACCTGAAAGCGGCCGCGCACTGGCTGCAGTTCTCTGCCAACCGCCAGACCCCGGCCGCCATGTACGCGCTGGCCAGGCTTTACCTGAGCGGCGAGGGCGTCAAGCGCGACGAGCTGGCGGCGCGCCGCTGGATCGAAAAAGCCGCCGACCTCGATTATCCCGAAGCCGTGATGGCCATGGCCATCGGCCTGCGCGACGGTTCGATGGGCTTCGAGCGCAACGAAGCGCTGGCCGAAACCCAGATGCGCTTCGCCAACCGCGCCCTCAAACAAGCCACACCGGGCATGTAATCCGCTGTTGCTGCGATGCCGCACATCTATCTGTTGCCGTTGCTGTTCCTCTAACCTACAATCGGTCTCCGATGGGGCGACTTTCCAGCGTACGACTAATACAAAAAACGTTGTATCTACAGGAGATGGCACATGAATTTCAAGTTGAAATTGCTCGTTGCAGGTGTAGCACTCGGTTTCGCGGCAGCCTCCCAGGCGGCTGACCCCATCAAGATCGGCGTGTCCGGTCCGTTCACCGGCGGCTCCGCGCCGATGGGCGTGTCGATGCGCGACGGCGTCAAGCTGGCCGTGGCCGACATCAACGCCAAGGGCGGCGTGTTGGGCCGCCAGATCGTGCTGGTCGAGCGCGACGACGAAGCCAAACCGGAACGCGGCGTGCAGATTGCGCAGGAACTGATCAACAAAGAAAAAGTCGTGGCCACCGTCGGCTACATCAACACCGGCGTGGCGCTGGCCTCGCAGCGCTTCTACCAGGACGCCAAGATCCCGGTGATGAACAACGTGGCCACCGGCTCCATCATCACCAGGCAGTTCGCCGACCAGCCGGAGAACTACATCTTCCGCAATTCCGCCAATGACCAGATCCAGTCGCACATGATCGTCAAGGAAGCGGTGGACAATCGTAAGTTCAAGAAGGTCGCCATCCTCGCCGACTCCACCAACTACGGTCAGCTGGGCCGCGAAGACCTGGAAAAAGCGCTGGCCGAGAAAAACCTGAAAGCGGTCGCCGTCGAGAAGTACAACATCAAGGACGTCGACATGACGGCCCAGCTGCTCAAGGCCAAGCAGGCCGGCGCGGAAGTGGTGCTCACCTACGGCATCGGCCCTGAGCTGGCGCAGATCGCCAACGGCATGGAAAAACTGGGCTGGAAAGTGCCGCTGATCGGCAGCTGGACCCTGTCGATGGCCAACTTCATCGACAACGCCGGCAAGAACGGCAATGGCACCCGCATGCCGCAGACCTTCATTCAAGACCCCAACACGCCGAAGCGCAAAGCCTTCATCGATGCTTACGTGAAGGCCTACAACCCGCCGCAAGGCCGCATGCCGTCGCCGGTGTCGGCAGCGCAGGGCTACGATTCGATCTACCTGCTGGCCGCCGCCATCAAACAGGCTGGCAGCACGGAAGGCCCGAAAGTGAAGGCCGCGCTGGAAAACCTGAACGAGAAAATCGACGGCGTGGTGACCACCTACAGCAAGCCGTATAGCAAGGACGATCACGAAGCCATCAACGCCGAGACCACCGTGTTCGGCGAAGTCAAAGACGGCAAAGTCGTACTGGCCAAGTAAGGCCGCATAGCGCCACAGTGGCCAGACTTGTTGATGCAAGCCTGGCCATTTTCTTGTCGGGGAAAATCATGGAAATTTTGCTGCAACTGGTGTTCAGCGGTATCGCGCTGGGCATGATCTACGCGGTGATCGCTTTTGGCTACCAACTGACGTTCGCGACCTCCGGCACGCTGAACTTCGGCCAGGGCGAATCGCTGATGCTGGGTGCCTTGGTGGGGCTTAGCCTGGTCGGGACCATCCACGGCGGGCCATACATGGGCTACCTGCTGATGATCCCCATCGTGATCGTGTTCGGCGCGCTGCAAGGCATGCTGGTGGAATGGATCGGCGTGCGGCCGGCCATCAAGATCAAATCCGAATTCGGCTGGATCATGTCCACCATCGCGCTGGCGATCATCTTTAAAAACGTCGCCGAGAATATATGGGGCAAGGACGATCTGACCTTCCCGTCGCCGCTGTCCTCCGCGCCGATTGAAATCCTGGGCGCCAATGTGCAGCCGATGCAGATTGCGGTGGTGGTCGGCGCGCTGGCCATCATGGCGGCGGTCGAAATCTTCAACCGCAAATCCATCTACGGCAAGGCGGTGGTGGCGACCGCCAACGACCGCGACGCGGCGGGCCTGATGGGCATTAACACCGGCATGGTGATTACCTTCTCGTATGCGCTGTCCTCTGCCGTCGCCGCGTTTGCGGGCGTGTTGGTGGCGCCGCTGACGCTGACCGGCGCTACCATGGGCGCCTCGCTCGGCCTGAAAGCCTTCGCGGTCGCGATCATCGGCGGCCTGACTTCGGGCGTGGGCGCCATCGTCGGCGGCCTGATTCTGGGCGTGGTCGAAACCACGGCCGGCTACTACATCTCCACCGGGTACAAGGACGTACCGGGCTTGCTGCTGCTCCTGCTGGTGCTGGCGGTGAAGCCGTCCGGCCTGTTCGGCAAAGCCGCCATCAAAAAGGTCTGACCCATGAAGAAGACAATCATTGCAGCAAGCGTGGCGGGACTGGCGGTGCTGGCGTTGTATCCAACGCTGATTCCTAATCCTTACTATATCCATCTCTTCGAAACGATCCTGATCTATGCGATTCTGCTGTTCGGGCTCGATATCGTGGTTGGCTACACCGGGCAGGTGTCGCTGGGCCACGCGGGCCTGTTCGGCATCGGCGCTTACGTGACCGGGGTGCTGGTGATGAAACTGGCGGCGCCGTTCTGGATCACGATACCTGCGGCGGTCATCATCGCCGCGCTGTTCGGCGCCATCCTCGCGCTGCCGGCCTTGCGCGTCACCGGTCCGTACCTGGCGATGGTGACGCTGGCCTTCGGCACCATCATCCAGATCCTGATCAACGAAATGACCTGGCTGACCGAAGGGCCGATGGGTATCAAGATCGCCAAGCCGGTGCTGTTCGGCGCCAAGCTGAATGAAGTGCAGTACTACTACATGGTGGCGGTACTGATGGTGGTATCGCTGGTGGTGGTGCATCGAATCTTGAAATCGAACCTCGGCCGCGCATTTGAAGCGCTGCGCGACAGTCCGATCGCGTCGGACTGCATGGGCGTGTCGGTGTATCGCTACAAGGTGTATGCCTTCATCATCAGTGCCGGTTTCGCCGGACTGTCGGGCAGCTTGTATGCGTATTCGGAGGAGTACATCAATCCGAGTTCCTACACCTTCGAGCTGACCATCCTGTTCCTGCTGGCCGTGATCATGGGCGGCCGCAAGACGCGTTCCGGCTCCCTGATCGGCGCGCTGATCGTGGTGATGCTTCCAAGCCTGCTGGCGGATATTGAACTGTTCCGCCAGATCGCGGTGGCCGCGGCGGTGCTGGGCGTGATCGGCTCCGCGCTGGCGATTGCACGCAAGCGCTCCACGCTGCGCGGCGTGCTGGTGCCGCTGGTGGCAACCATCGGCATGGCGGCGTTCTCGTACAAACTGGAGAACATCGTCGACTGGCGCCTGACCATCTTCGGTTTGATGACGCTGTTCGTGGTGTACTACCTGCAGGACGGCATCGTTGGCTACCTGCTTGGCTTGATGGGACGCGGCACAGTGCACGCCAAGGCGGTGGCATCGAGCGGCGCGGAGCCATTCCCGCGCGCGCAAGGCGGCAATGCCGGCGACAGCCTGCTCAAGGTCGACCAGATCCTGATGCAATTCGGCGGCCTGAAAGCGCTGAATCAGGTGGACCTCAACGTCATCCAGGGCTCGGTGCATGGCCTGATCGGCCCCAACGGCTCGGGCAAGAGCACCATGATGAACGTGCTGACCGGGATCTACAAACCGACCGCCGGCAAGGTGGCGTTTTCCGGCGCCGTGATCTCGGGCCGCACGCCGTCCGAGATCGCGTTGGGCGGCGTGGCGCGCACCTTCCAGAACGTCCAGCTGTTCGGCGAAATGACCGCCACCGAGAACGTACTGGTTGGCCTGCACAACACCTTCAAATCGAATGTGCTGGACGTAATGCTGCAAACGCCGCGCTACAAGCGGGAAGAGAAAGCGGCGCGCGAGCGAGCGGCCAGCATTCTCGAATTCGTCGGCCTGTCCGACCTGGCGAACGAAGAGGCGCGCAATCTCCCGTACGGCAAACAGCGCCTGCTGGAAATCGGCCGCGCGCTGGGACTCAGTCCGCGCCTGCTGCTGCTGGACGAACCGGCGGCCGGCCTGACCGCGCCGGACATCAAGGAGCTGATGGCCATCATCCGCAAAATCCGCGACCACGGCATCACCATCATCCTGATCGAGCACCACATGGACGTGGTGATGGCGCTGTCCGACACCGTGACAGTGCTGGACTTCGGCCAGAAAATCGCCGAGGGCAAACCGGCCGTGGTGCAAAGCGATCCGAAAGTGATCGAAGCGTACCTGGGGGGCGGCAATGATGAAAAAGCGCCGGCGGCGCATTAACGAGGACACGACATGCTATCGATCTCCAATCTGCACGCGGCCTACGGCAAAGTCGAAGTCCTGCACGGCATCTCGCTGGACGTCCCGAAAGGGAAGCTGGTGACGCTGATCGGCTCCAACGGCGCCGGCAAAACCACCACCATGCGCGCCATCTCCGGCATGATCAAACCGAAAGGCGGCAAGGTCACGCTGGACGGCAAGGACATCACTGGCCACGACTCGCACAAAATCGCCCGCGCCGGGCTGGCGCACTCGCCGGAAGGACGGCGCGTGTTTGCCTCCATGAGCGTGACCGACAATCTGCTGCTGGGCGCCTTCCCGCGCTTCACGCACGCGCGGCCGAAGGGTGACGTCAAGCGCGACCTGGAAAAAGCGCTGGAACTGTTCCCGCGTCTGAAAGAACGCCAGACGCAATTGGCCGGCACGCTGTCCGGTGGCGAGCAGCAAATGCTGGCCATGGCGCGCGCCGTGATGCTCAATCCCGAAGTGATCCTGCTGGACGAACCATCAATGGGCCTGGCGCCGATCCTGGTGGAAGAAGTATTCCGCATCATCCAGCGCCTGAAATCGGAAGGCGTGACCATGTTGCTGGTGGAGCAATTCGCCGCCGCCGCACTGAACGTGGCGGACTACGGCTATGTCCTCGAAAACGGCAGCATCTCCGTCCACGGCCCGGCCGAAAGCCTGAAAACCGACCCCAAAGTCATCGCCGCCTACCTCGGCGGAGGCCACTAAAATTCGGGGTCAGAGCCGACAATCGGACATTTTAGATAGCTCGGTACTTCTTGACGGCGCGGCTGACGGTTTTGTAGGACACACCAAAGTGCGCGCCAATCTCTTCCATCGTATAGATGGTGGAGTGGTACGCCCTGGCCATTGCTTCCTCTGCGCTGCAGCACTCCAAGGCATAGGCTTCCAGCGGCCTAGCCAAAGCTCGGCGTTGAACTTTTGTGATTGCGCGATGCTCGGTGTAGGTTGCAAGGAGTTGCAATCGCTGAATGTAGTCTTCATCACCGAGAATCAACTGATGCTTGATTTTTAAAAGTGGACTGGGCTCACCGATTCCGGCGCTGACAAAGTTTCGAAAGCCATCTATTGCGAGGCTGGGTTCCCCGCCAAACTTTTTCAGTGTTGAATCGGTGTCGAGCCACCACGGGGCCGACACTGGGTTAATGATACTTCTGTAGCTACTCCAAGGCCATTCTTCGGGAGTCGCTACTAGTTTTGCACGCACAGGATTCAGTACCACATATCGTGCAAGTTCCAATAGGTATGTCTCCCGTTGTACGACTATGCCTTTATAACGCCCTTGAAATAGATGGCCAACCACGTTGTGGTGCCGATTGAAGTATTGGGAGTACATGCCGTTGAGCTGCTGCATTCCTCGCGTTAGGTTACCGTCCACGGTCTCTACTACGATGTGATAATGATTGCCCATCAAGCAGTAAGCATGAATCACGAAGTTGTAGCGCGTACAAACTTCTTCCAATATCGATAGCCAAACGAGGCGATCAGAGGCGTCTAAATAGACGTCCGCCTTCCGGTCACCTCTTGAGGTAACGTGATACAGTGCACCGGGGAATTCTAATCGAAGAGGGCGGCTCATCTCACTATGCTAGCCAGTTTCAAAATATAGAGAGATGAGCCACCTCAAGCTGTGCTGACTTGATGAATGCTGAGTTCGTGTCCGATTGTCGGCTCTGACCCCGAATTTAGGCTGGAGGTATTGATGAGGATTTTGAGTTTTAGTTCGGGGGCGACGGTTCCTGCGTTGGGGCAGGGCACGTGGAATATGGGCGAGAAGGCGGCGCGCAAGCGGGATGAGGTGCGTGCGCTGCAACTGGGGCTTGATCTCGGTATGACGCTGATCGATACCGCCGAGATGTATGGCGAGGGCGGGGCGGAGGAGGTGGTCGGTGCGGCGCTTGCCGGCCGGCGCGATGAGGCTTTCGTCGTCAGCAAGGTCTATCCGCATAACGCCAGCTTTGACGGCGTGCAGGAGGCTTGTGAGCGCAGCTTGCGGCGCTTGAAGATCGAGGCGATTGATCTCTATCTGCTGCACTGGCAAGGCCACCATCCGCTGGCCGAAACTTTCGACGGTTTCGAAACGCTGAAGAAGGCCGGCAAGATCAAGGCCTATGGTGTCAGCAATTTTGATCTTGAAAACATGGAGGAGGCGCAGACCTACGGCGCGCCTGCCACCAACCAGGTCCTGTACAACCTGATGAAACGCGGGATTGAGTTCGACCTGCTGCCGTGGGCGCGCGCGCAGGGCATGTCCATCATGGCTTACTCGCCGCTGGAAACCTCGGGCCGCGAGCAGGCGGCGCTGCTGGAAAATCCTGGCCTGAAGGCGGTCGCCGATGCGCACGGCGTCACGCCGGCGCAGATCGCGCTGGCCTGGGTGCTGCATCAGGATGGCGTGATTGCTATCCCCAAGGCCGTCGATCCTGTACACTTGCGCGCCAACCGCGCTGCGGCTGATATCCGGCTTTCCGCTGGCGATTTGGCCGCATTGGATAAGGCATTCCCGCCGCCGCGGCGTCGCCGCGCGCTGGATATGCGATAAATGATCAAATTGTTATGCTAAATCGACTCAAGCAGTTGTTCTCTCCGAAAGACATCAGCAACCATGTTCTGCTCAACGCCTACTGCACCGTGGGTGATCTGCCCAAGCCGTCCTTCCCGCATGTGGTGAACGGCCGCCGTGACTTGTCCGGCAAGGAGCTGGCTCCGCACCTGAACGGCATGATGCATCTGCTGGCAGAGCAGGGCCATGGCGCGATGAGCCGCACCCGCTATCACGTGATTCGCCACCTGCAACGCACGCAGCACCACATCAGCCTCGCGGTCGATCCGGCCCACATGGCGGACTTTCATGCCTGGGCTGAAGCCGCGAATGCGCTGGTCTTCATGGCCGATGGCAGTGTGCGCGATCCGCAAGACCGCGTGCTGCTCGCAATCGCCGGCGAGGGCGATCCAAAAGCCGTGGTGCCATATCCGCCGCAAGCCTGGCAGCGCAAGGCGCGCAGCGAGGAGCAACTGGCGGCCCGCAAGATCAGCGTCCCGGGCGATTTGCCGCCGCTGGTGTCCGAGCCTGAACTGCGCGTGCGTGCGCCGGAAGATATCCTGCGCCGCATGCTGGCGCTGTACGTGGTCGCCATCCGCGCCGAATCGTTGAACAGCAAGACGCCGCTCACGGTGGCCGACCTGCAGCAAAGCTTCCCGCCAGCCTTCGCCGGCCTGACTGACGCCGAGCGCGATTTCCTCGCACAGGAAGCGCCGTCCGAGCAGGAGATCACCAAGTTCCTGTGGCGCTATGAAGCCATTCTGGTGCTGCAATGGGCGATCGGCCTGCAGCCGGAACTGCCGTTTGCGGACGCCATCTGCGACGTGTCGTCGATTTCCAGCACGGTGATCGATCGCGGCACCGATGGTTTGCGCAAGCAGCCGGTCGCACGCGCGGCCACGGAACTGTTGGATGCGCTGGACCTGACCTATCGCCAGCACTGGGCCAGCCGCCAGGCCATCCTCAAGAAAACACCAGTCCCCGCTAACCTGAATGACGGCGTGCTGCAAGAACGCCATCGCGCCTTGAACTGGCTGGTGCGCTTCGAGGACCGCGAGTGGGACGACGTCGATACCCCAACCTGATACCAGTCTATGAGCCTGCAATCCGTACGTGAATTTTTCCATTCCCGCGATATCCAGCTGCCCATCATTGAGACTGAAGCCAGCACCGCCACCGTGGCGCTGGCGGCCGAAGCGCATGGCGTGGAACCGGGCCGCATCGCCAAGACGCTGGCCTTCCGCGTCGCCGACGGCAAGGTGATCCTGCTGGTTGCCAGCGGCGTCGCACGCGTCGATAACCGCAAATTCAAGGAAGCCTTCGGCAAGGGCAAAATGCTCGGACCGGAAGAGGTGGTGGAACTGACCAGCCACCCGGTCGGCGGCGTGTGCCCATTCGGGCTGCCGCAGCCGCTGCCGATTTATCTCGACCACTCGCTCAACAACTTCGATGAAGTGCTGCCGGCCGCGGGCTCCATCAACAGCGCGATCCGCATCACGCCGGCGCTGCTGGCTTCCGTTACCGAAGGACAGTGGGTAGACGTCTGCTAAGCGGCTTGCTACGATAGGCGTTTAACCTATCGGGAGCACGGGATGACACGCAAGTTGGCTTTGTTGGCGATGGCGGCGGCAGTAAGCACGGCGCATGCCGCAGTCGAGCGCATTCAAGTAGTTGAACGTGTGCCGTTTGCTCCCGGTGTGACCTTCGGCGAATATGGCGCGTATGAAAAGATTCGCGGCATCGCTTACTACGCGCTCGATCCCAAGGCCGCAGCCAATGCCGCCATCGTCGATTTGAAGAAAGCGCCACGCGACAAACGAGGCCGCGTGTTGTTCTCCAGTGAGTTCGTGCTGCTGCGCCCAGCAGCTGCGCAGCCAACCACGCTGCTCTACGATGTGAACAATCGCGGCAACATCGCCATCCTCGGCCAGGTCAATGGCCGCAGCCCGGCCAACAACGATCCGACCACCACTGCCGATGCTGGCGATGGCTTCCTGATGCGCCACGGCTTTTCGCTGCTGTTCTCCGCGTGGACCTGGGACGTGGCGCCGACCGGCGCGGTGGGCGCGCGTCCGCTGGTGTTCGCGCCGCCGGTAGCGAAAGGCGTCAAGGGCAAGGTGCAGAACGAATTCACCGTCAATGTGCCGACCGACGTTGTCACCTATGCGGGCATGCGCGGCCTGACTTTTGAACCTGCCACGCCGAACGATCCGCACGCCCAATTGACCGAGCGTTCCCGCCAGGGCGACAAGCGCAAGCCGATTCCACGCAGCGCATGGCGCTTCGTCGAACCGGAGCTGAAGGGCGGTCCGGGCCGCGTGCAGCTGGACGGCGGCTTCAAGCCCGATACGATTTACGAGATCACCTACGTCGCCAAGGATCCATACGTGACCGGCGCCAGCCTGGCTGGCATCCGCGACCTGCTGTCGTACTTCCGTGACCATCCGTTCGAAGGCGCGCCTGCGCCGCGCAATGTGCTGATGTTCGGTATCAGCCAGTCCGGCCGCCTGATCGGCCGCATGATGCATGATGGCCTCAATGTCGATGAGGGCGGCAAGCTGGTATTCAACGGCGCTTATCTGCAAGTGCCGGGAGCCGGCGGGTCGGCGGGCTTCAACAGCCGCTTCGCGCAGCCGACCCGCCATCCGTCGATGATGGAGGAACACGACTATCCTGCCGACGCTTTCCCGTTCACCAGCACGCCGACACGCGATCCGGTCACCGGCAGGACCGCGTCCACGCTGGACAAGGCCCGCGACAAGCAAGGCAACCTGCCGAAACTCTTCTACGCCAATACCTCTACCGAATTCTGGAACCGCGGCGCTTCGCTGATCGCCACCACGCCGGACGGCGAGCGCGATGTGGCGCCAGCCGACAACGTGCGCATCTATGGCTTCATGGGCGCGCAGCACTACGTGGGGCGCTCCAACAAGCGCGCACCGTTCACCGCGTGCGTGTCGACCAGCGACCATTACCTGCCGATGCGCGCGCTGATCCTCGCTTTGGACGACTGGACCATTAAAGGCAAGCAGCCGCCGGCCAGCGCCTATCCGCAACTGGCCGACGGCACGCTGACCACGGTGGCCGACTACCGCGCCATCTTCCCGAAAGGCTTTGGCCTGACGCCGCCGGAGCAGAATCTGCGTGAGCCGCGCCTGGACTTCGGCCGCCGCTTCGCCGCGCAAGGCATCGCCGACGTGGTGCCGCCGAAACACGGTGACGACTACGAAACCCGCGTCCCAACGCCAGACGCGGACGGCAACGACAAGGGCGGTGTACGCCTGGTAGAACTGCAAGCGCCGCTCGGCACCCACACCGGCTGGAACCTGCGCGCGCCGGATACTGGCTTCGCATGGGCCACCTCGCGCTTCGACGGCAGCTTCGTGCCGTTCGCCCGCACCGAAGCGGAGCGCGTGGCGGCAGGCGATCCGCGTCCTAGCCTGGAAGCGCGCTACGCAACGCGCGACGCCTACGTGGCCGCCGTGCGCACCGCCGCCGAACGCCAGGTTGCCGCTGGCCTGCTGCTGCAAGAAGATGTGGAGCGTACGCTGAAAGAGAACGTCGGCCTGTACGACCGCATTATCGCCCGCGATCCATCCGACCAAAGCTGCTCGTACCTGTTCGCACAATGAAAACACTGCTCATCAAGAACGCCCGCGTCCTCGTCACGATGGACGAGACCCGGCGTGAAATCGCCAACGGCGCGGTCTTCATTCGCGATAACGTGATTGAACAAGTCGGCGCGACAGCAGACTTGCCGCAAACCGCCGATGAAGTCATCGACGCCGCCGGCCACGTGGTGATGCCTGGCCTGGTCAACACGCACCACCACATGTACCAAAGCCTGACGCGGGCCATTCCCAATGCGCAGAACGGCGAGTTGTTCAACTGGCTGACCAACCTCTATCCGCTGTGGTCCGGTCTCACCGCCGAGATGGTGCACGTCTCCACGTTGACGGCGATGGCGGAGCTGATCCTGTCCGGCTGCACCACCAGCAGCGACCATTTGTACATCTACCCGAACGACTGCAAGCTTGATGACAGCATCGAAGCGGCACAAAAGATCGGCATGCGCTTCCACGCCTCGCGCGGCAGCATGAGCGTGGGCCAGTCGAAAGGCGGCCTGCCGCCGGACCGCGTGGTGGAAGAGGAGGACGCGATCCTCAAAGACACCCAGCGCCTGATCGAGACCTGGCACGACGCCAGCCGCCACGCCATGCAGCGCGTGGTGGTGGCGCCATGCTCGCCGTTCTCGGTGTCGCAGGACTTGATGAAGGAATCTGCCAAGCTGGCGCGCAGCTACGGCGTGTCCATGCACACCCACCTGGCGGAAAACGTCAACGACATCACCTACAGCCGCGAAAAATTCAACATGACCCCGGCCGAATACGCCGAGGACTGCGGCTGGGTAGGCCCGGACGTGTGGCACGCCCACTGTGTGCAGCTGGACGATGACGGCATCTACATGTTCGCCCGCACCGGCACCGGCATCGCGCACTGCCCGTGCTCCAACATGCGGCTGGCCTCCGGCATCGCGCCGATCCGCAAGATGCTGGACCGTGGCGTGCCCGTAGGTTTGGGCGTGGACGGCAGCGCCTCCAACGACGCCGGCCACATGATGGGCGAAGTGCGCCAGGCCATGCTGCTGCAGCGCGTCGGCTTCGGCCCGGATGCGATGACGGCGCGGCAGGCGCTGGAAGTGGCCACGCTGGGCGGCGCCAAGGTGCTGAACCGCGACGATATCGGCGCCATCAAGCCTGGCATGTCGGCCGATATCGTGATGTTCAAACTGGATGGCATTGGCATGGCCGGTGCGCTGCACGACCCGGTCGCGGCGCTGGTGTTCTGCACGCCACCTAATGTCGCCTATAGCATCATCAACGGCAAAGTGGTGGTGCGCGATGGGCAGCTCTGTACCATCGACCTGCCGCTCATCATCGAACGCCACAACGCGCTGTCGCTTCAGTTGGCGGCTGGCGCGTAGCGCTGCGCAGGACGTGCGCTGCTGACGGCATCGTGCAGTACTTGTTGCATGTGCTGTTGATGGCGTACTTCATCTTCGCTGGCTGGCAGCGTGTTCGCGCCATGGCCGGCTTCTTCCAGCGCCTGCGTCAGATAGGCGTCTTCGGCGCCGAACCATTCCTCGGTCACGCGCGCGCCCAGCATGCGGATGCGTAGCGCGCGCTGTTGCTGCTGCCAGGCGGCCAGCCTGCCCAGGTCCGGCGTGTCATGAAAACTTTGCGCGGCCAGCAGCGCGGCGTGCGTGGCCAGATAGTCGCTGTAGTTTTGCGCCAGCTGTTCGGCGTCGCGCGCGGCGGCAGGCGGCAGCGTGCGCCGCAGCTGTTCGCGCAATGCTTGCAGGCGTCCAGCATCGCTACGTGCCAACAGGTAGTAGTCCATCATCTCGCGTAGTGCGAAATCTGGAATCAGCTCTTGTGTATCGGTGAGCGCGAGCTCGATTTGCGGGCCGGGATCGGTGTTTCCTAATTCGCGGAAGAAGCGCGCGGCCGCAGCCGACGGCGCGCGCGCTTCCGATGGCGCTGCACTGGCCGGCGCGGGCGACGGCTCCGCCGCTGGCCGCGCGGCCAGCAGGGCCAGCGCGGCAAGTAGCAGTAACATCGTCGCGCCGGCGAGTGCGGTGCTTCGCTTCATCAGTATGTCGGCCAGCCGTTGGAGAAGGTCAGGTCGTTGATGAACAACACGCCGTTGTAGTTGTTCTGGCTATCCAGCTCATGGCGCGCCATGACGCCATTGCTGACCGATTCGCCGCCCGGTGCGATGAAACGACCGCCGCCTGCATCGAGCGTGGTGCCGCCACCGTTGCGCATGTCGACGCCGTTCTTGTCGAGGTAAGGACCGGTGACGCTGGTCGAGCGCCCGTACGAAATGTGATAGGTACTGTTGGCGCCCGCGCAGCACGTGCCCTTGGAGACGAACAGGTAGTAGTACGAACCGTTCGCCATGATGAAGGCGTTCTCGATGCCGCTGCTGTCGGCCGCCAGATGGTAGCGTGAGCCGATCGGCTTGAGTGTGTTTGCGTCCACGCGCGTGGTGTAGATGCCGGTCCAGAACGAGCCGTAACTGAGCCACGGCTGGCCGGATTTATCGACGAAGAAGTTAGGATCGATGGCATTGAAGTCTCCGCCCGGTGCGGACGTCAGCACCGCGCCCTGATCGACCCAGTTGCCTGCAACGATGCTGGACGCCGTGGCCAGGCCGATCGCCGATTTTTGCGAGCCGAAGGTGGACACCGCGTAGTACAGGATCGCCTTGCCGTTCCATACGTGGACGTCCGGCGCCCACACGGTTTTGCCATTGCCGTTGTACTGCTGCCACCACGACAGGCCATTGCCGAAGATGCTGACGCCTTGCGTCCAGGCGTGGCCATCTGCCGAGTATTTGACGCCGATGCCGGTGTCGCTGGTCTCCACAATCCACCACGTATTGCCTTCCTTGTAGATGTCGGGATCGTGGGTAATCAGGCTGCCGCTGAGGGTCCAGGTGGCGGCTTGCGCCGACAGGGCGAGCAGGGCGATAGCGTACGCCGCTCCTTGTTTCAGGTGCTTGAACATGTTGTCTCCGTTGTTGTTTGTGTGAATTGATGCTGCGCCGCGCAGGCAACAGCCGTCCAATGACTTTTTGTGCGCGGCCGATACGTGGTTGCATATCGCTGTTGTACTTTGATTACATTATTCTGCGTGGCACCGGTTCCACGTGACGCGCACGATTGCTGTTTACTGTAGTTCTGCTACATTTTGTCTGGGGGCAGTATTTCCCAAAACATAACTACATGGAGACAACACATGACAATCATGAAACATTTTCTGGCTGCCGGCTTGCTCGGCGGCGCAGCGCTGGCGCCGGCGCAGGCCGCTTTCAACCCGGCCGATACCTCGGTCCAGATGTTCCGCTGGAAGTGGAACGACATCGCCAAAGAGTGCACCAACTGGCTTGGGCCGCAGGGCTTCGGCGCGGTGCAGGTATCGCCGCCGCAGGCCTCGGCCAGCCTGGGCGCGTGGTGGGACGTGTATCAGCCGGTGAACTTCGTTTCGTTGAAGAGCAATATGGGCACCGAGGCTGAATTCCAGGCCATGGTCAACACCTGTCACGCTGCTAAAGTGCGCGTGTATGTGGACGTGGTGGTGAATCACCTGGCCGCCGGTTCCGGCACCGCGACTGATGGCTCGACCTGGAATTCGTCGTCGCTCACTTATCCGTTCTTCAGCGGCAGCGACTTCCACCCGGCCTGCGATATCGCCGGCGGCGATTATGGCTCGCCGGGCAACCGCTCGAATGTGGTCAACTGCCGCCTGAGCGGTCTGCCGGACCTGAAGACCGACGGCGCTTACGTGCAAGGGCAGGTCAGGAACTACCTGACCAAGTTGATCAACCTGGGCGTGGACGGCTTCCGCTTCGACGCGGCCAAGCATATGTGGGCCACGGATCTGACGTCCATCCTGAACGGTGTCACGCACACCACCACGTCCGGCGAAACGCTGTGGGTGACGCAGGAGGTTATCCCCGACAGCAATGTGGTGCGCTCGGACTACTACAGCAACGGCACGCTGAACGAATTCCAGTTCACCTTTGCGATGAAGGCCGTGTTCCGCAACGAGAACGGCGCCAACCTGTCGCAGATCCGTACCATCATGGGCACGCCGGGCAACTGGGGCGGCACCTGGGGCTTTGTGCCGAGCGATAAAGCGACGGTGTTCGTCAATAACTGGGACACGGAGCGCAACGGCAGCTCGCTGGTGGCCAGTAATTACGTGTCGGGCACCACCAATGACACGCAAGGCACCAAGCGCTACGACCTGGCCAACATCTTCATGCTCGCATGGCCGTATGGCCACGCGCAGCTGCACTCGGGCTTCCGCTTCACCAATTACGACCAGGCGCCGCCGAGCGCCAGCCCGTTCGACGCCAGCGGCAATCCGCTGATCAACCAAAATTGGGACTTCATCCACCGCTGGAGCGATATCGCCAGCATGGTGGCCTTCCGTTCGGCCACCTCGGGGCAGGGCGTGGACTACTTCACCAACGGCACCGGCAACCAGATCGCCTTCGGCCGCGGCGCCAAAGGCTACGTCGCGATTAACAATGAGGGCTCGGTGTGGAACGCCACGCTGCAAACGGCGCTGCCTGCGGGGACCTACTGCAACGTGGTGCACGGCGTGTTGAATAGCTCGGGCACCGCCTGCACCAGCGACAGCGTCACGGTCGGCAGCAATGGCGTGATCACGGTCAGCATTCCGGCCAATGGCGGCTCGGTGGTGCCGGCGGTGGCGCTGCACGTCAATCAGAAGATCGGCGGCAGCGGCGGTGGCGGCTCGTGCACCACGGTGCCGGTGACCTTCCGCGTGGCGAATGCCAACACGGTCTACGGCCAGAACGTCTACGTGGTGGGCAATCGCGCGGAGCTGGGCAACTGGGTGCAGGGCACCAGCAATCAGTTGAACATCGAGGGCAGCGGCGCCAACGTGCCGTGGTCGCGCACCTTCCAGCTGCCACCGTCGACGGCGATCCAGTACAAGTTCATGAAGTACGGCGTGAGCACCGTCTGGGAGAGCAATCAGTCGACTGCCAGCGGCAATCGTGAAGCCACCACGCCGGCTTGCGGCGGCACGCTGACGCTGGACGCCGGCAGCTTCAAGTTCTGATCAGTGAATGCCGGTGGCGACAGCCTTTTGTTCCTGCACCAGGACAAAGGGGCTGACCACGCAGGCCCACAGCTCGGCGTTCGCGTCGAGCCAGCCCTGCGCCTGCTGGTCGCTGACTTTGGCCAGCAGGCCGGCATTCATCCACTGGCTGATATTGGCCTTGTCGTCGTGCGAGATGCGCACGGCGACATCGACCAGATCCAGCGAATTGGCGATCCACACCACATTCCCCTGCGCGAAGTGCTTGAGCAGTTCGGTCCATGGCAGGCGCGCCGTTTCGCGGTTCACTTTGTTGCGGAGTTCGAGGTCTTTTTCTGGTTTGGTTTGCATGGTTAAGTAATTTCTATTTCGGGCACCGGGCTACCCCGCCATGTTAACCGATAGGCCGCGCCTTTGCGAACATTGCCCACCAGCGCGGGGCGGAAGCAGGCCAGGTTGGTGCCGCCTGCGTGCCGCACGCTTGGGTAGATCACGCCCAGCGAGCCGCTTTCCAGCAGCCGTTCGGCCAGCGTTTGCGAGGCGACGTAGCTGTCCGGCGCGAGGCAGTTGGCAAAGTGCGGCTGCTTGCGCAGGTCGTGGAAGCTGGCGGTGAAATCGGCCAGCATGCACTGATACTGCACACTGTCGTCGAAGCGGTTGATCTCCGCATATTCCACCGCCTTGTGGAAGCTCACTTCCGCCAGTGCCGTCTCCACGTCAAAGGCGCAGTACCACGCGCCGCGCAGGCCGTCGTTGAAACGGCTGCCTTCAGGGCGGGCGTAGGTAAAGGCGGCGTTGATGATGCGGAAGTTCGGCACGCCGAATACCAGTTCATCGACATTGATGCCGGCAGCGCCGCCGTTCTGCGTGCGCAGGCGCGCATTGGTGGCGTTATCGAGATCGAACAGATCGCGCAGGTGGTCATCGCTGTCGGCCAGTGGCGCCAGCACGGAGTCTTCGAGATCGGCAAAGCGCGAGGGCAGCAGGCGGCAGGTGTCGAACTGGCGCAGCGCAGTCAGGGGTAGGGAGGGAACGAGGCTGACCGGCACTTACAGCCCTCCGCGACGGGCGTCCAGCAACTGGCGCACGGTTTGCATGGCCAGCAGGCCGCCGCCCAGCATGTAGGCCAGCGGCGTGCGGCCTTCGAAAATTTGATTGGTGTTGGGCAGACTGATCCACTCGTCGGCGAGCTTGTCGCCGTAGATGATGTGCAGCGCCTTGTAGATGCCGAGCAGGTAGGAAATGCGCGTGATGCAGTCCACTTCCAGCGTGCGCTCGGGGTTTTTCTTCCAGTCGTAGTAGGTGCTGTTGGACAGGCCGCCCAGCAGTTGGCGCGCGTCTTCGTCGCGCACCTTCCAGGCGGCGGCCAGCTTGAAAAAGCCCTTGAGGGCGGATTTTGACAGGCGCTCGCGCTCCGCCTTGGCGTTCAGGTCCACCATGACGGTTGGTTCGAAGCGGCTGCGGGGGTAGGCGTAGGTTTGCATAAATCCTCCGGTAATGGATTCTTTATACTCTGTTTTCGGATAAATAGCAAACAGTGTTAGTATTTCTTTGTCTACAAACGGGGAGAATGGCGATGAAATGGATGGCTTTTCCGCTGGCCGTCGTACTGGCGGCCGGGGCGCACGCGGCGCCCGTATTTACCGGGATTCAGGAGGAAGTGGCCAATGTCGAGCGCGCTTTTGCCGCCACCATGAAGGCGCGCGATCATGCTGCTTTTGTCAGTTTCCTGTCCGAAGAGACGATTTTTGAAACGGGCGAGCGGGCCCAGCGCGGCAAGAAAGCGGTGGCGGATGGCTGGAAGAAGTTTTTTGACAAGCCGGACGCGCCATTCTCGTGGGAGCCGGATCAGGTCGACGTGCTGCCGTCCGGCACGCTGGCGCGCACCTCGGGCCCGGTCTACAGCCCGGACGGCAAGCTGATTGCGCGCTTCAACTCCATCTGGCGGCTGGAAGCGCCCAAGACCTGGCGCATCGTGTTCGACGGCGGCCAGGAAGTGTGCAAGTGATCATGCCGGTTCGGCGTGCTCCACCAGCAGCTGCACCTTGGTGACGCCGTTGTATTCATTGGCATCGAGACGGAAGGCGACGCGTGCGCGCTCGCCCAGTGCATCGACGTGGCCGAACCAGATGGCGTCGTAGCGGGCGCCGTTTTTCTCCAGCAGCAGCTTGAGGTGGCGCTCTTTCAGAATGCGCTGGCTGACCACACGGAACTCGTCGCAGAACACCGGCGGCGCAAAGCCCTGGCCCCACACCTGGCCGTCCATCTCCTTGATGAAGGAGGTGGTGTAGTAAGCGTCTTCCAGCGGGCCATCGGTTTCGATCACACGCTCCAGCTGCTGCTTGCTCAGCCACGAACGGCCGACTTCTTCAAACGCTTCGGCAAACGCGTCGAAGGCTTCGGCGCGCAGGGTCAGGCCGGCAGCCATGGCGTGGCCGCCGAATTTGTCGATCAGCGACGGTGCTTTTTTGTAGACCAGATCCAGCGCGTCGCGCAGGTGGAAGCCGGGAATCGAACGCCCGGAGCCCTTGATCCAGCCATCCGCGCCGGGCGCGAAGGTGATGGTCGGACGATAGAACTTCTCCTTCAAACGCGAGGCCACAATGCCGATTACACCCTGATGCCACGAGTCGTCGAACACGCAGATGGTGCTGCGCTCGGCCGGCTCAAAAGCGTCCAGGTGCAGCATGGCCGTGTCCTGCATGTCGGCTTCGATTTCGCGGCGTTTCAGGTTGATGTCGTTGAGCTCCTGCGCCAGCTGCCATGCGCGGCCTTCATCGTCGGTGATCAGGCATTCGATCCCGAGCGACATGTCTTCCAGGCGTCCGGCCGCGTTCAGGCGTGGGCCGAGCGCGAACCCCAGGTCAAACGGATTGGCGTTGCGCGGCTCGCGCCCGGCCACGCGGAACAGCGCCGCCACGCCGGCGTGCATGCGGCCGGCGCGCATGCGCTTCAAGCCTTGCGCGACCAGGATGCGGTTGTTGGCGTCGAGGCGCACCACGTCGGCCACGGTGCCCAGTGCGACCAGATCGAGCAGGGCGTCCAGCTTGGGCTGCGTTTGCGCGTCGAACACGCCGCGCTTGCGCAGCTCCGCGCGCAGGGCCAGCAGCACGTAGAACATCACGCCCACGCCGGCAATGTGCTTGCTCGGGAAGCCGCACTCGGGCTGGTTCGGATTGACGATCACGCGCGCTGCGGGCAGGGTGTCGGACGGCAGGTGGTGGTCGGTCACCACCACTTCGATGCCGCGCCGGTTGGCCTCCGCCACGCCGTCGATGCTGGCGATGCCGTTATCGACGGTGATGATGATGTCCGGCTGCTTTTCACGCGCCGTCAGTTCGACGATTTCCGGCGTCAGGCCGTAGCCGTATTCGAAGCGGTTCGGCACGATGAAGTCGATGTTGGCGCCCATCGCGCGCAGGCCGCGCAGCGCCACGGCGCAGGCGGTGGCGCCGTCGCAATCGTAGTCGGCCACAATCACCATGCGCTTGCTGGCGGCGATGGAGTCGGCCAAAAACACGGCGGCGGCATCGATGTGCAGCAGGCCCGATGGCGGGATCATGGCCGCCAGTTCGCTCGACAGCTCTTTCGGATCGGTCAGCCCGCGCGCAGCGTACAGGCGCGCCAGCACAGGATGAACACCGTTCTGGCGCAGCATTTCGGATTCGCGGAACGGGCAGGGACGGGTGGTAATGCGGGTCATGATTGCTTCAACAGGGGAGTCAGGGACGGCTTGCGCCAGAATTTGCGTTGCGCCATGCCGGTGCTGGCGGCCGTGGTCCAGCCATTGCGGTGGCTGAGCCACAGCGTCACGCGCGCGATGCGGCCGGCTTTCAATGCGGCCAGCAGCGGGGAGAACCATTCCTGTTCGAGGCGCTGCATGCGCGCCAGCCAGTCGGCCCAGTCGCCCACCTGTGCCGGCGAAATCAGGTCGGCCAGCATGGCGCTGCCGCCGCTGGCGATCAGCTGTTCCGCATCCGGCTGGGCGGAGGACAGCGCCGCCATCCATTCCGTGCCGCCGACTATGGCCACGCGGCCGGTCGGCGCCGCCGGGCCGCTACCACCCCACAGCCAGCACGAATTCACCGGCTGCAGGCCGCGCGCCTGGCGCGCCTCGTTGACCGGGTGTTCGTGCCACAGCATCTGGATTTCGTTTTGCAGCTTGCGGAAGTCGCGCGCGTGCGCGCCTTCGGGCAGCCAGTCGCTCATGCTTTGAGTGCTGGTGACGTCCGGCGAAGCGGTGTGCAGCTCGGCCCAGTCGTCGGCGCGCAGGAACCACAGGCCGGGCGCGCCGTGCAGCAGCGGCTTGCCGATGTCTTCGCAATACGGGCGTGCCAATTCGTACAGCGCGCGCGAGTCGGCCTCGGCCAGCTGCAGGCCGCGCAGGTCGGACAGCAGCATGTGGGTGCGCGAGATGTGGACGTGGGCCGGTTGCAGCATGAACCAGTGGCCTTCGGCCGCTTCTTTCTGCATGCCGCAACCGCGCATCACGGCGGTGGCCAGCGGCGCGCCGGTGTCCGGCTGGTCCGGGGCGTTGGCCAGGCCGAGCGCGTGCGCCAGCCACGCTTCGTGCGGCAGGACGCGGCTGTCGTTGTCATAGACATGATGTTGCAAGTGACTGTGGCGGCTCAGCAACGACGCCAATGCAGGTGTTTTTAAGGCCCGGATCAGGTCGTTGGCCAGCTCGAGTGGGGGCAGTGCAAAGGGGAGTGCAAGAGTAATTTCGGTCATGACGAGATTGTAGGCCATCCCGCTGCACGCTGAGTGACATTCTTTGGGGAAATAAAGAATTCTCAAAAAGCCAAAATATTGAAAATAATTAATTATTCTATGAAAATATTCGCTATAATCTCGACAACTAACATGTTTTAAAGGCATCGCCTGATTCGCTGCGATGCTTCGTTTTACCTGCCACTTCTGCCTACCCAATCAGCGTAGCAGCCGTGCCGGCCCGATTGACAACTCCAAAAAACGACTTTTGAAGGCCCAGTATGAGTGCTATTAACATTGCTACCAGTATTAACATTTGCGAAGATACTTACGGTACTTTTGACATCCGCGATATCCTGCTTGCCGTCGGTCACGATCCCAAAACGACTACGCTGAAGATCAACACCATGTCGGTGGTGTTGCCGGATAAAACCATCACCACCAAGGATACGCCGCTGTTCGGCAAGATCGATGCCGACACCATCTACGTCAATCCGGGCGCCTGGGCGAAAGACTACAACGGCCAGTTCGCCACCTTTGAATTCGTGCTGGAGACCGGCACCGGCGTCAGCAATACCATCTCGCTGAGCCTGCAGGTGGTGGTGGACCCGGTCAACGATGCGCCAACCGGCGCCGACAAGATTTTCAACCTCAGCAGCGGCGCCCCGGTGGTGCTGGCGCAATCCGATTTCGGCTTTGTGGATGCGGTTGAACACGACGCCTTCCAGTCCGTCATCATCACTTCGCTGTCGACCGCCGGCAAGCTGACCCTGAACGGCGCGGCCGTGGCAGTGGGGGCGGAAATTTCGGCCGCCGACATCGCCGCCGGCAAGCTGGCTTTCGAGCCTAGCCAGACCACCTCGGGCAGTTTCGACATCGGCTTTAAAGTGCGCGACGCGGGCGGCCTGGTCGGCTGCAATGCGGCCGACACCAGCGTCACGCCAAATTACCTGACCTTCAAAGTCCCGCAAGCTCACCTCGGCGATATCGTCTGGGAAGACACTAACGGCAACGGCGTGCAGGACGGCGGCGAAGCCGGCCTGGCCGGCGTCACCGTGGTGCTGAAAGATACCGACGGCCATGTGGTCGCCACCACCACCACCGACGCCAGCGGCAAGTACCACTTCGACGTCAACGCCGGCAGCTACACCGTCAGCGTGCAGCCGCCAGCCGGCTACGCGGCCGCGCCGCAGGGGCAGGGCGGCAACGGCGCCGCCGACAGCGACATCGACGCCAGCGGCAACACCGGCACCGTCGTACTGACGCCGGGCCAGACCAATAACGACGTTGACGCCGGCCTGTATCGCCCAGTCTCGCTGGGCGACACCGTCTGGTACGACACCAACCGCAACGGCGTGCAGGACGGCGGCGAAGCCGGCGTGGCCGGCGTCAAAGTCACGCTGCTCGACGCTGCCGGCAATCCGGTGGCCGGCGCGACCGCCACCACCGACGCCAACGGCCACTACCAGTTCAGCGGCCTGCAGCCGGGCACCTACAGCGTGCAGTTCGACAAGACCTCGCTGCCTGCCAGCTACTACTTCACCAACGCCGGCCAGGGAGGCGATGCGGCCAGGGATTCGGACGCCGACGTCAACACCGGCGAGTCCGGCCAGATCACGCTCAACTCGGGTGAAACCAACCACACGCTGGACGCCGGCATCGTCATCCAGCAAGCCACCGTGGGCGACCGTGTTTGGGAAGACAGCAACGGCAACGGCGTGCAGGATGGCGGCGAAGCCGGCGTCGACGGCGCCACGGTGCAGCTCAAGGATGGCAACGGCAACGTGGTCGGCACCGTGGTCACCCATGATGGTGGCCAGTACAGCTTCACCGTCGATCCGGGCACTTACACCGTGTCGGTGGCGCCGCCAGCCGGCTACAGCTTCACTGGTGCAGGCAAGGGCGGCAACGGCGCGCTCGATAGCGACGTCGACTCCGCGGGTAATGCCAGCGTCACGCTGGCCGCCGGCGAGAACAACCCGAACATCGACGCCGGCGTCTACCGTCCTGCCTCGCTGAGCCAGGTGGTGTGGTTCGACGCCGACCGCGACGGCCGCCTGAACAACGGCGAAGCCGGCGCGCCGGGCATCAAAGTGATCCTGCTGGACGGCAGCGGCAATCCGGTGCCGGGCGCAGTCGCCACGACCGACGCCAGCGGCCACTACCAGTTCACCAACCTGGCGCCGGGCAGCTACAGCGTGCAGTTCGACAAGAGCAGCCTGCCGCCAGGCTATGACTTCACCACCGCCGCGCAAGGCGGCCCTGGCGGAGCGGGTTCGGATGCCGACACCGGCAGCGGCAAAACCGCGCAAGTCACGCTGGCCTCCGGCGACGACATTACGCTGCGCGCTGGCCTGGTGATCCAGCAAGCCACCATCGGCGACCGCGTATGGGAAGACAGCAACGGCAACGGTTTGCAGGATGCGGGCGAAGCCGGCATCGTTGGCGTCAAGGTCGACCTCAAGGATGAGAACGGCAACGTGGTGAAGACCACCACCACCGGCACCGACGGCAAGTACAGCTTCACCGTTGATCCGGGCAAGTACGCGATCTCGGTCACCGCGCCAGGCGGCATGAGCGCTACCGGCCAACACGCCGGCGCCGATGGCGTCGATAGTGACATCAATGCCGCCGGCCAGAGCGATCTGGTCACGCTGGCCGCCGGCCAGACCAACAACAACGTCGACGCCGGCTTCTACAAGGGCGCGACGCTGGGCGACAAGGTCTGGTTCGATACGAACCGCAACGGCGTGCAGGACAGCGGCGAAACCGGCGTGGCCGGCGTCAAAGTGCTGCTGCTGGACGCGGCCGGCAACCCGACCGGCGATAGCGCCACCACCGACGCCAGCGGCAGCTACAGCTTCACCAACCTCAAGCCGGGCACCTACAGCGTGCAGTTCGACAAAACCTCGCTGCCGGCCAACTACGTGTTCACTGGCGCCGACCTGGGCGGCAATGACGCCAGGGATTCGGACGCCAACACCGCCACCGGCAAGACCGCCAACGTGACGCTGGCATCGGGCGGCGTCAACAACGACCTCGACGCCGGCATCGTGGTGGTGCAGGCCAAGCTGGGCGACACCGTGTGGGAAGACAAGAACGGCAACGGCGTGCAGGATGCGGGCGAAGCCGGCATCGCCGGCGTCAGCGTGCAACTGAAGAACGCTGCCGGCACGGTGGTGCAGACCACCACCACCGGCGCCGACGGCAAGTACAGCTTCACCGCCGACCCTGGCAGCTACACCGTGTCGGTCACCGCGCCGTCCGGCTACAGCTTCACCGCCAAGGACGCGGGCAGCGATGACAGTGTCGACAGCGACTTCAGCGCCACCGGCCAGAGCAACACCGTGGTGCTGGCCTCGGGCGACAACAACACCAGCATCGACGCCGGCCTGTACAAGCTGGCCTCGGTCGGCGACCGTGTCTGGCTGGACACCAACAAGAACGGCATCCAGGATAGCGGCGAGAGCGGCGTTGGCGGCGTCAAGGTGAAGCTGCTGGACGCCAATGGCAACCAGGTCGGCGCCATCGCCACCACTGATGCCAGCGGCAACTACAGCTTCAACAACCTCAAGCCGGGCAGCTACACCGTGGTGTTCGACAAGTCCTCGCTGCCGGAGGGCATGGCCTTTACCACCGCCAACGCCGGTGGCAATGACCTGGCCGATTCGGACGTGAACGCCGCCGGCGTGTCGCATACCTTCACCCTGACCTCGGGTCAGATCGACAAGAGCGTGGACGCCGGTGTGCTGGCCGCCGCCACCATCGGCGACCGCGTGTGGATCGACAAGAACGGTAACGGTATCCAGGAAGACGGCGAGGGCGGCAAGTCGGGCGTGACCGTGGAGCTGCGCGACAATAGCGGCAACCTGGTGAAAACCACCACCACCGATAGCAACGGTTATTACAAGTTCTCGGTGGAGGCCGGCACCTACGCGGTCAACGTCAAGGCGCCAAGTGGCTACTACTACACCACCCAGGATGCCGGCAGCGATGACGCCAGGGACAGCGATGCCAACAGCAGCGGCGCGCTGGGCAAGGTGACCGTAGCGGCGGGCGATAACGTCACCAACATGGACGCCGGGTTGTATCAGAAAGCCGAAATCGGCGACAAGGTCTGGTGCGACCTCAACGGTGACGGCATCCAGCAGAGCGGCGAGGGCGGCGTGTCGGGTGTCAAAGTCACGCTGTACAACGACAAAGGCGTGGCGGTTGCTACCGACACCACCGACTCTTCCGGCCTGTACTCGTTCACCAACGTGGCGCCGGGAACCTACTCGGTCAAGTTCGGCGTGCCGGACGGCTACCAGTTCACCAAGGCCAACGCTGGCAGCGACGACAGCAAGGACAGCGATGCCGGCACCAATGGCATGACCGCGCAGTTCACCGTTACCTCGGGCCAGGTCGACAAGACCCATGACGCCGGCATCGTCAAGCTGGGCAGCATTGGCGACAAGGTGTGGGAAGACCTCAACTACAACGGCGTGCAGGACAGCGGCGAGAAGGGCGTGGAAGGCGTGACCGTCAAGCTGTACGACGGCAGCGGCGCGCTGAAAGGCACGACCAGCACCAACAGCGAGGGCAAATACCTGTTCGATGGCCTGGTGGCCGGCAACTACAAGGTGGAAGTGGTCAACAGCAGCGGCTGGTACTTCACCAAATCCGGCCAGGGCACCGACGCCACCGACTCCGACATCACCGCGATTTCGGGCAGCAGCGGCAAGACCGATACCATCACCCTCGGCCTGGGGCAAAACATCAGCACCGAGGATGCCGGCATCTACCGCAAGGCCAGCATCGGCGACAAGGTGTGGCGCGACGCCAACCACAACGGCGTGCAGGATAGCGGCGAAGAGGGCATCGGCGGCATCAGCGTGACGCTGTTCGACGCCAGCACCAACGCCAAGGTGGGCTCGACCATCAAGACCGACGCCAACGGGAACTACAAGTTCGTCGACCTGAACCCGGGCAGCTACTACCTGCAGTTCGACAAGACCGACGTCAAGGTGTACTTCGCTTCGGACAAGGCCACCTACAACATGAGCAACTGGAAGTGGGGCGTCAAGAATACCGGCACCAACGACCAGATCGACTCGGACGTGAATGGCGATGGCAAGTCGCTGGTGAATGTGACCAAGACCGACAACATCACGCTCACCTCGGGCAAGAACGACATGAGCTGGGACGCCACCATCACGCCGATCGCGATCGACCTGAATGGCGACGGCATCCACACCATCGCCCGCGAAGACATGACCGGCAGCTTCGACCTGCTGGGCACCGGCAAGGCGATCCAGACCGGCTGGCTGTCCAAAGGGGACGGCTTCCTGGCCATCGACAGCAACGGCAACGGCCAGATCGACAGCATCAACGAGCTGTTCGGCGGCGTCAGCAAAGGTTCCGGCTTTGCCAAGCTGGGCAGCTACGACAGCAACGGCGACGGCGTGGTCAACGCCAGCGACGCGCTGTTCGCCAGCCTGCGCATCTGGCAGGACGCCAACAGCAACGGCAAGACCGATGCCGGCGAGCTGCTCACGCTGGCGCAGGCCGGCGTGGTCAGCCTGACCGTCGCGCACACCGACCTGCCGTTCATCGATGAAAACAACAACTTGCATCTGGAGCGCAGCAGCGTCACGCTGAGCAACGGCAAGGCGGCTGACATGACCGACGTGTACTTCAACGTCTCGGCAGCCGATGCGGCAGCGGCCGGCATTACCACGCCGACCCTGGCCGAACTGGTGGGCCAGAGCTCGACTATTCACATTTAATGTTAATTAATTTAAAAAGAGAAAAGACATCATGAAAATCAAAACCGCACTGAAAGCCGCCGCGTTTGCCGCCACCATGGCCTTCGCCGGCGCCAGCCACGCTGCCATCGACATTCCAAGCGCCGACACTGGCCTGGTGTTCGACTCGGACGGTGCTATCATCCATGGCTTCCCGGGCGTGCAGCCGCTGGCAACCTACTCGGTGACCGGCAGCTCGCTGGCGGATTCCATCCTGGCCTTCTGCGTCCAGCCGACCGTCGACCAGGTGACTGGCGCGGTGTACACCGAGCACAGCGCCGTGAGCAGCGTGTCCTCGATTTCGCTGTTTGCCGATGCCGGCCTGGCAAATCGCGCCAACCGCATCCAGGCCCTGTTCGAGCAAAACTACGGCAGCTTGACCAACGGCGCAGCCCGTCTGAGCTTTGCGGTCGCGCTGTGGGACCTGGCGGCCGACGATGGCACCCTGGCCACCGGCCTGCAAGCCTATACCGATGCCGCTTACGCCTTCGATGCCGCGAACGGCGACACCGTCGACCTGGTAGCCACCCAGGCCATGCTGGACCACACCGTTGGCGCGACGCTGACCGGCGCCTACAAATACACCCTGTTCACCGGCCGCGGCGCCGGCAGCGACTTCGATAACTCGCAGGCGCTGCTGAGCGTGACCTCGGCCGTGCCGGAAGCCGATACCTGGGCCATGATGGCTGTCGGCCTGGGCCTGGTGGGCTTCATGGGCCGCCGCAAATCCAAAAAGAGCGAGAAATTCGCCGCTTAAGAAGGCTTTAGGCCCGATGCCGCGCCCCGCAGCTAAGCTGCCCGGCGCGGCTTTTTTATGGCACACTTCGGGCTTGTCGAGTTTCAATCCTCCCGGAGCCCATGAGTATTCTCAAGAATCTGCCGTTCGAATGGCTGGTCGGCCTGCGCTACACGCGCGCCGGCAAGCGCAGCGGACGCAATAGCTTTATCTCCTTTATCTCGCTGATATCGATGGCCGGCATTGGCCTTGGCGTGGCGGCCCTGATCGTCGTGCTGTCGGTGATGAACGGCTTCCAGAAGGAAGTCACGGACCGCATGCTGTCGGTGCTGGCCCACGTCGAAATCTTCGACGCCCGCGGTTCCATGCCGGACTGGCAGCAGGAAGCCGCCGAAGCGCGCAAGAATCCTGAAGTGATCGGCACCGCGCCGTTCGCCGAAACCCAGGGCATGCTGGTGCGCGACGACGTGCTGCGTCCGGCCATCGTGCGCGGCGTGCTGCCGGAAGAAGAGCCGAAAGTCTCTGAGGTGGCCAAGCAGACCAAGCGTGGCAGCTTCAACGCGCTGCAGCCGGGCGCCTACAACATCGTGCTGGGTATCGAACTGGCGCGCACCCTGCGCGTTAATCTCGGCGAGAAGGTGACGCTGGCGCTGGCCCAGGGCCAGCCGACACCGGCCGGCGTGCTGCCGCGTGTGCGCACCTTCACCGTGGTCGGCATCTTTGAAGCGGGTCACAACGAGTTCGATTCGGCGCTGGCCTTCGTCCACCTGACCGACGCTGAAAAGCTGCTGCGCATCGACGCGCCGGCCGGCCTGCGCCTGCGCCTGCAGGACATGCACCGCGCGCCGCAAGTGGCGCAAGACCTGAAGAATTCCATGCCGGGCGACCTGTTCGTGCGCGACTGGTCCAAGCTGAACGCCAACTGGTTCGCCGCCGTACAGACCGAGAAGCGCATGATGTTCATCATCCTGACCCTGATCATCGCGGTGGCGGCCTTCAACCTGGTGTCCACCCTGGTGATGACCGTGACCGACAAGCAGGCCGACATCGCCATCCTGCGCACGCTGGGCGCCTCGCCGCGCTCCATCATGAAGATCTTCATGATCCAGGGCGCGCTGGTGGGCATTCTCGGCACCTTGATCGGCGTGAGCCTGGGCGTGCTGGTGGCGCTCAACATCGACGTCATCGTGCCGTTTATCGAACATTTATTGGGAGTGCAGTTCTTGTCCAAGGATATCTACTACATCAGTACCGTGCCGTCGGACCTGCGCTGGCCGGACGTGTTCAAGATCGGCGGCGTGGCCGTGGTGCTGGCCTTCGTTGCGACCTTGTACCCAAGCTGGTGGGCCGCCCGTGTGAAACCTGCGGAGGCGCTGCGCTATGAGTGATAACCCGATCATCCTGTCCTGCCGCAATCTCGGCAAGACCTTTACCCAGGGCTCGTATTCGGTGCAGGTATTGGCCGGTATCGATATCGATGTGCGGCGCGGCGAGCGCGTGGCGATTGTGGGCGCGTCCGGCTCCGGCAAATCGACGCTGCTGCATTTGCTGGGCGGCCTCGATACGCCGACCAGCGGCAGCGTGACCTTGCAGGACAAGGACTTCGCCAGCCTGAGCGAAACCGCGCGCGGCGATTTGCGTAATTCATCGCTGGGCTTCGTCTACCAGTTCCACCACCTGCTGCCGGAATTCAGCGCGCTCGATAACGTCGCCATGCCGCTGATGATCCGCCGCGTGAAGCGCGGCGACGCCGAATCGGCGGCGATGCAAATCCTCAAGCGCGTCAATCTCGGCAAGCGCGTCTCGCACGTGCCGGGCGAACTGTCGGGCGGCGAGCGGCAGCGCGTGGCGCTGGCGCGCGCGCTGGTCACGCAGCCGGCCTGCGTGCTGGCCGATGAACCGACCGGCAACCTCGATCACGCCACGGCGCAGCAGATCTTCGACTTGATGCTGGAGCTGTCGCGTACCCTGGGCACGGCCTTCGTGATCGTCACCCACGATATCGAACTGGCGCGCCGCTGCGACCGCGTGCTGCGCATGACCGACCAGGGACTGCAGCCGGACGAGGTGTAAGCCATGTGGATCGACACCCACTGCCATCTGGACGCGCACGAATTCGGCGGCGAATCCGTAGCGCAGGCCGCACTGGCCAAGGCGCAGGGCGTCGATATGATCGTGCTGCCGGCGGTGGAGGTGGCCAACTTCTCCATCGTCGCGCAGCTGGCGGCCAGCGTGGACAACGCCTGCTACGCGCTTGGCATCCATCCGATCTACGTGCCGCATGCCGAAGAGGATCACCTGCGCCTGCTGCGCGAGCAGGTCGCAGCCGCCATGAGCGATCCGCGCTTCGTGGCACTGGGTGAGATCGGTCTCGATTTCTTCATTCCCATGCTGAACGAGCCGGCCATGCGCGAGAAGCAGATTTACTTCTTCCGCGAACAGCTGAAGATCGCCCGCGACTTCGATTTGCCGGTGCTGACCCACGTGCGCCGCTCGCAGGACGTGGTGCTCAAGCACCTGCGCCAGATTCGCCCCAACGGCGGCATCGCCCACGCCTTCAACGGCAGCGAGCAGCAGGCCAAGGGCTATATCGATCTCGGTTTCAAGCTCGGTTTCGGCGGCGCGATGACTTTTACGCGCGCGCTGCAAATCCGCAGGCTGGCGGCCGGGCTGCCGCTGGAATCCATCGTGCTGGAAACTGATGCGCCGGATATCTCGCCGGCCTGGGTTCACCCCGGCCGCAACAGCCCGGACCAGATTCCGCGCATCGGCGCCGTGCTGGCCGAGTTGCGCGGCATGACGACGGAGCTGGTGGCCGCCGCCACCAGCGCCAATGCGCGCGCCGTGCTGCCGCGCATGGCGCGCTTGTAGTGGGATTTGGATAGATTTAACAATCACTTTACGGTGCATAATTGGCAATTTTGACTGCCAACCAATGGAGCGCCGCATGAAATCACTCGTACTCAATAATAGCCTCGCAGCCCTCTTGCTGGTGCCCGCCCTCGGTTTTGCCGGGCCGAGCGAGGTATCCGAACGCGCCATTGACGTGCCGAAGTGCGCCGCGCCAGCCGCCAAGGTGGTGTTCACCGAATTCAAATGTAAATCGGCCGACTGCTCGTCGGGCGCCGGCCAGCAGGACCCGCGCCAGTACCGCTGGTGGGAGCGCCAGGGCAATGTGGCGCAGCCGACTTACACCGGCGTCGGCACCGGCATGACCGAAATGCTGGCCACCGCGCTGACCCAGACCGGCTGCTTCGACGTGCAGGAGCGCGCCGAACTGGACGAGATCAACAAGGAACTGGCGCTGGTCGGCAAGAAGGTGGAAGCCGAGGCGGCCGATTACATGATCACCGGCTCGATCACCTCGCTGGGCTTCGAGCAAAGCTCCACCGGCCTGGGCGGCATGAGCTTCCTGAAAGGCCCGCTGGCGCTGCTGGCCGGCTCGGTCGACTACAAGAAATCCAAGGTGCACATGAACATGGATATCCGCGTGGTCGATGTCAAGCGCGCCAAGATCATCGCCTCCAAGACCTTCCAGGCCAACAACGAGAAAACCGGTTTCGGCATCTCGGCACTGGGCTGGGGCGGCGGCACCGCGCTGGGCGGCAACCACGCATCGATCAGCGGCTCGCCGCTGGAAGAAGTGGCGCGCGACCTGCTGGTGAAATCGACCGCGTTCCTGAGCGAGACCATCGCTGCCAAAAACATCACCGAGCGCGTGGCGGTGAAGGCAACCGACGTCAGCGTCAAATAAGCGTTGATATTTAAAGCAGTATCAAACGGCGAATAAAATTGATTGGATTGGTTGTTGCGATCTCCCTAAGATATTTCCATAACTACAGAGGGAGACGAAATGCAACACCAATCTATCCGCGCTGCGGCGGCGTCCGCACGTCCATTCCACCTGAAACTGTCTGTCACCGCACTGCTGGGCGCAGGCCTGCTCAGTAGCGCTTCGGTGTGGGCGCAGGCGGCCGCCGAACAGACCGGGCAGCAGGCTGATACCACGACCGTGGTCGTTACGGGCGTCAAGGCATCGCTGATCAAGAGCCTGGCCATCAAGCGCACCAGCGATCAGGTGGTGGAATCGGTGGTTGCCGAAGACATCGGCAAGCTGCCCGATAACAACGTGGTCGAAGCGCTGCAGCGCGTGACCGGTATTCAGGTCACCAACCGCGCCGGCGGCGAAGTCGGCACCTTGTCCATCCGTGGCTTGCCCGACGTGCAGACCACCTGGAACGGCCGCAATATCTTTACCGCGTCCGGCACGCAGGTTGCGTTGCAGGACATTCCGTCGACTCTGGTGCGCCAGATCGACGTCTACAAGACCCGCGACGCCAGCCAGCTGGACACCGGCATTGCCGGCCAGGTGGACGTGAAGTCGCTGCGCCCGTTCGATTTCAAGGGAGCGAAAGTATCGCTGTCGGCGCGTGAAACCTATCTCGAGCCCGCGAAGAAGGCCAACCCGCAGCTGAGCGCCTTGTTCAGCAACCGCTGGGAAACCGGCATCGGCGAAGTCGGCGCCCTGGTCAATCTGTCGGCGACCGAAACCAGGTACCGCAACGAAAGCGTGACGCCGGGCGCCATGGTGCCGTTTGCCAGCCCCAATGCCGCCGAAGATCCCGCAGGTTACATTCCCTTGCAGCGCATCTTCGACAACGCGATCTGGACGCCAGGCACGCATACCGGCTTGCCGATGGCAGCGGGCTCGACGCTGAACTTCAACGGCAAGGCTTATCCTTACTACCTGTCGCGCGACGCCGTGTTCCAGAGCGACCTGCAGGGCAAGCGCGAGCGTCCTGCAGCCAATCTCGCCCTGCAGTGGAAACCGAACAGCGATGCCGTCTACACCTTTGAATCGATGTACAACGGCTATCGCGACAAGGCCTTCAACCAGTTGCTGTTCAGCTTTGTTGACTGGTGGGGCGATCTCGGCAGCAATCCTGCGGGGACGATTACGACCTACCCGGGCACCAACGTGATCAAGAGCCGTACCGTCAATAACGTGTATGGCTTCAATAGCGGCGACTACACCACGTCGGCAACCGATTCCTACGTCTATGCGCTGAACGGCAAATGGAACCTGGGCGACCGCCTGAAGCTGGAAGGTGACCTGTCGTACCAGACCAGTACCTATCACTCGGAATTCACCGCCACCCGGATCGATCGCGTTGCACCGTCCATCAACGTCAACTTCAATGACGGCGGCAACAACACCTCCTTCCATTTCAATAACGACGCCGACCTGGCCAACCCGGCCAAGTGGAATGTGGCGCAGTTCTACGATAACGCCAACCGCAACAAGGGCAGCGCCACGACAGCCAATCTGACCGGCGTCTACGATGCCGACTGGGGCGCGCTGCAGACCATCCACTTCGGCGCGCGCTTCGACGACCGCAAGGCGTCGGAAGCCAACCGCACGCAATCGGGCAACCTGAACCGCAACCTCGCGTCGCTGGGTTCGGAGTATTCCATCACCAACTCGAACTTCGGCACCGACATCTCGGACGTACCGCGCTCGTGGGTGGAGCCGAATGCCTACTACATCCGCGACAATATCGACGCATGGCGCAAGCTGTATAACGCGGCCGATCCGAACTTCCTGACCACGGACAAACTGAGCCTGCAGAAGACGTTCGAGGTGGAAGAAAAAACCAGCAACCTGTTCCTGATGGGGAATTTCCAGAACGAGCTGTTCGGCCATCGCCTGCGCGCCAATGTCGGCGCGCGCTACGTCAAGGTCGATACCGACATGACCTTCTACAAAGTCGACGCCACCACCAAGGCGGTCACGCCGTCCAGTGCCAGCAAGTCGACCAGCAAGGTCCTGCCGAGCATGACCCTGATCTACGATCCGGCCAGCGACGTGGTGGTGCGCTTCAACTATGGCGAAACCCTGCGCCGTCCGAACTTCGGCGATCTGAATCCGGTGCTGCAGCTTGGCGACGACGTGTCCAAGGTCGGTTATGGCTCGGGCAGCGGCGGCAATCCGGACCTGAAACCGACCCGCTCCAAGAACCTCGACCTGACCGCCGAGTGGTACTTCCAGAAGGACAGCGCACTTTACGGCACGCTGTTCAAGCGCAAGATCGACGGTCTGGTGGTGGGCTTGCGTCACCGTGTCCACGTCGATCCGGCAAACGACCCGTTCCGCAACTCGACCGGCGGCGGCGACCACAGCAACGGCTACGACTACGTCATCAACTCGCCGGTCAACGCCTCCAACGGCAAGATCAGTGGCGCCGAGCTGGGCTTGATCTACTTCCCGAAAGGTCTGCCGAGCATGCTGGACGGCCTGGGCTTCCAGGGCAGCTATACGCGCCTGACCTCGTCGCAGAATGTGCCTGACGCTAATGATGCGGGCGTGGTCGTGGCCCAGCTCGAGACGCCATTCTTCGGCGTGTCGAAGAGTTCCTACAACGCCACCCTGGCGTATGAAAAAGGTCCGGTCAGCGCGCGCTTGTCGCAGGTTTGGCGCTCCGGCTTCCTGGCCGCCAACGAAGCCGCCTTGTTTGCCAATCCGATCGGCATCTGGCGTCATCCGGAAAAGAGCGTGGACATGCAGGTGTCGTACAAAATCAACGACAACATGTCGGTCGATATCAGCGGCGTCAACCTGACCAACGAAATGCAGCAGCAGTACTACCACTTCGGCAGTGCGGGCAACGCGCAGGTCAGCAACTTCGGCACGCTGCAGATCGGACGTTCGGTCTCGGTTGGCTTGCGCTGGAAAATGTAAGCTGAACTGAGCCACATCAAACGGCGGCAGCCTTCCAGGCCTGCCGCCGTTGTTGTTTGCGTAGTATCGCTGGATGGAGGGCGGTGCTATGCGGCTGGCGTTGATCGGCTTTGCGATGGGGGCGGCTTGCTTGCAGGTGCAGGCGGCGTTGCCGTCGCCGCTCGCCATGGCGATCTCGCTGGCGATGCTGGCGGCGTGGTTGCTGGTTTGGCGCCGTATCGCGGCGCGGGTGCGCCCGGTGGTGCGCGGCTTGGCGGCACTGCTTGCGGGCAGTGCCGCCGGCTTCCTGTGGGCCGCGTGGCTGGCGCTGCGGGCGTTGGCGCCTGAGTTGGCGCTGGCCGACGAGGGCCGCGATTTGCGCATCGTTGGCACGGTCGATAATTTGCCGTACAAGTTTTCGCAGGGAGTGCGGTTTAACTTTGCGGTGGAGCGTACGGATGGCGTAGTGCCACCGAGGGTGGCGCTGTCGTGGTACGCCGGTTATCGCGACCAGCGCAACGATGTCCCGGACCTGCGGCCCGGCGAGCGTTGGCAGTTGACGGTGCGCTTGCAGCGGCCGCACGGCAACGTCAATCCTTACGGCTTCGATTACGAAGCGTGGCTGCTGGAGCAGGGCGTGCGTGCTACCGGTTATGTGCGCGTGGCGCGCGATAATCAGCGGCTGGACGATTTTGTTTTCAGCATCGGCAATGCGGTCGAGCATTGCCGCGCGCTGCTGCGGCAGCGCATTCTCGCGGCGCTGCCCGGCAAGCCGTATGCCGGTGTGATCGTGGCACTGGTGGTAGGCGATCAGCGCGGCATCGATCAATCGGACTGGCAGGTGTTCAACCGCACAGGCATTGGACACTTGATCAGCATCTCCGGGCTGCACATTACGATGGTGGCCGGGCTGTTTGCGTGGTGTGCTTTCACGCTGTGGCGCTGGTCGTTCTTCACGCGCGCGCAATTGCCGTTGCTGCTGCCGGCACAGAGGGTGGCGGCGCTGGTGGGCGCCGGTGTGGCGCTGCTGTATGTGCTGCTGGCAGGCTTTGGTGTGCCGGCGCAGCGCACGTTGTACATGCTGTCCGTGGTCGCCGCCGCGCTGTGGCTCGATCGCCTGACCAGCATTTCGCACGTGCTGTGTACTGCGCTGGGCGTGGTGGTCGTGATTGATCCTTGGGCCGTGCTGTGGCCGGGCTTCTGGCTGTCGTTCGGCGCGGTGGGCATCATCCTGTACGCGACCGTGGGCCGCACCGCGCCGCCGATGCAGCACGCGCCGCATGTGCCGATCCCGCTCTCGCACCGCGAACGGCTCTTGCTGGCGTTGCGCGTCGGCGCGCACACGCAATACGTGGTGACGTTCGGGCTGGTGCCGGTCACCATACTGCTGTTCGGCCAGATCTCGATCGTCAGCCCGCTGGCGAACGCGGTGGCGATACCGTTGATCAGCCTTGTGGTCACGCCGCTGGCACTGGTGGGCAGTCTGCTGCCGCCTATGCTGGCGGTGCCGATGCTGGGCTTTGCGCATCTGCTGGTGGAAGCGCTGGCGCAATGCCTGCAGTGGTTCAGCGCCTTGCGCTACGCCGTGTGGAGCGCGCCGGTGCCGCCGTTCTGGCTATTCTGCTGGGCCATGTCCGGCACCATCTGGCTGCTCGCGCCGCGCGGATGGCCGGTGCGGTGGCTCGGCCTCGCAACCTGGATTCCGCTGCTGGCCGCAGAACCTGCGCACCCGGCGCCGGGCCGCATGACCGTCACCGCATTCGATGTAGGGCAGGGCATGGCGCTGCTGATCGAGACCAGCGGCCATCGCCTGCTGTACGATACCGGCCCCGCCTACACGCCTGAAACCAACGCCGGCAACCGCATCCTGCTGCCGTACCTGCGGGCGCGCGGCATCGGCGCGCTGGATGGCATGGTGATCTCGCACAGCGATGCAGATCATTCCGGCGGCGCGTTGTCGCTGCTGGAGGGCGTGAACACCGGCTGGGTGCTGTCATCGCTGCCAACGCGGCATGCTATCGCGCAGGCAGCTCGCCGGCATGTGCACTGCGCCACAGGGCAGCAATGGACGTGGGATGGCGTGCGCTTTGAAGTGCTGCATCCGCAAGCCGCCAGCTATGCCGACGCCACGCTCAAGCCGAACGCGCGCGGCTGCACGCTGAAGATCACGGCAGGCGGCAAATCGATCCTGCTGGCCGGCGATATCGAAGCCGCACAGGAAGCGCAACTGGTACGCCACGGCGGCCTGCAGGCCGACGTCCTGCTTGCACCGCACCACGGCAGCGGCACCAGCTCCACCCGCGAATTCCTGCTGGCGGTGCGGCCGCAGGCGGCGATATTCCAGGTCGGGCATCGCAACCGCTACGGCCATCCCAAGCGCGAAGTCTATGAGCGCTACGGCGCCCTCGATATCCAGCGCTACCGCACCGACCAACTGGGCGCCCTGACGCTGGAATTTGATGAAACCATACGAATTTCCAGCTACCGAAGCACCCACGCCCGCTATTGGCAAGCGCGTTAATTAGAGCAGTTCCACCAACCGCCATCCCGCACTCCCATTACAATGGGGAAAAAATAACCATACGGGAGACCGCTTGTGAGCAAGCCCAAGCTGCATTTCGCGCACGCCAACAGCTATCCGGCGGGCGTCTATCGCCAGTTCTTTGCACTGCTGTCCGAGGATTTCGATATCCAGTCGCTGGACATGCACGCCCATAATCCGCAGTACCCGGTCACCGACTGCTGGCCGCACCTGGTCGACGAATACATCAACGAACTGACCACCCGCTACACCGAGCCGGTGATCCTGGTCGGCCACTCGCTGGGCGGCATGCTGAGCCTGATGGTGGCGCACAAGCGGCCGGACCTGGTGCGCTGCGTGGTGATGCTGGACGCGCCGGTCGTCGGCGGCTGGCGTGCCTTTGCCTGGCGCATGATCAAGCTGCTGGGCCGCGCCTACAGCGTGCCGCCGGCCAAATTCTCTATCCGCCGCCGCAACGTCTGGCCCGATGCGCAAGCCGCGCATGACCATTTCGCCGGCAAGGAACTGTTCGCGGCCTGGGCGCCCGGCGTGCTGGCCGATTACATGGAAAGCGGCCTGAAACCGCATCCGGACGGCGTCCAGCTGCGCTACACGCGCGAGCAGGAAACCGCCGTCTACGCCAGCTTGCCGCACCACCTGCCCAAGCTGCTGAGCAAGGGCTACCCGGTGCCGATCGGCTTCATCGGCGGCGACAATTCGTGGGAGACCAGCCAGTCCGGCCACCAGCACACGCAGGCGCTGGTGGGGCCGCATTTCCGCATCGTGCCGGGCGGCCACCTGTTCCCGATGGAGAACCCGCGCCTGGCCGCGCACGCGACCAAGGAAATGATTGCCGACCTGTTATCGGTGCAATCTGGTAAAAAAGTTCTTAAAAAAGAAGCTTTAGCGTAAAATCTCGGGCATTGTAAAACTCAGGGGTGCCTTGCGATGACGATTAAAAGCGATAAATGGATACGCCGTATGGCGGAGCAGCACGGGATGATCGAGCCATTCTTCCCGGACCAGGTACGCCAGGAAGACGGCCGCAAGGTGATTTCCTACGGCACCTCGTCGTATGGCTACGATATCCGCTGCGCCGATGAGTTCAAGGTGTTCACCAACATCAACAGCACCATCGTCGATCCGAAGAACTTCGACTCCAACTCCTTCGTGGACATCAAGAGCGACGTCTGCATCATTCCGCCGAACTCGTTTGCGCTGGCCCGCACCGTCGAATACTTCCGCATCCCGCGCAACATCCTGACCGTGTGCCTGGGCAAATCGACCTACGCGCGCTGCGGCATCATTGTCAACGTGACGCCATTCGAGCCGGAATGGGAAGGCTACGTGACGCTGGAATTCTCCAACACCACGCCGCTGCCGGCCAAGATTTATGCCGGCGAAGGCTGCGCGCAGGTGCTGTTCTTCGAAAGCGATGAGGTGTGCGACGTGTCGTACAAGGACCGCAACGGCAAGTATCAGGGCCAGCACGGCGTGACCCTGCCAAAAGCGTAATGCCCGCTGCCGGTCAGCTCTTGACCGGCAAAATCATTTCCACGCACAGGCCGCCGCCGGCACGGTTGCTGGCCTTGATGCTGCCGCCGTGCGCCTCGATCACATGCTGGGCAATCGCCAGGCCGAGGCCGTGGCCTTCGGTGCTGGCGTTGCTTGACCGGAAGAAGGGCTGGAAGATGGTGTCCAGATCGGCCGGCGACACGCCCGGTCCCCGGTCCAGCACGCGGATCAGCAGCTGTTTCGATTCCGGCAGCGCACGCGCCTGCAACTGCACCGCGCCGCCTTCCGGGCTGTGCTTGATGGCGTTGCGTACCACGTTTTCAATCGCGCGCCCCAGCAGGTCCGGCTGACCGATCACTTGTACGTCCGTCTCGCCTTCGAGCAGCACGCTGCGGTGCTGGCTGGCTGCCTCGTAGTGGGCGTCGTCGGCGATCTGGCCGAGCAGGTCGGCCATGCTGATTTCCTCCTGGCTGGCCTTGATGGCGCCGGCTTCCAGGCGCGCCAGCGTCAATAGCTCGCCCACCAGTTTGTCCATGCGTACGCTCTCGCGCTCGATGCGCTCCATCGAGGCGCTCCATTTTTCCGGCTGCTGGTGCGCCAGCCCGATGGCCGCCTGCAGGCGCGCCAGCGGCGAGCGCAGTTCGTGCGAAACGTCATGCAGCAGACGGGTCTGGCCGTCGATCAGGCTGCGCAGGCGCGCCGTCATGCGGTCGAAGTCGCGGCCGAGGTCGTTGAGTTCGTCGCCGACCTTGCCGCTGTCGTTAGCGAAGCGCGGCGCCAGGTCGCCGTTGGCCGCAGCATCGAAGGCCTGGCGCAGGGCGCGGATCGGGCGCGAGAAATACCATGCCAGCAGTACCGCAAACAGCAGGCTGGCGGCGGTGGCGGCCGCAATCGGCACCCAGGGGCCGAGCGGCTGGAAGCGCGGCCCCCATGGGCGCTCGCCCATGTCGCGCCGGCCGTCCATGCCGGGGCCGCCGGGACCAGGCTGCGCGCCGCCGTCGCCAAAGCCCGGGCCGGCCTCCGGGCCGTTGCCGGGGCCCGGGCGCGGACCGAAGCCGCGCGCGTCAGTCGAGGCCTGGCTGCGGTCCGGTGCGGGCGGGGCGTCTGGCGGCGGGCCGGGCGGGCGGCGGTTGCGCTGGTCGTCGCCTTGCAAGGCTGAGGCGGCCTTGATGGCCATCTGCGCGCTGCCGCCGAGGCCGGCCAGCAGCGGACGGGTTTCGCTTTCCAGCGTGCGCAAGTGTTCCCCCGATGGCAGGAACAGCAGGTAGCGCTGGCCGTCGTCGGCTGTCACCTGGCGCACCACGCGGCGCTTGCCGTCTTCCTTGAGGCGCACGCGCGACTCTTCCATGGTGCGCGGATTGACGATCCGTCCCAGCAGCTCATGCCCCTGTTCGTCGACCGCGTAGACGCGGTGCCGCTCCATGTTTTCCAGCATGCGCTGCAAGCCTTTCACGCCGCCGAATTCCAGTGTCGAGGCGGCCGCGTTGATGGCCATTTCGGCCGGCGGGCTGGTATCGAGATTGGGCGGCTGGCTGTTCAACTGATTGCGGTTCTTCAGCCACACCGCGCCGCCGATGCAGACAATGGCGGCCAGCTGCGCCAGCAGGATGGACAGGAAGAACTTCCAGAACAAACGGCCCAAGGCTTACTCCTTGATCAGCTGGTAGCCCAGGCGGTACACAGTCTGCAGGCAGGAGCGGCCGTCGGCGATGGTGCCGAGCTTGTGGCGCAGCGAGCTCAGGTGAACGTCGATGTTGCGGTCGAAACGCGCCAGCGGCCGGCCCAGGCCTTGCTCGGACAGGGTGTTCTTGCTGACCGGGCGGCCGGCGTTGCGCGCCAGCACTTCGAGCAGGTTGAATTCGGTGCTGGTCAGTTCCAGCTTGTCGCCGGCCCAGGTGGCGCGGCGCTGTTCCGGCCACATGGTCAGCTGGCCGACGGTGATGGCGGTTTGCGCGCTGGTGTCGGCCGGCACGCTTTGCGCGCGGCGCAGGATGGCGCGGATGCGGGCGGTCAGCTCGCGCGGGGTGCACGGCTTGGCCACGTAGTCGTCGGCGCCCAGCTCCAGGCCGACGATGCGGTCGGTGTCGTCGCCGCGCCCGGTCAGCATCAGAATCGGCAGCTGGCTGCTGGTGCGGATGCGGCGCAGGGTTTCCAGGCCATTCATGCGCGGCATCATCACGTCGAGGATGGCGATGGAATACAGGCCGGTGAAGGCTTCGGCGGTGCCGGCTTCGCCGTCGTGCACGGTTTTAACCTCAAAGCCTTCCTGCTCCAGGTATTCCTTGAACATGCCCACCAGTTCGATGTCGTCGTCTATCAGCAGTACTTTGCTCTTCATTGCAGCGGTTTTCTTTAGATACAGATTGCCCATCATAACAGCCTGGACCCGCACGGCGACGGGCTTTTACCCGGTTTTACAGCCTGTTTACGCCGATTTACGTTGCGCTTACGGCACTTAACACAAGAGAAACACAGAATGGAGGCTCATTACCAATCAAGGGATTCTTTGCATGAAAACATCAAAACCAAGCGTACGCAATGTCCTGCTGGCGGTGGTCCTGGCGCTGCCGCTGTTTGCCATGGGAGGCGCCGCCCGCGCCGATGAGATGGGGGGCGGCGAACCGCCGATGGCGCACGGCGAGCGCGGCCCGCGCGATCCGGAACATGACGGGCCAGGCTTCGGACCCGGCCCGGGCGGCCCAGGTTTCGGCCCTGGCCGTCCGCCCTTGTTCCGCGGCCTGGACTTGAGCGACGCGCAGCAAGACCAGATCTTCGCCATCCTGCACGCGGAAGCGCCTTACCTGCGCGAACAGTTCAAGGCCGCAGGCAAGGCGCGCGAGGCGCTGCATGCGCTGGCCACTGCCGACAAGTACGACGACGCCAAGGCCGCCGCGCTGGCCAAGGACCTCGCCACCGCCGAAAGCAATCTCGCCTTGCAGCACGTGCGCACTCAACAGAAATTGCTGGCCGTGCTTACGCCCGAACAGCGCAACAAGCAAGCGGACGAAAAGCCGCGCCATCCGCAGCGCCCTTAACGTTGTTTTGCAAAGTAGCACCGTAGTCCCCCCTCAAACCTAATAAGCGGAGAACCGTATGTCTATCAGCGCCCTGAGTTCCAGTAGCGCTGCCAGCGCGCTCAGTTTCCTGAGCCGTTTGAGCAGCACCAACAGCACCAGCAGCACCAATACGAACAGCACCGGGGGAGTGCGCCCGCCACCGCCGCCACCAGATGACGGCGGCGGTTTCGCCGACGCCATCGCCGAAGCCCTGAAGGCGATCGGCATCACCGACGCCGGTTCGAGCAGCAGCACCGACAGCTCAACCGCTTCGGTCTCGGCCAGCAGCGATACCAGCGACACCACCAGCACCGACGACGTGGCCGCCGCACTGGGCAGCTTCTTGCAAAGCCTGATGGGCGCGCTGCATGCACAGAACAGCGAGAGCGCCGAGGCGCCGCCACCGCCGCCATACGGCGAGCAGGGCGGCCCTGGCGGTCCCGGCAAGCTGGAATCGGACCTGCAAAGCCTGATGTCGGAACTGAGCTCGGGCACCAGCTCCACCGATAGCACCAGCAGCGACAGCGATGCGGTCGATCAGCTGGAAAGCGCGTTCGCCAATCTGCTGGACAAACTGGGCGTCAGCACCGACAGCACCGACAGCACGGATAGCACCAGCAGCACCAATGCTGCCACCAAGCTGGCCGCCTTCCTGCAGGCGCTGTCGACCAAGGTCGGCAGCAACGGCACCAGCGGCAATCTGGTCAACACCACGGTTTAAGCCTTAGCAGTACTCGCCGCCGCGCGCTGTTGCACGGCGGCTTTCTCACCCAAGTAGGAGTAGGTATGGATTCTCACGACGATCACCACGAACACAGCCTGACGGCCGACCTTACCGCCATGCTCAACCTGAATAGCGACCGTCGCCAGACGCTGCGCTGGCTGTTGGCTGGCGCTTCCGCATTGCCGATGCTCGGATGCGGCGGCGGTTCGGGTAGCGACAGCACCACCACCAGCACCTCGACTTCGACCACCACCACGACGACCGGCACCACGACGACCGGCACCAGCACCACCGGCACCACCACGACCACCACCGGCTCGTGCTCGGTCATCCCGGAAGAAACCGGCGGTCCGTATCCTGGCGACGGCACCAACAGCAACAGCAGCGGCGTGGTCAATGTGCTGACCCAGTCGGGCGTGGTGCGCAGCGACATCCGCAGCAGCTTCGGCAGCGCCAGCGGCACGGCTGCTGGGGTAGCGCTGACCATCAAACTGCAAATCGTCAACGCCAACAACAATTGCGCGGCGCTGGCCGGGGCCGCTGTCTACCTGTGGCACTGCGACCGTGACGGCAACTACTCGCTGTACTCGTCGGGCGTAACCAGCCAGAACTACCTGCGCGGCGTGCAGGAAGCCGATAGCAACGGCAACGTCACCTTCACCTCCATTTTCCCAGGCTGCTACTCGGGCCGCGTGCCGCACGTGCATTTCGAGGTCTATCCATCGCTGGCCAAGGCCACCAGCGCGTCGAACCGCATCAAGACCTCGCAGTTCACCTTCCCGGTGGCGACCTGTAACGAGGTGTACGCCACCAGCGGCTACAGCGCCAGCGTGAAGAACATGGCGTCGATCAGCCTGAGCACCGACAACATCTTCAGCGACGGCTACTCGCTGCAAATGGCCACCATCACCGGCAACGCCACCGATGGCTATGTGGCGACGCTGACGGTAGCGGTATCGGCTTAAGCCGCGTTCATGAAGCCCAGATTGCGGACGCTGAAGTTGCCGATATTCGGGAACACATCCGCAATCTGCGTGGCCGACAGGCCGAACCAGCTGGCCAGCGTGGCGCCGTACTGGTCGACCGAAATGGTCGGCAGCAGGGCGCCCGAACCCACATCCAATGAGTGCTTCAAACCGATATCCGGCACGCTTCCGTAGATACTTCCGCCTTTGACGGCGCCCCCCATAATGAAGTGGTGTGCTCCCCAGCCATGGTCGGTGCCGTCGCCGTTGCTGGTGAAGGTGCGGCCAAACTCAGACGCAGTAAACAAAGTGACTTGTTTGCGCAGGTCGACGCCCTGAAGGTTGCTCATCAAGCTGTCGAAATAAGCCATGGCGTGCGCCAGCTGTGCCAGAAGAACGGCCTGCTTGCTCAGCTGCGTATCGTGCGTGTCGAAACCGAAATGATTGACATAGAAGACTTGACGGCGCATGCCCAGGGTGCCGCGGCCACCAATAATGCGCGCGACCGTCTGCAGTTGTACTGCGAGGGGATTTGTCTCAAGCAATTTGCTAATGGGGTTGAGATACAAGGTGGGGTCTGGAACGCCGCTTCCGGCCGCCGGCATCGCCGCACTGAGCGTGGCTTGCGAGGCGATCGCACGGTTAACCACTGCCGCATATTCTTTCCGAAACAGATCGCTGTGGTCGGCAGTGACAATTTGACGCAATGGATTGGCCGCCGCTGAAGCACCAAAAAGAATATCGTTGAGATGCCCGATCGGCACTGCGCTGACACCGCTGATCTGGTATTGCCTGACGGCGCGCCCGGCAAGGAAGAGTGCATTGCCGCCGCTGGAAATACAGGTAAATCCGGCGTTGCCATTCGCTCCGGCGATGATGTCGCCCATGCGCCCGCCCCAGCCGGCGCTGGCGGTGGATTCTGTGCCTGAAGATTGCCAGGTCGCCGTCTGGTCATTATGGGAGAAAAGGCGGGGCGGGATGTCTGCCTCGCCGGCCTTGTATTGGGCGAGCGTAAGTGGCCTGATCAGTGTGCCAACGTTGGCGAGAATTCCCACGCGGCCTGCTTCGAACAGGGGCTTGATTGGCGCCAGCGATGGATGCAAAGCAAAAGTACGGCCACTTTCGACGCTGCGTGCAGCGATTGGTATAACGCCTCCAATTGCACCAACGGCTGGAAGCGCGATCGAGCCCGCGTCACTGGTGCTGCGGATACGCCGATAAGCGTTCCACGATGTGCTATCGGTCGGCAGTACGGTATTGAAGTGATCGTTCCCGCCGGTGAGATTGAGGCAGATAATGGCTTTGTAGTCGCCGGCGGTTTGCGCGGCGGCGCTGCCCATGGCTGCCAGATTGAATGCCAACGGCAGGCTGGTCGAGCCCGCAAGACTGCACAGCTGGCCCAGAAAGTTGCGTCGAGTGATAGGATTCATGAGAACTTTGTTTTGGTTAATGTTGCACCAGGTATTCAGGAGATGCCATCGCCAGATAAATGGCCAGATACACGCGGTTGCGGCTGGTGGAGTCGACCACCGCGGCATTGGCAGCGGTCAGTGCCGGCTGCCACACAGCCTGGACTGCGCTAATGATTTGGTTGCGTAACTCGGAAGACATCTGGCCACCAAATAGCAGCAGGTTGATGCGGTCTACCAGTTCCGGCGGTTTGGACGCCAAGGCGATCTCGGCGCTATAGTCGGCCTGAATATCGCGGCTTGCACCGACCCCGTAAGGGATGACAATCTGCATATAGTTGAGGTAGCCGATCACTGCGGGCTCCCCGGTAATTTGCATTTCCGGAGCGACTTTGCCGGCGGAAGACAATGCGGTGTTGGGAGGGATGTAGCCTGGGCGGAAAAAATTAAAGACCGATGGCGCGCGTAGCGGCGCCTGTCCCAGACTGCCAAGCGGGTCGTCAGTCGCCTGCATCAGATAACGACCCGAAGCGGAGCGGGCGCCGAAGGCGCGCATCCAGTTCGCCAGGCGTAATACGGGCTCGCGCAGCTTGGCGGGTGCGCCTGCGCTACCTGCCTCCGGATCGAGCAATACCGCTCGTATGACCGCACGCATGTCGCCGCGGACGCCCGCCCCGTTGTTCGCGAACGCAGCCGCAACTCGTCCGATGTAAGCCCGGCTGGGGTTGCTTGTTACCAGTCGCTGGATCAACTGGCGGCCAATGAAGGGGCCAACATTCGGATGATTGAACAGTGTATCCAATGCAACCTTCAGGTCCGCTTCCCCACTACCGTTGGTACTGACGCCAAGAAAACTTTTCTGAGTGGTGGAATGAAACTCGGGGTATTGCTGCATGGGAGTCCAGTCCCGCGTTGCTGCGGCGTCGGTGCCGAAAAATCTGGCACTGCTCTTGTCCGGGCCAGCCCAGCTCCAGCCGGTAAATACTTTGGCCAACCCCATCACGTCGTCGTGGGTGTAGGTGTCGATCAATTTGCCGCCGCTGGTCTTGGCGGAACCATCCGGATTCATTTGATACAAGCCGATAGTCATGAGCTGCATGATTTCCCGCGCAAAATTCTCATCTGGCGTACGGTCTTCAGACTCTTTCTGGTTGTGCAGGTGACTCAGATAAATGCCCATCATGGGATGCAAGGCCACGGCTTGCAGCAGGTCGCGGAAATTACCGAAGGCGTGTTGCGCCAGTGCATCGTAGTAGCTGGCTACACCCGCCGGCCGGTTAAACAGTCCGCCGTCCACCATCGAAATGACGAAAATTTCCGACAGGGCAAACGTCACGCGCTGGCGTAATTGATCTTCGCCGGTCACCGCTTGCTTCCAAAATGTTTCGAACACGAGGTTTTGATGAGGGAAAGCCCCGGTTGCGAGTATTTTTTGCACATAAGGCAGATGCGCTGTACGCGGCTTCTGAAATTGTGCACTGATCCACTCGGCCTTGCTGCTGCTCATCAAGGCGCTCACGCTCGCCGCAGTCGGACCGAAGGTGGCTTGATTCAGGAATTGTGTCGCAGTGACGGTAGTCAGCTTTGTGCCGTCAACAGCGACGGAACCCGCCGTCAGGGCGTCCGTCGATGAGTCACCGGGAGCCTGGGCTGAACCCAAACGCATGGAAGCAGTGCGTGATTGAGGTTGAATAGTGTTGTCGCTGGTATTGTTTTCCTGATCATTGCCGCCGCATGCGGACAGGCTAGCTAGCAGGACCCAGGTGGGTAGCGAAAGAAAGTGGATGCGCGTCATTAAATTGCCCAAAAAAATCAAACGGGTCGATTGTAAGACGCATGTGACTGCTGCACTGCAGAGGTATTATTGCTTAGATATAAATAATATCTAAAGAATATTATTTTTAAGCGAGAATAGGGGGAATTGAAGCAAGAAGAGCGAAGATTTCCACGCCCAAATTTTAATTTTTATCTGTAAATGTCAATTCCATGCAACGGAATTTTTACATTTTAACAAAAAAGGCAGCCGAAGCTGCCTTTTTTTGATTTCCGCTTGATTACTGCTTGACGCAATCGACAAAGTAGCCTCGTTTGCCGTCCACTTCGCGCTTGACCAGGCCGTGCACATCGGTTTCGAAGCCCGGGAAGCGTTCGTTGAAGTCGCGCGCGAAGCGCAGGTAGTCAACGATGGTCTTGTTGAAGCGCTCGCCCGGGATCAGCAGCGGGATGCCCGGTGGATAAGGCGTCAGCAGAATCGAGGTGATGCGGCCTTCCAGCTCATCAATAGCGACGCGCTCGATTTCGCGGTGCGCCATCTTGGCAAACGCGTCCGACGGCTTCATCGCAGGCACCATGTCCGACAGGTACATCTCGGTGGTCAGGCGCGCCACGTCGTAGGCCTTGTAGAAATCGTGGATCTGCTGGCACAGGTCGCGTAGGCCGACTTTTTCGTAGACCGGGTTGGCGGCCGCGAATTCCGGCAGGATGCGCCACATCGGCTGGTTCTTGTCGTAGTCGTCCTTGAACTGCTGTAGCGCGGTCAGCAGGGTGTTCCAGCGGCCCTTGGTGATGCCGATGGTGAACATGATGAAGAACGAGTACAGGCCGCACTTCTCGATGATGACGCCGTGCTCGGCCAGATACTTGGTCACGATCGAGGCCGGAATGCCGGTCTCGTCGAACTTGCCGTCCAGCGACAGGCCCGGGTTGACGATGGTGGCCTTGATCGGGTCGAGCATGTTGAAGCCCGGCTTCAGGTCGCCGAAGCCGTGCCATTCCTTGCTCTTCTCGTTGAACATCCAGTCGTCCTGCGAGCCGATGCCTTCCTCGGCGAACTCGTCCGGGCCCCACACCTTGAACCACCAGTCTTTGCCCCATTCGGCATCGATCTTCTTCATGGCACGGCGGAAGTCCAGCGCTTCCAGGATGGACTCTTCCACCAGCGCGGTGCCGCCCGGCGCCTCCATCATGGCGGCTGCGACGTCGCACGAGGCGATGATCGAGTACTGCGGCGAGGTCGAGGTGTGCATCAGGTAGGCTTCGTTGAAGGCGTCCTGGTCCAGCTTGACGGTTTCCGATTCGCGCACCAGCACCTGCGAGGCCTGCGACAGGCCGGCCAGCAGCTTGTGGGTCGACTGGGTCGAGAAAATCATCGACTCCTTGGCGCGCGGACGGTCCTTGCCGATCGCGTGCATGTTCTTGTAGAAATCGTGGAAGGTGGCGTGCGGCAGCCAGGCTTCGTCGAAGTGCAGGGTGTCGATCTGGCCGTCCAGCATTTCGCGCAGGGTTTCCACGTTGTAGACCACGCCGTCGTAGGTCGACTGGGTGATGGTCAGGATGCGCGGCTTCTTGTTCACGGCGTCGCGCGCGAACGGGTTGGCTTCGATCTTGCGCATGATGCTCTCCATCGAGAACTCTTCCAGCGGGATCGGGCCGATGATGCCCAGGTGGTTACGGGTCGGCATCAGGAATACCGGGATCGCGCCGCACATGATGATCGAGTGCAGGATCGACTTGTGGCAGTTACGGTCGACCACCACGATATCGCCCGGCGCCACGGTCGAGTGCCACACCATCTTGTTCGAGGTGGAGGTGCCGTTGGTGACGAAGTAGCAGTGGTCGGCGTTGAAGATGCGCGCGGCGTTGCGCTCGGACTTGGCGACCGGGCCGGTGTGGTCCAGCAGCTGGCCCAGCTCTTCCACCGCGTTGCAGACGTCGGCGCGCAGCATGTTCTCGCCGAAGAACTGGTGGAACATCTGGCCGATCGGCGACTTCAGGAAGGCCACGCCGCCCGAGTGGCCCGGGCAGTGCCACGAGTAGGAGCCGTCGTTGGCGTATTCCACCAGCGCGCGGAAGAATGGCGGCGCCAGGCCGTCCAGGTAGGACTTGGCTTCGCGGATGATGTGGCGCGCCACGAATTCCGGCGTGTCCTCGAACATGTGGATGAAGCCGTGCAGCTCGCGCAGGATATCGTTCGGGATGTGGCGCGAGGTGCGGGTTTCGCCGTACAGGTAGATCGGGATGTCGGCGTTCTTGTAGCGGATCTCTTCGACGAAGGCGCGCAGCGATTTCAGCGCGGCGTCGGTGTCTTCGATCGAGCCGGTGCCGAATTCTTCATCGTCGATCGACAGCACGAAGGCCGAGGCGCGCGACTGCTGCTGCGCGAACTGCGCCAGGTCGCCGTAGCTGGTCACGCCCACCACTTCCATGCCTTCTTTTTCCATCGCATCGGCGAGGGCGCGAATACCCAGGCCGGACGTGTTCTCGGAACGGAAATCCTCGTCAATGATGACGATGGGGAAACGAAATTTCATGCATGTCTCCAAAAAAGCAAGCCGCCCCTGACTTGTGTGGAGGGGCGGGCTAGGGCGCGACCGGTAGGCCGCAAAAAAATAAGAACGGGATTCTCGCAGAAATAGCGGCTCTGCGGGAAAAAATTATCGTACCAGAATGCACGACAGGCATGACGCCCTTGTTACAGGGGCGCATGCCGTTCAATCAATGTTGCGTGAATGTTACTCAGTGGCCGCCAAACCAGGCCAGCGCGCCCAGCGCGAGGCCGACGCCGGCCACGCCGTAGGCCAGGCCCATCATCCATTTCTTGCGGGTCAGCAGGGTGATGGCGGCCAGCGAGATGGCGATCTGCTCGGCGGTGGTGGCCAGCGCCCACTGGTGGTGCTTGTGCATGGCCTCGTCCGACTTGCGGTTCCATTCCTTGGCCGATTCCTCGAACTTCTCGGCGTCCTTCTTGATTTCTTCCTTGTCGTGCTTGTAGCGTGCGGCGTCGGCCTCATAGCGCTTGGGATCGACCCCGGGCAGGGTCATGACCACCTCGGCCAGGTTCTGGCGGGCGTTCTTGGCCTGGTAGTAGTTCCATTTGTTGGCCGCTTCGGTCTTGTCGATGGCGGCGTTGTTCTTGAACAGGGCGGCGTCGTTTTGCGTCGCGCCGCCGAGGTAGCCGAAAGCCGCGCCGACGGTGGCGAGGATGGCCGTCATCACGGCGATGTTGTTGGAGAAGCCGTCATTGCCGTGAGCGGCGTGTTCGACAGCGTGATCGTGCGGACCGTGCACATGGAAGCCTTGACCAGACATGGGTATCCTCTAAAACTTAAGCCTTGCGGCGCAGGGTGACAAATGCGTACTTCAAGCCGGATGCCTCGGACACGTGTTCTTCGCGGGCGGTTTCCTGCCAGGAGGCGTCGACTTCCGGGAAGAAGGCGTCGCACTCGAAGGTATGGGCGATCTCGGTAATAATCAACTGGTCGGCCAGTTGCAGCGACTGCTTGTAAATCTCGGCGCCGCCGATGACGAAGCCTTCCGCGCCTTGCAGCAGCGCGATGGCGGCCTCGATCGAGCCAACTACTTCCACGCCCTCATGCGCCCACGCCGCGTTGCGGGTAATGACGATGTTGCGGCGATTCGGCAGCGGACGGCCGATCGAATCGAAGGTCTTGCGGCCCATGATGATCGGATGGCCGGTGGTCATACGCTTGAAATGCGCCAGATCTTCCGGCAGCTTCCACGGCAGTGTATTGTTAATCCCAATGCCGCGCTGGGCATCGGTGGCGACGATGATGGTCAGTTTGCTCATGTTCGGGTTTGCAATAAAGAGCCGTTATTATCGTTGAAATCTATCGAGGTGGGGAGTGATGTTTGCGCAATGCCAAACGTGCGGGGAGCGAGAAGCGTAAGCTGTACCGACACGGAGGTTCATCATGGATAAATTCGATCGTATTACTCAAGATGCAGCTGTCATGGGTGGCAGGCCCAGTATTCGCGGGATGCGGGTAACGGTTGGCATGATCGTCGGTCAAATTGCCTCGGGACTCAGCGTGGAAGATCTGTTAGCCGACTACCCCTACCTGGAGCGCGACCATATTGTGCAAGCCTTACGGTTTGCCGCTCAAAGCCGGCAATCTGCATGAATATATTGGTCGACATGAATCTCTCACCGCGCTGGCTGGAGACACTTCGGTGCGCCGGTTTTGGCGCGATGGCCGTCATTGATCCCGCCCGTTTGCGCGTCAGGACACTGCCTTTGTGAAGGTCAGCAGGTGGTTGGCCAGCGCTTGTGGGGCTTCCAGCGGGATCATGTGGCCGGTGCCTTCGCTCAGCATGTGCAGTTGGGCGGCGGGATTGTAGGTGGTGAATTCGCGCACGTCGTCGGCGGGGACCAGCTTGTCCTGCTCGGAGGCGACGATCATCACCGGGCAACGCAGTTCGCCGGTACGGCGCATCAGGTCCGGGCGTTCGATGGTGGTGCGGAATTGGGTGAGGAGCACGTCTTTGCCCAGTTCTACCGCCATCGCTTGAATGACGTCGACAATCGCCGGATCGTCCATGTGTTCTGGCGCGAGGATTTCGCGCAGCCGCATTTGCGTCATGCCGGTGTAGATATTCTTTTCCAGCAGCGGGATGATGCGCAGGCGCGTGGCTTTCTCTTTTTCCTGTAGTCCCTTGGCCGAGCTGGCGATGATGACCAGCGAATTCACGCGATCCGGATTGGCCAGCGCGAATTCCACTGCCAGGTAGGCGCCCAGCGAGAACGCCACCAGATTGGCTTTCGGCGCGGCGTGGGCGCCGATCAGTTCCTGCATCTGCTCGCGCGAGCGCGCCTTGTGCAGCGGGACGTGGTTGAATTCAAACCCATCGCCCAGCAGCGGCAGCAGGCGGCCCCACATGCGCTCATCGCACAGGGTGCCCGGAACAAAATCCAGACGCATCATACCGCCATGGCTGCGGTGATCGGGGCGTGGTGCTGATATCCTTCCAGCGCGAAGTCGGACGGTTCGATTTTTTCCAGCCATTCCGGCTCATACTTGCCGGTTTGCGCGAATGACGGCACCCGGTCGGAGATGATCAGCTGCGGCAGCGGGAACGGCTCGCGCTTCAACTGCTCCTGCACCATCTCCATGTGGTTTTCGTAGATATGTGCATCGCCGATGAAGTAGGTGAACCAGCGTGGCGTGTAGCCGGTCAGGCGGCCGACCAGGTGCATCAGCGCCGCGCCTTCCGCCAGGTTGAACGGCGTGCCGAGGCCAAGGTCGTTCGAGCGCACGTAGAGGCACATCGACAGTTCCCTGGTCACCGGGTTAGGGATGAACTGATAGAGCAAATGGCAGGCCGGCAGGGCGACGGCATCCAGCACGGCCGGATTCCAGCCGTGGAACAGGATGCGGCGGCTGCCCGGGTTGTGCATGATGGTGTCCAGGCATTCGCGCAACTGGTCGATGGCTTTGTACAGCAGGACTTTTTTCACGCCGTTTTCTTCAATCGGCGCGACCACGGTGAAGCCGTTCTTTTGGGCGCTGGCCAGTTGGGCTTCCTGGTCGGCGTCGATCACTTTGTAGCCGGGCCATTGGCGCCATTGCACACCGTAGACCGGGCCCAGGTCGTCGGTGCCGAGGCGGTATGGGTTGTCCAGCCATTGCTGGTTTTCGTTGGCGTTCTGGTCCCAGACCTTGCAACCCAGTGCGCGGAAGTCGGCGGCGCTGCGGGAGGCGCGCAGGAAGGCGCACAGCTCACCGATCACGGATTTGAACGCGAGCTTCTTGGTCGTCACCGCAGGAAAACCTTTCGTCAGGTCGAAGCGCATCATCGCGCCCGGCACGCTCAGGGTGCGGATGCCGGTGCGGTTGTCTTGCCAGCTGCCGGTGTCGATGACGGTCTGGATCAATTCCTGGTATTGCTGCATTCAGTTCTCCAACGTGGGGTATCGCTCAAAAGACGGGTATTTTAGCAGGGCAGGACGTGAGTCAGCGCGAGCCAGGCTTGGACTTGCGGCCGCCCGGCTGCGCTGCGGCGCGGCCAGCCGCACGCGCCTGTGATTTGGCGCCTTTGCCGCCGGCGACGACCACCGCACCTTTCGGCGCGCTGCCGCCAGCACCGCGCGATCCACCACCGAAGCCACCGCCGGATGGCTTGCGTCCCGACTTGTGCCCAAAGTTCGGCTCAATGCCCGCCGCGCGCTCGCGGCCCTGCGATTTTCCTGGTTTTTCCGGTGCGATGTAGGTGCCCAGTGATTCGCTACCGCCGGCTGGCCGCGCTACCACAGCCGCTGCGGCTGGCGCGGCAGGGCGCCTGGCGACTGGCTTGGCGGCCGCCTTGCCTGCACGCGGCGCGGAGAGCTTTTGCACGGCTGGCACACTACCTTTCGGCGCAGTCTCCGGCACGCGGTGATCGGCCTCGAAGCCTGCTTCCTCAAAGCGCGGCACGATCTGCTTCGTCAGCGTTTCAATCGCCTTGAGCATGTCCACTTCATCTGCGCACACCAGCGACACCGCTTCCCCTTCCATGCCGGCGCGGCCGGTACGGCCGATCCGGTGAATGTAATCCTCCGCCACCGTAGGCAAATCGAAGTTCACCACCAGCGGCAGCGCTTCAATATCCAGGCCGCGCGCCGCCACATCGGTGGCGATCAGCAGCTGCACTTCCTTGCGCTTGAAGCGATCGAGCGCGCGCAGGCGGGCAGGCTGGGTCTTGTCGCCGTGGATCGCATCGGCGGTGAGGCCATGCTCCTGCAACTCCTTGACCAAAGCCTCCGCCCCCTTGCGCGTCTTGACGAACACCAGCGCCTGCGCCCATCCCAGATTGTTCAGCAGATGCAGGAACAGCTCCGGCTTGCGGCGCTTGTCGGTCGTCACCAGCCACTGCTTGACCGACTTCACCGCCGTATTGGCTGCCTCCACCTGAATCTGCACCGCGTCGCGCACCATGCCCTTGGCAAGCTTGCGTACCGCGTCCGAGAACGTGGCCGAGAACATCAAGGTCTGGCGCTGCTTCGGCAAAGCCTCCAGCAAAATATCCAGATCGCGCTCAAAGCCCAGATCGAGCATGCGGTCCGCTTCGTCCAGCACCAGCGTTTGCAGCAGTTCGAAATTGATCACGCCCTGATCGTGCAAGTCGATCAAACGGCCAGGCGTCGCCACCAGCACATCCAGACCCTTGCGCAGCTTGTTGATTTGCGGCGCGATATCCACGCCGCCATACGCCACCGCGCTGCGCAACGGCAGATTACCGCCATAGCTGCGGAAGCTTTCGAAAACCTGCTCGGCCAGTTCGCGCGTCGGCACCAGCACCAGCGCGCGTACGCACTGCGGCGCGGTCACGCCTTCCAGCGTCAGGCGCTGCAAAATCGGCAGCGCGAAGCCGGCGGTTTTGCCGGTGCCGGTCTGCGCGGCCGCCATCACGTCGCGGCCCGCCAGCACGGCAGGAATGGCTTGCTTCTGAACCGGCGTAGGCTGCTTGTAGCCCAGCGAGGAAAGCGTATGCAATAAAGGGTCGATCAGACCCAGTGCTTGAAAAGTCATGTGAAATCCAAAGAATTAGTTGGCCAGCGCGGCAGACCACAAGGTCAAAATGTCGCGCACGCGCTGGTCCGGCAGATGCAGCAGATTGTCGCCGATGTACAGCTCAACCGAGCAGCGCCCCGGCAGTGCCGCATGATTGGCGCCGTTGAACAGCCACACGCTGTGCTCTTCCGCGAATTGGTTGCGGATCGCCAGCGCGCGTTCACGGCCCACCGGCAAATGCAGGTGCAGCATGTTTGCTTGCGGCTGCGCCGGGTTTGGCGTCAGCAGCGGATAATCACGCAGCGCTTCATACAGCCACTGCGTGCGCTTGAAATAATCTGGCATGGCCGCCAGTCGCGCATCGAACTGCATAGCCGCTGCCACCACGTAAGGGCTGCGATGATACACGTTGCCGCCCTGGCGGCGGAACCATTCCTGCGCCTTGGCGACAAAAGCCGCGCTGCCAGCCAGCACCGCGCCGCCCATGCCGCCGATGCCCTTGTACAGCGAGACGTACACGCTGTCGAAGCCCGCTGCAATCTCGGCCGCCGTATGGCCGTAGGCCGCCGCAGTCTCCCACAAACGTGCGCCGTCCATGTGCATGTGCGCGCCTTGTTCGCGCACATACTGTTTGATGGCCGACAGCTCGTCCCAGCTTGGGCACTGGCCGCCGATTTCGCGCGCCGGCAGTTCCAGCGACACTGCGCCGAGTTTATCCGGGATACCTTTCAGTTCATCCAGCGTCCACGGGCGCTGCGGATCGCCGATCTGCAGCGCGTGGAAATGATCGAACAGCTGATGGTTGCCGCGTTCGTGTTTGAGGATGTGCGAGGTCGGATGCAGCGCCACCAGCTTGCTGCCGCGCTCCGCGCAGGCGATGCGCAGCGCCGTCGCCTGCGTCATGGTGCCGGTGATGCAGAACAGCGCCGCCTCAAAGCCCAGCAGGCGGGCGATCTTCTGCTCGAATTCCTGGATCAGCGTGCCATTGCCATACACGTCATGCGCGACGTCGCGCGCCTGGCACCAGTCGCCCATCGCCGCGAACATTTCGGCAGGCGTGAGAGCGCGATGGCCCGGCAAGTGCTGGCGGCAGCTTTGCTTCAGTTCAGCGTCGGTCATGGCGTGCTCCTGAAAGATACGCTCAATGCTCCACGTGCACGTTGTGGAACTGCAGGGCCGCCAGGTTGGCGTAGATGCCGCCCAGCGCCACCAGCGACGCGTGCGTGCCGGTTTCCACGATTTTACCGTCTTCCATCACGATGATGCGATCCGCGCGCTGCACGGTCGCCAGGCGGTGCGCGATGATGACGGTGGTGCGGCCGACCATGGCGGCTTCCAGTGCCTTTTGTACCAGGCGTTCCGATTCCGCATCCAGCGCGCTGGTGGCTTCGTCCAGCAGCAGCAAAGGCGGGTTTTTCAGCAGCGCGCGCGCAATCGCGATGCGTTGGCGCTGGCCGCCTGACAGGCGCACACCGCGCTCGCCAAGGAAGGATTGGTAGCCTTGCGGCAGGCGCTCGATGAATTCGTGGGCGGCGGCCAGCCTGGCGGCGGCGATCACTTCTTCGTCGGTGGCGTCGGCGCGGCCGTAGCGGATGTTTTCCATCGCGTTGGCCGAGAAGATCACGGTATCCTGCGGCACGATGCCGATGGCGCCGCGCAGGGTGTGCAGGTCCAGTTGCGTAATATCGACGCCATCGAGCTTGATGCTGCCGCTCTGCGGATCGTAGAAGCGCAGGAACAGCTGGAACAGGGTGGTCTTGCCGGCGCCCGACGGGCCGACCACGGCCACCGTTTCACCGGGTTTGATCTCCAGGGCGAGGTGGCTCAGCGCGTGGGTTTCAGGGCGCGACGGATAGGAGAACACCACGTCGCTCAGGGTCAGTGCTGCGCCGTTGGCCGCGCGCGGCGGCAGCGGCAGCGGCACGGCCGGCGACTGGATCTTCGACTTGACCGACATCAGCTCCAGCAGACGCTCGGTGGCACCGGCGGCGCGCTGCGCTTCGCCCATCACTTCCGACAGCGCGCCGATGGCGCCTGCCGTGATGGATGCATACAGGATGAACTGGCCCAGATCGCCACCCGTCATTTCACCCGACAGCACGGCGTGCGCGCCCAGCCACAGCACGAACACAATCGCGCCGAATACCAGCACAATCGCCAGCATGGTCAGGATGGAGCGCGCGCGGATGCGGTTCATCGCGGTCTGGAACGCGCTTTCGACCGAGCCGCCGAAGCGCTGCGATTCGATGTTCTCGTGGGTGAATGCCTGCACGGTCGGCATGGCGTTGAGGATTTCGCCTGCCATTGCGGATGCATCGGCCACGCGGTCCTGCGAATCGCGCGACAGCTTGCGCACGCGGCGACCGAACATTACGATCGGCAGCACGGTCAGGATCAGCAGGCCGATGATGATGGCCGACAGTTTAGGGCTGGTCACGAACAGCATCACCAGGCCGCCGATAAACAGCAGCATATTCCGCAGCGCCATCGAGATGCTGGTGCCGACCACGGATTGAATCAGCGTGGTGTCGGTGGTGATGCGCGACAGGACTTCGCCGGTCTGCGTGGTTTCGAAGAATTCCGGGCTTTGCGTGACGACGTGTTTGTAGACCGCGCTGCGGATATCGGCCGTCACGCGCTCGCCCAGCCACGACACGCTGTAAAAACGCGCCGCCGTCGCCAAGGCCAGGATGGTGGCGAGGCCGAACAGCGCCAGGAACACCAGGTCCACATGCTGGATGCTGCGCGCGCCGCCGCCGAAGCCCAGATCGATCATTTGCTTGAACGCGGCCGGTATCGCCAGCGTGGCGCCGGCAGCCACCAGCAGCGCGATGCCGGCGATGGCAAAGCGCTTCTTGTACGGCACGAGGAAGGGCAGCAGGCCGCGCAGGGTGGCGAGGCTGCCTTTCTTGAGTTCCCGAGTGGTGGACGGTGCGGCGGCGGACATCGTGCTGGCGGTGGTGCTGTTGGTCATCGTGTGGCTGCGGTTGCGTTGTAATGCTGATGGTGACGTTTGGTGCTGCGTTATATTGTTCTTACAGTTTCATTGCACTGACATAGCCGGTCAACTCCAGGTAGGCGCGGCCGGCCGGCTTGCCGTCCCGGTTGAGCGTCGCTGCACCTTCCCAGTACACAGCGCCGGTCGACCGCCGCGAATCCAGCTCCTGGTCGTCCTGCAAAGGCACGAGGTCCCACACGGCGCTGCCGGTGGTGAGCTGGGTCGCAACGGGATACTCGGCATTGGTGCGCGGCGAACGCCACCGCCTTTGCGGGGTAAATGTGACCTGATCCGGGGCAAACTGCGTGATCTTACCGGAAGCATCGCGCCATGTCGCGTGCGCCCATAGTTTAGCACCTGTCTTGCCGCGGATCTGGAAAGCCATCAGGGCGCCGCCGTCATTGAGGTTGGCGCCGACCCAGTCCCACCCGTTGGCGTTGGGATCGACGTATTCGCTGAACCATTCGTGGTCAAGCCATGCGGCGCCGGTGACGGCGGTGGGTTTACCGCCGCGTGTGACATTTCCGCTAACTTTCAGGTGCGGTTCGCTGTAGTAGTAGCTGGCCTGGCCGGGACGCGGGCCTTTGCGCGAGTAGCCGCGATCGTCCTCAGGCAGCACGGCTTGCGAGGGTGTTAGCTTGATGTCAAATTTGAACTGGGCGCTGTCGACGCGGACCGTGTAGCTGCCATCGGCGGTGCGCAGCATATGCCAGTCTTCCAGCTTGACGTTGGTGTCGCCGGTCTTGGCGTACGACAGGCCGAAGCCTTCGCGCGCGCTGCGCTGGTCATGCATCAGTTTGCCGTTGGCCGGGTCGGAGATGGCGGCGTGGCCAATGATCAGCTGCGTGGGCGCGAACTGGCTTGGATTGGCGCGGTCATGGCCGCTGGCGCTGCGGAAGAAGGTGACCTGGAAGCCGAGCGGCTTGCCGTCCGGCGTATTGAGCCAGCCGGTGACGTACCACCATTCGGTTTTGTAGTCCGGATGTGCGCCGTAGTCTTTGGGGAACGAGAGCGCGGCGCCGGGCGGCAGCGGCGTGACGGCAGTGAATTGCGGCCCGGCGGCGTAGGCCAGGATAGACGACGCGAGGGCGGCCGCGAAGAGCAAGGCGCGCAGCATTACCAGTCCTCCCTGACGGCGCGTATCGGTCCGCCGGACAGCGACTGGCGGCCGGCCAGCAGCGCGGTGAGCGCGGCGGCGGCCAGCAGCAGCCCGGCCACGCTGCCCAACAGCGGCCAAGGCAGGTGCAGCTGCATGGTCCAGTGGAACGATTGCGGATTGACGACGAAAACGAGGATGAGGCTAATCACCCATCCGAGCACAAAACCGGTGGCGATGCCGAGCGCGGTCAGCGAGCCGCCCTCAATTGCCAGTATCGCCAGCACCTGCTTGCGTGTGACGCCGACATGGCGCAGCATGCCGAACTCCCTCGACCGCGCCAAGGTTTGTGCGGAGAAGGTGGCGGCTACGCCGAACAGGCCGATGACGATGGCGATCGCTTCCAGCAGATAGGTGATGGCGAAGCTGCGGTCGAAGATCCTCATGCTCATGGCACGGATGTCGGACGGCTCGCTGGCTTCCAGCAGCGCGGCAAACGGCAGGCGCTTGAGCGCTGCCAGCGTATCTTCGGCCTTGGCGCCCGGCTTGAGCGAGAGCGCCACGCCGCTCGCATCCTGGTCGCCGGTGATGACGCGGTAGTCGCTCAATCGCATCTGGATGGTGCCGGTGGAGCGCGCGTAATCGCGCCAGACGCCGGCCACCTGGAAGTCATGCATTGCGCCGTTCAGCGGCAGCTCGATGCGCTGGCCGACCTGCATGCCGTACAAATCCACCATCGCTTCCGATACCCACACCGGCCGCGTGCCAGCTGCTGGCGTGCGCGTTTCGCCGACGATGGCGAGCGTGCGCTGCGGGTTGGCCGTGTCGACATTGCGCGCCATGAGCGTGACCGGCGGCCGCGAAGGCGCCAGCAACAGGCTGCGGGTGCGCAGGAAGTCGGCATGATCCACGCCGGGCAGCGTGGCCAGCGATGCCTGTTCCTGCGGGCGCAGTCCGGCAGTGGCGCCGCCGCTGGCGGTGCCGACGTAGATATCGGCGGGCAGAATGTGCAGCAGCCAGTCATCCAGCGACACGCGGAAGCTGGCGACCATGATGGCCATCGCCACCATCAGGCTGAAGCTGGAAAGCACGCCGCCCAAGGCGATACCGGCCTGGCTGGAGGCGTTGGCGAGGCGCGACAAGGTCAGCGTCACAACGGCGGAGGCATGCGGGCGCTGCGCCGTGGCTGCGCTCCAGCGCTGGTGCGCAAAGCGGAACACGATGGCGGCAAGGCGCGGCATCAGGCTGATTGCGCCAATCAGCAGCAGGGCGATCGACAGGTAGCCAAACAGCGGCAGTTCAAACACCGGTGGCGCTTGCGACAGCAGCGCGGCCAACGCCATCAACACTAACGATGGCCACGCGCGCGCAAGGCGGGACATGGCCGCTTCCTCGGTGCCTGATTTGAGCGCCACGGCGGGTTTGGCGCGGGCCGCATCCAATGCTGGTGCGGCGCAGCCCAGCAGGGCGACTGCGACACCGAGCAGGAAGTAGACGGCGGCCGCCACTGGCGTGAAATGCACTTCCGGGCGCACGCCGGAGAAGAAGCCTGCACCAAGGTCAGCGCCCATGAAGTGCAGCGCAGCGGCAGCCATGCCGTAGCCGGCAGCGATGCCGATGGCCGATCCGGCCACGCCGAGGCACAGGCCTTCCAGCAAAATCTGGCGCAGCAGACGGTGGCGGTCCATGCCCAGCACACGCAGCAGCGCGAACTGGCTGCGGCGGCGGATCACGGACAGCGCCTGCGTCGAGAACACCAGGAAGGCTCCCGTGAACAGCGCCACCAGCGCGAGCACGGTGAGGTTGACGCGGTAGGCGCGGCTCATGCCTTCGTTGCGGTCGTTCTGTTCCTCGTCGTTGGGCTGGTTGACGCGGAAGCGGCCGGGGTACTGGCGTTGCAGGTCTTGCTGCAGCTGGGCTTTGAAGGTTTCGCGATTGATGCCGTCGCGCAGTTTGAGATCGATGCGCGAGAGCAGGCCGAGTTTTTCGAAGCGCCATTGCGCGGCGCCGATATCCATCACGGCGATGCGCTGGCCTGCACGCGCGCCCGGCACCGGGCCGGCCACGCGCAGCTTGAGCTGATTGGTGCCGACTTGCAGGGCGACTGTTTCTGCGGCCGGTTGCAGCCATTGCCGGGCGGCGGGCGAGAGGAACACGGCGTCGTCAGCGAGGGTGTCTTCAACGCGGCCATCGGCGGGCGTGCCTAGCAGGTCGGGTGAGACGTAGCTGGCGCGGAAGGCGTCGATGCCGATGACTTTAAGAGCGGTGCGCTGGCCGGGAACGGAGGCATCGAATTCCAGCACCGGCGAGGCGACGGCCACGCCATCGCGTTGTGCCAGCGCCGGGTAGATGGCTTCGTCGAAGAAGGCTTCGGTGCCGCGTACCTGAATGTCGGCTACGCCGGACAGGCTTTTTACGGCGGCCGAGAATTCGTTGAAGGCGGCCGCGTTGATCAGGTGGATGGCGAAGCCGAGCGAGATGCCGACCGCGATGGCGGCAATCGCTACCAGCGCCCGCACCGGGTGCGCGCGCCATTCGCCCAGCAGCAGCCAGCGCGACAAACGGTGCATCGACGCGGACTGCATCAGCGCGGGCACTCCAGCGCCATGGCTTCGCCGGCGCGGTGGGCGCGGAGGCGGGCGGCCTCGGTGGCGGAGCCGGTGGCGCGGCGGGCGTCTTCGTCGGCCCAGCGTTTTTTGAGTTTGAGCTGGTCGCACTTCTTGCGCTGCACGGCGGCTTCCTTGGCGGCGCGGGCGGACTCGCGGTCTTCACGCTCCTCGCGTTTGAGGCGCGCTTTCTGCAGCGTGTCGGCTTGCTTTTTCTGCTCGCGCAGAACCGCGCCGGCTGCCGGATCAACCGGCGGCGCGGCAGGTGTCTCCAGTGTGGATGCGGTGGCGCTTGCGGCGCACGGCACGTCGCTGTAACTCACCTTGCCATCCGCAGTGCATTTGTAGACAGCGCCTGCCAGCGCTGCAATGATCAGGATATTCATCTCGGCCTCGTTCATAGGATTTTACCGGGATTCATCATACCCAGCGGGTCCAGGGCCGCTTTGATGGCTCGCATCATATTGAGTTCTACCGGCGATTTATACCGTGCCAGTTCGTCGCGCTTCAACGCGCCGATGCCGTGTTCCGCCGAAATCGAGCCGCCGAACGCCACCACGCTGTCGTGCACCACGCGGTTGACCTGATCCTGATTACGCAGGAAGTCCTCATTCGACACACCGGCTGGCGGCGCCACGTTGAAGTGCAGGTTGCCGTCACCGAGATGGCCGAAGCACACCAGCTGGCAGCCGGGGAAGGCCGCGTCCAGCAACGGCTTGGTGGCGGCGATAAAGTCCGCAATGCGCGACACCGGCAGCGAAATATCGTGCTTGATGTTCTTGCCGGCCTTGGCCTGGGCCAGCGGGATATGCTCGCGCAGCTGCCACAGCCCGGCCGATTGCGCCACCGACGTCGCCACCACCGCATCGTCGATTACGCCGCATTCCAGCGCCGCACCGATCGCGCGTTCCAGCAGGCCTACCGCATGCTGCTCCGATTCGCTGCTCGACAGTTCCAGCAGCACGTACTGCGCGTGCGGTGTGGTGAAAGGGCGCGGCAATTGCGGGAACTGCTGTGCCACCAGCTCCAGGCTATAGCGCGACATCAGTTCAAAGCCGGTCAGGCTGGAGCCGCAGTGATCCTGCATCAGCACCAGCAACTGCTGCGCGTGGGCAGGTGAGGGCAGCGCCGCCAGCGCCGTGATGCAAGCCTTGGGCTGCGGGTACAGCTTCAACACCGCGCCGGTGATGACGCCCAGCGTGCCTTCCGCGCCGATGAACAAGTCGCGCAAATCGTAACCGGTATTATCCTTGCGCAGGCCGCGCAAGCCGCTCCAGATCTCGCCCTGCGGCGTGACCACTTCCAGCCCGAGGCACAATTCGCGCGTGTTCCCGTAGCGCAGAACCGCCGTGCCGCCCGCATTGGTGGCCAGATTGCCGCCGATGGTGCAGCTGCCTTCGGCTGCCAGCGACAGCGGGAACAGGCAGTCCTCGGCAGCAGCGGCTTCCTGAATGTGTTGAAGAATGCAGCCCGCATCCACAGTCATGGTGCGGTTGATCGCGTCGACCTGGCGGATGCGGTTGAGCCGCGTAAGCGACAGTACCACCTGCGCGCCGCTGGCATCGGGTACGCTGCCCAGCACCAGTCCCGTATTGCCGCCTTGCGGCACCACGCCGACCCGATGCCCGGCGCATGCGCGCACCAGCGCGGCCACTTCCTCCACCGAACCGGGACGCAGCACCGCCAGCGCCTTGCCGGTAAAGCGTCCGCGCTGGTCGGTGAGGAAGGGCGCCATGCCGTCCGGCGTGTCGAGCACATACTGCTCGCCGATAGCGGCGCGGCATTGCGTGAGGAAGTCCATCATTTAACCGTGTTGACCTTGACCTTGTCGAGCAGCTCCTTGGCCATCTTCTTTGCGGCGCGCTTGTAGGGACGCAGGTACAGCACCGCGCATACAAAGTACACGCACACCACCGCTGCCTCGCCCCAGCCCAGCCACGCCGACAGGCTGCCGGTATCGCTCCAGCCACGCACCACGCCTTCCGCGAAGTACAGCAGGATCATCATCGAGGTCCACTGCAGCGTGTAGATATCGCGCTTATAGACGCCATACAGCGGCAGTAGCAGCGGCGCGGCCTTCAGCACGAGCCACGAACCGCCCGGCTTCAACGGCGCGAGCACCATCTCCCACAACACACACCAGAGAATCAGTGTCACCAGGCTGCCCATCGCGCCCCAGTGAAAATATTTTTGTGCTGTGGTTTCCATAGTGCTTATCCGTTGAGTTTTACCGCTGTTTCCGCGAGTCGTTTGCCCAGCGCGATGGCGAGGCGCTTTTCGTCTTCGGTGATGACCTTCTTGCCGTCGAGCCCGGACCAGTGGCTGGCGCCGTACGGCGTGCCGCCGCTGGCTGTGGTCATCAGTTCCGGATTGGTGTACGGCAGCCCGAGCACCATCAGCCCATGATGGAACAGCGGGATCATCATCGACAGCAGCGTCGATTCCTGGCCGCCGTGCAGGCTGCCGGTTGACGTGAACACGCAGGCCGGCTTGCCCGCCAGCGCGCCGGACAGCCACTGGCTGGCGGTGCCGTCCCAGAAATACTTCATGGCCGACGCCATATTGCCGAAACGGGTAGGCGAACCGACCGCAATGCCGGCGCATTCGGTCAAATCTTCCAGCTCGACGTAAGGCGCGCCGTCGGCCGGCACTTCCGGCTCAGTGGCCTCGGTGACGGTGGAGACGGCCGGCACGGTGCGCAGGCGCGCGTCGCAGCCCGGCACGCTCTCGATGCCCTGGGCGATCAGCTCGGCCAGTTTGCGCGTGGCGCCGTGGCGGGAATAAAACAAAACGAGAATAGTCAGAGAGTTCATCGCCGTTATTATAGGGCGCTTTAGCAGGTGGTATCATTGCTACTGTTGTAATACGATACGCCCCATGCCTCAAAAATATCTCCAATGGTTTGCCCAGTATGTCGTCCGCAGCTGCAAAAGCGGCTGGGAGACAGCGCGTTCCCTGTCCTGGCCCGAAGTGCGGGACCTGTTCCTGTTTGCCCATCGCCGCCTGCGTGAGGAGAGCTTGCCGCAGATCGCCGGCAGCCTGACTTTCACCACCGTGTTCGCACTGGTGCCGCTGCTGACCATCGCGCTGGCGATCTTCACCACCTTCCCGATGTTTACCACGCTGCGCCACGCGCTGGAGGCATACTTCGCGCAGAGCGTGATGCCGAAATCGATTTCGGGCCCCATCCTCAACTACCTGACCATGTTCGCGGCCAAGGCCACGCGCCTGTCGGCGGTGGGCGCGGTGATGCTGATCGTGACGTCGGTGGCGATGATGAGTCTCATCGAGCGCGTGTTCAACCGCATCTGGCGCGTGCGCGGCCAACGCGGCTGGGCCAAGCGCATCCTCGTGTACTGGGCGCTGATAACGCTCGGCCCCTTGCTGATCGGCGTATCGCTGACGCTGTCGTCGCAAGTGTTCATGGCCACCAGCGATTTGGTGGGGCACGTGCCGATCCTGGGAGCGCTGATCTACACCGCGCTGTCGCTGGCGCTGACCACGGCCACTTTCACGCTGCTGTACGTGGTGGTGCCGAACCGCGATGTGGACTGGCGCGACGCCGCGTGGGGCGGCCTGGTGGCCGGCCTCGCATTCGAACTGGCCAAGCGCGGCTTCGCTGTTTTCATCACCCAGTTCCCGACCTATTCCAAGATCTACGGCGCACTGGCGGCGGTGCCGCTGTTCCTGTTGTGGGTGTATTTATCGTGGCTGATTACCCTGTTCGGCGCCTTGCTGGTGGCTGCGCTGCCGGTGGTGAAGTACGAACGCTGGTGGCACGAGGCGCAGCCGGGCGGCGAGTTTGTCGACGCGATGGCCATCCTCAAAGTGCTGCACGTGGCCTGCAAATGCGGCGACACAGCGCTGGTCAGCGCAGGCCAGATCCGCGCCCGCACGCGCCTCGGCTTCGATGAAATGGACAATCTGCTGGAGCGCATGATGGCCGAAGGCTGGGTGGGCAGGGTGGCGGTGGCCACGCCGCCGCGCGTCCAATGGGGCAAGCGCGTGAGCGAAGGTTCCGACCACTGGGTCATCCTCGCCAACGTTGATAAATTGACGCTGGCCGACGTCTACCGCCTGTTCGTCTTCGCCGGCATGCCGCTCAACGCCGGCGTGGTGGCGGACAGCGACGATGAACGCGACCTGCAAGCCGCCCGCGACGCCGCAGCCCTGGCGCGCGAAGTGGAAACCGCGGTCGAGGCGGGCCTGGGCAAAACCCTGGCCGACCACTTCGGCCCTATCGACTGCCGATAAACGCCTGCAGCGCCTCGTTGACCGCGTCGGCCTGCTCGGTCATCAGCGCGTGGCCGCTGGCCAGCGTGACGGTTTGCGCCTGCGGGATGGCCGCAGCGAGGGCCGCTGCGGATTTGGGCGGGGTCATGACGTCGGCCGCGCCGAAGATGAACAGGGTAGGGCAGCGCACCGTTGCCGCTGCGGCCTCGCCGCCGTCGTAGCTGTTGCAGGCCGCGAGGTCGGTGTGCAGCAGCTGCTTGCCGGCGAGGCGCAGCATCAGCTGGCGCAGTGGTTCGGTGTTTGCATAGCCTGGACTGTGCGACCACTTGGTGACCATGCCGATCGCCTTGGCCTCATCGTTGCGCGCGGTCTCCAGCAACGCATCGGCCACTTTCATCGGATAGGTGGAGCCCAGCAGGGCAAGGTGGGTGACACGCTGCGGCGCGCGGGCTGCGGCTTCCAGCGCGATCAGGGAGCCCATGCTGTGGCCCACCAGCGCCGCTTGCGCGATGCCCGCCGCGTCGAGGGTCGCCAGCAGCCAGTCGGCCATCTCCGGGACTGTGGACAGCGCGGTGCCGTCGTTGCCGTGGCCCGGCAGGTCGAGCGCCAGCACGCGGTGGCCATGCTGCTCGAAATAGCGGCTCTGCGCCGCCCACACGCTATGGTCGTTGAGCGCTCCGTGGATGAAAACCAGCTGCATTGTCGTCTCCTGTTTTTTTGCGGCCATCCTACCCCGAAACCCGGCGTGGCGACAGTACGACAACAATGTTATGTTTTGCTTATCCATAGCGCTGGCTTTTTTGCCAGTCATAGGCTACATTCGCAACAAAGGCTAGAACAATTACAACTCCCATTCACCGAGCGTATATCAGCGGACAGGACGGCCCCAAATGAAAGTATCGGAAATTCTTCAAGTTAAAGGCTCCATCCTTTACACCATCTCTCCCGATCAACCCCTGGCGGATGCCGCCAACACCATGGCCGAGAAGGATATCGGCTCGCTGGTGGTCATGGAGTTCGGCGACCTGGTCGGCATGCTGACCTTCCGCGAGGTGCTGCGGGCACTGCACGAAAACAAAGGCAATGTCGGCGCCGGCACGGTGCGCAAGCACATGGAAGACCACCCGATTACCGTCACGCCGGATACCGACGTCAATGAAGTGCGCCGCATCATGCTGGAAAAGCACGCGCGCTACCTGCCGGTGATGAACGCCAAGACCATCCTCGGCGTGATTTCGTTCTACGACGTGGCGCGCGCCGTGCTGGAAGCGCAAAGCTTCGAAAACCGCATGCTGAAAGCCTACATCCGCGACTGGCCGGCCGAAGCCGAACAGACCGCCGACTAATCAGTCCGCGCAATCAAAAAAAGGGCGCTGCCGTTCACCGGCAGCGCCTTTTTTTTCGTTGATCCAGGTGACGTTTTATTGCAACATAGGTAATTCTTGTTTTTTTATAATTTTGCCGTTGTAAAATTGCGACGTTTTATCCGTTGGTAAATGCTATTCATGGGAAATTAAATTTCGTGAAAACAAAAATTTCCTGAATACATGATCTTTGTTGAATTTTTTGTTCACCAATGTATCAAACTGTGTCGAGTTTCCCGCGATAATTACTTTATCGAAGAGCAAACGTAGACCCTTCGACCACTGAACCACCAGGTTGTCATGTAATAGTTGCAGGCTGTGACGCTGTCACGGCCTTTGTGCTTTGCCGTCGTCCTTGTTTCCAGTTGTCCGAACCGTTTTGCTCTCGATTTTTTTACCACCTCGGGAGTATTAATGGTATTGCAAGAAAAAATCGGCGTGCGCTCGGTGCGCATCGCCCTGAGCCTGCTGGCCGGTTCGGCCGTGTTTGCTGGTCACGCTTACGCTGACGAAGCCATCCAGAAAGTTGAGATCACCGGTTCGGCGATCAAGCGCATCAACGTTGAAGGCGCACTGCCAGTGCAGCGCCTGTCCCAGGAGCAGATCGCCAAGACCGGCGCGACCTCGGTTGCCGAACTGATCCAGGCTCTGCCTTCGATGCAAGGTTTCACCATTGCCGCTGTTGCAGCCGGCACCAATTCGGGCGGCCGCGTTTCGGCCTCCATCCACGACATCGGCGAAAGCTACACCCTGGTGCTGTTGAACGGGCGCCGCATCGCGCCACAAGGGTCGGGCTCGGCGATCAACCTGAACGCCATCCCGATGAGCGCTGTTGAGCGCGTTGAAATCCTGACCGACGGCGCTTCGGCCCTGTACGGCTCGGACGCCATCGCCGGCGTGATCAACTTCATCCTGAAGAAAAACCTGCAAGGCGGCTCGATCGAAGCCAGCCTGTCCCAGCCTGGCAAGAGCCACGCCGGCGACAGCAGCAACTTCAGCGCCACCTACGGCTTCGGCGACCTGGACGAAAACCGCTACAACGTCATGCTGTCGCTGCGTCACGACGAGCAGAGCCAGTTGAAAGCGACCGACCGCTCGTTCGCCAACACCTCGTTCCGTCCATTCAGCTGGAACGGCAACAACTACATGTGGGACCGTTCGAGCACCTCGTCGATTCCAGGCAACGTGACCGCGACCTACAAGGACGGCCGTACCGCGACCTCGACCTCGTCGATCGCCTTCAACCCGTACTTCAACGCCAACGGCAACTGCGGTCCGATGCAGCAGCCGTCGTACAACAACACCGCGACCGCCAAGAACTGCGGCTTCGATTCGACCTCGACCATCGAGATCGTGCCGGAAAGCCGTCGTGACAGCGTGTTCGCCAAGGGCACCTGGCGCGCGACCGACAGCATCGAAGTGTTCGCAGAAGCCGCTTACTCGCGCCTGGACCTGACCGCGCGTATCGCGCCTAACGCCACCTCGATCTCGGTTGCCAAGGGTTCGAGCCTGTACAACACCTACGTGCAGCCATACCTGACCCCGGCCCAGGACGCCAACCTGACCGCCGCCAGCATCAGCTACCGTACCTACGACTGGGGCACCCGCGACAGCCAGACCATCACCGAATCGAAGAACTTCGTGCTCGGCGCGGAAGGCGAGATCGGCGCCTGGAACTTCGGTACCGGCCTGACCTGGTCGCAGAACGCGATTGACGAGCGCTACACCGGTGGCTACATCAAGAACACCGAGTTCCGCAACATGCTGGCCAACAACCAGTTCAACCCGTTCCTGCTGGCTGGCCAGCAAAGCGACGCCACCAAGAAGCTGATCGCCAACTCGGTGTTCAACGGCTCGATCCGCGAAGCGTCGACCACCCTGAAGGGCATCGATGCGCACGCCTCGCGTGAAGTGTTCCAGCTGCCGGCCGGCGCAGTCCAGGTCGCAGTGGGCGGCGACTACCGCAACTACCACTACAAGCAAACCCCGAACGCCACCTCGTCGGACATCTACGGCTTCAGCACCTCGGCAGCCTACGACATGGAGCGCAACAACTACGGCGTGTTCGGCGAGCTGAACGTGCCGGTCGTGAAGTCGCTGGACGTCACCGCCGCTGCCCGTTACGACACCATCGAACAGGTGAAGAACAACCTGGCAGGCCGCGACATGGGCAAGAAGGAATCGGCCAGCACCTACAAAGTGTCGGCCCGCTGGCAGCCTACCCAGTCGTTCCTGCTGCGCGGTTCGTACGGCACCGGCTTCAAGGCGCCTTCGATGCTGGACATCGGCCAGCCGCTGGTTGCCGCCGGCTTCACCTCGGCATCGTATGACTGCCCACCTAACCTGGCTGCGGAAAACCAGTCCTACTGCCGCGCCGGCAAGAGCCAGTACTACGTGGTCTCGGGCGGTAACGAAAACCTGAAGCCAGAGAAGTCGAAGCAGTACACCATCGGCTTCCGCTTCGAGCCTAGCACCACCTGGTACGTGCAGGCTGACCTGTGGGACGTGAAGATCCGCGACGCCGTGTCGTCGGTATCGGAAGCGCAGATCTTTGCTGATCCAGTCAAGTTCCGCCAGCTGTTCACCACCTTCGTGAACCCAGGCAGCGGCCAGACCGAGTGGGCCAAGCAGACTCTGTCGATCAACATCGGCCAGACCCACAACCAAGGTATTGACTGGGAAACCGGCTACCGCCAGAAGTTCGGCTTCGGCACCTGGACCAACACCCTGAACGGCACCTATCTGATGAAGTCGGATTACACCGTTCCAGGTACTTCGGACCAGTGGACCAACAGCATGAACACCTTCGGTATCAACGATAACGTATCGTTCCGCAACATCGTTCGCCTGTCGAGCGCCCTGGAAACCGGCGCGTTCACCAACTCGCTGATCGCCAACTACCGTAACGGCTACACCGATGCTGCGGCGACCGCTTACAACCTGGCGACCAACAAGAACGAAACCAATCTGCGTATCCACGTACCGTCGTTCATCACCTTCGACTGGCAAGGCAAGTGGCAAGTGTCCAAAGTGCTGGCGCTGCGCGCTGGCGTGAAGAACCTGGCTGACCGCAATCCACCGCTGTCGCTGCGTTCGTCGTCGGGCCACCAGGTTGGCTACGATCCACGTTACGCCGACCCAATGGGCCGCACCTTCTACATGACCGGCAACTACAGCTTCTAAGCTAAAGGTCCTGTAAAGTAAAAAGCCCCCGGCAGCCGCAAGGCCGCCGGGGGCTTTTTTTTACGCCGATTAAACGAACAGGTAGTCGGCGGCGGTGGTGCTGGTGGCGCCGATGAGCGTGACGCTGGCCAGCTGGGTCAGTTCAGCCGCGCTGACTGCCGCGTCCGTACCGTTCGAGGTGAACAGGTAGAGCGTGGTATTGCTGCCGCTGTGCAGCGCGAACAGGGTCTTGTCGCCGACCGCGTAGGCGCTGTTGGCCGAACCGATGGCCGCTGCCGCCGTGTTCAGGTTCAGCGTCGCCACGTTCTGCGTCAGGATCACCAGCTCGGCATTGGCGTCGAAGCCGCCCGGGCCGGCTTTCACCAGTGCGTTGTCGATCGCCAGGTCACTGCCGATGCCGAACACCGACTGGCTGACGGCCAGCTTGTCGGTGCCGCTGGCGAAGTCGGTCACCACATCCACGCCCAGCTTGGACGCCAGCACGAAGGTGTCCGCGCCGGCGCCGCCGGTGAGGGTGTCGGCGCCGTCGCCGCCGGTCAGCTGGTCATCGCCATCGCCGCCCAGCAGCTTGTCGTTGCCGGCGTTGCCGGTCAGCGTGTCGTTGCCGGCCAGGCCGTTGAGTACGTCGTTGCCGCTGCCGCCAGTCAGACGGTTGGCCAGCACATTGCCGTTGCCGGTGAAGGCGGTGGCGCCGCTGAAGCTCATATCTTCCACTTCGGACGCCAGGCTGTAGCTGCTGATGCCCTTGACGGTGACCAGGTCGCGCCCACCACCGGCCAGTTCGGTGATGGAGTCGCCCGCGTTGTCGACCACGTAACTGTCGTCGCCACTGCCGCCATCCATCTTGTCGGCGCCGGCGCCGCCGTCCAGCACATCCTTGCCTGCGCCGCCGATCAGGATGTTGGCGGCGGCGTTGCCGGTGAGGGCGTTGTCGAGGCCGTTGCCGGTCAGGTTGACTGCCACCGAGGCGGCCGCCGTCACGGTAGCGTTTTCGATGTTGTCGCCCAGGATGTAGGTGCCGGCCTTGGTGTAGGCCACGTTGACCTGGTCGGTGCCGGCGTCGGCGCCTTCCTGCACTACGTCGCCGCTCTGGTCGACGGTGTAGGTATCGTCGCCCAGGCCGCCGGCCATGGTGTCGATGCCGGCGCCGCCGTCGATGCTGTCGTTGCCATCGGTGCCGGTGAGGCTGTCGTTCAGGGTGCTGGCCGAGTTGACCACCACATCGGTGATGGACTTGCTGTCATCGGCAAAGATGAATTGCTCGACGTTGCGCACCGTGATGCTTTCGTGGGTGACGTTGTTGACCAGCACCAGGTCGGTGTTGTTCGGCCGGCTGCGGCTGTAGTCGTTGAAATTGCCCAGCAAGGTCAGGGTGTCGATGCCGAGGCCGCCGTCGACCACGTCCACGCCGGTGCCGGCGTCGAGCTGGTCATCGCCAGCGCCGCCCGACAGCGAGTCGTTGCCGGCGCCGCCACTCAGGATGTCGTCGCCGCCGAGGCCGCTCAGGGTGTCGTTGCCGCCGCCGCCGCCGATGCTGTTGCCCAGCTCGTTACCGGTGCCGTTGAAGGCCACGCTGCCCTTGAACTGCAGTTCTTCGACGTTGGCGCTCAGGGTGTACTTGGCCAGCGTGGTTTCCACCCGGTCGACGCCCTGGCCGGCCAGTTCGGTGACCACGTCGCCGGCGTTGTCAACCAGGTAGAGATCATTGTCGAGGCCGCCGCTGAGCTTGTCCGCGCCGGCGCCGCCGTCGAGGGTGTCGTTGCCGGCGCCGCCGATCAGGGTGTTGGCGGCGGCATTGCCAATCAGCCAGTTGTCCAGCGCATTGCCGGTGACGTTGGCGGCAATGCCCGCCGCCGCCGTGATGGTGGCGCGCTCGACGTTGTCGCCCATGACAAAGGTGTCGGCCTTGGTGAAGGCCACCAGCACCACGTCGTCGCCGCTGTCGGCCGACTCGAACACTTTGTCGCCCACCTGGTCGACGGTGTAGGTATCGTCGCCGAGGCCGCCAGACATCTGGTCGGCGCCGGCCAGTCCGTTAAGGTCGTCGTTGCCCTCGCCACCGAACAGGCTGTCGTTATTGATGCTTGGGGTGTTGTAAGCCAGGTCCGCCAGTTCCTTGAGGCCGTCGGCGAACAGGAACTTCTCAACATTGCGCACGGTGATGCTTTCGTGCGTGGTCTTGTTGGTCAGCACCATGTCGCCGGCGTTCGGACGGCTGCGGCTGTAGTCGGCGAAGTTGCCCAGCAGCGTCAGGGTGTCGCTGCCTGCACCGCCGTCGACGGTATCGATGCCGGTGCCGGCGTCGAACTGGTCGGCGCCGTCGCCGCCCAGCAGCGAGTCATTGCCTTCGCCGCCTTTGAGGACGTCGTCGCCGGCCAGACCGCTCAGGGTATCGTTGCCGCTGCTGCCTTCGATGCTGTTGGCCAGTTCGTTGCCGCTGCCGGCAAAGGCCAGCGTGCCCTTGTACTGCAGGTTTTCAACGTTGGCGCCCAGCGTGAACTTGGCCAGCGTGGTTTCGATGCTATCGCTGCCCTGGCCGGCCAGTTCGGTGATGGTGTCGCCACTGTTGTCGACCTTGTAGAGGTCGTTGCCAGCGCCGCCGATCAGCTTGTCGGCGCCAGCACCGCCGTCCAGCGTGTCGTTGCCGGCGCCGCCGGTGAGGGTGTTGGCGGCGGCGTTGCCGGTCAGGCTGTTGTTGCTGTCGTTGCCGGTGAGGTTGACCGCCACGCCGGCGGCCGCCGTGACCATGGCGTTCTCGACATAGGCGCTCAGCGTGTAGGTGCCGGCCCTGGTCAGCGCCACTTGCGCCTGATCCTGGTCGCCGCCGTTGCTGGTTTCGACGATGGTGTCGCCGACGTCATCGATCTGGTAGGTATCATTGCCGTCGCCGCCGGCCATGGTGTCGGCGCCGGCCGCGCCGCCGCTCATCAGGTCGTCGCCGCTGCCGCCGCGCATGTAATCGTTGCCCAGGCTCGGGACGTTGAGCTGCACGTCCTGGATCGTCATCAAGGTGCCGTTGAAGCTGACGAATTCGACGTTGCGCAGGGTCAGCACTTCGCCGCTGCTGGCGTGGGTCAGTACGGTGTCGGTGGCATTCGGGCGCTTCACGGTGTAGGCGCTGAAGTCGTCCAGCGCCACCGCGGTGTCGATGCCGGCGCCGCCGTCGAGCACGTTGGCGCCGATGCCGCCTTCGAGCCGGTCGTCGCCGTCGCCGCCCAGCAGCGAGTCGTTGCCGACGGCGCCGGTCAGGGTGTCGTTGCCGCCCAGGCCGGACAGGGTGTCGGCGCCGAGGCCGCCGTTAATCTGGTTGTCCAGCGCGTTGCCGGTGCCGTTCAGCACGCCGTTGCCGGGGCCGGTCAGGTTTTCCACGTTGACGCCCAAGGTGTAGCTGGACAGCGTGGTGTACACCGTGTCGATGCCTTCGTTCAGCCCTTCGGTGACGACGTCGCCGGCGTTGTCGACGTGGTAGGTGTCGTTGCCAGTGCCGCCGATCAGTTTGTCGGCGCCGGCTTTGCCGTCGAGGTCGTCGTTGCCGGCGCCGCCGCTCAGGGCGTTGGCGGCGGCGTTGCCGATGATGGTGTTATCGAGCTCGTTGCCGTTGACGTTGACCGCCACCGCAGCGGCCGACTTTACTTCGGCGTTCTCGACATTGGCGCCCAGCGTGTAGGTGGTGGCTGCCTTGAAGACCAGCTCGGCGGTATCGTTGCCTTCGCCGGCCAGCTCCTTGATGGTGTCCTTGACATTGTCGATCACGTAGCGGTCGTCGCCCTTGCCGCCGCTCATGAAGTCGCCGCCGGCCAGGCCGTCGAGGCTGTCGTCGCCGTCGGTGCCGTTCAGGTAATCGTCGCCGTCGCTGGTCTGGTTCAGCAGCAGGTCGGCGATGCTGCGGGTGCCGTCGGTGAACACAAGGGTTTCGATGCCCTTGATGGTGAGGTATTCACCGAGGACGGTGTTTTTCAGCGTGACCACGCCGTTGGCGCGCTCGATCTTGTAGTGATCGACGATGTCGTTCAGCAGCAGGGTGTCGTCGCCGTCGCCGCCATCGATCGAGTCGGTGCCGCCGCCGCCGGCCAGGGTGTCGTCGCCGGCGTTGCCCAGCAGGGTGTCGTTGCCGATGCCGGCGCTGATGCGGTTGGCCAGCTCATTGCCGGTGCCGGCAAAGCTGCTGCTGCCGGTGTAGCGCAGGGTCTCCACGTTGGCGGTCAGGGCATACTTGGCCAGCGTGGTTTCCACCGTATCGGCGCCTTCGCCGGCCAGCTCGCTGACCAGGTCGCCGGCGTTGTCGACGATGAACAGGTCGTCGCCCTTGCCACCAGCCAGCTTGTCGGCGCCGGTACCGCCGTCGAGCGTGTCGTTGCCGGCGCCGCCGTTGAGGGTATTGGCGCCATTGTTGCCGCTGAGGTAGTTGTTGAGGTCATTGCCGCTGAGGGAAACCGCAGCGGCTGCGGTGCCCAGTGTGCCGCTTTCGACATTGGCCGCCAGGGTGTAGGCGCCACTGGCGAAGTTGAGCGTGACCAGGTCGTAGCCACCGTCGGCCGCTTCCACCACGCGGTCGTCGGCGCTGCGCAGCAGGTAGCTGTCGTCGCCGCCCAGGCCGGTCAGCACGTCGCCGCCGCCGGCGCCGTCCAGGGTGTCGTTGCCGATGCCGCCGGTGATCAGGTTGCCGCTGGCGTTGCCGGTGCCGTAGAAGTCGGCGTCGCCGGTGTATTGCAGCGCTTCGACATTGGCCGCCAGCGTGAACGTGGCCTCGTTGGTCTTGACCGTATCGACGCCGCCGTTGGCCAGCTCGGTGATGACGGCCGTGCCGTCGTTGACAATGTAGGTATCGTTGCCGCTGCCGCCGATCAGGAGGTCGCTGCCGCCGTTGCCGTCCAGCGTGTCGTCGCCGCCGCCGCCTTCGATGCGGTTGTCGTCGGCCTGGCCTTGCAGCCGGTCATTGCCGGCGCTGCCCAGAATCGTATTCCAGCCCTGCTCAACGAATTTTCCGCTGAGGTTGGCGCTGGTGAAGTCGGCGGCCCTGACGTTGTCGAGGATGGCGATGGTGCGCGCCGCGCCGCTGCCGGCGTTGCCGTCGGCATCGATCTGCACCAGCACATTGGCCCCTTGCTGTACCAGCTTGAGGTAGCCGCCAGTCAGCGCGTCCAGCACCTGGCGGTCGGCGAGGCCGGCCGCGGGCAACATGCTAGACAGGTCGAGCTTGTCGCCGCCGCTGCCCATCGCAAAATCGGTGATGTGGAAGTTGGCGCTGCCGGCCAGGCCGGCAAACACATAGCTGTCGACGCCGGCGCCGCCAGTGGCGGTGATCTTGTTGCTGCCCCAGTCGTTGCCCTCGATGCGCACGCGGTCGTTGCCGTTGCCGCCATCAAAGCGCAGGGTGGCGTTGGTGATGGCGGAGTTGAACAGATTCACCGACAGGACGTCGTTGCCGTTGCCACCCGAGATGGTGTAGTTGCCGTCGCCGGCCACGTTGAAAATATCGTTGCCGTCGCCGCCGTTGGCGGTGTCGTTGCCCAGCGCCAGGAACAACTGGTCGTCGCCGGCGCCGCCCGAGAGCAGGTCGCTGCCGTTGCCGCTGCCGAACAGGGTGTCGTTGCCGTTCCCGCCTTGCAGCGTGTTGTTGCCCGAGCCGCCGTCCAGGGTGCTGCCCTGGGTGGCCGGGTCGGCGACGTCGCCCGCCACCAGCAAGTCATTGCCGTTGTTGCCGACCAGGACGTCGCTGCCGCCGTTGCCCTGGATGGTGTCGTCGAAATAGCCGCCCAACAGGCTTTCGGCCTCGGCCGTGCCGTTGATCAGCACGCCCGCCACAGCGGTGCCGGCTGGATTGGCGGCAATCATGTTTTGCGCGGTCAGGTCAGCCACGTGCACGTTGCGCAGCAGCGCCACAACTTGCATGATGCTGCCGTTGCCGTAGGGGGTGAACTGCAGCTCGACGTCGGCGCCATTTTGCACCAGGCGCAGGTAACCGAGGTCGGCGCTGAACGGATTGCCGCCGTCGTAGCCGTAGAGGCTGGCCTGGCGCATCAGGGCGGTCACGTCAATGACGTCGCCGCCGTCGCCGGTCTTGAAGTCGGTGATGTCGACGTAGCCCTTGTCGTAGGTCGCCTTTTCGATCAGGTAGGTGTCGCGGCCGGCGCCGCCGCTGAGTTGCGCGCTCACGCCGCCGCCACTGCCGAGTAGTACGTGGAAGCTGTCATTGCCGTCGCCGCCGCGTGCGACGGTCAGATTACCGGCCTGGTATTGCAGCAGTTCGAAGCTGTCATTGCCGGCGCCGCCTTCGAGGGTGTCGTTGTGGCTGTCGGCGCTGCTGACCAGGCTGTCGTTGCCGTCGCCGCCTTGCAGCAGGTTGCTGCCGGTGTTGCCTTCCAGGCTGTCGCGGCCGGCACCGCCGGTCAGGGTGTCGTTGCCGGCGCCGCCGGTCAGCGCGTCGCCATCGCCGTTGCTATCGCCGCTGCCTGCCTGCAGCAGGTCGTCGCCTCCGGCGCCCGTCAGCGTGTTGGCGCCGGACAGCGCGGTCAGCGTGTCGTTGAAGTAGCCGCCGTTGAGCGCGACCGATTCGTGGTCGGCCACCGCGGTGACGCCGGCCATGACGCTGCCGTCCGGCTTGTAGCCGTTGACGAAATTGTCGGCCGTCAGCGTGGTGGCGGTGAGGTTTTTCAGGGTCAGCACGGTGACGTATTTGTCAGTGCCGTTGACGCTGATTTGCACCAAGGTGTCGACGCCGCTCTGCGTCAGGCGCACGAAGGCCTGGCCGGCGCTGAAAGGATTGCCGCCGGTGTAATCGGTGTAATCGGCCAAGGTTTCGCCGAGGTCAATCTGGTCGCCGCCGGCGCCGGCCGTGAAGTCGGTCACGCTCAGCGTGTAGCGGTTGGTGCCGGTGTTGTGCAGCGAGTAGTACTCGCTCTGCAGTTGGTAGACGTCGACGCCGGCGCCTCCGGTGGCGGTGCTGGCCTGGTCGGCGCTGGTGACGCTCCAGGAGATGGTGTCGTTGCCATCGCCGCCGTCCAGCGTATCGTTGCCGCCGTAGGCGCCGGCGCTGAGCGAGTCGTTGCCGTCGCCGCCTTGCAGCGTGTCGTTGCCCTTGCCGCCATCGAGGGTGTCGTTGCCGGCGCCGCCCTGCAGCAGGTCGCTGCCGTCGCCACCGTCCAGGCGGTCGGCGGCGCTGCCGCCCAGCAGGGTATCGCGGCCGGTACCGCCGTACAGGTAGTCGCCGTGGCCGTCGCTGTCGCCGCTGCCGGCTTGCAGCTTGTCGCCGCCGCCGCTGCCGAACAGGTAGTTGACGCCGTCCACGCCGGTCAGGGTGTCGTCGTAAGTGCCGCCGTCCAGGCGGTGCGTGTTGTCGGTGGTGCTCAGGTCGACGCCAGGGATGCCGGAACCATCGGGCTTGATGCCGCCGACGAAGTTGTCGCCGGTGAGGGCGGTCTTGTCGGTATCCTTCAAGGTCAGCACGGTGTAGTAGGCGCCGTTGCTACCGGCGCCGGCGGTCAGGCTGAGCTGCACCAGCGTATTGGCGCCCGATTGCACCAGGCGCGCGTAAGGGAGGTCGGGATCGAAGGGATTGCCGCCGCTGTAGCCGGTGTTGGTGAGCACGCGGCTGAGGTCAATCTGGTCGCCGCCGGCGCCGGCGCTGAAGTCGTTGACGGTGAAGGCAAAGGCGTGGCTGCCCCACCACGACGAGCTTTCCGCCTGTGGCTGATAGACGTCGCGCCCGGCGCCGCCGGTCGCAGACGCCAGGCCGGTGGTGGTAACGCCGTAAGTGAAGGTGTCGTCGCCGTCGCCGCCGTCCAGCGTAGCGACGCCCTGGCTGGCGGAGGTGCTGTCCAGCGTATCGTTGCCGGCGCCGCCTTGCAGCGTGTCGAGGCCGTTACCTGCGGTCAGCACATCGTCGCCATCGCCGCCGGTGAGCAGGTCGTTGCCGTCGCCTGCGACCAGGTGGTCGTCGGCGCCGCCGCCGGTGAGGGTGTCGTTGCCGGTGCCGCCGGCCAAGAAGTCGCCCTTGCGGTTGGCATTGCCGCTGCCGGCCACCAGCAAGTCGTCGCCGCCGAAACCTTGCAGGGTGTTGGAGCCGGTCACGCCAGTCAGCTGGTCATTGAAGCTGGTGCCGTACAGGTCCTGGCTATTGGCGCTGGCGACCAGGCCGATGACGGTCGAGCCGTCGGTCTTCAGGCCGCCGGTGAAGTTGTCGGCGGTCAGGGTGGCGGCGTTGGCATTCTTCAGCGTCAGCACCGTGGTGTAGGTGTAGGCCTTGCCGGCCGCGCCATCGAGGTCGATCTGCACGCGGGTGTCGGCGCCGTCCTGGATCACGCGCGCATAGCCGTTGGCGGCGCTGAAGGGATTGCCGTCCGCGTAGCTGGAGTTGCGGGTCAGCTGCGACATCAGGTCGATGATGTCGCCGTCGGGGCCGACTGTGAAGTCGGTAACGTTGATGACGCCGGGCAGGCTCTTGTCGCTGCTGCTGTAGCCGGCGTTGAAGCGATAGGTGTCGCGCCCGGCGCCGCCGGTGGCGGTGGCTTCGTCGGCGCGTGAGCGCATGTCGAACACGTCGTTGCCGGTGCCGCCGATCAGGGTGTCCTGGCCGGCGTTGAGATCGTAGTTGAAGAAGAAATCGTCGCCGTCGCCGCCGTCGATCAGGTTGTTGCCGCCGTCGCCGCTGATGGTGTCGTTGCCGGCGCCGCCGTAGATGGTGTCGTTGCCGTAGCCGCCGAGGATGCTCTCGTTGCCGCTGCCGCCGTTGATCAGGTCGTCGCCGCCCATGCCCCAGAAGGTGTTGCTGGCGGCGTTGCCGGTGATGGTGTCGTTGAAGACGTCGCCGACCAGCGTGGTGGCGGTATTGCTGCTGGCGGTGAGCGTGTTGCCGGCGACGGCCGAGCCGTCCGGATTCCAGCCGCCGACGAAGTTGGCGCTGGTCAGGCTGCCGGCGGTGACGTTCTTCAGCACCAGGATAGTTTGCACGTAAGTGTCGTAGTAGCCGAGGCCCTGCACCTGGGTGTCGCTGCCGACCTGCACCAGCTTGAGCTGGCCGGTAGCGAAGGGATTGCCGCCGTGGTAGCGGTTGTAGTCGCTGATGCTTTCCTGGTAGAGCGCGTGCAAATCGATGCGGTCGCCGCCGGCGCCGGCCTTGAAATCGGTGACCGTCAGGGGCTGGAAGCTGGCGCTGAAGCCGAACGCGTAAGTGTCGACGCCGGTGCCGCCGGTGACTTCCGGCATCTTGCCGTAGGCCCATTGCGCAAAGCTGACGTTGATGGTGTCGTTGCCGGCGCCCGCGTCGATCTTGGCCACGGTGCCGCCGGGGAAGGTGCTCGCGTAGTTATAGCTAAGGTTGAACGTGTCGTTGCCGCTGCCGCCGAGCATGGTGTCGTTGCCGCTGTCGTCGTTGGCGCGGAACACGTCGTCGCCGTCGCCGCCGTCAATCAGGTCGGCGCCAAAGCCACCGTCGAGAGTGTCGTTGCCAGCCAATCCCATCACGGTATCGTTGCTGCTGCCGCCTGCCAAACTGTCGTTGCCGGATGTTCCCTGAAAGCTAGCCACTATTGCAATTCCCTTAAACTATGTGTACAGGGCGGGAGGATATCATGCAACAAGGGTGATGATTCTATTAATTTGTCACGATTGCTTACAATTGCGAGGAAACACTCTACATTTCGCCGTGGCAATAAAAAAGCCGCGACCAGGCGCGGCTTTCACAGAATGCCTGGCGCAGCTCAGGCGGCGCCCTCCAGCGCGTCGTTGCTGAGCCAGCCGTTGAGGGCGGTGGCGGTCATCGGGCGGGCGAACAGGAAGCCCTGGGCCTGCGGGCAGCCCAGTGCTTGCAGGATTTGCGCCTGGCGCTCGTCTTCGACGCCTTCGGCAATCACCGCCAGGCCGAGGTTGCGGCCGAGCTGGATGACCATTTCGGCAATGCTGCTGCCGCGCGCCGAGCCGGTGATTTCGGTGACGAAGGCGCGGTCGATCTTCAGGCGGTCGATCTGCAGGCGCTGCAGATACGACAGCGAGGAGAAGCCGGTGCCGAAGTCGTCGATCGCGATGCTGACCCCGGTCTGCTTGATCTGGCCCAGCATCTTGATCAGCAGGTCCGGCTCTTCCATTGCCATCGATTCGGTGATTTCCAGTTCGATGTTCTGCGGCGGCGCGCCGGTGTCGTCGAGCGCGCGCTTGAGCATGTCGAGGAAGTGCGGGTGGCGGAACTGTACCTGCGAGACGTTAATCGACATCATGAAGTCGTGGTGGCCTGCCGCGCGCAGGTCGACCAGCTCGCGGCAGGCGGTGCGCATCACCCATTCGCCGAGCTCGATGATCAGGCCGGAATACTCGGCAATCGGAATAAAGCGGTCGGGCGAGATGAACTTGCCGTCCGGGGTCTGCCAGCGCAGCAGCGCTTCGGCGCCCATCGGCCGGCGCGTGACCAGGTCGATCTGCGGCTGGTACACCACGAACAGCTGGTTCTGGCCGAAGGCCGTGCGCAGCGCGTGCATCATGCGCACCCGTTCGCGGATCTCGACGCCCATCGAGCGCGAGAAATAGAAGTGGCCGGCGCGCTGCTGCGACTTGGCGCGTTTCAAGGCAATGTCGGCATCCTTGAGCGCATCGGCGCCGCTGCCTTCGTGCTCGGACAGGCGCACGAGGCCCAGCGTGGCCGACAGCTGCACGTCCTGGCCGTCGATGCTGAACGCGCGCTGGAACAGCGCCAGGATCTTGGCCGGATTGACTTGCGCTGAATCGCCCAGCACGCAGAAAATATCGCCGCCGATGCGCGCCACCGTCAGTTGGCCGCCGAGGTCGGTTTGCAGGCGGCCGGCCACCGCCACCAGCAGCGCATCGCCGAACTGGTGGCCGAGGGCGTCATTGGTTTCGGCAAAGTGGTCGAGGTCGACCAGCGACAGGGTGGCGTCCTCGCGCGCCGGGCCGGACAGGGTGGCGTCCAGGATTTCCACCAGCCGGGTGCGGTTGGGCAGCTTGGACAGTTGGTCGTAGAACGCGGCGTTGTGCAGGTGCGTGACCAGCTCGACGTTGTCGAGCCCGACCGCCACATTGGCGCAGAACACTTCCAGCAACCGCTCGTCGATCTCGGTCGGCGCGCGCTTGGTCTCGAGGAAGGCGACGAAATCGCGGCTGGCCTTGCCGGCGAAGTACAGCGTCACGTAGTCAGGGCCATAAATGTTGCGGCGCTGGGCCAGTGCGGCTTCGATCGCGTCGTGGATGCGCTGGTCTTCGCGCACGGTCAGGGTGATGTTGTCGAGGTGGCGGTAGCTGCCGGCAGTAGCCATCACCATCAGCTCGTGGCAGCCGGTGTCCGGACATTCCTGCACGCACAGCACGCCGTTGGCTTCCAGCCCCAGCAGGTCGGCGATCTGGGCCAGCACGCCGGCAGCGAAGTTCTGCACCCCGTGCAGCGCCATCAGCTGGGTGCTGGCGTGGACGATCTGGTTCAGGCCGCGCCGGCTGTCGTTGATCTTGCGAATTTGCTCGTAGGAGCGGATTGCCGCCGTCACCGTGGTGAACAGCTTGATGCGGGTCAGCTCGGACTTGGTCTTGTAATCGTTGATGTCGAAATCGCGGATGGCGTCGATTTCGGGCGCGTAGCCCGGCTGGCCGGTGCGCAGGATGATGCGCACGTCGTGCAGTTTCAGGGTTTCGCGGATGTAACGCACCAGGTGCAGGCCGGCGTCGTCCTGCTCCATCACCACGTCCAGCAGGATGACGGCGATTTCGGTTTCGTGTTTTAACAATTCACGCGCCTGCCCAGCCGAATACGCATGCACGAATTCGAGCGGGCGGTGCTGCATGTCGAGGTTACCCAGCGCAAAGGTGGTGGTCGAGTGGACGTCTTCGTCGTCGTCGATAATCATGACCCGCCAGACATTGCGCGCGCCGGGTGCAGCAGGCGCAGCAGGATGCTCTTCCAAGAATACCAAATCGTCTTGATCGTCGTTGGACTGCTCAAGGGGTGAAACCGGTGGGGGCATGTGTAGCTTCTCCAGAATACTCGGTGTTCTTGCGTTCCAGTATATAGCGAATTGTCAAAAAGAATGCAGTTTTCCACGGGTTTAGGCAGAAGCTTGTGCGCCCATGTTCAAATAGCACCATATTTGTATCAAAATAATTATATTTTACCAAGTGAAACTTGCTTTGTGGAAATTATTGTGTGAACAGGACGCCATGGGGCGCCGGCTGGTAGAATGAGGGACTTTTCCACTTTTTTCCGAAGATTCTTTTCCTATGTCCGGTAATACTTTTGGCAAATTGTTCTCCGTTACTACGTTTGGTGAGTCGCACGGTCCCGCGATTGGTTGTGTGATCGATGGCTGCCCACCGGGCCTGCCGTTGTCGGAAGCGGACATTCAGCCGGAACTGGACCGCCGCAAACCGGGCACGTCGCGCCACGTGACCCAGCGCCAGGAATCGGACACCGTGGAAATCCTGTCCGGCGTGTACGAGGGCGTCACCACCGGCACCCCGATCGCGCTGCTGATCCGCAACGAAGACCAGCGCAGCAAGGACTACGGCAACATCGCCGACACCTTCCGTCCCGGCCATGCAGACTACACCTACTGGCACAAATATGGCGTCCGCGACCCGCGCGGCGGCGGCCGTTCTTCGGCCCGCTTGACGGCGCCAGTGGTCGGCGCGGCGGCGATTGCCAAGAAGTGGCTGCACCAGCAGTACGGCACCGTATTCAAGGGCTGCATGAGCCAGCTCGGCGATATCGTGGTGCCGTTCCAGGACTGGCAGCACGTGCCGGACAACCCGTTCTTTGCCGCTACCGGCGACGCTGCCGTGATCGCCAGCATGGAAAGCTACATGGATGAGCTGCGCAAGGCCGGCGACTCGATCGGCGCCCGCATCGATGTGGTGGCGCAGAATATCCCGGTCGGTCTCGGCCAGCCGATCTACGACAAGCTCGATGCCGACATTGCCTACGCCATGATGGGCATTAACGCCGTCAAGGGGGTGGAAATCGGCGCCGGTTTCAAATCCGTCGCGCAGAAGGGCACCGAGCACGGCGATCCGCTGACCCCGCAAGGCTTCGTCGGCAACAACGCCGGCGGCGTGCTGGGCGGCTTGTCGACCGGGCAGGACATTACGGTGTCGATCGCCATCAAGCCGACGTCCTCGATCCGCACCCCGCGTCCGTCGATCGACAAGGCCGGCAATCCGGTGATGGTGGAAACCTTCGGCCGCCACGACCCGTGCGTCGGCATCCGCGCCACCCCGATCGCAGAGGCGATGCTGGCCTTGGTGCTGATGGATCACGCGCTGATGCACCGCGCCCAGTGCGGCGACGTCAAGGTGTCGACGCCGAACATCGCGCCTTCGGCTGCGCCTTAAGCGGTGCCCGCGCAAGCGTTCAGCTTCGCCTTATTCCTCTTCTGCTACTACGCACACGCCGGCACCTGGAGCACCTACGCGACGCTGTTCTTTGCCGACAAAGGCATGACCGTCGCGCAGATCGGCGTGCTGATGTCGATGATCCAGGTGCTGCGCATCGTCGGTCCCAATGTGTGGGGCTACGTGGCCGATCATTACGACCGCCGCGTGCTGGTGCTGCGCATGGCTGGCTTTGCCGCGCTGGCGGGATTCTCGGGCTTCTTCATTGGCGATACGTTCGGCCACTTCATGCTGGCCATGATCGTGCTGAATCTGTTCACCAGCGGGCAGGCGCCGATTTGCGAAGCGCTGATGCTGTCCGAGATGAAGGGCGATCTCACTTACTACGGCCGCATCCGCATGTGGGGCTCGATCGGCTTCATTGTGTCGGTGACACTGGCGTCGCTCGCGCTCGAGCATTACGGCATCGTCACGCTGCCGTGGGTGGCGGCGGCGCTGCTGGTGGCGACCATCGCCGCCGCATTCCGCCTGCGCGATGTGCCGCGCCGTACCCACAAGACCGCGCCGCCACCGTTGTTGTCGCTGCTGCGCCGGCGCGAGGTGATCGCCTTCTTTGCTTCCACCGCGCTGATGGTGTCGGCCCACACTTCGCTTTACACTTTTTATTCGCTCTACCTTGAGCGCAACGGCTACAGCAAAACCGTGATCGGCGCCATGTGGTCGCTGGGTGTGCTGGCGGAAGTGCTGCTGTTCTATTTCCAGGCGCCGCTGTTCAAGCGCTGGGGCGCGATGCGCATGATGTACCTCGCGCTCGGCATTGCGGTGGTGCGCTTTCTGATGATCGGCTTCGGTTCGCACATGCTGTGGCTATTGGTGGCGGCGCAGCTGATGCACGCGGCTACCTTCGCGCTGCATCATTCGTCGTCCGTGATGTCCTTGCAGCGCTGGTTCTCCGGGCCGTTGCAGGCGCGCGGGCAGGCGCTGTACATGAGCATCTCGTACGGCATCGGCGGCTCGCTGGGTGGGCTGTTTTTAGCGCAGTGGTGGGAGAGGGCGGGCGCCGAGACTGTGTACTACGTGGCCTCGGCGCTGGTGGCGTTGTCCGCGCTGGCTGCCATGCTGTCGTTCCGCTGGCAGCAGCGCGACGGGCATTAACGGGTAACTGCTTCAGGCGCGATGCCGTGGCGCCGCTCCACCGCCCGCACCACCATCGCCCGCATGTCGTTCAGCAGCGAGAACTCGGTGGCGCTCAGTGAGATCGGCGGGAAGGAATCGTCCCAGTCGCCGTACAGGAAACCGGCTGGCTGGCCGTTGGCCGACAGCGGCAAAATCACGAAGCTGCGCGCTTCCGACAGCGACGACTTCCACCACAGCGGCAGCTTGGCCGCGAACTTGGCGTCGTGCGCGTTTTCGATGAAGATCACGCGGTCGCTGTTGAGCGCTGCATGGAATACGTTCGGCTCGTACGCATCGTCGAAGGTCATGGCCGGCAGCAGTTCGCGCGTGCCGTCGCCGAAGCTGATCTTGGCCGAGTAGGTGGCGTCCTTGCGGTTGCGGACGAAGGCCACGGCGCGCGAGAAGTCCAGGCCCTTGTACACCGTCTCGAGTGCAATCTGCACCATCTGGCCAGGGCTGGCGGTGTCGATCATGTCGCGCATGTCGGCCAGGCCGCTGAGCAGGATCTTGTTGCCGGCGGCGCGCTGGCGTGTCTTGGCCAGCGCCTTGGCGCGGCGCTCGGCGGGGCGCGACAGCGGCGCGATGGTCAGGTCGTTGGCCGCCACCACCTTGGCTTGTTCGATGGCGTTCATCAGGTTGGGCGCCTCCACGCCCAGCATGCCCGCGTAATTCTCGGCCAGCTGCTGCACTTTTTCGGCGCCGGCGGCATCGTCGTGCCACAGCGACTCGGCGCACCGCGCGGCCATGGTCGACAGGCCGGCGATCCAGTCGGAGGGCGACACGTCCGTGCCTGCGGCGGCAGGGGGCAGCGTGCGCATGCCGTTCAGCAGCGACGACGGCAGGCCCCAGTGCAGCGCCGCCGCGTGGCCGACTTCTTCCAGCGAGAGGCCGAGCAGTTCGGGCGCGGCGTCTTCCACCGAACGCGAAGTCTGGTCGGCAAGGCGTTGCAGCTCGTGCCAGCGCTCCGGCATGTAGAAGGTCAGCATCATGCGGCCCAGCGTGTGCAGCATCGAGCACACCACCGCCTCTTCGCCGTGACGGCTTTCGGCGGTGTAGGCGATCTGCTGCGCCACGATCCCGGCCAGCACCGCCTTTTCCATTTCGATGTGGGCGATGGTGGTGTCGGTCGAGGTGGCGGCCAGTTCTTCGATCAGTTTCAGGCCCAGCGCCAGATGGCCGATGGCCTCCGTGCCCAGCACCAGCACGGCTTTCGACACCGTGTTCACATGCTGGCCGAAGGCCGAGTACATGCCGCTGTTGGCCAGGCGAAGGACTTTCTGCGTCAGCACCGGATCGGACAGCACGGTGCGCGTCATGTTGAATTCCTGGTCGTCCTCGCCGCGCATGGCGCTGAGGATGGCGGTGATGGCCTTGGCGAAGCCCGGCATGTCGCCGCGGCGGCGGGTGCAGTCGCCAAGCTCGGTCAGCGTTTTATTGCCGAGCTGTGTGGCGGCCTGGTAGCTGCGGATCATTGCGCCACCTGTCGCAATTCCGCCGGCACCACGTTGGCGTGGATGCTTTCCTTGAGCGCGGCCAGCGCCACGTTGGCCGGCATTGGTTTGCCGGTCAGGTAGCCCTGGATGTACTGGCAGCCGCGCTGCTCGAGGTAGTGCAGCTGCTCCTCCGTCTCCACGCCTTCCGCCACCACCGACAGGCTGAGGTGCTTGGCCAGATCCAGCACCGCGTTGCAGATCGCGCCGTCCTTCTGCGAGCCTGGCAGGTCGCGGATGAAGGTGCGGTCGATCTTGAGCACGGAGATGGGGAAGCGCTTGAGGTAGGCCAGCGAAGAGTAGCCGGTGCCGAAATCGTCAATCGCGATGCGCGCGCTGCGTTCGGCCATTTTGGACAGGATGGACTCGGCATGCACTGGATCGATCATCAGTGTGCCTTCTGTGATTTCTAACACCAATTGCTCACCAAGCAGGCCGGAAAATGCGATGGCATCGTCCAGCACATCCAAGAATTTATCGTTGCGGAATTGTCGCGGGCTGATATTAACAGAGATGTACAGGCTGCGCCTGGCCACTTCTTCAAACTGTTTCAGCTGCACGCAGGCCGCTTTCAGCGCCCACGCGCCGAGCAGGTTAATCAGCCCGTTGGTCTCGGCGATCGGGATGAAGCGCGCCGGCGGCACCATGCCGAGCGTCGGATGCTTCCAGCGCATCAGCGTTTCAAAGCCCTGGATCTCGCGCGAGTGGGCGTCGACGATGGGCTGGTAGTACAGCTGGAATTCGCCCTCGCGCACCGCCTGGAACATCGCCGCTTCCAGCGAGATGTCGTGCTGCGGCGGGCCCGCCAGCGACGGGTTGTAGACCACCGCGCGCGCCTTGCCGGTTTCCTTGGCGCGCGACATGGCGGCATCGGCCAGTGCCAGCAGGCGGATTTCGTCTTCCGCGTGCTGCGGGTAGACCGACACGCCGACCGATGCGCCGACATAAATCGTGTGGTTCTCGATTTCAAACGGCGACTGCAGCGTGGCGATCAAACGGCCGGTCACCAGTTTGATTTGCGCCTCGGTGGCAGTGCCGGGCAGGATGGCGACAAATTCATCGCCGCCGACCCGGGCCAGCGTGTCGCTGTCGCGCAGGGTCTTGCGCAGGCGTTGCGCGGCCATGCGCAGCATGGCGTCGCCGATCGGATGGCCGAGGCCATCGTTCACTTTCTTGAAGCCGTCCAGGCCCACCGTGGCGACCGAGAAGCCTTGCCCCGAACGGCGCGCGTTGGCGATCACCATGCGCATGCGGTCCGACAGCAGCAGGCGGTTCGGCAGTTCGGTCAGGCCGTCGTGGGTGGCCATGTGGCGCAGCCGTTCTTCAGTGGCGTGCTGCACCGTCATGTCGCGGCCGACCACCAGAAGTTCCATCACGCCGTGTGCGTTGTTGTAAGCCGAGATGCGTAGTTCGTGCCAGATCTCGATATCGGCGGTCTTGATACGCACTTCCATCAGCCGGGGGGCGCGTGATTCGCTGACGTCGGCCAGCGCGGCGGCCAGCGCCGCCTGGTCGCCATCGGCCACCAGTTTGCCCAACGGACTTCCGGCCAGCGGCGCGTGGCTGCCGATGCGGGCGGTGGCGCGCTGGCTGGCAAACAGCAGCTGGCCGAGCTGATTCAGCCGGAACACAACATCGCCAGCCTCTTCCATGAGGTTATCCAATTCCTGGCGCGGCTGGGATGAAACACTGGTTGGCATCGCGAAGATCTATTCTTTCAAAGAGGCTTGCTAACTAAGCATGTAACAATTGGCGTGTGCGAATCTTGCAAAACCATAACGAAATGTATCACTGATGAGAGCCAAATTGCATGAAAAATGACAACATTACAGCGACTTTTTGAGAAATCTCTTGAGATCGTTAAAAAAACCGCTTCTCAGAGTGAAAAACTGCCTTTTCGTTGCGCTGGATTGATGGCTGTTTGACAAAAATATCGGCTCTCGATGCGCAGTGCGTTTTCGAAATCCACTTGCACGCCTTCGACCATGGCGCACAGCACCGCTTCGGCCGCCGGCGACGGGCCGCCGGCACGTTGTCGCAGCAGGGCAGGAGCGCTCAGCAGCAGGGCCTGCACCGGCGCGGCATCGAGTCCGCCGCCGGGCAGGCGATAGTGTTTATGCTCCCATGGTTGCGTGTCGCATGCATTGTCCAGGACATGCCCGGTGAGCTCGGCCTCGCTGGCGGCAACGGCGTGCAGCAGGCCTGCTTGCAGCGCTTGCGCGGCGGTCAGCGTTGCGCCTTCGAGCAGCAGCGGCATGGCCGCCTGCAAGCCCGCCAGCCGCACGCTGCGTGTGATCTCGCCCGCCACCGGCGCCAGTCCCTGCTGCACCTGCGGCAGGCTGAAACGCGCCCCGGACAAGGCAATGCGGCGATGGCAGGCCAGCGCCAGGCCGAAGGCGTGGCCGCTGATCTCGCCGCTGAGCGTGGCGACGACCGGCACGCCGAGGTTTCCCAGACGGCGCAGCAGGGTGTTGTAGGCGTCCAGCATATGCATGCAGTCGCCGGCTTGCGCGGGCGTGAGTGCCATCAGGTGTTCCAGTTCGTGCTTGCTGCCGGCCGGTTCGGCGTCGAAGCCGATGATGACCGCGCCCAGTCTCGGCCGGCGCGATTCGAGCTGTTCCAGCAATGCCGCCAGTTCGCGCTGGAACAACCGGCTCAGCGGGTTGATGCTGCGCGCGGCCAGCAGGACCGAGACATTGGCGCCGTTCTGGTGCGTGGTGATCATGCTCAGCCCCGTTCGATGATGGTGGCGATGCCCATGCCGCCGCCCACGCACATGGTCACCATGCCGCGCCGCAGGCTGCGCGCTTCCAGTTCATCGAGCAGGGTGCCGAGCAGCATGCAGCCGGTGGCGCCCAGCGGATGGCCGAGCGCGATTGCGCCGCCGTTGACGTTGACCTTGTCCTCCGGGACCTGGAGTTCGTTGATGAAGCGCAGCACCACCGAGGCAAAGGCTTCGTTCACTTCGAACAGGTCGATATCGTTGATCGACAGGCCGGCTTGCTTCAGCGCCTTGCGCGCGGCGGGTGCGGGGCCGGCCAGCATGATGGCGGGTTCGCTGCCGGTGACAGCGGCGGCCACGATGCGCGCGCGGGGCTGCAATCCGATGCGTGCGCCGGCCGCCTTGCTGCCGACTAGCGCCAGCGCCGCCCCGTCGACGATGCCGGAGGAGCTGCCGGCGGTGTGCAGGTGTTCGATCTTGTTCAGCTGCGGATATAGTCGCAGCGCCACGCTGTCGAAGCCCATCTGGCCCAGCGCGGCGAACGCCGGTTGCAGGTTGTACAGCGCGTCCATCGTGGTGTTGGGCTTGATGAATTCGTCCTCGGCGAGGATGGTCACGCCGTTCTGGTCGCGCACCGGCACGATCGAACGGAAGCGGCCGGCGGCGCGGGCGGCCGCCGCCTTCTGCTGCGAGCGCAGCGCGAAGGCGTCCAGCTGTTCGCGGTGGTAGCCGTCCAGCGTGGCGATCAGGTCGGCGCCGATGCCTTGCGGGACGAAGCTGGTTTTCAGGCTGGTTTCGGGATCCTGGGTCCACGCGCCGCCGTCGGAGCCCATCGGCACGCGCGACATGGACTCGACGCCGCCGGCCACCACCAGGTCTTCCCAGCCGGAGCGTACTTTTTGCGCGGCCAGGTTGACCGCTTCGAGGCCGGAAGCGCAGAAGCGGTTGAGCTGCACACCGGCCACTTTCCAGTCCCAGCCCGCTGCCAGGGCGGCGATCTTGGCGATGTCCGCGCCTTGCTCGCCAACCGGCGTGACGCAGCCGAGCACCACGTCGTCGACCAGCGCGGTATCGAGCTGATGGCGCTGCTGCAGCTCCCCCATCAGCCCGGTGAGCAGCGAGATTGGCTTGACGCTGTGCAGGCTGCCATCTTTCTTGCCCTTGCCGCGCGGAGTGCGGATGGCGTCGTAAATATAGGCTTCGCTCATACTGTCTCCTTGTTGTTATGCGATTATCATAGGGTATTGTTCAACAAAATAAAAAACGACAGTTTGAACGGAGACAATATGCAGGCTTTCGATACCCACGAAGTGCGCAATACTGTTGCGCCGTTTGCCAATATCAACCTGTTTGCCGCCGACCCCGCCTTGCAGGAAGCCGTGCAGCGCGAGGGCGCGGGCGATGCGGCGGCCGCGCTGCACGCGTTGGGCGAGGAGCTCGGCAGGGCGGAAACGCTGGATCTGGCGCGGCTGGCCAATCTCTACACACCCAGGCTGCACAATTACGACCGTGAAGGCCGTCGCATTGATGAGGTGGAGTTCCATCCGGCCTGGCATCAGCTGATGGGATTGCTGATCGGCCATGGCACGCACTCCTCGCCGTGGCAGGGCGGGCCGGGTGCGCAGGTGGCGCGGGCGGCGCGCTACCTGATGTTCGGCCAGGTCGAGAACGGCTCGCAGTGCCCTGTGACCATGACCTACGCCTCGGTGCCGGCGCTGAAGCAGGCGCCGCGCATTGCCGCCAGGTGGCTGCCCAAGATCCTGTCCAACGACTACGACCCGCGCTCGCTGCCGGTCGAGCAAAAGACCGGCGCCATCATCGGCATGGGCATGACCGAGAAGCAGGGCGGTTCGGACGTGCGCGCCAACACCACCCGCGCCGAGCCGGTGCCGCCGCCGGAGGCGCGCGCCTTGTTTGGCGAGGAGGGCGAGGATGTGTTCCGCATCGTCGGCCACAAGTGGTTCTTCTCTGCGCCGCAAAGCGATGCGCATCTCATTCTCGCGCAGACCGATGAGGAGGGCAGCGCCGGCCTGTCGTGCTTCTTCCTGCCGCGCTACCTGCCCAATGGCGAGCGCAACGCGATTCGCGTGCAGCGGCTCAAGGATAAGCTTGGCAACCGCTCGAATGCATCGTCGGAAGTGGAGTTCACTGGCGCTTACGGCTGGCTGATCGGCAAGCAGGGACGCGGCATTCCGACCATCCTCGAGATGGGCGGCTACACCCGGCTCGATTGCGTGCTGGGCAGCGCCGGCACGATGCGCGCGGCATTAACGCATGCGCTGCACCATGCGCGCCGCCGCGTGGCATTCGGCCGTCCGCTGGCCGAGCATCCGCTGATGCAGAACGTGCTGGCCGACCTGGCGCTGGAATCGGAAGCGGCCACCGCGCTGGCCATGCGCCTGGCGCGCTGCTTCGACGAAGTCAGCGATCCAGCCCAGGCCATGCTGGCCCGCGTGCTGACGCCGGCGGCGAAATACTGGATCTGCAAACGCGGCCCCGGGTTTGGCGCCGAGGCGATGGAGGTCATTGGCGGCAGCGGCTACGTGGAGGAAAGTCCGCTGGCGCGCCTGTACCGCGAACTGCCGGTCAATTCGATCTGGGAAGGCTCGGGCAACGTGATGTGCCTCGACCTGCTGCGCGCCTTCGGCAAATCGCCGGAAGCGCGCGATGCGCTGGCGGCCGAACTGGCCCTGGCCGGCGATGCCGACACCTTCTTTGTCGCCTACAAGACCACCTTGCTGGCCGACCTGGCGCAAGGCCAGATCGACGAATTCAGCGCGCGCGTGCTGGCTGAGCGGGTGGTGCTGGCGGTCCAGGCGGCGCTGTTGCTGCGCCATGCGCCGGCTTATGTGTCGTCGGCGTTCATGGCGTCCCGGCTCAAGCGCGAACCCGGCGGCGCCTATGGCCGGCTGCCATCCGGCGTCGATTGCGCGGCCATCCTGTCGAGGGCGCTGGTGGAACAGGGCTAGTATAATGTGCGGTAAAAACCCCAACCGAGCTTAACGAATGAAACAAGATCCGCGTTTTCCTAACCTGTTCATCACCGACCACCCGCTGATCCAGCACAAGCTGAGCCACATGCGCGCCAAGGATACGTCGACCCGTACCTTCCGCGACCTGCTCAAGGAAATCACGCTGCTGATGGGTTACGAAATCACCCGCGACCTGCCGCTGACCACCCGCACCGTCGAAACCCCGCTGATGACCATCGAGGCGCCGGTGATCGCCGGCCGCAAGCTGGCCATCGTGCCGATCCTGCGCGCCGGCATCGGCATGAGCGACGGCCTGCTGGACCTGGTGCCGTCGGCCCGCGTCGGCCACATCGGCGTGTTCCGCGATCCTGAAACCCACCAGCCGGTCGAGTACCTGGTGCGTCTGCCGGACACCGCCGAGCGCACCTTCATCCTGTGCGATCCGATGGTTGCCACCGGCAATTCGGCGGTGCATGCGGTGGACGTGCTGAAAAAGCGCGGCGTCAGCGACGACCAGATCATCTTCCTGGCGCTGGTGGCAGCACCGGAAGGCGTCACCGTGTTCCAGAAGGCGCACCCGGGCGTGAAGCTCTACTGCGCCTCGCTGGACTCGCACCTGAACGACCACGCCTACATCATTCCTGGCCTGGGCGACGCCGGCGACCGCATCTTCGGCACCAAGTAAATGGCAACGCCCGTCGATCCCGACTTCCGCGCGCGGCTGGCGGTGCTGAACGAGAAGTTCGCCGCCACCGTGCCAGGCACGCTCGACAAGATCCGCGCCGCCTTGGCGCAGTGCGTAGCCGGCGGCGGGCAGCCGTCGCAGGATGCGCTGCACCAGCTGCATGAAGTCTTGCATGGCGTGGCCGGCTCGGCCGGGACGTTTGGATTTACCGTGTTCGGCCGCGAAGCGCGCCGCATCGAGCAGATGGTGCGCGGTGTGCTGGCGACCCAGGCTGGCTGGGCGGAAGTGGTGCCGGAAGTAGAGCAACTGCTGGCCTGGGCCAGCCTCGACGCAAAGGCAAGCGCGTACGATTGATTTAGCTCAAAGACAAACGCGATTTTGTTGTCTATGATGACACGTACACCCGGTTGCGAGGTTTTTCTACCAAAAAAAGCCACGTTCTGCATTTATTTTCGTGAAAACGTGCTTTTCTCTCGTAAATGGGTATAATGCGGCATCGTTTAGATTCAAGAGTAGTACAGTTTGTCTTTCTTGCCTCAAAAACGATATCACGGGCGCAAGCCCAAATTAACTGAAATAGGAATTGTAATGGCAACTGGTATCGTAAAATGGTTCAATGATTCGAAGGGTTTTGGCTTCATTACCCCTGACGAAGGCGGCGAAGATCTGTTCGCTCACTTCTCGGCGATTCAAACCGCGGGCTTCAAATCCCTGCAAGAGAACCAACGCGTTTCTTTCGAAGTAACCGCCGGCCCTAAAGGCAAGCAAGCTTCGAACATTCAGCCTCTGTAATACGCTGGATCTAACGATCAAGAAATCCTCGGAATCCGAGGATTTTTTTTTGCCCCTACGTTTTACTTTGCCTTGCGCCAGTAGTCGGGCAGCGCGTAGCTGTGGCGCAGGAAGTCCACGAACGCCCGTATCCGCAGCGGCAAGTGGCGCCGCTGCGCAAACACCGCGTAGATATCGTTGCCTGGCGCTGCATAGCCATCCAGTACGGTTTGCAGCTTGCCTGCCTCGATCGCGCTGCCCACTTCCCACATCGACCGCCACGCCAGCCCCTTGCCGGCCAGCGCCCATTCGTGCAGCACCTGGCCGTCGTTGCAGGCCATGTTGCCGTTCACCTTCAACACCACGTTCTTGCCGTCCTCGCGGAAGGTCCAGCCGCGCTGGCTGCCTTCGCTGCTGATCGCCAGGCAATTGTGTTTGGTGAGATCGGCCAACGTCTCCGGCCGGCCGTGGCGCTTGAGGTAGGAGGGCGCACCGACCACCACGCGTTCGTTGTCGGCCAGCTTGACGCTGACCAGGCTGGAATCGGACAGGCTGGCGATGCGGATCGCCACATCGATGCCTTCGCCGACAATGTCAACCACGCGGTCGCTCATGTTGAGGGTGACAGTGACGTCGCGATGCTCGGCCAGGAAGGAAGGCAGCAGTGGCGCCACATGCTGGCGTCCAAAGCCGGCCGGCGCCGAGATCATCAGGTGACCTGTGGCGTGCGCGCTACGTTCCGACACCGCCGATTCCGCTTCCTCGAGCTCGGCGAGGATGCGCTGGCAGTCTTCCAGGAAGGCCGCACCCTCGTCGGTGAGGGCCAGCTTGCGCGTGGTGCGTTGCAACAGCTTGACCCCGAGACGGGCCTCCAGCGCGTCCAGCCGCCGGCCTATCATCGCCGGCGCAATGCCCTCGGCGCGTGCTGCCGCCGAGAGCGAGCCCCGCGCCACCACCTCAACAAAAGTAGAAATTTGCCTGAATTGCCCCATGAATACCTGTCCCCGTCACTTTGTACAAAAACGCATAGATGAAGTGATTTTTAGTCTTGTTTGCATAACTAACGAGTGAATATACTGTAAAACAATGCAGCGTGTCACTGAGCCGACACACTAAAAACACTGCACCGCAACAAGCATATAATTAAGCCGATTCGTTGATATTTTTTTACGGAGACCACTCATGACGCAGTCCACCATCACGCTGCCAGCAGGCATGCAAATCACCGGCGAAATCAAACCGGGCTACGAAACCATCCTGACCCCGGACGCACTGGCGCTAGTGGCCAAGCTGAGCCGCGAGTTCGAATCGCGCCGTCAACAACTGCTGGCCGTGCGCGTGGAGCGCGCCAAGCGGCTGGACGCCGGCGAGCGCCCGGACTTCCTGGCCGAGACTGCCCACATCCGTAACGGCGACTGGAAAATCGCGCCGATCCCGAAAGCGCTGGAATGCCGCCGTGTGGAAATCACCGGCCCGGTCGAGCGCAAGATGGTCATCAACGCCCTGAACTCGGGCGCCGACAGCTACATGACCGATTTCGAAGATTCCAACTCGCCGAACTGGGACAACCAGATCAGCGGCCAGATCAACATGAAAGACGCGGTGCGCGGCACCATTTCGCTGGAACAGAATGGCAAGTCGTACAAGCTGAACGACAAGGTCGCCACGCTGGTGGTGCGTCCGCGCGGCTGGCACCTGGATGAAAAGCACGTGCTGGTGGATGGCAAGCGCATCTCGGGCGGCATCTTCGACTTCGCGCTGTTCATGTTCCACAACGCCAAGGAGCAACTGGCGCGCGGCGCCGGCCCGTACTTCTACCTGCCGAAAATGGAATCGCACCTGGAAGCGCGCCTGTGGAATGACATCTTCGTCATGACCCAGAAGGAACTGGGCCTGCCGCAGGGCACCATCAAAGCCACCGTGCTGATCGAAACCATCCTGGCCGCGTTCGAGATGGACGAGATCCTGTACGAACTGCGCGAACACAGCTCGGGCCTGAACGCCGGCCGCTGGGACTACATCTTCTCGTGCATCAAGAAGTTCAAGCTGGACAAGGATTTCTGCCTGGCCGACCGCGCCAAGGTCACCATGACCTCCCCATTCATGCGCGCTTACGCCTTGCTGTTGCTGAAAACCTGCCACAAGCGCAATGCCCCGGCCATCGGCGGCATGGCGGCGCTGATTCCGATCAAGAACGATCCGGAGAAAAACGACATCGCCATGGGCGGCGTGCGCAACGACAAGGCACGCGATGCAACCGACGGCTACGACGGCGGCTGGGTGGCGCACCCGGGCCTGGTGGACCTGGCCATGGCCGAGTTCAAGAAAGTGCTGGGCGATAAGCCGAACCAGATCGACAAGCAGCGCCTGGACGTGGAAGTGCACGCCGAGCAGCTGCTGGACTTCAAGCCGGAAACCCCGATCACTGAAGCTGGCCTGCGCTACAACATCAACGTCGGCATCCACTACCTGGGCAGCTGGCTGAACGGCAACGGCTGCGTGCCGATCCACAACCTGATGGAAGATGCGGCCACCGCCGAGATCAGCCGTTCGCAAGTGTGGCAGTGGATCCGTTCCACCAAGGGCGTGCTGGATGATGGCCGCAAGGTCACGGCCGAGATGGTGCGCGCGATGATTCCTGAGGAGCTGGCCAAAGTGCAGGCCACCGCGCCGGACGGCAGCACGCCTGCTTACCCGCGCGCCGCGCAGATCTTCGAACAGATGTCGACCTCGGAAGCGTTTGAAGAATTCCTGACGCTCCCGCTGTACGAAGAAATCTAAGCCTTAAAAGTCGTTCTTCCACAAGCGCAGCGCGGTGAAGGTCGCCAACGGCGTATCGATACGGTCGAGACGCCCGGCCTTCACCAGCTGCTCCGCAATCGCCGGTTCGCGATAGCGCAAGAAGGGATTGGTCGCCTTCTCGATGCCGATGGTCGACGGCACGGTCGGCACATCGTGCTCGCGCTTATCCGTCTCCACCTTCACCCGTTCCTGCAACGCCACATTGTCCGGTTCCACCACGCGCGCGAAGCGCAGGTTGGACAGCGTGTACTCGTGGGCGCAGAACACCAGCGTGTCATCGGGCAGCGCGGCGAGCTTGCCGAGCGAGGAAATCATCTGCGCCGGCGTGCCTTCAAACAAACGGCCGCAGCCGCCTGCAAACAAGGTGTCGCCGCAGAACAGCCAGGTCGGCTGATCGCCGGCCGGCTCGCGTACGTAGGCAATGTGGCCCATGGTGTGGCCCGGCACGTCCAGCACATTCAGCTTCAGCGCCAGGCCCGGCACCTCGATGGTCTTGCCTTCGCCTACCGGCAAAGTGACCGCATCTATGGTCTCGTTGCGCGGGCCGAAAACAGGAACCTGATAATGCTGTAATAATTCAGGAACGCCGCCGATATGGTCAGCGTGGTGATGGGTGAGTAGAATGGCGGTGAGCTTGAGTCCGTTCTCTGCCAGCGCTGCCAGGATGGGTTTGGCGTCGCCGGGATCGACCGCGGCGGCATGTGTGCCATCATGTATCAACCACAGGTAGTTGTCGCGGAATGCCGGTACCGTTAAAACACTGAGAGCTTGAGTAGAAGATATGGTCATTGGATTGCAAAAGGCTAAGCATGGATAAGGCGGGGTCGGAGAAATCCATTATAGCGCTGGAAGGCTGGCTGCAAACGCCCGCAGGTGTGTACATGCGTGCGTGGGAACAAACATGTCTCGATAATTTAACAGCCGATATCTTTGGCTTCAACGCAGTGCAAATCGGCATGCCCGAAATTGATGCACTGGCCGCCAGCCGCATGCCATACAAACTGCTGGCCGACCGCAAGGCGCGCGGCGGCCGCACCGTTGATCTGACGCTCGACTACACTGAACTGCCATTTGCATCGCAAAGCGTGGACTTGATCGTGCTGCCGCATGTGCTGGAGTTCTCCACCGATCCGCACCAGGTGCTGCGCGAGGTCGAGCGCGTGCTGATCCCGGAAGGGCAGGTCATCATCTGCGGTTTCAATCCGGCCAGCCTGTGGGGCGCGCGCCACGTGCTGCGGCGCGTCGGCGGCACCTCGTTCCTGCCGCGGACCGAGGAGCTGATCTCTATGCCGCGCATGAAAGACTGGTTAAAATTGCTGAATATGAGCGCCAGCCAGAGCTACTTCGGCTGCTACGCGCCAGCCTGCCGCACAGAAAAATGGCTGCACCGCTACGCCTTCATGGATAATGCCGGCTCGCGCTGGTGGCCCTACCTGGGTGGGGTCTACATCATACAAGCGGTCAAGCGCGTGAAAGGCATGCGCCTGATCGGTCCGGCATGGACCAGAAAAGCAGCGGCCGCCCCGGTGGGCGTGCCGGTAACGAACAAAAGAAGAGAGCAGCAGGATGGATAAGGTTGAAATTTTTACCGACGGCGCATGCAAGGGCAATCCCGGCCTGGGCGGCTGGGGGGCATTGCTGGTGGCGGGCGAGGCCGAGAAGGAAATCTTCGGTGGCGCGCGCGACACCACCAATAACCGCATGGAGCTGCAGGCCGTGATCGAAGCGCTGAGCGCGCTTAAGCGGCCATGCACGGTGGTGCTGCACACCGACAGCCAGTATGTGCAAAAAGGCATCAGCGAATGGATCCACGGCTGGAAGGCGCGCGGCTGGAAGACTTCGACCAAGGAACCGGTCAAGAACGAAGACCTGTGGAAGGCGCTTGACGCGGCGCAGCAAATGCATACCGTCGAATGGCGCTGGGTGCGCGGCCATAATGGCCATCCGGGCAATGAACGGGCCGACATGCTGGCCAACCGCGGCGTGGAAGTGGCGCGCGGGCGCTGATATACTGCGCTCTGCAATTAATTACGGAACACTATGCGCCAAATCGTCCTCGATACCGAAACCACCGGTATCAACCCCAAGCTGGGCAACCGCATCCTGGAAATCGGCTGCGTTGAGCTGAACAACCGCATGCTGACGGGGAATAATCTCCACTTCTACATCAATCCGGAACGCGAGTCGGAAGAGGGCGCGCTGAACGTCCACGGCCTGACCACCGAGTTCCTGAGCGACAAGCCGAAGTTCCATGAGATCGTCGACCAGCTGCGCGAGTACATCCAGGGCGCCGAAGTCATCATTCACAACGCGCCGTTCGACCTGGGGTTCCTGAACCACGAATTCAAGCTGCTGAAGCTGCCGGACTTTACCGACCACATCGGCGGCGTGATCGACACGCTGGTGCAGGCCAAGGAACTCCATCCGGGCAAGCGCAACTCGCTGGATGCGCTGTGCGACCGCTACGGCATCTCCAACTCCCACCGCAAGCTGCACGGCGCGCTGCTGGACGCGGAACTGCTGGCCGACGTCTACCTCGCCATGACGCGCGGGCAGAACAGCTTGGGCATGGATGTGGAAGAGGAAGTGGTCAACGTTGGTGAAATGCTGGAACCGGTAGCGCTGGCCGAGGTGATTTTCGTGCCGGCCTCGGAAGAGGAACTGGCCGCGCACGCCGAAACGCTGGCCGGGCTGGACAAGGCGGTCAAGGGGCAGTGCATCTGGACCGCCTCCCTGAATCCGCCAGCCCCGCCTGCGGCGGCTTAAACTCAGTCCTTGCCTGGCATGGCCGACGAGTGGTGGCTGGTGATCAGCCACTGTTTGCCATCCCATTTGTAGGTGTAGGTAAAGCGCGCCTTCACCTCCTTGCCGTCCGCGAACTTGAAGGTGTACAGGCCGGCGTCGACCGCGGTGTTGCAGTCCAGCTCGATGCTGCGGCTATTGATGGTGCCGACCGGCTTGCCGGCGAGGAAGTGCTCGAAATAGTCGCGTTTCTCTTCCGGCGTCAGGCGCGGCTTGTTCGACACCGTGGCCAGCAGCACCGATTTCTTGGCGTAGTTGGCCACCACCTTGTCCGGATTCCCGGTTTGCAGCGATGCATTCCAGCGGTCGAACAGGCCGGCGATTTCCTTTTCCGACGATGGATGGCAGGTCTCGGTGTTGGCCGCCGTGGCGCTCAATGGCAGAACAATGGCGATGGCCGCGATGGTCAGGAATTTCTTCATTAAATTACGCTCTCCAAAAAAGATTTGAGTTTCGGGTCGCACACGGATCGGTGCTCTGTGGCGATGAGTGAAGTATGGCGATGTCGAGGCGGCCCGAAATCGGCTGACCGGCGGATTTTTCCTATGCTGTTTGGCATATAATCGGCGCTACAGGAAAATCCAATGACCGACGCCAGCCCGCCCACCGACCACAACAGCAGCGCCCGCAGCACCCGCGTGCGCTATCGCCACAACGAAGGCAGCGCCGCCCGCCTGCGCCTGCTGACCGCCGCCGCCGCCGCGCTGGCCGAGGGCGGCCATAGCGACGCCGCCCTGCAAACCATCCTGGGCAAGGCGTTGTCCTTCCTGTCGCTGGAAGAGGGTTTGCTGCTCCATCTGCATGCCGATGGATTGCACGTGGCCGCGTCGCAGGGACCGGTGGCGCCGGCGGGCGCCTGCCTGCCGGCCACCGGCGCGCTGCACGAGGCCTTGCAGGACAACGCGCTGCCGCAGATCCGGCAGGACGTCCAGAGCCGTCTGCGGATCGGGCGCGACAAGGCGATCGGCCTGGAAGTGCTGGTGCCGCTGCGCTTCCACGGCAGGAACGTGGGCCTGCTGGCCTTGATGAGCGCGCGGCCGGTTTCGCCGCCGAACGCCGATGACCTGAGCGTGTTGCAGGTGCTGGGCACGGTCCTGGCGACGGCGCTTGAGGCCGCCAGCAAGCCGACTGTGCGCGCGGCTGCCACCGCCTCGGCCGCCAAGTTGAAACAGTTGACCTCGCGCGAGCTGCAAGTGTTTGCCATGATGCCGCGCGGCCTGACCAACGCGGCGATGGCGCAGGAACTGGGCATCGCCGCCGGCACCGTCAAGGTGCATATCGAGCGCATTCTGCATAAGCTCGACCTGCGCGATCGCACCCAGGCCGCGGTGTTCGCGGTCGACTACGGATTCGGTGGATGAAGCGGGCCGCTTTGTACTGGCGCAACTGGTCGCTGACGGTCAAAGGCGTGGCCATCGTCGCGGCGGCGCTGGCCACGCTGGCGGGATCGGCCGCCACCAGCTACAAGCTGGAGCGGCAAACCGCGGAGGCCATGGCGGAAATGCAGCGCACGCTGAAAGTGCAGCGCGACATCCAGCTGTTGCACGCGCTGATCGCCGAAGCCGCGACCGGGGTGCGCGGCTATCTGCTGACCGGCGTGGACGACTTCCTCAATCCTTACCGCGCGGCGCAGGACAAACTGCCGGCGGCGATGGCCGAGCTGCAACAGAACTCGCGCGATCCGGAACAGCGGGCGCGCCTGGACGTGCTGTTGCCGCTGGTGCGGAAAAAGCTGGCCGGGCTGGAAGCGCTGCGCCAGCAATATCACGCCAGGCCGGAACAGCTGCGCGCCAGCCTGCTGGCCGGGCGGCAGATCCTCAACCAACTGCGCGAAGGCATCGGCGCCATGAATGCGCGCGAGTCGCTGCTGGTTGAGCAACGCACGGCGGCGGTGCAGGAGGCGCTGCGCCGCAACGTGTTGATGAATCTGATCACCATCGTGATCGGACTGGCCGGTGCGCTGGCCATGTTGCTATTCACCTTGCGGGTGGTGCGGCGGGTCCGGGTGTCGGCGGAGAATGCGGAACGGCTGGTGAACGACCAGCCGCTGCTGCCGACCGGCGTCGCCAGCGACGAACTGGGACAACTGGCCGACCGCCTGCATCGCGCCAGCGTGCTGCTGGCCAGACGGGCTGCCGAGGCGCAGGCGGCCAGTGTGGCCAAATCCGAATTCCTGTCGCGCACCAGCCATGAGCTGCGCACGCCGCTGAACGCGATTCTCGGTTTCGCGCAATTGCTTGAGGATGATCTGAACGCCAGCCTGGGCCGGCAACATGCGCAGCACATCGGGCGCGCGGGCAAGCACTTGCTGGCGCTGATCGATGACGTGCTGGACGTCGCCCGCGTTGAGGCGGGCCAGTTGACCATCACCACCGCGCCGGTATTGGTGGCGCCGGTGCTTCGGGAAGCGCTGGCCCTGCTGCAACCGCTGGCGGCCCGGCACCAGGTCCGGCTGCCGCAGCTGGACGATGACGGCGGACCGGCGGTGCTGGCCGACCGCCAGCGCCTGATGCAAATCGTGCTCAACCTGCTCTCCAACGCCATCAAGTACAACCGCGCCGGCGGCGAGGTGCGGATTACCACCGCCATGCAGGATGGACAAGTCGCCATCGCGATCGGCGACGATGGCGCCGGCATTGCGGCGGGCATGCAGGAGCGCCTGTTCACGCCGTTCGACCGCCTTGGCGCCGAGCGTGGCAAGACCGAAGGTGTTGGCCTGGGGCTGGCGGTATCGCGTTCGCTGGCCGAAGCGATGGGCGGCGGCCTGAGCGCCGATAGCCAGGCGGGCAGGGGCAGTGTATTTACCGTGCGTCTGCGGCGCGCGGCGCCGGAGGCGCACGCGCCGTTGCCGGCGCAGCACGCGCAGACGGCGCCGGCTGCGGTAGCGCCCGCCGGGATGCCGACCATACTGTGCATCGACAGCGACGCATCCAGCCTGGCCTTGATGGAAACCCTGATGTCGCGCCGTCCCGGCTGGTGTTTTGTGGCAGCGCACAGCGTGGCCGATGGCTGGACGCTGGCGACGCCGCGCGCGCCGGACCTGCTGCTGTTGGATGCGCAACTGGCGGATCAGGCGACGCTGGCGCGCTGGCGCGGCGACGCCGCCCTGGCGCAGGTGCCGCTGGTGCTGCTGGGCGGCGATGGCGCCGCAATCGCTGCGGACGTGGGGCATCTGAAAAAACCGCTCGACCTGCCCGAATTTTTTGCCTTGCTAGACAGGATGATCAAATGAACGAAGACGATTTACTGAGCTCGCGCGTGCTGATCATCGACGACCAGCCCGCCAATCTGCGCCTGCTGGAAGACTTGCTGACCCGCGAAGGGTTGACTCATGTGGTCGGCACCACCGATGCACAAAAAGCGCTCGACCTGTACGCGGCGTTCGACCCCGACCTGATCATCCTCGACCTGATGATGCCGGAACTCGATGGCTACGCCGTACTGGAGCACCTCAAGCGGCGCGGCGATCCCTTTGATTACCGCCCGGTGCTGGTCGTGACTGCGGACGCCACCAGCGAATCCAAGCGGCGCGCGCTGTCGCTGGGCGCGCGCGACTTCCTCACCAAGCCCTTCGACACGATCGAGGCCATGCTGCGCGTGTGGAATTTGCTGGAAACGCGGGCCCTGTACAAGCGCCTGCAAGCCTTGTCGCCGAGCGCGCCGCTGATCGTGCTGCCCTACAGCGCCGGCAAAAACCGGTCCGAGGATGGGCGGTAACAGATTGGCACTTGCGTTTGCCTAGAGGACAGACTATAATGCTCGCACTCGACGGGAGGTTAGCTCAGGGGTAGAGCACTGCATTCACACTGCAGGGGTCGCAAGTTCGAAACTTGCACTTCCCACCAATTCTAAGATATTGATTCCTCGGCGTTTATTCAAAAGCCCTTCAATATCTGTCCTAACGTGAATCGGACTGGTTGCCATAAAATTGCCACATGTTCAGTGGCATGGAGTGAAAGTGGCAACGATTCGTCAACGTGGTAACCGAGTAGAAGTCCAGATCCGACGCAAGGGCTTCCCAACTCTCTCAGAAACTTTTCCAGATAAGACTTCGGCCCGTGAGTGGGCCACCGTGATCGAAGCAGAAATGGTCCGCGGCGTGTACGTTGACCGGTCCGAAGCAGAGCGCAACACGTTAGGCGACCTGTTCGATCGCTATCTTCGCGATGTATCGCCGTCCAAAAAAGGCGCATCATCTGAGAGCTATCGCTTGCGTTCATTGCGCCGTGATGCAATCTCGGAATACAAGGTCTCAGCCCTCACCGGTAAAGTCCTTGCCGAATGGCGGGATCGCCGACTGAAGGTGGTCTCGGGCTCCACTACCAACCGAGACCTTGGACTGATTAGTCACGTGATCAACGTCGCCCGCAAGGAGTGGGGTGTCAACGTCGAAAATCCTGTCTCCATGATTCGCCGGCCGCCCGAAAGCAAGGGGCGCAACCGGCGACTATCGGGAGATGAGGAGCAACGGTTACTTAAGGAGCTGGAACCCAGCACCAGGGGCGACAGCGGAGCCTATCAACCTGCTGGGGTACGTAATCTTCTCGTCCGCAGCATTGTTGAATTGGCGATTGAGACGGCCATGCGCCGCAGCGAACTGCTGTCATTACGCTGGCGGGACGTTCACCTAAACGATCGGTATGTAAGGCTGCACGACACTGAATCGCCACCATACCACTAGACACTTCTGAGCCATAATTCTAGGCAAAGGAGTCATCATGAGTGGAAAGCGGTACACGGAAGAATTCAAGGTCGCGGCGGTCAAGCAGGTGATCGATCGCGGCCATCCTGCAGCAGAGGTGGCAGAGCGCCTTGGCGTGAGCATTCACAGTATCTACGCATGGATCAAGCGCTACGGCGTGCCAGATGCCGAGCGTAAAGCCAACGATGCACAAGCCGAGGAAATGCGGCGCTTGAAGGCCGAACTTAAGCGCGTCACCGAGGAGCGCGATATTTTGCGAAAGGCCGCGGCGTACTTTGCCAAGACGTCCGGGTAAGGTACGCCTTCATTCGCGAGCATCAGGCGGTGTATTCGATCCGGCGCCTGTGCAAGATGGTCGGGGTTCACCCCAGCGGCTATTACGCTTGGTGCATTGAGCCAGAAAGTCCGCGCACAAAGGAGAACAAGCGACTGCTGGGTCACATCAAGCAATCGTGGCTGGAAAGCGGAGCTGTCTATGGCTACCGTAAGGTCTACGACGATATGCAAGAGCTCGGGAAACAGTGCGGGATTAACCGGGTTCATCGCCTGATGCGGGCCGAAGGGATTCGTTCCCAGACGGGCTATGCCAAGCGAAAGTGGAAGCGTGGCGGCGCACCGTCAGTGATTGCGCCCAACCATCTGCAGCGGGAATTCGATGTGGCCGAGCCAAACAAGGTGTGGGTCACTGACATCACGTATTTGCGCACGTATGAAGGCTGGCTTTACCTCGCAGTCGTTTTGGATCTGTTCTCGCGGCAGGTGATCGGTTGGTCGATGAGTTCAAGGATTGATCGTGACCTGGCAATGAACGCTTTGCTAATGGCAGTGTGGCGCCGCCAGCCAACTGACGAAGTCATGGTTCATTCAGATCAGGGCAGCCAGTTCAGCAGTTACGACTGGCGTGACTTCCTCGCTGCACATGGGCTCGTTCAAAGCATGAGCCGGCGCGGGAACTGTCACGACAATGCCGTGGCCGAAAGTTTCTTCCAGCTTCTGAAGCGGGAGCGCATACGACGCAGAATCTATGCAACCAGGGACGAGGCCAGGCAGGATGTCTTCGACTATATCGAGATGTTCTACAATCCAAAGCGTCGTCACGGATTTAATGAAAAGCTGTCGCCAATCGAGTTCGAAAAGCGGCATTCTTTACGGCTGCGGAATGTCTAGGGGAATGGTGGCGATTCAATTTGTTATCGCTAACTATTTCATCATCAATCCAGAGGATGGCGGCTTAGGCCTCCAGTCCTTTGAAGCGCGCGACAGTATCCAGTAGCACACGGTTTTTTTGTCATGGCCTTCGAACGACCAGTTGACACCGGCAGTTGAATTTCGCTGCCCGTTATAACTTCAACGTATGCACCAAGTTAATGTAGGCACTCAGGATGCCGGGATGAAGCGGTATGTCGCGGGAGTAGATCCCAGTCAGAACATGCTCTTTCCGAAGCAGCTGGACGACTATGTTCGTGACGACAATATTGGCCGTGCTGTCGACGCCATCATACTAAGCGCTTGACCTATGCCCCTGGCTGCTCCGGAGCAGAGCTTTTTCGTACAGGACGGCCCTCCTACGATCCGGCGCTGCTGCTTGGCTTTTACATCTAGGGCTACCTCAAGCGAAATTAATCGAACCGGCGTCTCGAGCGTGCCTCCGGCTTACGGTTGAGGACGCGGGCGTGGAAACGCAGACCCGGGCATTGCTATTTCTGGCATGGTTGCACGAAAAATAATTGATTTCTTGACACCATTTTCGAATGGCTGGCATAATGCGCCAATGTTCTGGTGTAACGGGAAAACACAACTCGCCCCACCGCGCGATGCTTATTTTCGGCGGTCGATCATGCGCTTGGTCCATCCCGTGCTCACAAAACTGATCGAATGACCGCAGAGCTGTTAGCTCCATGGCAGGAGCTGAACCGCAAAGGTTGAGGCGGTTTTCCACTTACATTGGCAACTAAAGGGGCAAACTTGAAACTATTTATTTTAGGATGTGGCGGGTTTATCGGTAGTCACCTGCTTGATCGACTGCTAGCGCGTCCAGATATCGAGATTGAAGGCTGGGATCCGGATTGCAGCAAGATTGCCGGCCACATCGGTCATCCGCGCTTTACCCTGCATCAGACTTCCTGCGTCGATGCGGTGGCGATCAAAACACTTGAAGAGCGCCTTGCCGACGCCGACGCCCTGATCAATTTGGCCGCCATCTGCAATCCGTCCCAATACAATACGCATCCGCTGGACGTCATCCGTGCCAATCTGTTCGAATCGTTCCCGATCGTGGAGATGTGCGCGCGCGCTAATAAGTGGCTCATCTATTTCTCCACCAGCGAGGTCTACGGCCGGACGCTATCCAGCTATAGCAAGACCGCGACCGACGATCCGGACCTGTACGAGTTGCGCGAGAACGAGACGCCACTGATCATGGGGCCGGTCACGAACCAGCGCTGGACGTATGCAGCGTCCAAGCAGATGATGGAACGTATCGTCTACGCGCATCACGCGACCACCGGCATGCCATTTACTATCGTTCGGCCATTGAATTTCTTCGGGCCGCGCATGGATTACATCCCGCGCGCCAACGGCGATGCCGCACCGCGGGTTCTGGCATGCTTTATGTCCGCACTGCTGCGTGGGGAGCCGATGAAATTGGTCGACGGCGGTGTCGCAAAGCGCACCATTGTCGCGGTTGAGGAGGCGATCGAAGCGATCGAGCGCATGCTTGATAATCCCGGCAGCGCAAAGAACAAGACCTTCAACCTCGGCAACCGGGCCAATGAAGTTACCATGCGCGAGCTGGCCGAGACGATGCGCGAGGTCTACGCGGAGATCACCGGCGACCCGAGTTATCGCAACCATCCGATGATTGACGTATCGTCCGCCGACTTCTACGGTCCGGGCTACGAGGACTGCGACCGCAGGATGCCCGACATGACGCAGGCGCAAACGCAGTTGAATTGGCAGGCGAAGCGAAATCTGCGCGACATACTGTTGCCCACCATGCGCGATTACCGTGAACGGTTTATGGCGGAAGGCCAAGGTGGAGAGCCTGCCGCAGTGGCGCAAACCAGCGATACCGAAGCATGCATCTAGCTGCTTCCGTTTTGGACGCCGAAGCTGGCGTGCGCCTGGAACAGGCCCGGGCGCGTATCGATGCGCAGCTCAGCAATAGCTTGCGGCATCTGAAAGCGAACGGGACGAGTACCGCCATGGTTGACGCGTTTGCGGCGTTTCTGGGCGCGCCGGGAACATTGTTGAGGCCGGCGCTTGTGGTTCGTTGCCGTTTTATCGATGGCGCGGTCGAGCACAGCATCGTGGTCGACAACCCCAAGATGCGCTGGCGTCTCTCCCAGAATTTCTTGCCGTTCCTGGAGCGGGTGCGCCGCAGGGTGCGCGGGCGCGCCGATGTGCTGGTGTTACTGAGCGATACGATGTACGTCGCTGACGCCCATGTGCAGCGTTGCGTTGAATTTTCAAAGCATGTGCCGTTTCTGCGGCCGGACTGGCAGGACAGCGACCCGCTGAGCAGCCATACACTGGCGATACCGGATTTTACAGTGCAAGCCGCATCCTGGCGCGACGAACTGGCGGAAATCGCTGAAGTCGCCGCACAGCTGCCTTTTGCTGATCGGCAGGCGGTTATCAAATGGCGCGGGCGCTTGACTGGCCCAAGCTATCCGGATGCGGATAATTGCCATCTTTTTACGCGCTACAAGTTGCTGAAGCTTGCCGCCGCCGCGCCGGCCGCCATCGATGCCCGCATTACGCATTATGATAATTTCCCTGATACGGACTCAGGGAGGGCGCTGCGGCGGGAGCTTGATGCGTTGCTGGGCGGAGCAGTGGACGAAATCGCCGCGTCGCAGTTCGCGTTTTACAAATACTTGCTTTCAACCGACGGGGTGGTCTCCACGTGGGCGCGGGTAGCAAACTCGCTATGGACGGGCTCCGTGCTGTTGTTGCAGCATCGCTGGAATCAGTTCTTCTATCCCGGCCTCGTTGCCTGGGAACATTACGTTCCGGTCGCGGACGATTTGTCGGATTTGTTGGATCGGTTTGCCTGGCTGGGCGCTCACCCGGCCGACGCAGAGCGTATCGCCCATGCGGGGCGTCTGTTTGCGGAGCATTTCCTGAGCGCGGCGGCCATCGAGCATCATTTCGTGGCCGTGCTTGATGCGTGCGCCGCTTTGCCGCGGCGCGATAACGAACAGATGGCCGCGACATAGGCGGCGAAGGTTGATATGCCCGGCTTGCAGGATTTGAGAGAACATTTTGAGCAGGTTCGCTCATTGGAACATTGGGGACTGCCGGAATTCAGCTATGCGAGCGTCGCGGCATTCGAAGCTACGCGTGCCTTGGAAGGCGGCATACATTCGGTCATGGCGGCAGGTTGGCCTATCGACCTGTACGTGGATATCAAGCCCGGCTGCCCGGTCGTGTTTTTTTTTAACGGCGCGAAGATTCGCACCGATGATCTCAAGCTGCCATTTTTTGCCGGACTTCGGGTGCTGCCACCTGGAGAGGTCAGCAGGATCTACATCAACGATCCCAGCCTGTATCTGGAGAAAACGCTCAGCCTTGGCTGGTACGCGGGCTCCAGGCACCTTCGGCTGCAAGAGGTCTTGCCCAGGATAATACAGCACACGATCGCGGTGGCGCATCCTGGCAAAGTGATGTTTACCGGGGGCTCAGGGGGCGGCTTCGCCAGCCTGTATTATGCGCGCTTGTTTCCGGATTCATTGGCGGTGGTGTGGAACCCGCAAACTAATATACTAAGATTTTATTCCGAGCATATTCAAGACTATGGCAAGGCCGCCTTCGGCCTGCAAAGCCTGGCCAGCACCGAGGCGCTCCTTCCCAATTTGGTCGAAACCGATCTGTGCTCCCTGTACGCCTCCGCCGCTCAGCAGCACTACGTTCTGTATTTGCAGAACCGTTCCGACGATTTTCATGTGCGCCACCACTTGATCCCATTTCTTGCTGATATAGTGCCTGCCTGCGGTGAGGAACCGGAATTCCGCAGCGGCATGGTGCGACATGGATTGTACGTGCACGCCGCGCAGTGGGGCGAGGGGCATGTCACGCCTGCCAGGGAATTTTTAACCAGCCTATACGAAAACCTGCTGGGCTACCCGCACGGATGGAGGGCGTTGTTTGCCGATGGCCTTCAGCTAACCGATGCCATTGCCCGGTCCGAATTGGCTGACGCAAGCTCCTGCACATAGGACTGGTTGCGGGCCTGGGCCTGATGCAGTCGGAAATATGCGCCCCCGCGCGCCAGCAGTTCGTCATGCGCACCTTCTTCAATCACCCGGCCGTGATGCAGCACGACCAGGCGGCCTGCGCTTTGCAGGGTTGACAGCCTGTGGGCGATGGCAATCGTGGTGCGTCCTCGTACCAGGTTGTCCAGGGCCCTCTGGATTTCCTGTTCAGTTTCCGAGTCAACGGAAGCGGTCGCTTCATCCAGGATGAGGATGCGCGGATCGATCAGCAGGGCGCGGGCAATCGAAATGCGTTGCCGCTCGCCGCCTGACAGCTGCTGGCCCCGTTCCCCCACCAGCGAGTCGTAGCCTTGCGGCAGGCGCAGGATGAAATCATGGGCGTGCGCGGCACGCGCGGCGGCAACGATCTCCGCGCGGGTGGCGTCCGGCTTGCCATACGCTATATTCTGGGCAATGGAGCCAAAGAACAGAAACGGTTCCTGGGTCACCAGGCCGAAGTTACGCCGGTATTCGGTCACCGGCAGTGAGCGGATATCAACACCGTCCAGCATGATCGCGCCTTCGGCGACGTCGTAAAAGCGGCAGATCAGGTTGACCAAGGTGGTCTTGCCCGATCCACTGTGCCCTACCAGGCCGATCATTTCCCCTGCCCCGATGCGTAGGGAAATGCCGCGGTTGACTGCGCGATTGCCATGTCGGAAGCTCACATTGCGCAACTCAATTGCGCCGCGCACCTGCGTCAAATGCAGCGGCAGCGATGGCTCCGGGACACTCGAGGTCTGATCCAGGATATCGAAAATGCGCTTGGCGGCCGACGACGCCTGCTCGGTCGACGATACGATCCGGCTCATTGAATCGAGCCGGCCATAAAAGCGGCTACTGTAGGCGATAAAGGCGGTCAGCGCGCCGATGGTGATGCTCCCCCCGGCCACCTTGTAGATACCGCACAGCCAGATGACCAGCAGACCCAGTTCGGTCAGCAGCGACACCGAAGGTGAAAATAATGACCAGGTGCGATTGAAGCGGTCGTTGGCCAGCAGGTTTTGCCGGTTGGCGTGGCGGAAGCGCTGCGCCTCGCGCGCTTCCTGCGCGAACGCCTTGACTACGCGGATGCCGGGGATAGTGTCCGCAAGCACGTTGTTCACTTGACTCCACACCCGATCGATCTTGTCAAACCAGATGCTGATGCGCTCTCGCACGGCATGCACCATCCAGCCGATCAAAGGCATGGGCAACAGCGTGGCCGCAGTCAGTTGCGGGTCGATCGAATAAAGGATGCAGCCCGTGAGGACGAACATCAGAACGTCCGAGGCAAAGTCGAGCAGGTGCAGCGACAGGAACAGGCACACCCGATCGCTTTGCCTGCCGATGCGCGACATCAGACTGCCGGTGCGTTTGGCGCCGAAATACTCCAGTGAGAGTCCCAGCAAATGTTCGTAGGTCGCGGTGCGCAGATCGGCGCCGATGCGTTCGGACACCGAGGTCAGTACATAGGTCCTGCCCCAGCCCAAAAACCAGGCCAGCGTGGCGGCGCCCAGCAAGCCGCCCATGTAGGCTGCCGCCTGCAAGGGATCCACCGGTTGTCCGTTCTGAAAGGGAATCAGCACGTTGTCCATCAATGGCATCGACAGGTAGGGCGGAATCATATGTGCCGCGGTGCTGCCCAGCATCAGCGCAAAACCGAGGGCGAGCAGGGTGCGGTAAGGCTTGGTAAAGCGCCAGAGGCGCAGCAGGGGCCACTTTGACGACGCGTGCCGTACTGCCTTGGCGCACAACTCGCAGACGATCTGATCCGGTGCGAATGGCGTCGCACACTGCGGGCAGCCATGTAACTCGGCACGCGCCGCCCCGGACTGCAGGCCGTGTGTGTTCACGGCGACGAATTTTTCCACCAGGCGTAGCGCCGACAGACGATGTTCCAGCGCGAAGCGCCAGGCCGCCAGCCGCCCTTCATGATTGAGCAGTTGCAGATGTCCGACTCCGGCGTGGTCATGGCACGTCAACGACAGTCCGGGAGCGTGCGGCCACACCGACCAATTGCCGGTGCCCGGTTCGCGCGCCAGAAGCCGGCGGTCCGTCACGACAACAACGCCCTTTGCGAAGCGCAGCCGACTGTCGAGGTCCAGCGCGAGAGAGCTGACGATGCTTTCTCCTTGAATCAGGAGTTGTTTCGCTTCGAGTTGCCAAGGTGCCGTCATTTCACGATGGCGCATGGTTCATGAGGATCACTGTTCAATCGGGTAATGGACGCTGTCGCGGGAAAACTTGATTATATAATAATATGATCTTAATAAGTATCAATTTTAACAATGTAATGCTGTGTACGCCGTATGTCTTGTTAAATTCCGCATCATATTGCAAGATTTGCATCTTGCAGTTAATATAAGATTATCGAGGCAGCGAGCCGTACAACTTAAGGACACGAAGCGACATGAGTAGAACGCTTGATATCGATATTCTCAGCATCCGTTATCTCCGAGGTCCCAACTTCTGGAACTATCGTCCGGTGATGGAGACCGTGATCGACATTGGCGAGTTTGAGAACTTTCCTTCCAACCGATTGGATGGACTGGCCGAGCGATTGACGGCGATGCTGCCAACATTGGTCGAACACGGTTGCAACCTGGGCATCCATGGCGGTTTTCTCGAGCGGCTGAGGGCGGGCACCTACGTTGGCCACATACTCGAACATATCATCATCGAATTGCAGAACCTGGCCGGGATGCGCACGGCTTTTGGTCGGACGCGCGAGCTGTCCGAAGCCGGCGTGGTATATAAAATGGTCTTCCGCTCCGATCATGAACAGGTAGGGCGCGCCGCGTTACTAGCTGGCCGCGAACTGCTGATGGCGGCCATCGAGAACCGCCCCTATGACGTCACCGCCACGGTGGCCATGCTCAGCGCGGTGGTCGAGCGCGCGTGCTTGGGGCCGGGAACGGCCCATATCGTCGAGATCGCCTCCTGGTACAGAATCCCCGCGATACGCCTGAGCGACAACAACCTGGTTCAGCTGGGCTATGGCACGCGCCAGCGCCGCATCTGGACTGCGGAAACAGAGTTCACCAGCGCCATTGGCGAGGCCATCTCGGGCGACAAGGACTTGACGAAGAGCCTGCTCGCGGCGTGCGGCATTCCGGTGCCAGACGGCGAACTGGTGCGAAGTGCGGAGGAGGCATGGGAGGCCGCTGAGTACATCGAGTTGCCGGTGGTGGTCAAGCCTGCCAACGGCAACCATGGACGCGGCGTCTCCGTCAACCTGAATTGCCGCGACGATGTCATTGCAGCTTATCACCTGGCTAGCCACGAGGCCGACGGTGGCAGCGTGCTGGTCGAGTCCTTCGTCCGCGGTGACGAATGTCGTTTGCTGGTGGTGGCCGGCCGCATGGTGGCGGCGGCGCGCGGCAAGACTGCCAGCGTCACCGGCGACGGCGCGGCGAATATTGCTGAACTGATCGAGCGGCAGATCAACGCCGATCCACGCCGCGGCCCCGACGAGCGCGCACCGCTGAATCGGCTCGATCCGGTGGCGTCGCGCGAAGTCGCCTTGACGCTTGAGCGCCAGGGCTACAGCGCGCATTCGGTGCCCGCAGCCGGCCAGGAAGTGCTGGTCCAGCACAACGGGAATGTTTCTGAAGATGTCACCGACCAGGTCCACCCTAGCATCGCCGCGACCGCCGTCCTGGCTGCACGGGTGATCGGGCTGGATGTGGCCGGCATTGACCTGGTGGCCGAAGACATTACCCGGCCGCTTGATCAGCAGAGTGGCGCGATCGTTGAAATCAACGCCGGCCCCGGTTTGCTGGCCCACACCAAGCCTGGTGTTGGCAAGCCGCGCGCCGTTGGCAATGCCATCGTCAAGCACCTGTTCGGCGACGACGCCGGTGTCCAAGACGGCCGGATCCCCGTCGTTGGCGTCACCGGCGCCCACGGCACCGCCTTGATTGCACGACTGGTCGCTAGCCTGCTCCAGCTGGGCGGCAAGCAGGTGGGCTTGAGTTGCGCAGACGGCCAATCGATCAATGGCCGGCCACTTTCGACGGGCAATCACAACGAGTGGGAGGCGGCGCAGCGCTTGCTGATCAACCGCAATGTCGACACGGCCGTGTTCGAAAACGGCCCGGGTGCCATCCTCAGTACCGGTCTCGCCTACGACATGTGCCAGGTTGGCGTGGTAACGGAGGTCGCTGAGACCGCCGGGCTCGAAGCGTTCTACGTACGCGATCGCGAACAACTGGCCCGCGTGCTGCGTACTCAGATCGATGTGATCTTGCCCGATGGCGTGGCGGTGCTCAATGCAGCGGATCCGCTGGTGGTTGCGATGGCCGAGCTTTGCGACGGCGCGGTGATTTTCTACGGCTCGGACGCGCGGATGCCGGCAATCGATGCGCACCGCGCCGCCGGCCAGCGCGCCATCTTCGTGCGCGACGGCGATGTGGTATTGGCGACGGGCGAGGATGAAACAACGTTGTTGTCGCTGCAGCAGTTGCACCCGACGACACGCCGCCATCCGGACGCGGTGATGGCGGCGATCGGCGCCGCATGGGCGCTCGGGCTGGACCGGCGGACCATCGATGATGGCGTGCGCGCCTACGTCCATGCGCCGGCCCCCGCCACCGACGACGCGCCATCGCATGACGCGGTGGCGGATCGCCAGCGGCGCACCGCTTAAGCCGGCTTCTCGACAGGATCTGACATGGACATTTTACGCACCCGCGCACTGCGCGGTCCGAATCGTTGGAGTCGCCACACCGCCATCCAGGCAACCATTTCCTGCACGCCGCAGGAGTATCGCGTCGACCAGCTGGAAGGTTTCGAAGCGCGGCTGCGAGCCCGCTTGCCCGATATCGGCATGTCGGCCGCGGCCGGCGAATTTGCTGCGCTGTCGCTGGCGCAGGTCTTGGCGTTGGCGGCGTTGGCGCTGCAGGCGCAGGCCGGCTGCGCCGTCGCCTTTTGCCATGGCACGCCGGGCCTGACGCCGGGAATTTTCTTCGCGATCGTTCAATACACAGAAGAAGCTGTGGGCATGCTGGCGGTGGAACTGGCGGAAGCCCTGTGCAAAGCGGCCTTGTCCGATACCCCGTTCGAGCTGGCGGATGCGCTGCAGCACCTGCGCCAGCTGGACGCGACCGTGCGCCTGGGGCCGAGCGCCCAGGCGATCGTGCGCAACGCGGCCGCGCGCGACATTCCGTTCCGGCGACTGACAGCAGGCAGCAAAGTCGTTCTGGGCTGGGGCAGCCGCCAGCGGCGCTTGCAGGCACAGGCGGCCAGAATGGATGACACCGCGGCGATCGGCGAAGCGATCGCCAAAGACCGGGTCCTGACCAGGAAGTTGCTGGACGCGGCGGGGCTGCAGGTTCCGGCTGGCCGCGTTATCAGTACCGCCGACGATGGTTGGGCATGGGCGCAGAAGGTCGGCCTCCCAGTCGCGGTCAAGCCGCGCTACGGCAATCAGGGCAGGGGTGTCACCCTTGATGTGTCGACCCGTCCGCATTTTGAGGCGGCGATGCGCGCGGCGGGCGAGGTGCACGAGCAGGTGCTGGTCGAACGCTGCCTTCCTGGCGAGCATTTTTATCTGCTGGTGATCGAGCATCGGCTGGTTGCGGCCGCGCGCCGCCCTCCGCGCCAGACGGGGGGGACAGACTCCCGGAGTGACGACGTTAGCGATGTTACCGACGAGGTGCATCCGGCAGTGGCCGCGTTGGCGATTGAAGCAGCCGGGATGACGGGCCTGAACATCTGCGGCGTGGAGCTGGTCTGCGCAAGCGTGCAGCGGCCTATCGACGAGCAGCAGGGCGCCGTGACCAGCGTCAACGGCGCTCCCGACCTGCGCGTGTTTCTGTCGCCAGCGTTCGGCGACGGCCGGCGGGTGGTTGACGCGATCGTATCGAGTCTGTTTCCCAACGGCGAGGATGGCCGTATTCCGGTGGTCGCCGTCACCGGCACCAATGGCAAGACCACGACCGTCCGCCTCATCGCACACCTGTTCACGGCCAGCGGCCTACGCACCGGCATGACCAACACCAGCGGTGTGTACTACGAGGGCGTGCGCGTTGAGCGCGGCGATTGCAGCGGTCCCCGCAGTGCACGCAAGGTGCTGGCCCACCCCGGTGTCGACGCGGCGGTATTCGAGATCGCGCGCGGCGGCCTGCTGCGCGAGGGACTGGCCTTCGATCGCTGCCAGGTGGCGGTGGTGACCAATGTCGGTGTCGGCGACCACTTGGGCCTCAATCACATCGACACGGTCGACGATCTCGCACGGCTGAAGCGGACCATTGTCGAGAATGTCGGCGACGGCGGCATGGCTGTGCTGAACGCGGACGACGCGCGTGTGGCGGCCATGGCGCTCGCCTGCCGCGGTGAGGTAACGTTTTTCGGTCGGCGCGCCAACCCCGTGATGAGCGCGCATTTGAAGTCGGGGCGGCGTGTGGTATATATCGAAGACGGGCAATTGGTGGCCACCGACGGCGCCATGCGCCACACGGTGGCGTTGTCCGCCGTGCCGCTGACGGTGGGTGGCAGCATCGGTTTCCAGGTCGAGAACGTGATGGCGGCAGTGGCCGCCGCGTGGGCGGCGGGCGTCGACTGGGATGCGATCCGGCGCGGCCTGGGCACGTTCATCAATCATCCCGACATGACGCCGGGACGGTTTAATGTGCTGCGTTATCGCGACGCGACTGTGATTGCCGATTATGGCCACAACCGCGACGCGATGCTGGCGCTGGTGGCGGCTGTGGAGACCATGCCGGCGCGGCGCCGCTCAGTGGTGACGAGCGCTGCGGCCGGACGGCGCGACGACGACCTGCGCCAGCAGGCAGGCATTCTTGGCCGGGCGTTCGACGAGGTGTTGCTGTATCAGGAGTCGGCGCGGAATGGTCCGGAGGAGGGCGCGCTGCTGCGGCAGTTGCGCGCCGGTCTGGACGGCGCCACCCGTACCGCCCGTGTCGATGAGATCGACGGCGAATTGCTGGCCATCGACCGGGCCCTGGATCGCCTGCAGCAAGGCGATCTCTGCTTGGTTCTGATCAGCCAGGTGGATAAATCGCTGGCCCACTTGGCCAGTCGCGGCGCCCGCGCCGCGTAACAACGCGCCTGTCACGGCAAGCGATCCGCTGCCGCCGAGGTCGGCGCCAAGCCTGAAGCCACCGCTCCGCCCATGCTTTGCAAGGGGGGAGGATATGATAGTAAATAATCTATATTTTCGTTGACAAGAACGTATTGCCCAATTACCATCAATGCTAATTAATTAACTTTACCGCACGGGTGGCGAGCCTTGCCATGCATGTGACCTGAATTCAGGATATGGGATGAAAAGTGATATGAGGCGAGACATTTGGGTTATCAGCTGCTACTCCAATCCATTGCGGTATCGCACTCGGCGCAACAACTTTGAGCGCTTTGCAGCATCAGTCACCGCCCAGGGCGGCAAGCTGCTGGTGCTGGAAATGGCAGGTCCCAATGACGAGTTCGATCTCGACGAAAAGGCCTACCGGTGCATACGCCTGCGCGGCGATGGCTTGATCTGGCAAAAAGAGCGGATGCTGAACCTGGCGCTGCGGCATTTGCCGGTTGAATGCAACAAGGTGGTCTGGGCCGACGGCGATATTTTGTTTGAATCGCCCGATTGGATCAAGCTGACCGCCGATGCGCTGGAGCGTGACGTGGTGGTGCAGCCGTTTGAGCATTGCATCCGGCTTCCGTACGGACATGTCGAATACCGGGGGGAGTCGCAGGAAAACAGCGGCGTGACGGAATCGTTTGCATCATGCTACAAGCGCGATTCGTCGCTGACGCGCTTCGAGGTGTACGCGAACCATGGCCATACCGGCTTTGCCTGGGCTGCCCGACGAGACTTCTTGGAGGACTGTGGCTTGTACGAGGCCTGCGTGTCGGGAAGCGGCGACCACCTGATGGCGCATGCGTTCTCCGGTACGCTGTCATCGCCCTGCATCGCCAAAATGATAGGAGAAGGTCATGCCTTCGCGCGCCATTTTGCGCGCTGGGCCGAACGTGCCGACGCGCTGTGCCAAGGCCGGCTTGGATTTGTGCCGGGCAGGGTGCTGCATTTGTGGCATGGCTCGCTGGGAAACCGGCGCTATCGCGCACGCAACCAGGAACTCAAGGAGCTGGATTTCGATCCCGAGCGCGATTTGCGACTTGATGCCAACGGTTTGTTGGCGTGGGCGGATTCGGCCGACCATCTGCGTGCTTGGTCAACGGCTTTTTTCAAGTCGCGGCTTGAAGATGATGTCGAGGAAGCCGCCGGCGCCACTACGTAATTTTTTGCGAAATATCTTTTATGAAATATAACAAAATCGGCGTGGTCGGGGCGGGCGTGATCGGCCGGGGGGTGGCGCAATCTTTTGCGCAAGCGGGGCACCAGGTGGTTCTGCTGGACAGGTCGACGTCGGCGTTGGACGAGGCGCGCCGGGAGATCGCGCTGGGCTTGCGCTTGTTGTCGCTGACGGATCGCGCGCTGCGCGTCGCCGATCACGCCGGGATCCTCGCCAAGATCGATTTCACAACCGACTATCTGCAATTGTCCGAGGCTGATTTTGTCGTCGAAAACGTGACGGAAGACTGGAGCGTTAAACAGGCCGTGTACCAGTCGCTCGACCGGGTGTGTCCTTCGCATTGCGTTTTTGCCGTCAATACCTCGGCGATCCCGATTGCCCGCATCGCGGCAACCACGGCGCGCGCCGCTTTGGTGGTCGGAATTCATTTCATGAATCCGGTACCCAAAAAGCAGTTTGTGGAATTGATCGCCAGCCAATATACCAGCCCGAACACGATTGCCATCACGCTGCAGATCCTGGACCAGCTGGGTAAAAAGGCGATCCTCGTGGGAGACCAGCCAGGCTTTGTTTCCAACCGGATCATGATGCTGATGATTAACGAGTCGGTCGCGACACTGATGGACGGCGTCGCCACGGCGGAAGCTATCGACAGTGTTTTCCTGAATTGTTTTTCCCACAAAATGGGGCCCCTGGCCACGGCGGATTTGATCGGCCTCGACACTATTCTGAATACGCTGGATGTTCTGCGTGAAAGCTATGGCACTTCCAAGTTCGAGGCCTGTCCGTTGTTGCGCGAGATGGTCAGGGACGGCAGGTTGGGGCGCAAATCCGGGCGAGGCTTCTTTGAATATGACAATGTGAAGGCAGTGAGTAATGGGCATTAAGCAAAAGATCAGGAATTATTTTTCCCAGGCTGTCTCGTCCCCGGTCAATGATGAAGACGATGTGTTCGGTCTTGGCATCGTCGATTCGCTGTTTGCATTGCAGCTGGTCCTGTTTGTCGAGCAGGCATTCGACATTGTCGTTGAAGGCGACGATCTGAATCTCGACAATTTTTGTTCGATACAGGCGATCTGTTCGTTTGTCGAAGCCAAGCTCGCTTGCAAGAGTCAGTAATGGACTTGCGTCTGACGGATCAACAAACAGCAAGTCGCGCTCGTGCGCGTCGTTTTGCCACGGAACATATCGCGCCTCTCGCTCAGCAAATTGATCGCGAGGAAGTTTTGCCGGAGGCATTGCTACACGCGCTTGCCTGCGACGGCTGGCTGGGGGCCGCCTTGCCGAAACAATGGGGCGGCGGTGGGATGGATCCGGTTGCCTACGGTTTGGCGACCGAAGAAATCGGCAAGGTTTGCTCTTCAGTGCGCAGTCTGTTGACCAGCCACAACATGGCGGCGCAGGCGATACTGCGACACGGGAATGCCGAACAAAAACAGCTTTTTTTGCCCGATCTCTGTAGCGGCCGGCGGATTATTTCGTTTGCCCTGACCGAGGAAAACGCCGGCAGCGCGGGAAAAGCTATCGTTGCCGACGCCGCCGAGTATGACGGCAAGTATCGGGTGAATGGCACCAAGCTATGGATTACCTGCGGCCAGATCGCCCACCTCTACCTGGTGTTTGGCCGGTCGGCGGATCAGCATATTGCCTTGCTGATCGAGCGGGACGCCGAAGGCGTCGTCGTCGAGCCCATGCCCAAGGTGCTGGGAACCCGGGGCTCGATGCTGGCCCGCCTGCGCTTGACCAACGTCGAGGTCCCCGTTGCACAGCGGATCGGCGCGGTGGGTGCCGGCATCGCGTTCGTCGCCAATACCGCCCTGGATCACGGACGTTTTTCAGTGGCCTGGGGCGCTGCCGGAATTATCCAGGCGTGCCTGGACGCGACCCATGCCTACCTGACGAAGCGCGGGCAGGACGGCCATCCCTTGGTGGAGCACCAGCTGGTCAAACGACAGTTGACGGACATGCTGTTGGCCTACACGAGTGTGCGCGCGCTTTGTTTGCGAAGCGCCTGCCTTAGGAAGACCGGCGATCAACGCGCTGCGATGGAAACTATGCTCGCCAAATATCACGGAGCCGGTGCCGCGGTGGAGTGCGCGACCAATGCGTTGCGCATGCATGGCGCCAATGGCTACAGCCTTGACTTTCCCGTCGAGCGCTATTTGCGCGATGCCATGGCGCTGGAGATCATCGAGGGAACGAAGGAAATGAACCAGGTCGGGCTGGCATCGTATGCGCTGCAGTGGCCCCATATCAATGAATAACCTCGGCTGGGTACAAGCGACATGAACGGGCGCGTCAAAACAAAATGCGTGATCTGGGACCTGGATGGCACCGTCTGGAATGGGGCCTTGCTGGAGGATCCCCATGTCACGCTCAAACCGGGCATTGTGGAGATGATCAAGGCCTTGGATGCGATGGGAATTCTTCAATCCGTGGCTAGCAAGAACGATCACGACGTGGCGTGGCCGGTGCTGGAAACGATGGGGCTCGCTGAATACTTCCTGCACCCTCAGATCAACTGGAACAGCAAGGCCGAGTCGGTAAAAACCATCGGCGAGCGCCTCGGGATCGGTCTGGACACGCTGGTATTCGTCGACGATCGCATTGAGGAGCGCGACGAGGTGCGATATTTCCTGCCGCAGGTGACGGCGGTCGACGCCGCGCACGGCGAAAAACTGCTGAGCTTATTGGAGTTGGAGCCCGCCAAGGTGACCAGCGACGCGCGCGATCGGCGCCGGATGTATCAGGCCGATATCGCCAGGGCGAGTGCAGAGGAAAAATTCGATGGCAAGCGCGATGTCTTCCTGCAGACCTTGGGCATGCGGATGATGATCAGCCGTGCAGGCAAGAATGACCTGTTGCGGGTGGAGGAGCTCACATTACGCACGAATCAATTGAACACGACGGGCCGCGCCTATTCGCTGGAGGAACTTCAGGTGCTTGCCGATTCGCCCGACCATCTGCTGCTGATCGCCAAGCTGGAAGATTGCTATGGCAGCTACGGCACGATCGGCCTCACGCTGGTGGAAAAAAGTGCGCGGGCCTGGAGCATACAACTACTGATCATGTCGTGCCGGGTGATCACCCGCGGCGTGGGGACCGTACTCATCGGCCACCTGCTGCGTCTGGCGACGGAGTCCCAAGTGCGCCTGCTGGCGGAGTTTCTCCATACCGGGCGCAACCGCCAGATGTATATGACCTATAAATTCGCCGGATTTAAGGAACTTGCCGGTACGTCTGAGCCCGTCATGCTGGAACATGATCTGCGACGTATCCATCCCTATCCCAGCTACATCTCGGTCACGAGCGAGTAAACGTACGATGAATACATTAGCGCGCCAAGAACCGATCAGGTCGCAGCAGAGCGACCAGTCCGCTGCGTTCACCCGCCCGCTGGGTACGGCCATCGCCCTGATCCTGCGTTGTGCCCACTACAGGGTGTTGCGCGTGGCCAGCGTCGGGGCATGGTTGCAATCGCCACTGCTGTTGAAACAGATCCATTTTTTCTACGACACGCTGGGCACTCCCACGGGCTACGTCACGTGGGCCTATCTGACGCCGGAAGTGGAGCGGCGCCTGATTAGCGACCCGGCGTTCCTGCTGCATTTCAGCGAGTGGAACGAAGGCGAGCGGCTGTGGCTGATCGACTTCGTCGCGCCCAACGGCATGGTGCGCGAAATGGTCGCCTACATGCGGCGGAACATGTTCAGCGACTTCCGCGAGGTGCGCTACGTGCGGCGCGACGCTGCCGGCCGGGTACGCAAGGTATGCGTGTGGTCGCACGCGCAACACACGGTGGGACGGGAATGAGCCTATGTTGACGAACGTCGAAATCCAGCAGATCGAGCACGGCTTGTTTGATATCGCCCGGGTCGGCGTTGATATGACCGTGCCGTTCGCCACGCAAAAATTGCGCGGCGCAAGCGTGGCCTGGATCAATGAACGATGGTTCCTGGACCGCGGGATCGACGTCACGGACACGGACGTGCGTGGCCGCCTGGACCAGTGGCTAATCGACCAACACGCCTATATCGTGCCGTGCGAACAACTGGCGCCGTCACACGGCGCGCCGTCGACGAAGACGTTCTGGGCCGACTTGTATGGCACGTCGGAGATGGCAACCCATGGCGGCAGCGGCCGCGTAGGAATCACGGGCCGCTGGCAGGTTAAGGGCCTGGGCAGGACGCCGCTGGTGGGGGCGAACGTCGACTGGTTGCATTCCCATGGTTGCCTGTGGCTCGAGGAGGCGCTGCGTGAAGCGGTGTACGCGGAAGTCTGCGCGAATGAATTTCCTCATGGCGCCGTACCGGTGGTGGCGGTGATCGACACCGGGTTGCGAATGCAGCTGGAAAACGGCCACTCGGGTGAGCCGCGCGCGCTCAGTGTCCGGCCGGTGGTGGTGCGGCCGGCTTACCTTGAGCGCGCAGTCCTGTTCCAACCGCCTGGGCGGGAGCACGAGGCCAGGCTGCGCGATGTGCGACGCGTCCGGCAGATGGTGCGCTACGTCGAGCAAGCTGCCGGGAATGCGGAGCAGGTGACGCCGCAAGCGCGCCTCGTCGAGACATTCGCCAGGCTTGCGCGGCAGATCGCCTTTTCCAGGGCGCACCGGCTATTCCCGGGCAATTACTCTTCGTCGAATGTCAGCATGGACGGTGAGCTGCTGGACTTTGGCTCATTCAGGGCTTTGCCCAACTGGTGCCGCTATATTGCCATGAATGCGATCGAAGGATTTGGCAACGAGGCACCGGAGATCAACGCCAGCATCGATGCTATATCGTTCTACGTCAACAAGTACAAAACGGCGGCTGCAGATCATTTGAATCCGGAGGCATTAAGGCAGGAGTTCGACCGCGAACTGGCGCAGGCATGTGCAAGAGAATTTCTATCACTGTTCCAGCTGGACGATATCGGGGATGACGGCTTGAAGCAAAGCGTCCTGGCCACGCTGCGTGCTTACTACGCCATGCAGCAAAAATTTGATGTCCGCTTCCAGAACAGTATCAAGCAAAAACTCGACTGGTTCACCGACGTCTGGACCGCGGGTCCGGAGCAAGCGGACGCATTCGCAATTGAACGCAGGGTGCTGGCGGACGTGAACGCGGCGGTTCGCTCCAGCGGCCTGGCCGATCAAGACAAGGCGATGCTGTACCGGCGCATGCAGCTGGCCGCCGCGCGCCTGCTGCCGGTGCGGCAGGAGCTTGTCAGGGGAACGCTGGCCGTCACGCTGCACGGCGTGATACGGCAACGCGATGACGCAGCGGAGGCGGCATCGACCGACGTTATTGCGACGGTGGTAAACGGCGTCATTTCGCGCAGCAGGCGCCACTGGCCGCGGCTGCCCCGGCATCTGCTGGTGCTCGCACAATTTTGCACCCCGCGCTGCGCCGTTCTTTATTGCCTGGACGCGCGTAACAGCCGGTATTTCCTGTGGCTGGAGGGCGCATCGATGGGGGGGCGCGTCTGGTATGTGGATCGATGGTTGCAGCAATCCGCCGTCGAGCCTTACCGCCATGCGTGCGACCATCCGCGCTGGTGCGGCCTGTTTCCGGCCAGTGCGGTCGCGCCCAGCGCCACGGTTGCGGAACTGGATCTGCGCTTGCCCGATGGCGCAACGTGGTTCGAGACGGTCGGCCAAGGCGCCTGACCATGTTTAAAAAGCCGAAATCGAGACGGCCGGTTCTCGATACCCAAGGAGAGTAATCATGCGTGATCTCAACGAAAAAGAAGTCGCCCATGCTGGCGGCGTTCAAGCTGCCGCCAAATAAGCGTGTTGCTTGACTAAACTCAGCAGCTAGTGCTGGTTTGCGAGTTCATCCCCCGGGATGAACTCGATTTTCGACATCGAAGTCCGCCATTCCCATTTTGAAAATGTTTTTTGACACTCCGCCATATGAATTCCTTGGTCGCCCCTAGGCAAGAATGCGCCGCGTCCTACGTACTGCTCGACGATTTTCGCGAAGCAGCGAAGGACCGCCTTCCGTCCGCCAGCTTCGACTACATCGACGCCTGTGCGATGGATGGCTTGACGGGCGCGTCCAACCGGACCGACTTCGACCGGTTGCGCTTTCTGCCCCTGGCGATGCGCGATGTCGCGGCGCCGGAACTGACAACCCGGTATTGGGACCAGACCGGCGACCTCCCCATCGGCATCAGTCCGATGGCGTTTCATCGACTTGCCCACGACGATGGCGAGCTGGCGACGGCAAATGCGGCGGCGGCGATGGGCGCGCCCATGGTCGTCTCGTCAATGTCGAGCCGGTCGCTTGAAGAGATCGCACGGCATGCGCGTGGCGCGCGGCTTTGGTTGCACGTCTATCTGTTTCGCGATCGCAACGTCATCCGCACGTTGATCGCGCGCGCGGAGGCGGCCGGCTTCGAAGCCCTCACCGTTGGCTTGGGATGCCCGGCACTGGGCAAGCGGCCGGTCAATCTGCGCAATGCCTTCGAACTGCCCGATGGCGTCAGGGCCGCCAATTTCGCGGATAGCGCCGGCCCGCAAGACGGATTGGCCGGGATGGACCTGGGGCTTGATCCGTCGGCCACCTGGGCCGATATCGAATGGTTGTGCCGCAGCACAACGCTCCCCGTGGTCGGGAAGGGCATCATGAATCCGCGGGACGTGCCGCTGGCGCTGGAGGCGGGCTTGTCCGGCCTGATGGTGTCGAACCATGGCGGCCGGCAGCTCGATGGGGCGATTTCTTCCATCCGCGCGCTGCCCGACATCGTCGCGGGCGTCGCCGGCCGGGTTCCGGTTTTTCTTGACAGCGGCGTTCGTCGCGGGACCGACGTACTGAAGGCCCTGTCGCTGGGCGCGAGTGCGGTATTCGTTGGCCGGCCGGCACTGTGGGCCCTCAGCGTGAGCGGTGAACAAGGCGTGCGCGCCATGCTGTCCATGCTGACAGAGGAATTGCGGCTGGCGATGCAACTGGTGGGATTCGGGAATTTAAGCGAGGCGCGGACGCTGGCGCCACATGTTCTGCGCTGGACCTGAGCAAGTTTGCAGCATAACCGCGTTTTTTTACTGGTGTAGCCCCATGCCATCTGACATTTCTAACATCGCGCGCGCAGCGCGCCACCGTGCCCTGTTGTATGTATTCGACGGCGGCAGCGGGATCGGACATTTGCGCCGGATTGCGCACATTGCCGCCGCCATGCAGGAGCGCTTTTCCTGCCTGATTGTTACCGGACACGACGTCGGGCCACAGTGGATCGTTCCGCCGGGATGCGAGTACGTACGCTTGCCCTCGTGGGATAAGCTGATTCCCGGCAAGGCAGCCTACTGGGGACGGGCGCCGTTCCTCAATGTGCCGCTGGACGAGGCGGTGCAGTTTCGCCGCGCCATTCTGGAGGGCGTCGTGGCGGGCTTTCAGCCCGACGTCTTGCTGGTCGATCACCTTCCCCTCGGAGCCCATGCGGAGCTTGGGCCGCTGATCCGGAATGGGAATTTCCACAAATACCTGATCACCCGCGGCGTGCAAAACGAGACGGAGGATCTGCAGCGGCTGGTGCTGGGCGGGGAAGCCCTTGAAAGTCTGCGCCGCAATTATTCACGCATTTTTTCGGCCATCGATCAGCGCATCTTCGACTTTTCCCGCAATTACGGACTGGGTCCGGACATCATCAAAAAAATCAGCGCCACCGGCTACGTCGCGTCGCCGGCGATGGCCCGGCCGCGCGAGCGAGCGCGCGCCGCGCGCGGTGTCGATGACCGCACACTGTGGGTGGTGGCCTCCGCCGGCGGCGGGCAATGGGGCGAAAATTTGATGGATGCGTGCCTGGCCCTGACCGACGCGTATCCGGCCATTCACTTCGATATCATCGCCGGCCCGCGCTCGAAGCAGGCCCGTCCAGCAGACGATGTCGAGTTACGCGGCGGTGGACGGGTCAGGCTGCATTCCGCGGCCCCCAATCTGGCGGATTTCCACGCTGGCGCCGACCTGGTCGTTACCACCGGTGGCTATAACTCACTGATGGAAACGCTGCAAGGACAAGCGCGCATCGTGTGCGTGCCCTATCGCAAAGACCCTGCGGACGAACCGGTCAGACATGCGAATTGCCTCAAGCAGTATGTCGACTTACAGGTGGAAACCGATGTCAGCCGGCTGCCGGAGTTGTTTGCGGCGGCGATCCAGTCCTGCCAGGCCGGTCCTGCACAGGACCGGCGCCGTGAACTCGACCTTGATGGCGCGAACCAGATCGCCCACACAATATTCAATGATTTGTTGGCAGCGAAGGTGCGTCAAGCATGATTAACGAACTCGCCGCCGCTGCGCCGCTGGAGTATCAGGTTGGCCTGAGCCAAAATAAAGAAATGGTGATCAGTTCCCATTTCATGCACAAGATTTCTCAGAATCCCGCTCTGCATCTCTACGATTATCAGTATTTTCAATCGAAACGGCTGGCCATCAGTGGCGGATGCGTGCTGCATCAGCTGGTGCCGATTTTGAAATCCGCGTGCGCCGAATTCTGCGAGAAACGCGCCACCGCTGCCCGGCGGCGGGCGTTGTCGCGCTATCATCTGTTCGGCCTCGCGTCCGAAGACATGATAGGCGCTTCGGAAATCATCACTGAAGCGCTGCTCGACAAAGAGTTTTCACGCAACGGTGAAAAATACAATGCCCGGCATGATCTGCGTGACAAGGTTAGGCGGATGATCGCAGAGAAGGGCGCGATCGACATGACGATGCCGGCCTTGCCGTTCAAGATCCCATCGCCACTCAAGAGCCGCGGCGACTTGCCCGACCTTGGCGAGATCAATTTTTTGCTCAGCGTGTACGAGATCGCCAGGACCGTGGAAATCATCTGCGAAAGGGAAATCGGCGCCGACGCCGGTATCAAAGTCAACTTTACGATCATTTCCGATGGCTCGCGCTTTGACGCTATCGTCAACGAATCCAGCCGCACGCTGAAGGGCTACCAGGAAGAGCTGGCAGGATGGATCATCCGTCTGGGAGTCGACGACTATATCAAGTTGATCGATTACCGCGTCCTGCTGCGGGACAAGCTGCCCCGAGACTTGTGGGACGCCAAGTTGGAACTGTTTCGGCAGGCCTACGCCAGTTACAATGAGGCGTTGTGGCCGGTATTTGATCCTGACGACATGCTTGCCTCGTTCGAGGCGGCCAGGATGGTGGAAATCGACCCGGAGTATGAAAATGCGGAAGGCAGGTTTTCCTCGCTGTTTAAATCGCTTGTCTATACGGTGAAATACAAGTGTTTGCAGGAACTGAGCTTGTATTCCGAGGATCAGCGCTCGGTACTCTACCGGGAACTGACTGCCCATATTTTTCATCCCTACGAGGGCGATGCTCTGACCGACATGGCGTCCAAGCCGGCCGCCGGCGTCAACGAGGCCGGCCTGGACTTGCCGCTGCAGACCAAGGAGCGATTGCGCAAAGCCATGCTGGCCGAGGCCTGGGGCGCCGCGATCAACTATATCTCGGAAATAAAGAGCGACCGCGATCTGGCGACGGATCCGATCCTGGCTTGTCTGCCCGGCTATTTGCGGTGGACCATACACGCGAAACGGGGCCAGTTGGCGATCGCCACGCCGCCCATTCTTGGAATGAGCGTGCAGCCATGGGCGGGAAGCGCCGTGTTCCGGCCCACCAGCAAGGGGGGCATAAGGTTGTGCACGTTGCCATCGCTGATCCTCGAGGGCACCCAGGCGATTCCGGTCGTGCTGGAAGGGCGTGGCGACAGCGGCGCATATTCCCAACCCTTGTTTTACCTGGCGGAGGAGCTCGGTGTCGGGGCCGTGGACGAGTTCTTGACCCTGCTCCGCGACTCATACACGAGGCAGCGCTTTAGCTGACAGCAGCGCGCCCGCAGCCCCATTTTATCGAATCTTTCCAGCGAAGTGACACATGCATTTTAAAAGACCTGAAACCTTGTCGGGGCCAAATATCGTTTTGGAACCGTTGACGCAGTTGCATCGCGAACCCTTGCGTGCCGCGGGGGCCGATGATCCCGACATCTGGCGGTATTTCCCCGTGAATTTTAATGGGGCAGGGGAGGATTTCGATGCCTGGTTCGACTACACGCTTCAACGTTACGCGGAAAACGCCCACTATCCATTTGCTGTCAGGCGCCGCAGTGATCAAAAAATTATCGGCACGACGCGGTTTTACGACTTGTCATTCGACCATAAACGCCTGTCGATCGGTTCGACCTGGTACATGAGAGAGGCGAGGGGAACGCTGATCAATGCCGAAGTCAGATTGCTGACCATGAGTTACGCGTTCGAACGTCTCCAAATCAACCGGCTGGAGATGATTACCGACGTACGCAACCTCAACTCCCAGGCTGCCATGCGGCTGCTGGGCGCGGTCAAGGAAGGGATCATGCGCAAGCATATGATCTACAAAGACGGGCGCATTCGGGATTCCATCCTGTATAGCATTACCTCCGCCGAGTGGCCGGAAGTCAAGCGCAGACTGCTGGCCAAGGTCGACGGCGCATGCGAGGTCCCGGGATGAGGCCAACTTTCTCCATGGTGTTGATCGGCACCACCTTGCTACCGCTAACCGCGCATGCGGAAGACCCGGAGACTACGTCGGTCGAGGTGAAAGCCAAGAAGCCCGACGTCGTCAAAAAGGTCGACAGGACGGTGTATAACGTGGCCGATATGCCGCGTGCGAGCAACGGAACGGCCCAGGATGTCTTGCAGTCGACGCCTGAAGTATCGGTATCGGGCGATGGGCAAATCGCGGTCAAGGGCAATTCCAATGTGACCGTCCTGGTTGACGGCAAGCCGACGGCGATGTTGTCCGGCAGCGAACAGGCGATAGCCTTGCAGACCATGAGCGGCGCCGATATCGCCAGCGTTGAGGTCATCACCAATCCTTCGGCCAGCTTGAACGCCAATGGTGGTGCGATCGTGAATATCGTACTGAAGCGGAATCGCAAGCCCGGCACCCATGGGCAGATACAAGGGAGCAGCAGCGACCAGCATCTGTGGAATGTCGGCTTGTCGGGCGACATGACGCGTAAGGATATCAGCGTGCACGGCAATTTGGCGTACCGGCACGACGGAACGTTGAAATTTCGCGAGTCGGCGGTGGGCTGGACCAATCCACTGGGCAGCCGATCGCTTCAGACCCGCCAGACCTCCGAAGTATTTGTCCGGCGCGAAGTCAAAAGCGGCGCGCTGGGCGTTGATTATGCCATCAGTGACGTCGATAGCCTGGCCTTGTCGGGACGATACAATGAACGACACTCGCGTCCGCTTTTCGATGTGCTGAACGTCAACCGCATCGGCAGTCAGGAGACCATCTTCCATCGGATCTCCGAAGGGCCGAACCAGCAGTCGGACGCCAGCGCCAACCTGAGCTTCAGTCATCAGGAACGGGAAATCGCTTTCAAGGCGGCCATCCAGCATAGCGACACGGTGGCGTTGATTGACAAATCGTATCGTGACGTGTTTGTCCAACCGGTGTCGGCAAGCGACTACAGCCGGGGTGCGACACGGTCGGAACGCCAACTCGACCAGGTGACGCTGGATTGGACGCTGGCGACGGCAAGTGGCCAATGGGGGGCGGGCCTGGATAGCCAGGAGAAGGTCGACAATATCGACAACTACCAGGCGACCATCGATCCATCGACAGGTGTCGAGATACCCGCGCCGGACACCACCAACAGCTACAACGTGAAGACCAGGACGATGGCGGCGTATCTGACCTATCTGATCAAGCACGGGGCGTGGGAAGCCCTCCTGGGCGGCCGTGCGGAGCGCGTGGCTTTGTTGCTGCATTCAGTACAGTACAAAAGGCCGGAAAAACATTGGCAGGCCTTCAATCCGAGCATGAATCTCCGCCATACGCTCAGTGATGCCGCCGAATTGACGGCTAGCTATCGGCGGAGTCTTCAGATGCCGGACCCGCGCGACCTGAATCCGTATACGACCTATATCGATGCCCAAAATCTGAGCCGCGGGAACCCCGGGCTCCAACCTCAGCACCTGACTTCGTGGGAAGTGGGCGCCAATTTCGATGCCCGGCAGGTGAGCGGCAGCGTTGGTTTGTTCTATCGCACTAGCACCGATACGGTGATCGATGCGCGCAGTTTCGGGACGGATAACGTCCTTGTCACTTCGAAGGACAATGGCGGACGGGCACGCTCTGGTGGTGTGACCGGCTCGCTCGATTGGAAGCTAAATTCAAAGCTGAAGGTGGGCGGGGATGTGGGCATTTATCGCGTGATGCTTGACACTCCCGATCTGACGGCGCTCGTGCGCGAATCCGGGACCGCGGCATATCTGAACGTCAGGGCCTCCTACAGCACAGGGAGCGACGATGTTGCGCTTGACGCCCATGGTCAGTCGGCTAGCATCACACCGCTCGGGCGATTTGGCGCAACCAGCAATGTCAATTTGACGTGGAAACGCCAACTGTCGAAAACCTGGAGCCTGACGGTGAATGCCAACGATATCTTCGATGGTAGCAAACGCACTTACTCGACGACCGCGAGCACCTATCATCAGGCGGGATTCGATCATTTTGTTGCCCGGCGCGTCTATATCGGGGTGGTAAAAAAAATCGAATGAGCGATCGTACGATGAAGCAAAAGCATGCCTCGATCGTTTTCGCTCTGCCGCTCTAGCTCCACCCGCTGTTGATTTGCCGCGTCATTGGGAAGCAAATCTGACCCAGGTTTAACAAAAATCCTGCTCATCACATTGTGACCTGATCGGTAAATTTGTTGCCGCCAGCATGGTTAGGCTTCGACTAAGCCGCCAGCATTTGGCGCCGCTGCCGGCCAACTGAGGCCGGGGTGCGATTGCCAAGAGCTGAATGCGGTCGCTCATTGTTATAGAAATGCCGCCATTTCTCAATAACCAGTTTGGCTTCCTGCCGACTGCCAAACCATTCCCGGTTCAGGCACTCGTCGCGCAGCTTGCCGTTGAAGCTTTCAACGAAGCCGTTTTGCCAAGGGCTGCCTGGCTTGATGTAGGCCGGTCCTACGTTTTGATCGCGCAGCCACTTCATGACGGCCGTTGCGGTGAATTCGGCGCCGTTGTCGGAGCGGATGAAGGCGGGCTTGCCGTAGACACGCATCAGCCGCGACAGCGTCAAGATGACGTCGTTGCTGCGCAGGGATTTCCCCACCTCGATGGCCAGGCATTCGCGGGTATTTTCGTCGAGCACGCAGAGCATCTTGTACGTCGCGCCATTCGCCAGGCGGTCATGCACAAAGTCGTAGGTCCAAACGCCGTTGGAGGCCGTCGCACCCGGAACGCGGATATCACTGCCGCAGCGCCGCTTGCGGGGCCGTCGCTTTGGTAAATTCAAGCCCAATTTGCGCCACAGTCGGCAGACCCTGCTGGTGCTGTTATCGGTCATCACCGCGATGCGCCGATAACCAAAACGGGATAGCGTGCTGATGCTTCCATCAATTCGATTTCCAAGGCCTTGTCTTTGGCCGGCTGCTTCGGCTCATATCCCGGCAAAACGGCAAGCCGCACGCTCAGACAATCCCTTGCTCTTCAAGATTTCGAGAGCCGCACGCTTGGTCGCCGGGGTTACCATTTTTTCCGGCGATTTCCTTCAGCCCTTCAATGGCCAACAACTGCTCCGCCAACAGCTTCTTCAACTTGGCGTTCTCAGACTCCAGGTCCTCCAGTCGGCGCGCTTCAGGAACGGTCATGCCCCCGTACTTGTTACGCCAGCGGAAAAAGGTCTGCTCTGTGATGTTGTGCTTCCTGCAGAGGTCCCGTATCACTACGCCGTCAGCCTCAGCCAGGCGCAAAATCCCAATAATCTGCTCGTCGGTAAATCGTTTCTTCATCTAGCCTCCATGTGTAAAAATATCATGAAGACTAACCAGCCGCATGGCTACAAAGTTCCGATCAGGTCAATACCTCTGATGTGCGAGTGTTGATTTGCACCGAAAATTGACCCACTTTACCCAGTAATTTGCAACTGAGTCTGACCCACGTGAAGAGCACAATTCGACCTGTCTCATCGGCAGGAGAACGGAGTGATCGACGTGGCGTTACTAGGCATAATTCGACGCTGGCACATTCGTGACCAGATTCCCCTACGGGAGATTGCCCGACGACTCGGCATCTCGCGCAATACAGTCCGACGTTATCTACGATCGGAAATGACTGAGCCCAGCTATGCCGAGCGGCGTATAGCGAGCGGGCTAGACAAATACTCTCTGCAATTATCAGGATGGCTCAAGGCCGAAGCAAGCAAGCCGCGCAAGCAGCGCCGCAGTTTGAAACAGATCCACGCGAACCTGAAAGAACTCGGTTATGAGGGATCGTATGACCGCGTGGCAGCGTTTGCCAGGCAGTGGAAGGCGGGTCAAACTGAGTGGGTCAATTCATCGAGCAAACGAACACCACCAGAATTCTGCTTGTGACTCAAGGACTTATCCATAGTGAGATGTATCTTTGATAAACTTGAAGCATATTGGGGCAATGCGCGGTTCGCGGCAACCAACAATTAAACCGGCTTAGGCCGGTTTTTTGTATTCTGCGGCAAACGTTTTAGCCCATGCCGAGCGCGGTGAGGTGCCGTACATACCGCCGCAGCGCATTCGTCCATGCTGGCAGCATCTTCTTTGCAGGACTCCCCATGCCCCGATCACGCCCAGGTATCAGCTTTGACGGATACGTCCAGGTGCGCGGCGCGCGCGAACACAATCTGAAAAACGTCGACGTCGACATCCCGCGCAATGCGCTGGTGGTGTTCACCGGCGTCTCCGGCTCGGGCAAGTCGTCGCTGGCGTTCGGCACCTTGTATGCGGAAGCGCAGCGGCGCTACCTGGAGTCGGTGTCTCCGTACGCGCGGCGGCTGTTCCACCAGATGGCCGTGCCGGAGGTCGACTCCATCGACGGCCTGCCGCCGGCGGTGGCGTTGCAGCAGCAGCGCGGCACGCCGACCACGCGTTCGTCGGTCGGCAGCGTCAGCACCTTGTCCAATTCGCTGCGCATGCTGTACTCGCGCGCCGGCGACTACCCGCGCGGCCAGGAACTGCTGTACGCCGAATCGTTCTCGCCCAATACGCCGCAGGGCGCCTGCCCGCAGTGCCACGGCCTGGGGCGCGTGTACGAGGCGACCGAGCGCTCGATGGTGCCGGACGACAGCCTGACGATACGCGAACGCGCTGTCGCCGCATGGCCGACGGCGTGGCATGGCCAGAACCTGCGCGATATCCTGGTAACGCTGGGCCACGACGTCGACACGCCCTGGCGCGATCTGCCGAAGAAGACACGTGACTGGATATTGTTCACCGACGAACAGCCGACCGTGCCGGTCTATGCCGGCCTGACGCCGGCCGAGGCGCGGCGCGCGCACAAGCGCAAGGAGACGCCGAGCTATCAGGGCACATTCACCGGCGCGCGCAGGTACGTGTTGCAGACCTTCGCCGGCACCGAGAGCGCCCTGATGAAGAAGCGCGTTTCGCAATACCTGGTCAGCATGGCGTGCCCGCAGTGCGAAGGCAGGCGCCTGCGCGCCGAGGCGCTATCGGTGCGATTCGCCGGCTACGACATCACAGAGATCGGGCGTTTGCCCTTGCGGCGCCTGGCGCAGCTGCTGCAACCATACGCCGATGGCGGCGCGGTGGCCCGCAAGGACGCCGCCAGGCATCCTGAAAAAACCATCGTCACGCAGCGCATCGCGGCCGATCTGCTCGCGCGGCTGGCGGTGCTGCTGGACCTCGGCCTGGGCTACCTGAGTCTGGAGCGCGGCACGCCAACGCTTTCGCCCGGCGAGTTGCAGCGATTGCGGCTGGCGAGGCAGGTGCGTTCCAGCCTGTTCGGCGTGGTGTATGTGCTGGATGAGCCGTCTGCCGGCCTGCATCCCGCCGACACCGAAGCGCTGCTGCGGGCGCTGGACCGGCTCAAGGCGGCCGGCAATTCGCTGTTCGTCGTCGAACATGCGCTGGAGGTGATCCGCCATGCCGACTGGATCGTCGATGTCGGGCCGAAGGCCGGTCAGCAGGGCGGCCAGGTGCTGTACAGCGGCGCGCCGGCGGAGTTGGCGAAGGTCGCCGCATCGCGCACCGCGCAATACCTGTTCGGCACCGAACCGCGCGCCGAACGCGAACTGCGCGCGGCCGCAGGCTGGCTGCGGTTGCGCGGCGTGGTCCGCAACAACCTCGCCGGCCTGGACGCTGATTTCCCGCTGGGCGTGCTGACCAGCGTGAGCGGTGTGTCCGGCTCCGGCAAATCCAGCCTTGTCAGCCAGGCGCTGGTTCAGCTGGCGCAGGCGCAACTGGGTGGCGGTGTCGTGGCCGACGCCGATGAAGGCGAGGCATCGCTGGAGGACGTCGATAGCGGCGTGCTGCAAGGCCGTATCAGCGCCGGCATGGACGGCGTGCGCCGGCTGGTGCAGGTCGACCAGAAACCCATCGGCCGCACGCCGCGCTCCAACCTGGCCACGTACACCGGCCTGTTCGACCACGTGCGCAAGCTGTTCGCCGCCACGCGCGCGGCCCGCGCGCGGCACTTCGATGCCGGGCGCTTCTCGTTCAATGTCGCCAAGGGACGCTGCCCGCATTGTTCGGGCGAGGGCTTCGTCATGGTGGAGCTGTTGTTCCTGCCCAGCGTGTACGCGCCGTGTCCCGAGTGCGGCGGCGCGCGCTACAACCCGCAGACGCTGGCGGTGCGCTACCGCGGACACAATATCGCCGAGGTGCTGGCGATGACGGTCGATGCGGCTTGGGAGTTCTTCGCAGACGAGGCGCCGTTGCGGCACGCGCTGGACGTGTTGCGCGCGGTCGGCCTGGGTTATCTTCGATTGGGGCAGCCGGCCACCGAGCTGTCCGGCGGCGAGGCGCAGCGCATCAAGCTGGCAACCGAGCTGCAACGCGCCAGCCGGGGCGACACTTTATATGTGCTCGACGAGCCGACCACCGGCCTGCACCCGTCCGACATCGACCTGCTGCTGCAACAGCTGCATGGACTGGTGGCATCGGGGAATACGGTGATCGTGGTCGAGCACAACGTGCAGGTGCTGGCCGCCAGCGATTGGGTGATCGACGTCGGCCCCGGCGCGGGCGAGGAGGGCGGGCAGATCGTCGCCGCCGGAACGCCGGCCGAGGTGGCAACCAGCGCCGGCAGCCGCACCGCGCCGTACCTGCGCCGCGCGCTGGAGGAGCGTCATGGGTGATTGGCTGGATTTGCTGCAGTGGCCGGCGATGGTGGTCACGGTCGGCGCTGGCGTGCTGGTGTCGTCGGCGCAGGCGCAGCGGCGCAAGCTGGGCTTCATCAGCTTCTTGCTGAGTAACGCGCTGTGGATTGCCTGGGGCTGGCACGATGGCGCCTATGCACTGATCGCCTTGCAGCTATGCCTGTGCGCGACCAATGTGCGCGGCCTGTTCAAGAACGATGACGTCGAGGAAAAATTGCGGGGCCAGGCGTGATCGCTATTCAGCTGCGGCTGCGTGTTGACAATGATGGGGTCCGCTAACCCTTCATTGCAAAATCCTCTAGTTTCGTTTTATCATCATTGGCACAGCTCACCATTGGAGATGGGACGATGACCACGTTGCAAAATCGATCAATTCCTGACGAAATGAAGTTTGCGCTCGACCAATGGGACCGCTCGGCGAGCAGGCTGACGCGTCTCTATGCGCTGCTGGCAGCGCTGAGTGTGGTCTGTTCGCTCTTTGTCGCCACCTTTACCGGGTCCGATGTGGTGCCGGCCGGTTCCATCCGTGTTGTGGCGTTTGTCGGTACTGCCTGCCTGGCCTGGATCGGCACATTCAATATGGGCGCCAAGGCCAACGCGGCGCGCGGCGCCTGGCGCTTGCTGAATGCGGCGTGCATACGCTACAAGTACGAAGAGAGCTATACCTTCAATGAGCTTCACGCGCAGTACGTCGCCGGTGAAATGCTGCTGGGGGCAGTCACACTCACGGAACCGTCGCCGAAGCAGTAAGCCCACATGGGCGCAAACCCGGGAGCATTGCGGGTCTGGCAGGGAGGTTGATACAATTGCGGCCGTCGGGTTTTCATGCCCTTATTCGAACAAGGAAAATAATGAGTCTGCCGCAATACGTCACGATCAATGGAACTTCGTACGCTTCGGAAAAGCTGAGTGCCGCCGCCAAGGAGCAAGCGATGAACGTGCAGGTAGTGGATGCCGAACTGACCCGCCTGCGGCAGCAAATGGCCATCGCTCAAACCGCCCGCAATGCCTACGTCGCCGCCCTGATCGACGCAGTCAAAGGCAAGGCCGACGCTGCCGCCGCCGCTGAAAAACCAAAGAAGCCACGCGCGCCACGCAAGCCTAAGGCGGTTGCCGCCGAGGCCAAGTAATCTCCTTTCACAAAGCCGGCGCTTGCTGCAGCTTTGAGATCTTCTCCGCCTGCTCGAACACGCTGCGGGCGGTGAGGTTGATGCCGGAGACTGGCATCCCGGCGGCCTGCAGTGCGCCGACCACCCAGGAATTGCAGTTGTTGAACACGCTGTAATTGCCGGTGGCCTGATAGAAGTTGTCGGGACTGCCTTCCTGCCTGCCGAGGTAGACCGGCTTGCCATCCTTGTCGGCCGCAATGCTGCGGTCGATGTACTCCACCAGTTTCTGGAAACCCTGTTCGGTGACGGCCAGCGCCACGGTGTCGCGCGCCTGCGCGCCCAGCGGCGGATTGGTCTCGCGGCCGCCGGCCTGCAAGGCTGGATAATCGGACGCCACCAACGCCTTCACCGCCTTGGACCACGGCGGATTCTCGGCCACGAAGTATTCGCCATCGCCCCAGCCCACCAGCATGTATTTATGATCGCGGAAATCGGCCCGCAGCTTGCTGCTGCGCGCGAGGATGGATGGGCCGTCAAACAGCAAGGCCGTATGCCAGCCGTACTGCACCACGTAGACCGTGTGCGGCGCCGGGCCCGGCGGCAGGTCGGAACGGGCCGGAAGACCGGCACAGCCAGCCTGGAACACAAACAGGGTGATGACTACAAACTGCCGGATAATTGATCGCATGCACTATTGTAGCGGCACAACTGCGATTTTTGTTTGTTGCTTTTTGGTTATGACTGCTGGTATTGTGAAGGTTGTACTATGCCGGGGTATCGACCATGCTACGTTTCATGGAACTAGTCGCACGCTATAGCCGTTGGGCCGCTGCCGCCGCCGTGCTGGCGGCGCTGGCAGCAGCGGCGCTGGCTGTGGCGCGTACCCGCAGCCTGGCCGAGCGCGAACAGCTGCAATTGCTGGAGGTGGCGCTGCAGCGCCACACGGTGTCGGCCATGTCGCTCACGCTGGACGGCAACCTGATGGGCGCGATCTCTCTGCTGGGCCTGATCTCGCCCGGCATCAAGCAGGAAAGCACCGGCCACGCGCCTCCCAACCAGCCTGGGGTGACCGACCTGCTCGGCAGCGTGGCACGCGCCTACCAGGCGCAGGCGGTATTCGTGGTGGACCGCGATGGCACCGTGTCCTCGTCGTGGGACGACAGCGGCAAGCCGTCCACCGGCCTGCGCGTGCCGTTCCGCCCATACTTCCAGATGGCCCTGCGCGGCAACGAGAATGTGTATGCCGCGGTCAGCCTGTCGCGCGGCGAACGCACCCTGTATTTCTCGGCCCCGGTGTACGGCGGCCTGACGCGCGCCGGCGGGCCGATCGGCGCGGTGGTGGCGCGCACCGGCATGGACAAGGTCAACCGCCTGCTGGCCTCGGTGGACGGCACGGCGCTGCTGCTGTCGCCGCAGGGCGTGGTATTCGCCAGCCAGCGGAAGGAATGGCTGGACCGGCTGGCCGGCCCGCTGACCAAGGAACGCGTGGCCGCCATCCGCGCGCTGCGCCAGTTCGGCGAAACGTTTGAAGGCAAGGCGCCGCAAAGCCTGCCGTTCGCCATCGAGAACGGCATCATGCTGGTCGACGGCCGCCGCCATGCGCTGGCCAGCGCGCCGCTCAACTGGAACGATCCGGCGGGCCAATGGCAGCTGGTGCTGCTGAAGGATCTGGGCGATGCGGTGGCGCCGGGCCGGCTGCTGCGCAACGCGGTACTGGCGGCCAGCGCGACGCTGCTGCTGGGCATGTTGTTGTTGCGGCTGGTGCGGGTGCGGGTGGCGCAGCGCGAGGCAAACTGCCAGCTGGAACAGATCGCGCGCGAACAGGCGCAGCTGGCCGAACGCAAGATGGAACTGGCCCAGGCCGCGCTGCGCATGCAGCAGGCCGAGAGCGCGGCCGCGGCGGTGACGGTGTTCCTCGACGAATGCCATCGCCAGTTTGGCGCGCTGCAAGGCGCGGTCTATACGGCGGACGGCGAACACGGCCCGCTGCGCCTGGCCGGCTCGTATGCGGCCGGGCCGTTGCCCGCTGTGGTCCCGTTCGGCGAAGGCTTGCTCGGCCAGTGTGCGCGCGAACGCCGGCAACGCTTGCTCGACAGCGGCGGCGCGCCGTGGATGATCCATTCCGGGCTGGGGCAGACGGCGCCGGCCGCCGTGCTGTTGACGCCGGTGCTGCTGCAGGCGCGCCTGCTGGGCGTGGCCGAACTGGCGCTGCCGCAAGCGGCGCCGCCGCAGGTGCCGGAGCAGTGTGCGGCGCTGGCGGACCTGCTGGCGATTAATCTGGGGATGCGGCAGCGCAGCGGCGCGCCTAACGGGGAGCAAGCGTGGGTAGCCTGATAAAGAAACTGGAAACACTGGGCCTGGGCCTCAAGCTGGCGCTGGGCTTTGGCGGCAGCCTGCTGATCAGCCTGGGCTTTGGCCTGCACTACATCAACACCCATGAGCGCGTCAGCCAGGAAATCCTGTCGAGCTACCGCAACGACCTGCTCGGCATTTCCGACGCCAAGGACACGCTGGTGTTCTTCGCCCAGCGCGGGCGCGCGCTGCGGCAAGCCATCCTGGCCAGGGATGCGGCCGGCCGCGAGCAGGGCCTGGCGCAGGTGACGGAGGTGCAGGGCAAGCTGGACAAGGCATTGGACCAACTGCGCCCGCGCATCGTCCGCGAGGAAAACCGCGTCAACATGCTGGAGTTCGATGCCGCCTACGGCCAGTACCGCGACCGCATGAACGACGTGCTGCGGCTTCTGCGCGAGGGCAATATCGACGCGGCGCGGGATATCGTGTCCGATACCGAATTCCAGAACTACGGCGTGCGCGCCAACGATGCGCTCAACCGCATCGCCGAGGTGAAGGAAGTCAGCGCCGGCCAGCAGATCGAAGCGATGCGGGCCCTGTCGCAGGACGAGTCGCGGCTGACTTACCTGGTGCTGGCATTGAGCCTGGCCGTGGGCGTGTTTTTCAGCGCGCTGCTGGCGCGTTCGGTGCGCCAGCCGGCCAGCCGCCTGCGCCAGGCGGTGGAAAATCTGGCCGACGGCAACCTCGAACAGCAGTTGCCGCTGACCGATTATCCGAACGAGATCGGCCAGCTGGCGCGCGCGGTACAGGTGCTGCAGCGCGAGGCGCTCAAGGTCGAGACCCAGCGCTGGATCAAGGCCAACGTGGCGGCGCTGTCGAACGAGCTGCAATCGGCAGCCAGCGCCGGGGAACTGGCCGAGCGCGCGCTGGCGGTGCTGGCGCCGCTGTTGCAGGTTGGGCACGGCGCGTTCTATCTGTGCGGCGACGACGGTGTGCACTTCCTGGCCGGGTATGCCTTCGCCAGCAGCCAGCGCCATTTCGCGCCCGGCGAAGGCCTGGTGGGACAGTGCGCGCGCGATGGCCAGAGCGTCATCTTCCGCCAGCCGCCCGACGATTACTTGCGCATCGGCTCCGCGCTGGGTGAGCGCGCGCCGGCCAGCATCGCCATCGTGCCGGTGCAGCGCAATGACAAGGTGCTGGCGGTAATCGAGCTGGCCACGCTGGTGCCGTACGACGACAAGGCACAAGCGCTGCTCGATGGCGCGCTGCCGGTGATCGCCATGAACCTGGAGATCTGCGAGCGTAACCAGCGCGCCGGCGTGCTGCTGGAAGAAGTCCGACGCGCCAATTACCTGACCGACGTGGCGCTGGAGCTGACCGACAGCGGCTACTGGGTGGTCGACTACAACGATCCCGATTACTACTTCCAGTCCGAGCGCGCGGCGCGCCTGCTGGGCGAGGAGGCCAAGCCGGACGGGCGCTATCACCTGGAGAAGGAATGGCTGTCTCGCCTGGCGGACGCCGACCCGGTGGGGGCGTTGCAGACCGCCGAGCGCTATCAGGGCGCGCTTGAAGGCCGCTACCCGATGTATGACGCCACCTACGCCTACAAGCGGCCTGCGGACGGGCGCGTGATCTGGCTGCACGCGCTGGGAAAAGTGGAGCGCGACGCCAGCGGCGCGGTGCGCTTCATGTATGGCGTGTACCAGGACATCACGGCGCAGAAGGCCGCCGAGGACGAGCTGCGCGTGACGCGCGAACAGGCGCTGGCGGCTACCCGCGCCAAGAGCGACTTCCTGGCCAATATGAGCCACGAGATCCGCACGCCGATGAACGCCATCATCGGCATGTCGCACCTGGCGCTACAGACGGATCTCGATAAACGCCAGCGCAACTACGTCGAAAAGGTGCACCGCGCCGGCGAGAACCTGCTGGGCATCATCAACGATATTCTCGACTTCTCCAAGATCGAAGCCGGCAAGATGACGGTGGAGAGCGTGGATTTCGATCTCGGCGACGTGATGGACAATCTGGCCAACCTGATTGCCATGAAGGCCGAGGACAAGGGGCTGGAACTGCTGTTCCAGATCGACCCGGCGGTGCCGACCGCGCTGGTGGGCGATCCGCTGCGCACCGGCCAGGTGCTGGTCAACCTGGGCAACAACGCCGTCAAGTTCACCGAGCGCGGCGAGATTGTGGTCGGCGTCGAGCAAACTGGTACCGAGGAGGGCGCGGCGCAGCTGCACTTCTGGATTCGCGATACCGGCATCGGCTTGAGCGAAGAGCAGTTGAGCAAATTGTTCAAGTCCTTCAGCCAGGCCGACGAATCGACCACGCGCAAATACGGCGGCACCGGCTTGGGGCTGGTGATCTGCAAGAACCTGGTGGAGCTGATGGGCGGCGAGATCTGGGTCGAGAGCACGCCGGGCGTCGGCACCACCTTCCACTTCACCGCGCGCTTCGGACTGCAGAAGGAGGCCAAGCCGCGCCGTATGTTCCGTGCCGACGAGCTGGCCGGCGTGCGGGTTCTGGTGGTGGACGACAATGCCGCGGCGCGTGAAATCCTGTCGACCATGGCGCGCACCTTCGGGCTGGAGGTGGACGTGGCGCCGAGCGGCCTGTATGCGCTGGACATGGTGGCGCATTCGGAGCGGCAGGAGCTGCCTTACGACGTGATCCTGATGGACTGGAAGATGCCGGGACTGGACGGCATCGAGACCGTGAGCCGGCTGCAGCAGGCCGGCCTGACACGGCAGCCGGCGGTAATCATGGTCACCGCGTATGGACGCGAGGAGGCCATGACTTCCGCCGCCGGTCGAGGTGTCGAAGTGCACTCGGTGCTGACCAAGCCGGTCACGCCATCGACCCTGCTGGAAGCGGTGGGCGTGGCGCTGGGACGCGGCGTGATCGTGGAGACGCGCGCCGTCGGCAAACAGCAGCAGCACAGCGAGGCGATGGCGCAGCTGAACGGCGCGCGCGTGCTGCTGGTGGAAGACAATGAGATGAATCAGGAGCTGGCAACGGACTTGCTGGGCAAGGCCGGTATCGAGACCGTGGTCGCCAATCATGGCCAGGAAGCACTCGATATCCTGGCGCGCGACCGCAATTTCGACGGCGTGCTGATGGACTGCCAGATGCCGGTGATGGACGGCTACCAGGCCTCGCGTGCGCTGCGCGCCCAGCCGGGATGGGAGCAACTGCCCATCATCGCCATGACGGCCAATGCGATGGCTGGCGACCGTGAGAAAGTGCTGGCGGCCGGCATGCAGGACCACATCGGCAAGCCTGTCAATGTCGGCGAGATGTTCACCACGATGGCGCGCTGGATCAAGCCGAAGCACGGCACGCCTGTCGCAGCGGACATCCCGGCCGGCGCGACTGGCGCAGTTGACGGCAACGATGCCGCGCTGCCGCCGCTGCCCGGCATCGACATGCAGGCCGGCCTGGCGACCACCATGAACAATCCGGCGCTGTACCGCCGCCTGCTGCTGAAATTCCTGCACGGCCAGTCCAACTTCGCAGCCGACTTCCACGCGGCGCAACTTGATCCTGACCGCACGGCGGCACGGCGCGTCGTGCACACGCTGAAAGGCATGGCCGGTAACATCGGCGCCAGAGGCGTGCAGGCTGCTGCGCAATTGCTGGAAACCGCCTGTGCCGAATCGGCCAGCGACGACAAACAGGAACTGCTGCTGCAAGGCGCGCTGGATGAATTGCGGCCGGTGATCGCCGCGCTGAAGGCGCTGGACGACGATGCGGCGTCAACGCCCGCAGCACCGGCTTCATCGGCTGCATCGCCGCCCGTGGTTGACGCGCAGGCCTTGCAGCAGCACGCCACGCGGCTGCGCGCGCTGCTGGCCAACAGCGACACCGAAGCGCTGGAACAGTGGGACCAGCACGGCGACTTGTTCAAGGCCGCCTGGCCGCATCACTACCGCCGCATCGGCAATGGCTTGGCCGAGATGGACCTGGACGAAGCCCTGGCCGCGCTGGACGAAGCGCTGGCCGTCGACCGTACTACTGCGCTGTCCAGTTGAAGCGCACGCCATCGCTGCCGTCCGGGATTGGCCCGGGACTGTCGGCGATCAGCGCACCGGTCTGCGGATGGATGCGCAGGTAGAAGTTGGTCTGCAACGACATTAATAGCAGCTCGCCGGTCGGCGTCTCCATCCACTGGAAGCTCTGCGCAATGCCAAGCCGAGCAGCCTGCACCGCCGCGCTGCCATCGGCGCCGATGCTCAGGAAGCCACCGCCAGCTTGTAACGCCACGCGGCCCAAGCCCAAGTCGCGCACCGTAAAGTTAAGCGGCTGCGTGGCCGGGCGTCCTGCTGCGGCCTTCAGCTGGATGTTCTGCTCATACGGAATCGGCCGCATCAAACCGCGCGGGTAGGGCTGGTCGATGATGATGCTGTCGAAATCCGCCGCGCCGCCATTTTGCTGGCCGGTGTTGTAGTTGAACAGTGCATAGCGCACGCCCTGGAAAGTGGTTAGCTGGAAGATCATGGTGAACTCCTGCCCGATGGGCTGGAAGGTTTCACCATCCGTCGAATAGCTGAAGCGCGCCTTCTCGGTCATGAAATCGCATTCCGCGCGCAGCCAGACACGCGCTGCGGCCAGCGGCACGCGCACGGTCTGGTTGCGCGCCTGATCGAACAAGGCCAATGCCAGCTTGCCGTTCTTGCGTTCCACGCCCAGCGTGGCGTAGGGCAGATTAAGCAGGGCGAGTCCTGCCACGTCGTTCTCAAGCAGGCCCGCCGCATCCAGCGCCACCGTCGGCGAAGAGACCGGGCCGATGGCGCGCTGCGTCAGTGTATTGCGCGCTTCCCAGAACGACGCCGCGGGCATCGAACGCAAACGCAGGAAGCCTGGCCGCTCGCTTAGCGACCAGCGATCCTCCACCGGTACGTGATTCCACTGCCAGAGCGGCTTGAGCGCCGGCTCGGAGAAATCGTCATTGCGCTCGAACGGCACCTTGATCTGCTGGCGCTCTGTGGTGCGCGGCTTGACCCAGGTGCGCGGATTGCGTCCCGGGTTGCCGGGCAAGCCGAAATACGGCCAGCCGTCTTTCCACGTCACCGGCGAGAGACTGGTCAGGCGGCCGACCGAGTTATAGTCCATCATCGAGAAGCCCCACCATTCGCCGGCCTCGGTCTGCACGATGCCGCCTTGATGCATGGCGGTGGCGTCGCGCGAGGCTGGATTCGGCGGGCTGACGTCAAACGGGTACTGCTTGTTATTCAAACGGTAGCCGCGCACCATGCCGAAGCCTTCGTCTTTGCTGATGGCCTGATTGACCTCATAAGGCCCGTAGATGTTGTCGGCGCGCGCCGCCGGCATGCGGAAGCCGCCCGCATAGTTGGAACTCAGGATGTAGTACTTGCCCCCGATCTTGTAGAAGTGCGCGCCTTCGCCCATGCCGTCGGTTTTGGCGAATACCACCTTCTCGGTGCTGGGCACAATGTCGAGCAGGTCGTCGGTCAACTGCGCGATGTGCATGTCCTGATGGCCCCATACCGCATAAGCCTTGCCGTCATCGTCAAACAGCACCGATAAATCGTGCAGGCTGCGCTTCATCTCCCAATGCACCCACGGCCCGCGCGGATTGATGGCGGAGTAGACCTGCGTGGCGCGCCGGTTCACATTGGTGAAGATGTAGAACACGCCATTGCGGTAGCGCAGGCTCGGCGCCCAAATGCCCTGGCCGTAAATGTTCTTGCCATCTTCCAGCCGGTAGGCCGGACCGTAGTCCAGACGGTCGGCGGCGTAGCCGAGGAACTCCCAGTTCACCAGATCCTTTGAGCGCATCACCGGCAGGCCCGGCATCGTATGCATGGTGGTGCCGGTGAGGTAAAACCAGTCGTTGACGCGAATGATGTCCGGGTCGGAGAACTCGTCGTAGAACAGCGGGTTGGTGAAGGTGCCGTTGCCGTTGTCCGGGGTCCAGGTGCGGGACGTCTGGGCGGAGGCGGGAGCGGACAGCAGGGCGGCAATCAAGGCCAAAAAGGCGGCGCGTTTCATCGGTTCTCCGTGGTTTTTTTGTCAGCGCCACCATAAAAAAGAAAAAATTATTTATCCAATAACTTTTTCGTCTTCGCCGATATGCAAACGGTTATCGGCAGAGTGACGGAATGTTTCCCAGAGTATCCAAAAAGCCCAAATTTTGCTGTTTTTTCGTAGCAGTGACGCCACAAAACAATGTTTGCGCAACCAAAATGGCCCAAAACCATGTGTTTTTATAACAACGGACAGGATTGACATGTCTTTTTTCTAAGCACACCATGAAATGGTAGCGCACATCATTTTGTTTGTTACATACCAAAAAAGCGGCACAAGAGGCCGCGTAGAGGAGACATACATGAGTAAAAACACCACCGGTGCCGTGGCTTGCCGCCTCGGCTCCAGCAACGCTATTTTCATCACCACCATTCTGGCCGGCTCGATCATCAGCGCCTTTGCCCACGCGGCCGAGCCGCCAGCCCCCGAAAACGCCGGCGAGCAGCAGACCGTAGTGCCGGTCGTGACCGTGGCCGGCTACCGCAGCTCGCTGGCCTTGTCGGCCAACGAAAAGCGCGAAAACATCGGCCTGACCGACACCGTGTTTTCGGAGGACATGGGCAAGTTCCCCGATCCGAATATCGCCGATGCGCTGGCCCGCGTGCCGGGCGTGACGGTGCGCCGCGCCGAGATCGACGGCGAAGGCCTCAACATCTCGATCCGCGGCATGGGGCCGGCCTTCACCCGCGTGCTGCTGAACGGCGCGCCGATGGCGTCGGCATCGGCCGGCAGCTGGGGCGGCTCGATCAGCGCCAACCGCGAAGTGGACATGGATTTCCTGCCGTCCGAGCTGTTCCGTAGCGCCAGCGTCTACAAGAGCCAGCAGGCCAGCCTGATCGAAGGCGGCATTGCCGGCACGGTCAACATGCGCAGCGTGCGCCCGTTCGACAAGAACGGCTTCCGCACCGCGTTCACCCTGAGCGGCAATTATCGCGAACAGAACGGCAAGACCGGCGCCACCGGCTCGGGCCTGATCAGCAACACCTGGAACAGCAGCACCTGGGGCCGCTTTGGCATCCTGGGCGGCGTGGCTTTCGGCGACACCAAGTACAAGACCGAGGGCTTCCAGTCGGTCGACATGCGCAACTTCCAGCTCAAGCCGTTCCAGGTCAACGCCAGCGACAAGGCCAACGCCACCGGCGGCGGCTCGCAATCGACGCCGGACACCGTACCATCGGGCCTGGCGCTGAACGACTTGCCGGAATATGCGCGCTCCATCCTGGTGCCTGGCAAGCAGATCGACCGCGCCATGCTGCTGGCGCTCAATCCCGGCGCCACCATCCAGCAGATCGACAACGCGCTGATGGCGCGCCTGGGCCGGCACCTGGTCTACGAGGGCGAGCGCAAACGCGCCGGCGAAGTGGTCAGCATGCAGTGGCAGCCCAACGAGAAGTGGGACCTGTACCTGGACCTGATGGCGGCGCAAAAGAATAACGAAATGATTTACCAGGCCATGAACGCCGGCACGCGCGCCAACACCGTGATCCCGATCGGCATGGAATTCGACCGCAGCGATTGCACCATCGGCTGCGTGCTGACCAAGGCCACGTTCGCCAACACCTTCTGGTCGCTGGAGTTCCGGCCGATGGAGGAAAAGACCAAGTTCCACAGCATCAATCCGGGCTTTGAATTCCGTCCAAGCGACAAATGGACTATCGACGGCCACTTCAACGCCACCCGCAGCTCGTTCTACCGCGACATGCCCACCGTGCTGCTGGCCACCCAGTCGCCCAACTCGGTGATTAGCTACGAGAACAAGACGCCGGGCCAGTCACCTACGTACAGCGCTAACCTCGATATCAACGATCCGAAGAACTTCGGCTGGTATCAGGCCGGCCAGGGCCTGTCCGGCCTGCGCATGGACTTGTACGAGCGCACCAACACCACCAAGGGCACGCGCCTGAACGTCAACTGGGGTGACCAGGATTTCAGCATCAAGGTGGGCGGCGCGTATGACGATATCGAGCGCCGCTACCGCAGCTACGGCGTGGCCGACGCGTGGATGAACGTCGCTTGCGGCAACAACGTCAACGTGCGCTTCTTCCAGCCCAATCCGCAAATCCGTTCGCCGAACTGCGACGGCCGCAGCGTACCGGGCCCGGTCACGGATGCCGCAACCGCCTATCCGGGCTACGGCACTGGCGCCACCGCCGGCGCCACCACGCCGCTCACTTATCTTGGATCGGTGGTGCCTAACTCCGCCGTGCCGCAGTACGCGCAAGCCTCGGGCCAAGGTTTCATCACGGTGGACTGGCCGAAGTTCGCGCAGGCGACGGACTACCAGTACTTCCGCGACAACATCCACAAGGGCTTCGGCAACGGCAGCGGCGGCTACATACGCGAGCAGGTCACGGGCCTGTACTCGGAAGTCAACGGCCGCACCCAGCTGTTCGGCGGCACCTTCCGCTACAACGCCGGCCTGCGTTATGCGCGCACCAAGCAGACCATCGGCGCGCTCACAGTCGGCGCCGATCCGCGCAATGCCACGCTGGCGACCGGCGGCTTCTACGACAACATCGGCGTGTGGGCGTATGAAAGCACCACCTACAGCAACACGTTGCCATCGGCCACGCTGGCCTACAACATCACGCCGAAGCTGATCGCGCGCGCCTCCGGCTCCAAGTCGCTGACCCGCGCCAACCCGGCCGACCTGCGGCAAACCCTGCTGACCCTGGGCGACCAGGGTGCGCGCCAGGGCAGTGTCACCAACCCCAAGCTGAAGCCCTTCGAGGCCAACAATCTGGACTTGGGCCTGGAGTACTACATGACGCGTGAAGCCTACGTCTCGGCCAGCGCCTTCGCCAAGGACATTATCAGCCGTCCCGGCCAGCGCATCACCACCTACACGCTGTCCCAACTGGATAGCATGTTCGGCACGGTGGGCCTGACCCCGGCGCAGCAGGAATCGGTCAATGCCAGTGGCGGCCGCGACAAGCATCTGGTCGAGATCACCGAGCCCTACAACATCGACTCCAAGCTGAAAGTACGCGGCCTGGAACTGACCTGGCAGCAGCCGCTCGACATGCTGCCGGTGAAGGGCTTTGGCTTTACCGCCAACTTCACCTACGCCAAGCAGACCGACGAAGCGCCGAACGCGCCGCCGGTGGCAGGGGTGCCGCCGCGCACCAACAACCTGACCGTGTACTATGAACGCAACGGCCTGAACGTGCGGGTGGCGCGCCAGTACACGGCCAGCCACGTGGTCAACACCAGCACCGGGCTCAACGTGCCCGGCGGCGCCTACGCCTACACTACGGCACGGGCGCAGGTGGATCTGTCGGTGGGCTTGAACCTCAAGCAGATGTTCAACTTTGCCTACAACACCGACGTCACGCTCAGCGTGTGGAACGCCAACAAGGCCATCAGCCAGACCTACACGCAGTTCAGCAATGCGGTCTATGACGAGTACAAGCCGGGCGCCAGCTACACGCTGTCGCTGCGGACCTCGTTCTGACGGGCGTTTTTTTGTAATAATGGTGGCGCAATCATTCTGGATTGTCAGTTAGAATGATTGTGCTATCAACATCAAGAAAGAAAAAATGCCAGCACCCGCTGTCACACTGATCGACGTCGCCAAGGCGGCAGGTGTTTCACCGATTACCGTCTCGCGCGCGCTGAATGAACCGCAGCTGGTCAAGCCGGCCACGCTGGCCAAGGTGCAGGAGGCGGTCAAGCGCACCGGCTACGTTAAAAACATGCTGGCCGGCGGCCTGGCCTCCAGCCGCAGCAAGCTGGTGGCGCTGGTACTGCCCACCATTTCGACCCAGACCTTCGCCGACATGGTGCAAGGCGCCACCGACCGCCTGACCGCCGCCGGCTATCAGCTGCTGCTCGGTATCGTCGGCTATGAAACCTGGCGCGAGGAGATTCTGGTCGAAACCATTTTGAGCCGGCGTCCGGACGGCGTGATCCTGACCGGGTCGCTGCACACCGATAACACCCGCCAGCGCCTGCTGCAAATCGGCACGCCGGTGGTGGAGACCTGGGACCTGACGCCGCACCCGATCGACATGGTGATCGGCTTCCAGCACGAGGAGGTGGGCCACGCCTGCGCGCGCCATTTGCTGGAACGCGGTTATCGCCGCTTTGGCCTGATGACGGCGAACGATCCGCGCGCCGGGCAGCGTGCCCAGGGCTTCCAGGTGGCGCTGGCCAAGCATGGCCTGAATGTCGTCAGTGTGCAGCAGGTGCAGGCGCCGGGTGGTTTGCCGCAAGGGCGGATGGGGGCGGTGAAGCTGCTCGACGAACATCCGGACCTGGACGCCATCTTCTGCAGCTCGGACACGCTGGCGCACGGGGTGTTGATTGAAGCCCAGAGCCGTGGCCTGCGCGTGCCGGAAGACCTGGCCATTATGGGCTTCGGCGACCTGAACTTTTCCGGCTACACCAATCCGCCGCTATCGACCGTCAAGGTCGACGGCGCGCGCATCGGCGCGTTGTCGGCCCAGGCCTTGCTGGACCGCTTGAACGGCGACGATGCGGCTGACCGCATCGTCAATACCGGCTTCGAACTGATCCAGCGGGGTAGCACTTAAGCGATGTTGCGCTGCCTGCGGCGCTGGACCAGCACCACCGCGCCCAGGCCGAGCAGCAGCATGGCATAGGTTTCCGGTTCAGGCACTGGCTGCAGGCTGGTGCTCACGGACAGGAAGTCGTCGCGGGTGTGCAGCTCCCAGCCCAGCCAGGGGAAGGCAAAGGTGGCGAATTGCAGCTGGATCGGGCCGGCGCTGCGGTCGATCCCGGCCAGCGCGCTGTTCAATGCGGTGAAGACATCGGGACGCGTGGCCAGATTGAAGGTGACGGTTTGCCAGTCGTGCGTGGAGCCGATGATATTGACGCTGTAGACGACGTTGTTGTTGCTCAGCAGCCGCGCGTACAGGCCGTTGCCAGGGTCCTGGTAGCCCCAGCCCTGGTCGACCAGGGTACTGGACGCGTTCAGTGCAACGATGGACTGGACGCCATATTCCAGCGTTACCCGGCCAATTTCAAATTCGCAGCAATTCGAGTACCAGTACTGGTCGGTGCCGGAGCTGGAAATGGTTTGGGTCGCATCTGCGTGCGCTACCGACAGCATGGAAATGCTCAGGGCCAGCGATGCGCCCAGTTTTTTCAGCAATTGCATGGGTATCTCCTTTTGGGTTTGCGGATCGCAAAACCAATATATCCCGTGCCGCACAAAAAAGATATAAAAAAGAGAAGACAGGAATATAACTTTGTTGATGCAAGTAAATAACTTGCATCCTTGTACGAAATGACTTTGTTCGCCGGCTTACCGGGCCAGCGCCTCTGAAACGCCGGTGACGCCGACCAGTCCGAGCAGGGTCAGCAGCACGTTCTGCGGCGCAGTGTGAGCGTTGCGCGCAGACCACCATTCCAATTTTTCAGAATGATAGCCACCCGAGCTGCCGCCGCCGGACATGGTGATGGCCGGGATGCCCAGGCTCATCGGCAGGTTGGCGTCGGTCGAGTGGGCGCTGTCCAGCAGCGCAGGGCGGCCCTGCACCGTGGCTGCCGCCAGCGCGGTTTTCACGATCACCGAGTCCTTGCTCATTTGCCCAGCCGGACGGTCGCCGATCAGCGCCACATCGGCGGTGATGGCGTTGCTGCTCCAGCGCTGGTTGGTGTCGGCCACGCCTTGCCGCACCGCGTCCTTGATCTGTTGCTCCACTTTCGCCAGCAGCGCGGCGTCGGCCGAGCGGATATCGATCAGCATCGACGCCTCGGCCGAAATGCTGTTCACCGACTGGCCGCCTTGCACCACACCGACGTTGAACGTCACTTTCGGCTCGGCCGGCACGCGGATGTCGTCGATGCGCGCAATCACGCGGCCCGCCGCATGGATGGCGGACGGCAGGCCGAAGCCTTCGTAGCTATGCCCGCCGGGGCCGTGAATCGTGACCTTGAAGCGGCGGCTGCCGGTGCCGATGTAAGTCACCGGGTCGCCTTCGGCGCCCAGCGCCGGCTCCAGCCCGATGAAAGCCTTGATGTCCTTGCGCTGGCTGAACAGATGCTTCACGCCTTTCAGATCGCCGAGGCCTTCCTCGCCGACGTTGGCGACGAACAGCACGTCGCCTTCGGTCCGCACTTTGGCGTCGCGCAGCGCGTGGGCGATGGTCAGCATCGCGGCCAGCGAGCGGCCGTTGTCGGCGATGCCGGGCGCGTAGTAGCGGCCATCTTTTTCATGCACGGTGAGGTCGGTGGAGGCTGGATAGACCGTGTCCAGGTGCGCGGCCAGCACCACGGTCGGACCTTTGCCGCTGCCGCGCCAGGTGGCCAGTACATTGCCGGCGCTGTCGGTCTGCACGTCCTGCAGGCCGGCGGCCTTGAGCCGTTCGGCGTAGTCTTTGGCACGTGCCGCTTCGGCAAATGTCGGCGCCGGAATCGCGTTGATGGCCAGTGTGTTGGCGGTGGTGGTGGCTTCGTTCTGTTCGATGTAGGCCAGGGCCTGTTTCACCGCCGGCTGGGCGGCGATGCGCGCCAGCTCCGGTTGTTGTGCGTGGGCCGGCAAGGCGGCGGCGATGGCGAGGCTGAGTAGCAGATGCTTCATGATGCTCCGGAAGTTGAGGGGAGGCCGGCGATCAGCGCCAGCAGCGCCTCCATATCCACCGGTTTGACAAAATAGTGATCGAAGCCCGCCGCGTGCGCGAGCTCGCGGTCTTCGCGGCGGCCGTAGCCGGTGATGGCCACCATGGTAGCGCTGGCGGTGGCCGGCAGCGCGCGCAGTCCGCGTGCCAGTTCGTAGCCGCTGATGCCGGGCAGGCCGATATCGAGCAGGCACAGTTGCGGCGAGACGCTTTGCGCCGCCTCCAGCGCTTCCACCGCGCCGTGCGCCACGACGACGCGATGGCCGGCCGCCTCCAGCAGCAGTTGCAGCGTTTGCGCGGCGTCGATATTGTCGTCCACCAGCAGCACGCGCAGCTGGTGCGACGGCGGCGCCGGCTGGCCGGAGTGCGCCGGCGGCGCGGGCTGGCGGGTGCCGGGCAGGGTGAGCGTGAAGGTGCTGCCTTGCTGTTCGCCGGGGCTGTCCACCGCCACGCTGCCGCCGTGCAGTTCGACCAGCGATTTCACCAGCGCCAGGCCGAGTCCGAGGCCGCCTTGCGAACGGTCCGAATTGCGGTCGGCCTGCGCGAACAGATCAAACACATGGTTGCGCAGTTCCGGCGACATGCCGATGCCGTTGTCGCTGACCACCAGCAGCACCTTGTCGCCCTCGGCGTGGGCGGACAGTTTGATGATGCCGCCGGCCGGGGTGTACTTGGCGGCGTTGTTCAGTATATTCACCAGCACCTGCACCAGCCGTTTATGGTCGCCGGTGACCATCAGCGGAGCCGGCGGCAGCGCTACCTCGAAGCGGTGCTGGCGTGCGTCCATCAGGGGTTCCGCCTGCTCCACCGCGTCGGCCACGATGGCGCGCACGTCGAGCGGGACGCGCGCCAGCGTCACCAGCCCGCGCGTGACACGCGACACGTCGAGCAGGTCGTCCACCAGCCGCGTCATGTGATGCACCTGCCGAACAATGATGGCGGCGGTGCGCTGCACCACCGCGTCGCTGGCGTGGCCGGACTGCAGCAATTGCGCGCCGGCGCTGATCGGCGCCAGCGGATTGCGCAGTTCGTGCGCCAGCATGGCGAGGAATTCATCCTTGCGGCGGTCGGCCTCGCGCAACTGGTGTTCGGCTTGCTGATGCTGGCGTTCCTTCTCCTGCAACGAGGCCGCCATCGCATCGAGCGCGTGCGCCAGTTCGCTGATTTCTTCCTTGCCGTAGGCGATGCCGCTGCGCGCATCGAGCGCGCCGGAGGCGATGCTGTTGGCGGTGGTGGCCAGCCGCTTGACGCGGCGCAGCACCAGCACGTCGCCGACGAACCATGCGGCCAGCAGCGCCAGGCCGATGGTCACGGCCATGGCCAGCAAGTCCAGCAGCTGGTCGTGACGGGCGTTGGCGGTGATCTGGTCGACCGGAAGGCCAATGGTGACGGTGTAATCGGTCAGCCCATTGTTGCCGACGCGGGCGAAGCGGTGCAGGCGCTGCACGCCGTCCGGGCCGGTCAGCAGTACCGGCTTGCCCGGTTCGGCCGCCATCGCGTTGCGCATCTCGGGCGAGACTTGTTTGCCATACCAGCTTTCCGGGTCCGGCCTGCGCGAAATGATCTTGCCTTCGGAATCGGCGGTCAGCAGCAGCGAGCCCGGTGGCAGCTGGATATCGGCCACGAAGCGGTCCAGCCGGTTGAGGTCGAGCGAGGCGAATACCACGCCCTTCACCCGCTGCTCGTCGTCGAGCACCGGATAGGTCAGGTTGACGGTGTGCTTCTGGATCACGCGGCCGAACACGTAGCCACCGGCGACGAAACGGCGCAGGTGCACGGCGCGGCGGAAGTGCGAGCGGTCGGCCAGATTGACCTGGGTCTTGAACGGTACGGCGCTGCAGCCAACGTCGCCGTTCAGCTGTATCAGGCCGAGGTTGGCGTAATCGGGATTCTGGCGCAGGACATTGGCCAGCAGGCGGCTGCATTGCTCCGGGTCTCCGGTCAGGCTGGGGATGCCAGCCATGTCGCGCAGCATCTGGCGTGCGCCGGCGACCAGTTGCGCCTCGTTGGCGGCAGCCAGGTTGGTCAGGCGCTGCAGGTTTTCCTGCGCCGTTTCGACCGCATGCTCCCGCTCGCGCTGGCCATTAATGAGGGTCATCACGGTGATGGGGGCGATTGCCAGCAGCACCAGCAGCACCAATCGGCTGCGCAGGCTGTTGAGCTGGAAGAGCAGGAAGGCCATGCGTCTGCGATTCATTTTGGGAAAGATTAATTCTACTTCAATCAGCCTTGCGCACAAGCGTCTGGTATCCTATTGGTCTTCATCAATGAGGATTTTATGCAGTTCACAACAAAAACAGTTTGCCAGGCAGCCGCGCTGGCCTTTATCGGCGCTGCAGGCGCCGCCACCGCCCAGGCGGAAGACATCATCAAGATCGGTCACGTGGCTGCCACTTCCGGTCCAATCGCCCACCTCGGCAAGGACAATGAAAACGGCGCGCGCATGGCGGTCGAGGAATTGAACGCCAAGGGTGTGCTCATCGGCGGCAAGAAATACAAGGTGGTGCTGCTGGCCGAGGACGACGCCGGCGATCCGAAGCAGGCCACTGCGGCCGCGCAAAAGCTGGTCGACGCCAAAGTGCAGGGCGTGATCGGCCACGAGACGTCGGGCACGGCGATTCCGGCCTCGCGCATTTATTATGACGCCGGCATTCCGCAGATTACGCCGTCGGCCAGCTCGCCAGCCTACACGCGCCAGCGCTACAACACCACCTTCCGCAACATCGCCAACGACGAGCAGCTCGGCCCTGCGCTGGCGCGCTACGCCATGCAGACCATGCAGGCCAAGCGCATTGCCGTGGTGGACGACCGCACGGCCTATGGCAAAGGCCTGGCCGATGAATTCAGCAAAACCGTCAAGCGCACTGGCGCGGCGACCGGTTCGAGTATCGTCTCGACCCAGTTCACCAACGACAAGGCGACCGACCTGACGGCGATCCTGACCGCGATTAAAGCGACCAGGCCGGACATGATTTTCTTCGGCGGCATGGACGCGGTGGCCGCGCCGATGCTGCGCCAGATGAAGCAGCTGGGCTTCCCGATCAAATTCATGGGCGGCGACGGCATGTGCTCGGACTCGGTGCCGCGTCTGGCGGGCGAGGGCATGAGTGACGGCCAGGTGATCTGCGCCGAAGCGGGCGGGGTTGAGCCGGCGCAGGAAAAAGGCATGGCCGACTTCCGCGCTGCGTACAAGAAACGCTACGGCATCGAAGTGCAGACGTATGCGCCGTACACCTACGACGCGCTGATGACCATGGTGGAAGCGATGCAGAAAGCCGGTTCGCCCGATCCGGCCAAATACCTGCCGGTGCTGGCCAAGATCAAGCACAAGGGCGTGACCGGCAATATCTCGTTCGACGCGCGCGGCGACGTGCAGGATGGCGTGCTGACCATCTTCACCTTCAAGAACGGCAAGCGCCAGAAGCTGGCGGTGGTGAAGTAAGAAAAAGCCCGCTAGCGGGCTTTTTTATTGGTCAGGCGCCGGGCGGCGGGCCGAAGCCGCCTGGTGGCGGACCGCCCGGACCGCCTGGACGCGGTCCGCCCCAGCCGCCTTCTTCCTTGTCCGAGGACGAGGTGGTGCCGCCGAAGCGGTAGGACAGGCCGACGTATAGCACGCGGCCGTCGAAGCGGCGGGTGCTGGTCTCGCGCAGCGTGGCGCTGTTGATTACGGTTTCCATCTTGTTGGTGCTGAACACGTCGGTCACGTTGGCCACCAGCGTCAGCGCCGGCGACACGGTGTGGCGCAGGCTCAGGTTGACCGAGTGGTTGGGCGAGCGGTAGCCCTGGCCCGACAGCGTTTTCCCCATCATCATCAGCGCCAGCTGGATCTGGTTGGCGGCGTCGACCTGGTAGTTCAGGCGCGCGCGGCCGCTTAGCGAGTTGGCGGTGCGCGTCACCAGCACGCCGGTGTCGTCGTAGAAGCTTTGCTGGGCGCGCATCAGGTTGCCGCTGGTGTTCAGCGTCAGCGATGGCGTCAGCTTGCCGCTCACCGTGAATTCCAGGCCGCTCGAATGGCTGCCTTCGCCGTTGGCCTTGGTGGTCAGCAGCACGTTCGGCGCCACGAAGTAGCGGTAGTCGACGATGGCGTCGGTGTCGCGGCGGTAGTAGCCGCGCAGATTGGTTTCCAGGGCGCCGAACTTGGTTTCGTAGCCCACTTCGAACGAATCGGTCTTGGTCGGCTTCAGGTTCGGATTGCCCGAGGAGACGTTGAATTCGTCGCGATAGGTCACGTACGGATTCAGGTCGTTGGCGTTGGGACGGCGGATCCGGCGCGCGTAGGCGAAGCGGATGTTGGCGGTGTCGGTTGCCTTGTAGGTGGCGAAGAAACTCGGTATATAGTTTATATAATTATTCTTCGCCTTGACACCGCCGGTGATCTGGTCGATGTCCATGTCGGTGTACTCGGCGCGCAGGCCGGCCAGCGCACCCCAGCGCTCGTTCAGGCGCATCTGGTAACTGCTGTACAGCGCGTACACGGTTTCATCCAGTTCGTAGGCATTGGTGCGGCCGTTGTTGACCTTGGCGACGCCGGTGACCGGGTCGATGTCGGTGTACAGCGTGTTGTAGCTGTTGTCGTTGGTGGCGATCTTGTAGCCGGCTTTCATGGTGCCGCCCCACAGCGGACGCTCGTAGTCGCCGGTGAAGTCGGCGATGCGGGTGCTGAATGCGTTGTGCTGACTGGCGCGGGTGTCAGGCATGCCCGGCGTGGCGTAGTCGTTGCTGTACTGGTTGACGTTGTCGTTTTCCGAGGCCGACACGCGCAGGTCGATCTTCAGCGTTTCGCCCGGCAGTTCGCCCTTGTGGTCGTAGCGGCCGCCCCAGCCGAAATTCTTGCTGTCGCCGGTGCGCACGGTGTCGCGCACATAATCGCTGGCCGGGATCAGGCTGGTGGCGCCGTTGAGGTAGTGGTCGTTCGAGCGCTGGTCGTTGGTGCGGCTGTTGTAGTTGACGCTGCCGGTCAGGGTGTCGGTCTGGCTGAGGTTGTAGCTGACCTGGCCATTCAGGCCGGCCATGTCGTTCAGGCCGCGGCTGACCGATTGCTGGCTGCTGGGCACGAACGCGCCGCTGCCGGCGTCGTAGCGCTCGCGGCTGACGTCGGCCACCGAATTGCGGCCGTCGTGGCGCACATTGGCGCTGCCCTGGAAGCCCCAGGCGCCTTCGTTGTAGGTGGTGTTGACGGCGCTGTTGTAGCGGCCGGCCGTGCCGGCGTTGCCGCTGACGGTGGTGAAGCCGCCCGGCTTGCGGTTGCGGCGCATCACCAGGTTCAGGATCGGGCCGCCGCCGGCCTCGTTGCCGAACTGGGCGCCGGGATTGTTGATCACTTCAATCGATTCGATATCGTCGGCGGCCATGGCCTGCAGCGCCGGGCCGCGGTTATCGCCCTGCAGCATGGCCGAGGGCTTGCCGTCCACCATGATCTGCACATTGCTGCTGCCGCGCAGGGTGATGGCGCCATTCGGATCGACGTTCACCGATGGCACGTTGTTGAGGGCGTCGGCCGCGCTGCCGTTGCTGCTGGAGACGTCGGACTTGACGTCGTACACCTGGCGGTCGATGCGGTTGGTCGGACGTTCGGCTGAAACAGTTACCTCCGGAACGACGGCTTCCTTGGTCTTGGCGGTCGTAGCGGGCTTGATGGCTGGCTTTTCGGGAGAGGTGTTTTGCGCGTAAGCTGGCAGAATAGCGCTGCCGGTCAGGCAGCAGGTAAGCAGTATCTTTTGCATGGTTTCGACGGCACCCCGTCACAGTACGGTAGAGTTGCCATTATACCAGCGCGATATCGGCGAAATAACGGCATTTACGCATCTTTACCTTAGGGTTACACAAGGAGAAACACAGCATGGCACGCGGTTCAGCGCACATCGGAAAAGACACATACAGCACCCGGATCGAAGTCAGCGGACACGCGCTGGTCGGCGACGAACCGGCCCGCAACGGCGGTCAAAATACCGGCCCGGCGCCGTACGATTACCTGCTGGCTGGCCTCGGCGCCTGCACCGCGATCACGCTGCGCATGTACGCCGACCGCAAGCAGTGGCCGGTGGACAGCGTCGACGTCGCCCTGCACCTGACCCACGGCGACGATGGCGCGATGCTGATCCGCCGCACTCTCGGCATCAGCGGCGCGGTGGACGCGGCGCAAAAAGCCCGTCTGATGGAAATCGCCGAAAAGACCCCGGTCACGATTACCCTCAAGGCTGGCTTGCCGATCGATACCGCGCTGGCCTGAGCGCACCTCTGAGCCGGATCAATACATGGGCTAATCAGCGGCAGAAGATGATCTCTCGCGCACCATGCCGGCGGGAGGTCGCATGCAGTCCTTTACCGAAGCCATACTCAGACTATTTGACGATCTTGATGCGCGTCTTGCCGCCAGTGGCTTGCCGGCGGGGGCGGTGCGAGCCTATTTGTTCGGAGGATGTGCCGTCCACATGTATGAACGCAATCGTGTGAGTGAAGATCTTGATGCAGAATTTGACTACAATCTAATTCATCGCGCCGATGTTTTGCTGGCGCTGAAAGAGTTGCCTCAGATTGCCTACGATGATCCGGTCATAGGGGTAGCAAGGCTGGTTCTCGACCACCGGTTTAACACGACGCTACTATGTCGGCCGGGATTTAGTAGGCACAATCGCTTACGTAAAACTTCAGTGGCGAAGGCGGAACGGCAATGATGCTAGCTCAGAAGATGTTGAGTGAGATCGCGCAGCAGGGGCTGCATGGGGTCGACCACGAATACATTATCCATCTTGCGAAAGCAATTTGGTATTACGATTTGCGGCCTGATATGAGTACGTTAAGCGGGCCATTTCGCAACGACGTCGGCTATTTTGCCGACTCGCTGTCGTATTTCAGCGTTCTTTCGAAAGAACAGAAGCAAGCGTTGCAGGATTCTTTGCTGCCATATAAGCCGGCTTCGCCTTGCAGCGACCCTGACCTGAAGGATCCTTTGGCGAGGGAATGGCATTCCAGTTGCGACATCATGCCTTTTTATGCTGACATTCTTCAGTTCCAGACCCGTCATTACGCTGCCGGCCACGGCTGGTAAAATTTTTCATCCCGCACGGAACCTGCGCGCGGTTCGCTTGGTCTAACAGCAAGTTGAGCCGTGTGACGATTCCGTGGGGGATGATATGAACTGGATGAAAACGCTGGTGGGGCTGCTTGCGGTCGCTGCCGGTTGCTCTGCAGTGGCGGCGCCTTTGTTGTCGGAAGGCTTTGACGATGTGGCCGCGCTGCCGGGCGCGGGCTGGGTGTTGCTCAACCAGTCGACACCGCCCGGCAGCACCGGCTGGTTCCAGGGCGAGCCGGCCTTCTTTCCCGCGGCGGCCGGGCCGGCCAATTCCTACATCGCTGCCAATTTCAACAACGCCGCGTTCGGCGGCACGGTCAGCAATTGGTTGTTGACGCCGCAAGTGCTGCTGGTCAATGGCGAAGCGCTGACATTCTCGCTGCGCCTGCTGGGCGAAGGCTTGCTGGACCGGGTCGAAGTGTACTTCAGCGGCAATGGCGCCAGCACCGACGTCAACCGCGACTACCGGCTGCTGGCCGCTTACGAATCGGACACCGACACCGGCTGGCAGCAGCGCTCGGTGCTGGTGGACGGTCTGGCGGCGCCGGCCAGCGGCCGCCTGGCGTTCCGCTACGTGGTGGATGACACCAGCCTCAACGGCGACTACATCGGCATCGACAGCGTCAGCGTCACCGCCGTGCCCACGCCCGCCACGGTGGCGCTGGTATGCCTCGGACTGATCGCATTGCGTGCCACGCGACGGGCGCGCCGGCCCTGGCTGGCGGCAGGTCTTTATGCCAGCATGCTGGCAGCGCAGGCGGCGGACGATGGCGTGATGCGCTTTCCGCATGTGCAGGTGGCGCAGCAGCAGGCGGCGCCATCGGCGGTGGAGCAGGGCGGCTTCATGGCCTACAAGGACCCCGTCACCGGCCAGCTGACCGGTCCCGATCCCGAACTGGCGGCCTTGCTGACCGCTGCCGCGCGCGCCCCGGCGCCATTGATGCGCCAGGCTCGGCCGACGCCGAAGGCGGCGCAGGGCGGCGGCGTCAGCCTGATGCTGGATGATCGCCAGGTACGCTATGCCGTCGCGCGCAAGGCGGCCGACGGCAGCATCACGCACAGCTGCGAACCGGCGGCGGGAGAGCGTAAATGAAAACGCTGTTTGCCATCACTGCGTTACTGGCCGCATCGGCCAGCTGGGGCGCAGCCACCATCACCATCGTCAACGGCGACCCGCCCGGTATCGGCTTCAACGACCCCACGCCGGTCACGCCAGTTGGCGGCAACACCGGCACCACGCTCGGTGCACAGCGCCTGAACGCCTTCCAGGCCGCCGCCAGCAAATGGGGCGCGACGCTGGACAGCAGCGTGCCGATCCGCGTGCTGGCCACTTGGGACGCCTTGCCCTGCACCGACACCGCCGCCGTGCTGGGCAGCGCCGGCGCGCTGGAAGTGTTTGCCGACTTCCCGGAAGCGCCGCAACGCAACGCCTGGTTCGGCAAGGCCGAGACCAACAAGCTGGTTGGCTTCGACGCCGACCCCACCACGCCCGACCTGCGCGCGCGCTTCAACGTCAACCTTGGCCAGCCGGGCTGTTTCAGCGGTTCGCCGTTCTACCTCGGGCTGGACAACCACCACGGCAGCAATACCGACCTGGTGACGGTGCTGTTGCACGAGTTCGCGCACGGCCTCGGCTTCCAGACTTACACCGACGACCAGAGCGGCGAACTGCTGGCCGGCATCCCCAGCATCTGGGACTACTTCCTGCTCGACACCAGCAGCGGCAAGGTGTGGAAAGACATGAGCAACGGCGAACGCGCCGCCTCGGCGGTCAAATCGGGCAAGCTGGTGTGGAGCGGCGTGCAGGTCACCAACGCCGCCGTGACGGTGCTACAAGCTGGCACACCGATTCTGACCATCCTGTCGCCGCCCGAAGTGGCGGGCGTGATCCAGATCGGCACCGCCGCATTCGGCCCTCCGCTCAGTACCCCCGGCCTGACCGGTGAAGTGATGCCGGTGGTGGATACGTCGCCCGACCTTGGCCTGGCGTGCGCGCCGCTGTCCGCCGTCAACGCGCTGGCGGTCAAGGGCAAGATCGCGCTGGTGGATCGCGGTAGCTGCACCTTCGTGGTCAAGGTGCGCAATCTGCAGGATGCCGGCGCCATCGGCGCGATAGTCGTGGATAACATGGTGGGGGCGCCGCCGCCGGGGCTGGGCGGCAGCGATCCGCGCATCGTCATCCCGGCCGTGCGCATCACGCGCGAAGACGGCCAGGCGCTGAAGGATGCGGTGGCCAGGCGCACGCGCACACATTCGGGCCTGCTTGCCAATCTCGGCGTGAACCTGGCGGTGCGCGCCGGCACCGACCTGCTGGGCCGGGTACTGATGTACGCGCCGCGTCCCAATCAGCCGGGTTCGTCGGTGTCGCACTACGACACCAGCGCCACGCCCAACCAGCTGCTCGAGCCGGCCATCAATGCCGACCTGCGGCACGAGGTGCAGCCGCCATTCGACCTGACCTTGCCGCTATTGAAGGATATCGGGTGGTAGCCGCTGGGGCCGATGCTCAGGCTGGCGCCGTGGTGACGTATTCGAAGATGCGCTCGGCGCAGTCCTCGGAAATGGCGATGAACCGGGCGCCGTTGCGGAAGCGGCCCTGCGTGCCGATGGCGGCGCTGTGCAGCACCGCGAGGGTGATTTCGTTGCGGATGGCGCTGCCAGGGAAGCTGAAATTCAGCACGAACTGTTCGTTGGTGGGCATGGGCTGCTCGCTCACGAACGCCACACCCATGCGCGAGATGTCGATAATCTGCGCGGGCGAAGTGTGTGTGCCATGAAGGTCAGTGATGTAGGCGTCTACCTGCAGCAGGCGCCTGACATGCTCTCGTCTCGGGTCCATCAATGTTTGGGATAGCCTCTAAAAGCACTAGTATGACAGATCAGCCGCCCTGACCGCCAGCGCCGTGCGCTGCCGCACAGTTCAGCGTTGTGTTCTTTGCTACGTTGACGGCATGGCTATCTCACCTCACCAACAAGTCGACCGCGTGCTGCGCAAGGTGTTCGGCATCGAATCGCTGCGCGACGGCCAGCGCCGCGTGATCGATTCCGTGCTGGCCGGCCGCGACACCCTGGCCGTGATGCCGACCGGCAGCGGCAAGTCGCTGTGCTACCAGCTGCCGGCGCGCCTGATGAAGAAAGGCCTGACGGTGGTGGTCTCGCCGCTGATCTCGCTGATGAAGGACCAGGCGGAAAAGCTCGAGGAAGCGGGCATCGCCAGCGCAGCCCAGGTCAACAGCAGCCTGTCGCGCAGCGACGAGCAGGACGCGTTGCAGGCGATTGAAAACGCCGGCAAGGACGTGGTGTTCTGCACGCCGGAACGGCTGGCGCAGCCCGAGTTCCAGACGCTGCTGCAGCAAGCCGGCGTTGGCCTGCTGGTGGTCGACGAAGCGCACTGCATTTCGCAATGGGGCCATGACTTTCGCCCGGCCTACCTGGAAATCGGCGCTGCGCTGGCGGCGCTGGGCCAGCCGCAAGTGCTGGCCCTGACTGCCACTGCCACCGACGACGTGATGGCCGATATCCGCGCCCAGCTGGCGCGGCCCGGCATGCGGGTGGTGAACACCGGCGTCTATCGGCCCAACCTGCAGTATCGGGTGCGGCAAGTCACCAATCCGCAGGAAAAGCTGGCGGTGCTGCTGGAACTGGTGCAAGCCACACCGGGCGTGGGCATCGTCTACGCGGCCACCGTCAAGGCGGCCAAAGAGGCGCATGACATGTTGCGCGATGCCGGCGAGAGCGTCACCCTTTACCATGGCAGGCTGAAAGCGGCCGAGCGCAGCGCCAACCAGGAGTTGTTCATGAACGGCGAGCGGCGCGTGATGGTGGCCACCAACGCCTTCGGCATGGGCATCGACAAGAGCGACACGCGCTTCGTCATCCACCTGCAAGTGCCGGGCAATCTCGAAGCCTACTACCAGGAATCAGGCCGCGCCGGGCGCGATGGCGAGGATGCCGAATGCACGCTGCTGTACTTCCACGACGACACGCGGCTACAGAAATTCTTCCTCATGAAGAGCAAGGCGCCCGACGAAAAGCATGAACTGGACCGCGAAAAGCTGGAGCGCATGATCGCCTATGCGCAAAGCGGCTTTTGCCGCTGGAAGCTGCTGCTCGATTACTTCGGCGATCCGGTGCCCGGCTTTGAACGCTGCTGCCGCTGCGATAACTGCCTGTCGCCGCCCGTCATCTCAGGGGAGAAGTTCGAACAGCAGCAGCTGGGTAACCTGGGTCTTGCTGAAGTTGTCATCGGAGATCAGCACCAGGCTGGCGTGGCCGTTGGCCAGGCGCGGCCCAAAGGCCATGCCTTCGAGGTTGTCGACGACGGGCAGGTGCAGCGTGCCGATGTCTAGCACCAGGCGCTTCTTCGCCAGCGTGTAGGCGGCGTCCTTCAGCGTCGGCAGATGCTGGATATCGGTCGCGCCTTCGGTGTCGATTTCGTACAGGCGCACGTAGTCCTTGTACCTGCCGTCATCGGCCTGTACGCCCGAGCGCTCCATCACCAGCATGCGCCGCTCGCTCAGCGACAAAATCTCCGAGATGCCGTTGTCGGCATATTTGCCGTTGCCCGGCGTGGCCGGAATGGGCTCCAGCGGATACGCGTACTGGCCCAGCACCTTGCCGTCGCGCGTGAAGTGCGTGATGCGGTTGATGGCACCTTGCGCCGGCGTCGGCTCCGGGCCGTCCTGGTACATCGGACCTTCCAGCGATACCCACAGCGTGCGGCCGTCCGGCGTAAAGCTCAAGCCTTCGAAGCTCTGGTTGTTGCGCGGACCGGACTTATGTTCCTTTGAGACCGTAAACAACGGCGGCAGCGGCAGCGTGTATTCATGCTGTCCGCTGCGCGTGGCGCGGCGGATGAAGGGATCGAGCGACAACTCGACATCACCCTCGCTGCCGTACCAGATGCTGCCATCCTGCGGATCGACGCGCAGGGTTTCAAGATCGGGCACCATGCCGTTGCGGCGCTTGTACTCCTCGCGCGAAGGGTAGGGCGTGCCGTCCGGCTGCAGCAGCGTGGTCACGCCGGTGATGGTCACTGACTTGAACGACTGCGCGTCATACGCCAGCTTGGCGCGATAGTAGCGCGACGGATTGATTTGCGAGCGGTCGTCGCTGATCATCACCCATTCATCGTTGGCGGCGTCGTAGTCGATGCCGGACAGGCCGCCGACCTGCGTGCCCTGGAACGGCTGGCGCCAGGGTAGCCGCTGTTCGCCGATCAGGCGCAGGCTGGAGACGGTGATGTCGGCGGATGCCGATGGGCGCCCGGCGAATGGCGCGCAGCCACTGAGCAGCAGCGCACTTGCAAAAAAGAGTAGCGTGTTTTTCATGGGGTCGCATCATAACATTAATGCATGCTGGCGCATTCAGGGAGCTTACGGTTAGAATACTGGCCATGTTGCGCCGCTTACCAATTGTTCATGTGCTGTTCGCGCTCCTGCTGCTCCTGACGCAGCAGGTCGGGGTTACGCACGTCTATAGCCACTTGGGTGGCGGCGACCAGCAGCATGTCCAGCTGACCGACGAAGACCACGCCGAGCACCGCAAGCGCGTGGCTGCGCACAAGGTCTGCGCGGAATGCGTCTCGGTGGCGCAGATGGCGGCAGCCGTTATCAGCACGCCGCTCACGCTGGCCATCTCCACCCTCAGCACCGGCCCGGTCTCCATCCCGGCCACGCTGACGGCGTGCGAACGCACCACCTGCGTCTTCCAGTCGCGCGCCCCCCCTCTGGCCTGACACCCAAAATCCGTCCCGATTTTTTATTCGCTGCGGCTTTGCCGCGCGGGTGTCACTATTTTTGCCAGAGGTTTTACAACATGAAGATTCAACGCACGCTGCTGGCCAGCGCGATCCTGTCCGCCTATTCGTTCGCTTATGCGCAATCGGCTGTGGTGCCGCAAGTGGTGGTCACGGCCAACCCGTTTGGTAACAGCGCCAATGACCAGATCCTGACCCCGGCCAAAGTGCTGGCCGGCGATGAGCTGCGCGACAAAGCAGGCAGCTCGCTGGGCGAAACGCTGTCGCAGGAACTGGGCGTGTCGGCGTCGGCCTTCGGCGCCGGCGCATCGCGTCCCATCATTCGCGGCATGGAAGGCGCGCGGGTCAAGATGCTGGAAAACGGCATGGCCGTCTCCGACGTTTCCGGCCTGTCCAACGACCACGCAGTGGCGGCGGAGGGCGCGACCGCGCAGCAGATCGAAATCCTGCGCGGCCCGGCGGCACTGCTGTACGGCTCGGGCGCGATCGGCGGCTTGGTCAACGTCGTCAACGAACGCATTCCGACGGCGCTGGAACCGAAGCTGACCGGCCAATTGGAGGCGCGCGGCAGCACGGTTGACAGCGGCCGCAATGTCTCCGGCACCGTGGATGGCGCGGTCGACAAGCTGGCCTGGCACATCGACGGCAATTTCCGCAACGCTGACGACTACAACACGCCGGCCGGCCGCCTTGCGCATTCGGACACGCGTTCGCGCACCGGCGGCATCGGCGGTTCGTACATCGACAACTGGGGCTTTGTCGGCGTGTCGGCCTCGCGCCTGTCGAATGTCTACGGCATTCCAAGCGCGGAAGGCTCGAAGATCGACCAGAAACAAAACCGCTTTGATATCGACAGCCTGGTGAAAGCGCCGTTCGCAGGCTTCGAGACCTTCAAGTTCAAGGCTGGCTACACCGATTACAAGCACGCAGAAATCGGCGAAGACGGCGTGCCGGAAGTGCAGTTCAAGAACCACTCGCTGGAAACGCGCTTCGAATTGACCCACAAGCCGGTGGTCGGCTGGCACGGCACCTTCGGCGTGCAGACCGAGAACACCAACTTTTCGGCACTGAGCGCGGAAGGCGGCCCGGATACGGTGCCGGTCACGCACTCGACGTCGAATGCAGCCTTCCTGGTCGAAGAACGCGATATCGGCCCGGTCAAGTTCAATGCCGGTGCGCGCGTGGAGCGCGTGAAGCGTGAGCCGGTGACCGGCGCGGATCGTTCGTTCAACTTGCAATCGGGATCGGTCGGCGCACTGTGGCCGTTCGTGCCTGGCTATGCGCTGGGAGCGACCTTCTCGTATGCGCAGCGCGCGCCGTCGACCGAAGAACTGTACTCGAGCGGCCCGCACGACGCGACCCAAACCTTCGATATCGGTAACGCCGATTTCAAGAAGGAGACTTCGCGCAATATCGAACTGAATGTGCAGAAAACCACGGGCCTGGTGCGCTGGAAGGCGAACGTGTTCCGCAACAAGGTCAGTGATTTCATCTACGGCCACATCACCGGCAAGCTGCTGGACGAGGAAGGCAATCCGGGCGACGAACTGCGCGAACGTATCTTCGAGCAGGCCGACACCACGATCCAGGGCGCGGAAGCGGAGCTGGAATACAACCCGACCGGCGCCGGCTGGTCTGGCCGCCTGTTCGCCGATACTTCGCGCGGCAAGTTGGAACGCGGTGGCAATCTGCCGCTGCAGCCGGCCACCCGCGTCGGCGTGAGCACCGCCTACAAGATGGGCGCATGGCGCGCAGGCCTGTCGCTGGTGCACGCGCAGTCGCAGGATCGTCTGGCTTCGTTCGAGACCACCGGTACGCCGTCCTACAATCAGCTGAACGCCAACGTCTCGTACACGCAGAAGCTGGGCGAACACGACGTGACGTGGTTCCTGCTGGCGAAGAACCTGACCAACGACGAGATCCGCGTTTCGACTTCGGTGCTGAAGGATATTGCGCCGCTGCCGGGCCGTAATGTGGTGTTTGGCGTGCGGGCGAAGTTCTAAACCTGCAGGCTGTCGAGGATTGCGGCCTTTAGCCGGGCCGCATCCACGTCGCCGCGCTTGCGCGGGGCCGGGCCGGGGTGGAACTCGGTCAGGCCGCCGTCGAGCAAGACGATGCGGTCGCTCAGGTAGAGCGCTTCGTCGATATCGTGCGTGACCAGCAGCACGGTGAGCCGGTGCTCCAGCGCTACCTTCAGCAGCAGGTCTTGCAGTTTCATGCGCGTGAAAGCGTCGACAGCGGAGAAGGGCTCGTCGAGCAGCAGCACGCGCGGCTGCGTGAACAGGCCGCGGGCGATGGCGGCGCGTTGGGCCTGGCCGCCGGAGAGCTGCTTCGGCAGCGCGCCGGCGTGGTCTTGCAGGCCAACTTCCGCCAGCAGCCGTGTCACCAGTTGCGGGTTGTCGCCGCTGAAGGCGAGGTTTTGCGCTACCGTCAGCCATGGGAACAGTCGCGGTTCCTGGAAGATGAAGCCGATATCGCTGCTGGCGCCGTTCAGCGGCTTGCCGCTTAACCGTATCTCGCCGCTGAAATCGCGGTCCAGTCCCGAGGCGATCGACAGCAGGCTGCTTTTGCCGCAGCCGCTGGCGCCGATCAGGCTGACCACTTCTCCTTCTTGCAGTTGCAGGCTGACGTCGCGCAGTACGGTGCGCGCGCCGTAGCGTTTTTCCTTGACGTGAATATCGAGTGCAATGCTCATGCGTAGCTGTCGCGCCATGCGAGGCTGCGTCGTTCGATGGCGGCCATCAGCGTGTCGCTGATTTTGCCGAGGATGGCCAGCAAGGCGATGGCCGCGAGGACGATGTCGGCGCGGCTGGTTTCGCGGCCGTCCGAAAGCAGGTAACCCAGGCCTTTGCTGGCCGCGATCAGTTCTGCGGCGACCATGAACATCCACGCAAGACTGAGGCCGTTGCGCAAACCGGTCAGGATGGCCGGCAGTGCGGCGGGCAGCAGCACGCGCTTCGTCAGTGCGATACTGGATAAACGATAGAGCCGCGCGACTTCAATCAGCTTGCGGTCCACGCCGCGGATGCCGGAAGCGACGCCCATGTAGATGGGGAAGAAGGCGCCGATCGCAATCAGCACAATTTTTGGCGCTTCGTCGATCCCGAGCCAGAGCAGTAGCAGCGGCACCCATGCGAGCGACGGTATCGCGCGCAGCGCCTGGAAAGTCGGATCGAGGATGGCTTCGGCGTGGCGGCTCAAACCGACCGTGGCGCCGAGCAGTACGGCCAGCGCAGCCCCGCTCGCGAAGCCAGCCGCCACACGCAGCGTGCTGGCGGTGATGTGTCCGATCAGGCCTTGTGCGCCAAGATCGCGCATCGTCTCGATGATTTGCGTGGGGGCAGGCAGCAGGTTCACAGGAATCAGGCCAGTGCGCACTGCAAACTCAATCGCCAGCAGCGCCGTTACCGGCAGCAGCAAGGCAAGCAGGATGCGCCGCACGCGGATCGCGGCAGCCGCTCGCATCACACCGGCAGCGGCGTGCGCGAGCTCCGCGGCATCCGCAACAGACGGTGCGTCGACCGGCGTGAGGAGTCGGCTGCTCATGCTGGCCGCTCCTATGCGCGAGCTATGTACGGCTGGGCGAAGCGGGTATCGACCAGGTCCGCGATGGCGCGGTTCAGGTCCGTATCCGATTTGACCAGCGCTTCATCTTTCAGAATCGGCGCCGCCACCTGCAAGGCTTTCACATGCTCCGTGCCCGGCTGCGGATTGCTGAAATCACTGCGCAGCTTCACCTGCAGCAGCGCCACCGGCAGCGATACCTTGGCTTCTTCCGACAGAATCTTGGCGGCTTCGCTAGGATTGGCGCGTATCCATGCGCGCGCTTTTTCGTAAGCCTTGATCACGCGCGCCACTTCGGCTGGACGCGTCGCCAGGAAGTCCTCGCGCACGTTGAGGAAGCCGTAGGTGTTGAACGCGATATTCCGGTAAATCAGCTTCGAGCCGCTTTCCAGCTCACTGGCTGCCATATGCGGATCGAGTCCCGCCCACGCATCCACCTTGCCTTGCTCCAGCGCCGCGCGGCCGTCGGCGTGCTGCAAGCTCACATGCTCGATATCGCTGCGCTTCAGGCCCGCAGTCTGCAAGGACCGCAGCAGGAAAAGATAAGGGTCCGTGCCCTTGGTAGCCGCGACCTTCTTGCCCTTCAAATCGGCCAGCGTGCGGATGTTGGAATCCTTGCGCACCACCAGCGCAGTCCATTCGGGACGCGAGAAAATATAGGGAGTCTTGATCGGATTGCCGTTGGCCTTGGCCAGCAAGGCAGCCAGGCCGGCCGTGGAGCCGATATCGATGCTGTTCGCATTCAGATATTCAAGTGCGCGGTTGCTGCCCGCGCTCAGCACCCAGCGTACCTGCACGCCGTCCGCCTTGAAGTCCTCTTCCAGCCAGCCGAAGCGCTTGAGCACCAGACTGGCGGGCGAGTAGTAGGCGTAGTCGAGACGCAGCTCCTTGAGCGGCGCCGCGACCACCAGCGAGACGGGAGAAATACCGGCAACGGCGGCACTACCGGCCGCCAGTTTCAACAGGGTTCTGCGCTTCATGTTGTCCTTGGGGAGAGACGTTGATGCTTTTAGTATTGCATCCACGCCCACCCGAGTACACGAAGAAATCCGCCTTTGCATAGTCGAAAAACGTATTCATATAAAACTGTGATATGATGCTCGTCATGCAGAAAAAAACCAAATCGCCGACCCAGAGCCGCAAGGAAGCCACCCACGAACGCATCGTGGAGGTGGCAGCGCGCGCCATCCGGCGCAGCGGCTACGATGGCACCGGCGTGGCGGACATCATGAAGGAGGCCGGCTTGACCCACGGCGGCTTCTACGCCCACTTTTCATCGCGAGACGCCATGCTGGCGGAAGCCGGCGACCGTGCCGGCGCGGAGTCAGTGGCGCTGGCGGCGCACATCGCGGCCACGGCGCCGCCCGGAGAGGCTTTACAGCGCATGATGCAGGCATATTTGTCAGAAGAGCATATAGCCGCTATCGAAACCGGTTGTCCCGTCTCTGCGCTGGGATCGGAGATGCCGCGCCAGGCGCCTGAAGTGCGGCGTGCGGCCACCATCCACATCAAGGAAATGATCGACCTGTTTGCGCGGCAGATGCCGGACTGGGGCCAGCCCGAAGCGCACCAGCGGGCCATGGCGCTGGTCTGCGGTTTGATCGGCACCACCATGATTGCCCGCGCGGTGGACGATCCCAAGCTGTCGAGCGCATTGCGCTCGGCGGCACTCAAGCAGCTGGCGCCGGCCGGAGCATAAGGTCCGGCTTTTTTTGGTATAAAAATATGATGAGCATCATATTTTAAGTGAGAAGGAACTATCATGAACAAGAAGGTTGCACTCGTCACCGGCGCGTCGTCCGGCATAGGCGAGGCCATCGCCTTGCAACTGGCGGCAGCCGGCTACCAGGTCTACGGCACCAGCCGCCGTGGTGCGGACGGCCTGAAACGCGCTTACGAGATGATCTCGCTGGATGTCACCAGCGATGACTCGGTACGGCAGGCCGTTGCCACTGTATTCCAGAAGGAGGGGCATATCGATCTGCTGGTGAATAACGCCGGTTTTGGTATGTCGCCTGCCGGCGCGGAGGAAAGTTCGCTGGCACAGGCACAGGCGCTGTTCGATACCAACTTCTTTGGCACCGTGCGCATGACGCGCGCCGTTTTGCCACATATGCGTGACAAGCGCGCGGGCCGGATCATCCACATCGGCTCAGTGCTGGGCTTTTTGCCCATGCCCTACGGTGCATTGTACGCAGCGAGCAAACACGCGATCGAAGGTTACTCTGAATCTCTGGATCACGAAGTGCGTCAGTGGGGCATCCACTCCATTGTCGTGGAACCGGCTTACACCAAGACCGCATTCGAGGCCAATTCGCTCGAGCCGGACAGCCAGCTGACCGTTTACCAGGACGTCCGCATTGCACTCGCCGCTCGCATCAAGCAACTGATGGATGCTGCCGAGGGGCCGTCGGTGGTGGCGGCGGCGGTGCTCAAGGCTGCGCGTGCGCCGCGCCCGAAACTACGCTACACCGCCGGCGCACTGGCCGGGCGGCTGCGCTTTCTTCGCACTTTCGCACCCGCCGGCGTGTTTGACGCCGGCCTGCGCAAAGACCTCAAGCTGGCTTGAACTATCGGCCCTGGGCCAACTCAAAGGAACATCATCATGAAAGCACTCGTCCTGAAACGTTACGGTGGCGCCGGTCATCTTGAATTTGCCGACATCGCGCGGCCGGTGATCCGGTCCGATGAGATACTGGTGCAGGTGCACGCCGCCGGCCTCAATCCTATCGACTACATGATCCCCAAGGGGCTGTTCAAACCCATCCTGAAATTCCAGCTCCCGGCGACGATGGGCAGCGACCTCGCTGGCGTGGTGGTGGAGGTGGGCGACCGCGTACGAAATTTCAAGGTCGGCGATGCGGTGTATGCCAGCGTCTTCGACCTCGGTAACGGCAGCTTCGCGGAGTTTGTCGCCGTCCCTGAAAGGGCGGCTGCGCTGAAACCGGCGAACCTCGACTTCGTGCAGGCCGCGTCGCTGCCGATGGTCAGTCTGACCGCATGGCAGGCGTTTAATGAAGTGATGCAGCTGCGCGCTGGGCAAAAAGTATTTATTCCGGCAGGATCCGGCGGCATCGGCACCATCGCCATTCAGTTGGCGAAGCAGTTGGGCGCCGTCGTAGGCACTACCACCAGTACAGGCAATATGGAACTGGTGCGCTCACTGGGTGCGGATGAGGTGATCGACTACAAACAGCAGGAATTCGAAGACGTCATGCGGGGCTATGACGCGGTGCTGGGAACAGTTCGTGGAGATGGACTGGAAAAGGCCTTCCAGATCGTGCGGCCAAATAGCAAAGTGGTGTCGCTGATCGGCCCACCGGATGCAGAATTCGCCAAACGGCGCGGTATGAATTTTGTGATGAAGTTCGTATTCAGTCTGCTAAGCGGGAAAATCCGCCGCCTCGCCGCGCGCCGCAACGCCTTTTACAGCTTCATGTTTGTTCGCCCGGACGGCGCGCAGTTGGCGCAGATCGGCCAACTGCTGGAGCAGGAGCGCGTCCGCCCCGTGATAGACCGCGTGTTCCCGTTCGCTGAAGCGAAGGAAGCGCTGGCCTACCTGGAGCGGGGGCGTGCCAAGGGCAAGGTGGTGTTGCGGATGCGCGATTAAGCCAGCGCTTCGGCAGGGCCGAAGAACTCGTAGTGCGTCTGCGACACCGGCACACCCAATTCCGCCAGCTGCGACTTGACGGCCTTCATGAAGGGCTTGGGGCCGAGGAAGTAGGCGTCGACGTCGCGCGTCTCCGGCAGCCACTTGGCCAGCTGCTGCGGGTTCAGGTAGCCGGTGGCGTGCGGCTGCGCTGCTTCGGCATCGGCCTTCTCGTAGCAGTAGAAGCGCTTGAGCTGCGGATGCTTGTCCGCCAGCGCATCGATATGCTCGCGGAAGGCGTGCACACCGGCGTGGCGCGCCGCGTGGATGAAGTGCACCGGACGCGATCCCTTCAGTGCCGCAGCCAGCATCGCCAGCGTCGGCGTGATGCCGACGCCGCCGCTGATCAGCACCAGCGGCTTGTCGCTTTCGGCCAGCACAAACTCGCCGGCTGGCGGGAACAGCGACAGCGTATCGCCCACTTGCACCTGATCGTGCAGGTAGTTCGACACCAGGCCGCCATTCTCGCGCTTTACGCTGATGCGGTAAGTGGCGCCGTTGCTGGCCGCCGACAGCGAATACTGGCGGCGCTGCTCCGTGCCATTGACGTTCACGGTCAGGCCGATGTACTGGCCCGGCTTGTGCGCCACCACCTTGCCGCCATCGGCCGGCGCCAGCACGAAGGAGGTGATCTCGTCACTCTCCGCTGTTTTCGACGTGACCTTGAAAGCACGGGCGCCGCGCCAGCCGCCTTCGGCCTGCTCATTTTGCTGGTAGATGCTTTCTTCCGCACCGATCAGGATATCGGCCAGCTGGCCGTAGGCCGCGCCCCATGCTTCGATCACCGCATCGGTGGCTACTTCCGCACCGAGCACTTCGCGGATCGCCTTCAGCAGCGAAGCGCCGACGATAGGGTAGTGCTCCGGCTGGATTTGCAGCGACACGTGCTTGTTGATGATGGTGGCGACCAGCGGGCCAAGGTTCTCCAGCTTCTCGATATTCTTCGCATACATCAGCACCGCATTGGCCAGCGCGCGCTGTTGCGTACCCCCGGCCTGGTTGGCCGCGTTGAACAGCGGACGCACTTCCGGATAGTCGCGCAGCATGGACTGGTAGAAGTGGCGGGTCAGTGCTTCGCCGCCTTGTTCCAGAATCGGCACGGTGGCGGTGATGATGGCTTTGTGTTCGGTGCTTAGCATGATAGCTCTCGTCTCTGTGAAGTTTCGACGAAAAGAAGTATATCACATGTATGTTTAAAAGATGCATTTGATTTACTACAAATCGAACTTCAGTTCAGCGACGAAGGTGCGTTGCGGGTAAGGGTGGAAGTTCCAGTACTGGTAGTTGTTCAGGTTATCCACGCCGAGCGCCATGCTCCATTGGCGGTTGAAACGGTAGCGCAGGCGGGTATCGGCCGTGAAGTACTTGCTTGCCCCTTGGTAGGCGAAGCCGTTGATATCCGAGTTGTCGAGCGTCGAATACTGCCTGCCGCTGTAGCGCGCGGCCAGCGTCAGCGACAGCTGGTCGTTGAACGCATACGTCGCCACGCCGGTGGCGCGCCATTCGGGAATGCGCGGCTGCCATTTGCCCACGCTGCCGGGCGATTTGTCGTTGCGGATGATTTTCGAATCGGTCCACGTCACACTGGAAGCGAGGTCGAAGCCGAGCACTCTGGTCTCGTAAGACAGTTCCAATCCTTTGGTGCGGATCAGGTCCACGTTCTGGATGTTGGTGACCATAGGCGACACCAGCACATTGGTCTGCGAGTACAGCGCATCAGTGGTGCGTTCGCCGAATGCGGTCAGGCGCAGGTAGCCGTCGGCCAGTTTGCGTTCGCCGCTCAATTCCGTGGTCCAGGATTTTTCGGGCTTCAGGTTTGGATCGTTGTTGGTCAGCTGGCCCGCCGCATTGACGCCGCCCTGATACAGCTCGGATACCGTCGGCATGCGCACCGCGCGGCCCAGCGAGGCTTTCAGCACCCAGTCTTCACTGGCCTGGTACGCCAGCGCGGCTTTCGGCGAAATATAGTTCTCGGTGCGCTCGCCGTGCGGCGCACCCTTGGATGCGGTGACGGTGTAGCCATCATGCGCATGCCAGTGCTCGAAGCGCGCGCCCAGCACGGTCTTCCATTGCGGCGCGAACTTCCAGGTATCCTGCGCATACAGGCTGTTGGTCTCGGTCTTGCCGGCGAAGCGCGAGGTTGGATCGCTGACCGGAGCGCCATTGATCCAGTCATTGGTGGGCGTCTCCTTGCTGCTTAATTTGTAGGCCTCGCGCTGGTAGCCGAATTCCGCCACGTGCGCTGCATCCGGACGCCAGACACCGCGTGCGGACAGCGTGTTCCAGCCGGTGCCGCCCTGGTTGACGAGGCGGCCCTTGCCGCCGGAAAGCGCGGCCGGTAGCGCGATGGTGGCGGCGCGCAGTTGGTCCTTGTCATAGTCATACAGGCTGGCTGCGACTTCCCAATCGAACGTGCCGCGCGTGTTGGTCTTCACCGTCAGGCCATGCATCACGTGTCGCAGGTCTTCGTTGGACAGATTGAAGTCGGTCGGTCCCAGCGAATAGCTGCGGCCATTGATGTCGATCGCGCCGCTGTAGACAGGTTGCCCCGATGCGTCCCGCAGATACGTCGTTGGCCGTCCTTCCGAATCGTTGCGCCACAAGCCGAAGGTGTAGGTGGCGCGCATGGTCGGCGAGAAGTCGTACGCCAGCTTGGCCTTGAACTGGTCCTGCACCGTGTGGTACTGCGTGGCTGCGCCCAGCAAGTACCATGGATTGTTGGTGCGGTCGACGCCCGATACTGCGCCAGTCACCGGCGTGCCTGCCGTGCCGACCACGCCGGCGGCCAGCGTGCGGGTAGGGAAGGTCAGTGGCTGGCCTTCGCTGTCGGTGCGGCTCAAGTCGAGGAACCACGACCACGCGCCGTTGCGGTCGCCGAGCGCGAAACGGCCTTGCTTGCCGTCGTAATTATCGTGGGTACCGTACAGTTTGAACGGCTGGTGCGTGAGCGTCAGCTTGGCGTGCGCCTCAAATTTGGTTGGCATGCGGGTGACGTAATCGACTACCGCACCGACCGAGTTACCGCCGTAGGCTGCGGAGAACGGGCCATACAGCACATCGACACGCTCGATTTCCTCCGGGCTGACCATGCCCCAGCGCGGCGCAAAGGTGGCGCCGTTGCCGAGATAATTGGACAGCAGGATGCCGTCCGCATACACCATCGAACGCGCGCTGTTGCCGGTGCCGGAGGCGCGGGTGGACAGCACGGCGTGGTTGTAGTCGCCGATGTAGCGCTTGCGCACCAGCAGGCTCGGTAAATATTTGAGCGCGTCTTCGGCATCGGTGGCATTGATATCGCGTTCGATGTCTTCGCGCGTGATGCCTTCGATGGTGGTCGGGATCTGCGTCGGCAGCGAAGTAGGGCGGTTGCCGGTGATGGTGACGGTGCCCAATTGATGTTGAGGCGCGTCCTCGGCGTGGGCGAAGGCGGCAAGCAGCGCCAATGCCAGTGGTGACATGGTGTTCTTCATGGTATTCCTGTTGATGCGTAGAGATGGCCGCCATCCACGCAGCGCGCGGACAGCGGAAACAAAGGCTAACGATCAGGAACAGGAAGGCGGCCCGCGCGGGCTGGCGGCAAGCCACGTGTGCAGCGGCTGTGGCGCGCTGTAGAACAGCGGTGGGTAGAAATCATGGCCGCCGATGACGGCAAAACCGTTCAGCGCCGGCGGCAGCGCGGGCTCGCCGCCCTGCGTGGCGCAGTAGGGGCAGTGCTCCATGCCGTGCATGGTGTTGGACGGCGCCTTCTTGGTTGGGCCGTCGACCGAGCACATTTCCGACAGCGCGCCGGTGGTGCTGGCGGCCAGCGCATGCGACACCGTCGGCGCCAGCGTGGCAAACAGGACGGCCAGCATGGCGATCCAGATGTGCAGCGTTTGACGTTTGAGGTGCTTGAGCATTCGGCAATTATAACGCAGGGCTTCGAAGTGCTGGTAATTGAGAATGAGAAGAGTTATCATTTGAGGCTTTCGTATCAACAATCATTCTTCACATGCCTGAATTCAAAATGACCGCAGTGGCTGCTGCGGTAGCCATCCTGCTGGCCCCAGCGCACGCACAAGAGAGCGGCAACGCGCCGATTGAATCGATTCAAGTGTCAGGCAGCTGGCTGGGCTCAGGCCTGCAAAACAGCGTGAAAAACTTTGCCGGCGCGCGCACAGTGGTGGACAAGGAAGAGATCGCCGAAAGCGGCGCGGCCAATATCGGCGACGTACTGCGCCGGATTCCGGGCGTGCAGTCGACCGACAACTCGGGCACGGCGGGCAGTGCGATTTCGCTCAACATTGGCGTGCGCGGCCTGTCCGGCCGCTACTCGCCGCGCTCGACCATTCTGCTGGATGGGATTCCGCTGGCGGTGGCGCCGTACGGCCAGCCGCAGCTGTCGTTTGCGCCGGTCAGCCTGAACAATATTGACTCGATCGACGTGGTGCGCGGCGGCGGCGCGGTGCGCTACGGCCCGCAGAACGTGGGCGGCATCATCAACTTCCGCAGCCGCGCGATTCCGCAAGGCGAAGGCGTGAGCGGCGATGCGAGCGTGCGCTACAACGACTTCGGCCAGGGCGGCAGCAACCGCCAGTACAGCGCGTTTGCCGGCGGCACCGCCAGCAATGGTCTCGGACTGGCGCTGATGTACTCGGGCATGGAGGGCTCGGAATGGCGGCAGGGCAGCAACGAGCGCGTCAACGATTTCGCGCTGAAGTTCCGCTATCCGCTGAACAATCACAGCGAAGTGTACGGCAAGGCGACTTACTACGACGTGCTGTCGAGCACGCCAGGCGGCCTGACGGTGGCGCAGTACAACGCGGATCCGTACCAGAACACCCGCCCAACCGATTTCTGGAATGGCGACCGCAAAGGCGTCGACGTGGGCTACCTGAACACGATCTCGGCCACGCAGGAGCTGGAGGTCAAGGCCTACTACAACGAGAGCTTCCGTCAGAGCTCGCTGATCAATGCGGCCAAGACGCAATCGACCTGGCAGCCGCGCAACTATCGAGTGACCGGCATCGAGCCGCGCTACACCCAGCGCTTCAACGCCGGCGGCATGACGCACGACGTCACCGTCGGTTACCGCTACCTGCGTGAACGCGGCGACGACAACAGCTACATCCAGACCGTGGCCACTGGCGCAATCGGCGCCACCACCACCTTCATCAATAGCACGGACGCGCACGCGGCCTACATCGATGACCGCATCGCACTGGGCGCATGGCGCATCACGCCGGGCGTGCGTTACGAAAGCATCTCATCGACGCGCGATGACGTTGCGGCCAAGTCGGCCTTCAAGACCGACAACAACAAGGCGCTGCCGTCGTTGAACCTGGCTTATCTGCTGAACCCTTCGCTGACCGTGTTCGCCAACTACACCACCTCGTTTGGCGCGGTACAAAACACCCAGCTCAACTCGCAGACGCCGGCCAATCCGCTGAAGCCGGAGCTGGCGAAAACGGCGGAACTGGGCGCGCGCTGGAAGAGCGGTTCGGTGCACGCGGAAGTCACGGCTTTCCGGCTCAAGTTCGACAACCAGATCGCGCAAGTGCCGGGCATCACGCCGGCCACTTTCCAGAACATCGGCGCGACCAAGCATGACGGTATCGAAACCGCGGCCGACTATTCGTTTGATAATGCCAGCGCGCTGGCGGGCCTGAACGTCTACGCCAACTACAGCTACACCAGGGCCCTCCAGGAATCGGGCGCGACGGCGGGATTGGACGTGCCGTTCTACTCGCGCAATACCGACACTGTGGGCGCGCGCTACCGCGTGGGCGCGTGGAGCCTGAACCTGTCGAGCACGCACCAGTCGAAGCAGTACTCTGACACCGCCAACACCGTGGCGGAAGCGGCCAACGGCGGCGTCGGCCTGATCCCCGGCTTCCGCGTGTGGAACGCGCAGCTGGCGTGGAAGCAGCGCGCCTACGACATCACGGCCGGCGTCAACAACCTGGCAGACAAGCGCTACTACACGCGCAACGTCGACGGCAACGCCGGCCGCATGGCGGCCGCCCCACGGACTGTCTACGTGCAGTTGCATCTGGCCTATTAAACCGTCGGGTTTTGCGTAGGACTAAGATGACATTTTGCAATGTTCACAGCCTACATAGGACTACAAACTGCTCCTATACCGTTGGCTTAGGCTGCTGGATATAGTGTCTCCATAGTTTCGACAGATCTAATCGGAGGCATATCATGAACGCGAGTCCTACGTCCCAGTCCCAGGCAGTCCCGCAGTTTGTCAGCCTGATTTGCGCCCAACAAAACGATTTGCTGCGCGCCTTGTCGCGCGACGATTTGCTGGCCCTGTTCAGCGAGCTGGAATTGGTGCCTCTGCCAGAAGGCCGCCATCTGTTCGATTATGGCGACACCATCGAGTACACCTATTTTCCCACCAACGCCATCGTCTCGCTGCAGTACGTGATGGAAGATGGCGCGACCACCGAGATTGCCGTGGTCGGCCGTGAAGGCGTGGTGGGCGTGGCGCTGCATGCGGCCGAGCGCGCCAGTTTTGCGGCGGTGGTGCAGGTGGGCGGCTATGGCTACCGGCTGAAATCGTCGATGCTGCGCGAGGTGTTCTACACCGGCGGCCCGCTGGCGCAACTGTTGATGCGTTACACCAGCGAGATGTTTGCCCGTCTGGCGCAAAGCGTGGCCGACAGCCGCCACACCAGCATCGAACAGAAACTGTGCCGCTGGCTGCTGGAACGGCTGGACCGTTCGCTGTCCAATGAATTAAAAGTGACGCAGGAGATGATCGCCAATATGCTGGGCGTACGCCGGGAAAGCATCACCGGCGCGGCAGGCAAGCTGGCGCAGGAAGGTTTGATCAGCTATCGCCGTGGTTGTGTGACCGTGCTGGATCGCGAAGGCATGGAGCGCCGCGCCGGCACCTGCTACCACGGCCGCAGTGTGGTCAGTGCAGCAAGTGGGATGCTGGCGTGATGAAGAAGCCGTCGAAAGCAGGCGGCGCAGGCAGCCGCGCCGCCAGGTCCTGGTCGAGCTTGCGCTGGACCAGCTTGTGCCAGGCGCTGGCCCAGCGGGCCGCCAGCAGGGATTCTTCGGCCGAACGGGCGTACATCGTCCGTTCCACGGCAAGTTTTTGCCTTTGCAAGGCGTAGCTGGCGGAGTGCAAGGTAGTCATGGCGTAGTTTGACTGGCTGGGTTGATCGGTTATGCGTCGCCATTGTGCCCACCCCGAGCCCATCCTGAATGTGCGCCAGTTCACCGATACCGATGAGAAGTGAGCGCAGCCCGTGTAAAATACCCGGTCTGTTGCGCATTTGCATCATTTCCCATCGAGTACCCCCCATGTGGTCGTCCCATTTCTCTAAAAACGCGCTGGCGGGCTTGACCACGTCATTTGCGCTGGTCCCCGAATGCATTGCCTTTGCACTGGTCGCGCACCTGAATCCGCTCACCGGCTTGTACGGGGCGTTCTTTATTTGCACCATCACCGCGCTGTTCGGCGGCCGTCCCGGCATGATTTCCGGCGCTGCGGGTTCAATGGCGGTGGTGATTGTGGCGCTCGTTGCGCAGCACGGCTTGCAGTATTTCCTTGCCACGGTGGTGCTCAGCGGGCTGATCATGCTGCTGTTTGGCGTGCTGCGGCTCGGCAAGCTGGTCAGCATGGTGCCGCATCCGGTGATGCTGGGCTTCGTCAACGGCCTGGCGATTGTGATCGCGTGGTCGCAGCTACAACATTTCAAGGTGGATGGGCAGTGGCTGCAGGGTGCGTCGCTGGCGTGGACGGCCGGACTGGTGCTGCTGACCATGATCGTGGTGTATCTGTTGCCGCGCCTGACCAAGGCATTGCCGCCGGCGCTGGTGGCCATTCTTGGCGTCGGCCTGTTGTCGCAACTGCTGCAGCTGCCGGTACGGACCTTGGGCGACATGGCGCATATCGCCGGCGGCTTGCCCCAGTTTGCCTTGCCGGAAGTGCCGATGACGATGGAGACCTTGCGCATCGTGTTCCCGTACGCCGCGCTGATGGCGACCGTCGGCCTGCTGGAAACGCTGCTGACGTTTAATCTGACCGATGAAATTACCGCCACGCGCGGCTTGCCGGACCGCGAGTGCGTAGCGCTGGGTGTGGCCAATGTGGCGTCGGGCCTGTTCGGCGGCATGGGCGGCTGCGCCATGATCGGCCAGACCATGATCAATCTGGGCTCCGGCGGCCGCACCCGCGTGTCGGGCGCGGTGGCCGGGATAATGATATTACTGTTTATACTGTTTTTGTCGCCGCTGATCGAGCGCATTCCGCTGGCTGCTCTGGTCGGCGTGATGTTCGTGGTGGCGCAGCAGACCTTTGCCTGGAGCTCGCTGCAAGTGCTGGGCAAAGTGCCGCGCCATGACGCCTTGCTGATCGTGGCGGTGACGGCGATTACCGTGGCCACCGACCTGGCCGTGGCAGTGCTGTGCGGGATTGTGATTGCCGCGCTTAGCTTCGCCTGGCGCCATGCGCGCGAGATCCGTAGCGACGTGGCGGTGAGTGGCGGCGTCAAGACCTACACGCCGCACGGCACGCTGTTCTTCGCCTCGGTTGCGCATTTCAACGAACTGTTCGATCCGCAGGGCGACCCGCAGCAGGTGGTGCTCGATTGCCGCGACCTGCGTCTGGTCGACCATTCCGCCGTGGTCGCAGTGGCCGCGCTCAGCGAGCGCTACGCGCGCAACGGGAAAACGCTGCAAGTCCAACACCTCTCGCAACGCTGTGCGACCCTGCTACAGCGTTCGCAAGTGATGGCTACGGCATGATAAGCACCGTCAGCCGGCTGTCCAGTTCACTTGCGTATTGTTTTTTCGTGCCGTTGAGCTCCTCGACCAGGTTTTCGATATCCAATTCCGAAAACCTTTTTTCCAGTAGCAGATGGATTTGCGCTTCTATCCATAGCACCAGATCGTCGTCGTAGCTTGGGCTGCTGCGGGGTTGAACGAGCGTTTGCATGGCGCACCTCCAGAAAGGCATAGGCCACATCTTATGCTTTTTCTGGAGTTTGATCGCACTCAATTTACTCAATAGTAGTAGGGCGTCTTGCGCGACCATTCGGTGTTGCCGTAGCGTTTGCCGAGCAGGACGAAGGCGTTCTTCGACAGCGCTTTGGCGTCAGCGTCCAGGCAGCCCCCGCGTGTGGATTGGACCACCACGTACAACAGCCACGGCAGGTCCGGATCTTTCGGCACTGTCGCAGCGCGGCGCAGAACGTGGTCGCCGACAAAACCGGTGGCGGTTTTCAGGCTGCCCAGTTGTGCGAGTTCCTTGTCGCGAACTGCGGCGTTGCCGGTGTCGGGAGCTGGCGGCGCCATTTCGATGACTGTGTCCTCTGCGACGGTGACTCCGGCTTGAGCCGGCAGCTTGCACCACATGCTTGCCGTGACGTCGTCTGGTGGTGATTGCTTGAATTCCTCATGCGTCGCGGTGTACCAGTTCAATGTCGGGGTCAGTTGCCACTTCAAGGCAGTGACCAGCATCGCGTGGCGGCGCTCGGGGGCGTTGACCTGCGCCTGGTACTTGCGCATGTCGGCAGCCAATGCAGGCGCGGCGTGTTCGATGCGCTTGGCGGCGGCGATGGCATCGGCCTCCCGCCCCAGCAAGTCAAACCGCATCCACGCTGCGATGGCTATGCGTGCGCGTAGCGCAGCCGGAAGGCGCTGGTCGCCGCTCAGGGCATACAGGTCCGCTGTGGCCAAGCCGCTGTTAAGCCAGCGCTGGCCGTCGGATGCCAGTTCCAGATCGGGCGGCCTGGTCTCCGCCTTCTCGCCGGTGTCGCCATCGCGGCCTTCCAACGGAGCGCGCAGCAGATACGGCACGGCTTCGGCCGGTGAGGTCACCACCGCCAGACGCTCCTGCTGGAACAGATTGCGCGCGCTTGGCGATGAGCCGGCGTCTAACCGCGCCAGCATCGCATCTTCCAGCGCGCGTGCTTTATCCGCCTGCTTGCTGACGCGGTAGTGACGCGTCAGCGCATAACGCACGGTCAGGTATTCCGGCGCGTCAGCCGCTACCTGCAAGCTGGCCTTCTCCAGATCGGCCGGCATCGCGTCGCCGCGCATGGCGGCGGCCATCAGCCACACGCGGGCCTGCGGCTTGTTGCCATCCTTGACGTAGCGGCGCCATTGTTCCAGCGCGTGCTCGCGTTCCTGCTCGCAGCTGGCTTCCGGCTTGTAGCCGTGGCACTGCTGAATGGTTTGTATCCAGTCGATGAAACCCACCGACTTGCGCAGCGACGCCACCGGCATCAGCTGGTTCGCCAGCAGACGCCAATCGCCCAACTGGTCGTCGGCGTAGGGATCGATGCGCGGATTGTCCAGCGCCTTGCTCAGCTCCGCGAAGCGCGTTTTCGGTGTGAGCTGGGCGCGCATGGCGCGGCCGATGGCGCGCGCGTCTTCGTGCAGGTCTTTCAGCGCCGGATCGGCAAGGATGTCATCGATTCCGGCCTGGATGGCATCGACCTTTTGCTGCTGCGCCGCCTGGCGCGCCGCCGCAGCCTCGGGGCCTTCGGTAGCAATGGCCTGCTGCTGTTTCCAGCGCTCTTCCTGCGACACGGATGGCGGAATGTAGGTCGCCGCGCGCGCCTGCGAGCGCAGGGCCAGATATTTTCCCCAATGGCGCAACGGGTGTTTGTCGGTGGCGCCTATGCGGGCAAACAGCTTGCCGCTGCTGGCGTAGTCCTCGGCATAAAATGCGGCCGACGCCAGCTGGTATTCCTGCATCTGCCGCCAGTAAAGCGCTTCCGACGCCGGTAGCGCCGCAGGCTGCACGGCCACTACTTTGGGCTGGCCGTAGTCCGGACGGCGCATCTCCGGATCATCGCCGCAGATGCGGAATACCTGCCGTTGCGTGGCGACCCATGCCTGCAAGCGCGCTGGCGTGGCGTCGCTGCGCTTGGCCAGATCATTCAGCGTCTGCGCGGCAAAGAAGTAGCTGCTGTCCGGGCAGCTGCGATAGGTGCTGGCGACCATGTCGTTTTCGCGTGCTGGTAGCAGTTCGCGTTTCAGCGCCGCGCTGACCGCGTTGCGCCAGGCTGCGTACACATCGTCCGGTGCGTTCTGGCGCCAGTCGCCATAGCCACCGGGGCGGCCTTCCACCGCCACCACCAAGCCATGCTCCATGCCGGGCGACGCTTTCAGGTCGCGACCGCCCAGCATCACGCCGCGCCAGGCGGTGTACAGGTAAGCGCGCGCATAGGTTGGCAGCACCACGCCCAGCTCACCTGCCTGATAGCGCTCCAATGGGATGTCCGGCGCATAGCGGCTGGCGTAGCGGTCGTAGGGCAGGTCGCCGCTGGCGCCTGCGTTGGCGATGGCCAGCAGCGCGGCGGCGAACACGCCGGTTTTATAACAGCGAATCATGGAATGCTCCCAATGTCTGTGCCACGCTTCCAGGCGTAGCGGTCGAACCAGTATGTTTTACGATAGCGCGCTGTCACCTGCGCCGTGAACGGCTCCTGCGGCGAAAAGCCGGCGGCGTTGCGGCAGCTCGCGTGCAGTGTGGCGGGTGAGTGTTCGATGACGTCGCGCAGGCGGGCACTGTCTTTCCCCATGCGGAAGAACATGGGGACCACCTCATCGGCATGCAGGTCGTCCAGCCATGCCGGCGAGCGGCACCACCAGGCCAGCGCAGTGACGCTCAGTTTAATGTGCGGCGGCAGCTCGTCGCGCAGCTGCCGCACCAGCGAACGATAGAACAGGCGCTGCGACGGTCTGGCTTCCATGTCCAGCTGCACCCAGCCGGAAGTGCTGACGTCCGCTGCTTCGTGCATCGCGCGCAAAATCATGGCGCGGCGGCTTTCGATATCGATGGGAGGTTTGATGGTGCTGACTTCCACATGCACCACGGGGATGATGTGCGATGCGGGCGGCCAGCCGGCGCGAGGCCGGGTGAGGGCGCTGTCGCCGCTCAGGAGGATGTGACGGTGAAGGACTGCGGCTTCCTGTTGCGACCAGGCTGGAAGCGCCGCGCCATCCCACAGCCATGCGATCTGCTGCGCCCAGGCGGCAGCGGGGAGGAACAGCGCGACAAGCAGATAAACGAAGGGCATCGGTCAATGAGGCGGCGGCGAGGTCAGGGCCGCCTCATTGTACCGGTTTTACTTGCCTTCCAGCGCTGCGATGGCGGCGGCGACGCCGGCGCCGTAGGCCGGATCGGCCTGGGTGCAGTTGTCGATGTGGCGCTGCTGCACTGCCTTCGACACGCCGTGGATCGCACGTGCCGTGTTTTCAAACAGCAGTTGCTTCTTCTCGGCCGTCAGCAGGCGGAACAGGGCGCCCGGCTGCGAGTAGTAGTCGGTGTCGACGCGATGGTTCCAGTGATCGGCCGCGCCTTCCAGCGACAGCGGCGGTTCCTTGTACTGCGGGCTTTCGGTCCATTCGCCACGGCTGTTCGGCTCGTACGGCGTGCTGCCGCCTTCGTTTGGCAGGATGCGCATGGCGCCGTCGCGGTGGTAGTTGTGGAACGGGCACTTCGGCGCGTTCACCGGAATCTGGTGGTGGTTCACGCCCAGGCGATAGCGCGCCGCGTCGCCATACGAGAACAGGCGCGATTGCAGCATCTTGTCCGGCGAGAAGCCCACGCCCGGCACCACGTTGGCGGGCGAGAAGGCCGATTGCTCCACCTCTGCATGGTAATTTTCCGGATTGCGGTTCAGCTCCAGGATGCCGACGTCGATCAGCGGGTAGTCCTTGTGTGGCCAGACCTTGGTCAGGTCGAACGGGTGGTACGGCACTTTCGAAGCTTCGGCTTCCGGCATGATCTGCACCGCCAGTTTCCAGCGCGGGAATTCCTTGCGCTCGATGGCGTCGAACAAGTCGCGCTGCGAGCTTTCGCGGTCGACGCCGATCAGGGCGGCCGCCTCGGCGTCGCTCAGGTTTTCAATCCCTTGCTGCGACACGAAGTGGAACTTGACCCAGAAGCGCTCATTGGCGGCGTTGATGAAGCTGAAGGTGTGGCTGCCGAAACCGTGCATGTGGCGGTAGCCTTTCGGAATGCCGCGGTCGCTCATGACGATGGTGATCTGGTGCAGCGCTTCCGGCAGCAGGGTCCAGAAGTCCCAGTTATTCTCGGCGTTGCGCAGATTGGTTTTCGGATCGCGCTTGACCACGTGGTTCAGGTCCGGGAATTTCAGCGGATCGCGGAAGAAGAACACCGGCGTGTTATTGCCGACGATGTCCCAGTTGCCCTGCTCGGTGTAGAACTTGACCGCGAAGCCGCGAATATCGCGCTCGGCATCGGCCGCGCCGCGCTCGCCGGCCACGGTGGAGAAGCGCAGGAACACGTCGGTCTTCTTGCCGACCTGCGAGAACAGCGCCGCTTGCGTGTACTTGGTGATGTCGTGGGTGACGGTGAAGGTGCCGTAGGCGCCCGAGCCCTTGGCGTGCATGCGGCGTTCCGGGATCACTTCGCGCGCGAAGTGGGCCAGCTTTTCGAGGTGCCACACATCTTGCAGCAGGACCGGGCCGCGCGGGCCGGCGGTCTGGGTATTTTGGTTGTCAACAACCGGCGCGCCGGCGGCAGTAGTGAGATTTTTCATGAAACTTCCTTCGCCTGTTTTGGGGATGAACGGAAACTTCGAGCATAACGACTACAGCTTGCTTTCGCCGCTCTCTTTAGGGAGAGGACGTCTGTGGCAGCCGCAGCAACTGCGCCTGCGCCAGATTGGTGTACAACGGAGGACTGAGCACGTGGGACACGGTACGCGCCACCATCGCGCACGCCATCAGGCTCAGTACCATGGCATGGCCGTCGACCATTTCCATCACGATGATAAAGGAGGTGAGCGGCGCCTGCGTGGCGGCCGCCAGGAAGCCCACCATGCCCAGCGCGATCAGCGCGCTGGCATGCGGATACTGGAGCAGCAGGGCGATGTCGTTGCCCAGCGCCGCGCCGATCGCCAGCGATGGCGCGAAGATCCCGGCCGGCACGCCGGACCACGCGGTCAGCCAGGTAGCGATAAATTTGAGGAAGAAGAACATGCCCGGGGCTTGTTCGCCGCCCGCCAGCATCGCGCGCGTGTGATCGGAGCTGCTGCCAAACACGGCGCCGCCCGAGTAGATGCCGATGGCGGCGACACCGAGGCCGCAGGCGGCCGCAAACAGCACCGGCTTGCGCGCGCGCAGGCGGCTGAAGGCGTCGCGCGGCGGACCGCTCAGCGACGCGATCAGCAAGCGCGAAAACAGGCCGCCCGCCAGGCCGCTGGCCATGGCCACCGCCAGCCCGGGCACGATCAGCGAAGTGTCGACGCCGGTGGCGTGGATCAGGCCAAAATAGGTGGCGTTGCCGTTGATCGACACCGCCATCAGGCCGGCCAGCACGATCGCGGCCATCAGCAGGCCGCTGCTGCGCTGCTCCGGCGTGCGCGATAATTCTTCGATGGCGAACATGACGCCGCCCAGCGGCGTGTTGAAGGCGGCGGCAATGCCCGCCGCGCCGCCGGCCACCAGCAGGCCATGCGCACTGACGCCGCTGCGCTCCGGCAGCCAGCGGCGCGCGCTGAGCATGACGCCGGCCGCCACTTGCACCGACGGCCCTTCGCGGCCCAGCGACAGGCCGGCCAGCAGGCCCCAGGTGGTGAGCATCACTTTGGCGGCGCTGAGCCTGAGCGAGACAAACAAGCCTTGCTTATCCGGCGCCGTCACCGGTTCCAGCGCGGCCATCACTTGCGGGATGCCCGAGCCGCCGGCGCCTGCGGCATGGCGGCGCGTCAGCCAGACGATGGCGGCGGTGCACAGCGGCGTCCAGATCAGCGGCGACCAGCGCCAGCTTTGATAGATGCCAAAAAATTGGGCAAAAGCGAATTCGGAGACCGCGGTAAAGCCCACGACGGCCAGACCGGCCAGCGCGGCAAACGCCACCACCACGCAGCGCGCGCGCCAGACCCGCCAGTCACTGAACTCTTTGCGGAAGGCGTGGCGGATATCGTGTGGATGGTTCTTCATGGTCTGGTCCGGAAACGAAAAACGCCCGGCTTTGGGGCCGGGCGTTTGATCTTACATCACTTTAACAAGCAGATTACTTGCTTGGGTAGACGATGTCGTCGCGACGGTCGTGAGCGCGGGCAGCGTCGTCGGTGCCGGTCACTTTTTCTTTACCATACGACACGGCTTCCATCTGGCCTTCTTTCACGCCTTGTACTTTCAGGGCGGTGATCAGGGCTTGTGCGCGCTTCTGGCCCAGGGCCAGGTTGTATTCTGCGCCGCCGCGGTCGTCGGTGTTGCCTTCGACTTTGATCGCGACGTTCGGGTTAGCGGCCAGGAATTTGGCGTGGTCAGCTACCAGGGTGTCGAACTCTGGCTTGACAGTGTACTTGTCGAAGTCGAAGTAGACGCTACGGTTTTTGTAGATCGAGCTGTTTGGATCCAGGTAGGCTGGCAGTGGGGCAGCAACTGGGGCTGGCACTGGAGCGGCTACTGGCGCTGGTGCTGGGGCAGGTGCCGGAGCTGGTGCCGGGGCAGGTGCCGGGGCTGGTGCTGGGGTCGAGCAGGCGCTCAGCAGAGCGATGGTGCAGGCTGCCAGCAGAAGATTGGTTTTAGCTTTCATCGTAATACTCCCGAATTGGTTTTGTTTGTGGGACAAGGGACACACAAAGGTGTGAGGCTGTACCTCCAGCCGCGACCGGTATTATATAAGGGTTTCCCTTGGAAATATTGGTCCCGTGCATTATTTTTTTAGCCAAGCCGCAAATGGCTTCAAATCAGTATCACTTTCGATATACCAGGCACGCCGCGCGATATCGAATTTGGCGCCCAGCGCCTTGACCTGGTCCTTGTCATTAAAGCCAGCCGTCAGGTACAGGCGGGAGGCCGGCGCGGCGATTGGTGCGCGCTCGTTGCGCTCGAGGGCAGCCTCGGCGGCTGCTGAAGATTTAGGCAAACGCAGCTGCGCGATGAAGCTGCTGCGCTGGGCCGCGTCGGATGGCGACAGCAGCGTCAGGCGGGCGCGGGCGCGGGTGGCGGCCACGTAGAACAGGTTTTCTTCCTCGCGCCGGGTCTGCAAGGGATGGGGAAACTCGCCATCTTGCAGGAATGGCAAAATCACGTGGTCGAATTCCTTGCCCTTGGCGTTGGCCGCGCATTCAATCAGCACCGACTTGCGGTCGCGCTTGCGGCGCACGAAGGCTTCGCGCGCGTTCACGGCGTTCCAGAATTCGCGCAGGCTCTGGCCGGAGGTTGCCGCTGCCGCCAGCAGGCTGGCGACCGATTTGTTGATCACGCCGGCATCGTAGGCACGCACGAAGATGCGGCGGGCGGTGGTGGCCAGTTGCACCCGTTCGCACAATTCTGTGAGGACGGCGGCGGCCGGGGCGTCCTGGTCCACTTCGCCCAGCCAGGCCAGCGCGGCAATCACGGCGCGTTTGGTGGCCGTACTGGCCACGTCGCGGTAGCTCGGTTCGACGCCGTCGCGGCGCTCGTCCTCGATCAGGAACAGCTCGCCCAGCAGGTCGGGGCTTTTCAGGATTTGCTGCTTGAAGTTGTCCATGCTGTAGGCCGAGAACTTCATTTCGCTGAACGCCACCAGCGCGTCGACGATGGCGGTGCGCACCTGCTCGGACTTGACGGCAGCGAAGTCCTTCAGCGCAATCGCCAGCAGGCCGCGCAGGAACAGGATTTCATCGCGCTGCAGATAACCGGCCATCGGCGGCGTGCGGTAGTCGATATCGGCCTCGATCAGCGCGTTTTCGATGGCCATCGATTGATGGCGGTCGCGGATCAGGATGGCGCAGCCATCGACGTCGTAGCCGTCGGCCTTCCATGCACGCACCGCGGCCACCACGCGCTGGGCGCACTCGGCGGCATCGGCGTAGTGCGCCTGGCGGATGTCGGTGCGCAGCGGCAGGCTCGATTCCACCTGCTTCTGCTTGAACTCGGCCATGGCGTAGGCCAAGTGCGGGCCGTGGCGATACGTCTGCGTCAGCGGGTAGCGCTGCAGCTTGGGGTAGTGCTCGGCAAAGCGCCGGTTCAGGTATTCATCGCTGGCGCCCAGTTTGGCGTGGATCACCTGATCCTTGTCGCCGGCGCCGACGAAGTAGCACTGCGGCCGGTCGATCAGCGCGTCGAGGATGCGGAAGGCGGCCTCGTTCAGGTCGTGCAGCTCGTCGCACAGCACCAGCCGGTAATCGGGGAACTGCTCGGCCAGGCGGCCGCCGCCGTGCAGATTGCAGGCCAGGTCGTAGGTGGCGTCGAACGGGCCGCGAAACACGGCGCCCGCGCCGCCGTCCAGCCGCATGCGCTCGTATTCGAGCGTGGTCAGGTAATCGGTCAGCGGCACGCCGAGCAGTTCGGCCGCCTCTTCCGGACCCATGAATTCAACGTCGGCGTCCAGCGCCATGGTCGCTTTCAGGTTCAGCTGCACGTCGAGGAATTGGCTCAGCGCCAGACTGTGGGTGTGCAGTTCCAGTCCGTCGACCTGGCCGGCGTAGCGTTCGCCGGCGTAGTCCATGGCCTGCAGCGCGTAGTTCTTGAGGGCGCGCACTTCTCGGCACTGGCGCACGTTGTCGCCGTCGGTCAGGTCCAGCATCCAGGCCGCAAAGTCTTCGAAACTGAGCACCGCGATGCGCTCCACCATCGCCCGCGCCACGCCGATTTCCAGCAGCCGGCGGCGCAGCACTTCGCGCGCTTCGGGCGTGAAGGTCAGGGCCAGGATTTGCTCGGGTGCGAGGCCGCGCGCCAGCGCTTCGCCGATGCGCAGCGCCAGCGTGGTGGTCTTGGCCGCGCCGGCATTGGCGTCGACCAGCACGACCTTGTTCTGCGCCAGCTGGATGGCGGTCTGTTCAGGGGTCGGGATCAGGCCTTGCGGAGTGAAGCGGGGAGTGTGGGTAGTCGGCTGGTTCATCCGCTACATTATAGCGACCGGCAGCGGCAAGCCGGTAGCGGTGCGGGCAGGCGTGGCACCGGCCGGCGTCAGGCGTGCGGTGGTGCCTTCGATGAACTGGGCGCTGAACACGCGTTTTTCCACCTCGGTGTCGTGCTGGTTGATGCGCGCGCACAGCAGTTCGGCAGCGGCGGCCGCCATTTTCGGCATCGGCTGGCGCAGCGTGGTCAGGTTGTAGCTGATCCAGTTGGACGGTTCCACCGCGTCGAAGCCAGCCACCGACAACTGGCTCGGCACCTCGATGCCCAGCTCGTGGCGGGCGCAGTCGAGGCAGCCGATGGCCATCACGTCGCTGCCGCAGATAATCGCATCGGGCACCCCGCCCAGCTGGGCGATGATGGCTTTCAGGCCAAGCGCGCCGCTGCGGTAGTCGTACTGGCCGGGCACAATGATGGGCGAGGGCAGGCCCAGCTCGGCGATGCGTTCGCAGGCGCCACGGCGGCGTTCGTAGGCCACGCTCAGGCTTTCGTCGCCGGCAATGATGCCGAACTGGCGATGGCCGGCCGCGGCCAGCCGCGACACCAGCTGGCGCCCGGTCTCGGCGTGGTCGCAGGTGACGGTGTTGACCGAATGGTCGCGCAGCATGCGGTTGAACAGCACCAGCGGCATGCGGCGGCGGTCGAATTCGGCAATATGTTCGGGCGACAGGCGGGCTGCGGCAATCACGCCGTCGACCTGGTATTGCCAGACGTCGGCCAGCACGCGGTCGACCTCGGCCTCGTGCTGCAGGGTGAACAGCAGCACGCGCTTGCCGCGCGCATTGAATTGGTGGCTGACCTCGGCCAGCAGCTCCGGATAGTACAAGTTGGCCTGGTTGGTGATGATCAGCGCCACCATATTCGAGCGGCGCGTGATCAGGCTGCGCGCGGCGGCGTTGGGAATGTAGTCGAGCAGGGCGGCGGCCTGCATTACCGCCGCATGCTTGTCCTTGGAAACGCTGGCGCCCGGCTTGAAGCAGCGCGACACCGCCGATTGCGACACCCCGGCCAGCTGCGCCACGTCATACGACGTGACACGGCGATTCTCGCTGGCGATCATGGCTTTCAGCTCGGCGGCGCACTGTTCAACTTCAACTGATGGCTTGGTTTTGGTCATCGTCTCTCGGCGCAGCCTGCGGCTTGCATTCTTATCAGGTAATCTAGGATAATTAAAAACTTACCCAATGGCAACAAATATCGCATTTCTGGAAAGAAATAGTGACTAGCGTGTGGCAACCATGCAATTCTTCCTGCGGCAGGGCGTTTTCTGGTAAAATCCCGCCCCTTAATTTACAGGAAGGTGCAAGATGGCCATTGCTTGCGGCGTCGATTTTGGAACGTCCAACTCCACCGTTGGCTGGGTGCGTCCCGGCCACCCGGTGATGCTGGGACTGGAGGATGGCAAGGCGACCTTGCCCTCGGTGGTGTTCTTCAACGCCGATGACGACGAAGTCACCTACGGCCGCGCCGCCCTGGGCGAATATCTGGCTGGCTACGAAGGCCGCCTGATGCGCTCGATGAAAAGCCTGCTGGGCACCAGCCTGATCGACGGCCAGACCGAGGTCGGCGGCCGCGCGCTGCCGTTCCGCATGCTGCTGGCCCAGTTCATCGGCGAACTGAAGCGCCGCGCCGAGCGTGCTGCCGGCCGCGAATTCAGCTCCGCCGTGTTTGGCCGCCCGGTCTACTTCATCGACGACAGCAAGGAAAACGACCAGCTGGCGCAAGATACGCTGGCTGAAGTGGCCCATTCGGTCGGGTTCAAAGAGATCGCCTTCCAGTTCGAGCCGATCGCCGCCGCGTTCGACTACGAGTCGCAAATCGACCGCGAGGAGCTGGTGCTGATTGCCGACATCGGCGGCGGTACGTCCGACTTTTCGCTGGTGCGCCTGTCGCCCGAGCGTGCGAAAAAGGCCGAGCGGCGCGACGATATCCTGGCCAACGGCGGTGTCCACATCGGCGGCACCGACTTCGATAAATACCTGAGCCTGTCGTCCATCATGCCGCTGCTCGGCTACGGCAGCCGCCTGCGCAATAACAGCGAAGTGCCGTCCAGTTATTACTTCAATCTGGCCACCTGGCACACCATCAACCAGGTCTACACCAAGAAAATGTGGACCCAGCTGTCCGATCTGATCCGCGATTCGGACGAGCAGGAAAAGCTGCACCGCCTGCAGCGCCTGATCGACGAACGCGCCGGCCACTGGCTGGCAATGAAGGCGGAAGAGGGCAAGATCGCGCTGTCCGCCGACGCCCAGGTGCAGCTTGAACTGGACCGCCTGGCGCCGCCGGTCACGCTCGACCTGAACCGTGATCAGTTCGACAGCGCCATCGACCATCTGGTCGGTTCGGTCGAAACCACGGTCAACAACCTGCTGCGCGATGCCGGCGTCAAGGCCGACGAAGTGGACACGGTGTTCTTCACCGGCGGCTCCAGCGGCGTGCGCAAGCTGCGCGAGCGCATCGGTGCGCTGGTGCCGAAGGCGCGCAAGGTCGAGGGCGACCTGTTCGGCAGCATCGGCGCCGGCCTGGCGCTCGATGCCGTGCGCAAGTTCGGATAAGCCATGCTCGATCAACCGATAGTCATGCTCGACTTCGAGACCACCGGGCTGTCGCCGGCGATGGGCGACCGCATCACCGAGGTGGCGGCGCTGCGCATTGTCGGCGGCGAGATCGTGGAGCGCTACGTCTCGCTGGTGAATTGCGGCGTGCGCATCCCGTCCTTCATCACCGGCCTGACCGGCATCACGCAAGCGATGGTGGACAGCGCGCCGCCGGTGGACGAGGTGGTGCCGCAGCTGCTGGACTTCATCGGCAGCGATGCGCTGTCGGCCCACAACGCCAGCTTCGACGAAAAATTCCTGCGCGCCGAAGCCGAGCAACTGGACCTGGCGCCGCGCCACGCATCGCTGGTGTGCTCGCTCAAGCTGTCGCGCCGCGTATTCCCTGAACTGAGCAGCTACAAGCTGGGCGATCTGTCACGCTCGCTGGGCATCCGTTTCGGCAGCGCGGCCCACCGCGCCGAGGCAGACGCCGAAGTGGCGGCGCAAGTGCTGATCCACATCGGCCGCCACCTGCGTTCGCACCACGGCATCGGTCAGGTCGACACCGATCTGCTGGTGGCGGTCAACAAACTGGCCGCTGCCAAGGTGCCGCAATTCCTCAAAAAGCGGTCCGGGCAATAAACGATAATAATTCATTAAGACGCATTTGAGCGCGCTCAAACTGCGCCGGGGAGCGCGTTTTACACTTTGTTCAACATTGTTAAAACGTTGGCCAGAGGTGTATCGTGAAAAAACTATGCACGGCGCAGGAAGCGCAAAGTAATTATCGCTGGTTTCTCGAGTCCGCCCAGCGCGGCAATCCCTATGCGCAGTTCAATCTGGCGCGCATGTTCAAGAACGGCGACGGCGTGGCGCGCGACGAGGCGCAAGCCTTCCACTGGATGGGCAAGGCGGCACGGCAGGGCATCGCCTACGCCCAGAACATGCTGGGCGCCATGTACTACTACGGGCGCGGCGTCGAGCCGGACGACGATCTGGCGGTGCACTGGTTCCGGCTGGCGGCACGGCAGGGCGAGGCCTCGGCCCAGCAAAATCTCGGACAGATGTACCGCAAGGGACGCGGGCTGGTGCGCAGCGATGAGCTGGCGTTCGGCTGGTTTTGCCGCGCCGCCGAGGAAGGGCTGGCCAGCGCGCAAACCCTGCTCGGCGAATGCTATGCCGACGGCCTGGGCGTGCCGCGCAACTACCCGCTGGCGCTGGCCTGGTACCGCAAGGCGGCGCTGCAAAACGATCCCCATGCCCAGCTGCGCCTCGGCCTGATGTACAAGCATGGCGATGGTGTGGCGTGTAATGAGGCGCAAGCCGTGGCGTGGTTCCGCCATGCCGCCATTCAGGATTTGCCGGCGGCCCAGCGGCTGGTCGGCGTGGCGTATGCCGAAGGGCTGGGCGTGCCGGGCGACGCCTGCCGCGCTGTCTCGTGGACGCTGCGCGCCGCCGAGCAGGACGATATCGACGCCCAGTTCAACCTCGCCCTGATGCTGGCGCAGGGCCGCGGAACCGAGCGCGACGAGGATCTGGCGGTGATCTGGTACGAACGCGCCGCCGAGGCCGGCCACATGCTGGCGCAGTACAACCTTGGCGCCATGTATGCGAGCGGGCGCGGCTGCGACATGGACGACCGCCGCGCGCTGGAATGGTATCGCCGCGCCGCCGAGCAGGGCGCCGCCAGTGCGCAATTCAATCTGGCGGTGATGTATGCCGGCGGCTGCGGCGTGGAGCGCAACGATGAGCTGGCCGCCGTCTGGTATCGCAGCGCCGCCGAGCAGGGCGACGCCAGCGCGCAAAACAATCTCGGCGTGATGTACGCCAACGGCGCCGGTGTCGAGCGCGACGATGCGCTGGCGATGGCGTGGTACACCAAGGCCGCCGAGCAAGGCCACGCGCTGGCCCGGCTCAACCTCGAGGCCTTGGTCAGCGCCGGGCGCGGCGCTGCCTGATCAGTGCTGGCGGCGGTCGAGGAACAGGCTGTTGCCGAAGATTTTCTTGGCCTGCTTCTTCGATTCCGCCGCCGCTGTGGCGATCTGGTGGTGGGTGTGGTACTGCTGCGGCTCCACCCGGATCGCCCCGATCGACAGGCTCATCAACGAGTAAAACACTTTCTTGCCCTGGCGGTCTTCGCTGATGTAGCCGCCACGGTCGCGGTCCTCGGTGCTGTAGAAATCGAGCACCTTGCGGGCGAATTCCTCGAGCACCTGCTGGCAGCGCCGTTCCCAGTCCTCGCTCTGGAACAGCACCATGAAGTCGTCGCCGCCGATGTGGCCGACGAAATCGCGGTCGGGGTCGCAGTAGCTGGTCAGCAGGTTGCCGGTCAGCTGGATCACGTCGTCGCCGCGCCGGTAGCCGTACACATCGTTGAACGGCTTGAAATGGTCGAGATCGAAATAGCAGACCCAGAAGCGCGCGCCGCTTTCCAGCAGGCGGTCGATGTGCTCGGTGATCGGCACATTGCCTGGCAGCTGGGTCAGCGGATTGGCGTAGCGGGCGGCGTTGATCTGCATCTGCGTGATCTCGCGCATCAGGTCATGGCCGGTGCCCATGCCGAGGTAGCGGCCCTGGTCGGTGATGATGAAGCCGTTGAACAGGTGGTGCGCGTCGGCCTGCGCCATGCGGAAGCTCAGTTCCTGCAGGCTGGTGGCGCGGTCGGCGATCAGCGGTTTCTGGTCCATGAACTGGCGGCACGACTTGCGGCCGTACAGTTCGCGCTCGTAGGGACGGGCGAAATGCTCGATCATCACGAAGCGGCTGATCAGGCCCAGCGGCTCGCCGTCGTCCACCACCGGGATGATCAGCAAGTCCGGATTGCGCTGGAAAATCTCGTACACCTCGTTGTTGTTCATGCTGCTCGATACCCCTTGCACCTCGTGCAGCAGCTTGCAGATGGTGGCCTGCTTGTCGGCGCCGCGCTGCGGATAGACCGCCACGCCGTTGCGCGCCAGCGTCTTGACCACTTCGGCCGGCGCAGCGCGGGCCGGCGTCGGATGCGGGCGGCCCAAGTGGTAGCCCTGGCCCAGCGCCACGCCGACGTCACGCAGCACCAGCAGTTCCGGCTGGGTTTCGATGCCTTCGGCAATCACGCGGGTGTTGGATTTTTCGGCGATCTCCTGAATCGAACGCACGAATTGCAGCTTCACCGGGTCATGGTTGATGCCCTGGATGAAGTGCATGTCGATCTTGACGAACTCGGGCCGCAGTTCCGACCACAGTCGCAGGCTGGAGAAGCCTTCGCCCAGGTCGTCGATGGCGATCTGGAAGCCCATTTTGCGATAGTGCAGCACCGCTTCGCGCATCAGGTCGTAGTCGTAGGTGGGCTGGTTTTCGGTCAGCTCGATGATTACGCGCTCCGGGTTGATGCCGATCTGGTGGATGACTTCCAGCGTTTCGCCGTGGCGGGCGTCGCGCTGCAGCAGGCATTCCGGGCTGACGTTGAGGAACAGCTTGCCCGGCAAGTCGAGCTCGGCAAAACGCTCCAGCACCACCTTGCGGCACAGGTGTTCGACCTGCACCGTCAGGCCGTTGGCGCGCGCCGCCTTGAACAGATTCATCGGCGAGTGCAGCGGGCTGTCCGACGGTCCGCGGATCAAACCCTCGTAGGCGATGATGTCGCCGGTCTGCATGTGTACAATCGGCTGGAACAGCGCGCTCAGCTGGCGGCGCGCCAGGATGTCATATAAATGGGCGCGCAACACGGCCTCCTCATCGTCTCCACGAGGTTGCAGGTAAGTGACTGTGGCGCCAGCGGCCAGTTTGAGGGCGGAATTCACGGGCTGTCGTATGCTAAAGATCGGTTTAACTGTACGATCTTAGTGGACATTTATGACGGCATGATGAATCATAGAAACTTATTGTTCAGGACAGGAATGTTATGCAGCGCTTGACCCGTGGTGCCGTTTTCTTTTTGACCCTGCTGTGCGCGGCCCGCGCCGGCGCCACCGGCATTGCGGTGCAAGTACAGGACGCCACCGGCAAGGTCCTGCCCGACACCGTGATTTACGTCGAACCCGAGGGCGGTGCGCCAGCGCCGAAGAACCCGGCTGGCACCCAGATCGAGCAAAAGGGCTTGAAATTCATGCCGCTGGTGAGCGTGGTGCAGGTCGGCGCCACCATCAATTTCCCGAACAACGACAAGGTCCGGCACCACATTTATTCGTTCTCGCCGGCCCACAAATTCGACCAGAAACTGTATTCCGGGCAGGCGGCAACGCCACAGGTGTTCGATAAAGCGGGTACGGTTGTCCTCGGCTGCAATATTCATGACAAAATGATCGCCTACGTCAAAGTGGTCGACACGCCGTATTTCGCCAAGACCGACGGCTCGGGCGCGGCCCGCATCGAGCTGCCGGCCGCAGGCAAGTACGTGATCAAGGCCTGGCACTACAACACGCAGGGCGGCGCCACGCCGGAGCAGACTTTGACGGTGAAGGCCGGTGCGGAACTGAGCACCGCCATCTTTAAATTGCCGATGAAGCCAGTGGTGGTGGATGATGCCTCTCTTTGACCGGTTCAAGCAGAACATGCGCTTTCGCAGCCTCGAAAGCCGTATCGTCACGCTGTTCCTGGTGCTGATCGTGGCGGTGCAGGTGGTCGGCCTGTTCGTGATCCAGCAAGGCATCGACAACAATGCGCGCGCCTCCATCAGCGCGGAACTGAATAACGGCGCCAAGGTGTTCCGCCGCCTGCTGGAGCAGAATGCGCAAAGTCTGCGCTTCGGCGCACGCCTGCTGGCGCGGGACACTGCCTTTGTGGCCGCCATCGGCAACAATGACGAAAGCGATCGCGCCACCATCGAATCGGCGCTGGCCAACAGCGGCCGCCGCATCAAGGCCTCGCTGTCGATGCTGATCGGCGACGACCGCAAGATCAGCGCCACCACCAATCCCAAGCAGTCGGCCGCGCTGGAAAAAATGGCGCTGTCGATGCTGGACGCGGCCGAAGCGGCCGACGGCTCGATCGGTATTGCGATTGTCGACCACCGGCCGTTCCAGATCGTCGCCATGCCGATCAAGGCGCCGATCACCATCGGCTGGATTGTGATGACCTTCCCGATCGACCGCCAGCTGGCCAACGACATGCGCGAGGTTACCTCGCTGCATACCTCGGTGCTGACGCGCGACGCCAACGGCAAGTGGCTGCCGGTCGGCTCCACCTTTGTCGGGCCGTCGGCGCAGGTGGTGGTCGACCAGCTGCAAGCCTTGCGCAACATGCCCACCGGCCCGTTTGACATGACGGTGGAAGCCGCCCAGTACAGCGCGCGCCTGACGCCCATCGGCGAAGACAATGGGCAGATGGCCAGCGTGCTGCTGGCGCGCTCGATCGACGAGGCCACGGCCGAATACCGCCGCCTTGAGCGCTGGCTGATCGGCCTGACCCTGGGCGGCATCTTCGCTTCAGCGCTGGCGATTGTGTTCACCGCCAAGCGCATCGCCCAGCCAATCAGCCAGCTGGCAGTAACCGCCAAGCGGCTGGAGGAGGGTGATTACAAGGTCGCCATCGACAGCACGCGCGAGGATGAAATCGGGCAGCTGGCGCACGCCTTCGACGCCATGCGCGAAGGGATCGCCAAGCGCGAACAGGAAATCCGCCGCCTGGCTTACTGGGACACACTGACCAACCTGCCGAACCGCGCCCAGTTTGTGCTGTTGCTGAACGATGCGCTGCATGACGCGCGCCGCCGCGAGGAAGCCGTGTTCGTGCTGATGATGGACCTGGACCGCTTCAAGCACGTCAACGACGTCATGGGCCACAGCTTCGGCGACGCCTTGCTGCGCCAGGTGGCCGGGCGCCTGCAGCTGCTGCTGGCCAATCGCCGCCAGTCGTCGGCGCAGGTGGCGCGTTTGGGCGGCGACGAATTCGCGGTGCTGCTGCCGGCCGCCGATATCGATGCGGCGCAGCGGATGGCGGCTGAAGTCCTGGCCGCGCTGGAAACGCCGCTGTCGCTGGAGGACCAGATGGTCGATATCGGCGCGGGCCTCGGCATTTCCGGCTATCCGGCGCACGCCGACGACGGCGAGACTTTGTTGAGCATGGCCGAAGTGGCGATGTACAACGCCAAGCAGCGCAACGACGGCGCCGTGGTCTACGACGCCGTCATGGACAAGGGCAGCGCCCAGAGCCTGTCGCTGCTGACGGAGCTGCGCAGCGCCATCGAACGCAACGAGTTCCGCCTGCACGTGCAGCCCAAGATCTCGCTGCAGACCGGGCGCGTGGTCGGCATGGAAGCGCTGGTGCGCTGGGTGCACCCGGAGCGCGGCAATGTGTTCCCCGACGAGTTCATACCGTTCGCCGAGCAGACCGGCTTTATCCGCGTGCTGACGCGCTGGGTGATGGAGAAGTCGGCCGAGTTGTGCCACGAACTGGCCAGCAAGGGCCATCATCTGAAAGTGTCGGTGAACCTGTCGACGCGCGATCTGCTGGACCAGGACCTGCCGGCCAAGTTTGCCGACCTGCTGACGCGCCACAAGCTGACGCCGGGCTCCTTCTGCCTGGAGATCACCGAGAGCGCCATCATGGACGATCCGGTGCGCGCGCAGAACACGCTGGAGCGCCTGAGCTCCATGGGCCTTGACCTGTCGATCGACGATTTCGGCACTGGCTACTCCTCGCTGGCTTACCTCAAGCGCCTGCCCGTGAATGAACTGAAGATCGACAAATCCTTCGTGCTGAATATGGAGAAGGACGAGGGCGACACCAAGATCGTGCGCTCGACCATCGACCTTGGCCACAACATGGGCCTGCGCGTGGTGGCGGAAGGGATCGAGAGCGAAGCCGTATGGCGCCTGCTGGCGGAACTGGGCTGCGACCAGGGACAGGGCTACTTCATGAGCCGCCCGATCCCGGGCGACCAGCTGATCCCCTGGCTGGAGAAATGGCGTGCGCCGATCGCCATCGCCGCCGATGCAGAGCCGCTGCCGCTGGTGGACGCCAGCTACGCCAAATAAAAATCGTTTATGTTTTTCAGCTAACGTGTCATATTTGCTAAGCTTCACGTTATGATCTGTATTCCTGATGAACCCTACCTGGATACGGATCACACATGCAACGACGCGCACTTCTGGTTTCCCTCCTGATCGCCCAAGCCGCAGCTTCGGCCCAAACCTGCCCGGCTCCCGGCGCCAAATTGAACTACCCGGTGACACGCACCGTGGACCAGCAGGACAACTATCACGGCACCGTCGTCGCCGATCCGTATCGCTGGCTGGAAGACGCCAACAGCGAAGACACCAAGAACTGGGTGGTGGCGCAGAACCAGCTGACGCAAAGCTACCTGTCGCAAATCCCGAACCGCGAGGCGATCAAGGCGCGCCTGACCAAGCTGTGGAACTTCGAGCGCTTCAGCGTGCCGTTCAAGGAAGGCGGCCGCTATTTCTACAGCCGTAACGACGGCCTGCAAAATCAGTCGGTGCTGTACACCATGAAGACGCTGGCCGACGTACCGCGCCTGCTGCTCGATCCGAACACGCTGGCCGCCGACGGCACCGTGGCGCTGGCCGGCCTGGCCGTCAGCCCGAATGGCAAGTACCTCGCCTACAGCACCGCTGCTTCGGGCTCGGACTGGAACGAGATCAAGGTGCGCGACATTGATACCGGCAAAGACATCGAGGACCACATCAAGTGGGTCAAGTTCTCGCGCACCGCGTGGCTGCAGGACGGTTCCGGCTTCTTCTACAGCCGCTACGACGAACCGAAAGAAGCCACCAAGCTGGCCGACGTGAACTACTTCCAGAAGCTGTACTTCCACAAACTCGGCACGCCGCAAAGCGCGGACGTGCTGGTGTACGACCGCCCGGATCACAAGGACTGGGGCTTCAGCGGCGAGGTCACGGAAGATGGCCGCTTCCTGATCATCAACGCCTCGCAAGGCACCGAGAACAAGAACCGCGTGTTCTACAAGGACCTGACCAGGAAGGACGCGAAAGTCGTCGGCCTGCTGGAAGACTTCGACGCGGCCTATGACTTCATCGGCAACGACGGCCCGGTATTCCTGTTCCGTACCGAGCGTAATGCGCCGCGCGGCCGCATCGTCAGCATCGACACCCGCAAGCCGGGTGTGCTGAACTGGAAGCAAGTCGTCCCGGAAAGCAGCAACACCATGGTGTCTGCGTCGCTGGTCAACAACCAATTGATCGTCGATTACCTGAGCGACGCGCATAGCCTGGTCAAGGTCTACGACCTGAAAGGCAAGGCGCTGCACGATATCGAACTGCCGGGCCTCGGCACCGCCGGTGGTTTCAGCGGCAAGCGTTCGGACAGCGAGACCTTCTACGCCTTCACCGGCTTCACCAACCCCACCACCATCTACCGCTACGACCTGAAGACCAACAAGAGCAGCGTGTACCGCCAGCCGAAAGTGGACTTCGACCCGACTGCGTTTGAAACCCGCCAGGAGTTCTTCACCTCGCGCGACGGCACCAAGGTACCGATGTTCATCGTCTCGAAAAAGGGCCTGAAGCTGGACGGCAGCAATCCGACCTACTTGTATGGCTACGGCGGTTTCAACGTGTCGCTGACGCCGAGCTTCTCGGTGGCTAATCTGGCGTGGCTGGAAATGGGCGGCGTCTATGTGATGGCCAACCTGCGCGGCGGCGGCGAGTACGGCGAGTCGTGGCACGCGGCCGGCACCAAGCTGCAAAAGCAGAACGTGTTCGACGACTTCATCGGCGCGGCCGAGTGGCTGATCTCGCACAAGGTGACGTCGCCGTCGAAACTGTCGATCGGCGGCGGCAGCAACGGCGGCCTGCTGGTTGGTGCGGCCATGACCCAGCGTCCCGACTTGTTCGCGGCGGCGATTCCGCAAGTGGGCGTGATGGACATGCTGCGCTTCCATAAATTCACCATCGGCTGGGCGTGGACCTCGGACTACGGATCGTCCGACAATCCGGAAGAATTCAAGGCGCTGGTCAAGTACTCGCCGCTGCACAACCTGAAGAAGGGCACCTGCTACCCGGCCACCATGATCACCACCGCCGATCACGACGACCGCGTGGTGCCGGCCCACAGCTTCAAGTTTGCCGCCACCGCACAGGCCGACCAGGCACCGGGCGGCGCGCCTATCCTGATCCGCATCGACAGCAAGGCGGGTCACGGCGCGGGCAAGCCGACCACCAAGCAAATCGAAGAAGTGGCTGATCGCTGGGGCTTCCTGAGCCGCGCGCTGCAGATGGACAGCGGCGCCGCGACGCAGGCGGGCCAGCAATGATGCGCGCGCCGGTCGCAGCACTGCTGCTGCTTGCATTGCTGATGACCGGCGCCGTGCCGGTGGCGCATGCCGCTGCCGACGGCACTCCGGCCGCCGCGCCGGCCGTCAAGACGATTGCCGACGTCACGCGCGGCCTGCAACCGCAGCCTGGCTTCATTGACGTCTGGCGCGACACCGACAAGGGCAGGGTGCTGCTGTCGGTCGGCGCGCTGGAGCAGTCTTTCCTGCTGGCGAGCTCCTTGCCGTACGCGCTGGGCTCCAACGACGTCGGCCTCGATCGCGCGCAGAACGGTGAGATGCGCATGGTCCATTTCGAGAAGCACGGCGGCAAACTGTTCCTGGTGCAGGAGAACACCAGCTACGTCGCCAACTCGGCGGACAGGGACGAACGCGCCGCTGTGCGCGAATCGTTCTCCAATTCGGTGCTGTGGTCGGGCGACATCCTCGCCAGCGACAAGGACCGCTATCTGGTGGATTTCTCCAGCTTCCTGCTGGCCGACCGCCATGGCATCGCCGCGCGGCTGGCGGATGCGAAGCAGGGCGGCTATGCGGTCGACCTGTCGCGCAGCGCCGTGCTGGCGGCCGAAGCCAAAGCCTTTCCCGACAACGTGGAGCTGGAAGCCTTGCTGACCTTTGCAGGTCCGGGGCAGGCGGAATACGTGCGCCAGGTTGGCGCCGATCCGGCCAGTCTGTCGCTGCGCCAGCGTATCAGCATGGTGCGCCTGCCGGCCGCAGATTCCTGGCGTCCACGCACTTATCATCCATATTCGGGCGGCTTTGACGCCAGCTACTTCGACTTCGCCACGCCGCTGGCCAGCAGCATCGACGTGCATTGGCAGGTGCGCCACAAGCTGGAAAAGACCGATCCATCGGCCGCCGTCAGCACAGTGAAAAAGCCCATCGTCTACTACGTTGACCGTGGCGCGCCGGAGCCGGTGCGCTCAGCGCTGATTGAAGGCGCATCGTGGTGGGCCAGCGCGTTCGAGAAGGCTGGCTTCAAGGACGCCTACCGCGTCGAACTGCTGCCGGAAGGCGTGGACGCGCAAGACATACGTTACAACGTCATCACCTGGGTGCACCGCGCCACGCGCGGCTGGTCCTACGGGAACGCATTGGCCGATCCGCGCACCGGCCAGATTCTACGCGGCGCCGTCACACTGGGATCGCAGCGCGTGCGGCAGGATATCCTGATCGCCGAAGCGCTGCTGGCTCCTTATGGCAAAAGCAGCAAGGCCGACAAGCACAAACTCGCCGAGCAAATGGCGCTGGCCCGCCTGCGCCAGCTGTCGGCGCATGAAGTCGGCCACACGCTGGGCTTCGCGCACAACTTCGCGGCCAGCCGCATGGGCAATGGATCGGTGATGGACTACCCGCATCCGATCCTCAAGCTGAATGCGCAGGGCGAGGTTGACCTGTCCAACGCTTACGGCGTCGGCGTCGGTCCGTGGGATGACTACATCGTCAAATACATTTACGGAGACTTCGGCAGCGGCGAGCAGGAACAGGCCGCGCTGGCCAAGCTGCGCGCCGACGCGCGCGCGGCCGGCATGCTGTATTCCAGCGATCAGGACGACCGCACACCAGGCGCCAGCCATCCCGACGGCCTGCTGTGGGACTTCGGCCCGGACACGCTGAAAACCTGGGACCAGCTGGGCGCCGTGCGCCAGCGCGCGCTGCAAACCTTCTCGCCCGATGTGCTGCCGGACGCACGCCAGCTCGGCGAGCTGGAAGCGCGGCTGGTGCCGGTCTATCTGCTGCAGCGCTACCAGGGCGAAGCCGTGGCGCGCCTGATCGGCGGCGGCGATTTCGACTACACCAGCGCGGGCGACGTCAAGGCGGGCATCGCCAAAGCCGGCATCAAGGCCACGCCGGCCGAGGTGCAGCGCCAGGCACTGAACCGCCTGACCGACAGCCTGCGCGCCGAGTACCTCGCGCTGCCTGCCAACGTACTCGATATCCTGACGCCGCCAACCGCCGGCTACGGCCGCACCCGCGAGTACTTCGCCACCGGCATGGGTTCCGTGTTCGACGCCATCTCGATTGCCGAAGCAGGCGCCGGGCAAACCGCCGGCTTCCTGCTGGACCCGGAGCGCATCAACCGCGTGGCGTGGCAGCACGCGCGCGACGCCAGGCAGCCGGGCGTGCCCGAAGTGCTGGGCCAGGTGCTGCAAAAGACCTGGAAACGCGACGCGGTGCCGGCCTCCGTCATTGGCGGCGAAGCGGTGCAACTGGCGTCCAACTGGGTGGTGGCCGACAGCGTGCTGCGATTGCTCGACAGCGGCAAGCTGCATCCGCAAGTGGCGGCAGAAGTGCGGCAGTCCGCCCGCGAGCTGGCGCAGTGGCTGCAAAAGAATCCGGGCAAGGGCGTGAGCGCCGACAGCCGCAAGCAGGCAGCCGAAATGATCACCTCCTACCTGGCCGATCCACGCACCATTAAATTGCGGGCCGCACCTCCGGTGCCGCCAGGCGCACCAATTTAGCGCATCCATTTGGTGCATCGGCGACAGTGGCTCGCCGATGCACCAACATGAAACCACATTAAAATCAGCGACTTAAGAATTTGCACCAAAGTGGCACACAAATTGCTTTTCACGATACATCTTTATTTTGTGTGCTTTATTTTGGGGAGTGATTTTGATGTCTGGATTCAAAGACGGCGCGGACGCGCTGTTCATTCTGCTCGGCGCCATCATGATTTTGGCCATGCATGCGGGCTTCGCATTCCTTGAACTGGGCACGGTTCGCAAGAAAAACCAGGTCAATGCGCTGGTTAAAATCCTGGTCGATTTCTGTGTCTCGGCGATCGTGTATTTCTTCGTCGGCTACAGCATCGCTTACGGCGTCAACTTCTTCTCCTCGGCGGACGTGCTGGCCGCCAAAAACGGCTATGAGCTGGTCAAGTTCTTCTTCCTGCTGACTTTTGCCGCCGCCATCCCGGCCATCATCTCGGGCGGCATCGCCGAGCGCGCGCGCTTCCATCCGCAGACGGCGGCGACGGCGCTGCTGGTCGGCCTGGTCTACCCATTCTTTGAAGGTATCGCATGGAACCACCGTTTCGGCGTGCAGGAATGGCTGCTGCAAACCTTCGGCGCCGAGTTCCATGACTTCGCCGGTTCGGTGGTGGTGCATGCAGTGGGCGGCTGGATCGCGCTGCCGGCCGTGCTGCTGCTGGGCGCGCGCCGTGGACGCTACATGAAAAACGGCGGCGTCGCCGCGCACCCGCCATCGTCGATTCCCTTCCTGGCGCTCGGCGCATGGATTCTGATGGTGGGCTGGTTCGGCTTCAACGTCATGAGCGCGCAGGCGCTGGACAAGATGAATGGCCTGGTCGCGGTCAACTCGCTGATGGCGATGGTGGGCGGCACGCTGGTCGCCACCCTGATGGGCAAGAACGACCCAGGCTTCGTGCACAACGGCCCGTTGGCCGGGCTGGTCGCCGTGTGCGCCGGTTCGGATGTGATGCATCCACTGGGCGCGCTGGTCACCGGCGGCATTGCCGGCGCCATCTTCGTGTGGATGTTCACGCTGGCGCAAAACAAATGGAAGATCGACGATGTGCTGGGCGTATGGCCGCTGCACGGCCTGTGCGGCGCATGGGGCGGCATCGCGGCCGGCATCTTCGGGCTGAAGGCCTTGGGCGGCGCGGGCGGCGTGGCGTTGGCTTCGCAGTTGATCGGTACCATTCTCGGCGTGGCGATTGCGGCGGCGGGCGGCACACTGGTCTACGGCCTGCTGAAAAAAACCGTCGGCCTGCGCCTCGATCCTGAAGAGGAATTCCAGGGCGCCGACCTCTCCATCCACCGCATCACTTCAACGCCGGAGCGTGAGCCAAACTGGTAGTGTTTGCAGCAGGGCAGTGCGCCCCTTGGGTGCCGCTGTCGCAGCGCGATATCCATATCCAGATGCGCCCATGATTGTTCCAGTAGAAGCCGTGGGCATCGTTTGGATAAAAAGCCAGGGTTGCCGGCTTGGGTGTTGGCGGGATATCGAAGCAGGTATGCTGCTGTAAATCGGTCGACGCATATTCATCGGTCGAAGCCACATCGTCAGCGACCACGGCGCCATAAAGGACAAACCAGTCGGCGTCGAAATGGCGTCGGAATGGCAGGGCGGCGTTCATTAGCAGCGAGCCTTTTGAACCGCCAGGCGGTGTGTTGATGATGGATGCGTCCAGCCAGGTTTGTGCCGGCGGCACGCTGATGCAGTATTTCTCACCTGATTGGGCGCGCACAGGGACGCGGCTTAGCCAGAACGAGGCAGTCACCGGCGCCAGGCATTGCTCTCCAGGGGCCAGCTTGCGTAGCTGCCCATCCGCGGAGCGTGCGCAGAGCTGCTGCTCCGTGTGTGCCGGCGGCGGTGAATCAGCAGCCAGCGGCGTAGAACTGGTGGATGCGCAGCCTGCGGAAGCCAGCGAGAAAATAAGAACCGCATGGACGAGCACAGTTTTCAGCATTATTTTTTCTCCTGAGAGCATTCCGGCCAACTCATTATCCTGATCTGCTTTAGTGGTTTGGCAGCGAGGCAGTCTGCCTGCTTTAGCCGCTGCGGCCTGCTGGCGCCTTCCGCGTTGTCGGCGACCAGGCATGCCTCCTGCTCTTTATGCAGCAGTGCGAGTTGATGGTTCTCGTTCGGTGCCGGCGCGATTACTGCCCTGCGCTTGAACACGGAATCATGGATGCAAATCCTTTTGTCATATCCCGCAAACTGGTTATCGTCCGTGACATATGCGCCGATATTGCGCGTCATTGCGTGATAGATCAGACTCCACGGGCCGGCCTCGGGGTTATGGCTGGAGCCGTAGGGGTCCTCCGGCACTGCTGCATCGGCGGGCAGCAGTGCGGTCTTGATGCCATCCTTTGCCATTTGCCGCATCATCCAGTTCAGCGACACTCCGCTCAGCAAGCTTTCGTCGTATCCGCCACCCACATCGGAGTGCGCGCCGCTGAACCAGACTTCGTGTAGCCGTCCTGGCCGGATTTTCTGGTCCCAGCCGTGGATCAGATCCGGATCGTGGTAGCCGCCGTGAGGGGCTTTGCATTCGTCCAGCAGGTGTTGGCGGGTCAGCAGCAGCGGCGTAAATATCCATTCACGGTCATCGTCCAGCGACAGGGCATGGTAGGCCCGGCGAACATTGCACAGTTGATCGCCGTAGTGGTCATTGCTGCCGTTGACATTGACTTCGAACGGCTGCCCGCCGTTTTTGTGCTCAAGGCGCGCCATTTCGTCGGGCACACCCAGTGCCTCGACCGTATCCCATAAACCGAGCAATTCCACAGTCACCGGGCTACCCGGCTTGATCTTTTTGGCGGCAAGGGTGCTGGCGAACTGGCAATGGCGAGCGGAGACCGGGTACTTGTTGCAGGTTTCATCGGTCACTTCGTTGGAGTCGTGAAGCGCGGCATAGACGGACTTTGTGATCTCGGCACTTTTCGCCTGGTCTTTGTTGTCGACCACGCCGGCGTGATACAGCAGCGAAGCAAGGAGGCGCGCTGCGTAAGCACCTCGGCTGAAGCCGAAAATATATATCTTGTCGTTGGGCTGATAGTTATCCATCAGGAAGCGATAAGCAATGCGCACTCGTTCACCGATGCCTGCGCCTGTCGCCATCCCGACCACGTCGGCGGCCGGCCCCACGCCCTCGATGTACAAGGCGGCGACATTGGTGTCGGCCCGCAGCGTGACCAGTGAATGTAATTTCTTGACGTTGGTGTCGGTGGCGATTTCGTTGTGCGTGCCATCGAAGAAGATGGCTATGTTTTTTGGAGGGGCCGGATTGGCGGGAAGGCTGGTCTTATAAACGACATTGCTGCTGCAGCCGGCGGCTGCCATCAACACGAGCAGCGAGACTGACAAAGAAACGCGGATGCGCATTTTTATCCCTTCCGCAAAATGATAGAAGAAGGATAATTCAAAAAACTGATAAGTCAGAGGGGAAGGACGGCGCACCGTTGTATTTGTTGCGCCGTGGTTATTGGATAGATTCCAATCTTGCCGCAGGGGTGAAAATAAAAGGTTGTACTGCAGGCAGTCTAGCGGTGGATCACCACCAGCAGCGCCTTCGCTTCGGTTTTGCCGACGTTGCGGATGATGTGCTGCTGGTCCCCAGGGTAGCGCGCAGTGCTGCCCAGTTTGACCTTCTTCTTGTCGTTACCGACTTCCACTTCCACCGAACCGTGTAACAGCGTCAGATGCTCCTGTGCGCCGGGATCATGGCCTTGCGAGGCCAGTTCGCCGCCCGGCGACAGCGTCAATTCATACCACTCATATTTGCTGGCCAGTTCCAGCGGGCCGAGGATGCGCAGCACGTAGCCCGCGTGCAGGCCGGGCAGGGTAGGCGTTTCATGCGCGTCGATCACGCGGATGGTTTCCGTTTCACGCTCCGCCGTTGCCAGCAGTTCGCCGATCTGCACGCCGAGGGCGTTCGCCAGGCGCCAGGTGATGGCGATGGTCGGATTGGCTTTCTCCCTTTCGATTTGGGATAACATGGATTTGGAAACGCCGGCGATGCGCGACAAATCCTCCAGGGTCAGGCCGCGGGCCAGGCGCAGGCGCTGCAGGGCGGCGCCAACTTCCGGTGGCGCATTGTTTGGAACTGGTGTTTTCATTGTTTGAGTTGCGGAGTTCACTGGATCGCTTTAGAATTCAATATATCGAATTTGATTTCGAAATAATGAATTTCGCATATGATCGTGAAATCGTATCACATACAAGGACCATCATGAGCAATCAAAAAGACACCTTCTACAGCGGCCTCCAGCAAAATCTGGATCAACTGCGCGAGCAGGGCCTGTACAAGCCGGAACGCGTGCTGGCTTCGCGCCAGGGTTCGGAAGTGGTTAGCGATGATGGCCGCACCCTGATCAATATGTGCGCCAACAACTACCTCGGCCTGTCGGGCCAGGAGTGGGTGGCGCAGGCGTCCATCGACGCTACCGAAAAATACGGCTACGGCCTGTCGTCGGTGCGCTTCATCTGCGGCACCCAGACCGTGCACAAGCAGCTGGAGCAGGCGATCTCCCAATTCCTCGGCACCGAGGACACCATCCTGTACGCGGCGGCCTTCGACGCCAACGGCGGCGTGTTCGAGCCGCTGTTCGACGAGAACGACGCCATCATCTCCGATGCACTGAACCATGCATCCATCATCGACGGCATCCGCCTGTGCAAAGCCGCGCGCTTCCGCTATGCGCACAACGACATGGCCGACCTGGAAAAGCAGCTGCAGGACGCAGCGGGCAAGCGCCACAAGATTATCGTCACCGACGGCGTGTTCTCGATGGACGGCACCATCGCTCAACTGGACAAGATCGTGGCGCTGGCCGACAAATACGGCGCGCTGGTCATGATCGACGAATGCCACGCCTCCGGCTTCATGGGCAAGACCGGCCGCGGCACGCACGAGCACCACAACGTCATCGGCAAGATCGACATCATCACCGGCACGCTGGGCAAGGCGCTGGGCGGCGCCATGGGCGGCTTCACCTCCGGCCGCAAGGAAGTGATCGAGATGCTGCGCCAGAAATCGCGTCCTTATCTGTTCTCCAACACGCTGGCGCCATCGATCGCAGGCGCTTCGCTGGCGGTGCTGGAGCGCCTGTCGTCGTCGACCGAACTGCGCGACCGCCTGCACGAAAACACCGCTTACTTCCGCAAGGAGATCGAGCGTATCGGCTTCACCATCAAGCCGGGCACCCACCCGGTGGTCCCTGTCATGTTGTTCGACGCGCCGGTGGCGCAGAAGTTTGCCGCGCGTATGTATGAACTGGGCGTGCTGCTCAGCGGCTTCTTCTACCCGGTGGTCCCGATGGGCCAGGCGCGCGTGCGCGTTCAATTGTCTGCAGCGCACACCCGCGAGCAGCTGGACACCGTATTGAAAGCATTCGAACAGGCCGGTCACGAGCTGGGCCTGCTCAAAAAATAAAACGTCAGGACACAATCAAATGACTCAGCAAAAAATCCTCGTCATCGGCGCCAATGGCCAGATCGGCAGCGAACTGGTGGAAGCACTCGCCGCGCAGCACGGCGCGCAGAACGTCATCGCCAGCGACGTTAGCCCGACCAACCTGTACAAGGCGGCACGCTACACCACGCTGAACGTGCTGGATAAGCAGGCCTTGTCCGCACTGGTAACCGAAGAAGGCATCACCCAGGTGTACCAGCTCGCTGCCATGCTGTCGGCCACCGGCGAAGCCGCGCCTTTGAAGGCGTGGACCCTGAACATGGATGGCCTGCTGAATATCCTTGAAGTGGCGCGCGAACGCGGCGCCATTGGCAAGCCGCTGAAAATCTTCTGGCCGTCGTCGATCGCCGCCTTCGGCCCGAATACGCCGGCCGTCGATACACCGCAGCTGACCGTGATGGACCCAACCACCATCTACGGCATCAGCAAGCTGGCCGGCGAACGCCTGTGCGAGTACTACTTCCTGAAGTACGGCGTGGATGTGCGCTCGATCCGCTACCCGGGCATCATCAGCTACAAGTCGCCACCGGGCGGCGGCACCACCGATTACGCGATCGCGATCTTCCACTCGGCGCTGCGCGGCGAGCGCTATGAATGCTTCCTCGGCCCGCAAACCACGCTGCCGATGATCTACATGCCGGACGCCATCCGCGCCACCATCGAATTGATGGACGCGCCGGCGGAGCAGGTGAAAGTCCGCTCCTCGTACAACGTGGCGGGCGTGTCGTTCAACCCGGAACAGCTGGCGCAAGCCATCACCGCCAAGGTGCCGGACTTCAAAATCGCTTACAAGCCTGATAGCCGCCAGGCCATCGCCGACACTTGGCCGCAAAGCCTGGACGATGCCGCCGCTACCGCCGACTGGGGCTGGAAAGCGCGCATCGGCGTGGAAGAAATGGTGGCCGACATGCTGGCCAATATCGACGTCAATCTCGGGAAGGCCGCCTGATGGACATGAGCGTATTCGATCTGTTCAAGATCGGCATTGGACCTTCGAGCTCGCACACTGTGGGCCCGATGGTGGCTGCGCGCCGCTTCTTGCTGGATAACGCTCCCCTCGACGAGGTGGCCGAGGTCAAGGCCGAGCTGTATGGCTCGCTGGCCCTGACCGGCGTCGGCCACGCCACCGATAAAGCCGTGCTGCTTGGCCTGATGGGAGAAACCCCGCAGGACGTCAACCCGACCGCCGTCGACCAGCAACTGGCCGATGCCGAGGCGGCGGGCCAACTGCAGCTGCTCGGCCAGCACGCGGTGCCGTTCAAGCGCGCCACGCATCTGGTATTCCACATGGCTGAATCGCTGCCCGAACACCCGAACGGCATGCGCTTCACGCTGACCCGCAAAGATGGCAGCAGCGTCTCCAAGGTCTACTACTCGGTGGGTGGTGGCTTTATCCGCGAAGAGGGCGAGGAAGCCGCAGCGGCTGCGGACAGCGTCGCCGTGCCTTACCCGTTCGGCACCATGGATGAACTGCTGGCGCACGGCGTGCGCAGCGGCCTGACCATCCCGCAAATGCTGCGCGCGAACGAGTGCGTGCGCATCAGCGATGATGTGCTGAACGCCGGCATCGACAAGATCTGGCACGTGATGCGCGACTGTATTGCGCATGGCCTGGATACACCGGGCCAACTGCCGGGCGGCTTGAACGTCAAGCGCCGAGCCGCCAGCTTATGGACACAGGCGCAAGCCAATGCCACCAATCCGAATAGCCTGCCGCACGACGCGCTGCACCAGGTCAGCCTGTACGCAATGGCGGTCAACGAAGAAAACGCCGCCGGCGGCCGCGTGGTCACGGCGCCGACCAACGGCGCGGCCGGCATCATCCCGGCGGTGCTGCGCTACTACGCGGAAGACTGCAAGCCGAGCGACCCGGTCACCGGCGTGCGCAACTTCCTGCTGACGGCTGCGGCCATCGGCATGCTGTGCAAGCGCAACGCGTCGATTTCCGGCGCCGAAATCGGCTGCCAGGGCGAAGTCGGCGTGGCCTGCGCGATGGCCGCTGCGGGACTGGTGGCTGCGCTGGGCGGCAGCAACGGCCAGATCGAGAACGCGGCCGAAATCGGCATCGAGCACCATCTGGGCATGACCTGCGATCCTATCGGCGGTCTGGTACAGATTCCATGCATCGAGCGTAACGGCATGGGCGCGGTGAAGGCGATTACCGCTGCGTCGCTGGCGTTAAAAGGCGACGGCACCCACTTCGTCAGCCTCGACGAAGTGATCGAAACCATGCGCCAGACCGGCGCCGACATGCAGGCCAAGTACAAGGAAACTTCGCTTGGCGGCCTGGCGATTCACGTCATCACCGTCAATCACGCTGCTTGCTGAGCAGCTGTTCAAAATCGGCGGGAAGCAGCGGCTTGCTGATATGGTAGCCCTGCATCTCGTCGCATAACTGCTCGCGCAGGAATTCGCGCTGCTCCACTGTTTCCACACCTTCCGCAATCGTCGTCAGCCCAAGGCTGCGCGCCATGTTGATGATGGCGCTGACGATGGCTTTGTCTTCGGCGTCGGTGCTGATGTCGCGCACGAAGGACTGGTCGATCTTCAGCTTGTAGACCTTGAACTTCTTCAGGTGGCTCAGCGACGAGAAGCCGGTGCCGAAATCGTCGATCGACATGCGGATGCCGCGATCGTGCAGCGCGTTCATGGTGGCGATGGCGCCTTGCGGGTCCTGCACCGCCACGCCCTCGGTCAACTCCAGTTCCAGATATTCCGGCGGCAGGCTTTCCTCGTACAGCACTTGCGCCACCTGCGCCGGCAGGTCGGCGGCGCGGAACTGCACCGCCGACAAATTCACTGCCATCACCAGCGGCGGCAAGCCGGCATCCAGCCACTGGCGGGCCTGGCGCACGGCCTGGCGCAGCACCCAGTCGCCAATGGCGATGATCATGCCGCTGTCCTCGGCGGCCGGGATGAATTCGGCCGGCGACACCGCGCCCAGCTCCGGGGTGCTCCAGCGCAGCAGCGCTTCTGCGCCGACGATGCGGCCGGTCTTGAGCGAGACCTGCGGCTGATATACCACGTGCATTTGCTCGCGTTCCAGCGCGTAGCGCAGCGCATTCACCACCTGCAGGTGGCGCGCGGCGCGCTGCTGCATGGCTGCGGTGAAAAAGCGGAAGTCGTGGCGGCCGGCGCGCTTGACCTGGTACATGGCGGCGTCGGCGCGCTGCAGCAGCGTTTCGACGTCGTGGCCGTCGTCGGGATACATGGCGATGCCGATCGAGGCCGACACCCGCAGATCATGCGGGCCGACGGTGTAGGACTGGGCGACGACATCGAGCAGCTTGCGCGCGACGTCGCTGGTTTCGCTGCTGCCCAGGTTGCGCATCACGAAAATGAATTCGTCGCCGCCCAGGCGCGCCACCATGTCGCCGTCGTGCAGGCAGCTGGTCAGGCGCAGCGCCAGTTCGGACAGCAGGGCGTCGCCCACCGTGTGGCCGAGCGAATCGTTGATGTCCTTGAAGTGGTCGAGGTCCAGCATCACCAATGCCAGCGGTGTGCGGCTGCTGCGCGCCTGTTCCAGCAGCTGGCGTGCGCGCTCGTGCAACTGCGAGCGGTTCGGCAGGCCGGTCAGCACATCGTAGTGGGCGAGATAGTGCACGCGCTGGTCGGCCTGCTGGCGCACCGCTTCGCGGTCGAAGTTCTTCAATGCGAACTCGATATCGAGCGTCATTTCCTTCAATAGCTGGCGCACGTCCGCGTCGAAGGCGTTGCGGGTGCTGGAATAGGGCGCGAAGAAGCCGATGATGTCGCCGCCGCGATGCAGCGGGATGGCGGCCGACGAGGCCCAGCCATAGCGCGCGCCATGCTGGTGCCAGTGGGCCGTTTCCGGGGCGCGCTGGTAATCCTGGCACCAGTAGGGCTGGGCGCTGCGGTAGCACAAGCCGATCGGGCCGTGTCCGGACGGCGAGTCCGCGTCGATCGACACCTCCAGCGTTTCAAGGTATTCAACGCCGGCGCCATGCGAGGCTGCCACCGTGATGCGCTTGGTGCTGCGGTCGATCAGTCCTATCCAGGCCATCGCCATGCCGCCGTAATCGACCACGTCGCGGCAAATGCGCTCGAACAGTTCGGCCTCGGTGTGGCTGCGCACGATCGCCTGGTTGCACTGGCTGAGCGCCGTGTACAGGCGGCTGATGCGCTGCGTGCGCGCCATCGCCTCGTTGCGCTCCGCGTCCAGCCGGCGCTTGCCGCGCCATACCGCCAGCACCAGCAGCACGGTGCTGAGCATGAAGGCGGCGCGCGCCAGGTTGGCGTCCAGCGAGGTTTCGGCCACCTGCAGGCGGGTGCGCCGCTCGACGCTGACGTTGACCTCCGCTATCGGCCGCATGATGGCCGCCTTGGTGTGATGGTAGGCGCTGTCGTACAGCATGCTGGTGGCGCGTGCCTCGTCGCCGGCGGCGCGCAGGTTCATGGCGGCGATATCGATCATCGTCAGCTTGTCCGACTCCGTCTTGGCGGTGGCCAGCAGCGCCAGTTCTTCGGGCGCCAGCCCGGCCTCGCGCAGCAGTTGCATCAGCGGTGTGGCCTCGCCGCCGCCGCGCGGGCGCTGGCCGGAAGCCACCACCAGGTCCCAGTAGACGTTCTCATATTGCTGCGGACGCGGGAGGCGGCCGTCGCGGATGTCGAGGATTTCCTGGTAGTTGTTGCGGAATTGGGCGTCCCCGGTGGCGACGTAGGTACGCGCCATGCGGCTCAGGTCATCGGATGAACGGCGCAGTTCTTCCACCAGGTTGCGCGAGGCGTAGCGCAGCTCATTGGCCTGGTCGATGCGCTTTTCGGTCCAGACGTAGAACATGAAGGCCGCAGCCACCAGCAGCATGGTACCGGCGCCGGCCCACAGGTAGCTGGTATATTGCGTTGGTATGGCTGGCTTCATATTGATCAGTATACTTCATGACCATAAAACAACGTGAATTTCGCCGGAATCCGCGAGGGGCACTATAATAGCCGCTCGCCTTTGTACCGTCCTGCAGCTCAACTGGAATTTTTTCTCATTTATGCAATACGTGTCTACCCGCGCCGCGTCGTCGGCTGCCGCTTCGTCTTCCCAACAATTTTCGGACATTCTGCTGGGCGGCCTCGCCGCTGACGGTGGCCTGTTCCTGCCGACCGCCTACCCGCAAGTGACCGGCGCCGAGCTGGATGCCTGGCGCAAGCTGTCCTACGCCGAACTGGCGTTCGAAATCCTGAAGAAGTTCGCCACCGATATTCCCGAAGCCGACCTGCGCGCGCTGACCGCCAAGACCTACACCACGGAAGTCTACAAAAACGCCCGCAAGGACGAAAGTGCCGCCGAAATCACCCCGCTGCGCGTGCTGGAAGAGGGCGGGAATGGCACCAAACTGGTGCTGCAAGCGCTGTCCAACGGTCCGACCCTGGCGTTCAAGGACATGGCCATGCAGCTGCTCGGTAACCTGTTTGAATACGCGCTGGCCAAGCAGAACGCGGAGCTGAACATCTTCGGCGCCACCTCGGGCGACACCGGCAGCGCGGCCGAATACGCGATGCGAGGCAAGAAGGGCATCCGTGTCTTCATGCTGTCGCCGCACAAGAAAATGAGCGCCTTCCAGACCGCGCAGATGTTCTCGCTGCAGGACCCGAACATCTTCAACATCGCCATCGAAGGCGTGTTCGATGACGCGCAGGACATGGTCAAAGCCGTGTCGAACGACCTGGAATTCAAGGCCAAGTACAAGATCGGCACCGTCAATTCGATCAACTGGGCGCGTGTTGTGGCGCAGGTGGTGTACTACTTCCGCGGCTACCTGTCGGCTACCACATCCAATGACCAGAAGGTGTCGTTCACTGTCCCATCGGGTAATTTCGGTAACATCTGCGCCGGCCACATCGCCCGCATGATGGGCCTCCCGATCGACAAGCTGGTGGCGGCCACCAATGAAAACGACGTGCTGGATGAATTCTTCCGCACCGGCGTGTACCGCGTGCGCAAGTCGGCCGAGACCTACCACACCAGCAGCCCGTCGATGGACATCTCCAAGGCGTCCAACTTCGAGCGCTTCGTGTACGAACTGGTAGGCCGCGACGGCGACCGCACCCGCGCGCTGTTCCAAAAGGTGGAAACCCACGGCGGCTTCGACCTCTCGGGCAAGCCTGGCAGCGATGGCGATGAGTTCAAGCTGGTGGCCAAGTACGGCTTCAAGTCGGGCAAATCGACCCACGACGACCGCGTCAACACCATCCGCGACGTGGCCGACGATTACGGCATCGTGATCGACACCCACACCGCCGACGGCATCAAGGTCGCCAAGGAAAATCTGGAGCCTGGCGTCACCATGATCGTGCTGGAAACCGCACTGGCGGCCAAGTTCAACGAAACCATCCTGGAAGCGCTGGGCGAAGACGCCGAACGTCCGGACGGCTTCGAGAACATCGAAGACCTGCCGCAGAAGTTCGTCGTCATGAAGCCGGATGTGGCGGCCATGAAGGCCTACATCGCCACCAACACGGGGCTGTAATGAGCGAGCCGCGCAAGCCGATGCTGTCTGTCGCCGAAGCGCAGGCATTCATGCTGGACGCAGTGCGCCCCGTGGCCGACGCCGAGGTGATTCCGGCGCTGTCGGCCAATGGCCGCGTGCTGGCGGCGGCACAGGTCTCCGGCATGAACGTGCCGGGCGCGGACAATACCCAGATGGACGGCTACGCGGTGCGCTCGGCCGATTGCGCCAGCGGCAGCGCGGCGCTGAAAGTATCGCAGCGCATCCCGGCCGGCCATGTGCCACAGCCTTTGCAGCCGGGGACCGCGGCGCGCATCTTCACCGGGGCCATGATCCCGGAGGGTGCGGATGCGGTGGTGATGCAGGAGCAATGCCAACTCGATGGCGATGTGGTCACCATCAATCATGCGCCGAAATCCGGCGAGTGGGTGCGCCGCGCTGGCGAAGATATCACCGCTGGTAGCGTGGTGCTGCCGGCCGGCGTGCGCCTGCGCAGCCAGGAACTGGGCTTGGCGGCATCGGTCGGCCTGGCTGAACTGCCGGTCAAGCGCAAGCTGCGCGTGGCCGTGTTCTTCACCGGCGATGAATTGACCATGCCGGGCGAGCCGCTGGCGCCTGGCGCCATCTACAATTCCAACCGTTTCACCTTGCGCGCGCTGCTGGAAAACCTGGGCTGCGAGATCAGCGATTTCGGCATCGTGCCGGACACGCTGGCCGCCACGCGTTCGGTGTTGCGCGAATCGGCGCAAGGCCATGACCTGATTATCACCTCGGGCGGCGTCTCGGTCGGCGAAGAGGATCACATCAAGCCGGCAGTGGAAGCCGAAGGCAAGCTGAATATGTGGCAGATCGCCGTCAAGCCGGGCAAGCCGCTGGCGTTTGGCGAAGTGCAGCAGGCTTTCTTTATCGGACTGCCTGGCAACCCGGTATCCAGTTTTGTGACTTTCCTGATGTTTGTACGGCCATTCATCCTGCGCTTGCAGGGCGTGGAAGGCCTGATCGCGCCGCGCGCCTACAGCATGCGCGCCGATTTCAACTGGCCGAAAGCCGACAAGCGCAACGAGTTCCTGCGCGCCCGCATCAATGATAACGGCGGGCTGGAATTGTTCCGCAACCAGGGCTCAGGCGTGCTGACTTCCACCGTGTGGGGCGATGGCGTGATCGATAATCCTCCGGGCCAGGCCATCAATGCTGGCGACACGGTTCGATTTATACCGTTTAGCGAGTTATTGTACTGATGGCTGTTACCGTAAAATTTTTTGCCAGCGTGCGTGAAGCGGTTGGCGTATCGTCAGAATCGCTGGCCGTGCCGGATGGCGTGGCCACGGTGGGTGCGCTGCGCGATCATCTGGCCGTGCGCGGCAACAACTGGCAGCAGGCGCTGGGCCATCCAGCACTGCGCATGGCGTACAACCAGGTAATGTGCGGCGCCGATACCGTGCTGGCCGATGGCGCCGAGGTGGCGTTCTTCCCGCCGGTGACGGGCGGCTGATTACTTCCCGCCGTGTTTGTCCTTGTAGGCCTGGGCCACGTCCTCGCAGACCGCGCAGGACGTCGCGTTGCGGAAGCGGCGCCACGCGGCGTAGTTGAAGATGCCGGCCGCGATCAGCGCCCACACCAGGGCGCTCAGATAGTCTTCTTTCGTGGTCGAACCTTTGAACCACTCGACGGCGGCTAAAATAGCGAACAGCGGCACAGCTGCCAGCAGGTAGCGTTTAATCCAGAATGTCGCACCCATCGTATCTCCCTTGTTTTTGATTTGGACCTCACATGCAGTCTAGTTTGACACCTTTTCGCGTCGCCGTCATCGGCGGCGGTCCCGCCGGCTTGATGGCAGCGCAGGCGCTGGCGCAGGGCGGGGCGCAGGTGGACGTCTACGACGCGATGGCATCGGTCGGCCGCAAATTTCTGCTGGCGGGCCGCAGTGGCATGAACATCACACACGCCGAGGCCTACCCGGATTTCGTAACGCGTTACGGCATCAGCGCAGAGCCGCTGCGGCCGATGCTGGGTGCATTCGGCCCGCAGGCTGTGCGCGACTGGGTGCATGGACTGGGGCTGGAAACTTTCGTCGGCACCTCGGGCCGCGTGTTCCCGGCCGATATGAAGGCCGCACCGCTGCTGCGGGCGTGGGTGCATCGCTTGCGCGAGAGCGGCGTGCAGTTTCACATGCGGCATCGCTGGCTGGGCTGGCAGGATGACGCGCTGCGCTTTAACACCGAGGATGGCGAGCGTCTGGTGCATGCCGACGCGGTGATTCTGGCGCTGGGTGGCGCGAGCTGGGCGCGTCTCGGTTCGGATGGCGCGTGGATGCCTTTGCTGGCGGCGCGCGGCGTTGAAGTGGCGCCGCTAGTCCCGGCCAACTGCGGCTTCGACGTGAACTGGAGCGAGCATTTCAGCAGCCGTCACGCGGGTGAGCCTTTGATGACGGTGGCCGTGATCGCGCGCGATGCGCAGGGCAAGGAGATGCGCAAGCAGGGGCAGTTCGTGGTGACGCAGGGCGGCATCGAGGGCAGCCTGATTTACGCGCTGTCCGCCGCGCTGCGCGACCAGATCGCGGCGGAAGGCAGCACCACCATCTGGCTGGATTTGCTGCCGGATCTCACAGCGGAGCGCGTGGCTGATGAAGTGGGGCGGCCACGCGGTGCGCGCTCCATGTCCACCCATTTGCAAAGCCGCTTGGGCATCAGGGGCGTGAAGGCGGGGCTGCTGCGCGAGTGCCTGAGCAAGGAAGAATTCAGCGACGAGGCGCAGCTTGCCCAAGCCATCAAACGCCTGCCGGTACGGCTGGAACGCGCGCGGCCGATCGATGAAGCGATCAGCAGCGCCGGTGGCGTCAAGTGGTCTGCGCTGGAAGGGACGATGCTGAAGGCTGCGCCGGGCGTGTTCATTGCCGGCGAGATGATCGACTGGGAGGCGCCAACCGGCGGCTACCTGCTCACCGCCTGCTTCGCGGGCGGGGTGGCCGCAGCGCGCGATGCGCTGGCCTGGCTCACTCCCAGGTAACTTCGCCCGAGCCGGTGCGCTGGATGTTGCGCTGGTCAGGATTGCCCAGCACGCGGATATCGCCGCTGCCGCGCAAGGTCAGGTCGGCCGTCTTTTTGGCAAAGACGTGGCTGGTGCCTGAGCCTTTCAGGTTTACCGTCACTTTATCCGACGCCAGATGGCGCGCGTTCAGATCGCCGGATCCGGTCAGCTCCGCGTTCAAGGTCTTGCAGCTGCCCGATGCGCTGATCTGGCCGGAGCCTACCAGCTCCAGCTCCACATTCTCGCTGCTGCCGGCGTTGATGTTCATATTGCCGCTGCCATGCGCGCCGGCCGTCAGGTCGCGGTAGCGGCCCACGAAGTTCACATTGCCCGAGCCGTGCAGCTGCAACTCCAGCCGCTCGCCGTTAAAGCCCGATACCTTGGTGTCGCCACTGCTGTGCACCACCAGTTCTTCCAGCGACGGCAGCACCAGCTCCACCTGCAGGCGATGGCGCGGATTGAGCAGCATGCCCTTGGTACCGATGTGCAGGTCGCGGCCATCCTGGATGGTTTCGATATTCGCCAGCGAACGCTGTTCGCCGCGCACCTTGAGCGAGGCGGTCTGGCCCTGGGTCAGCATCAGGTCGATCGGGCCGCTCAGGTCCACCACCGTGGCCATGGCGTCGATCTTGCGCGTCTCGGTGCCGAGCGAGCGGCCGGCCACGCTGGTCGGGCTGCTGCTGCCGTAGGCCTTCAGCATGCTGTAGGTGACGCCGACCAGCACGAAGGCCAGCACCAGCAAGCCGGCTCCAATTTTCATCAATGCGCGCATCATCATGTCCTCAACGTCCGCGCAGCAGCGAGATATTCATCGCCGCATAACGCTTCAAGCCTATCACGGTGTAGCGGGTCAGCACGATGCTGACCAGGCACAGGCCGATGCCGCCCAAAATCAGGCCGAAGCCGATCAGCGACTGCGTGGTGCGCGCGCCGCTGTCGAAATCGGTGGTGATGTGGACGTCGCCGGCGGCCACCGCCTCGGCGCGGTTGAGCAGCTTGCCGCTGCGGCTCAACCCTTCTTCGTCGGACGACGGTGTTTCGGCGTCGTCCTTGTTGACCTGCACACCCATGCTGTTGATCGAGACGCGCCAGCCTTGGGCATCATCCTCGTCGGCCTGCGTGTCGAAATGCGAATTGGTGAATTCCATCAGATGGTGCAGCGGGCCTTCCAGCGCCAGTTCGTTCTGGCCCGACAGGCCGCTGGCGGTCAGCGCCACGCCGCCGATGTAGAAACCGAAGGCCGCGATGTAGATCGCGCCCAGCAGGCTGGCGTAGACCATCGCCGGAATCACCATGAACAGGTTGAAGATGGCCAGGCCGACCAACGACACCAGCACGCGCGCCAGGTTGACCGGGGTTTTCTTTTGTTCGAAGGCGCTCAGGTGGGCGTTGGCGCGCAGGGTCATGGCGATCTTGCGCGGCTCGTCGAGCTCCTTGTAGACCTCGGCCTCGCTCTGGCCGGCCACCAGGCCGTCGATGAAGCGCTGCTCGTAGTAGGCCAGGGTCTTGGCCACCGTTTCCGGTGGCAGACCCTGCATGGCCTGCTTGAGCGCGTCGAGGTATTGCTGCTTGGTCATGATATTAAATCCACAATATTGCGTGCTTTTTGCCGATGGTGCAACTGTACCCAAGCTGCCGTCCACACGCCATCGGCATGTGACAGGCTGCATAAAACGCGGAACAGGCGACAAAAAAGGACTACTGGACGGCGCTTCCTTTCAGTAACCGGGCGGCAGCGACCCCGCTGCGCACCGCCATTTCCAGCGTGGCAGGGTAGTCGCCGGCGGTGTAATCGCCGGCCAGGACCAGGCCCGGCAGACCGGTGGCGTTGGCTGGGCGGACCAGGCCGGGCGTGCTGGCGTAGGTGGCGCGTTTTTCGGTGATGACCTTGAACCAGGCCGGCCGGCCCAGCTCCGGGCGCTGGAACACCACTGCCAGCTGCACCGCGACCGCCTCGGCCAGCAATTCCTGCGGCTGGGCGGCGGCCGGGCCGGAGGCGCTGATGACCACGGCCAGCAGGCCGGCTTGCGCGGCGTCCAGCTGGCCGCGGTCGAACACGAACTGGCCGTACTGATGGCTGTCGGGATCATCCAGCAGGGCGTAGAACGGCAGGTCCAGTTTGGTGGCGGCGCCGTACTGCAGGTAGACGGTGGTGATGGCTTCGGGTTCGAAAGCGGTCAACTGGTGGCACAGGGCGGCTGTGTCCGCATCGGGAATATCGTGCAGCAAGGCGGCGGCCTGGGCCGTGCCGGTGGCCAGCACCACGCCGCCGAAATAAGTGCTCCAGGTGCCGCCGACTGCCGCGCCGCTGATGTCCAGCTGCCACAGGCGGCCTTCGATCGAGCGCAGCGATTGCACCTTGGCGCCGCTGCGCACCGCGCCGCCGTGTGCTTCAACGTAGCGGGCGGCCGCTTGCGGGAACAGCGCGCTGAGGTCGGCGCGCGGCAGCAGCATGTCGGAGGCGCGGCGCCTGGCGCCCAGGCTGTCGCGCAGCACGTTGAGGAAGACTTGGGCCGAAGCGCGTTCCGGCGGCGTGTTCAGCGCGGCCAGGCACAGCGGACGCCACATCAGCTGAATCAGGCGCGGCGTCTGGTCGAAGCGCTCCAGCAGTTCGCTGACGCTGCAATCGGTATGGAGCTGCCAGCCCATCCAGCGCGCGGTGGTGGAGAAGCGGGCCAGGCTGAGTTTGTCTTCGCGCTGCAAGCCCTTGGCGCGGAGCAGGGCGGCGGCGAGGTGCAGCGGCGCGGGCAGCGGCAGAGCTGGCGCCACGAAGTCCATGCCGCCGGCGCCGGGCGGATAGCGCATTTGCAGCGGCAGCTTGAGCACGGCTTGTTTGAGGTCGACCCTGGCCAGCGCCATCAGGCGCAGTGTTTCGCTGTAGGCGCCGAGCAGGATGTGCTGGCCGTTGTCGAGCTGCTTGCGGTCGGTGTCGACGCGGCGCGCGCGGCCGCCCAAGGTGCGGGCCGCTTCCAGCAACGTGACTTTGTAGCCGGCGCGCGCCAGTTCGACGGCGGCGGCGCCACCGGCCCAGCCGGCGCCGATGACGGCGATCGAACGCGACGTCATGCCCGGCTCGGCATGGCCGCGCTTGTCGGCGGGCGTGCCGGCGATCTCCTGGTCAGCCACGAATGTAAGTCTTCCAGGCCAGCCAGAGTTTGCGGATCGGCGTCAGCGAAATGCGCTGGTTCAGCACGTGGTAGCCGTCGGCCTGCACTTCGGCCAGCACGGCGCGGTAGATGGCGGCCATCATCAGGCCCGGACGCTGGGCACGGCGGTCTTCCTTCGGCAGCAGGGCGAAGGCGTCGTCGTAGGCCTGTTGGGCGCGTGCGGTCTGGAACGCCATCAGCTTTTCAAACTTCTCGCTGTGCTTGCTGTTGAGGATTTCGGCGGCGGTCACGTTGAACTGCTGCAGCTCGTTGATTGGCAGGTAGATGCGGCCCTTGCGCGCATCTTCGCCGACGTCGCGGATGATGTTGGTCAGCTGGAAGGCCAGGCCCAGTTTTTCCGCGAACTGCAGGGTTTGCGGATTGGTCACGCCGAAGATGCTGGCCGACAGGATGCCGACCACGCTGGCCACGTGCCAGCAGTATTTGCCGAGCGCGGCGTAATCGAGGTAACGGGTCTGGTTGAGGTCCATCTCCATGCCGTCGATGATGGCTTGCAGGTGCTCTTCCTTCAGGTTGTACGGCGCGATGTGCGGCTGCAGCGCCTGCGTCACCGGGTGGGTCTGCTGGCCGGCGTACATGCTGCTGATTTCCTTGCGCCACCAGGCCAGCTTGATGCGGGCGATCGATTCGTCGGTGCATTCATCGACGGTATCGTCCACCTCGCGGCAAAAGGCATACAGGGCGGTGATGGCGCGGCGACGCTCCGGCGGCAGGAACAGGAAGCTGTAGTAAAAACTCGAGCCGCTTTGCGCGGTCTTTTGCTGGCAGTAGTCGTCGGGAGACATGGATAAAAAAGCAATGTACTGTTCGAAGCCGCTATTCTATAGGAATGAGTTACAGTCTCGGTTCATTATTTGGCGGAGTTGACATGATTTCTATTCGGGAAATAGACCATATCGTGCTGCGGGTGGTGGATCTGGAGCGCATGCTGGCGTTTTATTGCGGGGCGCTGGGCTGCCCGGTGGAGAAGCGCCAGGACGAGATCGGGCTGGTGCAGCTGCGCGCCGGTAGTTCGCTGATCGACCTGGTGCCGCTCGATGGCAAGCTGGGGCGCATGGGCGGCGCGGCGCCGGGCAAGGAAGGGCGCAACCTGGATCACTTCTGCCTGAGGGTAGAGCCGTTCGATGCCGCGGCGATCCGGGCGCACCTGGCCCGGCATGGCGTCGAGGCGGGTGCTGTCGAGTCCCGTTACGGCGCCGAGGGCGAGGGCCCGTCGATCTACATTACTGACCCTGAGGGCAACGTCGTGGAGCTGAAAGGACCGCCCGCTGCAACGTAGGATGATTTAGGGATACAATATGTTACCTTTTCGGGAGATTGTATTCGTATGAAACCGCAGATTGTTGCCTCCTTGCTCATCATTCCAGTGCTGGCTGGATGCGAGGGCTCGTCTGCGGAAGATACTGCGCCCATGAAAACGGCCACGTATTACACCCAGCATCTGGCGGAAGCGCATGAGGTGGCGGGGCGCTGCAAGCTGCTCGACGAGCAAAAGCAGCGCATGCTGAGCTTGCGTGATTACCAGGAATGGCAAATCTCGAATGAAGGCGTGAATTGCCAGACGGCGTTATCGGTGTCGGAAGCAGCCTCGCTGCGCGAGTTCGTGCTGAAGCAATCCAAGCCGCAATCCCCAGCCGCCACGCCGAAAGCCGCACCGCCGTCCTCGTCGGTGCCAGCGCCGCAAGAGCGCACCGAGCAGAAAGTCATCTCCGCCCAGACGCTCGCTCCTGTTTGATCTTCTCGAGCTCTGCGCCCATTTGCGCCTGCCGGGCATCAATTGTGTCGAGTTGTTTGCGAATTCTTGTCAGCGCCAGTTCGGTTTCGATGGACTGCTTTCTTATCTCGTTTTGCCACTGACCGGTTGCCTTGCCGGATTCGAACGTGGCGGTAATGTCGCCGACCAAGGCTGCATTAAAGCCCGCCATGCCGAATACGACCGCGAGGACAGAGCTGACGCCAGTCAGAACTACCGTGATTTTCAGGTTGGACATTTGCGTCCTGAGCTCGCGCATTTCGACTTCGAGCTTGTCCATGCGCGCAATCAGGACGTCGAGTTTAGCGATGACGGACGCAAATTTAGAATCGGTGCGCGCTTCGCTCGCTCCGATTTTTGCGTCCACCTCTTCCCTGTTCATATCGGCCATGTTCCGAGTATAGGCCTCGCAACACGAACGTCAATTGAGATGGCTCAAGCGGTGCGAGGTATGACAGTCAGGCGCTTTTTCATGCGCACGGCGGCCCAGAAGATGCTCATCCAGTCGCGCCTGGTCAGCTTGGGTCGGTGCAGGAAAATATCGTATTCCACCGCCTCGATCGCATCCAGAATGCGCAGGCCGCCTTGCACCACCATGCGCAGCTCGAAGCCGATGCGGCCCGGCAGGCGCAAAGCCAGCGGCGCGCCGCTCAGCAGCAGCTTGCGCGCGCGCTCCACTTCAAAGCGCATCAGCGAACGCCAGCGCGGGCGCGCGCTCGCATGGTCCAGCGCTGCCGGCGAAATCGCGTAGCGACTCAAATCCTCCAGCGGAATGTAGATGCGCTCCTTGTGCAAATCGATCGCCACGTCCTGCAGGAAATTGATCAGCTGCAGCGCGGTGCAGATGGCGTCCGAATCGCGCACATTATCCTCATCTGCCGCGCCGTACAGGTGCAGCATCATCAAGCCGACCGGGTTGGCCGAGCGCGCGCAGTAATCGAGCAGCTCGTCAAAAGTCTGGTAGCGTGAGACCAGCACGTCCTGCTTGAAGGCCGACAGCAAGTCGTACAGCGGCTTGACCGGCATCTCGTATTCGCGCACCACCTGCGCCAGCCGTTCAAACATCGGCTGATGACCGGTCGCGCCTTGCTCGATGCGGGCCAGCGCCGCCTCGTAGGCGTTCAGCGCGGCCAGGCGCTCTTCCGGGGCGGCATCCCCCTCATCGGCCAGATCGTCAGCGCTGCGGGCGAAGGCGTAAATTGCTTCCACCGCCGGGCGCAAGCGCTTGGGCAGCAAAATCGAGGCAACAGGGAAGTTTTCGTAGTGATCGACCGGCATAAACAGGAGAGACGGCGAATGCCGGTTAGTGATTTGGTTTCCAGCGCGTAATAGTAGTGCTATCTTGAAAACGGAGCAAGTATTCATGCTGAAAATTAATGACGCGGAAGTCATTTGCAAAGGGCATTGTTCAGTTTATAATCAATAAATAACCTGTCAGTCATTAAAGGAAAACCGACATGTCTAGTCTCAAAAATGTGCTGGTGGCCGCCTCGGCGCTGGCTTTGCTGGGTGCTTGTTCCAAGCACGCCGAAAAAACCGAGGATATCCGCCCGGTGCGCGCCATTTCGCTGGTCGGCAGCGATGTGGACGTGAATGCCGAGTTTTCCGGTGAAGTGAAGGCGCGGGTGGAGTCGCGCCTCGGTTTCCGCGTTGGCGGAAAAATTGTCAGCCGCAAGGTGGACGTTGGCACACTGGTCACGAAAGGCCAGGTGTTGATGCAGCTCGATCCGCAAGACTTGCAGCTGTCGCAAGCGCAGGCGCTGGCCAACCTGCGCGCCGCCGAAACCAACCGCGACCTGGCCAAGGCCGAGCTGCAACGCTACCAGGAACTGCGCAGCAAGAGCTTCGTCAGCCAGGCCGTGCTGGATGCCAAGGAGTCGACTTATAAATCGGCCCAGGCCAATGTGGATGCAGCCCAGGCTGGCTATCGCGGCCAGTCCAACCAGGCTGGCTACGCTTCGCTGGTCTCCGATGTGGATGGCGTGGTCACTGCAGTCAACGCCGAGATCGGCCAGGTGGTGGCAGCCGGCACGCCAGTGGTGAATGTGGCCAAGGCGGGCGAGAAGGAAATCGTGATCGGCATCCCGGAAGACAAGGTGGACACCCTACGCCGGGTGCCGGACGTGCAAGTGCGCCTGTGGGCCGATCCGAAAAACGCTGTCGCCGGCAGGATCCGCGAGATTTCACCGGTGGCCGATCCGTCCACCCGTACCTACACCGTCAAGGTGTCGATTCCCGACTCGCTGGCCGAGGCCAAGCTGGGCATGACCGCCGTGGTGCAGTTCGCTTCCAAGACGCCTGTGCCGCAAATCAAGGTGCCGCTGACCGCGCTGTTCTACGAGAAAAAAGCCACCTCGGTGTGGATCGTGGAGCAGGGCGCGGTGAAGCTGGTGCCGGTGACCATCGGCGGCGTGGCCGGCAACGACATCGTGCTGTCCAGCGGCGTGAAGGCTGGCCAGACCGTGGTGACGGCCGGCGTGAACCTGCTCAAGCCGGGCCAGAAGGTCAAGATCCTCGGTAACGACGGGGTCGGCAAATGAAGGAAGGATTCAACCTCTCACGCTGGGCGCTGGAGCATATCCCGCTGACCCGCTACCTGATCGCGGTGCTGCTCATCGGCGGCGCGCTCAGCTATTCCAATCTCGGCCAGGATGAAGATCCGCCGTTCACCTTCCGCGCAATGGTGGTGCGCGCCAACTGGCCGGGAGCCACCTCGCTGCAGATGGCCGAGCAGGTCACCGACAAGCTGGAGAAAAAGCTGCAGGAAACGCCGGATATCGACGAGATTTCCAGCTATTCCAAGCCTGGCGAAACCACCATCATCCTCAAGCTGCGCGAGTCGGCGCCGCCCAAGGAAGTGGCGCAGTCCTGGTATCAGGTGCGCAAGAAGATCGGCGATATCCGCGGCACGCTGCCGTCCGGCGTGCAGGGGCCGTTCTTCAATGATGAGTTCGGCGATACCTACGGTTCCATCTTCGCGCTGTCCGGCGACGGCTTTACCTATGCCGAGATGAAGGACTACGCCGACTTCGTGCGCCAGCAGCTGCTGGGTGTGCCGCTGGTGTCCAAGGTGGAATTGTTCGGCGTGCAGGACGAGAAAATCAACATTGAGTTCTCGCACAAGAAGTTTGCGCAGCTGGGCATCCCGTTTGAAGCCATCGTCAACCAGATCGCTACCCAGAACTCGGTGGAAGCCACCGGCGTGCTGGTGACGCCGACCGATAACCTGCAGGTGCGGGTCACAGGCGCGCTCAAGACCGTCAAGGACCTGGAAGACCTGGAGCTGCGCGCCAACGGCACCACTTTCCGCCTCGGCGACTTCGCGACCATCAAGCGCGAGTATCAAGACCCGCCGGGCAACAAGATGCGCTTCAACGGCAAGGAAGTGATCGGCCTCGGCGTGTCGATGGAGAAGGGCGGCAACATCATCCAGCTGGGCAAGCACATGGAAAAAACCGTGCGCGAGATGAAGGCCAAGCTGCCGGTTGGTATCGAGCTGGAGCGCGTGTCGGATCAGCCGGAGGCCGTGAAAGCCTCGGTGGGCGAATTCGTGCACACGCTGATTGAAGCGGTGTTGATCGTGCTGGCGGTGAGCTTCGTCGCGCTGGGCCTTCACAGCAAGCCCAAGCTGCGCCTCGACGTGCGTCCGGGCCTGGTGGTGGCGCTGAGTATTCCGCTGGTGCTGTCGGTGACTTTCCTGTTCATGCGCATGCTGGATATCGACCTGCACAAGATTTCGCTGGGTGCGCTGATCATTGCGCTGGGGCTGCTGGTTGACGACGCCATCATTGCGGTTGAAATGATGGTGCGCAAGATGGAAGAGGGCATGTCGCGCTTCGACGCCGCCACCTTTGCCTACAAGTCGACCGCGATTCCGATGCTGACCGGCACGCTGATCACGGTGGCGGGCTTCCTGCCGATTGGCCTGGCCAAGTCGGCGGCCGGCGAGTACACCTTCTCGCTGTTCTCGGTGAACGCGCTGGCACTGGTGATTTCGTGGGTGGTGGCGGTGACCTTCACGCCTTACCTCGGCTACGTGCTGCTGAAAGTGAAACCGCATGCCGATGGCGGCAGCGAGCACGACCTGTTCGATACGCCGGGCTTCCGCAAGTTCCGCGCTCTGGTCAACTGGTGCGTGGAATTCCGCTGGATCACCATCGGCGCCACGCTGGCGGTGTTTGCGCTGGGCGTGTACGGCTTCAAGTTCATCGAGAAGCAGTTCTTCCCCGATTCCAGCCGTCCCGAGCTGATGGTGGAGATGTGGACGCCGGAAGGCACGACCTTTGCCGCCAACGAGGCGCAAGTGAAGAAGTTCGAAGCGTTCATCCGCAAGCAGGAGGGCGTGGTCAGCGTGACCAGCTACGTGGGCACCGGTTCGCCGCGCTTCTACCTGCCGCTGGACCAGATTTTCCCGCAGACGAACGTGTCGCAAATCGTGGTGCTGCCAAAGGACCTGCACGCCCGCGCCGCACTGCGCGACAAGATCGTCGACGTCTTCAAGCACGACTTCCCGGAAGTGCGTGGCCGCGTCAAGCTGCTGCCGAACGGACCGCCGGTGCCGTATCCGGTGCAGTTCCGCGTCACCGGAGGCGAGGTGGACAAGGTGCGCGCGATTGCCGACCAGGTCAAGGACATCATGCGCGCCAACCCGAATACTCTCGGCGTCAACGACAACTGGAACGAGTCGATCAAGGTGCTGCGCCTGGATCTCGACCAGGACAAGATGCGCGCGCTGGGCGTGACCTCGCAAACCGTGATGCGCGCGGCGAACACCATTTTGTCCGGCACCGCCATCGGCCAGTTCCGTGAAGGCATCAAGCTGATCGATATCCAGATCCGCCAGCCGATCGAGGAGCGCAACACCATCGCCGTGCTGAACGACACCAACATTCCGACCGCCAGCGGCAAGTCGGTGCCGATCAGCCAGCTGGCGCGGGCGCACTTCGTGTGGGAGCCGGGCGTGGTGTGGCGGGAAGGGCGCGACTGGGCGATTACCGTGCAGTCGGACGTGGCCGATAACATCCAGGGCCCGACCGTCTCCGGCCAGATCGAGCCGCAGCTGAAGGCGCTGCGCGATGCGCTGCCGGCCGGCTATGCCATCACCGTCAAAGGTGCGGCCTCGGACAGCGGCGCTGCGGAAGCCTCGATTGCGGCCAACCTGCCGCTGGCGATCTTCCTGATCTTCACGCTGCTGATGCTGCAGCTGCATAGCTTCTCGCGATCGCTGCTGGTGTTCCTGACCGGACCGCTGGGCGTGGCGGGGGCGGCGATGGCGCTGCTGGTGCTGGGCCGTCCGCTGGGCTTCGTGGCCAACCTCGGCATCATCGCGCTGTTCGGCATGATCATCCGCAACTCGGTGATCCTGGTCGACCAGATCGAGCAGGACATCAAGGCTGGCCACGATGCCTGGACCGCCATCGTCGAATCGGCGGTGCGCCGCTGCCGTCCGATCATCCTGACAGCCGCTGCTGCCGCGCTGGCAATGATCCCGTTGTCGCGCTCGGTATTCTGGGGACCGATGGCAGTGGCCATCATGGGCGGCCTGATCCTGGCCACGGCACTGACTTTGTTGTTCCTGCCGGCGTTGTATGCGGCGTGGTTCAGAGTGAAGCGGCCCGGCTAACGTGAGACGGGTGCCTCGGCTTTCGGCTGCTCAGGAGTCTGAGCAGCCGAAACAGCGGCTTGCGGTGGGCAGGGAGGGCAATTGTACGGCTGGCTACGAGCCAGGAAAAAGGCGGCCGCATTCAGTAGTGCAATTGCGCCGATTATCCGCCACGTTAGCGCATGCAATTCTCTTTGGAGATCTTCTTTGGTGACGTAATTTGAGCGAATAACTGCCACGTCCGTCTTAAGTACGGCCACATCTCTTTCCAAGGCTGCGATTCGAGATTCCATCGTTTGATGATCCTCGCCGTGATCTTGATTGTCAATCGAAGCAGCGGGTAGGGGATTTGGGCTCATGGCTGTGGCTTTCGCTTGTCGATGAGGGAAAGATCATCGTAGGCCTATGTTGGTGGAGCGTTTTGAGCGAGATCAATGCCTACAAAACAGGCGTTTTTCGCAGTGAAATCGATAAAAAAACGCGGAATGTTGGCTACATAGTAAAAATCGTCACCATTCCGCTAAAAACCCGTTAGAATACCGCGTTGAAGTTGAAAGCTCCTGCGTATAAAGCAGGAAGAGGGCGACCGTTTTCACTTATGGGTCGCCCTTTGCTTTTGTGCAAACATGCCGCGAGGATGGCGAAATTGGTAGACGCACCAGGTTTAGGTCCTGACGCCAGCAATGGTGTGGGGGTTCGAGTCCCCCTCCTCGCACCAACTGTATTTCTTATTTTTTGGACGATTTTTTAACATGGCAACTGCAGTCGAAACCTTGGGCAAACTCGAACGTCGTATCACGATCTCCTTCCCGCTGACCGAAGTCCGCGCTGAAGTTGAGAAGCGCCTGAAAGTGCAAGCCAAAACGGCTAAGGCACCAGGCTTCCGTCCGGGCAAAGTTCCTCTGAAAATGGTCGCAGCACAATACGGTTATCAAATCGAAACCGAAGTGCTGAATGATAAAGTTGGCCGCGCTTTCAACGACGCCGCAAACGAAGCCCAGCTGCGCGTTGCTGGCTACCCGAACATCGAACCGAAGCAGGAATCGCCAGCCGGCGTTCTGACCTTCGACGCGACCTTCGAAGTCTACCCGGAAGTCGAAATCGGCGACCTGACCAAGGTTGAAATCGAAACCGTCAAGGCCGAAGTCAGCGACGCTGAAATCGACAAGACCATCGAAATCCTGCGCAAGCAGCGCGTGCACTTCCACACCAAAGGTGAAGCTGGCGAACACGGCGACGGCGGCGAAGCCATCGCTGCCAACGGCGACCGCGTGACCGTGGACTTCGTCGGCTCGATCGACGGCGTGGAATTCCCAGGCGGTAAAGCCGAAGGCTACCCGTTCGTGCTGGGCGAAGGCCGCATGCTGCCAGAATTCGAAGCCGCCACCGTCGGCCTGAAAGTGGGCGAGTCGAAGACCTTCCCGCTGTCGTTCCCAGAGGACTACCATGGCAAGGACGTGGCCGGTAAAACCGCCTCGTTCACCATCACCCTGCAAAAGCTGGAGTGGGCCCACCTGCCGGAAGTTGACGCAGAATTCGCCAAATCGCTGGGCGTGGCCGATGGCGACGTCGCTAAAATGCGCGAAGACATCAAAGTCAACCTGGAGCGTGAAGTCGCCGGCCGCGTGAAAGCACGCAACAAAGAAGCCGTGATGGAAACCCTGGTGAAAACCGCCACCCTGGAAGTGCCGAAATCGCTGATCGCTCAGGACACCGAGCGTCTGGCTGAAATGACCCGCCAGGACATGGCTCAGCGCGGCATGAATGTCAAGGACGTGCCATTCCCACCAGAACTGTTCGCAGAAAAAGCCGAGCGTCGCGTACGCCTGGGCCTGATCCTGTCGCAACTGGTTGGCGAAAACAACCTGCAAGCGCAGCCAGAGCAAGTGAAAGCCCAGATCGAAGACTTCGCACAAAGCTACGAAGATCCACGTGAAGTGCTGAAGTACTACTACAGCGACCGTCGTCGTCTGGCCGAAGTCGAAGCCCTTGTATTGGAAGAAAACGTCGTCAACTATGTCCTGGGCCTGTCGAAGACTTCGTCCAAGGTAATCGCCTTTGACGAACTGATGGGAAGCAACGCACAAGCGTAATTCAGTTAGGTTAGAATCAAGACGGCGCCATCGCCGTCATCCCGGCGAAGGCCGGGATCCATGCTGAGCATGCGCTCTATGGGTCCCGGCCTTCGCCGGGACGACGATGGTGGTCCGTTTCTAAACCGCTGCTTCACAAGGAAATAGAATGACTGGTATGAACCGAAATCCGGCGTTGGACACCGAAATGCTCGGCCTGGTGCCGATGGTGGTGGAACAAAGCGGTCGCGGCGAGCGCTCTTACGACATCTACTCGCGTCTGCTCAAGGAACGTATTATCTTCATGGTCGGTCCGGTCAACGACCAGATGGCCAATCTGGTGGTCGCCCAGCTGCTGTTCCTGGAAAGCGAAAATCCAGACAAGGACATCTCGCTGTACATCAACTCCCCAGGCGGCTCCGTGAGCGCTGGCCTCGCGATCTACGATACGATGCAGTTCATCAAGCCTGACGTATCGACGCTGTGCACCGGCATCGCCGCCTCGATGGGCGCGTTCCTGCTGGCCGCGGGCGCCAAGGGCAAGCGCTTCTCGCTGCCGAACTCGCGCATCATGATTCACCAGCCGTCGGGCGGCTCGCAGGGCATGGCCTCGGATATCGAAATCCAGGCCAAGGAAATCCTGTACCTGCGCCATCGCCTGAACTCGATCATGGCGGAACGCAGCGGCCAAACCGTGGAGCAGATCGCCAAAGACACCGATCGTGACCGTTTCATGTCGGCCGAAGAAGCGGTAGAGTACGGTCTGATCGACAAAATGTTGACCAACCGGGCTTGATGCAAGCTTTGCAGCATTGCTAGAAAAAACGCTCGGGCGATTAATCGTTCGGGCGTTTCGTTTTTATTTCGGGTAGCATGTGCATGTAGGCGGAGTTTCCGCGCCGCATTGCACCGTACTTGCATCCTGTAACCAAAGAAAACTGCCCATGTCAGACAAAAAATCCTCCAGCGGCGAAAAACTTCTGTACTGCTCGTTCTGCGGCAAAAGCCAGCACGAGGTGAAGAAACTCATCGCCGGCCCATCGGTCTTCATCTGCGATGAGTGCATCGACCTGTGCAATGACATCATCCGCGACGAGACCTCGGCCATCGAATCGGTGACGGGCGCCAAGTCGGACCTGCCAACCCCGCATGAAATCAAGGACTTGCTGGACCAGTACGTGATCGGCCAGCAAACTGCCAAGCGCATCCTGTCGGTGGCGGTGTACAACCACTACAAGCGCCTCAAGCACCTGGGCAAGAAAGACGACGTCGAACTGGCCAAGTCCAACATCCTGCTGGTCGGTCCTACCGGCTCCGGCAAGACCCTGCTGGCGCAGACCCTGGCACGCATGCTGAACGTGCCGTTCGTGATCGCCGACGCCACCACGCTGACCGAAGCCGGCTACGTGGGCGAGGACGTCGAGAACATCATCCAGAAGCTGTTGCAAAGTTGCAACTACGATGTCGACAAGGCCCAGCGCGGCATCGTCTACATCGACGAGATCGACAAGATTTCGCGCAAGTCGGACAACCCATCGATCACCCGCGACGTGTCGGGCGAGGGCGTCCAGCAGGCGCTGCTGAAACTGATCGAAGGCACCATGGCGTCGGTGCCGCCACAAGGCGGCCGCAAGCATCCTAACCAGGACTTCGTGCAGATCGACACCACCAACATCATGTTCATTTGCGGCGGCGCGTTTGACGGCCTGGCCAAGGTGATCGAGAACCGTTCGGAAAAATCCGGCATCGGTTTCGGCGCCTCGGTGAAGAGCAAGTCCGAGCGCAACGTCAGCGAAGTGCTGATGGAAGCGGAGCCGGAAGATCTGATCAAGTTCGGCCTGATCCCTGAACTGGTGGGCCGTCTGCCGGTGGTAGCCACCTTGGCCGAGCTGACCGAAGAAGCGCTGATCCAGATCCTGGTCGAGCCGAAGAACGCCCTGATCAAGCAGTATTCCAAGCTGCTGGAAATGGAAGGCGCGGAACTGGAAATCCGTCCGGCCGCACTGCACGCGATCGCCAAGAAAGCGCTGGCGCGCAAGACCGGCGCCCGCGGCCTGCGTTCGATCCTGGAGCACGCGCTGCTCGATACGATGTACGAATTGCCAAACGAAACCAACGTCACCAAAGTGGTTATTGATGAGAATACCATCACCAGTGGCGCTAAACCTTTGTTGATTTATCAGGAGCAGGCCAAAGCCTCTGGTGAGAATTAAATAACTTGTGCACACTTGCCCCACTCAGCAGCAAAATTCATTTCGCATCCGTGGGGCAAGGCGGTACAATAAAAATCAATAAAAGACTTCAGGCTTCATTCGAAAAGCCACTCGTGACGCCCTCGTCGCGCGTGGCTTTTTTATTTGATGGTCTTTTAGAGTAGGACGCGGGCTTTCTTTGAAAAACATTCTTTTTATAAGGGAATTATTTCTTGTAGTTCGGTCTTGTGATTTGGCAAAACAGCGCCCACATCATAATCACGCTTTCACATAAGGTACGCCATGACAACTTCCAAATTAACTGAGCAAACTCAACTGCCGTTATTGCCGCTGCGGGACGTCGTCGTATTTCCGCATATGGTGATACCGCTGTTCGTAGGGCGCCCAAAATCGATCAAGGCGCTGGAAGCCGCGATGGAGCAAGGCAAGAGCATCATGCTTGCCGCGCAAAAAGCCGCTGCCAAGGACGAACCTTCTGCTTCCGATATCTATGAAATTGGTTGCGTGGCCAATATTCTGCAAATGCTGAAACTGCCGGACGGCACCGTGAAGGTGCTGGTCGAAGGCGCTCAGCGCGCGCGCATCAACAAAATCACCGACACGCCGACGCACTTCGTGGCCGACTTGACGCCGCTCGATTCCGAGCTGGGCGACGATTCGGAAATCGAAGCCATGCGCCGTGCGATCGTTCAGCAGTTCGACCAGTACGTCAAGCTGAACAAGAAAATCCCTCCTGAGATCCTGGCTTCGCTGTCGGGCATTGACGACGCCGGCCGCCTGGCCGACACCGTGGCCGCCCACCTGCCGCTCAAGCTCGAGCAGAAGCAAGTCATCCTCGAGATCTTCAGCGTGGCCAAGCGGCTGGAACACCTGCTGGGCCAGCTCGAAGGCGAGCTGGACATTCTGCAGGTCGAGAAGCGCATCCGTGGCCGCGTCAAGCGCCAGATGGAGAAGTCGCAGCGCGAGTACTATCTGAATGAACAGGTCAAGGCCATCCAGAAAGAACTGGGCGAGGGCGAAGACGGCGCCGACCTGGACGAGCTGGAGAAGAAGGTCGCCATGGCCAAGATGCCGAAAGAGGCACTGGACAAGGCTACCGCCGAGCTGAAGAAGCTGAAGCTGATGTCGCCAATGTCGGCCGAAGCCACCGTGGTGCGCAACTACATCGACACCCTGGTCAGCCTGCCGTGGAAGAAAAAATCCAAGGTCAACAACGACCTGTCCAACGCCGAGAAGGTGCTGGAAGGCGATCACTACGGCCTGGAAAAAGTCAAAGAACGCATCCTGGAATACCTCGCGGTGCAGCAGCGCGTCGACAAGCTGAAGGCGCCGATCCTGTGCTTCGTCGGTCCTCCAGGCGTGGGTAAAACCTCGCTGGGCCAGTCGATTGCCCGCGCGACCAACCGCAAGTTCGTGCGCATGGCGCTGGGCGGCGTGCGTGACGAGGCCGAGATCCGCGGTCACCGTCGTACCTACATCGGCTCGATGCCGGGCAAGGTGCTGCAATCGCTGGCCAAAGTCGGCGTGCGCAACCCGCTGTTCCTGCTGGACGAGATCGACAAGATGGGCGCAGATTTCCGCGGCGATCCTTCGTCGGCGCTGCTGGAGGTGCTGGATCCTGAACAGAACCACACCTTCTCGGACCACTACATCGAGGTCGACTTCGACCTGTCGGATGTGATGTTCGTGGCGACCTCGAACTCGTTCAACATTCCGCCGGCCCTGCTGGACCGCATGGAAGTGATCCGCCTGTCGGGCTACACCGAAGACGAGAAGACCAGCATCTCGCAGCGCTACCTGTTGCCGAAGCAGATCAAGAACAACGGCCTCAAAGAGGACGAGATCTCGGTCAGCGAAGCGGCGCTGCGCGACATCATCCGCTACTACACCCGCGAAGCCGGCGTACGCTCGCTGGAACGCGAAGTGTCGAAGATCTGCCGCAAGGTGGTGAAGATGCTGTTGCTGAAGAAGTCGGAAAAGAAAGTGACCGTCACGCCGAAAAACCTGGACAAGTTCCTGGGCGTGCGCCGCTACGACTTCGGCGTGGCCGAGAAGGAAAACCAGATCGGCCAGGTGGTCGGCCTGGCATGGACCGAAGTGGGCGGCGATCTGCTGACCATCGAAGCCGTGCAAATGCCGGGCAAGGGCGGGGTGATCCGCACCGGCACCTTGGGCGACGTCATGAAAGAGTCGATCGAAGCAGCCCGCACCGTGGTGCGCAGCCGCGCCAATCGCCTCGGCATCAAGAACGAAGTGTTTGAAAAGAGCGACATCCACATCCACGTGCCGGAAGGCGCGACGCCAAAAGACGGTCCGTCCGCCGGCGCTGCGATGACCGTGGCGATGGTGTCGGTGTTCACCGGCATCCCGGTGCGCGCCGATGTGGCGATGACCGGCGAGATCACGCTGCGCGGCGAAGTATTGCCGATCGGCGGCTTGAAGGAAAAACTGCTGGCGGCCCAGCGCGGTGGCATCAAGACCGTGCTGATCCCTGAGCAGAACGTCAAGGATCTGGCCGACATTCCGGACAACGTCAAAAACAAGCTGGAAATCGTGCCAGTGCGTTGGATCGACAAAGTGCTGGAAATCGCGCTGGAACGCCAGCCTGAACCGCTGACCGAAACCGCGCCGGTGGAGGCCGTGGCAGCTGCCGCGACCAAAGCCGACGGGCAGGGCGAAGTGGTAAAACACTAACTGTTTTATCTGCAATGCCATTAAAACGGGCGCTTTAATAGCGCCCGTTTTTTATTTTTACTTATTTTTCTATTGTGCAGCCTTGACACGATAGTGGGCTGGCTTGTTTAATACGGCCTGAAATTTTTGAGTTCCCGATATTTTATCGGGAGCAGATATAACCTTAGTCACGGGGAATTGCTTTGAATAAGACTGAATTGATCGACCATATCGCCACCACCGCTGATATTTCGAAAGCGGCAGCTGCCCGCGCGCTGGATGCTGTGATCGACGGCGTTACCACCAGCCTGCAGAAAAACGACAGCGTGACCCTGGTCGGCTTTGGCACCTTCTCCGTGAGCGAACGCGCTGCCCGCACCGGCCGCAATCCGCGCACCAAAGAAGAGATCGTTATCGACGCAGCGAAAGTTCCTAAATTTAAAGCTGGTAAAGCTTTGAAAGATGCTGTAAACTAACGGACTTCGGTAAGCAGCAGCGGCAACAAAGCTGCTTATCAGGCAAATGGGCGGTTAGCTCAGTTGGTAGAGCGGAGCCCTTACAAGGCTTAGGTCGGGAGTTCGAGCCTCTCACCGCCCACCAAAAAACATTTGCCAAAAGTTAAGTTGTACTGTAGTATGTAGCACCTTGATATTCAGCTGGAGCGGTAGTTCAGTTGGTTAGAATACCGGCCTGTCACGCCGGGGGTCGCGGGTTCGAGCCCCGTCCGCTCCGCCAACAAATATCAAGCAAAGTAAGACGACGTCATACCGTTTAGGAGCGGTAGTTCAGTTGGTTAGAATACCGGCCTGTCACGCCGGGGGTCGCGGGTTCGAGCCCCGTCCGCTCCGCCAGAATATAGAAACCCGCAGCTTTTAATTAAGCTGCGGGTTTTTTGTTTTACGGCCCGATATTCAAAAGAATATAGCCCACGGCAACATTCATTACTTTCTGCTGTGCGATTAAGAAATATGATCGTGATCTGGTCTGTTCTAGTGCTAAAATGCAAATTCAGTTGTTCGCATATAAACATAACAGAGGGATACCATGTTCGCCAAAAAACTCGCCATCGCCGCAGCCCTGCTGGCCGCTACCAGCGCTCACGCAGCCACCACCGTATTTTCCGATAACTTCGACGGCGATAGTCCGTTGCTGAACGCCACGTCGTTCGCTGGCGGCTGGGCCGTCAACAGCGGCACCGTCGACATCATCGGCCAAACCGGTGGCTGGGACCTGATCCCGGGTAACGGCTACTACATCGACCTGGATGGCTCGACCGGCCAGGCTGGCGTGTTCTCCAACTCGGTTACCGTCAATGCCGGCCAGACCTACACCCTGAGCTTCTTGCTGGCCGGCAACCAGCGCGCCGCCTACGGCACCGGTGGCGATAGCGTGACCGTCACTTTCGGCACCAGCAGCCAGGTGATCAGCCGCGCTGAAACCGATGGTTTCCAGACTTTCACGCTGAGCTACACCGCGCTGGCAGACGGCAATGCCGCATTCAGCTTCCATAACGCCGGTGGCGACAATATCGGCGCGCTGCTGGACAATGTTTCGGTGACGGCTGTGCCGGAACCGTCCACTTACGGCATGCTGCTGGCCGGTCTGGGCCTGGTGGGCGCTGTGGCGCGCCGCCGTCGCCAGGGCTGATCCGCAACATGGCCGTTTTGCCAAGGATTGCCCTTGCTATAGAGGGGTGTGCACTGTAAAATCCGGCAACCGGAATTGGCGAACGCGAGTTCGCCTTTTTTGTATGTGCAAGCCCCATCAATCCGAATTGGCAGACCATGTTTGAATTTATTCGTACCCATCAACGCTTGATGCAGATTTTCCTGGCCATCATCATCGTGCCATCGTTTGCATTTGTCGGTATCGGCAGTTACAAGAGCTTTGGCGATGACGCCGGCACCATCGCCAAGATCGATGGCAAGCCGCTGACCCAGCAGGAATTCGATAACGCCGTGCGCAACCAGCTGGACAGCTATCGCCAGCGCCTGGGCGCGCAGTTCGACCAGAAGATGTTTGACACGCCAGAGTTCAAGCAGAACGTGCTGGACCAGCTGATCGCGCAGCGCGCCATCGCCGCTGAAGTCATCCACTCCAACCTGAACGTGACCGATGCCCAGTTGCAGAAAGCCATCGTCGACATGTTCGGCGGCCCGGCCAACTTCAATATGGACACCTACAAGCAGGTGCTGGCCGCGCAAGGCCTGCGTCCGGTCGACAACGACGCCCGTATGCGCCGCGAACTGGCGCTGCAGCAGCTGGCGGTTGCCGTCGAAGGCACCGGCTTTGCGCCGCGCACCGTGGCCAAGTCGCTGTCCGATATCGCCGCGCAGGAACGCGAAGTGCAGGAACTGCTGCTGCCGGTGACCGACTTCGTACCGCAGGTGAAAGTCACCGACGAGATGGTCAAGGCCTTCTACGACAAGAACGCCAAGCAGTTCGAAGTGCCTGAGCAGGCCAAGATCGAATACGTGGTGTTCAACAACGACGCGGTGATGAGCCAGGTCAGCGTGAGCGACACCGAAGTGTCGGACTACTACGCCAAGAACACCGCGCAATTCACCACGCCGGAAACTCGCCGCGCCAGCCACATCCTGATCGCCGTGAAAAAAGGCGCCAGCGCTGCCGACACCGCGACCGCCAAGGCCAAGGCCGAAGCCATCCTGGCCGAGGTGCGCAAGGCGCCGGCCGACTTCGGCAAAATCGCCAAAGCCAAGTCGGAAGATCCGGGCTCGGCAGAGCAGGGCGGCGACCTGGGCCTGATCGAAAAAGGCCTGCTGGTTGCGCCGGTGGAAAACGCCATCGGCAAGCTGAAGCAGGGTGAGATCAGCGATCTGGTGCAGTCGGAATTCGGCTTCCACATTCTGACCGTGACCGAACTGAAACCTGCCGTGGCCAAGCCGCTGGACGCGGTCAAGGGCGACGTGGCCGACCTGCTGAAAAAGCAGAAGGCAGCGAAGAAATACTCGGAGATGGCCGAAGCCTTCACCAACACCGTGTACGAGCAATCGGACAGCCTGAAACCAGTGGCTGACAAGCTGGGCCTGAAGATCGAAACCGCTGCCAACGTGTCGCGCAATCCATCGCCGGCAGCTGGTCCTGCACCGTACAACAACGCCAAGTTCCTGGCCGCGCTGTTCTCGAACGATTCGATCAGCAACAAGCGCAACACTGAAGCTGTGGAAACCGCGCCGAGCACCCTGGTGGCCGGCCGCATCGTGGAATTCAAGCCTGCTAGCAAGCGTCCGCTGGCTGAAGTCGACGCCGCCATTCGCCAGCGCGTGACGATGGAAGAAGCCGCCAAGCTGGCCGCCAAGGCTGGCGAAGAGAAACTGGCTGCCTTCAAGAAATCGGGCGAGGCCAATGGTTTCGGCGCCGCCAAGCTGGTCTCGCGCTCCAAACCTGAAGGCATCAACGGCCTGGCCATGCAAGCTGTCATGAAGGCCGATACCACCAAGCTTCCAGCCTACGTGGGCGTGGAGGTGCCAGGCATGGGTTACGGCCTGTACCGCATCGGCAAGGTGCAGCAGCCAGCGCAGCAGGACGAAGCGCAGCGCAAGCAGGAAGCCGACCAGATCGGCAACCTGATCGCCCAGCAGGAGATGGCACAGTACGTTGAACTGCTGAAGCAAAAAGCCAAAGTGAAAGTGCTGAAGCCGATCGCATCGGCGACCACCGTCACCGAAGTGAAGTAAGAACTAAAAGGGCCGCTTGAAGCGGCCCTTTTTTATTGGCTGATGAGTTGCCGCGCGGCGGCAGCGAAGGACGCGTCGTCAATGTCCGCCAGCTGCAGCGGCACGGCCTGCGCGTACTTGCTGAAATTGCGGTCGATTGAGCGCAGGTAGGCGGGATCGTAGTGTTGTTGCAGCAGCTGTTCCACCAGCTCCGGCATCCGGCCTGCTTGCGACATGGCCTGCCAACTGGCGATCTTCTCCTTGCCGTGCAGTTGCGTCAGATGTTCGAGTTGGCCGTTGAGCGACTCCGGGCTGGCGAGGAAGTGGGTGTATTCCTCCATCAACAGGCGCACGCGATTCGGCAGCGACAGCGTCATGGCGATGCAGTCCGAAGCGCGCATGGTCTCCATCAGCGCGGCCGGCACGCGCAGATTGCCGACCTTTTTACTCTCTGCCTCCACAAACACCGGGCGCGCCGGGTCGAAGCGGCGCAGCTGATTCCATATCAGCGTTTCAAACGCCTTCTGGCTTGGCTGCGGCTGCGACGGCAGGTGGCCCAGCACCGAGCCGCGGTGCGCGGCCAGCTGTTCCAGGTCCAGTACTTGCGCCCCTTGCGCGGCCAGTACTTCCAGCAGGCGGCTCTTGCCGCTGCCGGTCGTGCCGCAAATCACTTTGAATTGCAATGCCGGTGCGTGTTCCAGTGCGGCGTTGACCTCCTGCCGGAAGGCCTTGTAGCCGCCTTCGAGCTGCACCACCGGCCAGCCGATCTTGGCCAGGATATGCGCCATCGAGCCGCTGCGGTTGCCGCCGCGCCAGCAGTAAATCAGCGGCCGCCATTCGCGCGGCTGGTCGATCCAGAGGTCTTCGATATATTGGGCGATGTTCTTGGCAACCAGCGCCGCGCCCACCTTCTTGGCTTCAAACGAGCCGACTTGCTTGTACATGGTGCCGACGCGGATGCGCTGCTCGTCGTCCAGCACCGGCGCGTTGATGGCGCCGGGCAGGTGGTCAAGCGCAAACTCGCCGGGACTGCGGGCGTCGATGATGGCATCGAAGGTGTCGAGTTGCGACAGCACCTGGTCGATGCTCAGGATTTCAGGGTACTTCATTTAGCCTTGATGGTTTTTTGCAGGGTGGGCCAGATATTGGCGAGAATAATCGGGTGCGCTTCGGCCAGCGGGTGCAGGCGGTCGGGCTGGAACAGCTGCGGCTTATCGGCCACGCCATCCAGCATGAACGGCACCAGCGGCGCCTTGATGTCCTTGCTCAGCGTGCCGTACATGGCGAAGAATTTGTCGGCATAGTCGCGGCCATAGTTGGGCGGCATGCGCATGCCGATCAACATCACCTTGGCGTCGGCCTTGACGGCAGCCTCGCTCATGGCGCGCAGATTGGCTTCGGCGGCGGGCACTGGCAGGCCGCGCAGGCCGTCGTTGGCGCCCAGTTCGATCACGACCACGTCAGGCTTGTGCTTGGCCAGCAGGGCCGGCAGGCGCGAGCGGCCGCCGCTGGTGGTCTCGCCGCTGACGCTGGCGTTGACCACCACCGCGTCGATATTATTCTGCTTGAGTTTTTGCTCGGCCAGCGCGACCCAGCCGGCGCCGCGCGAGAGGCCGTACTCGGCCGATAAACTATCCCCGAGCACAAGCACCGTTTTTGGTGCAGAATAGGCGCTCGCCGCTGCCGATAACAAGAGCAGGGCGGCCAGGAACTTTCCAGATAAACGATTTAACATATTCAGCATGCCCGATTTTCCTAATGCGTCTACTCATTTCATGCCGGATGGACCGGCTGTGTCGTCTTCGTCGGCGCCGGTGACGGCGGCTTCTGTGCATCCGGCCATTGCTGTCAGCGGCCTGGCCAAGCGCGTGGCCGATGCCAGCGGCGAACTGACCATTTTGCACGAGGTGGATTTTACCGTGCAAAAGGCAGAGACGCTGGCAATCGTTGGCGCTTCCGGTTCCGGCAAGTCGACTTTGCTTGGCTTACTGGCGGGGCTGGACACGCCCAGCGCCGGCAAAGTGGTGCTGGACGGTGTAGACATTTATGCACTGGATGAAGACGGTCGCGCCGCGCTGCGCAAGGAAAAGCTGGGTTTTGTGTTCCAGTCGTTCCAGCTGCTGGCCCATTTGACGGCGCTGGAAAACGTCATGCTGCCGCTGGAGCTGGCCGGCGTGGCCGGTGCGCGCGAGCGGGCCGAAGCCATGCTGGCGCGGGTGGGCCTGTCCAGCCGCTTGAAGCATTATCCGAAATACCTGTCAGGCGGCGAGCAGCAGCGCGTGGCCTTGGCGCGCGCCTTCGTGACCGAGCCGCCGCTGCTGTTTGCCGACGAGCCGACCGGCAGCCTCGATGCCGCCACCGGCGAAGCGGTGATCCAGCTGATGTTCGAATTGAACCGCCAGCACGGTTCGACGCTGGTGCTGGTCACGCACGACCAGGCCATGGCGGCGCGCTGCCGCCGCACCATCACCATCGCTGCAGGGCGGCTGGTCTGAGCCACGTCGTTCCGGCGCAGGCCGGAACCCAATTGAGTGCATGCGGACTTGGATTCCGGCCTGCGCCGGAATGACGTGCTAGCGGCCGTGGTGCTGGACCATGCGGTTCAGCGCCACGCGGATGGCGGGGATCAGTTCGGCCGCAGTGAGGCCGATCGGCCCTATACCTTCAGTCACGAGTACATCCGCTGCCATGCCGTGCAGCCAGACCGCCGCCAGCGCCGCTTCCCACTGCGGCCAGCCTTGCGCCAGCAGCGCGCCGCATAACCCTGCCAGCACGTCGCCAGTGCCGGCCGTCGCCAGTGCCGGGTTGCCGGTGGTGTTAATCACCGCATCGCCGCTCGGTGCGGCCACGATGGTCCCCGATCCTTTCAGCACCACCACCGAATGCAGCCGCGAGGCCAGCTCGCGCGCGGCCGCGAGGCGGTCGGCTTGTACGGCGGCGATGCTGGTGCCCAGCAGCCGTGCTGCTTCCAGCGGATGCGGCGTCAGCACCACGGCGGCTGGACGCTGTGCCAGCGCCGTTTGCAGTGCGGTATCGCCGGCCAGCAGGTTGAGCGCGTCGGCATCGGCCAGCAGCGCGCTGCCGCAGCCGATGGCACGGGCCAGCAAGTCATGCGCGGTACGTGCAGTGCCCAGGCCCGGCCCGACCACCAGCGTGGCCAGGCTGAAGTCAAAATCAGCGGCGAGGCGACACATCAATTCTGGCTGCCCCGGATCGCAAGCCAGCGCATCTTCCGCAAACAATGCGTAGACACGGCCGGCGCCACTGTTCAGCGCAGCGCGCGCGGCAAGGACAGGCGCGCCGCTCATGCCCCGCGCGCCGCCGATTACCGCCACATTGCCGTAGCTGCCCTTGTGCGAGTTGTGGCGCCGCGCGCGCAAATGGCGCGAGAAGAATTTGACGTCGTTCAGGTGCAGCTGCGCCGGCGCGAAGTGGTTCGGATCGATATCCAGCCGCGCCACGTCGACCAGACCCGCGTAATCGCGGCCATCGCAGGTGTGCAGGCCCGGCTTGTTGCCGATGAAGGTGAGGGTGTGGGTGGCATGGACGGCGATGCCGTCCGGCCCGACCACGCAACCGGTATCGGCATCCAGTCCGCTCGGGACGTCCAGCGCCAGCACGGCGCAGCGCAACTGGTTGACGATGTTCACCAGTTCGCGGAACGCACCGTCCAGCGGGCGTTTCAGACCGATGCCAAACAGCCCATCCACCACCAGGTTCCAGTCGGTGTTGCCAATGTCGGCGTCGTCCCACTCGCGGAAGCGGGCGTCGCTGAGTTTTGCGCGCTGCAATGCAGCATCGCGCTCCGGCGACGACGCGCCTTGCGGTGCGAAGTGAATCAGCGTGACTTGCGCGCCAGTGTAGGAAATATGGGCCGCCGCTTCCAGCGCATCGCCGCCGTTGTCGCCGGGGCCGGCCAGCACCAGCACGCGCGCGTGCGCGGTCGAGAATGGGAGCTTGTCCAGCGCCGCGTTGGCACTGGCTTGCCCGGCACGCTGCATCAGCGCGCCCGGTGGCAGCGCGGCGGCTGCGGCGCGCTCGATGGCGCGGATTTCAGCGACGGTGTAGAGAGGGTTCATGGTGACATATTAGCATCTAAATTTCTCTAACGGCTGCTGGTGTGCGACGCTCCGCCCGCACTACAATAGACGCTTCACAGCTTAACGAGGCAAGGCATGGATTGGCAATTCTGGATCGACCGCGGCGGCACGTTTACTGACATTGTGGCGCGCGCGCCCGATGGCCGGCTACGCACGCTCAAGCTGCTGTCCGAGAACCCGGAACACTACGCCGATGCGGCCATCGCGGGCATCCGCCAGCTGATGGGCGTCGCCAAGGGCAAGCCGATTCCGGTGGCGCAGATTGGCGCTGTCAAGATGGGCACCACGGTGGCGACCAATGCGCTGTTGGAGCGCAAGGGTGAGCCGACCGCGCTGGCCATCACGCGCGGCTTCCGCGATGCGCTGCGCATCGCCTACCAGAACCGTCCGCGCCTGTTTGATCGCCGCATCCTGCTGCCCGAGCTGCTGTACAGCCATGTGATCGAGATCGATGAACGCGTCGGCGCGCATGGCGACACGGTGACGCCGCTCGATCTGACGGCCGCACGCGCCGGGCTGGCGCAGGCTTACGACATGGGCCTGCGTTCGCTGGCGATCGTCTTCATGCACGGCTACCGCTATCACGCGCACGAAACCAAGGTGGCCGACCTGGCGCGCGAGATGGGTTTCACGCAGGTCTCGGTATCGCATGAAATCAGCCCGATGATGAAACTGGTGGCGCGCGGCGACACCACGGTGGTCGATGCCTACCTGTCGCCGATTCTGCGCCGCTACGTCGACCAGGTGGCGCAGGAGCTGCCGGGCGTGAATCTGCAATTCATGCAGTCCAACGGCGGCCTGACCGACGCGCGCGCATTCCAGGGCAAGGATTCGATTTTGAGCGGCCCGGCCGGCGGCATTGTCGGCATGGTGCGCGCTTCCAAACTGGCAGGCTTCGATAAAGTGATCGGCTTCGACATGGGCGGCACCTCGACCGATGTGTCGCACTTCTCTGGCGAATTTGAACGCGTGTTTGAAACCCAGGTGGCTGGTGTGCGCATGCGCGCGCCGATGATGAGCATCCACACGGTGGCGGCGGGCGGCGGTTCGATCCTGCATTTCGACGGCAGCCGCTATCGCGTTGGCCCGGACAGCGCTGGTGCGAATCCGGGGCCGGCCAGCTACCGCCGTGGCGGTCCGCTGGCGGTCACCGACTGTAACGTCATGCTGGGAAAAATCCAGCCAGCCCATTTCCCGCAACTGTTCGGCTCCGACGGCAAGCAGCCACTGGACGCCGCCGCCGTGCGCCAGCGCTTTGCCGACATGGCGGCCGACATTGCCGCAGCCACTGGCAAGGAAACCACGCCGGAGCAGGTGGCGGAAGGCTTCCTTGATATCGCGGTCGGCAATATGGCCAACGCCATCAAGCAGATTTCCGTTCAACGTGGTCATGACGTGACCGAGTATGCACTGACCAGCTTCGGCGGCGCGGGCGGGCAGCATGCCTGCCTGGTGGCCGATGCACTGGGTATGAAGACGGTGTTCGTCCATTCGCTGGCGGGCGTGATGTCGGCCTACGGCATGGGCCTGGCCGACCAGACCGCAATGCGCGAGGCGGCAGTGGAGCTGCGTTTGAGCGAAGCCGCGTACGCCGATCTTGGCGCGCGCCTGCATGCGCTGGGCCGCCAGGCACGCGCGGATCTGCATCACCAGCAGGTGGAGGATGAGCGCATTTCGCTGATCAGCCGCGTGCACCTGCGCTACGAGGGCACCGACACCGCGCTGATCGTGCTGTTCGACTCGGTCGAGAGCATGCAGCAGCAGTTCGAAGCCGCCTACCGCAAACGCTATTCCTTCCTTATGCCGGCGCGCGCGCTGATCGTGGAGGCGGTGTCGGTGGAGGCGGTCGGCAAGTCCGATGCGCCGGCCGAATCGGTGGAACCGGCGCCGCGCCGCATGTCCGGCCTGATGCCGCACGCGGTGGTGCCGATGTACACCGGCGGCAAATGGCGTCAAACCGCCTTGTACCAGCGTTCTGCCACGCGCATCGGCGATATCGTCAAAGGCCCTGCCATCATCGCCGAAGCCAATGCGACCACCATCGTGGAAAGCGGCTGGCAGGCCGAAGTCACCCTGCACGATCACCTGGTGCTGCGCCGTGTGGCCGCGCTGCCGGAACGCCGCGCCATCGGCACCACGGCCGATCCGGTGATGCTGGAAATCTTCAACAACCTGTTCATGTCGATCGCCGAGCAAATGGGGCTGCGTCTGCAGAACACTGCGCACTCGGTCAATATCAAGGAACGGCTGGACTTCAGCTGTGCCATCTTCGATGCCGACGGCAACCTGATCGCCAACGCGCCGCACATGCCGGTGCACCTTGGCTCGATGGGCGAGAGCATCAAGACCGTGATACGCGAGAATGCCGGCCGCATGCGCACGGGCGATGTGTTCATGCTCAACGACCCATACAACGGCGGCACCCACCTGCCGGATGTGACGGTGATTACGCCGGTATTCGACCAAGCCGGTGCGCAAATTTTGTTCTACGTCGGCTCGCGCGGCCACCATGCGGACATTGGCGGCACCACGCCAGGCTCGATGCCGCCCGATTCGCGCGTGATCGAGGAAGAGGGCGTGTTAATCAATAACTTCAAGCTGGTCGACGGCGGCCGCATGCTGGAAGACGAAACGCGCGCGCTGCTGGCCGGCGCGCAGTACCCGGCGCGCAATCCTGACCAGAACCTGGCGGACCTGCGCGCGCAAATCGCCGCCAATCAGAAAGGCGTCGAGGAGCTGCACAAGATGGTGGTGCATTTCGGCCTGGATGTGGTGCAGGCTTACATGGGCCATGTGCAGGATAACGCCGAGGAAGCGGTGCGCCGCGTGATCAGCGCCTTGAAGGATGGCGCGTTCACGCTGCCGCTCGATAACGGCGCGCAGATCCAGGTGGCGGTGCGTGTCGACCAGGCTACACGCAGCGCGGAGATTGACTTCACCGGCACCTCGGCGCAGCTGGACAACAACTTCAACGCGCCGTCGGCGGTGTGTATGGCGGCGGTGCTGTACGTGTTCCGCACGCTGGTGGATGACGAGATTCCGTTGAATGCGGGCTGCCTCAAGTCGCTGAAGGTCTTGATCCCGCAAGGCTCGATGCTCAATCCTCACTATCCGGCGTCGGTCGTATCGGGCAATGTCGAGACCTCTACCTGCATCACCAATGCGCTCTACGGCGCGCTGGGTGTGATGGCGGCGGCGCAGGGCACCATGAACAACTTCACCTTCGGGAACGCCAAGTACCAGTACTACGAAACGATTAGCGGTGGCTCCGGCGCGGGCGAGGGCTTCGACGGCACGTCGGTGGTGCAAACCAATATGACCAACTCGCGCCTGACCGATCCAGAAATCCTCGAATTCCGCTTCCCGGTGCGCTTGGACAGCTACGAAATCCGCGCCGGTAGCGGCGGGGCGGGGCGCTGGCACGGCGGCAATGGTGGCGTGCGCAAAGTGCGCTTCCTCGAACCGATGACGGCGGCCATTCTGTCCAACAACCGCATCCACGCGCCGTTCGGCATGGCCGGCGGCGAGCCGGGTGCGCTGGGCCGCAACAGCGTGCAGCGCGCCGATGGCCGCGTGGAGGTGCTGGGCCACATCGGCAAGACCGACATGCAGGCGGGCGACGTCTTTATCATCGAGACACCGGGCGGCGGCGGGTTTGGTTTGTCAATTTAAGTTGACAGGTCTTGGTTCGTCAACTAAAGTTGACGCATGACTGATCTCCATCACCTGAAGATTCCGAAGGAGCCGGGCGACGCGATGGCGGCCGCCCTGGCGTTGCGCGAGCTGGCTGACCAGATCGAGCGCAAGGCGGTTCGGCAGGCGCTGGCAGACGGCTGGACCTGGGCCCAGATCGCCGAAGCACTCGGTGTAAGCAAACAAGCCGCCCACAAAAAGCACGCAGCGAATCTGGCGCGCGGCTGACTGGAGAGGAATCATGTTTGCGAAACTGAGGCAGCGCTGGCAGGACGCGCGCACGATCATGAAGTTGTCGCTGGACGCCGAGAAGCGCGCTTTGCAGGAAGGGCAGCAGCATCCGGGCGCTGAGCACTACATGCTGGCCGCGCTCGACCTGCCGGACGGCAGCGCGCGCCGCGTGTTTGCCCGCATCGGCGCCGATCCCGATGCGTACCGCGCAGCCCTGGCCGACCGCCACGCTGCAGCGCTCAACGCCATCGGCTTGCACGCCACCGACGCCGGCGGCTCGGCAGCACCGGCTGCCGCGACCGCGCTATTCGACGCCCAGCCCTCCGGCCAAAGCCTGATGCAAAGCCTGCCCGAGTTGCAGCGCCGTTTGCCCGCTCCGTTGTGCGGCGCGCATGTCCTGCTGGCGGTTGCCGCGATGGCGCACAGTGCCGCCGGCCGTGCTTTCAAGGCCATCGGCATTGACCTGCAGGCGCTGGGCAGCGCCGCCGAAGCCGAGCTGCGGGCAGGGATGCCTGCTTGATAAGATCGCCTGGCGATACCGTGGGTGGCGGAATCCGCTACCACGGATTCCCAGCTTGTCCCCCTGCCGGTGGCCGACGTAAAGTCTGGTTTCTTTAACAGGCAGGGAGAACCGTCATGGCTAGATTACTGAAGCACTTGCAGCCCCGTGCGGCAATCGTTTCGGCTTTCGCGCTGTGCGGGCTGTACTTCGTGTCGTGGTATGTGATCAGCCACTACCTGACCGCCGGCTTGGCAGGTTTCTGACCCATGCGCCGACGCCTGCTTGCGCTCTGTCTCGCCATCCCATTAAGCGCCGCGTTGGCGCAAGAAGAGCCGGAAGCGGCACCCGAGCAGGTGCTGCTGGTCGGCCAGCGGCCCGGCCCCGGCCTGTGGAAGATCAGCAAGGATGGCCACGCGCTGTGGGTACTCGGCATTTACTCGCCGCTGCCGCAAAAAATGGAGTGGCGCTCGCAGCAGGTCGAGACCGTGCTGGCGCAGTCGCAGGAATACTTGGCGCCGCCTGCCGCCCGTGCCAACATCGGCTTCTTCCGCGGCCTGACCATGTTGCCGAGCCTGATCGGCATCAAAAAGAATCCGGACGGCGCCACCTTGCGCGACGTCCTGCCGCCGGAGGTCTACGCGCGCTGGCTGCCGCTGAAAGCCAAGTACCTTGGCGACAACGACAGCATTGAACGCGAACGCCCGATCTTCGCCGCCGAAACCCTGTTCAGCGCCGGCCTCAAGCAGGCCGGGCTGACCCGGGGCATGCCGATCAGCAGCAAGATCGACGCCATCATCAAGCAGCACAAGATCAAGGTCACCGAAACCGGCATCAAGCTGGACATGGACGGCGCATCGGACATGATGAAGGACTTCAAGAAGTCATCGCTGGCCGACGTGGCCTGCTTCGATAAAACGCTGGCGCGGCTGGAAAGCGATATCGACGCCATGCGCGTGCGCGCCAACGCCTGGGCCAAGGGCGATATCGAGGCGATTCAGAAACTCAGCTATCCTGACCAGGAAAATGAGTGCAACAACGCCATGCTGGGCGCGGAGTTCGTGAAGAACCGGGCCGCCTTCCAGAATATCAAGGAGCGGGTACGTACGGCATGGCTGGATTCTGCAGAACACGCCTTAGCCGGCAACGCCAGCACGTTTGCGGTGCTGCCGCTGTCCAACATCGTCGGCGCGGACAACTATCTGGCTGTGCTCAAGGCCAAGGGCTATCAGGTCGACAGCCCCGACTAAACTCAGGCCGTTACCGAAATACCGTACTTGCGCTGGGTGTGCTGGTACTGCGCCAGCAGCGTTTCCAGCGACGGATGGCTCGGATCGAGCCGCCGCATGCGCTCCAGCAGGAACTGGCATTGTTCGGCCAGCGGCGCTTCCCAGCCCAGGTCGTCCAGCTGCTTGAGCATGGCCGAGGCGGCTGCCGGCAGCAGCGCCAGATTGCCTGGCGCCTTGCGCAGGCCGGCATTGAGCGTATCCACTGCCGCGCGCAGGTCGCCTTGCGTGCGCTGCTCGTCGGCGTGGGCGATAAGCTCGTCCACCTGAATCTTGATCTGCTCGCCCATGCCTTGCGCCAGGTCGTGGCGGCCGGCTTTTTCAAATACCTGCACCGCGTCGTCCATCGACACGCCGCTTTCGGTATCGTTCATTAAATTGAGCATCAGGTCCGAGGCCTGCTGGTCGAGCTTGATGTTCAGGCAGCTGTGCACCAGCCCGATCTTCAGCCCGGTCGACAACCCACGGCTGCCGGCAATGGCGTTGACCGCATTGGTCAGCTCGGCCGCGGCCGCCGTGATATTGCCGGTCATTTCCTGCAGCATGCCGGCGGCGATGGCGCGGCAGGCATCAACATTGGTGCCGCCGCGCAGCGAGCGTTCCATGTCGCGGATCACGCCGCTGGCCTGGTTGGCGTCACCCTTGCGCACCAGCGTCTTGACCAGCTTGACGTGGTCCTCGGGATCGCGGAATTCCGAATACTTGGCCTTGGCCACCACCTGCTTGAAGGCCTTCTCGGCCGCCGTGACGTCGCCCGTTTCATAGGCCACGTCGCCCAGGTGGCGCAGCCGGTGCACCATGTGCGGCGAGATGGCGACCGCGTCTTCAAGGATTTTCTTGGCGGCTTCCTGCTGGCCCAGCGCTTCATGCGTGCGCGCCAGCAGGTCGTAGGCGGCCATGTATTGCGAGTTCTGGTTGAGCAGTTCCTGCAGCGTGGCCTGCGCTTCGACGAATTTCTCCAGGCCGAACTGGCAGCGCGCCAGGCCCAGGTGCGCCCAAGCGACCGGCTTGGTCATCAGGATCAGCTGATAGGCTTGCTCGGCTTGGGCCAGCTCGCCTTGCTGGGCCAGCAGTTCGGCGCGCAGGCGGGCGAAATCGGTGGCGTAGCGCGGATTCTTTTCCTCGCCGGTCACGCATTCGGCAATGGCTTTTTGCAGGTTGCCCAGCTCGATCATCTGGTAGGCGCGCTGGAAAATATCCCGCCGGTCGACCGCCTTGCGCATGCGCTGCAGCAGGGCGTCCACGGTGAACGGCTTGAGCACGTAATCGGTCGGGGTCAGCTCGGCGGCGCCGATGACTTTGCTGTACACGCCTTCCGAGGTCAGCATGATGAAGATGGTCCACGGCTGGATCAGCTTGTGGTTGCGCAGGTCTTCCAGCAATTGCTGGCCGTCCTGCCCGCTGCCGAGGTCGTACTCGCACAGCACCACGTCGTAGCTCTTCTTGTTGATCTGGCGGATGGCCGTGCCGGCGCTGACAGCATCGTCGATGCTGGTAATGCCGGCCTGGCCGAGCATGTTGCGCAAGTTGGAGCGCATGCTCTGGCTCGGATCGACCAGCAGGACGGAGAGTGCAGCGTAATCGGCCATCAGTTGCTAGTTGCTTTCTGCCGCAGCGGGCGTGGGGTTGGCGGCAGCCTTCTGCCGCAGCGATGCGTATTGTGCCAGCAAACCCGGCAATAGTGGGTGCTGGGGATTGTGTTCGCGCATGCGGCGCATCAGGGCGGTGCACTGGGTGGCCAGTTCCTGGTCCCAGCCCAGCTCGGCGATCTGGCGCAGCATGGCGGTCACACTGACCGACCACAGGTCGGTGTGGCTTGGATGGCGCTGCAAGGCATCCTGCAGGACCGCCACCGCGCCGCGCACGTCGCCGCCTCGGCTGAGGGCGGCCGCTTCACGTACTGCCGCGTCGACTTGCTGCTCCTGGCTCAGGACGTAGCGCTTGACGATGTCCTGGCGGCCGGCTTGCTTGCACAGTTCGGCTACCTGGCCGGCATCGACGCCGCTGTTCGGGTTGGCGATCAGCTGCTCGAACAGGGCGTTGGCTTGCTCGTCCATGCGATTGGCCAGGCAGGCGTGGGCCAAGCCGAGCTTGAGGTTGCTGGACATGCCGGTGGCTTCGGCCAGCTTGTCCATCGCCTTGGCCAGTTCGGCCGCCGCGCCGTCGGCGTCGCCGTTGAGCTGCTTGACCATGGAGGCGGCATAGCCACGGCAAACATCGACGCTGGGACTGGCGCGCATCGAGCGTTCCAGGTCGCGCACCACGCCGGCCGCACCGGCTGCATCGCCCTTGGTCACCAGCGCGCGCACCAGGTTGACGTGGTCGGCCGGATCGCGGAATTCGGAGTATTTGGCCTTGGCCACCACCTGCTTGTAAGCTTTTTCGGCGCCGCTGACGTCGCCGGTGGCCAGCGCCACGTCGCCCAAGTTGCGCAGCCGGCGCACCATGTGCGGCGACAGCGCCACCGCGTCTTCCAGCACTTGCTGAGCGTCGGCGTCGCGGTCCTGTTCGCGCAGCAGCTGGGCCAGCAGGTCGTAGGCGGCCATGAATTTGGGGTTTTCCTCCAGCAGCTGGCGCAGCAGCGCTTCGGCGTCGGCCAGCCGGCCCAGTCCGTAGACGGCGCGGGCCTGGCCCAGTTGCGCCCAGCCCAGCGGCTTGAGTTTGAGAATGTCGGTGTAGGCCTGCTCGGCTTCGGCATGCCGTTCCAGGCTGGCCAGCAGTTCGGCGCGCAGGCGGGCGTAGTCGATGGCGTAGCGCGCTTGGGCCGCTTCGTTGGCCAGGCAGGCTTCAATCGCTTCGCGCGCGCGGCCCTGGCTGATCAGCTGGTACACCGGCAGGAATTTGGCGCGCCGCTCCAGCGCGCGGCCGATGCGCTGCGACAGCACGTCCACGGTGAAGGGTTTGAGGATGTAGTCGGTCGGCAGCAATTCGGCCGCGCTGACCACCTTGCCGTACACGCCTTCCGAGGTCAGCATCACAAAAATGGCCCACGGGCTGATGACTTTGTGGTGGCGCAGGTCTTCCAGCAGTTGCTGGCCGTCCTGGCCGGCGCCGTCGGCGCTGGTGCCGAGGTCGTATTCGCACAGGATCACGTCGTAGGAGCGGGTGGAGAGGGCGCGAATGGCCGTCGCGGCGCTGACCGCGTGGTCGACCTTGCTGATGTTCACCTGCGTCAGCATGTTGTGCACGCTGGCGCGCATGCTCTGATTGGGATCGACAATCAGGACCGACAGGTTGCTATAGTCTGGCATCGCTTGCTTTCATGGGCCGGCTACTTTGAAATCAGCATACTCCAAGGCAAGCCGAAACGCCGGATTTTCAGCAGTTTTAGCCCGAAATGTTGCATCGGTGGCACGTTTTGCTGCCCTGCGGCGACGAAATTATCCAAGGGCGGCGGGTGGCGGGAGAGGGGGCGAAAAGGTATAATGCGCGCAAAGGAAATTCTGCATTACAAGTATCTCGTGCCCCATCTCCCTTTAAACCGCAGCCTAGCTGCATCAACTATCTTCCCACCATGCTGATTCTGCCGGGTTCCAACGCCCTGTCCGCATTCCGTAGCCAACGCCTGTTGAACCAATTGCAAGCGGTGCTGCCTTCCGTTGCCGCCGTCCAGGCGCGCTATGTCCACTTCATCGATGCCGCCGCGCCGCTGTCGGCTGACGACACCCAGCGCCTGACCGGCCTGCTGACCTACGGTGAACCGGCCCACGCCGACAACACCGAAGGCCACGCCGAGGAATTCTTCGTCATCCCGCGCTTCGGCACGATTTCGCCGTGGGCTTCCAAGGCCACCGACATCGTCCACAACTGCGGCATGGCGCACATCAAGCGCGTTGAGCGTGGTGTGGCGTTCCGCATCAACCTGAAGACCGGCCTGCTGGGCACCTCGCTGGGCGCGGCCAAGAAGCTGAGCGAGGAAGAACTGCAAGCCGTGGTGGCGCTGCTGCACGACCGCATGACGGAATCGGTGCTGCGCTCGGCCGACGATGCGGCCGGCCTGTTCCGCGAACTGGAAGCCCGTCCGCTGGAAACCGTGGACGTGATCGGCAGCGGCAAGGCCGCGCTGGACAAGGCCAACACCGACCTCGGCCTGGCCATGTCGGAAGATGAAGTCGAATACCTGGACGCCGCCTTCACCAAGGCCGGCCGCAACCCGACCGACGTTGAACTGATGATGTTCGCGCAGGCCAACTCGGAACACTGCCGCCACAAGATCTTCAACGCCGACTGGACCATTGACGGCGTGGCGCAGCCAAAGTCGCTGTTCGGCATGATCAAGAACACCCACCAGCTGCAGCCGAAAGGCACCGTGGTGGCCTACAGCGACAACTCGTCGATCATGGAAGGCGCGGAAGTAATGCGCTTCTTCCCGCAGGCAGGCAGCAACGAATACGCGCCGACCACCGAGCTGACCCACACGCTGATGAAGGTGGAAACCCACAACCACCCGACCGCGATCTCGCCATTCCCGGGCGCCTCGACCGGCGCAGGCGGTGAAATCCGCGACGAAGGCGCAACCGGCCGCGGCGCCAAGCCGAAGGCGGGCCTGTGCGGCTTCACCGTATCGAACCTGCTGCTGCCGGGCGCCGTGCGTCCGTGGGAAAGCGATGCTGTGGTCACCGCGCCCGTCGCCGACTACCGCGACACCGGCACCCCGTACGGCAAGCCGGAGCGCATCGCTTCGCCGCTGCAGATCATGATCGAAGGCCCGCTGGGCGGCGCCGCGTTCAGCAACGAATTCGGCCGTCCAGTGCTGGGCGGTTACTTCCGTACCTACGAACAGAACATCGGCAAGCAGTTCGCCGGCGCGCATGACACCGTGTTCGGCTACCACAAGCCGATCATGATTGCCGGCGGTATCGGCAACATCTCATCGCAGCACACCCACAAGAACGACATTCCGGTCGGCAGCCTGCTGGTGCAGCTGGGCGGTCCTGGCATGCGCATCGGCATGGGCGGCTCGGCCGCCTCGTCGATGGCGACCGGCACCAATACCGCCGACCTGGACTTCGACTCGGTCCAGCGCGGCAACCCGGAAATGGAACGCCGCGCGCAGGAAGTGATCAACGCCTGCTGGCAGCTGGGCGCGAAGAACCCGATCATCTCGATCCACGACGTCGGCGCCGGTGGTCTGTCGAACGCCTTCCCGGAAATCACTAACGACGCCAAGCGCGGCGCGATCTTCGACCTGCGCAAGATTCCGCTGGAAGAGAGCGGCATGGCGCCGAAAGAAATCTGGTCCAACGAATCGCAAGAGCGCTACGTGCTGGCGATTGCGCCGAGCGATTTGGAGCTGTTCAAGTCGATTTGCGAACGCGAGCGCAGCCTGTTCGCCGTGGTCGGCGTGGCCACCGAAGAGCGCCAGCTGAAGCTGGTTGACCCTGAGTTGGGCAACAACCCGGTCGACATGCCGATGGAAGTCCTGCTGGGCAAACCGCCAAAAATGCAGCGCGACGTACACCACGTGCAAAACGACTTCCCGGCCGTCGACCTGACCGGCATGGATCTGGAAGAAGCCGCCAAGCGCGTGCTGCTGCTGCCTACCGTGGGCGACAAATCGTTCCTGATCACCATTGGCGACCGTACCGTGGGCGCCATGTCGGTGCGCGACCAGATGGTCGGCCCGTGGCAGGTTCCTGTGGCGGACTGCGCAGTAACCGCAATGAGCTACGAAGGCTACCTCGGCGAAGCGATGGCCATGGGCGAGCGTACGCCGCTGGCCGTGATCGACGCCGCCGCCTCGGGCCGCATGGCCGTGGCCGAGGCGGTGCTGAACATCGCCGCCGCGCCGATCCGCTCGATCGAAGATATCAAGCTGTCGGCCAACTGGATGGCTGCCTGCGGCCAGCCTGGCCAGGATGCGGCGCTGTACGACACCGTGAAAGCTGTCGGCATGGAACTGTGCCCGGCGCTTGGCATCTCCATCCCGGTCGGCAAGGATTCGCTGTCGATGCGCACCACCTGGAAAGATGGCGACGAATCGAAGGCCGTGCTGTCGCCGGTCTCGCTGATCGTCTCCTCGTTCGCGCCGGTGTACGACGTGCGCAAATCGCTGACGCCTCAGCTGCGCACCGATGCCGGTGAAACCGCCATCATCCTGATCGACCTCGGCCGCGGCAAGAACCGCCTGGGCGCCTCGGCGCTGGCGCAAGTCATGGGCCAGTTGGGCAACTCGGTGCCGGACGTCGACAATCCGGAAGATGTGAAAGCCTTCTTCGCCGCCATCCAGCAACTGAACGCCGATGGCAAGCTGCTGGCTTACCACGACCGTTCTGACGGCGGCCTGTACGGCACGCTGACCGAGATGGCCTTCGCCGGCCGCGCCGGCCTGTCGATTAACCTCGACATCCTGACCTTGGAAGAAGGCCACGGCGCCGACCACGGCGACGCCAAGAACTGGGCCACCCAGATCGCCGAGCGCCGCAACGAGCAAACCCTGCGTGCGCTGTTCTCGGAAGAGCTGGGCGCCGTGATCCAGGTGCGTGCCGACGAGAAGTCGGCCGTGATGGACGTGCTGCGTTCGTTCAACTTGGGCGCTTGCAGCCACATCATCGGCAAGCTGAACGACCGTGGCGTGATCGAATTCACCCGCGACGCCAAGATCATCTACAGCAAGCCGCGTTCGGAACTGCACCGCCTGTGGAGCGAAACCAGCTGGCGCATCGCCCGCCTGCGTGACAATCCGGCCTGCGCGGATGCCGAGTACGACCGCCTGCTGGACGAGCAAGATCCTGGCATCACCCCGAAAGTCACCTTCGACCTGTCGGAAAACGTGGCGGCGCCGTTCATCGCTACTGGCGTGCGTCCGCGCGTTGCCATCCTGCGCGAGCAGGGCGTGAACTCGCACATCGAGACCGCCTACGTCATGCATCAGGCCGGCTTTACCGCCGTGGACGTGCACATGAGCGACCTGATCTCGGGCCGCGCCAAGCTGGACGACTTCCAGGGCATTATCGCCGTTGGCGGCTTCTCGTACGGCGACGTGCTGGGCGCGGGCGAGGGCTGGGCCAAGACCATCCTGTTCAACAGCGCATTATCTGATCAATTTGCCAAGTTCTTCGGCCGCAAAGATACCTTTGGCCTGGGCGTCTGCAACGGCTGCCAGATGATGAGCAACCTGAAACCGCTGATTCCGGGCGCGCATGCATGGCCTAAATTCACGACCAACAAGTCGGAGAAATTCGAAGCCCGCTTCGCCATGGTGGAAGTGCTGGACTCGCCGTCGATCTTCTTCAACGGCATGGCCGGCACCCAGACCCCGATCGCCATCGCCCACGGCGAAGGTTATGCGGACTTCTCGCAGACCGGCAACATCGCCGAAGCAGTGGCAGCCATGCGCTTCGTCGACAACCGTGGCGCCGCCACCGAAGCCTACCCGTACAACCCGAACGGTTCGCCGCAAGGCCTGACCTCGGTGACCACGCCGGACGGCCGCTTCACCGTGATGATGCCGCACGCGGAGCGCGTCTTCCGCTCGGTGCAGCATTCGTGGGCGCCGGAATCGTGGGGCGAGGAATCGCCTTGGATGCGTATGTTCCGTAATGCACGTAAATTTGTGGGCTAATTAATCGAGGTGTTTATTCGCCTCACGGAAGGAGAGCGGCGCAAGCCGCTCTTTTTCTTTGCGGGTGAATATACGCACGGCGTCCGGCGCGTGGCGGGCATAATCCCTTAATGCCCAGCCGATGGCTTTCTGAATAAAGAATTCTTTTTCGTGCGCCAGCTTTAATGAATAATCAAATAAACGCTGCTCATCAGTTTTATTTCGCCAGCCTAATTGATGCAGTAATGCGATGCGGCGCATCCAGAAATTCGAATGGCTCAAACAGTCATCCATATAATCGTGGCGGTGGCGTAAAACATCGCCAATAATGCCCGCCAGCGCATCCACCGTATCCCACCACGATTTATCCTGTACAAGTTCCAGCAGCGCGGGAATATCTTCGGTATTTAATTCTTTCCAGTGCATGGCCAGCAAATCGAGCGCCACGTATTGATATTCACGCTGCGGCAATTCCCACAGCGCGCGGGCGTGCGCCAGCAGGTCGGCGTTACGCAACGGCTTGAGCAGCGCCCGGCAGGCGCCACGGCGCTGAGGTGTGCCCACGCCCATGAAATCGAACTGGTCGCGCATGTAGGCGCGCATGCCGGGCGCGCGCTCGGCGTCGGCTTCAGAGGCGAGGGCAATGGCTATTTCGGTCAGGAAGTCAGGTTTCATGCTAGTTCCTGGCATATACAAGCCAGTTTTGAGTTTGAGAGGGCGTAAAAAAAGCGCCTGCATGCAGGCGCTTCTTGCTGACCAGAACCAGATTACTGGATCTTGGCTTTCTTCAGCAGTTCTTCGCGGTAGGCCACGATCTTGCGCTGTTGGATGCTTTCGGCGACTTGGCCTTTAACTTCCTCGAACGATGGGAACTTGGTTGGGCGCGATTCTTCCAGTTTAATAACGTGGTAGCCGAAATCCGATTTAACCGGGGTCTGGGTAATTTCACCGTTTTTCAGTGCAACCATCGCATCGGCGAATGGTTTTACCAGTTTGGCTGGGGTCATCCAACCCAGATCGCCGCCATTGGCGCCCGAACCTGGATCTTTCGATGCTTTGGCCAGTTCTTCGAATTTAGCGCCGCCTTTCAGCTTGGCGATAATATCCTTGGCTTCCTGCTCGGTGGCGACCAGGATATGACGCGAGTGATATTCGGTTGGGCCGACAGAGGCTTTATATTTGTCGTATTCAGCTTGAATCTCGGCGTCTTTTACCGGATTCTTTTTAACATAATCAGCCAGCATGGCGTTGATAATAATGCTTTGACGGGCATTATCAATCGCAGCATTTACTTCCGGCTTTTTGCCGTAGCCTTGTTTGTCCGCTTCCTGCAGCAGGACTTCACGGCCGATCAGTTCTTTTTTAACGGCTTCGCGCAGTTGCGGCGAATCCGGCTGCTGGCCCTGGGCCACAACTTGCTTGACCATTTGATCGACCTTGGCGGCTGGGATGGCTTTGCCATTCACGGTCGCAACGTTCTGCGCGAAAGCTGGGGCTGCCGCGACAGCGATCAGGGCTAACAACAGGCGGGCTGGCTTCAACATCATTGTTTAAATCCTTAAAAAATTACACTCTGAGGGTGCATGATATCAACGCTGAATCAAAAACGGCGCCCCGCAGGGCGCCGCCTTTCATTACATTACTGCACTTTTGCTTTCTTGACCAGTTCTTCTTGGTAAGCTTGCAGTTTCTTCTGGGTCAGGGCTTCGGCCACTTGTGGCTTCACTTCTTCCAGGGTAGGCAGTTTGGCTGGACGAATGTCGTCTACTTTGATCACGTGGAAGCCGTTCGGGGTTTGCACGGCTTTCTCGGTTACCTGGCCTTTTTGCAGGGCGGTGAAGGCTTGTGCGAACACTGGTGGGAAGGACGAAGGCGAGGCCCAGTCCAGATCGCCGCCGTTAGCTGCCGAGCCGGTGTCTTTCGACAGCTTGGCCAGGTCTTCGAACTTGGCGCCGCCCTTGATCTTGGCGATCACGTCGTTGGCTTCAGCTTCGGTGCCCAGCAGGATGTGGCGCACGTGGTATTCCTTGTCGCCGGCCTGGGCCACGAAACGGTCGTACTCGGCCTTGATGTCGGCGTCCGACACCGGGTTTTTCTTCACGTAGTCAGCCACCAGCGCGTTGATGATGATGGCTTGGCGCGCGTTTTCCAGCGCTGCCTTGACGTCGGCGTTCTTGCCAAAACCTTGCTTCTCAGCTTCCTGCATCATGACTTCGCGGCCGATCAGGTCTTTCTTGATCAGATCGCGCAGTTGCGGCGAATCTGGCTGCTGGCCCTGGGCCACGACTTGCTTGACGACCGCGTCAACGCGCGAGGTCGGGATAGCCTTGCCATTAACCACGGCAACGTTTTGTGCGAAAGCTGGTACAGCAACAACGAGGAGTGCGATCAGCAACTTGGCTGGCTTGAAAGTCATTATTAATTCCTGTCAGGGGAAAGTTATAGCGAATTAGCTTTGGACGGCTAGGTTCTTGTCTTCAATTATTTTAAAAGCCGATAGCGGCCATCATACTTCGGACGGAGCCAAGGCAGTAATGGCCAATGCATGAATCTCTTTATGCATCATATCGTGCACGGAATCATACACGAGACGATGCCTTGTGACGAGTTTCAGGCCTTCGAATTGTAACGAAACAATTCTGACGTTGTAGTGGCCGCCGCCCGAGGCCGCGCCGGCGTGGCCGGCGTGGGCGGCGGAGTCGTCGTCCAGCACCAGTTCGATGGGGTGCAGTTTGGCTTCAAAGGCAGCGCGCATGCGCGCCATGCGGGTATCCTGGGTCATGCTTGGTCTTTCATGTGACGCGATAAATAAATCGTTTGTGCGACGATAAACACAAACATGATGGCGGTGGCGCCAAATGCTTTAAAACTCACCCACGCATCGGTATTCCCTTTAAACAGCACAAACGCCAGATACCAGTTCAGCGCGCCCATGAAGGTAAAGAACACGATCCAGGCCAGGTTAAGGCGGGCCCAGACCAATTCCGGCAATTCGATGATTTCCTTCATCGATTGACGCATCAGGTTCTTTTTAAACAGCAGGTCGCTGAACAGCAGCACCACGGCAAACAGCCAATAGACAATGGTCAGTTTCCACTTGATGAAATCCTCGTCGTGCAGGTAAATCGTCAGGCCGCCAAACACCACGAACATGCCCAGCGAGACCCACAGCACGCCGTCGACCTTGCGGCCGCGCAGCTTGATCCAGGCGATTTGCGCCATCGTGGCCAGGATGCCGACCACGGTGGCGATCACGATCGGCGATTGCTCGGCGGTCACGGAACCACCGGAAATCATGCCGCTCATATAAGTGTTGATGAGGTGCTGGGACGCCTCGGCGTTCATGCCGGCCACTTTGTAGGCGCCGAAGAACAGCAACACCGGGATCATGTCGAACAGGAATTTCATGATGTCTCTTATTAGTCTTGTGGATCGAAGCGGAGCGAAGCAGAGTTAATGCAGTAGCGCAGGCCGGTCGGCGGCGGGCCGTCCGGGAATACGTGGCCAAGGTGGGCGTCGCACACGCCGCAGATGGTTTCGGTACGCAGCATACCATGCGAACGGTCGACTTTTTCGATCACGTTGGCCGGATCGATCGGTTCGAAGTAGCTTGGCCAGCCGCAGCCGGAATCAAATTTGGTGTCGGAACGGAACAGTGGCGTATTGCAGCAGACGCAGGTGTAGATGCCAGGCTCGTGGTGATCCCAGAACTTGCCGGTGAAGGCGCGTTCGGTGGCGGCGTGGCGAGTCACTTGGTATTCCATCGGGTCCAGTTGGGCGCGCCATTCGGCGTCGGATTTGACAACTTTATTGCTCATGGCTTATTTCTCACTTAAGAAGAACAACTCACTTCCAGATGACTTGCCCAGTCGGGAGGCAGGGCGGCGTAGTGCTCGTGCTCGGGCTGTTCGTCGTAGGGGCGCTGCAACACGGCCAGCAGACGCTCCACCTCGGAAAAGTCCTTATTTTGCGCCTTTTCAATCGCCACCTGGGCTAGATAGTTTCGCAGCACGTATTTGGGGTTCACTTGATTCATCGCAAGCGTGCGCGCTTTATCGTCGCTGTTTTCGGCGCGCAGGCGGGTGCGGTAGCGTTCTGCCCAGGCGTCGAAGGCCGGGCGCTCGATGAACAGGTCGCGCAACGGCTCGTCGCCGCTGGCGTCGGCCGCGCGCACGCCGCTCAGGCGGCGGAAGAACAGGGTGAAATCCACGCCCGGCAGGATGGCAAACAGGTCGTCGAACAGGGCACGGTCGGTTTCGGCGAGCTCGTCCAGCATCGACAGGCCCAGCTTGGCATGCAGCAGTTCATCGATCTTGGCGGCGAATTCGGGCTGGTAGACGTCCAGCGCGGCCTGGGTAGCCTCGACTTCACCGATCAGCGGCAGCAGCGCTTGCGCCAGCGCGTAGCAGTTCCAGTGGCCGACTTGCGGCTGGTTGGCGTAGGAATAGCGGCCTTGCTGGTCGGTGTGGTTGCAGATGTGATTGGCGTCGAAGGCTTCCATGAAGCCGAACGGGCCGTAGTCCAGCGTCAGGCCGAGGATCGACATGTTATCGGTGTTCATCACGCCGTGCATGAAGCCGACCGCTTGCCAGTGCGCGATCAGGTGCGCGGTGCGGCGCGTGACTTCCTCCAGCAGCGCGGCGTACGGGTTCTCGGCCTCGCGCAGGGCCGGGTAGAAGCGGTCGATTACGTAATCGGCCAGTACTTTCAGTTCATCGTTTTTCTTGCGGGTGTACCAGTGCTCGAACGAGCCGAAGCGCACGAAGCTGGGCGCCATGCGCACCACCACGGCCGAGGTTTCGATGGTTTCCCGCACCACGCCCTGGTCCGAACCAGCCACCGACAGCGCGCGCGAGGTCGGGATGCCCAGCGCATGCATGGCTTCCGAGCACAGGAATTCGCGGATCGAGGAACGCAGCACGGCGCGGCCGTCGCCCATGCGCGAGTAGGGCGTCAGGCCGGCGCCTTTCCATTGCAGCTCCATCGGGCCTTGCGCGGTCGCGACGTCGCCGAACAGGATGGCGCGGCCGTCGCCGAGCTGGCCGGCCCAGACGCCGAACTGGTGGCCCGAATATACGGCCGCCAGCGGCTGCGCGCGCTCCGGCACGGCATTGCCGATCAGGACGTCGAGGCTGTCGGACAGATCCGGCGACAGGCCGATCAAGTCCGCTGCCGGCGTGCTGACGCCTACCAGGTAGGGCGCAGGCAGCGGGGTCGGCATCAAGCGGGTGTAAAAAGCGGGCGGCAGGGACACAAAGGAATTGTCCAGCGGCAGTTTAGCGGCAGTAATGATGTACTCCTAGTGGCTTAGTCCTCGATTTTACCGCAGGGGCGCGATGCGGCAGTGCAGCATCGAAAAGCGTTGACGCTGTGCGCGGCGCGCCAGCACACTCATATCAACAAAACAACTCACGGAGACCTCATGCTGATGGGCCAGATGATGGATCAGCCGCTGCTGATTTCGACCATCCTCGAATTCGCCGCCCGCCACTACGCCAACAGCGAAATCGTTTCGCAGCGGGTGGAAGGCGACCTGCACCGCTACACCTTCCGCGACTGCCACCTGCGCGCGCAGCAGCTTGCCAACGCGCTGCACGCGCTGGGTGTGCAAAGCGGCGAGCGGGTGGGCACGCTGGCGTGGAATGGTTATCGTCATCTTGAGGCTTACTATGCCGTGTCCGGCAGCGGCGCGGTGCTGCATACCATCAATCCGCGCCTGCATCCGGAACAGCTCGCCTACATCTGCAACCATGCGGAAGACCAGTATTTGCTGTTCGATTTCTGCTTCCTGCCGCTGATCGAGGCCATCGCGCCGCACTGCAAAACGGTGAAGGGCTGGGTCTTGCTCGGCGCGGCCGACCGCATGCCGGCCGACACCAAGGTGCCCAACTTGCTGTGCTACGAGGATTTGCTGGCGGCCCAGCCGGCCAATTACGCTTGGCCGCGATTCGACGAGAACGCCGCCGCGACACTGTGTTACACCTCCGGCACCACCGGCAACCCGAAAGGCGCGCTGTACTCGCACCGCTCGACCGTGCTGCATGCCTACGCCTCGGCCTTGCCGAACGTGCTGAACGTGTCCTCGCGCGATGCGGTGATGCCGGTAGTGCCGATGTTCCACGTCAACGCTTGGGGCTTGCCGTACTCGGTGCCGCTGTCCGGCGCGAAAATGGTGTTCCCCGGCCCGGCGCTGGACGGCAAGTCGGTCTACGAGCTGATGGAGAAGGAAAAAGTGACGTTCTCGGCCGGTGTGCCGACCGTCTGGCTGGGCCTTATCAATTACTGCCTGCAGAACCAGCTGAAATTCTCCACCTTCCGCCGCACCGTGATTGGCGGCTCGGCCTGCCCGCCGGCCATGATGAATACGCTGATCGATGAGTTTGGCGTCGAAGTCATCCACGGCTGGGGCATGACTGAAATGTCGCCGCTTGGCACCACCGGCGGGCTGCTGAGCAAGCATCTCGAGCTGCCGAAAGAAGAGCAGCGCAAGATCCTGCAAAAGCAGGGCCATGCCATCTATGGCGTCGACATGAAAATCGTCGACGAGCTGGGCGCGGAACTACCCTGGGATGGCGTGACCTCGGGCAGCCTGCTGGTCAAGGGCCCGTGGATTATCTCAAGCTATTTCAAGGGCGAGGGCGGCGACGTGCTGCAAGACGGCTGGTTCCCGACCGGCGACGTCGCCACCATCGATCCGGACGGTTTCATGCAGATCACCGACCGCGCCAAGGACGTCATCAAGTCCGGCGGCGAGTGGATCGGCACCATCGACCTGGAAAACATCGCCATGTCGCACCCGGGCGTGATGCAGGCCGCCTGCATCGGCGTGCCCCACCCGAAATGGGACGAGCGGCCGCTGCTGGTGGTGGTGCGGCGCCCGGGCAGCGCGGTGACGCGCGATGAATTGCTGGCCCATTTCGACGGCAAGATCGCCAAATGGTGGCGGCCAGACGACGTGGTGTTTGCCGACGCCTTGCCAGTCGGCGGCACCGGCAAAATCCAGAAGAACAAGCTGCGCGAGCAATACCGCAACTATCAGTTTTGACTCGTCACAAGCCTGGCTACGGCTTGGCGGCGCTCAACGGCTGCTCGGGCAGGAAATACAGCATCACCAAGCCTGCGCCGACCAGCACCGTACCGGTGCTAAAAACCGTTCCGATGGCGTGGCGGTACAGCATGGCGTTGGCCGCCTGGCCGTGCAGCTGCTGCGCCAGGATCGCACCGGAGCCGGTCACGCCGATCAGCCCGCCGAGCGAGCGGAAGAATCCCAGCATCGCGGTGCCGACGCCGCGCTGCATCAAGGGCAGGGCGTTTTGGACGGCAATGGTCATATTCGGCATCACCAATCCCAGCCCCGCGCCCAGCACGAAGATGGCCGGTTCCAGCACCAGGTAGCCCGCCGCCGAGCTGATGCCCCAGGCTAGCGCGCCAAACGCCATCGTCGCCATCGCCAGGCCCAGCACCTGCGCCGGCTTGTAGCGGCCGGATCTCGCCAGCGCACGGCCATTCAGCGACGACGCGATCACCATGCCCACCATCATTGGCATGGTCAGCAGGCCCGAGCTGGCAGGCGTGGCGCCCATCACCATCTGGAACAGCAGCGGGAAGAAGACGCTGGAGCCCATCATGCCCACGAACGTCAGGGCCAGCACCACACTGGCGACGTTAAACACGTGGTTGTCGAACAGGTCCGGCGGCAGCACCGGCTCCGGCACCCGGCGCACATGGAATAGCAGCGCGATCGCCAGCACGCCCGCCAGCAGGCCGGTGTAGAGCACCTCGTGTGAAGTCCATGCCCACTCGTTGCCGCCCAGCGCCAGCACCAGCAGCGCCGCCGTGATCGCGCCGGTCAGCAGCACCGAACCGAGGTAATCGATCTTGTGCTCACGGTGTTGTTTATCGTGCGGCAGGGATTTGGCGATGACGTACAGCGCCAGCGCGCCCATCGGCAGGTTGATGTAGAAGATGGCATGCCACGACAGCCAGTCCGTCATCAGCCCGCCCAGTACCGGCCCCAGCACGCTGGTGGCTGCGTACACGGCGGCGATGCTGCCCTGGCGCTTGCCGCGCTCGGCCGGCGGAATCAGGTCGGCAATCACGATCTGCGCCAGCGGCATGAAGCCGCCTGCGCCCAAGCCCTGGATGGCGCGGAAGGCGATCAGCTCGACCATGTTCTGCGCCAGCCCGCACAGCGCCGAGCCGATCAGGAAGATAATGATGGCCGCGTACAGCAGCGGCTTGCGGCCGTACTGGTCGCTCAGCTTGCCGTACAGCGGCATGGTGGCGGTGGAGGCCAGCACATAGGCCGTCACCACCCACGACAGGTGCGCCATGCCGCCGAGATCGGACACGATGCGCGGCAGGGCGGTGGCCACAATGCTCTGGTCCAGCGCCGCCAGGCCGATCATGACGACCAGCCCCAGGTAAATGTGCCGGATTTGACTATTCATCGCCAATCTCATTCAGGTAAATAAGTGCGTTGCGCAGGGCGGCCGCGCCTTCGGGCGGCAACTGGGCCAGGCGGCGCGCCAGCCAGTCGCGGCGGCGGTTGCGGATCTCGGCCAGCACCGCCGCGCCGTGTTCGGTCAGCAGCAGGCCGCTGCGGCGGCGGTCTTCCGGATCGGGCGCATCGCGCTTGACCAGGTTGAGCGCTTCCAGCGTCTTGATGTGGCCGCTCATGGTGGGGCCGCGCAGCTTTTCCTGGCGTGCCAGCTCGGCCACGCCGATGCCGGGCTGCAGGCTGATGGTGGAAATCAGCATCTTTTGCTGCAGCGTCAGGCCGGACGAATCACCGTCGCTTTCCTGGCGCAAGCGGCGGAACACATGGTGCAGGGCGGTGCGCAGCTCGTCGGCCAGCGCGACTGCATGTTGGGGAATCTCGGTCGTCATGATGAAAAGATAGGTAGGCTACCTATCTATTGTAGCAAAATCCGCCGTTCGTGGTGCTATCATTTCCCGATGCGACTTATTCCAATCTTTGTGCTGATGACGCTTTTTGCTTGCGATGCAAAAGCGTACACATTTATCGAGGGGAAGGTGCCGCAGGATGCGCAGCCGGATGGGAACTCGATCCTGATCGAAGGACCGGCGGAAATGCTGGTGATCGATACCGGCCGCCATCCCGAGCATACCGACAAGATCATCGCCGCGGCCAAGGCGCGTAATAAGCCGATCACGGCCATCGTCAACACCCATTGGCATCTCGACCACGCAACCGGCAATGCGCGTATCCGTGCTGCCTATCCCGGAGCCAAGCTGTATGCCAGCACGGCGGTGGAAGGTGCACTGCAGGGTTTTCTGACCCGGAATCTGGATCAGGCCAAGGCCACGCTCGCCGATCCGGCCGCGCCGGAATCGCGCAAGGCCGATGTGCGCCTGTATCTGGATGCGATCAACGATCCAGCCAACCTGATTCCGGACCAGCCCGTGAACGGCCCGATGACCATCAGGCTGGGCGAGCGCGAGCTGCGGCTGCATCTGGCGCGCTTTGCCGCCACCGAGGGCGATGTCTGGATCGAGGATCCTGCCAGCAAGGACGTGTTTGCCGGCGACCTGGTGGTGGTGCCGCTGCCATTCTTCGACACAGGCTGCGCCGAAGGCTGGCGCAGCGCGCTGGCCGAGATCGACAAAGTGGAATTCAAGACGCTGGTGCCCGGCCACGGCCTGCCCATGGATCACGCCACGTTTTCCCGCTACCGCCAGGCTTTCAATGCGTACACCGCGTGCGCGAAGAGCGACCAGCCGACCTCAAGCTGCGTGGCAACGTGGCTGCAGCAGGGCCAGCCGTTCGCCGCCGCCCATCCCGATCCGAAATACGTGCAGGCGGCGCTTACCTATTACGTCGACCAGGTGCTGCGCGCGCCGGCCAAGCGCGCCGCGTTGTGTGGCAAGTAGCCTTATTTGATGGCGCCGAACACTTTGCCGATCAGCTTGCTGCCGGTGCCGATCGGATCGGCGCGGATGGCTTTTTCTTCTTCGGCGATCATGGTGTACAGGCCGTCCAGCGCGCGCTTGGTGACGTAGCCTTCCACCGTGGCCTGGTCTTTCGCCACCACGCCCAGTTGTGGCGCCAGGCTCATGGCGGTGTTGTACTTGGTGGCCAGGCCGGACTTGTCGGTGACTTTTTTCACCACCGGCAGGAACTGCACCGCCAGCTTGTCCTGCGTTTTGCTGCGGAAGAAATCGGTGACCGAGGTGTCGCCGCCGGTCAGGATATTCTTGGCGTCGGTGACAGTCATCGATTTGACGGCGTCCAGCAGCAGCGGCTTGGCCATCGGCACGGCGGCCTCGGCGGCATGGTTCATCTGCACCACCAGGTCGTCCAGTTGCTGGCTTTTGCCGGTCATTTTCAACAGGGGGCGCGCCTGTTCGAGGATTTTCGGCAGCGGGATGCGTACCTTGTCGTTGTTGAGGAAACCGCCGTCGGCGCCGAGCTTGGACACGGCGGCATTCGAGCCGGTTTCCAGCGCCGCTTTCAAACCGCCCGAAGCATCCTTGTTGGTGAGGTCATCCAGCGAGATGGCAAAGGCGCTGGCAGCCAGTAGGCTGAGGGGGATCAATACGGCGATGGCGCGGCGCGAGACTGGCATGGGTAATCCTCCGGGTAAGCAAAGGCCTTACTGTACTCCACCGCGGCCTATGCCGCCAGCGCCGGGATCTCCCTGGCCAGCCGTTCCAGCAGGCGTTCGCACTGGAACACGCTCAGGGTTCGGTGGGCGTCGCCTTCGCCGTCGATGTCGATCACTTCGTCCATCTCCGAGCGCGGGTCGCCGTGGGCGCCGGGGTTGCGCATCATTTTCGGCGCCGAGAAGCGCCTGTTGTCGGCGATGGTCATGATGTTTTCCACCGCATCCACCAGCAGGCCGTAGCACTCGTCGCCGCGCTCGACCACCAGAATTTTGGATTGCGAGTTGTCCTCCAGTGCCGCCATCCCGTACAGGCCGCGCAAGTCGATGACCGTCACCATTTGCTTGCGCAGGTTGAGCATGCCGCGCATGAAGGCAGGCAGGCCGGGTGGCCGGGTGATGTCGCCGACGCTGAGGTCGATGATCTCGCGCACTTGCTTGATCTCCACTGCGTAACTGTTTTCCAGCGCGAAGGTGATGTAGACCTTGCGCTGGCTGCGCAGCGCATCGCGCCGTTCGACCTTGGCCACTTGCGCCTCGTCCTTGGGATAGAGATTGGCGTGGCCGCTGCGCATTTCCCGTATCTCGGTGCTGGAGAAAATCTGCTGGTGATCGAGGAAAAAGATATCGCCCAGCTCCGGCTTGGACAGGCAGCCGCCGAACATGCCGGCGCGCGCCTTGCTCAGCATCGGAATCGGCATGATTTCCTCGCTGTAGAAATGCACGATGTTGTCGACCGAATCGACCAGGAAGCCGATGGTGGCGTCGTCGATGCGCGCCACGATGATGCGCTGCTCGGGCAGGGCGCCGCGCTCGGCAGCGGCCGCCGAGTTGAGCAGAATGCCGAAGTCGACCACCGCCACCGGGCTGCCGCGGAAATTGATGCGGCCCAGGCACAGCGCGCTGTTCAGCACGGACGGCTGCAACTCCGGCACCCGGATAATCTCCTGGATGGCCGCCATCTCAAATGCAAACGAGGAAGCGCCGACGCGGAAGCTGACGCACTTGCGGCGCTCGCCCTGATGGCGCCGGGCTTGCTGGTCCGCGCCTTGCAGCGCCAGCACTTGCGGCACGTTTTCAATGTGCACCAGCGTATCGGGATCGAGCACCTGCACCAGCCGCGCGCCGTGGTCGAGCAGGATGGTGCCGGCCACCACGCCGCGCTTTTCGCCGTCGGCGTAGGTCAGGGTGCTGCGCTGCTCGGGCCGCACACGCAGGATTTCGCCGGTGGCGTCGAACAGGATGCCCACCAGTACCCCGGCGTAATCGAGGATGGCGATTTTGTCGCTCGGCAGCGCTGCGCGCGCCTCTGGATGGAACACCCGGCCCAGGTTGACAATCGGGATCACGCTGCCGCGCAGCGTGAAGATGCCTTCCAAAAAACGCGGCGCCAGTGGCAGCGCGGATATCTTGTCCGGATAATTGACCACTTCGCGGAAGCAGCTGGCGGGCAGGGCGAACTCGTCGTCGCCGAGGACAAAGGAACCAAATAATTCCGTGCTGTTTGTGGTGGATGCGTCAGGCATGTCGGGCTCCGGTGGTAACCAGCTCCTGCACCGTGTAGTCGCAGGTCGCGCAGTCGATGGTCAGGGTGCGGCCGCTTTTCCCGCCGACGCGGCAGTAGCTGACGTTGAGGCCGAACTGGCGCAAATAGCGGCGCGCCGCGTCGGCATTTTGCTGGCCGATCTGCAGGCGGCTGGAGCAGCCGTTCAGCATGGTCGCGCCGCCGGCCACCACCACTTCGATGTCGGGATAGTCGGCCTCGCATGCGCCCATCAGGCGCAGCAGCGACGGCACGGCCTGGCTGACGTAGCGTGCGCCGAGTTCATGGTTGGCGCTGTCGCATTCCGGCAGCAGGCAGTGCGCCAGCCCGCAGCGGCCCTGTTTTTTCCACAGGAAGGCAATGCCGACGCAGGAGCCGAGCAGCGCCTGCAGGTGGCCGCTGCGCGCGCAGACCTTGAGCTGGCCCATCGCCACCTGCTGCGGCCGGCCGACGCCGGGCTCTTGCGTATCGTCGACGTCGTCCCACGGCAGCGTTGCCGGGCGCATCTCATTGAACCGTAACGTGGCTTGCATGGCTTATTCCATCCGATAAATCATGGGCCGGTCGAACTGGTAAGCCGTGTTCATGCCGGAGATCGATTCCGACTCGCCCACGATCATGACGGCATGCGAGGCCATGCTCAACCGGGCTTGCTGCAATATGGTCTGCTGCTGTTCCTGGTCGAAGTAAATCAGCACGTTGCGCAGGAACACGAGGTCGAACTGCCGCGGCGGTTTCAGCGGCGTCAGCAGGTTATGCTGGGCCAGTTCGACATTCTTCTTCAGCGCATCGACCACGCGCAGGCCGTTGGCGCCGGGGCGGAAGTACTTCCTGACCCATTCCGGATGGGTTTCCTGGATGCGCTCCACCGAGCGGCCGGTGTACTGGCCGTCGCGCGCCAGCGCCAGGATTTGCCGCGAAATATCGGTCGCGTGGATCTGGTAGCTGAAATCCGGATGGCGTTCTTGGAACTCCTCGCACAGCATGGCCACCGAGTACAGCTCTTCGCCGCTGGAGGCGGCGGCCGACCAGATCTTCAGGCGCTGGCCCTGGTGCTGGCTCCACCACTGCGGCAGGAATTCACGCTCGACGTAATCCCACACCTGCGGGGTGCGGAAGAACAGGGTGTCGTTGGTGGTGACCAGGTCGATAAAGTGCGGTACTTCGGCGCGGTCCTGTTCAACCTTGTCGAGGTAGGCCTGGTAGCTGCCCAGCTTGAGCGCCTGCACGCGCGGGCGCAGGCGCCGCTCGAGCAGCACGCTCTTGCGCTCAGTCATCGCAATGCCGGTGTGTTTGCGCACGAGCGCAATCAACGCCGCCAGCGTGGCGGGGGTGATGCCGGTGGCGTCCATGATTACACCGCGAAGCCGGCCACGGTTTTATTCAGGTCGCCTGCGCGCTGGTTGAGCCCCTCGGTCGAGCGGGCGATGCTGTCGCATGCCGCGGCCGATTTTTCGGCTTCCTCGGCGATGTATTGCACCGCGGTGCTGACTTCGCGCGCCGTCAGCAACTGTTCGTTGGCGGCCTTGGAAATATCGGAAATCGCCACCGTGGTCTTGACCACGCCGGCCAGGATCTTGTCGAAGGCGTCGCTGGCCTGGCGCGAAATCTCGCTGCCGGCCGAGACGCGCTTGACCGATTCGTTGATCAGCTTGGAAATCTCCTTGGTCGCCTGCGAAGAGCGCTCGGCCAGCTTGCGCACTTCGTCCGCCACCACCGAGAAGCCCAGTCCATGCTCGCCGGCGCGCGCCGCTTCGATCGCGGCATTGAAGGCCAGCATATTGGTCTGGTTGGCGATGTCGCTGATGACCTTGACGATTTCGCCTATGTCTTCCGACGAGCGGTTGATCAGGTCCATCGCCTCGATCGACTTGGCCACCGCCTTGGCGCCCACTTCGGCCTCGTGCTGGGTGGACTTGGCCATGGCGTCGGCGTCCGAGGTGTTGTTGGCGATGGTGTTGATCGAATTGGTCAGGCCGTCGATGGAGGCGTTCATTTCCTCCACCGTGGCGCCCAGTGCCTGGGTGCCGACCGCCACGCCGTTGGAGCGCTCGGCAATGGTGGTGGAAGCGTCGGCCAGGCCGCTGGCGGACATCACGACGTCGCTGATGACCTTGCGCAGATCGGCAATCATCTTGCTGATGCCGCCGGCCAGCTGGTCGAGCGGTTCCTCGCCTTCGACCGTGATCTGGCTGGTGAGGTCGCCGTTGGCGGCGCGCGCCACCGAGTCCAGCAGGCGGGCGATCTTGTCGCCGTCCGACTTGGCCTTGGCGGCCACCGATTCTTCCAGCGCGACCTGGGCGGTAATATCGCTTGCGTATTTGACTATTTTGTACGGTTTACCACTTAAATCCAATATCGGATTATATGTTGCCTGAATCCAAACGGTTTTCTTGTTATTTCCTACGCGTTTATAGCGGCCGCTGTCAAACTCGCCACGATTTAATTTTTGCCAGAAGCGCTTATAATCGGCGCTGGCGACATACTCGGGGTCGCAAAACATGCGATGGTGTTCGCCTTTAATGTCGTCGAGATAATATCCCATCACTTCGAGGAAATTATCATTGGCGTCCAGTACATGGCCCTGCATGTCGAATTCAATCACAGCCTGGGCCTTGCTGATGGCGCTGACCTTGCCTTCGTACTCGGCGTTACGCAGGCGGCTGGCGGTAATGTCGGTGGCAAACTTGATCACTTTGTAGGGTTTGCCGTCGGCATCCATCACCGGATTGTAGGAGGCCTGGATCCAGATGTCGCGGCCATCCTTGGCCACGCGCTTGTATTCGCCTTGCTGGAACTCGCCCTTGGCCAGGCTGGCCCAGAACTGTTTGTAGGCCGGCGTGGCGGCAAATTCCGGTGCGCAGAACATCGAGTGATGCTGGCCCTGGACCTCGTCCAGCGAGTAGCCGAGCACGCGCAGGAAGTTGTCGTTGGCGTGCAGGATACGTCCCTCCAGATCGAACTCGATGACGGCTTGCACGCGGTTAAGCGCGGCGTGGATAGCTTGGAGTTCTACATCCTGGGTTTGTATTACCTGGCTAGGAGCGTTCATGGGAGTCCCTGTCGTATATAAGAGATACTAAATGTCTTGGACGGAAGTGCTTGTGTGATATTTAGTGAGATTTAATCCGATATTCGGGGGCGGGGAATATGCGCGGTGCGTTTTGATTATTTCTCTGATTCAAAATTGAAGCAAGCGCAGCTATATCGAACGGGGGTGAAATGTACTCTGCAAGCGACAGCCGCGGATAATATTCTCCGCATTACAAAGCGTGGTCTCCGCAATCAAAAGCCGGGCGTGCCACAAAAAAAATAACACGGTCGTTCTTTTTATGCGGTATAGTAAGCAGGCCTACCATTCCAACCAGAACACAAGGAAGAGACATGACTGCAGAATACCAAGTGCACGGCAAGGTGGCCGTCATCACGCTGAACAATCCGCCGGTCAACGGCATGGGCCATGTGACGCGCACTGCCGCCGTCAACGGCATCCAGCAAGCCCTGGCCGACGATGCGGTCAAGGCCATCGTCATTACCGGCGCCGGCAAAGCCTTCTCGGGCGGCGCCGACATCAAGGAATTCAACACCCCGAAAGCGCTGCAGGAGCCTAGCCTGCACACCCTGATCGCCACCGCCGAGAGTGCGACCAAGCCGGTAGTGGCCGCCATCCACAGCGTCTGCATGGGCGGCGGCCTGGAGCTGTCGCTCGGCTGCCACTACCGCGTGGCGCTGCCGGGCGCGCAGATCGCGCTGCCGGAAGTGAAGCTGGGCCTGCTGCCGGGCGCCGGCGGCACCCAGCGCCTGCCGCGCGTGCTGGGCCTGGAGCCGGCACTGAACATGATCGTGTCGGGCAATCCGGTGCTGTCGGAAAAACTGCCGGCGCTGTTCGATGACATCTTCGCCGCCGATGCCGATATCGTGCAGTCGGCAGTGGCGTTTGCCGAGAAAATTGCCGACGTGCGCCCGCTGCCGAAAGTGCGCGACCGCAAAGTCGACTACCCGAACCACGAAGCGTTCCTGCAGTTCTCGCGCAACACGGTCAAGGCCATGGCCGGTCCGTTCCCGGCGCCGCTGGAATGCGTGGAAACCGTGGCCGCCTCGGTCACCATGAAATTTGAGGACGGCATGAAGTTCGAGCGCGAGCGCTTCCTGCACCTGATCCAGACCACCGAATCGAAAGCGCTGCGCCACGCCTTCTTCAGCGAGCGCACCGCCAGCAAAGTGCCGGACGTGCCGGCCGATACGCCGGTGCGCAGCATCAAGTCGGCGGCCGTGATCGGTGCCGGCATGATGGGCGGCGGCATTGCCATGAATTTCCTCAACGCCGGCATTCCGGTCAAGCTGCTGGAAACCCGGCAGGAAGCGCTGGACAAGGGCATCGCCACCATCCGCAAGAATTACGAGAGCAGCCTGAAGAAGGGCAAGCTGACGCAAGAGAAGCTGGACCAGCGCATGGGCCTGCTAAGCAGCACGCTGTCCTACGACGACATCGGCCAGGCCGACATCGTGGTGGAAGCCGTGTTTGAAGAACTGGGCGTGAAAGAAGCCGTGTTCCGCAAGCTGGATGAGGTGATGAAGCCGGGCGCCATCCTGGCCACCAACACTTCCACGCTCGACGTCGACAAGATCGCCGCCTTCACCAAGCGTCCGCAAGACGTGATCGGGACTCACTTCTTCTCGCCGGCCAACGTCATGAAGCTGCTCGAAATCGTGCGCGGCAAAGAGACCGGCAAAGACGTGCTGGCCACCGCGCTGGCGCTGTCCAAGAAGCTGAAGAAAACCGGCGTGGTGTCGGGCGTGTGCGACGGCTTCATCGGCAACCGCATGATCGAGCAGTACAGCCGCCAGGCCGGCTTCCTGCTGGAAGAGGGCGCGCTGCCGGAGCAAGTCGACAAGGCAGCGGAGAAATTCGGCTTCGCCATGGGCCCGTTCCGCATGGGCGACCTGGCCGGCAACGATATCGGCTGGGCCATCCGCAAGCGCCGCTACGTGGAAAAGCCAGAGATCACCTACTCGAAAACCGCCGACCTGCTGTGCGAAATGGGGCGCTACGGCCAGAAGACCGGCGGCGGCTGGTACGACTACAAGGCCGGCGACCGCAAGGCGTATCCGAACGAGCAGGTCAACGCCATGATCGTCCAGCATTCGGCCGACCTCGGCATTACCCGCCGCAAGATCAGCGACGAGGAAATCGTCGAACGCCTGGTGTACTCGCTGGTAAACGAGGGCGCGCTGATCCTGGAAGAGGGCATCGCGCTGCGCGCCTCGGACATCGACATGGTCTACCTGACCGGCTACGGCTTCCCGCTGCACCGCGGCGGCCCGATGTTCTATGCCGATACGGTCGGCCTGCCCAACGTGCTGGCGGCGATCAACAAGTATGCCAAGGGCCACCAAGGCCAGGCCTGGAAACCGGCGCCGCTGCTGGTTAAACTGGCCGCTGAAGGAAAGTTGCTCAACGGATAAATACTGTTGCAACAAAACCATATTCGTTGAAATTATTTACACAAGGCAGCGTGGGTCGATGATAATGCGATCCACGCTGTTTTTTTATTCCAACAACAAAAAGGGGTTCACATGAAGCACACGATCTTTGCTGCAGCACTGGCCCTGGCCAGCCTGTCCGCCCACGCCGACACCATCAGCGGCTTGTACAACACCGGCCTCGGCCAAAGCGGCAGCGCCGACACCCACTACAGCCTGAGTTCGGATGTGAGCAGCACTGCCTACATCACCGTGGACAGCGTGTGGCCGGTCGACGGCACCTGGCTCAACAACACCGACGTCTCCAAATGGATCACGCCGACCCAGAGCCAAGGCCAGACGCTGGACCTGAGCGCCAACGGCACCTACACCTACACCCTGAACTTCGACCTGACCGGCTACAACGCCGGCAGCGCCTCGTTCACCGGCCACTTCGCTGCTGATAACGCCGTGTCCATCAAGCTGAACGGTAGCGAAATCGCCAGCGGCGTCGGCTTCGGTTCGTGGCACGACTTCAGCGCCAGCAGCGGCTTCGTGTCGGGCCAGAACAGCCTGGAATTCGTGGTGACCAACTACGGCCAGAGCTACGGCAACCCAACCGGCCTGCGTGTCGAGTTCGCGTCGTCGAGCATCGCGGCCGTGCCTGAGCCAGAAACCTATGCCATGCTGCTGGGCGGCCTGGCACTGGTGGGCGCGGTCGCCCGCCGCCGCAAGCAAAAGTAATCTGTGGAAAAATGCTCACATGCCGTCTAGAAATTTTAGTGGCATGTGAGCACAAGCCCCAAAAGCTGGCTATAATTCGCTCCAACAGCTCCCACCTTTCGACGCCCTAAAAAACGGTTCGATGAAATCCCGGCATCCGTACTTCCGATGCTGGCTGACACATTCACCAACCTTTTTAGAGGCATCTCATGAAACGCACCCTGATCGTCGCCGCTCTGCTGGCGACCGCCATCACCACCGCCCACGCCGCCGCCATCACCGGCCTGAAAAACACTGGCCTGGGCGCCAGCGGCACCGTCGACAGCAACTACAGCCTGAGCTCGGCTGTGAGCACGGCCCCGGTCATCACCTACGACAGCCAGTGGCCGATCGGTCCGTGGCTGGCCAATGACAGCACCTCGAAATGGATCACGCCGACCGGCAGCCAGGGCGAAAGCTTCGACCCGTCGAGCAGCGGCACTTACACCTACACCCTGACCTTCGACCTGACCGGCTACAACGCGGCCAGTGCCGTGTTCAGCGGCCGCTTGGCGGCCGACAATTCGGTGCAGGTCAAACTCAACAACAGCGTCATTGGCGGCGCCACCGGCTTTACCGACTGGACCAGCTTTGGCGCCAGCAGTGGCTTCGTCTCCGGCGTCAACACGCTGGACTTCGTGGTAACCAACTGGACGCAGAACGGCGGCAATCCGACCGGGCTGCGGGTGGAGTTTGGCGCGTCGAGCATTGCAGCGGTTCCGGAACCGGAAACGTATGCCATGCTGCTCGGCGGCCTCGTCATGGTTGGCGCCGTCGCGCGCCGCCGCAAGCAGAAGTAAGCAGCACCGCAGTAACGTAGTAAGGGACTCCTTGGGTTTATTTCACCGCCTCTCCTCGAGGCGGTTTTTTTTGCCCATGAAAAAAGCCGCCCGGAGGCGGCTTGTTCTTTGCGGTGATGACTTAGTCAGCCGCGTAGATGTTGTTGTCCTTGGTTTCGCCGATGAACAGCACGCCGATCACAACGGTGATCAGGGCCACGATGATCGGGTACCACAGGCCGTAGTAGATGTCGCCCTTGAATGCCACCAGCGCGAACGAGATGGTTGGCAGCAGGCCGCCGAACCAGCCGTTACCGATGTGGTATGGCAGGGACATCGAGGTGTAGCGGATGCGGGTCGGGAACATCTCCACCAGCATGGCCGCGATCGGACCGTACACCATGGTCACGTACACCACCAGCACGAACAGGATCAGCACCACCATCGGTTTGTTGATCTGCGATTCGTCCGCCTTGGCTGGGTAGCCGGCCGCTTTCACGGTGGCCGCTACTTCTTTCTTCAGCGCGGCGTCCTGGTCTTTACTGGCTTTGTCGAAGTTCAGGCCGTCCGGGGTCAGCACGGCGTTGAACGCGGTGATTTCCTTGTCGCCCACTTTGATCTTGGCCACGCTGCCAGCAGGCGCGTCCTGCTTGGTGTAGTTCACCGAGGCGTTCGACAGGATGCTGGTGGCAATGTCGCACGACGAGGTGAATTTCTTCTGGCCGGTCGGGTTGAACTGGAAGTTGCACGAGGCAGGATCAGCGTACACCACCACTGGCGAATTTTTCAGCGCCGCTTCCAGCTGCGGGTTGCCGTAGTGGGTCAGGGCGCCGAACAGTGGGAAGTAGGTGGCGGCAGCCAGCACGCAACCGCCCAGGATGATGTATTTGCGGCCGATCTTGTCCGACAGCATGCCGAAGAAGATGAAGAACGGGGTAGCCAGTGCCAGCGACAGCGCGGTCATGATGTTGGCGTTGGCGCCGTCGATCTTCAGCACCTGGGTCATGAAGAACAGGGCGTAGAACTGGCCGGTGTACCACACCACCGCCTGGCCCATGGTCAGGCCGATCAGGGCCAGGATCACGACTTTCAGGTTTTTCCACTGGCCGAACGCTTCGCTCAGCGGCGCTTTCGAGGTCTTGCCCTCGGCTTTCATTTTGGCGAAGGCCGGCGATTCATTCATCGACAGGCGGATCCACACCGAAATGCCCAGCAGCAGGACCGATACCAGGAACGGCACGCGCCAGCCCCAGGCGTTGAACGCTTCTTCGCCGACCGCGGTGCGGGTGCCCAGGATCACCAGCAGCGACAGGAACAGGCCCAGCGTTGCGGTGGTCTGGATCCATGCGGTGAACGAGCCGCGCTTGCCGTGCGGTGCGTGCTCGGCCACGTAGGTGGCGGCGCCGCCGTACTCGCCGCCCAGCGCCAGGCCCTGCAGGATGCGCAGTGTCACCAGCACGATCGGCGCGGCAATGCCGATCGCGGCATATCCCGGCAGCAAGCCGACAATGAAGGTGGACGCACCCATGATCAGGATGGTGATCAGGAAGGTGTACTTACGGCCGATCATGTCGCCCAGGCGGCCGAACACGACAGCGCCGAACGGACGCACGATGAAGCCGGCAGCAAACGCCAGCAGCGCGAAGATGAAGGTGGTGCTTGGATCGCCAATGAAGAACTGCTTGGCGATAATCGATGCGAGCGAACCGTACAAGTAGAAGTCGTACCATTCGAACACGGTGCCGAGCGAGGACGCAAAAATCACTTTGCGCTCTTCGGCGGTGATCGGTGTGGCTTTGCCCGATGCACGCGGATCAGCCGTTCCTGTATTTGCCATGATGTGTGTCTCCTTTTGATTTTAGGATGTTATTTCCCCAGCCGAGATAAGTTACTCCTTCGTCAGCTTATCCACAGTCTGGACTCTTAACCTTACGGCATTCTTGCACCAAACTTACACGAAACTTACAAAATAAATTTGCGAACGACCGTACTAAAACTGTGCTATTCTGGCCGAAACAACACTACACCATAGGAGACACTCTCATGATCGACGCCGTCATCGTATCCACCGCCCGCACCGGCCTGGCTAAATCGTGGAAAGGCGCTTTCAATATGACGCACGGCGCCACCCTGGGCGGCCACGTCCTGCAAGCCGCCATCGAGCGCGCCGGCATTGAGGCTGGTGAAGTCGAGGACGTGCTGGTCGGCTGCGCCAATCCGGAAGGCGCCACCGGCGGCAATATCGCGCGCCAGATCGCCATCCGCGGCGGCTGCCCGGTGACCACCGCCGGCATGACCATCAACCGTTTCTGCTCCTCCGGCCTGCAAACCATTGCCACCGCCGCCCAGCGCATCATCGCCGGCGAGGGCGATATTTATGCGGCCGGCGGCGTCGAGTCGATCTCCTGCGTGCAGCAAGAGATGAATATGCACATGTACAAGGAAGTCTGGCTGTCGCAGCACAAGCCGGAAATCTACTGGCCGATGCTGCAAACCGCCGAAACCGTGGCCAAGCGCTACAACATCAGCCGCGAGCGCCAGGACCAGTATGGCGTGCAAAGCCAGCAGCGCGCTGCCGCCGCCCAGGCCGCCGGGCTGTTCGACGCCGAAATCGTGCCGATGACCACCGTGATGGGCGTGGCCGACAAGGCCTCTGGCATGCTGCTTTCGCGCGAAGTGACGATCTCGGCCGACGAAGGCATCCGCGCCGATACCACGTACGAAGGCGTGTCGAAAATCCGTACCGCCGTGCCGGGCGGCGTCATCAGCGCCGGCAACGCCAGCCAGTTCTCGGATGGCGGCTCCATGGCTATCGTGATGAATGCGCAGACCGCCGCCGCCAAGGGCTTGCAGCCGCTGGGCGTGTTCCGTGGTTTCGCCGTCGCCGGTTGCGAGCCGGATGAGATGGGCATCGGTCCGGTGTTTGCGATTCCGAAACTGCTGAAGAAAGCCGGCCTGAAAGTTGAGGACATCGGCCTGTGGGAATTGAACGAAGCCTTCGCCGTGCAAGTGCTGTACTGCGCCGACAAGCTGGGCATCCCGATGGATCGCCTGAACGTGAACGGCGGCGCGATTGCGGTCGGCCACCCTTACGGCGTGTCGGGCGCGCGTCTGGTTGGCCATGCGCTGATCGAAGGCAAGCGCCGTGGCGTCAAATATGTGGTGGTCACGATGTGTATCGGTGGCGGCCAGGGAGCGGCAGGCCTGTTCGAAGTGGTGTAAGCCATGGACTCGACCATCCTGTCGCGCCGCGACATTGCGTTCATGCTGTACGAATGGCTGGATGCGGAGGCGCTTACCCGGCGTAGCCGCTTCGCCGACCACAACCGCGAAACTTTCGATGCAGCGCTCGATACTGCCGAGCGGCTTGCCACCGATCTGTTCGCCCCGCACAACAAGAAGTCCGACCAGCACGAGCCGCATGTGGTGGACGGCAAGGTGCAGATCATCCCCGAGGTGAAGGCGGCGCTGGATGCCTTCAGCGCCGCGGGACTGATGGCAGCCGGGCAGGACTACGAACGCGGCGGCATGCAGCTGCCGGCGGTGGTCGACAAGGCGCTGGCGGCCTGGTTCACGGCCGCCAACGTGGGCACGGCGGCCTACACCTTCCTCACCATGAGCAACGCCAACACCTTGCTCAAGACCGGCACGCCGGAGCAGATCGAGCGCTTCGTCAATCCGATGCTGGAGGGCCGCTTCTTTGGCACCATGTGCCTGTCCGAGCCGCAGGCCGGTTCCAGCCTGTCGGACATCACCACCCGCGCGGTGCCGGACGGCGAGGGCCAGTACCGCATCACCGGCAACAAGATGTGGATTTCGGCCGGCGAGCATGAGCTGGCAGAGAACATCATCCACCTCGTGCTGGCCAAGATTCCGGGCGAAGACGGCAAGCTGATTCCGGGCGTGAAAGGCATCTCGCTGTTCATCGTGCCGAAGTATCTGGTCAACGAAGACGGCAGCCTCGGCGCGCGCAACGACGTGGCGCTGGCCGGCCTCAATCACAAGATGGGCAATCGCGGCACGACCAACTGCCTGCTCAACTTCGGCGAGAACGGCGGCGCGATCGGCTACCTGGTCGGCAAGCCTCATCACGGCTTGGCCAATATGTTCCACATGATGAACGAGGCCCGTATCGCGGTCGGCCTGAACGCAGCCGTGCAGGGCTACACCGGTTACCTGCATGCGCTCGACTACGCGCGCAATCGTCCGCAGGGCCGTCATCCGGCGCAGAAAGATCCGGCGCAGCCGCAAGTGCGCATCATTGAACACACCGACGTGCGGCGCATGCTGCTGGCGCAGAAGGCTTACGTTGAAGGTGCGCTCGGCCTGGTGCTGTACAGCGCCCGCCTGGTTGACGAGCAAAACAGCGCGGAAACGCCGGAAGCGCGCGAGCATGCGGCGCGGCTGCTGGAATTCCTCACGCCGATCACCAAGTCGTGGCCGTCGCAATGGTGCGTCGAGGCGAACTCGCTGGCGATCCAGGTCCATGGCGGCTACGGCTACACGCGCGAGTACAACGTCGAGCAGTTCTACCGCGACAATCGCCTCAACGCCATCCATGAAGGTACGCACGGCATTCACGGCCTCGATCTGCTGGGCCGGAAGGTGTCGCTGCACGATGGCGCCTTGTTCAAGGCATTTGCCAGCGAGATTCGCAAAACGGTGCGCAAAGTGCGCGGCAGTGTCGGTGCGCCGGACGTGGCGCCTGTGGGTTATGCCGATATCGGCCAGGAGCTGCTGGCGCATGCCGATGCGCTCGAACAGGCATGGCAGGCCTTGGAGCAAACCACGCAGAAGCTGTATGCTGTCGGCGATATGAACAAGACGCTGGCCAACGCCAGCACCTATCTGGAAGCGTGCGGCCACATTGTGGTGGCGTGGATCTGGCTGCAGCAGGCCTTGCTGGCCGCCGCATCGCTGCAAAAAGCTGACGAGGATTTCTATCGCGGCAAGCTGCAAGCCTGCCGTTATTTCTTCCGCTGGGAACTGCCGAAAATCGGCCCGCAGCTGGAACTGCTGGCCAGCATCGATACCACCACGCTCGATATGCAGGATGCGTGGTTTTAAGCCGTCGCACCGGCGCAGGCCGGTGCCCAAGGAATGCTAGCTCAGCATTGGGTACCGGCCTTCGCCGGTACGACGTGCATGGGCAAACACAAGGAGACATAATGCGTACGACTCAAGAACTGTTTTCGCTGGCCGGCAAGACCGCGCTGGTCACTGGCGGCTCGCGCGGCCTCGGCCTGCAAATGGCGCTGGCGCTGGGCGAGCAGGGCGCCAAGATCGTGGTGTCGGCCCGCAAGCAGGCTGACCTCGACGAAGCCGTGGCCTACCTCTCGCAGCACGGCATCAGCGCATACGCGATTGCCGCCGACCTGTCGCAGGACGAGCAGGCAGCACAACTGGTCGACGGCGCCATCGCCCACCTCGGCCACATCGATATCCTGATCAACAACGCCGGCGCCAGCTGGGGCGCGCCCGCCGAAGACCACCCGGTCGACGCCTGGGACAAGGTGATGGACCTGAACATCCGCAGCATCTTCGTGGTATCGCAGCTGGTCGGCAAGCGCTCGATGATCCCGCGCGGCTACGGCCGCATCATCAACATCGCGTCGATTGCTGGCCTGGCCGGCAATCCGCCGGGCACCATGACCACCATCGCCTACAACACCTCGAAAGGCGCGCTGGTCAACTTCACCCGCACGCTGGCGGGCGAGTGGGGCCGTCACGGCATCACCGTCAACGCGCTGGCGCCGGGCTTCTTCCCGTCGAAGATGACCAAGGGCCTGCTGTCGGTGATGGGCGAGGAACTGACCAAACACGCACCATTGAACCGTCTCGGCGACGACGAAGACCTGAAAGGCGCAGCAGTGCTGTTTGCCTCCGACGCGGGCAAACACATCACCGGCCAGATCCTGGCGGTGGACGGGGGCGTGTCGGCGGTATGAGTATTCCTGCGTCTTACCGGCGCTACGTGCTGGCGGCGCGTCCGCGCGGCCCCGTTGTGCCGGAAAACTTCCGCCTCGAAACCGTGCCGGTGCCTGAGCTGGCCGATGGCGAAGTCCTGATCCGCAACCACTACCTGTCGCTCGACCCGTACATGCGCGGCCGCATGAGCAAGGCGGCCAGCTACGCCGCCTCGCAAGCGATTGATGAAACCATGATCGGCGGCACGGTTGGCCAGGTGGTGGCCTCGCGCAACGAGTTCTACCAGGTCGGCGATTACGTCAATGGCATGCTGGGCTGGGCCGAGATGGGGGTGTCCGACGGCCTGCTGCTGCGCAAGCTCGACACCACGCGCATTCCGCTGTCGGCCTTCCTTGGCGTGGTCGGCATGCCGGGCATGGCTGCCTGGTATGGCTTCAACCAGATCATGGAAGCGGCAGCCGGCGAGACGGTGGTGGTGTCCGCCGCCAGCGGCGCGGTCGGCAGCGTAGTCGGCCAGCTGGCGCGGCTGCGCGGCTGCCGCGTGGTCGGCATTGCCGGCGGGCCGGAGAAGTGCGCTTACGTGGTCAACGAACTGGGTTTCGACGCCTGTGTCGACTACAAAGCCGGCAACCTCGAAGCCGACTTGGCCGCCGCCACGCCGGATGGTGTGGACGCCATCTTCGAAAACGTCGGCGGCGCCTGCTTCGACGCGGCACTCGCCCGCACCAACGCCTTCGCGCGCGTCGCGCTGTGCGGGCTGATCGGCGGCTTCAACGGCGCCGACATGTCGATCAGGAACACGCGCGCACTGCTGCTCAATCGCCTGACGCTGCGCGGTTTCATCATCACCGAACACATGGAGTACTGGCAGCAGGGCTTGCAGGAGCTGGCCGTGCTGGTCGCCAACAAGCAAATCAAGTACCGCGAGACGGTGGCCGAAGGACTGGACGCCGCGCCGCAAGCATTTATCGGCCTGCTGCAAGGGCATAACTTTGGCAAACAACTGGTGAAGCTCATATGAAAACATTCCGGGACAAGGTAGCCGTCATCACTGGCGGTGCAAGCGGTTTGGGTCGTCAATTCGCCAACGTGGCCGCGCGCGAGGGGATGAAGCTGGTGCTGGCCGATGTGCAGTCCGATGCGCTCGACCGTTCCGTCGAGGAGTTGCGCGCGCAGGGCGCGAGCGTGATCGGCCGCCTGTGCGATGTGCGCAAGAGCGAGCAAGTGCAGGCGCTGGCCGACGCTGCCGTCGCTGAGTTCGGTGCAGTGCACCTTGTCTTCAACAACGCCGGCGTCGGCTCAGGCGGCCTGATCTGGGAGAATACCGAGGCCGACTGGGAATGGGTGATGGGCGTGAATCTGTGGGGCGTGATCCACGGCGTACGCATCTTCACCAGGCTGATGCTGGCGTCGGCCGCGCAGGATCCAACGTTTGAGGGGCACATCGTCAACACCGCTTCGATGGCCGGGCTGGTGAATACGCCGGCGATGGGCGTGTACAACGTCTCCAAGCATGCGGTGGTGTCGCTGAGTGAAACGCTGTACCACGACTTGCAGCTGGTCGACGCGCCGATCGGCGCTTCCGTGCTGTGCCCGTATTTTGTCCCGACCGGCATCAGCCAGTCGCACCGCAACCGTCCGGAAGACGTGCGCATGACAGCCGGACCGACCGCCAGCCAGCTGGCCGCGCAAGCGATGACCGACAAGGCCGTCACTTCGGGTAAAGTATCGGCCGAGGACGTGGCCGAAACCACCTTCAAGGCGGTTGCCGCCGGCCAGTTCTACATTTATTCGCATCCGGAAGCGTTGACCGGCGTGCGCGAGCGCATGGAGCATATCGTGGCGGGCGATAATCCGGCCGATCCCTACACCCACGCGCCGCAGCTGCGGGAGATCTTGCGGGCCAAAATCAAGGGAGCCAAACAATGATCAAGCTGGGAGACTGGAACACGCTGAGCGCCGATGCAAAGCTGATCCGTTTCGAGGTTTTCGTGCAGGAGCAAAACGTCCCGGCCGAGCTGGAGATGGACAATATGGACGCGGTCTGCCTGCACGCCGTAGCCTATGACGAAGCCGGCACACCGGTCGGCACCGGCCGTCTGCTGCCGGATGGCCATATCGGCCGCATGGCGGTGCGCAAGCCGGGGCGCGGCAAGGGCATCGGCGGCGAGCTGCTGCGGGCGCTGATGGCGCAGGCGCGAGCGCGCGGCGACAAGGCCGTGGTGCTGAGCGCGCAGACGCATGCCGCGCCGTTCTACGAGCGGCACGGTTTTAGCATCGACGGGGAAGAGTTCTTCGAGGCAGGCATCCCGCACATCAATATGCAGCACGCCTTCTGATTTTCAGGCTTCGCTGTTAATCAGCAAACCCTTGGTGCTGAGGTTTTTCCCGATTTCCAGCGATTGCTCGGACGGGAACTGCTGCAGCACCTTTTTCGTTTCAGTATCGATCACCTTCACGACCGAAATGCCGCTGTCTTCATCAATGCTGAAATGCACTTCGCTGGTGTCTTCCAGGAAGCGGTTGATCGCATCCACGGAATTTTTCAACTCAGTTTTGGTCGGCGTGCGGGGTGCAACCGGCGCATTGCTGACGGCCGGGACTTTTTCGGACACAGGCACCGGCGCCGGCGCCAACGCAGGGGCGCTTGCGGGTAGCAAATCCAGTCGATTGATGCTGCCGGTGTCCATAATGGTCTTTTTCCTTCGGTTTGGTGGGCTAGATCACCCCGTTACCAGGAATAACGGCAGCGCTGAAGAAAAGTTGAGCCCAATGCGCAAAAAATTAATGAATCAGCAATTCCTGCAGGGTCGCCGGGGCGTTGGCGTAGAGTTTGACGACGGTGGAGGTGCGGGTGCCGTAGCTCGGGCTTTCGATGCGCACGGCGGAGAGCATGCGCTCAAGGTCGAGCGGGACGCCGGTTTCGGGCAGGCGCAGGTCCGGCGCCTGGGTGGTATCGGACAGCATTTCGAAGAAGGCGTCGTCCGGCGCGCCCAGGCACAGCAGGCTGGAGAATTGGGCTTTGGTCTTCAGCACTTTCGGCCACGGCGCGTCGAGCAGGGCGTTGGACAGGCCGTAGACGCCGGGCGCCAGCGGTTGGCCGTTGCGCGGGTCGGCATCGCCTTTGTTGGAGTACCAGATCAGGGTGTCGCGGTCGCCGAGGACGAGGTTGAAGCCGTTGTACTCGTGCGCACCCGGGCGGATCGAGTCGACGTATTCCTGTGGCGTCATGCTGCCGGCCAGGTAGTTGGCCACCAGCTGGCCGCGCGACGGCGCGTCGTCCTTGTGCTCGGCCGGCGCGCGGATGTTGGTGATGGCGGCAAAACGCGACGGTCCGCCGTCGTCGGCCGGCCGGGTGATGCCCATCCAGCTGCCGCCGGCTTGCAGGTCGCGGCCGGCGTAAATCTGCGGATGCTCGGGCCACGGCGCGGCCGGCGCGGTGGCGCGCTGGTAGTATTCATCGCGGTTGGCGGCGGCAATCAGCGGCACCGCAGGCACGACTTGCCAGGCGAAGACGATCAGGCACATGGCGCGATATCCGTGAAGACTTCGGTATGGCGCAGGCCGGCGGTCCATTCCAGCACGCCGGCCTGGTGGACGGCACTGTCCAGCAACGCGGCAAATCCGGCGGGCGTGGCTTCGTACACTTCCATCCATGTCTGCACGCCATCCTTGGTGTCGGGGCGCCGCTTGAGCTGGCCGGCAACGCCGTGGTGCTGCATCAGGGTGGCCTGCATGGCGGCGACAGCTGCCTGCAAGGACGCCGCGTCAGCGTCCTTGACCTTGTAGTAGATGTACAGGTCCATGCTTACAGATCGAGCGGTTCCAGCACATAAGGCATGTCGAGGAAGGTCAGTGCCGTGCCTTCGGCCGAGCCGAGGCGCACCGAGCCTGCCTCAATGGCGGCCAGTTTCATTTCGACCAGCGCATCAACGCCGCCATTGCCGTTGGGGGCGGCGTTGACGATCATGCCGCATGGCTGCTCGGGATCGGCCGTGGCAAACACTTCCATGCCGGCCGCTGCGGTTGCGTCGGGAATCGTGACCAGCGTGGTGCGGCGCTTGAGCTTGCCCAGGTACTGGCTGCGCGCCACGATCTCTTGCCCCGGGTAGCAGCCTTTCTTGAAGTTCACGCCGCCCAGCAGTTCGTAGTTCACCATCTGCGGGACGAACTGTTCCTGCGTGGCCTTGGCGATCTGCGGCACGCCGGCGTGAATTTCCGACAGATGCCACGCTTCGCCGCTGCCGGCCAGCAGTTTGCCTTCCAGCGCAGGCAGCACGGTCTCGGCAGTTTCGGCCGACATCAGCCATTGGTAGCGCGGGGCGCCGAACGCGTCGGCGACGCGGATCAGGGTGCCCAGCGCGTGATCCACCTTGGCGTAGGGCTGGGCGGGCAGGGCGTCGAACCACGCTTGCAGCACGGCCGGCGCCTTGGCGCCGCCGATGCCGAGCACTACTGCGTTGGCAGCGGCTTCGGTCGCATCGCTCAGCTTGGTCTTGGAGCGCAGCACGAACATCGACAGGCGCTTTTGCACCGGCGCCTGAATGTCGCGCGCCAGTTGCAGGTAGATGGTCGAGGCGCTGCGCCACATCAGGAACGAGGCCAGCAGGCGGCCTTTCGGCGAGCAGTAGCCGGCCAGGCGTGCTTCGCCCTGGCCGAGGTGCTCGACGTCGTTGGTCAACTGATTGTGGAGGAAGCTGGCCGATTCTTCGCCGTCCAGTGCAATCAGGCCAAGGTCAGTGATACGGGCGACGAAGCCGTCTGCAAGTTGGGTAGGGCTCAAGGTGGACATAATTTTCAATATTTTCACTGGGAAGGCATTATCATTACGGGCTTATTATAGTGATGTCGCGCAAAACGCGTCAGACCGACCCGATTCACTCCTACGGCTTTGAGATGGCTTTTATCAAAAAAATAATTAGTCTGTTTATTGTGCTTGCCATTCTCGGCGGCGGTTATTTCATGTACTGGTCGCAGAAGCCCATCATCCCCGAGGATGCGGAGGCGATTGAATTCAGCATCACTCCCGGCAGCGGCGCGCATGCGGCCGGCCAGCAGATCGCCGAGGCCGGCGTTCCGATCCAGCCGCTGCTGTTCAACCTGCTGGCGCGCGTGACCAACAAGAGCGCCAGGCTGAAGGCCGGTTCCTACGAACTGAAGCCGGGCTCGACACCGCTGCGCCTGATCGACCAGCTGGCGCGCGGCGAGTACGCGCAGGAACAGCTGACCATCATCGAAGGCTGGACTTTCCGCCAGATGCGCGCCGCCATCGCCGCCCACAAGGGTTTGAAGCACGACACCATCGCCATGTCCGACGCCGAGGTGATGAACGCCATCGCGTCCGAGTACAAGCAGGCCGAGGGCATGTTCTTCCCGGATACCTATCTGTTCGCCAAGGGCGCGAGCGATCTGCAAATCTACAAGCAGGCGCACGTGATGATGTTGACCCGCCTGACCGAAGCCTGGGACAAACGCGATCCGGCGCTGCCATACAAGGACAAATACGAAGCGCTGACCATGGCCTCCATCGTGGAAAAGGAGACTGGCCAGAAATCCGAGCGCGCCATGATCGCCGGCGTGTTCGTCAACCGCCTGAAGATCGGCATGCTGCTGCAGACCGACCCGACCGTCATCTATGGCATGGGCCTCAAGTACGACGGCAAGATCCGCAAGAAGGATCTGGAAACCGACACTCCTTACAATACCTACACGCGCACCGGCCTGCCGCCGACGCCGATCGCCCTGCCGGGTGTGCAGTCGCTGACCGCCGCGCTGGCGCCGGCCAAGACCGCTGCGCTGTATTTCGTCTCCAAGGGCAATGGCACCAGCCAATTCTCCGACAACCTGAACGATCACAATCGGGCAGTCAATCAGTATCAACGATAATAAGAACATGGGTAAATTCATCACCTTTGAAGGCATCGATGGCGCCGGCAAGTCCACGCACATCGCCTTCGTAGCCGATTACATCAAGCAGCGCGGCGCCGAACTGGTGAGTTCGCGCGAGCCGGGCGGCACGCCGCTCGGCGAAAAGCTGCGCGAGCTGGTGCTGCACGAGCAAATGCACCTCGAAACCGAGGCGCTGCTGGTGTTTGCCAGCCGCCGCGAGCACATCGCGCAAGTGATCAAGCCTGCGCTGGCGCGCGGCGCCTGGGTCATCTCCGACCGCTTCACCGATTCCAGTTTCGCCTACCAGGGCGGCGGCCGCGGCCTCGATCTGGCCAAGCTGGAAGCGCTGGAGCAGTGGGTGCACCCGGACCTGCAGCCGGACCTGACCCTGCTGTTCGATGTGCCGCTCGACGTGGCGCGCGCCCGTCTCGACGCCACCCGCGAGCTCGACAAGTTCGAGCAGGAAAAGGCCGACTTTTTCGCCGCTACCCGTAACGAATACCTGCGCCGCGCGGCCCAGTTCCCGCAGCGCTTCCGTGTCATCGATTCCACACAAAGCATCGCCGCGATTCAATTGCAGATCGCAAGCATCCTCGATGCTTGCTTTTGAAATACAATACTGAGTAATGAGCAATTCCATCTACCCGTGGCAAGAATCGTCGTGGCAGCAGCTGCAAACGTTGCGCCAGCGCATGCCGCACGCCATCCTGTTCCATGGCGCTGCCGGGACAGGCAAATCCGATTTCATCGAGCGCTTTGCGCAAGGCCTGCTGTGCGAAGCCGTGCTGCCGGATGGCCATGCCTGCGGCCAGTGCGCATCCTGCGGCTGGTTCTCGCAGCAGAACCACCCGGACTACCGCCGCGTGCGGCCGGAATCGATGGAGGACGAGCCTGCCGGCGACGGCGAGGAGGGCGAGGGCGAAGCCAAGAAGGCCGCCAAGTCGAAAACGCCATCCAAGGAAATCAAGATTGAACAAATCCGCTCGCTGGCGGATTTCATGAATATCTCGACCCACCGCCAGGGCTTGCGCGTGGTGGTGCTGTACCCGGCTGAAGCGCTGAACATGCCGGCCTCGAACGCGCTGCTGAAGACGCTGGAAGAACCGCCGCCGGGCACGGTGTTCCTGCTGTCCTCCAACGGCCTGGACCGCGTGCTGCCAACCATCCTGTCGCGCTGCCGCAAGTTCGCCTTGCCGATGCCTAGCCACGCCGAAGCGCTGGCCTGGCTGAAAGAGCAAGGCGTGGCCGACGCCGACAGCTGGCTGCGCGAGCAGGGCGGCGCACCGCTGGCGGCGATGGAGCAAGCCGAGTCGGGCAGCCGCGAGGATCTGGAAATCCTGCTGGATCTGCTGGCGCGCCCCAGCATTGAAGGCGCGCTGAAAGTGGCCGATAAGTTACAGAAAGTTCCGCTCAGCGGACCGGTTTCATGGTTGCAGCGCTGGCTTTATGACGTGTTTTCCTACAAACTGGCAGGTAACATCCGGTATTATCCTCGCTACCAGAAAGAGCTGGCGGGGCTGGCGGACAAGATCCACGTCAGCCGCCTGATGGCCGCGATCAAGGGCGCCAACGAGCGGCGCGCGACGTCCGACCATCCGCTGTCGCCCAAGCTGTTCCTGGAGGAGATGCTGCTTGACTACGCCAACTGCTGCGCCTGAAAGGTAAGCCATGTCCGCTGCCAGCCCGCTCGACCCGAACACCGTGCCGATGACGCCACGGCCGACGGTGCTGTCGCTGGCCATCAAGGAAAAGGCAGCGCTGTACGCCGCCTACATGCCGTTCCTGAAAAACGGCGGCATGTTCGTGCCGACCCAGAAACCGTACAAGCTTGGCGACGAGATCTATCTGATCCTCGCGCTGATGGACGATCCCAACAAATATCCCATCGCAGGCAAGGTCGCCTGGATCACGCCGCCCGGCGCCCACCACAACAAGGCGCAGGGCATCGGCGTGCATTTCCCGGACGACGAGAGCGGCCAGCGCGCCCGCCTGCGCATTGAAGAAATCCTTGGCGCCGCGTTGCGCTCATCGCGCGCCACCCACACCTTGTAATTTTTTGACTCATGACTTTCCGCCACCGCCTTGCCACGCTTGAAGACCTGCCGGCCATCGTAGCCATTTACAACAGCACCATCGCCTCGCGCGAGGTGACTGCCGATACCGAACCGGTGTCGGTTGAATCGCGTTTGCAGTGGTATCACGACCACACGCCGGACAAGCGTCCGCTGTGGATTATTCACGCGGCCGAGGGCGACGAGATTCTGGGCTGGATGTCGTACTCGAACTTCTATGGCCGTCCGGCCTATTCGGGCACCTCGGAAATTTCGATCTACATCGCCGAAGCCTGGCGCGGCAAAGGTGTGGGCCGCTACTGCATCGAACAGGCGATTGCCTATGCGCCGCAGATCAAGGTGCACACGCTGCTGGGCTTTATCTTCGGCCACAACAAGCCGAGCCTGGGCCTGTTCGGCAAGTTCGGCTTCGAGACGTGGGCGCACCTGCCCAAAGTGGCAAACCTCGACGGCGTCGAGCGCGACCTGATTATCCTTGGAAAACGCGTGGCGTAAGCTGGATTTGCGGGCTGTCGAAATCGACCGCCGCTGAGCGGCCGCCGTTCATCATCATGCTGAACGGGGTACTGTCGTTGAGGCCGCAGCGCAGGCTCGATTGCAGGTGGTTGAAATGGCCGAAGCCGTGCTCGTGCGGCTGGCTGGCGTAGGCGTCGATTTCCAGTCCTTCCACGCGGGCGCGCAGCCGTTCGACTTCGCGCCGCAAGGCCGCCAGTTCCTGGTCTTTCTGCGCCAGCATGGCTTCGTAGCGGCGCTCGGCGTCCTGGTGCAGCTTGTCGGCCAGCTGCTCGACCAGCGCGTGCAGGCTGCGGGTGGTGTCCTCGTGCCTGAGGCCGACACGGTTGCCTTCCTCCGCCAGCTCTTTCAAATGCTTGTGGATGGTGGACTTGGAGCCGGTGTCGCCCAAGGCATGGCGGACCGCATCAACCGAGGGGTAGCGGCCATCAGCGAGCAGCTGATCGCGGGTTTCCCTCACTTGAGACTTGGTTAATCCGGTACGCGCCATGTTCTTCATCCTTTTAAAACTCAGGAGCTGGCTTGAGCCACCAGTCCACGATTCTGTGCACGGTTAAGTTTAGGGTGCACGATAGGAATCGTCAACATGGTGCTGCCGGCAGCCATCAGCAACAGCGCGGTGAAGGTCTCGTTGGTGATGATTTGCTTGTCCAGCAGGATGTTGGCAAACACGATCTCGATCAGGCCTTTCGATTGCAGCAGCCAGCCGATGATCGAGGCTTCGCCGCTCTTCCAGTTCAGCATCTTGCCGGCGATATGGGCGCCCGCCAGTTTGCCGCCGACCGAGGCGAACAGCAGCAGGCCCGCCACGAAGAACACCGAGTAGCCGCCCAGATCCCACTTGGTGCGCAAGCCGGTGCTCAGGAAGAACACTGGCATGAGTACCAGCAGCACGGCCTTGAACAGCTGGTCCAGCTTTTCCTGGCCGAACCATTCCACGTCCATCACCACGCCGGCCAGGAAGGCGCCAACCATGAAGTGCAGGCCGGCCCAGTCGGCGCCGAAGGCGCAGGCGATCAGCCAGATCAGCGCCACGTACCAGCGGTCGCTCTCCTCCAGTCGCTTCATCAGGCGGCGGAAGCCGAAGGTCAGCACGGTGAAAGCGACCAGGAAGCCGGCCTGGCGGCCGACGCGTTCCCAATCCAGCATGATCAGCGCCAGCACGCCCCAGATGGCGACGTCATCCAGGCTGGCGTAGCGCATGATGCGCTGGCCCATCGGCTGGCGCAGGATGTCGAGTTTTTCCAGCAGCAGCACCAGCACCGGCAGCGCGGTCACGGCGCAGGCCATGCCGACGCCCAGCATGAATTGCCAGTTGGCGGCCCTGGCGCCCATCCAGCCCTGGTAGCCCATCAGCAGCAGGGCGGCGGCGCAGCCGAACAGCAGCGGCATGCCCAGCGACAGGCCGGCGGTAGCGGCGCTTTCGCGGCGGTATTGCCAGACCTTCTTCAGGTCCAGTTCGACGCCGGCCAGCATTACGAAAAGCATTACGCCCCATTGAGCGATGCCGTTCAGGGTTTTGACTACGTCCGGGGTGAACAGGAACTTGAAGTAGTCCGGCAAGGCCGCGCCGAGGACGCCCGGTCCCAGCACAATGCCCATAATGATTTGAACCACAACCAGCGGCGCGAAATAGTCGGTTTTACCGAGCCGCCAAACGAGGTAGGGGACGACGAAGATCAGCAACATCGCCAGCAGGAAAATTTCAGTGGTGCTCATGTGGGTACTCATAAGTCTCCTTGTTGTATTACGTAATTACATAACGTGCGCGAATGCTAACCTGATAATTGGCAAATGGGAAAGCGTTTTTTATAGGGCGTGGCAGATACGGTACAATCGCGGCATGTATATCGATTCTCACTGCCATATCAATTTCCCGGAGCTGGCCGCCCGCATGCCGGACATCCTGGCGCAGATGGAGCACAACAAGGTGACCCATGCGCTGTGCGTGTCGGTCGACCTGCCGGACTTCCCGCAGGTGCTGGCGCTGGCGCACCAGTATCCGCACATCTACGCCTCGGTCGGCGTGCACCCTGACTACGAAGACACGCCGGAACCGTCGGTGGAGCAGCTGGTGCAGCTGGCCGACGATCCGAAAATCATCGCCATCGGCGAGACCGGCCTGGACTACTTCCGCCTGCAAGGCGACCTGGAGTGGCAGCGCGAGCGCTTCCGCACCCACATCAAGGCCTCGCGCATCACCCGCAAGCCGCTGATCATCCATACCCGCAACGCCAGCGAAGACACGATACGCATCATGCGCGAAGAGGGCGCGGGCACGGAAGCGGGCGGCGTGGCCGGGGTGATGCACTGCTTTACCGAATCGCTGGAAGTGGCGCGCGCCGCCATCGAGATGGGCTTTTATATTTCCTTCTCCGGCATCGTGACCTTCAAGAGCGCCAAGGAACTGCAGGCGGTGGCGCTGGAACTGCCGCTGGAGCGCATCCTGATCGAAACCGACTCGCCCTACCTGGCGCCGGTGCCGTATCGCGGCAAGATGAACGAACCGGGCTTTGTGGCGCACGTGGGCGAGTACATCGCCAAGCTGAAAGGCGTGCCGGTCGAGGAAGTGGCGGCGCAGACCACCGCCAACTTCCGCACACTGTTCAACGTGCCGGCATGATGCGGCGCCGTTTCTTTTGCCTGGCGCTTGCCGCTGCGGCGGCCATTCCGGCCTGGGCCGCCGAGCAGACCGACGACGAAGTCGACTTCTTCCGCGCCGCCCAGCTGGATGACGTGAACCGGGTAGCGAAGGTGCTGCTGCGCGGCGTCAGTCCCAACGTGCGCGATCCCAACGGTGAGACTGGCCTGATCGTGGCGATGCGCTACGAAGCGCTGAAAGTGGCGCGCCTGCTCATGGACCAGCCCGGCATTGACCTGGAAGCGAAAGCGCCCAACGGCAACACGGCGCTGATGATGGCCGCGTTCCGTCAAAATAAACCTGCCTTGCTGGAGCTGTTGCAGCGCGGTGCGCAAGTCAATCAAAAGGGCTGGACCGCATTACATTACGCGGCTGCGGCGGGCAGTGTGGACATCACCCGCATCCTGCTCGACAAATATGCCTACATCGACGCTGAGTCGCCGTCCGGGATGACTCCGCTGATGATCGCCGCACGCGAAGGCCAGGAAGACGTGGTCGCGCTGCTGCTGGAGCAGGGCGCGGACGCCACCCTGAAAGACGGCGGCTTCCACCTCACCGCCGCCGAATTCGCGCTCAAGGCCGACAAGCCCTGGATCGCCAAAACCATCAACACCTTCCTCGCCAGCAAAAAGCCGCGCTAGACTCTCAAACCAGCATTGACTGCTGGGCGAAGATACCCGCCATCGCGCCCTGTGATGATGCCTGAGTGACCGAGGGCAAGAAGGGCGTGGTGAGGTCGCCGGCAGCGTAGATGCCGGGCATGCTGGTTTGACGACGCTCGTCGACCTTGAGGACGATGCCGGTGGGTGTATCGACCGTTGCGAGGCCCAGTGATGCATGCAGGCTTGCGGACGGTTTGTTGCGCGGTTGGGCGAACAGGACGTCGACCGCGACATTGCGGTGGGTATCGAGATTGACGGTGATGATTTTGCCCTCCTGATGGGCGATCTCGACGATTCTGCCAAGCGCGACCGGTATCTTGCGGCGCGCCAGATCGGCCTGGATGTCGGGCGGGATGTCATGGCCATCGGCGAAGACAGTCAACTTGTCGGTCCAATCCTGGAAGAGCTTGGCAGACTGGTGCGACTGCGGGCCGGACCAGACGAAGCCCCAATGCTGGCCGGCGACTTCAAAGCCGTCGCAATACGGGCAGGGCACGATAGACGTGCCCCAGCTTTCGGCAAAGCCCGGAACATCTGGCATCTGGTCGGCGACGCCATAGCTCAGGATCAGGCGGCGTGCCTTTAGCTGTTCGTGATCGTCAGTGACCACGCAAAAATCGTCGATGGTGCCAGACACGCTCTCGGCGCGGGCATTGACCAGTCTGATCGTTGGATAGCGCGCCAGCTGCTGTCGCGCTTCTTCCAGAATGCCCAGCGGCGGCTTGTGATCATGGCCGAGCAGGCCGTGCGAATGGCCGGCAAAGCGGTTGCGCGGCCGGCCGGTATCGAGAACGGTGACCTTTCGGCGGGCACGGCCGAGCTGCAGGGCGGCGGCGAGGCCGGCAAAGCTGCCTCCGATAATGATGACGTCATTCATGGTGATGGACTCCATTGTGGATGCGGGATAGGTTGAGGTGGACTTGCGAATTTATGATACTGGATGGTATCATAATTGAGTAATTTGAATACTGTCAAGTACTGGAATTGTTATGACCAAAATTAACCAGGGACGGCGCGGCCGGCCCGCCAACGAGTCGCTGCGCCAAACGATTGTCGACGCCGCTTGCGAACTGTTTGTGGAATTGGGTTTTCAAGCGACGACCATGGACAAGGTCGCCCAGCGGGCGAAGATATCCAAGCTAAGCATCTATCGGCACTTCGACAACAAGGAAGCTCTGTTCAGCGCGGCCATGGTGGCCCACTGCCAGCCGTTTGCATCGCAGGCCCTTGTTGAAGGCGTTGACGGTTCGGCCGAAGATCAGCTCATGGCAATGGGATCCGCGCTGCTGCGCACGCTGTTAAGCCCGGACGTCCGCAGTGTCGAAGCCATGGTCTTGGCCGACAAGACGAATCAAAAGTCATTAAGCAAGCTCCATTACGAAGCCGGGCCCGCCCATGTCATCGCCCAAATCGAGGCCTTGTTGCGTCAGTTGCACGCGAAGGGGGAACTGAACGTGCCCGATCCCCTCCTGTCTGCCCGCTTGTTTGCCGCGCTTTTCAAAGGATCTGATCTGCTGGTTATCGCACGTTTCGATGAGGCGAGAGCAGAGGACGACAACGAAATCGAAGCCTATTGCCGGTCGGCCGTCGCCATGTTCATTGCCGGGCACGGCGGCATCTAAGGTGCACTATCGCGGGAGTGGCTTGTCCCGCAAATATCATTCCGCACGTTGGCTATTTTCGCAATTGCACCGTCATGGCTGCGCTTGTACATTGAGCCGATGAAAATGCGAACGTCCCTCAGAACAGCGATTCTTGCCTGCTCACTGGCGCTGGCGATGCCTGGTTCCGCATCCCGCGCGCAGAGTTTCGACACCCGTCCTGACTGGCCCGGCGCCGGCCAGCTCTTCGTCGGCACCAACTACCAGCCGTTCGACCGCAGCGGCCGCGAGCAGATCGGGCACGACATCGAGCGTATGAAGCAGGCCGGCTTCAAGGTCGTTCGCATGGGCGACCTGGCGTGGGACGCGTTCGAGCCGGCCGAAGGGAAGTTTGACTTCCGCCTCTTCGACTGGATCATGGACCGGATGCATGCCTCCGGCCTGAAAGTCATCCTGGACATTCCGGGCCAGCCCGCGCCGGTATGGCTGCACAAGAAGTATCCGGGCGTCGACATTATCGACCAGCACGGCGCGCGGCTCGATCCGGTCGAACGCTATATGGACGACACCAGCGATCCCGACTACCGCCGGCTGCTGGTGCGTCTGGCCGATACCATGACAAAGCGCTACGCCAGGCATCCGGCGCTGTTCGCCATCGGCTACAACAACGAGAGCGGCAACGGCATGGTGTCGTACTCGGAGGCCGACCGCCAGCGTTTCATCGCCTGGCTCAGGCACAAGTACGGCACCGTCGCGGCCTTGAACCAGGCCTGGGCCACGCAGCGCTGGTCGCGCCACCTGAACACCTGGGACGAGGTGCGCCTGCCGTATATCGAAGGTGCCGGTCCCTACGAGCGCTACCTCGACATGCGGCGTTTCTGGTCGGACCAGACGGTTGAAGTACTGGAGCTGCTGGAAGCGGTGCGCAAGAAGAATGTGCCGGACAAGCCCTCCATTTCCAACCTGTGGGACAGCGCCGGGCGTAAGGGGTTCGACATGCTGGCCAACTACCGCAAGTATGCGAGCTATGGCGCGATGGGCTTCTACCCGGGCGATCCGCTCAGTGCCGGGTTTGAATCGACGATGATGCGGGCCGGCATGAAGGCGCCGATCTGGTTCAACGAGTTTACCGCAGGCGGCCCCGGCTACTACGGCACGCCGGGACGTTCACGCATGTGGGCGCACTTCGGCCTGCTGATGGGCGCGCAGGCAGTGATGCCCTGGACCTGGCACAGCCACCACGGCGGCGAAGAGCAGGCGCTGTTCGGCCTGATCGACCACGACGACCGGCCTTCCTGGAAGCTCGACGAATTTGCCACCATCGCGAAGGAATTCGCCAAGCTGGAGAAGCTGGGCTTCCCGCGTCTGCAAGAGCCCGAGGTGGCCATCGCCTACGCGTTCGACAACGTCATTGCCACCAGCCTGCCGAAGGAAGGCATGAACAACACGGTGCGGCCTTACGTCAACCCGGGCTACATGAAGCAGGCGCATGGCGCATATGAGCCGCTGTTCAAGGACAATATCGATGTGGCGGTCATCCACGTGGGGCACGAGGACCTGAGCCGCTACAAGCTGGTGATCGTGCCGGGCATGTACCTGCTGGATGCCGCATCGAGGACCAGCCTGCGCAAGTTCGTGTCGGATGGCGGCACGGTCATCATGACCGCGCAGTCGGCCAAGGTGGACGACAACAACCAGTGGTTCGACACGCCGCTGCCCGGCGGCCTGACCGACGTGTTCGGCTTGCGCACCAATGCGTTCTACAACGCCGGTACGCTGCAGACCACGATCGGCGGCGAACCGGCCACGGCCGAACCGGGCCCCTACGAGGTGCTGGAGCCGTCCAGCGCCGAGGTGCTGGCGCGCTTCTCGGACACGGACGGCAAGGTGCCCGCCATCACGGTCAACCGCTTCGGCAAGGGGCGCGCCATTTATGTCGCCACGGCCGCCCAGCCGAAGCTCATGGGACCGTTGTACCGCCAGCTCTACGAGAGCCTGGGCATTGCGCCGGGGCCGAAGACGCCCGACGGCGTCTACGCGCGCGTCGTCCAAGGCCGTACGCTTTACGTCAACACCACCGGTGAGGCGAAAGAGGTGGTCATCGACGGTGCGATGAACGGTGTACTTACCGGCAAGCGCTGGTCGGGCCTGCTGCATCTGGAGCCTCTGGGCATCGACCTGCTCGAGAAGTAGCGAACTCAATACCGGTAGCACTGTTTGAAGCCCACATTTATCACAGAAAGTCACAACGCGAATAAATAGGAAAAGCTGACAACAAAGCAAGCATGCGTTGATCCGGCCAGCTACTATTGGTAGTTCACCCGCGAGGGGAACTATCGACAGGAGACAAACATGAAACTTGCAAAATATGTCAGGCATGTGCAAGCAGTACTGCTGGCCTTGTCATTGCCAGCCATGGCCCAAGCCGGCTCGTACAGGCTCGAGTACATTACCATCATGACGGATTGGCAATACAGCTCCGGTGGCGTGATTACCGCTATCAATGACAGCAACCAGGTCACCGGGTATGTGAGTTTTGGGCCGGATTTGCCAGGCAGTTCGTTTCTATATCAAAATCGCTCGACCGCTTACCTCGGAAGCCAGCTTGCCAATATCCATGACATCAATAATGCCGGCGTGATGGCAGGCACCGCGCCTGCCGGCGTGGCGGCGCTGCTGGCCAATGGGCAGACGACTACTTTGCTCAACGATGGCCGCTCCTCCACCGCACTTGCCGTCAACAACAACGGCGTGGCCGTCGGCTACGTCATGAATGCCGACGTGTTCAGTTACCATGCCATGGTGTACAGCAACGGCACAGCAACCGAGCTGGGCACCTTGGGCGGCCGCGACTCGTATGCCACCGATATCAACGACGCGGGCGTGATCGTTGGGAACTCCACAACAATCGATAGCAATTTCGCCACCCATGCCTTCATTTATCAGAACGGTGTCATGACCGACCTCGGCCTGCCGGCGGGCACCTCCTACGGCTACGCCTTGAGTGTCAGCGAGGACGGATCGGTGCTCGGTACGGGGTATCTTCCCAATGGCAGAGTCAAGGGCTTCCTTTATCACGATGGCGTGACGACCGACCTGAGCGGGATTTTCACGCGCTCAGTGACCGACATGAACAGTTCGGGCACCATTCTCGGCGAGTCCAATGACGGCTACATTCTGTACAACAAGCTTGGCCAGGTAAAGAATCTGAGCCAGGAAGTCGCGCAGATAAACGGCGCCACGCTCACCCAGGTGTTCGCCATCGGCGACAACGGTACGATAGGCACGGAAATCTGCGGCGACCTTGGTTGCTCGCTCGCGCTGATGATTCCGTCGGCAGTGCCGGAACCGGAAACGTATGGCATGCTGCTGGCTGGCCTGGGCATGGTGGGCTGGCTGGGGCGGCGCCGCCTGGCGCAAAAGAGGCCGGCAGCATTCCTTTAATTTGGCAGGTATTTCCTGGCCAGCTCGCGGCATAGGGAGGGCGTGTTCTTCACGATAATGTTCCATAGGCACTTACCAAGGAACACCATGCTGAACGAACGCGAAATCGAAAGCTGCTATCTGGGGCAGTTCATTCCAGTCCACTACCATCACAATATGCTGATGGACCAAAACCGCATGCATGGCTTTAAGTCCGCCATCGATTATGCGGTGAAGCCGGGCGCCAGGGTGCTGGAACTGGGAGGCGGCACCGGCGTGCTGTCGTGGTTTGCGGCGGCCAAGGCGGCCAAGGTGTACTGCGTCGAGTTCAACCCGGACATGGTGAAGGAAGCCCGCAAGTTCCTGGCCCGGAATCCGAACGGCGAAAAGGTCGAAGTGATCCACGCCGATGCCTTTGAATACCTGCCGCCGGAGCCGGTCGACGTGGTGATCTGCGAGATGATCCACGTCGGCATGCTGCGCGAAAAACAGGTCGAGGTGATCGAGTCGTTCAAGCGCCGCTACGCCGAGCGCTTCGGCGGCCCGCTGCCGGTATTCCTGCCGGAAGCCGTGATCATGGCGGTGCAGCCGCTGCAGCAGGAATACGACTTCGAAGGCTTCTACGCGCCGATCGTGCAGTTCCAGGAAACCACCGTGATTTATCCGGGCACGGTGGAGATGGCGCAGCCGGCCGTCTACAGCATCATTGATTTCAACCAGCCGAATGAGCTGGTCTACAGCTGGCAGGGCAAATTTGTGGTGGAACGCAACGGCGAGATCAACGCCATGCGCTTTGTCACCAAGAATATCCTGGCGGTGGTGCAGGAGCGTTCGACCACCATCGACTGGCTCAATCACTACATGACGCTGCCGCTGGCCACGCCGGTCAAGGCGCGCGAAGGGGACGTGCTGCAAGTGAGCTTCCAGTACCGCGCCGGCGGCTCCATCCCTTCGCTGCAGGCGTCGCTCAAAGCCGAGATCCTGTACGAGGCCGTGCTGCAGGCGGCCCCGCACGTTCCGGCGTTCGCGTAATTTAGCGGGAGTAAGAGTTCGATGGCAGAGCAGGGGCCGGACTCGTCTGGTTCATGCTCTGCTGCTCCATGTGAGCGCGGGCGTCCTGCATGCCCGCGCTTTTCTCCACATCCTGCATGACGACGGCATTGGCGATGGTCCACTCGCGGAATGCCGCCACCGCCGCCGGCTTGCGCATCTCGGCCAGCACTTCCGTCTGGCCCACGCCGGCCGCCAGTTTCCCCAGCCAGGTTTGTGCCCATGACGCCAGCTCCGGCTCGCGGATGTTGTGCGCCATGAGCTTGAGGGCGTTGCGGGCGCGGGCGCTGTCGCCCGCATAGGCGTAGGCCAGCGCGGCCGAGCGGGCCAGCGTGTTGACTTCGTGTCCGTTCTTGAAGGCGGCGATGGCCGCCTGCAGGCTGGCCTCGTCCGGGGTTGCATCCGCCTGCAGGCCGGCGTGGTAGAGGGCATAGGCGGTTTCGGTCGACCCTGGGTCCAGCTCGAGTGCGCGCACCAGGTAGCCGCGCGCCACTGCCGGCTGCGACAGGCGCAAGTGGGCCTGGCCGAGCAGCGACAGCAGTTCCGCATCCGGCTTGTTTGCGGCTGCGTTGAGGTAGGGCAGCGCGTCCTGCGGATTGCCCCAATCGATCTGTGCCCGGCTCAGCACGCGCTGCGCGTAGTCGTTGGACGGATAGCGGGATGCCTCCGCGGCGGTACGGCGCAGCAGCGCCTCGCCTTGGCGGGCATCCGGGCAGGACTTGAGCGCGGCTTCGGCCAGCACGAACTCGCCCGACGATTGCGGCAACTGCTTGAATTCCATGGTGGCGCGCGGCAGCTCCGGCACGTTCACGGTCAGCACCCTCACCGAGGTATTGCGGTAGCGCCACAGCATGGTGCCCAGCGCTTTCACCTTGACGCCATAGGCTTGCTCGAAGGCTTGCGTGATCGGCACGTCGCGGTACACCGCCGCCAGATAGCTGACCATGCGCTTGCGGTTGTCCTCGCTTGACAGCATGTAGTGCGTGAGCAGCCACGAGCGCGCAGCGAACTCCAGCTTGATGCCCGGCGTGGCGGCGTAGTTGACGCCGCGCGAGTCGTTCTGCTCCAGCACGTCCTGGTAGTCCAGGCTGTAACGGCGGCCGTTGTCGAGGAAGTTCAGGTAGCGGCCGACGTTGAGCGGCGTTTTCCCGACCGTCATCTGATCGTCGGTAAAGCGCACGCTGGCAAAGTAGTGGGCGTAGCCGTCGATGAAAGAGATCGGCGCGCGGAGGTCGGTGTAGCGGTACAGGAAGTGGCGGGTGTAAGCCTCGTACAGGTAGGACAGGCTTTCCTCGGCCGGATCGAGCCGCACGCCGAAGCCTTGCACGCCGGCGCTGCAGCTGTTGTACAGGCCGATGGCATTGGCCGGCTGGCTGAGCGCCAGCGCATTCAGCGCCACCGCGCCGTCGTGGTAGTAGAAGGTCAGCTTGGGCTCGGCGCCGCTGGACTTGAGGAAGGGCTGGGTGTAAATCCGCAGCATGTAATCGAGCCGTTCCAGCTGGTGCAGCAGCACGGCGACATCGTCGTTGCTGGTATTAGAGTAGACCACGAAGTGCTGGCTCTCGACACGGAACCATTCCGACGCATGGCGCTGTCCGGCCACCACAATGCGCTGTTCAGCCGCCTGCTGGGCGTTGGCGTCGAGCAGGCTGGCGCTGCCGAGCAGCAGCGCCACATACCAAGGTTTGAGCATCATCTTCCCGTTTGTCCCCGTAATCCGGCGCTTGATCGCCGTTATCTGCAGCTGGTCGCATGCCGATTGCGCCGGCGTGGCTGCTCTATTAAAGTGGCATTATAGACAATAACCCAACCGTATCGGGGGAGTGTGATGCTAAGTTTTATTCTGTGGCTGGTGTTGCTGTTCCTGTGCTGGCCGCTGGCCTTGCTGGCGCTGCTGCTTTATCCGCTGGCGTGGCTGATTACTTTGCCGTTCCGCCTGATCGGCATCGGCGTCGAAGGCGTGTTCGAGCTGCTGCGCGCCATCGTCATGCTGCCGGCGCGCATCCTGGGCGGTTCGCCGCGTTAAAAATCGACCAGGAAGCCGGCGCCGATCGATTTCTGCGAGTAGTTGTAGTCGATCAGGCTCTGGCCGTAGCCACTGAAACCTTGTACATAGCCTTTCAGGTTGGCCGCCACCGGGAAGGCCCAGCCCAGCCGCAGCGCGCCGCGTCCGGTGCCGAAGTTGCGGCGCGCCATCAGGCTCAGCTCGTTGCCGTCGAAGCGGTAGCTGGCGTTCAGGTCGCCATGTCCCATGAAATCGACGATATCGATGTTGTCGTTGTCGGAGCGGGCGTTGTCGAGCCGCTTCCACAGCCGGAATGAGACGCCAAACTTGCCGCTCTCCGCACCCACCTCCGCATAAATCCGGTTCCAGCTGCGCGACAGCGTGGAGGTCTGGCCGTTGGACTGGTGGTTCATGCCCAGCGTCAGGTAGCGCACGTCGAGCGGGCCGAGCGCCAGGTTCAGCGGCGAGTTCAGCATCAGCTCCGGCTGGTAGTTGGTTTCGCGGAAGGGGCTGGACGCGGCGCGGTTGTAGGCTTGCCAGAAGCTGTTCTGGGTGTAGCCAAACCACAGGTCGACCGGGGTTTTCATCAACTGCTCGATCAGTTTCATCTTGAAGCTGATCTGGTAAGTCAGCTCAACATGCTTGGATTTGATGCCGGCAGGCGTAAAGTCCTGAAAAGGCGCATCATTGGAACTGGTGCTGTAATTGGCGAGCAGCAGATAGGTATCCTTGTGCGGCCGGAAGTTGAATACACCGCGCTTGGACGCCCGGTCCAGCTCCCATTCCTGCACCATGCGCGAGACCGCGTCCCCGGCCGGAATGGTGGTAAGCGCGGCCACGCGGGCCGGCACTTGCGGCGCCGGCGGCGGTGGCGAGGGCTGGGTGCGGGCAGGCGCGTCGCCGGCGGCGGGCGGCGCCACTGCGGCGTCGCCAGCCGCTTGCGCCGAGGGTGTGGTGCGCGCCAGGCCGTCGTAGCAGGCAAGACGGGCGCTGGCGTCGCCCAGCACGGCGCAGCGCTCCAGCCGCAGTTCGAGGTCGGAAACCTGGGCCAAAGCCAAGGCCGGTGCTATGCCTAAGGTCAGGAACAGGGTGTTTTTTGCTTGTGCGCCCATGCAATCGCTTTCATAGAAAGGTACAGTGATCAGGAGATTACATTAGTTGCCATTAATCATGCCACACGCCAGCTCTTGAATTCGGTCGCATGCGCCGCATTTGAGGAGTCCTGGCAGTAGAATCCCAAAGGAGAATGTGATGACCCGCAAGACCCCCATCGAGCGTTACCGCAATATCGGCATCAGCGCTCACATCGACGCAGGCAAGACCACGACCACCGAGCGCATCCTGTTTTATACCGGAGTCAACCATAAAATCGGTGAAGTGCACAACGGCGCCGCGACGATGGACTGGATGGAGCAGGAGCAGGAGCGCGGGATTACCATCACGTCGGCCGCTACCACGGCTTTCTGGAAGGGCATGGCGGGCAACTTCGCCGAGCACCGCATCAACATCATCGACACCCCGGGCCACGTCGACTTCACGATTGAAGTCGAGCGCTCGATGCGCGTGCTGGACGGCGCGGTGATGGTGTACGACGCGGTCGGCGGCGTGCAGCCGCAATCGGAAACCGTGTGGCGCCAGGCGAACAAATACCATGTGCCGCGCATTGCGTTCATCAACAAGATGGACCGCGTCGGTGCGGACTTTTTCCGCGTGCGCGAGCAGATCGCCAATCGCCTGAAAGGTGTGGCGGTGCCGATCCAGGTGCCGCTGGGCGCCGAGGATAACTTCCACGGCGTGATCGACCTGGTCAAAATGCGCGCGATTAACTGGGATGACGAGACGCTCGGCGTCAAGTTCACCTACGAGGATATCCCGGCCGATCTGCAGGCGGTGGCGCAGGAATGGCGCGACAAGATGGTGGAGGCGGCCGCCGAAGGCACGCCGGAACTGCTGGAAAAATATCTGGACGGCGGCGTGCTGACCGAGGATGAGATCAAGACCGGCCTGCGCCTGCGCACCATCCGCAACGAGATCGTGCCGATGCTGGCCGGTAGCGCCTTCAAGAACCGCGGCGTGCAGGCCATGCTGGATGCGGTGATCGAATACCTGCCGTCGCCGGTGGACGTGCCGGCCATTGCCGGACATGACGAGGACGACAAGCCGATCGAACGCCATCCGACCGATACGGATCCGTTCTCCGCGCTGGCGTTCAAGATCATGACCGATCCGTTTGTCGGCCAGCTGACTTTCTTCCGCGTGTACTCGGGTGTGGTCAATTCCGGCGACACGGTGTACAACCCGACCAAGGCGCAGAAGGAGCGCCTGGGCCGCATCCTGCAGATGCATGCCAATGAGCGCAAGGAGATCAAGGAAGTCTACGCCGGCGATATCGCGGCGGCGGTGGGCCTGAAGGGCGTGACCACCGGCGATACTTTAAGCTCGCCGGACCACGTGATCGTGCTGGAAAAGATGATCTTCCCCGAGCCGGTGATCTCGCAGGCGGTGGAGCCGAAGACCAAGGCCGACCAGGAGAAGATGGGCATCGCCCTGAATCGCCTGGCGCAGGAGGATCCGTCCTTCCGCGTGCATACGGACGAGGAGTCGGGCCAGACCATCATGTCCGGCATGGGCGAGCTGCACCTGGAGATTCTGGTGGACCGCATGAAGCGCGAGTTCGGCGTGGAGGCCACGGTCGGCAAGCCGCAGGTGGCGTACCGCGAAACCATCACCAGGACGGCCACCGATGTGGAAGGCAAGTTCGTCAAGCAGTCCGGCGGACGCGGTCAGTACGGCCACGTGGTGCTGACGCTGGAACCGCTGGAAGCGGGCGGCAAAGGCTATGAGTTCGTCGACGCCATCAAGGGCGGTGTGGTGCCGCGCGAATTCATTCCGGCGGTGGACAAGGGTATCCAGGAGACGCTGCGTTCGGGCGTGCTGGCCGGCTATCCGGTGGTCGACGTGCGCGCTACGCTGACCTTCGGTTCCTACCACGATGTGGACTCGAACGAAAATGCCTTCCGCATGGCCGGTTCGATGGCGTTCAAGGAAGGCATGAAGCGCGCGGGCCCGGTGCTGCTGGAGCCGGTGATGCAGGTGGAAGTCGAAACGCCCGAGGAATTCATGGGCAATGCGATGGGTGACCTGACCGCGCGGCGCGGCATGGTGCAGGGCATGGACGAGATCCCGGGCGGCGGCGGGAAGATCATCCGCGCCTCGGTGCCGCTGGCCGAGATGTTCGGTTACTCGACCACCCTGCGTTCATTGACGCAGGGCCGGGCGACCTACACGATGGAGTTCAAGCACTACGCTGAAGTGCCGAAGCACATCCTCGACCAGATCGCCGTGACCAAGACGCGCGCTTCTTAAAACGCCTTGAGCTTCAGCTGCAGTGAAATCCCGCCGTACAAGCGGTCCTTGTACGACGGGATGATCGCCACGTTGATGCCGACGCGTTCATATTCGTAGCTCAAAGTCGGAATGGCGGCGGGGAACCAGCCGCCATTGCGCATTTTCGGGTAGCCGTCAAAGCCGCCCACCACTGCGCCCACGCGCACCGGGCCGATTTTCCAAGGCTGGTAAAACACGCCGACGTAGTTCGAGTACGCGCGGTCGCTGTTGTAGAAACGCCCGGCGGTGGCCGAGGCCACGGTCGAGAAGCGCCACTCGGCGCCGATGCCGCCGTTGGCGCCGTTCAGGTCTTTGTCGCGCTGGAAGTGGTAAGTATAAAAACCGCCGTTGAGCCACACTTCATTCAGCGGCGCCGGTTCAATGGTCTCGGCATGGGCCGCGCCGGCGAGCAGCGCCAACGCCGCGATACGCAAACTTTTCATCATCCAAAGCTTTCTTCGTCTAAGTTGAAGGACGATGGATTATAGCCGTCGATCATAGCCGTGTATCATGCTGGGATGAAATTACGCTCATCCCCGATCCTGCTGGCGCTGGCCGTCACCTCGGCCGGCGCGCAAAATATTGAATGGCGCGGCTTGCTGGACGTGCGCGCCGTTGATTCCGACGCCGGTCGCAGCTTCCTCGACAGCGGCTTGGGCAAAACCCGCTACGACGAAAACTCGCCGCGCCTGAGCATCGGCCAGGCCGTGCTGCGCGCCGATGCCGATTTGTTCGGCAACGTGAGCGCCAGCCTGGAACTGAGCGCCGACCAGCAGCACCGCGGCGTGGTCGATGTGCGCGAAGCCCATCTGACATGGAGTCCGGTGCCGGAGGGCGCCTGGAAGCACCGGGTGCGGGCCGGTTTCTTCTTCCCGCCGACCAGTGTGGAAATCGACTACGACAGCGTGGGCTGGGTGCCCAAACATACCATTTCCAGTTCCGCCATCAACAGCTGGATTGGCGAAGAGCTGCGCACCAACGGCGTGGAGTGGAGCGCCCGCCGGCTGGGCCGATACAGCGGCGATGCGTATGATGTGGGTGTACTGGCTGCCGTCTTCACCGGCAACGACCCTACCGGTACACTTTTATGCTGGCGCGGCTGGTCGATCAGCGACCGTATCGCCGGCCGTAACGATACTGTGAAGCTGGCTGATTTGCCAGTGTATCGGCCACCCAACGGCTACTTGTTGAAGCAGTCGCGCGACATTCATCCGTTCCGCGAACTGGACGGCCGGCCTGGCTACTACGCCGGCGCCAACTTCAACGTGGGCATGCGGCTGGAAGCGGCGGCGCTGCACTACGATAACCTGACCGACCCCACCGTGGTCAAGGACGGCCAGTACGGTTGGCGCACCCGCTTCGATCATGTCAGCGTGGTGTGGCGGCCGCAGGGCCGGTGGGAGCTGGCGATGCAGTCCATGCGCGGCGATACCATGATGGGCCGTAACGGCGCCGGCCTGGATTTCCAGTCGTGGTTTGTGCTGGCCAGCCATCCGCTCGGTCCCGGCACTGCGGCCGTGCGCTATGACCGTTTCAGCACCAGCGAGCACGATAACATTCCGTCCGATCCGAATAACGAAGTTGGCTACGGCGTGGCGCTGGCGTATGACTGGCCGCTGGCGGAGAGCTGGTCGCTGATGACCGAGGCGCTGCTGGTGCGCAGCGAGCGCTCGGCGCGGGCCTTGATCGGCGAGCCGGTGCTGCAAAAGGAACGCAGCCTCACCGTCTCGCTGCGGTGGCACTTTTAAACGCTGTTAAATCGTCACGCGCCAGCCGCGCTTATACGCGTAAGCCATCGCCAGCCAGAACACGGCGGTGAAAGCGGCGGCAAACGCCATCGACGCAAACTCGGGACCGAACACCGGCGCCAGCGGCGCACGGAATGCGTGTTCATACATTGGTCCCAGCACGCCGCTGTAGGCCAGCGCGCATGTCGCCAGCCACGAGCCTGCGTAGGCCGCGATGGCGTTCACGCCCATCGCGCGGCCAAGCGGCGGCCAGCCGCGCACGTCGATCAGTTGATGGGCGAGGGCGATGGCCAGCATGCCGAAGCCGCCGGTCCACAACACGAACGACGAAGTCCACAGCTGTTTGTTCAGCGGCAGCGCCAGCGACCATGCGCCGCCGATCAGCATTGCCACGGCGCCGCCGATCGCCAGCACCCCGGTGCGGCCCTTGCGCAGCCAGTCGCCTGCGCGCATGCCAAGGATGACGGTGCCCAGCGACGGCAGCGTACTTAATATGCCTTCCGGCTCGTGCGCCAGGCCGGTGGCGGCATCGTACTGATAAGAGAGTGCACCCAGCACGGCGGTGTCGATGCGGTCGGCCAGGTTCAGGTTGGGCTCAACGCTGCCGCTCAGCAGTGCCCAGTAGCCAAGCAGGATGGCGGCCAGCGCAGCCCACTGCGCGCGGGCGCTGGGCAGGTAGACCGCGATCAGGCCGGCGGCCGCGAAGCAGATGCCGGTGCGCTGCAGGACCCCGAACAGCCGGAAATGCGCATCCATCGCCAGCATCGAGACTACATTCAGCGCGACGCCGAGCAGTACGATGCGCGCGCCGCGCAGCAGGACCGCACGCGCCAGCGGCGCGGCGGGAGCATGCGCATCCAGCTGCCGGCCCAGCGCCAGTTGCAGCGATACGCCAACAATCAGCATGAAGACCGGGAAGATGAAGTCCGCCGGCGTGCAGCCATGCCAGTGCGCGTGTTCCAGCCAAGGGTAGATATGTGACCAGTCGCCGGCATCGTTCACCAGCAGCATGGCGGCCACCGTGAGGCCGCGTACAGCATCGATAGAGTTGATCCGCATAGTTTTCTATTTTTATACCAGCGCGAACAGTATCACAGCATCTCCCCTTAGAGAGGTGTTTTCTCCTGCTTCGGGTAGTAAAGTTTCAACCAGTTTCAATAATGGTGCAAGGAGCGGGGAATGCAAGTCAATAAAAATGAGATCAGCGTGGCCATGCGGCTGGGCGCCGGCTTCGGGATCATCCTGGCCATGATGCTGGTGCTGTCGATACTCAGCGTGTTCAAGGTGAATGCGATCGACAACAGCCTGCAGCACATCAGCGAGGTAAATAACGTCAAGCAGCGCTACGCCATCAATTTTCGCGGCAGTGTGCATGACCGTGCGATCGCGCTGCGCGATGTGACGCTGGTCGGCGACGGCGAGCTGCCTGCGGTGGCGGCGCTGATTGACAAGCTGGATAAGGACTACCAGCAGTCTGCGCGTCCGCTTGATTCGCTGTTCACCGATGCCAAGGCCGGCGTGACGCCCGAAGAACGCGCCTGGCTGGACAAAATCAAGCAGAGCGAGGCCCGCGCCACGCCGCTGATCCGCAAGATCCTTGAAGCGCGCCGCTCCGGCGACATAGAGTCCGCGCGCAATATGATGCTGGCGCAGGCCAAGCCGGCGTTTGTCGACTGGCTGGCTGACATCAACGGCTTCATCGACCAGGAAGAAAAACTGACCGAGGCCGAATCGGCCCGCGCGCGGCACGGCGCGCACAACTTTCAATCGCTGGCATTGGCGGCGGTGGCGATTGCCATCGCCGTCGGCGTGGTGGTGGCCTGGCGCGTAACGCATTATTTGCTGCGGGCACTGGGCGCTGAACCGGCCGAAGTGAAGGCGCTGGCGAATGCGGTGGATCGCGGCGAGCTGTATCACGAGGTGGCGCTGCGCGGCCAGGACCAGGACAGCATCATGGCGGTGCTGGTGAAGATGAGCCGCAACCTGCGCACCACGGTAACCGATGTGCACGACGCGGCGCTGGCGGTGAGCAGCATCAGCGACCAGATCTCGGAGCAGAACCAGCACCTGTCTGGCCGCACCGAGGATCAGGCCAGCTCGCTCGAAGAAACCGCGTCGGCGATGGAAGAGTTGACCGCTACCGTCAAGCAGAACGCCGACAGCGCCCGCGACGCCAACGCGCTGGCGCAGAATGCATCCGACATCGCCAGCAAGGGCGGCGAGATTGTCGGCGAGGTGGTGCTGACCATGAACGCCATCGATGAATCGTCGCGCAAGATCGAGGAAATTATCAGTGTGATCGACGGCATCGCGTTCCAGACCAATATCCTGGCCTTGAATGCAGCGGTGGAAGCGGCGCGCGCCGGTGAGCAGGGGCGTGGTTTTGCGGTGGTGGCGACCGAGGTGCGCAATCTGGCGCAGCGCAGCTCCAGTGCGGCGCGCGAGGTGAAGTCGCTGATCGATACGTCGGTGGCGCGGATTCATGCGGGCACCCAGCTGGTGGAGCACGCCGGCAGCACCATGCGCGATATCGTGCATAGCGTGAAGCAGGTTAGCGACATGGTCGGCGCGATTACGCTGGCCAGCGACGAGCAGCGCCAGGGCATTGAGGAAGTCAACCGCGCGATTTCGCAGATGGATCAGGTGACGCAGCAGAATGCGGCGCTGGTGGAGCATGCGGCGGCCGAGGTGGAAGTCTTGCAGCATCAGGCGGCGCAACTGAATCATGCGGTCAGCGTATTCAAGACCGAGCGCGAAGGCTGGCACGCGCCTGCGGCCCGAAGCGGCCAGGCCTCGGCCGGCGCCTCCCGCGCCGACGTGGCGGGACTGCTGCCTGCACCTGCCGGAGCGTGAGCATGCAGGAGATCTTGCTGAACCACTCGGAACAAGAGCGCCTGCATGCGCTGCACCAGCTGGGCATCCTGAACACCAACACCAGCGCCTATTTCGATTCCATTACCAGTCTGGTGATGGACATGTACGGCACAGCGGGAGCCTACATCTCGCTGCTGGACAGCGACCGCCAATGGCTGAAGTCCGCAGTCGGTTTCTGCCCGCCGAACACGCAGCGCGACCAGACCTTCTGCACTTACACCATCCAGCAGGCCAGCGTGCTGGTGGTCGAAGACACGCTGCTCGATGCGCGCTTTGCCACCAATCCGATGGTGACCGGGCCTCAGGCGGTGCGCTTCTACGCAGGCGCGCCGCTGATTACGCCGGAGGGCTTTGCCATCGGCGCACTGTGCGTGATCGACGACCAGCCGCGTACCTTTAACGCCGCCGAACGCAGTCAACTGGCCAGCCTCGCCGGGATGGTGATGGCGCATATCACGCTTGGCCGTGCGGTCGGCCATGTCGATGCGGTGAGCGGCATGCCGAATAAATACCAGCTGTTTGAAGACTTGATCGCGCAGGCCTCCAGCGGTCGCGGCGAGCGCCGCGTGCTGGTCGATATCGATATGCCCGACGCGGCCAAGGCCTTCGAAATCATCCGCGTGCTGGGTGCATCGGTCTACGATGAATTGGTGCGCGAGGCCGGCGCCCGGCTACTGCGTTTATTCGAGGGCAGGGCGCAGGTCTATCACCTGACCGACGCCCGTTTCGCCGTTCTCTCGCGCGACGAGGATACAGAAGGTTTCATCAGCTACCTGCATGGACTGGAATTGGAGTTGCAAGCGCCATTCAACAGCGTGAATATTCCCATGTCGCTGCCGAGCTTCGGCGGTATCGTGCAGTTTGAGTTGTGCACCAATTCGGCCAAGGACGCGCCGCGCAAGGCTGCCGCTGCGGTCAACCAGTCGCTGCTTCGCCAGCAGCGCTGGAGTTTCTACAGCAATGCGGAAGACGAGCAGCAAAAGCGCGCTTTCCGCCTGCTGCACGACGTGCGTCACGCCATCGCCAACGACCACTTCGAACTGGTCTACCAGCCCAAGCACGAGTTGTGTAATGGCGCCTGCCTGGCCGCCGAAGCGCTGCTGCGCTGGACCCACGAAGAACTCGGCCCGATCTCGCCGGCGGAATTCATTCCGCTGATTGAAAAGACCGCGCTGATTGGACCCCTGAGCCATTGGGTGATCCGCACGGCCATTCGCCAGGTCGGCGAATGGCATGCAGGCGGCCACCCGATCAAAGTCGCGATCAACCTGTCGGCCTTTAATTTCGAGGAACCGGATATCGTTGAGCGCCTCGCCGCGACCTGCCGCCAATTCGGCGTCGATCCGCGTTACATCGAAATCGAGTGCACCGAAGGCATCTGGATGGAAGGCCCCGGCATCCTGAAGGCGCTGCAGGGCATCCGTGATTTGGGCATGAGCCTTGCGCTGGACGATTTCGGCACCGGCTACAGCAACTTCGCCTATCTGCAGAAGGTGCCGGCCACGGTGGTGAAGGTCGACCAGTCGCTGATCCGCCATGTGGATGCGAATCCGCGCGACCAGCGCATCGTGCGCTCGCTGATCGCCCTTGCACGTGAACTGGATTACCAGGTGGTGGCGGAGGGCGTGGAGACCGAGCAGTCACTGGGGCTGATCCGCGACTGGGGCTGCGACCTGGCGCAAGGCTACCACTTCGCCAAGCCGCTCAGCGCTGCTGCCTTCCTCGCGCACGCGATTGAACACCGCAACAGTCACATGGCGATAGCTGCCTAGGGATGTAAATTTGGCACTATAATTCAGGCCATGAAAACCTCATTGCGCCTGATTCCTTTGATCTTGTTGCTGGCCGGTTGCCAGTCCCACATGCAGCGTGTCGCCGATTGCAAGGTCGGCGACTGGAACGCCATCGGCCACAAGGACGGCCTGCTCGGCGAGCCGGCCAACTACGCCGAGCGCAAGGACTTCTGCGACGACCACGCCGACAAACCGGCTGCCGCCGATGCTGCCGCGCGCTACACCGCCGGCTGGGCGCAAGGGAACTGGGACTTGTGGTATTCGCTGGGCAGCAAGGACGGCCAGCTTGGATCGCTGGCCCAGTACGAGCGTCACGCCGCCAGCGAAGAGGTGCGCAAGCATCAAACACCGCTCAATCCATCCGCCTACAGCGCCGGTTGGACTGCCGGGAATACCGAATACTGGACCGCGGCCGGCCAGCGCGAAGGCGCCAGCGGCCTGCCGCTCACCCAGAAGGAAGCCAATCGCAGCAAGGCTTCCGCTGCGCAGCTGCGTTTCGACGAACAGGCTTATACCAACGGCTGGCGCGCGGGCAACCGCACCTTCTGGTCGGACGCGGGTTACACCGATGCACGCAACGGCACGCCGGACAGCGAGTTCCGCAACCGCGCCGCCGCCGCGCGCAGTGCGGGTATCGAGGTGCAGGAAGATGCGTATCGCACGGCGTGGAATGCAGAAATCGTCAACTACTGGCGCAATCTCGGCACGCAAGACGCCACCAGCGGCAAGGAATTCGGCGTGCGCAGCCGCGAGGCGAAGGCCAAAGGCCTGAAAATTCACGAACGCGAATACCGCGAAGCGTGGGAAGCACGCCTGCTCACGTACTGGCGTGACGCCGGCGCAGCCGATGGCTTCGGCCACCCATTCCAGCTGGACCAGCGCATCGCCAACGCCAGCCGCGATGGCGTGTTCTCGATTCCTGGCACGCAGGACGCCTACACCAACGCATGGCGGCAAGAGAATGCGCGCTACTGCACGCCGGACAACGCGTTTGAACGCGGCCGGGGCAGCATCGGCATGGCGGTGGAAGTGTGCGCACCTGCGCTGCAGAACCAGTTAAAGCACGCTTATGTCAGCGGACAGGATTACGAAGTGGCTGCGGCCAAGTACCGCCAGGCGGTGGCGGATGCCAATGATCTGGCGAGCCGCGTGCGTGACGCCCGCAATCGTCTGGGACGGCTGGAGCGCGAGATCCGCGCCAGCCAGGATGCGAAAGACCGTCCCGTCAACGATGATACGGTCACGCAGGACAAGCGCCGTGAACAAGAGCGGCGCGAGTTAAGCGACTATCTGCAACGGCTGGAGCGCCAGCTGGATGACGCCCGCCGTTGGGTGGATCGTCATGACCAGCAAATGCAGCGCCTGCGCCGCGAGATCTACTAATCAGAACTCGATAGTCGCCGATACGGAAGCGGTGCGCGGCGCGCCCTGGATCAGGTAGTTCGAGCCTGGATAGCCGCCAGCTGAAGCCCAGTAAGCCTTGTCGGTGACGTTGTCGATGCGCGCGCGGAAGGTGACGTTGCGATCCAAAATGCGGGCCGCGTAGCTGGCGCCGATATCGAGACGGGTCCACGACGGCAGCTGCTGCGTGTTGGCGCCGTCCGCGTACTGCTTCGAGGTATACACGGTGCGGGCATTCAGGTTCAAGCCTTGCACGCCCGGCACGCTCCATTCGGCGCCGACGTTCAGCTGCGTATCCGGCACGCCGATCACGTCCTTGCCCTGGTTTTTGCCGCCTTGAGTGACTTGCTGGCTTGCGTCCAGCAGCGTCAGGCCGCCCAGCAGGCGCAGGCCGCGCAGCGGTACGCCGTACACGGTCAGCTCCATGCCCTGATTGCGCTGTTCGCCGAACACGCCGAAGTGGCCGTTCTCGACGTAGGCGGAGGGCTGGTTGGTGCGGAACAGCGCAGCGGTGGCGCCCAGCGTGCCGTGTTCATACTTGACGCCGACTTCCTTCTGCCTCGACACGTATGGGGCGAACATGGCGCCTTCGTTGTCGATGACCGTGGCGCCGCCGGAGGCGGTCGGGCCTTGCTGCAGGCCTTCGATATAGTTCGCGTACAGCGATACGCCTTTCACCGGCTTGTACACCACGGCGGCCACCGGCGTTACCTTGGTCTGGTCGTAGTGCGCGGTGGCGGCGCCGCTGTTGTAGTCGTAGCTGTCCGCCTTGATCGACTGGTGGCGCGCGCCGACCGTCAGCAGGACTTTGTCGTCCAGCATGGAGAGCGTGTCGGCGATGGCGTAGCTGGTCAGGATGCTTTTCGCGGTCAGGCCCGGATTGCTCAACACACCGCCGGTGTAGAAGGTGGCGGCAGGTGCGCTGACGTTCACCGGGTTGTAGATGTTGGTGGCGATGCCGCCGAAGGTGCTGAATGCATAGGCGTTCTTCGATTCCAGCCAGTAGCTCGAAGCGCTGGCGCTGATGGTGTGGCCGATAGCGCCGGTACGCAGCTTGGTGCGCACGCCGATTTCGCCGGTGCGCACGTTGTCGTGGCGGGTGTTGTCGAAGCGGTAGGCGGTGGCGCTGCCGTCCGCTTTGTAGACGCCCGGTTCGGACAGCACGTTGTTCTCATCGCCGCTGCGCGCGCCGAAGGCGGCCCAGGCGACGGTATCCTTGTTCAGGTCCCATTCGCCGCGCAGGGTGCCGAAGGTATCGCGCTCGTTGGAGTGCGTCCAGTCCTGTGCCCAGTTGCTGCTGCTGTCCGGCGCGGCCGGCAGTGCGATGCCTGCGGCCGGCGTGACGGCTGGGCGTGGGCTGGTCAGCTTGTGGTCCTGATAGCCGATATCGGCCGAGAGGCGGAAGTCGCGGCCTTGATAATCGAGGCCCACCGAGGCCACGTTCAGTTCACGGTGTTCTTTATCGACGCCGGTGTCGCCATCGCGTCGCGCGACATTGACGCGGATGCCGGCGCGGCCTTCAGGACCGAAGCGGCGGCCGATGTCGGCGGCGGCATAGCCTTGGCCGCCGGTCTCCACGCCGACTGTCACTTGCGTCAGCGGATTGGCGCCGGCGCGTTTCGGCAGCAGGTTGATCGAACCGCCGATGCCGCCGCCGCCCGGCGCCGCGCCGTTCAGGAAGGAGTTCGCGCCGCGGAAGACTTCCACGCGCTCCAGCAGTTCCGACGCCACGAACTGGCGCGGCAGCACGCCGTACAAGCCGTTGTAGGCCAAATCGTCCGAGCTCACGGCGAAGCCGCGAATCACATACAGCTCCTGGAAGTTACCGAAACCGCGCGCCACGCGTACCGATGGATCGTTTTGCAGTACGTCGGCCACGCTGCGTGCTTGCTGGTCCTGGATCAGTTCCGAGGTGAAGTTCAGCGTGTTGAACGGCGTGTCCATGATGTCGACGTTGCCCAGCAGGCCCGCGCGGCCGCCGCGTGCGACCTGGCCGCCGGCGAAGTTTTTGCTCAGGCCTTCCGCCGAGGCGTCGGCCGACGCGCTGACCACCACGGTCTGCACTTTGTCGGCGTTGTCGTCAGCAGCGGCTGCGGCACCGGCGGCCAGCACCATGGCGGCGAGGGCAAACGGGGACAGTTTCAGGTTCTTGTTATGCATGGCGATTTGCTAAGTAAATGAGAATGATTCCCAATTGTACCTTGCGCGGACGAATTTTGCTGTAAATGATAGTGATTTGCATTATCATTGGGGCCTGAGTACAGCTTCCCGGATTCTGAAATGACACCAAACACCGTTCGCCGCTGGGCATGGGTACACAAGTGGAGCAGTTTGATCTGCACCGTGTTCATGCTGCTGCTGTGCGTGACCGGCCTGCCGCTGATTTATCACCACGAGATCGACCACGCGCTGGGCAATGCCATCGAAGCGCCGGCCATGCCGGCCAATACGCCCAAGGCCAGCCTGGATGACGTGATCGCCGCCGGCAAGGCGCTGTACCCGAACAAGATTGCGATGTACCTGTCGCAGGAAGCGGACGACCCAAGCATCTGGTTCCTGACGATGGGCGATCATCCCACCGACGAAAAATTCAAATCGGTCGCGGTAGACGCGCGCACCGCCAAGGTGCTGGGCGAGCCGAGTTTCGAAGGCAGCTTCCTCGGCGTGATGTTCCACCTGCACGTGGATTTGTACGCCGGCTTGTGGGGTAAGCTGTTCCTCGGTTTCATGGGACTGCTGCTGGTGGTCGCGATCATCTCCGGCGTGGTGCTGTATGCGCCGTTCATGCGCAAGCTGGATTTCGGCGAAGTGCGGCGCGAGCGCGGTCCGCGCGTGAAGTGGCTGGACCTGCATAATATGCTGGGCATCGTGACCATGACGTGGGCGCTGGTGGTTGGTGCCACCGGCATGATCAACACCTGGGCGGATCTGATGCTGAAATACTGGCAAGCCACCGAGATGGCCGAGATGATCGCGCCGTACAAAGGCATGGCGCCGCCGACGCAACTGGGTTCGATGCAGAAATCGCTGGAGCATGCGGTGGCCGCGGAACCGGGCATGAAGATCGGCTTCGTTGCGTTCCCCGGCACGCCCTTCAGCAGTCCTCACCATTACGGCATCTTCATGCGCGGCGATGAGGCGCTGACCTCGCGCCTGTACAAGCCGGTGCTGATCGATGCGCAAACCACCGGGATTACCGACCGCCGCGAACTGCCGTGGTATCTCACCGGCCTGCTGATTTCGCAGCCGCTGCACTTCGGCGACTACGGCGGCGCGTGGATGCAGTTCTTGTGGGCGGCGCTCGACGTAATCACGATTTTTGTGCTGGGTAGCGGCCTGTATCTGTGGCTGAAGCGCGGTGCGCCTGCGCCGGCCCGCTCGTCCACCGTCGCCACGCAAGCGGAAGAAGAGGTGACAGCATGAGCGGCCCATTCGTGCGCATGTGGGGCGCGCCGATCGCCCTGGCCATTCTCACCGTGATCGGACTGATCTCTGCGCTGGTCGGCGACGGCGTGTGGGACCAGGTCTCGGCTTTCGCGCTGGGCGTGCCGGTGGTGCTATGCCTCTGGTATGGTTTGCCGCGCCGCACAAAAAAAGATTGATTTATTTGCATGGCTTGATATGATTTCCTTGCTGCCCAACGAGGAGATCGCATGGAAGTACCGCATCCGCATTACGATAAACTGATTGCCGCAGCGCGGCAGGCCGGTCCGGCGACAGTCGCTGTCGCCCATCCGTGCGACCGCAATGCACTGGAAGGTGCGCTTGATGCGGCCAATATGGGCATCATCAAGCCGATACTGGTCGGGCCGCAGTCGCGCATCCGCCAGGCCGCCGATGCGGCGCACCTCGATATCTCTGAACTGCCGCTGATCGACACAGAACATAGCCACGCTTCGGCCGCGCGCGCGGTGGAGCTGGTGCATGAAGGCCATGCTTCTGCGCTGATGAAGGGCAGCCTGCATACCGATGAACTGATGGGCGCCGTGGTCGCCACAGCCACTGGCTTGCGCACCTCGCGCCGCCTCAGTCACTGCTTTGTGATGGATATACCCGGGCGCGCCGAGCCACTCATCATCACCGACGCCGCTGTCAATATCACCCCCACATTGATCGAGAAGGTCGATATCGTGCAGAACGCGATCGACCTGGCGCAGGTACTGCGTTTCGATCCGGTGAAGGTTGCCATCCTGGCTGCCGTGGAAACGGTGAATCCCAAAATGCCATCCACGATCGACGCCGCCGCGCTGTGCAAGATGGCCGACCGCGGCCAGATCACTGGTGCGCTGCTCGACGGTCCGCTGGCGATGGATAACGCTATCGATCGGGAAGCCGCCGCCATCAAGCATCTGGTATCGCCGGTGGCGGGGCAGGCCAATGTGCTGGTGGCGCCGGATCTGGAAGCCGGCAATATGCTGGCCAAGAGCCTGACTTTCATGGCCGGGGCCAGTGCAGCCGGCATCGTGCTTGGTGCGCGTGTACCGGTCATCCTCACCAGCCGTGCAGATACTGTACAGGCACGGTTGGCGTCGTGTGCGGTGGCTGTGCTGGTGGCGCACAGCAAACTGTCCGGCAGCCGTATTCTGGGGAGCTGAATGCATGCAGGCCAATGACTGCATCATCGTGATCAACGCCGGTTCGTCGAGCATCAAGTTCTCGATGTACACCGGCCCGGCGCTGGCGCTCGGCTTGCGCGGCAAGATCGAAAACCTGTACAGCGGCGTGGCGCGCTTTGTGGCGCAGGATGCGCGGGGCAAGGTGGTCGGCGAGCGCACCTGGCAGGATGCGCCGCTCAATCACGAAGGGGGCATGCGCTTCCTGGTCGATTTCGCGCAAACGCATCTGGATGGACACCGGGTGGTGGCTGTCGGCCATCGCATCGTGCATGGCGGCGTGGCGCACAGCGTGCCGCAGCGGCTGGACGCGGCGCTGGTCGATGAGCTGGAAAAGCTTGTGCCGCTGGCGCCGCTGCATTTGCCGCACAACCTGGCGCCGGTGCGTTCGGTGCTGGCGATGGCGCCGGATGTGCCGCAGATCGGCTGTTTCGATACTGCTTTCCATGTCGGCCAGCCGGCCGAGGCGCAGGCGTTTGCGCTACCTGCACGGATCACTGATCTGGGCGTGCGCCGGTACGGTTTTCATGGACTGTCTTACGAGTATATCGCCAGTGTATTGCCGCAGGCGGATGCTGCACTGGCACAGGCCAGGGTGGTCGCGGCGCACCTGGGCAACGGCGCCAGCATGTGTGCGATACTGGCCGGGCGCAGCATGGCCAGCACCATGGGCTTCACCGCTGTCGACGGCTTGCCGATGGGCACCCGCTGCGGTGCGCTCGATCCGGGCGTGGTGCTGTACCTTATGCAGGAACTGGGGATGGACGTAGCGGCGGTGCAGCGGCTGATGTACCAGGAGTCCGGCCTGCTGGGTGTGTCCGGCATCTCGCCGGACATGCGCACGCTGGAGCAGAGCGACGACCCGCGTGCCAAGGCGGCAATTGCGCTGATGGTGTACCGCATCGGCCGCGAACTGGGTTCGCTGGCGGCAGCGCTGGGCGGACTGGATGCGCTGGTGTTCTCCGGCGGCATAGGCGAAAACAGCGTCGCCTTGCGCGCCGCCGTCTGCCGCGACGCTGCGTGGCTGGGTGTGCGGCTTGACGCTGACGCCAACGTCGCCGCCGCATCCGGCGTGCGCCGCATTAGCGCGGTCGACAGCAAAGTCGCAGTGTGGGTGGTGCCCGCCAACGAAGAGTTGATGATCGCGCAGCACGCATTGAAACTGGTGGAGCAGCCATGAATACCGACACGGTTTATCCCATTTTGACCGGCAAGCGCGCGCTGGTGGTTGGCGTCGCCAACGAGCACTCGATCGCCTGGGGCTGCGCGCTGGCCTTCCGCAAGCTCGGTGCGGAGGTGGTGCTGACCTACCTGAACGAGAAGGCGCTGCCGCACGTCGCCCCGCTGGCCGAACAAATCGACGCGCAGCTGCTGCCGCTGGACGTCACCCAGCCCGGCCAGCTGGAAGCGGTGTTCGCCGCGCTGGCGGAGCGCGGCAAGCTCGATATCCTGGTCCATTCCATCGCCTTTGCACCCAAGGCCGACCTGCAAGGCGGCTTGCTCGACTGCTCGCTCGACGGCTTCCTGCAAGCGATGGACGTTTCATGCCATTCCTTCCTGCGCATGGCCAAACTGGCGGCGCCGCTGATGACCGACGGCGGCAGCATGTTCGCCATGAGCTATCACGGCGCAAACAAGGTGGTCCCCAACTATAACGTGATGGGGCCAGTAAAAGCGGCGCTGGAAGCAGCCTGCCGCTACCTGGCCTACGAGCTGGGACCGCGCGACATCCGCGTCCATGCAATTTCACCCGGCCCGCTGCAAACCCGGGCCGCCTCCGGCCTGAAAGATTTCGACCACCTGCTGGCCGAAGCCGTGCAGCGCGCACCGCTCGGTGAACTGGTCGACATTATCGATGTCGGGAATACCTGCGCCTATCTGGCGTCGCCGTACGCCAAACGGCTGACGGGCAGCACGGTCTACGTCGACGGTGGCTTGAACATCATTGCGTGAAGGGAGCGCCAGATGCAAATTATCCTGAGAGGCTTGCACGGCGACGACAGTGAAGAGAGTGTGGCCAAGGAGTTGGCGCCATATCTTCACGTCACGCACGTGGAGATGGTGAGGCAGGGCGAGGAAGATAATCCGTGGGCGCTGGTGGAAGTAACGGATACGTATGATCGGGTATGGAACGTCTGCAACCAGCTACGCGGCGTTTTTCACCGCGGGAAAGCGCTGCACCTCTCCATCCCGCTGCATCAGGGCGACGCCTAACGCCGCCGCGCCAGGAAGCCGTGGATTTGCGATACCACGGCCGCGCCTTCGCCCACCGCCGCCGCCACCCGCTTGGTGGAGTTGGCGCGCACGTCGCCGATGGCAAACACGCCCGGTACGCTGGTCTCCAGCGCGGAGCGTTCCGCGCCGCAGCCCGGCACGTCGTAGCCGGTCAGGATAAAGCCCTTGTCGTCCACCTGTACACCGCATTCGCCAAGCCAGCCGGTGTTCGGGTCGGCGCCGATGAACAGGAATACGCGGCAAATGTCATAGTCGGTTTCAAGCCGGCTGCGGTTGTCGCGCACGCGCACCTGCTGCAAGCCTTCCTCGTCGCTGCCTTCCAGTGCGACGATTTCCGACTCGACGTGCAGTTCGATGTTGGGTGTGGCCGCGATCCGCTCGATCAGGTAGCTGGACATGGTGGATGCGAGGCTGTCTTTGCGGATCAGCATATGCACCTTGGCCGCATGGGCGGACAAGTACACTGCCGCCTGACCGGCCGAATTGCCGCCGCCGACCAGGATCACTTCCTCGCTGGAGCACAGACCCGCTTCCAGCGGCGAGGCCCAGTAGTACACGCCTTTGCCTTCGAACTGGCGCAGGTTGGCCAGCGACGGGCGGCGATAGCGCGCCCCGCACGACAGCACCACGCTGCGGCCCTGCAGCTGCGTCAGGCTGCCGCACATCTCGACTCGCAGCGGATAGGTGTCGCACAACAGCCGTCCGGCCGGCGCGGGAATCGCCATCTTCACGCCAAATTTCTGCGATTGTACGAAAGCGCGGCCGGCCAGCGCGCCGCCCGATATGCCGGTCGGGAAACCCAGATAGTTTTCGATGCGAGCGCTGGCCGCGGCTTGTCCGCCGTAAGCGCGGGTTTCCAGCACCAGCACCGACAGGCCTTCGGACGCCGCATACACGGCGGTGGCCAGCCCCGCAGGGCCGGCGCCGACCACGATCACGTCCCAGATATCGTCGGGATTGAGCGACGGCAGGGTGCCGAGGCAGCGGCCCAGATCGACCACGCTGGGATTTTTCTTGACGTCGCCATTCGGGCACACCGCCAGCGGCCAATCCTCGGCCGCCGGCTGATAGTGTTCGCACAGCGCGCGCGCCTGCTCGTCGCTGGCCGGATTGAGCACCCGGTGCGGCAGGCCATTGCTGGTCAGCCAGCCCTGCAAGGCATGCAGACGCGGATGGCCCGGCGTGGCGACCAGCACCAGCCCACCGTCCTTGCTATCCATTTGCTCGACGCGGCGCAGGATGAAGGCGCGGACGATGCGCTCACCCAGCTCCGCTTCGGCGATGATCAGTGCGCGCAATCCTTCAACGCTGAGCAGCAGCGCTTCCACATCGCCGATAGCATGGCCGTTGACCAGCGTTGGCGCGCCAGCCAGCTGGCTGATTTCGCCCGCGAATTCGCCTGGCGCGTGCTCGGTGATGATGGAGGTATTCCCAAGACCGTCGTAGCGGCTGATGCAGATCGCACCTTTCAGCACCACGTACATGCCGAAGTAGGTCAGCCCGGCCTCGAACAGGCGCTCGCCATCCTTGAAGCAAACGCGTGATCCGAAGCGCTCGATGCGCTTGAGTTCCGCCGACGTCAGTTTGGGCAGCGCCTGGGCGGTGCGGTTTTTGAAGGTGTCGTAGATGGTCATGCGCGATAGTCTAGCGCGATTTTTCGACTAGCCGCCATATTCTAAAGTAAGACTTGTTTATAATCGGCCCTGACTGCCCGATTGAGGAGACAAAGTGAACAAGTTGTTGGCTGCTGTGATGTTGGCAGTGTCCGCGCACGGCGCGGGCGCGGCGGAATTATTTAATGGCCGGGATTTCAGCGGCTGGGAACTGCAAACCACGCCCGCTGCTTCGGTGGCGGATGCGTTCCAGATCCTGCCGGACGGCGTGATCGCGTCTGCCGGCAAACCGTCCGGGTTTATCGCCACGCGCGAGAGCTACCGTAACTACAAGCTGCACGTGGAATGGCGCTGGCCGGGCAAGCCCGGTAACGGCGGCGTGCTGCTGCACATCAGCCCCGGCACGTTTGACCGCGTGTGGCCGGTGAGTTTGCAAGTGCAGACCAAATTCGGCAACGTTGGCGACCTGCTGCCGATGGCGGCGGCCAGTTTCGCCGAGCCGTTGACCAGCGCACCCGGCGCAGAAACCCGCATCAAGGCGCGCATCGCTGCGGACAGCGAGAAGGCTGCGGGCGAATGGAATACCTGCGATATCGTCAGCCGTGATGGCACGGTCGAGGTAAGCGTGGACGGCGTACTGCAAAACCGCGTATCGAATGTGTCGCCAGCGTCGGGCCGGATCGGCTTCCAACTGGAAGGCACGCCGTATGAATTGCGCCGGGTGGAGCTGACGCCGTTGCCTTGAATCTGTCGGAGGCGATGGCCTCAGTCGCCTCCGCACCCACCGCCGCCGCAGCTGCTGCCGCCGCCATCGCCGCCGCCGTCGCAGCCGCTACCTGAACTGGACAGGTCGGCGGCGCAGTAAGGCACGGCGCCATCGCCATTGCCGTCCTTGCGCTGGAAGCCGCTGCAATCCGGGACGTAGGTGAAACCGTTGGGAATATTTAGCTTACCGTCGAGCGCGAACAACAGCGGCAGGCGCGAAGGCTTGCGCGGATTGATGTTCTCTTCGTGGCAGGCATGGAACCAGGTGCGGCGTATTCCCGCATTCCCTTGCTGTCCTTTGCCCAGCACCGCCGCCGGCGTGTGGTGCAGGAAGCGGCCGAACGCCTTGCGGCAGAATTGATCGTAGTTCCTGGTGTAGAGGATGAACTCATGCCACAAGTCGTCAGCCACCTGCGATGGCATGGAGACGTATTGGCGTCCGCTTTTCAGATGCGCCAGGAAGAACTGGCGCAGACCTTGCGCCACCAGCTGGCAATCCTTCAGGCTCAGATGCGGATGCCGCGCGCGCAGTTTGTCGAACAGGCCGTGAGGCAGGACGAAGTCGCGGATGTAGGCCTCACGGCGCGCGCGGCGCTGGCGCAGCCACAACACGGCCGACACTGCGGCCAGGCCTGAACACGCGATGGAAAGTGCTGTATTCATCGTTGATTTGCGAAATTTCGTTTTCGGAGTTGATGGATTTCGTAATTGCCAGCCAGCTGAAACCAGTCGCAGAATGGTTTTTCAGTTGATAACTATAAAACGACGGAGACAAAAAATGAAGGTCAAACTCAGTGTAGCGTTGCTTGCGGCAGCGCTATTGACGCCGCTCGCCTGTACGGCGGAAAACTACCATTGGGATTCGGTCGCCATCGGCGGTGGCGGCTATGTAACCGGCATCATTCCCAGTAAATCAGAACGCGGCGTGGTGTACGCACGCACCGACGTCGGCGGCGCCTACCGGTGGGACCCAGGCACCGCGCGCTGGATAGCGCTGACCGACTGGATCAACGAGGCCGATCTGGGCTTGCTGGGCATCGAGTCGCTGGCGGTTGACCCGCGCAATGCGGCCAACATCTATCTACTGGCCGGCACCAGCTACTTCAGCGGCGGTAAGAGCGCCATCCTGCGCTCCACCGACTACGGCAAGACGTTCACCGTAACCGACGTGAGTACCCAGTTCAAGGCCCACGGCAATGGCATGGGACGGCAGAACGGCGAAAAGCTGCAAGTAGATCCCGGCTCCAGCAATGTTCTGTACGTCGGCACGCGGCGTAATGGCCTGTTCAAAAGTGTGGACTCCGGCGCGACGTGGAACCGCATGGCGGCGTTGGACGTGACCACCACGCCGAACGATAACGGCATCAGCTTCGTGCTGCCGGATCCGTCCAGCGTGAGCGGCGGCGTGGCGAAGCGCCTGTTTGTCGGTGTATCGCGCTTTGGTTCGGCCGGACCTAATCTGTACTTCAGCGCGGACGGCGGCGCCAGTTTCACCGCAGTGAAAGGCGGCCCAAGCGCCGGCCTGATGCCGCAGCGCGCGGTCATTTCCTCCAAGGGCAAGCTGTATATCACCTACGCCAATGGTGCGGGTCCGCATCCGGCCGACGGTGAGCCGATGGACAATGGCCAGGTGTGGGAATACAACGCGGTGGGCGGCAACTGGGTCAATATCACGCCGGCAGGAATGGCGCATCCGTTCGGCGGCATCAGCGTGGACCCGGCCAATCCCAAGCACCTGGTGGTATCGACCATTAACACCTGGATGCCGCAGGGCGCCAGCGCTTGGGGCGACCGCATCCTGACTTCGCTCGATGCCGGCCGCACGTGGACCGACGTGGTGGCGCGCGGCTTCGCGCTGGATGGCGGCGGTGCAAACTGGATCACCAACGGCTCGTCCATCCACTGGGCCGGTTCGATTGAATTCGATCCGTTCGACAGCAAGAAGGCCTGGGTAGGTTCGGGCAACGGCTTGTTCAAGACTACGGACATCGACGCGCCGACCACCGCCTGGAGCTTCGACGTGGCCGGGCTGGAAGAAACCGTGCCGTTCAACTTCGAAACGGTGCCGGACGGCCCGCTGATATCGACCATCGGCGACTTTGATGGCTTCGTGAACGCGGACCCGGCGCAGTACGGCGTGCAGCACAGCCCGCAAATGGGCACCACCAGCGGCCTGGCGATTGCACCGCAAGATGGCCGCATCATGGCGCGTGCCGGTTCGTCGCTGTATTACTCGACTAACGGCGGTTCGAGCTGGAACAAGGCCGCGTCGTTCAATGGCTCGCAGGGGCAGCTGGCCCTGTCGGCCGATGGTTACGCGCTGCTGCACAGCCCATCCAATTCGTCGACCAGCTACCGCTCGACGAATTTCGGCGGCAGCTGGACGCCCATCACCGGCCTAGCGATCAACAACGCCCGCCCAGTGGCGGACCCGGTCAATCCGAACAAATTCTACGCCTACGACGGCGGCAGTTTGATGGCAAGCGTGGATGGCGGCGCCAGCTTCACGGTCAAGGGCAATCCCGGCAGCGGCGGATCGAACATCATCCGTCTTGCCCCGGGGCGGGAAGGGGACGTGTGGGTGTGCCTGAACGGCGGCGGCTTGACCCGCTCCACCGATTCCGGCGCCACTTTTAACAAGATCGCGAGCGTGAACCAGTGCAGCGGTATCGGTTTCGGCAAAGCCGCGCCGGACGCCAGCTACCCGACGCTTTATCTGCTGGGGGCTGTCGGCGGCACGCGTGGCGTGCTGCGCTCGACCGACGCCGGTACAAGCTGGGTGCGCGTCAATGACGACGCCCACCAGTACGGTGGCAGCGGCAACGCCCACATGATTAACGGCGACCTGAATGTATTCGGCCGGGTGTACATGAGCACTGCCGGCCGCGGCATCGCCTACGGCAGCGTGGCGCCGGACGGCGATATCGCCGTCACGCCCGTCACCGCCGGCCCGCCGCCCGATACAGGACCGGTAAACCAGTGCAGCTACGTGGTGACGGCGTCCTGGAACGGCGGCTACAACGCGGCAGTACGCATTACGAACAATCGCAGCACAGTCATCAGCGGCTGGTCGGTCAGCTGGACCTATACAGACAACTCAGTGGTCCAGGGGTACTGGAACGCCACCGTGACAGGCAGCAGCCCGACCTATACAGCGGTGCCCAACCAGTCGTGGAATCACGACATTAACCCCGGCAGCACCGTGGAATTCGGCATGACCGTAAGCGGTTCGGCCATTCCGGTAGTGACCGGCGATGCTTGCAACTGAACGAGAGGACACCATGAAAAACTTCCTGAACGGCTTACTGATGAGCGCGGGCTTGCTGCTGGCGACACAGGCGCAATCGGCGCCAGTGGATTTTGAAGACTTGCATGCGGACGGCGACCTGACCGCATTGAGCAGCCCATACGCCGGCTTGAACTGGGGCGCGGACTGGTACTACGGCGACACCACCGTTGAAGGCTACGACAACGGCGCGCATTCCGGCTTGTCCTACGTCACCAACGGCTACGGCGTGAACAACCTGGAAGTCGGCAGCACAACCGCCTTCAACTTCAAGGGCGCATGGTTCGCCGCGCCCAACACCAACGGCGCGGTGGCCAGCTGGATCAACATCACCGCTTACGACGCCGCGGACCATGTAATCGGCAGCACCGGCAATGTCAGCATCGGCCAGGGTTATCAGTGGGTGTCGGCCGATTTCACCAACGTGCGGCGCTTGAGCGTCAGCCGCGATGACGGCTGGTTCGTGATGGACGACTTTACCCTCGCCAGCGCGGTGCCGGAACCTGGCAGCATCACGATGCTGCTGGCCGGCCTGGGCTTGCTGGCGGTGATTGCGGCCCACAGGCCTACCAGGCCAGCACGCGTGGCCCGATAACCGCGCCGACTGCCGCAGGAATGAGCATGCCGAGCAAGTACCAGAAGCCGACGAAGACGATGCTCAGTTCCGGGCAGTGCAGGCAGTAGATGGCGGCGGCGCCGGCGCCGGCGGCAAATCCTGCCGCCGCGCCGGCGGTGCGCAGTTGCGTGGGAGCGCGTTTGCGCATGACGGTCAAGGTGGCGGCAAACAGCGGCAGTGAAATCAGGGCGATCAGCAGCGGGCAATAGCGCCAGGTGCTGCCCCAGAACAGCGCCGCCCGCGCTTCCGGCGCGGCCTGCAGCAGTACTACGGCAGCAGCAAGCCAGATCGCCAGCACCGGCGCGCTGACGAAGAATGGCAGCGCAGCGGTGCGGGCGCCCGGCGTCGACAGGCGCCGCACCGCCAGCCACCCGGCGGCGGCCAGCGCCAGCGAGAATGTGAGCTTGCTCCAGAACGCAGGCCACGTCAGCTCTTCCAGCAGATTGGGGCGTACGCCCAGCAGCACCAGCAACAGCACAAAACTGGCCAGCAGGCCACCAGCCAGCAGCGGCAGGACGGCACGGCGCGGTGGCGGCGCATCCGCGCCGGCCGCCAGCATGTCGATCAAATCATCTGTCTTCATTTCTCTTCTCGCATTAAGGCTGCCAATGTCTTCAGCCCGCGGTGGACCGATACCTTGACCGCCGCTTCCGACATGTCCAATAGCTGTGCCGTTTCGCGCACGGATAGTCCATCCAGCTTCGTGTGAACGATGGCCTCGCGCTGTTTTTCCGGCAGCGCGGCCAGCAATGTCGCGACGTCGCGACGAGCATCGCCGGCCTCCTGGTCGGCGCTGGAGAACAGCGCATCTTCATCGCCGAGCGGCTGGAGCATGCTGTCTTGCCGCGCGTGCCGCCGCAGCCAGTCGATCAACTTGTAGCGCGCGATGGCGTAAATCCATGCCGTCACCGGCAAACCAGTGTCGTAACTCTGGCGCTGATTGTGGATCGCCAGCAGCGATTCCTGCACCAGGTCCTCCACCTGATCCGGCCACGCACCCAGGCGCCGCCGCAAGAATGCACGTAAATACGGTGTCGTCGCCTTCAAAAAGCCGCGATAAGCCGCAGCGTCGCCATCCAGCCCTTGCAAAAACAGCGCGTGCAGGCGCAACTCGGTGTGGTGCAAGGGGCTATGCTCAGTTATTCGTTCCATTGGCGTGGTTGGTAACAGCCTCTAAAAATTATTTTTGCATGACGCTGTAACTATTTCGTCTATCACAGCGAATTACCTGGCACTGTCTCTCCAAACAGGTGATACGCAATGAAACCTACTGATTCGCGGCTGAATGATATGCCGGCGGTGGCTGGCAAGTCAAAGATAGTCCATCCGGCCTGGCTCCGCTGCATGCACTGGCTGAACGCCATCGCGGTGCTGATACTGGTCACCAGCGGCTGGCGCATTTACAACGCCACCGGTTTTCTCGGCTTTAGCATCCCGCGCGGCATCACGCTGGGCGGCTGGCTGGGCGGGGCCTTGCAATGGCACTTCGCGGCAATGTGGCTATTGGCGGCAAACGGTGCCTTGTATTTGCTGACCAACCTGCTGTCGGGGCGCTTGCGTCGGCAGTTTTTCCCCATCTCGCCGAAACAGCTGCTGCTCGACCTGAGCGCAGCGCTGAAGGGCAAGCTGGCACACGCCGATCCGCGTCACTACAACAGTGTACAGCGTCTCGCCTATGTATTCGTGATGCTGGATTGCCTGCTGCTGGTGCTATCCGGGCTGGTGCTGTGGAAGTCGGTGCAGTTTCCGCTGCTGCGTGAATGCCTTGGCGGTTACGAGGGCGCACGATACATCCATTTTTATGCGATGAGCGCACTGTGCGCCTTCATCGTGGTGCACGTGGTGATGGTGGCCCTGGTGCCGCGCACCCTGTTGGCCATGCTGCGCGGCCACTAATCATCGGGATCTGCCATGAAACTAAAACGTGAAATTATTCTGCCGGGCGATGGTGAGCTGATGCTGCAGGATGCGATGAAAAGCGTCGCCCAGCCGTCGCGCCGGGCCTTCCTGCAACGCAGCCTGACGCTCGGCGGCCTCAGTCTCCTGACCGGATGCGCCACCGATGACGCGGACAGTATCGAGCAAGCGTTGACGAGTATCTCGCGCTTGAACGACCGCGCCCAGGCCTGGCTGTTTGATCCCAACCGTCTGGCGCCGACGTACCCGGCCAGTATGATCACGCGGCCGTTTCCGTTCAATGCTTATTACGAAGAAGATGAAGTGCGCGAGGTTGACGGCAGCGCATGGCGGCTGGAGCTGAGCGGCTTGATCGCCGATCGCAAACCGTGGACGCTGGAGCAGCTGCGCGCCATGCCGCAGCAGTCTCAGATCACGCGGCACATCTGTGTGGAAGGCTGGAGCGCCATCGGCCATTGGGGTGGTGTGCCGTTCGCGCAGTTCCTGCGCCGCGTCGGCGCTGACCTGAGCGCGAAATACGTCGGTTTCAAATGCGCCGACGACTATTTCACCAGCATCGACATGGCGACCGCGCTGCATCCGCAAACGTTGATGGCGCTGACCTACGACGGCGAGACGCTGCCGCCGCGTTACGGCTATCCGATGAAGCTACGCATGCCGACTAAGCTCGGCTACAAGAATCCCAAGCACGTACAAGCCATTTTTGTCACCAATACCTACTCTGGCGGCTACTGGGAAGACCAGGGGTATAACTGGTTCGGCGGAAGCTGAACTTTTTCTCTCTTAACTTACGAAGGAATCATCATGAAAAAAATCGTTATCGCACTGATCGCCGCATGCCTGTCCATGTCCGTCTACGCACAGGACGGCATGAAGAAGGAGCCGGCCAAGGAAGACGCCATGCACAAGGACCAAATGGGCAAGGACAAGATGATGAAGAAGGACGGTATGAAGAAAGACGAAATGAAAAAGGACGAGATGAAGAAAGACGAGATGAAGAAAGACGAGATGAAGAAGGACGCAATGAAGAAGGACGACATGAAAAAATAGTCGTCCTTCCTCAAAACTACATCACAGCGACTTCAGGAACGCCAGCAGGGCCTCGCGGTCCGTCTTCGAGAGTGCCTCGAAGCGCTGGCGCGACTTGGCGGCTTCGCCGTCGTGCCACATGATGGCTTCCGTCAGGTTGCGTGCGCGGCCGTCGTGCAGGTAACCGACCTTGCTCGCATTGCCCATCACTTTCTCCGTGTAGCCGATGCCCCACAGCGGCGCGGTGCGCCACATGCTGCCCTTGGCCTGGCCTTCGGCGAACTTGTCGGCGAGACCCGTGCCCATGTCGTGCAGCAGCAGATCGGAATACGGACGGATGGTCTGGTTGCGCAGTTCCGCAAACAGGTGGCCGCTGCCGGTCTTCATTTCAACCGTGTGGCAGGCCGCGCAGCGCATGCCGGTGAACACCTTGGCGCCCGCTGCCACCTTGGCTGGATCCACATTCAGCTCATCGATCGGCGCTACGCCTTTCGGGAAGCCGCTTGCCAGGCTGCGTTGCGCCGGCACCGCCACCAGCGCCAGATAGCGCGACAGCGATTGCAGGTCCGCTTCGCTGATGCCTTTCTGCGCAGCCGCCGAAGCACAACCGGCAGGATCGCTATTGCACGAACGGTTGCGGTACACCGGCGACGTCACCGCCATGTCCTGCAGCAGCGCCGATGCGGCTTGCTGGCGCAGCGTGGCCTTGGATGCCTTCCAGCCGAAGCGGCCCAGACGCACTGCGCCGCTCTCCGGATCGAACACGTAGTTGGCCACGCCTTTGACGCCATCGACGTCCGGCGTGCTGGTGGCACGCGACAGGATATCGGCTTCCGCCACCGCTTCCAGCAGGCCTGCGCCGATGATCGGCTGGGCAGCACGCAGCGACACCGTATCCGGCACCGGGCCTTCAAACGCCAGCACTGGCTTGCGCAGTTCCACCGTCGTGCCGTCGGCCAGCTTGCGGGTAGAGGCTTCAAAGCCTGACACACGCACACCGGTGCCCCAGTTCTGCGAGGTGCCGGTCGAGGACACGGCATTCATCTGCACCGTGGTACCGTAGGTCGGATGCGGCACTTGCTGGCCGGACGCATTGGTGGTGGCAACGCGCACCGACATGGTGTCGAGACGCTGATTCAGCGCAGTCGGCGCCACGCTGCGGCCGTTGTTCACGTGGCAGGCAAAGCACGACGACTGGTTGAAGTGCGGACCTTGCAAGCCGATGGCCGCGTCGTAGCGGTCATTGCCCGGTTCATTGTGCTCACCGGTGGTGAAGCTGGTGTGGAACAGGCGGCGGCCTTCAACAAAGCGCTGCATATTCTGCATGCCGATGTTGGTGTGCGGCTGCTGGAACATGAACGCCGCATTGTCCGAGTAGTTGTAGCCCACGGAACCGATACCGCCGGACAGCGTTTCCGCCGGCAGCGGCACCGAATTCAAACGAGGCTGCACGCCGTACCACGGCTTCAGGCCCTGGCCGACCACATACACCCACTCATACGAGTAGTAGCGGATGCCGCCGTTGTCGCCCTTGGCCTGCATGGCCTCGGTGGTGGTGAACATCGATGGCGACACCTCGATCACATCGCCCTGTACCAGCGGGCGCGCCTTGACATCCTTGCCGGCGATCGGGAAGCCATTGGCATCCAGCGCCGTCATGCCCGGATATTGGTTGACCTGGATGGTGCACGCGCCGTTGATGCCGTTCGCGCTGGCCAGCTTGTTGTTGGCAGGGTAGGCGACCGGTTTGCAGACCTTGACCGTGTCGTCCACCAGTTGGCCCGGCGCCATCCAGCCGTAGCCGGTCACGCCCGGCCGGTCGATGGCGCGGAAGAAGGCCACGCCGCCTTGCAGGAAGTCGGTCTGGGTGTACTGGTTGACGATCAGCTGCGGCTTGGTCACGCCGGCCACCTTGCTGTTGTCGATGATCTCCATGCCCCAGGTGCGGTTCTTGAAGTACTGCGGCACGAAGGTCAGGTAATTGCCGGGGCCTTTGTCGACCGGCAGGCCGGTGACCGGATCGACCGTTTCGTTAGGACCGTAGCCGATTTCATTCCACTCTTCACCGCGCTCGCGGCCGTGACGCGCCAGCCCGCGCGCGCCGAAGCGGGTGACCAGCGTGCCGTCCGGCAGCGTGAACTGCAGCGATTCGATCGGCTCGGAGGCGGCAGGCAAGGGCGCCCATCCCGCGCCGCTGGCCGGGAATTTGAATGCCGAAGTGGCGGACGCCGCCAGCGTGTTGTCGCTGCCCGGCGTCTTGAATTCAACCTCGAACAGCGAGTAGCCGTAGTTGGTGGCCCGCGCCACGCCTTGCAGGCGGATGTATCGCGCGTTCACGCCGAGGTTGAAGAATTCCTCAGTGCCGCCCTGGCCGTTGGCGACGTTGCGGATCTGCGTCCATTTCTGGCCGTCGTCCGACACCAGCAGGTTGTACTGCTTGCCGTAGGCGTTCTCCCACAGCAGCTTCATGTAGCCGACCTGCGTCTTCACGCCGAAGTCGAACTGAATCCATGCGCCGTCGTCGAAGGCGCTGGCCCAGCGCGTGCCGGTCTTGCCGTCGATGGCATTGGCGGCCGAGTTGCCGGCATTTTCCAGCGGCGACGAGGTCGCGGCCACCGGCTTGATCGCCACGCCCGGCTTGGTGGTGTCAACCGGCACCGGGTCGGGCGTGGTGGTCGGCGGCGGCTCGGTCGTGCCGGACGAACCGCCGGAGTAGGCCTGAATCTCGAAGATCGAATAGCCGTAATTGGTCGAGCGCTTCACGCCTTTCATGCGCAGGTAGCGGCCCTGCGCGCCAAGTCCGGTCCAGTCCTCGATGCCGCCCAGGCTGTTGTCCACGGTCTTGATCGTGGTCCAGGTGGCGTTGTCATCGGAAACCTGCAGCAGATACTGCAGCGCGTGGGCGTTTTCCCACTCGATGTGGACGCGGTTGATCGGCTTGGATGCGCCGAAATCCAGCGTCAAATACTGGTCGTCGCTGAACAGGCTGCCCCAGCGGGTGGCCGCGTTGTGGTCGATGGCGGCAGCGGCCGACAAATCGCCGCGCTCGGAGCCGCTGGACGTGGCCGCAACCGGCGTCAGCGCCACTTCCGGCTCGGACAGGCTGGCGCCGCCCATGCGCTTCATGGCGCTGGCGGTGCGCTGTTCGGCCGCCGGACTGTTGTCACTGCCGCCGCCGCACGCGGCCAGCAGCAGGCTGAGGGCAAGCGGCAGCCCTGTGGTGGTCAATCGGTGAAACGTTTCCAATGATCGCTGTCGATCCGGAAGATTCTTCATGCTATCTCCTTGGCTTGTGGCTGGATTGCCGCATGGCAACGGCGATGAAGATATCTTGTGCTTTATTAGCTGTCAAGCCAGTTTGGCAATCGTGCGCAACTAACAAGAATTATCATGAATTAACATCCGGTATCATCAGTGCGCGCGATGCAGGATCGCGCGCACCATGAAAATGGCTCAAGCGCGTGGGCGTGTGCGATGGAAGGTGAGCGGGCTGTACGGAATGTTCGACGGCGGCGGCGACTTCAAAATGCTCGGCTTCATGGCGCCGACCACATGCATTTCGCATGGCTTGCAGTCGAAGCGCAGGGTGTAGGTTTCGTCGCCGCTGACCAGCGTCATCGGTTCGGCGCGGACCTGGCCCTGCACGCCTTGCACGCCCTTGGCCTGCTTCGGACACAGGTTGAACGAGAAGCGCAGGCAGTGCTTGGTGATCATCAGCGGCACTTCGCCCGGTTCTTCGTGCGCCTCGTAGGCGGCGGCGATCAGCTGCACGCCGTGTTTGTGATAGAAGGCGCGCGCTTTCTCGTTGTACACGTTGGCCAGGTAGCTGAGCTGGGTGTCCGGGAACTGGGCCGGCGGTTCCACCGGGGCCTTGCGCTCAGGGCGATCCCAGGCAGCCAGGCGCACCGCTTCATGTGCCTCGATGGCGTCGCGGCGCAGTGCGTTGATGGCGGCCGACGGCACGAACCACGGCTTGGACAGCTTCAGTTCCACGCTGTCCGCCACGAACATGGTGGCGCCCAGCTTGGCCAGGCTGGCGCGCAGCGAGGCATCGGCCTGCTCGGCTTGCTGCGCCGGCTGGAAGGCGATGGCGGCGTCGGTGTCGCTGGTGAGGCCGTCTTCATCGCACAGCGAGAGGCGCAGGCCGTCCGCATGTTCGCTCAGCGTCAGGTGCAGGCCGACCTTGCGCTCGGACGATTTCTTGTTGAGCGCGCCTTCCCACTGATGGTCGCGGTTGCGCATGATGGTCATGCCGACTTTCAGACCGGGCAGGCTGCTGATCTGCTCGTTCGGGAACACGCGCCATTGCTGGCCTTCCTCGTCCTCGCCCAGCTTCTTGACCGTGTTGGCCTGGATGCCGAAGGTCTCGCGCTTGTGCAGGTAGTTCAGGCCGTCGCCATTGGCCATGGACGCATTGGTGTGCAGATCGATGTGGTCGGTGGCGATGCGGGTCACGGTGCCCAGCTCCACGCCCACGTATTTCGGGCTGTCGAAGGCGCCGATGTTGTCCAGGCGGCCGTTGGCGAAGTAGTCGGTGTGGCCGCGGTGGAAGGTCTTGTCGACGTCCGGCGTGAACAGGATGTTGGTGCGGCCGCTGGCGGCGCGCGAGAATTCGGTGCGGCGTTCGAGGATTTCGTCCAGCAGCAGGCGGTAGTGGGCGGTGATGTTCTTCACATAGCCCATGTCCTTGTAGCGGCCCTCGATCTTGAACGAGCGGATGCCGGCGTCGACCAGCGCTTCCAGGTTGGCGCTCTGGTCGTTGTCCTTCATCGACAGCAGGTGTTTTTCATACGCCACCACGCCGCCCTTGCTGTCGCTCAGGGTGTACGGCAGACGGCAGGCTTGCGAGCAGTCGCCGCGGTTGGCGCTGCGGCCGGTGTCGGCGTGCGAGATGTAGCACTGGCCCGAGTACGCCACGCACAGCGCGCCGTGGATGAAGTATTCGAGCGGGGTGTCGACTTCGGCGCGGATCTTTTTAATTTGCTCGATGGTCAGCTCGCGCGCCAGCACCAGCTGCGAGAAGCCGACATCGCCGAGGAACTTGGCCTTTTCCACCGTGCGGATGTCGCACTGGGTGCTGGCGTGCAGCTGGATCGGCGGCAGGTCCATTTCGAGCAAGCCCATGTCCTGCACGATCAGCGCATCGACGCCAGCCTCGTACAGCTGCCAGATCTGCTTGCGCGCCGCTTCCAGCTCGGCGTCGTGCAGGATGGTGTTGATGGTGACGAAAATACGCGAACGGTAGCGGTGCGCGAACTCCACCAGGCTGGAGATTTCCTCGATCGAATTGCTGGCGTTGTGGCGCGCGCCGAAGGCCGGGCCGCCGATGTAGACGGCGTCGGCGCCGTGCAGGATGGCTTCGCGGCCGATCTCGGCGGTTTTCGCGGGCGACAGCAGTTCAAGCTGGTGGGCTAGCAGAGACATGACTTAATTCCTTACTGTGAAGGCGGGAATTATAGCCAAATCAAGGCCTTAAGTCACCCGGGTGGTGAGAATTGGTGATTTTTCACCTAGTTAAATTTGGCATAATGATCAGGATTGCTGACCTTGTTGGGGGAGCATATGTCCGATATCGTCCCGCCTGCGCGGATCGTGGTGGTGGATGACCAGTTGTCGCACCTGCGGGCATTGTGCGACATCCTGGAACAACGCCGGTTCGACGTGACTGGCTGCTCCACCGGCGAGGCGGCGCTGGCCAAGCTGCACCACGGCCGTTTCGACGTGCTGCTGACCGACCTGGTGATGCCCGGCATCGACGGCCTGGCGCTGATCGAGGCGGCGCGTGCGCTCGATCCCCACATTGCCTGCATCATCATGACCGGCGAGGGCACGGTCGATACCGCCGTCAAGGCCATGAAGATCGGCGTGATGGACTACATCGTCAAGCCGTTCAAGGCGGCGACCCTGCTGCCCGTCCTTGAGCGCGCCATTGAATCGCGCCAGCTGCGGCTGCAGAATATCCGGCTCGAAGCGGCGCTGCGCGAGCGCGTGGAAGAGCTGGGATGGCTGAACAGCGTGCTCGACACCGCACGCAAGGAGGCCGAGCGGGCCAACCAGGAAAAATCCACCTTTTTGTCCAGCATGAGCCACGAGCTGCGCACGCCGCTCAACAGCATCCTCGGCTTCGCGCAAATCCTGGCCAGCGACAAATTCCCCAAGGGCGAGGGCGATCGCCAGCATTTTGCGCAAAATATCGTGCAGGCCGGCCGCCATTTGCTGTCGCTGGTCAATGAAATCCTTGACCTGGCCAGGATCGAGGCCGGCAAGGTCACGCTCAAGCTGGGCCCGGTAGCGCTGGATGAGGTGCTGCGCGAGGCTTACGCCATCGTGGCGCCGCTGGCGCAGGCGCGGCAGGTAACGCTGGCGCCGCTGGCGGAGACGCGCATGGTGCTCAATGCCGACGAGGTGCGGCTCAAGCAAATCCTGGTCAACCTGCTGTCGAACGCGGTCAAGTACAACCGCGAGCGCGGCAAGGTCAGCGTGCACTGCACCCAGCACGACGGCCACGGCGCGGTGGCGGTGCACGACAGCGGGCAGGGACTGAGCGCGGCGCAGCTGGCCACCATCTTCCTGCCGTTCGGCCGCGCCGGACGCGAGGACAGCCAGGAAGAAGGCACCGGCCTCGGCCTGACCATCACCCAGCGGCTGGTGGAAGCCATGCGCGGCAGCATCGAAGTTGAGAGCGAGCTCGGCATCGGCAGCACCTTCCGCATCGACCTGCCGCTGCTGGCCCCGCCGGCCGCCGGCATGAACACCAGCAGCAACGCTACCGGGAGCCGTCATGCCGCGATCCGCCCGTAACACCGCGTGGCTGGCGGCCGGCGCGGTCTTGCTGGCCGGGGTCGCCATCGTCCTGTGGCTGGGCTTGCGGCCGGCCGGCGAGACGCCGTCGCCCGAGGCGCTCACCATCGCCACCAACACCGACTACCTCGGCGCCTGCCCGGTGGTGGCGGCGCAAAGCCAGGGCTACTTCAGCGCACGGCAATTGCAGGTGCAGCTGCAACCGCACAGCAGCGGCAAGCAGGCGCTCAACGCCGTGCTGACCAGGCAGGCCGACATGGCCACCGTGGCCGACATCCCCATCATGTTTGCGGCGCTGAGCGGCACGCCGGTACAAGTGTTCGGCACCATCTTCCGCACCGACCGCGATCACGGGCTGGTGGCGCGGCGCGACCGCGGCATCGGCCAGGCGGCCGATCTCAAGGGCAAGCGCATCGGCGTCACACTGACCACCTCAGGCCACTTCGCGCTGGAAGTGTTCCTCAACCGCCTGCGCCTCGACACCGACGACGTCGAACTGAAGAATTATCCGCCGGACCGCCTGCTGCCGGCGCTGCTGGCCGGCGAGGTCGACGCCATCAGTGCCTGGGAGCCCTTCCTGGGGCTGGCGGAACAGCAGCTGGGCAAGACCGCGCTGCGTTTTTCCGGACAGGACATCTACGAAAGCATTTACAACATGGTGGCGCCCACCGCGTACCTGCGCCAGCATCCGCAGACCGTGGTGCGGCTGTTGCAGGCGTTGGCGCAGGGCGAGCGCTACTGCCGCGAGCATCCGGCTGCCGCGGCCGCCTTCCTGACGCGCTTGTCGCCGCAAGGCAGGGCGGCGCTGCTGGCGTCCTGGCCGACCCACCATTTCGGACTGGAGCTGGACCAGAGCCTGCTGCTGGTGCTGGAAGACCAGTCGCGCTGGGCCATCAAGCGCGGCTTGAGCAACGCGCGCTCGGTGCCGAATTTTCTCGACTACATTTACATCGACGGGATGCAGGCGGTCGATCCCGGCGAGATCAGCATCATCTACTAGGAGCGCTGCGTGAAAATCGCTACCCGGCTCAAGCTGGCGCAACTGATCTGCATCGTGCTGCTGGCCATCATGGCCGCGCTGTTCGCGCGCACCACGCTGCAGATGCGGGCGGAAGTGGCCAAGGCCGAGGTCACCGGGGAAGTGCTGCGCGCGGCGTCCGGCCTGCGCTATTTGTCGCTGGAATATGCGCTGTATCACGAAGAGCGCAGCCGGCAGCAATGGCGGATGCGGCGCGAATCGCTGCAGCGGCTGATCGCCGGCAATGGCAACTTCGATGGCGGCGAAGAGCTGGAACTGCTGGACGACTTGCGCCAGCGCCTGGACTCGCTCGGCGGCCTGTTCGATGAATTGCAGGGCGTGCAGGGCGAACGCGAGCCGGGCCGCCAGGCCATTGTGCAGGAACTGGAAGCCCGGCTCACCGGCCTGATCATGAACCGTGCGCAAAACATGATGTCGGACGCGGAAGCGTTGGCCCGCCTCAACCGCGAGCGCATCCTGGCGGCGCAAAACCATGCCATGACTGCGGCCGCCGCGCTGGGCGGGCTGATTCTGCTGGTGGTACTGGGCGCGATGGGCCTGACCATCCGCAGCGTGACGGTGCCGCTGTCGCGCCTGCACCGCGCCACCGAAGTGGTGGGCGGCGGCAGCCTCGACTTCTCGCTTGCACTGCGTTCGGACGATGAGATCGGCAGCCTGGCGCGCTCGTTCGATCAGATGGTCGAACGGCTGCGCCAGACCACGGTGTCGCGCAACGAACTGCTGCAGGCCAACCAGGCGCTGCAGACCGAAGTGGCCGAACGCCAGGCGGCCGAGGGCCGGGTGCGGGCCCAGCTGGCTCGCATGAGTTTGCTTCATCAAATCACGCGCTCGATCGGCGAGCGGCAGGATTTGCGCAGCATCTTCCAGGTGGTGATCCGCAGCCTGGAAGACCAGCTGCCAGTCGATTTCGGCGCCATCTGCGACTATGCCGACGGCGAGCTGGTGGTCAGCGGCGTCGGCGTGCGCAGCTACGAGCTGTCGATGACGCTGGCCATGGGCCAGGCGGCGCACATTGCCATCGACCAGAACGGCCTGTCGCGCTGCGTGGCCGGAGAACTGGTGTACGAGCCGGATATCGGTGCGGTGGACTTCCCGTTCCCGCAGCGCCTGGCCAGGGGCGGCCTGGCGTCGATGGTGCTGGCGCCGCTGCTGGTGGAGAGCACCGTGTTTGGGGTGCTGATCGTGGCGCGCCGCCAGCCGCAGGCGTTCTCCAGCAGCGACTGCGAATTCCTGCGCCAGCTGAGCGAGCACGTGGCGCTGGCCGCCAACCAGGCGCGCCTGTACACCACGCTGCAGCAAGCCTACGACGATCTGCACCGCAGCCAGGCGCAGGTGACCAAGCAGGAACGGCTGCGCGCGCTCGGCCAGATGGCCAGCGGCATCGCCCACGACATCAACAACGCCATCGCGCCGATCGGCCTGTACGCCGAATCGCTGCTGGAAACCGAGACCGGCCTGAGCGAGCGCGGCCGCGCCAGCCTGCAGGTGATGGAGCGCGCCATCGACGATGTGGCCGCCACGGTGGCGCGCATGCGCGAGTTCTACCGCCAGCGCGCGCCGCAGCTGACGCTGAGCACCGTCAACGTCAATCAGATCATCCAGCACGTGGTCGACCTGACGCGGGCGCGCTGGTCGGACATGCCGCAGCAGCGCGGCATCGTGATCGAGATGCGGCAGGACCTGGCCGCCGATTTGCCGCAGATCCTGGGCGTGGAAGGCGAAATCCGCGAAGCCCTGACCAACCTGGTGTTCAACGCGGTGGACGCCATGCCGGACGGCGGCATCGTCACGCTGCGCACCCGGCGCGACGGCGCGCACGTGACGATTGAAGTCAGCGACAACGGCGCCGGCATGGACGAGGCCACGCAGCGGCGCTGCATGGAACCGTTCTTTACCACCAAGGGCGAGCGTGGCACCGGCCTCGGCCTGGCCACGGTGTACGGCATGAGCGAGCGCCACGGCGCGCAGCTGGCGATCGAATCGGCGCCGGGCCAGGGCACCTCGGTGAAGCTGTCGTTCCCGGTGGCCGAGCAGGCGGCCGAGGCGGACGTCGGCGGGGCGGCGCTGCGGCCGGCCCATAGCCTGAAAATCCTGATCGTGGACGACGATCCCACTTTGCTGGCCTCGCTGGGAAATATCCTGGGCGCCGATGGCCACGCAGTGACCCAGGCCGATAGCGGGCAGGGCGGCATCGAGCGCTTCCGCGAGGCCGAGGCGGCGGGGCAAGGCTACGAGGTGGTGATCACCGACCTCGGCATGCCGTACGTGGACGGCCGCAAAGTGGCGGAAACCGTGAAGCAGCTGGCGCCGGCCACGCCGGTGATTCTGCTGACCGGCTGGGGCCAGCGCCTGATCCCGGACAGCGAAGACGGGCCGGTGCACGTCGACCAGGTGCTGAGCAAGCCGCCCAAGATCCGCGAACTGCGCGCCGCGCTGGCCAAATGCACGTTTATCCTGGACAACAGCTGAGTGTTGTTGCATTTAAACCATAGCAAGATGCAATCTTGCCGGAACAACTAAATCGATCAGGTAAGGTGGCTATAATTTCCTGAACCGACCAGGCAACCGCGAGGGCTTTATGGCCAGAACCGCCAGCTATGCATGTGGATTACTCACCGCTACCGCGCTGGCCGCCGTGCCGGCCTGCGCCAAGGTGGCGGAGCCCGATTCCATCGCCGACATGTCGCTTGAGCAGTTGAGCGACGTCATCGTGACCTCGGTGTCGCGCCAGCAGGAGCGGCTCAGCAGCACAGCGGCCGCCATCTTCATCATCAGCGCCAGCGATATCCGGCGCAGCGGCGCCCAGTCCTTGCCCGAAGCGCTGCAGCTGGCGCCCAACCTGCAGGTGGCGCGGGTGGACGCGCGCAACTGGGCCGTCACGGCGCGCGGCTTCAACAGTGCGTTCGCCAACAAACTGCTGGTGCTGATCGATGGCCGCAGCATCTACTCCCCGCTGTTCTCCGGCGTGTTCTGGGATGCGCAGGATGTGGTGATGGAAGACATCGAACGCATTGAAGTGATCAGCGGTCCCGGCGCCACCATCTGGGGCGCCAACGCGGTCAACGGCGTCATCAACGTGATCACGCGCGCCTCGGCCGACACCCAGGGCGGACAGCTCAGCTATGCCGGCGCCAGCCGCGACCAGAACGGCGCGGCCCGCTACGGCGGCACGCTGGCCAACGGCGGCAGCTACCGGCTGTACGGCAAGTACCAGCAGCTCGACGACACGGTGACCGCCAGCGGCGCCAACACCCGCACCGGCATGCACCGCTCACAGGCCGGCTTCCGCGCCGACTGGGCTCTGCAAGAGGCCGCCCTGACCCTGTCCGGCGACGGCTACCAGGGCCAGCTGGGTCAAGCGATCGCCTTGCCGGTGCATATTTCCGGCGCCAACCTGCAGGGGCGCTACACCCGCAAGCTGGGGCCGGAAGCCAATCTGCGTTTGCAGCTCATTCTCGATCATACAGAGCGCAACCAGCCCGGCCAGTTTGCCGAGCGCCTGTCGACGCTGGACCTCGACGCCCAGCACGACCTGCGCCTGAGCCCGCGCAATGTGCTGACCTGGGGCGGCGGCTACCGCCAGAGCCACGACAAGGTGACCAGTTTGCAGGGCAGCGCCTTCCTGCCGGGCGACCTGCACCTGTCCTGGGCCAATCTGTTTGCCCAGGATGAGTTCGCGGTCACGCCCGATCTCAAGCTGACCGCCGGCGCCAAGGTCGAGCACAACCACTACACCGGCGCCGAATACCTGCCCAGCCTGCGCCTGGCGTGGACCCCGGACAGCAGCCAGCTGGTCTGGAGCAGCCTGGCGCGCACGGTGCGGGCGCCGTCGCGTTTCGACCGCGACCTGTATTCGCCAGGCGCGCCGACAGTGGTGGTGGGCGGACGGCACCTGTATCTGGTCGGCGGCAACACCAGCTTCGAGTCCGAGGTGGCGCGGGTGGTGGAACTCGGCTACCGCGCCCAGCCGGCCGCGGCGCTATCCTATTCGGCCACCGCCTACTACAGCCGCTACGACAAGCTGCGCACGCTGGAGCCGGTCACCGGCCCGGCGGCGACCGCGCTGTACGCCTTCGATAACCGGGCCGAAGGCAGCTCGCGCGGCATCGAGCTGTGGGGCCGCTGGCAGGCCACGCCGGCCTGGCGGCTCAATGCCGGCCTGGTGGTGCAGCGGGTGCAACAGCAGCTGCTGCCCGGCAGCCGCGACCTGACCGGCGCCCTCGGCCTGCTGCCCAACGACCCCAGCCGCCACTGGCTGCTGCGCTCCTCGCACGACCTGACCGACAACAGCACGCTGGACCTGGCGCTGCGCTACACCAGCGCGCTGCCGAGGCCGGCGGTGCCGGCCTATTACGAGCTCGATGGCCAATGGATGTGGCAAGCGCAGCCCAATCTCGAGCTGGCGCTGATCGGGCGCAACCTGCTGCATGGTTCGCATCTCGAGTATGGCGGGCCGCCGGGCCGCAGCGTGATTGAGCGCAGCGTGCTGTTGAAACTGACCTTGCGATTCTAGACGTGGCGGCCGGCACCGGACGGGCGGGGTGGCAGCAGCGCAGCGTGGCCGCGCTGCTGGCCGGCGCGCTGCTGCTGGCGGCGCTGGCGATGGCGGCCGCGGTGGCGGGCGAGGCGAATAGCGGGGCGCTGGAAGCCCAGGTCAAGGCGGCGTATATCTACCGCTTCGCCGAGCTGATCGACTGGCCGCCCGAAGCCTTTGCCGGCAGCGCGGCGCCGCTGACGATAGGGGTGGTGGAGGCCGACCAGGTGGCCACCGAGCTGAACCAGCTGCGCCAGACGCGCCAGATCAAGGGCCGCGCGGTGCAGGTGCGCACGCTGCGCGCCGGCGACGCGGCCAGCGGCATCCAGGTGCTGTACCTGGGGGCGCAGGAGGGCGCACGCGTCAAGCGCCAGCTGGAGGCCGCGCCCAGCCAGGGGGTGCTGTACATCACCGACGGCGCCGGCACGCTGGGCGCCGGCAGCGCCATCAGTTTCGTCCAGGTCGACAACCGGATCCGGTTCGACGTGTCGGTCGCGCATGCCGAGCGCAGCGGCCTGAAGATCAGCGCCCGGCTGCTGGCGGTCGCACATAAAATCGAGGGGGAGAAGCCATGAAGCTGCAGATACGCTCGGTGCGCCACAAGCTGCTGCTGCTGGTACTGGCGACCAACCTGTGTGCGTTGTTGCTGGCCGGCGTATGCCTGCTGTTCCACGACCTCGACGACTACCGCGACACCGCCGTGCGCGAGCTGACCTCGATTGCGGCCATCCTCGGCCAGGGCAGCGCGCTGGCGATCGAGTTCGACGACGCCCGCGTGGCCAATGAAAACCTGGCGCTGCTGCGCGCCAACCCCAACATCACCACCGCCGCCATTTACAACCAGCGCGGCCAGCTGTTCGCGGCGTACCGGGCCGGCGATGCGGCGCCGGCGCCGCCGGCAGTGCTGGCGGCCGAAGATGGCGCCCGCTTCGGCGCCGGCGACCTCTCGGTGCAGCACCGCATTGTCGACGGCCAGAAAGCGCTGGGTACGGTCTACCTGCGCGAGCGCTATGACCTGGGGGCATGGCTGCGCGGCTACCTGGCCATCCTGGCGGCGGTGCTGCTGGGCAGCCTGCTGCTCGGCCTGGCGCTGTCCTCGCTGCTGCAGCGCTGGATTTCCGGCCCCATCATGGGCGTCAGCGAGATTGCGCGCCAGGTGATGCGGGAACGTAACTACCGGCTGCGCGCGCCCAACAGCAGCGCCGACGAGGTCGGGCAGCTGGCCGATGCCTTCAACGGCATGCTGCAGACGCTCGAGCACGAGATCGCCGAGCGCGCCGCTGCCGAAACCGCCGTGCGGGCGCTCAACGCGGGATTGGAAGCGCATGTTGCCGAGCGCACCACCGAACTGCAGGTGACCAACGCCGCGCTGCAGCTGCGCACCGTGGAGGCGGAGGCGGCCAACCGCGCCAAGGCCGACTTCCTGGCCAATATGAGCCATGAAATCCGCACCCCGATGAACGGCATCCTGGGCCTGGCCTATCTGCTGGAACAGCGCCAGCTCGATGCCGACTCGGCCGACCTGGTGCGCAAGATCCGCAACGCCGGGCGCTCGCTGCAAGCGATCATCAACGACATCCTGGACCTGTCCAAGATCGAGGCCGGGCGGCTGGAAATCGAGCATGTGCCGTTCAGCCTGTCGGACGTGCTCGACAACCTGGCCAGCATCATGGCCGCCAGCGCCGGCGACAAGGACGTCGAACTGACCATCGCGCCGGCGCCGCCGGTCGGCCAGCTGGTCGGCGACGCGCTGCGGCTGGAGCAGGTGCTGATCAACCTGACCGGCAACGCCATCAAGTTCACTGCGCGCGGCGCGGTCAGCATCGGCCTGACCCTGCTCGAACACAGCGGCAACCACGCGCTGCTGCGCTTTGCCGTCACCGACACCGGCATCGGCATCCCGGCCGACAAGCAGCAGCACATCTTCTCCGCCTTCAGCCAGGCCGACACCTCGACCACGCGGCGGTTCGGCGGCTCCGGGCTGGGATTGACCATCTGCCGCTACCTGGTCGAGCACATGGGCGGTGAGATCGGCGTCAACAGCGAGCCGGGGAAGGGCAGCGAATTCTGGTTCACCATCCCGTTCGAGTGCGTGGCGGCCGGCCAGAGCGAACCGGCCGCGCTGAGCAACCTCGACGTATTGGTGGTCGACGACAGCGACCTGTCGCGCGAGAACATCGCGCTGATGGCGCGCGGGCTGGGCTGGCGTGCCAGCCAGGCGGTGTCCGGCGAGCGCGCGCTCGAGTGCATGCGCGAACGCCGGCGCGCGTCCGCCCGCTTTGACGCCTTGCTGCTGGACTGGCAAATGCCGGGCATGGACGGCATGCAACTGGCGCAGTCGATCCGCGAAAGCTATCCCGAAGACCAGCAGCCGCTGCTGATGATGGTGACCGCCTACGCGCGCGACGAATTGCTGCGCCATCCGCAGATTGCGCTGGTGGATGGCGTGCTGACCAAGCCGGTGACCAGTTCCTGCCTGTACAACGCGATGGCGCGCGCGCAGCAGCAGCGCGGCGGCGAAAGCGAACACGTCAGCACGCGGCCGGCCAGCCAGCGCCTGGCCGGCGTGCGGGTGCTGGTGACCGATGACAGCGACATCAACCGCGAGGTCGCGCTGCGCATCCTGGGCGCCGAGGGCGCCGCCGTCAGCCTGGCCAGCAACGGCCGCGAGGCGGTCGACTGGCTGCAGCAGAACCCGGACGCGGTCGATATCGTGCTGATGGATGTGCAAATGCCGGTGATGGACGGCTACGAGGCCACCCGGCTGCTGCGCCAGCTGCCGCGCTTTGCCGGCCTGCCGATCGTGGCGCTGACCGCCGGCGCCTTCAAGAGCCAGCAGGACGAGGCGCGCGACGCCGGCATGGATGCGTTTGTCGCCAAGCCGTTCAATGTCGACGAATTGATGGAGGTGGTGCGGCGCATGGCGCGCGCGCGGCCGGCTTCGGCCGCGGCTGCACCCGCCCCGGCCCCGGCCGAAGCCGAAGCTGCCCCGCTGCCGGGGCTGGATCTGGCGCGCGCGCTGCGGGTGTGGAAAGAACCGGCGCACTACAGCGCCATCCTCGGCCGTTTCATCGGCGACTACCATGACGTGGCTGACCGGCTGGACAGCGCGCTGGCGGCCGAGGGGCCGGCCGGCATGGACAGCATCACCCATCAGCTGAAAGGCGTGGCCGGCAATCTGGCCCTGCCCGAAGTGGCGCGGCTGGCGGCGGAATTGCAGGTGGTGGCGGCCCACGGCGGCGATGGCGCCGGGCTGATCGCGGCCCTGCGCGCGGCCATGGACACGTTGCGGGCCTCGGCCGCGCAACTGGCCGCGCAAGCCGGTCCGGCCGCCGCGGCGCCATCGCCGGCCGCGCCCGGCGCGCCGCCGGCGCCGGTATTGCTGGCCGAACTGCTGGCTTGCCTGGACCAGGATAATCCCGACGCTGCCGCACCGTTGCTGGGCGCGCTGGCGGCGCAGCTGCCGGCCGGCGCGCTCGATGCGGTGCGCGCGCAGCTGGAGCGCTTTGATTTCCGCGGCGCCGAGGCTGCCGTGCGGGCGCTGATCGGCGCCGCGCCGCATGACCGTGCAGGTGCGCCATGAGCGGCCCGATCCTGATCATCGACGACGAGCCCGCCAACCTGGCGACCCTGCGCGCCATCCTGGCGCCGACGCACCAGCTGGCGTTCGCGCGCAACGGCGCCGAGGGCCTGGCGGCGGCGCGCAAGCATGTGCCGGTGCTGATCCTGCTGGACGTGCAAATGCCCGACATGGACGGCTACACCGTCTGCCGCCTGCTCAAGGCCGATCCCGACACCAGCGACATCCCGGTGATTTTCGTCTCCGCCATGAGCGAGGTGGGCGACGAGGCGGCCGGCTTTGCCTGCGGCGCGGTCGACTACATCGTCAAGCCGGTGTCGCCGGCGCTGGTGCAGGCGCGCGTGCGCACCCACCTGTCGCTGGTGCACGCCAACCGGCTGGCGCATTATGTGCGCGAGCTGGAATCGCACCAGCTGAAAATCGCCCGCCTGAGCCGCATCAAGAGCGTCCTCAGCGGCATTAACGCGGCCGTGATCCGCATCCGCGACCGCGGCGCGCTGTACGACGAGGCGTGCCGCATCGCTGCCGACGCAGGCGGCTTCGACACGGTCTGGATCGCCTTGCGCGCCGGCGCCGGCCTGAAGGCGGCGGCCTGGCGCGGCACCACGCCGGAACGGCTGGAGCAGCTGCTGCAGGCGGTGGCGCAAGAGCCCGACGACGACACCGGCGCGCTGCGGCGCGCGCTGGCGCAGGGGCGCGCCGCCTGGTGCAACGACCTTGGCGCGGCCGGGCAGGGCGGGGCGGTGTGCGCCGATGCGCGCGCCCACGGTTTCCAGTCGCTGACCGCGCTGCCGCTGATGCTGGGGCCGTCGGCGGCCGGGGTGATGGTCTTGTATGCGCGCGACGCCGGCTATTTTGACGCCGAGGAAATGGCCCTGCTGGAAGACCTGGCCGGCGACATCTCGTTCGCGATGGAGTACATCGCGCAGGAAGAGCGGGTCAACTACCTGTCTTATTACGACGCGGTGACCGGGCTGCCCAACCACACGCTGTGCTACGACCGCCTGGGCCAGATCATCCAGTCCAGCAAGCACGACGGCAGCCACGCCTTTGTGTTCATGATCGACATCGACCGTTTCAAGCGCCTCAACGGTGCGCTCGGCTCGCGCGCCGGCGACCAGGTGCTGCGGGTGGTGGCGCAGCGCCTGGTCAACGGCTTCGGCCGGCCGTGCACGGTGGCGCGGCTGGGCAACGACGTCTATGTGATTGCCGGCGCTTGCGGCGCCAGCGAGAACTTGCTGCCGCTGGTCGAGCACGCGGCCGGCCTGGTCACGCCGGCCATCGAGCTGGACGGCAACGACATCCACCTGAGCGTGCACGCCGGCATTGCCAGCTATCCGCGCGACGGCGCCGACGCCGAGACCGTGTTCGGCCACGCCGAGGCGGCGCTGCGCCAGGCCAAGAGCGGCGGCGCGCGGCTGTCGTTTTATTCGCCCGAGATGAATGCGGCCATGGAGGCCAAGCTGGAACTGGAGAGCATGCTGCGCCGCGCCTCCGAGCAGCAGCAATTCGTGCTGCATTACCAGCCCAAGATCGACTTGCGCAGCGGCCGCATCGCCGGCGCCGAGGCGCTGATCCGCTGGAGCCATCCGGTGCGCGGCATGGTGCCGCCGGCACAGTTCATCCCGCTGGCCGAGGAAAGCGGCCTGATCCTGGATATCGGCGCCTGGGTGATTGCCAGCGTCTGCGCCCAGCAGGCCGCCTGGGCCCAGGCCGGGGTGCCGGTGGTGCCGGTGGCGCTCAATTTGTCGGCGCTGCAATTCGGCCACGGCGACCTGGCGGCGCAAGTGGCGCAGCGGCTGGCATCGCACGGACTGAGCAGCAACCTGGTCGAGCTGGAATTGACCGAATCGCTGGTGATGCACGATCCGGGCAGCGCCGAGCACACCATGCACCAGCTGCGCGCACTGGGCCTGCACCTGTCGCTGGACGATTTCGGCACCGGCTATTCCTCGCTCGCGCACCTGAAACGATTCCCGTTCAACAGCGTCAAGATCGACCGCGCCTTCGTTACCGACATCACCACCAATCCCGACGATGCCGCGATTGCCTCGGCCATCATCGCCATGTCGCACAATTTGCGCATGCTGGTGATTGCCGAAGGGGTGGAGACGGCGGAACAACTGGAACAATTGCGCGCCAAAGGCTGCGACCAGATCCAGGGCTATTATTTCAGCCCGCCGGTGCCGGCAGCAGCGTTCGAAGCCATGCTGCGCGCCGACCAGCGTATCGCGCTGCCGGCCGCGGCCGACCCGCAGGAGCGCACCTTGCTGATCGTCGACAGCGAAGCGCTGCTGGTGGCTGCCGTCAAGCGCGCCTTGCGTTCGGAAGGCTACCGCATCATCAGCGCCGACAGCGGCGAAGCGGCGCTCGACGTGCTGGCCCGCACGCCGGTGCAGGTGATTTTGTGCGAGCACCGGCTGCCGGGCATGAGCGGGCCGCAGTTCCTGGCCAAGGCGACGCGCCTGTATCCCGACACCATGCGCCTGATCCTGAGCGGCTACACCGAACTGGAATCGGTGCTGGACGCGGTCAACCGCGGTGAGATCTACCGTTTCCTGACCAAGCCGTGGGACGATGTGCAGCTGCGCCAGAATATCCGCGATGCGTTCAGGCGGCACCAGCCGACGCCGCCATGATTCAGCCGCCGGCCGGCGCGTATTCGATGCGGTCGCGGCCGTTTTCCTTGGCGCGGTACAAGGCCTGGTCAGCCAGGTCTATCAACTGCGCGACCGCCTGCGGCCGGCGCGGATCGAAGCCGATGGCGCCAAAGCTGCCGGTGACGGTGATGGCCTGCTGCGCGCCGATGTCGATCGGCACATGGCGGATCGCGTGGCGCAATTCCTCGACCCGCGCATGGCCGTTGGCCGCGTCCAGTCCCGGCAGCAGCACCAGGAATTCCTCGCCGCCGTAGCGGCCCACCGCGTCGCTCTGGCGCACCGCCGCGCCCAGGCGCACCACGGTTTCGCGCAGCACCGCGTCGCCGGCGGCATGGCCGTAGGTGTCGTTGATGCGCTTGAAATAGTCGAGATCGAGCAACACCAGCAACAGCGGCTGTTGCCGCGCCTGCGCTTGCGCCAGCGCGTGCTCGATCAGCTCCATGATGGCGCCACGGTTCCAGGCGCCGGTCAGGCTATCCCTGAGTGCGCGCTGGCGCAGCTGCTCGCGCGACAGTTCCAGCTCGCGGGTGCGCTCGCGCACCAGTTGCTCGGTATGCAGCTGGCGCCGCAGCAAATGCCGCACCCGCCAGCGGTAGGCGCCAGTCAGCAGCAATAATCCCAGCGCCGCGCACACCAGATAGAACGGCGTGGTGCGCCACCACGGCGGCAGCACCGTCACCGCCTGCCGCTGCAGCGGCGACGTGCTGTGGCTGTAACGATTGCTGGCGTAGTATTCGAACTGGTATTCGCCCGGCGGCAGGGCGGCGTAGCGCAGCTGCGGCGTGGCCGATTCGGCCCAGTCGCTTTCCAGGCCAGCGAGCCGGTAGTGATAGCGCAGGGCGCTGCGGTTCTGCGGCTGCAGGCTGGCCAACTCCAGCTCGAGCGGCGCGCCGGACCAGGGCAGGGGCCACGGCCGGCCGGGCGCCAGCGCCAGTTTCTCGTGGCGGGCCTGCTCGATCTGCACGCCCAGTGGCTGGGCGGCGAACAGACGCTGCGGATGCAGGATGTGGGAAGCGCCGTTGCTGGTGGCGATCCACATCGAACCGTCGTGGTCTTCGTAAAACACGCTGCCGTTGGTGTCGTTCCAGACCAGGCCATCGTTCTGGTCGAAAAAGCGCCAGTACTGACGATTCCAGATGGCGATACCGGCATCGGTGCCCACCCACAGCCAGCCGCGCCGGTCTTCCAGCACGGCGATGATCTGGGCGCCGGCCAGCAGGCTGATGTCGACCGGCTGGAATTGCAGGCCGGCGCGCGTATCGGTGGCGCGCCACAGGCGGTTGCGGCTGTCGGCCAGCCACAGCGCGCCGTCGGCGCCGCAGTGCATGGTGGCGAACTCGGCGTCGGCGCCGGGCGGGCGCGCGGCGCGCACCTGCCAGCCGGCCGCGTCCAGATGCTGCAGCTGGTCGACGCGCAGGAACCACGGCGTGCCGTCGGGCGCCAGGCACTGGGCTCTGGCCGGCACGCTGTCGGCGCCGCCGGGCTGGGCCAGGCCGGCCGGCGCCTGGACCGCCTGGCCCGGGCGACTGGTGTCGAGTTGCAAAATGCCGTCCACCGTGCCCAGCCACAGCCGCTGCTGCGGATCGACCATCAGGCTGTTGACGCCGGACAGGGCGCGGGTGTGCACCCGCGCCGGCCCTTGCGGAGCCAGCTGGGCCAGCACGCCGGAATAAGTGGCGGCCCATACCTGGCCGTTGCGGTCGAGCGCCAGGCCGCTCCATTGTGCCTCGGTGCGGCCGACCGGCACTGGCGCAAAGCGCCGCGTGCCCGGCAGCAGGCGCGCCGGGCTGGCCCGGGTGGCCGCGTACAAGGCGCCGGACCCATCGCGGACAAAGGACAGCACCACGTCGCTGGGCAAGCCTTGCGCGCTGCTCCAGTTTTCCCAGTTGCCGTAGCCGAGCCAGTTGACCAGGCCCAGGCCGCGCACCGCCAGCCACAGCCCGCCGGCGGCGTCGAACTGCATCGCCGTGATGCCGCCGGCCGCGCGCAAACCGTTGGCGGGGCCGAAATGTTCCCAGTGGTCTTGTTCCCATCGCATCAGGCCGTCGTCGGTATTGCTGAGGATGCGGCCCTCATCGTCCTCGGCCAGCACCGTGCGCAGCGCCTGCTTGCGCAGACGGTCACCGGCCGGTGTGCGGTCGTCAAAGCGCGCCGCGCCCGGCGACAGGGCGATGACGCGCTGCTCGCTGCGCGCCCACAGGCGGCCTTGGCGGTCGCGCAGCAGGGCGTCCCAGCGCGCTGCGGGAACGCCCTGGGCCGGTCCCCAGACAGTCACGCCGTCCGGGCCGGCGCGGCACAGCGCCTCACCGCAGCCGAGCCACAGGCTGGCGCCGGCTTCGGCCAGCACGCTGGTGATGTGCTTAAGCGACGTCCGGCGGGCCAGTTGCTGTTCCGTGTACACGGGCCGCACTTGCGGCCGGCCGTCATGCAACTCCAGCCGGTACAGCTGGGTGCCTGTCACCAGGTAGCGGCTGCCGTCCGGCGCGACCGACAGGTTTTGCGACGGCCAGCTGTCGATCTGCCGGCCATCCGCGTGCAGCACCGGTTGCAGGCGTTCGCCAACCTTGAGATAGAGTTTGTCGAAGGTCGATACCCACAGATTGTCTTCGTGATCGACCGTCACAGCGGTCACAGAGGGCTGGTCCATGCCTTCGCTTTGGGCAAAGCGGCGGAAACTGGCGCCGTTGTAGCGGTACACGCCGTTTTCGGTGCCGATCCACAGATGGCCGCTGCGCGCGCGCGCCAGCGCAGTGACGGCCAGGTTGCCCAAACCGTCCTGTTGACCGTAATAGCGCAACGGCGCCTGCTGCGCCGTCGCCAGGATGGGCAGCAGGAGCAGCAGGCGGAATAGTTGGTGCAAGATGGTCGATAACGCCGGCAAGTTCGGACCCGTATCATGGTAAGTTGTTGTTGCAGGACAAGCTTATGGCGCGTGCCGTTATTTGCCAAGTAGAATCTTCGGCGACACTGCAATAAATTCGCAGTCTTGGTATTTCCGGGAGATGTTGCGCGTATGCATAGCCCTTGCTAGTTGAATTAATGCCATCTATTATCAGTTTTCGTGTTGCGCTCTGAGCCGGTACGGATCTGTTGCGCCGCTCGTGCGAAGTCGCGCAACACAAAGTCCGGGAAGACTATGGAAAAGCTGCTTTCAGTGTTGCGCGTCGACGAGTTGGTGCACTTGCCTCAGGTATAGCCAACCCCGACTTTAATACTGAAAGGACCGTTCATGCGTCAGTTAATTCCAGCGCCAGTACTGTCGGTCGTGGCCTCGGTGTGTGCCGCCAAGGAAACCCATGCTACATTGGATGGCTTATTTGCTTATGCGAATGCACCGGGAGATCCACCCGACGGCAGCAAGCCGGCAAAGGCTTTGGAATGGTTGCGTCGCACGAACAAGGATAGCGGTGCTGATCCTTTGGCGGTACTCGGCAAGCTGATTGAAGGGTACATGGAAACGCCACTTAATGAGTGGGATGACGGTGCTGACCGAAAGAAGATTCAAGCCGTGCTCGACCAATGCAACTTGCGTTATGTGTCGGGTGGCCGCATTACCAGTGCGATGTCGGTGGCGTCGTCGTCCAAAACGCTGGAAGAATTGCTCAAAGCGTTTGATTATCGCGCTGTAGATGATGAATTTGCCCGCGCCCTGTCGAATGTCGAATCCGAACCGCGTGAAGCGGTATCGGCGGCCAGCAATATCCTAGAATCGCTTTGCAAGCTTTTCATTAACGAGAGCGGTCTAGAGATGCCGGCGAAACAGGATCTCAAACCACTTTGGACGGTAGTGCGGAAGCATCTCGGTTTTGATCCAGCTACGGTTGCAGACGTAGACCTGCAGACGATCCTGAGCGGGATGCTTGCTACCGTAGAGGGCATCGGTGCGCTGCGCACCCACGCAAGCTCAGCTCACGGCGCCGGCGTGACGACCTACCGTATCGAACCGCGTCATGCCAGGCTTGCGATCCACGCATCGCACACCATTACATTGTTTGCGCTTGAGACGTGGGAGAAGCGACGTAGGACACTGTAAGGACCAGGTTGGACCGGCCCGGAATTCTGGAAAGCTCCAACATTTGAGCGTATGGAGCCAACTCAATTTTGCTGCAGGATGAAACCTGAGAGGAGGCATCTTCCTGACTGAATGGACGGGTCTTGGTGAGACGTGTCGATGTAAAAACATCACCTTTAGCGCGCTAATCCCTGTTTTCGATCCCTATCAATCGTTTTTTGGCCGGGGCGAGCAACCTCACAGCTATTTTTGAGGTTCTTCATCCAAAGTACAAAATGGCTTTCAAGAAGGCCATCCTTTCTGGAGGTCGATTTCTCCTGGTCCGAATATAGCATATCACCACGATATAACGGTCCAGAGCCACGTCGAGGACCCGAGGTCCTCCATGAGACGGGGATATGTTTGGCTGTGATATTTTGCGTATTTTTCACGTTGGCAAGAATGTTATCCTCTCATTGACAGGAGTGGGCTAAGTCAGGGCAAGAGATGCCTAGAAACTCATTTCCAGAAGAAGCGGCACATTAAGAACAAATTAAACGCTTGGGACGCGACACTGTGGCGATTACCATTGTTGATGTTGAAGAGGTATTACGGCTGCGACCACAGCCCCTCACACTATGCGGGTTGCACGCACTGAGTGCAGCCCGTGAACCGTATCGTGCAGTCCTGCTTCAGCCGTCGGGAGTCATTGAAGCCAATGACACGCGGGTGGGACATGCCGATGCAGCACTTGCCCATAAGCTCTGTATTGGCTTCATCGCGACCGCAACCCAGGCGCACGCAGACTTGGTTGTTGCCCCCGAATATTGCGTCCCGTGGACGGTGGTGGATGAGATCATCGCAGGAAATTTTCGCCCTCCGGTGGGCGCCTTATGGGCACTGGGCTGTGAAAGTATACCGCCGGCCGATATTCAGGCGTTGGCGGCACGTTGTAACGCGGACGGTCAATGCGTGTTCCACCATGAGCCCATCGACCCGAGGCAAGTCGCTCAGAAGCGGTATGTGGATCCCTTGCTATATGTTTTCTGGACTGAGAACGCGGACGGTGACGCAGTGCTATTTTTATTAGCGCAGTTCAAGACTGTCGCGTGCAGGGACTATCGCGACGTGGAGCAGACGTCGCTTTGTGTTGGGCAAGCCGTCTACGCGTTCAATCGTGGAGTCGGAAAAATGAGTTTGTTATCGATCATATGCTCCGATGCTTTCGATTTCACAGGACACGTAGACGAGGCACACCTTAACTGCTTGTTAATTCACATTCAACTCAACCCTAAGCCAGCTCATGCTGACTATGCTGCATATCGCGCGCGATTATGCGCTGTCGGCACCCACAGCCACGTTGAACTACTTTGTCTAAACTGGGCCCAAAACGTCATAGAGGCAAAAGGAGGCGGAAAGATTTCCGAATGGAAGAATGTCGCGGGATCCGCCTGGTATGCTCCACCAGCAAAATTTGGCGCCGATGATGGATTGATCGACGAGTTGCACCGTGGAGGGCTCTACTACAGCGTGCTGGCACAACGATGGCATTCTTTCTTCCTGAACTATGAAGGACAGATTCTTCAACTCCAAAAACAGAAGCTGCTTTTCCCCGGAGAACAGGCGCTTGTGCCAAAGAATTTTGTCGCGGTCGAAGAGCGCTGGACGTGGACTTCAGCGACAAACACGTGGGAATCAGGCGCGATCGCCCAAGACGGTTTTGCCGTTGCCTTGCTCAGCTATCAAGCAATTGCAGGGCCTCTGCAGCTAGCGTCCCAAGCCAGCCCGCTTGCGGTCGAACGAGCCATTGAAATTCTAGTCGGTCCGCGCGGATCTCCCACAACGTGGTTTGCGGTTAACGAACTTGACGCGTTTCAACTGGATCGGGATGAGGAATCGATCCGTCGGGTGACGGTACATCAGGAGCAGGAACCGACAAGGCCCGGCGTCACCTACCGTAGAAGAAGACTGCAGCGCGCGCATGATGCGATCAGGTTAGCCCAGAGCGATGTGCCGTGGCCGGCACCTGTACGGGACCTTGCTGGTGGCTTCAATTTTGCATGGCGCCGTGGGGCGCCACATCACAACGTCGAACCTGCTGTCGGCACGCGCGGGTCCGCTGCGCTTGCCTATCTCGCGGACCAGGCAGATGACATTGAAATAGACAGTGTTCACCAAAAGCTCAAGCAGGCCATCGTACAGGATGCGTTGAGCGCTGCCGTCCGAGATGGCAAGAGTGGAGAAGAGCTTGCTGACGCGATTGTGCGTGCGCAGGATCGGCTGTGCGTTGTTTTTCGCAGGGATAATAGCTATGGCGCCCGCGGGCCGCAAGGCACGAATCTAATTGACATTCCCGCCGGCGCATCACCGGTGGACATCGCGGAAGACAGGTCATGATCAATGCCCAGCATGTGGAACAAATACTCAGGGCCCGCTACCCTGATCTTGAAGGCGTGGGGCCTGGAGTGTTTCGTGGGGTGGACCGTTTTGGTTCGCGGGAGTATGCAATCCGCTATTTCGATCTCAATGATCAGCTGGCTGCAACGGCTTCCTCACTCAAGCGCTACCAGGAAGAAATTCTTTCGCAGATGTACTTTTCCACACAGGTTGCCACGGATCTGCGATGGAGTCACTATCTCTATTTCGTTACGAGCAACGAAGATGCCAATCAAGGCGAATATGGTCGTTTCAAGGCTGCCATTGAGGCGGACCGGGAATACGCTCGCAAACAGGTCGTCCGCGAAGCTGATGTTCCAGCACTTCTCTCTAGAGGAAGTGCCGTCGCACCAACTAGTTCGATGCCCGCAGACCTGGCGACCACATGGTCGCAGTCGCTTGAGCAACATGGGCTGGGGTTCATATTGGATGAGGAAATTTCCGTTCCCAACGCAGTACGCCGGATAGTTGCGGGAACGAAAGACAATGCTGCGCATCCGGTCTCCCCGATGGCGCTGCTTCCATCTGAAAAAGCTGCGGCTGGTCATTTCCTCAAAAATCTGACAATCAAGGGCTTCCGGCCGCATCCCGAGCAGAAGAACCACATGCTGGGACGTGTCAATCTGATCGTCGGCAGTAACGGAGTAGGCAAAACTTCGCTGCTCGAAGCGATCGAGTTCGGGTACTGCGGAAGAAACCGACGTTCGTCAGTATTGCAGGATCGGACTTCAGTAATTTTGGAACTCGCGGGCAATACGGAAAAGCTTCACTCCACCACAGATTCGGCGCGTTTGCGTGCTCGTCACTCAAACTGGTACGCCAAAACCGAACTCAAGAAGGTCACCATTCAGGATAGCTTCGGTAAATTCAACTTTCTCGATACCGATGCCGCTGTCAATCTCAGCGTTTCCGGAAGTTCGGATCAAATCGGTGCCGACGTTACCCGCCTGGTACTTGGAGCGGCCGCTGAAAATCTGGCAGATCGGCTTCGACGGGTGGTTGATCAAGTGCGTGACGAGTTAAAGTCGATGCGCCGCGAGAATGAGTCCAACAGACAGCTGAAGCAGGCAGCAGCAGTTCGCCTTGACGCCATTAAGAACGCGCCGAAGTTTTCGGACAGTCTGTTCTTGGAATTGCTTGCAGCATTGAAGCAGTTGGGATGGCTATTGCCACCAGAGGAAAAAGCGGGCGTTGATTCCTTGCGCGAAGTTCTGCAGGAAGCGGCCACAGCGACGGAACTCCTTAGTCATTCCGCGGTCGATCTGCTGCATAGGGATCCCCAAAATACGCTGCAGCTCTTGGCTAATCTCAACGAAGAAGCAGGCAAGGCCATTGCGCTTGATGGGCGAACCAAGCTGGCTAGAAGCGAGCAGTCCAAAGCGCAGCGTGCCTCGCAAGCCGCATCTGAACGGATTGCGACAATCGACGCGCTGTTGCCCTACGCGCGCACAGGTTTTGCAAGACTATCCATGCAGGTGCGCGAGCGACTAGATAGTTTCCGCGCACGAGCATCGAAGCTTTCGCTCGTTGCAAACAATGTGAGCGCGAACGCTGTCGAGCACCTGTTGGATCAACATGTCGATGCGGCTATTTCTTCTGTGGAGGAGCGAGTCAATGAACTTCAGCGCCAGCTCACTGCAAGTCGGGCCTCTCTTCAAGCGCTGGAAAAGACACAGAACAGTTTGACGGTGCTCACGCAGCGCCTGCGTGCTACGGCTCAAGACATTCTGCAGCGTGTGCCCAATCCCGACCATTGCCCCGTTTGTCACACCGAATTCGAAAGCGGCCAGTTACTCGTCAGGATGATGGCTGATGTAGGTACCAACGCTTCCGAAGAAGCAACACAGCTTCAAAACGTGATCGCAGGGACTGAAGAGGCATTGAGTGAAGCTCGGACGGCGCAGTCGGCACTGGAACCTATTCGGGCATTTTTGGAGGAAAGTGCTAGTTCAATGACCGTCCGCGAAGCGCTCTTGCAGATCGATCAGGAGAGAGTTTTGCTCGAACGCGACCGCACTAATCTTGATACGGTACAAAGTCAGATTCAACAACTACAGGCCGACGGGCTTTCTTCCGAAGACCTTTCCGTCAAGCTGCTGTCAGCCGGGCTGGCTGAACTACCGTCGATCGAGGAATTGCAGGCCATGCAGGTGGATCACAAAGAGGCACTGTCAAATTCGCAAGAGGCATCCAAAAAGATACTGCAAGAATTAGCCGAAGTTCAACGCGAAAGCGAAGCTTTGGCGGCGCGTCTGTCGATCAGTCTTCCAGACAGTGCCGAAGCGCTTGTGAAAGTGTTGCAAAGGCGGGTTTCCGATATGGAAGCCGCTCTCAGCGCTCGCCAAACTCTCACATCGATTCTGACAATTGGCGCAGAAACAACGACCGACGAAATCAGCATCAATCTTTCCGCTACGCAGCAGATCGTAGCGAGACTTGCCACAGCAGTTGCCCAGGAAAGTGTCAACGATGCAGCACTTAACAAGGAAACCAAGGCAGTTTCAGACCTCGCTGGCAAAATCGAGGTATGCGATACAAAGGTCGGGCGTCTGGTGGATGCCGAACGAGTCTTGGACGCGCTGACGCAACAAAGTTCAGGTGGAGAACTGACCAACAAGATTCTTGCAGAGAATGCGCAAGAGATTGCGCGTACGTTCGCTAGCATTCATATGCCCAACGAGTTCGAGCTTAAGTCTGACCACGGAACATTGGCCATCATCCGTCGCCAAACGGGCACTAAGGTCGAACTCAATCAGATGAGTACCGGGCAGCGTGCAGCATTTGCACTCTCGCTATTCTTGGCTATGAACGGACGCCTTCGATCGGGGCCGCCGGTGCTGCTTTTTGACGATCCGGTGGCGCACGTTGACGATATCAACGTCCTGTCATTCCTGGACCATCTTCGTCACCTGGCAATCAATGGCTCCCGACAAATATTTTTCGCGACGGCGGATACTAAGCTAGCTGGGCTGTTCCGCCACAAGTTCCGATTCCTTGGCGAGGATTTTAAGGAGTTATCGCTTTCTCGGACATGAACCGGAGAGACTGTCTTGATGCACTTGGGTTTGGATTTTTTCACCGCGTACCCTAGTTGCTCGCATCAATTTGACAGGTCGGCCGACCAAATGGTTGAGCGTTCCATTCATGTTCAGATGGATCGATTGAGCAAATTGAATGGAGATTCAATGTTAATTACAAGAATGCCAGGCTATTTAGAGCCAACCATTGCGGTGTTTCCTTTTCCTTGGTATGAGAACCATGGCAGATGGATGCTATATGCGCTAAAAATTCAAACTGACTTCAGCTTAAAATGGAAACGCCACTTCACCGACGATGGACGAGGGCACGCGAAGGCTGAGATTTATGGCCTGTATGAGGAAGCCCGCGCCATTGCATGTGAATTTAACATCGGCATTGAAGAGCGAATCAACTCTGTAATCCCAGGCGAGGAAGCAAGGCTTTCGCTACTGCTAAAGGCGGAAAAAGAAATCACAGCCCAGCAGCGGCTTGCGCATGAAGAGCAATTGATGCTGACGGAAGCGTTGCGGAGGAATAAATTGTTCCCCGTGCCCGCCAAAGAAAAGCTCATTGTTCCCAAATGGAGCAATGAAGATGAACTGAAAGAAGACTTGTACCAGCTTTTGCTTGAGGCACCTAGACTGTCCATAGCCCAGTTGAAGGGACATCGCATCACCTTGATTCGCAAAGGCGAATTCGATTGGTCACGTGTTGTCGGGACAAATAAGGCCAGCGGAATAAAGTATTTTCGAGACCGAATCGCAAGCGGTTATGGTTTCTCCGGCATAGACCATTGGGGTAAGACCAAAGCAGAGATTCGCTCTATGCTATTGCCGCGTGCAAATGAGCTGCTTCAGCTCGCAAGCGTGAAAAGAATTTTGGCAGAGGCATTGTCTCAAGGCATGAGAATCATTGTCCTTGGTGGATTTGTATTTTGGTACGAGGATAAGGGAACAGTGGGGTGGAGTGTAAAGAGCGTGGCCGGCGAGTCTAATGGAGATAAAGGAGACGCGCTTTGGCATGAGGGAACAATCCTGTCGAAGAATCATGGAAGGATCGTTGTTCTTCCGTATATTAAAGAGAATGGCGAACGCGTTCAAGGACACACAAAGAATGCCGCCCATGACGGCAAGGCGCTTCCACGTCATTCTGACGAGTATCTGGAACTGCCATTTAAAATGCTAGAAGGCGATCTTATGCTCGGATTGTTCGGGGAGCTGCATTACGATTAGGCGCTCACCGATGGCCACTTTGATCATTCGTCCATTGCCCTTTTCGGAGAGGCCATCAAGGGTGGCAAAGACGTTTCTAGCGTTTCCAATTGGTCCCGAACGGTCGCATACGATTCGTAGAACTGCGCCCACTTGGTGAATCCACCTAACTCTCCTATTGCACGCAACATGGCGACGTGCGACGCCACTAGGAGTTGAACGGTTGCCTCAAGGTCTGAAACCTGCCGATCCTTTGCCTCCAACATTGCTGCAGACTTCCCTGAAGACTGCTTGGTAGTGCGGCTTTTCCAGCGCCGAAGCTCGGCCTGCCGCGCTTGAAATTTCGCGACAAGGGCACTGCGCGCGCTATTTCTGGTAATGGACGAAGCCGCCTTTAGTGTCGGATGCAAGCGGGCAACCGCCCTGGCAGTAATTGGCGCATCTTCCGCTAACAAATGTTCGAGAACACGTATCATTTCCCGTTCCGCGTCTCCCTGATCTTCGATGTCATTATTCATCTAAAACACCTCGTGCGTGGGGGATAGAAAGGTCAATGCCGTGAGGGAAGGGGACTTGGCCTGCCGGTGTAGCCAGAAGCTTTTGCACGCCTGCAAGGCGCGTTTCCGCATGCTCTAGCTGATTCTTCCAGCCCAAGCTTGACGACGGGCGTGATCGGATCACTTCGATGGCGGACTTGAATTTTCCTTCAAGCCGGATCAAGTTTTGGCGGTTCTCCGGGAGGCCGGTAGCAGAGAGATGCCGGCAATTTGCAAAGCATTCAAGATGCTTCGGGCAGGGATCTACCGTGAATGAATTTAGGCAGTGCCCATAGGGAGTTGCATGGAAGCCGTCAGCTTCGACTTGAAGGTACGCATAGGCGGCGGTATCACCCTCATTCGCCTGTATGCGCAAAAATGCCTCGACCAAAGGGCCAGTTGCCTTCTTAGCTTTAATCATCTTCGCGACGGTCGTCGCTTTCTCACCCAAGGATAGTTCAACATCTTCGGGAATCGAAATCTGCTCCAGCTCTTCGGCCAGGCTGCGATGATCATATTCGTAGCTCTGCGTGACACTGCGGCGGTTAAATCGTTTCGAAATAATCGTGTCCGCCACACCCAATCGGAAGAGCTCGGTATTTTGTAGGTGACGCAGCATGTGTGATTCCAGGCGTAGATCTTGATCTTCGGTGGTTGCGCCGTATTGCTTGAATAATGACGCCATATTTGAGTTGTCGCCTAAGGCAACACCCACCAATGTCGGATCGGGGCGGCTGACAGAGAAATACCGCGTAACGTCACAAATGCCATCATTGCGCTCTTCCGCGAGAGACCGCTTAGGGTGCAGGAAGAGCAACTCCCAAGGTTGTATGGCACCACTGTCGGCCGTCATGGGAAGAGTGTCCGAAATTTTCGATGGCGTCATCCTTCGAATATGTTCTTCAACCTCGCCGACCACCAAGTAGGTGCTTCCCCAAGTCATGCGCTCTGATGGCGAGATCGTCACGCCTGCCGATGTGCGAAACCTCATGCTCGTCTGATTGGTTTGCATCTGCTTTTGTAACCGGGTTCCGAACTGATAGACTGCCATGTTGAGCTTTGTACGTGTGCTGGCATAGCGCTGCGCCTGATCCATCTGCAGTCGTTGTAACACACCGGGATCAAATGTTTGCCGATATTCGTCAATCGAACTATCGCGGTCGAAGGCTAACCAGAAAGGGTTGCCGGTCCAGTGGGTGTACAGTTCAGTAAATGGCATCACCGCATTTACGTCGAACCATGGTAGTAGCCGGCCGCTTTCGCATTGACGCTTTAGTGTGGCCCTCAATGGGCTTGTGATAAAAGCGATGCGTTCGAGCGTTTCGGTGAGAGAACTACGAAAGATCTCGGGAACCGGTTGCGTACCTTCCCGCAGAGTACGGCTATCAGATTCAGCATCCTGTTGCTTCTCGGCGAAATGCCGAAGCATCAATGCACTGCTGTAGCCACCAATCTGTCCAGGATCGCGGCCCTTGGCATCGACATACTGTCGTTCCCTTTTCCAATCGAGAGGGAGTAGAGCGGCTTCACCTGAACGCAGTCCAGTGATGATCATGATGCGGATCGCTGCGAATCTTAGTTCGTCCATAAACGACGTAGGACGCTCTGTCATAACGATACGCACAAGTTCCCAGAATGCCCGGCGAGCAGGAAGTCGTTCCGCGCGCTTTCTATCTTCAAGCTTGGAGCGAAGTTCATCTTCACTTAGGGTTTGCCTGGACTTGACGCTTCTAACGGTGACACGCTGGATCCCGAGAAGACCAAACATCTGGCCCGCGTCACATAAGTGATGTATATCGAAGAGTACCTTGACCAAGGCAATCAGGAGATCCGCAAGTTTTCCCGATCCCTGAACCGCCATTGCGATGCCCGCAGCACGACGGATGTCGTCGATCGCCAATTCCCAAGGCGCCTTGTCGACACAGGTCGCTAGCACACGAAGCGGCCTAGCGATGCTTTGATAGACATATGAAGTTGAGTTTCTCCTCACCAGCAACTGTTCGGCAACCGCCGCCTTTACAAGGTCCTGCCAATCTGGAGTTAGGGCACGCCGATGTAGCGGAGGCTGCCCGGAGGCAGCTCGCTCGGCATTCAGGACTTGGAGCGTTTTATCGTCGGTGCCAAAGTCACGCAGATAAAACGCTGGAGGAGGCACATCCCCGACACATGCTGTCAAGTCCCAGCCTGTCCTATCAACTGCGATTCCCTCGCCATCCACAGCAAGATCCCAGGCCAGGCCCTTTTCGGCGGCAACGGACTTACCTAGATTAATGAACGCAGCGAAGTGCGGATTCATTCATCGTCTCCTTCCAGTTCTCCAATGACTGTCTGAATTTCAGCGATGGTTCGCTGTAGCTGCATATAGGCAGGTGACTGCACATCGCCTCTAGAACTGCGCTCGAAGAGCAGTACTACGTCGCGCATGTCTGTGAGTACCTGTCTATGTAGGTCCAGATCCGTTGTGGGCATGAATTTTCGGCAGCCATAACAAGACGTAACGGGGTTGTACGGGCAGGATGGTTGGCCCGACTTGCATCCTCCGATACCGGAAATCGGCATCCCATGCGGGACTGCGGCAATTTGTTCATCCTCCTTGAGGGCAGCCAGCTCGCCTGGAGAGATGAAGCGGTCATGGGCAATTTTCGCCACCTGTCGATAGATGGTTGACGCACCTAATGCACGGTTGACCCTTTCTGCGTGGGAAGCGGACGTGGCGTAATAGATCATCCCGGTGTTGGTTTGCGAGTGCCCCAGAAACTCGGCTAATTCTTCATGGCTGGCGCCGGCGTCCACGAGGCGCTGCGCTGCTGTATGTCGGAGATCAGTGGCAGTCCCCAAATCCCCTTTGCCAATGAGGCCGCGGACCAGCGCTGCAATGCGCTGCCCGACCTCCTGCGACGACTTGGCCTGAAAGAATTTTGGTGGGCGATTCGCGTCGACATTGTTGAGGACGGCTTGCAGGTGTACAAATATGCAGGCCCACTCCCTTTTTACTCGCCTGGGCAGTGGAATACGAGATACTTTTCCACGTTGCTTGGCCATATGGAAGATCAAGTGGACCGTGGGATCAGGGTCCACCCCATCCTGCCAAATTCGAACATGTCTTAGATCGAGCATGGCGATCTGAACTGGACGCATGGCGAACTGATACGCGCAGACCAACATTCCAGCATCAGCGATTGTGGAGTAGGGTAGTTTAATGCCCTCCTTGAGGTTTGTGACTATTTCATCGAGGTGCCGAACTATGAGCGCCTCATCGTCAGCGGACAGGAACACGTCGCCAGATCGCACTGCCGCATATTTATCTACAGCCGGCAGGGGAAGGGTAGTGCTCATGAACGTTCGGTAATCATTCGACCAACCGTTCCACCTGTACGTGCAGGCCAAGTGCAACACGTTTTTTGCCAGCGTGTATGCTCCGGAACTCCAATCACGGGATCGCCATTCTGCCCAGAGCATTCCGATTTCAAGTGGACTCGTTCGCAGAAGGCGCTCGACATCTTCATCTTTTAGCTGCGGTAGTTGAGCGAAATACTTTGCGATGGTTGAAGTGGCGAGGTTTTGCTCAATCATCATTGCAAAGACATGTTTGAGTACGATCACGCAATGCTTTTGACGATGTTCGAAATCGACGCTTAGTACGCGACCATAGAAATGAATTTCAAATGAGTTGGACTCCGATGGTGACTGTATCGAGCGCGTCGTGTCGTCAAACTCGTCGTAATAGCGAAGAAGTGAAGGAAGAGGTTGAAGCAGGGCACAAAATTGTGCGAGCCTATCGCCTCCAGGCTGCGCATCAGAATTGATTTTCTCTGGCTGCATTTTTACTGTCCTCCTGGAAGAGCTTTAAGTAGTTCGACACGATCATCAAACGCGTCATTCCAGACACCTGCTAGGCGGTCCTCGAAAACTGCACGTGCATACCGTGCCGGCATCGTGGATTGTCGCGACCACCCGAAAAATGTGCGCATTTTCTGCAGTGCTTCATCCATAGAATCGCCTTGGAGAAGCAATTGATGAAGACGAACGACGGAGCATGTGTGCCGGAGATCGTGCGGCGTAATGGTCTTCTTGCCGGTTCTGGCTTCCAGTTCTGTAATTACACTGGCTGGAAGCTTCGACGAGACTATGGCAAACGCTTTGGTGAGGGCTTCTGTGGATAATGGCGCTCGTGACTTTGAACTAAGCAAATACGAGTGCTGGACACGTCCACGATAGTTATCGGCATACAGCTGAACGATCCTAGCCGTTGTTTCGCTGATAGGAATTTGCCGTATTTGAATCGCCACGAGTATTGTAGACACTCCTGAGCCATAATTTAGGCAAAGGAGAAATCATGAGTGGGAAGCGTTACACGGAAGAATTTAAGGTCGCTGCGGTCAAGCAGGTTCTTGAGCGCGGACA